>Ga0160444_100001_pt1 | contig 1469891 bp, 1354 predicted proteins | sample HID1972K_E1MG_FD_108232 | JGI IMG/M metagenome (GOLD analysis project Ga0160444, IMG submission 108232) | Enriched pill bug-associated microbial communities from UW Madison campus, WI, USA - HID1972K_E1 MG | ecosystem: Host-associated > Arthropoda: Insects > Digestive system > Unclassified ... | reverse complement strand
GGCATTGACGGGCTCACCGTCTTTCACACTATCTTGTGGAATGGTGATCACCCCTGTATCTGGGTCAATCGTGGCACCCGTGTTATCTGGGTCGGTCAGTTTCCATTTGCCATCTTCGCCTTTCTCACCGATAACTTTCTTCGGCTGGTCATCTTCACCAGTAAATGGTACTTCCACTTTGACGTTATCTGCGCCAGGCGTTACCGTCACTGAACCATCCGTTTCATTTGGCGTGATGCTCGGTTTGTCTGCCACACTGGAGGGACTGCTGTTATCAATGTCACCATCGTCGTTGCTATCAATATGGACGGAGCCATCATCGTCGGTGTCACCACGACCGCCACCACCACCGCTGCCGCCAGCACCCAGCGCCACGGCACCAGCGAGTAGGCCTGCTGCACCAAGCCAGAAGATAGCACCTAAACCATTATTGCAATCTTCCAGCGTGCCTACTTGACCTGCTGTCAGATCTGACAGAATCGGGCCATTTTGCGTAATCGTAACAACACCCGGTTGCGCGTTGGCGTCAAGCGTATTTAATACAGCAAAACAGCGATCATCACTGTTGTCAGCATCAGCATTGTCTTCTGGCGCTTTACATTCTTTCCAAAAACCTTCAATCGTGACTTCAATATCTTCGTCTTTACTGGCTAAAACAAGATCGTTACCTTTTCGTTGTGCTGAGGTTTCATTGAGCAAGACCTTTCCGTCAGTGGCAATAAGTTCATACGTTTCTTTGCTTACTGCGTTGAATTTATATTTTCCACCCTTTTCTAAAGAATATTTCTTCCCTGTAGAACGGACCAGTAAATTTAAAGACATAAATCCCTCACATATATAATTAACTAGAGAACCGGCAAATAAAAACCATCTCTAATTTATGATTCCAGTAGTAAACCTACTATTCCAAAAAAGTGGAAAGGATATTAAGCTCCTGGTAAATTCGCCTTGATGCAAATCAAGCAACTGGTTTCCAACATTGCGACAGTAATTGGTCGATCTGCTGCCCTTTTGTTTAGGCCAGCAGATGAGCTCTTGCCGGCACTTAATAAAATATGCTTGGCACCAAATAAAAAAGGCGCGAGATCAACACTCGTGCCTTTGGGTATGCGATTCGGATAAAAACTAGCGTTCCTGCAATGCCTGTTTCATTCTTGTGATTGGCTTGATCAGGTACTGAAAGACGGTTTTCTCTCCTGTTTTAATATCAATACTGGCGATCATCCCTGGAATAATCGGCATGACTTTGCCGTTTTTATCGGTAAGCGTATTATTTTCTGTTTTAACCAGCACACGATAATAGGCCTCATTGGGATCCAATTTCAAATCGCTTGGCCGCTTTTGATCGTGCAAGGTATCAGGACTGAGCAAAATTACTTTGCCTTCGAGTCCGCCATAGATGGCATAATCATAGGCAGTTAATTTGACCAGTGCATCCATGCCAACGCGAACATAAGCCACATCTTTTGGATTGATATAGGCCTCTACTATCAGCGTATCCTCTAACGGCACGATTTCCATAATGTCCTGCCCTGCTCCGATAACCCCTCCAATGGTATTGATTCGAATATTTTTCACAATGCCACGCAACGGGGCGCGAATTTGGGCACGCTCCACAGGGTCTGCCCGCATGGTCATGTTCTCTTTCGCCTGGGCCAATTCGGCTTCCACCTTAATCATTTCAGTACTGGCATCGGTCACATAACGATTTTTTCGGTCGATAATCTGCAGTTGTAAATCACTGGATTGGCGTTGCATCCGCAATAGCTCAACCTCAGACATGGCGCCTCGTTTTACTATAGGAATAGTGATCTGAATTTCACGATCCAACATTATTTTACTTTTTTTCATACTCTCAATGGCATCGTCCAATGCCAGTCGGCGTGCCTTGTAGACAGATGTTTCCCTGTTTTTCAGTTCTTCCGGAAGATTGTCCGGGAAGGACAATGGCAGGTCATAGGCTTCAGCTTTCAATCGCTCGAACATGGCTTCCAGATTTTCTACCTTTGCCCGGCTTTCTCTTAAGATTGCCGAGCTGCGGGTGTCATCCAGTTTTAGCAGTACTTGCCCTTTTTCTACGATATCCCCTTCCTTGACTAACATTTGGCTGATAATTCCGGGGTCCAGGCTTTGAATGACCTGTTCACGACTACTTGGAATAATGCTCCCCTGCCCACGGGTTACTTCTTCCAATTTACTGTTATACGCCCAGATAACAAATACCACGAGAAAAATAAACAATAAGATCAGCGCCCAGAATAGCCCTTTGTGCTTTTCATGCTGCAGGGCTGCATTAAGGTCGGTCAGCAACCTTAAATCCTTTTTACTGTAGTTTCCCTCAATTGCTATTTGTTCAGGGGCCATTTTTTTGGTCTGCCCCTTTTCTTGTTGCGGCGACACATCATGAGAAACTTCGGCAACTATTTGTCTGCCCTCTTCTGTTGGCTTTTTATCCTTACTTTCAGTCTGGTCGTTATGTTCAGCAGGTATGTTATTTGTCATTACCGTTCCCGATTTACTGTTTATCTTCTATTTGGTTTCGTTCGGCTTCTTGTTGATTTTGACTTAAACGCTGCAATACCGCCTCGCGTGGCCCATCCATGACCACTTTGCCCTGGTCGACGACCACAATGCGATTTACGATTTGTAGCACTTGCGGTCTGTGGGTCACCACCACCAGCGTTTTATTGGCTGCCCAATGGGCAATAGATTGCAAGGCTTGTCTTTCACTTCCCTGATCCAGGCCTGTTGTCGGCTCATCCAGCAAGACGATGCGTGGCGAACGCAAGGTCATTCGGGCCAAGGCAACCACCTGGCGTTGTCCACCGGATAGCCCAAGTCCGCCTTCACCAATGGGCATATCCAGGCCCCTTGGATGATGGCGGATGATCTGATCGAGCCCAAAAAGGGAAAGCGCACGCAGTAAATCCTGATCGGACGAAAAACCATCGGCACGGGCAAGATCCAGGTTTTCTCTTAGGGTGCCTAAAAAGAGATGTGGTTTCTGTTCAAGCAACAGCATTTGATAGCGTAAAAAGTTCGGATCGATTTGGCGCAAATCCACCCCATCCAGGGTAACGCTTCCTTGATCAGGCTCATAAAGCCCCAAACCGAGTTTTAGTGCTGTGGATTTACCACTACCTATCTTGCCTAAAATACCAACCTTTTCGCCGGGTCGAATCTGCAAATTAAAATGCGAGACGACCGGCGGCATATCCTTATGATAAGTAAAGCCGACGTTATTAAAGTTAAGTTGCCCTCGAACCTGTTTCAAGGTGACATAATTGCGGCTACTATCGCGCTCTGTTTTACGTTCGACTATACCATTTGCTCCTTTTAACGCCAGCCAGGCTTGTTGAAAACGGGTTGCCAACCCAGCGATTTGCCCAAGGGGCGATAATGCACGACCGGATAAAATCACCGAGGCAATAAGTGCCCCCATGGTGATTTTGCCGGATGGATCGGGGCTATGAATAAGATAAGTCCCGACCAGAACCAGAATAACCGTGTTAAGTTGCTGTAGCAGCACGGAAAAGTAAACGACAAAATTGCTGGTGTTTTTTACTTTTATGGATGACGCCGACGCTTTTGCAGTGTAATGGTCCCAGCGTTTTTGCGCCCAATTGAGCGCATTATTGGTCTTAAGGGTTTCAATGCCGTCAATTGCCTCCACCGCCAGGCCTTGCCGTTGCGAAGATTCCTTCATGGATTCATTAATATATTTGGACAACGGCATTTGCGCTACTACGCCTACCAAAATGACAGTAGGAATGATGCAAAGTGGCACCAACGCCAGCTTTCCTCCCACCAACGCAATCACGCCAACGAACAACAGCAGGAATGGGAAATCGACAAGCGTAAGCAAACTGGCGCTGGTCATAAAATCGCGCACAGATTCATATTCCCTTAGATTACTTGCATAAGATCCGGCAGAGGCAGGACGGTCTTTCAGATTGACCGACATGACTCGTCTGAACAGGGCAGCACTGATAATCAAATCGGCTTTTTTCCCTGCAATATCGGTCAGATGCCCTCGAATCAGCTTGGCGATAAATTCAAATAAAATCGCAAGGGTTACCCCGATGCTCAGTACCCAAAGGGTGTCATAGGATTTATTCGGAATGACACGATCATAGACGTTCATCACATATAATGAACTCACCAGGGCCAGGAAGTTAATCATAAATGTAGAAATAATGACCTGGTAATAATATTTTCTAAAGCGCCAGATGACTTTGAAAAACCAGGCTTTCGGCATTGCATATTCAGGCAATTCCGAACGCGCATCTACACTTACCCGCGGTTTGATAAACCAGCAATAGCCCAAATAACGTTCATTAAGTTGCTCGTAAGTGACTACTTGGGAAATGCCATCAAACTGCTGAAGGGTGTATTCGCGTGCTTTGCCCGTCCCGCTTATCGCAGTAACAACGGCGGCTTCGTCATCTTTCAGGATCACCACCACTGGCATGGCCAGTTGGGGAATATCTGTCAAATCTCTTAACATCAGATCATTTTCAAATCCCTCTGATTTGAGATATTCGATCAGGGATTGAATATCAATGCCCATCTTCTCGGTACGGATGGTATGCGCGGTAAGGGTTGCCACGGACAAATGGGATCCCAATATTTGGGTGGCAAGAGATATGCTATCTATAAGTGATTTCATGATTCCCTACTTATAGATTGGCTGTTGCTGAGAAAGAACACCGCTCCACTGGCTTAGCATGCCTTGCGAGCGTAAATAGTCAAGTACCGCGTGGCGCAAGGCGTTTTGCGTGGTGTTGTATGCCATTTCAACATTGGTCAGCTCGCCTTCAGCATTCAGCAATTCAATAAGCGTTTTGCGAGCAATCTGGAATTGAAGTTTGTAAAACTCAACGACCTTTTTTGATGAAGCAATCTGGCGCTTTAAGGTAGACAGAGCAATTTTATTTTGTCTTAAATTAATTTTGGCAAGCTGTGTGGACTCATCAATACTGCGTGCAACCTGCCGCAGGCGTTCTGATGCCGCTTCCATTTCACTGGCTTTTTCGCGTACGGAATAGCTGGATGGCCGATTAAATAATTGCCAGGACAAATTGATGCCCACGCCACGATTATGCCGACTGGCCGTTCCCACCAGGTTAATGGCAGGATATGTTTTGCGTTTTTCGGCCTCTATGTCTGCTTTTTTACTCTCTAACTCGGCTTGCTGTGCAAGATAGATTGGATTTTGGGTTTGATCCTCAAGGGTATATTTTGCAAATAATGTTTTTTCGTCAATTTTCGCAAATGGATCAGCCAGACGATCGGCGTTGATGGGCCGCATGCTGTAACTTGAAAGACGGCTTAGCATATTGGCAAGATTACGTTGTTCCGTATTAATTTGTTGTTCTACCATAATTTTACGTGCTTGCGCCTGGACAAATTCCGACTCACGCCCTGCGTCGTTAGCGGCAATGGTTCGAATACTCTTTACGATCGCACCATGACGTTTCAAGCTATTTTTTAAAATGGCAATGGCCTGCTTCGATTGCAATGCATTCAAATATAGATCGGTGATAATGTTCGCCAATTCTTCCCTTGTTTCATCATATTTAAAGAAAAAATAGCGTTCATTTTGCTTATTCTTATTGACTTCTGCCTCAATGGCGCCAAAGGCATATAAATTCATATCAACCCGTACACCCGGATCAAATTGCCTTGAGCGACGATCATTCTCATATTTATATTGTTGGACAACAGGCTGCTCGCCCGTTGCCGTAACCACCGGCAAATGCAAGGCCTCGGCTTGTGAGGTGCGGTGCTGTGCTGATTGATAAGACGCTTGCGCCTCTTTCAACACAGGATCGCTCGTTAAAGCATAGTGCAAAATAGATTGCAAACTTTCAGCGTACACATTAGCGCCAGGCGCTAAAGACAGTGCCGCAACCGACATAACCGAAGCTGATATTTTTTTTATTTTCACAGGGATTGATATTGTCATTGCTAATATTATTTCTGTTAAGTTAAGAAAAGATGGCTAGAACAATGCCAGACGACCGGCAAAGAGAGACATGCGACCTGCCCTTTGTCAGCAATCCCAAACCCCTTGTTCCCAAGGTTTACTTAAATTAAAAGATTGGTTGGCGTTCCAGGCTGCTAGTCCCACACCTTGCTGGATGTAAACGATAATTTTCGCCATCTACCCGTTTGTCACAAGTGACGGTATTTTGAGTGTGTGCATCGCCATATTTGGTACGAGTCATTTCAAATGACGTCGGCGTGCTGGTGAAGTTTGCAGATGCATCACCGAACTTTAGGCCGAACTTAACGCCGAACTTTAGGCCGGTTTACTCGTCGCCTTATTTACTCGTTGCCTAAATATGGCAGGCTTTACCCTGAAGCACATCATTTTTTGGAAATGTCAATCTGACTAATGAATTGACGACATCCGTTTTCGTTCTCACCAATAAGCATATATTCAATACCCGCGAAGCATTGATGTCGAACTACTTCACAAGATTGCCATCATTCCGGAACGAATTAATAAATTTAAAGACTTAAACGAGCCCCTTAACTATTCATTAAAAAGATGGAAAATAACTACGACCTTTAATGCAAGCTTACCGGTGGTAAACCCACGGTTTCCAGAAGCCGGTCAGAATAGCAAGCTCGCCGCAATCGCGCCTTGATCCAAATCAACACCAATGCCGTCGCCGCGGCAACAATCAGCCGGTCCGATTGTTTTTCGCAAGCCTGCTCAAAGCCCAGATTGCCATGGCGGCGTATACGGCTTTTGTTTTCTGGGTTCCGTTTGGCGGAGCCGGTTAGGTGACTACCATGCTTTGATCTTGCTACCGGGATGTGCCGGTCAGCGAGTGAACGCGTCGATCGATAGGCATAGGGATCATGACCACTCAGCCGTACTGACTGGAGCAGCCGTTTGACGGCGCCCGTGCAATGCTCCCGTGAAAATCAGCGCATGTGACCATTGGAGGATGGCCTTGCGGCAACACCTGGGTGCCGCAACGTTACGCAAAGCCCGCGCCTGCAGGCCCTCATTGCCTGTCCCGGGAAGCCGGCGGCCAATAATTTCGTGATTTCGTGATTTCGTGATTTCGTGATTTCGTGATTTCGTGATTTCGTGATTTCGTGATTTCGTGATTTCGTGATTTCGTGATTTCGTGATTTCAGAACATAATGGCGCACCGCCGCTTAGCCTGCCGCCTGTGCCTTGAGCCAGGATTCAAACAAGGTCAGCGCTTCAGGATAGCTATCGGCTTTCGGATAACCAAAATAATAGGCCGTATCCACTGGCAGCGTGGCCGATACCGGCATCACGTAGCGTCCACTTTTAATATGCTCACGAGCAACGAAAGCCGGTACCAGCGCCACACCCAGTCCTGCATCTACTGCAGCCAGCAACATGGTGAACAGTTCATAGCGGGGCCCGCCCAGCACCAGCGGCGTAAATGGCACGGCATTATGTTCATACCAACTGGGCCACGCATCGGGACGCGTCATCATGTGCAAATGCGTCAGTTGCGCCAGCGCCCCTGCCCCTTTTACCTTTGCGCGGGCCAGCAATTGCGAGGAACATACAGGAACCAACTCCTGTTCACGAAATAACATGACGCCCTGGGTGTTCGGCCAGGGCTGTGCGGCATGATAAATGGCGCCATCCACCGGCACGTCGGCAAACTGGAATGGATGGGTGCGTACCGACAGGCTGATCTGGACGTCGGGCCAATGCCTTTGAAAATCGGCCAGCCGGGGAATCAGCCAGGTGGTGGCCAGGGTGGGCAGCGTCGCAATATGCAGACTTCGTCCCAGGCCCGAGCGGCTCATCAGCCCAAAGGTATCCTTTTGCAGTTGTTCCAGATGGTGGCGAATCCGCGCAGCGTACTCCGCCCCCTGCGTCGTGAGCGAGATGCGCCGGCGTACACGGTTGAACAGCGTCACGCCCAATCGGGCCTCCAGCCCTTCGACTTGCCGAAATACCGCACTATGGGTCAGCGACAATTCTTCGGCCGCCCGTGAAAACGAGCCCAGCCGGGCGCAGGCCTCAAACGCCTGCAACGCGCCCAGGCTGGGAATACCTTTACGCATAGCCCTCTCCCGTAAGAAACAATCTGAATACAGCGCACGACATTGTGCATTTTTATCAATTGATCATTGATAATTTAACACATACAATGCATTCATCCAGGCTGTGCTGAACCATCAGCCCGTCAAAACCCAAACACCGTCATTCATAAATACAAACAGGAGCCATATATGTCCTCTAACCCCTCATTCCACTGGGACGATCCGCTGTTGCTCAATGCACAGTTGACCGACGAAGAACGCATGATTCGCGATGCCGCTGCGGCATACTGCCAGGACAAATTGGCGCCCCGTGTGCTGGAAGCCTTTCGCCACGAGAAAACCGATCCGGCCATTTTCAGCGAAATGGGCGAGCTGGGCCTGCTGGGCCCCACTATTCCTGAACAATACGGTGGCGGTGGTCTGAACTACGTCGCCTACGGGCTGATCGCGCGCGAAGTGGAGCGCATAGACTCGGGCTACCGCTCCATGATGAGTGTCCAGTCTTCATTGGTGATGGTGCCGATCAATGAATTCGGCAGCGAAGAGCAAAAATCCAAATATCTGCCCAAACTGGCCTCTGGTCAATGGATCGGCTGCTTCGGCCTGACCGAACCCAATCATGGCTCTGACCCGGATGGCATGGAAACCCGCGCGAAAAAAATCGACAGCGGCTACAGCCTGAGCGGCAATAAAATGTGGATCACCAACTCTCCGATCGCAGATGTGTTTGTCGTATGGGCACGTTGCGTCGGCGGCGATTTTGACGGAAAAATCCGCGGCTTCATTCTGGAAAAAGGCATGAAAGGTCTGTCAGCACCTGCCATCCACGGCAAGGTCGGCCTGCGTGCCTCCATCACAGGTGAAATCGTGATGGATGACGTGCAAGTGTCTGATGAACAGATGCTGCCGGGCGTAAGCGGTCTGCGCGGTCCCTTTACCTGCCTGAACTCCGCCCGTTACGGTATCGCCTGGGGCGCACTGGGCGCCGCCGAAGCCTGCTGGCACATGGCACGTCAATATACGATGGATCGCAAGCAGTTTGGTCGCCCGCTCGCACAAAACCAGCTTATTCAGAAAAAACTGGCCGACATGCAGACGGAAATCACGCTTGGCCTGCAGGGCTGCCTGCGCCTGGGTCGCATGAAAGACGAAGGCACGGCTGCCGTTGAAATCACATCTATCATGAAACGCAATTCCTGCGGCAAATCGCTGGATATTGCCCGTATGGCGCGCGACATGCTGGGCGGCAATGGTATTTCAGATGAGTTTGGCGTAGCCCGCCACTTGGTCAATCTGGAAGTGGTCAATACCTACGAAGGCACACATGATGTTCACGCCCTGATTCTGGGTCGCGCACAAACCGGCCTGCAGGCGTTTTACTAATCATCGAAAAGGATGCTGTGGTTCACAGCATCCGCAGAAAACATCAGGCCAGACAAAAGCCAGCATCGGGCACCCCATGCTGGCTTTTTTATTCGTTGTTATTATTCTTTTTTCTTATTGCTTTCTGTTATCCCTATCGTCTATTCATGCCAATCCCTTTGTCTTCGATACTTTTATCGACGAACCCGTCGGCAAACGCTTGCGTGTACGGGCGGTAAGTTTCGTGGTGTGAGCGCCAGGCAGGCAATTGGTGCAGATGCAATTGAAATGCAATAAGCACCGCTTTCCTGTGAGCCCGTCCAGCCAGCTCGCCGCTTTGCTGACCTGCCAGTTAGCCGCCTGACTTCTTATGCACCGGCCAGCAGGAAAACCCCATAGGCAGAAATGACGCCGCCCAGCACACGTGAGAACCATGCGCTATGATGTTTGAGTTGCATTCCTCCCAATAGTCCTGCTAAATGCAATCCGAATGTCGCAAGCATAAAACCGGCGACAAACGGTATGGCAGCATTGCTTGCTGGCATTTCCATCCCGTGCGCCAGCCCGTGAAACAGGGCAAATACGCCAACAATGACAAAACCGAGCATCTCATTGATGGGCTTTCTGGTTGCCACCAGCAGCCCCAATATCAATAGCGAGGCCATGATCATGGGTTCAACCAGCGGTAGCTGCACGCCCATGATGCCAAGCATTGCCCCTGCAAACAACATCATCAGAAACACCACCGGCGCGAGCATCGCCCGGCGCAGGCTCTGATGAGTCAGGGCACTCCAGAGACCGACCGCCAGCATCGCCAGCAAATGATCCAGACCCGTCAGAGGATGCAGGAACCCGGCTGCAAACATACTGTGTTGCGCCTGGTCAATGTGACCTGGATGCGCAAAAACCGCAGTAGCAGTCAGGCCCAGCAGCGTTCCGATCGCAGTCGTCATTGTCACGGGTTTAAAAAAAGTACGCATATAACCTCCTGGACTAGTAATAATTGCTATGGCTTTGCCGCATGCTGGTGCGCCAGTCAAAGGGCATCAAACGAATTTTCCGTTGCGACATATTCAACGATGCACATGCGGATGTGTCTCATCCCCATGTCGATGTATATAGCCCCCTTCTTCCGTTGCATGAAAATGGGGTGCCATCGGGCCCGGGTCTGCGGGTATATGCGTGCCACTGACGTGCGCCTGATGCAAATGTCGAACCCAGTCGCAAAGCGCCTTTTCCGTATCGGGATATTTTTTGGAGTGAGCAAGCACAGGCGCGCCACCTCGTGCAGCACGAGCGTCCTTCAGCATTTGCTCGACATCTACATCAACGTGCGGCCCAAGGTCTACCTTATTGACGATCAGCAAATCCGCGCGACCGATGCCCGGTCCGCCTTTGCGCGCCACGTCGCCACCACCGGCCACATCGATCACGAAAATCTGCGCATCCACCAGGGATGGAGAAAAAGTGGCTGTCAGGTTATCGCCGCCGCTCTCGATAAGTACGATGTCCAGCGGCGCGAAGTCCCTCTCCAGATCTTCGACGGCAAGCAGATTCATTGTGACGTCGTCGCGTATGGCTGTATGCGGGCAGGCGCCGGTTTCTACCGCCCGAATGCGTTCAACCGGCAGCACGCCTTCGGCCCGCAGGAAACGGGCATCCTCATCCGTATATATGTCGTTTGTAATTACGCCGATCTGGAACTCATGACGCAGGCTTCGGCACAGTGTGGCAACAACCGAACTTTTACCCGTGCCCACAGGCCCTGCCACGCCCAGTCGCAATGCGCGTGTACGGGTATTTTCAATTTGTGTATTCATAGTCGTTTCCTTGTTCAATAGTTTCAGAAGATGGGATAGCCTGGTCGGGCCTGTGCCGGTCACGACCGCCGTCCCGATCATCACGGGCAGACTCCGGGGTCGCAACGGACCACCGCCCTCCCACCAGATGGATGCCGTGTTCCAGGCGTTTGCGCAATGTCCAGGTTTCCGCTGCGAGCGCACTGATCATGACAGCGGGCCCTTCCAGCGGCAACAGCGCCGCATCGGCGGCAAATAAATTGGTTTCGTACTGGGTGGTACACCATTGCGGGTCAACAACGAGCACGGTGCCCATACACTTGTGCTTGCCGGCGACCGCGCAACTGCGCCACCCCACCGCGTCCGGCCCGATTTGCTGTTGCTGACTGAACAATGGTTCGCCATCCCGTTTGACGCGCAGGGTCTGAAGAAGATTTCCAGGTTGCTCTTTGTGTCGTCCGAACTGCAGTTCATCGCGCATGAACAGGCGCGCGCTGGCAGCCAGTTCAATATTGATCGCGTGAACGTGATGACACCCGCGCGCAGCAATCACCGGTTCGGCCATCCAGACAAACGTGGCATTGTCTTCCACGGCAATATTGATTCTCATGCGGGACTGCCCGCCGCGTGCGCCAGGAAGCAACAGCGTAGATGAAATCTCATTGAGCAACAAAGTGCTGCCGGCCCCCACGCGAATATTCAGCTCGAAATCGTCCCCTCCCAGAGGACCCGCCGCGCCCGAGACGAGCGATACCCGCGCCACGGAACCAGCACGCAACACCTGCGGTTCCGGCTCTTTGGACTGCGTTGGACGTAATATCAGCGGCGCCTGGGAACGCAGGGTATGTACTCTGCTGACAGGACGGCCGGTATGGTCGAGGTCTTGACGGGTGGCAAGCGTTGCCCGGGCAGTCATAACACCATGCGGGTGGATTGGATGATCACGAAGCAAAGAGACGTACCCCCCAATTCCTGTGGTGTTCAGCGGCCAGATCGAGCAAAGGTGTTCCCAGGGCCGGTAAATCGTCGGGCGACGTGTCAGCGTGTTCGCCTGCCTGCTGCGCCAGTGTGTCAAGAAAATCGGTCAGACGCGCCAGAGCCGCCTGCACGGCGAACGGATCGACACTAAGCACTTTGACGGCCGCCGCCGCAGGCCCGGCCACCGACTCGTGCAACACAATTTGTGCCGCTTCCTTGGGCTCCAGTCCGAATGCTGCGGCCGCCATGCCGTACACGATAGGCTGGTGCATATCGCGCCGTAAGTGAGCGGGCACGTCGATGGATCGAATATTGGTGACGGCCCGCAATAACTGCCGGCCGAGTGCCCTGGAAACAGCACGGGTCGCTTTGGACGGCATGCGAACGTCCAGTTGCCTGTCCAGTTCGCACAGCAGCCCATACTGTCTCGTCTGTGCCGCCCGGCATGCGGCAGCGGCAAACGATGCGGCCACCAGACCGGCCGTCGCAGCGCGCCCCTCAAGAAAGCCTTCCAGGCCGGCTACATCAGTCAGCCCATGGATATGCACCGTTGGCTCAAGGCCACCGGAATGGGCATAACCACCAGCAGGAAGACGTCCGTCTGCCAGCAATAACAGCGCGGCACTATGCGCCATTCCGTACCTCTCTTCAGAATAGAAAGTATCGTTGAGCCATGGGAACCTCTACTGCAGGCTCATGATCGATCAGCTCCCCGTCTACCTTGACGGCGTAGCTGTCGGGATCCACCTCTATATGTGGCAATGCCGAGTTTTCAGGCAGATCAGCCTTGCTGCGGCGCCGGCAATTTTCGATAGCGACCAGAGGGCGCCTGATATTCAGGCGGCCCGCAAGCCCGTCGTCAATAGCCACCTGCGAAACAAAAGCCACGCTGGTCGCGGCGGCCGCCGGCGAGTACACGTTAAAGCCAATGCGCTCGAGCACCGGTTGCGGCGTGGGAATGGATGCGTTGGGATCGCCAAGCGCCGCAGTCGCGGCCATCCCGCCCTTGAATACAATCGTAGGCCGTATGCCGAAAAGCGCAGGCTGCCAAAGCACCAGGTCAGCCATTTTCCCCACCTCGATTGATCCGACATGCTTTTCCAGTCCGTGGGCGATGGCGGGGCAAATGGTATATTTGGCCACATAGCGGCGCGCGCGGTGATTGTCAGCCAGTGTATCGCCCGGCAGCGAGCCGCGAAGCTGCTTCATCCGGTGGGCCGTCTGCCAGGTACGGATGACAACCTCACCAATACGACCCATAGCCTGTGCATCGGAAGACATGATCGAGAGCGCGCCAATATCATGCAGCACATCTTCGGCAGCAATTGTGCCCGCCCGTACGCGACTTTCGGCAAACGCGAGATCATTCGGGACCCGGGGATTCAGATGGTGTGCGACCATGACCATGTCCAGATGCTCGTCCACCGTGTTGCGGGTAAAAGGACGGGTCGGGTTGGTAGAGGCAGGCAACACATTGGGTTCGCCGGCAATCCGGATAATGTCGGGCGCGTGTCCCCCGCCTGCACCTTCGGTGTGAAACGAATGGAACGTGCGTCCGGCAACGGCCTTGAGCATATCCTCGACAAACCCCGCCTCATTAAGGGTATCGGAGTGAATGGCGACCTGTACGCCGGATGCATCCGCAACCTGAAGCGCGGCGTCGATAACTGCCGGTGTGGCGCCCCAGTCTTCATGGACTTTGAAGCCGCCCACACCCGCACGCAATTGCTCCCACAAGGATTCATGAGATACCGTATTGCCGCGCCCCAGAAAAAGTACATTCAGGGGCCACGGTTCAAATCCTTCAAGCATGCGCTCCATCCACCACGCGCCGGGCGTGGCCAGGGTCGCCTTGGACCCTTCGGTCGGCCCGGAGCCGCCGCCCGTCACCGTGGTTGTGCCAGAGGCCAATGCGATTTGCAGCATCTGCGGACCAACAAAATGAACATGCGTGTCAACTGCGCCCGCCGTCATAATGAGCCCGTTGCCCGACATAATCTCGGTAGAGGGCCCGATCACCAGGTCAGGATGCACGCCATCCATGGTATCCGGATTGCCTGCCTTGCCCAGCGCCACGATACGGCCGTCTCGGACCCCGACATCGGCTTTGATAATGCCCCAGTGATCCAGAATAATAGCGCCGGTAATTACCAGATCGGGGGTTCCTTCAGCGCGTGTGGCACAGGATTGCCCCATGGACTCCCGCACCGATTTGCCGCCGCCGAAAACTGCTTCATTGCCGCCAGCACACAGGTCTTTTTCGACTTCGATCAACAGATTGGTATCGGCCAGCCGGATGCGGTCACCCGTGGTCGGACCATATGAAGCCACATATTCAGATCGGGAAATCTTTGTCATCCAGACTGCCTCCGCACAAACCACGCAAGCCACGCACGATGCGCCGGCCCTGTATATCGACCAGCTCCACCTCGATCGCGGCACCGGGTTCGAAACGCACGGAACCGCCAGACAGTACGTTCAGCCGTTTGCCCCAGGCACTGGCGCGATCAAACTCCAGGGCAGCGTTGACTTCAGCAAAATGAAAATGCGAACCCACCTGAATCGGACGATCAGCGCCATTGACTACCATAAGCGTTATGACCGGCATCCCGACATTGATCTCCACGTCCTGCGTGCAATACAGGATTTCACCTGGAACCAGCGGAATGGAGTCGTCACATTCGTCATCAGACTCTCGTCGCGGCGCCTGTCGCTCTCCGGTACCCGCCCGACGGGGCGAACTGGGACTGCTGGCACCCGAAGAATGTGTAGGTCCCTCGCCAGACGGTTCCGGGTCAGGATAATCGCGACCCGGATCATCGGAGGCATGCACCGGCTCTCCTGCATCGGCAGGAATGGGGTCTGGATTTTCAAAGGGATTGGGTTTGTCTTTCATGAGATAGGCCCGGTGACGGTAACCAGCTTCGTTCCGTCTGGAAACGTGGCCTCTACCTGAACCTGACCCAGCATTTCCGGAACGCCTTCCATGACATCGTCACGCGTGAGCACATGACGCCCGGCTTCCATCAGATCAGCAACGGTTTCCCCGTCACGGGCACCTTCAAGCAGAAAGGACGTGATATAGGCCGTAGCCTCGGGCAAATTCAGTTTCAGGCCACGCTGCTTGCGCTCAAGCGCCAGCTTGCCAGCGGTGTATACCATCAACCGTTCCTGTTCATACATACTCAAAAACATGGCAACCCTTCTTTACATGTATTTCACATGAAATTCAAAATGTCGAACCAAAGCTATTTGATATGCATGGGACTCCTTCTTTGCGAAGCCCGATTGCTTGTAAAAATACTAGCACGGGCGGGTGACCCCGTCAATGTCGATGAGGCCGCCATCAAGTACACGGCAAGTGCGGCACAGGTTCTTGCACCTTTTCCCATTGCATAAAAAGTTTGCGGGAAAAGCACAAGCAAAAGCGCCTCCGGACGGAGGCGCTTGTTTTCTACTTAATGCTATGGGACTGAATGTTCAATAGCCGGTTACATGATCGCCGGCGATTTAATTTATGACCGATTATTCGTCGTCTTTTTCCATACTCTCGGAAATATCAAAAAGACTGGTGGCATCAAGTTCCAGCACGGTTTCATTTTTCTGGTTAGTCACTTCCCAGCTCCAGAGCAGAATACCGAGCCCTTCCCGAGTGTTGGATATCCGTTTGGCCTTGACCACGCCTTTCCAGAACAGGTCATCGCCGGGCCGCACAGGCTTGAGCCATTTGACACTGTCCAGGCCAGGCGACGCAAACGATTCCGAGCCTTCCAGCGCCGCCTCTACGGCCATTTTCATGGCGATCCCACAGGTGTGCCAGCCGCTGGCGATCAGGCCTTTCCAGGGACCGGCCTTGGCCCGCTCCGGATTAACGTGAAACCACTGTGGGTCATAGGCTTCGGCGAAGCGAATGATTTCTTCTTCGGTCAAATGCCGGGGTCCCTGTTCAAAGACCATACCCGGCTGGAATTCCGCGAATTTCATTTAACTAACCTTATTGTGAACGGCACAAATGCAGCAAAAGCTGTATGCCCCTCTATAAATGCAGCGTCTGACTTGATAAACTGACGTTGGTGCGAATAACAGGCGCACGACCAGACAACTGCCCGCAACCCGCTATTTTACTTAAACTTCGTACCCACAACCGCAAACTCACACTTATTCTGAAAATGGCTGACACACAACTGACGAACGTTTCATATGACGAAATTACCGTGGCTATCGAATATCAGTTGATTCAGCCCGACAGGCTTGACCGGCCGTTTCTGGTCTTCTTGCACGAGGGCCTGGGTTCGGTCGCGATGTGGAAAGACTGGCCCGCAGATCTGTGCCGGCTGCTCGATTGCCGCGGTCTGGTTTTTTCACGCTACGGCTACGGCAAATCCACGCCCCGTCCAGCGCAGGAACAGTGGTTGCCAGACTTCTTGCACATCCAGGCACAGCAGTTTCTGCCGGCCTTTTTCAGCGTGCTTGGCATAGACACGCGCGCAGACCCGCCTATTTTAATCGGGCATAGCGACGGCGCCTCAATCGCGCTGCTGTACGCCGCCGCTTTTCCTGACCGCATCCGTGCCGCGGCGGTGCTGGCCCCGCACCTGTTTGTTGAAGAGGCCACCGTGAGAAATATCGAACTGGCCCGCACAGCCTATCTGAACAGCAATCTGCCGGACAAACTGCAACGCTATCATGACAATGTCGATTCGGCCTTCTGGGGATGGAATAACGTCTGGCTCTCACCCGCATTCCGGCAATGGAATATAGAAGATGACGTAGCGCTCATCCGATGTCCGATCCTGGCTATCCAGGGCCGAGAAGACGAATATGGATCACTGGACCAGATCGAACATATCGCCCAGCTTGCGGCGGACGTCAAGCTGTATGTGATCGATGATTGCCGCCATTCCCCGCATCGCGACAAGCCGGAGGAAACCACCGATGCCATTGTCGCCTTTGTGCGCGCACTGTCGTAACGCCTGCTGGTTACGGGCGCCGAGCTGCGGCATTTTGCTGACACGCTTGAATGCCGCGTCTGAGACAACCTGCAACTCCTTGACAGAGGGTAATAATCTGTACGCTCCTGCCGAAGGCCGCCGCTGATCCTATCTGTGATCCCATCTAGCCGTTCAGCACTGTACCGCCGTTGACATGAATCGTCTGGCCCGTCACATAACTGGAGTCCGAGCTGGCAAGATAGACGTAGGCCGGCGCCAGCTCAAACGGCTGCCCCGGCCGGCCCATGGGGGTGTCCTTGCCGAACTTGGCCACCTTGTCAGCCGAAAAGGAAGCCGGTATGAGTGGTGTCCAGATGGGTCCTGGCGCGACAGAATTCACGCGGATCTGCCGATCAACTATTTTTGTCGAAAGAGAGCGCGTAAAAGATGTAATCGCCCCTTTGGTCGCAGAATAATCAATCAGATCCGGATTACCTTTGAAAGCGGTAATGGAAGACGTGTTGATAATGGACGCGCCTTCGCGCATGACCTGGAGCGCTTCCTGCGTTATGGTGACAATACTGAAAAAATTGGTCTGAAAGGTGCGCACCAGTTGCTCATAACTGATGTCTTCCGGTTCGGCAGCAGTGTGCTGCTCACCCGCATTATTAACCAGAATATCCAGTTTTCCAAAATGTTCAAATGTGTCATTGACGCATTTTTTCGCAAATGCCACGTCGCCAATATCGCCTTTGATCAACAGCACTTGCGAGCCGTAGGCCTCCGCGCATTGTTGTGTTTCCTTGGCGTCATTATCTTCTTCCAGATAAACGATGGCAATCCGGGCACCCTCCTTGGCAAACGCAATCGCTGTCGCACGCCCTATCCCGCTGTCGCCGCCGGTAATGAGTGCGACTTTATCCTGTAATTTACCTGCTGACTTATAATGCGGATCGTCATAAACCGGGGTCGGATGCATTTTTGATTCGCGGCCAGGCTGCACTTGCTGTTCCTGTGCTGGCATTGTCTGTGTCATATTTTGTCCTTGAAATTGAGAGTCCTATATCACGGTACATTCAGGCTGCGCCCCGTGCCTGTTAACGCCTGGATCTGCTCTGTAATCACGCGGCATCAATTATTATTCTTGTATGCGCGCTTGCGTGTCAGACCGGTTGATACGAGCCATGTCTTTGTTGCGTAACGCCAAAAGACATGTTCATTATCTACGCTGCCATCGGCCCAACGCAAACATCCCATGCTCTAGTTTGTAAAGAGACGTAAAGGCACAATACAACACATTCACCAAGCTCTTCAAATGCCCCCTTATTACGTGGTATTGGTCTTTAGTCTCACCCATTACGGGCCTAACGTGACAGGCCTTTTTTTATTTCAGACGCATAGTATTGTTAAGCGTATGTAACATCCCATGTTTTTCCCTTAATTTGAAGACCCCAGATAGCGTCCGTAAGCACGTTGCCAAGGCCTATTTACATGAGTGACCACCGTTGGCCCAGAGGAATTACGGATGTCCCTGGCTATGTGAGCGTTCTGGCCGATGCAACACCGGGGCTGCCATCGACAGGATTTGCTTCAAGTGTTGCAGCTCCTGTGTCGGGCTGCGGCCGAACAGTCTCTTGAATTCACGGCTGAACTGCGACGCACTTTCATAGCCGACATGCTCCGAGGCGCTGGCGGCGCTCATGCCATTGCGTGCCATCATCAGGCGCGCGTTATGCAGACGAATGGCCTTGATGTACTGAATTGGCGAGTTCATGGTTACGGCTTTAAAGTGCACATGGAAAGCAGGAACACTCAAACTTGCTTCGTGTGCCAGCGCAGCGACATTGAGATCAGACGCATAATGAATATGAATTTTCCTGAGCACCTTGGCAATGCGTCCGAAATGGCCGCCTTGCCGAAGTGCCGCAAGCAATGAACTCCCCTGATCGCCAGTCAGCACTCGGAACGTAATTTCGCGTAGTATCGCCGGCGCCAGAACTCGAGCTTCGACAGGTGAATTCAGCGCTTCCAGCAGACGCAACGTCGCATCCTGGAGTTTCTCTTCCATACGGGTCGCATACATGGAAACAGGTTTACTGCTGGGAAGCGGCACACCATCTTCAATGGCGATTGCAATATCTGCCGTCGTTGTTGTGTCTATGCGCAGCGCTACCCCCAGCATAGGCTCGGCTTCGCTGGCCTCGGTTTCGGTGGAAAACGGCAACGGTACCGACAGCACCAGATAGTGCTGTGCATCGTAGACGTACAAATTACCTCCATGAACACCACGCTTGCGTCCCTGAATTACGATCACGATACTTGGTTCGTACAGCGCATGCGTGGTTGCAAGCGGACGATCGGATCGCATGAAGGTGACCCCATCGACCAATGACTGGGTGTAGCCTTCACACGGCGCGAGTCGCTTGATTAGTTCAACCATACGCATTTGCTGCAAGGACATAATCATTCCTGGTAAAGAGTTCAGGCCGTAAGAGCGCGATTAGAGCAGCCGGACATGTCAATAGAAATAGTCTAACAGCAGCGCATTATTTTGTTCTAGAAATCGCATTGAAATAGAAATAGGCAAGAACCCAAGATGATCAGGTCTTAGCGTACTTTGCCATTGCCGTTAGCATTCACTCTATCGGGATCTACTCCCTTGGACCTATTCGGCAAGGACGCACGCCCTATTATCTATAAGGAAACCAGAGTGATAAATAAACCAGAACGCAGCAAAGTCATACTGCTTACCGGGGCCAGCAGCGGCATCGGAGAGGCCAGCGCCCGTTTGCTGGCAGCCCAGGGACACAGACTGGTCATTGGCGCGCGCCGCACCGACAGGCTGGAAACGTTGACGCAAGCGATCTGCGCAACCGGCGGCCAGGTCGTATATCGCGCCCTGGATATCACCCGGCAACAAGACGTGCAGGCGTTCGCCGACTTCGCGAACAGTAGCTACGGCCGCATTGATGTGATGATCAATAATGCGGGGGTCATGCCCCTGTCGCCCATGGCCGCCCTGAAAATTGATGAATGGGACCGCATGATCGACGTTAATTTGCGGGGGGTACTCTATGGCATTGCCGCAGTGCTGCCGGTCATGCAGAAACAAAATGGCGGACAAATCATCAATATTTCGTCTATCGGCGGGTTCCAGGTAGTGCCCACAGCAGCCGTTTACTGTGCTACCAAGTATGCGGTACGCGCGCTTTCGGACGGACTGCGGCAGGAGAATGACAAAATTCGCGTCACCTGCGTTTATCCAGGTGTGGTCGAATCGGAGCTGGCCAACACCATTACCGACACAGCAGCGGCCATCGCCATGCAAAGCTATCGGCAAGTAGCACTTAAACCGGAGGCGATCGCCGCAGCGATTGCTCACGTTATCAACCAGCCGGACGATATCGATACGAGCGAAATCGTTGTCCGCCCAACTGCAAGCGTGTAGTTTGTGACACTGATATTCGAGCCTGGTCTGCGTACGCATTGCATCACTGCTGCGGTCATTCACTGCCTGAAAGGGGCAGCAAACAGGTCTGAGCACCCAGCCGGAGACACTGTCTCCTTCATTTACCCATCGGCGTTCGCGCCACAATAAGGATCTATTTATGAATATGAACAATCGGGTTAAAGCCATTGCATACGTTGCCGCGATGGTCGTATCCTCCTACTTTCCCGCCAGCGCATCAACCACTGGTGCAACCACAGAAACGGTCAATTCCGCCATTGTCCAGCAGGCGTTCCAGGCCTGGAAACAGGGCCAGGGCAGTGTTTTTGACTTGCTGACAGAAGATGCGCAATGGACAGTGGCCGGATATAGTCCTGTGTCGGATACCTATCGATCACGCGATTCGTTTATCGACAAGGCGGTCCGCCCGATCACCGCAAAGCTTGCCACACCCATTACCCCTGAGGTAAAGCACATTGTGGCCCAGGCAGATCAGGTGATGGTTATTTGGGATGGCGTGGCCACTGCAAAAAACGGACAGCCATATGAAAACAGCTATGCCTGGCACCTGACCATGGCCGATGGCAAAATCACACATGTCAATGCCTTCCTGGATACCTGGAAGCTGGTTCAATTAATGGAGTGACCAGACAGACCTGCCGGATGCCATATGCCGTTCAACTACCGCAAACTGTTTGCCCTGCTGCCCACTCTCTCCTAGAATGGATGCCACCCGGTACAAGACCGGACTCATTTTCGGAACAGGAATATTACAGATGCAAGACTTACGTATTGGAATAGCAGGCTTTGGTGCAATCGGCCGGTCTATCGCCACCCATTTGATCAATGGCGTTGAAGGCGTGCAGCTTACCGCCGTGGGCGTCAGGGATCCGGACGCACCACCGACATTCGCCTGGAACGACAAGCCTGTGCCGCAATTTGTCCTGCTGGATGACCTGGAGCCCTGCTGTGATATTGTGATTGAATGCGCACCAGCGCAACTGCTACCGCGCATTGCCACCCCATTTCTGGAAAAAGGGAAAAAGGTTATCTGTTTAAGCAGTGGCGCATTGCTGGCGCATCCCGAGCTGGTGAAACTGGCCAAAACCCATAACGGGCAGATGCTCATTCCATCGGGCGCCATTGTCGGTCTGGATGCTATTCTGGGCGCTGCCGAAGGCAAGATTGAATCGGTCCGGATGACATCACGCAAGCCGCTCAAGGGCTTTGCCGGCGCGCCATTTCTAAAAGCGCAGAATATCGATGTGATGACGTTCAAGGAACCGACCCTGCTTTTCTCCGGCACTGCCCGCGAGGCTGCAGCAGGCTTTCCGGCCAATCTGAACGTGGCGGCCAGCGTTGCGCTGGCAGGCGTCGGTCCCGATAATACTTTTCTGGAAGTGTGGGCGGACCCTTTTCTGGAGCGCAACACGCACCGCATCGAGGTCGTTTCCGATGCAGCGCTGCTATCGGTTGAAATCCAGAATATTCCTTCGGACAATCCGAAAACAGGACGCATTACCGCGCAAAGCGTCATTGCCCTGCTGCGCAAATTGCACACGCCCTTAAGTGTAGGCACCTGACGGCCCCTGCGTGCTGGCAATCGGCGGCAACAATTCATGCCTGGCGTGAAGCCGGCGCATGATCCCGTTCGACTGACGGCAGATGACCGCTCTTTTCCCACGGCTTGCCACAAGGGCAAGCCCGCAGATCAAGCGGCCGCCGCACGCTTGAGATGCTGATACCGACCATTATGGCAAGTGGCATCTAACTGCAAGCGCCGCCTGCCGCCAGTCTCAAGCAACAGGGTTGTTGAACAGCACGCTATTTTTTTACCAGTCCCAAGTCCGTCAGCACAGAACGGATCTGTTTGTATTCGCCAGCCCGATATTCACGCGTCTCTTCTGGGCCAAGATAGTGCTCCCGCCAATGGTTCTTGGCCAGGAACGCCTTCCACTCTTTAGTGGCGGCGATGGTCGCCAGCATATTAACCCACACGTCAAGCTGCTCCTTGGGCATATCCTTGGGGCCCAACACACCTTGTGCAGAACTTGGCACGACGTCAATGCCTTCTTCGACCCAGGTGGGCACATTTTCAAAAGGCGCACTCAGGCGTTCAGGTGCGCCGATTGCCAGGACCCGGATTGCGCCACTTTGAAGCAACCCGATCAGATTGGGCGTTGTGGCGGCAACGACATCAAGATGGCCGCCCTGCAGCGCAGTCATCGATTCCGACGAAGATTTGTAGGGAACCACGGTCATTTTGCTGATATCGACCCCAGCCTTTTTCAACGGGCTCGCAATACCGACATGAATATGGTTGCCGATGGAGGTTGCCACGCCGACATTTAATGTTCCTGGCGATGCCTTGAACTTGGCGATCAGATCGTGAATATTTTTATATGGAGAATCGGCCCGGACCGCGACGGCAACATATTCATCAAACAGGGTCGCGATCTCGGTGTAGTCACTCAGTTTATGATGGATTTTGCCCAGGATTTCCTGGTTCATGAGCGAACTGACCGAGGTCATCACATAATTGCCATTTCCCTTGTGCTTGTCCAGGGCGTTCAGTGCAATGGCCATATTGCCGCCAGGATTGTTCACCACCACAAGATTGGGATACAGATTTTCCGTTTGCAGTAAATGCGAAATCATCCGGGCAGAGGTATCGAGCGCACCTCCCGGACCTGCCGGCACAATGAATTCGCCTTTGCCAGGCTGCCACTTGCCTGGCGCCGTCTGCTGTGCATGACTGACTACGGCCGTCATCAAGACAGAAGCAAAGAACATGCAGATACCTGCTTTGCCGAACCGTTTGGTCCGAATATTAAGACTCATGCTGATCTCCTCAGATGGTAGATTGAGCGAGACTGGCGCCCGCTTCTTTTGTAAAAATAATGAATGATAGTCCTGCCGCCGGCTCCTGGTGAACCCGGCCTATCCTTTTTTGCCTCGCCTTACGGCAAGCACCTGCCACGCCTGTGCTACCCAGTCGCAAAGCATAGAGCGTGTCTCACGCGGGTCGATGATGTCCAGTATGCCGAAAGCCTCAGCGGTGCGAAACGGTGAACCCAGATGATGGTATTGGGCCTCTAGCTGCTCGCGCATGGCGACCGGATCGTCTGCCGTATCGATCTCGCGTCGATGCGCTGCATAAACGCCGCCCTCTATGGGGATTGACCCCCATCGGGCAGACGGCCAGGCAACCCGGTGATTAAGGGCTGGAAAATGCTTAGGCGCATGCATGCCGCCAGCCATGCCGAAGCAGCGGCGCATAATCACGGAGAACCAGGGAATGCCTGCCTTTTCTATGGTGGTCAGCACTCGCACGGCTGACAGCAACGTTCCCTGCAGCTCGGCTTCCGGGCCTGTTGCATTGCCCGGCTGGTCAACGAAGTTGATAACGGGCAAGCCAAATGTGTCACATAACTTGACATGCCTCTCGGTTTTGTAGGCAGCGGCCACCGTCATGGCGCCGCCCGCTATTTTGGGGTCGCTGCAAAGAATCCCCACCGGGTGGCCATCAATGCGCGCCAGTGCCGTAATGACCGAGCCGCCCTGCCAGCGGCCTATTTCAAAGACTGAATCTCGATCACAGATTGCAGCCAGAATCTTGCGAGGATCAAAGATCTTGCGCCGATCCTTCGGGATTGCGTCAGCCAGCCAGTCTTCTACCCGATCAGGCGAATCATCGGATGCAGTGCGCTGCGCCAGTTGGTCGCAATTTGGTGGCAAGTAGCTCAGGAAACGTTTGACCTGCACGAACGCATCGGCTTCGTCGACTGCTTCGTTATGAACAAGGGCGCTGCGGCGATGCACTTTATAACCGCCAAGATCGTTCTTGTCGATCTCGATGCCATAGGCTTGTTTTACAACGGGAGGACCCGCGGCAAACACTTGGGCCTGATCACGCACCATGACGGAAAAATGGGACAACAGCACCTTCATGGCGCCAAGCCCGGCGCATGAACCCAGGGCAATGCCCACGACAGGCACCTGATCCAGCAGTTTTATGGCCGGCCAGGTCGGATAACCGGGGATCTTGGTACCGTGCATCTGGGCGAGCAACTTCACGCTGCCGCCGGCGCTGTCGACCATTCTGATCAGCGGCGCTCCCATGGTCACGGCCAATCGTTCAGCGTAGATCCACTTATCGGAAATCGTGGACTCGGAAGACCCGGCGCGCAACGTATAGTCATCCCCAGAGACCACCACAGTCTTGTTCTCTATTTTGCCCGTGCCGATAATTGCATTAACGGGCGACATATCAATGAATCGACCGTTTTCGTCATAACGTCCCTTTCCTGCCAGTCGGCCCATTTCACGAAAGCTGCCAGGATCGAGCAATGCGTCCATGCGCTCCCGCGCATTCAACCGCCCGCGTTCCTTGTGCTTGAGCAAGGCTTGCTCGCCCCCCATGGCCTGGGCCATTTTACGACGTCTGTCCAGCTCTTCGTATTCCTCTTTCCACTGCTGGCCATGATATTCGAATGTTTGCATAGTCTCTTCTATATTGGTTGTAATGACAGGCGGCAAGGCGCGTTACGCTTGTCCGCAGCTATACAGGTGAGTCAATTGCCAGCCGCGATCACTCCCTCGCGCAGCAAGTCCTCTATGGCTTTGTCGTCGATGCCGAGCTCGTCGCGCAGCACACTGACCGTGTCTGCACCCAGATCGGGTCCGGTAAAGCGGATGCTGCCCGGCGTGACCGACAGGCGCGGCACAATGCCTACCTGGGCCACAGACTCCAGTTGCGGGTGAGGCACATTGGCAATCATGCCGCGTGCCTGGTAATGCGGATCGTCGAAGATGTCCGCTATCGTATAGACCCTGGATACCGGCACTTCCACGGCAATGATCATCTGTTCCAGTTCAACGGCATCATACTGGCGCGTCCATGCGCTGATAATGGCGTCCAGGTCCGTCATATTGGGTTTTTGGCCCCGCGCACGAATCGAGCAAAAGCGCGTATCCTGCAGCAAATCAAGACGATCCATCAGTTTGAGCAAACGTTCGAACGTGGCATTACTGTTGGCAGCGATCAGCAGATAATTATTATCGCGAGTTGGGTAAAGACTGTTGGGCGCCATGGAAGGCAGGTTCGGGCCGACCCGCATCGGAATTTTATTGAGCTTCTGGTAAGCGGGGACCAACGGCTCCAGTTGCGTAAAGGCGGTTTCATACAACGCTACATCCACGACCTGGCCCTGTCCGGTTCGATCCCGACTGCGCAGTGCGCCCATTGCCCCGAAGGCGGCGTACACCGAGGTCAGATAATCGGTTGTCGCCAGTGCAACGCGCGCAGGCGGCCGATCCGGGTCTCCAGTCATATGCCTGACGCCGCCCACCGCTTCGCAAATCGCGCCGTAACCCGGCCTTTGAGCATAAGGCCCGTCCTGGCCATATCCGCTAATACGCACAAAGATGATGCCGGGATGCTGCGCCGATACCTGCTCATAGCCCAACCCCAGTCTTTCCATAACGCCGGGTCGGTTGTTTTCCAGAACAATATCTGCTCCAGCCATCAGCGCCAGCGCCAGTTTGCAGCCCTGCTCGGTCTTCAGATCAATCACGACCGAGCGCTTGTTACGCAAGATGGACGCGGCGTACAGGGAGATATCACCCACATGGCTGCCCATCTGGCGAACCGGATCCCCCTGGGGAGGTTCTATTTTTATAACATCGGCGCCGAAATCAGCCAGCAGGCGCCCGCAAGCGGGTCCGGCAATGGTGCTGCAGATCTCGATCACCTTGACGCCCGCCAGCGGTTGCGCCTCTGGTCCGGCTGTGGATTGCGGATTGGTCGCAGGTGGATTCAAGGTATTCTCCTATTGCAAATAAGGGTTCAGATCGGTCGCTGATTCAAGCTGCAACGACTCGCGCCACGATCATGCCTTCCTCGACAGCACTGCCTTCCTGAACCAGAACCGAGGCCTGGCCACTGGCAGGGGCCTCTACCGGGATCTCCATTTTCATCGATTCCACAATCACCAAAGTCTGGCCCTCTTGAACCGTATCGCCATCATTAACGACGACTTTCCATACCGTGCCGGTCACTTCTGACAGAACATCCATATTTTTACCTTAAAAATAAATTAACAAACAGATTGTTAACAATAATATAATATACAAATTAGAATTACACAATCAATCATTGCTCGATGGCCGGCAAAGCGGCGTTAACGAGTACGACTGGAGATCTGAGAATGTTCAAGAAAATACTGGTGGCCAACCGGGGCGCCGTAGCTGCAAGAATTATTCGCGCTGCAACACAAATGGGCATAGATTGCACCGTGATCTATTCAGAGGCAGATGCCGACCTGCCGTATGTACGCCAGGCACAAGAGAAAATTTGTATTGGCGCCCCAGCTGCGACCGATAGTTACCTGAATATGGACAAAATACTGGCCGCCGCGCAGTCGGCCGGCGTCGATGCGATCCATCCCGGGTATGGCTTTCTATCGGAAAACACCGAGTTCGCCGCACGCGTTCAGCGCGCCGGACTGGTGTTCATTGGTCCATCGCCGCATTGGATCGAATCCATGGGGCACAAAACCCGGGCACGCGAACTGATGGCGCGGCACGACATGCCGATGTGCCGCAGCAGCGGCATCCTCCAGGGGACGGCTGAACAGCAATGCCACCAGGCCGCAAGCACGGGTTTTCCGTTGTTGATCAAGCCTGCGGCAGGCGGTGGCGGCATCGGCATGATCGCGGTGCATGAAGCTTCGGCATTGCCCGCCGCGCTCGAGCAGGCCACGAGTCTGGCACAAAGAAGTTTTGGCAACAGCCAGTTGTATGCCGAGCGCCTCTTTGCGCGGCCGCGGCATATTGAATTTCAGATCATGGCAGATAACTTTGGCAATGCCATGCATCTTTTCGAGCGCGACTGTTCGATCCAGCGCCGCCACCAAAAAGTAATCGAAGAAGCGGGTGCGCCGGCCATTGACAGGGCCACGCTCCTATCGATGGCAGACACTGCAGTTCGCATCATGGAAAACGTGAAATATAACAATATCGGAACGGTGGAAACCTTATACGATCAGCAGACTGGTTTCAGTTTTCTGGAAATGAACACCCGGCTACAGGTCGAGCATGGCGTTACCGAAGCAGTAACGGGCATTGACATTGTGCAAAGCCAGATTGCGCTGGCCGCGGGCAAACGTCTGCACGAAGTCATTCCCAATCGGCCGCAGGCCCCTGACGGCCATGCGATCCAGGTTCGTATTTATGCCGAAGACCCATGGCGTTTCACCCCGTCTCCTGGATTATTAAGCGTCTTCCGATTGGGCCTGGGTGCAGGCATTCGTATTGAAACCGGCTATGCAGAAGGCACCAGGGTATCGCCGTTTTATGATCCGATGATTGCCAAGGTGATTGCGCATGGCGACACCCGGCGCCAGGCCATTGAGCGTTTAAGAAGCGCATTATCAGACAGCGTAATCGAGGGCATCAAGACCAATATACCGTTCCTGCTGGCCGCATTGGAATATCCGGACTTTTGCCAAGGCCAGGTTCACACGCAACTGGCACCAGATATAGTCAGGCAGGCGGGGCACGACAAAAGGCGCACGCACGCCGCGTGATGCATCATGGCGCGATCGGCCTGGTCTCTAGTTCGGGTCTGCTTGCAGGGCCGCCAGTGTGGCATCCCAGGACTCCTGGATCCGCTGCTGGCAAATCTGGGCCGCCAGTTCCGCGTCACCCGCCTTGCACGCCTGCAGGGAGCGTTGCCAATGCTCAATAGAGCGCACTCTTCGTTCCCTGGATCGAAATTGCAATTTCGAATAACGCAGGGTTTGCAATGACAATGACGTTACGATCTGGCTCAAGCGTGTATTGCTTGCGTAGCGCGCCGACAGTAAAGACAGGCGGTAAGTGGTCTCGGCGTAAAGACTACCATCGGCAGGCGTATCAATGCATGACGCAAGCTTTTTGATACCGTGTTCAAGCAACTTGAGCAATTCTGGGTTTTGAGCCGCCGCATTCTTTCGCGCCGCCAAAGACAACAGGCTACTGCGCACTTCGAATATTTCTGCCAGTTCATCGGCGTTCAACTCAGATACACTGGCTCCGCGTCTGGGGTTGACGACCACCAGGCCCTCTCGTTCCAGGATCCTTAACGCCTCGCGCACCGGACCCCGGCTCACCTCATATCGTTCGGCCAGTTCCTGCTCGGGAATATGCGCGCCGTTGGCCATGGAGCCGCTGATGATCTGGTCTCCCAGCTGTGCGGCAATCTGCTCTGGGAGCGATAATGTGAGTTGCTTGCGTTCTGCAAAGAGTCGAAATTTGACCGTACTTTCAAAGTTATCAAGCGCGTCTTGGTCCGTTGTTTTCAAAATATATCCTGTTCGCTGGTTTGCGTTTGAACACCATGCATCCCGAGGAAAGCCCCACGAGCGGTTCAGCATATTATACCCGCTACGTAATATTTCATATAGTTAACATTTCGATTGTTTATAAGGTGCTTCATTCCTCTGCCATTGCCGTATTTCATCGCCGGGGTCCGCGCTGACGCGCAACCAGGCTTGCCGATAAATATTTTGATAAGTCATGGCTATCGGCCCATCAGATCTTACGAATAGACTCAACCTACTCCTTTGCCTACCATAATTCGAGCGGTGTCATACCACCGGCTTGTTCAAATAGGTGCGATCCTTCATCGATAAATTTACTGGAGACTACTCATGGCAAAAATAATATGTGTTCTATATGACGATCCGGTCACAGGCCACCCCAAAACGTATGCACGCGACGATTTGCCCAAACTGGACGGATATCCGGACGGACAAACGCTTCCTTCCCCCAAACGTATTGATTTCAAGCCAGGCGAGCTACTGGGCAGCGTATCGGGAGAACTGGGTCTGAGGAAATATCTGGAGCAAAACGGCCACAAATTGGTTGTGACATCAAGCAAAGATGGGGCCGACAGCGAACTGGATCGTCAATTACACGATGCAGAAATCGTTATCTCTCAACCCTTCTGGCCGGCCTATATGACGGCAGAACGTATTGCCAAAGCGCCAAAACTCAAGATGATCGTAACCGCGGGCATCGGGTCGGACCACACGGATCTTCAGGCTGCCATGGAGCATAACGTGACGGTTGCGGAAGTGACCTATTGCAACAGCCATAGCGTGGCCGAGCATGTTGTCATGATGATTCTGAGCCTGGTGCGCAATTATCTTCCGTCACATGACTGGGTTCGCAAAGGCGGATGGAACATTGCCGATTGCGTCGAGCGGTCATACGATCTGGAAGGCATGGAAGTTGGCACGGTTGCTGCCGGTCGTATCGGCTTGCGGGTACTACGTCTGCTCAAGCCCTTTGGCGTGAATCTGCACTATATGGATCGCCACCGCTTGCCCGAGAACGTAGAGAAGGAACTGAATCTGACCTATCACAGCAGCCTTGAAAGTCTGACCAAGGTCTGCGATGTAGTCACGCTCAATTGTCCGCTGCATCCTGAAACCGAGCATATGATCAACGCTGACAGCCTGAAGCATTTCAAGCGCGGCGCTTATCTGATCAACACTGCTCGCGGTAAATTGTGCGATAGGGATGCCATCGTTCAGGCCCTGGAAAGTGGTCAGCTTGCCGGCTATGCGGGGGATGTCTGGTTCCCGCAGCCTGCCCCTCAGGACCACCCATGGCGCACCATGCCCCATGAAGGCATGACCCCTCATATTTCCGGCTCCACGCTCTCCGCACAGGCGCGCTATGCCGCAGGCACGCGTGAAATCCTCGAATGCTACTTTGAAAACCGCCCAATTCGTGACGAATATCTCATTGTCCATGACGGTCAATTGGCCGGTGCCGGCGCTCACTCCTACAGCAAAGGAAACGCGACAGCCGGGGCTGAAGAGGCCGCCCGCTATACCAAATTATAGGCAAATCCCATGTCAAAGCCTGATCGCCTGCCCAAAGCGGAAAGAGTAGCACCCTGGCTTGCCAGACTCATCAGCGTCGCGCTGGTGGGCCTGGGTACATTTATCAGTATTCTGGTAATTACCCTGCTTACCGACAGTACCGGAGAAATGTGGATTATTGCGTCTTTCGGTGCAACTTGTGTGCTTGTTTTCGGGTTTCCTGCAGGCCCGTTCTCCAAACCACGCAACGTGATTGGTGGCCACGTTCTGGCTTCGCTCATCGGCTTGTCGTTTTTGTCACTTTTTGGTCCGGGCTGGATCCCCATGGCGGCAGCAACCGCAACGGCCGTCATGGCCATGATCGTCACAGATACGGTCCACCCGCCGGCGGGCAGCAATGCGCTGGTTATATTTCTGGGTACGCCGGGCTGGACGTTTTTATTGTTTCCAACCCTGGCCGGCGCATGTACACTCGTGCTGGCTGCCTATGTCTACTGGCGGGCCGTGGACGCCATTAAAAACAGTCGCACGCCCAAACTTGTCAACAAACCAGAATAGTAAACAGTCAGGCGCAGCCGGTATGTCCGGCTGGTCCGCCGCCATTCTTGTGCACTACGACAGCACTTTGGCGCTCTCGCTATCTTTTATCATATGCAGGCGATCGCGCATGTCCGATTCTACGACATGATCAATCACCGTCCGCATGACCGGCGTACGTTGCCGTTCGCGCAGGAGAATCAACCCTACTTCGCGCTGGAGCAGCGGCTCAATTGGAATCGCCGTCAGTTCATGCCTCATTTCCTGAAGGCATAGGACGCTTCTTGGCACGATACTGCACAAATCAGTACAGCGCACATGCGCATAGAGCAGGAATATCGAATTCGTTTCGACAACCGGCGTGATATCCAGACTTTCGTTACGAAAAATCTCATCCAGACTGCGGCGGGCATGCATATCGGCGGTCAATAAACACAAGGGGGCCGACGTGGCGTCGGCCCAGCTTAGTGCCTTACGTCCGGAGAATTTTTTTTCATCGCGAGTAATAAATACATAATCTTCTGAAAATAGTGAAATACCTTCAAAAGGTTTGCTCAGATTCTCATCCAAATAGGTAATGCCGATATCCAGTTCAAAATCTTCCAGGCGCTTGAGAATCTCCGTGGTCGATAACGAATAAATTTTGTAGGTAATTCGCGGGTGCTGTTGGATGCACGCATTGATAAACAAAGATATCAACGATATCGTAGTGGGAATGGCGCCAATGCGCACTGCACCCACCTGCTCGTTCTTATCCGAATGAATTTCCTGATACATGTTTTCACAATCGGCCAGCATTCGGTGTGCCCACTTGAGAATTTTTTCTCCTTCGGGTGTAAATCCATGAAATCGCTGTCCGCGCTGCACAATCGTCAGGCCCAGATGCTGCTCCAGCGACCGGATCACACCCGAAAAAGCGGGCTGGGAAACATGACATAGCTGCGCGGCGTTGCCAAAATGCCGTTCCTGGGAAAGTGCCACAAGATATCTGAGTTGTTTTAAGAGCATGCCGGTCTATCTTACTGAGTTAAGAAAATCGCCTCGTCCTGCGAGCAACCATATGGCGCCATGATCTGCAGGATTATCTCCAATCATTTGACTTTCAACTGTTCTGCGTCGAAAGACGCCAACAGGAAGCAACATCAGCGGTGATATCAGCAGTTTGCCGTTCAGCACCCACAATATGCGACACTTTGTTTCCAGGCAATTTACGGAACACAACGACGGTGGCCAGGTCAGCGTATTTCATGCGTATGCCAGAGCCGCAAAATATAGAGTGTCGTATCGCGTATCTCATAACGAACTTCATACCTGCCGCCCAGGATGCTGCGTATTTCACGTGGTTCAAAAGCAAAAATTTTCTCACCCAAATCAGGATTACTGAGCAGGACGTCCGGCGCCTTTGTAAGAACGCGTACTGCCCTGGCGGCTGCCTGCCTGTCGGCAATCGCTAAGATCCCATACAGGTATACCAAATCAGAATTGGCCTTGCTGGTCCACTTAAGTTGCATCAGTTCGGTTCCGGCCGTATCGCTCCGGCACCCAGGCTTTCTGCCCAGGACTGTATGGCTTGATGATCAATAACCCGGCCTTCATCCACATCTGCAAGCGCCTCCTGTGTCAACCGCTCCCGCTCTTCCTGCTGATCAAGCCAGCAAGCCAGTGCCTGCTTCATAATCCAGCCTCGCGAGCGCTCCAGTTTTTCCGCCATTTCGTCAACCCGTCTGGCCAATGGCAGCGGTACATGAGCAGTCAGGACTTTCGAAACCATTGTTGGCCTCCGGTTAAAAATACGCCGTTTTGGACTCTTACTTCCCGAGCTGACTGGCAACAATGCCAGGAGGATACCTCACTTTGCCAGACGGTTATCAGCAACAGCCGCAACCGCTGCGAGTGCATACGTATCACAACTGAATTCTTTATAAAAGCCGATGCCGGCAATGCATAAATGCCAGTCGGTCACGACGAAAAAATTAAAAATTTGAAAAAAAGCGGACAACAAAGATTGCCCTGCTGTTTACTGAGTTTGTCGACGCAGTTGATTTAACAAGTTGCGTCAGGCCCAATCTTCGATATATAGTAGATTATATATCGAAATCACTTTCTTTCCTGATGAACACAACATTCAAATCCAACGCATTGGCAGTTTTTCTATTACTTTGGTCTGGCCTGGCGCAGGCTGACCGCACGCTGACAGATCAATTGGGCCGCCAGGTGAACGTTCCCGACATAGTCAATCGCGTCGTCGTGCTTCAGCATCAGACACTGGATATCCTTGTCCAGCTGGGTGTCTCGGATAAGGTGGTTGGCGTACTGCAAAGTTGGAAAAAGCAGCTTGGCCCGGAATTCGCGCGCTTTCACCCGACTTTGGCGACCGTCCCAACACCCGGCGATCTGACCACGGTCAATATTGAGGAAGTACTGGCACTCAAGCCCGATGTGGTCTTCGTTACCAACTATGCGCCTGCCGGCATGCTTAAACAACTGGAAAACAGCCGTATTCCAACGATAGCCATATCCTTGCGACGAGACAGTACTAACCAGGCCGCTGCCTTGAATCCGAGTCTGAAGGATGAAGATCAAGCCTATACCCAGGGTCTGAAAGATGGGATCAGATTGATCGCAGAGGTGACCGATACGACAGCCAGGGCAGATTCATTGATTGCCGCCTTCGAAAAACCCCGTGAAATTCTCGGAAAAAAACTCGCGTCATTACTTCCGGCACAACGCAAGCGCGTTTATATGGCCAATCCGGAACTCACGACCTATGGCTCAGGGAAATACACAGGGCTGATGATGGAGCACGCGGGGGCCATGAATGTGGCGGCCAAAGAAATTGCGGGCTATAAAAAGGTGTCCATGGAGGATGTACTGAAATGGAATCCAGAGGTCATTTTCGTACAGGATCGCTACCCGCAAGTGGTAGATGAAATCAAGACAGGGCCCCAGTGGAAAGATATCACGGCCGTGAAAAGCGGTCAGGTATATCTGATGCCGGAATACGCCAAAGCCTGGGGTTACCCCATGCCGGAGGCGATCGCACTTGGTGAGACCTGGATGGCCAAAAAACTCTATCCGGACCGCTTTACCGATACCGACATGCAAGCACTGGCGGACAGATACTACTCTGCGTTCTACGGCATGAGTTACACCAGACCACATTGATGCTCCGCCCGCTACCGACCAGGGTAATTTTGATTATTTCGATCGTTATATGGCTCGGATTGATCGCCCTGTCGCTGACGCTCGGCCGTTACCCGGTAACGATGACGAATCTTTATCACGTCCTGCTGGAACCACTTGGCCTGCCTGCGCCCGAAGTCAACGACATTGAAAGAACAGTCATCTGGACGGTTCGCATGCCCCGCATACTTATCGCCTCGCTCGCCGGTGGCGGTCTGGCTATCGCCGGAGCAGTATTGCAGGGGGTCTTTCGCAATCCGCTGGTCGGACCACATATCATTGGCGTATCCACCGGCGCCACGGTGGGCGGCGCCCTGAGCATATTGCTGGGGATGGGCAGCCTGGGACTATTAGTCAGCGCATTTGGTTCTGGCATGCTCGCCCTGTTATTAGTATTTGCCGTAACCCGTGCGCTACCTCGCGCCAACACGCTTGCCGTCGTACTGGCGGGCGTCGTGCTCAGCGGCTTTTTTAGCGCCCTGGTCAGCCTGATTCAGTATGCTGCCGATTCCGAGGAAAAATTGCCCATAATCGTCTACTGGCTGATGGGCAGTTTTTCCACTGCAACCTACGCAAAGCTCACCCTGTTGGCCGTGCCTACCCTTGTAGCGATAGTGATCATCCTGTTGCTCGCCTGGCGCATCAACATCCTATCGCTGGGAGATGACGAGGCAAAGCAATTGCATGTAAATGTAGGCGGCCTGCGGTGGGTGCTTCTGATTTGCGTTGCCATGATTGTATCGGCCCAGGTGGCAGTCAGTGGCAGTATAGGATGGGTCGGCCTGGTCATACCTCATGCAACGAGAATCATCACCGGACCCGATCACCGCAAGCTGCTGCCGGTATCTGTCATGATGGGGGCTGCCTTCATGGTGCTGGTCGATGACGCGGCCCGCACACTGACTGGCAGCGAAATTCCACTCAGCATTCTGACCGCAGTTATCGGTGCGCCCGTCTTTTTGTATCTTCTGCGGCGTTCACAAAACAGGGGGTGGAGTGGCTGATATCGCAATCAAAGTTCGGCAGGCAGGATTTTCCTATTCCAGCAATGCACCCGTTTTTATGGACATCAGCTGTGATATTCGCTTTGGAGAGGTTTTCTCTATCCTGGGCCCGAATGGCCAGGGCAAGACCTCATTCATGAAAACGCTGATGAAACTGCTTGCACTTTCCCATGGCACTATCGAACATAATGAGGTCATCGGCTTTGTACCACAAAGTTTTTCTCCGGCCTTCTCCTACTCTGTGTTCGACATCGTTTTGATGGGTCGTGCAATGCACCTTTCCAATCTGCAATCGCCGTCCCGGCGTGACCGGGAAATGGCATGGGCCGCACTGTCGGCACTGGAGCTCAACAATCTGGCAGATCGTGAATTCAACTCACTTTCGGGTGGACAAAAACAGCTGGTGCTGATCGCCCGGGCCATTGCCATGGAATGTCGGGTACTTATGCTGGACGAACCAACCTCTGCGCTGGACCTGGGCAATCAGCAACGCGTGCTAAGGCTTATGCACGAACTGGCAATACATAAAAATATTGCGGTTGTATTTTCGACCCATCAGCCGACTCATGCCCTGGCCATCGCCGATCAAGCCATGCTGATGAGCCCGGCATCTGCAACGGTGGTGGGGCCGACAGAACAGGTATTGACCTCTCAACGTTTGTCCCTGGCTTACGATACAGCGCTGAAGGTAACGAAAATAGCGCATCAGGGCCAAGAGTACAACATAGTCATTGCCCTTTCCACTCAGGCGCATCAACAGCAGTACCGCAATAGCGCGAACGCGGCATCGTCATGACGATGCTCTGTTCACGAGCACTAAAAGGTCAACATAAAGGAGTCAAATAATGAGTGAACAAATCGTTGTATATGCAGCGGGAAGTCTGAAGCGCGCCTTCACGGCCGTCTTGACCCGATTTGCGCAACTTGGTCACCCTCCGGTGCTTGCTGAGTTCGGACCAGCTGGCTGGTTGCGCCAGCGACTGGAACAAGGTGAGCACGCCGATTTATTTGCCTCCGCAGATAGCGCAAGCCCGGCACGCCTGGTCGCACTGGGCAGCGCCTTCGATCCGCAGATATTTGCCAGAAATACATTGTGTGCAGTCGTACAGCGCGACTCGGATATCACCGATACGACGCTACTTGCTGCAATGCTGGACCCCGGCAAACGGCTGGGTATGTCAACGCCGGTACTTGATCCTTCCGGAGATTATGCATTGCAGGTATTTAGCAATGCCGACAATATCCACCCGGGAGCCGGCCAAACACTCCGGGCTAAGACGATAGCACTGGTAGGAGGCAAAATTGCAACGCCCATACCGCATGGCTGGGTCGCCAGCGAATATCTCGTATCTACGGGCGCGGCCGATATTTTTCTGTCCTATGCAAGCTACCGGAATGCCATTCTTGCGGCGGGACGTACCCGGGTTATCGCCCTGCCCGATTCGCTACAGGTATTGGCAGACTATACGATGGTGAGTATGCAGCCTCAAAATGAACGCGTGCAGCAACTGCGTGCATTCATTCTGGGTGAAGAAGGACAGATGATATTGGCATCACACGGTTTTTTGAATCAGAACCATCCATGCCATCCTGTGCCGTAATCGTCAGCGTGAACGCCCCTGCTCTGTTCCCGCTCCATCTGCTGCCGTTATCGTTAACGACGAGGACGACAATACATCCTGTCTGAGCTGCGGGAAAACCTTGGATACCTTATTCAGCAGATAGTCTCCGTAAATGCCATTAAATGCATGCACGTTGGCCTTGTCCCAGCGCGATGCGCTGTCATCCGGATCGGGAACGGCGGGCAGCCCTTCAATGGGCTGCACCTGTGCAAAATAATTGGGGTCAAAGAACAGAGGGAAAGACAGCCGATCGCTACCCGAGGTGTTGCGCACTACCCGATGTGCGGTTGATCGATACCAGCCGCCGGTCATGCGTTCCAGCATGTCGCCGATATTGCAAATGAAAGTGCCCGGCACCGGTGTGGCATCCACCCAGCCGCCAGGGGTCTTCACCTGCAAGCCACCGATCTGGTCCTGCAGCAAAATGGTCAATAAGCCGTAATCCGTATGTTCGCCTACGCCCCATTGCACGTCCATATCCTTGGGCACATCCTGGGTCGGATAATTGAAAATACGAAACAGAATCAAGGGGTCTGCCGTGTAGCGGCGCTCGAAGTAATCTGCCGGCAGCGCCAGACTGAGCGCAATACCGCGCATCAGGGCATGACCCAGGGCAGTGACCGCTTCCATGTATTGCAAGATGGTTTGCCGCAATCCAGGGATGTCTGGAAACAGATTGCGCCCATGTACCGGTGTACCCGCCTGCACCAGCGGATGATCATCGGCCAGCTCGGTACCCAGATAAAGCCCTTCTTTCCAGTCCGGCCTGCCGGAAGTCAATTCACCGCCCAGAGGAAAGTAACCGCGCCACGCCCGGCCACCCAGCGCCATCTGCCAGCGCATTTTCTCTTTCTCGTCCAGGGAAAAGAACTGGCGGCTGAGCGTGTCCAGGCGCTGCATCAACGCTATGTCTACACCATGCCCAGCTACATAGAAGAAACCGTGGGCACGACAAGCATTGCGAATGTGATCGGCAACCGCCTGCAATGCCTGGTGACTGCTATCGGTTACCAATGCAGAGACATCAATGATGGGTAATGCTGCGTGGGTCTCGGGGGTATAGGTCATGATCTGTATCGAATGAATGGTTGAAGATCCGGCGCCGCCTGGCAGATTGCGAACAAGGGTGCTAGCGCAAGCAATGGCAGGAGTATTCCAGTTGTCATTATGTCCAGGCAACAGTTGTCAAATTGCCCTGGCAAATGGCGTGCGTATATCCGAGAGAAACTGCGCCGCCCTGGGATGCTGCGGGCGATTGAAAAAATCGTCCGGTGTGGCGCGCTCCAGCATTTTGCCGGCATCCATAAACAGAATCCGGTCGGCCACTTCGCGCGCAAATCCCATTTCATGCGTCACACATACCATGGTCATGCCGTCTTTAGCCAGATCACGCATAACCAACAGTACTTCTCCGACCATCTCCGGATCCAGCGAGCTGGTTGGTTCATCAAACAGCATCAGTGGCGGCTCCATGGCCAGCGCACGAGCAATGGCAACGCGCTGCTGCTGCCCGCCCGACAGCGCATCGGGCATCGCGTCGGCCTTATGGGCCAGGCCGACCCGATCCAGCAAAGACAAGGCTTTTTCCCGCGCCGCCGGCGCAGACAGTCCGTGTAAATGCATGGGCGCCAGGGTGCAGTTTTCCAGGGCGCTCAGATGAGGAAACAGGTTGAACTGCTGGAAAACAAAACCGATGCCCGAGCGAAAGGCATTCAAATCTATCGACTTATCATGGATATCCTGGCCATTGACACGAATATGGCCCCCCTGGATGGGCTCCAGCCGGTTGATCGTGCGGATCAGGGTAGATTTGCCGGATCCCGACGGGCCACAGACGACAACCACTTCCCCGCGCGCGACGGTTTCCGTGATATCAACCAGTGCATGGTACTTGTCATACCATTTATTCACATTTTCAAATTCAATCATGTTGCTTCCTTGCGGGCAGCGATGGCCGCTTGCTGTTTCCCGCGCCGACGTTCAAGCCAGTAGGCAAAACGGGACAGGCCGAAACACAGCAGCAGATAGGTCAGGCCCAGGACGAGATAGATTTGCGCCGGATACACCATCACCTGGGTATTGATCTGCGAGGTGATAAAAGAGACCTCTGCAAGACCGATAATATAACCCAGGGAAGTTTCCTTGATCGTCGAGATAAACTGGTTGACCAGCGAGGGCAGCATATGCCTGATCGCCTGCGGCAATATGACCAGTCGCATGGCGCGAAAATAGCCAAAGCCCAGCGAACGGGCGCACTCCATTTGGCCCTTGGGCAGACCCTGGATGCCAGCCCGGATAATTTCGGCCAGATAGGCGGCATCGAAAATAACAAGTGCAATAAGCATGGTCCAGAACTGATTGGTTTTTATGCCGGTCACGCTGGGCAAAAAGAAATAGGCCCAGAACACCACCATCAGCAACGGCGTTCCGCGCACCACAAACACCAGGATGCTCACCGGCCAGCGCACCGCCCGCCATGGGCTGATGCGGGCAAACGCCAGCACAATGCCCAGTGGCATGGCCATGACCAGCGCACAGCTTGCCAGCAACAACGTAAGCGCCAGTCCACCCAGCGGCCCGTTCGGATACTGGCCAACCAGGAAGTACAACCAGTACGTATCGATGACCTCAAGAAATCCGCTCATAGCGCCCTCGGCGGATAACGATGCTGGAACCACGCAGCCAGCGCGGTGATCAGCAGCGACAGGCTCAGGTAGGCAGAGGTGGCAAAGGCAAAGGACTCAAAACTTCTGAAGCTGGCGCTTTCGACCTGACCGGCCTGATACATGAGCTCTGCCACGCCAATGACGGTTGCAATACTGGTGTTTTTCCACAAATTCAGTGTCTGCGAAATCAATGGCGGTGTAATTACCCGCAAGGCCTGTGGCAGGATGACCAGACGCATGGCGGCCAGAAAACTCAGCCCCAGCGCACGCGCTGCTTCCATCTGTACAAATGAAATAGCCCGGATGCCGCTGCGGATGTCTTCTGCCATATAGGCAGCGGTATAAAGCGTCAGAGCAATGACCGCACAGCTGGCTTCGGTGTTGCCGGCATAAAGCCATTGCTTGGCTGCCTCGGGCAGCATCTCGGGGGCACCGAAATACCAGAACAGCATATGCGCCAGCAACGGGATATTGCGGATCGTCTCGACATAGGCAAAGCCCAGGCCGCGCAGCAGCGGCAACGGCGACAGGCGTAGCAAGGCGATACAGGTGGCCAGGGGCAGCGCGAGCACCAGTGAAATGGCCAGCAATTGTATGGATAGCCATAATCCTGCCAGCAGCATTTCATGGTACCGGCCGCTGAGCAGCATGGAGGCGTCAAACTCGGGCATGGATCAGTCGTGTAGTCATGAAACAAAAAACGGCGTGGAACCGCTGCGCTGGTCCAGCGCAGCACACGCCGTCGCTTTGCAACAGCAACCGGTCATTGTCCCGATGCTGTGTTGCGGATATCCAGTCTACTCTTAAATTTTGTCAGTTTCGAGTTTAAAGCTGCGTGTTGAAAACTGTGATTTTGTATCCGGCCCGTACCATTTGAAGAAAATTTTCTCGGCCTGGCCGCTGGTTTCAAGGTCACGCAGCGTATCGTCGACCACTTTTTTCAAACCGGCCTCGCCCTTCCGCAAGCCGAATGCCAGCGGTTCTTCGCTTATGCTTTGCTTGAGCACCACAAAATCTTTCTGCTTGGGTCCCAGCTTGGCGTAGACGCGCAACAACGCCGCTTCATCGTCGACATAGCCCACACCCTTGCCTTGTTGCAAAGCCAGAAACGCCTGCTGGCTGGTATCGAACGTGACTACGTTCACATCAGGCACTGCCTTGCGGATATTGGGCTCCTGCGTGCCACCACGGATGGTCAGCACTTTCTTGCCCGACAAACCTGCCAGGTCGGTGATACCACTGTCGCTGCGCACCAGCGCCTTCTGTCCGGTCACAAAAGTGGTTACGGAAAAATCGATCTGCGCCTCGCGCTCCTTGTTGTGTGTCAGGCCGGCGGCAATAATATCGACATGCTTTTGCTGCAGTTCGGGAATGCGGGCAGCCACGGCTACCTGCTTGAAGCGGGCCTTCACGCCGATCTTGTCGGCTACCGCCTTGGCAAGATCTACTTCATAGCCAATGAACTCACGGGTTTTGGGGTCGATGAAGGTTGCCGGTTCGTCTGTGCCCAGCACACCGACAACCAGTTCACCGTTTTTCTTGATATCGTCCAGTTGGTCAGCATGGGCGCTGACAGCGCTGATGCCGATCAGGGCCGCGCCCAGCAGGGGTAAAAGTTTTCTCAGTTTCATAATGACAGGTTTCCTGATAGTTGGCGTTATGCCCAAACGTTATTTGGAATACATATATTCGTGAAGAAAACTATATCAGCATAACAAAGGCGAATAAAATAACCAATGGTTATTTGATAATTATCGAATCTTCCATCCCTTTGCTTTACACGCAAGTGGAACAGCATCCCGGGCCATTCCCAATGGGCAGTGCCAGACCCTTTTGCGGTATCATCCCGTCACGCGTCCACTGGTCGCCTGACGGGCAAGTTCCTTTTCCAGCCAGGCAGTAAAATATTGCGCTTCAGCTGTCGCGTTCGGACCAACGCCATAATAATACCGGGTCACCGGCAGGCGCATATCCGGTAATGGACAGCAAAGCCGGCCCAGCGCCACGTCGTGGGCAATCAAAGAGAACGGGACAGCAGCGAAACCCAGGCCATCTTCGACCGCCTGCAGAACAAAATGGACATGATCAAACTGCATTTGACCCGCAGGCCTGACGCTGTCTGTTCCAACATGCTCCAGCCAGGCTTCCCAATCGCCCTTGCGAGACTTTGACCGAAGCAGGGTCAGTCCGGCCAGCGCGCCTGGATCCGTAACACGATACCTTGCCTGGAAAGCAGGAGACATGACCAGACATACGTCATCGTCAATAAACGGGGACACCTGCATCGCGTCCGACCATCCCTTGAGGCCCCGGCGGATGGCAATATCAAAATCATCGGCCGACTCGGGCGATAACGTCGTGGTAAGCACATGCGGTTCAATACCCGGGTATTGCGCGATGAATTCAGGCAGCCGGGGAATCAGCCAACGTACCGCAAATGATGGACGGACATTGATCCTGACCACCCGTTCTGGCATCTGGCTCATGACCGATTGTGCAGCATTGGCGATTTGTTTGAGCGCCGCATCGGCCTGTGTAAAAAACCGCAAGCCCTCAAGCGTCAGACTCACCTGCCGGATACGCCGGTCAAACAGACGCACACCCATATAGGATTCAAGCGCCTTCACCTGATGGCTGATTGCGCTATGGGTGATATGCAATTCATTGGCCGCCAGTGTAAAACTCTGGTGCCGCGCCGCAGCAACAAAAGCACGAACGGCATTGAGGGGTGGCAGTGATATATTCATGTGTTTAATTTTATAACACATGGCGCGAATTAAAATCGTTTGTCGCATATCTGACAGCGCAGTAGCATTCTCCTATGATTATTTCCCCAGTCCAGACGCCCGTTGACCGGCATTCGCGGTATGCCGCGCTCGCCATGGCCCTTGCCTTACCCACCGATGTTGTCCTGTATTTATTGCTGCCCATGTACTCGGAACAGTTTGGCGTATCGCTGGTTGAGGCAGGCGTATTGCTTGCCGCCAATCGCCTTATCCGGATTGCCGGGTATGGTTTTGTCGCACGCTTTTATGCCAGGCATGGCGATCGCCTGGTCTGCACGCTTGCCGTGATTGCGGCCAGCCTGTGTGCAGTCGGCTATGCCACGCTCACGGGCCTGTGGGCGTTACTGCCACTGCGACTGCTCTGGGGATTGGCTTTCGCCGCCTTGAATCTGTCAACGCAGGCTTTGGCGACGGCCGAAGCAGCGGGCGCTTCACGCCGATCGGGAAGATCCCGCGCCTTTATCGCGCTGGGGCCCGCCATCGCATTGCCTCTGGCGGCGCTACTTGCCTATGCCGTCGGACCTCGCGCCATTTTCTGGATACTGGCCGCCACGGCAATGATGGGCGTCGTGGTCACCCGTTACCTGCCATTTCATGCGTATCCCATGCCGCCAAAGCGGCGCGGCCTGAGCCTGCCCAACAGTCTGGATATGTGGTCTTTTCTGGAAGGTTTCACGCTGGACGGGTTATTCATTATCGGCCTGTCCTACCTGGGCAGTGACCTCTTTCCTGAGGGCGCGGTCATGACCGCCGGCCTGTTGCTGGCACTGCGCTATCTGGGTGAAATTGTACTGAGCCCTATAGGCGGCCGGCTTGCAGAACGATTCGGCGCCGAAAAACTGCTGCTGGCACTGTCACTGATGACCTGTGTATGCCTGATCGGATTCGGTGCAGGCTGGCTATGGAGCTGCGCCACGTCAATTGTTGTGCTTCGCGCCCTGCAACTGCCGCTGCTGGCGCCCATCGTGGCCCGACGAACGCCGGGTCCGGAGCGGGTTCATGCGCTTGCTGCTCGTTCAGTTTGGCGTGATATCGGTGCCGGGACGGGCCCGCTTGCCGCCGGGCTGCTACTGCCTTTACTGTCGGCGTTCTGGATATACGCAGTGCCGGCGGTGTTGCTGGTGTGGGCTGCCGCAGCCTGTGTCGAGCGTCCGTCCTTCAGCAAACACCAGGAAACATAGACAGGACGCCAGGTGAAAAGACGGCGGAACACAAATGGCATTGCGTCAAAATCATCACATAAAAGCCATCGCCTATAAAGACACTGCGTATGAGGCACACCATATAAAGCGCTGCGTAGACGGTGTTGCTAAAAGGCCGACTGCAAAATATGACCTGGCTGATCGTACCGCTAGGCCAATACGATCAATACGTCTCCAGATGCAGGCGCCCTTTTTTCCTGAGCGTGGCATGCAGGTCGGGCCATTGCATGCCGCCGGCAGTGGCTGCTTCCTGCAATGCCTCCAGCACGCCAGACTCCATACCCTTGACACCGCACACATAAATATAAGTGTCGTCGTCCTTCAGCAGTGCAAGCAGATCGGGCAGGCGCTCGCGCATGACATCCTGCACATATTTTTTGGGCTGGCCCGGGGTACGCGAAAACGCAAAATTAATATCGATAAAGTCTTTGGGTAACTTGTTAAGCGGTCCGAAATAAGGCAGTTCTTCCTTGCAGCGGGCGCCAAAGAAAAGCATGAGTTTGCCCCGCGCATCGCCCTGTCCCTCCAGGTGCTTGCGCCGGCGCCTCTCGGTCATCGCGCGCATGGGGGCACTGCCGGTTCCGGTGCAGATCATGATGATATTTGCACCCGGGTGGTTCGGCATCAGGAAGGTATGACCAAATGGCCCGATGACCTGTACCTTGTCCCCCTTCTTCAAATCACACACGTAATTGGAACAGATTCCCCTGACCGCATTGCCATCATAGTCCTGCACTACCCGTTTGACGGTGATCGATACGTTGTTGTAACGGGGCCGCTCGCCATCCCGCGGGCTGGCCAGCGAATATTGACGGGCATGATGCAAACGGTCTCCAGCGTCAGTGCCTGGTGGAATAATGCCAATGGACTGGCCCTCGAGCACAGGAAACGGGGCGTCGCCAAAATCCAGTACGACATGACGAATGTCGCTATCGGACGACTCATCTGTCAAACGGTAGTTTCCTGACACCGTTGCCGTCACCACGTTGCGCGTACCGTACAGGTTCGTATAACTGTGCGACGCGGACCAGGGAGGAATCTGCGAACCGGCAACATAATTGCTGCCCTGGATGGTTACCTCCGCATCCGCATCTGCATCAACTTCAGTCGTGCCGGCATCGGTAACTGCCGGTGTATCCGGCACATCCAGCGCCAGCGGCACCGGCAACTCGTCCCAGCTGTATTGTTCATCGAGCGAATACATTTTTTCTGCATGCACCGGTTGCCAGTTATCTATGGCGCCTGTCGGACAGGGCGCCACACAGGCCATGCAATGGTTGCAAACGTCGGGCTTGACGACATAATTGGTGCCATCGTGGGTAATCGCGTCGATCGGACAGGTTTCCTCGCATGTATTGCAGCGTATGCAAATCTCCGGATCAATCAGGTGCTGTTTTTTTATTACCTGGGCCAATTCGATCGTCGCCATAACAGTCCGCCTCCGAAATCTATTTCCACATTATTGGATGCCCTTGCCGGGCAACCCCGATCAGTTGAATCGCACATACTCGAAATCGACCGGCTGTCGATTGATGCCCATGACCGGCGGCGCAATCCAGTTGGCAAATTTTCCCGGCTCCACGACGCGTCCCATCAGAGAAGCGACAAAGGCCCGGTCTTCATTTGTCGGCAACCAGTCGCGCTCGCGCCTGACCCATTCGGCCTCGGACATCATCGTGCCTTCGGGAGAAACAAATACGCCCGACAGCGTGCCGATGCTCCGGTTGAATGCCTTGTGCGGCGTCTTCAGGCGAAACGGAATGCCCGCCTTTTCAATCACTTTGTTCCAGCGATTGACCCCGCCGACTGAGTCCTTGATATAGTCATCGCGCAACACTTCGTTCAGTGCGTTCAGCATCGGCACAGAGCGCTCAGCCAGTTGCCCGTCCTGTACGGCCAGCACGTTATAGGTACGATCGTACAATTTGTGATCGTCGTCGCGCTTGGTCTCTTCGTAGCGCCCTTTCAATCCGGTATTGTAGAACGTGGCCGCGTTACTGGATTCGTCAGCGCCGAACAGATCAATGGTAACGCTGAAATGAAAATTCAGATAGCGTTGAATGGTTTCCAGGTCAATCACCCCAGCCTGGCGAAGCCGCGCGGCATCGTCGGTTTTCAATTGATTCATTACCTCGCAGGTTCGCTGGATCACCCGGGATACGCCCGACTCGCCCACGAACATATGATGCGCCTCTTCGGTCAGCATGAATTTCGTGGTGCGCGCCAGCGGATCAAATCCCGATTCGGCCAGTGCACACAATTGAAATTTTCCGTCGCGATCCGTGAAATAAGTGAACATGTAAAACGATAGCCAGTCTGGCGTTTTTTCGTTGAAGGCAGCCAGAATCCGCGGATTGTCCTGGTCACCGCTATTGCGCTCAAGCAACGCTTCTGCCTCCTCGCGGCCATCACGACCGAAATGCTTGTGCAACAGGTACACCATGGCCCACAAATGCCGTCCCTCTTCCACGTTGACCTGGAACAAATTGCGCAAGTCATACATGGAAGGCGCAGTCAGGCCCAGATAACGCTGCTGTTCCACCGATGCCGGCTCGGTATCGCCCTGGGTCACAATAATGCGCCGCAGATTGGCGCGATGTTCACCCGGCACATCTTGCCAGGCTTTCTCGCCTTTGTGCTCGCCGAAATTGACCTGACGCTCCGCATCACGCGGGTTCAAAAAGATTCCCCAGCGATAGTCCGGCATTTTTACATATCCGAAGGATGCCCACCCCTGCGGATCCACGCTGGTCGCCGTACGCAAGTAGACGTCAAAATCCTGGGAACCGTCGGGACCCATTTCGTTCCACCATTTGCGATAATTCGGCTGCCAGTGTTCAAGCGCGCGCTGCAGCGTCCTGTCTTCAGAGAGGTTCACATTATTGGGGATTTTCTCGTTGTAGTTGATACTCGACATAGTGGTCTCCAGTGTCATGGAGCGGGTATTTCAATGGGTTTACCCTGCTCCTTCATTTTGGTGGATATACGCAGTTGGCAGTCAGACGCGATTGCGGTCAAAGTTCGGTTTTTCGCCCTTGCCATACAGTTTGAGGGCACCCTTTTCACCGACCGCATTGGGCCGGATGAAGATCCAGTTTTGCCAGGCCGTCAGGCGGCCGAAAATCCGGGTCCACATATTTTCCGGGCCGTTAAAACGCAGGTTGGCTTCCATGCCGGTCAACGCATCGGGCGACATGGACACCCGCTCTTCAATAGCAATCCGTACCTCTTCGTCCCAATCGATATCATCCAATGCATAGGTAACCAGCCCGGCCTGTTCGGCCTGATCGCCCTCCAGCCCCTGGCCTGCCAGTGACTTGATGGCCTCCAGGCTGGCTTGATCATCATAGAAGCGGCGCGCCAGACGCGACTGCTGCGTTACCATGGGCAAAAAGCCGAAGTTGATTGGACCGACGGTGATATGCGGCGTGCGGTCTTCATCGTCCGGCAGGGTCAGCATATAGATGCGATCGCAGGCGAGTGCCGGCTCCAGCAGCGATCCGGCAAAACATGAGCCCTCATCGACCAGCGCAAACAGGGAGCGGGAAGAGACATCCAGGCGCGCCAGGGTGCGGCGCAACAGGCCCAGGGTTTCACGCACGAACCAGTGATCCTTATTGTTCAGCAGGATTTCGTCGCTGTGCAGGACGGCCTGGGCATTGCCAGCCGTCTTGATCAGCCAAAGCCCGCTGTCCAGCTCGTTGGTGCGCATCGATAGAATGGCGTCATCCAGTTCGCGCGCCATTTGCAGTGGCCACCACGCCATGCCTGCCTGCAGGATGGCCTCGATGCTCTCGGGCAGCGCTGCCTCGGGGCCTCGCAGGGTGAACGTAGCGAACTTGCCCGCCCGGTCAATATCAACACTGACATATTTGTAATGCAGGCTGTCGGCGGTTTCGTGTTTCTCAAGCGGTGTCAGCGCCACGCCCTGCAGCCCGATCGATGAATCTGAACCATTTTGCTGCGCCAGTTCCAGTGCCCGGGCGTTAATGGTTTCCTGAAACCTGGCGGGCTTGACGACCTCATCGACCAGTTTCCAGTCTTTGGCCCGCTGACCGCGAACACCCTCGGCCAATGTGCAGAAAATATCCGCGTGATCGTGGCGGACCTTGCGCTTATCGGTTACCCGTGTCAGACCGCCGGTGCCCGGAAGGACGCCAAGCAACGGAACTTCAGGCAACGATACCGACGAAGAGCGATCGTCCACCAGATAGATCTCATCACAGGCCAGGGCCAGCTCGTAACCGCCACCCGCGCAGGCGCCATTGACAGCGGCAATAAATTTCACCCCCGAATGCTCGCTGGTATCCTCAATGCTGTTGCGCGTCTCATTGGTGAACTTGCAGAAATTGACTTTCCACGCATGACTGGACAGGCCCAACATGAAAATATTGGCTCCCGAGCAGAATATGCGTTCCTTGCCACTGGATACGACAACGCTGCGCACTTGGGGATGTTCAAAGCGAAGGCGATTGAGTGCATCGTGCAATTCAATATCCACGCCCAGATCATAAGAGTTCAGTTTCAGCTTATAGCCGGGACGAATGCCACTATCCTCGTCGATATCAATCGTCAGGCGTGCAATACTGCCTTCGGTCGTCAATGAGAGGTGCTTGTACTGCGATGGGTCGGTCTGGTAATTGACGCTCAGCTCGCTCATGGCTGGTCTCCAATAGAATCATGCATTTCATTGCATTTCGTTTATCATTAAAGGCACTATATTGCATGATTCTATAGGCGGTCAAGCCGTTTATCTAAGGACTTACCCTAGTTATTCCCTTACAGTCAGGTCAATACTTCGGCTGACTGGCGAGCCGCCTGGACTTTCGCAAACAACGCGTCAAAGGTCTCTTCAAGGGGCTGCAGGCTGGTATCCAGATGCACATCCGCCTTGCTGTAGAAGGCCACCCTGCCCTCCAGAATCAGCTTCAGGTCGTGCATGGCTTCCTTGCTGCCGGACATGGGACGGAAATCTCCCTGGGCGATAACACGATCCATGTGCTCACGCGGCGTGGCCTGCAGCCAGACCGTCAGGCAATGCTCCAATAAATTGTTGTAGGTAGCCGCTTCGGAAACCAGGCCGCCCGGCGTGGCAATCACCACTTCAGGATACAGCTGGATGGTTTCTTCCAGCGCGCGTCGCTCGTAGCGGCGGTAGGCCACGGGGCCATACAGCGAATGGATCTCGTTGATACTGCAACCGGTTGTCTGTTCGATTTCGTGCGACAACTCGATGAACGGATAGCCAAGCCGGTCAGCAAGCATGCGACCCAACGTGGATTTGCCGGCGCCGCGCAGACCAATGAGGGCAATGCGTGACAGGCGCGAGCCTGGCGTCTTGTCTGCACCGAACAGCTCAATCAACCGCAGCCGCACTTTGTGCAGATCCTTCTCGCTGCGGTTCTCCAGCAACTCCCGGATCATCAGCCATTCGGGCGACGAAGTGGTCACGTCGCCGATAAGTTCGGCCAGCGAACACGTCAGCGCCTGGGCAACCTGGTGCAGCACCAGTATGGTTGCATTGCCGGTACCCAGCTCAAGATTGGCCATATGGCGCTCGGAAATACCCGCCAGGCTGGCCAGCTTCTTGCGCGTGATCCCCTTGCGCGCGCGCAGCGAACGGATGCGCTCGCCCAACGCCCGCAACAGCGGCGTCTTGTCTTCCATTGGATCTATTTCAAATGAATTTTCCAGCGTCATAGCGTGCCATTTCGTAAATCGGGAGCTAGTGTTTTCCCTAAAGATTGAGCAAAAATCTTGACTGATTTTAACTGCATGCCTATCTTATCATCTACATGCAAAATAATGCACGAAAAAAAATCAGGTGTTAAGGAGACTTTCAGCATGCGTGAACATTTCGACACGCTCATCCAGGCAGTGACCCAGCAGATCGCCGACCGTCCGCTCGATGAAACGTTACAGATCTGGCTCAACAGCCACTTTGGCGCCGATAGCCAATGGTACCGCGACATCAGCGCTGCCTGTATTGCAGGCGTGCAGGATGGCTGGATGTGCAAGCACGAAGCGCAGGGACTCAAATACGGCCGGGTGACCAAACCGTCCGAAGCGACCCATGGCTTTTCCGTAGATGTGGTGAGCATGCAGGATATTCGCGGGCCCCATCACCGCCATCCCAATGGCGAAATCGATCTGATCATGCCGATCACCCCCGGGGCCCGATTTGATGGCTGTGATGCCGGCTGGAGGGTCTACGGTCCTGACTCCGCACATTATCCCACCGTCACTAACGGTGCAGCCCATGTGCTGTATTTGCTGCCGGAAGGCAAAATAGAATTCACGGCGCAGCAGCAATGACAGGCCCATGCCCCTTCAGATCCTGTTGATAACCAGGCTGCGGCCGTATCGAGCTAGCGCAAGACCGGTACAGGCAGCCAATTGATCCACTCGCAGCGCGGTGGTGTCGCCAACTTGAAGTGAGCTGGCAATAAGCAGCCAGGCATTTAGCGGAGTTAACCATGCAGACCCCTGAAAACAGCAACCAGTTCAATATTGCCGACTATCTGATGCAAACCAACCAGAACCGTCTGGAGCGCCTTGCCTATATCGATAGCAACGGAACATTGACCTACGAAGCGCTTTTTGACAAAGTGCGGCGCCTGACCTCTGTACTGAAGAACCTCGGCGTGCACCGCGAAGAACGGATACTGTTGCTGATGAACGATTGCACAGACTGGCCTGTCGCTTTTCTGGGCGCCATTCATGCCGGTATCGTACCAGTTGCCATCAATACGCTGCTGACTCCGCAGGACTATAAATACATTATTGAAGACAGCCGCTGCCAGACCGCCATAGTGTCGGCCACACTGTTGCCGACGCTGACCCAGGCCATGAGCGAAGCAGAGCACGAAATCAAGCATATCCTGGTATCGCGTCCGCAAGGTGAACTCCCGCATGGCCAGTTGAGCATGGACCAGGCATTGGCCGCTGCCACGCCCTGCCATCGTCCCTGTAGCACCAAGGCCGATGAGCCGGCCTTCTGGCTGTATTCGTCAGGCTCGACCGGCAAGCCCAAAGGCACCATACACAGTCACGCCAACCCTTACTGGACAATTCGCTATTATGCGCAGGACCTGCTGCGGCTGACCGAATCGGATCGTATTCTGTCGGCCGCCAAGCTGTTTTTTGCCTATGGACTGGGCAATGCCCTGACCTTCCCGCTGGGCGTCGGGGCCAGCGTGATTCTGATCGAAGGCCGCCCCACCCCCGATACCGTGTTTGAGGCGATGCGCAAACACCAGCCGACGATGTTTTGCGGCGCGCCGACCGGTTATGCCGGCATGCTTGCAGCAGCCAACACGCCCACCCGCGACGAAGTGCAATTGCGAATGTGTTCTTCAGCCGGGGAGGCGCTGCCACGGGAACTTGGCGAGCGTTTCACGGCTCATTTCGGATGTCATATCATCGATGGCATCGGCTCAACTGAAATGCTGCATATCTTTCTGTCCAACACGCCAGATGACATCCGCTACGGCACCACAGGAAAACCCGTACCCGGCTATGAACTTGAGCTTCGCGACGAGCAAGGTGCTATCGTCGCAGATGGCGAAATCGGTGATCTGTACATCAAGGGAAAAAGCGCTGCCCTCATGTACTGGAACAACCGGGAAAAGACAAGAGCAACATTTCAGGGGGAGTGGATCAAAAGTGGCGACAAGTATTCGCGCGATGCCGACGGCTATTACACCTATGCGGGTCGCAGCGACGACATGCTGAAGGTGAGCGGACAGTATGTGTCTCCCTTCGAAGTAGAGGCCACGCTCATAGAGCATGAAGCCGTCCTGGAGGCGGCCGTCATTGGCGTTACCGATTCACAGGGCCTGGTCAAGACGCGCGCCTACGTGGTGCTCAAGGAAACGGCGCCACCGGCTGACGACACACTCAGAGATGCACTCAAGGCCTTCGTCAAATCCCGGCTGGCGCCGCATAAATATCCACGCAGCATTGAATTTCTGGATGAATTGCCAAAAACGGCAACCGGCAAAATTCAGCGCTTCCGCCTGCGTGAAATGAACCAACATGAAGTGGCGTAAGGCATCACAAAAAGACGGGCATAGCGCGCTATCGCAAGGCACGCCGTGATCCTGCAAGTGCGGTACCAGGACGCGGCAAGCGGCGTTATTCGTGGCAACAAAAACAAGCAGTCATCATAAAAAGCAGTCGTACATTCAGGAGACAGGACAATGAATAATGTGAGAAAAGCCACGATCGCGACGGCGATCATGCTGGCCGGGGGATTGGGTCAGGCGGCGCAGGCCGAGGTCAAGGTGGGCCTCATGCTACCAGCCACAGGCACTTATGCCGCGCTTGGCAAGGCGATCGAAAACGGCTTTAAACTGTATGTCGAGGAACAGGGTGGCAAGCTGGGCGGCCAGCAGATCCAGTACTTTGCTGTCGATGACGAATCTGATCCGGCCAAGGCGCCGGAGAACACCAACCGGCTGGTGCAGCGCGACAAAGTTGATGTACTGGTCGGGACAGTGCATTCGGGCGTGGCCATGGGGATGGCGAAAATTGCACGTGACAGCGGCGTGATCTACATTATTCCCAACGCCGGTGCAGATATGCTCACCGGACCGCTGTGCGCCAAAAACATCTTCCGCAGTTCATTCACCAATTGGCAGCCCGCCTATGGTATGGGCATTGTCGCCGCCGAAAAGCAAAAGCATAAAACCGCTGTGACCATCAATTGGAAATACGCCGCCGGCACGGAAGCGGCCGATGGATTCCGCGAAGGTTTCGAAGCCAAGGGAGGCAAAGTGATCAAAGAGCTCACGCTGCCCTTTCCCAATGTGGAATTCCAGTCGCTGTTGACTGAAATCTCCTCGCTGAAGCCGGATGCTGTTTTTGCTTTCTTTGCCGGTGGCGGTGCGGTCAAATTCGTCAAGGATTACGATGCGTCGGGTCTGCGCAAGACGATCCCGCTATATGGCCCTGGCTTTCTGACCGACGGCACACTCCAGGCCCAGGGCGATGCAGCCAAGGGCATGCTGACCACCCTGCACTATGCCGATGAACTGGACAATCCGAAGGACAAAGCGTTTCGCAAGCTTTACCAGGAAAAATTCAGCATGGAGCCGGACGTTTACGCGGTACAGGGATACGACGCCGCCCAATTGCTGGCAGCCGGCCTGAACCATGCCAAGGGCGACATCAAGAACAAGGATGCTGTCATCGTGGGGATGGAACAGGCCAAGGTCGACAGCCCGCGCGGACCGTTCACCATGTCCAAGGCGCACAATCCGGTGCAGAATATTTATCTGCGCGAAGTCGTAGGCAACCATAACAAGAACCTGGGTATCGCAGTAGCCAATCTGGAAGATCCGGCCAAAGGCTGCAAGCTGAGCAAGTAAATCGAAAGTACGGGCGGGCGGCTGATCCGCGCGCCTGCACCTTTCTTCGGATCACATATGGATATAACAACATTTCTGATTCAGTGTCTGAACAGTGTGCAGTACGGGCTGCTGCTGTTTCTGATCGCCAGCGGGCTGACACTGATCTTCGGCATTATGGGTGTCATCAACCTGGCGCACGGCAGTTTCTTCATGATCGGCGCATATCTCATATACGCGCTGGGCATGTATATCGATAACTTCGCCGTTGCGCTGGTGCTGGGCATTATTCTGGCCCTGGCCTTCGGTTACCTGCTGGAGTGGGGCTTTTTCAGCTTTCTGTACGAGCGTGAGCATCTATTGCAAGTGCTGATGACCTACGGGCTGATTCTGGTATTTGAAGCGCTGCGCAGCATTCTGCTGGGCGATGATGTGCACGGTGTCAGCCCGCCGGGCTGGCTCGCCGGCTCTATCGCATTAGGCAATGGGCTGAGCTATCCGGTCTACCGCCTGTTCATATCGCTGGTCTGCCTGGTTATTGCGATTGGCATGTACCTGCTGATCAAGCATACCCGGTTGGGCATGAAAATCCGCGCCGGCGCCACCAATCGCGAGATGGTGCAATCACTGGGTGTCAATATATCGGTACTGTACCGCACCGTGTTTGCAGCCGGCGTTGCCCTCGCCATCTTTGCCGGCATGCTCTCGGCGCCGGTGTCTTCAGTCTACCCTGGCATGGGCGGCAATGAACTGATTATCTGTTTCGTGGTCGTGGTCATTGGCGGCATCGGCTCCATCAAGGGCGCGCTGGTCGCTGCGCTGCTGATCGGCTTCGTAGACACCTTTGGCAAAGTACTCTGGCCCGAAGGTGCAGGCGCACTGGTCTATCTGCTTATGGTGCTGGTGCTGCTGTTCAAGCCCCAGGGCCTGTTCAAACAGGGAACCTGACCATGATTACAAAAAACAATCTGTTCTTGTGGATAGTCGGCCTGGCCATGCTGGCACTGCTGCCGCTGCTGCCCGAACCCATTGGCAGCAAATACCACGGCGATCTGGTCACCAAAATCATGATCCTGAGTATCTTCGCGCTCAGTCTGCAATTGCTGGTGGGGTTTACCGGCCTGGTGAGCCTGGGACATGCCGCCTTTCTTGGCTTTGCCGCCTATATGGTCGCGACCTTCTCGCCCGAGTCGGAAGCGGGCAATGGCTGGCTGCTGATGGCCATCTGCATTGGCGGTGCCGGGCTGTTGGCGCTGCTGATCGGCCTGCTGGTCATGCGCAGCTATGGCGTCTATTTCATCATGGTCACGCTGGCCTTCGGCCAACTGGTCTACTTCGTTTTTCATGACATCAAGATCTTCGGCGGCTCCGACGGCACCTATATTTATTTCAAACCTGATTTTTCCATTAGGCAGTGGCAACCCTTTGATCTTGAGTCGGGCAATACCTTTTACTGGTTCACTCTGGTATTGCTTATTATCACCGTCATCATTCTGCAGCTGATCCTGCGTTCCCGCCTGGGCCATGCGTTTGTGGGCATCAAGCACAACCAGCTACGCATGCGTGCCGCCGGGTTCGAGTCGACCGCTTACAAGATCGCCAGTTTTGTCATCAGCGGGATGCTTGCCGGCCTGGCCGGATTCCTGTACGCATGCCAGTACGGCTATGTCAATCCGGAGCTGTTGTCCTGGCATCAGTCAGGCAATGTATTGCTCATGATTATTCTGGGTGGCCTGGGTAGCCTGGGTGGAGCGATTATCGGCGCCTTCGCTTTCGTGCTGCTGTCAGAATGGTTTACTGCCCTTACCAAGCACTGGCAGTTGCTGTTGGGTGGCTTTATTATTTTCGTGGTTATGCTGATGCCCTATGGCCTGGCCGGCCTGCCCCGACAACTGCGGGAATGGCGCGTTCGCAGCGCAAACAAGGGAGGCACAACCCGATGACGACTGCATTGCTTGAAGCCAGAAATGTGACCCGCAAATTCGGCGCGCTGGTCGCAGTAAACAATGTATCGCTGCAACTGTTCGAAGGAGAAATCCTGGCAGTGATCGGTACTAACGGAGCCGGAAAATCGACACTGACCTACCTGCTGTCCGGCGAACTGCCACTGAGCGATGGCCAGGTGTACTTGCGCGGCAAAGACATCAGCAAGTGGTCGCAGCCGGCAAGATCACAGGCAGGCCTGGGCCGCAGCTATCAGCGCAACAATATTTTTCTGCCGCTGAGCGTGCGCGAAAACTGCCGCCTTGCTGCCCAGGCGAAAACCCAGAAGCCGTGGCAATTCTGGACAGCCGCGCAACATTGCCAGCGCAGCCTTGAGATGGCCGACCACGCATTGGAACAGGCAGGCCTGAGCGGACACGCCGCGACCGTCGCAGCCAACCTGTCGCACGGGCAGAAACGCCAGCTTGAAGTGGCCATGTGTCTGGCCCAGCAACCCGAAGTGCTGCTGCTGGACGAGCCGCTGGCGGGCATGGGGGCCGAGGAGTCTGAACGCATGCTGGCGCTGCTGCACCGGCTGAAAGAAAGCCTGGCTATTTTGCTGATCGAACACGACATGGATGCCGTTTTTGCCGTTGCAGATCGCCTGACGGTGATGGTCAACGGCGCGGTGCTCGCTAGCGGACTGCCTCATGAGATTCGCAACAATGCCGCCGTACAGACCGCCTATCTTGGCGAGAGCGACCACGCCACGGACCACTCGAACACCTTACCGTTATGAGCAATGCAACGATGACAGACAACATCATTCTGGCGCGCGATATCCATGCCTGGTACGGTTCGAGCCACGTGCTGCACGGCATTGACTTCAATCTGCGGCGCGGTGAAACGGTAGGCCTGCTTGGCCGCAACGGCATGGGCAAATCCACGCTGATACGCAGCTTGCTGGGCCATGTCAAACAACGCAGCGGACGGATCGAACTGCAGCGGCAGCAGATGTCCGGTGCCCGCCCCTATCAGGCGGCCCAGTTAGGCATTGCGTATGTACCTGAAGGCCGCGGCATTTTTCCCAACCTGACGGTCCGAGAAAATCTGGTAATGTGCGCTCGCGCCAGCCGCGACGGGCATATGGCATGGGACATCGATCGCATACTGGAGACCTTTCCCCGTCTTGCCGAGCGCCTGGACAACATGGGAGATCAGCTCTCCGGTGGCGAACAGCAAATGCTCTCGATTGGCCGGGCACTGATGACCAATCCGGATGCCATCATTCTGGACGAAGCCACCGAAGGACTGGCGCCGCTGATTGTGGAAGAAATCTGGCGTGTCATCGGGCTTATCCGCGCCAGTGGCCTGGCCTCCATGGTGGTGGATCGCAATTATCGCAAAGTGATGGATCAGGCGGACCGGCTGGTTGTACTGGAAAAAGGCCGGGTTGTGCTCGAAGGCGACGCCAGGCAGCTACGTAATGACCCCGCACAGATCCACCAATATCTGGGCGTCTGACGGTCGGGAGCCAAGGCCAGAAAATTAACCACAGCCTGGCAGGCGCAAATCTTGCCCGGCACCAACAAGAGACCTGCAGGCTATCAGCAATGAAGCCCCGACCGCAGGCACAGTCGAAAGAGACAGCATAACAAGGAGGGAATGATGAACAATTCGGGCACACTTACATTGGCAACCGGCATGCTGCTTGCCTCAGCAGGCGTGGTGCATGCCGCCGGCATCTCCGATGATGTCATCCGTATCGGTTTTCTAACCGACATCTCGGGGGTTTACGCCGACTATGATGGCCAGGGCGGTGTGCAGGCCATCCGCATGGCGATCCGCGATGCCGGCGGCAGTATCAATGGCAAGAAAATTGAACTGCTTTATGCCGATCATCAGAACAAGGCCGATGTCGCTGCCGCCAAATCCCGCGAATGGGTGGATGTGAACAAAGTGGATATTCTGATTGGCGGGACCAATTCTGCGGTAAGCCTGGCCATGGCCAATGTCGCCACCGAGAAGAAAAAACTGTTTATCTCTACCGGCGGCGGCACATCGGCCCTGACCGGCAAGCAGTGCTCTCCTTACATTATCCACTACACCTATTCGACCGATGCATTGGCCAACGGCACGGGCAAATCTGTCGTCAAAAATGGCGGCAAGGATTGGTTTTTCATTACCACCGACTACGCCTTTGGCCATGCCCTGGAAGCGGCAACTTCCAAGGTTGTCAGGCAAGCCAACGGCACCATCAAAGGGTCGGTCAAAGTGCCATTAGGCGCTTCCGATTTTTCTTCCTATATATTGCAAGCGCAATCGTCAGGCGCAAAAATCCTGGGGATGGCCAATGCCGGCGGCGACTTTGTGAACGCAGCAAAATCTGCCAATGAATTTGGCTTGAATACCCAGATGAATCTGGTAGGCCTGACAGTACTCATTCCGGACATCCATTCCCTGGGATTGCAGGTCACCCAGGGAATGTATCTGACCACGCCGTTCTACTGGGACCTGGACGATGACACCCGCAAGTGGACAGCCGAATACAAAAAAATCACCAATCGCATACCGACCTATATTCAGGCAGGCACTTATTCTGCGGTCAGCAATTATCTTGCGGCAGTTGCCGCATTAAAAACCGACGATGCCGATGCAATCATGAAGCGGTTCAAATCCGAACGCATCACAGACTTTTTCGCCAAAGACGCCATCGTTCGTGCCGATGGCAGACTCACTAATCCGATGTACCTGATGCAGGTAAAAAAACCTGACGAATCCAAAGCTCCCTGGGATTATTACCGGAAAATTGAAACGCTTTCGCCCGATGATCTTTACGGAAAACTGGAAGACTCCGCCTGCAAACTGGTGCAACAATCTACAGGAGCGCAATCATGAGTACACCCAAAGTCATTATTACCATTGCCCCTACCGGCGGCATGGCCTATAAAAGCCAGAACCCGAACCTGCCTACACAACCGCAGGAGATTGCAGACGACGTTTACGACTGCTATAACGCCGGAGCGAGCATTGTGGCCTTGCATGCGCGCAATCCTGATGACGGCGCCACCTGCAACCCCGATATTTATTACGACATGAACACGCGCATTCGCGCCAAATGCGACATCATTTTGAATAACTCCACGGGTGGGGGTGTCCATGGCGAGATGATCGGACAGAATGAAAACGGCATGTGGGAGCTGCTTTGGGAAGAGCGCATCAAAGGCATGGAGGCCGGCGCCGAAATGTGCACGCTGGATGCCACTACCATTATTGCCAGTTTCGATAACAAGGAAATTCTGATGAACACTGCGCCCTCGCGCTGCCGCTTCCTGGCCGACGAGATGAAAAAGCGCGGCATCAAGCCCGAATGGGAAGTGTTCAGCCCCACGCATATTTTGCAGGATACAGCGACATTGCTTGCGATGGGCGCCGATGAAGAACCGGCCTATGTCAATTTGGTCATGGGCGTCCACAGGGGGTTTCAGAACGCCATGCCCTACTCGCCGAAAAATCTGCAGTTCATGGTGGAGTGTCTGCCGCCCGGGACCATCTTCGGCGCCAGCGGCATCGGCCCGGCACAGTTACCCTGCGCCATCAACTCTTTGTTGCTGGGTGGACATGTCCGGGTCGGACTGGAAGACAATCTTTATTACTCGCAGGGCCGGCTGGCCAGCAATATCGAATTGACCGAAAGAATTGTCCGGCTGGTGCGTGAAATGGGCTATGAGCCGGCGACACCAAAGGAAGCCAGACAAATGCTCAATCTGCCACGACCTGGGGCGCCCGTCAGACCGACGTTTGCGCTGTGATCGCTGGCGCCTGCGACAACTGACACCCGCTCTTGTAAAGCCACCGGAAGACGCCGCAGGCAGCCTTGTTGTCACGCTCAGAATGTCAAACCATCAGAGACGTTCTGCTCAGTTGATGAAGCGTTCGATGGCCAGCAAATAGGGCGCAGGATTCGCGCGATTAATGAACTCATATTTGAGCACCCTGTATTGCTCAGGTGAAAGTTGTGCGACGAACGGCTCAAGCGCTTCTTTCTCGCTGGCGCCTGCGGGATGCCCCCAATAAATGGCAATGAGCAAGAGTCCGCCAGGCGCAAGCAGTGTCAAGGCACTTCTGACGGCAGCCAGGGTGCTGGTGGCCTGGGTAGCGCAGGATTTATCGGCGCCTGGCAGGTAGCCCAGATTAAAGACAATGGCACTGACCGGGTCCGATACGTACTCGAGCATGCGGGCATGGTTATCTTGAATCAAGGTGGCACGCGCTTGCAGATTCTCGCGGCCCAGACGCGCGGCCGTGGCGACCAGCGCATTGCTCTGGATATCGAAGGCGTACACATGCCCGGTATCCCCTACAAGCCGGGCAAGCGCCAGCGTGTCGTGCCCATTTCCCATCGTCGCATCAATGACACGTGCCCCGGGCACCACGTGGCCGGCAAGCAGCATATGAACAAAGGCAACGGTCTTCAGTAGCGGCATGGTGTTTTTCCTGGTGCCTTGCGCTACGCAGTATCAGGCAGCATCGAACCGGCCGGTGCCAGTTCGCGCTGCATCAGCACCGCATCGCGGCCAAACGCCGGATCTGTGTTGCCGGTTGGGATTGCGACAAAGCCCAGTCGCGACCAGTACCCTTGCGCGCCGTCGACTGCGATCAATATGGCGCGCGACAGGCCAAACAGCTGCCCTTGGCGCATCAGTTGCGACACGAGTTCATTGGCGATGCCGCGGCCCGCATAGGCTGTCGAAACCGCTACATCATGCAGATAAAGCACATCGCAACCATGTTGCCGAGCTAACGGCCGGTTCCAGCAGGGTTGTAAATCTGAGCGCCAGGGGTAGCCAAGCGCATAGGCGCATAGCGTATCGCCATCGGTGGCCGCAAGTGAAGTCCAGCCAGCCGGGACGGCGCCGATCTTGCTGGCCAGCACCTGCCCGCTTTCCAGCAGCGCCGGCGGATACACGCTGGCCTGCAATGCCAGCATCTGCGGCAAGTCATCGGCATGCAGCGCGCGCATGTCGATGGATGGCGGCCAGACACGGCCACGTTTTTCAATTGACATTATCATTCATTCGACATAATCAGCAGGCATGTGTCGTGTCGCCTGACACGATCATCATGCCTGACCCCAACATGGAGTCGACCATCACAGCCCTATTTTTTATCCAGACTTTTCAGGATATCGATCAGATGGCTGTCGCGATAGCGCAGCAGCGATTCAAATGATTTATCTTCCCGTGCCTGTTGCGTGCCCTGGACCATACGCTCTCGTAACTCGGGAGTCATGCGCGGATTGCCCAGATCGTCCATCCAGGTTTCAATGGCCGGCTGCAAATGATCGATCAGATGCGCCAGCCCTGCCCAGCCGCCAGCCAGATCAAAAACCATTTGCGGACCGAAAATGGCCCAGCGCAGGCCGGGGCCCTTGCTCATGGCCGCATCGATATCCTGCACGCTGGCCACGTTTTCGTTGACAAGATGCATCACCTCCCGCCACACCGCTGCCTGCAGTCGGTTGGCGATATGCCCTGCAATTTCCTTGTTCAGACGAATCGGATGCTTGCCTACGGCGCGATAAAATTGCAGCGTACGCTCGATGGTATCTTCGGATGTCTGCTCGCCCCCGACCACTTCCACCAGCGGAATCACATGTGGCGGATTAAACGGATGGCCCAGCACACATCGTTGCGGATACCGGCACTGCGATTGCATGCGGCTGACAAGCAGACCCGAGGAGCTGGAGGAAATAATAACGTGTTCAGGCAGCAACGCATCCATTTTTGCAAATAGCGATATTTTGAAGTCTTCGCGTTCCGGCGCATTCTCCTGCACGAAATCAACGTTTTCCAGCGCCTTGTGCAAATCGGCCTCAAAGCGAAGATTATCCAGAAATGACTCATCCTGCACTTTGCCCAGTTCACGCAGGGTTTGCCAGGCCGAATCGATCAATGTGCGGGTGTTGGCCTCAACGTCCGGTGCCGGATCCGACACCACCACGTGATAGCCGTAGGCAAGAAAAAGGGCAGCCCAGCTGCTGCCTATGGTTCCGGCGCCGATAATGGCGATTGTTTTGATGTTGCGATTATCCATGACTGAATCTGTTATTTGCTTCGTATTTCAATAATTGTGAGACCGACCACGGCATTGCTGTGCCGGAATCCATCAATGGTCTTACGGCGCGCCGCTGCGAACGTTTCGCGAACGCCTGCAGGTGTCGCCATATGAACCGGACAAACGCTACCAGCTGCGTACGCGTCCGGTATCCATGTGTACAAACCCGTCTTTCGGGTAATAGCCAACGCCGCCCAGCGCAAGTTCCTTGGCCGCATCCCGCAATTCATCAAGCGGCACACCTTTCAGACGCAGATCCATGGCCTGTCCCACCATGTGCAGGCTGCGTTTGGCTACACCGCCTCCGCGCGTCTTGCGCAAACGTTCGTTGGTATGCGGATCACGGTAGCCTGAAATGACTTCGATGGCAACATCGGTCTTGAGCGATGCCCTGACCTGGTTGATCAGGTCAAACAGCGTCGGATCCATATGTCCGACTACACCCGAATAATGGTCCCGCAAGAAACGGTTCAGCCGTTGCATCGCGGCGGGAATATAGGCGTCGCCGTTGGCGTACGCCAGGGTGATTTTCTCGTTGGTGTGCAGATTGTCGAGCGAGATTTGCCTGAACCCGCCCCCGCCGATATTGGCGCGGGCAGTATTGGTGCCAATGGAGAACATGGCGCCGGCAACAAGCAAAGAAGAAGAAGATCGTAAAAACTGGCGGCGGTGTAACTGAGGGGGCGTAAACGTCATACCGTACTGGCTCCTGAAAATATTACGAGGCAGGTGGAATGTTACGTGAGGCGGCCATCTTCTTGATGGCATTGTCCAGAATCTTGTCCTGTCCGTAGATGTCGGGGAAAAAGTGAATTTTATTGTTTTTAACTACCACGGTACTATAACCCAATACAACAGGAACAGGCTCCAATACGTTGATTGTTTTGGATTTTTTTGCCGTCATGGCCTTCTCGATAGCGCTCGCGGTCCACTCTGGTTGTTTTTCCAACACAAATTGCGCCAGTTTCACCGGTTCTTCCACCCGGATGCAGCCATGGCTCAGATCACGCCGCGTGCGGTCAAACAGCTGCGTGCTGGGGGTATGATGCAGGTAAATGGCATCATTGTTGGGGAAAATGAACTTGATATCGCCCAGCGAATTTTTAGGCCCGGGGCGCTGACGGATACGCGCCTGACCATTTAACACGGCGTTCAGGTTGGCGTCGCTCACGGTTTGCGACACGCCCGACTGGGTGACAAACTCAAATCCCTGGCTCTGCAGATAAGAGGGATTGCTGCGCAAACGCGGGATGAGTTCCTTGCGGGAAATGGAAATAGGCACATTCCAGTACGGACTGAACTCGATTTTGCTGACCGCGCCATCGAACAGCGGCGTGCTGGTGTTGAAGGACTTGCCCACAATCACTTTCATTTCAATGATGTTTTCCGCCTTCTGATTGCGGATGTGGTAGGCGCGCAGCACGAACTCGGGCACATTGACGACAATGCGGCGCTCACCTTCTATCAGCGGCGTCCAGCGTAGCCGTTCCATACTGATCTGGATCTGGCGGATGCGGTCAATGGGGCGGGTATTCAACTGCTCCAGCGTTCCCTTGCCGATCACCCCATCGGGCTCCAGTCCATGACGTTGCTGAAAGCCTTTCACGCCTGCCATGACCGTCGCATCGTAGATCGGCCGCGCCGGTGTTCCTTGGGGAAGGTCGCCCAGCAGGACCAGGCGTTCGATTAGTGCGGGCATGCCTGGATACGGCTGGCCTTCAGTCAGTTTGCCGCCAGGTACCGCAGGCAGCGCCTGGTTCATGCTCGGATTTTGCTGTAATTGACGAAATACAACCAGCGCCTGCATCAGCGAGTTGTACATGGGGATGCTGTCGGTCAGCGCCTTGACGGAGGCCTTCAGATTGCCGTTCTGTATTGCCGAGGACAGGAACAGGTCTGCATCGGCATCGGTAAACGTCGGCTTGGAATAGCGGTTCTTGATCAGGGACGGTGAAATACGGCCGTTTTTCAGAAACTTGACATAAGTGCGCATCTGCGTGGTCAGATCGTGATCAAACTGCGCCGTTTCGTCGGCAGATGCGGCATAGCTGACCCGCTCCCATTGCGACTGTAATTGTGCAATATGAAACCAGCGAGGGTCCAGGCCGTGTTTGTCTGCGGTTGCCAGCAGTTCAAGGGCATCCTTGGCCTGGTCGACCGGACGGCCGTCTTCAATCCAGCTCACTGCCGGCGCATCGAAGGTCGCCTGGGTAAAGTTCGGCGGAATGGTGATTCCGCTATCCGGAACTGTAAACGGCGCCGCTGCATCATTCTGCGGCGCCTGCGCGTGCACGGTGGTGGCAAGCATGAGAGAAAATGATACAGCAGACAGCATTGTCGAAAACGTCATAAATTTTTTCACCTGTCGTTATTTAATGACCGGCCGGGACACGCCTGCGCCCGGCGCTAGCACAGCACCGATAATCGGGCGTATGACACTGCATTGGCTGCAAGGCAAGGTTACAGATGCGCCTTGAAAAATTCCACTGTGCGCGTGCGCGCCAGTTCACTGGCAAACGGATCGTACGAGCCGCGCTGATCGCATCCGAAGCCGTGGTCCGCGTCATAAATGCAGACCTCGACGTCTGGCTGGGCGGCGCGGATAGCCTCGACATCCGAAAGCGGGATGGATTTGTCTTTATCGCCGAAGTGCATCTGTACCGGGCACTGCGCCTTTTCATCGCGCAACTGGGCAATGCCGCCGCCATACCAGCAGGAAGCTGCCGAAAAAGCGCCGCTGCGGCAGGCTGCAAGCCATGTCAGGGCACCGCCCCAGCAAAAGCCGACCACGCCGATCTTTTTCTGCTTCGACAAGGCCGCTGCTGCTGCCTCGATGTCCTTGAGCGCATCCTCGTAGCTCACTTTGGCTTTGAATTGTTTGCCGCGCTCGACGTCCTGGGCGGTGTAGCCCATTTCCACGCCCGGCTCGATCCGATCAAACAGTGCAGGCGCAATCACGCGATAACCCTTTGAAGCATAGAAGTCACAAACATCGCGAATGTGGCTATTGACGCCGAAAATTTCCTGCAGGACCACAATGCCCCGTTCCGCATCTTCGGCGCCGGCAGTATAAGCCTGCAAAATGTGCCCGTCTGCTGCTGTCAGTGTAATGGTCATGCGTGTACTCCTTCTGGAAATCAGGTTTTTACAAATTGCTTTTCAATTGTCATTGTACCTGCTGCACCGGCATCCTGCCCTGTACCAGCAGTCGGTTGTTTCCTATGATGTCACATAAATGTTCCGAAAGCATCACAATACGTTTCAGCCGTTTCAGTTCTTCATGATAGTAAATCCAGAAACTGCGCGTGATCCCGATTCTGTCCTGCAGCACCGGAATAAGCTGTGAATTCTGGCCGGCAAGAAAGCACGGCAGAATAGCCAGCCCGTGGCCTTGCAGACAACTGTAATATTGAGCAATGACACTTGTACTTTTTATGACAGGTTTGGTAAACGGCAGAATGTCCTCAAGATAGCGCAGCTGGTCGCTGAACAGCAGCTCATCTACATAGCTGATAAAACGATGATGATGCAGATCAGCTTCGGTATTGACCGCGCCGTAGCGATCAAAGCAGGACTGGGTGCCGTACAGCAACAGCGTATAGTCGGTCAGTTTGCGGGTGACATACGGCCCGCGCGCCGGACGTTCTATGGTGATGGCTATATCGGCTTCGCGACGGGTCAGACTGACAAAGCGGGGAACCGGCAGCACGTCTATGGTCATGTCGGGAAACTGGCTTTGAAACTGCGCGCACAGCGGCGCAATAATGCACGAACCGAAGGCTTCGGTCGCTGCCACCCGCACGTGCCCGGCCGGGCTCTGGCTGACTCCCAGAATCTGCTCCTGCGCATTGTATAAATGCGTTTCCATCTGCTCTGCATGCGCCAGTAGTTGCTGCCCCGAGCGTGTCAGGGTAAATCCGGAGCTGCGCGACTTATCGAAAAGCAGCTGTCCCAGATCCACCTCAAGACGGCGGATGCGGCGGGTGACGGTGGTGTGCTCCACCCCCAGCCGCGCTGCTGCGGCACTGGCTCTGTGTGTTCTGGCCACTTCCAGAAAATAGCGGATATCGTCCCAATCTGGCATGATTTGTTGTGTAAAGGTTATGCAATCGTTGTGCAAAAATGAACATTAAATGTGCAAATATTCTATTGCAAATTTGATTTATACACATCAAACTAAATGCGTTTTGCAAACAAAACGATAAAACTATTACAAAATTCAGGAGACTCCAATGTTGATCAGAAAAACAGTACTGGCGGCAGCGTCATGCCTGGCGCTCAATGCCTGGGCCGCCGATGCGCCCGAAGTCAAGGTCGGCGTGCTTACCGATATGTCGGGCACCTATGCCTCCATGGGCGGCGCCGGTTCGGTTGCGGCAGCGCAGCTTGCCATCGATGAATGCCTTGCAGGCCCATGCAAGGGCATGAAAATCGAGCTGGTGTCTGCCGATAATCAGAACAAGGCCGACGTAGGGGCAGCAAAGGCCCGGGAATGGTTTGACCGGCAGGGCGTCACCGCCATCGCAGATCTGACCAATTCAGCGGTGGCTCTCGCGGTGCAGAACGTAGCCAGGGAAAAAAACCGTATCGCGCTGTTCTCGGGACCAGCCACCACTGCCCTGACCAATAAATCCTGCTCTCCAGTAGGCTTTCACTGGATGTTCGATACTTATTCCCAATCGGTGGGCGGAGCAAAAGCCACGGTTCAGGCCGGCGGCAAATCCTGGTTCTTCCTGACCGTGGATTACGCATTTGGTCATTCGCTTGAAGCCGATACTGCGAAAATGGTCAAGAAACTGGGCGGCACAGTGGTTGGCCAGGTGCGCCATCCATTGAACAACAGCGACTATGCCTCGTTCCTGTTGCAGGCGCAAAGCAGCGGCGCGCAGGTGGTGGCCCTGGCCAACGGCGGCCAGGACACAGTCAATGCCGTCAAGCAGGCCAAGGAATTCGGGGTCAGTGGTGGCGACCAGCGCCTGGTGGCGCTACTGATATTCCTGTCGGATCTGCGCGCGCTGGGCAACGAAAATGCCCAGGGCCTGACCTACGTGGACGGCTTCTACTGGAACTTTGATGACGGCACCCGCCAGTGGTCCGAACGCTTTGCCAAAGCCTATAAAGGCCTGAAACCCACCATGACCCAGGCCGGCGTGTACTCAAGCGTACTGCATTACCTCAAAGCCGTGGCGGCTGCCGGCACCACGGACGGCGCCAAGGTTGCCGAACAGATGCGCCAGCTGCCGATCGAGGATCCGATCATGCATAACGCCTCTATCCGTGCCGATGGCCGGGTCATTCACGATATGTACCTGTACGAAGTCAAAAAGCCGGATGAAAAGAAAGGCGAATGGGATTATTCCAAACTGATCGCCACCATTCCGGCCGCAGAAGCATTTAGCCCCCTGTCCGAATCTACCTGCCCTCTTGTAAAAAATTAAAGGATTGATGTTATGAGTGCCATACCCAATATTCCGCTGCTGATCAACGGAAAAAAAGTCCAGTCTTCGGCCAAGGATTGGCTGGATGTACTTAACCCGGCCAATCAGGAAGTGGTGGCCCGCGTACCGCTGGCCCCGATCTCGGAAGTGGATGAGGCGGTTGCCAGCGCCAAGGCCGCATTTGCGACCTGGCGCAATACCAGCCAGGGCAACCGCATGCGCGTCATGCTCAAGCTGCAGCAACTGGTACGCGACAACACAGCCAAACTGGCCGAGCTGATCACGCTGGAGCATGGCAAAACGCTACCTGATGCAGAAGGCGAAGTGGGCCGTGGCCTTGAAGTCATCGAGCACGCGTGCTCAATCGTCAGCCTGCAGATGGGCGAATATGCAGAAAACGCCGGCACCGGAATCGATGTATATACCTTGATTCAGCCACTCGGCGTGTGCGTCGGGATTACCGCCTTCAATTTCCCGGTCATGCTGCCCTGCTTCATGTTCCCCATCGCCGTGGCCTGCGGCAACACATTTGTGCTCAAACCCTCAGAGCAGGACCCAAGCGCATCGCTGTATCTGGCTGAACTGGCGCACGAAGCGGGCCTGCCACCAGGCGTGCTCAATGTGGTGCACGGTGGCCCGGACGTGGCCAACCGGCTTTGCGAACATCCAGATGTAAAAGCAGTGTCGTTTATCGGTTCCACGCATGTGGGCACGCAAATTTATCAGCGTGCATCCAATGCGGGCAAACGCTGCCAGGCCATGATGGGCGCCAAGAATCACTGCGTCATCCTGCCCGATGCCGACAAGGAAGTCGCCCTTAATCAGTTGGTCGGCGCCGCATTCGGTGCAGCTGGTCAGCGCTGCATGGCCACGTCGGTAGCAGTCATGGTGGGCCAGGCCCGGGAATGGATCGACGAGTTTGTAGAAAAATCCAAAGGCCTGAAAGTGAATGCGGGTAACGATCGCCAGGCAGATCTGGGCCCGCTGGTCTCGCCCCGGGCAAAGCAGCGCGTAGCGCAGCTGATCCAGAGCGGCGTAGACGAAAAAGCCACCTTGCTGCTCGATGGCCGCGATATCGTTGTCACCGACTATAAAGACGGCAATTTCATTGGCCCGACCATTTTTTCCGACGTCAAAGAGAACATGGCAATTTATCGCGAAGAAATTTTCGGTCCGGTTCTTTGCATTGTATGTGTCGACACACTGGAAGAGGCCGTGGAGTTTGTCAACCGCAATCCGAATGGCAATGGCGTTGCCGTTTTCACGCAAAGCGGCGGCAATGCCCGCTATTTCCAGAACAATATCGATGTGGGACAGATCGGCATCAATATTCCGATTCCGGTTCCCGTCGCATGGTTCAGCTTCACCGGTTCGCGCGGCTCCAAACTGGGCGACCTGGGGCCTAACGGCAAGCAGGCGGTCATGTTCTGGACCCAGACCAAGTCGATTACCGCACGCTGGGCTTCGCATGATACGGGCGTGAACACCACCATCGCGCAAAAATAGCGTTTTATCAAAACAATTGCACTTGTGCCGACCCGGCCGCCTCTGGCAGCCGGGTTTTTTATCGACCGCGGAAAAGTGCTGCGCCCGCGAACAGCCTGGCGAACAAAAAGGCAAGCCTGCTTGGACATGGCGAGCGCTTTCACGCCTTTACCTGGAAGATCGCGCAGTAGCTTTCTCTATTCGTATCAGTCCGACACATTTTATAATTTGCGGTGATTCATATTCATGCCACAATATGGTCATAAACTGTTCATCTGAACCATTGAGAGAAAGCCATTTATGAATAAAAATATTGACTTGATCTATTTCAATGCGGGCGGCGGTCATCGGGCGTCGGCCCGGGCCCTTGAGGCGGTGCTAAAAGATAGCCATCCTCACTGGAACGTCAGGCTCGTCAACCTGTTTGAAGTACTCGACTCACGGCAGGTATATAAACGAGTTACCGGCGTCGCTCCCGAGGAATTTTATAATCGACAACTGGCCAAAGGCTGGACCATGGCCATGACCCCGGAACTGCGTATTCTGCAGGCATTTATCCGGCTGACCCACCAGGTGATGGTCAAACGGCTGCAGGAACACTGGATCGAAACAGAGCCCGACATGGTGGTCTCGCTGGTTCCCAATTTTAACCGGGCCATGTACGAAAGCCTGGTTTCATCGCTGCCAGGCGTGCCTTATGTCACCATTCTGACCGATCTGGCGGACAATGCACCCCACTTCTGGATTGAAAAAAACCAGCAACAGCATTTCATCTGCGGTACCGACAAGGCACTGGAACAAGCGCGTGCCGCAGGCCATCCCGACTCCCATATCCATGCAAGCTCGGGTATGCTGCTGCATCCCGATTTCTACAAAAAACCCGAGATCGATCGCCGCGAACAGTTGATCGCAGCCGGCTTTGATCCGGATAAACCAGTGGGTCTGGTCATGTTTGGCGGTCACGGTTCAAAAACCATGATCAAGATCGCCAAACAACTCTCTGATGTACAAATGATCTACATTTGCGGGCACAACGCGGCGCTGGTCAAGAAAATCAGCAAGATGCAGACACGCGCACACAAGCTGGTGGAAGGGTTTACCACGCAAATGCCCATCTTCATGGAAATGGCCGATTTCTTTATCGGCAAGCCCGGCCCCGGCAGTATCAGTGAAGCCATCCGCAAGGATATGCCGGTCATTATCGTCTGCAACAAATGGACCATGATCCAGGAGCGCTATAACGGCGAATGGGTCACGAAGAACGGCTTGGGCATTGTGCTGCCCAGCTTTGCGAAAACCAACGCGGCGGTGCATCACTTACTGGAAAATCTCGATAGCTATCGGGAACGGGTTAAAGCACAAGACAACCAGGCTGTATTCGAAGTACCCGACATTCTCGCGCGTATCCTGGCGCAAAACGAGCTTGCAGAACAGGCGCCCCTGCCCTCTGCCAGCGCCACCGAATGAACTCGAAGGGGGGCAAAAGCCCCTTTTTTTTTCGGCTCCATGATGGGCCACCGTTAAAAGCCACATTAAGTACCACGTGACGGGCTGGCAATTGACGGTTGCAAATTAAAGGCCGCTTTAACGACCGCCGATAGGTATATCCACGTTGAACTGCAACAAGCCGTTGTCGCTGTTCACGGCGCGTTGCGCCTTCAATTTGAGCAGAACCGACTCCAGCTTGTAGCTTTGTTCCACACCGAAGCGCTGTTCGGAAGCGCCGTTAAACACCCGACTGTTTTCAAACGTGCCCGACACTTGTGACTGCGTATCCAGCGGATAGGTCAACTTGACCTGATTGCGAATGGCACGGTCCGACAACGGATCCTGCGACAGCCTGGACAAATCCATGTAGTGGGCGCTGGTCAGTTCGTTGGAGAACTGCAAGGTGGCCAGATCGAACACTTTGGCCCGATAGGCAAACATTGAGCGCCAGTTTGAATCGTCCTCGTACTTGCCCGCATTCACGGTCAGTCGCAAATCACCCATGTCATCCAGGGCGTAGCTGGCGCCAAGACCAACATTCTTGAGCGAGCGGGCCAATTGCACTTGCGTGTCTACCGAAGCCGAATCGCTCAATCCATAGCGCACAGCGGTATTGGCGGCGCCACTGCCGAAGTGAAAGCTGGCGTTGTCGCCCGAGGTGGCTGAATAATCCATGGCCCCCGCCGCCGTGGAATAAGCCAACTGGTTACTATCGATAAACCAGTTGTCCTGCGTGCCATCCGGCTGCCGGCTCAACTGCATGCCGCCGATTCGAAAGTCACTCTGGCCGATCGGGCTCACGACCTGATTGGACCCCAGCGAGATCCGGTTTCGGTCCTCGGTCGTCAGATTCCAGCTGCGCGTGCCGGTGGAAAAATTTTGCACGGGCTTGAGCGTGATTCGGGATGATGGCCTGCGCAACGCGACGGTGCCCGGGTCCGTCGTGAACGGGCCGATACCGGATTCGTACTGATAATTTTCCCAGTTGTCCACGCCACGCAAAGCGTCGGCAGTGACCAGTTGATCAAGCGGCACGGCCTCTCCAGGCACAGGCGCATCGATTGGTTCATCCACCGGCAGCAGAATAATTTTGTTTTTTTCCGGATCGAATGGCCAGGCGGGCTGCAGCTCGGTCGCCGCCCCCGATGCACTATCGGGGCTGACAGTCTGCACACTGTGCGGCGCATCGTCGCCCATTGCATATGTGATGGTTTGGGCGGACAATGAGCCGGCAGGAAAAATCAGAAAAGAAATAGAGCTGGCAAAAATTGTCCTGAGTTTCAAACTTGTCAGTATCCTCGTTTATAGACTTACTATAAAACGCCACTATGACGCTGGCGCTACACCGCAATTAAAACCGGTTGCGCAAGCTCATCAAGGCATTTTTATACACAGAAAGATCAACGCCGACACCCACAAAGCTAAAGCCCTGCTGGATATAAGCGGCAGCCTCGTCGGGCACGACCGCAAGAATACCACTGGCTTTGCCGGCAGCGGCGGCCACTTTATGAACATGGGCAATGGCCTGCTGCACCTCTGGATGCTGCGGTTGCCCCAGATACCCATAGGCGGCCGACAGATCGGAAGGGCCAATGAAAATGGCATCCACGCCGTCTACGGCAACAATATCTTCTACCGCTTCCACGCCCGCACGGCTCTCAATTTGCAAGATCACGCCGATATGGTCATTGACCTGCTTGAAGTAATCTGCCTCGGTGCCGTAGGCACTGGCCCGGGTCATGCCGGCAACGCCACGCACACCTGCCGGCGGATAGCGTGTTGCCGCCACGGCATATTCAGCCTGCTCGCCAGACTCAATGAACGGAATCAGCAAGTTGTAAAAGCCAATATCCAGATACTGTTTGATCAAGGTCTGATCATTGACCGGCGGACGGCCGATGCCAGCACTGTTGCTTGAGTTGATGGCCTGCAACTGGGCGGTCAGCGCAGGGATGTCGTTGGGCGCATGCTCGCCATCCAGCAGCAGCCAGTCGTAACCGCAAACGCCCGCCACTTCAGCAAGCATGGGACTGGTGGTGCTCAGCCACGCGCCGATGAGTGTTTCACTGGCCAGCAATTTCTGGCGAAAGGTATTGGGTATCTGCTGTTTCATGTTGGAAAGTATCTGCTCGGTTAATAAAATATTGACTATTGAATGCTAAATGCCCGGTTGCCGCTGGCAGACCGGGCCCAGGGTTTTATCAGATACCGCCCATCAGCATATACTTGATGACCAGGTAATCATCGATACCGTAGTGAGAGCCTTCACGACCCAGGCCGGATTGCTTCACGCCGCCAAACGGGGCCACTTCGGTAGAAATCAAACCCGTGTTGATACCGACAATGCCGTATTCCAATTGTTCTGCAACCCGCCAGACGCGTCCCAGATCGCGCGCATAAAAATAGGCGGCCAGACCGAACTCGGTATCGTTAGCCATTTTGATAACATCTTCGTCTGTTTCGAATTTGAAAACCGGCGCCAGCGGTCCGAACGTCTCTTCTTTGGCAAATGCCATATCCTGCGTTGCATCGCCGATGACTGTAGGCTCAAAAAACAGCCCGCCCAGCTTGCTGCGTTTACCACCCGTCAGAACCTTGGCCTTGTGTCCCAGGGCGTCGCTGATGTGGCTTTCCACTTTTTCCACCGCTTTCTCGTCAATTAGCGGTCCAATTTGTACATTCTTGCCGGTGCCATCGCCCACGACCAGTTTTTCAACTGCAGCAACCAGTTTTTTGACAAATTCCTTGTACACGCCTTTCTGCACATAGATACGGTTAGCGCATACGCAGGTCTGACCGGCATTCCGGTATTTGGAAATCATAGCGCCTTCGACCGCCGCATCAATATCGGCATCGTCAAAAACGATGAATGGCGCATTGCCGCCCAGCTCCATGGAAACTTTCTTGATTGTGCTGGCCGACTGCTCCATCAGGAGGCGCCCTACTTCAGTCGATCCTGTGAAACTGACCTTGCGCACCAGCGGGTTGCTGCACAGTTCCTTGCCGATTTCAGATGAATTGCCCGTAACGAGAGACATGACGCCAGGTGGAATGCCCGCCTGTTCTGCCAGCTCGATCAGCGCCAATGCGGTAAGCGGGGTTTGCGACGCCGGCTTGATCACGACCGTGCAGCCGGCAGCCAGCGCAGGCGCCACCTTGCGGGTAATCATCGCCGCCGGGAAATTCCACGGTGTGATAGCGGCACACACGCCGATAGGTTCTTTGGTCACGACAATGCGCTGGGAAGTTTGCGGCGCAGGAATCGTATCGCCATAGACACGCTTGGCTTCTTCGGCAAACCATTCGACGAACGAGGCGGCGTAGGTGACTTCGCCTTTTGCTTCGGCCAGGGGTTTGCCCTGCTCGGATGTCATGATGTAAGCCAGGTCATCTGCATTGTCATTGATAAGCGTGAACCACTTGCGCAGAATGGCCGCACGCGCTTTGGCCGTCAGCCCCTTCCATGCCGGCCAGGCCTTATCGGCCCCCTTGATGGCCTCTGCCGTTTCCTTTTTACCCAACTTGGGTACCGTGCCAACGCGCTTGCCGGTTGCCGGATTGGTCACCTCGATGACCTCCTTGCCACCGATCCATTTACCGTTGATATAACATTTGTCTTTAAGCAGACTGGCATTCTTAAGCTTCATAAATTGACTCCCGATCCTGTTTTTGAACGACTCTGTCACTGAATATTCAAAGAGTACCATATTGCCCGGGCCGAACTCACACCGATGCGCAATCCTGATTCGGGAACGCAAGCAGCAAGGCAATGATGAGGTCTTTTATCGATACTGACGTGCCCTTTGATCATTAACTTTAAGTAAAAAATATACTGATTGCATACCCAATATTACCTTCTTAAGAAGAAAGTATAATGGGGCATCCTTTCTTACCCCTATATCTGACGATTGACGCTCATGCTCTTATCTCTCCTTGTGATTGCCGTTTGCTACTTTGCCGGTGAAGGTGTCAGCCATGTGCTGCCCCTGCCGCTGCCCGGCCCTATTGTGGGCCTGCTCCTGCTGCTGTTCGCATTTAAACTTTGGCCAGCCCTGTTTACGCTGATGGCAAGACATATACCTGCCCTGCTCGCGCATCTTGCGCTCCTGTTTTTACCAGCGACGGTTGGCATCATGGTCAGCTACCGTCTGCTGGATGGGTACTGGCCCGCCGTTATCACAGCTGTCATTGTCAGTACGATCTTGTCGCTACTGGCAGGTGTACTTGTGTTTCGCTATGCAGACAAGCAGCGCTAAAGCCTGCCGGCACCTGCCCAGGCAGATCGCGCCGCACCGGCAAACGTGGCGATCGTGGCTCGCCGCCGTGGCTCTCCCACGTTCGAGCAGAACGGCGAGCCAGGCGCACCAATGCGCTAGTCGTCAACAAATGACATTTTTATTCTTGGAGTTACCGTGCTTGCCGTTCTAACTGGTTTGCTGCTGACGATCATGGCTTATTGCCTGGCCTCCTGGCTGTTCGCCCGCAGCGGTTACTTCCCTTTGCTCAATCCCGTGCTGGTGGCCACCACGCTTATCATTGTGATCCTGCGCTTCCTGAATATCGAATACAGCAGCTATCTGCTGGGTGCCCATTATCTTTCACTGTTGCTGGGACCGGCCACCGTCGGACTGGCGGTGCCGATTGCAATGCACAGCAGGACCATCAAGAAAAAGCTGCGTCCCATTCTGCTGGCCCTCGTGGTCTCTTCGCTGGTTGCCGTGTGCACGTCGGTCGGTCTGGCCTGGCTGATGGGAGCCGATCGCAACATTTTAATCGGCCTGTCGGTAAAAGCAGCTACCATGCCCATTGCACTGGAACTGGCCCGTTCGCTCGATGGCGCGATCCCGCTGACCGCCGCATTTGTTTTTTTTACCGGTATCCTGGGGGCAACCATCGGCCCGTTCATTTTCAAATGGCTGGGCATCCAGCAAGATGACGTGCGCGGCCTCGCCATGGGCGTTACCTCACATGTGATCGGTACGGCCACGGAGTTCAAGCACAGTCAGGAAGCCGGCTCTTACGCCAGTCTGGGAATGAGCCTGAACGGGATCTTTACCGCCATTGTGATACCGGTGCTGTACTTCCTGTTTTTCTGAGCGCAGGCCAGCGGCAAGCGGCCGGAGCATGCGCGATCATTTCTAGCATAGCGCACACAGCGACAGTTCATTCCTGTCGATGGAGCGATCGATGACGCTCACCCGGGCCTCAGGCAGCAAAAAGATGTGGCACGGAGGAGGCAAGCAACGCCAGGCCGGAGATCGTCAGGAGCATCAGGACCACCAGGCGGAAGCGCTCCGGACTGAATCCCGCATACACGCGGGTACCGATAAAGGATGGAATCAGAATCGCCGGCACCACCAGCAGAAACATGGGCAGCATGGGGCGCGTTACCATGCCTGATACGATGTAGGACAGCATGGTCAGAGATAGCATGGAAAGATTGAAATTCTGGATAATGGCGCGCTGCGTATCACGATTGGAATAGCGCAGCGTACACCACAGTGTTGGCAATACACCGGAAAAACCGCCCAATCCACCCATGATGCCGCCCCCCAGTCCCACGACGGTATTAGCAATGTTGCCGCCGAAGGTTATTTTGGGGAGTTGCCTGGCAAATATCATGACCGGGCACCAGACGATCAGCAGGCCTCCCAGCGCCGCCTTGAACATGTTTACATCAAGCATGGGCAGTAGCATAACGCCCAGCGGGATGCCTGCCACCCCGCCCAATATATATGGCACCAGAATGCGCCAGTCAAAACCGCGCCGCAGCGACAAAGCCCCCACGATCTGCCCGGTCATCCCGCCGAACACCGCCAGCACGGCAGCCAGACGCGGATCCAGCACCCAGGCCCAAAGCGCCATGGACACCAGGCCGAAGCCAAACCCCGACAGACCCTGTACAAAACCGGCGACCACTGCCCCCAGAATCACATAAACATAAATCGCATCCATTACCACTCCCTGCTGCAGATCAGCACACAGGTGGACTGCGGGCGAGCATCATTGCATGTATGTTTATCGGTCACGACTATCCAACAAAATCGTGACGGGGCCGTCATTGACAAGGGACACCTGCATATCGGCGCCAAAAACGCCGACCGGCACCACTTGCCCCAGGCCTGCTGAAAGCAGTTGCACGAAGCGTTCAAAATACGGTTTGGCAAACTCAGGGCGTGCCGCTGCCGTATAGGATGGGCGATTGCCCTTGCGCGTATCGGCCAGCAGGGTAAACTGGCTGACAGCCAGGATCTGTGCGCCCACATCCAGCACCGAGCGATTCATCACGCCATTGTCATCATTAAAGATACGCAACGCCAGCGTTTTTCGCAGCAGATACTGCGCATCCTGTTCTGTATCATCCTGTGCGATGCCAACCAGCAGCAACATGCCGGCACCAATCGCGGAAACCTCGCTGCCATCGACGCACACACGCGCCTGACGCACTCGCTGAACCAGCACCTTCATAATTCAGACCTGCTCCAGCGTGGCAGTAGGAAATGTTGCTGGCGCGACTACTTCCAGCATTTCCAGATCGGCGCTGTGGGCAATTTCGCGATGACGGATGCCCGGAGGCTGATAAACCGAATCGCCTCGCTCCAGGCGGACCACACCGGTCTGTTCGTACTCGAACTCAACCCAGCCTTGCAGCACGTATACAAACTGAAAATCCAGTTGATGCAGATGCGGCACGCCCGACGCTTCATGACCATCCAGCGCGCGAATCACGTGCACGCTATAGCCGCCGGCCGTTGCCTGGGCCACCCCCAGATCGCGGTACTCAAAGAACGCCCGCAAGCCGCGGTCGAATGTCGCGTTTTTCAGATGCGAGATGATCGCGCGTGGCGCGGGCGATGTTGCCTGAGGTTGCGGTGTAAGTGCTTGAGCGGTCGACATTGATGGCTCCCCATTCGTCAGCTAGTCGTGTGCATATCATTGGTCTGCCCGATTGTAACGCCAATGACGCCGCCATACCGGGTTTGCACAGCAGCCCGCTCAGTCTGAATGACGGCTGAATGCGGCATGGACATCGACCAGGCAATGCCCACGTTGCACCACGCAGATCGACTTAACCCGGCCGGGTAGCGCTATTGCCTGGGGACTGTAATTAGTATCCCGTTTTCCGGAAGACCTCGCCGCTGATGGGTTTACCCTGCAATGCATTCTGCAACTTGTCGCGAATCTGCCTGATCGCCAGATAATGATTGGTGGGTCCGGAAATATGCGGTGTCAGGGTGATGGCCGGGTGGGTCCAGAAAGCATGATCGGCTGGCAGTGGCTCTTCGCGCGCCACGTCAAGAACGGCTTGCGACAGATGCCCCGCGTCCAGCAAAGCAATCAGATCGGCCTCTACCAGATGTTCGCCCCGGCCGATATTCATCAGTACGGCACCCTTTGGCAAATGTCCCAGCGTGTCACGATTGAGGATATCGCGTGTCTGATCGGTCAGAGGCAGTACGTTGATCAGAAACTGGCTTGACGCCAGAAAGGCCTCAAACTGGTCTTCACCATGAAAACTCCTGATTGCCGGCAATGCCTTCGGGCTGCGTGACCAGCCCTGGACGGGGTAATCGAGCGCACTTAATGCCTGCGCAATCCGCGCACCGATAACGCCCAGTCCCATGACGCCGATCGTACAATTTTGTACCGGTGTCTGTTCTGCGCCCTGCCACAGGCGACTTTCCCTGTGCTGCTCATAGGCGCCGAAATTCCGTGTGATGCCCGACAGATAATGAATGACATATTCGGTCATGGGATTGGCCAGCCCTGCGTCTTCCAGGCGGATAATGCGGGTAGTGTCGGCAATCTCGGGCTGACGTAAAATAGCATCTACACCTGCGCCCATATTGAAGACCAGATCCAGGGCGCGATAACGAGCAAACAGTGCTGCCGGCGGTTTCCAGACGATCGCAGCGCGCACATCCGGCGCCGGGGATGCTGCCTGTGGGTCAAAGATGTGGGCATCCAGATCGGGAAAGTGCTGCTGTATCACCTTCAGCCATTTCTGCACGGCGGCACCGCTTTCCGATGCGAGTACAACGGGAATCATATATTGTCCTGCTTTATGTCAAATTCGATAATAAATAGTAAATGGCCGCAAGCCTAGCTGCGGCTGTCCAGATAACGGTACCAGGAAATCAATGCGCCCACATAAAGCTTGCGCAGTCCGTAGAACGGCAACCGTTGCACCGGGGTAAATGGTACAGGAAGCGCAGTTTCGTTGCCCGATTGCAGATAGTTCGCAATGGCTTTGCCCATTGCGGTTTGCAAGCCGATACCTCGTCCCTGGCAACCGATATTGAGGATCAGACCCGGTTCAGGTTGATGCAAATGCGGCATGTAGTCCTGCGTCACCGACACCCTTCCACACCAGTAGTATTCAAATTCAATATCCTGCAATTGAGGATAAAGCAAGGTGATGGCCTTTTTCAGATGGTCCCAATCCTGTTTGCCGCGCGGTTCGCGAAAGGGCCCCCGGCCTCCCATCAGGAAGCGGCCGGTATGATCCTTGCGAAAATAAAGCAGCAAATTGCGTGTGTCCGACACCGGCTGACCCTGCGGCAAAATGGCCCTGGCGATATCATCGGGCAACGGCGCGGTCGCCACCTGATAGGTATTCGGATCGACAACCGTCTCTTTCAGGTCCTTCCAGATACCATCACTATACGCATTGGTGCAGACCACCACGCGGCGCGCCTGGACAACATGACCGCTGTCGGTGATCACCTGCCAGCCACTGCCTTTCTTTTCAATGGACAGCACCGGCGTTCCGGTATGCACCGACACCCCCGCCGCAATGGTGACACGCGCCAGTTCACGTACATAGCTTAGCGGTTGCAATGAGCCGCCGCGCTCATCGAACCAGCCGCCGTAATACTGGTCCGTCCCCAGCAAATCTGCAACATCGCTGCGCGACAGGGGCCGGACGGGCGCATCGCGCTTTTGCCAGTCTGCAACACGCTTGTCTACAATCGCCAGCGCCGACTGGGAGTGCGCCGGCTGAATCCAGCCGTTGCGCGTATGCGGCACATTCAATTTGTAGTGGTCAATCAATGAGAAAACGGTACTGACAGTGGTGCTGGCAAACTCAATCAATTGCTTGCCGCGCTCGGGGCCGTATGCGCTGAGCAATTCGGCAGGATCTTTTTTCAACCCTGGCACCAATTGCCCGCCATTGCGGCCGGACCCGCCAAACCCGATTTCCCTGGCATCGAGCACCATGCACTGCTCGCCCGATTGTGCCAGATGCAGCGCAGTGCTCAGGCCCGCATACCCTGCCCCGATAATCAGGGTATCGGTGTCGGCCGCTGCCGTCAGGGGGGTGGTTACCGGCGGCGCGACGGCAGTATCGTGCCACAACGCGGGAGCCAGGGGAAACCGGTTAGCTGGAAACATGGTACGTCCTTAAATACAAATGCAATAAAATCAGAACGGGTGCAGAACCCGCCGAAGAAAATCCTGGGTCCGGGGATGCTGCGGAGCATTAAGGATATCCGTGGCTTTGCCCTGTTCCACAATCACGCCCTGGTCAAAGAACAGGACGCGATCGGCCACCTCTTTGGCAAAGGCCATTTCATGGGTAACCACGATCATGGTCATGCCTGCGCGCGCCATATCGGCCATGACATTGAGCACTTCGCCAACCAGTTCCGGATCAAGCGCAGAAGTGGGCTCATCAAACAGAATGACTTGCGGCTCCATGGCTAGCGCCCGCGCAATCGCGACCCGTTGCTGCTGACCGCCGGAAAGCTGCTGTGGGTATGATGACAGTTTGTCTGCCAGCCCGACCTTTTCCAGATATTGCGTCGCCGCTTCCCGCGCCTGTGCCCGTTCAATGCCTTTGACATAGATGGGCCCTTCCATGACATTTTCCAGCGCGGTACGATGTGGAAACAGATTGAAGCGCTGAAACACCATGGCTACTTCCTGACGAATCTGTCGCAGATGGTTGCTCTTGCGATCGACTATTTTCTCGTCAATGTGGATAGCCCCTTCTTCGTAGCTTTCCAGGCCATTGATACAGCGCAGGATGGTTGACTTGCCCGACCCCGAGGGACCGACAATACAGACGACTTCGCCATTTTCAACTTTTGCATTGACGCCACGCAGAACGTGATTCTGACCGAAGCGCTTATGAACATTCTCAAGTGTGATCATGCTTTCTTTGTCCGTTTTTCCAGGTACTTCACAAGAAAAATAAGTGGCATGCACATCACCAGATACATGATCGCAACCATGGTAAATACGGTGACATTGTCAAAATTCGATGTGGCCAGCAACTTGCCCTGCATGGCCAGCTCGGCCACGGTAATGGTTGACGCCTGGGACGAGTCCTTGAGCATCATGATCATGGTGTTGCCATACGGCGGCAATGTAATGCGCACCGCCTGCGGCAGGATCACCCGCCGCATCATGGTTGCCCAGGTCATCCCCATCGATTGGGACGCCTCTACCTGACCATGGTCAATTGCCTCGATCCCCGCACGGAAATTCTCCGACTGGTATGCCGAATAGGCGACGCCCAGACCCAGAATGGAAGCCTGGACTGCATTGACATCGATGCCGATATCGGGAAAGACGAAATAGACGTAGAACAGAATAACGATAATAGGAATACCGCGAATAATATTGACGGCACTCTCGCTTAGCCACGCCAGCCAGCGTATGCCGGAACTGCGCATGAGCGCCCAGATCAGGCCTAGCACCGTAGAGAGCAGCAACGAGCCTGCCGTGACAATAAGGGTCGCCTTGACACCCTGCAAAAGCACAGGGAAATACTGGGCAATGCGTACCGACAATTCATCCATAGGGAGCCATTATTCCTGTTGCGTGTGAATGTCGCGACGCCGGCACGCATGGGTGCCGGCACAAGCGGCATGATTATTTTTCAAGCTTCCATTTTTTCAGAATGGAAGTAATGGTGCCATCGGCCTTGAGCGCGTCAATTGCCGTATTGAGTGTCTGCTGCAGTTCAGTTTCGCCCTTGCGGGTAATCAGCCCCAGATCACGCACAACGACCGGCTTGTAGCTTTCCACCAGGCGCACATTCTTGAACATATTGTTGCTCAGATACGCCGCGGCAATCGGCTGATCAACCAGTACTGCCTGCACCCGGCCTTTTTCCAGATCACGCATCATATCGGTTGAAGCGTCATACAGCTTCACATCCGTCACCCCGGCCTTCTGCGCCGGCGCAATATAAGCTGTACCGATCTGGATACCCACGGTTTTACCCTTCAACTGCTCAAGGCTGGTGTACTGCGTCTTGTCGCTATCGGGTACGACCAGCCCTTCTCCATAGCTGAAGATGGTATTGGTGTAGTCAATGATTTTTGCCCGCTCGTCTGTCTTGATCATGGCAGCAGAAATAATATCGATCCGCTTCGACTGCAGGGATCCGATCAGGGCCGAAAACACCATGGGACTGATTTCATAGGTAAAGCCGGCTTTCTTTGACACAGCGTCAATCACATCGACCATTACACCCGCAATTTTGCCTGACTTGGCATCCAGATAGGTAAATGGCATGCCAGTGGGCGTGGAGCCCACCTTATAGTTGTCTGCAGCCAGTGCAACCGAGCCGTTCAGACATGCCGCCAGCATACATACAGATAACAGTTTTTTCATTCCCATGAAGTTCTCCTATTCCCTTTCGGGTTTGGTAATAACCCACAGCACACATGTGTCCTGATCGGTCGGATTGTTCCACTTGCGTGGCATATCGCTCGTATAGCAAAACGTATCGTTCTGCTCAAGCTTCACGTAACGTTTGTCAAACCACAACTGCAATTGTCCGTAGATCACCAGACCGCTGATTTCACCGCTGCGCGTGGTGATCCATTCATCACCGGAGCTGCCGCCTGGCTGGATAATGGCCTGATACAGGTCCACCGAACGACAGCGCGAAGGCGTGATGATTTTCTTGATGATCTTCTTGTCTGTCATCACGACCTGCTTATGCGACGCAGCCCTGGCAATCCAGCCATCGGTCTGTTCATCAGTGCACTCGGTGTTGCTGAGCAGTTCGCCAAGTGAAATATTGAGCGCTCCCGAAATCCGGTTCAGCATATTGACGGTCGGAGAGGTCATACCGCGCTCAATCTGGCTGAGCGAACCAATTGAGATATCTGCCTTGCGCGCGACCTGCTCCAGGGACAGGCTTTGTTCGCGCCTGATCTCGCGCAGTTGCTGCCCCAGCCAGAAATCGACGAATGACACGATTTTTCCAGTGAATTTAGCACCTGAAGGCGGCGTAACGGTGTCCATGATTTTCACCCATTGTGTCCGTTATATGCAAAATGAAATTTTCATTATTATGAATAATATACATATTTGAAATATTCAACGACCGGGATTACCCTAAAAATTCTGGTAAATCGACAGAAAGATCTTGCCGCGACCGGAAACAGACAAGTTGTGTTTTTTGCCGCGAGACTGTTTTCTCCAAGCAACACCAGTCATCAATTTGCGAGAACGACCGAGAAATAGTGTTGGCAATGCACCAGGATCTGGCACCACACTTCTGGCCACTGCCATACAGCCGACATAAATCAACTTGAGCTGGTAGTCAACCTGCACTGGCAATTATTTTTAGATCCGACTCAGACAGGGCAATAAATACAGTTCGTATCCATGACTCCGACTAAATGTCTGATGGACAGTTTGGTGATTAGCGAACCTGCAGTCCGGGAGCGCGTGATCGCTTTGACGCATACGCTTGCCCTATACATAGCAACAGATATAACAACAGATCAGCGACATGCGGGAACAAAATTTTTAGTGACCGTCTTTCGGAGTTAAATTATAGTTGTGATATTTTTTGAGGAGTTTGCAATGCGCAGCGCTGCACCAAAGCTACTTTCAATCCTGTTAGCCTCTGTCTTCGTCTATGCCCACGCACAGCCACTTGCCAATGACAACGACAACCGGCCACGGGCGCGCGATATCGGCCTGGTCAGCGGCGTGCTGCCACCGGGCAAGCTGAATGCAATCACAGACGTCAACGGCGTTCTGGTTGGACAGACCACACTGAACAAGGGCGATGACATACGCACCGGCGTAACGGCAATCCTGCCCCATGCGGGCAACCTCTTCAAAGAGAAGGTGGCTGCCGCTGTTTATGTCGGAAACGGGTTCGGCAAACTCATGGGTTCAACCCAGATCAGCGAACTGGGCGAGATTGAGACACCCATCCTGTTGACCGGAACGCTCAACGTGCCCCGGGTGGCCGACGCCCTGCTGGACTGGATGCTGGCGCTGCCGGGTAACGAGGACGTAAGGTCGATCAATGCCGTGGTGGGCGAGACCAATGATGGACAGCTTAACGACCTGCGCGGCCGGCACGTTGGCCAGGAGCAAGTATTCGCTGCATTGAAATCTGCCAGCAATGGTCCTGTCGAAGAAGGTGCCGTGGGCGCTGGCACCGGCACAGAGGCCTTCGGATTCAAGGGCGGCATCGGCACATCATCGAGGGTTGTGCCCGAAAGCGCAGGCGGCTACACGGTGGGCGTGCTGGTGCAGACCAACTTCGGCGGCGTGCTTACCATGAACGGCGCACCGGTAGGCAAGGAACTGGGCCGTTACTATTTGAAGGAAGCGCTCGAAGGTAAAAAGGTCAGTGCGCTTGCCGACCAGGGTGCGTTGACACTAACGAAAAATGATCTGATCCAGCTTGATCACGTCAGCGATCGTGCGGATGGCTCCATTATGATGATCGTGGCCACCGATGCACCGCTTGGCAGCAGAAACCTGGAGCGACTGGCCAAAAGAGCAATGCTCGGACTGGCCCGCACGGGATCGCCGGCGACCAATGGCAGTGGCGATTACGTGATTGCCTTTAGCACTGCACCGGAAGCCCGGATCAATTCTTCTGATGCGGTACGGGAAACGAAGGTGCTTGGCAATAACGCCATGTCGCCGCTCTTTCTAGCGACAGTAGAAGCAACCGAGGAAGCCATTTATAACTCATTGCTTAAAGCAAAAACCACCACGGGCAGGGACGGCCGTGTTGTGGAAGCGCTGCCGATAGACAAAACTGTGGAGATTCTGAAAAAATATGGCGCAGTAAAATAGGTTCAGGTTTGTAGACAAGAGTGGATATGACCGTGATGCCCGTGGCGGCCATATCCACTCTTTTTGCCAGCAAAACAACCCGCATGTTCAGGCCCTTTTCATCATGTGGACTGACAACAATTGCTTGCGATTTTCAAACATGAATCGGCTGTTTGATAGAATGAGGGCTGTCTATCCAAAAACCTGACCCATGAAACAATATAGCCGCGGTTTGATGTGGTTCCGTCGTGACCTGCGCATGACTGACAATTACCCACTGTTTCAGGCGCTGCGTCAATGTGAAACGGTGTTCTGCCTGTTTATCTTCGACACCCATATTCTTTCTACCCTCCCCCCTGACGATCGCCGCGTGGCATTCATTGATGCATGCCTGGACGACCTGCAACGCCAGTTGCAGCAAGCAGGTTCGGGGCTGATCGTGCGTCACGGCACACCGCAGCAGATCATCCCGACCATCGCACGGGAACTGAACGTAGAGGCGGTATTTGCCGGCAGAGATTACGAGCCACAGGCAAAAGCGCGCGACCAACACGTTGGCGCCGGGCTGCAATCGGATAACCGATCGCTTTTCCTGTTCAAGGATCAGGTCATTTTTGAAACCGACGAAATACTCAACGGACAGGGTCGGCCGTACAAAGTATTTACCGCTTACAAAAACGCCTGGCTAAAAGCCTTGCGCAGTGAACACTATCGCGCTGCGCCGGTCGAAACACTGGCGGACGCGCTGGCGCCTGTCCCGCAAGCGCTGGCGCAGCGCCCGGGCCTGAAGGAGATCGGCTTTGTGCCGCCTGCGCAGCCGGTGCCGATGGCAGCCGGCAGCAGCGGCGCCCAGGATGTACTCCAGGATTTTCTGCCCCGCATGAGCACCTATGATGCCAAACGTGATTATCCGGCACTGCGAGGTCCGAGCTATTTATCTGTGCATTTGCGGTTCGGCACCCTATCCATCCGCACGTTGGTCAGGACCGCTATGTCGGCAATGTCCACGGGCAACCAGGGCGCCGCAACCTGGCTGAGCGAGCTGATCTGGCGAGATTTTTATTTCATGATCCTGCATCATTATCCGCAGGTGGTCGACCATGCATTCAATACCAAATATGACGCGATTGAATGGGAAAGCGGACCGCAAGCTAAGCGCCACTTCCAGGCGTGGTGCCAGGGAGAAACAGGCTATCCGATCGTCGATGCCGGCATGCGCCAACTGAATCAAACGGGCTATATGCACAACCGGCTGCGCATGATTGTTGCCAGCTTTCTGACCAAGGACCTGGGCATTGACTGGAGACGGGGTGAGCGATATTTCGCGTTGAAGTTGAATGACTTTGACCTGGCCGCAAACAATGGCGGCTGGCAATGGGCCGCCTCAACCGGTTGTGATGCCCAGCCCTATTTTCGTATATTCAACCCAATCACCCAATCACAGAAATTTGATCCGGACGGAAAATTCATACGCCGCTATGTGCCCGAGCTGGCGTCCCTGTCCGGCAAACACATCCATGCTCCGTGGACGGCAGGCGATCAGATACTGGCGACCGCGCAGATTGAGCTGGATAGAACGTATCCACGCCCTGTTGTGGATCACAATGCTGCGCGCAGAATTGCACTGGCCAGATATGGCGAATTGAAGGATAGGTAAGATCTGGGAAAATCGATAAACAGTTCCTCACCCTTAACGGTGCAGGCTAACATTACATTCGTAAATTAATACGTGATGGTTACCGTAATCGTATCCTTGTAATCGGCTGCCCTTAACCCGGCCTGTGGCGGGACGCTGCCATATACCGTCGCATTCTGCGTTACTCCTGTTGCCACGCCGGCAAGCGTCTCTGCGGTGTTAAGTGCAGCTCCCCACCGCTGCGCACGGGCCGCGTCTTTGTATAATTCGTAATTGATAAACTGACCATCACCCGCTTTCATACGCCGTTGATTACCCACCGCATACAAACCGTTATTCAAACCGATTTGATAAGGCGTTCCTTTGGTGCACGATGAAGCGATCGTGCTGGTTGACGTCACGTTTGCAGAAAAATTACTTGGGTGAATACCGAAACCCAAGGGCTGGGCACTGATCTTGCAGGCGCTGATCAACGTTGCCGTAACTGACAACGGAATGTTCGCAGGTGATAAATCCAGGCAAGGGCTTTGTCCAGCTACCGACACAAGCGCCATCCGCACGGTGACCGGCAGCGTCGAATTGTACTGTCCAATACTGCGTTGCATAAACGGATTGGCCGCCGGCAACCGGCCATAAACCGTTTGCGAACCGCTGGCGGTCGCAAGCAATCCAAGGGTGTACGGACCATGCAGAATCGTTACAGGCGGGCTACCCGATCCGTAAACATTACCAAATACGGTCGTTCTTGCGGGATTAGAATAAACGTTATATGTCAGCTTTTCAGAAGCGATGGTAGTGTGGGTCAATTCGCGATTGTTCACATCGGCGTCTTGCGGGCCTGGCCCGATTTCGATACACACCTTTATATAGCTCAGCAACGAAATCAGTGAGCTGCAGCTATAGTTGACCGTCGCATTGACATCGACTGCACCTGCCGTAACGGGATTGATATTGCCAAAATTGAGCGTCGTGACAGTGGCTGTACAACTGGCCTGCGCCTTCTCAGTCGCAAACAGAGAAGCTATAGTGAAAACACATAGTAGACAGAACAATTTAAGCATGCGCATGATATTTTATTCCTTGCATACCAATGGCCCGAGGCGCGGTATTGTGTCTTCAGTATTAGTGTAATCGAACTGAACCTGGCAGGTGCCAGACTTCAGCGACGCGCTGACCTGATTGTGCGACTGCAATTGTTCCAGATACGCAATGCCATCATAACCCACAATGGTTCCTGACCCGCCATTGAGCACGATCCGTGTTCCCAATGGCAACGGTTGACCGTCACGATCATGCAGGATGACTGTAGCCGAACGTGCCGGGGCCACCTTGAACAACACCCGCGTACCCGATCCTCTTTCCGGCGCGACAGTCGTATTCACTTTATCGATCATCATGTTCGCCGGCAGTGCCGACGGGTCAATGGCAATCTGGTTTTTCTGATAGGCATTCAAAGGCGTCACGATCAGCAAACCGCTATTATTGGTTGTGCCATAGTTGCGGTTTTCCAGCTGAACCGGTACATCCTTGACGCCATTGGTCGAGACCACCGCAAACCCATCCGTAATCTGCCGGCTGGCAAACACGCCGCCAGACATCAGCACCAGCGAACCCGTCGTATTCGCGAATGCCGCACTGTTTCCCTTGTCGCTCTGCACTCCCGCTGAATACTCGCCGTAACGCCCACGATAATTGGCGCTTGCATACAAGCCGGCAGACTGTCGTTCGTATTGCGACTGAACCATCCAGGATAATCCTTCATCGTCTTCAGATCGCCGGAACACGCTGGCCGTGTAGCGGTTAGTGTCGTTGAGTGCGGTGGCCGACACATAGGCCGAATAGCGTTGATCAAAATTGAAGGACACGCCCAGAAACAGCGTCTGGCGCCCGGATTTGCCCAGGTCCTTGTTGTAGTTCAGTGTCACATTCACTGTGTCATTGAGTTGTTTGTTCCAGTAGACATTCAAGTAGCGATCTGCCGGCTGACCGAAGTACTTGAGGTTAATGTAGCTGACGCCAAGCTGGCCCCATTGATCCAGATTGACACCACCCGACAAAATCCGGTTGGTTTCAGGTACTTCTGAACCATACAGCGACGCAACATCACGATAGGTTTTCTGCGCTTTTTTCAGATCAGCACTCACATGAAAACGACTGCCCTGCCACTGATATCCCCAACTGTAGATGCTGCCCTTGACATTATTGTGCCGACTGCTTGCATACGAACCGGTTACCACGCCGAACTGCCCCAGCCGCGCGTTGACGCCGGCACCGTAGTTCACCAGTTTCTTGGTGCTCTCGGCATGCGCTTCGGCAGTGATTGCATTGGTCACCCCGTAGCGAATTGAACCTGAATACATGGGATCATGGCCATAGTCAAATGATTTGATCCCGTAAGATTTGCGGACATAGCCGGCCTCGATGGACCAGTCTGCCAGCCCCTTTTTCAATAAGGTCGTGCTATTGTAAAAAGGCAGCTCTACTGCGCGTTGCTTGCCCATTGCGTCTGTCAACACCAGCGTCGCGTTTCCAGCCCCACTGATATAAGGCATGGTCTGAATATTGAAGGGGCCTGCCGGCACCTCTTGTTCGAACTGTTTGATCCCATTCACATAGAGTTCTGCATTTGACGGAATATCTGCTGAACCCAGAAACGAAGGCAAAGGCGCGGTAGAAAAATAGGGCTTCAGGGCAAAATTGCGACTGAGCTGAATGCCACCGATGCGGGTGGCCCGCGACCATGGTACCGCCGCGGTATGGGTATCGCCTAGCCGCAGGCTTATGGCACTGCCCGGCCAGGAGGTTTCCCACTGTGTATCCAGGCGCACTGAATCACTCTGCCCTGCAATCTGCTGAGCGCCGGTTTCTTTCTTGAACAGTGCAGTACTGCTCAATACGCCCAGCGGGCTGAAAAACCTTAACTCGGAAAAAGCGCTGACCGATTTATATCGCTTTGTTGAGTACCATGCGTAAATGTCATAATTGAGCAGCAGCCCTGTACCGGAAGAAACTTCAATATCAGGGGACGTTTCATTTGTCAGCTCAGTCGCCTCCAGATCCAGCTCATCCAATGGCGCTGTCATGGAGATGCGCTGTACGTCCTGGCTGTAGCGGTAATTGAGCCGATCAATATCATCCAGCGCAATGGGTGACGAGGAATCGTCAGGCACGCGAAAACCCATGTCTCGCAACACCCTGGGACTGGCAGACAATTTGCCGTTTTTCTCTATGAAGGGGGTCAGATTGCCGATCGGGTTGCCGTTCAGCGAGGTCTCAAGATAAACAGTATTGAATCCCGCATCAGTCTGTGCGTTGGCGTCGTTCTGCCGGACCGGCGGCGGAATATGTTGTGCGCTGGCCGATTCAGCAAGCGCGCAACATATCGTCAGCAGAGCAGCAACCTTTCCCTGTCTTGCCCATTCAGCCATTCGCAGCCATAGCCATTTTCCAAAAACCTATTGGTTCAACAGGCGATCAAAATGTCACTGTAGCCGTAATGGTGTCTTGATAATTTCCGACAGTGTAATTGGTGCTCGGAACCCGACCATATACGGTATGGGTATCCTGCGTGCCGGTTCCTGTGGCCGCCTTGGTGTTGGTATCAAGCGTGTTGCCCCAGACCGTGGCATAGCTCGCATCCTGATAAAGCTGGTAAGGCACAAAATCGGCCGTATTGTCAGGTGCAGTGCTAACACCTATCATCCGCCGGGTGTTGACATCGGCCGCCGTACTGGCGTGGAGCCCTTCGTTCAAGCCCAATTGGTAGGCCGCGCCAGTGGTGCAAGTGACAACCAAATCAGTCGAACCTGCGACCTGCGTCTGGAAAGAGTCATGCGAGCCAAAGGCCAGCGTTGACGCCCCATTTCCCAATGTGCTGATATTGCATGACGGTGTAATGGAAATCGTGACATCAAACGTAGTGGCCTCCGATGCCGCACGGGCATTCATGGAAACCAGCGTGACTGCCATCCCCACACACATGACCATTATCTTGGCTTTCATTATTATTCCTATTACTGGTTAGTGCTGCGTTTATGATAAGGCCCCTCGCCTTACCTATAGAGTCACAATAGCAAATGTGATAATTTGATTCAAGCACCAAAATGGCGCAATGTTGCATTTAAACAATATTGTTACAATAAAGTTACCTTTCGGGCAATAAACCAGGACGCCCGTTGAATGGCCACGGGGTTTTGCAGTATTTACCTGATGCCAGGAACAGCGATTTCTATTGTCTTGCCGTTCATGACTGCATGAAAGGTTCCCCCCCTTGAAAATAATCGGGTATTTTTAGAAATAGACCACTGTCTGCCGCTATTGGCCAGGGCGTAACCAAACAATCCTTTATTAATCGCGAGGGTCTGCCCGCTTCTGCCGGTGAATGTCAAATCACTCAATTTTGCCCGGGTTGTTCCTGAATTTTTTACCGTTAACACGACACCGCCTGTGGGATCCGCTGCCAGATGCCAGCTCAGCTCGGGCGGCGTGGGTGCATTGGCGGCCTGAATAAACACCGGGATGGAATATCTCAGGGCGAATGTCAGGCCTTTACTCGTGGCGCTCTCCAATGGCAATTCATCCACGACAATACGGTATGAGCGCTCTATCGGCACTGCAGGCTGCCCCACTTTGACCAAACGGACAAATTGTTTGCCACCGCCTGGAATTTTAGCCATGGGAGGGCTGGCCACGAAATCTGTCGTTGGCGCAAGTACATCCGTTTTATTATTTTGCACCCATTCGAACACCCGAACCTGCACGTCCATTGCAGCATTTGAAGTATTGGTCAGCCACAAACCGTCGGATTTTTGTGTCTGCTTGATATCCAGGACAATGGGTGTAACCTGCAGGCCAGCCCCAATGGCAGAATGTCCGCTCGCAAGTAAAACCGCAAGTACTATATAACGAAACAATGATCGCATTGAACAAGCTCCTTGGTAACACGCCAGATCTGAAGTCATGGTAACGTTGATCAAGAGTATTGCCAAGTCATTAAAATAGCCAGGATGCCAACTCCAATCATGACAAAAGCAATAATTATCTCGCCGGATCAGGTATCCGGCAACTGTTCGGTTTGTTGGTGAGCGCAATCGCTGCAGCAGGGTTCCCGTGGCCGTTCAGCACTCGGGGGAGCAAATGCGAGATACTCGAGAAATATGAAAAATTCGAGCCATGACGATGGCCCGATGTTGGCCGAATGATCATATGATCATGCTCGTTACCTGGGCGCATTTCTTTTTGCACTTGCCAGTCGCGTGCGTCGTCATGAGCGCAGGCCGTCATTCCCGGTCGGGTGGGTACCGGGAATGATTAAAGATGTGCTGTTAGCTGGCTTTGGCCGCCAGATACATTTCTGTCAGGCGAATCCAGTAGCTGGCGCCGATCGGGATCAGATTGTCGTTGAAATCATAGCTCGGGTTGTGCAGCATGCAGGGGCCCAGGCCATGGTCCGGCTCGCGATGGTTGCCCTCGCCATTTCCCAGAAAGACATAACTGCCAGGCCGCTCGCGCAGGAAGAAGGAGAAGTCTTCGGAGGGCATGACCTGAACATTCTCGCGCACCATGTCGGCACTGCGATCACCATACAGCGACTCCATGACCTGGCGGCAAAACTCGGTTTCATCGGGCGTGTTCACCAATGGCGGATATCTGCGGTCGAATTCTACTTCGCAGGTACAGCCAAAGCTGCTGGCAATCTGCGTGGCCAGCTCGCGCATGCGTTTTTCCATCACGTCGATCACGTCATCGGAAAAGCAGCGTACCGCACCGGCCAGCCAGCCACTATCGGGAATCACGTTATTGGCCGACCCGGTATGAATTTGCGTAATGGATAAGACCGCCGGATCAATTGGACGAACCGAACGCGATACGATCGTCTGCAGCGCCACCGCAATCTGGGCAATCGCCGGGACCGGATCGGCGCAATCGGCGGGCGCTGCCGCGTGACCGCCCTTTCCAGAAACGGTGATCCTGAATACATTGCTGGAGGCCATCAGCGGGCCACTGCGATAGCCGAATGCCCCTTCGGGTAGCCCAGGCCAATTGTGCATGCCGAAAATGGCTTCGCAGGGAAACCGCTCCAGCAACCCGTCGTCAAGCATGGCTTTGGCGCCCGCGGCGCCCTCTTCGGCTGGCTGGAATATCAGGTGTACCGTACCGTCGAAATTACGCGTCTCGTTCAGGTAGTGCGCTGCAGTAAGCAGCATGGTGGTATGCCCATCGTGGCCGCAGCCATGCATTTTGCCGTCATGCTGCGAACGGTGCGCAAAACGGTTTTCTTCCTGCATGGGTAGCGCGTCCATGTCGGCACGCAAAGCAATGGCCTTGTCGGCACTACCTGCCCGGATGGTTGCAACCACGCCGGTTTTGCCGATGCCCGCTTCGTAAGGGATGCCCCATTCCTTGAGCTTGCGGCAAATGACCTGTGCGGTCCGGTTTTCTTCGTAAGCCAGTTCGGGGTGCGCGTGGATATCCCTACGCACATCCACCATTTCCTGAAGATTCTTGATTTCTAACATATTGCGTTCCGGAGATTCCAATAGAATCATCATAATCCGGTTTAGGCCAACTGGCAAAGCGGCCGTGCGTTTTCCAGAATAAACTGCTGAGAATCGCGTAACAGATTGGAATATAACGCATTCAGGGGCAATCCCTTGGCCTGAAATGCTTTATTCAAAAGCGGCGGCAGCGCGCTGCAGGCGATCGGCAACCGCATCCCACCGCTGGTCTGCGGGCAGGCGCTGGATCAGCAAATGGTCCAGATTCTGCTGGTCGGCCTCGCGCAGCAGCGCATACAGGTCATGTGCATAGCGGACCGGGTCAGAAGACACCTGATGCCACTGCAACTGTGCAGGCAGGGCCGGTGGCGGCGCCTCAAACGCATAAATGGCCCAGCGCTCGTGCCCGGGACGCGCGGCCAGCAGGTCTTCCAGGTTTGTGGTGTCGAACAGGCTGAGCCGGGTTTGCGGCGCATAATGGGCTTTCAGCGTGCCCGAGGCACGAGGAACCGCGGCGTCCGGGCTGGCCGGCGTGTAGCCCAGCACCTGCGCCAGTTGCGCTGCGGAAATATGACCAGGACGAAGCAGTACGACCGGCATGCCCTGCGCAATGCGCGAGACGTCCACAATCGTCGATTCAATGCCAATCTCGGTATCGCCGCCTTCGAGCACCAGCATGCCATCGGCGCATTCCTGGGGAAATTCGTCGCGTACGTGCTGGGCTTTGGTCGGAGACACATGACCGAACCTGTTGGCAGAAGGCGCGGCAATACCAGCCTGTCCCGAGGGGCGCAGGCGGGCGAAAGCGCGGATCAGCGCCAGTGCGACCGGGTGCGACGGGCACCGCAGGCCGATACTGTCCTGCCCGCCGGTCACCGCATTGGTAATGGCCGGGTTTTTCGGCAGGATCAGCGTCAATGGTCCCGGCCAGAACGCCTGCATCAGCTTTTGCGCTTCTGCCGGAACGTCCCGCGTCCAATAGGACAGATCCGCCTCCGGCGCGATATGGACAATGAGTGGATGGTTGGCTGGCCGCTGCTTGGCCTGGTAGATTTTGGCCACAGCCTGCGCACTCTCAGCGTCGGCGCCCAGACCATAAACCGTCTCGGTAGGCAGCGCCACCAAGCCGCCTTCGTTCAAAACGCGTGCGGCATGGTCAATCGAGCTTGTCATATCGGTCATGGAAATGGTCTGTGTCGCGTGGTCATCGGGTGCAATCCGGGGTTGCCTGGACTGCCTCTTGAGATTACATGGTGTAGGTATACGGTTAAAACCGGTCAGGACAAAACGGTGCGAATTCCCATTTTGCGAATCACATCCCGTGCCCGTTGCTTGGCCTGCTCAATGGTGGCACCCACAACGTTGATATGTCCGACCTTGCGCCCCGGGCGCGGCTCATCCTTGCCATAAAGATGCAACGACACGCCCGGGATAGCGAGAATGTCGTGCCATTGCGGTTCCCGCGCATGGCTGGCATTGCCATTGAACCAGCAATCGCCCAGGATATTGAGCATGACCACAGGCGTGAGCAGGTCTGTCGCGCCCAACGGCATGCCCGTCATGACACGCACCTGCTGTTCAAACTGGCTGGTGACACAGGCGTCCATCGTGTAGTGGCCGCTGTTGTGCGGACGGGGGGCTATTTCGTTTGCAATCAAACGACCGTCAGACAGCACAAAGAATTCGACACACAGCACGCCCTGGTAATTGAGCCCCTCGGCAATGCGCAAGGCTGCTTGCCTGGCCTGCCTGGCCAGATCTTCGTTGATCAGATCCGGGGCGACAACCGTACTGGCAAGAATGCCGTTTTCATGAGTGTTGATACCGATCGGGAAAATCGCAGTCTCTCCGCTGATCGCCCGCGCCATGACAACTGAAATTTCATAATCCAGCGGCAACATGGCTTCAAGCACGCAGGGAATTTGTCCAAAATCACGAAAGGCTTCAATGGCTTCGGTCCGGGTCGATACCCGTTGCTGACCCTTGCCGTCATAACCCAGGCGAGCCACTTTCAGAATGCCGGGAAACAGTGCGTCCTGCGCCTGTTCCAGGTCGCTCACCTCGCGAACCTCGCAATAAGGCGCAACAGGAATATCCTGGGCACTGATAAATGCCTTTTCGGCAATCCGGTCCTGTACGACGGCAACGGCCGCTGCGCCTGGCGTAACACGGCAGCTTGCAGACAATTGCTTCAGACTGCTGGCCGGCACGTTTTCAAATTCCGTCGTGACGGCAGGCGTGACCGCGGCCAGTTCCCTGAGCGCAACAATATCATCGTAGGCTGCGGCCATATGCCGTTCAGCCACCATGCCCGCAGGACTGTTGCCGGACGGATCCAGAACAACGACCTTGTACCCCAGTTTCTGTGCTTCGTGGCAGAACATGCGACCCAGCTGGCCGCCGCCCAGCATGCCCAGCCATTCGCCAGGTTGAATGCGGTCAGAAAGTGCTATTGGTTTGTGCATTGCGAAAATTCTCTTTCAGTTCTTAGTAGCCGGCGGCAATGTCATCGCCCTTGCCGTATTGGTCTGTTTTTCGCGGAACGCGCGCAATTGCTCGCGCAACGCCGGGTTGTTCATGGCCAGCATGGCAATCACATGCAGCGCTGCATTGGCGGCGCCGGCTTCGCCGATGGCAAAGGTGGCAACAGGAACGCCCTTGGGCATTTGCACAATGGACAGCAGGGAATCTTCGCCGCGCAGATAGCGCGACGGGACCGGCACCCCAAACACCGGCACTTCTGTGAGCGCTGCCATCATGCCAGGCAAATGCGCTGCACCGCCGGCGCCGGCAATAATTGCCCGCAGACCGCGGTCATAGGCTGTCGCGCCATAATCGGCCATATCTTGCGGCATACGATGCGCCGAAATGACCTGGGCTTGATAGGACACGCCGAATTGCTCAAGCATGTCCGTGGCGTTTTTCATGATGTCCCAATCGCTGGACGAGCCCATGATGACACCGACCAGCGCCTGATCTGCCGGTCTTGAATCAGTATTGCGATTACCTGAGTTGACTGTTTCGTTCATAACGCCCTGCTTATCCGATCAGGCGGGTGGCCGCCTCACGATATTTGTCGGCCGTTTTCTGCAACACGTCCTGCGGCAGCCGCGGCGCGGGCGCTGTCTTATCCCAGGGCTGAGTCTCCAGCCAGTCGCGCACAAACTGCTTATCAAAGGATGGCGGGCTGATGCCTGTCTGATACGAGTCAGCGGGCCAGAAACGGGAAGAGTCGGGCGTGAGCACTTCATCCATCAGGTGCAGGACGCCGTTGTCGTCCAGGCCGAATTCAAATTTGGTATCGGCAATCAGGATACCTTTTTCTGCGGCATAGTCGGCCGCCTCGGTGTAAAGGCGCAGCGTGATATCACGAATCTGCTCGGCAACCTCCTGGCCGACTTCGCGCACGACATGGGCGAAATCGACATTCTCATCATGAGAACCCATTTCGGCCTTGGCCGCCGGGGTAAAGATAGGTAATGCCAGTTTCTGCGCCTGCACCAGGCCCTCCGGCAGACTGACGCCGCAGACGGCACCGGTTTTCTGATAATCGTTCCAGCCCGACCCGATCAAATAGCCGCGGGCAACCGCTTCCACCAACACAGGCTTGAGGCGCTTGACAACCATGGCCCGGCCCCGGACCTGGTCTGCTTCCGAGGGCTGCACCACCTCTTCGGGAGCAATGCCCGTCACATGAGTGGGAATAATATGTCCCAATTTCTTCAACCAGAACTCCGTAAGTTCGGTAAGCACCTGGCCCTTGCCGGGAATAGGATCATCCAGAATCACATCAAACGCTGAAATACGATCAGAAGCAACAATCAACAGTTTGTCGTCGCCCACGGCGTACATATCACGGACTTTGCCGCGTGCCAGCAGTGGCAGGGACTGAATATCAGATTGAAGAAGCGCAGATGTCACCGGAAATCCTTTGCAAGGGAAAGTATCATGCCGTACGCGGGCGCGTGAAGTACTGGCGCGGGCGTACGATCATGGAATAGAAATGGGATTAATCCGTTATTTTACCGCCATATGCCGCGTTTGAACGTAAAAAACCCCGCCACAACGCATCGTCGTGGCGGGGTTTCCCAGACAGGCCGTCCCGGAAGACGGTTCAATCGTCTTATTTTATCTGTTGAGACAGCTTACCTGCAGCATAGGCTGCGGCCATTTCAGACAGGGCAATCGGCTTGATTTTGCTGGCGTTGCCGGCGGTACCGAATTCCTGATAGCGCGCCACGCAGATTTTCTTGGCGGCTTCGCGAGCTGGCTTGTTGTATTCACGTGGGTCGAACTTGCCGGGGTTTTCACCCAGGAAACGGCGAATGGCGCCTGTCATGGCAAGACGGATATCGGTATCGATATTGACCTTGCGCACGCCAAACTTGATCGCTTCCTGAATTTCTTCGACCGGCACGCCATAGGTTTCTTTCATGTCGCCACCGAACTCACGGATTTCGGCCAGCAATTCCTGGGGAACACTGGAGCTGCCATGCATAACCAGGTGCGTATTAGGCAAGCGGGCGTGGATTTCCTTGATGCGATTGATGGACAGAATATCGCCGGTAGGCTTGCGGGTAAATTTGTAGGCGCCATGGCTGGTACCAATAGCGATCGCCAGCGCATCCAACTGGGTGCGACGGACAAAATCTGCAGCCTGCTCCGGATCGGTAAGCAACTGTTCCATGGTCATGGTGCCTTCTGCACCGTGGCCGTCTTCCTTGTCGCCTTTCATGGTTTCAAGCGAACCCAGGCAACCCAGTTCACCTTCAACGGTGACACCGACCTTGTGTGCAAGATCCACAACCTTCTTGGTTACTTCCACGTTGTATTCATACTCGGCAATGGTTTTACCGTCGGCCATGAGAGAGCCGTCCATCATGACACTTGAAAAACCAAGATTGATGGCGCCCTGACAGATTTCAGGTGACTGGCCATGATCCTGGTGCATGACTACCGGGATTTCCGGATAGCTCTCTACTGCCGCCTGGATCAGGTATTTGAGAAAACCTTCGCCTGCGTATTTACGCGCACCAGCAGAGGCCTGCATGATGACCGGACTGTTGGTTTCCTTGGCCGCTTCCATGATGGCCTGCACCTGCTCCAGATTGTTCACGTTGAAGGCGGGAATACCATAGCCGTTTTCCGCGGCATGATCCAGTAATTGGCGCATAGAAACGAGTGCCATGTAACGATCTCCTGAAATTGAAAAATATCTGAACAGCCACTATTTTAAGTGGGAAACCGCATATAAGGCGCAGGAACCCGGCTTTTTACCAAATTTACCAATTGTGACATCACAACTGTCACGCTTTGGGCTCGCGCCGCGCCGATTTTGGCCTGAAAGCCGCGACCACATCGTCCCGGGTCTCTATATAGGGACCGCCGATCAGGTCAATGCAATAAGGCACGGCGGCAAAGATGCCCGGCACTTTTACTTTGCCCTGTTCATCGCGCAAGCCTTCCAGGGTTTCCTGGATGGCTTTGGGCTGGCCCGGCAGATTAATAATCAGCGCAGCATGGTCGGCAACTTCGCGGATGACCGCGACCTGTCGGGACAGGATGGCGGTCGGGACAAAGGCCAGGCTGATCTGACGCATTTGTTCCCCGAAACCAGGCATCTGCTTGCTGGCGACCGCCAGCGTTGCTTCGGGTGTAACGTCGCGCCGAGCCGGGCCCGTACCACCGGTGGTGAGCACCAGATCGCATCCCTGCTGATCCACCAGTTCGATCAGCGTCTCGGAAATGGTTTTCTGCTCATCGGCAATCAACCTGGGGCAAGTGCGAAACGGCGATTGCAGGACACGCTCCAGCCAGGCCTGCAGCGACGGGATGCCTTTGTCCTCGTAGACACCGGATGTGGCCCGGTCCGAGACGGAAACCAGCCCGACAATGAGTTCGTCCGGATGCGTTCTTGTTATTGCAGTTGTGTTCATTTCAATCCTGATACCTGATAACGACGATTCTGCAGGCATGGCAGAAGTTCGCGAACTTCTGCAATACGTTGCGACGACAGGGTATGGACAGCCAGGCCCGGGTCGGCGGTGGCAGTGGCCAGCACCATGCCCAGTGGATCCACGACCATGCTCAGTCCGCAATTGCGTGGCGCAGTCTGCCCTGATGCCAATACATAACTGGTGTTTTCAATAGCGCGGGCCCGCAGCAATATTTCCCAATGGTTTTCCTTGAGCGGGCCGGCAAGCCAGGCCGCACTCACCGACAGGACATCGGCCCCCTGGTCAATGAGCGCGCGGGCCAGTTCCGGAAAGCGCAGATCATAGCAGTTGATCAGACCAACCCGAAACCCTTTGATATCGAACAGACCCAGTTCGGCGTTTTCTTCGGTAAAACTGCCGGGCCGCACTTTGTCTGACTCCTTGAACTTGAATGCATCATAGACATGCATTTTGGTATAACGAAGCACCTGCGCGCCGGTGTTGTCAAGAACCAGTAGCTGATTGGTCACCCGTTCATCGCCCGGCTGGTCTGCCAGACTCAATACCCCAACCACGATATGCATGTTGTGGTCACGCGCCAGATCCTGCATGTAGCGGATAAAGGCAGGAGAGTTGTTGCCGGCTGTCTCGCGCAATTGCGGCAGCGGCGAGCCGAAAGAACACATGGATGCCTCGGGCAGGACCAGCAGTTGCACGCCCTGCTCTGCCGCCTGCGTTACCAGGGTATGGATATGTTTCTTATTGGGTTCGATCTCGTTGACGGCGGCAAACTGGCCGACGCCAACTTTCAGTTGTGAATGAGCTGTATTGGTTTGCATGGAGCACCACTTGATTGGAATGTTTACTCAATTATGCAACAGATCGCAGCGACTGTGTTCGGTATTGGCGAAGGAGAAAATACCAAGCCAATGATATTATTTATTGTGAGAGCCCTGTCTTTTCCTGTGCTCATCCTGAGTTTTACGTTTCCCCTCCCTTTGTACATAATGTCGTTGGCCGTCTTTTATACAAGCGCGCGCCCCATGATGAAATAGCACTCTCTTGCGAAAAAAATTGCTGACAGAACCTGTTATCTGCTACGGTATTGTGTCTTTTTCCCGTGCAACGAATGAGCCCCGATCACGGCTGCTGTCCCAGTTGCGGGCGCAACTGCGCGCCGCGTATATTGACACGCACCCGATCCTGCGTCTGGTCGTTGTCATCGCGCGCTTCAATCAGGTGGCTGCCCGGTACGGGATACCAGGCAAAGGGATTGGCGTCGCTCAGGAACCGCCCGTCCACGTACCAGCGCACGGTTGCGTGCCTGCCACCGGCCGGTGTGGTGGTCAATAACTGCAGGCGTTGATTGTCTGCCGGGATATCGGGATCTAGAGCGATAATGGTACCGTCGGCCGGCGTGCGAATAACCATGCGCCCGGAAGCCGGTGCCGCGGCGGAAGATGCCAGCGCGATGCGCGACATCTCGGTGCCCGGCAGAAAATATTCGGTTCGCGCTGCTTCAAGATTATTTTCAAATGTGATATCCGACTGCGCCAGCCCGGTCGGCATGGCTGGAGGATGGCTGGGCTGCGCCCGATGAAGATAACGCATGATGTCATGCCACACCGGCCCTGCACCGGTTACCCCACTGACTTCGCGCATGCTGGCGCCGGTACTGTTGCCAACCCAGACGCCGACCGTATAACGCTCAGACCAGCCTACGGTCCAGTTATCGCGCATGTCCTTGCTGGTGCCGGTTTTGACCGCTGTCCAGAAAGGCGTGGAAAGCGCACTATCCAGACCAAAGGTGCGTGCCCGGGCTTGTCGATCCGATAGCATATCGCCCACCAGCCATGCTGCCTGCTCGCTCATAATACGACTGACGGCCGGCGCTGCACCAATCCCCCAATCCACGTCACTGTATACACCGCGATTGGCCAGTGCGCGATAGGCATTGGTCAGCGACAATAGCGTCACGTCGGCGCTGCCCAGTGCAAGACTGTAGCCGTAATAATCGCCAGATTCCGATAACGGCAATCCGAGTTGCAGCAAGCGCTGATGGAAAACATCCGGCGAGACCATGACCAGCAAGCGTACTGCCGGTATATTCAATGAGGAGGCCAGCGCCGTGCGGGCACTGACCCAGCCACCGAATTGCTTATCGTAGTTCTGCGGTACATACAGACCGTTGCCTGTGGGCAGATTAACGGCACTGTCATCCAGCAGCGAGGCAGCCGTGATCCGGCGCTGCTCCAGCGCCTGGGCATACAAAAACGGTTTGAGTGTGGATCCGGCCTGGCGCATGGCGGTGGCATTATCGACATAGCGCGCCGTCGCCAGGTCGCCGGACGAGCCCACATAGGCCAGAATGTATCCGGTGCGATTGTCCAGCACTACGGCAGCGGCATCATTGGCGTGACTGCGACGGATCTGGTGGGCAACGCGGTTGACGATGGTCTGCACGGTACGTTGCAGTTGTCCATCAATGCTGGTGCCGATCTGCTCCTGTCGGGGCATGTCCAGCGCCAGTCTGCGACGCGCAAAATGCGAGGCAGCAAAGGGGTCGTCCTGCAATGTGCTGCTGGTATGCATCAAATGATATTCGGTAAAACCGGCCAGATAGTCGCAATATTGCGCTTGTGATTGCATCTTCAAAATGCCGCAGGCCCGCTTTGCCACAGTCGAAGGCAAGGCATTGGGCGCACGCAGCATCGCTGCCAGAATGGCTGATTCGCGGCTGTCCAGGCCGGAAGGATATTTGCCGAAAAGACTGCGCGCCGTTGCGGTGATGCCAGATAGCTCGCCGCGCCAGGGCACCGTGTTCAGATAGGCCTCAAGGATCTGCGATTTATTCCAGTGCAGCTCCAGGGCCAGTGCCTGGCCCATCTGCCGGATTTTTTGCAATGGCGTACGGCGGCCAAACTGCCGCTTGTCGCGCTCAAGCATGCCAGCCAGCTGCATTGTCAGCGTAGAGCTGCCGCGCACACTGCGATGGATCAGTCGATCCCGCAATGAACCTGCCAGGGCAAGCACATCGACGCCCATATGACGATAGAAACGCCTGTCCTCGGACAGCAGCACCGCATTGATCAGCGCAGGTGACACTTCGGTCAATGGCGTCCAGTTATCACGTCTGTCATGATAGTCGCGTCGCACCCGTTCCAGCACGGCACCATCGCGATCAAGCAGAGTGATATAGGACGTACGATAGTTGTTGCGTACCTCATCATAAGCGGGCACGGGTAAGCGAGCCACGCAGATGACCAGCGCCACCGCGCAGGCTAACCCCACCAGCAGACAAAGCGCCGCCAGGCGGGTGCGCCGGCGCCGCCTGACCGCCATCCCTGCAGGGGTCGCAGTCATGGCCTTGCTGTGCCAGGCGCGCCACCGGAAGGTATTGCCGCCCCGTCAGGTGCATAGCCAGCGGGTGTTGGCAAAGCCTGTGATCCGGCCTGTTCGGCGGCAGCCGGCCCAGCGCTGTCTTGCTGCTCAACGATAGTGAAGCTGCCGGTATTGGGTGACTCACCATACACCTGTGGCGCGTACATGGCTTCTACCCGTGTCGCCGGCAGGCTGTAGCTGCCCGGTGTATTGAGCCGAACCGTATATTCAAGCGACGTTTTGCCAGAAGGCAACCAGGCATAGTAAGCACGATACAGTTCGCTCTTTCTTTCGACAAAGCTTGCAGACATGCCCTGCTCGTCCTGCTTTTCCCCCTCGGTTGCCGTGGCGGAGTCACGGCCCAGCCCGCCACCCAGAATGGTTGCGCCCGCAGGAACCGGATCACTAAGCACCACCCAGTTCATCGCGGTCTTCGCAGTGATATCCAGATGCACGCGATAGATATCGCCTACCGACCATTTGCCGGCGACTGCCTGTGATACCGGGGCAACCTGTCGGTTGATGGTGTAGCCCGCGTAAACAGGCTTGGTAACAGGCACCGCAGCCAGCGCTCCCATGGAGGCCCAGACCCTGCCGGTTCCCTGCAAGGACAGCGAGAGTGCTTGCTGTTCGGTGTTTTTCCAAGGTACCAGAATTTTCTGGGTTGGCAGCAGGCCTTCCCAGTTCTGATCCGCAGACGCTGCCTTGTCGGCCCCGCCCTTCAACGACATCGACAAGGTGCCCTTCACGGGTGTTTTTTCAAATGTCGCACTGAAGGCGCGAACGGCCAGCGTTCCCCACACGTTGGCCGTGGTGGTGGACCAGGTGCCACGCTGCTGCTGGCCGAGCAGGCCGGTCATCAGCACAGGGATATCCTTTTCCCAGGCCTTGTTACTCATGACCGTGGTCAGCAGCTTGGCGGTAACCGTCGAACGACTGCTCATCATCCACCAGGGATAGGCATTATCATCATCGGCCAATACCATGCTCGTTCCCTGCCGACTCATGCGCGACAACAGGGATGAACGCAGCGACGCCAGTGTTTTGGCCTGATCGGGCAGCGCCTTGACGCGGGACACGATGCCCAGCCAGTCCACCAGCGCTGCCGTGCTCATGTGATCCCGGTCAAACTCAACTGTAGACATCAGCCGGGGCGTGACCATGCCGGCTCGCGACATTGCCTCCAGCACCATGAGCTTACGCTCTGCCGTATCCTGTTTCGGCTGCCAGGCCGTGGAACGGATTTTCCCGGTCACATACGCCATCAGCCCTTCCAGCATTTTTTCCCGATAGGCCTCGGGAATGGCGTAGGGCTGGCCCGCGCGACTGGCTTCATGAGACACCGCAATCAGGTGCGCCGTGAGCACTTCATCGCCCGGCAGGCCGGGGAAATAAGCGACCAGTCCATGATCGTCCATGTATACCGGCAGACGGTTCATCAGGGCAGACCAGCGCTGGGGATTGTCGATACCGATGGCAATCGACGACAATTGCTCCAGGCAGGTAAACTGGTAGTCGGTAAACCAGCGGCGCACCGGTTCCAGCCCTTTTGCCAGGGAGGTGGACAATTGCACCTGCACCCCGCCGACAGGCATGCCATCAGTTCCCTTTAGCGCTGCAGCCGGCGGTTGCACCGGCAGGTTTTGTATGGGCTCCTTTGCCTGCACCGACTGCAGTGTGGCCTGGCGCAGCGTTATGGGCACAGTGGGAATCAGCAATTGCGAGACTTCCACGCTATCGGTGGCACGACCATCCGCAGACTGTGTTTCTGGTTGCGCGCCCTGCTCCTGCGCATCAAAACGCCACTTCAGCGTCTGCGACGACGGACCGGCTGGCAGCTTGCGCATATCCATGTCCCAGGCAACGCGTGCTGACGACTGCGCGGGAATAGTCATGGTCTGCCGGTTGAGCGTCATTGGCGCAAGCGTCGAACTACTGAGGCGTGCACCGGCCTGGACTGTCATGGCCCGGTCGGTTGCATTGCGCAGCGTCACGACGGCGGTATAGTGATCGTCGCTGCGCGCCACCAGCGGCAGGCCGGAAATGACCTGCAGATCCTGCGTGGTCACTATATGGGCATTGGTCTGACCAAAACGGTCTGCGCCCAGCTCGGCAATGGCCGCCAGCCTGAACCCGGAAATGGCATCGTTCAGGGCAATGGGTATCGTGGCCTGGCCCTGGGCATCCAGCAGAATATTCGGCTTCCAGAATACCAGGCTATCCAGTACTTCGCGTGTCGGGGCCCCGCCATTGCCCCCGCCCCCGCCAGGCGGCAGTGACTTGCGGCCGTAGTGGCGCCGTCCCACCACTTCCATCTGGGCCGTGGCCGTTTCCACGCCGTAGGCCCGTTCTCCCATCATGGCCTTGACAATATCCCAACTGGTGTTGGGCGCCAGTTCCAGCAGTGCTTCGTCGACGACTGCAAGCGCCACGCTGGCGTTGGCAGCCGGACTGCCATCAGGCAACGTGGCGCGGATGGTCGCGGTCGCATTATCGCGAATGCGATAACCCGGCTTGTCGGTACTCACCGTGACGTTGATCGCATTTTTATCACTGCGCACGCGGATAGCCGCCAGTCCGTAACGATAGGCCGGCTTGGCCAGATCAATCAGTGCGGTCGGCGCATCTGCCGACGCTTCCCCCCAGGTCAGCTCGGGATTTTGTGCGGAGTCGCGAATGCGCCCGCGCAACGCCAGCACCGACACGTAGACGTTAGGGCCCCATTCAGGCTTGATGTCGATAGTGAAAGAGGGATTGGTTCCAGACAGCGCAATCTGCCGGGTTTCCAGCACTCCCTCGCGCTCGATGGCAACCAGGGCATTGGCCTGACGAAACGGCATGCGTACCTGGAACTGTGCAGACTCGCCGGGTTTGTATTCCTTTTTGTCCGGGATGATATCGATACGATCATTGTTCTCGCCCGAAAACCACATTTCCCCGGCACCGACCACATATACCGTGGATTCGGCCTGCGCACGGCGACCTTGTGCATCGGTCACCTCGGCTACCAGACTGACCCGCCCCTGCTCTTTCAGGTTAACGTCACATGAAAATTTGCCATCGGCGCCGCTGTTGCCCTGGCATATCGTGCCCAGATCCTTGGCCACGCGGTGGGTGTCATAACTGTAGAAGCCGCCCACCAGCCGCTTGCGCACGGACTGATAGGTGTAGCTCACTGCGCGAACCGTGACGGGTATATCCGCCGCAGGTCTGCCCTGCGTATCGAGCGCGACAACCGACACGCCCGCGGCCTTTTCCTGCTGCATGAGGTAGCCACTGCGAATCCCCGCTACGTAGGCGGCAGGCCAGACCGCAACGGTACGGCTGATGGTCTGAACCTGACCATTGGGATCCATGAAGCTGCCTTCAAATGTGATATCGCGGGGCCTCTCAGAAGACGGCAGCGCATCGAGCTCCAGCGTGCCGCGGCCCTCATTGCCAAGTGTGATTTTCTTTTTGTTTACGATGATGCGGCTGGTATCACTCTGGTCCGGTGTATCCGCTTCTGCATCGTTTTCACCGGCATCGTCATCGGCAGACTGTGGCGGATTGAACGAATAATCGTCATAGTCGCGAAAGGAGACGCCGCGATTGCGCGACAGGGCAGAAATATCGACAGGTAGCTTGCCGGCCGCGCCACCGGACAGATAGTGCATTTGCATATCCAGCCGGAGCGACTTGGGCGCAATCAGCGGCCCCTGGCCGCCTGCTGCCGCATCCGTCACGGAAATCTGGCCCGCCAGCAACGGGAGTTTGAAATCCTCGACGCGAAACTCGCCGGTCTCATAGGATTGCCCGTCGGGGTCCAGCACGATCCGGTACTGGCCTCGCTTGATATCTTCTGGAATTTTCCAGTCGGAGGTACTGAACAACCCACCGCCCGGGGTCTCCTGCCATGTCAGGGGAAAGGTGTATTTATCTTCCCCGCCTACCAGCTCGACGCTCATTTTTGCCGGCAGCGCATCGCGCCCGGGAAGGCCAAAGCCGTCTCGCGTCAGGGTGCGCAGCAGGTGCTTCATGGACGCCGTTTCACCGGCGCGAAACAGGCTGCGATCCATGATCGTATGAGCACGTACGGTAGGCTGCGCAGAACTGTCTGTCGGTACGTTAAAACGCCAGGGCTCGATACCGCTATCCCAGGAGGTAAACGCAAAAGAATAATCACCCACCTGGCCGCCCTGGGGATGATCGGCACCGATACGGGCCGAGACGAAAAGGCCCGACAGCTCTGTTGCGGCACAATAGTCTTCGCCCTTGACGGCCTTGCGATGATGCCAGATCCCATCCTCGCCAGTCTGGCCGCTGACCAGTGTTTTGCCCGAGCAATCGAGCACATTGATTTGTGCATTGGCCACCGGTTTGGCATCATCCAGGGTGGTAACCCACACAAGCAGATCATCACGACCTTTTTTTACATGGACAGCCATATTGGTGACCAGTACGGAACTGCGCACATACATGGGATTTTTCTTGGCAAGCAGTGCCTGTCCAAGACTGGCCGATTTGGCTTCCAGCACATGAAAACCAGGCTGCTGCAGCGGCACACCCAGGACTTCGAAATCGCGGCGCGCCTTGTCGGCCGTCTTGGCAGGCAGCGTGATGGTTTTCGCATCTGGATTTTCGGACAGCATGGAAACCGACCGCGTGTCGATATAGACCGGGTTCTTTTCCGTATAGGTGTCTGGCTGGTCATTCATGACAGCACGGATATTTTTTGCCGTCATTGAGGTTTCGTTGAGCCGGCGTACCCGCGCAAAGGCCTTGAGTACATCGGCGTCATCCTGGGGCACGTAGTCGCTGATCGTGCCGGGTGACAAAGCCTGATCCTTCAGGGAAAGCTGCGGTTCTACGTAGCGCACCGTCAACGGGATCTGCCACGGCGCCTTGCCTTCGGCAGATTCTGCCCGGCGTTCGATGATGCCGAAAGTGGCAGAGGCAAACTTGACCATGGGCGAATACGATGCCATCCGCACCTTCATGGGAAACTGTCCCGCATTGCTCAATGCACGACCCGAATCGTCTTTCAGGCTGGCAGGAACGTGAAGCGTCAGGGTCTCGTTCTCGGCGAACGGGCCGGGAAACGTCACACTGCCGACCGTGCTGTCGCTGGCATCGATGTCAGCGGGATACACTTTGCCACTGGCGCTTTCAAGCGTGATTGAAGCGGCGTCGGCTGCACTCACCGATTCACTGAGCGTGAGAGAAACCGGTCTGGCCGGTGAGCAGTTGGCATTCTGGTTCTCGCGCGAGCACGAAAAACCGGCGGCAAAGTCCTTGCGCACCTTGAATTCGTGTTCGTACGGCTTGCTCATAGGCACGCCGCCAAGGCTGGTCACGCCTTCGGAGAGAATCAACGTGCCTTTCGCGCCAGACGGCAACTTGCGTGCGCACTGTACAAAGACAATCCGATCGGCCTCGTCGGCCAGATAGGAACGGGCCTCCTTGAGTATTGTCTGCTTGTCCTGTTCCGACAGCACCTTGGCAGGAATTTGCTCGCCCAGGCCTTCTACCACGCATACGGCGTTATTCTGCAGGCTGGAAGGCTGCACAGGCAGATTGAATCTGACGGTAAACGCCTGGTCTTCGCTAATGCCTCCCGATGGATCGACCGATTCCACAGCCAGCTTGCCGGTATCGAACTGATAATTTTTCCTGCTGTTGACAGGCTTGCCGGCAGTATCGCGAAATGCCGTGTCGGGTGTAATCGTACACTGGACGCCGGCGGGCAGGATCCCTTCGAACTCGTAGGACCAGTGCGCGCCATCCGACCATTTGCCATGCCCCTTGGCATCGGTTCCCTGGCAGGTGACCGCAGCCGGCGCAGGAAGATCGTTACGGCCCAGCGCAATGACATTGGTACTGAACACGATATCGATGGCAGACACTTTGCTCTGCGTGCCCGTTGGCGAAACCGATGCGATATCGGCCGCCCCTGCTGTGGACATTATCACGGACAGAACCAATGCGGCTCCGGCAACAAGTGTGCTTTTCATAATCACTGCCTTCGCAAAAGTCATCGGCCGCATCACGGGCGGCTGGATGTATCGAATCATAACAGAAGTCAGTTGGATTCTGCTATCGGCAGGCAACTGGCAGCAGGCCAATGACGGTCAATAAATGCAGGCCGGCCACGGCCGAAAATGATTGCGCTGGCAGTCGTGAAAATGCCCATTTTGCGGCGCCGGAGACGCATTGGATTCTGCGGGCATCTCGCGTTCTGGATTTGCCGAGCCGATAGCATGTCCGAGCATGTGTGAAAGGTGCTTTACGACAATCGGCCAGCATGCGTTTGAGCAACAAAGCAAAGGAAAAACATGAGGAGCCCAAAAGCAGAAAAGCCGCCAGGCCGGTATCGTTGGGTACCTGCAAGTCGCAAGGTATTGCACGCGACAGTGGCCGTGCCCTGCTGCGGGCACCAAAGAAAAAGCCACCGGATGGCCGATGGCTTGCAAGAACGTATTGCCGTGATGTCGGCGCTACGCACCGGCATCACGATTGCAAAGACGCTCAGGTGTTGTTACGCTTTTCCAGAATGTCTACCGCAGGCAACACTTTGCCTTCAAGAAACTCCAGGAACGCGCCGCCGCCGGTAGAGATATAGTTTACCTGGTCGGTAATGCCAAACTTGGAAATGGCTGCAAGTGTATCGCCGCCACCGGCAATGGAAAAACCGTCAGATGCGGCAATGGCTTGGGCCACCTTGCGGGTGCCATTGGCAAACGCATCAAATTCAAAAACACCTACCGGGCCATTCCAAACGATCGTACCGGCATTTTTCAGAATGCCGGCCAGTTCATCGGCTGTATTGTCGCCAATGTCGAAAATCATATCGTCATCGGCAACCGCATCGGCAGATTTGGCTTCACCCTTGGCCTGAGCAGAAAATTCCTTGCCGCAGACAACGTCTGTCGGAATAGGCACGCTGGCGCCACGTTTGGCCATCATATCGATCACGACTTTGGCCTGGTCGATCTGATCGGGTTCGGCCAGTGATTTACCGATTTTCTTGCCGCTTGCAAGCATGAAGGTATTGGCAATGCCGCCACCGACAACCAGTTGGTCTACTTTGTCGGCCAGCGACTGCAGAATAGACAGCTTGGTCGAAACTTTGGAGCCGCCAACAATGGCCACCAGTGGCCGCTTGGGATGCTGCAATGCTTTACCCAGGGCCTCCAGCTCGGCTTCCAGCAAAGGACCGGCGCAGGCAATAGGTGCAAATTTGGCAATGCCATGTGTGGTGGCCTCGGCGCGATGGGCCGTGCCGAATGCGTCATTGGCATAGACATCACAAAGCGCAGCCAGTTTCCGGGCCAACGCCTCATCGTTTTTCTTCTCGCCTTTATTGACGCGGCAGTTTTCCAGTAACACGACCTGGCCAGGCGCTACGCTGACGCCGTCGACCCAGTCCTGGACCAACTGCACGGGCTTGCCCAGCAGTTCGCTCAAGCGCTTGGCGACCGGGGCAAGCGAGTCCTGTGCCGTCAAGGTGCCCTCTGTCGGGCGGCCCAGATGCGATGTCACCATTACGGCAGCGCCGGCTTCCAGCGCCATCTGGATGGCCGGGACGGACGCGCGGATACGGGTGTCTTCAGTGATGCTGCCGTCGTCGGCCAGTGGCACGTTCAAATCGGAACGGATGAAAACACGTTTGTCTTTGAGCTGGCCATTCTTTGCCAGGGCGGAAAGCGTTTGTACATTCGCCATATTGTCACTCCATGGTGTTATTGTGAAAAACGGCACTGCCCGCCGAAGCGCGCAATGCCGTTTGCAATGTCTTTGACAGACACCAACCGATTACTTGGCAGACATCAGGGCTACCGTGGTATCGAGCATACGATTGGAGAAACCCCACTCGTTGTCGTACCAGGACGCCACTTTGACCAGTTTTCCAGATACTTTGGTTTGCGTAGCATCGAATGTGCTGGATGCCGGATTGTGATTGAAGTCTACTGACACCAGCGGCGCTTCGTTGTAATCCAGAATACCTTTGAGCGAACCTTCCGACGCTTTTTTCAGAATGGCGTTCACCTCTTCGACCGTTGTATCGCGTTTGGAAACGAAAGACAGATCGACAAGAGATACATTGATCGTCGGAACGCGGACAGAATAGCCATCCAGCTTGCCGTTCAGTTCAGGCAGAACCAGACCAACAGCAGCAGCCGCACCGGTTTTGGTGGGGATCATGCTCATGGTGGCTGAACGGGCGCGACGCAGGTCTTCGTGATAAACGTCAGTCAACACCTGGTCATTGGTGTAGGCGTGAATGGTTGTCATCAGGCCGTTTTCCACACCCAGCGCTTCGTGCAGCGGCTGCACCAGCGGAACCAGACAGTTGGTGGTGCATGAGGCATTGGAAATGACGGTGTCGCTTGCCTTGAGCACTTGGTGGTTGACACCGTAAACAATGGTAGCGTCCACGTCTTTGCCGCCCGGAGCGGAAATAATGACCTTCTTGGCTCCGCCTTTAAGGTGGGCGCTGGCTTTTTCCTTGGAGGTGAAAAAGCCTGTGCATTCCAGGACGACGTCAACGTTCAGGTCGCCCCATGGCAGTTCTGCCGGATTGCGGTTGGCAAGGACTCGGATCTTGTCGCCATTGATTACCATGTAATCACCATCGACTGCGACAGTACCAGGGAAGCGGCCATGCGCGGTATCATACTGAGTCAGGTGGGCATTGGTCTTGGGATCGCCCAGATCATTGATCGCGACGATTTCAATATCATGCTTTTTGCCACCTTCATAGTGAGCGCGCAGTACATTACGGCCGATGCGGCCGTAGCCGTTAATTGCAACACGAATGGTCATTACATTCTCTCCTGTTTTATAAAACCTGTTTAACCCTGTTCGCCACGTTCTCCGCGGTAAACCCGAAATGCTTGAACAGTACGCCGGCAGGCGCCGATTCACCGTAGGTATCCAGACCGACGGCAGCGCCGTTGCGACCGATATATTTGTACCAGCCTGACGTAACCCCCGCCTCTACAGAGACAGCAGGCAAGGTCGGCGGGATCACACTGTCGCGCCATTGGGCGCTCTGGCGATCAAATACGGACGTACTGGGCATGGATACGACACGAACGGGAATATTTTCCTGCGCAAGCAATGCCTGGGCTTCGAGCGCCAGGCCGACTTCGGAGCCGGTAGCAATGATAACGGCTTGTGCGCCCTGAGCATCACGCAAGACGTAACCACCTTTTTCTATTTGTTCGACGGTAGCGTCATCGCGTTCCACAAAAGGCAGGTTCTGGCGCGATAAAAGCAAGGCGCTGGGACCGCCCTCTTGCACCTGCATGCCAACACTGACAGGACGCGATACGGCAGACTTCCAGGCAATAGCCGTTTCAGTCGTGTCGCAAGGACGCCAGACATCAAGATTGGGAATCAGACGCAGGCTGGCTGCATGCTCGACCGACTGGTGTGTGGGGCCATCTTCGCCCAGACCAATGGAGTCGTGCGTAAAAATATGGACAACGCGCTGCTTCATCAGCGCGGCCATGCGGATGGCGTTGCGTGAATAATCTGAGAAAGTGAGAAACGTGCCGCCAAAAGGCAGGTAACCGCCGTGCAGGGCAACACCATTCATAATGGCCGCCATGCCGAACTCACGCACGCCATAATTAATATGACGACCGAAACGCAGGTGACCGTCGGTACCGCAACGCACTGCGCCAGCGCCTTTCCAGTCAGTAAAGACCGACCCGGTCAGGTCTGCCGAGCCACCCAGCATTTCGGGCAGTATGTCCACCAGCGCCGTAATGGCAAACTGCGATGCCTTGCGTGATGCGACAGTTTCCGCCTTGCTGATGGTCTGCTGCAGGAATGCCGCGAATTTTTCGGCGAAGCCTTCAGGCATCTGACCGTTCATCCGGCGGGTAAATTCCTGGGCTTCCTGCGGGTAGTCTATGCTATAGAGCGCAAACTGTTTTTTCCAGTCGCGCTGGATCTGATCGCCACGCTCGCGCTGGTTCCATCCGGCGTACACGTCTTCGGAGATTTCAAAAGGTGGCAGCGTCCAGCCAATGGCTTCGCGCGTGGCGGCAATTTCCGCCGCGCCCAGTGGCGAGCCATGAACCTTGTCGCTACCCTGTAGATTGGGTGCACCCTTGCCGATCGTTGTCTTGCAGATAATGATTGTTGGGCCCGAAGAGCCACGCTGCGCCTGCTGTTTGGCTTTGGCGATGGCGTGGTCGACTGCGACCACATCATGGCCATCGACGCCACGAATCACATTCCAGCCGTAACCTTCAAAGCGCTTGCCGGTATCGTCGGCAAACCAGGGTTCAACCTTGCCGTCGATGGAAATACCATTATCGTCATACAGAACAATGAGTTTGGACAGTTTCAGCGTACCGGCCAGCGAGCACACTTCGTGGGAAATACCTTCCATCAGGCACCCGTCGCCAACGAAGGCATAGGTGTAGTGATCCACGATTTTGTGTTCGGGTTTGTTGAACTCTGCTGCCAGCAATTGCTCGGCCAGCGCAAAGCCTACCGCATTTGACAGCCCCTGACCCAGCGGGCCGGTGGTCGTTTCCACGCCGGGGGTGATTCCCACTTCTGGGTGTCCCGGTGTTTTGGAATGCAATTGCCGGAACTGGCGCAGCTCTTCAATAGGCAAATCATAGCCGGTTAAATGCAGCAGCGAGTACAGCAGCATGGAACCGTGGCCGTTGGACAGAACAAAACGGTCCCGGTCAGCCCAGGCCGGATCTGCAGGGTTGTGACGCAAGTGGCGCGTCCACAGCGCTTCGGCGATTTCTGCCATGCCCATGGGCGCGCCAGGATGGCCGGAATTGGCCTGTTGCACGGCATCCATGGCCAGCGCGCGGATTGCATTGGAAAGGTGAGAATTCGATGTGGCGGCCGTGGTGGTCATGCGGATCCTGTAGAAATCACGGTTTAGTTACGATTAACCAGCGATTTTAACACTCCACGTTTTGTCCGTGACGCTCACGCTAAATAAAGTAAAATTTAGCCATGCAAACGCTACCCCGCTTCTATTGTCCGATACCACTGCTGGCGCACACCCGTGTTGCCTTGCCCGATGCCGCTGCGCATCATGCTTCCCGCGCCCTGCGCTTGCGCGAAGGCGACCCGATTGTGCTCTTCAATGGAGACGGCACTCAATTTCCGGCACAACTGCGCTTCGAACAGGGACGAGCCATGGCCGACCTTGGCCAGCAACAGCATACCCGTACCGAGCTGCCAGGCAGAATTGGTCTGGTGCAGGGACTGCCGTCGGGCGACAAAATGGACTGGATTATCGAAAAGGCAGCGGAACTGGGCGTATCCGATGTGTTTCCGGTGAGTGCAGAGCGCAGTATTGTGCAACTGTCCGGCAACCGGTTGGAAAAACGCCAACTGCACTGGCAACGCATTGCGGAATCGGCCAGCGAGCAATCGGGCCGCAACTGCATTGTGCAGGTTCATCCGCTGCAGACGCTGAGCGCGTATCTGCAACAAGCCAACGGGGTACTCGGGTATCTGTGTCATCCCGAGGGCGAGCGCTCGCTTTTGCAGGCACTTGCGACGCTACCGCCGCCCTGCTCCACGACGTCGTCCAATGCGTTGGACTCAAACGTGAGCCTGGCCGGGACCCAGCCGGCATCGCTCGCGTTTCGTCTGCTGATCGGACCGGAAGGCGGATGGTCGCCGCAGGAGCTTCGCAAAGTGCAGGCGGCAGGCATCGAAACCGTCACTTTTGGTGCGCGAATTTTAAGAACAGAAACCGCCGGCCTTGCCATGACCGCGGCAGCCATCGCCACACTTGGCTGGCTGTAGGCAAACGGTCCAGTGAACCCCAGAACGGATTATTCAGGGATTGCCGCCGACCGGTTCGCTCGGCTATGGCGAAACAGCACTTCCCTGGGATAGGGTAAAGCGAGCGTGGGCATCTGCGATCTTGAGAAATAGCGCAACGTCCCCTTTTGTCTGTCCGGTGTGCTCAGTTGGCCTTCGGTTACGCAATAAAACACAATGACGGTGTATTCCACTTCATCGCCATTGGGGTAAATATAGCGAAACGCCTTGCCGCCGAACACATCCAGAAGCTGCGCAGAAAGCAGCTCAAGGCCGGTGTCCTGCCGGACCTGCCTGGCCAGCGCTTCCTGTGGCGTCTCTGCCAGTTCGATGACGCCTGCCGGCAGATTCCACCCTTGAGCCCCGTCTTTTTCCTGTAGCAGGATCTGGTCATGTGCGTTCAGGATGACGGCAGCCACAGAAGGCAGTTGAATGAGTTCATTGCCGATTTTTGCTCGCAGATTCCATAGATAATCAGATAACATAGGTATCCCTCCCTTCAAATGATCAGGAACCGGCGCGCATGACGTATAGCGGCAGATGCCACCGGATCCGGCGCCGCAATACTATAAAAATAACGACAAGCCGGTGACGGCACGTATTGTTACGGCTTATTGTGCTGCGCCTTTGAACTGCGCCATCTGGTTGCTGTAGTTCCTGTCTTGCAGTGGTCAGTTACAGTAATAGGTCGCTCGTATAATCAGTTGCTTTGTTTCAGTTACTTTGTTCGGACTGTGCCGCTTCTTCACTTGCAACGCATTGTCGCTGCCGCGTAAAGGGCATCAATCGGGCAGACATCAATCGCTTTGCGCGTAGGGTCTGGGAGCACGGCCTGGTTCGGGCGCTTCGTGTTTGCCTGCGTGTTCTACCATATACGAGAAGACGCGCCCATTATCGTCGCCATATTCCACGGTATCATTAAGTACCCCCTTAAGCGCATCGATATGTTCAAGAAGCGAATCGTCTTCAGAATGCAGGCGGCGCAACGCGAGCACCATCCCGCCTTTCTGCTCGAGCAACGTCTCGCCCAGGCAATCGAGCAAGGCGTCCATATTGCTGCCAAAAAACACCGGGTAGTCTACCGCCTTGGCAATGGCACGCAGCACAGCCGAGCAACTGCGCGCCTTGTCGCAATCGGCCTCAAAATAGGCCAGGCCTGCTTTTTCAGCATGTGCTTTGAGTTCATCAAGACCAATCGTTTTTTCTTTTATGGCGCCACCCGTTTCCAGGATAGCTTTCAGTGGGGTACCTGTTTTTTTATTCATTGACCTCTCCATAAAAAAACGCTTTGATTTCTTCCTGACGTGCCATCACGTCATTAAAGGCCAGTTCGATCAGCTCACCCGTAAAGGCTGATTCAAAGAGCAGGAACGACGCAAGCAATCCGCCCGACTCTTTTCCAGGCCGTCCGGAAACGCCTAATACCCGCAAAAAGGCCCGAACCGACTTAGGCATGAAATTTAAATGCTTCAGGGCGATTTCGTCAATAGATTTACTCGGACTTATCGTTAAAACATCAATTTTTTTCACACCTGTGTTTAACTGTACACCAGGTGGTACAGATTCGAGCAATGTATTAATGCGACTGATCCGCTCCAGATCGATAGACAGACCATCAATAAAGATGTCCGACAAGGCATGACCGCCAATTTGCGCCAGCGTAGGGTATTGGTCGCTTTGATGCACCGGATCTTCTTCTACCGGCGCATCGCCGTGGGCGCTGGTGCTGATTACCAGCACCCGGTCCGCACCCAGGTGGATGGCAGGGCTGATGGGCGCCAACTGGCGCATGGAACCATCGCCGCACCACTCCCATTTCTCTTCCAGCGGCAGGCGGGCCGCCGGAAATACGAATGGAATGGCGCTGGACGCCATCAGATGGTCCAGTGTAATGGGTTCTGCAATGGCATAGCGACGACGCCCCTTCCAGGCATCCAGCGGGCCGCTGGACTGATAGAACGTCAGATGATTGCCACTGGTATAACTGGACGCCGTAATGGCCAGCCCATGCAAATGACCCTTCTGCAGATTGCGCTGCAAATTGGGAAAATCAATACTGTCGCACAGCAGTTTAGCCAGCGGACGATTATCCAGTAATGACTTGGGTGCATTATCGCGCAGACCCTGCAGCGCCCAGCCGAACGTCAGCATGCCCAGCCAGCGCATGCCGTTACCGAAGACCCCCACCGGATCAGATCGATAGACATTGCCTGTGTGCAGGCTGCGCCAGATTTTTTCAAGGCGCCTGATCGCTGCGTGCGGGTGTGCAGCACGACAGGCATAGGCGGTGGCATTGATTGCCCCGGCTGACGAGCCGCAAACAATAGGAAACGGGTTTATGAAGCGCGCAGACTTATTGGGATCGAGAATCGCCAGGATAGCCTGTAATGCTCCTACCTGATAGGCTGCCCGGGCCCCACCCCCGGTCAGGACCAGGGCGGTCTGGGGACCAGTGGTATCATCAATCATTCTCGACAGGGATGGATCGTTCATTGGCGGCTGCCCGTGTTGCAAACTCCCTTTTCAAGGTATTCAAGGGCCTGGACTCGGAAATTTTGATCCATTCTAATTCCTGGGAAATGTGGCGTTTCATGGCAAGTGTGACGCAGGGCACACACCGGGCTGTCAGTTCAGAGCGGTCTGACAGCTATCATACGAAAATTCACCCGGGAATGCATCCGGTAATTCCGACACAGGTTTATCCCCTATTGTCCCTACCAGTCCGGTTTGCTTCGCCTGGCCGCGCCCTGTGGCGATCACGATCCAGTACTGCCCGGCAGCAATTCGTCAGGATAGACAAACAGCCCGCCCGGATCAAACAGGGCTTTGATATTGCCCTCGATATGATGATGCACCCCGACAGCAAAGTCGCGATCGGCGTCGCTGAGCACGGCATCGGTCACAATGGCGTTGTTCCTCATGCGGCGGATCACCAGCTCCTGGCACCAGATGAGTGTTCCACCATGTCCCAGAAACAGCTGGGCCAGATTGATATCGCCCAGCCGGGGTTTGAGGGCATCCAGCCTGTAGGCCAGCGGCCAGCGAGGCATTTGAGTGCAACGGGCAATATCGGGATCGGACAACTGTTCAAACAGGGCCGGAATCAACCGCTGCAGTGCGGGCAGGCGCAGTGGCGACTCGTCATTCACGCCAAACCCGCCCAGCACGGCGGTCTGGCCGTCGGCAAACAGGGCATGCACCCGTTCCAGTCCGGAATTGGCAGTACAGCCGGGCCTGCAGTCGTGCCACTGCGGCATGGCCAGCCATTGCGCCAATGTAAGTTCAGACGGCACATGCGAGAATTGTTCATAGCCCAGCGCCTGCATATGCGCAACCGCTGTCCCGGGCAATGCCAGGCAGGCGTGTTCGCCCAGCGCTTCCGTACCATGCAGTCGCGAACCGGCGCTGACAATCAGGCAGGACCGGCCAATGACGGTGGCCGCCGTCGCTGTACCTTCCAGCACCATCGCCACATCGTACTCCTGGCAAAGCTGCCTGAGCGAGGGCAGATCGCCCAGGTTCTGCAACACCACGCGCGCGCAATAATATCCGTGCGTTTCCTGCTCGTCTGTGAGGGGCGCTTCCAGCGCCCGTTGTACCCTGCGGCAGAAGGCCGGCCACGGCCCCTCCAGAGGGCGTTTACTAAGGGAAAGGAAGCGACGACGATTCACATGCATGATCAATTGCAAAAACCTTTGTGGCAACAGCGGTAAAACAGTCCGGCAAGGGGACGGATAACGTGCCGGCAGGCGTTTACCGTTACAATGGGCGCTCACCACACGTATTCATTTCTGATCTATTTTACCTTGCGCAGTTTCAACATGACCCGTTTTGCCCATCGAATCGACCAGGCCCTAACTTTTCACGCAATCGAGGTCACCAAGGCCGCCCAGCAACTGCGTGAACAGGGCCGGGATATTATCAGCCTTGGTATCGGGGAACCCGATTTTACCGCCCCCCCGATCGTGGTCGACACACTGGCCAGAGCGGCGCAGGCAGGCTTGAGCGGCTACAGCCCGGCACTGGGCATCATGCCCCTGCGCTCGGCCATTGCCGATTATTACAAAAGTCATTGGGGCGCGGAAGTGGACCCCGAACGGATCATCATTACCGCAGGCGCTTCCGGCGCGCTGTCGCTGGCCTGCATGACGCTGCTCAATCCCGGCGACGAAATTCTGATGCCGGATCCGGCCTATCCGGCCAATTCGAATTTCATCCTGTGCTCAGGGGCCACGCCGCGGCTTGTGCCCTGCACGGCACAAGAACGCTTTCAGCTGTCGGCGGACAAGATTGCCGCTCATTGGACCGATAAAACACGCGGCGTGCTCATTGCCTCGCCCAGCAATCCGACCGGCACATCCATCGAACGCGAGGAACTGGTCCGCATCATCCAGACCGTCAGGGAGCGCGGCGGGGTAGTCATTATGGACGAAATCTATCTTGGCCTGTGCTACGACCGCGTGCCGCGATCTGCGCTGACACTGGATCCACAGATTGTCATCATCAACAGCTTTTCCAAGTATTTCAATATGACCGGCTGGCGGCTGGGCTGGATGGTTGTGCCCGAAGCCATGGTCGGTCCGGTCGAAAAACTTGCCGCAAGCCTGAGCATCTGCCCGCCCACTCTCGCGCAGCACGCGGCCATTTCATGTTTTACCGAAGAGGCGCTGGCCATTTACGAGCACCGGCGCCTGGCTTTCATGGAGCGGCGTGATTATCTGCTGCCCGAGTTCGAAAAACTCGGCATCCATGTGCCGGTCAAGCCCGATGGCGCATTTTATATTTATGCCGATATCAGCCAGCACGGCATAAACAGCGATCAGTTCGCCCACAAACTGTTGCACGAAGCCGGTGTCGCGGTTGTTCCCGGGCTCGATTTTGGCCCTGCCTATGCGCAAAAAATGATCCGCGTTTCATACGCCACTGCACTGGACAGGCTGCGCGAAGCCATCGAGCGACTGCAAAAAATTCTGTAATATACTGGCAAGAGGTGCCGGCCGGTTGCCGGCGCCTCGTTCGCCGGGCCCTGATTATTGATATTTGCCCAGGTTAAGCTTGAGCGCAATACCCGATTCCAGCGCAATGCGACGCCGCTCGGCCTGGACCTTATCGGCATAACCACCATCGTTGGGGCCAATCGCGCCCACGTAACAACCCAGCCCCCGATCCACGGAACCGCGCCGTGTAATGCAATCGTGAAGAATTTTAGCGCCCACCTGGATATTGGCTACGGGATTGAGCGCAGACAATACGCCGCCGTGAAATACATCAAATTTCTCAGCATGCACATTGGGCATCACCTGCATGAGCCCCTGCGCGCCCACATGGCTTTCCGCAAACGGATTGTAGCGTGACTCGATCGCAATGACGCCCAGCATCAAAATCGGATCCAGTTGCTGCTTTTCGGCGACCGAATAGACCACGCGGATCAGCGCGCCGGTCACGTTACGGGCAATTCTGAACTTGCGCGCGACATATTCGCGCAACGCCAGCGCCTGGCTGTTGCTTAAGCCTGGAACGGTGAACTGGCTGTCTGAAATACCAAGATTGGCAAAAAAGCCCTCGTCCGTATAATCGAGTTCTCTGGTCAGCGCCGTGTTGTGCTGCTGCTCTGGTGATGTAGCCGGCGGCGGCACCAAGTCCCCCGTGCGCACATGCGGCGAATTAAAGATGGTGAGCAGGTCCTTGTCGGACATGACCGTGCTGTCGGGCATCAGGGCATTCAACGACGCCTGGTGAATGACCCTGATCTGATCGCGGATGGCCGGTAAAAGCGCCGCCGCCAGCACGGCAACAAGCACGGCAATCCCCAGATAGGAAACCATTAGATGGATAATATCGAGCGTAATCCGATAAACGGAGCCGAAATAGCGGGAAGCAACAGGGCGGGTTGTCGCAGAATTCATGTATGACAAAGTCCGGATCGCCTCACGCAAGGGTCCGGAGAGATTTGAGGAAATTTACTATACTCCAGTTTTGGCTGGCCCGCATCCTCCCCTGCCTTTCTCCTATAATGCACTATCTGAGTCATCAATAGGCTGTCTATCGTGAAATATGCGGATCTGCGGGATTTTCTAAAGCAACTGGAAAAGCGGGATAATCTCAAATCCATTCAAGTGCCGGTACAAACCCGGTTGGAAATGACTGAAATCAGTGACCGGGTGCTGCGCGCCGGCGGCCCGGCCTTGCGTTTCGAACAGCCAGTACACCAGGGACACACGTCGGACATTCCGGTGCTCACCAATCTGTTTGGCACCCCGGAACGCGTAGCCTGGGGCATGGGCGCAGAATCGGTCAGCGCCTTGCGTGATACAGGCACACTGCTGGCCAGCCTGCGCGAGCCCGAAGCGCCAAAAGGCCTTCGCGAAGCGATCGGGACCGTGTCCATGCTCAAGTCTGCACTGTGGGACATGGCGCCGAAAATGCAACGCCATGCAGCGTGCCAGGAAATTATTTGGGAAAAAGACGAGGTCGACTTGTCACGCCTGCCGATCCAGCTGTGCTGGCCTGGCGATATCGCCCCGCTGATAACCTGGGGCCTGGTGGTCACCCGCGGGCCAAAGGCGAAACGCCAGAATCTGGGGATTTACCGGCAGCAGGTCATCGGCAGAAACAAGGTGATCATGCGCTGGCTGTCCCACCGTGGCGGCGCATTGGATTTTCGTGACCACGCGCTTGCCCATCCGGACCAGCCCTTCCCCATTTCAGTAGCGCTGGGCGCAGATCCGGCTACCATTCTGGGAGCAGTCACGCCGGTGCCTGACAGCCTGTCCGAATACCAGTTCGCCGGCCTGCTGCGCGGCTCGCGCACCGAACTTGTCAAATCGATAGGCAATACGCTGTCTGTACCGGCTTCCGCGGAAATCGTGCTTGAAGGTCATATCCTGCCGGCCGGCCATCCTGATGCCATTGCCCCCGACCCAGCAGCGGGCATTACTGCCCCGCGTGGCAACGGTTTCGAGATGGCGCTGGAGGGTCCCTATGGCGACCATACGGGCTATTACAACGAGCAGGACTGGTTTCCGGTATTCACGATTGACCGCATCACCATGCGCAATAAGCCGATCTACCACAGCACCTATACCGGCAAGCCGCCAGACGAACCTGCCGTACTGGGCGTAGCACTCAATGAAGTGTTCGTGCCGCTGCTGCAGAAACAGTTGCCCGAGATTGTTGATTTTTATCTGCCGCCTGAAGGCTGCAGCTATCGCCTGGCGGTTGTCTCTATCCGCAAGCAATACGCCGGCCATGCCAAGCGTGTCATGTTTGGCGTATGGAGTATCCTGCGCCAGTTCATGTATACCAAATTCATTGTCGTTGTCGATGACGATATCAACGCACGCGACTGGAAGGAGGTGATCTGGGCGATGACCACGCGCATGGACCCGGCACGCGATACGATGCTGGTGGAAAATACGCCAATCGACTATCTGGACTTTGCTTCACCCGAGTCCGGGCTGGGTGGAAAAATGGGCATGGACGCCACCAACAAGTGGCCGGGCGAAACGCATCGCGAGTGGGGAACGCCCATTGCCATGGACCAGGATGTGAAGCTTAGGGTCGACGCTCTGTGGCAGGATCTTGGTCTTGATACGTGAAGGTACCATGATCGACCGGGAGATCCTGTTCCGAATAACGGCGGGACGGCGCCTGGCGCCGTGACTCCTGCTTTGACCGGAATTTGTTATAGACAAACCATGACGTGGCAGCCAGGGCGATCGGCTTGATCAGCGCCGAACGGGACTTGGCGGCACGCAGCAAAAAACGCGCGATAGTCAGGCTCACGAGCGGATTCTTTTCGATCAGTGAAAAGATGCCGCTGCGCCTGCGCGTAAAGCTCATAAGCGTTTCGCCCCCCGCATCCAACAGCGCCGTTTTAATGGCGTCCGGAGAAAGCGAATGACCTAGCGCGTTCACATCCTGCCGCAATTGTTCGCGCTCGGCCAGCACCCGGGCGGTAAGTAAGGCCTTGCGTAATGGTTTTTTCAGTATTGGCTCATTCATCACCGGCTCCTTTTGCTGCTGCAGGGGGCGCCGGCGTACGATGCCCGCGCAGGGCCTGCGCATCATCCCGCAGGGCGTCGATGGTTGCGGCGAAAGGTGTCGCCGCCAGCCCCAGATACTTTTTCATCAGCAGCAGACAGCCCAGACCAATCAAGGCATAGACCAGCACCAGGACTGCCAGGGCGATGTAACGATACTCGGTGCCCCAGAAAAAAAGCCCGACCAGCACCGCCACGACAATCAGAGCCAGATGCAGGAACAGCAGCCCGGCAGCGCCGAACAAAAGAACCGACAGCAGCCGGTCCTTCTCTTCAGTCAACTCCAGTGACAGCAGTTCAAGGCGCGTTTTGACCAGCGCTGTAAAACCACCGGCGACAGAACTCAGATTCTGTTTGACTGACATAGTCGGCGCTTTACTTGCGACCGATAATGACACCAAGCAGAACGCCTGCGAGCGCAGCAAAGCCGACCGTACGCCATGGATTGTCATGGACGTATTCATCGGTTACCCGGACAGCTTCCTTGCTTTGTTCTACCGCGCGCTCCTGCACATCCTTGAACGAACCGGTGGCTTTTTGCAGGGCATTCACTGCACGGTCACGCAACTCGCTCGCTTTGTCACCACCGATTTCGGAGGCCTCTTTGAGCATGCCTTCTGCTTCAGCAATACTGGCGCGCAGATTGTTCAACAGTTGTTCCTGAGATTGTTCGAGATTGGATTTACTAGCCATATGATTCTCCTGCAATGATTATCTGAAATAGCCGGCCTGCGGAAAACCCGCTTTCTCCGGGTCCTGCTCTTCTTTTATATTAAGCCATTGTTGATAATTTCAAGTTCATCATAGCGCATTCCAGGCACTTATCGACCAGACTTTAAGATTGTTTTCATTTACACAGGTCCTGACATCCGCCGCAAGTCGTTAAAAAAGCAAGAATTTTACTTTTTTTCATTTAAATACAATTACTTGCCTTATTCGACACCGTGTATGCGGCGCAACATTCTGAAAAAACTGGTAGCCTACACTTTCTGTCTTGTTCCGAATATGCGGTCACCGGCATCGCCTAGTCCGGGAATGATATAGCCATCCTGGTTCAGGCGCTCGTCAATGGATGCCGTATAAATCTTGACGTCGGGATGCGCTTTGAGTACCCGCTCAATGCCTTCGGGCGCGGCAACCAGAACCAGCGCCTTGATTTCCCGGCAACCTGCCTGCTTGAGCATGGTAATGGTCGCCTCCATGGAGCCACCGGTCGCCAGCATCGGATCGATAATAAGCGCCAGACGCTGGTCCAGATCGCCAACCAGTTTCTGCAAATAAGTGCCCGCTTCAAGCGTTTCTTCGTTACGGGCAATACCCACGGCACTGACCTTGGCGCCGGGAATCAGAGACAAGACACCATCGAGCATGCCGATGCCGGCGCGCAGAATCGGCACGACAGTCACTTTCTTTCCGGCAATTTTTTTGACTGTGACGTTGCCGCACCAGCCTTCAATGATGGCATCCTCCAGAGGAAAGTCCTTGGAGGCTTCGTAGGTCAGCAACGCCCCAATTTCCTGGGCCAGTTCCCGAAAACTCTTGGTGCTCAGATCGGCTCGCCGCATGATGCCCAGCTTGTGCTGGATCAGGGGATGGCTGATTTCGTGAACGGACATGTTTTTTTCTCCGAAAAATTATTGTGCAATGAGCCACTCGACAAGGCCGTCGACAAAGGATTTGGTTTTAAGGGCGGCGACGTCATTGACCAGGCTGACCAGGATATAGGTTTTGCCGCTAGCCGCAGTGACATAGCCTGACAATGCACTGGCATTGCCCAGCGTCCCTGTCTTGAAGTGCCCCCGGCCCTTTGCCGCCTGATCTGTCAGGCGGCGACGCATAGTACCATCGACACCCGAGACTGACAATGAATCGATGAATGTGTCCCGCCACCCCGAAGCCCAGATAGTATCGAGCATCTGGGCCTGCCCGCCGGCCGTGATGCGCCCTGTCCGGGACAGCCCGGAGCCATTGACAACGGTGTACGCGCCAATATTAACACCTTGTTTGCGCAGTATATCCAGAACGGCCTGGCTGCCCTTTTCGAAGGTCGCCGGCGCGCCATACAGCTCCTGCCCCAAAGTCAGAAGCAGTGTTTTGGCCATCACATTATTACTGTATTTGTTGATTGTCTGTATTACCTGCCCCAGCGACGGTGACGTGCGAGTCTCCAGCAGTACGGCGCGCTCAGGCACCAGTCCGTCGCGTATCACGCCTGAAATAGTCCCGCCCTCGGCCGTCCATAGCCGCTCGAAAATGCTGGAAAACATATAGGTCTGCGATCCGACGAGCCGGTAAATGGAAAACTCCCCACAGGCGGAAGACAGTTTACCCTTCAGTTGCAGGGCGGGGCCACTTTCGGTCTGCACCGTGCCGGTCAGTTCCGAACCGGTTCGCGACTTGATACACGCGCCCGAGGTCAGCCCCAGGTGGCCCGCTATGGGCGGATTCTGTATATCCGGCTCAAACGATACCTCCCAGTTGCCGGACTGCCGATCCGGCTTCAAATTGAGCATGATCGCGCCAAGATTGACCATCATGGCATCCGGATTAGCGTTATAGGGGCGCTCCGGCGAGCCGTCAAAATCGCCAGGATCAGTAAAAATAGGCGCAAACAGCGAGCGATCCACGATCACATCCGACAGATGACGCAGGCCTTTGGCCTGAATGGCGCGAATCATTTGCCGCAGGTCCTGATAGTTGAGCGCCGGATCGCCACCGCCCTTGATATACAGTGGCGTACGCATGGCCTGTGACACGTCAAAGCGCGCCCTGCGATCTATATAGACACGTGTCTTCCAGGTGTACTGGCTGCCCAGCCGGTTCAGCGCAGCCCAGGTAGTCAGCGTTTTCATGACCGAAGCCGGGTTACGCGGCGTGCTCGGATTGATCGCCAGAATAACCGGCCCGCCGGCCTCCTTGATCAGCAGCGACAGCGACGACAACGGCACACCGGTTTTGTCCCAGCGCGCTCGTATGGTGTCGGGCAAATGATCGGCCGATTTGATCGAAGCGATGGGAAAGCCATAGACATTCAGAAGGTCGCCAGCATCAGCCTCGTTTTGGGCCGCGGCCGCCGCTGCCAGACCGGTTGCCCCTTTCTTTACACCCAGGCCGCCCTTTTGGGCAGGCGGCAAGATCTTCACGTCAAGGGCGCCAGGTCGATTGAACTCGAACGTAGCGCCGGGCGCAACCCGAATGGTTGCGGTCTTGCCCTTTTTGCCGGACGAGGCCTTCTTTTTTGTTTGCGATTTGCCACTAGTGCCGCTGTCCCGCGCACAGGCGGGGGTCGCCAGCGTCAGGCTAAGCAGGAGCAGACAGGCCACGATGGACAGTCGTCCAGCTGCAGGGCGCATCATCATATTTGCTATTGGCATACCGAGGCGTCAAAAGCACACGCTGAATGCCAGGTTCGCTCAGTTGCAGCGGCGCAGACAACGGCGCGCGCCACAGAACGCGGCTTCAGATAAGAAGGCTTGGAGTGAATCATTGTAATCTGGCTCTCCTGTTGCAGTCTGGAACGAAAAAGACACTTTATAATGGTTAATTACGACAAACCGGTTAAACCCGGCGAAATTCGTCCGCCAACCCTCCTGATATTGCGAGCCCAGATTCGTGCAACTGCGCGCATCGATGCCTTCGATACCCTGCTTTCCATTGCTTTTTATTCATGTTACCCATAGACCCCTCGCTGAGTATTGCCGACTTCGACTACGAACTTCCCGAAGAACTGATCGCCCAGACCCCGCCTGCCACCAGAACCGACAGTCGCCTGTTGCTCGTGCAAAACGATGGCGCACTGCAGGACCTGAACTTTAGTGCCCTGCCCGACCTGCTGCTGCCGGGTGATCTGCTGATCTTCAATGACACCAAGGTGATCAAGGCAAGACTATACGGCCAAAAGGACAGCGGCGGGCGCGTGGAAGCGCTGATTGAACGCATTATTGAACCCACCCGCGCCCTGGCGCATGTTCGCGCCAGCAAATCACCGCGCCCGGGCACCAACCTGGTCTTTGATGGCGCCATTACCTGTACAGTCTTGGCGCGGCATGACGACCTGTTCGAATTGCAGTTCGATACCGATATTCTGCCCGTGCTGGACAAACACGGCAACCTCCCATTGCCTCCGTATATCAAACACAGTGCCGACCAGCAGGATGAAACCCGTTACCAAACGGTCTACGCCCGCCACCCCGGTGCGGTCGCCGCACCCACTGCCGGCTTGCATTTTGATGCCGCGCTGCTGCAACGACTACAAGACAAGGGCATAGACACGGCCTGGGTCACCCTGCACGTGGGCGCCGGCACATTCCAACCGGTACGGGTAGAAAAAATCAGTGAACATATTATGCACGCAGAATGGTATACGGTACCGGAAACGACCGTTGCCGCCATTGCCGCGACCCGCCAGCGGGGCGGACGGGTAGTTGCGGTGGGCACCACGAGCGTGCGGGCGCTGGAATCGGCCGCCCAGCAAGGCGGCACACTGGACGACCTGCGCTGCCCCGTCGCTCACAGCGCCGATACGCAGCTATTTATCACGCCGGGCTACACCTTCCGCGTGATCGACGGCCTGATCACCAATTTTCATTTGCCCCAGTCAACGCTGTTGATGCTGGTTTCTGCCCTGACTGGTCGCGAGCGCATGCAACAGGCCTATTGCCATGCCATCGAACAGCGCTACCGGTTCTTCAGTTACGGCGACGCCATGTTTATTGCACCGGGCTGATCAAACCCGTACTGCCCCAAACAGTTGCCGGCGGCATTTACAACCTCAACTTTACGACCATGACCCAGGCGCAAGGGAACGAATCAGTGCTGTTTCTGTCATACTTGACTCTTTGCCGTGCGCGCATCCCCCCTTTCATCAATCGATTATCATGCCAGGACTTTCCTTTTCTTTAATAAAAACCGAGGGTAAAGCCCGCCGGGCCAGCATCACTCTGAATCACGGCACCGTTCAGACGCCCATGTTCATGCCTGTGGGTACCTATGGCAGCGTCAAGGCCATGCTGCCGCATGAACTGGAAGAGATCGGGGCCCAGGTAGTGCTTGGCAACACCTTTCATCTGTGGCTGCGACCAGGCACCGAAGTCATTGAAAAACATGACGGCCTGCATGGTTTCATGCAATGGAAAAAACCGATACTGACCGACTCTGGCGGCTTTCAGGTGTTCAGCCTGAGCGATTTGCGCAGCAAAATCACTGAAGAAGGCGTCAAGTTCTCTTCACCTATTGATGGCTCAAGACTGTTTCTGACCCCCGAAGAGTCCATGCGCATCCAGCGCGCACTCAATTCGGATATCGTCATGGTATTTGACGAATGCACACCCTACACCATCGACGGGCGTCCCGCCACGCATGATGAGGCAGCGCGTTCCATGCGCATGTCCCTGCGCTGGGCACAACGCTCCCGGGATACGTTTGACACGCTGCAAAACCCCAACGCGCTGTTTGGCATTGTTCAGGGCGGCATGTTCGAAGACCTGCGCGACGAATCGCTGGCCGGACTGCAGCGCATTGGTTTTGATGGATACGCCATCGGCGGCCTGTCCGTGGGCGAACCCAAACCGGACATGCGTCGTATACTGGCACATATCGCCCATCAGTTGCCCGACAATGCCCCGCGCTATTTAATGGGCGTAGGTACGCCGGAAGACCTGGTCGAAGGCGTCAGCCAGGGCGTGGACATGTTCGATTGCGTCATGCCATCGCGCAATGCACGCAACGGCTGGCTGTTTACCCGCTTCGGCGATATTAAAATCCGCAATGCGCGGTATCGCGACGATACCCGCCCGCTGGATCCGACTTGCGCCTGCCATACATGCCGGCATTTTTCACGGGCCTACCTGCACCATATGCAAAAGGCCAATGAAATTACCGGCGCTCGCCTGAACACGCTGCACAACCTGCACTTTTACCTGAACATCATGGAACAAATGCGGGAAGCGCTGGAACAGGGCCGTTTTGCGCAGTGGCAGGAACAATTTTTCACCGATCGGTCAAAAGGCATTGACTAGCCCAGAAAAGGCTACAATATTCGGTTAATTTACACTTACGGGAGTCTTTCTTATGCTTACAAGCAATTTATCTACGCTGGTCCTGGCACAGGCTGCGCCAGCCGGCGGCATCATGGGCGGTCTGACAAGTTTTCTGCCTATCATCCTGATGTTCGTGGTGCTGTACTTCCTGATGATTCGTCCGCAAATGAAACGCCAGAAAGAAACCAAGGCCATGATCGACGCTCTTGCCAAGGGTGACGAAGTGATTACTGCCGGCGGCATTCTGGGCAAGATCTCCAAAGTCACGGACAACTACCTGACAGTGGAAGTATCCAACCTGGCAGACAAACCCGTCGAGGTGCTGGTACAACGCGTCGCAGTGACCACGGTACTGCCAAAAGGCACAGTCAAATCGCTGTAATCCGGCAACAGGCGGGCGGTAACTACCGCCCCGCTTTTTGTCCGGCCCCCTGTTTCAACCCCTTATCGAAAACGGCTACGGTATGAACCGCTATCCCCTCTGGAAATACATTACGGTACTGGTTGCCCTGATTATCGGCATCCTGTATACCGCCCCCAATTTTTTTGGTGAAACACCGGCAGTGCAGGTGTCCAGCGCCAAGGTGACGCAAAAAGTCACCACGCAGACCATGGGTCAGGTAGAGGACATACTGCGGCAGAACAATATTGCCTTTTCCGGCACCTATTTTCAACAAAACGGCCCTGCCGGCACCGTTCGGGTCCGCCTGGCCAATACCGACGCACAGCTGAAGGCTCGCGACGTACTGGACAACGCACTCAATCCCGTCAAGGATGACCCGTCTTATACCGTGGCGCTGAACCTGCTGTCAGCCTCTCCGGACTGGATGAGCGCCATCGGCGCCAACCCCATGTACCTGGGTCTTGATTTGCGCGGTGGCGTGCATTTTCTGCTGCAGGTAGATATGCAGGGCGCACTGGCTGCCCGCTATGAGTCCCTGACCACAGACATCCGTTCCATTTTGCGCGACGCACGTGTCGCAGTGGAATCGGTCAACAACGCCGACAGCCGCATTACCGCCACCTTCGCCTCTGAGCAAGACCGGAACAAGGCGCAGGATGTGCTGCGTACCCGCACCAATGAACTGGAATTTACCTCCAGTCAGTCCGGCGGCAAATTCCTGCTGACCGGTGCCATCCTGCCGACCGAAATTGCCCGGGTCCAGGACACCGCCCTCAAACAGAATATCCTGACCCTGCACAACCGGATCAACGAGCTGGGCGTAGCCGAGCCGATTATTCAGCAACAGGGACTGGACCGCATCATCGTGCAGCTGCCTGGCATTCAGGATGTAGCCAAAGCCAAGGAAATTCTGGGCCGCACCGCCACCCTGCAATTGCGCATGGTCGATGATTCGCCAGCCGCGCAAAACGCCATGGCCGCCGGCACCGTGCCTTTCGGGCTGGAAAGTTTCAAGGATACCGACGGCCGGACAGTACTGGTCCGCCGTCAGGTATTGCTGACCGGTGAGAACCTGGAAAATGCCCAATCCGGGCGCAACCAGCAAACCCAGCAGCCGACAGTCAACCTCACGCTGGACGACAAGGGCGCACGTATTTTCCGTGACACCACCCGCGACAATATCGGCAAACGCCTGGCCATCATTTTGTTTGAGAATGGCAAAGGCCAGGTCGTGACCGCCCCTGTTATTCGCAGTGAAATCCCTAACGGCCAGGTTGAAATTTCAGGCAGCATGGATGCCACGCAGGCCGCCGATACAGCCCTGCTGCTGCGCGCAGGTTCGCTGGCCGCCCCAATGTCCATTATCGAAGAGCGCACCATCGGCCCAAGCCTGGGCGCCGATAATATCCGGATGGGATTCGATTCCACCCTTTACGGTTTTCTGATGATCGCAGTCTTCATGATCATTTATTACCACGTGTTCGGTGTATTTTCTACCCTGGGCCTGGCTTTTAACGTCTTGCTGCTGCTGGCAGTCCTGTCGCTGCTGCAGGCCACGCTTACGCTGCCGGGCATTGCCGCCATTGCACTAACGCTGGGTATGGCGATTGACTCGAACGTGCTTATCAATGAACGGGTCCGGGAGGAACTGCGCAACGGCGCCTCGCCGCAGCAGGCCATCAATTCCGGCTTTAGCAAGGCATGGGCCACCATTCTTGACTCGAACCTGACGACCCTCATTGTGGGCCTGGCGCTCCTGGCTTTCGGCAGCGGCCCGGTTCGCGGCTTTGCTGTGGTTCACTGCATCGGTATCCTGACCTCCATGTTCTCATCGGTGGTCGGTGTGCGGGCCATTGTGAATTTGTGGTACGGCCGGCGCAAGAAACTCAAGTCGGTTTCCATCGGTACCGTCTGGCGCCCCGAGGCGGATGACAAGAAAGACATTGCCAAGAACTGAATAGTGCAGAACACTTTTTCTGTCCGGGCTGACCGGACAGAGCAGGAATAAATATGGAATTTTTCAGAATTCACAAAACCATCCCGTTCATGAAGAACGCGCTGATCCTTAATTTGATCAGCGCCATTACCTTCGTGCTGGCGGTATTTTTCATCGCGACCCGCGGTTTTCATCTGTCCATCGAATTTACCGGTGGCACGGTCATGGAAGTTAACTACCAGCAGGCAGCCCAGCTTGATGAGGTGCGCAGCAGCATCAGTGCACTCAACTACAGCGACTTTCAGGTGCAGAACTTCGGCACCTCGCGCGACGTCATTATCCGCCTGCCGGTAGACAAGAACATGTCTTCGACAGAACAGAGCAATACGGTGATGACTGCCCTCAAGAAAGCCAGTCCCGACGCGGAACTGCGCCGGGTGGAGTTCGTCGGGCCGCAAGTGGGTAACGAGCTGTTTTCCAATGGTCTGAAGGCGCTGGCGTTTGTCGTGATCGGGATCATGATTTATCTGGGCATCCGCTTCGAATGGAAGTTCGCGCTCGCCTGCGTGGTCGCCAACCTGCATGACGTGGTGATCATCCTTGGATTTTTCGCATTCTTCCAATGGGAGTTCTCGCTGCCGGTACTGGCAGGGGTGCTGGCGGTCCTGGGTTATTCGGTGAATGAATCGGTCGTGATCATGGACCGGATTCGCGAGAATTTCCGCAAGCAGCGCCGTGCCAGTGTCCGGGATGTGATCGACGGCGCCATTACGCAAACCATCTCCCGTACGGTCATTACCCATGCATCTACGCAAATGATGGTGCTCTCCATGTTCTTCTTTGGCGGCCCGTCTCTGCACAACTTTGCGCTTGCACTCACCATCGGTATCTGGTTCGGTATCTATTCATCGGTATTCGTGGCTGCCGCCATCGCCATGTGGCTGGGCGTCAAGCGCGAAGACATGATCAAGACGCCGAAAAAAGAAGATCCGGCCAGCGAAGTGATCTTCTGATCAAAAGACTGTACCGTGGGCGCAACACCTGCTTGCGCGCCACCCCGGAAAAAAGCGCCTGCGGGCGCTTTTTCGTTTGAAAAAACAACAGGATAAGGTGTAATCTGGGCAAACACGTTACAATCACGTTTTCCAAATTTTACCCCCGGGACAAAAACCCGCAACGGTACCCATATCATGCAAGAAACTTCACTCAAACGCGGCAACGCGCCCGCTGTCGCCACGCCTGTCCAGGAAGCGCCGATCCGTATCCACCCCTCTGCCAGAAAGCTGTACATCAAGACTTTCGGCTGCCAGATGAACGAATACGATTCGGACAAGATGGCCGATGTATTACGCGAAAACCAGGGACTGGAACTGACCAGCACGCCTGAAGACGCCGATGTCATTCTGCTCAATACCTGTTCCATACGCGAAAAAGCGCAGGAAAAAGTATTTTCGGATCTTGGCCGCATCAATCAGCTCAAAAAGAAGAACCCCAATCTGGTCATTGGCGTGGGCGGCTGTGTCGCCAGCCAGGAAGGCGCGACCATTATCCGGCGCGCACCGTACGTAGACGTGGTGTTCGGCCCGCAAACCCTGCACCGCCTGCCCGAACTGCTTGAACGGCGCAAAAGCACCGGGCGCGCCCAGGTGGATATCAGTTTCCCGGAAATTGAAAAATTCGATGCCCTGCCACCGGCCCGGGTAGATGGCCCCTCTGCCTTCGTTTCAATCATGGAGGGTTGCAGCAAATACTGCAGCTTTTGCGTTGTCCCGTATACCCGTGGCGAAGAAATTTCCCGGCCGTTCGAAGACGTTCTGACCGAAATTGCCGATCTGGCAGACCAGGGCGTCAAGGAAGTCAATCTGCTGGGCCAGAACGTCAACGCCTATCGCGGCACCCTGGGCGGCACCGCCGAATTGGCTGATTTCGCCATGTTGCTTGACTATGTGCATGACATCCCGGGTATCGAACGCATTCGTTATACGACCTCTCACCCCAAGGAAATGACCAGCCGGCTGATCGAAGCCCATGGGCGCCTGCCCAAGCTGGTTCCTTTCCTGCATCTGCCCATCCAGACCGGAAGCGACCGGATACTGGCGGCCATGAAACGGGGCTACACCGGACTGGAGTTCAAATCTATTGCCCGTCGTCTGTATGCAGCCCGGCCCGGCATGACCTTGTCTTCGGACTTCATTGTCGGTTTTCCTGGCGAGACCGAAGCCGATTTCGAGGCTACCCTCAAGCTGATCGCAGACGTCAATTTCGACACCTCGTTCTCGTTCATCTATTCGCGCCGGCCGGGCACGCCTGCCGCCGACCTGGAAGACGATACGCCTTACGAGGTCAAACTGGCGCGTCTGCAACGCCTGCAGGCCCAGATTACGGCTCAGGCCAGCGCCATCAGTCATGGCATGCTCGACACCATACAACCGGTGCTGGTCGAGGGACCCTCGCGCCGTGATGCCAGCGAACTGACCGGCCGTACAGAAAACAACCGGATCGTCAATTTCGCTGCGTCCGAGCAGTTGATCGGCCAGATTGTCAACGTGCGTATTACCGCCGTATATACCAACTCTCTGCGCGGCGAGCTCGCGACCGGGGACGCCGCTTCATGACGGGAAAACGTACCTTGCCCGTGGTCTTCCATCTGGAAGGCGACAACACTCAATTGGCCAATCTGTGCGGGCCACTGGATGAAAACCTGAAGCAGATTGCACAGGCTTACGATGTAACTATCGGTCGCAGCGGCAACCGGGTGATCGTCGAAGGCGAGCAGGCCCAGGATGCGGCAGGCGCTGTCAACCTGTTCCATCGCCGCGCCCGCCATCGCGACCTGACCATTGACGATATCCAGCTGGGACTGGTCGAATTGCGGGCCAATGCAAAACCTTCGGGCAGCATTGATCGCAGCAAGATCGAAACCGATGACAGCCGGCACAGGCGCCAGACGAGTGCAGCCAGCCTTCCCGAGCTGCCGCCACTGGATGATGACAGCGGCACCATTGCGCTGCGCACCCGACGTAATGACCTGCGTCCGCGTACCCCGCGCCAGCGTGATTATCTGAACAATATTTTGCGGCATGACATTACCTTCGGCACGGGGCCGGCCGGTACCGGCAAGACCTGGCTGGCCGTTGCCTGTGCCATCGATGCCCTGGAACGGGAACACGTACAGCGCATCATCCTGACCCGGCCTGCTGTGGAAGCCGGTGAACGCCTGGGTTTTCTGCCCGGCGACCTGGCCCAGAAAGTCGACCCCTACCTGCGCCCGCTGTACGATGCGCTTTATGATCTGATGGGGTTTGACAAAGTCATGCGACTGTTCGAAAAACAGACCATCGAGATCGCACCGCTGGCCTACATGCGGGGCCGCACCCTGAATCATGCTTTTGTCATTCTGGACGAAGCCCAGAATACAACCCAGGAACAAATGAAGATGTTCCTGACACGCATTGGATTTGGCAGCAAGGCCGTGATCACGGGCGACCCATCGCAGATAGACCTGATCAAGGGGCAGAAAAGCGGTCTGGAACATGCCCTGCGCGTGCTATCCGATGTCCAGGGCATCGCCATGTCGCGCTTTACCAGCGAAGATGTGGTGCGGCACCCACTGGTCGCCCGCATCATTGATGCTTACGATCTGGCCGAAGGCCGTATCCCCAATGAGTAATCCGGCCACGCCCCGCTCTCGCGGCATGCGCGACACCTCGTATCTGCGCACCACGGTCCAGCACGTGGTGCCGGTTCCGGAAATCACCCGCCAGCGCATTCGTGGCTGGATGCTGCGGGCCGTCGACGCTGCGATGGCCGATAACCCGGAAATTATCCAGGCGGAACTGGCCCTGCGACTGGTTGACACCGATGAAGCGCGCGCGCTCAACAGCCAGTTTCGTGGCCGCGACTACGCCACCAACGTGCTCACCTTCGAATACGGAATCGATCCGGATGGCACGGCGCGGGGCGACATCATACTGTGCGTGCCGGTCCTTAAACAAGAGGCGAACGAACAGGGCAAAACCCTGAGTCAGCACGCAGCCCATCTGGTGATACACGGTGTACTGCACGCGCTGGGTTACGACCATGAAGAGGAAGACGACGCTGTCCACATGGAATCGGTGGAAACTGCCCTGCTTGCCAGCCTGGGCTTTCCTGATCCGTATCAGCCACACTGACCTGGTCCGGCGCAATGTTCCGGCTTTCTGCAACATTGCGCTTTCCCGGCAACGTCCTGCTTCCTGTAAAATTCCGGTTCCTGCAATCTTCGGCTTTTCTACGACGTTCCGGCGGCAACAATGCCCCTGTTTGAGCCCGGTTCCCCTCCTGCAAAGACACAACATCAATAAAGATCCGATGTCGACAAAGGCCGGGTTTACCCAAAGTATCGCGCTTTTTTCATCAAATAGACGCAAATTTGCGTTATCCTTATAACTTCCTAAACTAGACGTCCAGAGATGTCAGATCCATACCCTTCCAACGATGCCGAGGCAGACAGTCAGCCAGGCAAAAAGCACACCTCCCGCTCACTTCTCCAGCGAATAAAAGGCCTGCTGGGCCAGAACGAACCCGAAGACCGGGACGATATCCAGGAGATACTTTCCTCAGCCCATGATCGGGACATCATCGACGACGATTCCTATTCCATGATCGTCGGCTCCATTTCCTTCACCGAGAAAAACGTCAGCGACATCATGATCCCGCGTTCGCGCATGGATTTGCTGGATATCAGCAAGCCGCTGCAGGAACTGCTCCCGATCGTTCTCGATACAGCTCATTCGCGCTTTCCGGTGTATGAAGAGGAAAAAGACAATATTATCGGTATCCTGCTGGCCAAGGATCTGCTGCGCTTCATTAACAATCCGCAAACCGATATCCGCAGTCTGGTCCGGCCTGCCAACTACATCCCTGAAACCAAGCGGCTGAACCAGTTGCTGCGGGATTTCCGCGAGAACCGCAATCATATTGCCATTGTGATCGACGAATATGGCAGCATTGCCGGCCTGGTCACCATGGAAGACGTTCTGGAACAGATCGTGGGCGATATCGAAGACGAATACGATGAAGATGCGCAAATGACCATCTTCCCGGAAACCGATACGTCGTGGCGCGTGATGGCCATCACCGATATCCGGCAATTGAACCAGACACTGCAGGTTGCCATTCCCGAAGACGATTACGATACCATCGGCGGCTGGCTGGCGGCAGAGCTGGATCATATCCCGCAACGCGGCGACAGCCACGACTTCCAGGGGTTGCGATTCCAGGTCCTGCGTGCCGATGCCCGGCGCGCCCTGTGGTTGCACGTCAAACGCCTGTCTGCCATGAGCAGCAGTCATAGTAAAACAGAATCCTGAGAACATGGTCTGGCTCCTTCTCATTGCGGCTGGGGCCATTCATGCCCTGAGTTTTTCTCCCGATCCCCTGCCCGGCTGGACCTTGCCCTACATTCAGGTGCTGTCCATGGCGGTACCGGCATTTATTGTCTTCAGCACAAAACATATCGGACGCGCCGCCCTGTCCGCCTTTGTCTTTAGCACCAGCAGTTTCTGTGTAGGCGTGTACTGGCTGTACATCAGCATGAACCATTTCGGCGGCCTGGCAGCACCGCTTGCCGCTTTGGCCGTATTGCTTTTTGCGCTTTATCTATCTTTGTATGCCGCTCTTGCGGGGGCATGTACCGCCTGGCTGGGCCGCGACCTGAATGTCATGCGGGTGCCGCAGGCGCTGGGCCGACCGCTGCTGTGGGCCTGTGCCTGGACGCTGGGTGAATGGCTGCGCGGTTTTATATTCACCGGGTTCCCCTGGAACAATATCGGCTACGCCCATACCAACAGCCTGCTGTCGGCCTGGGCTCCCGTCGCGGGTGTCTATGGCGTAGCCTTTCTGGCTGCGCTGGCCAGTGGGCTGGTTGCCGGTATTGTTTATTATGTGAAACACAATCGTCCCGGCATCATGGCGGCCATGGCCAGTGCACTCCTGGGCATGTTCATTGTCAGTTTTGCATTGTCTCGCATTACCTGGTTTGACAACCATGGTCCGGTCATGACGGTAAGGCTGGTGCAGGGCAATATTGCACAGCAGATGAAATTTGACCCGGCACGATTGATGAGTTCGCTGCAAGCCCAGTTCGCACTCGCTACACGGCCTGCGACAGACGCTCAACGGGCTCCCTCAGTGATTATTTTCCCCGAAACCATTCTGCCGACATTCCAGGACAGAATGGCGCCAGAGTTCTGGCAATCGGTTGTCGAGCTTGCCGATCAGATGAACGCTACCCTGTTTATGGGCAGCCCCATGCACACGATGGCCGATGGCCAGGATCGTTATACCAACAGCGTGCTGGCCATAGATAGCGATACATCGGTTTCAGCCCTGATGCAGGGCCAGCAGGTGCCGGTTTATGACAAACGACATCTGGTGCCGTTTGGCGAATTTGTTCCTTTGGGTTTTCGCTGGTTTGTTGATGCCCTGAATATTCCACTGGGCGACTTTGATCGCGGCAGCCAGGGCCAGGAAAGCTTTGCCGTCCATAATCAGCGGTTCGCGCCCAATATCTGCTATGAAGATGTCTTTGGCGAAGAATTGCTGCCTGCCTTGCGTACCCAGGCAGACGGCACGCCAGGGGCCAGCATATTGTTCAACGTCAGCAATCTGGGCTGGTTTGGCAATACGTGGGCGCTAGGGCAGCATTTGCAAATCTCGCGCATGCGCAGTATGGAAACAGCAAGGCCCATGCTTCGCGCCACCAATACCGGTTCGACGGCGGCCATTGACGCCAAGGGCCGCGTATTGTCGCAATTGACCACAGCAACAGCCGGTATCCTGGATGTGCAGGTACAAGGCACGCAGGGCCTGACGCTATACACCCGGGTTGGAAACGGATTGATCGTTGTCATCAGCCTGTTGGGTCTGATCGTTGGTTTTATACAAAAGCGACGCACACGCGCCGCCGGATCCGGCACGCCCTGACGTCATTGCCCGGTAGCGGTACAACAAGCAGGTGCGGCGATAGCTAGACGACGGCCCCCTGGAGCACCAACCCGCGCAACCAGCCTGCTTAATGGAAATTACGGCTGCGCGTCTGCAATTGACCCAGTAAATGTGTCAGATTGACTAGCCGCTCCACAATCACATGTTGTACGCCATTGGCTGACTGCCAGCGTCCGTAGGCACCCATCAGACGGGAAGTGAGCAGTTCCTTGCGCTGGCGTTCCACCAGCGCTGGCCGCACCAGCAGATTGATCTGCCCATATTCATCTTCCAGCGTCACAAAAACGACTCCCTTGGCCGTACCAGGACGCTGCCTGACCGTGACAATACCGGCCGCACGCACCAGGCGCCGATCGGGTTGTTCCTGCAAAACCGCAGAAGAGGAAAACCGCATCTTGCTCAATGTGTCACGCAGTAACTCCAGGGGATGACGCCCCAGCGTCAGGCCCAGCGAATCATAATCGGCCACCATCGACTGCCCTTCAGTGAGCAGTGTCAATTGTGGACTCACCGTTTCATACACTGGCGCCTCCCGTAGAATATCTTTATCGGGCACGCTGACAACCGCATCCCACAAGGCAACCCTGCGATGACCGGCCAGGCTCTCCAGCGCATTGCCAGCAGCCAGCGCATTCAGGTCATGTCGGCTCAGGTCAGCGCGTCGCGCCAGATCGGCAACAGATTCAAAGGGAGCCTGGGCACGCGCCTGCACAATCCGCTGCGCCGCCGCCTCTTGCATTCCTTTAAGCTGATTCAACCCAAGCCTGACCGCCGGCTTGGGTTTGGACTGGGGCTGGCTGGAAAGACAATCAGAAACGTCTTCGGCGTGTTCTATCGCCGGTTTTGCAGTAACCGTGTCTGAAGTCGCTGTGTCTGCGGGCTGGGCAGTGGCAAACTCCAGCGTTGCCTCCCAGTTACTGATCTGAACATCGACAGGCAGTATCTTTACCTTGTGCCGCTTGGCGTCCTGGATCAGCGTTGAAGCACTGTAAAACCCCATGGGCAGGCTGTTGAGCAGCGCGGCCAAAAAGGCCTGAGGCTCATGACATTTGAGCCAGCTGCTGGTATAGGCCAGCAGTGCAAAGCTGGCGGCATGGCTTTCTGGAAAACCGTACTCGCCAAACCCCTGGATCTGGCGAAAAATCTGCTCGGCAAACTCCCTTTTATAGCCTTTGCCCAACATGCCGTCGACAATTTTATTGTAGAATTTTTCCAGTCCTCCTTTGCGTTTCCAGGCCGCCATCGAGCGCCGCAACGAATCGGCCTCCCCGCCGGTAAAGCCCGCCGCCTTCATGGCAATCTGCATCACCTGTTCCTGAAAAATCGGCACACCCAGCGTACGCTCCAGTGCTGACCTGACCTCTTCGCTTGGATAGCTAATCTGTTCGAGCCCCTGGCGTCGCCGCAGATAGGGATGCACCATTCCCCCCTGTATCGGACCGGGGCGAATAATGGAAACCTCGATGACCAGATCGTAATAACAACGTGGCCGCAAGCGCGGCAGCATGGTCATTTGCGCGCGCGATTCAATCTGGAATACACCGATGGTGTCGGCTTTGCAGATCATATCGTAAGTCTTGGAATCTTCCAGGGGGATGTCCTGCATTCGAACAAATGGCTTGCCGTATCGCAATGCCACAAACTCCAGCGCCCGGCGAATGACACTGAGCATGCCCAGCGCCAGCACATCAACCTTGAGAATACCCAGGGCATCCAGATCATCCTTGTCCCACTGCACCACACTACGGTTTTCCATGGCCGCATTTTCGATGGGAACCAGCCGGCAAAGCGGGCCGTGCGACATGACAAAACCGCCAGGATGCTGTGAAAGATGACGCGGAAAGCCCATGATTTTTTCTGCCAGATAAACCCATTGCATGGCAACAGACGAAGTCGGGTCCAGACCACTCTCCTGCATGCGCGCCATCAGATTGGCACGGCCATCCCAGTAATGATAGGAGCGCGCTACCGCCTCGATAATGATGGGATCGACGCCTAACGCCTTGCCCGTATCGCGCAACACACTTTTGACCCGATAGGTGATCACCACAGCAGTCAGCGCGGCGCGATCCCGACCATATTTTTGATAAATATACTGGATGACTGCTTCGCGACGCTGATGCTCGAAATCGACGTCGATATCGGGCGGCTCATTGCGCTCCTTGCTGATAAAACGCTCAAACAGATTATTTCCCAGCACAGGATTGACTTCGGTAATACCCAGACAATAGCAAACAGCGCTATTGGCGGCCGACCCCCTGCCCTGACATAAAATGCCCTGGGCGCGGGCAAATTTCACAATGTCGTAGACCGTCAGGAAATAGGCTTCGTATTCCAGCTCGGCAATAAGCTGCAACTCATATTCCAGCTGGCGTGTGACGCTGTCAGGTATTCCATCCATGAAACGCTGCTGTGCGCCGGCATAGGTTTGCTGGCGCAGATAATCTGTCGGACTCAGGTTTTCAGGACAGATGCCGCCAGGGTATTCATATTTGAGCTCTTTCAGACTGAACTGACATTGAAGCATCACCTCAAGGGTTTGTTCCAGGGCAGCGGGTGGGTAGAGATTGGCCAGTGTCACCAACTGACGCAAATGGCGCTCGGCATTGGCCGCGCGCGCGAAACCGCATTCCTGTACGCTTTTGCCCAGCCGGATCGCAGCCAGTGTGTCATGTACGGGCTTGCGTGAACGCACATGCATCTGCACCTGTCCGACTGCCACCAGTGGCACCCCGGTGGCCTCCGAGACCGCCATGAGCCTGCTCTTGTGAGCCGCATCCTGACCCTGGTGCAACAGCGTGAGCGCCAGCCAGCAACGCCCGGAAAATGCCTGTGCAACCCATTTGGCCTGGGCCAGCATCTGCTCATAGGATGAGCCATACTCTGGCACCAGCAGCCCCAGACACTCTGGCAGGTTCTGCAAATGGGTCAGAGAAGAATCGGCAGGACTGGTAATGTCGCTGGTCGTCAAATAATAATTGCCCTTGGTGGCACGCCGTCGTCCCAGGGTGATGAATTCGCACAAGTTGCCATAGCCCTCACGGCTTTGAGCAAGCACGACCAGTTTCAGATCGGGTGAATGTTCACCGGTATGCAGAGAAAAAACAGAACCCACAATCAGCTTCAAAGGCAGGCGCAATGGCGTTTCGACGGGTGGTACTGTCGATAGCGCCGACCCCGACCCCGCCGATGGCGATCCAGCGGACGCAACGGATGAATTGGATAAAGCGGATGATGGCGTCTGCGACAGCTGCGATAACCACGCGGGCAAAGACGGCAGTGAAGACGCGGCCTGTGCCGGATCGGCCTGCCCCGGCACGTAGCCTGCCTTTTCCAATGCCTTCTTTTTCCTGCGTTCCGCTTCGTCCAGGATGGGCTTGTTCAGCCGTTCCACTTCCGCGTGGGCGCGCACCACGCCTGCCACGGAACATTCGTCTGTTATGGCCAATGCCATATAATTGAGTTCGAACGCCTGCTGCACCAGCTCCTCGGGATGAGACGCGCCCTGCAGAAAACTGTAATTGCTCTGGCAATACAATTCGGCATAGCTGGGCAGCGCGTATGAAGAAAAAGAAGGCGTCGTCATGACCTGGTCCTGTTACCCGAAAACCCCGTGCAGAAACCAGCGCCAGTGACCATAGCGCTCACGAAACAGCCAGTAGCGTACGCCGGTATTGTCTTCTGCAACAAAATAGTCTCTGAGCGCCCACCCTTGCCACCAGCCATCCTCGATTCTTTCGGGACCCTGCACAATACGTAATGGTGAGCCATACCAGGGACGATGCTTGCGCACAGACAGGAGCAGCGGCTTTTCCAGCAACCAGCAAGGCCGCGCCACGCCTTCAACAACGGACCCGGCGACGCAAGCCGTGTTTACCGGCCCCCACTGGTTAGCAACTTCGGGCCGATGGTCGGCGACCGGCGCAGGCACCAATACCCGATCATGTCCGAGCCTGGCCAGAATGATTTCAAGAACCCGTTGACGATCCTGAGGCGTTCCCCCGCGCTCAGGAAACAGATCGTCGGCCACCGGCGCCGTCTCCTGTACTCTGGCAGCCTCAAGAGTCACGGCAATAATGGGTGCAGCCAGTTTCAGATGATGCAGGTGCTCCTGCAACAAGCGCATCAGGTGGGCTGGGTCCCGGGTGGGGACAGCAGTCGCCAGTTCCACCCGGGATGGTTCGCGCGCATGACGACCACGTTCATGCTCAAGAAGCAGGACAAGTTGTGTGACCGCCCGCTGATGCCCCGCCAGCCAGCCGCAAAGCTGCTCGATCAGCCGACCGGCTACCCTGCCAACGGCTTCTGCATATTCAATTCGTTCCACCAGTTCTATCCGCCCCTGAAACTGCAACGGTGCGACAACCCATTTGAATATTTCAGGTGCGCTCCCGTAGGCGGCATCAAGAACCTGCAAGAGCTGCCGGCTGGTGCGCCGCTGCAACCCGGCGCGCGGCAGTGCCCGCATGGCCCCCAGGGTGGCGCAACCAATGCTGCCCAGCCAGGCTTCATAAGGGTGCGCGGCCGGCAACGCCCCGACCGGCAAAGCGTCCAGCCGGCGAATCTGGGTGCCCGGTTTCAGACAGCGGCGCAAGCGCGCGCACGCGCAGGTTGCCAGCAGCCAGGCGCCGCCAGCCGTTGTGGCAATCGCGCAGCTTGCACTCAGGCAGAGACCATGCAAGGTGCCCTGGATGCGTCGGTAAAGCCGCTGGATGCCACCAAAAAGACTAAGACTGGCGGTGACATCCAGCAACAGGGTATCCCGCTCCCCCAGCGCGAGCTCGGGTGTGTACTGCAACAGCGCCAGCGACGTCGCCTGGATTGCCGAATGATGAATATGCTCATCGTATTCGGTAAGAACGGCCTGGGGACACAGGGTATTGACGCCGCTGATGCGCATGCCCGGTTGCACACCTGCCGCCCGGGCAGCAGGCGAACACACCCGGACCTGGCCATGATCAATCACAACGGCCGCTGTGTTGCGCCAGTCAGGGCAGAGTGTGTCCAGCGTGGGGTGTAGCAGATGTACGGCTATCCATGTTCGCATGGCGGGACTCGATAAAAGCAGCAGAAGAGGAATCGGAAGCGACCCCAGGATAGAGGCCCCTACCGGATGCATCCGGATAAAGTGAGAGATGGACAGGATGTTCACTGACACTGCCGCGACGTTTGACAATATGCACGTGAAGCCCCCTGGGCACCGGGTGCAGCGCAAGCCGCAAGGGTGCCGGTGAGGATTGTCGGGCAGCGGACAGGTCCCGAACCAGTACGAATAACGTGTCACCCTTTTGCGCCGACAATTGCAGGCGACGCAGGGCACCATCGCGCAGAGCATGTTGCCATAACACCAGCGCCGCAAAAGCCCCGCTGTTCAGGACATGTTCTGCCGCCCACAGGGCATCGGCAGTACTTTGCGGAGAAAGCCAGAGCAGGCGGGAAGGTGCGACCCCCCAATGCGCCCACGCGCAGGCCTGCGGCGCATACGGTGGCTGAATAAGCACAATGGGCCGTTGCTCGAGGCTGGCACTTTCCATGCCCGCAGCGGTTGAGGCATGATGCAACTGACGCACCCGGTGCCCGCAAAAAAAAGGCTTGAACAACTGGATCTCTCCAATACCGGCGCGAGGCGTCATGACCTCGATCAGGTTGCCCAGTGGCCAGCCGCCACCGGGCAATTGGGCCGAGATTTCAGGATAACCGGTATTGGCGTAAAGACCTGGGGAGCGGGCGATTTGCGACGCTCGCCACAGCGCGGGATGAATGCGTTCCGGCGCAGTCAGGATAGAAGACGCGCCAGCACCCTGCCCGCCCCGTTGCGCCGGCATTTGTTCGGCTGATGTTCTTGAAAAAGGCGCTTCTGGAAATCGTACCCCGGACGCGGATGACCCAGCCAGGGAGCCTGAACGCTCCACTAGATGCGAGACACACGCAACATCTTCGGGCACGGCTTCGGGGATGCTTTCGGAGTTGCTTTCCGGCAAACTGCCAAAGCGGGCGCCCGGTGTCGTTTCAGTGATTGTTTTGGAGGGTCTTTGCGCTGTATTTTTCATCATGGCAATTCCTTTTAATACTGTATAAGTATACAGTATTTTTAAAATCACCATTCTTCGGAAAACCGAGGCGCTTGATCAAGATCGTCTACATAACAGTGCAGATGCATTACACTTAATACACTGTTCTTTTTCTCTTTACTCTCAGGAATGACTTATGAAAATTACCTCTTCCCTGCTTTTTTCACTGTTTATCGTCGTGCCTGGCATGGCCGCTGCACAATCGAATCATCAGCAGGAAGCCCAGGCCATCAATGAGGCAAAAGTGACGCTTGCGCAGGCAGTGCAAACGGCCGAATCAGAAACCGGCGCCAAAGCGGTTGAAGTGGATTTTGACCGGGAAAACAACGTCTGGTCATATGAAGTGACAACCCTCAAACCCGGCACCAAATATGAACTGGTCATCGATGCCAATACAGGCAAGGTTATCTCTCGCAAGGAAGAACAAAAGCAATAACGGCCAGGCAGGCGCTCGATATATTCGGGCGCCTGCGCCCATTGTATCTGTCATTATTACAATGACAGCACCACGGCTGCCATCTGACTATTCAGGTATTGCAATCTAGCTATCACGCCTGCGCTATCGCAATTCAGCTATCACAGGCGTCATTACTCCATTTTCTTTGCCCAACAAGCGCTTACCGCCTTGCCCACACGCAGATCATGCCGGCAACAACGCCTGACCCAGCGCCCTAGCGGCCAATAATCGCCGCCTGCTCATCGCCAGCCTTCAAATGCAAGTCTGAATACGGATCCTCCTGCTCGATGTTGATGCGCATGCGGATGGGTTTTATATTGCCAAAAATAGTGGCAAAGGGCGTATCCTTGGCATCGTTGCCACGTGCAATAACCACCAGACTATCGGGCGGCGCCAGCCTTGTGGGGTCAAACTTGATCCATCGCCCGCCCAGGTACGCTTCAAAAATCGCGTGGAAATCCTGCGGTGGCTCTTCAAAATAGACATAGCCCACGCAAAAGCGGGCGGGTATATTCAATGCACGGCAAAACGTGATGGCCAAATGGGCAAAATCCCTGCATACGCCTTTGCGTTTTTCAAATACATCGGCGGCTGAAGTAGTGGAATCTGAATACCCCACTTCATATTGAATATTTTCCTGTATCCAGTCAATGATTGATTCAACCAGTACGATGCCATCGCCCTGAGCGCAGAAAAGAGCCTGCGCCTGGGCCGAGAGTACATCCGATTCACAATACCGGCTTGGCCGCAAGCAGGGAATGGTTTTCTTTGGCAGACGCCCGATGGGATAAATGGCAGCCTCGGACGCTCGCCTGGCATTGTTGGTGACAACGCTGACCGTGTAATCGACATTGATTGTTCCTTCCCTGGCAGGAAACGAGACGAAGCGTCCGCCCACGGCATCGATATTTTTCTGAAAATGCACAGGCGTCTTGCTCCCATTGCCGTCGATATAATCCACACTCAGGCACTCTTCCAGAATCAATTGGCTTTTTTTGGAAACCAGCATATTCAGAAAAAACTCACTTGCCGAAAATATCTCATATTCCAGCGAGGTTCTAATTCTTGTTACGAGCATCCCAGTACTCCATTTATGTAAATGATCCGGCAGACGATTGCCGACCCTGTGAATCTGACCAGCTTACATGAAAAGAGTCAACCAGCGAGCTTGCGGACGCAGACGATTGCAGATCCCTGGGAAAACACCCATATGGGCATGTGTGTGCCCGATATGGGAATGCTATAGCTCCGCCTGCGCAGGAGCCACGATTGCGCCTTTGATGCCATGCTTGTTCATGGCGTCCTGAATAAACCCGCTCCTTTTCATCTCTTCCACGAATTCTGCCAGGTACCCCAGTGCTCGGGATCCTCGGCTGCGTGGTACCCCCATTGCCTGGCGGATCGTCATGAAGCTGCCTGGGATCAGGCGCAGGCCGGGATGCTTCAATGCGTCAGCTTCCAGTTGCTGACGAACGCCTGCAGCGACATCCGTATTTTCACTCAGAAACGTTTCAACTACAGTCGGGGACGTGAGCGCGCGCGTGATTTCGGCCCGCTTGAGCTCACGGCTAAGGAACAGGTCATATGCGCTGCCCTTTCCAACCGTCACGCGGATACCCTGCTGGTCAACAGCCTCCAGCGAGTCAATGGCCGATTCTTCTCTCACGAGATAGGCGCCCTCAATGTGAATGTAGGCAGCGGTGAAGGCGATTTCTGCTGCACGCATGGGATCGATGGCAAAAAAACCGATATCCGCTTTCTCTCCGGATACGGTTTCAACAGAACTGCCAGCGCTCTCCAGCACAACGAGATCGAGGGGAACGCCCAGCCGGTCGGCAAACGCATGAGCCAGGTCAACAGATATCCCGGTGGCATTGCCTTGATGATCGCGTCCGGCAAGGATGGGATTTCCAAGATTAATAGAGGCTCGCAGTCGGCCGGCAGGCGTGAATGCAGCGAGAATAGCAGAGTCAATTTTCATAGGATAGGCAAATAATTGATGATGTTTCAGACATTGTAACGGGAAGCATGTCCGCCGCAACACAGGTTAATACGGGTGGGTTCAAGCGTGTCGCCAAACCACGCGTTGATGGCGGCCAATCTTTCTCCCACATAAAAAGGTTCACCGGATTCGTGCAGCCTCATGCCCAGATCATGGCCCGGAACCAGCAAGGTATCGGGAACACGTTTCCAGATATCCCATATCCGCTTCAGGGTATCTGCGCTGGCCTGTGCGTCGCAGGTATCATTGACACTGCCGGACAGAAGTTCCGCCCGGTTCTTGGCGGCATCCCCGGTAAAAAGAATGGCCTGCTCCGGTAGGTCGACATAGAACAGCAGATGACCCGGTGTATGTCCCGGTGATGCAATGGCTGTTATACCGGGTAAAAAAGTGTCTCCGTCCTGAACACGCCGGACGTTGGGCGAATGTGCCAGTTCACGCACGTACAGTTCCGGCAGAGGGTTAAATCCCGGTGGCTGCGCAGAGGCCCAGGAAAGTTCCTTTGCGCCAATCCACACCGTCGCATTGGGAAACAGAACGAAATTGACTGCATGATCATAATGCGCATGCGTCAAAACCACATCCGTAATTTCCTCCGGTGTTACGCCGCGACTTTTCAGTTGCTGCTCCAGAAAATGACGGACGCCGAAAGCCCCCACATCCACCAATATCCTGTGTTGTTCACTGCGCAGCAGGGTTGTTGTACTCCAACCCAGGCCACCGTTACAAACGGAGCGACCGGGATAGCCTTGCACCAATACGTCTACCTTGTACATGATTCACTCCGCCTTTATGTCGGCATCAATAATGAGCTTGCGATATCTATCCAAATCGGCTTTGATCTGCGCGGTGAACTCGTCCGGTGTGCCTGCGATGATCTCGTTGCCACCCTCTTTGCCCAGGCGCTGAATGACGTCAGGCTGGCGCGAGGCATAAACAACAGCTTCATGCAATTTTGCAATGATGTCGGGCGGTGTACCGGCAGGCGCCAGCAAGCCTTGAAATTGCGTAATGTCAAAGCCTTTATAGCCGAGTTCCTGCATCGTCGGGATATCAGGCAGGGCCTCGGCCCGTACCGGACCGGAGACCGCATAACCTCGTAATTTCCCCGACTGGATGTGAGGTGTTGCTGTCACAACCGTATCAAACGTGAAAGTGAGCAGTCCGCTCAGGATATCCGTCAGCGCTTGCGCGTTGCCCTTGTAAGGTACATGAGTCATTTTCGTATGCGTCATGACAGACAGCAGCTCGCCAGCGAAATGCCCGCCCGCACCGATCCCGGCTGACCCGAACGTGACCTCATCGGGCTTTTCTTTTGCCTTGCGGATCAGGTCATCAACACTGGCAATGGGTGATTTTTCGGGTACCACCAGTACGTATTGGTAGCGTGTAATCTGGCTGACAGGAGCCAGATCGGCAACCGGGTCATAGGGTGTTTTTTCATACAGCGATGGATTGACAACCAACGGACCACTGGCAGTCAGCACCAGCGTATAGCCATCGGCCGGTGCCTTGGCAACGACATTCGTGCCGATCATGCCGTTAGCCCCCGGCTTGTTCTCCACAACAAAACTCTTTCCAAGGTGCTCCGACATTTTCTGGGAAATAATCCTCGCCGTAATATCCGCTGCACCACCGGCAACGTAGGGAACAATCACGCGGACGGGTTTGACGGGGTAATCGCTGGCAATTGCCGGCGAAGAAATCATGATTGCCGCGACCAGGGCTGCTGAGAACATCGAAATTTTCACGGTTATGTCTCCGGTGATACGCAGTCAAACAGAGTGCGACGGGGTTTTTGCGTACTGCTGTAACAGACCGAGCACATCGGCATCGATAGTGATGCCTTCGGACTTCTGGCGCCTCAGATTGTTCAGTTCAATCTCTCCTGGCTGGATAACCGGACGGGTCTGGTCTGCAGGCGGGCTGTCATGCAAAATGGTGGCAAAATCATTCATACGTTCTGTCAGCCACTGCGTTGAGCCAAGCTTGCGCGTGTCAATCAGGATGAAGAAATGCCCCAGGTTCTGTGGTTCATCGGGAGCATCAACCCAGGATTTGACATGTGTCAGGTAAGCGGCATTCGACAACAAACCCGCGAACAAATCCACCATCAGCGCCAGGCCATAGCCCTTATGCCCACCGATAGGCAGCAGGAATCCGTCCAAGGCTTCCTTGGGGCTATGCGTTGGCTTGCCCGAGGCGTCTGTTGCCCACGTGTCCGGGATATCGCTGCCGGCCTTGAGCGCATTGCGAATTTTGGCGCGAGCGACAACGCTCATGGCCATATCAAGCAGAAAGTGATTACCCGTCGGATTGGGTATAGCAAAGCCAATAGGACTGTTGCCAACCCGCGCGTCTGTTCCCCCCCAGGGTGCAATCGTGGTCGTGGCATTGCTGCCGATGATACTGGCAAATCCGGCTTCCGCGGCAATCAGCCCATAAGGCGATATCGGGCCAAAATGATTGCTTTGTCGTGCGAATGCCATTCCGATGCCACAATCCTGCGCCGCCTCCATGGCTGCCCGCAGCGCGTGCATGCCGACCAGCGGACCGATGCCGTTATCACCATCTACCAGGCGAAGACCGGCAGCCGGCTTCTGGGTCGTAATATGTGCATTTGCATTAATGCCGCCCACCTGAATGCGGGACCCATAGGATTCGATCCGACTCAGGCCATGTGTGGAGAGCCCGAACAAATCCGCCAGTACCAGAATGTTCACCACATCTGCCGCATTTTCGGGCGCCAGCCCCAGGTTCTGAAAAGCGGCAACGCCGAGCGCTGTCAATTCATCTTGCGGGACAATAACTTTGTTATTCGTTCTGTTGTTCATACGGGTTTCCTAAAAATAAAAACTGACTATTCGACCGAAAGCCTGGCGCTATGCACCACTTTGCGCCAGCGACGCTCTTCGGAATCGATAAAGGCGGCGAACTGCTGTGGACCTGCGCCGGATATCTCGCTAGCGTCATATTCCATGCGCTTGCGGACCGACGTCGATTGCAATGCCACAAGTGCGGACTTGTGCAAGCGTTCGACGACGTTCTCCGGTGTTCCGGCGGGCGCCAGCAGACCGAACCATTGGGAACTTTCAAAATCTGGATAGCCCTGTTGCTCAACCGTTGGAACATCAGGAAGAACGGCAAGGCGTTTTCTGGAGCCCACGGCAATGATTTTTATTTTTCCTGCCTGCGCAGCCGGTAACAAGCCTGGTGTGCCTGCTGCCGCAGCATCAATAAAGCCGCCAAGAAGATCATTCAATTGCGCTCCTGTACCTTTGTAAGGAACATGAACCACATTGATTTTCGTCGCTGTCTTGAGCATTTCAAACGCAAGGTGACCGGCACTGCCATTGCCCGCCGAGCCGTAATTCATGACGCCGGGCTTGGATTTGGCAAGCGCCACGAATGATGAGAAATCCGCCGCATCAACACCGTTGCCCAGTGCGAAAACCATCGGAAGCTTGGCCAGCAGTGTGATTGGCGCAAAATCCCGACGAGGATCATATGGCAGCTTGGGAATCATGGACGGATTGACGGCCAAGGTGCCGACATGCCCCAGAATCAGGGTATAACCATCAGGTTTGGCGCGAGCCACTTCCGTTGTCGCAATCATTCCCTGGGCGCCCCCTTTGTTCTCTACGACAACTTGCTGACCCAGATCCTTGGACATTTCTGATGCGACCGCCCTGGCGACGACGTCAGAGCTTCCCCCGGGCGCGTACGGAACAAGCAGGCGAATGGGTCGTTCAGGCCAGGTCTGCGCCTGTGCTGCGGCAACAGGCAGAAAAAACAAGGTGCTGCTTAAAAGGCCCATCAAGGCCTGGTTGAACGAACGTTTTTTTCTCATTGAAAGGTCTCCTCTGCGGTATCGCGTCTTATCAATTTTGCTATGCGATATGATAGATAGAGGTTGAATATGAAGTAAAGTGCAAAAATTCGATTGATTATTGATGAAAACGCATGAAATTTGATTTGATAGATTTACGGACATTCCTGGCAGTCGCCGATCTTGGCAGTTTTCGTGCCGCATCAGAAGCATTGCATTTGTCGCAGTCCGCCCTCTCGCGTCGCATAGACAAACTGGAAGCGGCCCTGGGCGTGCAGCTTCTGCTGCGTACAACACGCAAAGTCGAATTGACAACAATCGGTCGTGGCTTTGTCCCCCGAGCGCGCAACGTGCTCAATGAACTTGAAAATGCGCTTGTCGGTATACAGGAAGTGTCAGAACGTCTGTCAGGACTGGTGACCATCGCCTGCGTCCCATCGGCGGTGGCCTATTTCCTGCCAGGCGTCGTTCGCACTTTTCATGAGCGGTATCCCCGCATCAGCATTCGCATTATTGATGAGTCGTCGTCACAGGTTTTGACGGCAGTCGCGCGAGGCGAAGCCGACTTTGGCCTGACTTATATTGGCGTGAACGATGCGGACATTGATTTCACCCCGCTGCTTGAAGAACCTTTTGTTGTCGCGGTTCGGCGAGATCATCCCCTGGCGCAACAGAAGATCGTCGATTGGGCCGACTTGAGCGCATACGAATATATCAGCCTTGCTCAGGGCAGCGGAAACCGCTTTCTGATCGACCAGGCGCTGGCACATGGCGGGGTGCGGCCGCGCCATTTTTGCGAAGTGCAGCATGTGCCTGCTTTGGTAAGTATGGTGGAGGCAGGATTAGGTGTGGGCGTTGTTCCCCGGCTTGCGATGCCCGGTGCAGAGCATGCGTCTCTGGTGAGCTTGCGGCTATGCAACCCGCAAGTGACCCGCAGCATAGGATTGATACACAGGCGAACCAAGGCGCTGAACCCTGTTGTCAAATTGTTCTACGATTTGCTGGTGAGCAGTGCCAACACGCGTTGATCGAGCTTACCCGTAGTAAAGGCGGGATGCCGTATTTATTCTTATTAAGTTCCTGACAATCCGTCCCTCCAGCTTGCGCTTGAATGCATCCCACAGCGCTGGCAAGCACCGGGTTGGTATGCGATCTGTTAGCGCAAGGTTTGCCCGATAGCAGAAAATTGCCCGGGCGGGCAAGACTGCCAATACGCAATGCCATATCAATCGCCCTTCTTATTGCTAAGAGAGACAGAAAAATATAAACCCCGGCATTGCGCAATAACCGGATCATGCTGGCTCTTGCCAGCACGCCAATCAGAAAGCGCAATACCGGGGCGGGAATTGGTCCACAGGTACGGGTTCGAACCGTAAACCTCCTCGTGAAGTACTCGGATACTCTACCAGTTGAGCTACCTGTGGATTTCCTATTTTCCGGTAAACCGGCGAGAGCATCAACTCAAAACGCGAGTGTAAAAATATATAACAGAAATGCCCGTTGCAGGCCTTCGAACCAAATTTTTCTATGTCCCTCCGATACCTGATCATTGGCATGCTGCCCGCCATCCGCGACTAACGTCCTGCATGCAGATAAAAACTCACTGTGCTGGTCCGCCCCACAGGAAATCAATTCCAAGGTTTGAACACAGTGGCAAGCCTTTTCTTCCGAATGCTCATTGCTGACCGGTTGACCACATCCGCTGACCGATCCATACCCCGGTATTGTCAATCGCTACGAACCGTTAAACACACCCTCTTTGCGCAGCAGGTCGCAAACCCAATGCTGAAATATGCGGATACGTGCAGGCACATTGCGCCGCCGGGCATAAAGAAAAGTCAGCGGCATGGATGGCGCGCGAAATTGCGGCAGTACTTCGATCAGTTCTTCAGATTCAAGCAGATCGCGCACATCAAATGCCGGAATCTGGATCAGCCCCATTCCGGCAAGCGCGGCAGCCAGATAGCCTTCCACGTTATTGACCGAAATCACACTGTTCATGGCGACCGCATTCAGTTTGCCGTGAACCACATATTCCCAGGCCGGCATGGCTATCGGAAACCGCGAGGCATAGTTCACCACCTGATGCGTACCCAGCGCGTCAGGTGTTGCGGGAGTGCCCATACGTGCAAGATAAGCCGGGCTGGCACAGGTAATAATATCGATATCGCCGAGCTTTCGGCAAATCAGATCGGAGTCGCTCAGTTCACCCACCCGTATGACGCAATCGATGCCTTCGGAAACAAGATCGACCATGCGGTCGGTCATGCTCACTTCCAGTTCGACGTCAGGGTGCATCGCGATCAACGACGGTAGCGCGGGAATGATGATGCGCCGGCCGATGCGACTGGGCATATCGATTCTGAGCCGACCTGTCATTTGCTGTGAGTCCGGATGAAACATCTGCTCGGATGCTTCGATCGCATCCACGATTTCACGCGCAGTCTTGACAAACTGTGTTCCCTCGAAGGTGGGTGTCATGCGACGCGTTGTACGGCGCAAAAGCTGAACACCCAAGCGATCCTCCAGCTCCTGGATCAGAGTGGAAACCGTCGAGCGCGGCAAACGGAGCGCTTCGGCTGCACGCGTGAAATTACCGCTCTCCATCACCTGGATGAAGACCTGCATCTGCCTGATTCGATCCATAGCTCATTAATTGTTCGTGAATACTGACCTAAGACGTCAACAATAACAGCTTTATTTGAAATTTGCGATCAATTAATCTGTATGACAAACGTGGCAATACGTCGCGTCCCAAATTCAGAGGAAAAACATATGTCCCGAAATACTATTGAAGGAAAAGTGGTTCTCATCGCAGGCGGTGCAAAAAACCTGGGCGGACTGCTGGCGCGCGAATTCGCACAGCACGGTGCCAAAGCCGTAGCCATTCACTATCATGGCGGCCAGGCCAAGTCAGCCGCCGACCAGACGGTTGCAGCAATCGAACAGGCCGGCGCCAAGGCAGTGGCCTTCCAGGCTGATCTGACCAGCGCGGCCGCCATGGAAAAACTGTTTGCAGACACCATCGCCGCAGTGGGGCGACCGGATATTGCCATTAACACAGTTGGCATGGTTCTAAAAAAACCGATGGCAGAAGTCACGGAAGAGGAATTTGATCAGTCCAGCGCGGTGAACGTCAAATCCGCTTTCTTCTTTCTCAGGGAAGCAGGCAAGGCAGTCAATGATAATGGCAAGATCTGCACTCTGGTCACCTCTCTGCTGGGTGCCTATACGCCTTTTTATTCAGCCTACGAAGGACTGAAAGCACCTGTTGAACACTTCACCCGTGCCGCTTCAAAAGAGTTTGGCGCGCGGGGCATTTCGGTGACTGCCATCGGCCCGGGCCCCATGGACACGCCGTTCTTTTATCCGGCCGAAGGTAAAGAAGCGGTGGAATATCACAAGACGGCGGCAGCCCTGTCGCCCTTCTCCAAAACCGGGCTTACTGATATTGAAGATATCGCGCCATGGGTCCGTTTCATGGTGTCGGAAGGCTGGTGGATGACCGGCCAGACCATTCTGGTCAATGGTGGCTACACCACAAAATAATAGCTCGCTCAACTCAATTGCCTTCCACTGAACCGTAGCCTGAAAGCCGGACACCGAGCCGGTTTTTGGGATCAGTTCAATCTTGTTGACGGGATACACCGCATCTGTGTTTTGTCCCGCAAGAAAATGATCTAAAACACCTGCTCGCATACGCGGCATGATTTTATTGCTCTGGAGACCGCTACAACGCCGCAAGGCACATAACCAATGACCGCGCATTAACGGATTGCCGCAAGCTACTGCCCGCAACCAAGCATGGACGGGAGTTATTTCATATGTGATTGTATGTACGCTGGCCGGCCCGCTGAGCGGCTGCCAGGCGCTGGATGATATGCAAGCAATGGATATCGCTAGCAGAGCGTTACGCAGGGTATCCAGCCCGGTGCGCCTCATTTGGCCAATGCATGCTGAAACGGCAGGCGCTTAATGAAAACGAAACCGAAAGATCGCTGGATCGGATGCAAAGAGACGAAGCCGCCAGATACAGCAAATAGGTACTGCCAACATAGTATGCCGCCTGTCATGATAGACAACAGGCCATCTATCTCCCGGCTACGCCGGAGAGATACCCTCAGACTTTTCAACACGTGCAGCTTGTACTGGCATGGTGAAAAATATGACATGGGTACCAGCGTCAGGCAGTGGAAAATCAAAAAAAACACACCAGCATGTGAAGTGCAAAAAACTTCCTGGCGTACAACCAACAATTTTCCGTCATGACATGACACCACCACTGCCAGACGGTAGGCAGCATGCGGCCTGGCTATATGCCAGAATCACAACAAGACTCATGCAGTGCACGAAAAAAACCATCAGGCCGATTTTTCTGGATAAGTCAATTGACGATATTGGATGTTATGTTATAACATTGCAATTAATTACCAACCCTCTGCAGGATAGTCAATGTCATGAGTATTTCATCGAAGTTAATTCAGATCGCGGTATTTTCGTGCGCGCTTACCGCAAGCGCGGGCGCCCAGACGCAGCAACATGACCACGGCCACGGCCACGGCCACGGCCATTCACATGATCAAGCGCATGGCGCCGAGACAAATAAAAAAACCGCAGCCAAAGGTTTTTTTGCAGATGCTGATGTAAAAGATCGCAGCCTGTCTGATTGGGAAGGAGACTGGCAGTCCATGTACCCGCTTCTGCAAACCGGCGCGCTCGATAAGGTAATGGCACATAAGGCAGAACAGAAAAAAGACAAGACGGTAGACGAATACAAACAGTATTACGAGGCCGGATACAAGACCGACATTGATCGCCTGGTCATCAAGGATGACACCTTTACCTTTTATCAAAACGGGAAAAATTACAGCGCCCAGTATAAATACGATGGCTACAAGATCCTGACTTACAAAGCTGGCAACCGGGGAGTGCGCTACCTATTTACCAAGCAACAAGGCGAAGCACAAGCCCCAGGATTTATACAATTTAGCGACCATATCATTGCCCCGAAAAAGGTCAGCCATTTTCATATTTATTTCGGCAATGAGGGCCACCAGAAGCTAAGTGAAGAACTGCACAACTGGCCTACCTACTTCCCGTCGGCATGGAAATCCAAAACCATTGTTCACGACCTGATGCACCATTAATTTGGCAACCGCCCGCCACACTACCCTGCCCAGGAATATGGCGGGCCCAGATCAACAACCGGCCCCCTTTGGCATGGCTTGGTTCCTGATACGGGTGCTGTTTTAACTCAATTCTCGTAGTACTTCCGGATGGCTTCCTGCAATTTTCAATAAAGTTTGAGCCGCCCCACTTGGCTCGCGTCGCCCCTGTTCCCATTCCTGCAAGGTACGTACAGAGACACCCATCAGCTTGGCGAATGTGCTCTGCGAGAAACCAGCATCAATACGGGTTTGGGCGATTTCTGTCATATTGACTTTGGTAGCGCGCGCAAATTTGTGATCCCTCATTTCGCGTACAGATCGTAGCAAGTCCGCCTCAAATTGCTTCATTTCTTTATCGCTCATCTTGCCACCTCATTTTTCAGTTTCAGCAAAAACTCGGTCGATAAGTTATCGAATTTTGCCTTGGAATAAGCAATCAAAAGGATAATTTCACCCTCCGACAGCGTATTGAAATAAATCACTCTGATACCGCCCCGTTTACCAGTGCCCGGCCGCCTCCACCGCACTTTACGCAAGCCGCCGGATCCAGGCATTACATCGCCACAATCAGGATTGGCTGCGATCCAGTGAATAAATTCCAACCGCTCATCCTCTGACCAAATGGAAGATGCTGTTTTTATAAATGTGGCGGTTTCATAGACGGTCAAGATCGTGGAAAGATTATACGTCAATGACGTATAATCAACAAGTCGATAACAGATAAACCTTGATCTGCGCAGACTTGACGTGAACAAACGCTATGTTGTAGACCAATAGACTACATATGCGCAGGATGCTTCCGAACAATTTCGGACACATCGTGGCTGGCTATCTGTTTGCAATCGAGCGCCGATTGCAGGCATATACAAGACATGGATGGGGAGCGATTTGGCGCAGTGTTTGGGCCAGGTATCTCGGCATTGAAGAGGAATTGGTGACCAGCCACCCTGAGTATTTTTCACTACAGGACATTCGACCAGCATCGATCACGGAGAAATTTGAGAGAAGGACAGCGGATGTGTACGATTTTGCCGCGCACGCAAGTCCGACGACGACCAATAGACATTATGACAGGAGGAAAATGAACGTTGCGAAAGCAACTGAATAGAGGGCTGAAAATCACCACTTACGAAAAAACGTCACCAATTCATATTATGAAATGATTGGAATGCGTTTAAGTGATTGATTTTAAATCAGATAATGGCGGAGCGGACGGGACTCGAACCCGCGACCCCCGGCGTGACAGGCCGGTATTCTAACCAACTGAACTACCGCTCCGCAGCGGTGAAATCTTTCAAACAATCTGTTTATAAAACAAAATGTCTGGCGTCCCCTAGGGGATTCGAACCCCTGTACCCACCGTGAAAGGGTGGTGTCCTAGGCCTCTAGACGAAGGGGACAGGACTGTACTAACTTTTCTCAAACCTGCATTTACGTTGGCATGTAAACACTGCCTGAAACTACTTACCAGTCAATTTAAGAATCCGAGATTCTATCACATTTTCTGGTTTCCTGCCAACAACTTTGTTGAAAATTCTTGGTGGAGATAAGCGGGATCGAACCGCTGACCTCTTGCATGCCATGCAAGCGCTCTCCCAGCTGAGCTATACCCCCACACGTCTCAACTAATGTTGTTTAGCGAAGAAGCGGAATTATGACTTCTTTTACGCTCTTGTGCAAGCTTTTTTGGCGATGCAATAAAAATACAACAATTTGCTTACCAGTTCGAGCTTGGCCGAACACAAATCATCCAACATCATGAGTCTGCCATCACCATGGCATTGCGTACGCGACGCGCTGCCAGCAAGACATCAGTCGCCGTCAAGCCGATGGGGCCCGTGCCCTCTCTGACCAATTGATCGGCAGCGGCGCCATGCAGCCACACTGCGCCGGAGATGGCCTGGGCCGCTTCGATGCCTTGCGCCAGACATGCGCCCAGCATCCCCGCCAGGACGTCGCCAGTGCCGCCCGAGGCAAGCCCGGGATTGCCGGTATTGTTCACATGGGTATCTCCCTGTGGCGAGCAGATGACTGTTTTATGGCCTTTTAGCACCGTCCATGCCTCATATTTCTTGCTGATTGCCACTGCGGCCCGCGCACGGCCCTGTTGCACTTGCGCCACGTCGCAATCGAGCAACCGTGCCGCTTCCTGAGGATGCGGCGTAAGCACCAGTGCGCGATTGCGCGCACCGGCGCCAATTTTCCCCTGCGCCAGCAAAGTCAGACCGTCTGCATCCAGCACCAACGGCATATCAAGGGTGGCCCGAAACACCTGATACAGCAGGCCCAGTGATTTTTCGTCCAGCCCCATGCCTACGCCAGCCACGCACACCGTCATCTGGCCCGAACGCAGTAACTGGTCGGCGCGCCCCAGCATGAGTTCGGGATGCGAGGGATCAACAACAAAAGGCAAATCATCAACAAACCCGACTTTCACTTTGCCTGCACCCTGCATCAGGGCTGCCCGGGCAGCCAGCAATGCGGCTCCGGTCATGCCAGGCGCTCCACCAATGACACCCACGGTGCCGAAGCTGCCCTTGTGACTATCAGCGAGACGGGGACGACACAGCGCGGGAAAATGTTGTCTTGCGTATTCGACAGTCATAGTGCTCCTTTGTCATTGCAGGGACCAGGGCAACCGCCCTTGCGGCGAAACGACAAGCTTCTTGCTGATGCCATTGCGGCTTTGGCTTTTTTGTCTTTCAGCTCAATGACAGCACAGTCGCACGGGTCCGTCAAGGACCGCGACGCGTTCGGCCGGCGCAAGGGCCGGCACAGGCAACTGTAGACATAACAGAATCCCACGCACGAGTAGCGTGGTAGCACTTTTATTTGCTCGCCGATCTCATGCGCTGGCGGCTATTGATGATGTGCATGCGCATGGCGGCACGCGCAGCATCGGCATCCTGCGCCGCGATGGCGTTAAATATTGCCTCATGCTCCATGTTCAGCCGCTGCTGGTACATGGCTTTTTCCTGATCGAATATCGCCAGCCGGCTGCGCGGTATCGCGTGCTTGCCCAACTGGCGCAGCAGATCCAGAAAATGCGAGTTGTGCGTAGACTTGGCAATCTGTTCATGAAACTGGAAATCAACATCCACCGAAATATCGCGGGAAATATCTTCCTTGACCAAGGCACGCAGAATGCGCTCAAGATCTGCCAACTGTTCGTCGGTGCGTCGCTGGGCCGCCAGGCCGGCCGCCTCGGACTCCAGACATGCCCGTACCTCCAGCACGCTGGCCAACTCCTGGGCCGTGCCCGGCGCCATGGTGCTGCGATCAAAAATCACATCTTTGACAGACGGTTCGCGCACGAAGGTTCCGACACCGTGACGCGTTTCGACCAGCCCACGCGCCTGCAATTGTGAGATGGCTTCACGGATTACACTTCTGCTCACGCCAAAGGCTTCGACAAATTCAGATTCTGTCGGGAGCTTTTTGCCCACTTCCAGACTGCCCGACTGGATTTTTTCGGTCAGTTGCTCGACCACTTCATCCGAGAGTGTTCTGCCTCTTTTTTTAATTGGGCCAGCGTTAATCAATAGGCGGGTTGGCATAGGTACTGTGGTCACCGTAAGAATAGTTTGGTTACAGGTAGGAAAAGTATGATTTTAAAACGTTTTTTCCTAAAAACGGCCAGAACGCCCCCGGTTCCGGGATTGTTCTGCGACATTTGAAAATGACAAGCCGGCTGACGCTGATCGGAACACCAGTATCAGGTTACCGGCGCCGGGTTAAACAGTACCAGTGAATTGTGCAATTTCAGCTTTTCGGCACACGATTGCTGGCGGCCACTGGCAATGGATATCATCAGATCAAACAGTTCCTGGCCCACCTGTTCAATGGTGGCCTGGCCGGTGGCAATCTGGCCTGCATTCAGATCCATCAGATCGAACCAGCGTCGCGCCAGGCTGTCGCGGGTCGCCACCTTGATCACAGGCACCGCCGCCAGGCCATAGGGCGTCCCTCTGCCCGTGGTAAAGACATGCAGATTCATGCCTGCTGCCAATTGCAAGGTGCCACAAATGAAATCGCTGGCTGGCGTGGCCAGAAAATTAAGCCCCTTGCTGGCCACTCTTTCACCGGGCGCGACCACGCCCCTGATCGCCGTCGTACCCGATTTGACAATCGAGCCCATCGCTTTTTCCACAATATTGGACAAGCCGCCGCGTTTGTTGCCCGGGCTGGTATTGGCGCTGCGATCTGCCCCACCCTGCTTCAGATAATTGTCATACCACTGCATTTCACGCAGCAGCGCCTGGCCGACCTCCGGGGTCGCGGCGCGGGCGGTCAACTGGGCAATGCCATCACGAACCTCGGTGACCTCCGAGAACATCACCGTCGCACCGGCCCTCACCAGCAGATCGGTCGCATATCCGACGGCCGGATTGGCGGTGACGCCTGAGAAGGCATCGCTGCCGCCACACTGCACCCCCACCACCAGCCCCGACAATGGACAGGGTTCACGCTTGCGGGCGTTTAACTGGACCAGTCGTTTTTCAGCCTTTGCCATGATTGCTTCGATCATGCTCGCAAAGCCGACATTCTCTTCGTCCTGAAGCGTAATCAGATATGGATCATCCTGCGCTATCGGAATGCTGCCGGCGGGAAACATCCGTGTGGCCTGCAGTTTTTCACAGCCCAGACTCACCAGCAGAATCTGACCGCCAAAATTAGGGTTCAGGCTCAGGTTACGCAAGGTGCGAATCGGTATTTCGGCATTCGGTGCATCAATCGCCACACCGCAACCATAACCATGCTCCAGGTAGACCACATCGTCTACGTTCGGATAACGCGGCAATAATTCTTCACGAATTTTGCGCACGGCAAATTCAACGACACCAGTGACACACTGCACGGTCGCACTGATGGCCAGGATATTGCGGGTGCCGACCGTACCATCGGCATTGCGATACCCATCAAAGGTCAGGCCTGACAACGGCGCGATCTCGCCTGGCCTGCGCGTTGCCATCGGCAACGCATCCAGCGACGGCGCCTGCGGCATGCGCAACATGGATTCATTGACCCAGGCGCCCGCCGCAACGTCGCACAGCGCGTGACCGATGACCACGCCATAACGGATGACCGGCGCATCCCTGGCAATATCCTGCAAGGCGACCTTGTGCCCTTGCGGCACCGCAGTCTGCAATGTCAGGCCACAGGCAAAGACAGTGCCAGCCGGCAATCCGCCGTCGTTGACAACAATAGCGACATTGTCCTGGCCACTGATTCGAATATATAAAGGCTTAAGTGTCTCTTGCAACATGTGTTCTCACCGTAAACGTACAAGCCCGGCCTGTTGATACCTGCCTTGGCCACCGACGCTGCACGATTGTCTACATAGCCACAAGGTGTTCTGGCGTCAGGGCCTCGGGCTAGCTCACGACAAATTATTGAGCGTCCAGCTTATGAATCAGGGCAGCCAGCGCCTCACTCTCCTGACCGGTCAGATTGGTCAGGGGTGCCCGCACACCGCCGGCATCGTGTCCGACAATTCTGGCGCCTTCTTTGACGATGCTGACCGCATAGCCCTTGCAACGATTGCGGATGGCTGAATAGGGAATGAAAAAATCCGTTATCAGCCGATCAACCGTTGCCTGGTCTCCTGCTACGATAGCACGATAAAAATCCATGGCTGTTTTCGGAATGAAATTGAATACTGCCGACGAATATACCGGCACTCCGAGCGCCCGATAGGCGGCAGCGTAGAACTCAGCAGTGGGCAGCCCGCCCAGATAGGACAGACGCTCACCCAGACGACGGCGGATCGTGACCATCAGCTCAATATCGCCTATGCCGTCCTTGTAGCCCACCAGGTTCGGACAACGTTCGGCCAGCCGCTCAAGCTGATCGGCATTGAGCCGGCAGAGCGATCGGTTATACACAATAACGCCCAGTCCCACCGCTTTGCATACCTGCTCCACATGCAGCGCGACACCGTCCTGGTCAGCTTCCGTCAGGTAATGCGGCATCAGCAGCAAACCCTGAGCGCCAGCCTTCTCTGCCTGCTGCGCATAGCGGATCGCCAGCCGGGTGCCACCGCCGGCCCCTGCAATAATCGGTACTTTGCCAGCGCAGGTTTGCACCGCAGTGCGTATCACATTTGAATACTCTTCCGGCTCAAGCGAAAAGAACTCACCGGTTCCCCCGGCGGCAAACAACGCGCTGGCGCCATAAGGCGCCAGCCACTCAAGCCGGCGTGCATAGCTGTCGGCGTTGAAATTGCCCTGCTCATCAAAATCGGTAACGGGGAAGGACAGCAGTCCTTCACTGACGGTCTGTTTCAATTCCTGTGGATTCATGGATACCCTGTCGTTGAAAAAATAGAAACGCAGCGCAAGTGCCGCAAGATATATGACAATCTTTTTACATCTTTATGTTGTATGACATCTTATTTCATTTGTCCATGTCAGACAAGTAGTTTGCGGCGGAATTCTGAAAAATGACCGATCACGCTTCTGCTGTTCGCTGCGCTGTCACTCGCCGCCCAGCCTGGCCACCCTCCTGACGTTTTGTGCCTGTCACTCCAACCTTGACCGCAACAAGCAATGTTGTGAATATGACATGATCACGTAAAATCGCACCATTGACTTCTGTTCACAGTAAGATAGGTGTCTGTCCGACGACCCTTGTCCATCGCCACCGGTACCGCCTCTCTTTTGTCCTGGCCCATGCTCAACAACGAATTATTCCCGCACCCAGCCTTCACTCTGACCCCAGAGACATTGGCGCGCCTGCAACACGGTATTCACGCGCTTTGCGATAATCCGGCATTGCGCGGCGGCAGCAAGCCGTTGTATTACCGATTTCTGGACTCACCTGTCGGGCCCATGATTGCCATGGCGTCGGATAAAGGCGTGGTGCTGCTGGAGTTTCTGGATACGATCGAGACGATCACCAAGGAAATCAACGATCTGCGTACCCGTTACGGCTATATCCTGAACCGGCAGGACCATCCCTGCCTGGATGCGGTACAGCAACAGATGGATGCCTATTTCGCCGGCCAGAGGCAAGCATTCGAGCTCGCTCTGGATGCACCCGGAACCGCTTTTGACGAAACCGTATGGGCGCATTTGCAACGTATTCCCTATGGCAGGACCTGCAGTTACGGCGACCTGGCCAAGGACATCGGCAATGGCGCGCATGCCCGCATTGTCGGCACAGCCAATCATCGCAACCGCATCAGCATTGTGATTCCGTGCCACCGGGTTATTGGTGCCGATGGCACGCTCACCGGTTACGGTGGCGGGCTGCCGCGCAAGCGCTGGCTGCTGGAATTCGAAAGCGTGCACGCGTGCCGCCCCTCTCTTGCAGGATGACATTCATGAAGCGCGACCCCAGCCTGCCATGCCCAAACTGGATGCCGGCCCGCTTTCCGGTCGTTGTCATCGCCCCTGGGCATGGTTGCTGCCGACAGCGCAACGACCGCCCCCCAATACAATATAACAGCCGGGCGGTTCACTGATGAGCACGGCTTGGCTGGCCAGCGACTGGTTCTGGAATGGGCTCTGGGCACTTTATATTATCGTGATCGGGCTATGGGTGGTGCTGCAAAAACGCCCACCGGTCTCTACGCTTACATGGATTCTGTTTCTAAGCTTTGTCCCGGTCGTAGGCTTTGTCATTTATTATTTTTTCGGCCCGAAAAAAATTACCCGCAACAAGATCAATCGCAGCATCAGCAAGCATCTTATTGAGCGCGATGATACGTTATGGAATGTGCGCATCCAGCCTTCGGACCTGACCGAGCAACAACGCCCCATCCATGACCTGGCCCTGCAGATTACCCACTACCCGCTGAGCTACGCCACCAGTTATCAATTGTTATCGGGCGGCGAAAAAACCTATGACCGTATTTTCGAAGCGGTGCGCCAGGCGCAGCATTACATTTTTCTTGAGTATTATATTTTTGAACAGGACCAGACCGGCACCACTTTGCGCGACATGCTGACCGAGCGAGCCAGCCAGGGCGTCAAAATCTACCTGATTGCAGATGCCATTGGTTCGCTGCGCCTGAACCGCCGTTTCATGCGCCCATTGCTCGACGCCGGAGCCAGACTGACCTTCTTTCACGACATCAGCCTGAAGCATTTGCTGTCGTTCATGAACCTGCGGAACCACCGAAAAATTGTCATCTGTGATGGCACGGTCGCCTTTACCGGCGGCATCAATATCAGCGACCAGCAGGACCGGCGCCGCAATAAACGGGCATTTCACGACGTTCACCTGGAACTGACCGGTCCGGTCGTCTCCTGGCTGGAAACCATTTTTGTGGAAGACTGGCACTATTCCACGCACGACTTGTCGGTCCGTCACATGCTGCGCGAGCACTATCGTGATCGTCTTGAACGCATGCAGGAACAGACCGAAGAAGATGCTCACAAAGCGCCTGCTGCGCGCCGCCTGGCCAATGATGAACAAAGCCCCGACACCCAGGTGGTTCAAGAAACGCCGCGCTGGATACGCACCCAGATCATCCCGTCGGGGCCGGACTTTGATTACGCCTCCATTTTGCGCGTAACGGTTGATGCCATACAGCGCGCACGTCATCGCGTCTACCTGACCACACCGTATTTCGTACCGGACGCCACTTCGGCCCAGGCATTGACCTCTGCCTCCCTGCGCGGCGTCGATGTGCGCATTCTTTTACCCAAGCGGACCGACAATTATGTGGTGACCAAGGCGGCACAATCCTGGTTTGACGATCTGGTTGCTGCAGGTATCCGCGTCTTCGAGTATGGTCCCCGCATGCTGCATACAAAAAGCATGATTGTGGATGACGATATTTCCTTTATTGGATCGGCCAATTTTGACAACCGCAGCTTTTATCTGAACTTTGAAGTGAGCGTGCTGTGCTACGAACGCGAAGCGAACCAGGCATTGCTGGAAGAATTCAATGCCTCCATGAAATATGCGCAGGAGGTACAACTGATGCACCAACCGTTCTTTTCCAGGCTGAGCAAGGCTGTTGCGCGACTGTTCTCGCCTTTGCTTTGAACCGCCTGGCGTAAACCGTGCATTTGCCCACAGGACAACCACGGCACCCGCTAGCTCGGGTCGGATAGCGACGCCACCGAAACCGGTAAGCCAGGCGTCACCGTGGTAATCTATACTCATTCTTTCATCCGCATGATTTATTCGATTGAGATCGCCCATTATGTCTACTTACTCATCCAGCACTTCAATCACAGACGATACGCCTGACGCGGCGTTAACCGAAACCCTGCAGGACAGCACCTTTATTTTTGAGGGCAAAATCATCAAGGTAACAGTCGACACGGTGGTCCTGCCCAATGGCAAGACGGCCACCCGCGAGGTGGTGCGACACTGTGGCGCGGTTGCCGTACTGGCCGTCACGCCCGAAGACAAAGTCGTTCTGGTCAGGCAGTTCCGCCATCCTACCGGCGGCCCCCTGTTGGAAATACCGGCAGGTAAGCTGGATGTCGATAACGAACCGCCCGAACAATGCGCTTATCGTGAACTGGCCGAAGAAACGCCCTATACGGCTGGCGGCATGACGCTGATACACACCTTTTATACGGCGCCTGGCTTTTGCGACGAATTGATGTACGTTTTCCGTGCCGAAGGCGTACGCCAGGACAGCACCCTGAACGCCGATGATGATGAGTTTGTGCAAACGGTGTTGATGAGCCGCGAAGAAGTTCGCCAGGCCATTGACAAGCAACAGATTCGCGATGCCAAAACAATAGTTGCATTGCAATCGTGGTTGCTGGAAAAATAATAAACGCGCCATGGCGGCTGGCATGATGCAGCGTTCTCGCATCACACCAGCCGCGCAACGGGCGCCATACGTCAGGGCGATAGCCCGACGCTGCCGATATCGTCCGGGCTGGACAGGCTAAGCAATTTGGTTTCAGTCTGCGCCAGGCGTACCCCCGCCGTGGCAAATATAAAGCCGCCGACCGGCGCATTCACCGGCGTCACCGTCAGCGCAACCGGATCCACGATTTCAGCCAGCAACTGGTCACGTTGCACCCACTGGCCTGCAGCAACGTGATACACCACGATACCGGCACAAGGCGTGACCACATAGGCCAGTCCGCCCAGGGGGTGCGGCTCGCAGCGCAATGGCGGCATTGGCGTTACCTGGGCGGCAGGCAACCTTATGTAGCCCTGCTGGTTCAGGTATTGGATCAGCGCAAGCGCATCACGCTCGGCATACTCGTGCGTCAGATCGCGGTCACCGCGCAATTCGACGGTCGCCGCAAAACAGGCCAGCGGAATGTTCGCCTCTGGATATACGCCTTGCAATTTCAGCCAGGGGGTGGACACCATTTCGTCAAACGAACACGACAGGGAATCTTCGGCCAGCAACTGGCATTCGCTTTGCAGATACCGGGCCAACGGTTCACAGCGGTCCCACACCTGAGGCAGGGAATACACATGCATGACAGCACGGTTATCACAATGCAGATCCAGCACGACATCGGCATCACACGCCATTTTCAGCAGCGTGATATGCAGCTCGTCAATCAGGCGGGCGGGCGCCAGCGCATCCAGCACATCCCGCATTTTGCCGCGGATCAGCGCCAGATTGGCCTGGGCGTCTGCGCCGGGCTTTTCGCGGCTACTTTCCAACGCAGTCAACAGGTTCTCGTATAGCGGGACACCGGTAAGTCGATTGAAATTCTGTCCGGTCGGCAACTGGAAACGGCCAATATGCTCATAGAACAGGGTTTGCGACAGCCCGATCGGATTGCAAAACGGCACCAGGATAATTTCACAATTGAGGGCGCCCTGCTTTTCCAGTTCCTGCAAACGGCGGTTCAGGTGAAAGGCCGCCAGCGAACCGGGTAATTCGTCTGCATGCAGGCTGGCCTGCATGTACACCTTACGGCCGGTATCTGTCGGCCCGAAATGAAAGGCATTGATTTCAAATGAAGCACCAGGGGCGCTTAGTGATAAAACATGTTTTTTATGCTGCATTATGCTTGTGCCAAATGTCGGGAATTCAGATGAACCAGATAGCGCTGTTCGATTTTGCGAAAGATAAAGACCAGCACGAAATTGAGCACCAGGTAAATACACGCTGCTGCCGAATAGGCAATGAATGGCTGATAAGTATTGGTCACGAACAGGCTGGCCGCGCCGGTAATTTCCATCATGGCCACCGTAGAGGCCAGCGCTGTGGAATGCATGGTCAGGATGACTTCATTGCTATAAGCCGGTAATGCACGACGCAGGCTGGACGGCAGAATGATGCGGCGCATTGCCTTGCGACGATTCATGCCATAGGCGCGGGCTGCCTCGATTTCTCCACGATCGGTGTTTTTGATGGAGCCGGAAAAAATCACCGTGGAATAGGCCGCCGTGTTCAGGGTCAGAGCAACCAGCACCCAGACAAAGCCTTCCTTGAGAAAACCGAAACCGGGCTGCGACATGAGCTGCCCGATGAAGTTAAAACTGGGAATGCCGTAATAAATAATATAAATCTGCACCAGCAGCGGCGTGCCGGTAAAGAAGTAGGTAAAGGCGTGAACCAGGCGTGCAGCTGGCGTATGCTGGCGCTGGTGAATCACGGACAGTGGAATGGCCATGCACAGGCCTACCGCCACCGACAAGGCCGTGAGTGTGAGCGTGAGCGGCGCTGCCCGCAAACAGGTGACCAGCGCGTCAAGAAACAGGGAAAGCGTCTCAGACATGCGCGTCCTCTCTGGCAAAACCGCGCTGATAATGCTTGTCCAGATAACGGAACACATACAGCGAAACGGTAGTGAGCAACAGGAACAGCAGCGCCGAGACGGTGTTGAAAATAAAAGGCAAATGGGTTGCACTGCCGGCCTGCTGCGCAATGCGCGTCATGTCGTCCAGGCCGATAATGGATACCAGCGCCGTTGCCTTGGTCAGGACCAGCCAGTTATTGCGCACACTGGGTAGCGCAAAGCGCATCATCAGCGGAAAGGTAATGCGTCGCAGCACCTGCAGCCCGCGCATGCCGTAGGCGTGACCGGCTTCAATCTGTCCGTAGGGGATGGCCATAATGGCGCCACGGAAGGTTTCAGTGAAATACGCGCCAAAAATAAATGACAGGGTCAGTACTCCCGCCGCAAAAGGGCTGATTTCGAAATAATCCAGTTCCCAGGCTTCGGTGATGGCATTCAGGCCGATTTGTGCGCTGTAGTACACCATCAGCATCCAGATCAGGTCGGGCACCCCGCGCACGACGCTGGAATAGAGCCAGCCAAGACGAGAGAGCACGCGATTGCGCGACAGCCGCATATTGGCCCCCACCAACCCGATAACGACAGAAATGACCAGCGAAAGCACGGCAATTTCGAGGGTCAGCACCGCGCCCTGCAAAATGCGGGGCAGATACTGACCAATCAGATTTATTTCTTCCATCCTGTTTCCCATTACATGGCGCTGCGCATACTTTTTGACTATACACAACCCATTCGTTGCAGTGCCTGACGGTCAAAGAACAATACCATTGGCCACAGCCATAGCGCAATAACCGCGCCCGGCGCATGCCCCGGTTCGGTAAAACCGGTGTCATTGGCGGCCAATTTTATCCGCCATCCCGGCACCCGCGGCCATTATATCGCCCCGGGCGCTGAAATAAACCGCCGGTTTTCCCTTAGCCCTCTATGCCGCCTGAGGGAAACTCCCTGTACATTTTCCGGCTGATGCTGTCATAATCTTCAATCCGGACCACCGCCCGCGGTGGTGCTACAACGCTGCAAACAAAAAACAGACCGGGCAATGACCCCCATGCAAACAGGCATGCACCCGGCGCCGGCCGGGTGACTGTTTTTTCGCTGCAGCAGTGCTTACGTCATTTAGGAATATCCATGAACCTGAAAAAACACGTTTTCGGAATCGGCCTGTGCGCAATCGCGCTGGCTGTTTCCACCTCAGCTGTCGCGGCTGACAAAACCATCCGCTTCGGTACGGACGCAACATACGCGCCTTTTGAGTCCACCAGTCCATCCGGCGAAATCGTCGGCTTTGATATCGACCTGGCCAAGGCCATGTGCGAAAAAATGCAGGCCAAGTGCACTTTCCAGAATCAGGGCTGGGACGGCATTATTCCCGCATTGCGCGCCAAGAAATTTGACGTCATCGCCTCTTCCATGAGCATTACGCCAGAGCGCGAGAAAGCGGTACTGTTCACGCAGAAAATCTGGACAACACCCAATATGTTTGTCGCCAAAAAAGGCGCAACCTATCAGTCTACCGCCGAAGGCCTCAAAGGCCTGGACCTGGGCGTGCAGCAAGGCACCATTCAGGACAAATACGCGACCAAGTACTTCAAGGACACCAATATCAAGCGCTATAAAACGCTGGAAGATGCCTATAACGATCTGACTACCGGCCGCGTCAATGTTGTGTTTGCCGATGGCGGCGTAACGACCGAGTTCGTCAACAGCCCGGGCGGCAAAGACTTCCAGATTGTGGGCGACCCGATCCCCTCTTCTGCCGATCCCGAAATTTTCGGTCAGGGCACCGGTTTTGCCGTACGCAAGAACGATACCGAACTGAAGGATGAACTGAACAAGGCATTTGATGAAATCCGCAAGGATGGTACCTATCAGAAAATTGCCGATAAATATTTCAAATACGATATTTACGGCGGCTGATACGCCCTGTGAAACGGCAGGCAAGCAACCTTGCCGCCGTTGCGACTGGCCAACCAGCCACCCAATGCACTCCCTGATCGGGTACCGCGCCCGCCCAGGGAGTGTTTTGCTTCTGCGAAACGTCCGACACTGGCCACCACCTGCCGTAAAAAATTAAATTCCATCAATTTACGGCAAAACACAACAACACGCAGTCATCGTTCAATTAATTTAAATTGCACCAATTAAATCGCGTGCGTAGCATACGTTTACATCGTCACACTCCTTTGCCGTGCACCGCCCGTGCGGCAAAACATTATCTAAACGACAAGGAACGTAAGCATGGATACCCTTTCAGTGCACAAAACCCGTGAGTCCGGCGCATGGACTATCCAGGCCATACTGGACCTGTACCAGTTACCCTTCATGGATCTGCTTTTCCGCGCCCAGCAGGTGCATCGCGAACATCACGAGCCCAACGCGGTGCAGCTATCCAGCCTGCTTTCCATCAAAACGGGCGGCTGCCCCGAAGACTGTTCCTATTGCCCGCAGTCTTCCCGCTACGACACCGCCGTGGAGCGTGAAAAACTCATGCCACTGGACCAGGTGATACAAGCGGCGCAGCAGGCCAAAGCCGCGGGCGCGCAGCGCTTTTGCATGGGCGCCGCCTGGCGCAATCCCAAGCCGCATCAGGTCGACGCAGTCGCCGACATGATCCGGGCAGTAAAGGGGCTGGGCCTTGAAACCTGTGTCACGCTGGGCATGTTGCGCGACGGCCAGGCAGCACAACTGAAGCAGGCCGGGCTGGACTATTACAACCACAATCTGGATACCTCGCCGGAGTTTTACGGGCAAATCATTACTACCCGCACCTATCAGGACCGTCTGGATACGCTGGCGCGTGTGCGCGATGCCGGCATTCACGTATGTTGCGGCGGCATTGTCGGCCTGGGTGAATCGCGCCGCGAACGGGCCGGCCTGATTGCCCAACTGGCCAACCTGAATCCCTATCCGGAATCCGTGCCGATCAACAATCTGGTCAAAGTGCAAGGCACGCCCCTGGCCGACAATGAAGAGATTGACCCGTTCGAGTTCATCCGTACGATCGCCGTTGCCCGCATTACCATGCCCAGCACATTTGTACGTCTGTCAGCCGGACGCGAAGCCATGCCCGATAGCCTGCAGGCCCTATGCTTCATGGCCGGGGCCAATTCCATGTTCTACGGCGAAAAACTGCTCACCACCGGTAACCCGCAGTTGCAGGCAGACCAGGCATTGTTTCAGCGACTCGATCTCAAGCCGATTGGTCAGTGCGACACAGATGGCCCAGTAACACCAGCGGCCGATACAGCGGCCCAACCATGCGCTTGCGCCAGCAGTGCCCTGGCTGCGTCCTGATCAACCCAACATGGCAGCACCGTAACCCGATATCACCCTTTCTCATTCACAATTGAAATATGACCTATCTCATTCTAAGCATTCTTTGCAGTGTGGCCGTCTCGGTGCTGCTCAAGGTCGCCCGCCGCCAGGGGATTGATATCCGCCAGGCCATCGCCTTCAATTATGTGATGGCCTGCGCACTCACCTGGTTCCTGCTTGCGCCCTCACTGGAACCCAAGGCCGGCCACCAGTTTCCATGGCTGCTTTTCGCCATACTGGGCGTCATACTGCCGGTGCTGTTCGTGATTATGTCGCGGGGGGTCGAATATGCCGGTATTGTACGGGCCGATGCCGCGCAGCGGTTGTCCCTGTTTCTGACCGTGCTGGCCTCGTTCGTCCTGTTTGGCGAAGCACTCTCGGTCAATCGCGGCCTGAGCCTGGCGCTGGCATTCGCCGCACTGTTCTGCCTGTTGTGCAAACCCGCGGATACCACACCGGGCATCAACGTGCGCCAGGGTGCGCTGTATCTCTTTCTGATCTGGCTTGGCTATGGCGTGGTCGATATGCTGTTCAAACAGATCGCCAAAACCGGCACGGCGTTTTCCAGCGGTTTGTTTTTATCATTTGTGCTTGCCGGTGTCATTATGTTTGGATATCTGCTGGTACGCCGCACGCAATGGAATGGCCGCAGCGTCGTGGGGGGGCTGATACTGGGCCTGCTCAATTTCTGTAATATTCTTTTTTATATTCGCGCCCACCAGACCTTCCATGAAAGTCCGACGCTGGTGTTCACGATCATGAATATCGGCGTAATCAGCCTGGGCACGATTGTCGGGGCCGTCCTGTTCCGTGAAAAAATCAGCCGCATCAATCTGCTGGGTATTGCACTTGCGATTATTGCGGTGCTCACGCTGTACTACTGGACAGTGATCAGCGGCTGATGGCGACGCCATGCGCTTGTGCAGAATGAATTTCCGGCTGGTCGCTGCCTGTACACTGGCGCAAGACAGCATACTCCGTATGCGCGGCGAGCAGCACTGGCAGAACGTTTGCGGCAATCTGCAGTAAAAAAACGGCACGGCCAAAAATTGGTTTCTTAGTCCAATTTTTGGCGGTGCCGTTCGGCTTGCAGCTCTTTTTTATATCAGACAGAACGCACTGTCGACCCTGTTGCCGGCTACAGCACTTTGCCCGGATTCATGATGCCATGGGGGTCAAATATCTGCTTGATCTGACGCATCAATTTCAGTTGCAATGGATCCTTATGATGCAAAAAAGCATGACGCTTCAATTGCCCGATACCGTGTTCTGCACTAATGCTGCCACCGTAAGCCATGACCTCTTCGAACACGGCGTCTGCGATCCTGGTCTCCCATTCGGCCGCCCAACTCTTGTCCGCCCCTTGCGGACGCGACACGTTGTAGTGCAAATTACCATCGCCGAAATGGCCGAAAATAAACAGCCGGCAATCGGGGCTGACCTTGCGCAACTGCGCTTGCGCGGTGTTGACAAACTCCGGAATGCGCTCAATGGGCAATGAAATATCGTGTTTAAGATGCGGACCGTCGGCCCGCTGCGCTTCGGAAATCTCCTCACGCAAGCGCCATAACGCCTGCAGTTGCGCCAGCGAAGCAGATACTGCCGCATCCACACACAGTTCCTGCTCCAGCGCCTGACCGATCACCTCTTCCAGCAATTGGCTCAGCGCCTGCTCATTGGCCGTATCGGCCAGCTCAATAAGCACATAGGCAGGATGACGGTCGGCAAAAGGCAATTGCACCCCTTCGACGTGTGTCAGCACCAGGTCCAGGCAGGCGTCGGTGAAGAACTCAAAGGCCTGCAGACGCGGTCCGCAGGCGCCAAACACCAGGCGAAATAATTCCAGTGCCTGCTGCTCGGACTCGACTGCTGCCAGCACCACACTACGCACATGCGTTGGCGCATGCAGCCGGAGTGCGACCGCGGTGATCACGCCCAGCGTGCCCTCGGAACCGATAAGCAACTGCTTCAGGTCATAGCCGGTATTATCCTTGCGCAAAGTCTGCAAGCCATTGAAAATTTCTCCATCCGGCAACACGGCTTCGATGCCCAATACCAGCTCGCGCGCCATACCATAACGCACCACGTTGACGCCACCCGCATTGGTTGCAACATTGCCGCCAATCTGCGATGAGTCTTCTGCCGCCAGACTGAGCGGCAACAGGCGATCCTGTTCCTGGGCCGCGCGACGCAAGTTGCCCAGAATGCAGCCCGCATCGGCCACCAAGGTATTGGCAATGGTGTCAATGGCGCGAATGTTGTTCATGCGATCCAGGGACAGAATAATATTGTCGGGACCCGCATCGGGCGTTGCGGCCCCGCACAGCCCGGTATTGCCGCCGCGTGTCACAACCGGCACTTTGTATTGACTGCACAGACGCATGCACTGCGCAACCTGTTCCGTAGAAACCGGACGTACCAGCGCCTGGGCATTACCTTTATATACACCGCGCCAGTCGCTCAGCCATGGTTCGATGATGGCTGCCTCGGTCTGCACCACGTCTGGTCCCAGTGCATCCTGCAATTTTTCAAGAAATTCCTGCATTGTCTTTCCTAATATGGTTGAAGCCAACTGCGACAGATGCATGTGTTGCAGTCAGAGTGATCACGAAAATAATAAATTCCTGGTTCTGTGCCTTAGCTGCCTGTCTTGCGTGTGAACGCACTGGTGTCGAGCCCCAACCGCTCACTGGCCTTGCGCAGATGGGTCTGGGCACGGCTGCGGGCCAGTTCCGGATCACGCTGACGCATTGCCTCCAGCACCTGCTCATGCTCGGCATGCACCTGTCTGGACAATGGGCTGTGGACCGTCTCTGGTTCATTGGAGCGCGCGGCCTGCTGCGTCTGTAATGCCTGCTCCGTCTTCAGTGTATGGACCCTGGCCGCGTGTACACTTTGTCGCCACTGCCTTGCCAGGTAAGCCAGCAAGTCACGATAATGCGGGTTATGCGTTGCCTCGGCAATCGCCCGGTGAAACCCCACGTCCCACTCCAGCGCCTCTTCAGGCTGGTGCAGGCTTTTTTCCAGCGATCGCAGAATATGCTGCATATGACGCAAATCGTCGGGGGTTGCCCTGACGGCTGCCAACGCCGCCGCAGCGCCTTCAATTTCAAAGCGCAATTCGTAGATATGGCGCAAGGCGTCGCGATCCACCATATCCGGCACCGGCAATTGAAAACCCTCATTCACATCGCGGCTGAGCACCACGCAACCGGCGCCCTGCCGGGTACGCACCAGTCCCTTGGTGCGCAAACGTTCAGTCGCCTCGCGGATGACCGCGGCGCTGACGGAAAACTCTGCCGCCAGCAACTTGCCTGAGGGCAGTTTGGTCCCCACTGGGTACACGCCATCGGCAATGCGCTGCATCAGGGCCTGGGCTACACGATCGGTCAGCGTTGAAGTGGTCATTTGCATGGCATAAATATATCAGGTTATCTGATAACTTTTTCAGATATTTGGCCATCTGGGAAAATTTTTTCAATGTGAGCGCCTGGCCCTGGGGCAGGTCAAAGCATGGTCAGCCACAGACATCATGAGACCGAAGGATATCTGCGGTTATTGCCCTGCATGCCGAGTCCTGGCAGCCCGAGCCGGAGAGTGAAGTAATGAGCGCAGCGGATGGTGTCTATTGCTTGTGTGGTTCGCGCAGACATCAGGACGGCCATTCCAAACCTTTTGCAGGGCCCGGCAGGCTGGGTCGCTCGATGCGTGCCGCCACGCGTGACATGCACATAATGCCGGCAGCGCGTTCCTTTATTGGCAATGATCGGCGGCGCCGCAGGGCCATTGATCCGGGACGCGCAGCGTGTTCCCTGCGCGACGGATGTCGTTGTTGTCAGCAGCATCGTATGACCCGATGCCCGCCACGCCTGCCAAAGACTACGGTTTTTTCGCCGGCGGCGCTGTCGGACGCACAGTGTCGGCGGCGTCTTCGCCCGACCCTTCGCCCGACCCTTCGCCCGACCCTTCGCCTGCTGCACCTTCGCCTGCTGCACCTTCGCCTGCCGACCCTTCACCTGCCGCACCGTCGCCCTCGCTACCATCCTCTGCCATGTCTTCTCCGGCCATGGCGAGATCTTCATCTGCCACGGAGTGATCCGTATCGGCTCGCTGAGGCAGATTCAGTTCAGTAATCGGGTCGCCGGCCTGGATAATATCCAGTACTTTTTCCATGGCTTGTTCGTCAGATGAAATATCAATTGATTCGTCGACACGCGGATCCAGCGCGGTTGCCACCGGAGAGGCCGGAACGTTAACCGACATGGGAACAAAGGGTTCTGGATCCACCTTGTAGGTGCCTTTGACTTTTTCTTTGCGCACAAAGATAACCAGCGAGAAGGCCGCCAGCGACGTATAAATATAGAACATAGGCGCACCGCCAATGTCCATCAGCTTACCAACCAGCAACGGTCCAAGACTGGCGCCAACGCCATAGGTCATCAGCAACACGCCGCTTAAGCCGACACGCAGTGACGGGTCGACGTGCTCATTGGCAAAAGCCGTAGCCAGCGGATAAATCGTAAATTGCAGAACGCCGAAGATCGCCACCATCACCAGCATCAACGGATACGGCAGATGCCAGTAGCCATAAAGCGGGATAGTCAGCAACCCCAGCAAAAGGGCATTGACGCGAATCATGTTCAGGCGATAAATGCGATCGGACAACCAGCCCATCGGCCACTGCGACAGCAGACCCGCCATGACCGAGACCGACAAAAATACCGCAACCTGGTCGGTATCCATGCCCTCTTTACTGGCATACACCGGCCCCAGACCGTAAAAAGAACCGGTAATACTGCCCGCCACAAAGAGCACGAACATGGACATCGGCACCAGGCGAATGAACACTTTGAGTTTGATCGGCGCATGCACCTGCAAGGCCGGGTGGCTGCGCCGCGTAATGGCCACCGGAATCAAGCACAACGCCATGGACATGGCAACCACATTGAGCGTGGTCAGATCTTCCGGCGAAAAAAACGACACGGTCATCTGGCCGAACACCAGACCCAGGCCAGACATGACCATATAAAAGGCAAAAACGCTGCCGCGCTGCTTCTGGTCGGCCTGATCATTAAGCCAGCTCTCCAGCACCATATATTGCGTGACCATGGTCGCGCCGGTCAGGAAACGCAGAAATACCCATACTGGCAACAGGGGAGTAATTGTCTGGGCCAGCACCAGCACCGTTACCATCGCCGCTGAAATCGCGTAGGCGCGGATATGCCCCACGCGCTGCACCAGCTTGTGCCCGAAACGCGCGCCCAGTACCTGGCCGGTGTAAAAAGCGGCAATCAGCAAACCGATCCAGACCTGGCTGACCCCCTCATCTGTCAGGTGCAACGCGATGAATGTGTTGTACAGACCTGTGCCGAGCGACATGAGCAATGTGGCAAGATACAGAGAGAAAAAAGACAGAAAAAGGCTGATCATTCTGACCCGACGAAAAAGACGGACGATTAAAAACAACAAAGGCAATGAAAATGACACTGCCTGCAGCCGGCCCGTTCAAGTCCGGCCGGCAGTCCTGCGAAAACCGCTGCGGTAACCGCTGCGTTCAAGGCGGCGTTATTGACGGCCGACGCAACCCGTAACGTCGGCCTGATTTTGCTTTATAGCTGGGAAAGGATCGTCTGGGTGCCGCTGATTTTGTATTCACCGCCCTCTTCGACGTTCAGTTGCTTGACTACGCCATCTTCCAGGATGGCCGAATAGCGACGTGAACGCACGCCCAGGCCACGCGCAATAAGATCCTGCTCCAGACCCAACTCTGTTGTCCAGGTGGCAGCGCCGTCGGCCAGCAAACGGATAATACCGGTTGCGCCGGTATCGCGTCCCCAGGCGCCCATCACGAAAGCATCGTTAACGGCTACACACCAGATTTCATCCACGCCTTTGGCCTTGATCTGCTCTGCATCACGAATAAAATCCACCACGTGCTTGGTCGTGCAGGTCGGCGTGAAGGCACCAGGTACGGCAAAAAGCACTATTTTTTTGCCTTTGACCAGCTCAGATACCTTGAAGGCCTGCGGGCCGCTCTGGCCATTATCTGTGCTTTCGATGAACTCTGTAAGTGTACCTTCGGGTACCCGATCTCCAATGCTGATTGTCATATTGACTCCTGTCTGATTAAGCAAATGCGTGTGCAGTTAGTGTAACACCTGGCTTCGCAGCAAAGGGTAAATCCCCATCAGCGCTGCGTCCATACCATAACATCATCCTGTGACACAAATACCTCCGTCAGCAGGGGGCGTTTTTCACAATGACCGCAAATACAGGTATAGTTATTGGATACCGCGTTCGCACCATGAAACTGCCATCACGACAGCACGGTTGCACGGTTCCATTTTTTATTTTGCGGTCCCGGACCGCTTATTGCGCATGAAAAAAACATCTGTCGTTTCCGATACTCCGGCCAAGGCCGCCGATTCCGCCGCTTCGGCGCTTAGCCATCTGGACGAAGCCGGCCAGGTTCGCATGGTCGACGTCCTGGGCAAGACTGCCACCGCACGCACTGCAGTAGCGCGCAGTATTGTGCGCATGACGCCCCGCTCCTATGCCGCCCTGAATGCCGCGGAAAACAGCAAGGGCGAAGTACTCAATACGGCCCGTGTTGCCGGCGTGCTGGCCGCCAAGCGCTGCGCCGAACTGATCCCCATGTGTCATAGCCTGCCGCTGACGTTCGCCGGAATCGACTTTACCCTGGACGATCAGACGCAGTGCGTCACCATCCGCGCGACCTGTCGCAGCGACTATAAAACCGGCGTCGAAATGGAAGCGCTCACCGCCTGTTCAATCGCCGCGCTCACCATTTATGACATGTGCAAGGCAGCCGACAAAGGCATTATCATTGAAGACACCCGACTTGAATACAAATCAGGCGGCAAGAGTGGAGAATGGCGTTGTGATTAATATTCTGTATTTCGCCCGCATTGCCGAGCTCACCGGCAAACGCACCGAACAACTGGCTTTGCCCGCCCCGGTCACCGTCCATGCGTGGGTGGCGCAATTGCATGAGACATACCCGGTGCTCAAGGATGTCGGCGCACTCAAAGTAGCAGTCAATAAAAAACATGCCCAGGCTGACACCCTTATTCATGATCGCGATGAAGTGGCGGTCTTCGAGCCCGTTACCGGAGGCTGATATGATTGCTGTACAACATGCTGATTTCGATGCCGGACAACTGATTCGCGAGCTGCACGAACGCAGTCAGGGTCAGGCCGGCGCAGTGGCCTCGTTCGTGGGCTACGTGCGCGACTACTCGGCATCACAGCCGACGCAGGAACTTTTTCTTGAACATTACCCGGGCATGTGCGAGCAGGAGCTGGCCGATATTGCACAACAGGCCATGCAGCGCTGGGATATTGTCCAAAGCACCATCGTGCACCGGGTGGGCGCCCTGTCACGCCAGCAACAAATCGTCTTCGTGGGCATTGCCAGCGCCCATCGCGGCGATGCTTTTGCCGCCTGCGAGTACATCATGGATGCGCTCAAAACCCGCGCGCCGTTCTGGAAGCGGGAAACGCTGGCCGACGGCAAGGCATTCTGGGTGCAGGCGCGCAGCAGCGACCAGCAGCGCCTGGAAAAATGGGCCGGACAGCAGGAAGATACAACACAAGCAAGAACACCTGAGCAGGAAGGACATAAATGAAGTCGCTTACGGAAACCGACAACAAAGTGGCATTGCACATTGCGATCCTGACCATCCACGACACCCGCACGCAGGAAACCGACAGCTCGGGCCGCTATCTGGCCGAAGCCGTTGCCGACAGCGGTCACAAAGTAGCGGGACAGGCCATTTGCCCGGATAACCGATACGCCATCCGCAAGCATTTGTCCGACTGGATTTTGAACGAAGACATCCACGCCATTATTACCAATGGCGGCACGGGCATGCGCGACAGAAATGCCACGCTGGCGGCCGTCACGCCGTTGCTCGATACGCAAATTGCCGGCTTTGGCGAGTTGTTCCGCGCCTATTCGTTTGCCGACATTGGCTCGTCGGGCCTGCAATCGAACGCCCTGGGCGGCAGGGCCAATAACACCCTGATCTTCTGCCTGCCGGGTTCGACCGGCGCCTGCCGTCTGGGTTGGGAAAAAATTCTGCGCGAACAATTCGACAGCCATCACCAGCCCTGCAATTTCGCATCAGCTTATGCCAAGCGTGATTAAAACGTGATCGACATCAGGCAGTGAAGGCAATTGCAATAACAGGCTCGAATCACCTGCGCGTAAGCGAACGCGGTCAGCCCGCGACAGCATACCGGGAGGGCTGCGCCGCTCTGTGCAGGCCGCTTTTTCTGCCGCAGCGTGGTTATGTCGCCAACAGCCCGGTTGCCCATAACGACCAGGACCGGCACAATTGCGCTGTCCATCAGCCCCGGCACTGCCATCACTTATGCCATATACCGTACATTACATATTTGAGAAATGACCACAGGAAACGCCACTATGCTCGATTTTGATACTGCCCAGCAGCGACTGCTGGATCTGCCCATCGCCGATATTCCCGTGGAAACCATCAGCCTGCAACAGGCGCAGGGACGCGTGCTCGCACAGGATGTCGTGGCTACGCTGGACATGCCCTCTGCCGACAACAGCTCGATGGATGGTTACGCATTGCGCCTGCAGGATTATGTTCCCGGCACGACCCTGCCCGTGCAACAGCGCGTATTTGCAGGGCAGGCCCCGCAGCCGCAGGAAGCAGGGAAAATCTCCCGCATCTTTACCGGCAGCCTGATTCCCGAGGGTGCCGATACGGTCGTCATACAGGAAGTGTGCAGCGAAGAAGACGGACAGGTCACGATCACGCAAGCCCCCGTTAAAAACCAGAATATTCGCCGCCAGGGTGAAGACACCCGCGCCGGCAACGTGTTGCTGGAGCAAGGCACGGTGCTGGGCGCCGCTGAAATCGGCCTTATCGCCACCCAGGGCATTGCCACGCTGACGGTCTATCGCCGGCTCAAGGTCGGCATTCTGACAACCGGCGATGAACTGGTGCCCGTTGGGCAACCAAGACAATCATCACAGATTTTCAATTCCAATGCTCCCATGCTGACCGCGCTGTTTCATACCCTGGGTGCGCAGGTTGAACATGTTCTGCATGCCATGGACGATATGGATGCGACACGCGAAGCATTAAATACCCTGTTTGCCGACTGCGATCTGGTTATCAGTGTCGGCGGCGTGTCAGTAGGCGAAAAGGATCTGGTCAAGCCAGCACTGGAAGCACTGGGCGCCAGCCTGGATTTCTGGAAGGTGCGCATGAAGCCGGGTAAACCGGTAGCACTGTCCAGCGTCAATAACGTCCCTGTGATCTGCCTGCCGGGCAACCCGGTCTCCGCGTATACCGTGCTGGCCGTGCTGGTCTCGCCACTGATCCGCAAGCTGCAGGGACGCAGGCAATGCCTGCCTTCGCGGATTCAGGCCACACTGAAAACAGACAAGGTTTTTAACGAAACCCGCGATGAGTTTCTGCGCGTTCGCATCACCCAGGACGAACAAACCGGGCTGCTCATGGCTGAACCCTATGAACGGCAGGGATCCGGCATGAGCTCGTCCCTGCCCTGGGCCAACGCCTTTGCCCGCGTGCCCGCAGTACAGAAATACACTGGGGGTGATCGCGTATGGGTCTATCCCAAGGAAGACTGGATTCGTTAAAAATGGAGGCCCATCATGGTAGCCCATGGGCCACCTCTTCATGCGGGAACTAGTCGATTGCCGTCACGCTGGCCTGGGCAAGCGCCAATTCCTCTGGTGTATTGACATTCAGAAAAGCCGGGGCATGATCAAACACCACCCGCACGGCATGCTGTGATTCCAGCCAGGGAAGCACAGCACGGCGACCACCGTGCAGGTAGCCCCTGACTGTTGCCAGCATACTTGCGTGCAGCAGCAGACAGATGGAATGGTCGCGCGCGCCGGCATGCGCAAAGGCAATCTGCCCACCCTGGGCCATCAGCCCGGCATACAAGTGCACCACATAATCATCCGGCAGCGCCGGCATATCGCATCCGGCCACAACCAGCCACGGCGTCTTTACATGAGGCGCCGCCGCAAGCAGACCGGCCAGCGGACCCTGGCTGCCATCGAACTCGACCGGGTCCTGTATGACCTGGCCATATTGCCGGTACTGCTCCTGATTCTGGTTAGCGCTGATCAGCACACTGGACGCTTGTGGCCGCAGCGCCCTCAGCACATATTCGATCAGGGGGCGCGCATGCAGCCGGACCAGACCTTTGTCCACTCCGCCCAACCGCCGGCCCTGGCCCCCGGCCAGTATCAATGCCGTCACGTCCTGGGCCCGAAGTGGTGCCGGCTCTGGTATGGCTGTCATGCTCAGCCCCCGATATAACTCATTTCTATTTTTTCCCGCTTACCGCTTAGCTGGTCACGCAATTCGGAGTACCGATCGGCCCTGCCCGTCCAGATTCCGGCCAGCGCGCCGGCAATATCATGGTCCGTTGCGGCAGAGCGCAATAACGCGCGCAAGTCAAAGCCCTGGTCTGCGAACAGACAGGTAAACAATTTGCCTTCCGGCGACATGCGCAGACGGGTACAGTCACCACAGAATGCATGCGTCACACTTGTGATAAGGCCCACTTCGCCGCCACCATCTTTGTAGCGCCAGCGCTTTGCCACCTCGCCCGGATAGTTGGCATGCACCGGCTCGAGCTCGAATCTGGCCTGCAACTGTTGCAGAATTTCCCGGCCGCTGACCACATCTGTCATATCCCAGTGATTGGTCACGCCGACATCCATAAATTCGATGAATCGCAGGATATGGCCGCTATGGCGGAAATACTCAGCCATCGGCGCGATCTGGTGTTCATTCACACCCTTTTTCACAACCATATTGATCTTGATCGGTGTAATGCCTGCTTGCTGCGCAGCTTCGATACCGGCCAGTACCTGGTCCACATGAATTTTGGTGTCGCTCATCTGCCGGAACAGATCAGGATCCAGCGCATCCAGGCTGACGGTAATCCGTTCCAGCCCGGCGTCCCGCAACGGCACTGCCAGACGCTGCAATAGCGTGCCGTTGGTAGTAAGCGCAATATCCAGCGGTTTATCTTCCAGATCCCTGATCTGGGCCAGCATGGCAATCAGGCGGGTCATTTCCTTGCGCAACAGTGGTTCGCCACCAGTAATGCGCAACTTGTTTACACCCAGTTGGGCAAAAAGGCGCGCCATGCGGGTAATTTCTTCAAACGACAGAATCTGGCTGTGCGGCAAAAATACATGGTCGCTGCCAAACTGGTCGCGCGGCATACAGTACGAGCACCGGAAATTGCATTTGTCGGTGATCGAGATGCGCAAGTCACGCAAGGCGCGGCCCAACTGGTCCACAAGGGGCCTGCCGGGTGTGTATTCCGCCTGAGGCAGGGGCCGCTGAGCTACCTTGCGGATATCGGAAATGGGAATAATGTTAGTCATTGAAGGCTTCGTCTAAAGTCTGGATTTTGCCAGCCTCAGTTGCATCATACCCTACCAGTTGGCCGAGAAATTGCAGATAATCCTGACTGCGCATGAAATGAATGAATTTTTCCACATTGATCTGCTGCAGACTATTGCGGTTCAGGGCGAAAAAATAGCGCTCGCGCACCAGCGGGATAAAGTCCAGGCCGAAACGATGGGCCGCAGTCTGCACGCCAATGCCCACATCGGCCATGCCGCTAGCAATATGCGCCGCGATGGCCATGTGGGTGAACTCGCTGTCTTCGAAACCACTGACTGAGGACGCCGGGATATTTTCTTCCTGCAACATCAGCCCCACCAGAAAACGCGTACTTGAGCCCGGTTGACGATTTACAAAGCGCACATCTTCACGCGCCAGATCGCGGACCGACTGGATATTCTTCGGATTGCCCGGCTTGACGAACAGCCCGGTGTTCCGAATGGCCAGATGAATCAGTAAATGCGTCTCGCCGTTGAGCCAGGGCGAATACCGGGCCAGGATCGGTTTTTCGAATTTGCCGATAGGCACCTGAAACCCGGCCAGTTCACATTCGTTCTGTTCCAGCGCCGCCAGCGCCTCGATGGCCGTGCGGTAGCGCAACTCCAGAATAGGCAGCGGGGAATTCATGCGTTGTGTGAGCCCCTCCACCGCGAAGCCATGGCTGGCATGCAAGCGCACATTGGGCGTATGCTCCGGGATCAGCTTTTCCAGTTCTTCTTGTGATTCGGAGGCCAGGCTCTCCAGGGTTGGCGACAGTCGCGCCTGGATGCGCCGGTTGGCCCATACCAGCCGCTTGGCAAATTCAGACAGCTCTGTCCCCTTGCGCCGCTTGGTAATGAGCAGCGGCACCCCGAAAATCTCCTCAAACTGCCGCAACACACCCCAGGCGTGACGATAGGAATGCCCACAAGTCTCGCTGGCCGCCACGATATTACCGCTGATATCGATTTCAGCCAGCAAACCCAGCAGCATGGATAGCGACAGGGTTTTACCTTCCTGGGTATCGATAGTCCACTCAGGGTTTATCCTGATCGAAAACGGGTACATAGCGCAATCTCCCTTGGCAGTTTCATCACCATTATATGTGTTATTAATTTCATATTGAAAATATATCTGAAGTGGCTACTATTGAGGCTATAAGCACATTTGTCAAATGGGAATTTAACATTCCTGCGCTTTGCGGTGCTGCAGCATTTTATTATGATGCCAATTACATATTAAACAGGCTCAAACACGTATCGGAGACAGCCATGTCCAAAACGGGCATTTCCTCGCCTTTTATTCAGTCGGTCGATAACAAGATCAGAAAAATGATTCCACTGACACCAGAGACGCCCAATTCGCGCGCCGTGTCAGCCAGCCTGGTCAAACTGGGCAATATGCCGGGCGCACTGCTGCCGGTGTTGCATGACATCCAGGACACACTGGGCTATATCCCTCCTGAGTGCGTCGACCAGATTGGACAGGCTTTGAATTTATCGCGCGCCGAGGTCCATGGTGTCATTACCTTCTACCCCCATTTTCACACCACACCCAAGGGCGCAGTGCATATCGAAGTCTGTCGGGCCGAGTCCTGTCAGGCCATGGGCTCGGCACAGCTTGAAGCCCATATACGCCAGGCAACCGGCTGCGACATGAACAGCACCCGCGCCGATGGCCAGGTGTCTGTCGATGCGGTCTATTGCCTGGGACTGTGTGCGCAGTCGCCCAATATCATGATCAACGGCGAACCCTGTGCGCATGTCACGCCGCAAGCGTTCGATGAACTGTATCGCGAACACACGGAGGCCGTCTCTGTATGACTATTCGAATCTTCATCCCCGCTGACGCCGCTGCCATTGCCGCTGGCGCCGAACGTGTGGTGGCGGCCATCAGCAAAGAGGCGGCACAGCGCAACCAGGACATTACCGTGGTGCGCAATGGCTCGCGCGGGCTGTTATGGCTTGAGCCCATGATCGAAGTGCAGACCGAAAATGGCCGCGTGGCCTATGGCCCGGTCAAGGCCAGCGACGTGCCCTCCCTGTTCGATGCCGATTTTCTGCATGGCGGCCATCACGCACTGGCCCATGGCCTCACCGAAGAAATCCCGTTCCTGAAAAAACAGGAACGCCTGACCTTTGCGCGCGTGGGCATTACCGATCCGCTTTCTGTCACAGACTACATGGCGCACGGCGGTTTTGCAGGTCTGAAAAAAGCCCTGACCATGGCGCCGGCAGATATCGTGCAGCAAGTGACCGATTCCGGCCTGCGTGGACGCGGCGGCGCGGCATTTCCTACCGGCATCAAATGGAAAACCGTCCTTGGCACCCCGGGGCAGCAGAAATATGTCGTTTGCAATGCCGACGAAGGCGACTCGGGCACCTTCTCCGATCGCATGCTGATGGAAGGCGACCCGTTGTGCCTGATCGAAGGCATGACCATCGCCGGACTGGCCACCGATGCAACCCAGGGCTACATCTACGTCCGTTCCGAATATCCCCACGCCATTGCAGCGCTGAACCGCGCCATCGGCGTGGCGACCGAAGCCAACTGGCTGGGGCAAAACATTCAGGGCAGCGGCAAGTCCTTCTCGCTCGAAGTGCGCAAAGGCGCCGGCGCCTATATTTGCGGGGAAGAAACCTCGCTGCTGGACTCGCTCGAAGGCAAGCGCGGCCTGGTTCGTGCCAAGCCACCGTTGCCGGCCATCAAGGGCCTTTTCGGCAAACCCACGGTCATCAATAACGTGATATCGCTGGCATCGGTTCCCTACATTCTTGCCGAAGGCGGACAGGCCTATGCCAACTATGGAATGGGGCGTTCCAAGGGAACCCTGCCCTTCCAACTGGCGGGCAATCTTCGCCAGGGCGGGCTGGTGGAAAAGGCCTTTGGCCTGACCTTGCGCGAACTGCTCTTTGATTACGGCGGCGGCAGCGCCAGTGGCCGGCCCATCAAGGCTGTACAGGTAGGCGGCCCGCTGGGTGCGTACCTGCCGGAATCGCAATGGGATGTCCCCATGGATTACGAAGCCTATATGAAGGTGTCGGCCATGATCGGCCACGGTGGTATTGTCGCATTCGACGACACGGCCAAAATGAACGATCTGGCGCGCTATGCCATGGAGTTCTGTGCCGTCGAGTCCTGTGGCAAATGCACCCCCTGTCGTATCGGCTCTACGCGCGGCACGGAAGTGATCGACCGGATTACCGCGAACGAAAATCGCGAAGAAAATGTCGAACTGCTGCGCGATCTGTGCGACACCATGCTGGGCGGCTCGCTGTGCGCCCTGGGTGGCATGACGCCCTATCCTGTATTGTCCGCCCTGCAGCACTTCCCTGCCGATTTTGGCATTGAAGCGAGCACAGAGGCCGAACACTCATGAACCAAGAAAATTATCCGCTGCCGCAACAGGCAAGGAGCTTCCAATGTTAGAAACCGTCGTCAAACGTGATACCGACCTGGGTACACCCGAAGTCACCTCCGACAAGCTGATTACCGTCACGATTGACGGTTACGACATATCGGTGCCCGAAGGCACATCGGTCATGCGCGCGGCCGCGCTCAACGGTGTCAACATTCCCAAGCTGTGTGCCACCGACAGCATTGAAGCCTTCGGCTCATGCCGCTTGTGCCTGGTGGAAATTGAAGGTCGGCGCGGTTACCCGGCCTCCTGTACCACACCGGTAGAGCAAGGCATGGTCATCCGCACCGAAACACCCAAGCTGCACCAACTGCGGCGCGGCGTCATGGAATTGTATATTTCCGACCACCCGCTCGATTGCCTGACCTGCCCGTCCAATGGCGACTGTGAATTGCAGGATATGGCAGGTGTGGTCGGATTGCGCAACGTGCGCTACGGCTACGAAGGCGCCAATCATCTGCAGGACCAGAAAGACGAGTCCAACCCTTATTTCACTTATGATCCCAGCAAGTGCATTGTCTGCAACCGCTGCGTGCGCGCCTGCGAGGAAACCCAGGGCACTTTTGCCCTGACCATTTCCGGAAAAGGATTTGCTTCGCGCGTCTCGGCCGGCCAGGACCAGCCGTTCATGGACAGCGAATGCGTGTCATGCGGCGCCTGCGTACAGGCCTGCCCGACTGCGACGCTGGAAGACAAAAGCATTATCGAACTGGGCCAGGCCGATCATTCAGTCATCACGACCTGCGCCTATTGCGGTGTAGGTTGCGCCTTCAAGGCGGAAATGAAAGGCGAGACCGTGGTGCGCATGACACCATGGAAAGATGGCAAGGCCAACCGCGGCCACTCCTGCGTCAAGGGGCGTTTTGCCTGGGGCTATACCACCCACAAGGAACGCATTACCAAACCCATGATCCGCAAAAGCATCTCCGACCCGTGGACCGAAGTGTCATGGGACGAAGCCATTGGCTATGCAGCCAGCGAATTCAAACGCCTGCAAGACAAATACGGACGTGATTCCGTGGGCGGCATCACCTCGTCCCGCTGCACCAACGAAGAAACCTGGCTGGTGCAAAAACTGGTGCGCGCCGCCTTCAATACCAATAATGTGGACACCTGCGCCCGCGTCTGCCATTCGCCCACCGGCTATGGCCTGAAGTCTACGCTGGGTGAATCGGCCGGCACGCAAACCTTCGATTCGGTCATGTTCACCGATGTGGTTATCGTCATGGGAGCCAACCCGAGCGCTGCACACCCTGTCTTTGCTTCACGCCTGAAAAAGCGGCTGCGCCAGGGCGCGCGCCTGATCGTTATTGATCCGCGTCAGACCGAACTGGTCAGCTCCCCGCACATTCGCGCCGACTACCATTTGCAGGTACGCCCGGGCACCAATGTCGCGCTGCTGTCAGCCATGTCACATGTGATTGCCACAGAGAACCTGGTCAATCTGGACTTTGTCCGCGAACGCTGCGAAGACAAAGCATTCAAAGAATGGTTTGATTTCGTCAGTCTGCCGGAAAACTCCCCCGAAGCGATGCAAGCGGAAACCGGCGTCCCGGCCGAGCAAATCCGCGGCGCAGCCAGGCTTTTTGCCACCGGCGGCAACGGTTCCATATACTACGGGCTGGGCGTGACCGAACACAGCCAGGGTTCCACCACCGTGATGGCCATTGCCAACCTGGCCATGGCTACCGGCAATATCGGACGCGAAGGCGTGGGCGTCAATCCACTGCGTGGCCAGAACAACGTGCAGGGTTCCTGCGACATGGGTTCGTTCCCGCACGAGTTGCCCGGCTATCGCCATATCTCCGACGACGTAACCCGTCACGACTTTGAAAAAGCCTGGAATGTTACCCTGCAGCCTGAGCCCGGCCTGCGCATTCCGAATATGTTCGACGCCGCGCTGGAAGGCACCTTCAAGGGACTGTACTGCCAGGGCGAAGACATTGTGCAATCGGATCCGAATACCCAGCACGTGGCCGCATCGCTGTCAGCCATGGAGTGCGTGGTGATCCAGGATATTTTCCTGAACGAAACCGCCAAGTACGCCCATGTATTTCTGCCCGGCTCAACCTTCCTGGAAAAAGACGGCACCTTTACCAACGCGGAACGTCGTATTTCACGGGTACGCAAGGTCATGGAACCGGCCAGCGGCATGGCAGACTGGGAAATCACCTGCGCCCTGTCCAACGCCCTGGGCTACCCCATGAACTACAACCATCCGTCGGAAATCATGGACGAAATCGCGGCGCTGACGCCAACGTTCACCGGCGTCTCGTTCGATCTCATCACCAAGATGGGCAGTGTGCAGTGGCCTTGCAACGACCTGGCGCCCGAGGGCACCCCGATCATGCATATTGACGAGTTCGTACGCGGCAAAGGCAAGTTCATGATCACCAAGTACATCCCGACGGACGAAAGAAGCACGCGCAAATATCCGCTGCTCTTTACCACCGGCCGGATTCTGTCGCAATACAACGTGGGCGCGCAAACGCGCAGAACCCCGAATGTGGCATGGCATTCGGAAGACGTATTGGAAATTCATCCGGTTGACGCCGAAGATCGCGGCATCAGCCAGGGCGACTGGGTGGGTATCCAAAGCCGCGCCGGCGAAACGGTATTGCGGGCCGATGTCACCACGCGGGTTCAGCCAGGCGTGGTTTACACCACCTTCCACTTCCCTGAATCGGGCGCGAACGTGGTCACCACCGACAACTCGGACTGGGCCACCAATTGCCCCGAGTACAAGGTAACTGCCGTGCAGGTCACGCGCGTCACGCAACCATCGGCCTGGCAACACAAGTGGTCCGAAATCAATCGTGAACAGCGTGCGCTTCTGAAAAATCGCGTCACGATGGACGAAACACCGGTAACCGGTTAAGGACAGGATTTTTCTTGATGGACAAGGTCGTCACCTCAGCTTCAACGGCCGCATTCAAGGGCAGCGATCCGACCGGTACGGTCGCGCTGCCCGCAGCACTGACGCGAAGTCTGCGTTTGCAGGTCACCCGCGTGCACGACGGAGTCATGCATTCGCAAGCCGAAAGCGATGCCATTGCCGTCGAAACACCGGTAGCGGTTGAACTCAATGGCATCAACCATGCGGTCATGCTTGCTACCCCGGATGATCTGGAAGATTTTGTCTGGGGCTTTTGCCTGACAGAAGGCATTGTGCGTTCCTCTGATGACATTCGTGATATCGAGCAGGAGCGCACGGATCTGGGCATCATTCTGCATGTGCAGATCAGCCCGGCATGCATGCAATTTCTCAAGGAGCGCCGCCGGCAAATGGCCGGACGCACCGCCTGTGGCCTGTGCGGCGTTGAAACCCTGGAAGCGGTGCGCCGGCTGCCGCCCGTAGCGCCGCCCAGTCACGCCGCCCGCCTCGCCACACCGCCCGCCTCCTCTGCACGACAGCATGACCTGCACGCCATGCCGGCGGGCTTGACGCTGGTGCAACTGCTTGCGGCCATGCACGCTCTGCGTGAACAACAGCCATTACACCAGGACACCGGCGCCACCCATGCCGCCGCCTGGGTGCCCGCCGACGGTCACACCCCCTCCTTCATCCGGGAAGATGTTGGTCGGCATAACGCGCTGGACAAAACCATCGGCGCCCTGTTGCGGGATACCCAACCCATTGGCCACGGCGCGCTGCTGGTATCGAGCCGCGCCAGCTTTGAAATGGTACAGAAAGCTGCAATGGCAGGCTGTCCTGTACTGGCGGCAGTCTCGGCGCCAACATCGGCGGCGATCGCGCTGGCCGAAGAAACCGGCATCACGCTGCTGGGCTTTACGCGCGCCCGACAGGCTACAATCTACGCCCATTCACAACGCTTTCAATTATCGGACAAAGGCAAGGCATTATGACGACTCCACATGTGTTCAACACGACCGCAATGCTCATCAAAATGGCAAACCAGATTGCCGGTTTTTTCGAAGCACTGCCCGACAGGGAAGAAGGTCTGCGCAGCGTCTACGAGCATATTCGCAAGTTCTGGGAGCCGCGTATGCGTATTGCCCTGCTTGAATTTCTGGAACAGCATCCTGACGGGCAGGATGGAGAAATAGGGCTGTCAGCATTCGCACTGGAAGCCATCAATAACCACAAGGCGGAGCTCAAACCCGCCGCACACACTGCAATACCCGCTACACCATAAGGCCATCAGGCCATGCATAATCCATAATCCAAGGAGACATCTATGAATCAAGCCGTTACCCGTGGCGGATTCTTCAGCAAGGAGCGGATCACAGCCGGTCCGGGTTTTAACAGGTGGATGGTACCGCCTGCTGCCTTAGCCATTCACCTATGTATCGGACAGGCCTATGCCTTTTCGGTCTTCAATAAACCAATGACCCAGTTGCTGGGTATTTCCGAATCTGCCCCCGATGACTGGACCATTCCGCAACTGGGATGGATCTTCAGTATCGCCATCGTTTTTCTCGGCCTGTCAGCGGCCTTTGCCGGAAAGTGGCTGGAAGAAGTGGGGCCACGCAAGGCCATGTTCGCGGCCGCCTGCTGCTTTGGCGGCGGCTTTCTGGTTGCGGCGCTGGGCCTGCAACTGCATCAGTTGTGGCTGGTGTATTTCGGCTACGGGGTCTTGGGCGGCATTGGCCTGGGCATTGGCTATGTCTCGCCGGTTTCCACGCTTATCAAATGGTTTCCGGACAGGCGCGGCATGGCCACCGGCATGGCCATCATGGGTTTTGGTGGCGGCGCCATGATCGCCTCTCCACTGTCTCTGAAACTGATGAACACGTTCAAATCCGAGACCTCGATGGGCGTGACCGAGACCTTCGTGGTGCTGGGTATCGTGTACTTCATCTATATGTGCATTGGCGCCCTGTCAGTGCGCATTCCGGCACCAGACTGGAAGCCTGAAGGCTGGACACCGCCGGTGCAGCAAAACGCCATGATCTCCCGCAACCATGTGCATATAGACCGGGCCATCAAGACTCCGCAATTCTGGCTGTTGTGGTGGGCCCTGTGCCTTAACGTGACTGCCGGTATCGGTGTGCTTGGCCAGGCCTCGCTGATGATTCAGGAAAGCTTTCAGGGCATGATTACCGCCGCAGCCGCAGCCGGTTTCGTCGGCTTGCTGTCGCTGGCAAACATGAGCGGACGCTTCCTGTGGTCAACCGTCTCCGACTATATCGGTCGCAAACTGACCTACAGCACCTTCTTTGTGCTGGGCACCGTGTTGTATTTGCTGGTTCCCGGGATGGGCACTGGCGGTCACGTCACCCTGTTCGTGCTGTTTTATCTGGTGATTCTGTCCATGTATGGTGGCGGTTTCTCCACGGTCCCGGCCTATCTGGCCGATCTTTTCGGCACCCGCTATGTCGGTGGCATACACGGACGTCTGCTCACGGCATGGTCTGCGGCAGGGGTCTTCGGCCCGGTCCTGGTCAACTACATTCGTGATTACCAGTTGCAGATGGGCATACCACGGTCCGACGTCTATATCTACACAATGTATGTAATGGCCGGACTGCTGGTCATTGGTTTCATCTGCAATATGATGATCCGTCCAGTTGCCGCCGAACATCATATGCAGGCAGACAACGTTGCGGGCGAGCCGATTGCGGCCGGTGCCAAATAACACGGAGAGAGAAAATGCAAGATACTGCTCAAAGAAAAACCCCGGTAGGACTGATCGTTGCCTTCTGGCTTCTGGTTGGTATCCCGCTGATTTGGGGCGTGGCCAATACCATCATCACCGCCGCAGCCCTGTTCAAATAACCTGCCTTCTCCATAGCAGGACCCGGGCGGCGCTCCGATCGGACCGCCCCCCTGCCAATTGGTCGATAACGCCGCAAAAAGCACTGCTTGATGCGGCGTTTTTCTATAATGTGAGCACATCTGGGAACGCATTGAGCCCAGCACCTGTTCAAGGAGCCTTCATGAGCACCCATAAGCGGATCCTTCTGGTCGAAGACGAAATCAGTATTGCAGCCAATATCTGCAGCTATCTGGAAAAAAAAGGCTATATGGTGGATGTTGCCTATGAAGGCCATGCCGCCATTTCCCTGCTTGACCAGTATGCCTTTGACACTGTTATTCTGGACCTCGGACTGCCCGGCAAAAGCGGGTTTGACGTATTGCAATACATCCGCGATCAGGCCATGCTCAGCACCCCGGTGGTAATTCTTACTGCACGCGATGCCTTGCAGGACAAACTTACCGGTTTTTCCCTGGGAACCGATGATTACCTGACCAAGCCGTTTTCACTGAGTGAACTTGAAGCGCGGATCAACGCGCTCATCAAGCGCGCCTCCGGCAATGTAGCCGACCCGGTCAGACGCTGGGGCCCGATCGAGATCAATACGCGCTCGCATATTGTCACCATCAAGGAAGTACCGGTACACCTGACACGCAAGTCCTACGATATCCTGAGCACCTTCCTGCAACATCCCGGTGAAGTCATTACCAAAGAGCGCTTCGAGAGCCTGTTGTGGGCGGACGATCCGAAATCATCGGATGCCCTGCGCAGCCAGATTCATTTGCTGCGCAAAGCCCTGGCTGAACACGATTGTGATGTCATTGAAACCGTACATGGCACCGGGTGGCGCCTTGGCAAACCGGAAGAGCAGTCATGAAAAACCGCGGTTCGCTATCGCTGACGCAACGGATGTCGCTGGCGCTGACCGGCGCTGTCACGATTTTTGTCGTGGCGCTGTGTGTACTTTCGCTCTGGGCATTTGACAGCATGGAAGACAATCTGGTGGATTCCACGTTACTGGCTGAAAAAGACCGGATTGTTGCACTGGATGCCCATCTGTCCAGCCGACCCGACAACGGCGTACAGGAAAGCCAGAACCAGCCCATCAGACGCTGGGATATTGCCAGTGCTGCTGACGAAAGCCAACTGCCGTCCCTGTTGCGCAATCTGAACGACGGCGCATACTTCATGCAGCCGGGCAACGACACCTGGCATGCACTGGTATTTTCCCGTGACCAGGGCAAGACAGTTCTGCTCTACGACGCGACACTCAACGAGCAACGTGTGCACGACTTTGCCCTTATTGTGATCATGGCCGGCATGCTGTGCATCGGTTTGTCGTATTTCCTGGCGCGCGGCGTGTCCAGGCGCATTACCGACCCGGTGCAAAGCCTGACCCAGACCCTGTCAACCTGGGCGCCGGGTGCATCGAATCTGTCGCCCAGTCGAAATGACGAAGTAGGACGCCTGATCGAAGCCTTCAACCGGATGCAGAGCCAGGTTGAAAAATCCATTGCCCAGGAAAAGGAATTTTCTGCGAACCTGAATCATGAAATCCGTACCCCGCTGACCACGATCCGCACCGATGCCGAAATTGCGCTGGAAGATACCCTGCTGCTTGACGAAACCCGCATGAGACTCAAGCGCACGATCAGCAATGTCGATCTGATCACCGATACACTGGAGAGTACGGTCCATCTGAAAACGCAGGCACGGCAGAACCCCGAACCCGTCAATCTGCACGACTGCCTTGAAAATGCCTGGAGCACCAGCACCGCTGATGATGACAATATAAACCTGCAACTGATCAACCAATTGCTGCCGGGCGAGGTTCTGACCGTTAATCGCTACGCGATGCAGATGATCATGCGCAATCTGATTCGCAACACCCTGGAGCATGCTGCGGCGACGACCCTGACCGTCTATTTATCGGGCACACGCCTATATTTCGAAGACAACGGCAAGGGCATTGCCCAGGCCGATCTGCCCAGAATTTTTGAACGTTATTACAGTGGACACACGCGCGACACGCACATGGCCGAAGACAGCAGTGCCATCGCGGCCCCACCCAAGCGACGCGGACTGGGTCTTGCCATTGTGCAGCACATTTGTGAACTTGAACACTGGACCATTCGGGTCGAATCCTCAACCCAGCCAGGCGCATCCATGACCCGGTTCATATTGCAGGTGGCATAGGCTGCCGGCAACCTGACCAACCGCACCTGTGCTGCGCCCGCTTGCGAATCCGCCGCAGGCTTACCTGTCGGCGAATCGCAATACCAAAACAGGAATTAACTGTTGCTTTGGTCTTTCAAACGATACACCAGCACTGATGTATGGGCCAGTGACAGCACTTTGGTTGTCACGCTACCTAACAGCAGCCGGGACAGCCCGCTGCGACCGTGACTGGCGATGTAAATAAGATCGCAGCCATTTTCCTTGGCTGCTTCGACAATACCGTCAGCAACGCTGTAGTTGGAAATGATGAGTGACGTTGCCTTCACATTTGCAGTCTGGGCGCGATCCAGCACCGGTTTCAGATAGGACTCGGCTTCCTTGCGCGCAGCCTCTTCATAATCACCGTCGGAAATGGCGTAGGATGCAGCCATGCCGTCAAAGCCGATCAATGTGGAAAACGGCTGCGTCACGTTGATGGCAATCACTTCGGCACTGTTCTGCCGTGCAAAGCAAATGCCTGAATTGGCTGCCCGTGCAGAAATGTCCGAACCGTCGATAGGAAGAAGAATTTTATTGAACATGGTGGGACTCCTTAAGACTGCGATGTTTCCTGTTTGGCCGCATTGTAAAGATGCGTGCAACGCGTACCCGAGCGGCAGTATGCCAGCACTGGCGCGGGTAAGGTGTCGAGGTATTGACGAAAAGCCTTGACGTCCTCGGGGGTAATGGCTCCACTGACGACAGGCTGGTAAACGACGGTCAGACCGGCCTGCTCGCCAGCCTTGATGACATCGGCCGAGGCGGGCTGCGATTCGCCGCCTTCATAATCGGGACGATTGATAATGACGCTCCGGTAACCCGCCGCCTTGACAGCGGCCATGTCTTCGGCGCCCAACTGGGGCGCCACCGCCAGCGAGTCACTTAACGGGGTAATGGGTGTTGACATATGTCCTCACAGAGTGTCGGGCAGCAACGCAGCCAAATAGGCAGCGAACAGGAACCCGCTCCGACAGTTTGATGCCTGGGGCACCGTGATTGAAGATTGCCTGAACTGTCATCTGTCGCCTTATCACAGTTGCAATACCATGGAGCGGCGGGGCAGATCGGACAGCGGCCCGAAATTATTTTATGCCAGTTTAACGCAGCATCTGATACAAATTTACCCTAATCTCTATAAAATAGCATCAGTAATTTCACCACGATCTGATTTAAAACAGTAAATGACCGATTTCTGCCGCGTTCGTCCTGCAACGGCTCAGGACATTACAGCTATTGCGCAAATTTATGCCTGGCACGTGCTGCATGGCATCGCTACCTTTGAAGAAGTCGTTCCCGATCGTGAACAGATGCTTGAACGATTTATCCATATCACTACACAGGGTTATCCCTATATCGTGGCGGAAAAAGACGGCGAAATTATCGGTTATGCCTATGTGTCGTCCTTTCGTCCTCGGGTGGCCTATCGCTACACTGTGGAAAACGCCATCTACCTGCGCCATGATCTGGGGCGCATGGGTGCAGGGTCCCGATTGCTGGCCGAATTGATCCGGCTGTGCGAGGCCGGCCCCTGGCGCCAGATGATCGCCGTAATCGGTAACAGCGCCAATGCCGCCTCCATAGGCGTGCATCGCAAGGCCGGCTTCGAAATGATCGGCACCCTTGCCGCTACCGGCTTCAAACACGGCCAGTGGGTCGATACCGTACTGATGCAGCGTGCCCTGTCGGGCGGCGCTCAGACACTACCCAATACTGCGAACACGGCCGCGCCCACATCTACCGAATAGCGCCCGGCTGGCTGCTGCATCTCGGTTACCCGTCGCTGGTAAAGTCGCGCCTGGCCATTTGAGCGGCCACTGGCATGCCCAGGCCGTGGGCACCCCCTGCGTCAACATATTGCCATGTCTGTGGGCAGGCTCCCGGCTCAGGCCACGGCCCGTCTGCCATTCGCCCTGCTGTGCTCAGGTCGGATGGCGCACCAGCCGACTGGCATGTGTGGCGAGCAAATGAGCAAAGGCATCGCTTTTGAGAAAAGCAAATTCCGCTGTGCGTTGGACGCCGATGGCATCGGCCGGATCAACGCCATCGGCCGGATGACACATGATGACAATTCGCTCTGCCGCCCCGGCCAGCCAGGCCTGCATATGCCGCTCGAAACGAGCACTGCCGCCGGCCAGCGCATATACGCCGGCAAAATCGTCGTTATAGGGGAAATCGATCCGTTGCAGACGTCGGCGCAGCGCACTGCTGCCCAGCAGCGCGATCAGCCGCGCCTTCCATTGCAGGCCGCGGGCCGGTGAAGCATTACGCATTGCCGTCGAGCGCACCCAGAAATCATCGCAATCGTAACGCCGAATCAGCACATCCATCAGCGCATCGCGAATTTGTGGAAATTGGTGCACATGCTGATGACCGTCGAAAAAATCCGGCGTGCGTTTCATATGTTGTTCAAAAAGATCACATTGGCGCTCAATTGAGCGCACCAGGACAGCGTAATCCAGCTGACGCAGCCATGCGTTTGCAATCAGGCGTGGCAGAGGCAGATAAAAATCATTGTCCGGGCCCAGCTTCTCGGTAAAATTAATATGCAACCCGATGTCGATATCCAGGCCACGCAGCCGTTGCGCGCCGGTAGCCCACGCGCCAGCCTGGGTCAGACAACTGGTAGCGCTGATCCGTTGTTCTGCCGCCAGTTGGCATACCGCACGATTGATATTCTCGTTCAAACCGAAATCATCAGCGCAGAGTATGATCTGTTTTTTCTTGCGTGCCATATGGCTTCCTGTCACGGCTTATTATGTCGGATGAGCGATTGCCGATACAACATCCTAACAGACAATACGAATGTCATAAACTGCCAGACAGCTTCCCGGCCTTGGCCACAGTTTCGGCGGCCTGAAGGCGAGAGCCAAACACGCGTGGAGCTCCCTGGGCCAGCCCCTGCCCCATTTGCCCGCTCACAATATAAAGCGGCCGTCGTTTTACTTCTTCGTAGATATGCGCAACATATTCGCCCACCATGCCTACCGAGATCAGGATAATGCCCGCAAAAAAACTCTCGGCCACGATCAGCGTGGAATAACCGCGCACCGGATTGCCGATCATCACATATTCAAATATGACATACATCCCGTACAAGAGCGCCAGACCGGCCAGCAGCATGCCGCTGAACATGGCCATCCGCAACGGCCATGTCGTAAACGCCGTCAACCCCTGCAGGCCATGTCCGACAAGACGAAACAGACTGAAGCGGGATGCGCCAAAGCGCCGCTCATCCGGCTGGTAATAGACCGCCTGCGTACGAAACCCAACCCAGGCATACAGGCCCTTCATAAAACGCGTGCGTTCGGGCAACTGGCACAAGGCCTGCACCACTTTGCGGTCCATCAGGCGGAAATCACAGGCATCGGGTTCGATCCGAACCTTGCCGGTACCTTTCATCAGAAAATAGAATAATCGCGTGCCAATACGCTTGAGCAGCCGCTCGTCGGCGCGCGCCTCGCGTACCGCATAGACCATATCAGCGCCCTGCTCCCAGTGCGCAACCATACGGGCAATCAGCGCTGGCGGATGCTGAAGATCAGCATCCAGCGTGACCACGACCTGGCCCATGGCCAGCTCCAGACCGGCACTCAGCGCAGCCTCTTTGCCGAAATTGCGTGACAGCTGCAGATAGCGCACCCGACTGTCGCGCTGGCAGTACTCGCTCATGAAATCCGGCGTCTCATCGGTGCTGCCATCGTCAACCACGATAATTTCCCAACTGGCAAAGGCATCGCGCAGCAACACGATAAGCATGGGCAAAAGAATGCGCAGACTGCGTGCCTCATTCAATGCAGGAATCACGCAACTGACCGATGCATCTGCCGCCCTGCGTACTTTTTCTTTCAAGAGCTGGGCAGCAGGCATGCCGCCGGCCAACGCCCGCCTATCGCCATGGCTCTCTTGCGGACAGTGCCGCATATCTTGGTGTCTGGTGTACACGGTCATCCCGATGATAAAAGCGCAGAAAACCAGACTATATGACCGTGGACGTTAAATTTCCGTGAAATTGGCGACGGCTGCTATTGGCACAGACAAGGAGCAAAAAGCAGGCCCCAGAGACGGGAAGAGACCAGTGACCGGAAACCAGCGGTAACCGACAGTGCGCAACCAATGGCCCTGCCAGCGTTGCGGGGACGCGACGCCCCCCGCATCCGAGTGCAGCAGCAAGGGCATTACCAGGACGGAAAATCAGGCAGCAGGGGCAGGCTCGGTCAGCTTGCGCCACAGGCTGAGACCCCCCGCAGCCTGGTCCAGCCCATCCAGATAGGCTGTATGCTCAGCCAGCTCCGCTTCCGTAGCCACTTCGACCCGCAAGATGGTCGCATCAAATTGCGCCACCACCGGCTGCCCTTCCTGCTGGCGCGGCTGATCGCTGTGTTCCATGACCAGGCCAAACTGGCCTCGGGTCATGGCCAGCCATACCTCGGCCAGCAGCTCGGCATCCAGTAACGCGCCGTGTAAAGTACGGTGCGCGTTGGAAATACCCAGCCGCTCGCACAGCATATCCAGACTGTTGCGCTTACCCGGGTACTGCTCACGCGCCATGGCCAGCGTATCGTGGATCGCTGCGGCAGTCTTGTCGATAGACGGCATGCCCACCCGTGCAAACTCCGCATTCAGGAACTTGACGTCAAATGCGGCGTTATGGATATAGATTTCGGTCCCTTTCAGGTACTCGGCAATCCGGGCGGCCTCATCTTCAAACCGGTTGAACTGGGACAGAAACTCGGTGGTCAACCCGTGCACCTCGAGCGCGCCGGGCGAACTATCCCTGTCAGGATTGAAATAAATATGCAGATTATTCCCGGTGAACTGACGATCAATCAGTTCCACACACCCGAGCTCGACGATCCGGTCGCCTTCTGCCGGGTCAAAGCCGGTTGTCTCTGTATCGAGAATAATGTGTCGCATTGCCTGCTATCCTTAAGACATGCCTGGTACGACGGTAGAGAACCCGGCGTCTACATGCACAATTTCACCCGTGATACCCGCTGCCAGGTCCGACAGCAGGAACGCAGCCGTATTGCCCACATCTTCAATGGTGACATTGCGTTTGAGCGGCGCGTGAGCCGATACGAAATTGAGAATGGAAGAAAAATCCTTGATGCCACTGGCAGCCAGTGTTTTGATAGGGCCGGCGGAGATACCGTTGGCGCGCAGGCCGTCTGCTCCCAGCGCGGTGGCCAGATAGCGGACGCTGGCTTCCAGCGAGGCCTTTGCCAGACCCATGGTGTTGTAATTGGGAACAACCTTCTCCGCACCCAGATAGGTCAGTGTCAGCACGGACCCCTGCCGCGCCTTGAGCAATGGTAACGCGGCCTTGGCCATGGCAGGAAAGCTGTACGCCGAAATATCATGGGCAATACGAAAGCCCTCGCGCGAAAGCCCGTCCAGAAAGTTGCCGGCAATCGCTTCGCGAGGCGCAAAACCGATCGAGTGCACCAGCCCATCGAGTCCGTCCCAGTGCTGCGCCAGCTGTTCAAAAGCAGCGTCAATCTGCGCATCTTCAGCCACATCACAGGGGATGACAATGGCGCTGCCAAAATCGGCGGCAAATTCAGTCACCCGGTCCTTGAAACGATCTCCAGCGTAGGTGAAAGCCAGTTCGGCTCCCTGCGCTTTGCATGCAGTGGCAATGCCGTAGGCGATTGAACGGTTCGAAATGACGCCCGTGACCAGTATTCGTTTATTTGCAAGAAAGCCCATTTGCTGTCCTAATTGTTTTTCAATGATGGCCATTATAAAAAAAATGCGCAATGCAAAGGCATTGCGCAGTGATTCCGGAACATTTAGGCATCAGCCCACGGCAATTAACCGCGAATTGCCGTTCCTGGCAGACGCAGACGCAAACCCGCCTTGAGTCCTTCGGTGCCAATGTTATTGAGCGCCTTCAGATCATCAACCGTTGTGCCATAGCGTTTAGCCAGCGAATACAGGGTTTCGCCCTGCGTAACAAAATGCTCGGGCGCGCGCGCTGTCGTTGCCGCACGAGGACGGTAGGCCGCAGCGCGAACGGCAGGCGCAGCCTGTTGGGCCAGCACGGGAGCGCGCACTGTCGCTGCAGCCGGACGTACCGCACCTTGATAGCCGCCGGGCGCCGCCTGGGCGATATAACGCACTGATTCACGATTGACAGAAGGCGTGCTGGCTCCGTTCTGAGCCACCAGCGCGGCCAGCGGATCATCGGTCGCAGCAGGTGCGTTGCGCGGCGCCGGCTGATTGCCGCCCGTGTCCCACACAACCGGCGTCGCTCCGGATGTGCTACGTGTATTGCTTGCTACCTGACGAATGCCAGCTGAAGATCCGGATGTCTGACGCAGCGTTGAGGTTGGCGCATTGTCAGCATAGGCGCGAGGCTCAAGCACCGGGGGGGCGGGAGCGGCGGGCGATACTGGTGGAGACGTATTGTCTGCCAGCATGCTGTCAGAATCGCGCCGGTTGCCATCAGGCGCTGTTGGTGGCAGGCCACGAGGAACAATGGTGTCGGTATCGAAATCGCGCTGTACCGGCACCATCAGCGCACGCGAGGACAGTGCAACGCTTTGACGCGACGAATAACCATTAAGCGACTTGAGTTTGCTCAGAGAAACACCATGTGCCTGAGCAATGGCGGCCAGCGATTCACCCGGTGCCGGCTGGTAACCTTTATAGGTGGCCAGCGGGCCCGTGTAACTGGCCAGATTTTTCTTGTAGGTTTTTACTGCCGATACGGGCAGCAGAATATTGGGATCATGCGACGCCAGCAGGGTCGGGCGATTGAACGACGGGTTCAGTTCCTTGAAATCGGTCACGGAAATGCCTGCCAGACGCGCCATGACGGCTACGTCAATATCCTTGGTACGCCGTACTTTTTCGAAATACGGTTTGTCCGGAATGGAAGGCAGCGTGATGCCATACTTGGCCGGATTGGCCACAATATTGCGGATGGCCATCAGCTTGGGTACGTAATTACGGGTTTCGGAAGGCATCCTCAGATCCAGATAGCCACCGCCACCTGCCCGGTTTCTGGCGCGCTTGACTGCGCCCTCACCCCAGTTGTAGGACGCCAGTGCCAGATGCCAGTCGTTGCCCTGGAAGGTATAAAGATAGGATAGATAATCGAGCGCGGCGCGCGTCGATTCCACCGGATCGCGACGGTCGTCTTTCCACCAATCCTGCGTCAGATTGTAATGTGTGCCGGTACTGGGAATAAATTGCCACAATCCGGCAGCCCGCGAGCGGGACAGGGCCGTGGCGTTGTATGCACTCTCCACAAACGGCAACAAGGCCAGTTCGGTGGGCATATGGCGCTTTTCGAGTTCTTTGGTGATGTGATAGATATATTTGCCGGAACGGGCGGCCATGGTCTGGACCGATCCCGGACGGGATGAGTAGTAATTGGTCCAGTAAGCGACTTTTTCATCCTGCAGGGGAGGCATATCGAAGCCTTTGCGCACGCGGTCCCAGACATCGCGATTGGGGCCGTGGTAGCTGACCGTATCGCTGTATTTGCCCCCGCCGGAAGAAGCGCAGCCGGTCAGCGCGACGACACAACCCACCAGAAAAAATCGTACTAAGTTCATATAGGCATTCTCAGAATTGGTTTTTCCACTCACGTAATACTTCAAGCACATTCTCGGGGTGGTCCAGAGAATGACCAACATGCTGTTCGGCTGCCGTTATGACAACCGGTTCATCCGTTCGCATGAAAGGATTGGTTTTGAGTTCGTGTTCCAGCGATGTTGGAACGGTAGCCTGATTGTTGTTGCGCAATGTTTCTGCTTCGCGCTGCCATTGCTCCAGATCAGGGTTGTGCGGATCAACAGTACGTGCCCAGCGAATGTTGCCCAACGTGTATTCGTGAGCGCAATAGACGGACGTATTGTGAGGCAATTTTCTAAATTTATCAAGGCTTTGTTGCATTTGTCTAGAATTTCCTTCAAACAATCTACCACAGCCTGTCGCAAACAGGGTGTCGCCACAGAACAGCACATTTCGCTCATCGATTTGCCCGAAATAGGCAATATGATCCAGCGTATGGCCAGGAACTTCCAGAACAGTAAATTGCCCAAAGGTACCCAGATTGACTTGATCCCCTTCCCTGAGCTCGACATTGCGACAGGGGATCGTGGGGCCGGGCGGCCCATAGACCGTGGCGCCGGTGTGTTGGACCAGCTCGGCCACGCCGCCGACGTGATCGGCATGATGGTGGGTAAGGAGAATATTGGTCAGGGTTAACCCTTGGTCGCGCAGATAGGCCAGCACCGGGGCCGCATCACCGGGATCAACGACAACCGCCTGATCAGCCTGTACAATTGCCCAGATATAATTGTCGCTGAACGCGCTGATCGGCCAGATTTTTATAGTCATCAGATAGTCTCTTTACTTAAGGCGCCGCATTTATACCGAGGAATCAGTGAAACAAATCCATTCGCGAATCATCAATCTGGCAGATTGGTTCAATACGGACCCTGGCCAGCGCGTCATACAATGGGAATCATCAAAATTTGATCAGATTGTGGCCGACTCTTTCGGGTTCAACGCGGTTCAGGTCGGCCTGCCTGACTGGAATTTTTTGCATCATAACAGAATGCGCACCAAAATCATTCTGACCGATGACAGCTTTAACAATTGCACCCACTACCCCAATACCCGATTCGTCCAGGCGCAGCTGGACGCCCTTCCGCTGGCCTCCAATTCCATTGATTTGCTGATTCTGCCCCATATTCTGGAATGCGCCGATAACCCCCATCTGGTCTTGCGAGAAGCCGAAAGGGTTCTGGTTCACGAGGGCCGCCTGATTATCTCGGGATTCAACCCCTGGAGCCTGTGGGGCCTGCGCTCGCGCATGCCCTTGCGCAAGCCCTGGATGCCGGTGACCGCCTCGCGCCAGGTATCGGTCACGCGCCTGAAAGATTGGATGAAACTGCTGTCATTCGAGGTAGACCGGGGCTACTTTGGCTGTTACACTCCCGCCTGCCATACGGATCGGTGGCTGAACCGGTGGAACTTCATGAACCAGGCCGGTGATCGATGGTGGCCTGTCGCAGGCGCCGTATACCTGCTGGCCGCAGTCAAGCGTGCCCATGGCATGACGCTGATCGGCCCCTCCTGGAAAGCCAAGAAGAAGAAAAAATTCGCCCGCGGCGAAGCTGCAATATCCCGCCGCGATGTACGTCAGCTTTTTAAAGAACCTCATGGATAAACCACAAGTCAATATCTGGACAGACGGCGCCTGCAAGGGCAACCCTGGCCCCGGCGGCTGGGGCGTACTGCTGCGCCAGGGTCCGCATGAAAAAACCCTTTTCGGCGGCGAGGCGCAAACCACCAACAATCGCATGGAAATGATGGCCGTCGTCGAAGCGTTGCGGGCACTCAAACGCAGTTGCAACGTTACCCTGCATGTCGACTCACAATACGTGCAAAAGGGGATCTGCGAATGGATGGCCGGCTGGCAGGCGCGCAACTGGAAGACCGCCGATAAAAAGCCGGTTAAAAATGTCGATTTGTGGTTGTTGCTCAATGAACAGGTTGCCAGGCACGATGTCACCTGGAAGTGGGTCAAGGGCCATGCCGGCGACCCGGGCAATGAACGGGCCGATGCACTGGCCAACCAGGGAGTGGATCTGGTCAGGAAACAGAAACAGTCAGTACAGGCTTAATCCTGCTGGTCTGACCACACCGCGAGCTCATGGCCGTCCGGGTCGGCAAAGTGAAATCGCCGGCCACCGGGAAACGCAAAAACGGGTTTGATAATCCGGCCCCCGGCGCGCTCGATACGCTCCTGCATATGCGCCAGGTTATCCGCATACAGAATGACCAGCGGGCCGCCCGGGCTGACCGGCTCGCCCTGCGCAAATCCCCCCGTAAAACGCCCGTCGGTAAATTCACAGTACTGCGGTCCATAGTCCTTGAAGGTCCAGCCAAAGGCATCCGCATAGAATTTGCAGGTACGGACAATATCGCTGACCGTGAACTCGATATAGTCAAGCTTTCCGTTTTTGTCTTGTGGGTTCATGTCTGACGCTCCCGTTTAGCAAGGTACGGCCGGCCTGACACCGTGCCGTAGTGGCTGTTGCCAGCCCGGTGGTTGAGATTGCCAGTCTGTAATCAGTCGCAACCCATGCGACGCGCTCTTTCCCGATGCGCATCGGCACGCTGGTCCGCATTGTTGCGGGACAGGAAATTGTCCCCTGCTCCCGGCGCTGGCGCCATCATGACGCGAGAATTGATGCGTCCGCACTCTGCATTTTTTGAATGATCAGTGCCGGTTGAACATGCTGCGATCAACCCCAGCGCCATGATGCAGATCGCGCGCCCCGTCGTATTTTTAAACATGACTATCCTGTTTTTCAGCCGAATGTGCAAAGCTTTTTGACGCTTTGTGTTCGTAATTGCTGCAGGCGGAACTGCGCTGCAGAGATGGCGGCCTGTTTCTGGCTCTCGTCCGGTCCGAACAAGGCGTCGTGACCACGCAATTGATCGACCCGCAGGTTCAGTTTATCGCTTTCGCGTCCGATCTGCCGGCAGCTCATCGATTGCAATTGTGATTCAGTCAACGGAGCAACAACCGGCGGAGCGGCGCATGCAGCCAGCAGCGAGCATGAACCGGCAAGCAACAACAGGGTTTTTCTCATAATGCAATATCCAGACAGATTGCCCGATCGCGCTGCATGACCAACCAACGGCAGAGACGCAGACACCAGGCAGGATTAAGTATCTGGTATTTTATAGGCTCCCCGCCGCTGTGTCACATACCGACAGCGATTGCGGGCAGAAAACCGACGACTGCGCCATCGAGCCGTGTCGGGTCCCTGGGAATATCTCGTCGCTGACTGCGCCGCTGCTCCAAGGCAGCAAGGGCGGCGACGAGTAACGCCGCGCGCCACTTCTGTTGCGGCAGATGATACTACACGTTCAGAACCGGGATGAACCCGCCGAATATCATGCGTTTGCCGTCGAAAGGCATGGGGTTCACGTCAGGCTGCATCCGTGGATCTTCCATCATTTTCTTCATGCCCTCGTCGTGCGCCTCTTTGGAAGGCCACGTAATCCAGGCAAACACCACGGTTTCATCCGGCTTGCATTGCACCGCCATGGGAAAAGAGGTGAGTTTGCCGTCAGGGACTTCATCGCCCCAGCACTCGACAACACTCAGTGCTCCCAGCTCCTTGAAAATCTCCGCGGCTTCAGAAGCATGTTTAATGTACGTTTCGCGGTTGGCAGTCGGCACCGCAGCAACAAAACCATCGACATATTTCATGTGTATTCTCCGTTAGTTTGTGAGCGACAGACAATGTCGTCTACAGCCATAGTATGCGCATAAAGCGCTGAAGCGGAAATAGGCTGATACGACAACTTCAGGGGAGAAATACGACAGTTGTCAGCGTCAGCGAGCCGCGCCGATGCCAGTCAGGCAACACCGCAACCGCTGCCTGCCGACCAGGCGTGCGGTGAAACAGCAGCGCGCCGTCTTCAATGTCATACCCGAACGCTCATTTACGCGGCCTTGCGTGGCCTGCCCCGTTACCCGTTCGATACAGATAATGCAAAATGTAAAACCGACACTATTCATCAGAATGTCATATCCATGAAGTATTCAACCCTGACAATTGCATATTATTCATTTGACCGGAGAGAAGTCATGCTCGCCTCACAAAAGCGGACACTCAGCTATGATCCCGTACAGCTTATCGGCACGGTTCAATTGGTCAATGGCACCCTGTTTACCGTCAACTGCGACGGGGTTGACTGGGTCTGCCAGCAGGCCCTCAGTTGCCTGATCCAGCCGCAAGTGGGTGACCAGGTCATCATCAGCGGTCCGGATCACGACCGTGTTTATTTAATTGCGGTGGTCTCGCGCAGCAGCAATGCACCGGTTACATTGCGCGTGAATGGCGACCTGGCGATTCAAAGCATCAATGGCAGCGTCTCAATTCACTCTGCGACCCAAACCCAACTGGGCAGCGCAGACACATTAGTGCTTTCAGCCAGGCACTACGAACAACAAGCCACGACTGCCAGCGTCACGATTGGCCAGATGACCTATGCGGGCAAAGAGCTGGAAGCCACCGTTGGCAAAACCACCTTCTTTTCAACTGTGATCGGCCTCATGGCAGACCGCATCAACAGTGTTGCGCGCCTGTGCTTTCGTCATGTCAGGGAAGTGGATCATGTACGCGCCCAGACCATTGACTATGAAGCTGAAAAGCTGACCCGCGTGCATGGAGGCTACACCACGCTGACTGCCCAGGAAGTGATGAAAATCAATGGCGACCAGATCCATATGAGTTAACGGTTGTCTGTCCGACCGGCACGACCACTGAAATATCAATGAGAACAATCAAACCCCTGCGTCTGGGAGTGCTCACGCGACCCTATGGCTATCGACAACATACCCGCCTGGGCGTGCTTGTCTACTCACTGATCGACTTCACCTCGGATGCTCCCAAACTGGTGCCCGAGGCCGAACTGAGCACCCGGCTGATACACCAGATGGATTGCGACGGCATTCTGGATCTGGTCCTGCCCAAGGTACATCCTGAGTTTCTGGTCAGCGGTTCGGCCTATACGGCGCACCAGCCCGACAAGACCCGTTGCGCCGTCCGCATACAGGTTGGCGGACTGGACAAAAGCCTGATCGCGTGGGGCGACCGTTACTGGCTTGGCGGGGTCAGCACCGAACCGCAACCCTTCGAGCAGATGCCGGTCACCTGGGCCAACGCGTTCGGAGGGCGAGAATTCGACGAGAATCCCGCTGGCAAGGGACTGGATCAGGAACTGGTCAATGGCGTCTGGACGACGCGCCTGCCCAATATAGAAGCGCTCGCCGAGCGCATGCACAAGCCCGGGCAACTGACCCGCCCGGCCGGCCTGAGTCCAATTTTCCTTACCCGGCCCCGCCGCTACGGCCACATCGGCAATGTCAGCGACCACTGGCTGAAGAACGACATTACCTCATTCTTTCCTGACATGGATCCCCGGCTTTTCAATGCGGCAGAGGAAGACCAGCGCTGGCATGATCGCGACAGCCTGCCTCTGGGCGTGCCTTTTTCGATCTGGAATATGCACCCGGACCAGCCGTGCTGGAGCGGGGTGATTCCAGACTGGGTGCCGCGCTGCTTCGTTATGCAACGCAACCAGGCCCATGCCGATGATTTTCTTGAAGTTGATCTCAAACCTACCACGATCTGGTTTATCCCCGGCATCAAGCACGCAGTGATGATGTATCACGGTTCGATTCCGGTCAACCGCACCTACGCTGAGGACGTCAGCGCAATTATTCCAGCCATGGAACTCAAGGGCGAACAACGCCCTGCTGCCGATTATCGGCGCATCTTTGATCAACGCAATAGCATGGAAACCGGCGCCCTGTACGCCTTGAGGGACAAGGATCTGGTGCCCAGGTCCATCATGGGAGACTGGCTCGATACCAAGCCGTCGGCAGAAAATGCGCTCATGCGCAATGCCAGAAAGCAGGAAAGCATCCGGCGAGCAGAGATCAGGGAAAAAATCGAAAAGGAAAACCAGTCGCTGCCGCAGGAGAGTCGGTTGCAAATTACAGATGTAATGCCGGAAATAATGGGTCCGCCCTTTCCCCAAAGTGTGGAATACTTTCCTGAGCTGCACGAGCGCATGCTGAAAATCAAGCAGGACACCGAGGCACAAATGGCGCAGGAACAAGCATCAGCGCGGAAAAAAGCGCAGGAACAAATGCCTGACACAGATGATCCGAAACTGCAGGAAACCATGGATCTGCTGGCGAAAGATCCCGAGCCTCCCACCCGCAAGCAACTGCGGAAAGCCATGTCTGAATTGGATAAGCAACAGCAGAAGATGGAGCAGGACTGGGAAAAGATCCAGACCCTCCAGACCGACTCAGGTCAGGCACAGGAGATCGAAAAACTTGGAGGTTTGCTGAAAGACGCCAAAATCCAGCTGGGCAAGATGAATCTGTATACCGCCCATTTCATGGAGGGTGAAACCATTGTGGACAAGCACGCAGCGGACCAGAAGCGGGACTGGATCCTGGCCCGCTGTCGCAATGAACATCCACTGAAAGGTTTGGATCTGGCAGGCGCGAATCTGTCCGGCACGCTATTTTCGGATATCGATTTTAGCGGGTGTGATCTGTCAGATGCCGATCTGGATCACGCGCGCTTTATTCGCTGCAACCTGAGCGAATCCATTCTGGTGCGTGCACGCATCTCACACACCACCTTTGATGAATGCAAGTTTACCCGCACCAACCTGGGCGCAACGCATATACGCCAGAGCAACTTCAGTCGATCGCACTTTGACAATATCACCCTGCACAAGAGCGAACTTACGCAGTGCGACTTGAGACATTCGCGCTGGTCCAACACACTGTTTAATGCACATGCCCGCTTCACCCAATGCCGATTTGATAACGCGATGCTCGAAAAAACGATATTCACCGAGTGTGTTTTCGAGGGTGTCAGCTTTCATTCCAGCCAGTTTTCCCAGGTCGTCTTCCAGCAATCGACGCTCAATAACCTGAACTTCGAGAAAACAAACATCTCCAGTGCCGGCTTTGTTGCCAGCCAGCTTCATAAAATGAACTTCGCACACGCCCGGCTCGAAGGCGTCTCCTTTATGTACAAGCTTAGCCTGGAAACATGCAGTTTCGATAACGCAACACTGCAAGGGTGCTGTTTCAAGGAGACTGCCGTAAAAAACCTGACGATGCGCGCTTCACGAATGTCCCACTGCGACTTCTCTGGCGCACGTATTCCTTATACCGATTTTACCGACGCCAACCTGCATCACTGTGTACTAAAAGGATCCGACCTGCGCCATTGCCTTCTACGCAGAGCCGATCTGACCTCGTCTATTCTTCAACAGGCCGACTTGCGTGGCGCCGACATCAGCCACGCCAATTTCTGTACCGCCGATCTGTCTGAAACGCAGATGGATGAATCGACCCAGATTCATCACGTCTATGTCAAACACGCCAAGATCTACCCGTTGCAAAAAAATTCATCTATTTCCTGGGGGAAGTACCTATGACGCGCGAGCAGTTCATCACCCTGCTCAACCGCTTCGAACCCTTGAGCGACCACTCGTGCGCCGGCCTGAACCTGAACGGACTGGATCTTTCCGGTCATATTTTCCAGAACGTGGACTTTTCATCTGCGCAATTGGATGACCTGACAATCGAAGATACTGTGTTTGCCAATTGCAGATTTTCACAGGCCAGCTTCAGACAGACAAAACTGGCCACATGTATGTTCTCGGAATGCACAATGACCGAAGCCCACTTCGATCACACCAGCCTCTTTGGCACAAGTATTGTCAGGAGCGACCTGTCGAACGCGCATTTCATTACCGTGTCGCTCGATTCGTGTTCCATCTCGTCCAGCGATTTCTCGCACAGCCGCTTCGAGCTGGAAAAATGCCTTAAGACGTCGTTCTACCAAACCACATTGATCGATACACACTTTGATCACTGCGATTTTGAGCTCGCCATTTTCTTTCAGAATGATCTGCGGCATACGCGCTTTGATGGATCATATTTTGACCGCGCGGTATTTAATGAAACAAACTTGAATAATCAGCGTTTTTCCGGCATGACGTTCAATCAGTGTCCTTTTATCAAAGCCAACCTGGAAAACACGACGTTCACCGACTGTATTTTGTCCGGCTGCAATTTTCAGGCAAGCGTGATGCGTAACGCCAGCATTGTCAAATCGGACTGTACCAACGCCCTGTTCATTGATGCCGACCTGACCAAGAGCAGGTTCACTGATTCGGCACTCACCCAATCGCTATGGCTTAACGCCTTGCTGATTGACGCCACCTATGATCGTTGTGTTCTGACCGAAAGCATCTTTCAGCGCGCCAACTGCGAAAACGCCCGCTTTGATCACTGCGACCTGACTCGAACGGATTTTTCCTGGGCGAATCTGCGCAACAGCCGAATGACAACGGTGCACATGGAAGATACGCTGTATCACGGCGCCCTGATATCCGAACCCGCTCTGCTTTATTCTCCTGGCGCCATCGCCAAACGTGACTATCTGCACGAATCAGAGCGCTGGACAGAAGCAGTCAGATCGGCCACTTAAAACAGCATGGGAGCCATGATATGAACCAATCAGACAGCGACACTGCCTCACTGGCAAAAATCCGGCGCGAAGCGCGGCTTCTTTTCTGGTGTTCCTGCCTGACCTTGTGCGGAACATTTTTGATGATATGGTCGATGACAGCTGGCCTGGTATGCCTGGCAATCACATTCGTCTTATGGTTTATGTGCTACCAAAAGTTGGGCAGATTGGCCAAGCGCGCAACGCAGCAGGACCAGCAGTTTTTGCAGGACAGTGTCGTTATCCGAATGAAAATCGAACACATGCGTGATACGCGGCAGCATATCAACAGCAATAGTGTCATCTCGCTGACACTGTCCTTTAGAGACGCACCGCACAAACAGGTGACGATCTGCGCCCCGCTGTCCGCGCTTGCGCTACAGGTCCTGCGTGACAGTGGCTATGCCGACGTTTACTATCTGGAGCGCACCGGCCAGGCCAGGCTGGTTCCGATTGACCAGACATCGGTCTGACCCACCCCTTTGTCGATTGCCAGTGCAGGACTGCGTAACCGCTCAGGAGAAGACGAATACCCGGTTGGGCGACGGAATCAGATTAGTCGACAGGATGCCGTTGATAATATTACTCAAGCCCATCGAGGTCCACCGCGTCACTGGCAGCGCACCGGAAAAAACCCGAAAGCTCACATTGATGAATTTGGTTGCAAAACACTTGACCACAGGCACCATAACGCCCAGGATACCGGTTTCATTGGCCCAGGTAATCATCGTGGGCATCGGACAGCACTCAAGATCCAATCCTGGCGTGAACACCCTGGATAGTGGATTGGGGATCATCGTGATCTTGGGGCCGAAGTTGGGCCGTGGTCCCAGTATCATCACATCGACCAAGGTCACGCTGGAACCAATACGGGCTTGAAGAATGGGCATTTTTTTCCTAGATAAACAGTTTCAGACCAGCCAGCCTGACGCCAAGCCCCTGCATGCGGGTCAGCGCGCCGGTGGTATCGAGTTCCACACCATCGGCCTTCCATGAGGCCGCGCTCAAATCGATTTTCGTACCCTGGGTGCTGACCTTGACTGGTGTGGCAGCAAAATTGAGCCCATCGATCTGTCCCGCCAGCCCCCTGGCAGCAAAACGCACGCCTTGTGCCTGCACAGCGATAATGGAGGCAGACAGATTCAAGCCATAGGTAAGCGAAATCTGTGCCGGCTGCGTAACATATGACAGGCCAACAACATGCCGTGAATCCAAACCCATCACCAGCGTATCCCGGCCCGCCATATATTCATTGATAGCATGAGACTGAATGACTTTCTTTTCCTGTGCAGAAGCTTTGATGGTGTAGCGCGCACAAAGAATTTCAAAATCCTGGCCGCTCGCGTCAAATTTGACCTTTCCCTCATTTTTGGAAGTAAAGGTACTTTTATAAGTATGCGTCGCCGCTCCCGTTACCGTAACATCCTCTGTCTGTGCGACAGTGCGAGTCAGTTTGTTCTTGTAGTGCAGGGTCGCTGCCTCTTTCACATCCTGGTGCAGGGTGCCGTCAATCGTGTGAAGCTCGTTCGATTTAACATAGACGGTATTGGTGCCGGCTTCAACCCGAAAGACATTATTGCCGCTCAGTATTTTTGTTGTGGCGCCATCCTTGATATTGTCTGTCAGGCCGGCGCTGGTGATTTCCCGATGCACACCGGAGTCGAACGTTTCCTTTTCATGCCCGATAATATGCGTGGTGCGCGTGCCAGTCACATCTCTGGTCTCGGTCTCGCCGACAGTTGTCTTCAAATTGGCGCCCACAGTGACCGTCAAATTGCGCACCACGTTCAGCAGCATATCCAGCTGGGCACGCATATCCACCAGTTCCTGGCCCAGCTTGTCTTCGAAGATCATCTGGTTGCGCATGCTGGGGTCACCGAACACTGACTGGCTGCGAAAGCCGCTTTGCGTCGCATTCGCCGGCAACGACACCGGCGGCATGTTCTGCGCGTTGTAAACCCGTCCCAGGATCACCGGCCGATCCGGATTGCCGCCGATAAAATCCACGACCACTTCATCATTGATACGTGGCAGTTGCAGCCCGCCAAAACCGCCGCCCGCCCAAGGACTGGACACGCGAATCCAGCAGGAGCTGTTTTCATCACCCGTCGCCTGGCGATCCCAATGAAACATAACCTTGATACGGCCATACTGATCAGTCCACAGTTCTTCGCCGGCCGGGCCTACGACACGGGCCGTTTGCGGCCCGCTGGTTTTGGGTTGCGGTGTCACCCGGGGTGCGCGAAATTGAATATTGGATGGCAACGCGCGGAAGATCACCTCAAAATGATCCTCTTGCCTGGTACCGGAGGAATAACCAGCCACACTCATATTGTAGGTGGCCGATACGCAAAGATATTCACGGTTTTCGGCACGACGCGGATGATTGCGCAGTTTGAAAAGGCGTCCCGGTTCAACGGCACGGATATTGCAGATGCCAAGTACCTGCTCTCTTGCGCCCTGTATTTCCTGCAAGCGCAGGCGAGCATATTTCTCGCCGTGATCCACTTCCTGATAACCGCCCTGCCATTCGTAGATTTCCAGCTTGTCTGTATTGGCTGCTTCGGCATTCTTGCTGGTGGAATCCAGGCGAGCGCCAGGCTTGCGAAAATCGTAGTCAACCGTTGCGTAGCCACCAGGCGTGATCTGCGCCTGCACGTGCCAGTCCGAGACGAACTCTTCGTGCGCAAGCATATGCATCTGGCCATCGTAGAAGGTATAGGTATCGTAGCCTGGGGCCGGCTCGTGCGTTGAGACATCGTCTGTGAGTACCAGTGTGTGCTCACCGTTCTCATGGCGGAACCAGTAATAGATGCCCTCATGTTCCATCAGCCGGCTGACAAAGTCAAAATCCGATTCCTGATACTGTACGCAATATTCCCAGTCGCGGTAGGACTCGGTCAGGTTATATTCCACCGCAAAGCTGTAGGTGCCCAGCACTTGCTTGATAATGTCCACTGCCGACTTATTCTGGAAAATGCGATTGTCCCTGGACTGGGTCAGATACCACAGGCTAGGCCGCACCGTAGCACGGTAAACGTAATATTCGGAATTGAGCAGTTCACGGCCAACCAGTTCGAAGCGGACAATCTGCCCATTGAGGTAATGTGGTGCGCCGCCAGCCGTTTCCACCTGCAACGTCAGCGGCTTGCCCAGCAGTGCTCGAACATCCAGCATATAGGTCTTGGCAACCAGTTCGACATTGAACTCAAACAGTTCCGACAGTCCGGCCTGCCCTTTCATACTTTTGAAATGCAGCACCTCGGCCATAGGTGTATGGGCAATGACGGGCCGGTTCTGTAACTGAGGGATATCCATGTTCATCTCTCGCGTTGATGCGTTCGGGTCGATCGAAATATGGGTATGAGTGTTGCTCACTTGCGATCAGGGCTGCCAGTCACATGGGCCACTATCCGAAATAGTTGATATTCAGATAGTTCAGTTGCTTATTGATCAACCCGATCGGGATACGACATATCATAGGAAGGCTTTATGTCAGGATAATTACCTGAATAAGTCGACATGCCTGCTTGGCGGCATATGTCTGGCGTCAAACGACCATATATCGGGCTCGTGACCGTGCAATATGCCTGCAGCGGAACATATTTTTACATATGAAATTTTTTTTCCAACAGGCAAATGATGCATAAAAGCAGCATTCGCTTTCACTGTGAGCAAGGCGCCTTACCGGTTGGTGACCAGTGTGATTCCCACGGGACGAGCAACTATGCAACAGAAAGCGCCGGCGCTCGCAAGGAGTTATGGCGACGGCGATCAGATCCGGATCTATTCAGACAGAAAGCGGACAAGCGTGCAATGCAGCGGATTGTTCAGAAACAGGGTGAAGAAAAACCAGGGAATGCCTGAGAAAAAACCCGGAAACACAAGGCAAAAAAAGAGACCTTTAACACCTATGACAGGCCCTGCTTGCTGCGTACGGGATTTGAGCCGGCCACCTGGATTAAAGGTCCAGGCAAATAGTAGCGCCCAGTCTAGGATCCGACATTGATCTGGATAAATTTTTTGTCTTTTTTTGAAAGCAGCCTGCCCGATGCACAATCGCCTGCTGTTTCTGCCGTCCGGACAGGCAAGCCAGGGATGGCGCCCGATCAGCCACCCGCCCGCCAGATCAGGCTCTGCGCGAATCCGTCACAGTTATTGCCCTTTTCTCCTGCCTGCAATTGGCAGATTCGCGCATCCTTTCTTACTCTGTCTACAGGCCCGGTCACATGGCGCTAACGCCTGCGGATTGATCAGGCCACGCCCTCCCATGCCTGTCGGATCACCGTGGCACTGGCAGCCAGTGCATCTTCTTCCCTTGCCGACAGTGCAGGCATATAGGTTTCCAGCACCCCTTCCCTGCCGAGCAGCGATGGGAGCGACAGTGTCGTCTCATAGGCGTCGATATGAGACCCGATGGGCACGACCAGTTTTTCATCATTCAGAATTGTCCTGGTTATATGCGCCGTGACCATGCCAATGCCCAATTGGCTGGCGCCAGTGCCTTCAATGATGCTGATGTTGGCAAACCTGACTTCTTCTTCGATTTTCTTCTGGAATGCTTCGCAATCTTTTTCATTGACATCCAGCACCCGGGCCAATGGCACGCCGCCGATACGCACACCCGACCAGATAAACACCTGGGATGTCCCGTGTTCACCCAACACCATGGCTTCAACAGACGCAGGATGTACACCCGCGTGACGGGCGATGTGAAAGCGCATGCGCTGGGAATCGAGCAGCGTTCCTGAACTGATCACATGCGCTGCATTGCTGTACTGTCGTGCCACCTCGGCCAGCGGGTCCGGCGGATCGGTCACGACCAGAATGATGGCCCCGGGTGCTGCCGCATTGACCTTCGGGATAATATCCTGATAGATTTTTGCATTGTCGTCCAGCAGTCGCAGGCGGCCAGCGTCATCGCTTCGGTCCGTCGCCCCGCCCGTTTTCTCGTTCACACCCACGGTTACAATGACCAGCCTGCACTGGTCAAGATCTTCATAAGGACCCGCCCGAACATGAACCGCCGGCAACAACGTCGTTCCGTATTGAATGTCGGCTACCATGCCCTGGGCCCGTTTGTGATTGCGATTGACCAGAACAATCTCGCGCGCTCCGCCCGCATAGGCCAGGGACATCAGACAGGCACGTCCTACCGCACCAGCACCAATCAGACCGATCTTCATACCGTATCTCCGTTGATTTACGCTAAAAAAGCAATCTGCCCAGTTTATCGCAGCTGCGCATAGCGGGTGTATGCATTCGTGTTAAAACACAATTGAATAATAAATAATAGTGGGCATCAACCGTTTATTTATGCATCGTGCCTGCTGGCAGGCGCGAGAACCGATTTCCATTTTGGTCAGCACGATTGCTGAGCGCAGAGGTCACTCTCATGAAACTTCGTGTTTTTATGCTGGTTGTGATTGGCATTGTCGCCTGCTCTATGGTGGCGGGCGCCATCTGGCTGCTAACGCTTCCCCTGCCACGCAGCCATCCCTCGCCGCCCGGACTCGATGCGCGCGAGTATGAAATGGCAATGGCCTCCCTTGCGCCGTCAAAGCGCCAGCGGCCGCTGATTGCCGTTATCGGTATTAACGACGCCACCGAAACCACAGACTACCTGGTGCCCTATGGCATTCTCAAACGTGCCGGCATCGCCGACGTCATGGCCCTGTCCATGAAAGACGCGCCGGTCCGGCTATACCCGGCACTGACCGTTCGGGCCGACGCCACAGCCGCACAATTTGACCGCCGCTACCCCACGGGCGCAGACTATGTGATCGTGCCGGCAATGAGCCGTGACGATGACCCCGCCGTCATTGCCTGGCTACGGCATCAAAAAGCCAAAGGCGCGATCATTATCGGGGTCTGTGCCGGCGCAAAGGTCGTGGCCGAGGCCGGATTGCTGGATGGCAGGCGCGCCACAACCCATTGGTATTATCTGAACACGTTGCTGGAGCGCCATCCCGATATCGAATATGTGGCAAACCGTCGATGGGTGGTGGATAATGGCATTGTCACCACGACCGGCGTCACGGCCTCTATACCAACCATGCTCACGCTGATCGAGGCCATCGCCGACAGCGAGACAGCACAGCGCGTTGCCCAGGATCTGGGCGTGACGCAATGGAGTGCAGCCCATGACAGCCAATCATTCCGTTTTACCCGCCCCTTTGCCTTTACCGTCATGGAAAACACGCTGGCGTTCTGGCGCAGGGAACAGTTGGCTCTGCCGCTGCACACGGGGATTGACGAAGTATCGCTGGCACTGGTGGCAGATGCCTGGTCACGCACCTATCGCTCGCGCGTAACCTCGTTCACGCCCGATCACGGCACGATCGTCACGCGCAATGGCATGCAGATCATCGCCGACCGCGCCGCTACAACGTCGGACAACGGCACTGCCGTGCCAGTGGTTGACATGGCACATCCGGCCGCCGCGCTGACTGGCACGCTTAATGCAATCGGCAAGCGCTATGGTTTACCAACAGCCAGCGTGGTGGCGATGCAGCTGGAATATCCATGGCCGCCAGCCGGGCCGGATCACAACTGAACAAGGCCACCCTGGCCCGTCCGTGTGCAGCCTGAACGCCGCGCCGGCTTACATCATAAGGAGATTGAGTGCGCAGCCAGCTTTTTTTCATCAATCGTCCGCGAACCGATATGGCATAAAAAGTAATGGACATTAATTACCTGCAGAGTTTTATTACCGTGGTCGAAGCCGGCTCTTTTGCCGAAGCTGCCAGAAGGCTTGATCTGACCTCGGCGGCGGTCGCCGCGCGCATCAAGGCGCTGGAAGATGATATGGGCGTAGAACTGGTCCGCCGCTCGGGTCGATCGGTCAAGCCTACGGCAAGCGGCATGCGGATTATCGAAAGTACACGCTCGGTCGTTCGGCAGATCAGGGATATGCGCGCCATGGCGATGGACAGAAACAATCAGGGCGAACTGCGCCTGGGTTGCTTTGTCTCTGCTATGACCAATATCCTTCCGCCCATTCTGAAGCGTCTCTATGACATTTATCCCGAGGCGTCTGTTTTTGTGACGCCGGGCGCCTCAATCGAGCTGTGTCGCAAGGTCGCGGCCGGCGAACTGGATGCGGCCATCGTGGTCGAACCCCAGTTTGCCGTGGCAAAGCATTGCATCTGGCAAAAGTTCATGGAAGAGCCCCTGGTGGTGATTGCCCCTGCGCATATGCTGGGACGCAACGCCCATGATGTCCTGGCCAGCGAACCCTTTCTTCGCTATGATCGCAGCGTTTACGGCGGACAGCTTGCCGATCGCTATCTGCGCGACCACGACCTGCACCCCAGGCAGCGCCTGGAGATCAACAGCCTGTCCTCGATTGCCGTCATGGTGCATGAAGGGCTGGGGGTCTCGTTGGTGCCCGACTGGTCTGCCATGTGGCAATCGCTGGATATTGTACAGATCAAGCTGCCTGGCAGAACCCTGGTCAGGCGCAACGGACTGGTGTGGAACCAGCACGGGCATCATGCCAGGCTGGCCGCCTGTATCCATGAACAGGCCCGGGCAGTATTTGGCGCTGGCAACTGATGCTCGCGACCCTGGCCAATAGAGAAGTTACGATGACACATGCTGCAGGACTCCGAATCCATGAGCTGCTGCGACGCCTGGCTGCTGACCAGGCGCCGCATTCCGGACTTGGCGTGACGCAAAACTAGCGCGGCACCGTGCCTTTGGTCTGGGGCGCTCGCAGAAAATCGAAATCCACGCCTTTGTCTGCCTGCGTAACCGTATCCAGAAACAGCTTTTTGTACCCGCGCTCGGCGCTTGGCACGACCACTGGCGTACGCTCGCGACGCAACGCTAGCTCCTGCTCGGATACCAGCAGAGCTATCTCGCGCCGGCTCACGCTCAGGCGGATTCTATCGCCGTTTTCCACATAAGCCAGCGGTCCGCCGATGGCCGACTCCGGTGTGACATGCAGCACAATCGTACCGAAGGCAGTACCGCTCATGCGCCCGTCGGAGATACGCACAATATCTTTCACCCCCTGGATCGCCAGTTTGCGGGGAATGGGAATATAACCGGCCTCCGGCATGCCCGGCGCGCCTTTGGGGCCGATGTTTTTAAGCACCAGAATATCGTCGGCCGTCACATCCAACTCATCCGAATCAATGCGCAACGCCAAATCCGCCGCATCTTCGAAGACCACCGCCCGCCCTTCGTGTTCCATCAGGCCGGCATCGGCCGAAGACTGCTTGATAATGGCGCCACCCGGCGCAAGATTGCCTTGCAACACCGCAATCCCGCCTTGCGGATAAATCGGATCGGCAGCGCTTTTTACCACTGTCTGCGCAAACCCTGGGCCGGCACGTTCGATTTCTTCACCAAGGGTGCGTCCGGTGACAGTCAGCGCATCGAGCTTGAGCAGGGGCTTGAGCTCACGCAGCAGCGTAGCCATGCCGCCCGCCTTATGAAAATCTTCCATATAGTGCTGGCCCGAGGGCTTCAGATCAAGCAGCACCGGCGTGTCCTTGCCCATTCGATCCAGCGCCTGCAGGTCGATATCCAGGCCGACCCGTCCTGCAATGGCGGCAAGATGCACAATGCCGTTGGTGGAGCCCCCGATGGCCAGCAACACCCGCATGGCATTTTCAAATGCATCGGGCGTCAGGATTTTATCGATCGTCAGCTTATCGTGCGCCATCTGCACGGCCTGGGCCCCGGTCAGCTCGGCAATGCGCATGCGATCTGCCGTCACGGCCGGCGGGCTCGCTCCGCCTGGCAGACTCATGCCCAGCGCCTCGCTCAAACACGCCATGGTGCTGGCGGTCCCCATGACCGAACAGGTGCCCACGCTGGCCACCAGTTGATTATTCACATCTGCAATTTCCTGGTCGTCAATCTCCTGTGCCCGATATTTACCCCAGTAGCGGCGACAATCAGTACAGGCGCCCACTCTTTCGGAACGGTGCGAACCGGTGAGCATGGAACCGGTAACCAGTTCAATCGCCGGAATGCCTGCCGAGGCAGCACCCATCAACTGGGCGGGTACTGTCTTATCACATCCGCCAATCAGGACAATCGCATCCATAGGCTGGGCCAGAATCATCTCTTCGGTGTCCATCGACATGAGATTGCGCAGGTACATGCTGGTCGGGTATGAAAAACTCTCATGAATGGAGATCGTGGGAAAGTCCAGCGGCAGGCCGCCGGCCAGCATGATGCCTCGTTTGACCGCCTCCAGCAGTTGGGGCATATTGCCATGGCAGGGGTTGTAGGCGCTGCCGGTATTGGCAATGCCTACAACCGGACGAGTCAGCGCCGAATCCGAGTACCCGGCGCCCTTGATAAACGCTTTTCTCAGGAACAGCGAAAAACCATTGTCGCCGTAACTGGTCAGGCCTTTTTTTAGTCCTGTTGCTTCGGGTTTGTCATCCGACTGGTTGCGTCTGGACATGTTGCTTTACCTCAATTGTGATTAGCGGGTGGTGATCTTGCCGTCTTTGATAACTTTGTCCCACAAGGCAATCTCTGCCTTTAAGCGGTCTGCCGAAGCATCGATGGTCAGGGGATCGGCATACACCCCTTGCTCCAGTAATTGTTTCCTGACCTCATCCTTGGCCAGCGCCTTGGTCAGTGCTGCGTTCAACTTATCAAGCACCGCCTTGGGTGTACCGGTCGGCGCCATAACGCCAAACAGGGAGCTTACATTGTAATTGTCATAACCCTGTTCCTTGGCGGTGGGAATATCCGGCAACATGGAAATGCGCTCGGGCGTCAACACAGCCAGTGGCCGCAACTGTCCCGATTTGATAAAGCTGATGGCTGCCGGTACGGTTTCAGTCATGACCTCAACCTGCCCGCCAACCAGATCCGTCATGGCCGGACCACTGCCGCGATAGGCGACATGCACTATATTGACGCCTGCGATCTGCTTGAACAATTCCATGGCCATGCGTTGCGGCGCACCGGCGCCGGATGACGCAAAATTGAGCTTGCCAGGGTTCTTTTTGGCGTTGTCTGCCAGCTCCGGCAAAGTCGATACCTTCAAAGACGGGTTGGCCACCGCAACCAGCGGCACCGAACCCACCACACCAACAGGGGTCAGGTCTTTTTGCAGATCATAGCTTAACTTGCCTTTTTCCAGAATAGACATCACAGAATGCGAAGTGAGCGCCCCCATCAGCAGGGTATAGCCATCCGGTCGGGCTTTGGCAACGTCGGCCGCGCCGATATTGCCGCCAGCGCCGCCACGGTTTTCAATTACCACCTGGCCGCCGATCTGGTCACCCAGATTTTTCCCTACAATGCGCCCGATCACATCAGTCGCGCCACCCGGCGGATATGGAATGATCAGCCGGATCGGCTGATCGGGATACGTTTCTGCATGGGCGCCGGCAAACGGTGCGAGCGCCAGCGGGCTGCCAAGCAGCAGACAGGTCGCCATACTGGCTGCCCTGCGGTGAAATCTGGTCATGAACATATCTTGTCTCCCGATTATTGGTATGGGTTGCTTGTGCTTTTTGTGAACTCGCGTGGCCTTGTCATCTGCCCGGCATGGGATTCCGACGAGGTTTCACCATCAAGGCGCCCGACGCCGCTGCCAAAGGAGCGTTTCGGCCAATTCGCCTGGCCAGTTGTGCCTGGCACAGAGCAACGTTCAGTATGACAAATGAAAAGCCTGCGAAAACCAAAAATTTTTTTGTTTTATCTATAAAAATTGCACGTCAATCGCCTGTGCTGGCGCTACCGGAAAACCCCTGATTGACCGCCAGCGGGCGCCGGTATTATCGTAGCAAGCATCCGAACCGTCGCAACAAAAGGGCTGGCTGCCAGCAACCGGCTTGGGTGCGGCACCCGCGGTATGCGCAATTGTGAACGGACCACGGCAAATCAGACCAGGAGTGCGTTATTCATGTTTATGTGCAGGAAAACAGCGCTGATCCTGATGTTGCTCTTCGAGACAGGTTTCTTTTACGCGGCATCGCTGCTGCATACTGGCGTTGTCGTCGGCGGGTATATGCATTTGCGTGCCGCAACTGCCGAAGCCATCATTGGTACTATACTGGCTGTGGGCGTGGTGTTCTGCATGGCCCGTCCTGTGCAAACACCGCGGGTAGCGCTGTGGGCACAGGGGATTGCGCTGGCGGGAAGCCTGGTTGGCGCATTCACAATCGCCATTGGCATAGGGCCGCAAACGCTGGCCGATCAGATTTTCCATGCCGTTTTGCTAACCGTGCTGACAGTCGGAATCGTGTTGGCATGGGAAGTCTGGCACAGGCCACCGTAAAAGCGCTGTCTCGCCAAAAATGACAAATCGGCACTGCCGGTAGCGGGCTCCCGTTAGCTGCTGGTCTGCATCCCAGGGGCTTTACCCCTGCAATGTCCGCTGCCACCCAATCATGCACGGTCGCGCCACCTGAAGTCAAAAAACAGGTGCAGGCACTATAATGCTCCAACATGCTATTTACACCGGTCAGTCTGGCCAAGCCGTCCTGCCAGGCCGCCCCATTTATTGACATGAATTCCGACTGTAGCGATGACACCAACGCATACAACAATAACCGATACCCACCAGATTCAGACCAGCCAAGGCCGTTTACATGCCCAGTCGTGGTCGCTGCCACCAGCAGGTGCAGACCGCCAAACGCCGATTATTCTGCTGCACGATTCGCTCGGTTGCATTCCTCTTTGGCGCGATTTTCCGCAAAAACTGGCACTGGCCACCGGTCACCCGGTGATTGCCTATGACCGTCTCGGATTTGGCCGCTCCGATCCCCATCCGGGCACGTTAACGGCTGACTTTATCCTCCAGGAAGTCACGCAGATCATGCCGCAAGTATTAGCAGCACTCGATATCGACCGCGTTATTGCTTGCGGTCACAGTGTCGGCGGCGCCATGGCAGTGCAGGCAGCTGTGCAATTTCCCGATGCCTGCCAGGCACTCATTACCATGGGCGCACAGGTATTTGTCGAAGAACTCACACTCAACCGGATACGCCAGGCCAAACTGGATTTCGCAAAACCGGAGAATCTGTCCCGACTGGACAAATATCACGGAGACAAAAGCCGCTGGGTTGTGGACGCCTGGACCGATACCTGGTTATCACAGGAATTTTCACAATGGAATGTTCGCAGTGAGCTGGCGCAGATCCGGTGTCCAAAACTGGCAGTCCATGGCGACTGTGATCCTTACGGTTCGGTCGAGCACGCTCATGTAATCGCAGCAGGCTACGGACAGGTTGAGATTCTCAGCGGCATCGGCCACGTCCCCTATCGGGAAGATGAAGCAAGAACGCTGGACCTGATCAAGGCATTTATCTCCGACATCGATCACTAAGGCCATGTCGTTTATCCCCTGGGTAGTGTGCCTTCTGGCATGCGCCCAGCGGCACGACAGCCGTGACCGTAACTCCATGTTTTTGCCAACCATTGACCAGTTGTCTGCCACAGGGGTCTTGCTTGCAGCGATGGCGTGACCGGCGCCTGGTCCGAGAACGGGTATTCCAGCCAGAATGCCCCGCAATAGTACTGGCAATCATTCGCCGCCACACTCCCGGCTGCTTAGGTTAACGCCTGCGCTTGCTGCTGTTTTTTTGCCAACGCTGCGCAATATCACACTTGGAATCGCCGCTGCGGGCCCGCATCGCGTTATAGTGGATTTTTGCACTCCCGTATAATGTCAAAGGACTGGTCAAATGTCTTACCATGCCGTACTCACAGCCGTCGGGCTATTCGCCCTCACTTTTCTGAGCCCTGGACCCAATCTGTTTCTGATCGTGCAGACCAGCCTGTCCCAAGGAAAAGCGGCCGGCATCGCTGCCGGTGCCGGAGTCGCAACAGGCGATGCAATTTACGCAGCACTCGGTTTGGTGGGCATGGCAACCATTATCGCCACCAGCCACACTATATTCGCCTGCATTCAGATATTAGGTGGCGCATACTTGATCTGGTACGGCTTCAATCTGTTCAGACAGGCCCGGGGACGCACCAAAGCGGTCATTGGCAATACGGCTGCGCCAACATCGACCGCCAGCGCCAGCGTAAATTTCCGCAGAGGGATGATTACCGATCTGGCCAATGCCCAGACCGCCCTGTTTTTTGTGAGTATTTTCTCTGTCACGATCACGCCATCCACGCAATGGCCGACCAAGCTGGCCATCTGGGTAGGTATTAGCCTGACGTCCCTACTGTGGCGCGTGATGGTTTCCCTGGCCTTTTCGCGCCCTTTGGTCCGACGCGGCTACATGCATGTACAGGCATATCTGGAACAACTGGTCGGCGTGGTGCTGATGGGCTTCGGTGTAAAGCTGATTATTGGCGGATTCAAATCCAACTGATCAATGGCCGGGCCAAATGCCTCGAGCTGGACGCACCGTCGCGAATAATCAGCCGGTTTGCCAGACTGTTCGGCAAGATCCAGGGGCGGGCCATAGCAGTAAAAATCTGCGGCCTTGTCACTGCTGGGTCAATAACAGGACGATAAACTTCAAATCTGACGGGCGTTGTGGACCAGTTACAGCTTATTGGATCGATTGTTCCGGATAACAAGCCCAGGCGACTCAATGTTTCGTGGTAAGCCCTTTGCCCGGTCGGTTGGGTGCATCTTTATGCGTCTCGGTCACGCCCTTGTCTGTGATCTGCACCCATTGCAGATCCGCTTTGTGCCACTGCTCGTCAAGCATGCTGTCCAGTAGCTGTCTGCCAAATTTTTCATAAGCGGATTCATACACCAGCACCGAACCCGCCTGCGGGTTCTTCATGTAAAACTTGGCCCACGCAGCACGGACTTCACATTCGTCATCTTGATTTGCCAGTGTGTTGCCTTTCTCGTCAGCCCAGTCCCTGAATGTCATGACATGCTCCGGGTAAATACACCACTATACACCCTCCCCGGCGCGCTTACATGTCTTTGACTGTTCTGCCAATTTCGCCTCACAAAGGCGATCCCGTTGTCGTTTTTCTTTCCGGCACGCCCGTCCAGACAAGAGCGATACCGGCCATCGTCACAGCCAGACCGTCAATGCTGCGCAAAGCATTCCCAAAGCGGCAACTGGCCGGGCCTACCCGCGCCAAATGATGCTGCCTACATTCAAAGGCGCCGCATCATTGATACAAAAGGTACCGTAGGCCTTTGAATTTTTTGAAAAAAATAGCATTCATGCTACAATCGCGACATCTGAAAATCATTATTTATTCATGAACGCTCTTGCCTTCACGCTGTCTGGTACGCATCGGGTTTACACCCGAGGCATGCTGCCGGGCCGCATTTGTGCAAACGTTCCTCCAGCCTTTCGTCTGACTCCCCAGTTCCTGAGGTGGTTCGCCGTACTTTTCTTGGCCGTGCGTCAGGAAATCACGGCCATCACTCTTGTCCCAGATTCCTCTCGCACGGCGTAGCGGCTAACAAGCCGGAAACGTCCCCCAAACCAGACAAACCCATGAACGCGCCTGCGAGCAGGCGCTCAAAAGCACATCTGCCTGGCCAGGGTCCTGTAAATACGATTCTCTGCCGTCTCTATCGCAATAGCTTGCGGGTAATCGGCCATGGGAGTGGAAATGGAACTGCACAATCACCTTGTCCGACCGGAACAGCACACTCTGCTGCACTCCGCTGACCATTCGCAATTCGTCGCTGCACACACCGACGCGCTGATTCTGCATACAACGCAGATCGTCGTTGCAGCCGGCCGCCCGACGCCTATGCCTGCCCAATGTTCGCCCCCACCGGCAGTGATGTCATGAGATTCGACGTCAGCATAAGCAATGAGCAAATCGAGCAGGAACTGGCCACGCTGCAGGCAAAGATGACACGGGGTCGGCATGCACTGGGCAATCTGCCGGTCATGGATATGCAATTTCCCGACATCGAGTTTCGTGTTCGCAGGATCGCCCGCGAACAGCGCGTATACGCCATTGACACCGGTAACGGGCTTCTGGTGGGTTATTCCGTTTTCGATATTCTTCCCGAAGGATCGCGCAGGCTGCACTGCACCGTACGCAGCGTGCATTCGCGCTATGCCGCGCCCTATCAGGGACGTGGTATAGCCTCGGCCCTGTACACCAAAGTGCTGTCCGATGGTTTCGTTCTGGTCAGCGGCGCTCGTCAATCGAGAGCGGCCTATGCCTTATGGAAGTCTCTGGGCAGACGCATGCGATTCGACGTGGTCAAGATCACGCCGGAAACCATTGAACCGCTGAAAATTTCAGAGCGCGACAACCGGTTCCACGACCTGGATGTCCGGCTGCAGCTGTGCGCGCCTTGAACAGAAAAAATACATCCGTGGCAGGTGACGATATTCGAGGCAGCCTGTCCGGTCACCGTGTGATGGCTATGCAGCAAACCGACTGTACACACACTGACTCATTGCAGTAATTTATCCATGGGAATAAAGATGGATCTGAGCAAGAAAACCATACGGTCAAAGCACCCGTGTTCCAGCGGCTTTCGCTGGTTTTTAAAACATACCCCGCAGGGCGCCGACTATCAGTATCTGATCGATACGCTTCTTGCCGAAGGGCGCGTCACCGATGCACTCTGGCTAGTCGATCAGTTCGGCTCGGTCAGGGACAAACAGGCGATCGACAGTCTGGACAGTGACGCGGTCGTTGCTGCGAGGGATCTGGATATTGCGGGAAATTTGCATAGCGACACGGTATTACGTGTGGCAGGCGCCTTGCATGTCCATGGCAGCGTGCGGGTTGGGGGCGATATTCACATCCAGGGAGATCTGTTGATCGAGGGAAACCTGAGCTGTGGCGGCACGATTGTGGTCGAAGGGGCCGTTCGCGTAGGATGGGGTATCGATGTCGTCGGCAAGTTTCGATGCGATGGCGATGCCCGGGCCGGTTGGTCATTAGACTGCGCAAACGCCATTGAGGTTGGCGGCATCATTGTTGCCGGTCAGGATATTATTTGTGCCGACGCTCTAGACTGCAAAAAAAGTGTGCGCGCCGGTGGCAATATTTCAGTTGAAAATAACCTGACGGCAGCAGAAGGCATCATTGCCAAGGGTGAGATAAGCTGCGGCATGCATATCAAGGCTGATTGGGGCATTCAGGGCGGTGGCAACATCACGGCGCAAGGCTCGATCATGGCCGGTGAAAGTATTGTTGCCGCAGCCGACGTTCGTTGCGGCAGTGGGTACGGCGTATTTGCGGGAACGCGGGTAATGCGTGAGTTCTGGCCCGACAATGCGATTGTTTGCGCTGCACGCCGACCCGAGCAATTGCAAAGCGGCCATTGGACCGAGCCGCAATATGCTTAAGGCTTACTCCGGTCGTGCAAGCACCTTGTACAGGTGCAGTGTGCAAGGCCGGCAACCCATAGCGCGCATACCAACAATGGCCATACCCTCAGATCCGGCGCCAGTTAACCGGCTACATCGCGCAGGCGTCACAATTGCATTCCAGAACGCAATACGGCAATCGCGGCCTGGCGCTACGAGCCGTATCGGTGAGCCCTTTCTACAGGTTTTGCAGCAGCCGAACAATACCGCCTAAATCGCCGCCTGGCACAACGGGCGCCTCGGAATAATAATTATCGTCGTAGCGATCCCCCTTGCATTTTCTTTTCTCTTCGTAGTCGCCATTTTTCTTGTATTTGCGCTCTACCTTGCAGGGACCATCGCGGTATTTCTCCTTATATTCCCGCTGGTGATAGTGGTCACGATAATCATCATCGTCATCATCATCGGCCATTGCCATGACCGGAAAAGCCAGCACGCCGGCAAGCAGCAAAGTAAACATGCCTTTCATAGGTAGCTCCACATTTGAATTATCTCAAGTGTAATAGCGAGAATGCAGTTTACGAAGCCGCCCAGGCGGCCAGTTTTTTCAATCGCTTGCAAAACCACTTCATGCATAAAAAATTGTTTTCAATCGGTTGCCGGCGGCCTGCGGAGAAAGCGCCCGCATGGCCTGCCGCGCCAGGGCAGTTGTCGGGCAATGCCATTCTTGCCGCCACTGGCTTGGCCAGGCTGCTTATTGACCGGTTTGCTTTCGCCGGCTGGTTTGCTTTCGCAGGCTGGTTTGCTTTCGCAGGCTGGTTTGCTTTCGCAGGCTGGTTTGCTTTCGCAGGCTGGTTTTCTTTAGCAGGCTGGTTTTCTTTAGCAGGCGGGTTTTCTTTAGCAGGCGGGTTTTCCAGAACGTACAGGACCCCTTTGCCTGACTGATCTGCTTTATCTGGCTGACATGCCATATTTCAGCAACGAGCAACAGATTGGCAATCAGGCTGCTGCATTCGATGCGCCCGGTTGCCCGCTGCGGCACAAAAAGATATAATTTCTGCGAGGCCACGACCTCACCCATTTGGGGACCTTATCCGGGACGGCCCGGTTCTTTTAAAGGAGGCCCAAATGGCCTGGTTTTTATTAGTTATTGCCGGATTGCTGGAAATTGTCTGGGCGTTTTCCATGAAGCAATCAGAAGGGTTCACGCGCCTGGGCGCGACATCGGTAACGCTGGTCGCAATGGTGCTCAGTTTCGGGCTGCTGTCCTGGTCCATGCGCACCCTGCCCCTGGGTACCGCCTATACGGTCTGGACGGGAATTGGCGCAGTAGGCGCCTTCGTGGTCGGCATCGTCTTTCTGCACGAACCCATGAGCGCAATGCGCATTCTTGCAGCCACGCTTATTGTTGGCGGGCTGGTCCTGATGAAAGTCTCATCGTAATTTTCCAAATATGTCATTTGTGGTTCGCCGGGCTCCCGGCGGCTCTGCTCTGTTGGCGTGCAAGAATCAGCCACGCGGGCCTCTTTGATCGTCGCCGCGCCATTGACTTACCCAATCCCAGGCACACGTCAGGCTCAAACCCCTTTTTGGATGGAACTCAAACCTGACGCCTGCCTGCAGGCCACTACCACACCCGCTACATAGCCCAAAGCGGTAATACTGTGTCTATTTACGATTAACGATTACTTCCCGCACATCAACCACCGTGATATTGTCGGGTGTGCAGCCTTGCGCTTTAACCAGTTTTTTGATGGCTTCGCTCCCCGTATTGGCGCGGATTTGAAATGTCGCGCCATTGCGGATCTTCAGCGTAAATTCGTTGAATTTGACTACGCCCATGCTGACTGCTCCGTCTGAAAATGTGAAATCCTGCCAAATATACCGCAGAAACCAGCGCCGACAGACCTGCGCCGGCTTCGGCCCCACATAATGTCTGCTGGGCGGCTCAAGATCCACCCTGCCCTTGTGGCGACGCTGCCTCGTGCACTCCATCGTCGTTCAGGATCTGGCCACTTTTCCGGGGCACAAGCAACGGCGCGGTGGGGCGCGGATGGGCATGTGAGTACTGCAAATCGACGCCCGCATAGATATCGTCGGCAGCTACTTCCGTTTCAAAGCGCTCATTGTCACGCTCGCGGATTTCACGGCTGATTTCCCTGATCTGATCTTCATCTACCCCTAGCTGCTGCAGGATAGCCCCTCCAAAAACCATCGCCGATTCGAACGTTTCCCGCATCATATAATCCACGTTCTTTTTGATCAGATGCAGCGAATGTTCGCGATCATACGTGCGCACCAGCAACTTGGCCAACGGAAACGCACTGGCTACCAGCTCGACAATCCTGTTGGTCGTCTCTTTATTGTCCACGCAAACGACAATGGCCTGTGCCTGTGCCGCTCCCGAAGCATGCAATATATCCAGGCGAGAGCCATCGCCGTAATAAATTTTGAAACCGAACTTTTCGGCATTCTGGATCATATCTATGTCGGTATCAATGATCGTGACATCGACACCCCGTGCCAGCAGTAATTGGCTGGTGACTTGACCGAAGCGACCAAAACCGATCATCAGTACATTGCCAGTCAACCCGTCAGCGATACTCACGTCATCCAGAGACTCAAGTTTGCCCACTTTGGTGTACCTGTTAAATATGATCCCCAGAACCGGCGTAAGCACCATGGACAATACCACGATGGCCGTCAGGCTGGATTTGACCGAGCTGTCTATGACTTGCGCACCGGCGGCCGCGGCAAACAGCACGAAGGCAAATTCGCCACCCTGGGCCATCAGCAATGCACGATCCAGCGCCTCGCGATGCGGGCTGCGCGTGATACGCGCCACAATATAGATCATCAGCGCCTTGACGAACATCAGCGCCAGCACACCGCCAAGCACCAAGGGCCAGTTTTGCACAACAACAGATAGATCGAGCGACATTCCCACGCCCAGGAAAAACAGGCCCAGCAAAATACCCCTGAATGGTTCGATATCCGCCTCGATCTGATGGCGGAAGGTGGACTCGGACAAGAGCACACCGGCCAGAAATGCCCCCATTGCCATGGACAAGCCGCTCACTTGCATCAACAGGGCCGCTCCCAGAACGACCAGCAAAGCCGCCGCTGTCATCACTTCCCTGGCGCGGGCGGCTGCCAGCACCCTGAACAGCGGATTGAGCAGCCAGTAGCCGGCGCCGATCAACGCCGCGATCGCAAACAGCCCGATACCTATATTCTGCAATCGGGCAGAGGTGCTTTCAACGATATGATTGGGGGCCATAAATGCCACAATAGCCAGTAACGGCACGATCAGCAAATCCTCGAATAACAATATCGCAACGATTTTCTGGCCTTTGGGCTGGGCGATATCGCCCCGATCGCCCAGCAACTGCATGACAATGGCCGTGGAGGTAAGCACGAATCCTGCCGCCGCGATAAAGGCGATCTGCCAACTGAAGCCAAAAAGCAGACCCACGCCGGTCAGACCCAGGGCGCAGGCGACAATCTGCAAAGTGCCCAGGCCGAATATCTCACGGCGTAACCCCCATAAGTGGGACGGCCGCATCTCCAGTCCGATAACAAACAGGTACATGACAATACCCAGCTCAGCAATCTGCAGGATAGATGCCGAATCCGTAAAAAAAGCCAGGCCGAAAGGTCCGATAACCAAGCCGGCAACCAGATAGCCCAATACCGACCCCAGGCCGATGCGCTTGAATATGGGAACGGCAATCACTGCGGCAGCAAGCAACACAACCGGTGACAACAAACTGACTGAATGGGCTTCGGCACTCATACTATTCTCATCTTTTTCAATATATTCAGATACGGACAGGCACCGTGCGCTCGACGGTCCAATGACGCAACCGCACTTACCTTGTTGTGAGGACTACATGGCCTGTCGGCACCGCAAGCAAGATCGAAAACTTTGCCCGCTCTGACGATTCGGCCGCCAGCGGCATATGGTCTGGCACAAATAACGGGTAGTAAAAATCAAATGGTCAGGCCCAACGGCCTGGTACAGCAAACCAACGGTTGCAACCCAGATCTACAGGATGAATATCCAGGAAACGCCACGTTAGTGTAATTCGTATCACCGACAATGGGCCATATGCAACACCGTTTTTTTTGCCACCATAAAAACAAATGCAATTAATACCATCGCGGGTAAGGTCCTGCCACAGCTGTAATCACGCCTGCAATTAGCCCCATTAAAAAGAAGAAAAACCAGCCCTTTGATTTAAATAAACTTTCTGGCTATCGACCATCACGGAACAACCGTGCCAGCAGGGATGCATACCCTGTAACCGGCCTGCCCGACGACGCAAGGAGGATGGAAAACGAGCACAACACCTGTTGTGAGCATAACAAGATTGTAATTAAGCATGAATGCCCAAAGTCGGATAGCCAAAACTTCGGCCAAACACATTACATTTCAAGTCAAGTTCTGCCTATTGCAATCAACGCGTCCGCATTATTACACTGAGCCTGGATATGTCACATACATACCCTTATTAAGGGAATGTAACGAACCGTGTTTTGCACTCGTTTTTGTTGATACGATAAATTGTGTTTATTAAAACCGTATTGCAACCGAAGGGAGAAACATTATGCTTCATTACGCAATCATCTTTTTTATTATCGCCATTATCGCAGCCGTGTTCGGGTTTGGTGGCATAGCAGCCGGGGCCTCCTCAATCGCGCAGATTCTTTTCGTCGTGTTCCTGGTCCTTGCCATTGGCTCATTTTTCTTCGGGCGTGGCAAATAACACATATGCTTTGGCAGAAACCAAGGACCACGCCAACTGGCAGCTGTCTGGTACGGTCCTTGAACCTATGAACGCGACAGCTACTTGTGAACAGGCTATGAGCACAAATGCAATGCCGCTTCAGTCAAAGACAGAAAGCGGGATCAACAGGATCAATATAAAGAGCTGAATCGGTACTCGTCCGATTCAGCTCTTTTGAATTTGCATTTGATCCGTGTTTGGTAACCGCAAGGAATGGCTATCAGAGATGCTCTGTAGCCGGTCCACTCGAAATCAAGTTCGGGGCTTATAACCGACCCAGCCCCTGAAAGTGAACCCTGCATAGAACAGGTCCACATCCACAAACCCGGCATCGCGCAACAGCGCCGTGTCCTGAGCCACTGAGAGAATCGGCAGCAGGTCCCTGCTTGCGCTTTGCCGGATGCCGCCCGATGGCATTGTCAGGCCCGATACCTTTGCGAATGCCGCGTTGCGATCCAGCCAGAGGTCTTTGTCGGAGACCGAACCAGGCAGGCTGTGATGAGCAACAACCAACGGTGCCCCGGGCTTAAGCCTGCGAAACAGTGCCTGCAAGGTTTTAAGCCGCTCCGGTTCCGGCAGAAAATGAAGCGTCAAAAAACACGTTGCGGCATCAAAGCTTTCCGCTTCGATGCTGTCGATATAACTTTGGTGAAAATTAACGCGAGAAGCGAAGGGGCCAAGGGTTTGTCTGGCCAGAACAAGCATCTGCTCAGACGGGTCCACGCCATCGAAGTGCCAGTCCGGATGCAATTGTGCAAATGCCTTTATCTCCAGGCCTCCTCCGGCACCCAGCACAAGGATATGTGCATCGGTTGGAACACGTTCTGCCAGCAGGACCGCCGCCATCTTGTGAAGGTCGCTCAAACCCGGCACCATTTTTTCTGTTCTGGCGGCGTAGTTTGCTACGAGATCGGGCTTTGAAAATGCGTCCATCGATTGTCACCTGTTATCTAACACGGTTGAATATGTAACCTTTCGGTCCGGCGCCCGGGTTGGCCATGAACCAGGCAGTTTGCAATGATCCTGCTGCTTACGACAACCGTGATTGGTATCCGGGCCGGATATTAGGGTTAGCATCGGCTAATGCATACGCCGGCAAATATATCGTTGCTCACCGCAAGCGAGCACCAGGGTATGGCGCTTGCCTACGCGTGGCCGCTAGTGTCAATACGTGGCTGCAAATGCCTGCTGCACTTTGTCCGCTGCGGTCACTCCGCTGGCGATCAAAAGCTGGGTCAATACCCGAGCCTTTTGCGGATTCAGGTCATAGGCCACGACAAAACCACTTTTGTCATCGTCCACCTCCACATTGCGATTCACAAATCCGGAAGGCACGCGTGTGGCACGGACAACCACAATGCCTTTTTGCACTGCCCGCAACATAGCCTCCATGGCCGGCTTGGACACATTACCATCGCCCACGCCAGCAACCACAATCCCCTTGGCGTTACTCTCTATTGCATGATCAATCTGCGAGGCATCCATATTGCTATGTGCATAAATGATTTGCACGCTCGGCAACTGGCCATCCTTGGGCAGGGCATACCGCGCTTGAGTCGCCTGGCCGGCAGCAGCAAGAAAACGCACCGAGGCGGGATCCACATAGCCCAGCGGGCCTGCATTCAGAGACTGAAACGACTGGACCGACGTAACGTTCGTTTTGGTAACCCAGCGTGGCGCGTGAATCGTATCATTCATCACCACCATCACGCCGCGCGCCTTGGCTTGAGCACTGGCTGCAACTTCGACCGCTTCGTACAGGTTGCTCGGGCCATCTGCGCTGAGTGCGCCGCCCGGACGCATGGAACCGACCAGCACCACCGGTTTTGCCGAATCCAGTACATTTTGCAGAAAGAAGGCGGTTTCCTCCATCGTATCGGTGCCGTGGGTAATGACCACACCGTCGGCTTCGTTGTCTTTAAAAATCTGCGTGATGCGATTGGCCAGCGAAAACCAGACTTTATCGTTCATATCCTGAGAACCGATATTGGAAATCTGCTCGGACTTGACTGTTGCCAGTTTTTCAATGCCGGGCACGCCCTGGACCAACTGCTGGCCCGATACTTCGCCCGAATTATAGCCAATGGCCGACCGCGCATCGGCAGCGCCGGAAATGGTGCCTCCTGTAGCCAGAATAATAATACGAGGCTTAACGCCCGTTGGTTCCGATGTGGCAGCGCCCGCGCTATCTGTTGGCTCGGCGGCGGTTACCGGCAATGGCGCAAGCAACGTAGTAAAAGCAATGGCTGCAGCTGCCATTGCCGCTTTGCAATAGATGAGGGCCGATGGCCGCCAGTTGTGCAGATGAGAATTCATAGGTGTCTCCTTGCCTATAATTGCAGTATGAACTGTTGTATGAAATATCGACAACATCAAAAGTGACGGACCATCGCAGCACGTTCAGGCTCCGTCGACAAAAACCCAGCAGAAGCCACGGTTTTTCTGACGAGCCACCACCACGAATGCAATAGCCGCATATCGGGAAGGATTTTCCTGGCCGCCATCGGCTTGGGTCTGTTGCGCCCCGCTTCTTTCCGTTGCCCGCGAGCGTATGCTGTACTCCTGCTGTCGTGCGTTCGGCTTCAAATATAAACCGAAATGTCCCTGTCGCTTCTTAATCAGTTGCAATGCCGACAAAATACCCTATTGCTTTTCGGGCCAATCATTTTATTTATATGGACGCGTCATATTCAATGCTTTATTTCAGACAGCATAGAGACTACGAGCGGCCAGAAAGCCATGTTTTGATACTTCACAACAGACTGGCAAACCCATTTCGCTGATCACTGTCGCAAGAATTCACTGACCCACTGCACAAATTCTGATGGGCGCTCAATATTGGAAAGATGCACCACCGGCAACACCTTGAGCCGGGCCTGCGGCAACAAGGCGGCCAGGGCCTCACTGTGCGATAAGGCCGTCACCGTGTCGTACTGTCCGGCGATAATCAATACCGGCAAATTAATGAGCGCTGCCGTGCGACGCAGATCGGCATCACGCACCGCGGCAAAACTGCCGGCCAGTCCTTGCGGCGGCGTTCTCAGCAGCATTGCATGAAATATTTCAACTGTCTCTGGCTCGCGTTTCATGAATTCGGCAGAAAACCAACTGCCCAAAAAGCCTTCTGCAACCGCCGCCATATCTGGTGAGATCTGCAACTGCCGGATGCGTTCATCCCATTGCGGCGATGGCCCCAGATAACCAGACGTATTGGCCAGAATTAATTTTTTCAGCCGTTGCGGCGCGTATATACCCAACCATTGCCCGACATAACCGCCAAGCGAGAGCCCCAGAAAATGCACGCGATCCAGATGCAATGCATCCAGCAACTCGACCACATCGCGGCCCAGACGATCCAGCGAATAGGCACCGGCTGGTGCATCGGAGGTACCGTGGCCGCGCGCGTCATAACGCAAAATATAAAAATTTTCTGACAGCCTGGCAATTTGTTGATCCCACATCGCCATCGTGGTACCGATAGAATTGGACAGCATCAATACAGGCTTGTCGGCCTGACCGTCAAAGCGATACGCAAGCCGGGTGCCGTCACCCACAGTAATAAATGAAAGTGTATCCATGGAGATTCCTTATTGGTAAGAGAGGTAGATGTTGCAGATTACGCGCGACACAGAAATCGTATAAGATTATCGAATCGCGCTGGGCGCCCTTTATTCCCTGCTGTGTCGCCTGAGAGGAAACCATCTTGATCATGAACAACGATCGTCTGAACGGCATTACCACTTTTGTGCGCGCCGTCGAAGCCGGCAGCTTCTCTCTGGCTGCCGAACGCATGAACCTTACCCGTTCGGCGGTAGGCAAAACCATTGCCAGACTGGAACAGCGCTTGGGCGTATTGCTATTTCAACGCACCAGCCGCAAGCAAAAACTGACGACCGAAGGACAAGCCTATTACGAGCGCTGCGTGCGTGCGCTGGCCGAGCTGGACACAGCAGAGGCCGAACTCAATAGCGGGCGTTTACAGCCGCAAGGGGTATTGCGCATCAGTGCTCCGAAACTGATCGGCCGGCACTGCATCACACCGGTATTGACTACGCTGATTGAGCGCTATCCCGACTTGCAAATCGAGATGATCTACAGTGATCGGGTTGCCGATCTGATTGAAGATGGATTGGATCTTGCGGTGCGCATTGGCCCCCTGGCCGACAGCACCAGCCTGGTGGCGCGACCACTTGGACAACAACATCAGGCACTGTGCGCTTCGCCCGCTTATCTGGCCCGTCACGGTGTACCCGAGAGCGTGAGTGCGCTCAATGGGCATCGCGCCATTGCGTATCATCGCGGCGGACAGGATCTGGTCTGGCAGACACTGTTTGCCCACACGCCAGGCCTCACGTTGGATATTCGCTTAAGGCTGGACGATTTGCATTCCCTGACCGATGCCGCCATCGCCGGCGTGGGTTTGGCCTGGCTACCCGACTGGCAACTGGCGCAGTTCATACGCAACCGGCAATTGACCGCCGTTTTGCCCGAACTACAGCTTTTGCCAACTGAAATACATGTCATATGGCCGCAGACCCGGTTCCTGCCGGCCAAAACACGGATCGCCATCGACACGCTGTTGGCTGATGCGCCTGCTGTGCTGCGCGACCAAATCAGCCCCCGCTGAGCCTGTCGCCTGCCCGCCAGCAGGCAGCCAGGCAATGCCAGGCCAGTTTCTGTGCAAGAAACGGATAGCAGGCCATTTCATTGCCATGAGATAGTTCTGGCTCCAAAACAATATAGGAAGCAGAACATCATGGAGCTGAGAAACAAATCCATCATCATCACCGGAGCAAGCAGCGGCATCGGCGCAGCCGCAGCGGCCCTGTTTACGGCTGAAGGCGCCAATGTGGTGCTTGGCGCGCGCCGGAGTGCAGAACTGGAGGCGCTGACCAAGGCAATTGAAGGGACCGGCAAAGCCGTTTATCTGGCTGGCGACGTCAGGGATGAAGGCTATGCCGAAGCCCTGACAGATCTGGCGGTCAGGGAATTCGGCCGGCTTGATGGCGCATTCAACAATGCCGGTATCGTCGGGGACATGGGGCCGGTGCCGGCCATGACAATGCGCAATTGGAACGATGTCATCTCGGTCAATTTGACCGCTGCCTTCCTGGCTGCCAGGTCGCAGATACCTGCCATGAGCAAAAACGGGGGCGGCTCGATCGTTTTCACTTCCTCCTTTGTCGGCTTCAGCAACGGCGGCATGCCGGGAATGGGAGCCTATGCTGCGTCCAAGGCGGGCTTGATCGGACTGGCGCAGTCGCTGGCCTTGGACCATGCCGCAGAGGGCATCCGCGTCAATGCGCTGCTGCCGGGCGGCACAATCACACCGGCAGGCGGAGAAGGCAACCCGGACGTCCTGGCGTTCATCGCGAACCTGCATCCCATGAAGCGGATGGCAGGCGCCAGGGAAATAGCCCAGGCCGCCCAGTTTCTGCTTTCGGACAGATCAAGCTTTATGACCGGCAGCCCGATGATTGTCGACGGCGGCATGTCCGTCAGGCTCACCTGAGCTGGTCAGCCCCGTACCGCACACCGTGCCCGATTCGCTGTAACGCGGGGTGGCGCGACACGCGACGGTACGGCGGGACGTGGTGCGCCTAAGCGAGCAATAAAGTTTACTGCGAACAAAAAACCAGCCATGACGGCTGGTTGGATGCATATACTCAAACTGGGTGGATGACTAGCGGTTTGCCCGGACAGCGCTGTTGTAGCCATCTATCATGAATTTAAAATCGTATTGGCTCTTGCTTTCCTTAAAGCTTCTGTAATATTTGATGCAACTATTCAAACTCATGAGGGTTGAATCCGAAGACACTTGTGGATTTTTGTCTTTGATTTTCTGATACTCAGCATTAAATTCGGACAGCTCCTGTCCAAGCTGGTCGGCAATCTTGTCGGCCTGCTTCAGCTTGTCAGCATTGGCCAGATCCTCCTGACTATCAAAGACACTAACCAACTGCTCGGCAAGATGCATCGAATAGGCTTTGCGGTATTGATAGTTGTTGCCGGACTGCTTAAGTACCTCGAGTTCCTTTAGTTTGGCTTGTTGATAAACAACATCCAACTCCTTTGTAAACACGGAATAACTGGCAAGGGCATCTTCAAAATGCTGTCTGATTTGAGCGTCTGCGTCTTTGCCCTTTTTCAGCGCGTCTGTTTTATACGAAGCTGATTCGTAATACTGCTCGAACACGGCTGTATCACTTTTAACTGCATCCAGTTTTTTCATCAGATCATCTGCTGCCTGATCAAGCGCGGGATGGCTCCGTTTACCTTTGATGGCTTCGGCGTACTGCGAGAAAGTATACTTGAACGTTGCAGACGGATAGCCAAGGCTCTGGGACGGTTTTGCCTTCGGAATATTCAACCTGACATACGCCTGGTAAGAGGCTTGCAGGCCAGAGAGCCCCATCAGATCATTATTCATTGCAATATAGTTATTAAGACTATTGTCAGCCTGGACGCTGGACTCCTGTGTCGAGGCTGTATTTGAGCCCGCCTGCTCATTGCATCCGGCCAATACCAGACATGAGATAAAAGCAACAACCAAAGCACCTTTTTGAATTTTCATTTTGATCCTGGGAATTTTTATAAAAAAATAGCTGCAGGATTATAACCGACCGATAGCCATTCAATTTCTGTACCCAGCTGAAACTTACCTTACAAGAAGCAACAGACAATGACACCTGTCATCTACTATCATTTAGGCAAAGTAAATACCACAGGGGATCACAAATGAAAAAAATGCTAGTCGTTGTCGGAATGCTGATGATTTTCCTCTCGGGCTGCGTGGTACATGACCGCCACTCGGGGTATCGCGATGGTTATCGGTACAAGGGACCGAAATACGAACGCAAGTACGATCATCATAAAAAGTACAAAAGTAACCGCTCCTATCATCGCAGCCGCTTCTGCCCACCAGGACAAGCCAAAAAAGGGCGTTGCTAAGCAGTGATGTACATTTAAAAAAGCCCGTTTGCAATGCCCCAAGAATAGACGCTGATCCAATTCCTGTGGCGCATTTCATTGGCGGGCTTCGTTTTTTCGGCAACTCCCTGTTGCCGGGCCTACACCGAGCATGCGCGTAAACCCTCTATGTCGCCCGATGTGATGATCGATAGATGACGTGTTATCTTTTCTGCAGGCCAGTCCCACCAGGCGACGGCCTCCAGCACGGCGATATCGTCAGGCTGGTAACGTTGCCTGATCGGTTTGGCCGGATTTCCTCCGACAATCGTATAGGCAGGCACATCGGCGACAACAACTGCGCGCGCTGACACGATGGCGCCATTGCCGATAGTCACGCCGGGCATGATCAGCGCGTCATAACCTATCCAGACGTCATTGCCGATAACAGTATCCCCCTTGTAGGGGAGTTCGTCCAGCGTCGGCATGACGTTTTCCCAGCCATTGCCGAAGATCTGAAACGGATACGTCGAGATGCCCGATAGCTTATGGTTTGCACCATTCATGATGAATCTGGCACCACGCGCGATCGCACAGAACTTGCCAATGATCAGCTTATCTCCGATAAAGGGATAGTGATACAGCACATTGCGTTCGAAATTTTCAGCGTTCTCTGGGTCATCATAGTAGGTGTAGTCGCCAACGATAATGTTCGGGTTTTTCACCGTATTCTTGATAAAACACACCTGAGCAAAGCCATCCATTGGATGTTTGTTTTTCGGGTCTGGTCCGTGCATCGTTACCTCCTTATTGCATCGGCACTATCGCAAACACTGATAGGTTTTACGTGAATAGCGCAAACGCCAATTGATTTCCGATATGACATTTTCATAGAATGATTCGAGCCAATAAGTTTGGAGATCATTATGAAACGCATCTTTCCTGCATTGGCTTTGCTACTGACCCTTGCAAACTCGCAAGCGCAACAGCCGGACGTATTGCCATCGCAACCAGCATTTCTCAAAGCCGTTCCGCCTATACCGATTACCGGTATTCTTGGCGTATTCTGCCCCAAAGAGGCATTCCTTAATCACCCGTAAATTGCAGACGGCTGGTTTGCCGCAACGGCGCTGTCGTGCGCCAGCGGCGATCGTTTCGGCAGCAGGCCGCGACTGCTGGCTTACAACCCAACGGAACTGTGAAAATTAGTGTGCGGGCGGCCACGCTGCCTGCCCCGCAGGCCGACAGCGCCCAGGCTTGCGGCTTCCCTAAACCGCGTACCAAGCCCGCTTTTTGTCTGGAACCGCGCAACCGCACTCCAGAGGACTGCGCCAGCAAAAAGCGGGGGGCCGGCACTCGTGCAACCGGACATTGGCCCAGGGCTACTTCATGCTCAGAAAGTCCACGGCCAGATTTGACATGGCGCGCACGCCGGTAATCATGGCTGACTCATCCACATAGAAATGCGGCGAGTGGTTCGGAGCGGCCTTGCTCAGCTCCTTATCTTTGGGCGTGACGCCAAGATAGAAAAACATGCCCGGCGCTTTCTGCTGATAAAACGAGAAATCTTCCGATGCGCTGGATTTGGGCTGCAAATCATAATTGCCGTCGCCAGCAACCCGACGCAAAGTAGGCGCCATTTTTTCGGTGAATTCGGGAGGATTGACCACTGCGTTATACAGCTCCACAACCTTGACCTTGGCGCTGGCATTGGCGCTGGTGGCAATCGATTCGGCAGTATGTTTAATCCGCTGGTGAATGTCTTTTTTCATTCCTTCATCATACGTGCGTACCGTACCAGTCATGGCGGCGTCTTCGGGAACGATATTCATCCGATTGCCGGCATGAAACGTCCCCACAGTAATGACTGCCGGCTCCAGTGCAATATTGGACTGGCGACTGATAATGGTTTGCAGCCCCATGACGATTTGCGAGCCGACCACGATCGGATCCACGCCCTGCCAGGGCCGCGCCCCATGTGTCTGCCTGCCCTTGACATCAACCCAGAACTGATCGGCGGCAGCCATTGCTGGACCGCTGCGCCAATACAATTTTCCCGCCTCATAGGAACTGGACACATGCAAGCCAAAGACGGCATCCACTTTGGGATTGTCCATCACGCCTTCAGCGATCATTTGTTTGGCGCCCCAGGTATTGGTGCCATCAGGCTCAAAATCTGCCGGCGTTTCTTCAGCCGGCTGAAAAATAAACTTGACCGTGCCCGGCAACTCGTCCTTCATGCTGGCCAGTACTTCGGCTGTAGCCATCAACATGGCCGTATGCGTATCGTGGCCGCAGGCATGCATGACGTCGACCGGCTTGCCCAGGAAAGTGCCGGTGGCCTTGGATGCAAACGGCACGTCAACCTGCTCCTTCACAGGCAAGGCATCCATATCGGCGCGCAGGGCAACCACCGGCCCCGGCTTGCCGCCTTTTAGCACACCCACCACGCCAGTTACCGCTATGCCTGTTTTGACATCCATGCCCAGGCTGCGCAGATGGTCTGCGACCAGCTTGGACGTACGTTTTTCCTGGTTCCCCAGTTCCGGATGTTCATGAATATCACGGCGCCAGGCAATCAACTTGCTTTCAATTTCCCTGGCTTTGCTGTCTATCTTCGCGCTCAGGGCAGACGGAGGCGCCACTTTCTGGGCGTCCGAGCCGGCGGCCACGGCGGCAGCAGCCGTACCTGGCAATAACGGCGTACCAAGACACAATGCGGCGGCAATGCTCAGGCGAAGCTGTTTGCACTTTTTCGTTGAAGGTATATTCATGAGTTCTCCTCTTTCTGTTTGCGACTAAAAAACGTTTTTTTGTTGATTGTGCAAATATTATCACCCTGTAGGGGACAAGCGGGACGTTTTATTACAGGCGTGTTATTTGTGTTGATATCACAGGTGTAGACGACACGGCGATGCTTTATATGCGATTCATGATGTCCTGAAAGATCCGGGACGGGAATCCAGACCGCGCGGATTATTGATATAAAGTTTGCCGCTCCCTGCGAGTTAACACTGTTATCAAAAATTAAATTTGGCCTGCTCCACCTTGATATCGACCCATTAGGGGTGGATCATTTTTCCAAAAATGCTTTGCACTTCGCCCGTTTTTTGTCTTAATATGCGATGATCCACGGTTCATATACCTGCATCCGTATTCTTGCTGAATACTTTGATATCGCGAAATAATGTACGTAGTGCGCAAGCATCTCCCCTGCAAAGGCATCTCGGTCTGGCAACTCTTTTTGTGCCTGGCCGTGATTGCATTCGTGTGCAGAGCGGTGATTCCCAGCGGCTACATGCCTGTATTGTCGGGCGACAACGGCCGGACGGTTGTTCTGACGCTTTGCAATGCGGATGGCGGCAATGAAACGCTGCTGCTGAGTATTCCCAAGCAATCCAACGAATCCCCTGCCCAGGACCATGCCGGCCAGGACTGTCCGTTTGGCCTGGTCATTTCCCAAGGCATATTGCCCATCCTTGATTCACCGGCCATGCCGGTAACTGTATGGCAACAGCGCTCGGCGCCGTTTGTCGAGCACAACCAGGCCTTGCCACCGCTGCCAGCGCTCGGCCCGCCTTTGGGATCACGCGCGCCCCCTTCCCACCTCGGCTGATATTTCACTGGTGATCGCAGTAACTGCGGTCGCCATCCCGTGATTCTCATCTCCCGAGGTTTTTTCATGCCTATTTTTCCTGCTTACACGCGGGCTGCCCCTGTTGCAGCCTTGCGTGCACCGCTCGCGCGCCCCTCTTCGGATCTATTTGCACCAAGGAGGTCCCGTGCTGCCAATTAATAAGTTTCTTCGCGTTATCGCAGTCCTGATCGGCTGCCTCATCCTGTACGGATGCTCTCGCCCCGCGGCATTGACCGGCATTCATGGGCGCGACCTGACCGACGCCGAATTTGGTCGGGACTTTTCACTGAACGGTACCGATGGCGCTCGCCATACGCTGTCCGATTTCCGGGGCAAGGTCGTCCTGGTATTTTTTGGATTTACCCAGTGTCCGGATATATGCCCCACTGCGCTGTTACGCGCGGCAAACGTCAAAAAAATGCTTGGCAAGGACGGTCAGCGCCTGCAGGTATTGTTTATTACCGTGGATCCGGAAAGGGACAGTGCGCAATTGCTTGGCAATTATGTGAGCGCCTTTGACCCCACATTCCTTGGCCTGTTCGGCTCGTTACAAGAGACCCGGCAGACCGCCAAAGAATTTAAGGTTTACTACAAAAAAGTTCCCACGGGATCGTCTTACACCATGGATCACTCTGCACTTAGCTACCTGTATGACACCACCGGCCGCCTTCGGATTGCCCTGTCACATACCCAGCCCGACGAGGAGTATGTGCAAGATATTCGCAATATATTGGCCCTTGATTAATTATTCTGGAGAATGTTATGTCGATATTTATCAATGCAATGGTTGCCCTGCTGTCCACGTTTATGGTCGCATCGGCATCTTATGCACAAGTAACGGTGGACGCCCCCTGGGTGCGCGCCACTGTCCCCCAGCAAACCAGCACCGGCGCGTTCATGCAGTTGACTGCAAAATCAGACAGCAAGCTGGTGAGCGCCGCTACGCCTGTCGCAGAGCATGTTGAATTGCATAAGATGACAATGGAAAACGACATCATGAAAATGCGTCAGATTCAGGAATTGGCACTGGTTGCCGGTCAACCGGTTGCCCTCGAACCGGGTGGCTATCACATCATGCTGATCGGCCTGAAAAAACCGATCAACGCGGCGGACATTATCCCTGTGACGCTCACCTTCGAGAACAACGACGGCAATCGTACGCAAATGCAAATCCAGGCCACCGCCCGATCCCTGCATGGCGGTCACAACAACCATCACCAGTAAGAGCATATCCTTATGTCACCCTCAACACCTATACCCGCCAAGACGGCGGCGATCAACTTTCTACGCAGAATTCATTTTTACATCGGCCTGTTTATTGCACCCTTCATATTCGTAGCGGCATTGACTGGGACCCTCTACGTGCTGACGCCACAGCTTGAAAATGCCATTTATGCAAACGCGCTTTATGTCAATCCGCAGGGAACCGCCAGGCCGCTCTCTGAACAAATTGAAGCAGCACAGGGCCATGTTGGCTCACAGGCGAATATCTATGCAGTGAGGCCCGCGCCCGAGGCGAGCAGTACGACACGCGTGCAATTTGCCGATGCCGGTTATGGGGCATCGGAGTCCAGAGCCATTTTTGTCGATCCCTATACCCTTCAGATAAAGGGCGACATGATGGTCTATGGCACCAGCGGCGTGTTGCCGATTCGCTTATGGCTGGACAAGGCACATCGCACCCTGCTGCTGGGCGATCTGGGCAGAAACTACAGCGAGCTGGCTGCCTCCTGGCTGTGGGCTGCAGCGCTGGGAGGACTGCTGCTTTGGTTCAGCACCCGCGCGACGCGCAAGACGGCAAAAAAAGAAAGCGCTTTCCTGAAAAATCGCCATTGGCACACAACGATGGGGCTGGTGCTCTTTGTGGGCCTGATCTTTGTATCGGTGACGGGCCTGACATGGTCGCGCTGGGCAGGAGACAATATCGACCAGTTGCGCACCAACATGGGATGGCTCACGCCACAGGTCAACACCACGCTGGCTCAGGACGCGCACGCCATGCATGCAGACCCGCATGCTGAGCACCACGCCGCCATGGCGGGCATGGAGCGACCGACACAAGACTGGCCACGGGTCGTTGCCGCAGCCAGAGAGGCCGGGATTCGGGCCGGCATGATAGAAATTCGCGCGCCCAAAGAAGCCGGCAAAGCCTGGACGGTCACGGAAGTTGATCGACGCTGGCCCACACAGGTTGATGCTGTTGCCGTCAACCCGCAAGACTTCAGTATCGTTGACCGGACCGAATTTAATACCTTTCCTTTGGTGGCCAAGCTGACCCGATGGGGCGTGGATGCACATATGGGGATTCTGTTTGGCCTGCCCAACCAGCTGTTACTGATCGCTTTCGGGATCGGGCTTTGTGCGATGATCGCACTGGGGTATCGCATGTGGTGGCTGCGCAGGCCGGTCGCTTCCGGGCCCCATCCGGCAAGAACGCTTGTTGCGGCATGGATGAGTTTGGCGGCTTCGCTCAAAGTAATTTCAATTGTAATAGCTGCACTGTTGGGTTATGCCCTGCCCCTGATGGGTATCAGCCTGCTGGCATTTATCGGGATCGATATTGTCCGCTGGAAATTGGGCAAGAGCCAGTCTGCGGTTATGTTGCGCAGCGGCACCTGACGGCGTGAAAAAGGGGCGGATAAAACGTCTGCCCCGATGCTATCCTGGGCCTTTAATGGAAACGCGAGGCACGTCGGGACTATTGGCCTGCTTCGATACGTGATGGGGCTCGTGGCAGAAATTTCAATTTCCCGATGTTACTTGCCGGCCTTGATTAGCAAGACGCAAAAGCGAGCGGCTCACAAAATGCGGAGCCATCCCCAACAATCGGAACGTGACGCGTCAACTAAGTGTTGATCCGTTCGATATAATCCTAACTTAACTTTTATTAACATTAATAAAAATAATTATCATTTTTGGTTTATAAAAATTATTCTATCATCGCAAATGTAACCATTTATTATCCCTCTTGGTCAATTCATAAGGAAACACCATGAACCACACTAAATTGGATAAATAAACAATGCGTTTTTATGTTGCTAGATCAGGCACTCAAATCAATTGAGTCAGTTAAAACAATAATTTCTGACGGGAATATAAAAGAGCTGATCAGCCCACGAGTCAACTTTCTGCTTCAAAACGCTGAAGAAAAATTATCGGAAATCAAACGATTGAATTAAGAAAAAATCTATGAAGAACATTCTTTTCAATAGACACGCGGCTTTGTCGTTAGGCTTGGTCGTTATACATCAGTCTCTCATTGCATTATCAGCTTTGTTCCTTACGCAGTTAATAACTGCATATCAAACCGGCGAGCCTTTTTCCGCAAGCTTGTTCTGGTACCTTTTCTGCATGATCACGCCATTTCTGCCCGGTTGCCTTTCGCTTGTCGAGATGCAAAAATGGACAAATAATGTTCATAAAGATTTTATTGAGTTATTGCGGAAAAAGTGCTTTGCACGACCAGATATCTATACCAATATCAATCTGAGAAATTCGATTGAATCGGCCATTTCCCGCAACTCATTTTCCATTCTGAGTGGATTTATTGCTTTTATACAAGGGTCCCTGACCTTCCTGTTAAATAGTGGCTTAAGTCTGATCGTCATCGGCATCATTCTGCCCAACGAGCTGATTTTTGGCTATTTATTAAGTGTGGTCATCAGTATCGTTTCTATTGCTTTCCTGCACAAACCCATTGCTCGCGAAACAAAAAAAGTTGAACAAACCTTTGCCAACTATGGCTCCGACTTGGCAAGAGTCTGGAGCAATACAATCCTTGGAAATGTGCAAAATTTTGATAGTTGGAGTACTCAGATAACGAAGACAGGCGATAAGTATTACGAACAATCATTGAGGCAAACCAAGCTTCAACAAACCGGCAACCTGGTTTTAGGTATCTTTACATTGCTGCCAACTGCATATTTGGTTTATTCAGCGTTGGTTGGCGGTACTTTGGCCCCCGCGGTAGCCGCCGCAATTATAGTGAACCTGACCAGAGTATTTCATATACTCAACTCACTGGGTACCCTGGTTTACCAATTGCTGGATTGGTCCTCTGTTAAGGCAAGTTATCAATTTCTTTTCGATATCATACGAGACTTAGAGAGAGACGGCCACATTGCAGATGCACCGGTCAGGCCCATTAAACTCAATGACACAGAGATCTCGGGCTACGCCGAAGTGGCAACACAATTAGCAGCGACAAATTGCGGGCGGTTCACATTAAGAGGAGAAAACGGTTCGGGAAAATCCACCTTGCTTTTATATTTGAAGAAACACTTCACCAAGGATGCGTTCTACCTTCCCGCATCCATGAATGCGCTGGTATGGAACGCTGACACCGCACCTTTATCTACCGGCCAGAGCATGCTAACGGTTCTACATGAAATTACCACCTATCCAGATATTAAATACTTTTTACTGGACGAATGGGATGCCAATTTGGATAAAGATAACAAAGCAAAGATTCATGAACTGCTGGATGAATTGAGCAAAAAAGCTGTTGTACTGGAGGTTCGGCACTAACCCACAGTGCAACAGCCACGCCGCGTACCTGCACGTTCTTGCCCCATACTGAAAAACGCCGATACTATTAAACTGCCAGAGCGTTCTTCAGTAGCTCGGCCTGCCTGGCCAACGCTCAAAGCGGTGCCTCTCTCTCAAAGCAAATGATTTTGTGTAGCGCTACGTGTAATCCTTACCGGAACCGACTTGTAAGACGGTGTTCCGCTATCCTGATCAAAATAATCCAGTGGTACGAGCACATTGGCTTCGGGATAATAGGCGCCGACCGAGCCGGGGGCAATGTCGTAGGCAATCACCGTAATGCCGGTCATGCTGAGCTTTCTTGCCGAAACAACGGTTTCGATATCCACAAGATCACCATGTTCCAGGCCTTGTTTTTCCAGATCAATGTCATTCATGAACAACACATCTCTGCGCCCGAATACCCCTCTGTAGCGGTCATTAAGCGCATACACGGTCGTGTTGTATTGGTCATGGCTACGCAGCGTGATTAGACGCAATACATCATCACCCTCTACGTCGGCGTCCTCGCTGACGCCCCGGAACACAGAAAACATAGCCTTGCCTGTTTCTGTTGGCCACTTGCGCTCAGTGGGCGGCAATGGCATGCGAAATCCGCCGGGAATCCTGATTCGTTTATTGTAGTTGTCAAAACCGGGAATGGTTTTCTCGATCAAATCACGGATGGCATCGTAGTTGCTTACCAGATCCTGCCACGGAACCTTGCTGTCCGGCAACGTTGCCATGGCCATGCCGGCGATGATTGCCGGCTCAGATTTGAGAAACTCGGAGGCTGGTTTTAACTTGCCGGATGAGGCATGCACCATGGACATGGAATCCTCGACCGTTACCGACTGTCGCTCACCTGCCTGAATATCAAGTTCAGTACGACCCAGGCATGGAAGTATCAGGGTTTCCCTGGCCACAAGCAGATGCGAGCGATTCAGTTTTGTACCGATGTGCACGCTCAAGTCCAACTGCTTCATTGCATGAAACGACTGCCCGGGATCAGGCAAGGCAACGGCGAAGTTTCCACCCAGACAAATCAATGCCTTTGATTTCCCCTCAATCATTGCCTGCATTGCTCTGACAGAATCATGTCCATGCTCTTGAGGAGGCGCAAATCCGAATACCGCTTCAATATTCTGCAGGAACTGGCCTGACGGCTTTTCGGTGATGCCGACAGTGCGATTGCCCTGCACATTGGAATGTCCCCGCAGAGGGCATATGCCTGCCCCCGGTTTGCCAAAATTGCCGCGCATCAGCAGCAAATCTGCAATCAAACGAACATTCGCCGTACCTTTATTGTGCTGTGTAATTCCCATGCCATAGGAGACAATCGTCGCGCGGGATTTGGCATAGGCGGCTGCCACTTGCTCCAGGTCTGCGCGCGGCAAACCGCTCTCTTGCTCTATCTTTTCCCAGGATGTGTCACGCAGGTCCTGAGAGAACTGGGCAAATCCTTGTGTGTGTTCTGCAATAAAATCGTGATCAATAACATTCTGATCTGTCTCATCCAATGCCAAAAGCGCTTTCATGATGCCTTTGAGCGCCGCTGAATCTCCGCCTGATTTCACCTGATAATACGATGACGCAATTCTGGTCGAACTGTATGTTGCCATCTCGACCACGTTCTGGGGATCGGCAAAACGCTCCAGCGCTCTTTCTTTCAGAGGATTCAGGACAATGATGGGTACGCCCCGTCGTGAAGCTTCATGCAGCGTGCCCATCATTCTCGGGTGGTTAGTGCCGGGATTATGTCCAATTGAGATAATCAGTTCCGTATCGTCAAAATCGTCCAGCGATACTGTCCCTTTGCCTATTCCGATTGAGCGTGGCAACCCCACGCTGGTCGCTTCATGGCACATATTGGAGCAGTCGGGAAAATTGTTCGTACCAAACTCACGGGCAAAAAGCTGAAAAAGATAGGCGGCTTCGTTGGACGCCCGGCCAGAGGTATAGAACTCTACCTGGTTGGGCGATAACCCGCGCAGAACAGTACCGATACGCTCAAACGCAGCATCCCAGCTTACTGGGCGCAATGTGTCCGTTTCACGGTCATAGGATAACGGCTGCGTCAGGCGACCATAATTTTCCAATTCATAATCGGTTTTTTTCAACAGCGACGTCACCGTATTCTGTGCCAGCAAATCCGCAGTAACGCGTTTTTTCGTTGCTTCCCAGGTAACCGCTTTTGCGCCATTCTCGCAAAACTGGAACGTGGACCGATGTTCCTTATCCGGCCAGGCACAGCCAGGGCAATCAAAACCCATTGGCTGGTTGGTCCGCATGAGAGTGACAGGCGCTTCCATCATATCCATTTGCGTGCGAACCGCCACAGCAGTTGCCTTGAGCGCCCCCCAGCCGCCAGCCGGCGCATCGTAGGGGCGTATGCCCGGTACCTCACGTCTATTCGTAGTCATAGGACCTCCTGCATAACGGTGAGCAAAGGAAACGCAAACTAATTAAACAGATGCAGCCTGCACGCTTTGTGTTTCGGCCGGCTTGCGTGAAGCGAGCCCCTCAAGCAGCGTGGCCGATGGAACAAAAAACAAAGTACCGGTGACGGCGCGGCTAAAATCGAGTAACCGATCGTAGTTACCGGCAGGACGCCCGACAAACATATTTTCCAGCATGGTTTCGATGATACTCGGCGTACGCGCATAGCCAACAAAGTAAGTGCCAAACTCACCCATGCCCGGCCTGCCAAAAGGCATGTTGTCTCTGATGATCTTCAATTCACGCCCGTTTTCTTCCACGGTCGTCAGCGCGCTGTGCGAATTGGTCGGTTTAACGTCTTCGTCAAGCTCGATATTGGCAACTTTAGTGCGGCCAATGACCTTTTCCTGCTGTTCAACGGTGAGCGCATTCCAGGCGTTCATATCATGCAAGTATTTTTGCACCAGTACGTAACTGCCGCCAGCAAACGCTTGATCCTCTTCTCCGATGACGGTGTAGTCTTCGGCCTGTCGGCCAGTCGGGTTTTCAGTGCCATCGACAAAGCCGATGATGGCGCGCTGATCGAAGTAGCGGAATCCGTGAACTTCATCGATTACCGTCACGGCATCGCCAAGTTTTGAGATCAATTGGGTAGCAAGCTCGAAACACATATCCATTTCGTCGGCGCGAATGTGCAGCAGCAGATCTCCAGGTGTGGACACGGCGATTCGCTCTCCCGACCCGATAGCCTTGAAAGGATGCAATTGCATTGGCCGCGGCTGGCCAAACAGCCGATCCCATGCATCGGAGCCGAATCCGCAAACACAACTCAACCCACTTGCCGGAAAACGCGTACCGACTGAGCGCACCAGGCCTTCGACATCTTCGCACCAGGCGCGCACCGTCGCAAGATGCTCGTTATCTTGAGCGATGGTTGCAACGATGAATATTGCGTTACGAGTGACCGGATTGGAAACCGCCTGGGGTTCATTGATAGAAGTATTCATAAGCTCTTGATGTACAGACAATGGATAAATTGATAACGTTACAGCCCTTGGCCTGGATGAACTGCAAACGAAGCATGTGCTCATGGCAAAAGCACCACAACGTCAATTCTGGAATCCAGATGCGCTTGACTATTACGTCACAGCGTTGCCTTGATTTTACGTTTTATCGTGACAATAAGTCGCGTGAAATTCATCCCTTTGCAATTTCATGGACTGGGCCGATCCGATGGGGGTAACCGGCCCGATAGATAGAGCGCGCATTGGACTATGACTGCATAGGCCTATGGGACATGGCTACGGCATGCCGATTTGAGCGATTGCAGTAAGTGACGCTGTTTCTCGCCAACGACGCAGTCGTGACAAAACACGCCTCAAACAGTCCGGTTCCAATCCAGATTTATTCGCTATTTATTATTAATTTTCAGATATCAACCACAATACTGGCGGTTTTGGGGCAGCCATATTACTGTTTGTGACTACGCAGCAAGAATTCATTCATGAAACGCCAGATATGTGACACCAACTGGCTGATGCGCCAGTTTACCGCTCAAGAAAATGTGCCACGCCGATCTTGAGAGATGGGCATGGCGGAAAAAGCCGGGGTCCGATGCTGTTGTCCCAACACATCGGATTGACGACAAATAACGACGCTTATTAGCCGCCGACCTTGCAGTCCTTGACAAGAACATTACCAACGGTGGAAGCCTGACCCATTCCGCCCTGTCGCGCATCCTGGGTGAGCATTTTACCGTCGACTGAACTTACGTTTTCACGCGTGAATTTGTCGGTGGTCCAGGTATACCCATTGCCGCGGAATGTATTGCCCACCATGTCGGCGTTGCTGGTCGTGGCACGCGTCAGTTCCATCGCCTGGTTGGAGTAGACGACTTTGGCGGCCAGCGGTTCCTCACCCTGGAATGTGTACTGGACGCTTACGGGCTGGGTGTTGCCTTGACCGCAGCGATATTCGACCGTTTGTTGCGACAAATCCTTGCCGTTTTCATTTGACGTTGAACATGCTGCGAGTCCTGCACATAGACACAAGCCAGCAAGTGTTTTGAATTTATAGTTCATAAATGGTCCTTTTTAAAATCCAGGCATCACGCCTGCTCGTAAATTTTTATACCATCGTCACTTTGCAACACCTGTAAACGTTCGTGCCCAATTGAAAACGTTCGTGGCTAATCGACAGACATGCAATCGTTTGAAAATGAATTCATATGGTTTGTTGAAGTTACTTGTGTGGGTAAACAACACTTTTCTCTAAACAACACTATTGACCACGAAACCCATGCCCGGGGCTGCGGCCTATGAGCAGACAGACAATGGAACGCGCGACCGCCGTTACCTTTGCCAGACAAACTATTCAAACGAGTTTGAACAAGCCATGGAATGTTCGCTGAAAAAACAGGGGAACGCTTAGCGATGTACTCGGGTATCTGCCCTGCGTCCATGCCTCCATGGCTCAGGCGCATCAATTTACCTTACGCAAACCTTAATTCAATTATGATATTATGTCGGGTATAACTATATGACTCATAGATATAAAGAATAAAACCAACCGTTCAGGGAGACAATATGAAAGAACTGACAAATGCAGGTCGTCGCCAGTTGCTGATTTCAACAGGCAGCATCGCCGCGATGGCAGGGCTGGCTGGTGTGGCCCGCGCCGATCTGGGCAAGCCGGACCCCGGCGCTGGCGGCTCAGCCGCCAAGCCTATGCCCGGCTATGCCAGTTGGAAAGATGCCGACAGCATGATCGTCCATAGCGCGAACACCATAGAAACCCGGCGAACCGCCTTTGGAAACGGCGTCATCACGCCAACTAATCGCCTGTTTGTCCGGAACAACGTGGCGCCGCCAACCGATGCCAGCATGGTAAAAGAGCCCGACAGCTGGACGCTTGAGGTCAGCGGCGTTGCCAAACCACGCAGCTTCACCGTGGCCGAGCTTAAAACCCTGGGCTTGGCGGCCGTGCCCATGGTGCTGCAATGTTCAGGCAACGGTCGGGCCTGGTTTCCGCATAAACCCAGCGGCACGCAATGGACCGTAGGCGCCGCCGGCTGCGTCATTTTTACCGGCGTGCCAGTCAAGGCGCTATTGGAAGCCGTTGGGGGCATGGCAGACGGTATGGTCTACATGACCAGCACCGGCGGTGAAGCCATTCCGCAAGGCCTGGATCCCAATACCCTTCGGGTTGAGCGCTCGGTGCCGATTTCAGCCATTGAAGACGCCATCCTGGCATGGGAGATCAACGGCGAGGCCCTGCCGCTGGCGCATGGCGGCCCCTTGCGCATCATCGTGCCGGGCTATACCGGCGTGAACTCCATCAAGTACATCAAGCACCTGGCATTCACCAAAGAGCAGTCGCCGGCCAAAATACAGCAAACCAGCTATCGATGGTCGCCGGTAGGCGAGAAATCCAGTGCCAGCCACGATTCCATTTGGGAATTGCCGGTCAAGTCCTGGATCAACTATCCGTCTGACCCGGAGCAAACCGTTGCTGCCGGGCGTGTGCAGATCAATGGTGTTGCCATGGGCGGGATGACCGCGGCCAAGTCCATCGAAGTCTCCGTCAATGGCGGCAAAGACTGGAAAAAAGCCGAATTCGTCGGGCCTGACCTGGGCAAGTACGCCTGGCGTGAATTCGTCTTTAGCGCCGACTTGGCCGCTGGCACGCACGAGCTGGCCTGCCGAGCCACTAATGAGGCGGGCGATACTCAGCCCGAGGCACGCCGTGAAAATAATCGCGGTTATATCAACAATAGCTGGCGCGACCACATGGTAGCGGTCAAAGTCGCCTAAGGAAAAAAATGAAGCATGTTGTATTGTCGGCCGTAACGGCTGCCTTATGGATGGGCGTGGCAGGCGCCAGTTTTGCGGCTGACCCTGATCCCCAGTTGGAGAAAGGGAAAGCCCTGTTCATATCGGATGCCGCGCCAGCCTGTGCCGTGTGCCACACCCTGAAAGACGCGGGAGCGGCCGGAACCATCGGCCCCGACCTTGATGAACTGAAAGCCGATGCGCCACGCATCAAAAAGGTCTTGCAGGAAGGCATGGGCGTTATGCCGTCCTTTGCCGATTCCCTGGACGAAGCATCCATGGATGCCATCGTGGCTTATGTCGTACATGCGACAGGCGGTGGGAAGTAGATAAGTCAGGTTCAAAAAAATGCCCGCATTCTTTTGAACTGACCCCTTAAAGTTAGACAGGTTATTCAAATGGGACTCAAGGACTGAATTCTGTATTGCACAGGACTCAGTCCTTTTAGTTTTAATTTGATTCGTTTGTGATTGTAATAATGTATGTATTCATGCACGTGCCTTTCCAGTTGCTCGATTGAATCGAATTTTTCTGTATAAAAGCACTCCGATTTTAACGTCCCGAAAAAGCTTTCCATGCTGGCATTATCCAGGCAGTTCCCCTTAAGAGACATACTTTGTACCAGTCCGCATATCACATCCCTTTTAAGATATTGATATTTTCTCGCGTAATCATTGCTACCTTTTCATTCGGGTCAGGAACAGGCTCAGATACTGCCATAAAATCGCGCAACCATGCAGCGTTTCCAATCTTCCTCCTGTAACCGCCTGCAGATAGCTCCATTTACGAAAAGCCACCTCCTGATTCACCCCATAGGCGGCAGCGGCTTTGAGTCATTTGTAGACATCCGCCCTTAGCGCCTCATCCGATACGTGCTTTACCTTATGATCCGCGGATTTGCGCCAGTATTTCATCGTGCGCGTGACCAGCCAATGAAACCTCGCCTCTTCGATCAGATCAATGATTTTCGGGGTCAGTTCACAAGGAGCGGCTTTAGACAATCAAAATTGACCTTACTGATTTTGGCAATTAATGTATATATAATAATATATACGAATAATAGTAAAACAGTTGTTTGTTTGATGATTATCGAGTTTGATCCAGTAAAGAACACCGTGAATTTCTCTAAACATGGTGTGTATTTGTCAGACGCTTCTAAGCTTGACTGGAACGCAATCGTCATCTACGAGGATAGGCGCCGGGACTATAACGAGACCCGATATATTGGATATTCGTTGATCGGTAAGCGCCTCTACTGTGCTGTCTTCACAATCCGAAATGGTGTCTACCGCAACATCAGTTTTCGGAAAGCAAATGATCGGGAACTTGAACGCTATGAAAAAGATTCAAAGACCAACCCCTGAAGAGAATGAGGCGATCAACAAAGCGATCGCCTCTGACCCTGATACCTTTGACCCCAAAGACGGATTTGATCATCTCGTCCGTGTCGATCCCAAGAAGCTGGGTCGACCGATGGGAAGTGGGCATAAGTCTCAGATTTCCATTCGACTCGATGACGAAGTCCTTGACGAATTTCGCAGTACTGGTCCAGGGTGGCAAACCCGTGTAAACGAAGCCCTAAAAGACTGGCTAAGAACACACCGTACCGCGCGATAGTGCGCAATTATTTCAAATCGGTCAGCCATTCTCTAGCGCGAAGTTAGCTGCATCCAACTCCTTATGGGCAACGGTACACGTCCGAAGACGCGCTGACCGTCAGCTTTAACATGGAAGGAAGCAGACCTCAAACGGCGCATTCTGAAAGTGAGCAAAGCGGCCACTTTCGCCAGCAAGAGAGAGTTGGAGGTTCCAAAAACGTAATCAGGTAAACGCCAAATTCGCATTCTGCAACCCGCTTATGACGCCCTGGTAGATCAAAAGGAGCATACCCGGATGGCAAGCGGGCCGGTTTTCGTCAGTCCGCACACCGGCAAAAAATGGCAGGGAGACCGCTATATCCGTTACGGATGGATGAAATTGATTGAGCACGCCGGGGTTAAATACCAGAATCCGTATCAAACAAGGCACACATACGCCAGGATGATGCTATCGGCTGGCGAGCACCCGATGTGGGTAGCGGATCAGATGGGGCACTCAGACTAGACAATGATCGCCAACGTCTACGGAGAATGGATGCCAGACGCCAATAGACAGGCCGGAGAAAAGGCTGTAAATTTATTCAGCAAATGAGTGATTTATACTACGCCCGAATTGTGCCAAAACCATGTCTAAACGTGGCACATTCTAGCATTACTAGGAAAATATCCAGTTTTTAAGTATTTGATTTTATTGGATATACATAAAAGCACTGGCGGTTGGGGGGCATCCATACCGTTGTCTGTAGACCGCATAAACATTAGATTTAGGCTGTTCTGAATTTCGAAATACCCCCATATATACCCCCAATTTTATTTTTAACCCCCTCGGCCCATCCACTCTACCGAGGCGCAAACTCTATTTTTGGGGGGCGGTGTTTTACCGTATCGTCACAACGGCTCAACCACAGACATTGCAAACAACGATCCGTAAAATCTGGGTAAAACTTTTTTGCCATGATGCTCTAGTGATTCCTGTCTCAAAAGTGTTTTATGTCGACGTTCTTTAGGGACTCCGAAAACCAATAAGCTGCGGTTAGGCTCCCCAATTGGGCGGGAGGCGTCCATGTGCCCATTAATCGACGGTCACAGTCGTTTTATCCCGGCTGGTAACAGTAAGGTCTACGCCCAAAGAATGTACAAGCTTAATAACAGTGTCATATCGTGGCTTGGCGTTGGGTGCAAGGGCCTTGTACAGGCTCTCCCTACCTAATCCCGCATCCTTGGCAATCTGCGTCATCCCCCGGGCTTTTGCGACATTAGCGATCGCCATCAGAAAAGTATTCGGATCATCATCATTGAGTGCCTCGTTCAGATAGGCAGCAATCATCTCTTCACTATCCAAATACTCGGCAATATCAAATTTTGTAATTGTAGTCATCTCAGACCTCCGTTAATTTCAGCCCACAAGGCTTTGGCGCTGGCTATATCCTCTGCCTGGGTAGATTTATCGCCGCCATTTAACAGCAAATAAACAATGTCGCCTTGCCGCGCATAATAGACACGATAGCATTTTCCCTCTGTAAACCGCATTTCAAATACGCCATCACCCACCGATTTACAGTCGCCCCAATTACCATTTTCAGCTCGTTGAAGCCGAATCGCTATTTTGGCTTTTGCACGCATATCTTTGAGCGCCTTAAACCATTTTCGAAATTGTGACGTCTGGTTGATTATCATCATATTCATATTGTATCCGAAAGGATACGATTAAGCAATGCTTAGACATTTATATGGAGGTTTATTGCTGCTGAATGCCCTCTCCTGGAATTATAAGTAACGGCACACTCCGAGCATGTGCTTACAATCATCCTTGCGGTGATCTTGATATGAATTCGTAGGGTGTAGGTAAAGGATTTTTGGGTGAATCCCCGATATTTGAAGTCCAATCCGTATAGGCTGGTATAGGTTTCCAAAGGGGCTAACGTTATGTGCGCCCCCCGTAGATTACCTATACGGCGGGGCCCCTGTGCAATAGAAGCAGATGCGGGTGGGCAAACTCGCGAAAAACCGCTAGATATCAATATTTGCATTGGTTTCGTTTCGTTTCGTTTCGTTTCGCGACCAGTACGCGCGCGCGAGCCTTGATTTGGCAGATAGCCGGTTTTTCGAAATAACCCCATGAAAGAGAGCAAATCAAGCCTACCGCCGGCAATAAATCTAATTATCCTCTGGATCGTACTTGTCCTGCTCCTGTCCGTCATTCTGGACCGCTTTACGCTTGCGATTTACGTGATAGGCTGTCAGCACGCCATGCGCCACCATATCCAGTGCGGGCCGTGGGCCTTCGTTGGATAGCCAAACCTTTGGCGTGAGTGATCCAGAAATAGTCACGCTATCGCCCTCACTCAATGCCATCAACTGCGCCCCCACTGTTTTGCTGAAAGCAATGACACTGACAAAGAGCGCATCACCATCCGTAGGCACGCGTAGCCTGGCCGTTACATAAGTGCCATTCTTCCCCTGGCCTTCCTTTGGCTGGCCATATATCTTCCCAGCTACCAATCCGTCAATCATCTTTATACCCTCTGCATCTGTGCAATAACTCAATATCAAAACCCCCGACAGAGAATAATCCCCTGCGGCAGTGCTTATACGACTGATGTCGGCATTCCGCGCATGAACGCCGGTCGTCCATATCTCGATCCCGCTTTATCAAGTCTTCGGCTACGATTTGGGCGGTTTCGTAATCAATTCCACTAGCGATAAACTGTGACAATCGTGCCCGGTATCGAGCCTGCTCTATGTGAGTTTGCGCTGCGATGGGGGTGCGAAATGCCACCCCATCCTCATTTCCTCGAACTGGAGCGCTCACCCCGGGGGCGGGGTTGTGCGATACCGATTGTGCGTCCGTATCGTCTGACTCCAGCCATTCCTGAAACTTAAATTGCGCCATTGCCGCTCCCCGCTCTCCAATTTCACCATACATCCCATTGATTTGACTGGTAACACTGGTAACAGCGGTAACACCCGCATAAATAAAGGCTTTGTGCTGTTACCACTACCGGTAACGCTGTGGTAACACCGGTAACATCAAACCGATCTATTCATTTGCCAGCCCATCCAGTTTGGCAACATCGACGTGATACAGGCGTAACGTATCGGTACCCACCCTTGTAACCTTGGCATACCTCCCGCCATCGGCCTCCACGAAACCATTCACACGCGCTATTGCCTTTGTGACTTGCTTAATATCCTTGACCCCGGCCGCCTCCTGCAGTCCAGTGCTAGTGAACATATAAACGGTCTCATCGTCATTTCCTGCGCGCTTCCAGCCTGCGCGGTTATTCACTGGGCGATCTGTGCCCCCAATATCCTCAAACCGCGAGCCGCCATGGGTTTCAATGAAGGCAAGAATATTTTTATAAATTGCCATATCCTCATGATTACGGCCATGGGTACCGCGCTGGGTCAGCCACAAATGAAAACCGTGCTCGGCGGCCTTAATCGCCTCGCCCACGCTCCACGTGAGAATGCCGGCCTCAATTGCCAGCTCTCCAGCCAGCGCACATACTGCAAACAGTCGGGCAGCTCTGCGCTCTTGATCACTAACCGTCACCGACACCAGCCTATCTTGGATTTGTTGCACCAATCCAGATATATCCGTCCCCTTCAATTTGATCAAATACCGTACAAAGGCTTTCCCGGCATGCCCGTAGTGGGTAGCGCTGGCATCGCGCAGGGCATCTGCGAACATGGCCGCATTGCTGGCGCCGTGCAGATCATTAAAAAAACCATATTTCTCACCAGTCGCGTAAATATCCAGCATACGCACGCTCTGGCCAGCCATCAGCCGGATGTTGTCGCGGGCCAGGGCTGCTGTGATAGACAATTCGCCATTGCTGATGAAAAACACCCGCCACCTGGCCACATTGCGCGGGTCGCCGCGTTCATTGGCCCGACCTTTACCTACGCCATTGGCCAAACCGTACAGGGCCATATCCAGATCACGAGGACGGCAGGAATGAATTTCATCAAGGCCCAGCAGCGTATCGGTATGCAGCCGCGCTGTGCCCTCCAGGCTATTGGCCGTAGCGTTCCATGCCTGATAGTAGGTATTGCCATTGCCCCATACCGACGAAGCGGCATATAGGCTGGTGGTTTTACCCTGGCTGCTGGCGCCGTAAAAATGCAAGCCGCCCCCGTGTATGTTCATGCGGTACAGAAGCGTGCCGGCCAGCGCCGCGCATAGAGACAATTGCAATAGTGGATTGCCACCGGCCTTTTCTGATATCTGCGCCTGCCAGCCCTCCAGCGTTCCCGACGTACTGTATGCAGCGATCCGTTCCCTACTTTGAAACCACACATCATCGGCGCCGATGACCTCATCCGGAAAGACAAATGCCGCGCCATGCCACCCGGTGGATCTGGCCGCTTTCAGGTACGGCCCTTTAGGGGATTGACTATTGACGAAGGCATTCAGATATCGGCGTCCATTGCGAAAATCGATATACAACCCTTCATTGCCCAGCACGCTAATAAGCTCTCCGGCGCGATCGTTCAGAATCATGTCCATGGGCACCAGCAGGCGTTTGGTTTGCGTGCGGTCCTTGGTTTCAAATTCCAGCAACTTGCCGTAATTCTGGCCGTTGGGATCTTTGGTGTCGGCAATAACTGTCAGCGGATCGCAGATATAGTCATCGATCGGCGTCCCCTTGCCTTCCTTTGGATTGGTCATTGCATGGTAGTAAACGCCCTTGCGGTACTTTTTGCCTAGCCGATCAACAGGTTTCGGATAGACGCGGAAACATGGCCGCTCTCTTTCATCCGGAAATGGATCGGCGGGCGTGCTCACTGTATCGATATCCAGAATGGGGGCGGTGTATGTGTTTTCATCCATATGGTTATCAACCGTAAGCTCTGTCATACCGTGACCCTCCGTGATATCAATTCATCATTCCAATCGCCAAGGCTGTCTGGAATCAGCACGCGAGTAATAAATCCCTGGGCAGCCAGGCGTTTTGCGCAATCGTTGGCTGCATCCTGCCCCACGCCAGACTTATCGTGATCACCAAAAATATAAATGTGCTTGACTGTCGGGGGCGGACAAAAGGCACGTAAACCATAGGCCGATATGCAGGACCAGACAGGTAGCCTGCCCAACATGGAGGCCGCCAGCGCGGTTTCTATCCCTTCGGCAATGCCAAGCATCAGGCCGCCATCCTTATGGGGGACCGGCGCTCCCAGCTTGATACTAGCCCCGGACATGGTGCCGGCAGACGCCATCAATTTGCGTGGGGTTGCCACCTGGGCTTTACCTCCATCTGGTGACAGATATGTGCGGTGGAGATTGACCAGCTTGCCATCAGGTGCCGTCACCATGCCGATCATGGCGGCATAATCACCCACATAGCGTGAGTCGCCCTCGTCCCATTCCCAATATGGCAATTTGTCATGTCGCATCAGGGCCGAGCAATGGGGACGGTCAATACCGCGGCGTTGCAGGTATGTACACACGACATCGCCATCAGTGAGGTGAGTACATTCTTCGCGCAGATCCATCAGCCGGACCGCATTGTCCAACCATTGGGCAGCATGCTGGGCCTCCCGTTCCCGCCGTGCCTGCTCTACCAACCGCCAGTAGCGGTCGCGGTCCAGAGGAGCCAGATTTTCGTTATCCGCCATCCAGATCCCGCGCTCTGCAGTTCGCCAGTCGCCATAAACTGCCATGGCCATATCGCCATCGAAAACCCGGTACCAGCCGGATCTCTGATTACCCTTATCGTTTTGCGTACGGCAGCGTACAAGTTTGTCAAAATGGATTTCGTCCACAAATAGCCCGGCCGTCCAAAGGGCGTTTTCCAATGAAGTTAAATTTTCCAGGTTCATTGCATTCCCCCCGGGGACTGACACACTGGCAGGGACGCGCTTCTAATGGCGGTCATCAAGTCGTCATCGCTAAAGCCTCGCGCCCTCAGGACGCTGGACAGACTCAGAAAGCATGCCAAGGCAGACTCTTCGGGAGAGCAGCTCACAGCTTTCGCGTGGGTAAAAACCAAAGGCAGCAGCGTATCCAGTATGAACTGTTCATGTTTTTGCATTGGATCTGTCATCAAGCGTTCTCCTGATCGGGAAATACGGCCGTGTCTTTGAGCACATCGATCAGGCTTTGCAATGACTCACCCCATACCTGCATGTAGGTGGACAACATCAGAATGGACGCAAGCGCCACCTCCTGAATCTCACAACCCTTCTCTCTGGCCTGCGCCATTACCAATGGCATCAGGGTCTCAGTCAAAAACGCTTCATGCTTGGCGATTGAAAAATTTGTGATTAGCTTTTTCATGCAGCACCTCCAATCTGCTCCTCGCTCAAATAGTTCCGTTGCAGTTCCTCGACGCAGCAGCCGACGCAGTTGGCATAGTCTTCGGCAACACGGATACCAAGGCTGGCCAGATTAGAGATCGCGGGAATGCACGCGTTTTCGGCAAGTTTCTCTATGGCACGTAATAACTCTGCTAGCTCGGCCAACGACTCGGAGCCGGCTTGCAGCCAGATAGAAACATCATTTTTCAGGAAATTTTCGAGGGATTGTGTGGGTTGCTCAGAGCGAGCGGACACGAGCGTAGATTTAGCCATGGTGGCCTCCTTGTGAGTGTGATAACACCCGCACCCCGCTCTCAAACGGGGTGGGCGGGCAACAAGGGAGGTTGAGAGACCGGTTCACAAGGGGACCGGCGCGCCCGAAGGCGCCCCCACCAGTGCCCGCCCAAAGAAGGCGCACAGAGGCGTGCAGACGCAAAAAAACCGCCAGACAAATAAGGGGGCGGTACGTCCGCCTTGTGAAATTCCGGCTCTCACCCCGGGTACCGTTTGTTTTAGGTACAGGGTAAGTATAAGACAATTTTTGACTATTTGTCATCACAGCCTCCGATCTGTACTGCTCCCCGAAAACGCTCCAGTGCCGTTTTAGCGGATCGATACCCTTCCTTATGATCTTTGGCCGCACTCATCGCCTGTGAGGCTAGATACTGGGCGGTGATCAATAGTGACTTGTGCGGTACCGGCAGCGTTGAACGTTCACCCGGTCCAATACCAATCGCCTTATTGATCAGGTTATTGACATTGAGGTGCACGAACCTTTCATTAGCTGACTGTGCGGCCAATTCGTGGATCTGAGCGTGCAGCGCATGATAGGACGGCAGGTATTCGGCTTTGGTAACATCCATTGCCTGCCGTGCTTCCCTGAATGCCATCACTAGGCGCACTTTCAGATCCACGACCCTGTCGCTATTGCGAGACAGTGATAGCAGGAAATAAGCCTGATCTTCATTGAACAGTGCGTATTTTTCTGGCTGTCCACGCCCCCGTATTTCTTCCGTTTTAAACGGAAGTATTCCAAATCGCTTGAAATGCGCCAGATATTTGTCCACATTGGCAATGACGTTTTTGTGCCGGATACCAAGCTGCGAAGCAATCAGCCTACTATCTACGCGGGGATCGTCAGTTCCTGTCAGGACGATTTTTCTATTGGCCATTGCCGTCCCCTTCCAATGAGTACAAGGCAATGCCATCATGGCGGTATCCTTCATCATCGACCACGACGGTACGTCTCGTGGTAATCAAATAGCCCTCCTTTCGCAACTCGCACACGCGTGCATTGACCATGTACAGGCCCATTTTGCGAAGCTCATATGAATGGTGGGGGCGGCGCTGCAGCGCCTTGAGAATGCGCTGACGTTGCGCTGCGCAGGCGGTGCTTTTCGAGCTATACTGACGCTGTCCCTGCGCCCTGCTTGCCTTATGGTTGGTGGGGCTTCTCTTTTTCATGGCTGCCCCTTGGATTGTGCGTTTTGCTCCCGCCACGCGATGGGGTCTGCAATGAATGGCTCAATCGTTTCAGCACGCCATCGATTGAACCGGTGAGAACGAATGTCAGGGGAAGGCATCCGGCCTCTAAAAAGCCAGTCCTTAATCGTGTTTGGTGATACGCCCATTGCCCAGGCGATGCGCTTGGCATCGTAGAGCGCAGGGCGCGGATGATTATTGAAGTCCGCTTTGTTCTGCGGGAAAGTGGCTATGTTCATCGCTTATCGGCTCCTGTATAGAGATGTGATAAGCGTATTAAAGCTATTTTCAACAGCGAAAAATAGCAGGTGAGGTTAAGAAAACCTACCCCAGTTGCTGCACCAAATAGGGGGTGAGGTTTATGAGGAATTGATGAACGTAATTTACGAAACCCGCATCAATACTAGCTATTGTCGGGGGTGGGGGTTGCTGGCGCCCCTCCCGATGGTTTCCAATTGGCCAATGTAGAAATTCTATCTATAGCGCCAGCGCTCAAACCTAAATTGTTATCCTCCAACCATTTTTCGATATGTTGCTTCGGTGACCTCCCGGTAACACCTCGCGTCCCATTTTCAGTGACCTCCTGCCAAGCGCGTAACGCTATTACCAACTCCTTTGGCACTAGTTCATTTTCGACATCCGCCAGAGCTTCAAACGGTCTTAGTTGATTCTGCAAGTCCTCAATCTGCCGTCGCAGTTGAACGCTACCCTGATCCAATGACGGTATAGAGGCCGGTTCTGGCACTGGCCAGAATTTCCCCATACGCCCGAACCATTGTTTAAGCGTAGATGCCCTAAACCTGGGTGATTCACCCCCTTCCGTCCATAAATCCGGTTCCAAATCCTTAAACTCTAGAGCCTCGTCAAATATGTGCTTCGCAGTAGCGCGATCTACATCGATATCGTTGTGCCAATAATCGCTATTATCAAAAGGATCTTCACCAATCAAAAGACTGATTACTTGATGTTCCGAATAGGTTTTTACTGGTGCAACACGGTGCCCCCATTCGGGAAATAAAACATCTCCCTTTTGCTGCGTTTTTGCTGTGTCCGCGAGAGCTATATGCAACCCGTTGCTCCGCAGGAACGCATCAATTTCCGTCAGCTTAAACCCGTAACTATAGTAATCTGGCATTGGAGAATCAGAAGGGAATTTCATCGGACATATCCTGTTCAAAATCGCCATTTCGAGCTACATAGTCCAAGAGACTCATCGCCATTTGCTGGTTTTTAGCCCTGTTAACTCCATGAGTAGGTGCATAAAATGTAAACCCTGGAGCCTTCTCGGGATTTGCTCGTAAAAGCTGGCAGAGCATGGCTGCTGCCTCTCCGAGCGTGCACCCGTCTGATTCAGAAATTTTTATAAGCAAGTCGTGCAGACTGATAAAGTCTCGCTGCTCCAAGCGTTCTTGTATTACTGACATATCGCCTCGTCTCAAGCAATGTCGTCTACTGTAGAAGCCAATGCCAGCAGGTAGACGCGGCCTGTTTTCGCCCCGTCGGGCTAGGCACTGACGCAGTAATTATACTGTTTTTACATACAGCTTTCGTACCTACACATCTTTATATTTACTTATGTTTACTTACATATGCTATATTTGACCGCAGTAAAAGTCCAGCATATAGGCGCAAATTGCAAGAAGAGACAAAGGCAAATATCCATCACTGTGGACCTACTCAATTCGCAAACGTAGTCTCCGACTATATAAGATCTACCCCCTTCTACCCATGACTGGGCAAAGCTTGACCTAGAGTAATGGCTGGAGAGAGGGGTTAGGGGTATCAAATCGTTTCAGGAACAGAATGACCGTCGTAGAGCTATGACGGCCACACCTAATATTGAATACCTAGTGCAGGGAATTTATTGACAATATGAAGACCATAAAAATAGCTAATGAGTTACCTTTAGAATATTTAAAAAAAGATAACTCTAAGAAACCGATTGATGCCATATCCAAGCGCCAATCTGGCGAAATTGTGATCGCATTTTCAGGGCCAATCGGTTGTGGAATCAAGTCAGTTAGAGATCAGGTCAGCGATACGCTAAAGGCCTTGGGATATAAAGTAAATATAATTAAAATCAGCGACATCCTAAAGCAATGTATAACTCGCAATTTAATTACTGATCCCATTAATAAAAATTTAAGCGCGCTAGGTTACGATCGTTATACCCAAATGCAAGATGCGGGCAATAGCTTACGGAAAATAGAACATGACATATTGGCAGAATATGCAATACAAGAGATTGCAAAAACTCGTGGACGTTTAGCTCCAGATACTATTGACGATTTAGACGTTGTTCCAGGGAGAAATGCTTATTTAATCGATCAGCTAAAACACCCAGAAGAAGTAAAATTATTAAGGATGGTGTACGGTAATTTATTTTATCTTTTTGGAGTGCTTAGTACCACAGGGAATAGAATCAAGCGATTGAAATCAGAACGAATTGAAGACGCTCAAATTAGTGAGCTGATTGGAAGAGATCGAAAGGAGCGCGATAAAAATGGCCAGCAGCTGGAAAAAACACTTCAACTAGCTGACTTTTTTATACGAAATGATTCATATAATTCTGACTCCAGCAAAGAACATATAGCTAGATTTTTCAATCTTATCCACGGTGAAAATGGTATTACACCAACTCGAGAAGAATATGGCATGTATACAGCACACTCTGCCGGTTTAAGATCTGCATGCCTTTCTCGCCAAATCGGTGCGTCAATCATGACGAAAGAGGGAGTCATAATTGCAACTGGACGAAATGACGTTCCAAGCCCTCGCGGCGGTTTGTATGGACCGGAAGATGGAAAAAAAGATGCACGCTGCGTAAAACTTGAAGGGAAGAAGTGCTTCAATGACACTGAGAAAGGAAATCTGAGAGATGACATAGAGCAAATCATTCGAGATGGATTATCAAGTGGAACCATAAGCGGCGACATCAATTTGATATCCAAAACCATAGCTGATTTAGCTTACCAAAATACCCGACTAAGTGGGCTAATTGAATTTTCGCGAGCAATACACGCTGAAATGGATGCTATAGTTTCCCTAGCATTCAAAGGCAACGGAAGTACTCAAGATTGTTCGCTGTTTACGTATACATTCCCCTGTCATAACTGTGCTCGGCATATAGTCGCCGCAGGAATTACTACCGTCTATTTTTTAGAGCCGTATGAGAAGAGCATGGCACTGGATTTACATCACGACTCGATTGTCTTAGAAGGAGATGATAATGAGACAGATAGCGTGAAAGTAAAGTTTATCCACTTCGAAGGCGTAGCACCACGGCAATATATGAATCTATTTCACATGATGAAAGAACGAAAAGATTCCAATGGTGTCGCAATAACGCAAATGTTAAATGAGTCTAACAAAAAAATACCAGAGTTATTGGACGATTATCGAATATATGAAGGCAAAGTTGCAATTCACCTAAATCAGACGCTAGGGACATTGAGCAAAACAAATTCCCCCTGAAAGGCGTAGTTTTGTTAAACTTCAGAATGTGAGGAGAGAAACATGGTCGATAAATTCAATAGCAGGCAACTGTCTTTCGATTTTGAAATTGTTGAGCGTGACTTCAACGATTTCCTGTTAGATACATCCAAAATCGTAGATTTTTGCAGCTTTAAAGCTTCAAAAAAGACCGAATCAGACTTATTGCACGATGATGTCTTGCGCCAAGTAATGAGACTAGGTGAAAGAGTACAGTGGTAATTTGGTTGTCTCAAACCCGCCCTATCAGGCGGGTTTTATTATGTCTGCGCATGAAACCCCCTATTGCCTACGCGCTACCCCTTTACGGTCGCACATATGTCTTATGCAGCCGATCCAACATCAAGTTCATATTCAGTACCATTCTTCCTAAATAGCTCAAAGATTGAACACATGTCGGAAAAAACACCGCCTTGGGACGTGAAAGCACTTCGAGATGCTATTGCTAGCGCACATGGCGAGGAATTAGCCAGTAAGGCGTATGAATGCGCTCAGTCGCTAGCAATCCGACAAGACTACATCTATTACCATTATTGGGAGGTCAAACGGCTGCTGGACAATGAACTGATCAGTACCGATAGCATCACCATTGCCAGAGACTATATTCTCGGCAAGTCGCCAGAAAAATACAATGAATTTCATTTGAAACGAAGACAGGCGGAGGCAAACCTAATCGCGCTTTTGCAATGCGTGCATGCCTCCTATGACCATCTTGGTCATGTTATTTATTTCGCCCTAAACTTTGACAGCAACCCTTTGTTTCGCATTGATATCGATAAGATTTCCATCCGCAGCGTGTACTGGAAGCTCCCGGTCGGCCGGCTAAAAGAAGCAGTGAATGCCTTGCTTTCAGATAAAACCATGAAGCACGTCGCAGCATTGGTGAATACGTCAAAACACCGCAGCATCGTAACGGCGCCGATCACAGTAAGTTTTGTGGCCGATACCCAGCCACACGGATTAAGATTTAAAGCCTTCAAGTATGGAAACGACCAATACCTGGAACAATGGGCCATGCCATTCGTAAATACCGCATACGACACTTTCCAGCACCACATGAGGAATGTCCGAATATCTCTGCACGAAGAGCTTGGGATATAGGCCCACGGCAGGTAACGAGAGCCAAAGAAACACCTTCCCCCTAGCTTGTTCCTTATGTTCCTTGATAAAACATCACACGATAGCTCTCCACGTACCTTCAGTCTTTTCCTAAAAACAGATTCTCCCCTCTATTCTCACGAGCCACGCCAGAAAATAGAAAGACGCAGGTATACACCAGGCGATGTTACCAGTGTCACCACACTGGTAACACTGGTAACACGGAAACCCGTATGAATAAAGGCTGTTACCAACGTTACCAGTGTTACAACAAAATCAACGGGGTGCGATCATGAATCAGGCGGATCGAGTCACTGGCAAGGGTATGATTTTTTCCTGTTTGATGGAGTCAATATAGTCTGCCCACTCCTGCATCATCCGGGTACGTTGCGGCAGGTATTCGGCATAGTTGTATGCCGCGCTGGTGTCGTCGCTGTCCTCTGAGTGCGCCAGTTGCAATTCAATATGATCATGGTTATAGCCTTGCTCATGAAGGATGGTAGAAGCCACACCACGAAAGCCGTGCCCGGTCATGCGCCCCCGATACCCCATGCGATACAGAGCGTACAGAATGGTGTTATTGCTCATGTGCTGGCCTTTGCCGTACGTGTCTGTAGGGAAAATATACCCGCTCCCGTTGTCGTACCCCTTTAGGGACTCCAATAATTCCAGCGTCTGACGTGATAGCGGCACGATATGGGGGCGGTCCATCTTCATCCGCTCGGCAGGAATATTCCATCGCTTAGCTTGCACATCTACTTCCTCCCACCGAGCACGGATCAGTTCACCTGTGCGCACGAAGGTATAGGCCAGGAATCGCATGGCCAGCACCGTGACCTCTGACCCTTGGTAGTGATCGATGGCTCGTAGCAATTGCGGTAGCTCATTGGCATGCACCCTCGGATAGTTGCGTTTCTTGCGTTTTGGAAGAATGTCACGAGGCTGGATATCGGCTGCCGGATTGGATGGGATAAGGTCATGGGTTACTCCATACCGCATGATCTGTTTACATGTTTGCAATATCCGTTTGGCAATATCGGTGGCACCCCGTTTCTCAATCTGCTGCACCAGGTCCTTGAACCGACCGGCCGTCAATTCAGTAACAGGAATCTCGCCTATCGCCGGCAGCACGTCTGCTTCCAGTCGCGTCCAGACCTGGGCCGCATACCTTTCGGTCAAGCCTTTTTTCCAGTATGCATGCCATTTGGTGGCCACGACCTTAAACGTGTTGGCATTGGCCGCATCCTTGGCTTTGCGTCTGGCTTTTTTATCCGCTGCTGGGTCAATGCCATCAATTATTTGTTTTTGCGCCGCCCTGTGCCTGTCTCGTGCTCCCGACAAACTGATTTCAGGATACACACCAATGGCCAGCACCTTTTCTTTACCGTTAATCCGGTACTTGTATCGCCAGTATTTGGAACCGGTGGGGTTTACAAGCAGGTACAGGCCGCCACCATCAAACAGTTTGTATGGCTTGTCGTGTGGCTTAGCGTGCTTGATTTCAGTGTCTTTGAGCGCCATCTGGGGGTATCTCCTGCTGGAGGTATTTACTGATACCCCCAAATGTACCCCCAATTTGTGGCATCTTCAAGCATACCTATACACCCCAATACAACCAACAGGCAACAAAAAACCCCGCAAATCATTGAATTTACGGGGTATTTCGTGTTTATACATTATTTAACGTATACAAGACTGGCGGGTTGGGGGGGATTCGAACCCCCGATACGTTACCGTATACACGCTTTCCAAGCGTGCGCCTTCAGCCACTCGGCCACCGACCCTATTATTCAGAACGCTACTGCAGGCGGGACCCTATAAACCACTCGGCCACCGACCCTGTCATCAGGAACTTACTGCGGCCATTGCATTTATTACAACAACCCGTCCTCAATTAAGCCTGCTATTTTAGCATCCTTTCGACATAACGCGCAATCATATCGATTTCCAGATTCACTTTTGCACCTGCTTGCAGGTGTTTGAGCGTGGTTACCTGCAAGGTGTGCGGGATGATATTGATGCTGATCTCGCAACCGTCGGCGTTATCCGTGACCGAGTTGACCGTCAGGCTCACACCATTGATCGTGACCGAACCTTTGTAAGCCAGGTATTTTGATAAAGCTGTCGGCACTTGAATGCATAACTCGTGCGACTCGCCCACTTGTTCAAAGCGCGTGACCTGCCCCATGCCATCTACGTGCCCAGAGACCAGGTGGCCATCCAGGGAGTCCCCCAGTTTGAGCGAGCGTTCCAGATTCACTTCGCCTGCCTTGTCCAGCCCCGTCGTTTTGTCCAGGCTCTCTCGCGAGACATCAATCTGGAAGGCGCCTTCGTCCAATGACACGACGGTCATGCAGGCGCCCTGCACGGCGATCGAATCGCCCAGGCCAATCCCGGACAGATCGAAATTGCTTGCCTCGATAGTGACATGCACGCCATCATCCGCACTGTTGCCGGCCGGATTGACCTGGCTGATGCGGCCAACGCCGCTGATAATTCCTGTGAACATTCTTTACTCCATATCGGGCTTAATCCCGCCCGATTGCAATTGTAATTGATTCCATCGTGTCTGCAGTCTGGCCCGCAGCCGCACGTCCTTGCCGCAGGCAGCGGTGTCGAAAAACTCAAAGCGATAGGCGTCGGCCAGCACATTAAATGGGGTGTGCGCAACGGCCGAACGGGCATCGCCCAGAATTGTCGGGGCCAGGTAGACCAGCAGTTCATCCACGCACCCGGCCTGCAGCAGCGCGCCGTTCAGGCCAGGCCCGGCTTCCACATGCACTTCGTTAATATCCTGCTGCCCCAGCCAGGCCATCACGGCCTTCAGATCCACATGGTTGTTTTTTTCATTTATCGTAATCACCCGCACGTTGCGCGCGGCCAGTCGTTCGGCCTTGGCAACGTTGTACTCGGTCACGAAAATCCACACCGGGTTGCCATCAAATAACCTGGCGTTTTCGTCAATGGCGAACTGGCTGTCAATGACGGCCCGAATGGGTTGGCGGGGCGTGGGTACATCGCGCACGGTAAGCTGCGGATCGTCGTCGCGCACGGTGCCCGAACCGGTCAGGATAACGCAGGCACGGGCGCGCCAGTAGTGACCATCAGCACGCGCCTGGCCACCGGTAATCCATTGCGAGCGGCCATTGTTCAGGGCGACCTTGCCATCGAGCGAGCTGGCAATTTTCATGCGGATCCAGGGGCGTTGTATGCTCATGCGCGATACGAAACCGGGATTGATTTCCAGCGCCTGCTCTAGTCCCAGGCCAATTTCAACTGTGATTCCAGCGTCCTGCAGCTTGCCAATGCCCGCTCCGCTGACCAGCGGATTCGGGTCTCTGGCAGCAATCACAACCCGCGCAGGTTTTGCCTCAAGCAGCGCATCTACACACGGTGGCGTGCGGCCGTAGTGACTGCAGGGCTCCAGCGTGACGTAAAAAGTTGATCCCGCCAGCACATGCCCCTTGGCTTGCGCATCGCGGATGGCGCACACCTCGGCGTGCGGGCCGCCTGGTGGCTGGGTAGCGCCCTCGCCCAGGATCTGGTCCTGGTTGACGATCAAGCAACCCACGCGCGGATTCGGGCTGGTACTGAACATGACACTGCGCGCCAGCGCCAGCGCCCGATTCATATAATCCTGATCACTCATAAACCGATGTTCCGATGGTAAAGGGTCAGTGTGCCCACGAACGCATGCCAGCGCGCGCTGCACCATGCCGCGCGCCCTCAGGCATTATCGACGGCATCCGGACGACCGCCATTGTGTGGCTTGACCGGCTTTTGCATTTCCTTGATGGCGTTAACGAACTCTTCGATATCCTGGAAGCTTTTGTAGACCGAGGCAAACCGTACGTAGGCAACCTGATCCAGTTGCTTGAGCTCACTCATGACCAGCTCGCCGATGTGATCGGTCGAGACTTCTTTTTCGGGATAATTGAGCAGTGATTCCTGGATGCGAGCGACTGCCCGCTCCAGCAGTTCGGTACTGACCGGGCGTTTGCGCAATGCCAGGCGCAAGCTGGCCTGCAGCTTGGCCGGATCAAACTCAGCCCGGGTGCCATTGCGCTTGACCACGGCAGGCATGGCCAGCTCGATACGTTCGTATGTGGTAAAGCGCCGGTCACAGGACAGACACCGGCGTCGACGACGAATGGTGTCGCCTTCTTCGGATACCCGCGAGTCCATAACCTGTGTATCGTGGTGTGAACAAAACGGGCATTTCATTTTGCTAAAGTCCTGTGCCGGGCAATAAGGTTATTGCGTTGAGATAACGCGCGGTTTATTTGTAAACCGGGAAGCGCGCTGTAAGTTCATTCACTTTAGCACGAACAGCAGCGATGTTTGCCTCATCGTCCGGGTTATCCAACACATCGGCAATCAGGTTCGCAGTCAGCTCGGCCTCGGCTTCAGTAAAACCACGGGTGGTCATGGCCGGGGTGCCCAGGCGAATGCCGCTGGTCACGAACGGTTTTTCCGGATCGTTCGGAATCGCGTTCTTGTTGACGGTGATATGCGCGTCACCCAGGCGGGCTTCGGCGACTTTGCCGGTAATGCCCTTGGCGCGCAGGTCCACCAGCATGACGTGGCTTTCGGTCTTGCCGGAAACAATACGCAAGCCGCGCTTGACCAATGTGTCTGCCAGCACCTTGGCATTGGCCACGACCTGTTTTGCATAGTCGGAAAATTCCGGGCTGAGCGCTTCTTTGAAGGCCACAGCCTTGCCGGCGATGACATGCATAAGCGGGCCACCCTGAATGCCAGGGAAGATGGCGGAGTTGATGATTTTTTCGTGCTCGGCCTTCATCATGATCACGCCGCCGCGCGGGCCGCGCAAGGATTTGTGCGTGGTTGATGTAACAAAATCGGCATGAGGAACCGGGTTCGGATACTGACCGCCGGCAACCAGGCCTGCATAGTGAGCAATATCGACCATCAGGTATGCGCCATTGTCATGGGCAATTTTGGCCATGCGCTCGAAATCGATTTTCAGGGAGTACGCAGAAGCTCCGGCCACGATCATTTTGGGCTTGTGTTCTTTGGCCAGTTGCTCAACCTGCTCGTAGTTGAGCACTTCGTTTTCGTCCAGCCCGTAAGGGATGAAGTTGTACAGTTTGCCCGATGCGTTGACCGATGCCCCATGCGTCAGGTGACCGCCCTCTGCCAGGCTCATGCCCAGCACGGTGTCGCCGGGCTTGAGCACTGCCATGTACACGCCCTGATTGGCCTGTGATCCGGAGTTCGGCTGCACGTTGGCCGCTTCCGCACCAAACAGTTCTTTCAGACGTTTAATCGCCAGCTCTTCGGCGATATCGACGAATTCGCAACCACCGTAGTAGCGCTTGCCAGGATAGCCTTCTGCGTACTTGTTGGTAAGTTGCGTGCCCTGCGCCTGCATGACTGCCGGGCTGGTGTAGTTTTCAGAAGCAATCAGTTCGATGTGCTGCTCCTGACGGGTATTTTCTTGTTGGATGGCACTCCAGAGTTCAGGATCTACCTTGTCAAGAGTTAGCGAGCGGTCAAACATAACGTGTCCTATATAAAGCGGGTAATTGGATAAAATTCAAAAGGAAACTTTGGGGTTCAGCGAATACAGCCCCATGATGGTGGCCTGGTCCAGCACATGGGGCGCGATGGCCTCGGCCACGTCGGCGCAGGTAAAGCTGCCGGTCAATGGCAATGAATCGATATCCAGCGCATAGACCGTAAAATAATAGCGATGCACCAGTGCATCATTGAAAGGCGGACATGGGCCGTCATAGCCAAAGTAATCGCCTTTCATATCGTGATCGCCGGCAAACCAGTTGGTGAAATCGTTAATACCCTGGCGCATGTCCTTGGCTGCCAGCGGGCCGCTTTTTCCCTTGGGAGTCACGCCGTTGGAAAACTCACCTTCGGCGATCTCGGTGATGTTAGCCGGAATGTCCACCAGCGCCCAATGATAGAAATCAACGCGGGGCAGGCTGGCCGGCACTTCACGGTCGTCCTGATTGACGTCATCGGGCTTGCTGGGTACGTCTTTGTCTACGCACAGGACGACGAACGAACGCGTGCCTTCGGGCGCATCGGTCCAGGCCAGATGTGGGTTTTTGTTGTCCGACAGAATCATGTGCGCCTGCGCATCCGGCTTGGCAAAGGCGTTGGCCGGCCCGATTGCTTTTTCGTGTTCAAATGACTGGCTGCTGATTTTCATGACATCCCCTTCAATACAATAAAAACAGATCAAAATGCGCTTGTGGCGCGGATAAACACCAGGCAAGACGAACGCTGTTGCCTGGTGTTCCTTTATCGCCTGAAAAACCGCAGTCTGCCGCGCTCACAAAGCGGGCAGACATGGCTTCGCGTCAGGCGCTTACAGTGACCCGGGCAAACTTGCGTTTACCCACCTGGACCACGTAGGTGCCGGCCGCCAGTTGCAGATTCTTGTCTTCCACACGCTGGGAATCAACCCGTACCCCACCCTGCTGCACATTGCGCCCGGCCTCCGTGCCGGAACTGGCCAGACCGGCCTCTTTCAGGATCCGCAAAATGCCAAGCGGACCCGGCCCGAGGTTGATTTCGGGCATTTCTTCCGGAATGACACCATCACGAAAGCGCGCCTCGAAGTTGGCCAGCGCGTTGCTGGCGTCTGTTGCGCTGTGAAAACGAGTAATGATTTCCTGCGCCAGTTCCACCTTCACATCGCGTGGGTTTCTGCCCTCTTTGACCTGTTGCGCAAGTGTATCAATGTCCTGCAGCGACTTGAATGAAAGTAATTCATAATAGCGCCACATTAATGTGTCGGAGATGGACATGAGCTTGCCGAACATGGAGTCTGGCGTTTCCGTAATACCAATGTAATTGTGCTTGGACTTGGACATTTTTTCGACACCGTCCAGGCCTTCGAGCAAGGGCATCGTCAGAATGCATTGAGCCGGCTGGCCATATTCCTTTTGCAATTCACGGCCCACCAGCAGATTGAACTTCTGGTCTGTTCCGCCCAGTTCCAGATCTGCCTTGAGTGCGACCGAATCGTAGCCCTGCATCAGTGGGTACAGAAATTCATGGACAGAAATGGGAATGCCGCCCTTGAAGCGCTTGGTGAAGTCATCGCGCTCCATCATCCGGGCAACCGTGTAGCGGGAAGCCAGCTGGATTAAGCCGCGCGCACCCAGCGGATCGCACCACTCAGAGTTGTAGCGCACTTCAGTACGCGACGGGTCCAGCACCTTGCTGGCCTGCTCATAATAAGTTTTGGCATTGACTTCAATCTGCTCACGCGTGAGCGGCGGACGGGTCGCGTTGCGCCCGCTGGGATCGCCAATCATGGAGGTGAAGTCACCGATCAGAAAAATAACATTGTGCCCCATGTCCTGTAGCTGGCGCATTTTATTGAGCACCACGGTATGCCCCAAGTGAATATCGGGAGCGGTGGGATCCAGGCCGAGCTTGATACGCAAGGGCGTGCCTGTGCTGCGGCTGTTTTGCAGCTTGACGGCAAATTCAGACTGAACCAGCAGCTCGTCGCAGCCGCGCAGCACGGTTTGCAGGTCGTTTTCCACTTCCGGACTAAGGGGTATTTCGGGTGTTGACATAGATTTTCTGATTCCTGGGCGCGGGCAGATGGGTAAAGGAAGGACATTGGCAACAAAACCAAGCCGATAAACGCCCTTTTGCGCATATTTCAATGTTAAATTATACCCTTTTCGGCCAGGCAGATGCTTATGACTCAGGCACAGGAACCCCGCTATTTGATCGGCTTGATGTCCGGCACCAGCACCGATGGCGCCGACGGCGTGCTGGCTGCCTTTTCCGGCACAAACCAGCCGCAAATCGTGGCATTTGCCTCGCACGCCATGCCGACCACGCTGAGAGCCCAATTGCTGGATCTGAATCGCGCCGGCAGCAACGAACTGGAGCGCGCCGGCCTTGCCAGTTGCCAGTTGGCCGACTTATATGCTCAGGTAGTGGCCGATTTGCTGGCGCAGGCAAACCTGCCCGCCAGCCGGATCGCAGCCATCGGTGCTCACGGGCAAACCGTCAGACATCGCCCCGAACTGGGTTTTACCATTCAGCTCAATGCCCCGGCCCGTCTGGCAGAAAACACCGGCATTGCGGTCGTGGCCGACTTTCGCAGCCGCGATGTGGCCGCCGGCGGTCAGGGCGCTCCCCTGGTGCCGGCCTTTCACGAGGCGATTTTTGCCAGCGAGCGGACAGTGACCGTCCTGAACCTGGGCGGCATTGCAAACATCAGCATCCTGCGTCCGGGCCAGGACGTGACCGGCTTTGATACCGGACCGGCCAATGTGCTGCTGGATATGTGGTGCCTGGCCCACACCGGCGAATCATACGACAAGGACGGCGCATGGTCAGCCGGCGGCACCGTGCACCAGCCCCTTCTTGACGCGCTTATTGAAAGCGAACCCTGGCTGGCATTGCCGCCGCCCAAATCCACAGGACGGGATCTTTTCAATCACACCTGGCTGCAAACGCGGCTTGCAGGGTTTGAGGCGATTGCGCCGCAGGATGTGCAGGCGACGTTGCGGGCCTTTACGGCGGAAACCGTGGCCCAGGCCATCCGCCGCTATGCTGCCGATAGCCAGACACTGATTGTGTGCGGGGGCGGAACCGGTAACCGGGCCTTGCTTGAGGATCTGCAGTCCCGCCTGCCAGGCGTGCAATTGAGCACCAGCGATGCGCATGGTATTGCCTCGCAGTCTATGGAAGCGCTGGCGTTTGCCTGGCTGGCCCATGCCTTCCTGTCTGGCCACCCCGCAGGCACGCCGTCGGTGACCGGCGCCCGCAGAAAAACCGTACTGGGCTGCCTGTACCCGGCGTAGAGATTGGTCAAAAGGCCCAATAAAAAATCCGGCATCCCAAATTAGGGAGCCGGATTTGTCTGAATGGTGCCGTGCGAGGAAATGCCTTTGGAAATGCCTAAACCCGGCATAAAGGGATACCGTTAAGGAAATCCGTTAAGCACTGCCGTTAGCGGCATACTAGCAGCCCCTTTTCCAGGCACCACGCAATCGTACGTTCGCGCTTAAACCGAGAACGAAGAGCCGCAGCCGCAGGTTGTGGTCGCGTTCGGGTTACGGATCACAAATTGTGAGCCTTCGATATCTTCCTTGTAATCGATCTCGGCACCAACCAGATACTGAAAGCTCATTGGATCAACCAGCAGTTGCACGCCGTTTTTGTCGATCGTGGTATCGTCTTCGTTTATGACTTCATCAAACGTGAAGCCATACTGGAAGCCGGAACAGCCGCCGCCCTGCACAAACACGCGCAGTTTGAGCTCGGGGTTGCCTTCTTCGATAAGCAGGTCTTTGACCTTTGTGGCCGCCGCTTCGGTAAAAAGCAACGGAGTTGGAGGGGCTTGCAGATCGACAGATTCGAGAACAGTACTCATTTTAAGACTCCTGGTGGGATACAGCCACCGTTAGCAGAAATTCATTTTACCATATGGCGCAATCAGGGAGACAGTTCGGCTGTGCGCGATGCACGCACCGTCTTGCCCTCGAGCACACGCATGGTGATTTTTTTGGGCACAAAGCCCTCTGGGAACATCAATAGACCCTGGATTCGCTGAATGGTTTCAAAATCCAGGTTTAATATTGGGGCTGGGGCTTGTTTTTTCAAGTCGGTAACGGCAGGAATGCTGTCCGAACCCGTGCTGGCGTGCTCGACTGTGTCAGGAATGAGATCTACAGTGGCTGCTTCACCATTTAAGATGCCGGTTGCCGTAAATTTGAGTTCGCCCTTAAATACCGTGCCGGCCTGGGCCTGCCGGGACACCAGCACCTTGAAACGGACCCGCCGTCCTTCCACGACCGCATCGAAACCGCGCACACTGATGGCGCCCTGAGGGCCGGCCGGCACCAGCTCATCATAAAAGGACAACTGCTCGGAAGTGCGCGACAGATCATCCTGCAATTTTTTAACCTGACTTTCGTATTCGGCAATCGTCGCCCGATCCATGGTCATCTGCGTCTCGGAGATATCCAGACGGCTTTGCAACTCCGTCATCTTGATTTTCTCCTGCATCAGCGCATGAGACAGTTGCTCGGCCAGCTCGGTCTTCTGACTGAACATTTCGCGCTGCATCATATTATGCGTGTAATAATATGCAGCGCTGCCCCCCAAAGTGACACCAACCAGAAACAGAAAACCGCGCGCGATCATGGACATATCCGTCAGATCAGGGAAGAATGGCCACGCCGCCCAGACCCGCCTGTTCAGGCAACCCAAAAAGCAGATTCATGTTCTGTACGGCCTGACCGGCAGCGCCCTTGACCAGATTATCCTGAACCACAATGATAATAAGCTGATTGCCATTGCCCGGGCGGCTAACGGCAATTCGCAGCGTGTTTGAAGCGCGCACCGATCTGGTTTCGGGCTGGCTGCCTGGCGGCATCACGTCCACAAACTGCTCGTTGGCGTAGCGGCTTTCGTACAGGGCCTGGAAATCGGTATCCAGCGCGTCTTCCTTGATTGTGACGTAAATGGTGGATAGCATGCCGCGAATCATGGGAACCAGATGGGGGACGAAGGTAAGCTTGACCGCTTCGCCTGCCAGCGCAGTAAGCTGCTCGGTGATTTCCGGATGATGCCTGTGTCCGGCAACCCCGTATGCCTTGAAGTTGTCGCTCGCTTCGGAAAACAGCGTGCTCACTTCGGCCTTGCGTCCAGCGCCCGAGACACCGGATTTGCAATCGGCAATGATATTGCCGGTGTGTACCAATTTTTTCTCTAGCAACGGCGCCAGACCCAGAATAACTGTGGTGGGATAGCAACCCGGGTTGCCAATGACCTGTGCGCCGGCAATATTCTCCCGGTTCAATTCAACCAGCCCATAGGCACTTTCCCGCAGGATATCGGGGCAGCTGTGAGGCATTTTGTACCATTTTTCAAATACAGCCGTGTCCTGCAGACGAAAATCTGCAGCCAGGTCGATGACCTTGACGCCGGCATCAATGAGTTCACGCGCCTGCGCCATGGCCACTCCGTGGGGCGTTGCGAAAAACACCACGTCACATTCGGTCAGCGCAGCGTTTTCTGGTGTTGAAAAAGCCAGGTCAACATGTCCGCGCAGATTGGGGAACATGGTGGAAACCGACATGCCTTCCTCTTTGCGCGAGGTGATGGCGTGCAACCGGACATTCGGGTGAGCGGACAGCAGACGCAACAGCTCTACCCCGGTGTAACCTGTACCACCAACAATACCGACTTTGACAGTTGAAGAGGAAGAAGCCATTGTGTTTGTATCCATTGAATTATTAAGCGCAGAAAACTATTATAAAGAATCCAAAAGAAAAAGGCCGCAAAAGCGGCCTTTTCGACATGTCGCGAAACAAATTAGCGTTTGCTGAACTGCTTCCGACGACGCGCCTTGTGGAAACCCACTTTCTTACGTTCAACTTCACGGGCGTCACGTGTTACCAAGCCGGCTTTTGACAGCGCGGGCTTGAGTGTGGCGTCATAGTCGATGAGCGCACGGGTAATACCGTGACGCACCGCACCAGCCTGGCCGCTTTCGCCGCCACCGTGTACGTTGATGTGAAAATCAAAAGATTCAACCATCTCTGTGAGCACCAGGGGCTGGCGAACAACCATGCGACCTGTTTCACGAGCGAAATACTGGTCAACAGGTTTACCGTTGACAACAATATTACCTGTACCTTTTTTCAGAAACACACGGGCAACTGACGTTTTACGACGGCCCGTTCCATAATTCCAATTACCGATCATGATTTATCCTTAAAATTCCAGCGTTTTAGGCTGCTGGGCAGTATGAGGATGCTCGGCACCCGCGTACACCTTGAGCTTCTTGATCATGGCGTAACCCAGGGGACCTTTTGGCAGCATGCCCTTAACGGCTTTTTCAATCGCACGACCGGGGAAACGCTCTTGCATTTTCCGGAAGTTTGTTTCGTAGATGCCGCCAGGATAGCCAGAGTGACGGAAGTATTTTTTGTCTTCCGATTTGGCGCCTGTTACAACGATATCAGCTGCGTTAATAATGACGATGTAATCGCCTGTGTCAACGTGAGGGGTAAATTCCGGTTTATGTTTACCGCGCAAACGGCGTGCAACTTCGCTGGCTACACGACCAAGGACTTTGCCTTTTGCATCAATAACATACCAGTCACGTTTGACTTCATGGGGCTTGGCCACAAAGGTCTTCATGATGTATTCCTAAAATTTGAGTTTGAAGCGGATCACTACCGGGGGCACACGGCTCAATTACCCGCAAAACGGATAAAGATGGCGCCGGCGATCGCAATCCGACGGTTTTACCTGATTCGCCTGAACGTTATAAACAAGGGCAATATATGCAGCAACGCACCAAACGATGCAACAACAAACCGCAAATTACCCTGCGACAGTGCAAAAACACAGATAAGCCCGTGATATTAACACGCAAAAAACTTTTTTTCAAATAAAACAATGAAATAGAGACGATCACGACCCGCCGCAACGGATTTTTTCGAGATTTGTCTCCTGGCCGCGACAATTGCCGGGGCACACCGGTTTTGCATCTGTCTGCATTACACCGAACCGGCCTGATCACAAAAAATGCAGCTTATGCAGGGCAGAACCCCTGAAATAGCCCCTGAAATAGCCCTGGAAATAGCCCTGGAAATAGCCCTGGAAATAGCCCTGGAAATAGCCCTGGAAATAGCCCTGGAAATAGCCCTGGAAATAGGACTCGAACAGGCCCGAAAACGGCACCCAGAAAGCACCCCATAACCTGGCGTAATAGACAACACCAGGAATAAAGCCATGCCCTCGAAATAGCGAGAACATGGCTCGATTTGCTGCTTACCCCCTGCAGGGAGATGACATTAACTTACTTGCGCGCCTGCGATATGGCATGCGCCACGTAGCGAGTATACGAACCTTCCACAACATTGAACCAGGGGATCAAGTCGTCACGATAGGCCATATAGTCGGTCAGGATAGTCTTGAAGGTCTCGTCCTTGTCCGAATATTTCTTGTAAATTTCGGCAGTAGCCGCGAAAGAAGCGTCCATCATTTCTTTCGGGAACTCCTTGAGCACGGCGCCATTGGCAATCAGGCGTCGCAATGCGCCCGGATTCATGGAGTCGTACATGGCCATCATTTCGGTATGCGCCCGAATCACGGTAGACTCCAGGATTGCCTGATAATGCTTGGGAAGTTTCTCAAAGGCGTCTTTGTTGAAATAAGCCGAGACCTGGGCACCACCCTCCCAGAATCCTGGATAGTAGTAATATTTGGCCACTTTGTTAAAGCCGAGTTTTTCATCGTCCAGCGGACCGACAAATTCAACGGCATCCAGTGTGCCTTTTTCCAGTGACGGATAGATATCGCCACCGGCAATTTGCTGGGGAACGACACCGAGCTTGGCCAGCACTTCGCCCGCCAGGCCGGCGGTACGCATTTTCAGCCCCTTGAGGTCTTCCAGAGACTTGATTTCCTTGCGGAACCAGCCGCCCATTTGCGTACCAGTATTGCCCAAGGGGTAGTTGACGATATTGACCTTGCCAAACAGATCCCGCATCAGCTTTTTGCCGTTGCCCTCGAGCATCCAGGCGTTCAGCTGACGGGCATTCAAACCAAAAGGGACGGCCGTATCGAAACAAAACGACGGATTCTTGCCTAAATAGTAGTAGCCACAAGTGTGTCCGGCCTGGACTGTGCCATTGGACACGGCATCCAATACCTGTAAGGCCGGGACAATTTCACCCGCTGGAAACAGGTCAATCTGCAAATTGCCGTTAGTGGCTTCTTTGACGTATTTGGTAAAACGGTCTGCGGAACCGAACAATGCGACCAGGCTGCGGGGAAAGCTGGACGCCATGCGCCATTTGACCGCGGGATTTTCCTGGGCAATGACCGGGGCGGCAATGACGCCCGTACTGGCCACAGCGCCCAGGCCTGCTTTTTTGAGGAAGGAACGACGTTGCATAATGGCTACTCCGAAGTATTTCGTTATTCTTGGAAAAAATTTAACCCGCTAAATATACACGCACTAGGTCCGTTTACATAGCGCGTTACAGCGGATTAAGTACTTTCCCTGTGATCGGATTACTGCCCGGCGATCGCCATTGAATCGATCAGGATCGAACCTGTGGTTTTCGAACCCCGTGTGATCACATCGTTGCCGACACCGACAATATTCAGGAATATATCCCTGAGGTTGCCGGCAATCGTAAATTCGGTGATCGCATGCTGGATTTCGCCATTTTCCACCCAGTAGCCGAAAGCGCCCCGGGAATAGTCGCCGGTGACATAGTTCACTCCCTGGCCGATCAGCTCGGTAACCAGGATACCTGTGCCCATTTTTTTGAGCATGGCAGGCAGATCATCGGTGCGACGGGTCAGCGAAGAGCTCAGCAGCAGATTGTGCGAGCCACCGGCGTTACCGGTCGTACGCATGCCCAGTTTGCGTGCCGTATAGGTGGACAGCAGGTAGCCATTGAGTATGCCGTCAGTCAGCAACTGGCGCGCACGAGTCTGAACGCCTTCATCATCAAAGGCAGAACTGCCCAGCGCACCTTTGATGAAGGGGTTTTCACTGATCTGCAAATGATCGGCCATCACCTGCTTGCCCAGCGAATCGAGCAGAAACGTGGATTTACGATACAGCGCCCCGCCACTGATGGCCTGCGTCAGTGCCCCAAGCAGGCCCAGTGCGAGCGGCGCTTCGAACAGAACCGGATATTTGCCGGTGCCGATACGGCGCGCCGACAGCCGTGACAAGGCCCGCTGCGCGGCGTACGTCCCGACATCGGTACCTTTGGCCAGCCTCTCGGGGTAGCGATCAGAGGTATACCAATAGTCGCGGTGCATATTGTTGCCTTTACCAGCAATGGCCGTCACCGACATGCCGTGGCGAGAGTATGGATACCCTCCCATGAAGCCGCGCGAGTTGGCCAGCACGAAACGCCCCTGATAGGTATCGACCCCTGCGCCTTCCGAATTGGTAATCTGCTTGCTGTAGTCCAGCGCAGCGGCTTCGGCCTCGATAGCCAGCTCGGCCGCCTCTTCAGATGAAATATTCCAGGGGCGGTGCAACTCCAGATCGGGCTGCTCGACAGCCAGATCCGCCTCGTCGGGCAGGCCTGCGGCTTCATCGTTTGCCGTGTACTTGGCAATATTCCAGGCAGCCTGGACCGTTTCGCGGATCGCGGCGGCCGACAAATCAGAGGTCGACGCCGACCCACGTGCGTTGCCGGCGTAGACAGTCACGCCCAGCGAGCGGTCCTGTGTTTTCTCAACGGTTTCAATGTTGCCCTTGCGCACCGACACAGACAAACCGCCTGATTCGGACACTTCGGCAGCGGCGTCGCTGGCGCCCTGTTTTTTGGCATGGGACAGCGCCAGTTGAACAAGTTCTTCAAAGTCGGGTTGGGTATGGGGCATGGAGGTTTTCGGATTCAATCGGGAATTCATTATGACGGCTTCACATTAGGCGGTTATCATACTGACATATTAACCATTTTATTGACAGCGATGTATGCAGAATGCAGATCAGAGCGATGACGGACCGCTTTATGACCGTCCCAGCAAATCCCAGGTAAAGCGCGAATTGCTTGCCATACTGGAACTGGGCAAGCAAGTGGTAGAGTTGCCAATGGAAAAAGTCAAGCAACTGGATCTGGACGAAAAAACGCTTGAAGCCATTCGCACAGCGCAAAAAACCACCGGGCGCGAAGGCCGGCGCAGGCAGATTCATTACGTTGGCAAACTGCTGCGCACCGCCGATACTGCCGCCATTGCAAAGAAAATGGACGAATGGGAACACGGCTCGCGTGAACAGACCGCCAACATGCACCGCATGGAAACACTGCGCGATCGTTTGATTGACGAAGACGAGGCCCTGACTCGCCTGCTGAATGACTATCCTCAAGCCGATGCGCAGGCTCTGCGCACCCTGATTCGCGGCGCACGCCGCGAACGCGAGCAGAACGCAGCGCTGCCTGCCGGACACGAACAGCAGCGCAAACACTATCGGGCCCTTTTTCAGGCCATCAAGCTATTGCTGACCAAGGAATAAATCGAATGGAAGAATTACTGGACTGCGTGCAAATCGAACACGGCAGCGACAAGACAGCCGCGCCCACTCATTCGGTCATCTGGATGCATGGGCTGGGTGCCGATGCCAATGATTTTGTGCCGGTCATCCCGGAACTGCGCCTGCCCGCCGACAAGCGCATCCGTTTTGTGTTTCCGAATGCGCCGGTGCGCCCCGTCACTATCAACAACCAGATGCCGATGCGCGCCTGGTATGACATCATCGCGCTGAGCAATGTCAGTCGTGATGTCGACGAATCCGGCCTGCGCACTTCCCAGGCCGCCATTGAAGCGCTGATCAGACGGGAAAACGAACGCGGCGTGCCAACTGAAAACATTATTCTTGCCGGTTTTTCCCAAGGCTGCGCGATGGCCTATCAAACCGGCCTGCGCTCGGAAAAAAAACTGGCCGGCCTGATCTGCCTGTCGGGCTATCTGCCCATGGCGGACAAAAGCGTTGCTGAACATAACACTGCACATCTGGACATGCCGATTTTCATCGCGCATGGCACCTATGACCCGGTCGTCGATATCAGCTTTGCCCAGCAAACACGCGAGTGGCTGCTGGCAAACAATTACAGCAATACCGAATGGCGCACCTATCCCATGGCGCACTCGGTCAATCTGGATGAGATCAACGATATCTCGGCATTTCTGCAAAAGATCACGCAATAATATTTTTTGCCTGTCCCGGGCAGGCTGCCGCGCATTTTCCTGCAGGAAAAAAAATTGCCGTCAATAAATATCATTGACGGCAATCGGCAATACAAATTGGCAATATATATAGCGACACCTCTATTGCCCGGCCCAGGTGTCATTTCAATTGTCATGACCGACATCGCCAATTGCTTCCACGAGCAATATCCGCCCCTCCCCCTCAGGGCCCCACGAGCCTGCGGCTTGTATCTGCCACCGCGATCAATACACTCATGCGCAGACTGGAATCAGGCATGTTCCGCCATGGTCAGCGGCAACCAGACCCGGCGCATCGATGGGTCTTCCGCATCTTCTTCATTGATGAAGCCCAAAGACGTCATCAGATGCAACATGGGTCGATTACTCGAGAGCACCACGCCTTCAAGATAGCTCAGTTGCTGCTGGCGGGCAGCCAGGATAAGCGCCTCCATCAGACTGCTGCCAAGACCGCGCTTCTGCCATTGGTCGCTGATGACCAGGGCATATTCCGCACCCACACCATCGGCATTACGCAGGTAATGCGCCAGACCAATAATGATCTCCTGCGGTAAACCGCGGTTGGCGGGATTGGGAATTTGCGTGGTAGCTACCAGGGCAAGTTCGCGATGATAGTCCACATACGTGTAGCGAGTGAGCATCTTGGGGGTGAGTTCACGCATCATGGACACGAAACGCATATAGCGTGATCTTTCGGAAAGCCCGCGAATGAACTCCTGCAATGCATCGGCATCCTCGGGGCGGATGGGTCGCAACACCCAGGGCGAGCCGTCTGCAAAAACACGATCCTGAACCAAGTGCGTCGGATAAGGATAAATCGCCATATGACTAAAGCCGGTTTTCTGCGGGATCATCTCAGGCAGCGACTGGGACAGCCTGATGCGGATTTCGCGAACATGCAGGTCCCGATAGCCAAGGATGATCGGATCCAACTGCATTGACTCAATCGCAGGCAACTCGCTGACCATTTCGCTGATGGTCTCCAGCAACCCCTGCAACTTGCGCAGGATTTGCGGCTCGACATAGGATTGCAGTTCCTGGCGCCAGACCCGGCTGCGCTCGATCAGCTTGCCAGCCAGATTCAGGTTCAGCGGCGGCAGGTCCACACCCCGATCCGAGGCGGAAAAGCGCACCAGATGCCCGCCCTCCCCAAACCAGATCCACGGCCCGAAAATCGGATCACGATTGACACGGATCATGACAGAGGGAACGTCATCCAGCGTACTGAAACGCTCATCTGTTTCGTCACGGTCCCAGCGCAGGTCCGGATGAAAGCATTCGACCAGCCCAATGCATTGCTCACGGGTAAGCTCATTCGCAGCAGCAATACTGGCGGCCTCCAGAATCGCGCGCGCCTGCTCGAGTTCAGCCGGCCGCTGTCCGGAATGCACATAACGGGTCTGCTGCAGCAGCTGCTGATTATAGTGGTAAGAAGTAAGCGACAAAACGGCACTGAGCGCCGTTTCGGGCGTACGAAAGGCGGGCATGCCCGCCTGATCTAGCAGCCGGCGCAGGGGGCGCATTTTGGCTTCTCCCAGCAGGCAGGTCACGATCGGCTTGTGTGCGCCAGGTGCAAATGCGGCCAGCGCCTTGACCACTTGCTGCATATCGCAAAATTCGTCTGGCGCCAGAATGACCATGACGGCATCGACCTGGCTGTCCGCGATCAGGCACCGCAAGCCATCAATCAGCGCTTCGGGCGTCAGGGGGACATAGGGAATGACCGGATTATCAACCAGCGTACTGACGCCAAAAATTTCACTCAGGCACTTGACCGTACTCTGCGCAAGGGGCGCCATCGACATCGAACTATCTGCAGGAATGGCATCCTGCACCAATTGCGCCGAAGCGCGACCATTGGCAAGCATGGCAATTTTGCCGCCGCGGGGCCTTCTGGCATACGACATGGCCTTGATTGCCGCGAACAGCTCGACAAAATAATTCACACGAATTGCGCCTGCGCGCCTGAGCGCGGCATCCAGCACCACGTCGCTGCCAGACAGCTCCGGGTCCGCCCGACCGGCACGCAATACGATTACCGGCTTCACACTGGATGCGGCGCGCAGAGCACTGATCAGTTCCCTGCCCGAGGTGAGCTTGTCCAGATATAACGCGATACTGTCGGTGCGCGCATCAGTTGCCAGATACTCGACCAGTTCAGGCAGATCGACATCGGTCACTTCTCCCAGCGATACGGCAGCAGACAATCCCAAGTTGACGTCTTCGGCCCAGTCGATAATCGAGCGCAACAGCATTCGCGACTGCGATATCACGGCAATCCGGCCCGCGCGTGGCTGCATTTGCGCCAGACTCAGGTTCAGATTCAGATGCGGACGATAAATGCCGAAGGCTCGCGGCCCCAGCAGCATGACCCCATGCTCCCGGCACCAATCCTGGATCAGATCACGGGTATTTTGCGGCGCCTGGTCAACCACCTGGCCGGGCAACAACAAAACGGCGCGCGGCGGCGCCACCGCCATTTGCTGCAAAACCGCGGCCAACAGTCCGGACCGGACACAGATCACAGCAAGCTCACGACCGGGCGTCATTGTCCAATGCCGCAATTGCTGCTGCGCCGACGTCAAGTCTTCAGGCAGCGACAGCAGATCGGTGGCTGCCTTCAGATAGGCGGGAACCTGGGTGAAAATGGCAAGCTCGGTGTCGGCGATGACACATAGCGAGCGTGGTTCAAAAAATGCCGCGAGTCGGTGACGCAACATACATCCTCTTGGGGTTGAATGATTTGAACGGGCCAGATCTTTTTATATAAACAGCTGATTCGTTTGCTCTGGTCATTCATAACATTTTAAACTGACTCTCTTCTGATTTATCCAATTGCCGAGCAATCACAATGAATACGTCCCAATCTGCCCCGACAGCAGTTCGCACCCGGTTCGCGCCCTCTCCTACCGGCTATCTTCACCTGGGGGGTGCGCGCACCGCTCTATTTTCCTGGGCCTTTGCCCGCCACCACAACGGCACATTCGTGCTGCGTGTCGAAGATACCGACGTGCAACGCTCTACACCGGAAGCGGTACAGGCCATTCTGGACGGCATGAAATGGCTGTCACTGGATGCAGACGAAGGCCCCTTCTATCAGATGCAGCGAATCGATCGCTATAAGCAGGTGCTGGCATCCATGCTGGAAGCAGGCACGGCCTACTACTGCTACAGTAGCCCGGAAGAAGTGGAGCAGATGCGCGAAACAGCCAAGGCGCAGGGGCGCAAGCCAAAATATGACGGCACGTGGCGACCTGAGCCCGGCAAAACCCTGCCGCCCGTGCCGGAAGGACGCAAGCCGGTTGTCAGGTTCCGCAATCCGCAGGAAGGCGTGGTGACCTGGAACGATATGCTCAAAGGCCCCATTTCAATCGACAATGCCGAGCTTGACGATCTGATTATTGCCCGCCCGGATGGCACGCCTACCTACAACTTCTGTGTGGTGGTAGACGATCACGATATGCAAATCACTCACGTGATCCGCGGAGACGACCACGTCAATAACACACCTCGCCAGATCAATATTCTGAAAGCGCTGGGCGCAACGGTCCCCGAGTATGGGCATCTGCCGATGATTCTTGGCCCCGATGGCCAGAAACTGTCCAAGCGCCACGGCGCAGTCAGCGTCATGGAATATGATACGCAGGGTTATCTTCCCGAAGCCATGATCAACTATCTGGCCCGATTGGGATGGAGCCACGGCGACCAGGAACTGTTCACACGCGATCAGTTCGTGCAGTGGTTCGACACGCGCAATCTATCGAAGTCTGCCGCGCAATGGGACCCCAAGAAACTCAATTGGGTAAACGCGCACTACATCAGAGAACTGACCGACGACGCATTGGTCGCCCATGTTGCGCCGCGCATTGCCGCACGTGGCGGCAACACTGCAGGCCTGGATCTGGCCGCCATTTTGAATTTGTTCCGCGATCGGGCAGAAACACTTGAGCAACTGGCCGATAACGCGATGCTCTTTTGCGCCCCATACCAGCCGGCAGATCCACAGCTTGCCGCTACTGTGTTGACCGACGAGGCACGCGCAACGCTGAAGAAATTCGCAACCGCAGCTGCCGCAGTAGATTCATGGGATGCGCCTGCGCTGGCTGCACTGGTCAAACAGTTTCTGGCCGACAACAGCTTGAAAATGCCGCAACTTGGTATCCCATTGCGCGTTGCCGTCACGGGCCAAAAACAGACGCCCGCCATCGATGCCGTGCTGGCCATTCTGGGTCGTGATCTCGTTCTGCAACGGCTCGATAAAGTTTAACGATCGCTGCAAACCCGGCTGATTGATGTGATGCCAAAAGAAAAAAACGCTGCCTCATTCGCAGCGTTTTTTCTTTTTAACGCGCATCTTGTTGCGAAAATGTTGGTTTTTAACAAAACATCTCACAGCACATAAGCAGATGCTTTTGCTCTTGCCGCCAAGACCTTCTCTGGCAAGCGTTCAGACAGTCGCATGAACCTGTCCGAAATCGGATAAGCGAGCGAGCCCGAACACCGTGAATGCAATGCATGTTCACACATAATCGGTTTTGCAAAATTACACCCATGGCGCAAAGCGTTGTAAACACTGGCTTTGCGAAACCCTGAATTGATTTTAAAGAAACCGGATGAAGACGACGCACCATCCGATACGAGCCGATCATGCACTTGCCATTACGATCAAATAACACAGTTGAAATCAAAATCTGCAATTTGAAAAATCACCGCGCATGCTCAAGATGAAAATTTCAGATGAATACAAAACACCCGATCAACCGTCCCGAGAGCTCAATAAATCGAGTTAAGCCAATAATATCAATAAGAAATTCTTTCGTTATACGACGTTATGCGTTACCCTTACGCTTATGATGGAATTTGAATTCATTTCATCAGATCCATTTGAGATGTTTCGCACACAGCGTGGGGAACATATCAAATGGTAGTTAAGCCAAGCTCTTTCGTTGCTTGTCTTGAATTATATCTACGTAGATGTATTTTAAATTTGTGATTAGGACCCTTTCTAAGGAGCAATATCATGGCTACTACCGCCAAGAAAGCTGTAAAGAAAGCTGCAGCCAAACCTGCAGCCAAGAAAGCAGTTGCCAAAAAGGCCCCTGCCAAGAAAGCAGTTGTGAAGAAAACACCTGCCAAAAAAGTCGTTGCTAAAAAAGCAGTGGCCAAAAAAACAGTTGCCAAAAAAGCACCAGCCAAAAAGGCCGTTGCCAAGAAAGCCGTAGCTAAAAAGACAGTCGCTAAAAAAGCACCAGCCAAAAAAGCTGTTGCCAAAAAGGCCGTCGCCAAAAAAGCACCAGCCAAGAAAGCTGTTGCCAAAAAGGCCGTAGCTAAAAAAGCACCTGCCAAAAAAGCCGTTGCCAAGAAAGCTGTCGCCAAAAAAGCACCTGCCAAGAAAGCCGTTGCCAAGAAAGCCGTAGCTAAAAAAGCACCTGCCAAGAAAGCCGTTGCTAAAAAAGCTGTCGCCAAAAAAGCACCAGCCAAGAAAGCTGTTGCCAAAAAGGCCGTAGCTAAAAAAGCACCAGCCAAGAAAGCCGTCGCTAAAAAAGCAGTGGCCAAAAAAGCACCGGTTAAAAAAGCCGTTGCTAAAAAGGCGCCTGCCAAGACGGTAGCGAAAAAGGCACCTGCAAAAAAGCCGGTCGCTAGGAAGGCACCTGCTGCCAAAAAGCCAGTCGTGAAAAAAGCGCCGGCTGCGCCAGTAGCAGAAACCGTGTCAGCCGATGATGCAAAAACCGCAAGCAATACGTCTGCAGCATGGCCATTCCCAACGGGTGGTCGTCCTTAAGACGCGGCATCACTCCGGTTATAATGATGTTGCCCTCACGGACAGCATGTAGATATCCGGAATGCAGGGAGTCCCAGTGACCTCTGCCTCGCCGCTTCGATCAAGCTCAAGTTTTATGATCGAAGCGGGCCGCAGCAGTATTGATCAAGCCGTCCGGCCTTTGGTTGGGCGGTTTTTTATTTTGTCGGGCCCGTAAACCATGATCTCTTCCATACTCACATTTCTGATTTCGACAGTATTTTCGCTGCTGATTTCCGTATTCCTGCTCAGAGCCTGGATGTACTGGGTGCGGATCCATCCATTCACCCAGTACGCGCGTCTGATCAATACCATCACCGATTGGGCTGTCATCCCCTTGCGCACGATCCTGCCAACGGGAAACAAGATCGATAGCGCCTCGTTGCTGATGGCGTTTGTTTGCGCGGCAGTCGAATTGCTGCTAATGATGTCGGTGAGCGGTTTTGGATTTGCAGACGGCCTGTTATTGCGCCTGCCGGTTGTTGCTTTGCTGATGACGGTGAAATGGGCGCTCAGCCTGGCCACCTGGGTATGTATTTTTCAGGCGATCCTGTCCTGGATAAACCCCATGCAGCCGGTAATGCCGGTGCTCAATACGCTGCTGGCCCCGCTGCTCGATCCGATCCGCCGCTTTATGCCCCGCACGGGAATGATCGATTTTTCACCGCTGGTGCTGATACTTATCTTGCAAGTATTGCAAATCGCACTGGCCAGCCTGATGCCTTTTTAAGCGTCATTCGGCCAATATATGTACTGCCAGCCCGGTTTGATTGGGCTGGCATTTTTTTCAGCCCGCATTCACCGGCAGATGCAGGCCATAAGCCGTATCCAGCAGAGCCGAAATCTCTTCCCGCGAAGGACTATGATTTTGTGGCCCCTGCGAGGCAATTTTGATAGCACCCATAATGCCGCCCAGTTTGCAGGCGTCTTCAAATGACCAGCCCTGCGTCAGGCCGTACAGCAAACCACCCCGATGCGCGTCGCCACACCCGGTGGGGTCATTCACGGCAACAGCCTTGCAAGGCGCGATGGCTCGCTGGCTGCCGTTTTCGTACAGCGTCGCCCCTTCGGCGCCGCGCGTCACAACGATGGCCCGCAACCCGTCAGCCAGCTCGTCGATAGACTTTTCCATGCGTTGCTCAACCACGGATGCCTCGTAGTCGTTGAAGGTCCAGACATCTGCCAACGCATGCATGTCTTCCAGATCCTGGCGATCAAACAGGGGCATGGCCTGGCCCAGGTCGAAAATAAACGGAATTTTTGCGGCATGCATGGCGCGGGCATGCTTGAACATCCCGTCCTTGGCGTCCGGAGCAACAATACCCCAGGCTGCAGACTCTCCGCTTACATCGTTTTCAGTGGAGCGCGTCATGGCGCCCGGGTGGAAAGCCGCAATCTGGTTACCATCCAGATCGGTGGTGATATGGCATTGCGGCGTGAACATATCGTCCAGCACACGCACCAGACGGGTATCAATGCCCTGGCTGCTCATGCGCGCCAGATAGTCGCTTGCATCAGGTCCCACAGTGGCCACAGGCACCGGATTGCCGCCCAGCAGCCTGAGGTTGTAGGCAATGTTGCCCGCGCAACCGCCAAATTCCTTGCGCATCGTGGGTACAAAGAAGGACACGCTCAATGACTTGATATTGTCCGGCAGGATATGATCCTTGAAATGACCTTCGAAGGTCGTGATGGTGTCAAAGGCCACCGAACCGCAAATAAGAACTGCATTATTCATTGAAAAACCTTCAGGGATAAAACAAACTCAATTCGAAACCGGCGACCTCAGTACGACTGACCTGTACCGGTAAATTAATGGCGATCTCGTCATTTGGCTGGAATGCGCGCTTTTGCGCTTCGGGCAACAAATACTCTTGCGGTTTGATGATGCGTCGGGCAGAAACAGACTCGGAGGCATCCTTCAGACTGAGCACCAGCGATGGCAACGGCTGGGCGATTGTATCGTTATTTTTGATGACGGCGTGCAGGCTGAATGCTCGGGTCTCGGGCGTAGTCGACGGAGTGTTCGCCTGGCGCAAGGCTGGCTTCAGAATGGCCAGGTGGCGTACGGAGCGCGTATAGCCGACCTGACACCCGACAAAACTGCACAACTGTACGAGTTTGGGCCGCAAGGTTGGCGCCACATTGACAATCTGGTTGCGAAACACGATAGCGCCCTGGGCGAACAGAACAATCAGGGCAAACAAGACGGCAAGAAACCAGATCAGGCCACTGCCACTGCTGCGCTCGGGATCATCGTACTCGGTGTCGCGCTGGACGCGCCGGCGATACTGGCCTTCCACATGAACCTGGGAAGAAGCCCCCCGCTGATTCTGATAATAGGCACCACTGCCCGACAGGCTTGGCGCGCCCACCACAAAACGTTCGCCCGCACCCCGGTCTGTATCCTGTACCCGGCCGGTCCGCAGCGCCGGCCCGTGGTCTTCGTCATCCTCATCATTCAGCGTCGGCTCAATCGCCTGTCCCGCGCGTGAGTCTGCGGCACCTTCGTTATACCGCCCCATCGACACGGAGGAGTGGCCCTGATGATCGCCGGCGCGCGCTGCATTATGGGATACCGCCCCTGACTCGTGGCGGACAGCGAATGCATTATCGTCCCCTTTAACAGAGCGCAACACCGGGAAATCGGGCTCTTCTTGCACTGCGTGATCGAAGGCATTGAAAACGGTGGAGCAAACGCCGCAGCGCACTTTGCCGTTGCGCACATTCAACTGCGCCTCCGTTACATCAAAGCTGGTACTGCAATCTGGACAACGCGTTTTCATACAAGAGTCTCTCAGGTCTGCTTGCGGGTGCCGGCCAGGCATACCCATCCCTCATGGCTGCGCCATACCGACATGTCGATCCATGGCGCATAGGCAGCGGCAACCTCTTGCGCCTGACGCTCAAGGACACCCGACAGGATAAGCCGGCCAGCCGGCGCCACACGAGCACACAGCATAGGGGCAAGCACTTTCAATGGATTTGACAGAATGTTGGCCACCACGACATCAAAGGTGCCGGCCCGCAGTCCATCGGGCAGGCATGCTGTGACCTGCACCCCGTTGTTCTGCGCATTGTACTCAGTAGACTGCACGGCCTGCTCATCAATATCGACTCCGACAACCTCACGGGCGCCCAGCTTGGCTGCAATGATGGCAAGAATACCGGAACCACAACCGTAATCGAGCACCGTCTGCTGTGGCTGCAAACTGGCCGCGAGCCACTGCGCGCATAAATGCGTGGTTGGATGACTGCCGGTGCCAAAGGCCAGCCCCGGGTCCAGTTCGATCAGAATGGGATTACCTTGCCCATCAGCGCTGGGCACCTCGGGATTTTCACGGTGCCAGCTGGGCACGATCCAGATCTGATCGGTAATGCTGATGGGCGCAAACTGCGATTGCGTCAATCTTACCCAATCGGTGTCGGCAACGTCACGCAACACAGCCGAGGCGGCATAGTCTTCACCGCTCTGCAGTTTAAGCGCTTCAAGCAAAGTTTCGGGCTCGATATCATCCGGCAGCAGTGCGACAACACGATTGTGATGCCAGGCCTGGACATCGGGCTCTCCGCCGGGCTCTCCGAATAGCGGCATTTCGCGCTCCGTACCTGAATCGGCGTCCTCTACAGACACGGACAACACGCCGAGTTCGAGCAATATGTCCGACAGCGCTTCGGCCCGGTCTTCCGAGCATGATAAAACAAGTTCCCGCATGGCCTATCCTCTTGCGTCATTGCAAAAAAAGGTCCGAAGACCTTTTCTGCTGACTCGATTATTTTGCTCGTTGTTCGAGTTTGTGTTCCAGATAATGGATACTGGTTCCACCCTCGACAAAACGTGCATCGGTCATGAGTTCACGATGCAGCGCGATGTTAGTTTGAATCCCTTCCACAACCATTTCAGACAGGGCCAGGTTCATGCGGGCAATGGCCTGATCACGCGTGTCGCCGAAAGTAATGAGCTTGGCGATCATGGAATCATAGTTGGGGGGTACCCGATAGCCATTGAACACATGTGAATCGATGCGAATGCCTGGTCCGCCGGGCACGTGCCAGTTGGTGATCAAGCCGGGTGACGGCATGAAGGTGTAGGGATCTTCGGCATTGATACGGCACTCGATGGCATGCCCTTTAAAGGTAATGTCACGCTGGCGCAGCTTGAACGGCTCGCCCGCAGCAATAAAGATCTGCTGCTGTACCAGGTCGATGCCGGTGATGCATTCGGTCACGGTGTGCTCAACCTGAATGCGGGTATTCATTTCAATGAAATAGAATTCGTCGTTTTCGTACAGGAACTCGAAAGTGCCCGCACCGCGGTAGCCCATTTTGCGGCAGGCTTCGGCGCAGCGCTCGCCAATGCGCTCGATCAGCTTGCGCGGAATACCCGGCGCCGGCGCCTCTTCAATCACTTTCTGGTGACGACGTTGCATTGAGCAATCGCGCTCACCCAGCCAGACGGCATCTTTTTTGCCGTCGGCAAGGATCTGGATCTCGACGTGCCTTGGATTTTCAAGATACTTTTCCATGTACACTTCGGGATTATTGAATGCTGCCTGCGCTTCTGCCTTGGTCAGATTCACAGCGCTTACCAGGGCAGCTTCGGTGTGGACCACGCGCATGCCGCGCCCGCCACCGCCGCCAGCCGCCTTGATGATAACCGGATAGCCCACCTTGCGAGCCGTTTCCAGCAGGACGGCAGGATCGTCGGGCAATGCGCCTTCGGAGCCAGGCACCACCGGCACGCCCGCAGCGATCATGGCCTGCTTGGCGCTGACTTTATCGCCCATGATGCGAATGGTTTCCGGACGAGGGCCAATGAACACAAAACCGGAACGCTCAACGCGTTCGGCGAAATCCGCATTTTCTGCCAGGAAACCATAGCCCGGGTGGATCGCCTCGGCATCGGTGACTTCTGCAGCAGAAATAATGGCCGGCATATGCAGATAACTCTGCTGGGCCGGCGCTGGGCCGATACATACCGACTCGTCGGCCAGACGCACATATTTGGCATCGCGGTCGGCTTCAGAATGCACGACCACCGTTTTGATACCCAATTCGCGGCAGGCGCGCTGGATACGCAGGGCAATTTCACCCCGGTTTGCAATCAGGATTTTTTCAAACATACTCACGCAATCACGAAAAGTGGTTGGCCAAACTCAACGGGTTCGCCATTCTCAACCAGAATTTCCCGGATTACACCGGATTTGTCCGCTTCGATTTCATTAAGCAGCTTCATGGCTTCAATAATGCACAGCGCATCGCCTTCGGCAACCGTGGCGCCCACTTCAACAAAGGGTGGCGAACTTGGGTTGGGCGCGCGGTAAAAAGTGCCGACCATGGGAGACTTGACAATGTGACCGGTGGGCGCTGCCGGTGCCGCAGGCGCGGCGGCTGCGGGAGCCGCGGCAGCGACAGGAGCCGGCTGTGGCTGGGCCGGGGCTACCGGTTGCAGCGTCTGGGAGAACTTGACAATGCGGACCTTGCCCTCACCTTCGGTGATTTCAAGTTCTGCGATGCCAGATTCGGCAACCAGATCTATTAACGTTTTCAGTTTTCTGAGATCCATATTAATTCCATGCTTCGAGTTGATTGTCAGACAGACGCCGTTTTCCGGGCCTGTTTTAAATGATGTTTTATCGCGTATTGCAAGGCGGCCATATAACCATCGGCTCCAAGGCCGCAAATGACTCCGACTGCCTTGTCTGCCAGATAGGAGTGATGCCGGAAAGATTCGCGCTGATGTACATTGGAAATATGTACCTCTATGAACGGAATGGCTACGGCGCCAAGGGCATCGCGCAAGGCGACACTGGTATGCGTGTACGCAGCAGCATTGATGACGATGAACGCAGTATTGTTACGCGCAGACTGGATTTTTTCGACCAGCTCGCCTTCATGGTTGCTCTGGAAACACTCGCATTGCACGCCCGCCTCGCTTGCGGCAAGCATTAATGCATCATGAATGTCCTGCAGTGTCTGCCGACCATAGACATCCGGTTCGCGCGTACCCAGCAGATTCAGATTAGGACCATTAAGAACCAGTACCTTTTGCGTCATTGAGCGCCAGTCTATAAGCAAATAAACTCGTATTTAACGGCAATTTCACGCTTTTGTCTATTAAAATCTACCAATCCGCCAGTCCGGCGCCGCCTCTCAGGAATGCCTGAGCGCAAATGCAGCCAGGTCGTCCATCTCTATTTCACCCAGGATCGTGGCCAGCGGCCTGGCCTTGCTATCGAGCACCAGCGTAAATGGCAACCCGCCCTTGGGATTGCCCAGCGTGCGCATCAGACTGATTTTACCCGCACCTGCCGTCAGTAAGGGGTAAGATACCGGCGTTTTACGCGCAAACGCTTCAATATTAGCGACGGTGTCAAGTCCGATGCCCACGACATTGACCGATTCCTGTTTTTTATGAAGCGCGTCCAGCGCGGGCATTTCCCTGACGCAGGGGGCACACCATGAGGCCCAGAAATTGATAATGGTCAATCGACCGTCAATCACGTCACGCAAGGACACAGCCGTGCCATTCAGGTCGGGCAATGACAGGCCCAGCAGTTCAGTGAGCGCCGCCTCGTCCACGACCGATACGTCTTCATTCAGTTTCGCCCCGGCCCGCACCGGTCGGGTCATTAACAAAAAGGGCAGGACCACGCCTGCCCCAACTAACTGTCTACGATTCATCCTGTCTTACTCATCTTGTTTTAAACGTTGTATGAAAATAACAGCACACTCGGGCAGGAGCCGGGCCAGCCGTGGGTTCCACTGACGAGAACAACACATCCAGCAGGGCAACAATGCATTCTGTGGCGACAACGATATGACATACGTATTGCTAATTCTACCTACTGAGCGGCGCAATTGCCGCGATGTGACTGATTCCGCTTAAAATACCGCTCAGGAGAAATTTATGCATTTACACATCTTGGGCATTTGTGGCACTTTCATGGGCGGTCTGGCCCTGATTGCGCGCGCGGCCGGGCACCAGGTCACAGGCTGCGATACGGGCGTGTACCCTCCCATGAGTACACAGTTGCGGGAACAGGGTATCGAGCTGATCGAAGGGTTCGATGCCGCCCAGACAAGTCTCAAACCCGATCTTTTCGTGATCGGCAACGTCGTTACGCGTGGCAACCCCCTGATGGAAGCGATTCTTGACCAGGGGCTGCCGTACGTCTCCGGCCCTCAATGGCTGGGAGACCATGTCCTGCAGCACCAGCACGTACTTGCCGTGGCAGGCACGCATGGCAAGACCACCACCAGCTCCATGCTGGCCTGGATCCTGCAGGATGCGGGTATGCAACCGAACTTCCTGATTGGAGGCATTGCCACCAATTTGGGGATTTCAGCGCGTTACGACCAGGCGCAACGCTATTTTGTCATCGAAGCCGACGAATACGATACGGCTTTTTTCGACAAGCGTTCAAAATTTGTGCACTATCATGCCCGCACGGCGATCCTGAACAATCTTGAGTACGATCACGCAGATATCTTCCCTGATCTTGCTGCCATCGAAACGCAATTTCATCATCTGGTCAGGACCGTACCGCAAAGCGGCTGCATTATCTATCCGCCACAGGATCAGGCACTCGCGCGGGTCATGCAGCGCGGCTGCTGGTCACAACAGGATCAATTCGGCCCCGGCGGACGCTGGACTTTCGAAGCGGATCAGGCCGACATGAGCAGCTTTACCGTCCTCCATGACGGCAAACCTCAAGGGCAGGTCCACTGGTCGCTCACGGGCGCGCACAATGCCAATAATGCACTGTCTGCCATTGCCGCTGCCAGCCACGTAAATGTGCCGGTAACCACCGCCATTGCGGCGCTATCGCGGTTTTCCGGCATCCGCCGCCGCATGGAACTGCGTGGAACTATCAATGGAATCCAGGTTTTTGACGATTTTGCCCACCACCCGACCGCCATTGAAACAACCCTGGACGGCGTGCGCAAGCAGGTAGGGTCGCGCCGTATTCTTGCCGTACTCGAACCCCGTTCCAACACCATGAAGCTGGGCACGATGGCCGCAAGATTGCCGCAGGCCCTGGCCCTGGCCGACCGTATTTACTGTTTCGGCGCCAAAACCGGTAAACATGCGCTTGGCTGGGATCCGGCCGAGGTTTTTGGGAACAGCACCGTACCGGCCCAGGGCTACGACAATCTGGACCTGCTGGTTCAGGACGTCAGCAAGCAGGCACAGCCCGACGACGTGATTCTGGTCATGAGCAATGGCGGTTTCGGCGGAATCCACGAAAAACTGCTGCAAGCCCTGCAACAGACGGCAACGCAAACGGTCTCATGATTCTCTATCTGCACGGCTTTCGTTCGTCTTCTCTTTCTGCCAAATCGCAGCAATTGCAGCAAGCGATGGCTGCTTGCGGTCGCGCGCATGAACTGGCCGCGCCTGATCTGCCGGATGACCCGCATGCGGCCATTGCATTGGCCCTGGCACATGCAAAGCAGCTATGCCCGTCCGGGAACATGCGGGACCTGACAGTGATCGGTTCCTCGCTTGGCGGCTACTACGCCACCTGGCTCAAAGAGGAATTGAACTGCAAGGCAGTCCTTATCAACCCGGCCATATACGCAGTACGTGACCTGTCCACCCAGTTGGGTCACACCACAAAATTTCACAGCGATGCGTCTTTTTCATTTACGGCTGCGTCCGTTCGGGCGCTGGCCAGTCTCTATCGGCCCGTTCTCACCGACATGCAGCGCTATTATCTGCTGGCCTGCACCGACGATGAAGTGCTGGACTGGCAGGAAATGACCCACCGCTACGATGGCGCACGCCTCACACTGATACAGGGAGGAGATCACGCATTTTCCATGTTTGAACGCTATCTCCCTGCCATTCTCGATTTCACCGCCTCCAAGTAGGAACTCATATTCATGTACGTGGTTTTTGAAGACGACGGCAGCTTCAAGGCTGAAAAAATTCATTCCGAAGCCGACTCGACGCTACAGGTCGAATCGGTCAGCGGCAAACGCAGCAAAATCAAGCGCAACGCAGTCATCTTTACCTTCGATGGCATTGAACCACAAGTCATGCTCGAACAGGCACGGGCGATGAGCGAAGAACTTGACCTGCAATTTCTGTGGGAATGCGCACCGCAAGATGAATTTGCTGCCCAGGATCTGGCTCGCGATTATGTCGGACACGAACCGTCCATTACCGAGAAAACGGCCATTCTGTTGCGCCTGCACAGTGCCCCGGCCTATTTTCACCGCAAGGGCAAAGGCCATTACAAGGCCGCGCCTGCCGATATTTTGCAGGCGGCCCTGGCTGCCCTGGAAAAGAAACAACGTCAGGCCGAACAGCAGCAAGCCTGGACCGATGCGATGCTTGCCGGCACGCTGCCCGACGAGCTGCGCGAAGCCGCCCGCACATTTCTGATTCGCCCGGACAAAAACACGTTGCAGTGGAAAGCCTTCGAGAAGGCGCTGGCCGAAAGCGGCAAGACCGCTGAAACCCTGTTGCTGGAACTGGGCGTATATCCGCATGCGCTGGCCGTGCATATGGAAAGATTTCTCAAACAGCATTTCCCTAAGGGAACGGCTGTGCCCGAGCTGGACATCCCGCCTATCCCCGAGTTGCCCGCCAGCGACGTCATCGCCTATTCCATTGATGACATCAGCACAACCGAGATCGACGACGCGCTGTCGGCTACGCATATTGAAGGCGATCTGTATCGGATTGGCGTGCATATTGCCGCACCGGCGCTGGTAGTCACGCGTGATTCGGATCTGGACAAACTGGCTCGCAGTCGCATGTCCACCCTTTACATGCCCGGCAATAAGATTCCCATGCAAAGCGACACGTTGATCAGCATGTTTTCGCTGGATGCCGGCAAGCGGGTGCCTGCCCTCTCACTGTATGTCACAGCCAATGTCGCCACAGGTGAAATTAGCGAAACCGTCACGCGCGCCGAAACCATCACAATTTGCGAAAACCTGCGCATTGACGATTTGGTGGAGCGGGTTACCCGCGAAGCGCTCGAAGACCCGACGGCTGCCCTGCCCTACGCCGAGTTATTCCGGCCGCTCTGGAAGCTGGGACAGCATCTGAAGGCTGCGCGCGAACAGATGCGCGGCAAACCGGAAAATAACAATCGCACGGAATACACGTTCCGCCTGCATGGGCCAGCCGATGATCCCGATTCGGTTATTGAGCTTATTCCGCGACAGCGCAATGCGCCGCTCGATCAAATCGTTGCCGAATACATGATACTGGCCAACACGCAGTGGGGTGGCTATCTCAACGAGCACGGCCTGCCCGGCGTATATCGTTCCCAACAGATGGGGCGGGCGCGCATGTCTACCCATCCATTGCCGCATGAAGCTATCGGCGTCCCCCAGTATGCCTGGACCACGTCGCCACTGCGGCGCTATGTCGATCTGGTGAACCAGCGCCAAATTCTTGCTGCAGCCGAACACGGCGTTTCAGCGCGTCTGGTGGCGCCTTTCAAACCGAAAGACGCCGATCTGTACGCCATCATCGGCGCCTTCGACTCCCAGTACATGCTCTGGCACGAATTCCAGAGCCGGCTGGAGCGCTATTGGTGCCTGCGCTGGCTGACCCAGCAGGCACGCACCCGGCTGCATGGCACCTTCATCCGCGACAACCTGGTTCGTCTCGAAGAAATTCCGCTGGTTATCGAAGTAAACGGAGTGCCGGAGCTTGAACGCAATGATCGTATTGTCATCAATGTACGCGGCACCGATGAGCTGTCACTGAATATTGACGCCGAATATGCAGGCCTGGCGCAACCAGACGAAGAGGCAACTGCATCATGAACACGCCACGCAAATTCGCCGTTCTTGGCAACCCGATTAAACACAGCCTGTCACCTCGCCTGCACGCCCTGTTTGCCCGGCAGACCGGCCTGCAGATCGAATACAGCAAGCAATGTGTAGAACCGGCGGATTTTCGCGACCACGTGAAGCAGTTCTTTGCCGCCGGCGGCTGTGGACTGAACATTACGTTGCCATTCAAGGAGCAAGCCTACGCACTGGCCGATCCTCGCATCTCCGATCGCGCCAGGGCTGCCGGTTCAGCCAACACCCTGTGGCAGGAAAACGGGGAAATACACGCCTGCAATACCGATGGCGTCGGGCTGATCAATGATATGCGGCGCCAGGACATCACGCTGCATGACAGTCGTATTCTATTGATCGGAGCCGGCGGGGCAACGCGCGGGGTCATGCCTGCATTGTTGCAGGCCGGATGTGCACATCTGCACATTGTGAACCGCACCGAAGACAAAGCCCATGCGCTGGCCGCGCAGGCTGCAGTGCTCTCGGGCCAGCAAGCACAGGTAACGGCCTCGGCATTTTCCTCGTTACAGGGCACCTGGGACATCATTGTGAATGCCACTGCCAGCAGCCTGTCGGGCCAGACACTGCCACTGCCCGACAGCCTGTTTCGCACCGACAGCGTAGCCTACGATATGCTCTATACCGCAGACGGCGACACGCCATTTCTGCAGCAGGCGCGTAACGCCGGCGCCCACCATACCTCAGACGGCCTGGGCATGCTGGTCTACCAGGGCGCCGAAAGCTTTCGCATCTGGAACCAGATTGAGCCTGACGCGGCGCCAGTTCTCACAGCGCTGCGCATGGAACTGACGGGGCCGGTCTGATGCTCGAAGCCGTCGGACGCATCGCCAGCGAAGTTGCTATCGGTATCGCCGAACGCGTACGCACGCAGTCGATCGCGCGTTCCATGCTCGACCTTGTTGCTTTGCTGATCGCGGTCATTCTGCTGTATCAGGTCTATCTGTTTGCCTGGGTACTCTGGTACAGCGTTTTCAATCCCGGCGGCAGTGCGTACATGCGCGAACAGGCAGACCGTCTGGCGGCCCTGGACCCGCCAGTGAGCATTCAATATGAATGGACACCTTACGAGGCAATCAGTCCTGCCTTGAAAAAGGCAGTCATTGCCGCAGAGGACGCCCGCTTTACCGAGCACGGTGGCGTGGAATGGGAAGCAATCCGCAAGGCCTGGCGCTATAACGAACGCCAGGAAGACGCTGGCCGCAATCGCCGTCGCGGGGGCTCCACGCTTACGCAACAACTTGCCAAGAACCTGTTTCTATCGGCCGATCGCACCTATATTCGCAAGGGCCAGGAACTGGTCATTGCCTATATGATAGAAGCGGTCATGTCCAAGCGGCGAATTCTGGAGCTGTATCTGAATGTTGTGGAATACGGCAACGGCATCTTCGGCGCCCAGGCTGCCGCCCGCCACTATTACAAGGTCGATGCCGCGCGCCTGTCCACATATCAGGCCGCGCGCCTGGCCGCCATTCTGCCAAATCCAAGGGTTTATGGAAAGAACATGCAATCGCGCTACGTGCAATCGCGCGGTCGGACAATTTCGGCCCGCATGCCCAGCGCAGTGCTGCCAGAATAAAGCATGGCCGTGGTTGTTCGTCGGCCTGCCATCACACACTTACAATGACGGCATCTGCGGTTACCAACCGGTTACTTTATCGCACGACAATCGACGCTAAAATGCAGGAGAACAACATCCTGGATACAACCGACAAGGCAGACAGGCGTACCGGATCAACTGCATTTGCACGACCTGCAAAAAGGTTCGCCAATTTATTGGTGATAAGCTGTTATGCTGGAACCGGCCCGCAAACAACAGTAAAATCAACGCTTCTGAGGCCAGTCGCAACACTGCTGCGTCTGACCGGACACTAATAAGACACATGCGCACAGCAAGAAAATACCTAGGGACAGAAATCTACCGCTCCACCGTGGCTGTACTGGTGGCGCTCGTGGGCCTGTTCACCTTTTTTGCCCTGATAGACGAGCTGGACAGCATCAGCGATAAGTTTCCACTGCTCTCGCTGTTGTATTTGCAGGTATTGCAATTGCCAACGCGTCTGTACGATCTGTTGCCCATCGGCCTGCTGATCGGGGCGGTGCTGGCGCTGGCCAGTCTGGCGCAGCGCAACGAACTGGTGATACTGCGCGTTTCAGGTGTCAGCAGCATTTCGTTGCTGCTCATGCTCTGGACCATTACCATCCCACTCATGCTGGGTGCATTCGTGCTGTCGGAATTTGTCACGCCTCGCGCCGAACTGATGACCAGCGAAGCCAGCCTGAAGTACCTGGGCAAAGCCAGCGGCGGACAGATGAACTCGGGCCACTGGTTTCGCGAACCCGACGATAACGGCAATATCCGCACCATCAACATTGCACAGCTTCGCGACCAGGGCAGCGTTCAGGACATTCGCATCATCACCTACAACGTAGACGAGAGCCGGTTTATTTCTCTTGATCATGCAAAAACCGGACACTTCAGCCAGAATACCCTCACCCTGACCGATGTGGTGCACATCACCAGCCTGATCGATGCTAAATCCGCCCTGGCCGACCCCAACAAGCCGGTCGCCGATGTGGCCAGGCGCACGGTGTTGCCAACGCTGGAATTGAAAACGACACTAACCCCCAATCGCCTGCTCGCCGGCCAGATGCAACCGGATCGCATGTCGACAGTGTCGCTGCTTGATTACATTTCATACCTGGAAGAGAATAAGCTGCAAACCAACCGCCAGGTTGTTGCGCTGTGGCGCAAACTGAGCTATCCGTTCACGTTGCTGGTCATGATTACCATTGCGGCACCTATCGGATTCATGCAGACACGCAAGGGTGGTGTGGGCGGCAAGGTATTCCTGGGTATTTTACTGGGTGTAGCATTCTATATGATCAACCAGCTTGCGCTGAATGTGGGCATGTTGAAGAATCTGCCGCCTTGGTTTACCGCGCTCATGCCCAACACGATAGCAATGCTGATCGCCATGCTTGCCCTGTACTTCATGGAAGCCCGGCGGACCCCGCGTATGCAGCGTGCACCACTTTCAGGGAAGGCTGTAACGTAATGAATATCTGGGCTGTAGGAGATTTACAGGGATGTTGTGGTGCGCTGGACGAACTGCTCGAGCATCCATTGATTCAGAACGATCCCGATTGCCGGTTCTGGTTTGCCGGCGATCTGATCAACCGCGGGCCGCAGTCGTTGCGTACCTTAAAGCGCATTATCAAGCTGGGCGATCGCGCCGTCAGCATTCTGGGCAACCATGATTTGCATATGCTTGCCGTCCATGCCGGCATACGCAACGAGAATAAATCAGACACATTCGACGCGATTCTCAAGGACAAGCATGTCAATGAGTTGATTGACTGGCTGCGCCATCGCCCGCTGGCCCATTACGAGGCAGGGCACCTGATGGTTCATGCCGGCGTCATGTCCAAATGGGATCTGGACAAAACCCTGGCGCTGGCCGAGGAGGCGCATCAGGCGCTGATCAGCGACAAATGGAAAAAGAACCTGCAGAAGATGTACGGAAATGAACCCGTCCAGTGGAAGGACCGGTTATCGGGCGCAAAACGGCTGCGGGTGATTATCAACGCCTTTACCCGCATGCGACTGTGCACGATGCAGGGCGAAATGGATTTTGCATCCAAGGATGCACCCAATGGCCAACCAGGGCTGGTACCCTGGTTTGACGTGCCCGACCGGAAAACGGCCGATATCCCCATCATCTTCGGACACTGGTCAACATTGGGTCTGCTCATTCGCAAGAATCTGCTGGCCCTGGACACCGGCTGCGTGTGGGGCGGAAAACTGACCGCGCTGCGCCTGAGCGATCGCAAGCTCATCCAGATAGACTGCAAACAGCACGGCAAGCAATAAGCAGCCGCGCAAAGCCGCCGCAGTAATCTTGCCGGAACAGGCAGGGGCTGGGCAACACCCGCCCTGCCAGAACATCCGCGTTCAGCCCTGAACTACCCTGGCCCGAATGGCGTCACGCACTTGTGCTGCCAATTGGGCGCGACTCAATTCTGAAGGCTGACCATTTTGCGTGACCGCAGGCAGGCAATAAACCTCTACACAGACATGGCTTGCACTAAGCAAAACCCAGATATTGCCAATCAGGGTCTGGTCGCCGATAAAAGCCATTTTCCCGCTGCGCTGACCTTCATACCAGAATACCAATGCGACCGGTTGAATCGCCACATTAGCACGCATGGCGGGCTCGAACAGACTGGTACTGAATGGCTTGACGTCCAGGCCATCAGAGGTCGTGCCTTCGGGAAACAATCCGACGCAGATATTGCGCTCGAACAACCGCTTCATACTCTCACTGACCCGGCCAATAGCCTGACGCTGTCCTCTTTCGATAAACACCGTGCCCACCCTGGCCACCAGCCAGCCGATCACCGGCCATCTGCGGATTTCCTGTTTAGCGATAAAAGACGTGGCCCGCCAGCTGTTCAGAATAAAAATATCAATCCACGACACATGATTGGCAACCCACAAGACCGGGCCGCTCATGATTGGCGTGCCATGGCGCACCACTTTGACGCCGCAAACCAGCATCAGGCAACATGACCAGGCTTTGGTCACGGCATCCTGCACCGGCCGATTCATGAATGGCAACGCGATAGCGGCCGTCAGCAGTCCCGAGAGCAGCAGCAGAATCAGAAAGATCGCTCTGACAAAAAACCGTAAATACGCGATCACACAGACTCCCACACGGTGCGACCACTGACCAGCGTCATGACAATTTTTCCGGGCAGTTCATAGCCGACAAAGGGGGTGTGTGCACTTTGACTAAGCAGCGTGTCGCGCCCAACTGTCCAGGCAGCGTCGGCATCTGCAATGGCGATATCGGCCGGCGCGCCCACAGAGAGCGTACCGCAGCCCGGCAACGACGGCGCGCCCGCCTTCAGAATGGCGGCAGGCCCGGTGGTAATGAGTCCCAGCGCCTGTACCAGCGACAGTTTTTCTTCCTGCGCCCATTTGACCACCAGTGAGAACAGCAACTCCACACCCGTGGCGCCCGGCTCGGCCTCGGCAAAGGGCATCAGCTTGCCATCGTCGTCCACCGGCGTATGATCCGAGCAGACAGCGTCAATCGTTCCGTCGGCAAGCCCGGCACGAATCGCGTCACGATCCCGCTGGCCGCGCAAGGGCGGATCCAGCCGATAATTGCTGTCGAAAAATCCAATATCCAGGTCTGTCAGGTGCAGATGATTGAGCGATACATCGCAGGTGACGGGCAGGCCCTGCGCCTTGGCCTGGCGCACCAGTGCAATCCCGGCTGCGCTGGACAGGCGGCATATATGCAGGCGGGTGCCCGTGACTTTTTGCAATTCGAACAGGGTATGCAGCGCGATGGTTTCGGCCTGCTCCGGCACGCCGACCAGCCCCAGACGCGACGCAAAGGGTCCGCTGGCCGCCACGCCCTTGGACAGGGAGGCTTCCAGCGGCGTGAGCCACAAGGTGTAGCCATAGGTTTTCGCGTACTGCATGCTGCGCAGCAGAACGCCGGTATCAATCAGCGGCAGTGAGGCCTGGGAAAAGGCAATGCAACCGGCTTCGGTCAGCTCGGCCATTTCGGTAATGATTTTTCCTTCAAGGCGATTGGTCATTGCACCCAATGGATACAGATTGGCCTGATGCAACTGGCGGGCGCGGTGCTTCAGCATTTCAACCAGGCCGGGCTCATCCAGTGCCGGTTCCGTATCCGGCGGCAACACCAGGCTGGTGACCCCGCCAGCGAGCGCGGCCTGCATTTCCGACTCCAGTGTTGCACGATGTTCAAAGCCGGGTTCGCGCAGACGGACAGCAAGGTCAATCAGGCCGGGAATGACCAGTTTGCCAGTGGCATCAATGGTGCGTGCCGATTCAAATCCGTCCGGTTCCTGGCCCATGCCAACAATGCGTCCGGCTGCGATATAAAGATTACCGGTCTGGTCCGTACCGGAAGCCGGGTCAAGCAGCCGGCCACCTTTAATTACTATTTTCACTGAGAAGCTCCAGCTACGATGCTCATGACTGCCATTCTTACAGCAATCCCGAACGTTACCTGATTGAGAATAACCGCCTGTGGTCCGTCCGCGACGGCAGAATCAATTTCAACCCCGCGATTCATGGGCCCCGGGTGCATGACGATGGCATCCGGCTTGGCATAGGCCAGCTTTTCGTGCGTCAGTCCGTAATGCTTGAAATATTCCTGCGAAGACGGCAGCAAAGCGCCCTTCATGCGTTCATTCTGCAAGCGCAGCACCATGACCACATCCACATCCCGCAGGCCTTCTCGCATATCGGTAAACACCTTGACGCCCATTTGTTCAAGCCCGCCCGGCAGCAGCGTGAGCGGACCGATGGCGCGCACTTCGGCCGCGCCCAGCGTGGTCAGTGCGTGAATGTCGGACCGCGCAACCCGGGAATGCAAAATATCGCCCACGATGGCCACCGTCAGCCCGGAAAAATCCTTCTTGAAATGACGGATGGTGTACATATCCAGCAAGCCTTGCGTGGGGTGCGCATGACGTCCGTCCCCGGCATTGATAACGTGGATGTGCGGCTCAACATTGCGGGCAATAAGATAAGGGGCGCCGCTGGCTTCGTGCCGCACGACAAAGATATCGGCCTGCATGGCAGTCAGATTGCTGATGGTATCGAGCAGCGACTCGCCTTTGGCGGTAGACGATACATTGATGTTCAGGTTGTAGACGTCGGCCGAGAGCCGTTTGGCGGCTATTTCAAATGTGGTACGGGTGCGGGTGGAGTTTTCAAAAAACAGATTGAACACGCTTTTGCCGCGCAGCAGCGGCACCTTTTTGATGTCGCGTTCAGCCATGGGCACGAATGTCTGGGCCGTGTCCAGAATGTGGGTCAGAATGTCACGCGGCAGCCCCTCGGTGGACAGCAGATGGGTCAGCTCGCCATGCCGGTTCAATTGCGGGTTAAACATGGCGGGGTTCCTCTTCCATGGTCAGGGTAAAACGGGAGTCATCATCAGCAGCCAGAACATAATTGCTGCCGCGCGGCAATGGCAGCACGCCGCCGCAGATGTCGGGCGCAATCGGCAGCTCGCGGCCGCCCCGATCGATCAGCACGCCAAGACGAACCGAAGCTGGCCGGCCATAATCGTACAGCTCGTTGAGCGCTGCCCGGATCGTGCGGCCGGTAAAGAGAATATCGTCGATCAGAAAAATGTGCGCGCCTTCGACCTCGAACGGCACGTGACTTGGCTGGGTTTGCGAATGCAGCCCGATGCGGCTGAAGTCGTCGCGATGCAGGCTGGTATTGAGCGTGCCCGGCTGATTGGGCAGATTCAGATCGCCACAGAGTCGCCGTGCCAGCCAGGCGCCCCCTGAATAAATACCCACTAGATAGGTGTTGGCCGGGTCGGTGCCGCTTAGCTTTTCGCTCAGGGCGTTTTTCAGATGCGCGTAAAGTTCTTCGGCGCTGGGCAGGCTGCCTGTCATGGTTTTCCTATCCTGTTTGCAAAAGTGCCGTTATCAAAGATGCCGTTATTTTAAGCTATCCAGATAGCGTTGAAGAATAACTGCGGCTGCCACGGCATCATCTTCTGCGTTGTTGCCAAGAATTGCCTGCGCTTCCATGCTGGAACCGCGCTCATCCACCAGCTCGACCTGCAGACCAAAACGGCCGTGCAACTGGTTGGCAAAGCGCCGGGCAAATTTGGAAGCGGGCTGTTCGTCGCCCGCGCTGGTTAGCGGCAGGCCCACCACCACCCTTTCGGGCTGCCACTCATGCAGCAATGCAGCAATACGGGCAAAGCGCCCATCGCGCGTCACCTCGCGGATAATGCACAAAGGGCGCGCCTGTCGCGTCAAGGTATTGCCCAGGGCCACGCCGGTTTTTTTCATGCCGGCATCGAACGCCAGCAAGGTTTCTTCAGGCATGACCGGCTTCACCGGACAATGCAGCAGGCTCGATGCCAAGCAGCGCCAGCGCTGCCGTATAACGGTCAGCCGGTCGCTTGTTGAAAATGATATTGCGATCTGCACTGACATTGAGCCAGGTATTGGCGGCGATTTCCTGCTCCAGCTGACCCGCAGACCAGCCGGCATATCCCAGCGTAATAAAGATTTGCTGCGGACCTTCGCCCCGCGCCAGGTCTTCCAGCACGTCGCGCGAAGTTGTGAGTGCCATGTCGCCCAGCACGACACTGGAACGATAATGGCCTGCCGGGTGATGTAGGACAAAACCGCGATCAGTCTGAACCGGCCCACCATAAAATACAGTCTGCGCAGCCAGGTCGGCATTGACTTCCAGTTCCAGCCGTTCCAGCAACTGCTCCACCGACAGGTCGGTAGGCCGATTCAGCAACAGGCCCAGCGCACCGTCTTCGGAATGTTCACAAACATATACCACGCCACCTTCGAAAATATCGGATGTCTGAGAAGGCATGGCCATGAGGAACTGGTTCGCCATACTGACAAATTCAGATTCTTTTTTGTCTTCGTGTTCGGTCATGGTCCTTCCTTTTGTGGATGCGCGTCAGATTTCCATCATTTCAAAGTCTTCCTTGCGCGCACCGCATTCAGGACAGACCCAGTTGGGGGGAACGTCTTCCCATTTGGTACCCGGCGCAATGCCTTCTTCGGGAACGCCGGTTTCCTCATCATAAACCCAACCACAAATTAAACACATCCAGGTACGCATAATACGGTTATTTCCTAACATTCAAATGTAACTTCACGAATCGGATGGAACAGGCCCATCGGGCTTGTTCCCGAAAACATGCCTGCGCACGCTTTAGTACCCATTTTAATTTAAAATGATACCTTTGGCCCGTTTTCCCAAAAACCGCGCCGTGCTTTTTTGTGCACCGGCAATTTTCACCGCTTTTGTTTTTCGTTTAAGACGCCTCGTGTCCCCTGATCATGCCCCTGCAGTGCTGTTTTTCAACCATCTGGATCCAACCGGACGCTCCGGACTTGCCGGCGATGTCCTGACCGCCACGCAATTCGGTTGCCAGGCGGTCACCGCGCTGACCGCCATTACGGTGCAGGACACCGGTGTCATAGAGGAAATCCATCCCATTTCCGACGATATCCTGGACAATCAGGCACGCTGCCTGCTTGAAGACATCCCGGTGCATGCGATCCGGGCCGCCGGCCTGTACAGCCCAGACCATGTCAGTGTGATTGCGCAAATAGCCGCCGATTATGACAGCGTCCCGCTGGTTCTGTATCTGGGGCCACAATACGCATCGGTCATTGAAGACAGTTCCGATGATGAGATCGAGGCCTTGCTGCAGGCAACCTGGGAAACCCTTATCCCACAGGCCAGCTGCGTTGTCGTGGACTGCAGTTACCTGAATTTATGGGCCCCCGAAGACGACCATGACGACGAGAACCCGATCCCGGTGGTTCTCGAAGCCATTCTGGCCGCAGGGGCAAAATCCTGCCTGGCGCTGTTTTGTCCGTCACCAGACGACACCCATCAGCATGTCTTGCTCGAAGGCGGCGATCGCAGCCTTGCTTTTGGCTTTTTTCCGCTGGCCGGACAATCTGAAGCAGGCGATATGATAAGCGCTGCCCTGGCCTGCGAACTGACGCGGGGCCAGGCATTGCCCCAGGCCTGCGAGCAAGCCATTGCCTACGCCCACAAGGCGCTGGCCGACGGGCGCAAGCTGGGCATGAGCAAGCTGATTGCGCAAAGGCTGCAAAAGCCCTGATCCTCTGCATGAGACAGCGTTGCGGACAACCGTGAGCGCTTTCTCGCTATACTTCTATTGATACCTGCATTCCTCCGGCATAACAGCGCAATGACAGCAAACACATTCCCCTCCGGTCTATACGGCATTACGCCCGAATGGCATGATGCCGAGCGTCTGCAACAGGCCGTTGCACTGGCCTGCGAAGGCGGCATGCGCGTGCTGCAATGGCGACAGAAAACCATGCCGCGTCAACAGGCGCGCACTATCGCTGCGTCACTGCGGGCGATCTGTCGTAATGCCGGCGTGCTGTTCATTGTCAATGACGACTGGCAACTGGCCCTTGAGCTGGATGCAGACGGCGTTCATCTAGGCAAAAACGATGCCGCCATCGCAACCGTTCGCGCACAGTTGCAACAACGGGATCAAGGGCCCTTGCTGATCGGCGTCTCCTGCTATGACAGCCTGGAACTGGCCGACAGCGCCATGCAGCAACAGGCAGATTACATCGCCTTTGGTGCCCTTTTTCCTTCCATGGTCAAACCGGACGCGGTCCGTGCACCCCTGTCGTTGTTTCAGGCTGTCAGAAAACCGCCGGGTGTGCTGCGCAAGCCGGCAATGGTTGGGATTGGCGGAATCAACAGGCAAAACGCCCATCTGGCGGTAGAAGCCGGCGCCGACAGTCTCGCCGTCATCACCGGCTTATTCGGCGAACCGGATATCCGCAATGCCGCTGCCTACTACGCGTCGCTGTTTGACCAGCGTCCCTCGCCGTCGACATGATTGGCGTTTGCCCGCCTCGTCATGCCTGCGGCGTCGCCGGCCACGCCGCCAGCAACACGCCCTGACATTACCGGCCTCCTTTTTCACTCATTTTTCAGATAAAGAATTCATTATGTCCCAGAACGAAGTTCTCTTTAAACGTGCCCTTAAATCCATTCCTGGTGGTGTCAATTCGCCGGTACGGGCGTTCCGCTCGGTAGGCGGCACGCCGCGCTTCATCAGCAAGGCAAAAGATGCTTATATCTGGGATGCCGATGGCAAACAGTATATTGATTATCTGGGCTCCTGGGGGCCGGCCATTGTTGGCCATGCGCACCCGGAAGTTGTGCAGGCGGTGCAGCGCGCCGCAGAATCAGGCCTGTCTTTCGGCGCGCCGACCGAAGCCGAGTCTTTACTGGCCGAAGCGATTATTTCGCGCATCCCGTCCATTGAAAAGGTCCGCCTGGTCAGCTCAGGGACCGAAGCCACCATGAGCGCCATTCGCCTGGCCCGTGGCGCCACCGGTCGCAATAAGATCATCAAATTCGAAGGCTGCTACCATGGTCATGCCGATAGCCTGCTGGTCAAGGCCGGTTCAGGGCTGCTGACCTTTGGCAACCCGACCTCTGCCGGCGTCCCCGCCGAATTCGTCGCGCATACGCTGGTGCTGGACTATAACGACCTGGATGCAGTCAAGGCTGCATTTGCCGAATTCGGCCCCGAGATCGCCTGCATTATTGTTGAACCGATAGCCGGCAATATGAACCTGATCAAGCCGGCAGAAGGATTCCTGGCCGGCCTGCGTGCATTGTGCACGCAATATGGCGCACTGCTGATTTTCGACGAAGTCATGACGGGCTTTCGTGCCGGCCCGCAAGGGGTACAGGGCCTGTCGGGCGTGACGCCCGACCTGACCACGCTGGCCAAAGTCATTGGCGGGGGCATGCCCGTGGGTGCCTTCGGCGGCCGCGCCGACGTTATGGACCAGATTGCGCCACTGGGACCGGTCTATCAGGCGGGCACGCTATCAGGCAACCCAGTATCTGTCGCCGCCGGCCTTATCACACTTGAAATACTGTCGCGCCCCGGCTTCTATGAGCACCTGCAGACACAATCGGCAAAACTGGTTGCCGGCCTGCAGGAAAAGGCCAGGGCCGCAGGCGTCGCATTCTGCGCCGACTCGGTAGGTGGCATGTTCGGCCTGTATTTCCGCGAAACCGTGCCCACCACTTTCGCGCAGGTGTCCGACGTCAACCATGACGCCTTCAAGGTCTTTTTCCACGGTATGCTGGACAATGGCGTTCATCTGGCGCCATCAGCTTTTGAAGCCGGTTTTGTCTCGGCCATGCATAGTGACGAAATTCTGGAAAAAACGTTGGATGCAGCCGCTCGCGCATTTTCACTGCTATAGCAATGAACGGCGCCAGATCGCTTGCGCGCCCTGCGCCATCGATCCGGTGCCGGATTCCCTGCAGCCGCTGCTTCCGTGTCGGGCATCGGGAAAACAGCACGACGGGCCTGGTGAGAATTTTTTTCCAGACCTCCCGGTTTTCTCAATGTGAAATAAAAAAGACGCTACACTCAGGGTTATCCATAATATGTTAAAGGTGTTGAAGCTGTATGGCTGTAAACTTAAATATACCTGACGAATCAGCTATTTATCCGGTAGCAGGGGTTGAAATTGGCATTGCACAAGCCGGGATCAAAAAGCCCGGCCGTGATGACCTCACATTATTCAAATTCACGCCAGGCACCTCTGTTGCCGGCGTTTTTACCCGTAACCGCTTCAGAGCCGCCCCGGTGCAAATCTGCGAATCACGCCTGGCCAAGGGCAATGCCATGCGCGCCCTGGTCATCAATACCGGCAATGCAAATGCCGGCACCGGCGCCGATGGCCTGGAACGCGCCTTTGAGACCTGCCGCGTGCTGTCCAAGGAACTGGGCCTGTTGGAAGAGGAAATCCTGCCATTTTCTACAGGGGTCATTCTTGAGCCCCTGCCAGTAGACAAGATTACGGCAGCGTTGCCTCAATGCATCCGGTCCCTGGAAAAAAATGCCTGGCTCAAGGCAGCGCACAGCATCATGACCACCGATACGCTGCCCAAAATCTGTTCAAGGCAACTGACGCTGGACGGACGTAAAGTGAGCATTACCGGCATCAGCAAAGGCGCCGGCATGATCCGCCCGAATATGGCTACCATGCTGGGCTTTGTCGCGACCGACGCCGAAATCGCCCCGGCACTGCTCAAGGAACTGGTCAAGGATATTGCCAACCGTTCTTTTAACCGTATCACGGTAGACGGGGACACCTCGACCAATGACTCATTCATTGTGATCGCCACCGGTCAAAGCGGCATCCAGGTACAGGACGAGCAAAGTCCGCATTACCAGACCATCAAGGCAGAGCTGATTGAAGTAGCCCGCGAGCTGGCGCAAAAAATTGTGCGTGATGCCGAAGGCGCCACCAAATTCATTACCATCCAGGTGGAAGAGGCCGAAAGCAGCCAGACCGCGCTGAAAATTGCCTACGCGATCGCGCACTCCCCGCTGGTCAAAACCGCCTTCTACGCATCGGATCCGAACCTGGGCCGCATTCTGGCCGCCATTGGTTACGCCGGTGTCGATGACCTGAATGTAAACGCCCTGCGCCTGTGGCTTGACGATGTGCTGGTCGCCACCGGCGGCGGCCGCAATCCTGACTACCTGGAAGCAGACGGCCAGCGCGTCATGCAGCAGGCCGAGATTCTGGTGCGTGTCGCGCTTGGCCGCGGCAATGTATCGGAAACGGTATACAGTTGCGACTTCTCGCATGAGTACGTCAGCATCAACGCAGACTACCGTTCCTGAGACAAACCCCGGGCGGCGTAGCCAGGCCTGGCATGATCTTCATTGGCTGACGCATGCGCCGGATATGCTGGCGCCAGCGGCAAATCTGCCACTGGCAAGCTGGCCGCCCACTGCGCTGCGCGAGATTGAACGCTGGCTGCAGTATCAAGGCACTGCAGGCAATACGCCCGAGGCCCTCACCAGCGACTTCGGCGCACCCTACCGCCGGCTCGGGCTCTATGCCGAAGCCCTGCTGCTTACCGCCCTGCAACATGCCGACAGCATTGAACTGCTGGCGCACCATACACCCGTCCACATCGCTGCTTCCCCGGCGCCTTGCACCGCGCGACAGACCATTGGCGAACTTGACTATATCTGGCGCGATCGCAGCAACAACCAGGTGTGGCACTGGGAGCTGGCCGTCAAATATTATCTTTATGTGCCGCAGGCAGGCCGGACCCAGGACGCCGACCGGTTCGTCGGCCTGCAACAACGCGATACGCTGGCCCGCAAAACCGCAAAATTACGCGATCGGCAGCTGCCGCTGTCAGCCATGCCACAAGTCACCCGGCAACTGGGCCTGCGTGTCGACGCCGCTGCAGCGTACGTCAAGGGCTGGCTTTTCTACCCCTTGCAGGGAGAGCGCTGGGACGATTATGTCGTGGCCGAACCGGCCACCCGGGCGATGCTCAACCCGCTGCACCTCAAGGGCTGGTGGCTGACCCAAGCCGATTTTGCCAGCCGCCTCGCTCGGCAAACCAATGCAGGCACAGGCACTCTGCGCTGGCGCATTCTATCGCGTATGCAATGGCTCTCGCCGCAACAGGCCGATGTTGCGGACACACTTGAGACCACCGCGCTTCTGGCGCAACTGCAATCCTGGTTCTGTTCAGGCGCCGCAGTCACCGGACCAAGGCCGGGACTGCTGGTCGTTGCATTGGCCCCATCGGACGGCGCAGCAACGGTTGGCAGCACCGGCGCGTCGGCAATGGCCCCAGCAGGCACGCTGGCTGCCGCGCCCGGGATCGGGCAACGGCCGCAGGAGTCCTCCGGCCAGGCGTACACGGAAGTACACCGCGGCTTTGTGGTTGCCAATAACTGGGGCCACGCCGTATTGTGATCGCGTTGCGGGCCGGCATCTGTCGGCAAAAATACCACATTTTGTTCCGGTTTATCCCCCCGTCTGCTGGCTTTCTTGGAACAAGCGATTGATTCTTTTGACTTTTTATTGGTTTTCGCAGTAGAATAACGGGCTTAGCATTGAAATATGCTAATTCCAAATTTATTTTTAGAGGTTAACCCATATGTACGCGGTCATAAAAACCGGAGGCAAGCAGTATCGTGTTGCCGAAGGTCAAAAACTCAAGGTAGAACAGATACCGGCAGACATCGGGCAAGAAATCTCGCTAGACCAAGTTCTGTCAGTAGGCGAAGGTGAAACACTCAAAGTGGGTGCTCCCCTGGTCGAAGGCGCTGTGGTTAAAGCCAAAGTTCTTGCACATGGACGTCACGACAAGGTGAAAATTTTCAAAATGCGCCGTCGCAAGCATTATCAGCGGCACCAGGGCCATCGCCAGAATTACACCCAGATCGTCATCGAAGCAATCACTGCTTGATCCGTTCGTTAACAGCACAACAGGAGCTTAAACATGGCACAGAAAAAGGGCGGCGGCTCGACCCGCAACGGCCGCGACTCGGAATCCAAACGACTGGGCGTAAAAGCCTTTGGCGGTGAAGTTATTCCAGCCGGTTCAATCATTGTTCGTCAGCGTGGCACACGTTTTCATCCGGGAACCAATGTTGGTATCGGTAAAGACCACACTCTGTACGCACTGGTAGACGGCAGTGTTTCCTTTTCACATAAAGGCGCACTCAACAAGCATACCGTTTCCGTTACAAAGGTAGACTAAACCTTTCCCCGGACATCATGCAGTGCCGTTCACTTGTCGCCAGGTGAACGGCATTTTTTATTCTGCGACGCGCTCTGATATGATCAGAGCTGCCTGCGTGAATGATAATAAAGCACTTACACGGCGACTCCACTTATTACAGGCCACAGGAATCCATCATGAAATTCGTTGACGAAGCGACGATCGAAGTCATTGCCGGCAAGGGCGGCAACGGGGCGGCGAGTTTTCGTCGCGAAAAATTCATCCCCAAGGGCGGCCCCGATGGCGGCGATGGCGGACGTGGCGGCAGTATTTATGCTATTGCCGACAGAAACATCAACACCCTGATTGATTTTCGCTATGCCCGCCTGCATCGCGGCAAGAACGGTGAAAACGGCCGCGGCTCGGACCAATACGGTGCCGCTGCCGCCGATATCACACTGCGCGTGCCGGTCGGCACAGTCATTTATGATGCCGAAACCAACGAGCAGCTGTTTGACCTGAACCATCATCAGATGCAGGTCACGCTGGCTGCCGGTGGCCAGGGCGGCATGGGTAATCTGCACTTCAAGTCCAGCGTCAATCGTGCGCCGCGCCAGTTTACCTATGGCAAGGAAGGCGAACAGCGCAAGCTGCGTCTGGAACTCAAAGTACTGGCCGATGTCGGACTGCTGGGCATGCCCAACGCTGGTAAATCCACGCTTATCACACGCATCTCCAATGCCAAGCCCAAGATTGCAGACTACCCTTTCACCACCCTGCATCCGAACCTGGGCGTCGTGCGGACATCGCCCTCACGCAGCTTTGTCGTCGCCGATATTCCCGGCCTGATCGAAGGCGCTTCAGAAGGGGCCGGGCTGGGCCATCTTTTCTTGCGCCATTTATCGCGCACTCGGGTGTTACTGCATCTGGTAGACGTTGCGGGCCTTGATCCAGACCAGGATCCAGTGGAGGTTGCCGCCCATAATGTGCGCGCCATTGCCGAAGAACTGCGCAAGTACGACGCCGAACTGCACGCCAAGCCCCGCTGGCTGGTGCTGAACAAGCTGGATATGGTCAACGATCCGCAAGACATACAGCAACGGCTGTGCAAGGAACTGCAATGGGACGGGCCGGTCTTCGCCATTTCGGCCCTGTCGGGCGATGGCACCCAGGCATTGATCTGGGCGCTGCAGGATTATCTGGACGCAGAAAAAGGGCGCGAAATGGCCGAACAGGACAAAGCGGCAGAAGCCTACGTGCCGGAAGATCCGCGCTTTGACGAATCACGTCGCAATCTGAACGACGTCGAAGAATAACGGCTCGGCGCCCTATTACTCTTTCGTTTCCTTCTTCTGGATTTTTTGCAACATGAGCGATTTCGTTTCTTCAGTGGCCACCGCAAGGCGTATCGTCGTCAAAGTGGGCTCATCCCTGCTCACCAACAATGGCCAGGGCCTGGACCCGCAAGCGATTGGAGAATGGTCATCGCAAATTGCCACACTGTGTCGCCAGAACAAGCAACTGATTCTGGTGTCCAGTGGTGCCATCGCCGAAGGCATGGCACGCCTGAAGTGGAAAACCCGGCCCAAAGCCATGAGCGAGCTGCAGGCCGCTGCGGCAGTGGGCCAGATGGGCCTGATCCAGGCCTATGAATCGGCCTTTGCTGCGCACAATATGCGTGCAGCGCAAATTTTACTAACCCATGAAGATTTGACCGATCGCCTGCGCTATCTGAATGCACGGTCGACTATCTTTAAACTGCTCGAGCTCGGTGTCATCCCGATCGTCAATGAGAACGACACGGTGGTCACGGACGAAATCCGCCTGGGTGATAACGACACACTGGGCGCCGTCGTCAGCAATCTGATAGAAGCTGATGCGCTGATTATTCTCACAGACCAGCGCGGGCTATACGACAGCGATCCGCGCAGCAACCCCAATGCCCGCTTCATTCACCTGGCCACTGCCGGTGATCCGGCGCTGCAGAAGATGGCCGGCGGCGCCGGCAGCCACATCGGCACCGGTGGCATGCTGACCAAGGTTCTGGCGGCACAACGTGCAGCCAGTAGCGGCGCCACCACCATTATCGCGTCCGGCCGCGAGGAGCGTGTCCTGGAACGTCTGGGCCAGGGCGAAGCCATCGGCACGGAATTGCGCGCCTCTCCATCCTTGCGCTCCGCACGTAAGCAATGGATGGCCGACCATTTGCGCCTGCCCGGCAAGCTGGTGCTGGACGAAGGCGCATGCAAAGCGCTGGTCGAACAAGGCAAAAGCCTGCTGGCTGTTGGCGTGACCGATGTCATCGGTGAGTTCGAACGCGGCGATGTCGTGGCCTGCACCGACCGGCAGCATAGAGAAATCGCACGCGGACTGACCAATTACTCCTCGGCCGAGACCCGCCGGATCATGCGCCATCCCACCCGCGAAATCGAAAGCATCCTTGGTAATTGCCGCGACGAAGAACTGATCCACCGCAATAACATGGTGCTCGTTCACCCACCGCAAAGTGCCACTTCCGATGCATCCCAAATTTAACTACCCGCTACAGCTTCGCCCGGGCAGCCGCAGACAGAAGGCGGCGCGCCAAGTTGCTGCTTGTCATTATGCGGCTTGTCAGCGTTAACGCCTGCGATTGACGATGGGTGCCGTTGCAGCAGGCAGTCAGTCCGCAGTCGCGCAAGCCTGTCCCCCAGCATTGACGGCCTTGTACTGGCGCAAGCCTATTGCGAAACACAACAGCACCGCAGCTGCAGCAAATGCCCCTGCCAACCAAAGATTGGCCTTCAACCCAAGCGAATCGACCATCTGACCGCCCAGCCAGGACCCCAGCGCTATGCCGACATTGAAAGCGCCCACATAAAGTGCAGTGGCCACTTCTATAGCGCCTGCTGCCGCTTTCATCATCCAGGTCATCAGACCAACTGACACGCCTCCATAAGCCAGCCCCCAAAACAGTAACGTCATGCCGCCACCCTCGGGAGAACTTCCGACCAGCAGGAACAGGGCCGGCGTAAGCAGCAGCCCCAGCGCGATCGCCAACAACGTTGGCTCCGTATAGCGTGCAGCAAGGATGCCCATCAGGAAGTTACCGGCAATGCCCGCGATACCGTAAGCAAATAGCAATCCGCCAATCCATTGCACATCAAAACCCGAAACAGACAGCAACAAGGGACGCACGAATGTAAAGGCCATGAAGTGACTGGCCACCAATAGCAGTGTCAAAACCAGGCCAACTTGCAATTGACGATTACCAAGCTGCACGCCGAACTGCCGTACCGATACCGAACCGGCCACCGGCAATGCCGGAATGACCACAACATGCAGCGCCAGCACGAGCCCGCTGAGCACTGCCATGCCACCAAAGGCCCAGCGCCACCCCCACATCTGGCCGATGAGGGCGCCTAGCGGCACACCCATCACAGACGCCGCCGCCACCCCGCCGAAGATGATTGATGTCGCCAATCCGACAGCATGTTCGGCGACAAGCCGGCGAGCCAGGCCAGCGGCAATGGCCCAGATGCCACCTATACAGAAACCGACCAGAATGCGCGTTGCCAGCATCCACGCTATGCTGGGGGCAAGTGCCCCGGCAATATTGGCAATTACCAGCAGCCCCAACAATCCACACAATATCCTGCGCCGGTCTGTGCGGCCTGCCGCCATGACCACCAGCGGCGCAAACATGGCTGCCAGCAGTGCGGGCAGCGAGAGCATTAAGCCGGCAGTTCCGGCAGACGTATCCAGCGTCTGGGCAATGGGCGTCAGTAAACCGACCGGCAGCATCTCGGTGGTCACGACACAAAAGGTCGCAAGGCCTACAGCGATCACTGCCAGCCAGGGATGCCGGGCATCCGCCTGTTCAGGAATGGTTGGCGACGAGTACATATTATTGATCCTTGAAAGTGTATAAAAAATCCTGCGGCCATTAGGCGACTTCGGACACGGACAGAAACAGACCAGCTGCGCGTAGCCGCAGATACCCCAGAAGCGTCAGCAGCAATACCAAGACTGCCGCACCCAGCGCAATAGCAAAACCAGCCGGCGCAGCTGCGTCATCCACGATCTGCCCCGAAGCAACCGCACCCAGCGCCACGCCCACATTCAGACCGGCCAGCAGCCAGGTCATGCCCTCCGTCAGTTGATGCGCAGGCACCAGGCGCTCCACCAGTGTCATCGCCACAATCATCGTTGGTGCGAAGAACAAGCCAGCTACGAATACCGTCGCGGCCAGGGCGGAAATACTAGTAGCCAGCATCAGGGGAAGCGTGGTTATGGCCGTTGCCAGCCCGCCCAGCAACAACAAGCGATGCAAGGGAATTGGCCATTTCATTGCGCCAAAGAGCAGGCCCGCCAGAAAAGATCCGACAGCATAGGCTGCCAATACCAGGCTGGCTGCCGCCGGTTGCCCCAATTGCTCAGAAAGGGCCACACTCACGATGTCCACGGTGCCGACAATAACGCCCATTGCCACCATCAGCAGTGTCAACAAGCGCACATTGGCCAGCCGGATAACCGACCCTGCGCCACCTGTGCCGTTCGGTCGCAGTTGCACTTGGGGTTCAGTATCACGCTGGGCGGTCAGCGCCCATACGCCAAGCACCAGCAATCCGAGCGCTACCAATGGCCCGGCCTGGGGAAATGCCGCTACCGACAATCCAACGGATAATGCAGGCCCGACAATATAGGTGGCTTCATCCAGCACCGTCTCCAGGGAATAGGCAGTACTTAACTGCGCCTGGCCTCGAAAAATTGCCGTCCATCGCGACCGCAGCATCGCCGAGATACTGGGCATGAAGCCAGCCAGCAAAGCGCCAGCGAACAAAATCCAGTCGGGTGCCTGCCAACAGGACGCGGCAAGCAATACCAGCATACCGATAACACTGACCGTTGTGGTCACGGGCAATACCCTGCTTTGTCCATAGCGGTCTACCAAACGAGAGGTCTGCGGTGACAACAATGCGTAGGTCAATATGAACGTAGCAGAGACGGCACCGGCCAATGCATAACTTGCGCGTAGTTGCGACAGCATGGTGATGATGCCGATACCCGTCATGGGCAGTGCAATCCGCGCCAACAGGCCCGCCACGGCGAACTGCCTGGTGCCAGGTGCTGCAAAAAGTTCTCTATAAGGATTAACCATTTCATTGTCCAGAGCGCGACCCGCTTGCCATTGCGTCACCACGCAGCGATAATACATACAACACGTATGAATAGGATTATATATTCATACGTACTGAATGTAAATAATCATACGCAACGTATGAAAGGACAATGCACAATGGTTCGTCGAACCCGCGCCGAAACGGAAGAAACGCGTGCCACGCTGCTGGCGACGGCAAGAAAGGTATTTACTGAGCGTGGCTATGCCGAGACGTCGATGGATGAGCTCACGGCGCAGGCAAACCTGACGCGCGGCGCGCTCTATCATCATTTTGGCGACAAAAAAGGGTTACTCGCGGCTGTGGTGGAACAGATCGATGCCGAGACCGATGCCCGCCTGCGAGTGATTTCTGATTCGGCCCAGGACCCATGGGAGGGCTTTAACAATCGCTGCCGCGCTTATCTGGAGATGGCGCTGGAGCCTGAAATGCAGCGCATTGTGCTGCGCGATGCCAAAGCGGTGTTGGGCGGCCCGTCGCCTGACTCGCGCCGCCATTGCCTGGACACGATGCAGCAATTGATCGAAAATCTTATGCAACAGGGCGTTGTAGTTAAAACTGACCCGCAAGTGTTAACCGCATTCATTTACGGCGGGCTGGCCGAAGCTGCTGTCTGGATCGCGCAAGCCGAGGACGGCAAAGCCCGATTAAAGCAGGCCAACTCCACCTTGCAATTGCTGCTTCAAGGCCTGTTGATCAGGGCATAGGCCTGGCAGAAACTGATATCGTCGCAGCAGGAAGACTCATATTCCAATACGGATATTATTGTCCTATTGCAGAGCAGATATGACTGACGCTATATCATGAACGTGATATCGGATATTTGATATCCAAGAGCATGATTGACCTTTGACAATAGACCAAATAAATGTGGATTTGACGCTATCGCCAGCGTCAAACATAAAGAAAAGAAAATTTTCGATGAAAAAAAACGTCAAAAAATGATAATTGTTAAAGCAAAGCATGGAAACCCGGCTATTATTGAAAATTGTTATTTACCACTTGTAACATTTTTGGTCTCTCTGATATGGCTACTCGAAAACATTATGAATCCTTGCCTGACCTGCGCGCAGCGGCAAAACTGAGCACCTTCGCCGAGCGGCTGCACTTTCTTCGCAAAATTCATCACGGCATGAATCAAAACGAACTGGCGCTTGAGCTCGGTGTGTCCCAAAGCACGATCGCCAATTATGAAATGGGTAATCGTAAAGTCAGCCCATCTGCGCAAATCGTCAGCCGGCTGGCTGTATTCTTTGGCGTCAATTCCGATTGGCTGATCAACGGCACACTGCCCATTCTTCCGGAAAAAAGTTTCATTCCCCCGGAAGTGGCCGCGCGCGACGCCTTGTTCAAATCACTAACCCAAAAGGAAACGGCTGCGCTTATTGCCCTGACCGGCAAACAGCGCAAAGAGCTGACGGCGCAGATCAAGTCGTACCTGAAAAATGCCTGATCAGCTCAGTTGATGCCCTACCCCGTACCAACAAAAAAGAGCCGTGTGCGTTAAACATTGCACACGGCTCTTTCCGTTTTTACCAGGACCTTAGATTGGGCCCCGCTCTGCTCCAATACATTTCTTTGCAAGCATCAATCATCATTGATCGGCACATGATGACCAGAGCCACGCCGCACCTTCATTAAACGATTGCGGCAGCGTCAGGCACCTTGCTGGCGTCATGAAAGTCAACTGACGGATTGACCACCGGCTTGATAAAACCGGTACGAATCAGAAAGTCGCCAAATCCTTCCTGATCCTGCCGCCCGGCAGCCCAATGACCGATCTGCTCATCCAGGATTTCCAGAATCTGCTCTTCGGTAATATTCTCCTTGTGCAGCCTTGGAATGCGGGTACCGATACGATTGCCGCCCAGGTGAAGGTTATAGCGCCCTACCGCTTTGCCTACCAATCCGACCTCGGCGAGCATGGCTCTGCCACAGCCATTAGGACAGCCCGTCACGCGGGTGACAATAAAGTCATCCTGCAAGCCATGACGAGCCATAATGGCATCCATCTTGTCAATAAAAGACGGCAGGAAGCGTTCAGCTTCAGCCATTGCCAGCGGACAGGTGGGCAAGGCCACACAAGCCATTGAATTTTCCCGCTGGACCGTCACCTTGTCGTTGATCAGACCGTGGTCGCGCGCCAGTTTTTCTATTGCATCCTTGTCTGCCGCATCCACGTTGGCCACGATCAGATTCTGGTTCGCCGTCAGACGAAAATCACCTTTGTGAATTTGCGCAATCTCACGCAAGCCGGTTTTCAGCAGCCGGCCAGGATAGTCCAGGACGCGTCCATTTTCAATGAACAGCGTCAGATGCCATTTTTTATCAATGCCGTGAACCCAGCCGATCCGATCGCCTCTATCGGTAAATTCGTAGGGGCGTATCGGCTCAAAGGCAAAGCCCATGCGTTGTTCCACTTCCGCCTTGAACGCCTCCAGGCCCACACGCAAAATCGTGTAGCGGGTTTTGGCCGCTTTCCTGTCACTGCGATTACCCAGATCACGTTGCGCCGTCACCACTGCTGCTGCGGTGTCCAGCGTTTTGTCCAGGGGAATGAAACCGAACTCATACGCCGTGGTGGGAAACGTCGCGGTATTGCCGTGCTCCATGGACAAGCCACCACCGATCAACACATTGAACCCAATCAGCTTGCCTGCCTGTTCTATAGCAACAAAATTCAGATCGTTGGCATGCAGATCCACATCGTTCTGCGGCGGTATGATGACGGTGGTTTTGAATTTGCGAGGCAGATAGCTTTTGCCCAGAATCGGCTCCAGTGTATCGGTATCGGTGCTTTGCACCTTTTCACCGTCCAGCCAGATTTCCGCGTAAGCCTGCGTCTTGGGCAGCAGATGTTCGGAAATTTTCTTGGCCCATTCCCAGGCTTGTAGGTGCAGCTCGGACTCTACCGGATTGGACGTGCACAACACGTTGCGATTGACGTCGCCCGCGGTGGCGATCGAATCCAGACCCAGTTGATGCAGCCACTGGTGTACCGAACGAATATTCTGCTTTAACACGCCGTGATACTGAAAGGTTTGACGATTGGTAATACGGATGCTGCCATACATAGTATGGCTGGCGGCAAACTCGTCAATCCCCAGCCACTGGGCCGGTGTAATGACACCGCCGGGCATCCGGCAGCGCAACATCACATTTTTCAGCGGTTCCAGTTTCTGCTCTACGCGTTCGGCGCGAATATCACGATCGTCCTGCTCATACATGCCGTGAAAACGGATCAGGTTGAAATTATCGCCACGAAAGCCGCCGCTCAACGGATCCTGGAGATCCTCGACGATGGTGCCGCGCAGGTAATTACTGTTGCTTTTCAGACGTTCGTTATCCGACAGCTTGCCTGCCGGTGCCTTGATGTCACTCATGATCATTCCTCAATATACGTCGCGCTGATAGCGGTGCGACTCGCGCAGCTCATCCAGATAGGCATCGGCATCATCAACACTGAGCTGGCCCTCGCTGGCGATCACCTCAAGCAAGGCCGCCTCAACGTCTTTGGCCATACGGCTGGCGTCCCCGCACACATAAAGATGCGCGCCCTTCTGCAGCCACTGCCACAACTGCGTGCCTTCCTGCAGCAACTTGTGCTGGACGTAAATTTTTTCCTGCTGATCCCGCGACCATGCAAAGCTGTAGCGCGACAAACGTTCCGACTTGGCCAACTGCTGCCATTCGAGCTGGTATAGAAAATCATCCTTGAAAGACTGGTTACCAAATATGAGCCAATTGGCCCCTTCCTGGTCTTCGGCATCGCGTTTCTGCATAAATGCGCGAAACGGCGCAATGCCGGTGCCAGCCCCGATCATGATAATGGGCGTTTTGGCATCCTGAGGCAGGCGAAAGTGCGCCGACGGTTCAATAAAAATATCCACTTCATCGCCCGCTTCCAGACGACGATTCAGGTAACCGGAAGCCCCACCCTGATACTGTATCGTATCCTGTTCATACTCCACAAGCGCCACGGTGATATGGACCTCATCAGCCACCTCTTCCTGCGCCGAGGCAATAGAATAAAGGCGTGGAGTAAGCGGGCGCAGCAAATCGCACAACTGCTGGGCTGTCAGCACCTGAGGCACCCTTCTGAGCACCACATCTATAGGCGTATCGGCGATATAGTCCTGCAACGCCTTGGTGTCGGCAACCAGCTCCAGAAGACCCGGATCCTGAGTAATTTGTGCATATCCCTTCACAAAGGCCGGCGTGTTCTGGGTAATTTCCAGATGATGAATCAGTGCGTCGCGAACGCCCAGTGTCTTGCCGTCGGCCAGCGTCACATTTGCGGCGCCATCGACCCCAGTCGAAGACAAAATGGAATCGGCCAGCGCCGGGTCATTGCGAAACCAGACACCCAGGGCATCGCCAGGCTGATAACGGATACCAGAGTCACCCAGATCAAATTCCAGATGCCGCACATCCTTGAGCGAATCGCGACTGGTGATTTTCTGGTTGGTCAGAATGGTAGCGGTGAACGGTTTTTCGCGCGTGTAAATTTGCGCATGCACCTGCGGTTCATTAACCAGGGCACTGACACTGGCGGGTGTCGACGTGGCTGCCGTATTGCGGCTTTCGTGCTCAACCAGCCACGCCACTGTTTTTTCAACCCACTGGTCGGCCGTTGCCTGGTAATCCAGGTCGCAGTCCACACGCTCAAACAGCCGCTGCGCACCCAGTTGCTCCAGACGCGAATCGAAATCCTTGCCCGCCTGACAGAAATCAGGATAGGAACTGTCGCCCAGCCCCAGCACCGCAAACTGCAGGGATTTGACTTCGGGTGGTTTTTTGCCGAACAAAGACTTGTGCAATGTCAGCGCTTCTTCAGGTGGCTCACCATCGCCCTGGGTAGAGGCGACAATCAGGACAAGCCGCTCTGAGGCGAGCTGCCGGCTCTTGTAATCGCCCGCATTTTTCAGTACCGATGCGACACCGGCGGCCTTCAGTTTATCCTGCAACGACTGGGCAACCCGGCGTGCGTTGCCGGTTTGGGATGCCGATAATATCAGCACCGGACTGACCTGTTCCGGCGTGCCGGGCGCAGTTGCAGCGCCGGCGCCAACGGCCACAGGTGCATCCATCTGCTGGCTGCGCGCCCATAAATAGCCGGACAGCCACGCTGTCTGCAACGGATTTAACCCCGAAAGGTTCTTCTGCAATTCGGATAGCGTATCCGAATTGATCGGCAACCCCGATAGTGGTGGATAACTCATTTGTCTGATTTCCCTGCGCACGGACAATACTCACCCAGTAGCAAAGTGGTCGTCAGACCCGCGCCCTGGGCGGCTTGTCACTCATTGTTTACTAATTATGTGGACGATTTACTATTTATACGGGTTTCATCCTAGCAACGATTGCGCACTGCACGAACGACAGATATGTCATTTCAACATTACTTCTATCTATATAAGCCTGCCGGGTATGTGATACCTTCTTATTACTGAAAGATCTAAGCTACAAGCGGATATATATTTTTCGATTATTTGTAAAAACACTACGATTACAGATGTAATAACCATATAACCGCCCTTTTTTCACATTTGGCTCGAAACACTATGCAAACCTTTCCCTTATTTGCCAATCTCGCAGGACGTCCCGTACTGGTGGTTGGTGGTGGCACAGTGGCCGAGCGCAAGACCCACGCCCTGCTTGATGCCGGCGCCCAGGTACACCTGGCCGCCCCGGAACTGACGCCACAATTGAAATTATGGACAGAACAGGGCAAAGTATTGCTGCGGGGGCAGCAATTTGAGGCCCAATGGCTCGACGAAGTATTCCTGGTTGTGGCCGCCACCGACGATGTCGCTGTCAACCAGACCGTATCGGATGCCGCCGAAGCACGTAAAAAGCTGGTCAACGTCGTGGACAATCCACAACTGTGTTCGTATATCGTTCCGTCGGTAATCGACCGTTCGCCCGTGCAAATTGCCATTAGCAGCAATGGCACGGCTCCGGTGCTTATCCGGCAATTGCGCCAGCAACTGGAAACCCTGATTCCCCAGCAGTTCGGCACTATGGCCGAGATTGCCGGGCGCTGGCGTGGCAAGGTCAAGCAGCAGCTTGGTTCCCTTACGGAGCGGCGACGCTTCTGGGAAATGCTGTTCAGCAGTCGTTTTGCCGATGCTGCGCAGTCGGGCGACACGGCAGGCGCCGAGGCATTGCTGCAGGCGCAACTGGCTGGCGGCGTGCCGCAACAGGGCGAAGTCACACTGGTGGGTGCCGGCCCGGGAGACCCTGGGCTGCTCACCCTGAATGCCCTGCAGGCCATCCAGCAAGCCGATATAGTCTTTCATGACGCCCTGATTTCAGATGAAATAATGACGCTGATCCGCCGCGATGCCGATCGGGTATCGGTGGGCAAACGCGGCGGCCATCATTCGGTACCACAGGACCAGATCAATGAACTGTTGATCAGCCACGCCAGAAAAGGCCTGCGCGTGGTGCGGCTCAAGGGCGGCGATCCTTTTATTTTCGGACGTGGCGGCGAGGAAATGCAGGCAGTCACAGACCAGGGCATTCCCTGTCGGGTGATCCCGGGTATCACGGCGGCACTGGGCGCCTCTGCCTACGCCGGCATCCCGCTGACCCATCGCGACCACTCGCAATCGGTGCTGTTTGTTACCGGCCACACCTGTCGTGACGATAATGCGATTGACTGGGATACCCTGGCTCGACCGCGCCAGACCATTGTGGTCTACATGGGCACTGTGAACGCGGCAAGAATTACCCGCGAACTGACACAGCGCGGCCGTCACGCCGACACGCCGGTAGCCGTGGTCAGCCATGCCACCCGCCGCTCACAAAAAGTATATGCGGGCACATTGGCTGATCTGGACGCCCTGGCCGCACAAGCTGCAGCGCCAGCCCTGTTCATCATTGGCGAAGTCGCTGCAGTACAGCACGGATCCCGGCTTTCTGGCGCAGACAGCATCGCTAGCGCCATCAACACAGCTATTGCAGACGTCACCTGAACATGCTGCGAAGCAGCAATGCACACTGCGCGCTGTGGCCGCGTGCCGGTGCCGCCTGTCCGGCAGCGCCTGTCAATTGCCTGAGTAATTGCTGGATCCATCGGATTTACTTGTCTGGATCCGCATAAGCTCCTATACTTCCCAGTTCAAGCAGGGGTACTGCGCCTTAGGCGTGGTTGAGAGAGTCCCTTTGTACCAGTACGGATAATGCCGATGCTGGGAGATCATTCGTCTACACGAAGGCTGTCCCGTATTCGGCTCCAATTTCAATTGTTTTGGAGCAAACATGAGTGCAAACCCAAAATTCCTGGCCGCGACGGCTCAGGTTGATTCCGCCGCCATTCAGGCGCTTCCCCAGTCACGCAAGATTTATGAACAGGGTTCTCGCCCGGACATCCGCGTGCCATTTCGTGAAATCAGTCAGGATGACACGCCTACCCTTTTTGGCGGGGAATCCAATCCACCGCTGACCGTATATGATGCCAGCGGCCCATATACGGATCCCAAGGTACATATTGATATCCGCAAGGGCCTGCCCGAAGTTCGCCGCGCCTGGATCGATGAACGGCAGGATACCGAAGTGCTGTCCGGCCCCAGCAGTGTCTATGGGCAGGAACGCCTGACTGATCCGGCCCTCACTGCCATGCGATTCGAACTGCAGCGCCCGCCCCGGCGTGCATTGGCAGGTCGCAATGTGAGCCAAATGCACTACGCGCGCAAAGGCATTATCACGCCAGAGATGGAGTTTGTGGCCATCCGCGAAAACATGCGCATTGAGCAGTACATCGAAAGCGTACGTCAAAGCGGCCCTGAAGGCGCAAAGCTGGCAGCACGCATTCTGCGCCAGCATCCGGGACAGTCTTTTGGCGCCTCCATTCCCAAAAAAATCACCCCTGAGTTCGTGCGGGACGAGATCGCTCGCGGGCGCGCCATCATTCCGGCCAATATCAATCATCCGGAAATTGAGCCCATGGCCATTGGCCGCAATTTCCTGGTCAAGATCAATGCCAATATCGGCAACTCGGCGCTTGGTTCAAGCATCAACGAGGAAGTGGAGAAAATGACCTGGGCCATCCGCTGGGGTGGCGATACAGTGATGGATTTATCCACCGGCAAGCATATCCATGAAACCCGCGAATGGATCATCCGCAACTCGCCGGTTCCCATCGGGACCGTGCCTATTTATCAGGCGCTGGAAAAAGTGGATGGCAAAGCCGAGGAACTGACCTGGGAAATTTTCCGGGACACGCTGATCGAGCAGGCAGAGCAAGGTGTGGACTATTTCACCATCCATGCGGGCGTGCGCCTGCCGTTCATTCCCATGACCGCCGATCGCATGACCGGCATCGTGTCACGGGGCGGTTCCATTATGGCCAAATGGTGTCTTGCCCACCACGAGGAAAGCTTCCTGTATACCCACTTTGAAGATATTTGCGACATCATGAAAGCCTACGATGTCAGCTTCTCACTGGGCGATGGATTGCGACCCGGCTCTGGCTACGACGCCAATGACGAGGCTCAGTTTGCCGAACTCAAAACGCTGGGTGAACTGACCAAAGTGGCATGGAAGCACGATGTGCAGGTCATGATCGAAGGCCCTGGACATGTGCCCATGCATTTGATCAAGGAGAATATGGACCTGCAGCTGAAGCATTGCGATGAGGCCCCCTTCTATACCCTGGGCCCGTTGACAACCGACATTGCCCCCGGCTACGACCATATTACCTCCGGTATTGGCGCGGCGCTGATCGGATGGTACGGAACGGCCATGTTGTGCTACGTTACCCCGAAAGAACACCTTGGGCTGCCCAACAAGAAAGATGTGAAAGACGGCATTATCACCTATAAAATTGCCGCGCACGCTGCTGATCTGGCCAAGGGTCACCCGGGTTCGGCCATCCGTGACAATGCACTGTCCAAAGCCCGCTTTGAATTCCGCTGGGACGATCAGTTCAATCTGGGCCTGGATCCGGATACTGCCAAGGAGTTCCACGATGAAACATTGCCCAAGGACTCAATGAAAGTGGCGCACTTCTGTTCCATGTGCGGGCCGCATTTTTGCAGCATGAAAATTACCCAGGATGTGCGTGAATACGCCCAGAAGCAGGGTCTGACAGCAGATAAGGCATTACAGCAGGGCATGCAGGAAAAATCGATCGAGTTCATGAAAAAAGGGGCCGAGCTGTATCACAAAACCTGATGGCCAGCACCGGCAAAAGCGGACTACCCAACCCAACAGTACGAGGTTGGGTTGGTCGCATATGCCGGCAGTGAACTTATCCCTGTGGTGATGCTGTCGGTAAAACTACCTTTGTCCGCAATTGACAGCTATGGATATATTTTGTAAATTAAAACCTGAAACCGGTGGGCCTCTACCACCGGCTCCCTGATCAATAAGCTGGCGCGCTATACACTAGCAACGTCAGCACTATACCGATCAGGATAAGTTGTAATACGATTCGTGTCATCGTATCCTCCTTATCAGGCAGGGCCCGGCTTCGGTCGGGCCCTTTTACCGTCTGCACTGACCATCAGCACAGCACAGATATTTTGCGTTTATCGCAGGCGTGTTCAGACCCGGTTTGATTCGAATGATCACTTGGGAGATCCCGACAGTTCCATTCATCTCGTCCATCAGCGGCGAGCTTTGCCTCTTTGCCTCTTTGCCTCTTTGCCTCTTTGCCTCTTTGCCTCTTTGCCTCTTTGCCTCTTTGCCTCTTTGCCTCTTTGACTTCAATTGCATCGTTCTATTTTTCTATCTGCATGCTTAATTGGTGGAGTGAACACGACAGTTCAGTCCAAAGTACATGTTTGCCCTCGGAAAATACTAGGTTGACATACGAAACACGATTAAGTAAATTAAAACCTGAAACCGGTGGAGGGCGCCCCCCACCGGTTCCTGATCAATAAGCTGGAGCGCTATACACTAGCAACACCAGCGATATACCGATCAGGATAAGTTGTAATACGATATGCTTCATCGTATCCTCCTTATCAGGCAGGGCCCGGCTCCGGTCGGGCCCTTTTACCGTCTGCACTGACCATCAGCACAGCACAGCACAGCACAGATATTTTGCGTTTATCGCAGACGTGTCCAGACCCGGTTTGATTCGAATGATCACTTGGGGGTTTCCGTTAATCTGTACCGGCAGCATCAACGCCGGTTTCGAAAATACGTACTGACTGTCTGCCTCTGCAATTACAGCACAGCGCCCAGCAGCACGGGTTATTCGCGGCAATGTCCACGGATTGGCAAGTAAGCACCTCTCGCACGCGCCATGCTTATTGGTGTTCCCGTCTCGCTGCATGCGAGCACGCACGATGTTGAAATACGTGACATCCGAAGCGCCGGATTCACATGCATGCCGCTTGAACGGCCGTCATGTCAGGCATGCCTTGCCCTGCGCCTTCAGCTTGCGCCCGGGCCTGTACCCGATGCGCCACCGCCTGACCGACAATCAGCAACGCGGGACTACCCAATCCTGCGGCGCTAATGTCTGCGGACATGGCACGCAGCGTCGTAAACAGGCTGCGTTCATTCCGACAGGTCACGCGCTCGACGACAGCAACGGGCAGATCGCCGGCAAAACCGGCCTGCAACATATCCTGCTGCAGTTGTTCGTTTCGACTCATGCCCATATAACAAACCAGCGTAAGCCCGCTTTGCGCCAGGGCTCGCCAGTCGGGGGCTGCGCCATCGGCGGTATGGGCCGTCACGAAAACCACGCCGCGCGCGATCGCGCGATGGGTCAACGGCAGGCCCAGCGCGCTGGCCGCAGCCAGACCGGCTGTCATGCCACCGATCGCTTCGGCGGCAATACCCTGTTCGGCAAGCCACGCCAGTTCTTCGCCGCCACGACCGAAAATAAAAGGGTCTCCCCCCTTGACCCTGGCCACCTGCAGCCCTGTGCGTGCATAGCGCGCCATCAGGCGCAAAATAAAACTTTGCGCCGTAGATGGACACCCCCCACGCTTGCCTACAGGCACGATGCGGGCATGGGTGGGCGCCAGCGCCAGAATATCGTCGCTGATCAAATCGTCCACCAGCCAGACATCAGCGCCTTGCAATATCCTATAGGCCTTTAACGTGAGCTGTTCTGCATCGCCCGGGCCCGCGCCGACCAGCCAGACCTTGCCCGTGGCAACATCGCCAGCCGAAATCCGCTTTATGCTATTTATCATATTGCCTCCGTACCGGCATACCGGTTGATCATTTGATTGATTTGCACGACACAGGATCCACACCCTGTACCACACTTGAGATGCTGCTTGAGCGCTGGCAAATCCATGCCACTGCGAATACCGTCAACGATCTGTGTATCGGTCACGCCATTACAGGCACACACCATGCGTGCCCGCGGCTTCATTTGTGATTTTCCCAGTAGCACCGCCAGCAGCGGCTCGGGCCGTACACCGGTATCTGCCCAGTCATTCAGGGCATCCTCGGCATTCAGGTCTGTGCCTGCCAGGCAGTAGACGGCCACCCGGCCGTCGATGCAGCGCACCCGTCGATAGATACCTCGCGCAGGATCATCGAATGCCACGTCTGTATCGGCGATACCCAGATCTGCCAGCAGTTGTTCCAGTCGCACCCGTTCGGGCGCGGCTCTGGCGGCCAGGCGCAGGCGCAATCCTCCGTCGCCGGTCGCCACGGGCACGGCAATGGCGTAATCAAATTCATTTAACCAGCCGGACAGCGTGCGCTGCAATGCAACCGCATCGCCGCGTATCCATGCCACTGCCTGCCACAGTGGCTTGTAAGGCGCCACGCCAACGACACAATGCTTGAGCTCCGGTTGCCCTGAATCCGGATCAGTTGCGCCATGGGTAAGTCCGTTGATACCGACTCCGGCCATAAAACGACTGCCCCAGTGCATCGGCACAAAGGCGCAACCCGGTTTAAGCGTGTCGTCGGCCTGCGCCGGCAACACCAACTGGGCGCGCCGGGATTTGACGGTTACCAGGGCCTGGCTGCCAATGCGATAGCGCGCCATATCGGACGGATGCAGGTGAATCACGGGCTCTTCCACGTGGCCAATCAGTGTCTGCGATAAACCGGTCCGGGTCATGGTATGCCAGTGATCACGCAAACGCCCTGTGGTCAGGCGCAGCGGAAACGAAGCCGAGATACTTTCAACGGGCGCAACGTAGCCTACATCCACAAAGCGGGCCCGCCCGTTTGCCGTTGCAAAGACGTGATCGGTATACAGGCGGGCGGTGCCCGTCTGCACGAACGGCCACTGCACCGGACCAAGCTGCTCCAGCAGGGCAAAACTAACCGCACTGTAGTCCAGATCGCGACCGGCAGTCAGTGCCGCATGCTCGGCGAAGATTTGCGCTTCGTCGGCATAATTGAACAGGGCTTCCTTGGCCGGTGCAATCTGACGGGCCACGCGCTGCGCCACCTGTTGCACAATTTTCCAGTCTGCCAGCGCATCACCCGGCGCCGAAATGGCTGCCCGTACACGACTGATCCGACGCTCAGAATTGGTGACCGTGCCTTCCTTCTCAGGCCAGGTCGCAGCCGGCAAAATCAGGTCGGCGTAGGCCAGCGTTTCCGAATCGGCATACGCTTCCTGCACAATCACGAAATCTGCGTTCTGCATTGCCTTGCGAACCCTGGCCTGATCGGGCAATGACTGTGCCGGATTCGTAGCTGCAATCCAGAGCACCCGAATACGTTTTTCCAGCAACGCATCAAACATGGCAATGGCCGGATAGCCTGGCGCCTCCGGTAAACTATCGGTCCCCCACAAGGCGGCAACCTCCTGGCGATGCGTCGCATTTGCCGGGTCGCGATGGCCTGGCAAAAGGGTCGCCATGGCGCCGGCTTCGCGCCCTCCCATGGCGTTGGGCTGGCCGGTGAGCGAAAATGGGCCCGTGCCTGGCCAGCCGATATGACCGGTAGCCAGATGCAAGTGAATCAACGACATGTTCTTGGCCGTACCGCTGCTGGACTGGTTCAGGCCCATGGTGTACAGCGACAGCGTTGCCGCGCTTTGGGCAAACCATCGGGCCGCAGTCACGATATCGGCAGCAGCAACGCCACACACATCTTCGGCGGCGGCGGGCGTAAATTCCCGAATGCGATCCTTCAGCGCGGGGAAACCATCCGTGTAGCGCGCAATATAGTCGCCGTCGATCAGGTCTTCCCAGACCATGACATTGAGCATTGCGTGAAACAATGCCACATCGGCTCCCGGCGTCACGGCCAGGTGCAGATCGGCCGCCTGCGCCGTGTCCGTATTGCGCGGGTCAATCACAATAATCTTCATTTGCGGGCGCGCCTGCCGTGCCTGCATCAGCCGTCGAAACAATACCGGATGTGCATAGGCCATATTCGAACCGGCAATCAGGACCGTATCGGCCAGCGCAATGTCCTCATAGCTTGCCGGTGGCGCATCGGCGCCAAGCGTCATTTTGTATCCGGTCACGGCGCTGGACATGCATAACCGCGAATTGGTGTCGATGTTGTTGGTTCCTACCAGGACACGGGCCATTTTATTGAAGATGGCGTAATCCTCGGTAAGCAACTGGCCCGACAAATAAAAGCCCATGGCCTGCGGCCCGACCTCACGCACAGTCCTGCTGATCACATTTGCCGCAATATCAAAGGCCTCGGACATATCGATCTGGCGATAGTTGCCCGTCTGTCGGTCGCGCAGGCGCGCGCGCAATACCCTTGTCGTGTCCCGTCGTATCGTGCCAGGCAGCGCCATGCCCTTGCTGCACAACAGTCCTGCGTTGGATGGATGATCCAGATCACCTTCCACAGACAACACCTGTTCACCCTTGCTATGAATACGTACGCCGCAGCCGGTGCCACAATAGCAACAGATCGAACGGGTAACGCGTATCTCACCTGTCATATTCTGAACCAGTTGGACGGGCACCGGGGTATCCATGGCTACTGTCCTTCACCCAGATCCAGGCAGACCCGGTCCTGATCGATCTTCACTGCAATCGTCCGGACGCATCCCTCGTCCGGCGCCAGCACTTGTCCGGTGGGCAGATCAATGACCATGCCATGCAGCGGGCAGGTAACCGAGGCGCCATGCACCAGTCCCGCAGACAGGGGACCGCCTTTGTGGGGGCATTTGTCGACGATGGCATAGACAGCGCCCTGGCCGCTACGAAACACGGCGATATCATCAAGGCCGGCCCGGCGAATGACACGCGCACCGCGTGCCGGGATCTCGTTGGTGGCGCACACAGGCGTCCATTTGTCACAGACTTTCATCGTGTCCTCACACATTCAGGGTTTCAAGTTCGGGCGCCGCGATCCGTTTCTCTATACGGTCCTGCCAGGGGTCCTGCTCGAAGGACAAGGCAAAACGCAGCCGGTCATACAGCGCCGCGCGATTGTCGGCATTGGCGATAACCTGTTCTTTTGCATGCTCCAGACCAACCCGCGCCAGGTAATGGACGGTACGTTCCAGGTAATAGGCCTCTTCGCGATACAGCTGCAAAAAGGCGCCGCAATATTGCAGCACTTCTTCCTGAGTTTCGACCTTGACAAAGAATTGCGCGACTTCCGTTTTGATGCCACCGTTGCCGCCAACATAAATTTCCCAGCCGGAATCGACCGCAATAATGCCGACATCCTTGATTCCTGATTCGGAGCAGTTGCGTGGGCAGCCGGACACCGCAAGTTTTACTTTGTGCGGACTCCACATCCCTACCAGATCTTTTTCAAGTGCAATACCCATGCCGGTGGAGTCCTGCGTGCCAAAGCGGCAGAATTCGCTACCTACGCAGGTCTTCACGGTACGCAGGCTCTTGCCATACGCATGACCTGACGGCATGTCCAGGTCCTTCCAGACACCCGTCAGATCTTCCTTGCGCACACCAAGCAAGTCAATCCGCTGTCCGCCGGTTACCTTGACCATGGGGATGGCATATTTATCTGCCACATCTGCAATTTTTCTAAGCTCTGCAGGATTGGTTACCCCGCCCCAGATACGGGGCACTACGGAATACGTGCCATCCTTCTGGATATTGGCATGCATGCGTTCGTTCACCAGACGCGAAGCGCCATCATCGACGGCTTCACCCGGCCAGGTGGACAACAGATAATAATTGAGCGCAGGCCGGCAGGTTGCGCAGCCATCAGGCGTTCGCCACTCCATGAAATGCATGGCATCTGCAATAGTGGTCAGATGTTGCTGACGAATCACCTTGCGCGCCTGTCCGTGCGTCACATCGGTGCAGCCACAAATAGGCCGTGCCGATTTTGGTTTTACATCGGCAGCGCCGCCGACACAATTGATCAGGATCTGCTCTACCAGCCCGGTGCATGACCCGCAGGAACTGGCCGCCTTGGTATGTTTTTTGATGTCATCAACAGTAAACAGGCCCTGTTCGCGAATCGCCTTGACGATGGTGCCCTTGCACACGCCATTACACCCGCAAACCTCGGCGGTATCAGGCATGCTCGCCACCTTGCTCTCGCCGGCGTGCCCGGTATCGCCTACCGCCCCTTCGCCAAACATCAACTGATCGCGAATTTCATGAATCGATCTGCCTTCACGAATCAGCCGGAAATACCATGCGCCATCTGCAGTGTCGCCATAAAGGCAGGCGCCCACCAGCTTGTTGTCGTGCACCACCAGTTTTTTGTATATTCCGCCGTCGGGATCGGCCAGCGTAATGCAATCGGTCTTGGCATCACCCATAAAATCGCCGGCTGAAAACACATCAATCCCGGTCACTTTCAATTTGGTGGAGGTCACACTGCCCTCATAACGCGCGATACCATACATGGCCAGATGATTGGCCGCCACCTTGGCCTGTTCAAAGAGCGGCGCGACCAAACCGTAGGCAGTGCCGCGATGGCTTACGCACTCGCCCACCGCGTAAATACTCGGATCATAAGTCTGCATGGTATCGCTGACCACAACGCCGCGATCTACATGTAATCCGGCGCTCGCAGCCAATGCAACGTTGGGGCGAATGCCAACGGCCATGACCACCAGATCGGCGGGCATCTCGTGACCGTTGGCAAAACGGATCGCTCCGACTCGTCCATTGCCATCATCCACGATTTCGCTGGTCTGATGCGCCATCAAAAATTGCAGGCCACGCGCTTCCAGGCTGGTGCGCAGCATGTTGGCAGCCTGCTCATCAAGCTGACGATCCAGCAGCGTGTTGCCCAGGTGCACCACCGTGACTGTCATGCCACGCACGGCCAGGCCATTGGCCGCCTCCAGTCCCAGCAGGCCGCCGCCGATCACCACCGCATGGCGCCGCGCGCCTGCGGCTTCAATCATCAGGTTCACATCGTTAATATCACGGAACGTCACGACGCCATCCAGCGTATTGCCTGGCACCGGCAGAATAAACGGATTGGAACCGGTGGCCAGCAGCAGCCGGTCGTAAGGAACGACGGTGCCGTCTGCGGTATGCACCTGCCGGCGTACCCGGTCCACTGTGGTGACCGACTGGTTCATCAATAAATTGATATTATTATTGTCGTACCAGGACTGGTCGTTCAGGATAATGTCCTGGATGGTCTGTTCTCCGGTCAGCACCGGCGAGAGCAGGATCCGGTTGTAATTCGGATAGGCTTCGCTGCCAATAACGGTGATGTCATACAGCTGATCGTCCAGTTTGAGCAATTCTTCGATGGTGCGAACACCAGCCATCCCGTTGCCGATCAGTACCAGTTTGCGTTTTTTCATGATATTGCCTGTCTTCATTTGTGATTGATCCTGGGAGCTAAGCGACAATGGCATTGTCCTGTTCCTGGGCGTTCTGTTCGGCCTGCTCCGCCTCGACCAGCGCAAGACGGGTGCCCTGCTCGGGATTCGAATAGCGCTGATGCAAAAATTTCATTACCGCGGCGCGGTATTGCAGATAGCGCGGATCGGCAGCCAGTGCCACACGGTCACGGCGGGCCGGCAACTGGATCGCCAGGATCTGGCCGATCGTGGCAGCAGGTCCGTTGGTCAGCATCACTATACGGTCCGACAGAAGCACCGCTTCGTCCACATCGTGGGTCACCATCACAACGGTGCTTTGCGTGCGTTTGACAATGCGCAACAGGGCATCTTGCAAATGGGCACGTGTCAGCGCATCCAGCGCGCCAAAAGGCTCGTCCATCAGCAACACCTTGGGTTCGATGGCCAGCGCCCGCGCAATGCCTACGCGCTGCTTCATGCCGCCTGATATTTCACGGGGATACTTGCTGCTGGCATGGCCCAGATCCACCAAATCCAGGGCCGCCGCCGTGCGTTCACGCAGGCGCGCTTTGGTTTCGCTGGCGCCGAAAACGCGCTCCACTGCCAGATAAACGTTTTGAAAACAGGTGAACCACGGCAGCAGCGAATGATTCTGAAAGACCATGGCCCGATCCGGCCCGGGTCCGGCTATTTCGCGCTGATCACAAATGAGCACGCCGTTGCTGGGCTTGCTCAAGCCGGCAATAAGATTGAGCAACGTGGATTTGCCACAACCCGAATGCCCGATCAGCGAGACAAACTCTCCCTTGCGGATCGCCAGATTGATGTCTTTCAAGGCCGTAAACGGCCCGTGGGCAGTATCGAAAACCTGACTGACCGATTCAACTGCAACATATTTTTCCATGTGTTACTCCTCGGTAAAGGCAAAGCGTCTGGCCAGGGCCAGCAAAGCGACATCAAGCAGCAGCCCGACCAGGCCGATGATGAAAATGGCAATAATGATGTGCTGCACATTCAGGTTGTTCCATTCATCCCAGAGCCAGAAGCCGATACCGGTTCCACCAGTCAGCATCTCCGCAGCCACGATCACCAGCCAGGCGGTACCGATAGACAGCCGCACGCCTGTCAGCACATAAGGCAGGACCGAGGGCAGCAGAATACTGGTCAGCACCTTGCGCTCAGACAGATTCAGTACCCTGGCTATATTCAGATAGTCGGCGGGCACTCGCGCCACGCCGTCTGCCGTATTGATAATCATCGGCCAGATGGAACAGATGAAGATGGCCCAGATTGCAGCAGGCTCGGCGGCCCTGAACATCAGCAGCCCCAGCGGCAGCCAGGCCAGTGGTGAGACCGGGCGCAGCAGGCTGATCACCGGCGCCGTCATTTTTCGTATCGGCGCATAACGCCCGATAATAAATCCCGCCGGAATGCCGACCAGCGCCGCCAGGCCAAACCCCACCCCGACACGCCATAGCGAAGCCAGTACGTTCCAGCCGATCCCCACGTCGTTCGGGCCGTTGCGGTAAAACGGATCCTGGAACAGCGTTATCGCCGCCTGCAAGGTGGCCATCGGTGTGGGAATACCGGGAATTTTGCCAGCTACCATCTCCCAGACAATGACAACTGCCATCAGGCCGATGAGGGGGTAACCCAGCCGGCCCAGCCATGCCATGACCGGCAATCCGGCCCACGGCTGCGTGGTTACTGCCTTTGTTGCTGTGTTCATCCGTTTCTCCCGCATTTACACGTGAACGGCAAAGCTATCGGCGTAAGCCGCCGGATCGCTGCCATCCCAAAGTACGCCATCCATCAGTGTCGAAGACCGGTTTTCGCTGGCAGGCAAAGGCGTGCCGCTGGCCTGGGCGGCGGCCTTGTATATGTCGATGCGATTGATTTTTTTTGCCATGGCCAGATAGTCGGGATGCGATTTGAGCAGGCCCCAGCGCTTTTGCTGGGTCAGAAACCACATGCCGTCGCTCAGATAAGGGAAGGTTGCCGCCCCGTCGCCATAAAACCGCATGGGATGCGCGCTGTCTGCGACCTTGCCGATTCCGTTGTCGTACTTGCCCAGCATGCGGCCAATAATCACGTCGGCCTGTGTATTGACATAGGACTTGGCGGCAATCACCTTGGCTGTTTGCTCAATATTGGCTGGCGAGCTGTCGATCCACCTGGCGGCCTCAAGAATCGCTGCCGTTACCGCCCGGGCGGTGTTGGGGTACTGGTCTGCAAACCTGGCCGTTGTGCCCAGCACTTTTTCCGGATGGTCCTGCCAGATTTCCTGTGTGGTCACTGCCGTGAAGCCGATCTTATCAATCACCGCCCGTGCGTTCCACGGTTCGCCCACGCAGTACCCATCCATATTGCCAATCATCATATTGGCCACCATTTGCGGGGGTGGCACGGTAATCACACGAACATCGTTGAATGGATGAATGTCATGCGCAGCCAGCCAGTAATACAGCCACATGGCATGCGTGCTGGTGGGAAAAGTTTGCGCGAAGGTCAGTTGCCGATCCAGCGTTGCCATGGCTTTTTTCAGTGACGCTCCATCCGTTACGCCGCGCTCATGCAATGCCTTGGCAAGCGTAATGCCCTGCCCGTTTTGATTGAGCCCCATAAGCACGGCCATGTCGGTTTGCGGACCGCCAATCCCCGCCTGCAGGCCATAAATCATGCCATACAATGCATGCGCGCAATCCAGATTGCCATTGATCAGTTTGTCGCGCACGGCAGCCCAGGATGCCTCTTTGCTCGGGATAATCTTTATCCCGTATTTTTTGTCGATCCCCAGCTCGGCCGCCATGATGACCGAGGCGCAGTCGGTCAGGGGAATGAAACCGATTTTGACTTCGGTCTTTTCAGGCGCGTCCGAGCCGGCAGCCCAGGCGCCGTTGCGTAAAAAGGGATCCGCCAGGCCAAGTGCACCAACGCCTGCTGCCGAGCGCACCACGGACAGCATCCATTGCCGTCGATACACGCTGCCCGGTGCAATCGCGTCCTGTGCAGCCTGGCTGCCGACCCGTATCCTGTACGTTTTGCCTGTTGCATCCGTTTTCTTTCGACTGTTCATCATTACCCCAAATAAAAAGCGTCCTGCGGATACGTTTTGCAAACGTACCTGCAGGACGCCGTTGTCCTGAATGCTGTCATTGATTGATGACGGCCGCCATTGGCCTTCACGACAACTTAAGCAAGTTGCATGCCAGGTTGCATGCAACACGCGTGTCAGACCGCTTTGACAGACTGCAGCAGTTGGTATTTTTGCCGGTGAGCAGGCTTATCGACCACCCAGGCGCCATCGATGATGGACCTTACGGATGCCGCAACGCACAAGAACGGTGCATGGTCGGCTTGTTGCGGCCAATTCGCCTCATCGCCGGGAGCGGGACGCACTCAAAACGGGCGCCACCTGTAGCCGCTGTCGGCAAAAAGCGGCACGCCTTTTGCTTTATCTGAATCAAGAGGAAAGAAAAATGCTGAATGTGATGTTGATCCGTGATGAACAGAACGATGCCCTGCGTGACAAACTGCAGGCTGCCGGCATTCACGTCGTGGCTGAAATATCACCGCTGGCCGATTTTGCTGCGGCGCTGGCCGGCATCAGGCCTGATGTCGTGCTGGTCAGCTCGGATGCCTCGTGCCGCGATACGCTGGAAGGACTCTGCATGCGCTCGCATGACAGCGCACTGCCCGTGGTCATGTTTACCAATGACAATGATCGCAGCTTCATGCAGGCATCAATCAAGGCGGGCGTTGCCGCCTATGTTGTGGGCGAAGTCCCGTCGGCCCGCCTGCTCTCGCTGCTGGATGTAGCCATTGAACGTTTCGCGCTTGAACGCTCGCGCCGGCTGGAGCTCAATGACACAAGGCGACGGTTGGCCGAACGCCAGGATGTTGAAAAAGCCAAAGGCATTCTGATGAAAATGCATGGGGTAGACGAAGACCAGGCCTATCGAATGCTGCGCAAAAAGGCCATGCAGACCCAGCGCCGGATTGGCCAGATCGCAGCGGCATTAATCGAGGCGCATACTTTTCTGTAGGCCATATCGCTTTGCTGCAGGCGGTTTCGGCACCTGGTGCGCCAGACTCCCCTAAGCCTGGATCCGGCCTGTCGTTATCTGCTTTTGCAACTGGGAAAACGAACAGATATGGCCTGCCAGCGCACTGGCCATGACCGTGGCAGGACTACCCAGCCATACGTTACCCGGGCCGGAGCGTCCCGGAAAATTGCGATTGATCGCGCTAATGGTAGTCTGGCTTGCGTCACTCGACGAGCCAGGCCCACAGTTGGCGCATGCCCCGCAAGACGGTTGCAATATTTTTGCGCCCATGCGTTCAAACACCTGGTCATAGCCTTGTTGCACGCAATAGTCACGAACCGCCGTAGTGCCGTACTGTAAATACAATTGCACATGGGGCGCCACATGCAGGCCTTGCTGCAAACCCCAGACCAATACGGCGTGATACTGATCGAAATCCTCACGCTTTCCGGCAGTACAGGAGCCGCCATAGGCAATGTCAATAGCCACGGTTTCTTCCAAAGAACCCACGGCCCGCCCGTTACCGGGGTCGCCAGGCGCAGCCACCAGTACATCCAGCGCTGAACAATCCACCGTAATCTGCTGTTCATAACTGGCGCCCGGGTCGCTATGCATCCAGCCGGCCAGTTCAAAATCCACGCCCCGGCGTTCCCTTAGAAACTGCACGGTTCTGGCATCGGGGGCAACAATGCCGGTAAAGCCACCCAGTTCTGCACACATGTTGGTCAGCGTAGCCCGTTCGTCCACAGACAGACAGTCGATGACTTCGCCGGTAAATTCGAATACCCTGCCCACACCCTTGCCTGCGCGTATTTGCGGCAGCGCCAGCAAATGCAGGACAATGTCCTTGGCCGCTACGCCGGCCGGCAGGGTGCCCTGCAACCGAACCAGAATGCAAGGCGGCACCGTGATACGTACAGCGCCAGTCATAAAGGCATTTGCCATATCAGTCGTGCCCACCCCGAAGGCGACACAGCCCAGGGCCCCGCTATGCGGAGTATGCGAGTCTGTTCCGACCACCACCTGCCCGGGAAGGGCATAATGTTCGGCCATCATTGCATGTGAAATACCTGCCACGTTGCTGCCGTCATCCTGCAGGGCTTCGGTCTCGGTCAACGTACGGTGCCAGCGCAGTCCGGTTGCCTTCACAAAATCGCGATGGGCCTGGCACATGCGCAGCATGTTTGGCACCAGACCCTGACGCAGATGTGCAGGACTCTCGTGTATATAGGAAGTGTGATCCTCAAAGGCAATAATTTTTTCAGTATCAAACAAATGCAGCGGCGCGGCATAGCTCTGGTACAGCATATGCGCCGCCATGCCGGTGTAATACTCGTGGATGAAACGCCAATCGGCACGCAGAAAGATACCCGTGCCTGGTGTCAGGTCGGTCCCGGTCTGTTCCGTGCGTAAAACGTGCCGGGCGATGATTTTTTCAAACAGCGTCTGCGGCTTGTCGCTGGCGACAGCGGCCTGTGGACGGCTCCTGGCAAGATGACGTTTGCCATAACTGAGCAGTCCGCCGCTACGCAGGATGGCCTGGGTCAGCACATCGCGCTCTTGCAGAATCTGTTCAAGCGTGATGCTGTGCCCGGCCTGCAACTGCGCCAGCAGCTCAAAATTGGTGGATGTCAGCAACCCGATATTGTCGGCATTCTGCCGGTAGATCCGCTCAAAGCTGCGCGCAAATACCAGGCGCACGCCGGCATGCTTTTCAGCTGCCGGGCTATGCTCGCGTGAAGAACCCTTGCCATAACGGTTGCCGGCCACAACCACTTCAATACCGGCCTGCCTGACCGCATGCCTGGCGATGGGCGTGCGCCCACCTGCCTGTAACCCGGTATAGGCAAACTCGCCAAGCTTGTCATCATAGTGCGACATGATCGCCACCGGTGTGATTTCATCGGTTGAAATATCGTCCCGCAACACGATGCCGGGATGGACATCGGGCAACACGCCAGCGCCCGGTTGCAGGCAGGCTTCAATCAGCTGTGGATCATCGGCAAGATACAGAAAGCGGTCAAAGGCAAGAGAGGCAATCGTAGACTCATTCATCACTGCAATTTCCTGAGGGTTACTCACTATTATCAACTGTCATTATCGCGCATCGCGCGGGCGATGTAGGCCCTGCCACGCCAAGGCTGCCGTTTTGGTCCCTGCGATCATGAGCCTGGCCCCTGCCCGCCCGATCGTACATTTTTTGCTTTATGACCATATGACCTTATGAATTACGCCGGCATGGTTGTCCTTGAACGACCCTTGCCTTGAGCTGCGGCAACCGGCGCTGCAAGCGCAACACCAGCGTGGTCTATGACCGGCCCGTAAACGGGCAAAAAAAGACAAGGCTGGCCAATGGCGGCTGCGGGCGATATTTTTATTGAATTTTTTGGTTACAATTGATTCGTTATTGGCCGCGAGCAGACAGCAGGTAGAATACACAAGTCATAAAATCGGGTTGCCGATCTTTTATGACGCCTTACATAATGGGTTACATTATTTGCGCCGCTGCCGCCCGCGAGGAAAGTCATGCATTTTTACAATCTGCTGTTCAATATACCCATCTTTCTGACCTGGGTGCTGTGCACGGTTTTCTTTCTTGGCCTGTCCGGCCTCATTGTTCTGATTATCCGCCAACAGCGCAGCAATAGCACTTCCCCGCGCAGCAGCGCCCTGAGCCATACGCTTATTTCAGGTTTGCTGGTGCCCATTGGCCTGAATATGGCGTTCATGGCCAGTGACGTATGGAAGGAAAATGAAAAAGGACAGGCGGCCACCGAGCAGGAGGCCGGCGCAGTCTACGATGCGCTCAGGGTGCTCAAACATTTACCGGACCCGATCAATGCAGACCTGCGCACCCGTCTGCTGGCCTATGTCAACGCCGCCGTTCAGGATGAATGGCCGCGCATGGGACATGACCAGATCAGCGAGCAGACCGAATCGGCACTGGATGTGCTGACCATCAATGCAGCCAAAACCGCCATCGAGGTTCGCGATGACCCTTATGTCAGCTCGCAAATGGCACTGCTCAATACGTATCTGAAACAAGTTCGGGAAGCCCGCGATGACCGGCTCAATGTTGCGAACTATCACATTAATATGCAGAAATGGCTGGTGCTGCTGATTCTTCTGAGCGTCTGCATGTATGTGATATACGATATTCACTATCACACCCGTCATGAACTGCGCAAAGCCGTGGTGCTCATTTCACTGAGTTTCGCCAGTATCACGTTCCTCATTCTGGTCAACGACCGGCCATTTACCGGCAGCAGCATCATTGAGCCGGAACATCTGCGCCAAATCCAAAAGTCGCAGTTTCAGTAAACTGAATACGGCACCGAAAAAAACCCCCTACAATGCAATTGACTCAATCCCTTCAACCAACCGGAACAAGAGATAACGTGGACAACGCAAGCACAGACAGAAATGAAATGCAGCAGGACATCCGCCTGCTGGGCAGGATCCTTGGCGCCGCCATTCGCGAATCGGAAGGCCAGCCGATTTTTGACATCATTGAGACTGTGCGCCGCGCCGCGGTACGCTTCAAGCGTGAGGGCATCCAGCAAGAACGCGAAACAATGATCGACAGGCTAACGGCCCTGTCCGATGATCAGGCTAACACGCTGTCGCGTGCCTTCAGTTATTTCCTGCACCTGGCCAATCTGGCCGAAGACCGCGACCAGCAAAAGCGCCAGCGCCGCCGCTTACTAAGCAGCAACAACGCCCAGATCGGCACGCTGGGACACACGCTCGCAGAGCTGGAACGCCATGGCGTGCAGCGCGGCCAGGTTCGCGACTTTCTGGCAAAAACCATGATTGTCCCGGTTCTGACGGCCCACCCTACGGAAGTGCAACGCAAAAGCACGCTGGATCTGCATCGACACATCAGTCACTGTCTGGTGGCCATTGACAGCCGCTTGACCGAAGAAGAAAGCCATCAACTGGCGCTGGAGCTGACCGGCTATATCAAAACGCTCTGGCTGACGCGCATGCTGCGTTTTAACAAACTGACGGTCAATGACGAAATTGAAAATGCGGTGGCCTATTTCAGCACCACCTTCCTGAAAGCCATTCCGAACCTGTACACCACATTCGCACGCAACCTGGGGGCGCCACCGGACAGTGCGGCACCGGTGCCGACCTTCCTGAAAATGGGCTCGTGGATTGGCGGCGACCGCGACGGCAATCCCAATGTGAACGCCGACACGCTCACGCATGCGATGAACCGCCATGCCACCACGCTGTTCGAATACTACCTGGCGCAGGTGCATCTGCTTGGTTCCGAACTGTCGCTGAGCACCTCTCTGACACAGGTCTCGCCAGAACTGGCCAGCCTGTCGGAGATCAGTCCGGATCAGTCACGCCACCGGCTGGATGAGCCCTATCGGCGCGCATTGATCGGCGTGTACGCGCGCCTGGCAGCAACGGCAAAACACCTGACAGCCCATGACCTGGCCCTGCGCAATACAGTACCGGCCGATCCCTATGATGAGCCGGCCGAATTTGCGGCAGACCTGGCGGTCATCGCCCGATCGCTTTGCGATAATCATGCCGGCGCCGTCGTGCCCTTGCGTTTGCAAGAGCTGCAACAGGCCGTCGCCGTGTTTGGATTTCACCTGGCAGCGCTTGATCTGCGACAAAGCTCGGATGTACACGAACGGATTCTGACCGAGCTGTATCAGCGTGCGGCCATCAAGCATAACGGTAAGCCGGTCCAGTATGACCAATTGGATGAAGAAAAGAAAATCGCCGTGCTACTGGCCGAACTGGACGATAGCCGTCCCCTGGTCTCGCCCTGGCAGCAGTACACAGAAGAAACCCGCAAGGAACTGGCTATTTTGCAGGCGGCTGCTTCCGTGCGGCGCCATTATGGGCACAATGCGATTACCCAGTATATTGTGTCCCATACCGAAACCCTCAGCGATCTGCTGGAAGTGCTGGTTTTGCAGCAGGAAACCGGACTGATCTCGCAACAGCGCGACGACGCGGGTCAGCGTATGCCCGTGACGCCCGGCGATGGCCTGATTGTCGTGCCGCTCTTTGAAACCATTCCCGATCTGGAAGCCGGACCGGCCATTATGGACCGCTGGCTGTCGCTGCCGCAGGTGCGCGAGCGCGTCATCCATGCCCAGGCCAATATCCAGGAAGTCATGCTGGGCTATTCAGACAGTAACAAGGATGGCGGCTATCTGACCTCCAACTGGTCTTTATATAACGCCGAGTTGCAACTGCTTGAGGTATTCCGCCGTCATGACGTACGTTTGCGCCTGTTTCACGGCCGCGGCGGTTCTGTCGGTCGCGGCGGCGGATCCAGCTTCGATGCGATCCTGGCACAGCCGCCGGGTACGGTCGACGGACAAATCCGGCTGACCGAACAGGGAGAGGTGATCCAGAGCAAATACAAAAATGCCGAAAGCGGACGCATCAATCTGGAATTGCTTGTGTCTGCAACGCTATTGAGCAGCCTGGCACCGCATGAGGAAACGCGCAAGGATGCTGACACGATGCAGCACTATACGCAGGCCATGGCATGGCTGTCCGATGCAGCCCAGCATGCCTATCGTCGGCTGGTGTATGACACCCCGGGCTTTGTCGATTATTTTTTTGCAGCCACACCCATCAATGAAATTGCGGGCTTAAATATCGGCTCGCGCCCTGCTTCACGCAAAAAAGGGCAACGCATCGAAGATCTGCGCGCCATCCCCTGGGGCTTTTCCTGGGCTCAATGCCGGCTGATGATCACCGGTTGGTATGGCGTGGGCACGGCCATTGATACGTTCATCCGCCTGGGTACCGGCAAGGACGACGGCAGCACCCAGCAATCACGCACGCAATTGCTGCGCGACATGGCCGGACACTGGCCGTTTTTCCAGACCGTGCTGTCCAATATGGAAATGGTCCTGGCCAAAACCGATATGGACATCGGACGCCAGTACAGCGAACTGGTTGCGGACCAGGAGATACGCCATAGCATTTTCGGGATGATCGAGCACGAGTTCGGATTGACGCGTGATGCCCTGTACAGCATCAAACAGCAGGATCTGCTGGCGGACAACCCTACCCTGAAAGCCGCCTTGCAAGAGCGCTTTGCCTATACCGATCCGTTGAACTATCTGCAGGTCGAGGTCATCCGGCGCCAGCGTGCGCTGGAGGATGCTCAGCAAGAGCCGTCCAAGCTCGAACAGATGCGCAGCCAGCGCACCATCCACCTGACCATCAACGGCATCGCCACCGGCCTGCGCAATTCGGGTTAGCCCAAGCAGACGGCAGGCGCTACGGCGCTGCCGCCTGCCTGCATCCGGGTCACTACAGTACTTTAGTAAACAGGCTGCGGCGGCTGATGACTTTGCCGGCCACCATGAAGACGCCATCACCAGTATAGTGCAGCGTTTCCGGGTGTGCCGGCCGGGCGGCGACATGCGCCTTCACAATCTCGAAAATGAAGTAATTGTATTTTTCTACCAGCACATCGTCATGCAATTTGCATTCGAATGCGGCATGACATTGCTCGATAATCGGCGCACTCACCCGTTCTGCCGGGCTGGCAGTCAGGCCAAATTCGGCAAACTTGTCCACGGAACTGCCGCTGCAATTGCCAATCCGGCAGACAATATCAGTGAGCGCAGTGGTAGGCAAATTGATGACGCATTCCCCACTGTTGCGAATCATATCGAAACTGTGATTGCCAGATGAAATCAGGCAGCCGAACAATGACGGCGCAAACTCCAGAATGCAATGCCAGCCCATGGTCATGATATTGCGGCGGCCCTGCCAGTGCGATGAGACCAGCACGATGGGTCCCGGTTCCAGGTAACGCCGCGCCTGGCTCACCGGAAAGTCCACTTTGCGTGGTTTGCCCAGGCGCCTTTTGATTGCCGGGCCGCCATTCGAGCTGTTGCCTGCATCCAGTGCCGCAGGACCGGTTCTCTTGCCGCTATGCCCGGGCTGATCCGCAGCCCGCCTGCGCGACTGGCGCTTCGCCTTGCTATCGGCTTTCCCGCTATCTGCTGCTTTGTCTGGCTTGGTCATAAGTGTCTCTCCTGGTTTGTGAATACAGCAGGAAAATGCGCAACAACAGTGACGGCCTGTGCAAAGAGAAACGGCCGGATCAACCGGCCGCATGCATGCTTCGCTTTATTTGATGAGCTGACTGATGTCACGCACTGCGCCGCGATCGGCCGAGGTGGCCATCGCGGCATAGGCTTTGAGCGCCTGTGATACGTAACGCTCGCGATGCACCGGATGCCAGGCGCTTTGACCGCGATTTTCCATCTCGGCACGGCGGCGCGTGAGTTCGGTTTCATCCACCGCCAGGTTGATTGTACGGTTTGGAATATCGATCTCGATCACATCATCGTCATGCACCAGGCCAATGGTTCCCCCTTCAGCCGCTTCAGGTGAGGCATGGCCGATGACCAGGCCCGAAGAGCCGCCCGAGAAACGGCCATCGGTCAGCAACGCCGCCTTGGCGCCCAGCCCCTTGGATTTAAGGTATGACGTGGGGTACAGCATTTCCTGCATGCCCGGCCCCCCTTTGGGTCCTTCGTAGCGAATAATGACAACGTGGCCTTCTTTTACCTTGCCGCCCAGGATGCCTTCGGTCGCATCTTCCTGGCTTTCGAACACAATGGCCCGGCCGGTGAACTTCAGGATACTTTCATCCACACCTGCGGTTTTGACGATACAGCCATTTTCCGCCAGGTTACCGTACAGCACGGCAAGACCGCCATCCTGCGAATAGGCATGGGCCTTGTCACGGATACAGCCTTCGGCGCGGTCCAGATCCAGTTCGGCAAACTGCCGGTCCTGGCTGAAGGCCACCTGGGTGGGCACCCCGCCGGGAGAGGCTTTGAAGAATGTCTTGATCTCTTCCGTGGCATGACCGCTGTTGACATCCCACTGCTCAATGGCCTTGCCCAGCGTGCCGCTGTGCGCATTACCGGCATTCAGATCCAGCAGGCCGGCGCGACTGAGTTCGCCCAGAATGGCAATCACGCCGCCGGCACGATGTACATCTTCGATATGGAATTTGTTGGTTGCTGGCGCCACTTTACAGACACATGGCACATGACGCGATATGCGATCAATGTCGGCCATAGTGAAATCAACCCCGGCTTCCTGGGCAGCAGCCAGCAAATGCAGCACTGTGTTGGTGGAACCGCCCATGGCCACATCCAGTGTCATGGCGTTTTCGAAGGCCGCCTTGGTCGCGATGGAACGCGGCAATACAGAGGCATCGTCCTGCTCGTAGTAGCGCTTGCACAGTTCAACCACCAGATGGCCGGCGCGTTCAAAAAGCGCGCGACGGCGGGCATGGGTAGCCACGATCGTGCCGTTGCCCGGCAGGGACAAACCCAGCACTTCGGTCAGGCAGTTCATTGAGTTGGCGGTGAACATGCCTGAACAGGAGCCGCAGGTCGGACAAGCGTTGCGTTCAATTTCATCGGTTTCGGCATCCGACACGGTCGGATCGCCAGCCTTGATCATGGCGTCGACCAGATCCAGCTTGATCACCTTGTTGGTTTCCGGGGCAAGCACTTTACCGGCTTCCATCGGACCGCCTGAAACGAAGACAACCGGAATGTTCAGCCGCATGGCAGCCATCAGCATGCCCGGTGTAATCTTGTCGCAGTTGGAAATGCAGACCATGGCATCGGCGCAATGCGCGTTAACCATATATTCGACCGAGTCGGCAATCAGTTCGCGCGATGGCAGCGAATACAGCATGCCGCCGTGACCCATGGCAATACCGTCGTCAACCGCAATCGTATTGAACTCCTTGGCCACACCGCCCGCTGCCTCGATTTGCCGTGCAACCAGTTGCCCCATATCCTTCAGGTGCACGTGCCCCGGAACAAACTGGGTAAAAGAGTTAACCACGGCAACGATCGGCTTGCCGAAATCGCCGTCTTTCATGCCTGTGGCGCGCCACAAGGCGCGCGCACCGGCCATATTACGACCATGGGTCGAGGTTTTGGAACGATATTGGGGCATTTCTGACTACTTCCTGGAAAAAACGGGAGAACCTTGTAATTTACACCACATGCTGCAGAAAATCTTTCAAACGCTGACTTGGCGGTGAAGACAGTAGCTCTGCCGGTTTGCCGTCGTGCGCAATTTTGCCGTCGTCGATAAAAAGCAGGCGGCTGCCGACCTTTCTGGCAAAATCCATTTCGTGCGTCACCACCACCATCGTCATGCCCTCTTCGGCCAAATCCTTCATTACCTTGAGCACCTCATGGCGCAGCTCCGGATCCAGTGCCGAGGTAGGCTCGTCAAACAGCATCAGCAGCGGCCTGACCGCCAGCGAACGCGCAATAGCCACCCGCTGCTGCTGGCCGCCAGACAGCTCACTCGGATAATGGTTCATCCTTTCGGCCAGCCCTACCTTGTCCAGTAATGCGATGGCTTCGGTGCGCGCCTGCTGCTTGGACACACCGCGCGACTCCAGCGGGCCGAACATGACATTTTCCAGCGCCGTCAGTTGTGGGAAAAGATTGAACTGCTGAAACACCATGCCCGCTTCGCGGCGCAATTCGCGCACCTCGGCCTGGGTGCCGCGCACACTGAGCTCGCCAACCCGGATATCGCCTTCCTGAATGGTTTCCAGGGCGTTGATGCAGCGCAGGAAAGTGCTCTTTCCCGAACCGGACGGTCCGACCACCACCACGACTTCGCCTTTTTCAATGCTCAGACTGATGTCGTTCAAAATTGTATTGTCGCCAAATTTTTTGACGACATGTTCAAAGGTAACCATACTCATACGTTACGCATCCTGTGTTCCATGATTTTCAGGGCCAGTGCGATCAGCCCGTTCAAAATCAGGTAAATGACGGCGACTGCGCCCCAGATTTCCACCGCGCGAAAGTTGGCGGCCATGATTTCCTGCCCCTGACGGGTCAGCTCTGCCACGCCGATCACGATAAAGAGCGACGAGTCCTTCAGACTGATAATGCACTGGTTACCCAATGCGGGGATCATGCGGCGAAACGCGACAGGCCAGATAATCTTGAGCAGAATCCTGTGAAAGGACAGGCCCATGGATTGCCCGGCCTCGAACAGCCCCTTGGGAACCGACTGCAGCGCGCCGCGCACGATTTCGGCAATATACGCCCCGGAATTGATAATCAGGGTGGCAATGGCGGCCGACATGCCGTCAACGCGCACGTCCATGAGCAACGGCAGGGCAAAATAGATGAACATCACCTGCACTACGATGGGCGTGCCCCGCACCACCAGCACATAAAGCTGGGCCAGCAGGCTCAGAAGCGGGCCAAGAATGCCGGCAATCGGATTGCGCCGAATGGTTTCGGCACAAAACAGGGACGGAATGTAGGCCCTGATCACACCTGTGATAGCGCCGAGCAACACCCCGCCAAAAAGCCCCCAGAATGTAATCTTGATTGTGACCCAGGTGCCTGCCATCAGGCTGGGCAGCGCGTCTTGAACAACGGAAAAGTCAAAATCCATGTGTAAGTCCTGTTTGAATATTGTGACCGCAAAAAGCAAAATCCGGTGACTGTATCCGCATGGAGACAATCACCGGATTGCTATTTCGGCGATGCAGCACCCGCAATGTATTGTCATACATGGGGAGCGCAGGCAATTACTTCACTGCCTGACCAAACCATTTGGTATAGATTTTGTCGTATTCGCCATTCTCTTTCAGTTTCTTGAGAGACGCGTTGACCTTCTCTACCAGGTCGCTGCCTTTGGAAAAGGCAATGCCATAGAAGTCGCCGCTTTGTAAGGAGCCGGTCACCAGAACCTTGCCCTTGCCGCCAGTATTAGCGTAATACTGTACGTTGGGCGTATCGTGCACGACCGCATCGACACGGCCGGTGGCCAGGTCAAGAAACGCGTTGTCGATATTGGGGAACAGCTTTACCTTGGCTTCGGGCACTTCCTTTTTCAGGAAATCAACCGTCGCCGTTCCTGTTTTTGCCGCCACTTCCTTGCCGGCCAGATCCTTGGCCGTTTTGATCGTGTCCTTGTTCTTGACCGAAGTCAGGATGGCAAGGCCGCTTTCGTAATAAGGATCAGAGAAATCAACGACCTTTTTGCGCTCATCCTTGATGGTGATGCCGGCTAACGCCACGTCGATATTCTTGGTCTGCAGACCGGGAATGATGCCGTTGAAATCCATGGGCTGCAGGCGGTATTTGACGCCCATATCCTTGGCCAGCGCATCCCACAATTCAACGTCGAAACCCACATATTTGCCGTCCTGCTTGAATTCGAAGGGCACAAAAGCGGTATCGGTCGCAACCACAAGCTCTTTGTCCTGTGCTTGAGCAACGGTAGTTGCCGGCACAGCCAACGTGATGGCAAATCCCAGTAAGGCTGCTTTCAGTTTGCTCTTGATCATCTTGAACCTCTAAAAAATTATTTTTTAAATTCAGGCCGTAAGCCACTGGCCTGGCCGTGAACACGGTTTTACCAGACAACTATAACCCAATTTTTTGTCGGGCGCGCGCAGGCAGATTCACGACTCAGGTAAACCCTGAGCGGCAGAACCAGTCTCAAAAGGCAGAGTATGGCGACCGATGCGCCGATGGCATCGGTCCGGGTCAGCGATCGCGTTCGGTGGCGAAAGTACAAAAAGCCAGCAACGACTCCCTGAACTCGGAGTCGGGGAATGCCTGCAGCGCAGCACGCGCACGTTCGGCCTCTTCGCGCGCAACCTGGCGAGTGTATTCCAGGGCATCGGTGTCGTTGATGGCACGGGCCACATCGGCAAAATCGGCCTCGCCCGTTTCAATTGCCTTGTGGATCAGCGAGCGTTGCTGTGGCGTACCCACCTGCATCACGCGAATAAGCGGCAGCGTCGGCTTGCCTTCGCGCAGGTCATCACCCACATTTTTACCCAGCGACTCGACGTCGCCCGTGTAATCGAGCACGTCGTCAATCAGCTGAAACGCCGTGCCCACGTAGCGACCATAGTCGGCGGCCGCACTTTCCTGCGCCGGCGTGGCACCGGCCAGCAAGGCGCCGGTCTGCATGGCGGCTTCGAAAAGCTTGGCCGTTTTGTAGCGGATCACCTGCAAGTAACGTTCGACCGACACGTCCGGATCATGCACATTGAGCAACTGCAGTACTTCACCTTCGGCGATCACAGTGGTGGCGGCAGACAGCACCTGCATGATTCGCATTGAGTCGAGCTCGACCATCATTTCGAATGACCGGGAATACAGATAGTCGCCGACCAGCACGCTGGCCGCATTGCCGAATACGGCATTGGCCGTATCGCGACCTCGACGCATATCGGACTCGTCAACGACGTCGTCATGCAATAACGTGGAAGTGTGGATAAATTCAACCACCGCAGCCAGCGTGTGGTGGGCCTGTCCCTGGTAGCCAAAGGCACGGGCGGCCATGAGCACCAGTGCGGGTCGCATGCGTTTGCCACCCGCCCCGATGATGTAGTCACCAATGGTACGGATAAGAACAACGTCAGAGTCGAGTTTGTTGCGGATTACGCCATCCACGGCGCGCATATCATCGTTGATGGGACGGATAATCTCTGGGAGGTTCAAGGCAGATCCTGAAGCAGAAAAGGGAATTAACTCACGGCAAGCTGTGATTATATTCCAGCCCGCAACAAGAAACAGACAAAGGCCTTTTTTTGATGATAATGTATGCATTTTGACCGCTATTGACCACATAGGACACGCAAGTGAGCAGCCCCGATTCCCGTCCCGACCTCTCCTCCCTGATCGAACGTGCCGACCAGGTCCTGCGCCAGTTGGCCGCCTGGCTTCCGCCAGCGCCCCCGCCGATAGACTGGACCGCCCATGCCTTTCGCTGGCGACGCAAGGGCTCAACCGGCTGGCTTGAAGCGGTCAAGCATATTTCCACCATCCATAAGGACGACCTGCTGCATATCGAACGGCAGCGGGACACGATCGATCGCAACACGCGCCACTTTCTGCAACAGAAACCGGCCAACAATGTGCTGATGACCGGCGCCCGCGGCACCGGCAAAAGCTCCCTGGTCAAGGCCATGCTGGCAGAATACGCATCCCAGGGCCTGCGTCTGGTGGAAATGGACAAATCTGACCTGGCCGACCTGACTGATCTGGTCGATATCGTTGCCGGCCGTCCAGAAAGATTCATCATTTTCTGTGACGATCTGTCGTTCGAAGAAGGTGAAGCCGGCTACAAGGCCCTCAAATCGGTGCTGGACGGCTCCATTGCCTCGGCCGGCGACAACGTGCTCATTTACGCAACGTCCAACCGACGCCACCTGATGCCTGAATATATGCAAGAAAACCTGTCCACCAAGCACCAGCCCGACGGAGAAATCCATCCGGGTGAAACCGTGGAAGAAAAGATCTCGCTGTCCGAGCGCTTCGGCATCTGGCTGTCGTTCTACCCTTTCCGCCAGGACGACTACCTGGATATTGTGGCGCACTGGCTGCGCGAACTGGGCTGCCCGCCTGAGTCTATCGCCGCAAGCCGGACCGAAGCCTTGCAATGGACACTCGAACGCGGCTCGCGCTCCGGCCGTGTGGCCCGGCATTTTGCCCGTGACTGGGCGGCCAGACATATGACCGCCGGATCCGGCGCACAGGCTGACAACGGAGCCGGTCAATGAGCGCGACAAAACCGTATATCAAAGTGGTGGTCGGCGTCATCCTGAATGAGCAAACCGGAGAAATCCTGCTGGGCCAGCGTCCCAAAGGCAAACCCTGGGAAGACTGGTGGGAGTTCCCGGGAGGCAAGATCGAAGAAGGCGAATCCCAGAAACAGGCGCTGGTGCGCGAACTCAAGGAAGAACTCGGTATAGACGTGCATGCCTGCACTCCGTGGGTGACATTCACCTATGAGTACCCTAAAACCATCGTCAACCTGGCGTTCTGGCGGGTTACCGGCTGGCAAGGCACACCCAGGTCGCTGGAAGAGCAGCAACTGGCCTGGACGACGCCCGCAGACGCGGACAAGCTGGGGCAATTGCTGCCGGCCTCCCTGCCCCCGCTGCGCTGGCTGGCACTGCCTGAACACTATGCCATTTCCAGCATTCAGACGCCCGAGAACAGCCAATCATGGCTGGCTGGGCTGCAACAGCAACTGGATAGTGGCTTGCGACTGGTGCAATTGCGTGAACCGGCCTGGCCCGACGGTCCGGCGGCAGCCAGCCTGAAAACCGTATTCGAACGCGCCATCGACTGCTGCCATGCTGCCGGCGCCCGGGTGCTGGTCAACAGCGTGCATCCCAAAGCGTGGTGGAAGCTGGCCGACGGGGTTCAATTGAGAGCACAGGACGCCCTGCTCACAGAAGCCCGTCCGCTGCCAGAGGAAAAGTACCTTGTCGGGGTCTCGGCGCATAATACGGCCGATGCACTGTATGCCCAGGTGCTAGGCGCAGACTTCGTGGTGCTGGGGCATGTGCTGGAGACGCCGTCGCATCCGGATCAGCCGCCACTGGGCTGGGACGGTTTTGCCAGCATCGCCCGCGAAGCGGGCCTGCCGGTGTATGCCATCGGCGGTCAATCGGCGGCGACCCTGGCGGTGGCGCGCGAACACGGCGCGCACGGCATTGCTGCCATCCGTGGGCTGGTCGGTTGATAGCTGATAAATGGCCGGGTCGTTTCAGCAGGCCCGCCGTTGCCCTGGCCCCTGGGCAAACACGATATCAGCGCACAGACGCAAGAGACGAAACAAAAAAAGCCTGTATGACTTTATTCATACAGGCTTGGCGCCGGCATTCAGCCGTGGCGCAGTTTAATCACAGTTGCCATTGAACAACGCTTCCTTGTTGCTGGCAGACGCCTGACGCACGAAACAGCCCGGGGCCACATCATGTGTGAGCCACACGTTGCCGCCTACCACGGCGCCCTTGCCGATGGTCACCCGGCCCAGCACCGTTGCGCCGGCATATATAACGACATCATCTTCAACAATCGGATGACGGGCAATACCCTTGCTCAGATCGCCATTGCTGTCGGTTGGAAAACTCTTGGCGCCCAGGGTCACGTTCTGATATAGCCGCACCCGTTCGCCAATAATCGCGGTTTCCCCAATGACCACACCGGTCCCATGATCGATAAAGAACCCGGCGCCAATTTGTGCCCCCGGGTGAATGTCAATGCCGGTCTGGCCATGTGCCAGCTCGGCGGCAATGCGCGCCACCAACGGAACCCCTAGCGTATACAGGCAATGGGCCAGCCGATGGTAGACCATGGCAAGCACGCCGGGATAGCACAACAACACCTCATCCACGCTCTTGGCTGCCGGGTCACCGGAATAGGCTGCATAGACATCGGTATCCAGCAATCTGCGTACGCCCGGCAACTTGCGTGCAAATTCCCGGGTGATCCCGACCGCCTTCTCTTCCAGTTCTGCCGGATCAGCACTGTCGTTGCGGTGCTGGTGGCGTACTTCAAGCCGCACCTGGGTCAGCAGCGTGTTTAATGCAACCCCGATGGTGTGGCCGACATAAAAGTCTTCATTTTCCTGCAACAGATCGTTCGGACCCAGACGCATGGGAAACAGCGCGCCAATCACCAGCTCCAATGCTTCGTTGATGGTATGCGGCGACGGCAGATGGCGACCGCCCATTTCCTTGAGACGGTTCTGGTCGGCTCGCCATTTGAAGCGTGCTTCGCGCAGGCCCATCACGATTTCATCGAGCGGGAAAGTCTGGGGATTGACCGAGGAAGACTCACATTTGTAAATTGGCATAGCAGTAGAACCTGTATGAAAACCGGGATAAACAGCAATAAGAATATAACTATTTTTACCACACTATTTCGATCGCGCCGGAAGAACCCTTGTGGCATCAGGGCATTTACGATCACATCATAAACCGTGATGATTTATGCGGTCGCCTCATTGTCGCTTATTGTCGCCCCGTTGCCGTTACGGCGCCGTCCGGGCTTGCAGTGCCTGTTTGTCCCAGCCTCCGCCAAGCGCGGCAATCAATTGCACGCTAGCCTGCAGACGCTGGCTTTCCAGCTGCAAGGCAGTCTGCTCCGCCGAGTAGGCGGTTGACTGCACCTGAGCCACGCTCAAATAATCGACCAGTCCGGCCAGATACTGGTTCTGGGTGATGGCCAGCGACTGGCGGGCGGCAGCGAGTGCGCGCATCTGTGCCGCCTGCTGGCGCTCCAGTACCCGCAATGTGCTGATAGCGTCTTCCACTTCCTGCAGGCCGGTCAGCACGGTTTGACGATAGGTTGCCACTTCGGCACGATAGGATGCCCTGGAGGCATCCACTGCCCCGGCGCGCGCGCCGCCATCGAGCACCGTCATGGCCAGCGCCGGGCCGAGCGACCAGAATTGCAATGGTGACGCCAGCCACTGCGCCAAGGTAGCCGTGGTGTTGCCTACGGAGCCGCCCAAAGTCAGATCAGGAAACCAGGCCGACTGGGCCACGCCGATCTGCGCGTTGGCCGCTGCCACCCTTCTTTCAGCCGCCACGATGTCGGGACGCCGCAACAACAATGTGGAGGGCACATCCACCGGAATGGCGGGCAAATAAACCTCGTAGGCGGCCGCTTCAATAGCAAACGACGCCGGTGGCTGACCGATCAGCACGGCAATGGCATGCTCCAGCACATTGCGATCCGCTTCAATGGCAATGGCAGAAGCCCGCGCACCCTCAAGCTGAGCCTGGGCGCTGACCACGTCGGCGCGGGCAGCCACACCCTGCTCATAACGGTTCTGGTTGATCTGTACCGAACGTTCGTAAGCGCGCACATTGGCCTGCAGCAGACGCTTGCGTTCATCCAGCATGCGCAGGGCGAAATATTGCTGGGCCAGGGTCGATTGCATGCTTAGACGCGCGGCAGCCACATCAGCCCTGCTAGCCTGCTCATCGCTTCTGCTGCTCTCGTATTGCCGACGCAGTTTGCCCCACAAATCGGCTTCCCATTGCAGAGATACGGAACCGTTCACCGAATTGCCGATGCCGGCGGCCGATTTGGCCCGATCACCCGACAAGCTGAAACCGGTCGTGGGAAAAAATGAAGAGCGTGACTGCGCGGTCGCTGCCACCGCCTGATCATAACGCGCCACGGCCTGGGCCAGCGTCTGATTGGAAACATTCAGGCGTCCGACCAACTCGTTGAGCAAAGGGTCCTGATAACGCTGCCACCAGCTATCGCTGGCCAGCGGTGCGCCTGGCCGGGCCTGCACCCACCCTTGGGCCGATTTGAAACTGACCCCGGTATCCTGTTGCGGGACCACGTAATCAGGCCCCACCGCACACGCCGCCAGCAGCAGCAAGGCAGCGGCCGCCGTGCTCAGGCGCAGCGGTCTGATTAAGGGTGATACGGCATTTCTGGTGTTTTTCATAAGAGAGAATTGACGACAGTTATTGACCTGGACGGGGCGTCACTTCGCGCCCGCCGGCAGGAGTGTTTTTGTTTTTGCGGCGCCGCTCGAAGGTGTGCCGCAGCCTATCAAGGTAAATATACACGACCGGCGTGGTAAACAAGGTCAGAATCTGGCTCAGGAACAAACCGCCCACAATGGCAATTCCCAGCGGCTGGCGCATTTCCACGCCGGCACCGGTGGCCAGAATCAGCGGCAACGCGCCGAACATGGCTGCCATGGTGGTCATCATAATGGGGCGGAAGCGCACAATGCAGGCGTCATAAATGGCCTCTTCGGGCGGCACATCTTTTTCCCGCTCCAGCGCGAGCGCGAAGTCCACCATGATAATGGCATTTTTCTTGACGATGCCGATAAGCAGGAACACGCCGATCAGGGCGATGACCGTAAATTCCATATTGACCATCAACAGCGCCAGCAGCGCCCCCACACCAGCAGAAGGCAACGTCGACAGAATCGTCAGCGGATGCATATAGCTTTCGTAAAGCATCCCCAGGATCAGATACATCACCACCAGCGCGCCCAGGATCAGCAGCGGCTGCTGGGACGAAGACTGCTGAAACAGTTGTGCATTACCGCCAAAGCCAGCCTGGATTTCATTGGCCGGCAGACCAATGCGGGCAACCGCATTTTCAATCGCATTGCTGGCCTGTTCCAGCGACACACCTTCGGCCAGGGAAAAGGAGACCGAATCGGACGCCATCAGGCCCTGGTGTGATACAGACAGGGGCGATGTGCCGATTTCAAACGAGGCAAAGGCTGACAGCGGCACCAGCTTGCCATCCGAGGCAATAATCTGCACCGTCTTGAGCACCTCAGGATCCTGCGCGTATTTGACATCGATGCCCATGACCACCTGGTACTGGTTCAGCGCGCTGTAAATGGTCGAGACTTGCCGCTGGCTGAACAAATTATTGAGCACACCGGCAATCGTCGCCATTTCCACATTCAGGCGCGTGGCGTTTTCGCGGTTGATCACCAGTTCAATACGCCGCCCTTTTTCCTCGGCCTCGGACTGGACATCCACCAGTTCGGGCAACGTTGCCATGGCCTGTCGCACTTGTGGCACCCATTTGCGTAGCGTATCCAGATCGCCCGACAACAGATCATACTGGTACGAGCCGGCGGAATCGCCGCCGCGACCGGCGCTAATATCCTGCTGCGGCACCAGCGAGAGGCGCGCGCCAGGAATCGTCGGCAGCGACTTGCGCATATCGTTGATAATTTCCGTTGCCGACTGCGACCGTTCGGCAAACGGCTTGAGCTGGATCAAAAAGAAACTGTTATTGCTGCCACCGCGTCCGCCCGAATAACCCGAGACCGTATCCACATTCGGGTTCTGTACAATCGCCTTGCGAAAAGCTTCCAGCTTGGGTACCGTCGCGGCAAACGAGGTGCCCTGGTCCGCGCGAAAGAACCCCTGGATCATGCCGGTGTCCTGTTCCGGAAAGAATCCTTTGGGAACCGCAATATACAGGTAGACGTTCAGCACCACGGTCGCCAGCAGCGTGAGTAATGTCAGAAAGCGAAAGCGGATGGCAAAGCGCAGCATGCGCCCGTAGCCGCTGACAAGCCGATCGAAAAACGAATCCCAGAGCCGCTGCATGCGACCTTTTTTCAGGTTCGGTTCATGCCTGAGCAACTGCGCGCACATCATGGGCGTGAGGGTAAGCGAGACAAGCAGCGACATGGCAATGGCGATCGACAATGTCATGGCAAATTCGAGAAACAGTCTGCCGATCAGCCCCCCCATGAACAACAGCGGAATAAACACGGCCACCAAAGACACGCTCATGCTGACGACCGTAAAGCCCACTTCGCGCGCACCCACCAATGCCGCGCGCATGGGGTGCATGCCGCGCTCGATATAGCGCATGACGTTTTCCAGCACCACGATCGAGTCATCGACCACGAAGCCGGTGGCAACAATCAGCGCCATCAGCGAGACCGTATTGAGCGAATAGCCCAGGAAGTACATGAAGATAAACGTTCCCATCAGCGAGACAGGTACCGAGATGGCGGGTATCAGCGTGGCGCGCAACCTTTGCAGAAACAGCATGACCACCAGGATAACCAGCAGCACGGCGATAACCAGCGTAAGCTCGGCTTCGTGCAACGTCGCACGAATGCTGGGCGTACGATCCTGCGCCACGTCCAGGTTGACTTGCGGCGGCAGCAACTGGGTCAGGTCAGGCAACATGTCTTTGACCGCATCTACCGTCTCGATGATATTGGCATCGGCCTGCCGCCGTACCAGCAGCACCACGGCCTGCTTGGTATTGTAAAAACCCTTGTTGTACAGGCTTTCTGTCGAGTCATAGACATGCGCGACATCACGCAGGCGCACGGCCGTACCGTTTTTCCAGGCAACAATGAGGTTCTCGAAATCTTTGGCATAACGCAATTGCCCGTTGGTTGCCAGTTGCCACTGATATTCGTTATTGTCCAGAAACCCCTTGGGCCGGACCGAATTGGTCGCGGCCAGCGCGTTGCGTACCGTATCCAGCGAAATGCCCATGTTGTTGAGCATGTTGGGGTTCAAATCCACGCGCACAGCCGGCAGAGAACTGCCCCCCACGGTAACTTCCCCCACCCCGCGCACCTGCGCCAGTTTCTGCGCCAGGATCGTGGATGCAAGGTCATATAACTCGCCCTGGCCAAGCAGGTCCGAGGTCAGGGCCAGCACCATGACCGGCGTCGAAGACGGATTGACATTACGGTAGGTCGGCGGCTGCTTCATGCTGCTGGGCAGCAGCGGTCGTGCCGCATTGATGGCCGCCTGGACTTCGCGGGCAGCCGTGTGCACATCTTTGTCCAGGTCGAATATCATGAAAATGGAGGTGGACCCCTCGGAACTGCTGGAGGCCATCAGGTCTATGCCGGCAATATTGCCCAGCGAACGCTCCAGCGGCGTGGCCACGCTTGAGGCCATGGTTTCCGGGCTGGCGCCCGACAAGGACGCGCGCACTACAATCACCGGCGAATCCAGTGTAGGCAGCGGCGAGACCGGCAGCAGGAAAAAGGCGACCATGCCCATCACCGCAACCGCCAGCGCCAGAAGTGACGTTGCTACCGGTCTAAGGATGAACGGGCGGGACAAACTCATATTTCTGCCTGCGCTGCCACATCGGATGGCTTCGGTTTTTTGACCAGCCGATCAAACATTAGATAAATGACCGGGGTGGTAAACAGGGTCAGCAACTGACTGCAGATCAGACCGCCCACCATGGTCAGCCCCAGCGGCTGACGCAATTCGGCGCCGGTACCGGTAGAGAGCATAAGTGGAATCGCGCCGAACAGCGCCGCCAGCGTGGTCATGAGAATCGGCCGAAAGCGCAGCAACGCGGCCTGATGAATCGCCTTGACTGGAGGCAAGCCCTGATGACGCTCGGCATCCAGCGCGAAGTCGATCATCATGATGGCATTTTTCTTGACGATACCGATCAGAAGAATAATCCCGATAATGCCGATCATGTCCAGCTCGTTGCCAGAAAGTATGAGCGCCAGCAGCGCCCCCACGGCAGCCGACGGCAGCGTTGACAGAATGGTCACCGGATGGATATAGCTTTCGTAAAGCACGCCAAGCACAATATACATGGTGAAGATGGCAGCCAGCAGTAACCATAACGTGCTCGACAGCGAAGACTCGAACGCCTGCGCCGCCCCCTGGAAACGCATTTCCACGGTCGGCGGCAAGGCAATATCGGCCTTGATCTGATTAACACGCTGCACCGCCTCAGACAGCGATGCCCCGGGCGCCAGGTTGAAAGAAACCAGGGCAGACGGGAACTGATCAACGCGCATGATTTCCAGCAACTCCTGGCCGGGTAAAATCTGCGCCAGCTGCGTCAGGGCAATCGGCGCGCCGTCGGCGGTCTTGATATATACCTGGTCAAGGTCCGCGGGATTATCGCGGAAATGCTCGGCCACTTCCATCACCACCCGGTACTGGGCGGACTGGGTAAAGATCGTGGAAACCAGGCGCTGGCCAAAAGCGTTGTACAGTGCATCATCAATCTGCGTCATGGTAATGCCATAGCGCGCCGCGGCATCGCGGTCTACTTTGACCAGGGTCTGCAGGCCATTGAACTGAAAATTGTCCGTGACGCCAGCCAGGGTCTTGTCGGCAGCCAGATGCTCAACAAATATCGGGACCCATTCGCGCAGCTGATCGGCATCCAGGCTGGACAGACTCAATTGATATTGCGTGCGCGACACTCTGGCATCAATGGTCAGGTCCTGTGCGGACTGCAAATACACTTGCATGCCCTGGACCTTGGAAGCCCGGTCTTGCAGACGTTCCATTACATCTGTGATATTTTCACGATCGGCGGTGGGCTTGAGTTCAACCTGCATCCGTCCGGTATTAAGGGTGGCGTTAGAGCCATCCACACCGATGAACGACGATACCGAGGCGACCGCCGGATCGGCCTTGATTGCGCGGGCAATCTGCACCTGACGTTCGGACATCATCTTGAAGGAGGACGATTGCGGCGCCTCAGTAATGATCTGGATCATGCCGGTATCCTGCTGCGGAAAGAACCCCTTGGGTATCCACATATACAGCAGGACCGTCAGCACAAATGTGGCCAGGGCTACCAGCAGCGTCAATGTCTGGTGCCGCAGTACAACGGTAAGCATGCGATCATAGCCATGAATGACGCGATCGATGGCCTGGCCCATAGAGCGGTGCAAGCGATTACCCTCGTACGCCGACTCGGGCTTGAGCATGCGGGCGCACATCATCGGCGTCAGAGTCAGAGAAATAACCAGTGAAATAATGATGGCAGTAGCCAGCGTAATGGCAAACTCACTGAACAGCCTGCCGATGACGTCGCCCATGAAAAGCAGCGGGATCAGCACGGCAATGAGCGAGACGGTCAGCGATATCAGGGTAAAACCGATTTCGGCTGCCCCCTTGAGCGCCGCCTGCATGGGGGGTTCGCCATCCTCGATATGACGGGCGATATTCTCGATCATGACAATGGCGTCATCGACCACAAAGCCGGTGGCAATGGTCAGCGCCATCAGCGTCAGATTATTCAGGCTGAAGCCCAGCAGGTACATCACCCCGAAGGTGCCGACAATGGACAGCGGCACCACAATCGACGGAATCACGGTGGCGCTGAAACTGCGCAAGAAGGCATAAGTCACCACGATCACCAGCAGGATCGCCATCAACATTTCATTTTGCACATGGCTGATCGATTCACGAATGGTCTCGGTGCGATCAGCCACCATATCTACCTGCAACGAGGCAGGCAAGGCCTGCCGCAACTGCGGCAGAAGCTTTTTCACATTGTCGACCACATCGATCACATTGGCGCCGGGCTGTCGCTGGATATTGAGCAAAATAGCCGGCTTATCGTTGATCCACGCTGCCTGCCGCACATCCTCGGCCGCTTCAATGGTGTTGGCCACATCCTTCAGGCGCAAGGGTGCGCCGTTGTTGTAGGCAAGGATCAGGTTGTTGTACTCGGCTGCGGTTTTGACCTGGCTATTGGCATAAATGGTCGTGCCGCGACGCGGGCCGTCAATATTGCCGGTAGGCTGGTTGACATTGGCCGCAGTGATGGCGGTGCGCACATCACTTAACGCCAGGCCATTGGCAGCCAGGGCCGTGGGGTTCACCTGGATGCGCAATGCCGGTCGTTGCCCGCCTGCAATACTAACCAGGCCAACGCCTGATATCTGCGACAGTTTCTGCGCCATGCGGGTCTCGACCAGATCGCGCGCCTCATGCAAAGGCACGTTGTCAGAAGAGATGGCCAGCGTGACCACGGGCCGGTCGGCCGGATTAACCTTGTTATACACCGGCGGCATGGGCATATCCGAAGGCAGCAGGTTCGATGCGGCATTGATTGCCGCCTGCACCTCCTGTTCGGCCACGCTCATTTGCACATCCAGTCCGAACTGCAGCGTAACCACCGACGCCCCGCCAGAGCTGGACGAGGTCATCTGCAACAAGCCGGGCATCTGGCCAAACTGGCGCTCAAGCGGCGAGGTCACCAATGAAGCCATGGTGTCGGGTCCGGCACCCGGATACAACGACACGACCTGAATAGTCGGGTAGTCGACTTCAGGCAGGGCAGAGACCGGCAGCAGGCGATAGGCAACCAGTCCGCCCAGAAATATGGCAATCATCGCCAGCGTTGTCGCCACCGGCTTCAGAATGAACATGCGCGAAATGTTCACTTGACGATCTCGACTTTGGCCCCGTTGCGCAGGCGATCGACGCCTTCGGAAACCACTTGCTCGCCTTCGTCCAATCCCTTGGTGATCTGGGTATAACCACTATCGACCACGCCCAGTTCGATCTGCCGGGTCTCTACTGTATTGTCTTTTTTTACCACATAGACATACGGGCCGCGGGAACTGTTCTGGATGGCATCGGACATGACTACCAACGCGTCGGGCACCTCGCGCACTTTTAGTTCCGTATTCACAAACTGGTTTGGAAACAGCGTTTCGTTTTCATTGGCAAAGGTGGCCTTGAGCCGGACCGTGCCGGTTGTCGTATCCACCGCGTTATCCATGGAGGCTAGCTCGCCTTCGGCCAGTTGCACCTTGTTGTCGCGATCGCGCAAAATGACCTTGAGCTTTTCGCCTTTGTAGAGCGGACCGGCCACATCAGGCAGCCAGGACTCCGGCATGGAAAACACCACTGCAATAGGCTGCACCTGGGTAATCGTGACGATCCCATCGGTAGAACCGGCAGACACCAGATTGCCCACATCGACCGTGCGCAAGCCCAGGCGACCGCTGATAGGCGCGCGCACTTTGGTATAGGTCAGCGACAAACGGGCGTCATCTACGGCGGCCTTGTTGTTCTGTGCCTGCCCCTCATACTGACGCACCAGAGATTGCTGCGTATCGACCTGCTGGCGGGCAATCGAATCCTGCTTGAACAGGGTCTGATAGCGTTGCAAGTCACGTTTGGCATTGGCCAGCAGCGCGGCATTCTGTGCCTGCGTGCCCAGCGCCTGCTGCAACGCCACTTCGAACGAGCGCGGATCTATCTGCACCAGCAGGTCGCCTTCATTGACCTTCTGGCCTTCTGTAAAGAGAATTTTCTGAATCGGACCGTCAACCCGGCTGCGCACCGTTACTGTATTGAACGCAGTGACCGTACCCAGACCACTGACACTGACGGTCAGGGATTTTTTCATGGCAGGGACAACGCTGACCGGTGTGGCGACGCTAGCCGGGCCATTGCGTCCGCCTCTTGCACTGCCTCTTGCACCGCCGCGTGCACCCTGTGCCGGCGTTGTTGCCGCCTGCTCCCCGGCGGCCGATTTGTCTGCCGACCCCTGATTGGCGCTGTGCTGCCAATAGTAATAGCCTCCACCGGCAAGCACGAGGATAATAATCAGGAGCAGCAGTTTACGGGACTTTCTATTAGTGCTTGTGGGAGCCGGCATGGATGTGACAACGCTTCTTATTCATGAAGCCCCTATTTTTACCTATTTACACCAATGCGGCATCCCTTTTGCCAGCACCTGTAATAAATCGCAACAGACCAGTTGTAACAGGAAGACGCTGGAAATCATGTGAGATCGCCGCAACCGTTGCGTTCAGACGTTGCAGAACGACATTTTGAACGCCGTTGGCGTTGTGATCAGTTGCGTTTTGTATTGATTGTCCAATTCGGAAAACCGTACCCATACCACATATTTGTTCGCGCTGATTTCAGGATAGATCAGGCGCTCGCCCGAAACCCAGACGCGCACCATCTGATAAATTTTGCCACCGAGCATTTCCTGGAATACGCCTCCTTCCTGCGTACTGGCATCGACCGGGCTGCCCGATTCGCGCAGCATTTTCAGAACAACACTGACGCCGTCGAAAAGCGGCATAAAGGGTTCGACCCATTGAGTGATCGCGCGCTGGCGATTGTCTTCGGCCGACAGTTGCCAGGCATGATAAGAAGGGATATCGATTTGCGAAGTGCCACCGGGCACCGCGAACCGGTTCTTCAGGCTCATGAGCCATTCGTTTTCGCGCGCTGCCTGGCCGATGCGACCCTTGCCCATGAGAGCAGCCGACACACGATTCAGATCGGCAATGGCTGAATCGAGCGCGTTCAGATCAATGTTCGGATGATGGCGATAGTTTTCCAGGTTGGCTTTCTGACGGTCAACGTCCTGCAGGATACCCGAGCGCACTTCCGCACGATCACATGTGTCCATAATTTCAAACAGCAAGGACAGGGCGACATGCTGATGCATGGGACTGGTACCGCTGATAAATGCAAACAGCCGCTTGAACAGATATTCAAGTCGCATCAGGGATCGGATACGCTCATTGATGGGATATTCGTATAAAACCAATTGACTGACCCTTTTGTTTTTTGATATCACATTAAGCAGGTGCTGCATGCCTGCTCACTGCTGCGGTGGATTAGGCGGTGGTAGCGCCCCTCTGGCGCAGCCATGCTGCGACGATAGACGCACCCGCTTGCCGTCCTGCTATTGTGCCTTCTGTTGCCCGATCAACTGCAGCCAGTTCTCGTGCACCTGCCGCACCCGCTCTTCAAGCATGGCAGGTGTAACACCGATACCGTTGAAAATCACCTCGTCGGCGGCGGCCAGCCGTTGCTGGCGTGACGCCTGGGTACTCATGATTTCCGTGACGGCCTGTACCGAAAGACCGCTGCGTGCCTGCACGCGCGCGATCTGTTCTGTTTCTTCACAGTCTACCACACAGATCCGGTCCATTATCGGGCGATATCTGGCCAGCGACTCAACCAGCAGCGGAATATCGTAGACCAGATAAAGCCCAGTGGCCGTCGCGGCAGCCGCCTGCATGGCCTGACCGATAAGCGGATGCAATATCAGTTCGAGCCGGCGGCGCTTGTCTGCATCCTGGAAAACCTGCTGGCGCATATAGCCGCGATCCATGGCACCATCCGCTTGCACTGCCCTGCTCCCAAATGCCCGGGCAATGGCAGGCATGGCCTGGCCACCCGGTTGGGTCAGCGACCGCGCCAGTGCATCGGCATCAATCACGCTGGCACCCCAGGCAGCGAGCAATTGTGCCACGGTGGATTTACCCGAGCCGATCCCCCCTGTCAGACCTATCCTGTACAACGCCAACCCCCGTGAAAAACAAGGCCGGGCGTGCAGCGCCTGGCCTGATCATGCAATATGTGCTGCCGTTCTCTGCCTGCAGGCAGTCGCAGGATACGTGCACGGCAAGCGCACCCAACGCCAGACAGGGGCCAAAAGCAATTGTCCGCGGGAGCACGCCGGTAATACATCGTATCACCAGAATGTACACCAGTCCTGCTAAACTGGCCACAAATAACACGACCGGTAATTGATTGTAAGGAAACCAGAGCGCCAGCACGGCAATCAGCTTGACGTCTCCTGCGGCCAGCCCCGGCGTGCCGCCACCGGCTTGAACGACCATGCAAAACAGGGCCATCATTGCCGCGCCAACAAAAACCGGCAGGGCAAAACGCAGCGCCGGCATTTGCGGCAGGCCGGCAACCTGCGCGATCAGGCCAGCGGCCAGCAGCAAAACCAGAAGGTAATCGGGTAACAAGCGCATCTGAATGTCGGCCAGGGTCAGCAACGCCAGCAGATAGAAGAACACCAGCCAGTGCAGCGCCTGACCACGGGTAAGCAGGTGCAGAAAGACCGGCACTGCGATGCCGGCCACAAGCAGGCGCATGGTCGCAAAGGCCCTGTTGTCTGCCACAATACAATCTGCCACGGCAACGTGGCCGTAGCGCCAGCGCAAACCGACGCACAGCAGTGCATATGCCGGCCAAAGGCTGAGCGCCACCAGAAGGCTGAACAAAAATTTTGCCATCCCGCCGCACCAGACAACGCTTACCGAATCACGCCGCAGGCGACATACCGGCAAGCGGTCTCGTTCACTGAGCCGGACACCATGGTATTGCCCGCCAGCGGCTCGGGGCCAGACGCCGACATCATCGCAGCATATTGCCCTGTAGCAATATGTGCCGCCTCACGGCTGACCCTATCATTCACACTGTGGTCAGGCCCATCGGAAACCCGATGGGTTGATCCGGGCAGATGGTCTAGGCACATATGGATAGTGCCGTGGTAATATGCCGCTAGTTCTGTGCCTGCCCAGGCCTGTGGCGTCGCCTTAGCTTTACCTCGAACCGGGACCCCGGTCCTGTTTAATAGGAAAAAAACTGTCATGTCTTCTGTTCCATTCCGTTTTGCGCCGGCACTGCTGTCGGCCTCCCTTCTGGTCGTGCTGGCCGGCTGCAGCAGCCCTGCGCAACAGGCAGCCGTGCCACAGGCAACCGCAAGCGATACCGCAGCAACAGAGCGTGAGACAAGGGCAACGCCTGCCTATAATAGCGGCGGACAGCTCCAGATTCCCTTTGGCACCTCGGAGCCCACACAGGCCGAGCTTCGCGCCGAACGTCAACGGCAGTCGACTACTCAGGGTTTGATTCCGGAAGGCAGAACCTATCTGGGCTCAATCCCCTGCGAAACAACTGCGTGTACGGTACAGCGCGTCACCCTGACCCTGCTGCCCGACGGCCGCTGGCGCCGGATATCGCAGCCGCTGGTCCCATCGGGTTCGGCACGGACAGACGCGGGCTGCTGGAGACCGGAACCGGGCACACCACCCATGATTCATCTGTTACCTGCCAGCGCCAACGGCAGCGGTGCCAGTGTGGCGTCGTTACGCATGCAAAGTCCCGCCAGGCTCAATGTACAGACGCTGGGAGCCAAGGCAGTGGCCAGCCGCTATACGCTAAACATACAGGCTGATACGGAATCGACCAGCGCATTGCAGAACGACACCTCGTTTTTCTGCCCGGCGCGATAATGACCAGCACATGAACGTTCGGCACAGACCATACCGTGTTCGGCACTCCTGACGGCTTAACCCTGATGATTGTCGGAAATATGTGGGTTCAGGCGGGTAAATACCTGCCGCGCAAGCTCTGTGGCGTTGCGTACATTCATTTTGCGAAAAATTCGGGCCCGGTGCGCTTCTATGGTCCGCTGCGACACGCCGAGCTCGGCGGCCGCGACCTTATTTGGCAAGCCGCGTGTGACAAAAAAGAAAACCTCTTTTTCACGCGGCGTCAGGCACTGTATGAGCACATCCAGCCCTGGCATATTTTCCCCTGTTCCCATCTTGATTCCTCGTATTACTTGTGAAGAAGGGACAAATTATAGTGATCATGCCTGCGGCCAAGAACTGTCAGCGTTGACAGTCTATGGTTGATATGCGAATTCCAGGTTATCGATCAGACGGGTTGCGCCCAGTTTCGCTGCGGTCAGTACGACCAGCGGTTCGTTGGCAATAATCTCCTGCTGCGACGGCGGGTTCAGATCATGCTGACGACGTACCGAAACATAATCGACCTCCCACCCTCGGTCAGCCAGCTGTTTGCGACCGAATGCCTCCAGCGATTCCACAGAGGTATCGCCCGCTTGCAACTGGTCGCGTACCGCCTGCAGGGTCTGATACAGAACCGGCGCTTCGGCACGTTCGCTGTCTGACAGAAAGCGGTTGCGCGAGGACAAGGCCAGCCCGCTATCCTCACGTACGGTTTCGTGAGCATAAATGGTGACCGGCAACTGAAACTGGCGACACATTTTGCGCACAATCATCAATTGCTGGTAGTCTTTCTTACCGAATACGGCCACCTTGGGTTGCACACAGGAAAACAGCTTGAGCACGACGGTCGATACGCCGGTAAAAAAGCCAGGGCGAAACTCGCCTTCCAGAATGTTGCCCAAGTCATCAGGCGGCTGAATCTTGAAGCTTTGCGGCTCCGGATACATTTCCTTGACGGCAGGTGCGAACAGCGCATAGACATCCCGCCGCTCTTCCAGCTTGCGAATATCTTCTTCAAGGGTGCGCGGGTATTTGTCGAAATCCTCGTTGGGCCCGAACTGCAGGGGATTGACAAAAATACTGGCCACAACCGGATCACCGTGCTGGCGCGCCATTTTCATCAGGGCCAGGTGACCCTCATGAAGATTTCCCATGGTAGGAACAAAAGAGGCGCGTAACTGGCCGCGCATCTGGTCTCTGAGTTCTTCAATGGTATGTACGACTTTCAATCTTGTTCCTTTGACAGGTCAGGCCACAGCCTGGCTGCTGTATGAGAGGCGAATATAAATGGGGGCGTAGGGTTCTGCCTGCGTGATTTCCAGAAGTGTTTCGCGGGCCAGTTCCAGCATGGCCAGGAAATGAACTACCACGACTGCCGCCGGGTCGCCCCCTTCCACCCGCTCAATGAACAGGTCCCGAAACTCCATGAAGCGCACGTCGGACAGGCGCCGCAGAATATGAGTCATGTGATCCCGCACCGACAACTGTTCGCGCGTAATGTGATGATGCGCGTTCAGTTTGGCCCGCTTCATGATATCAAGCCAGGCCAGACGCAGATCTTCGGCATTGACCTCGGGCAGCGCTCTCTCTGTGCTCAGATCCATGTAGGCGCGGGCGCGCTCGAAGTCGCGACCCAGCTGTGGCAATTCGTTGAGCTTGGCGGCCGCCAGTTTCATCTGCTCGTACTCCAGCAGACGGCGAACCAGCTCTGCGCGCGGATCTTCCACCTCTTCGCCGGTATCTGATTTTTTGACCGGCAGCAGCATGCGCGACTTGATCTCGATCAGCAGTGCCGCCATGAGCAGATATTCACCGGCCAGTTCCAGATTATGCTGGCGGATCTGATCCACATAGTTCAGATATTGCCGGGTCACTTCCGACATGGGAATATCCAGAACATTGAAATTCTGCTTGCGGATCAGATACAGCAACAGATCCAGCGGTCCCTCGAAGGCCTCCAGAAAAACTTCCAGCGCGTCTGGCGGTATGTACAGGTCCTGCGGAATATTAAACAGCGGCTCGCCGTACAGGCGCGCCAACGCGACCGAATCGATGGTGTCGGGTGTGGAATCCACTTCAGGAGAGACCAGCGCATTGAGCTGATCGGCAGGCACCGTCATTCGGGTATTCAGCTATTGTTCGAATATACGTAGGGCTTCTGGGGCACTTTGGCCTTTTTGAACCCATCCAGCAGGTCGGAGTCCAGTGTTTTATCCCACAGGAGTCCGCGACCCTGCCGCTGGCGCTCTTCAGTGCCAGGGTGTTCGTCCTTGTACCGTTTGATGAACTTGGTGATATCGGATTCGAAATTTTCTGCCATGATTTTGTAACCGTTGGTGTAAATAGCCGTAAACGGCTGCGTGGTGCCGCCATTTTACACCGGAATCCAGACAGGCATCCCGACCTGGGCATTAGTGCAGAATCTGTTCCAGGAAATGACGGGTGCGTTCGTGCTGTGGATGATCAAAAAACGCATCCGGCGTGTTCTGTTCCACAATGCTGCCCTGGTCCATGAACACCACACGATCGGCCACCTTGCGCGCAAAACCCATTTCATGCGTGACGCACAGCATGGTCACGCCCGACTCCTCGGCAAGATTGACCATGACATCCAGCACCTCCTTGACCATTTCCGGATCCAGCGCAGAGGTCGGCTCATCAAACAGCAGCACCTTGGGGTTCATGCACAGCGAACGGGCGATGGCAACCCGCTGCTGCTGCCCTCCCGAGAGCTGGCCGGGAAACTTGCTGGCCTGATCCGGTATGCGCACGCGTTCAAGATACTGCATGGCGCTGTCCCGGGCCTGTTGCTGCGACTGCTTCAGCACCCAAATGGGTCCCAGCGTCAGGTTTTCGAGTACGGTCAGATGCGGGAACAGATTAAAGTGCTGGAACACCATGCCCACGTTTTTGCGCACCTGTTCGATTTTTTTCAGATTGTCGGTCAGTTCTGTGCCGTCAACAATGATCTTGCCTTCCTGATGGGACTCCAGCGCATTGATGCAGCGGATTAACGTGGACTTTCCGGAGCCCGACGGGCCACAAATCACGATGCGCTCGCCCGCGGCGACGTCCAGATTGATGTCGCGCAGGACATGGAACTGGCCATACCACTTGTTAACGTTTTCCATAAGGATGATAGTTTCTGACACAGATAAACTCCAGGGTCTGGCGGCTAACGCGAATATCCCGTATCCAGCTGCGTTTCAAGCCGTTTTGAATAGCGGGACATGGCAAAGCAAAACAGGAAATAAATCAGGGAAATGAATAAGTAGGCTTCAATACTGAACCCCCGCCACACCGGATCCGACAGGGAAGCCTTGGCCGACAGCGTCAGATCGTAAATACCGATAACGACCACCAGCGACGTATCCTTGAACAGGGCAATGAAAATGCTCACCAATGGCGGGATCACGATCCTGAGCGCCTGCGGCAACACAATTTTGCGCATGGTCTGCCAATAGTTCAATCCGATAGACTGGGCGCCTTCGATCTGCCCCCGGGGGATTGCCTGCAGCCCGCCGCGGACGGTTTCTGCCACATAGGCAGAGGCGAACATGATAATGGCAATCTGCGCACGCAACAGCTTGTCAAAAGACACCCCTTCGGGCAGAAACAGCGGCAACATGACAGACGACATAAAGAGCAGACTGATCAGTGGCACGCCGCGGATAATTTCAATATACACGACGCACAGCGCCTTGATGACCGGCATATCCGAGCGACGACCCAGTGCCAGCACCACGCCAATGGGAAAGGCAAACGCAATGCCGAAGGTCGACAGGATCAGCGTGAGCGGCAGGCCGCCCCAGCGGGTATTCTCTACATAAGTGAGGCCCGCAAAGCCGCCCCACATCAGGCAGGCAACCACCGTCAATCCGGCTGCCCAGATGGCAAACAGCCGCATATTCCAGAAGCGACGCATCGCGCTGCAGACAATGACCGCCAACAGCACCAGCGTGGCCAGCAAGGGGCGCCACTGCTCATCGTAAGGATAGGTGCCGAACAGAATAAGCCGATATTTTTCCCGAATAAAGGCCCAGCACGCGCCGCCAGGTCCGGCGCGACATTCCTGGGCATTGCTGGCGGTGAAATTGGCTTTGAGCAGGGCCCATTCCACAAGGGGCGGCAGCCCCATCAGCAGCAGCCACGCGATAAGGATGGTAATCAGGATATTGAGCGGCGAGGAAAACAGGCGCGCCCGCAACCGGCCGATCATGCCGCTTTTGCCCTTGGGTGGCGGCAATGCCGCTGCCAGTTCCGGCTCCCGGGTCGTGATATTCATGGCTATCGCTCCACCAGCGCAATGCGCCGGTTATACCAATTCATGAACAGGGAAATGGACAGGCTAACGGTCAGATACGCCGCCATGACAATCAGAATACCCTCTATGGCCTGCCCCGTCTGGTTCAGTGTTGTGTTGATGATTGACACAATATCCGGATAGCCGATCGCCACGGCCAGCGAACTGTTTTTCATCAGGTTCAGATAAGTGCTGGTCAGCGGCGGAATCATGATCCGCAAGGCCTGCGGCAACACCACCAGCCGCAGTGCGCGACGACGGCTCAGCCCCACGGAGCCGGCGGCTTCCCACTGCCCACTGGGCACGGCCTGTATGCCGGAACGCACAATTTCCGCTACAAAGGCCGAGGTGTAGATAACCAGGCCGCTTAGCAGCGCCGTCAGTTCCGGGGAAATACTGGCGCCTCCGGCAAAGTTGAACCCCTTGAGTTCAGGAATGCTGAAGGCCAGTTGCCCGCCACCGAAAAAAAAGCCGGCCACTGGCAACAGGATAAAAAGCGCAAGGCCTATCGGCCACAGCGCCGTTTGTGTACCGGTCTGGATTTGCCTGCGACGCAGATAGCGGCTCGCCGCCAGGGTCAGCAACAGCGCCACCACGGCGCCGGCCACAATCCATGCCAGGCTCTCGCCTTGCACTGCGGGAAACCGCAGGCCCCGGTTCGACAAAAATACACCTGGTACCGGATGCATGGCCTGGCGCGGACCGGGCAACGTTTCCACAATCAGCGCGTACCAGAAAAAAAGCTGAATCAGCAACGGAATGTTGCGCAGCACCTCAACATATACAGCAGCCAGCTTTGCGATCAGCCAGTTTTTTGATAATCGGGCAACCCCGACCACCACGCCCAGGAGCGTGGCCAGCACGATACCGGCAAGGGAGACATAAAGGGTATTGAGCAGGCCCACCAGAATGGCGCGCCGATACGTATCGGTCGGCGAATAATCAATCAGCGACTCGCCGATGGCAAACCCGGCCTCGCGCCCCAGAAAATCGAAGCCGCTGCGGATATTGCGCACCTGCAGATTATGCATGGTATTGGACACCAGATACCAGACGCCGCCGGCCACCAGCCCGAGCACGATTATCTGATAGACGATCGAGCGAAACGTTGGATCACTCCAGGAAAAGGCCAGGCCTTTGGATTTGTTTTTCTTCATGCGTTACAGTGTCAGTCGGGGCCGGCATCAGCCGGCTCCCGGCCCTGCGATCAGGTGCGAATCAAAGGTCGAAACCACATCGTACCTGTTTTTGGCGTTCAGCGAACCGGCATGGCGTAAAGAATGCCACCATTGTGCCAGGTATTGTTCAGACCGCGTTCCAGTTTAAGCGCACTATCGGCGCCCACATTGCGGGCAAAACTCTGGCCATAATTGCCCAGCGTTTTAATGATGTTGTAGGCCCATTTTTCATCGACGCCAAGATTTTTTCCCATGCCGGGACTGATGCCCAGAATCCGCTGGATATTGGGATTGGGCGACTTGGTCATTTCATCCACATTCCCGGAGGTAATGCCATACTCTTCGGCTTCGATCATCGCGTTCAAAGTCCAGCGGATTACATTGAACCACTGCTCATCGCCCTGCCGCACCATCGGCCCCAGCGGCTCCTTGGAAAAATTCTCGGGCAGGATCTCGTATTCGTCGGGTTTTTCCATCGTGGTTCGCACCGAAGCCAGGCCGGACTTGTCGGTCGTCAGCGCATCGCAGCGCCCCGAGGCGAAGGTGCGAATCACTTCATCGAACTTGTCGATCACAACAGGCTTGAATTCCAGCTTATTGCTGCGGAACCAGTCAGTCAGGTTCAATTCGGTGGTGGTGCCCGGTTGAACACAAATGGTCGCCCCGTTCAGTTCCTTGGCGCTTTTTACGCCCAGGTCTTTTTTCACCATCACGCCCTGGCTGTCATAAAAATTGACGCCAACCCCCATCAGTCCCAGCGTCGTATCGCGGGTCAGGGTTTGCGTGGTGTTACGCGTGAGCACGTCGATCTCCCCCGATTGCAGTGCCGTAAAGCGCTGCTGGGTGCTCAGGGGCGTGAGTTTTATTTTACTGGCATCGTTGAACATGGTAATGGCGATCGCCTTGCACAAATCGACATCCAGTCCCGATGCTTCACCCTTGCTATCAATGATGGAGAAGCCCGGGATACCGGTGCTGATACCGCACTGAACAAAACCCTTGGCCTTGACTGCATCGAATGTTTTGCCGGCCTGGGCCGGCGTCGCGATGACCGTCAAAGCGCCTGCGGCCAGCAATACCGCTGTCCTGATCATTTTCATATCTATCCCCTGGAAGGAAACCGTTCCCCGTTGATAAACCCGCCGTGTACTCGATGGAAAACAGTTACTGTCTATTTTTGTTCAGCGGTTTTGTCTTCGGGTATCCTAGAGTATCCATTCACGCATTGACAATCGTAAATACCCTAATGCGTCTGCAATTACTCTAAAATGCGCATTAACAGAACCGAATTTTAAGTAACCGGATCCACATGATTCAATTCCAGCATGTCTTCAAATCCTACGGACAGGGCGCGAATATCCTGGCTGATATCAACTTCAGCATTACGCCGGGTGAATTCGTTTTCGTCTCCGGCCCGTCCGGGGCAGGCAAATCCACGCTGCTCAAGCTGATCGGCGGACTGGAAGCGCCAACGCGCGGTTCCATTATCGTCAAGGGCCAGCGCATGGATCAGATCGGCAACCGTGCAAGACCCTATCTGCGTCGCGCCGTTGGCGTCATCCTGCAAAACATGCACCTGCTGTATGACAGGACTGCTTTCGAAAACGTGATGCTGCCGCTGGCGGTCATCGGCCTGAACTCGGACAAGGCAGCCGCGCGTGCCCGAGCGGCAATCGAAAAGGTGGGACTATCGGGCAAGGAAAAACTCAATCCAATCGCGCTGTCAGGCGGCGAACAGCAGCGCCTGGCCATTGCCCGCGCCATCGTCAACAAACCAGCCATTCTGATCGCCGACGAGCCTACAGCCAACCTGGATCAGGCCAGCGCACAGAAAATTCTGGAAGTTTTCCGTGACTTCAATCGCGTCGGCGTGACCACGCTTATTGCGTCACATGACCTGGAACTGCTGCGCCGGCACGCCAACCGCACCCTGCTGATCGAACCGGGCCGCTTCAAGGATCTGGGAACGCACGCATGAAAACCTGGATAAGACATCATTTTTACGCCATGCGCATCGCCATCCGGCGGCTGCTGGCTACGCCATTTTCTTCACTGACCAATATTGCCGTAATCGCCCTTGTGCTGGCGTTACCGCTGCTGGCCAGTTCCATCCTGGTATCGATGGAGCCGGTTGCGCGCAATGTCTCGGTTAATCCGGCCATCACCCTGTTCATGAAAGCGCAGGTACCGCTGGCCGAAACGCGCGAACTGGGCGAGCAATTGCAACAGGAAAACCAGGCCTACATAGAAAAACTGGAAGTCATCGACAAAAACGATGCATTGGCAGGATTGCGGGCATCGGAATCCTGGTCCAACGCCCTGAAGGTGTTGCCCCGTAATCCCCTGCCCAATTCGATTGTTGTGACGATCAAAGCGACCGGCGATCAGGCCAGCAAAGCCCAGGAACTGGCGCAGACCTGGAGCAGCCTCCCCAATGTAGACACGGTGCAGTTCGACAGCGCCTGGGTTCAGAAGCTGGACGCCATTCTTTCCTTTACCCGCGGCGTCCTGCTGCTGCTGGCCATCGGTGTGGCCGTCGTGGTGGTGGGTACAGTGTTTAACACCGTGCGCATGCAGGCCCTGGTGCAACGGGAAGAAATCGCCGTCGCGCGCCTGGTCGGCGCCACCGAGTCATTCGTGCGGCGTCCGTTTCTGTATCTGGGCGCCCTGACCGGCATGGCTGCCGGGGTCTTATCACTTTTGCTTACCACGTTCGGTCTGGCTTCGCTCAACGGCGCCATCGCCCGACTCTCGCAGAGCTACGGCACCGATTTCGTCATCCGCCTGCCCGATGTCACCTGGCTGGCCACCGCGATTGTGCTGGTGATGATAGTCGCCGCGCTGGCGGCCCAATGGTCCATGACCCGGCACTCGCGTTTCTGATCCATGTCATTTGCCGGTACCGTCATTGATTGGCAGCGTGAACGCGGCAGGCACGACCTGCCGTGGCAGGGTAGCCGCGATCCTTATCGCGTCTGGCTCTCGGAAATCATGCTGCAGCAAACGCAGGTGGCTACGGTTATTCCGTACTATGCGCGCTTCCTTTCCCGGTTTCCCACGCTCAGCGCGCTGGCCCAGGCCAGCCAGGAAGAGGTCATGCCCTATTGGGCGGGGCTGGGCTACTATGCCAGGGCGCGCAATCTGCATCGCTGCGCCAAAGTCGTCATGGATGACTGGCACGGCTCTTTCCCTGAAAACGCCCAGGATATTGCCCAACTGCCGGGCATCGGGCCGTCCACCGCCAACGCCATTGCCGCCTTCTGCTACAACGCACGCCAGCCTATCCTGGACGGCAATGTCAAGCGTGTTTTTTGCCGCTACTATGGCATCGAAGGCGATACGCAGAAGAAAGCCACCGAAAGCATTCTGTGGGAACGGGCCTGGCAGCATCTTGAGCTCGCCCCGGCCGATGTAGATATGGCTGCCTACACGCAAGGCCTGATGGATCTGGGCGCAACCTTGTGTACGCGCAGCAGGCCCGCCTGTGAACGTTGTCCGCTGGCTGCCGATTGTGTGGCCAGGCGCGACGGCCGGCAGGCGCAGCTACCCACGGCGCGCCAGCGCAAGGTGGTCCCGCTACGCCAGGTGTGCGTATTGATTCTGGAACACAAGGATCAGATCCTGATGTATCGTCGTGCAGACAAAGGGATCTGGGGAGGGTTGCTGACGCTGCCCGAATTTGCCGACCGCCGGGCCTGTACCACCTATCTGCAGCAGGCGCTCGGCGAGCACGCGTTGCCCGTACCGCTGGCGGCATTCGAACATGTATTTACCCATTTTCGCCTGCATATCGAACCGGCGCTACTGCACGCATCTGAGCAGCCCGCTGTGCTGCCGCCCGTCAGCGATGGTGACGACCAGCCCAGCCGCTGGCAATGGGTTGCCCTGGACGCGCTATCGGATACGGCGCTGCCCGCGCCCTTGCGCAAACTGCTGACAGGCTATTTTGATGGGGGCAGCACCCACGCAAGCGACACGCCCCGCCTGTTCTGAGCTGGCGGCAAGTTGCCTGCAACGCACCAGTGGTGGTTATTCCTCGGCCCGCTCCGACTTGCGGGTGGGAACGTAATTGGAAATGCTCATCAACAGACCGCAGGCAAAACCCAGCGTGACCAGCGCGGTACCGCCGTAACTCATGAAAGGCAGCGGCACGCCCACTACCGGCAATATTCCCATAACCATCCCCATGTTCACGAACACATACATGAACAGCATCATGGTCATGGCGCCTGCCAGCAGACGGCCGAACTGGGTGCGTGCCCGGATCGTGATCAGAAATCCGCGCAACAGCAGCAAGGTATACAGCAGCAACAGGGTCACGCCGCCATACAGCCCGAACTCTTCGGCAAAGACGGCAAAAATGAAATCGGTGGTCCGCTCGGGGATAAAGTCAAGATGCGTCTGGGTGCCCAGCATGTATCCTTTGCCATATAAGCCGCCCGAACCAATCGCAATCATGCCCTGGATGGTGTGAAACCCCTTACCCAGCGGATCGCTGCCAGGATCAAGCAATGTGCACACCCGATGTTTCTGGTACTCGTGCAGAACAACCCAGTCAAAATCCGGACCGCACAGCACCGGCTCGTAGTACAGGATCAGCGCGATGGTCGCGACCCCCAGCACAAACACCGGCACAATCAGCTTGAATGACAGGCCGGCAAAATAAATGATGAAAAATCCGGTGCTCAACACCAGCAGCCCGGTCCCCAGATCAGGCTGTCGAATAATGAGCATAAACGGCACCAGCAGCAGCAAGCCGGCAATCAGAAAATCCATGACCCGCAATTCGGAGCGGTGTTTATCGAAATACCATGCAAGCATCAACGGCACGATGATTTTCATCATTTCCGATGGTTGAATGACCGTCACGCCGATATTGAGCCATCGCGTCGCGCCCTTGTTGGTAATGCCGACCAGCAGCACCGCTATCAGCATCAGCACACCAATGACATACAGTGGAATGGCGAACTTCATGATGCGTGAGGGAGGAATCACCGCCACGAACCACATGACACAAAAAGCCAGCAGAAAATTGCGCGCCTGGCTGGCAAAACGCCAGTCTGTTCCGCCAACGGCAGAGTGCATGACGGTCATGCCCAACATGCAGAAAATGACCAGGATCAGCAGCAGCGGCCAGTCAAAGGCGCGGAAGGCGCGCAGGATCAAGTCCATCAATTTATTCATTATTCTGCCTTTGTTCGGCGTCATTGCGCCCACTGCCGTTGCCTACCGGCGCAAGAATATCGGGCAAATGTTCCGGCGCCTTGTCTTCGGGGTTGACCGGCACCTCTTGCGGCACCATCACATCCGGCGACGTGTCTTCGGCAGGCTCGTCACTGTCCAGCTCCAGCACCGGCACCGAATCGACCTGGGCCGAACGCGTTGGCGAGAGCCAGTAGTCAAAGACCTTGCGGGCGATGGGCGCAGCAATGCTGGCGCCCCAGCCGCCGTTCTCGACAATCAGCGCCACGGCAATTTTTGGCTCCTTGGCTGGCGCAAAACCCATATATAGCGCGTGATCCCACAAGGTGCGCTTCAGATTGCGCGAATTGTATTTCGATCCCTTCAGACTGAATACCTGAGCGGTACCGGTCTTGCCGGCAGATTCATAGGCAGCGCCGGCAAAACTGCGCTTGGCCGTTCCGCGCCGGGTTACATCAACCAGCGCGTCCTTGACCAGCCGCATCGACGATTGGCTCACCGGAATCTGATAGTCGGGCTGCTTGACCGTTGGCGTGCGAGTCTTGCTGATGGTGTTTTCCATTTCGCTGACCAGATGCGGGCGAATATACTTGCCGTCTGCCGCCAGCGTGGACGTGGCCTGCGCCAATTGCATGATGGTAAATGAATTGTACCCCTGGCCCACCGCGACCGAAATCGTCTCGCCCGGAATCCAGCGCTGCTGGCGCGGGTCCTTGAAGGCTTTTTTCTTCCACTCGCGTGAGGGCAATATACCAATCTTCTCGTAATCCAGATCGATCCCGGTCTTGCGCCCGAATCCGAACATCAGGGAAAAGTCGTGCAGCGCATCCACGCCAATCAACGGGCCCAGACTGAAGAAGTACGTATCGGAAGACACCACCAGCGCCCGGTGCATGTTGGTCGGTCCGTAAGCCGCACCACCCGCGTTGCGAAAACGCTGGTTGCCATATTCGAAATAGCCGGGATCGGCAATACGGGCATTCGGATCACGCACGCCCAGCTTGAGCGCAGCGAGCGCCACAAAAGGTTTGTAGGTCGACCCGATCGGAAACGTGCCAGATACCGGACGATCAATCAGGGGATGCTCGGGCGAATCGGCCAGCCGACGCCAGTTTTCCACATCAATGCCGTCAATGAACAGATTCGGATCATACGAGGGCGCCGACACATAGGCCAGAACCTGCCCGTTGCGCGGGTCAATGGCTACCAGCGCACCGCGCTCGGGCACGCCCTCCTTGACAAAGCCTTTGTTGTACAGGTCTTCAACCATTTTCTGCAGGCCAAGGTCAATCGACAGATGCAGCGTATCTCCTGGTATCGGATCAATGCGCTCCAAAACCTGTACGGGCTTGCCCGATGCCGCCACCTCCACTTCTTCCCAGCCCGTCTTGCCATGCAGCACCGCCTCGTAACTGGCTTCAATCCCCTTTTTGCCGATCACATCGGTGCCACGATAATTGCCCTCGACGCCATCGCGCTCCAGACGCTCCTCGTCTTTCTCGGAAATACGGCCCACATAGCCCACCACGTGCGCGGCCGACTCGCCCTGCGGATACTCGCGCACCCAGCGCGCACGCAGATTAACATCAGGAAAACGAAAGGAGTGGGCGGCAAAAACAGCCGCTTCATCATCGGTCAGATTGCCGCGCAGCATGACTGAAGCGTAGCGCGTCGTCTGGCCCATACGCCGCTTGAAACGGCGAATATCCAGGGGCGTCAGCGGAATGACCTTGCTGATCTGGCTGATCAGTTCGTCCAGGTTTTGTACCTGGGCCGGTACGATTTCCAGCGTATAGTCCCGATAGCTGCGCGCCAGCACCGTCCCATTGCGATCAACGATATCGCCACGGCGGGGAGCGATGGGCACCAGCGCAATGCGATTGCGGTCTGCGCGTTCGGCCAGCCCCTGATAGCGTTCAACCTGAAGCACCCACAAGCGGTCAATCAGCAGCCCGAAGCAACCGAGCACGAATACCAGTGCTACCAGTACGCGCAACCGGATTTTCTTTCGTTGTATGGTGGAACGCTTGCGGAATTCGAACATAGCCCGTTTCCCGTCAGTTCAGTGTTTCGTTATCATCTACCGGTCGCAGCGGCAGCTTGAGAATCAGATCAGCCACAACCCACATCAAACCTGTAATCAATCCCGACAGCAGCCATGTCCAGCCGCCCCAGGCGCCTTGCAGCCACGCGTTCAGCAAATGGCCGGGAAATGGCGCCAGAAAAAATACGGGAAGCATCTGCAGCATCTGGCTAATGAATCCGAACTGCACCATCCTGCGCCGAAACACCATGGCGCCGAAGATCACCAGCACATAGCTGAGCGCGTGCCCACCCATGACATTGGCATCGTGCACGTCCATCAACAAACCGAAGATCAGGGCACTGGTCAAGCCGACCCCGCGCACCTGCTGCACGCACCAGAAAGCCAGGACCAGGATCAGAATATCAGGCGCCCCCTCCCATTCGCGCCACGGAAGCAGCGAGGCCAGCCAGGTCAGCACAATGGTGATCCAGGCGTAAATGGGGCTCGAACCATAGAAGTAATTGGTCCGTTGCAGGGGTTCAAGCGCGGTCAGGCTACGTTTGACCATCTCAGTTCACCCTGCCTGGCGCGGTGCTCTCCGAGGCGTCGGTCAGCGACGCCGGGATATCCGGCAAGTTGTCTGTGGGGACCAGCAGCACGAGAAAATGACGATAGCGCTCGGGATGCGCCGAAGGCACCGCACGCGCGCGCATGAAGCCTTCCGCTGAATTATTGTCGACTGCTGCAATTTTTCCGACAGACAGGCCTTGCGGGTAGATGCCACCGATACCGCTGGTCACCAGATCATCGCCGGGGCGAATATCGGCACCCAGCCCCAGATAGCGCACGTCCAGCCGACCCGTCTGCCCCGAGCCGAATGCGATGACCCGCAAGCCGTTGCGCAGCACCATGACCGGTACTGAAATTTTATTGTCGGTAATCAGGGTTGCCTCCGAAGTCATGGGTGTGACGCGGCGGATCTGGCCGACCACCCCACCCTCGTCAATGACCGGCATGCCTGGGCGAATACCGTCGTTGCTGCCCTTGGTAAGCACCAGGGTCTGGTTCAGCGGATTGACCGAAGTGTATAGAATTTCTACCGCCACCGAGGGCGTCTGCACCGTTGTCTTGACAGCAAGCAGGCGTCGCAACTGGGCGTTTTCCGCCGCCATCTGCGCGGCGTGCGTCGACAGCTGAGCCAGCTCAATGCGTTGCCGCTGGACCGCGGCGCTTTCCTGTTTGGCAATGGTAATGGCATTGGACCAGTCGTACACCTGCGTGACCGCATCGCGCGGCCACATGGCGGTTTTCTGGAACGGATAAAGCATCACGGACACCACTTTGCGCACCGGCTCGATATAGCGGGTTTGCGAATCGGCGATCATCAGGCCCACGCAAAAAATAGCCAGAAAAAAAAGTCTGACCTCTGCAGCTGGCCCGTGAGTGAAAAAACGTAATGAACTGTTTTGCTGCATAGGGCAACCGTAAACGGGAACGGAACGATCAGGAAGACAGCACAAAAGGATGCAACGGGCGCGCGCTGCATCCTTCAGACGATATTAGTCGTCAATAAAAATCTGGCCGAGCTTGTCAATATGTTCCAGCGCCTCGCCACACCCGCGCACCACGCAGGTCAGGGGATCATCGGCAACCACGACAGGGATGCCGGTTTCTTCCTGAAGCAGACGATCCAGATCCTTGAGCAGTGCACCGCCACCAGTCAGGGCGATGCCCTTGTCGGTAATGTCGGCGCCCAGTTCAGGCGGCGTCTGTTCCAGCGCAATTTTCACAGCGGATACGATCTGATTGAGCGGCTCGGTAAGTGCTTCGAGAATTTCGTTGGAAGACACGGTAAAGCTGCGCGGCACGCCTTCGGACAGGTTGCGACCCTTGACTTCCATTTCCCGCACTTCGGTGCCGGGAAACGCTGAACCAATGGTTTTCTTGATCGCTTCGGCAGTGGGCTCGCCAATCAGCATGCCATAGTTACGACGGATATAGTTCATGATGGCTTCATCGAACTTGTCGCCGCCAACGCGCACCGACCCTTTGTACACCATGCCGCCAAGGGAAATAACGGCCACTTCGGTCGTGCCCCCGCCGATATCGACCACCATCGAACCGCTGGCATCGGATACATTCAAGCCGGCGCCAATGGCTGCCGCCATGGGTTCTTCGACCAGGAAGACCTGACGCGCGCCTGCACCCTGGGCCGATTCGCGAATAACCCGGCGTTCCACCTGAGTAGAACCGCAAGGCACACACACGATAATGCGCGGGCTCATGGTAAACAGGCTGCGCGGATGCACGATCCGGATGAACTGGCGCAACATCTGTTCGGTCACGGAATAGTCGGCAATGACACCGTCTTTCATGGGCCGGATGGCCTCTATGTTGCCGGGCACGCGCCCGAGCATCTGTTTGGCGGCATGACCGACAGCCTGAATGATCTGGCGACCGTTGGAACCGCCTTCGGTGCGAATGGCGACAACCGACGGCTCATCAAGTACGATGCCTTTGCCGCGCACGTAGATCAGGGTGTTGGCCGTACCCAGGTCAATGGCCATATCGGTGGATAAAAAGCTTCTTAGAAATCCGAACATAATCGCTCAGTTTAAAAATAGGGTCAGAGGAAGGATTTGCGGAGCGCAAAAGGGCTCAACACACGGGTTTGAACGAGTGAACACGTAATCATAACGTATAATTACTTTTCGATCGCGTGATTTATTGTTTTTGCAGACTGTTTTTCCCAAACCGCTGACTATTTTCATACAACCTTCACGCGATGCATCCGGCGACTCAATTAATTTCTGAAAAACAAGCGTTTATGGCTCTTACCGAAAACGATGTGAACCGCATTGCCCGCCTCTCCCGGCTCGAACTGGATCCGGCAGAACAGGCGCAGGCGCTCACCGATCTGAACAGCATTCTTGGTCTTATTGAAAAGCTTCAGGCTGTGGACACCCAGGGGGTCGAACCGCTGGCCCATCCGCTGTCGGCCATCCAGGACATTGCCCTGCGTCTGCGCGAAGACGCCGTCACCGAAATCCCTTCCGAAACCACCCGCTCCCGGCTCATGGCCAACGCCCCGGCCCAGGAAGAGGGTCTGTTTCTAGTTCCCAAAGTAATCGAGTAACCATGACCGATATTTCCAGTTTCAGTCTGTCCGGACTGCGCCAGGCGCTGGACGGCAAACAGGTCAGTGCCGTCGAGCTGGCAGAGGCCGCACTCAACCGCGCCGGCCAGCACGCCAGCCTGAATGCATTTTTGCACATTGATCCCGAACTGACGCTCACCCAGGCGCGTGCCGCCGATGAGCGCATCGCACGGGGCGATGTGCATGCCCTCACCGGCATTCCGATCGCCCACAAGGATGTTTTTGTGACGCGCCAATGGCGCACCACGGCCGGCAGCCTAATGCTCAAGGATTATGTCAGCCCGTTCGACGCTACCGTGGTCACGCATCTGGCCAACGCCGGTGCGGTCAATATCGGCAAGCTCAATTGCGATGAATTTGCCATGGGTTCCGGCAACGAAAACTCGGCTTTCGGCGTCTGCCGCAATCCCTGGGATCCGCAGGCAGTGCCCGGTGGTTCGTCGGGCGGCTCGGCAGTGGCTGTAGCGGCCGGCATCGTGCCGATCTCTACCGGCACCGACACCGGCGGCTCTGTACGTCAGCCTGCAGCCCTTTGTGGCGTCAGTGGCATCAAGCCCACCTATGGCACGGTCTCCCGGTTCGGCATGGTTGCCTTTGGTTCCAGCCTGGATCAGGCCGGCCCGCTGGCCCGTCACGCCAAAGACCTGGTTACCGTACTGGATACCATCAGCGGTTTCGACCCCATGGACTCCACCAGCCTGCAGGACTGCCTGGGTACGCCCAATGTCGCAGGACGTGTGCAGCAGGCCTTTGACAAGGCAAGCGCCGGCTACCGCGAAGGCGGGGTCCGGCCACTGCAGGGGTTGCGCATCGGGGTCCCGCGCGAGTATTTCGGCGCCGGCCTCAACAGCGAGGTTGCCGCTGCCGTGGAAGCGGCACTGGTCGAGCTTGAGAAACTCGGTGCGGTCAGGGTGGCCATTTCCCTGCCCAATACTGAATTGGCCATTCCCGCCTATTACGTCATTGCCCCGGCCGAAGCATCCAGCAACCTGTCCCGCTACGATGGCGTGCGCTACGGGCATCGTGCCACCGCCTATCGCAATATCGACGAAATGATCAGCCGCTCGCGCGCCGAAGGCTTCGGCGCCGAAGTCCAGCGACGCATTCTTATCGGCTCATACGTACTGTCTCAGGGCTACTATGATGCCTACTACCTGCAGGCGCAGCGTATCCGTCGATTGATCGTGGATGATTTTCACCAGGCGCTCAGCACTCAGTGCGACATCATTGTCGGGCCGGTTACCCCCGATGTTGCCAAGAACATTGGCGACAACAACGAGGATCCGACCGCCGACTGGCTGGCCGATATCTATACCCTGGGCGTCAGTCTGGCCGGCCTGCCGGCCATGTCGGTCCCTTGCGGTTTCGGTCGCAACGGCACACGCCCGGTCGGCCTGCATATCATTGGCAATTATTTTGACGAAGGCCGCCTGCTGGCCGTAGCCGACTGCTTCCAGCAGCACACAGACTGGCACACACGCACACCGGATATCCAATCATGAAGTGGGAAATCGTTATCGGACTGGAAACCCATACCCAGTTATCAACCCAATCCAAAATTTTCTCGGGCAGCAGCACCGCCTTTGGCGCGGCGCCCAACACCCAGGCCAACTGTGTCGATCTGGCCCTGCCCGGCAGCCTGCCGGTCATGAACCGGGGCGCAGTCGATCGCGCCATCCGCTTCGGCCTGGCGGTCGGCGGCACCGTGTCGCCCCGCTCCATCTTCGCGCGCAAAAACTATTTTTATCCCGATCTGCCGAAAAACTACCAAATTACCCAATTTGAAATTCCGGTCGTCGTGGGCGGCAAAATCCGCTTTTTTGTTGGCGATGAAGAAAAAACCGTCAACCTGACGCGGGCGCATCTGGAAGAAGATGCCGGCAAGTCACTGCATGACACCTTCAAGGGCCCGCAGGGCGAACCGGCCACCGGCATCGATCTGAACCGCACCGGCACGCCGTTACTGGAAATCGTAACCGAGCCGGAAATGCGTTCCGCTGCCGAAGCGGTCGAATATGCAAAAACCCTGCACGGCCTGGTGGTCTGGCTGGGCATATGCGATGGCAATATGCAGGAAGGCTCGTTCCGTTGCGACGCTAACGTCTCGGTGCGGCCGGTCGGACAAAAAGAATTCGGCACACGTACCGAGATCAAAAATGTCAACTCTTTCCGCTTCCTGGAGCGCGCCATACTGTTTGAAGCCCGCCGGCAGATCGACGTTCTGGAAGATGGCGGCACCATCATCCAGGAAACCCGGCTGTACGATGACGTGAAAGACGAGACACGCAGCATGCGGACCAAGGAAGACGCGCACGACTACCGTTATTTTCCTGACCCGGACCTGCCGCCACTGATTATCAGCAACGAATGGATCGAACAGGTCCGCGCCGACATGCCCGAGTTGCCCGTATTGCGACGCGAGCGCTACGAAACCGAACTGGGCCTGCCCGCTTACGACGCAGCACAACTGACCGTCACCCGCGGCGTTTCCGACTTTTTCGAAGCGACCATGACGCGCCTGCCTGCCGAACAGGCCAAGCTGGCATCCAACTGGATCATGGGGGAACTGGCCGCATCCCTGAACCGGGAAGAGCGCGAGATTGCCGACAGCCCGGTCACGCCAGAAGATCTGGCCAGACTGGTTCAGCGTGTCGCCGACGGCACATTATCGAACAAGGCAGGTCGCGAGGTGTTTTCCGCTATGTGGGCCGGTGAACATGACCGCGATGTCGATGCCATTATCGAGGCGCGCGGACTCAAACAAGTGAGCGACGCCGGGGCCATTGGCACACTGATCGATGAGGTGCTTGCTGCCCATCCCGCCATCGTCGAAGAATACCGCGCCGGCAAACAGAAAGCCTTCAATTCATTGGTCGGTCAGGTCATGAAAGCCGGCAAGGGCAAGGTCAATCCGGCTCAGGTCAACCAAATGCTCAAGGAAAAACTGGGCTGACCGTTGTTGAACCTGCTGCAGTCTGGTCCGGCAACCGACCATTGCAGCAGACATCTGCGGCACGCGCCGCAGATGCCTCACGGCTTATTGCAGTATTTCAGCTGGCAATCCCGTATTTGGTCCGGTAGGCCGACACCGCGGCCTGGTACTGGGCAAACGTTGCATCCTCATCAAGCAATTGCATGATATCGTCAAGCGATGCGATGCTGATGACAGGCATCCCGTACTTCTGTTGTACATCCTGCACTGCAGAATGGGCCGACAACGCATCATCGGCGCCGGCACGCTCCATCCGGTCAAGTGCAATAAGCACGGCGACAGGCGTGGCGCCGGCCGCGCGAATAATTTCCACGGATTCGCGCACCGACGTACCGGCGGTAATCACATCATCAATGATCACGACGCGTCCCTGCAGCGGCGCGCCCACCAGCGTGCCGCCCTCGCCATGCGCCTTGGCTTCCTTGCGGTTGAAGGCAAACGGCACATCGGCCGCCTGCGCCCCCTGACCAGCCAGCGCGATGGCCGTGGCCGCCGCCAGCGGAATACCCTTGTAGGCAGGGCCAAACAACATATCGAAGCCCTGTCCGGAATCGAGCAATGCCTGCGCATAGAACCGACCGAGTTCACCGACCGATCTGCCGGTGTTGAACAGGCCGGCGTTGAAAAAATAGGGACTGAGGCGCCCGGACTTTACTTTGAACTGGCCAAAGCGCAAGACCCCTTCCTGCGAGGCGAATCGGACAAAATCAAGACGGTTCTGAGAAGACATGGTGTTCCTGCTGAGATAACGATATGTTGTAGACCCCGCAATGATAAAGCAAGCGCGCCCTACGGCGCCATGGCTGCAGAGAAAAAATCAATAAAGCTGCGCACTTTGCCGGTCTGGTATCGGCGACTGATGTAGCTGGCAAAAATATCCAGCGGCGGGCTGTCATGGTCGGGCAGCAGGCGCAGCAGGCGTCCCTCGCGCAGATCTTCCTCCACCAGCCAGGCGGGCAGCATGGCAATGCCCATGCCGGCCAACACCAGTTCGCGACTCAATGTCGTGTCGTTCAACTTCATCATGCCATGCAGCCTGAACTTCATCAGGCCTGCAGGCCCCTGCAGCATATAATCATTACGATCGCGATAATTGGGCATAACCGCCCCGTATCGCTCAAGATCCTGTACAGACTGTGGCTTGCCCATGCGACTGATGTATTCCGGACTGGACACCAGCATCAGCCTGACCGTTCCGATCTTGCGCACGATCAATTGCGGTTCCGGCTCATGCGTAACCCGTATTGCCAGATCCATCCCGGCCTGGGCAAGTTCGATCTTGCTATTGGTCAGGTAAAGATCCAACACCACCCTGGGATAGCGCTTCTGGTATTGCACCAGCAATTGGGCAATACGGTTGCTGGCAAACCACACCGGCGCGGTGACCCGCAGCACACCACTGGGCTCGCCCTGGCGATCACCCAGCGCTGCTTCAGCCTGATCCAGTACGTCCAGGGCATCAACACATTTGTCATAGTACAACTGGCCGGCCTCCGTCAGGCTCAGCCTGCGGCTGGTGCGATGCAACAGACGCGCGCCCACCTGCTGCTCCAGATGCACAACATGTTTGCTTGCCATGGGATTGCTTATCCCCAAATGACGGGCGGCAGCCACAAAACTGCCGGCACGCACCACTTCACAGAACACCTTGATACTCAGTAGCGTATCCATACAAAAACTCCGTCATATCCAGCGCAATTGCATATCCGAGAGCGGTCGATTGCACTTTACCGTCGCAAATATGCTGCATTTATCATTTCCTATCAAGAAATGGTTTATTAATAATATCAGCATATATTTCCTGATTAAATACGATTACACTGTTTCATACCTTATCCGATACGGTAGCAGCCCTGCGAGTTCATTGTTCAATTGTGATTTTTTGCAATTACCGATAAAGTCATATCAGGCATCCGCCGTATCGATTATTTACCTGACTTAAGGATTAATCATGAAAACAGACCATCTGGTTCCCTACGCCCTTGCCCTGCTCCGTATCGTGTCCGGCTACACTCTGGTGTTGCATGGCACTGCCAAATACTTCCATGTCCCTCACATTGAAATGTTCGACAACCTGCAGGCATTGTCCATGCCCGGCATCGCCGGCATGATCGAACTGGTTGCCGGGATTTTGCTTATTCTTGGTCTGTTCACCCGTTCCGCAGCGTTCATCGCTTCTGGCATGACAGCAGTTGCCTATTTCTACGCTCATGCGCCTCAGGGCAATGCGCTGTTCCCGCTCATGAATGGCGGTGAAACCGCTGTGCTTTACTGCTTTATCTTCCTGTTCATCGCGGCGGCCGGCCCTGGCACCTTCAGCATAGATAGCAGCCGCAAAGCCTAAAACGGCCTTCCGGCCCACATACGCCCGGGCGCAGCCGGTCCCGACTGCGCCAAGCCTGCAGGATCATCAATGACCATCAGCGCGCCGGGCCACTGCATCCGCTCCCCGCAAGGGGTAGCGCAGCAAGATTCTCTTTCCACTTTTCGATTTTTACGCCCTGCCATACGGGCGTGTACACCCGCGGCCATATGCTGCCCGGTACGACGCAGCAAGACATCCTGCACAACGCAAGATGAGCAATTTGCTCGCCTGTTCATTTAAGCTTACGGAGATGATGATGACAATGCCAGTTTATTTTATTTCGCACGGTGGCGGCCCCTGGCCCTGGGTTGAACAATGGAAACCCATGTACACCAAGTTGCATGACTCGCTGCAGCGCCTGCCTGCACAGCTGCCGGCAACGCCAAAGGCTGTGTTGATGGTATCGGCCCACTGGATTACCGATGAAATCACCGTGAGCACCGCCGCGCAACCGGGCATGCTATACGATTACTATGGCTTTCCCGAGCATACCTATACGGTGCAATATCCTGCGCCTGGCGATCCGGCACTGGCCGCGCGCGTACAAACATTGCTACAGGCCGGCGGCATTGCTGTTGCACAGGACGCCGAGCGAGGCTTTGACCATGGTGCATTCGTACCCATGGCTGTGGCCTTTCCCCAGGCGAATATTCCCATGGTGCAGCTTTCCATCCGCAAGGATTATGATCCGGCATTTCATCTGCAATTAGGTCAGTTGCTGGCGCCGCTCAGGGAAGAAGGCGTGCTGATTATCGGCAGCGGCCTGAGCTATCACAATCTGCGCCTTCTGGATGAGCGTGGCGCGCAGCCATCTGCGCAGTTTGACGCCTGGCTGCGGCAGACTGTCGTGGACAGCAATCCCGAGCAACGTGCAACTGGCCTGCTTCACTGGGAACAGGCGCCCTCGGCCAGATTGGCTCACGCCCACGAAGACCACCTGATTCCCCTGATGGTCGCCGTCGGCGCCGCGCAGCACGATCCGGCCGAGCTGTCATACCACGAAGCACATGCCTTTGGTTCCATCACGGCATCCAGCTTCCGCTTCAGCCAGACACCCGTTTAAGCAGACTGCGCGACCGGGGAACGGCCATGATCAATGGCAAGAAGGCGTTTCCTCGGTCAATGAACAGGACCAGGCACCAATCGCTTGCCAAATGCCTTGCCGATCTCCACAATACGGGTTTGCCCGAGCGAACTCCCCTGACATGACACCGCGACAAAAAGGCCTGACCAGCGCGCACATCGCCGCCGTTTTTTTCGGACTCACCGGCGTATTGGGCCATGTAATTCACGCCAGCCCCATGACCATTACATTCGGTCGGGCCCTGTTTGCCGTGCTCGCGTTGTTTGCCGTTGCACTGTGCCTTAAAACCTCGATCGTGCGCGGCCTCGACCGCCGCAGCTACGTGTCCCTGTTCTGTTCCGGGCTGGCATTGACGATTCACTGGGTGACCTTTTTCATGGCCGTCAAAACGGGCGGTATTGCCATTGCCACCCTGGGCTTTGCCAGTTTCCCCGCCTTTATTACGCTGCTGGAGCGACTGGTGCTCAAGGACCAGGTCAATCTCATGGACTGGATTCTAGTGGTATTGGTGATCAGCGGGCTGATTCTGGTGACGCCCGCCATAGACCTGAACAATGCAGGCACCATCGGCCTGTTCTGGGGCGTGATCTCGGCCATTACCTTTGCCGCACTTGCCCTCATCAACCGCACGCTTGGCCGGCTCAACGCCATACAGATTGCCTTCTGGCAGAATCTGGTCGTATTGGTTCTTTGTCTGCCGCTGGGGCTGGGGGGCATGGCCATGCTGTCCGATAGCAGCCTGCTATGGCTGATCGTACTGGGCGTGATCTGTACCGCGCTCTCGCATTTTCTGTTTGTCCATAGCCTGCGCACCATTCCGGCCCGCAGCGCCGGTCTTATTATTGCGCTTGAACCCGTTTATGCGATCGCCTTTGCCATGGTATTGTTCAACGAACAGCCCACGCTGAAAATGGCGCTGGGCGCAGTACTGATCATCATGGCGGCGATATGGCCACGCAAGCAGGCCGGACACGCTGCCTGACCCGGGTACCGTCCCGACCGGGCAGTCACCGCCGATCAGCAGCACCAGCGGATCGGCCATGGCGCCGGCGTCCTGAAGCGCCCAATATTCCTGATGACGCAGTCGCTTCGACCCATGAGCCGTCATGGCAACGGCATAGTTATTACATAGGTCATCAACGCCACATGCCACCGACACATAGCCTGCCTCCTTCCCGGCTGATTCGAAGCGCCCGCAGTGCTGGTGATAACGGTTTGCTGTCGTGGTGAACATGATCGCTTCGGCGCCAATCCTGTGCTGGTGCAAACAATGACTGGTGATCAGCGATTGTGGCGATCCCGCCTCAGCCGCTACAATAGGGCTTGCGCTGATTCATCAAAAAGGATTTCCCGTGCTTCGTGTAACCTCACTCAATGTCAACGGCCTGCGTTCCGCCTTCCGCAAGGGGCTGGCCCAATGGATGGAAAATCATAATGCAGATGTCATCTGTCTGCAGGAAATCAAGATCCAGGATGCGGACCTCATCGACGATCTGCGTCACCCGCTCAATTACACCGGCTACTTCTGCCATGCAGAGAAAAAAGGCTACAGCGGCGTGGGTTTGTATGTGAAACACGATGCCAATGTCAGTGCCGGCATGGCCTGCGATGAATTCGATCGTGAAGGCAGGATCCTGCGTGCAGACTTCAAGGACCTGACTATCATCAGCGCCTATCTGCCTTCGGGCTCCAGCGGAGATGAGCGGCAGGCCGCCAAATTCCGTTTTCTGGAGCATTTCGGGCCCTGGGTCGACGCCATGATGGAAGATCACCGGAAAACCGGCCATAACTACATTATCTGCGGCGACTGGAATATTGCACACCGGGAAATTGACCTGAAGAACTGGAAAGGCAATCTAAAAAATTCCGGCTTCACGCCCGAAGAACGCGCCTGGATTTCAGATGTGTTTGACCGCCGCGGCTTCGTGGACGTTTTTCGCAAGATCAACGAAGAGCCGGACCAGTACACCTGGTGGAGCAATCGCGGCCAGGCCTGGGCAAAGAATGTAGGCTGGCGTATCGATTACCAGATCGCCACGCCAGGCATTGCCGAAAAAGCCATCGCCACCTCCATTTACAAGGATGAACGTTTCTCGGATCATGCCCCGCTGACCATCGATTACGACTGGAAGTTGGAGCCGGTAGCGCGCGACTGACCGGCAAACCGGGAGCGGCCTTGCCGGCTGCTCCCTTCAGGCCATCTGATCGACCTCAATCCATATTGCGGACGCGATTGACCTCGCGCTGATTGACACCGCCCGATTCATTACCCCAGGTATTGCGAATGTAAGTGGCCGCTGCCGCAATTTCCAGGTCACTCAGGAAATGGCGGAATGGCGGCATGCCGTAAGGTTGCGGGGTTTGGGCCGTCGTGGGCGTAAACCCGCCGTCCATGATCACACGCAACAGTCCCGTCACATCCCGCCCGCGCACCAGGCTATTGCCGTCAAGTGCAGGCCACGCCTGTGCCACACCCTTGCCATCGGCCTGATGACAGGCAGCACAATACTGTCCATAGATTTTTTTGCCCATGGAATACAGCGTATCGTTGACCTGGCCGCTGCGCTCGCTTTTCAGGCCGACTGCAGGCAATGACTTCAGATATACAGCAATATCGGAAACATCCTGCCGGTTCAGATATTGAACTCCACGCAAGGCTTCACTCATCGGACCAACCACGGCCCCATGCGCCGAGGCGCCGGTCAATAACAAGTGGGCAATATCCTGAGCACTCCATGCTCCCAGGCCACCATCGGTATCGCCGGTCAGTGCGGGCGCATACCATATGCCATCTGTCATTTTGCCACCCTGCAGGAAACGGTTTTGATCCAGGCCTCCCAGGCTATCGCGTGGCGTATGGCATTCTGCACAGTGCGCCACCCCCTCCACCAGATGCCTGCCGCGTACCAGCGCATCCTCCGACGGCTCGGTGCGCGCCACGGCATCAGCCGGCCGGAAATACAGCGCTCGCCAGAACGCCAGCAGAAAACGCATATTGAACGGCTGCTGCAGCTCATGAGCGGGCGCCTGGCGATCGCTGCCCGGCAAGGTTTTCAGATAACTGTAAATGGCATCGGTATCGGCGCGGCTCAGATGCGAATAACTCTGGTATGGAAAGGCCGGATACAGCAACGAGCCGTCCGGCGCCTTGCCGTTGTGCAGTGCATGCCAGAAATCGTCGGCGGTCCAGTTGCCGATACCGTGTTGCGCATCGGGCGTAATATTCGGTGCAAAAAAAGTACCAAACTCGGTCTTCAGAGCGCTGCCACCGGAAAATTCCGGTTTATCCACTGCGGTGTGGCACCCGACACAATTGCCGATCTGAGTCAGATATTTTCCCCGTGCAATCACCGCCGCCGGCGCGTCGCCCTCAGGCAATGCGGATGCCACCTGTGGACCATCGCGTGAACCCAGCCAATAAATGAGACCGGCCACAACCAGGCCAATCACCACCAGGGCAGCAAGAATTCTTGAAAGCCATTTCATTGCGGCACTCCCGACACGGTCTGAATCCCACAGGTCACCGGCGTTTTGGCCGATTCATTAATCGTTCCGGGCAAACGGGGATCCTGGCTGGCCAGCCATGCCGAAACCGCCTGTACCTCGGCCGAGGTCATCTTCCTGGCGATATCGCCCATGCAATCGGGGTCCACGGAATGGCGGATGCCATACTGCCAGGCCCCCATCTGCGCCGTAATATACTCGTTGGTCAGGCCGGTCAGCCCCGGGATGCCCGGCTGCATGCCCTTCAGATTATCACCGTGACAAGCCACACAGGCAGGAATGTCGCGCTCGGCAGCACCGTGGCGAACCAGTTGTTCACCCTGCTGCAAAATAAGCGGCGATACGCGCGGCGGGGTCACTGTTTCGTACTCGGGTGTCTGCTTGCTGAACCAGACTGCAATTTCATACAAGTATTCATCAGACAGGGTAACCAGCAGCCGTTGCATCGGCAGATATTCACGACGCCCCTCGCGGAAACGCAGCAGTTGTTGATAAAGATATTGCGCAGGCTTGCCAGAGATACGAGGATAGAAGGCATCAGCCCCCTGCACCCCGGTGGCGCCATGACACATGGTACAGGCTGCCAGCCTGGCTTCCAGGGAGCCGGGCGAACCCAGCGGAATGCGGTTGTCACCGTTGACCGGTTTGGCCGGCGCAGCCGGTGTCGCTTTGGGTGATGTAGCCGGAAACTGGGCGTCCGGTATTTGCCCAGGGTCGGCCTGCGTGCCGCGAGTGGTCGACATGCTGTTGGTTGGCTGGCCACCCGCAGCAGGTTCCGGCTGAGTAGGCGTCTGTGCCATCGCCGAGGACAGCACCAATATGCTGCACCATGGCATTGCGGTTTTCAGCACGCCCCTTAAAGTAGAGTTCATCATTCGTCTCGTTCAAGTGCCGGTCTCGGGCGCCGGTGACGGATCTTTTTCCAGCGCCTTGATTCCGGCACGCATAAACCACAGGACCAGCAGTCCCGGCAATGCAATAAAGAAGGTAAATACAAAAAAAGCGGGCCAGCCATACGCCTCTACAATCGGCGGCGTTAGCGGCCCCGCGATAAATACGCGACCAACGGCCGACAAGGCGGACAACAACGCAAACTGGCTGGCGGTAAATTGCACATGGCATAACGCCATCAACAGGGCGACAAACGCAGCTGTCCCCAGGCCGCCACAGAGATTCTCGAAACCCACGCCCAGCGCCATCAAAGGCAGGTTCTGCGGATGCAGTGCGATCAACATATACATCAAATTGGACAGCGCCTGCAACAGACCAAAAAACATCAGGGAGCGGTAAAGCCCCAGTTTGCCCATGATGCCGCCACCGATAAGCGCGCCAACGATGGTTGCCACCACCGCAAGAATTTTATTGACGGTGCCGACCACTTCCGGCGAAAACCCCGCGCCGCGGATCAGAAACGTCGTCGACAGCGCACCGGCAAAGGCATCGCCCAGCTTATACAGCACAATCAGCGCCAGAATACTAATGGCGCCCTTGCGCGAAAAGAACTCCTGGAACGGGACGGTGAACGCATCATATAAGGTGCGCGGCGCGACATTGGCTCCTGCGGCCTCGGGCTCAGGCGCCAGCCAGGTCAGCAACGCAGCGCCGAACATCAGCAAGCCCATGAAGATATACATGCCGCTCCAGCCCATCCAGACGGCAGCCAGCCAAATGGCCAGCCCGCCCGACACAACCATACCAATGCGGTACCCCAGTGTCCGTATCGCCGCCCCCGCTGCGCGCTCCTCATGGCGCAGCACATCGGCACTGTAGGCGTCAAATGCAATATCCTGGGTTGCCGACAAAAATGCCACCAGCGTGGCCAGCGCCGCCAGCCAGAACAGCGAGCGCGACGGATCCAGCAGGCCCATGCCGCAAATGGTCAGGCCCAGCAGGATCTGCGACAAGGCCATCCAGCCGCGACGTCGTCCCATGAAGGGCGGCACATAGCGGTCAATAAAAGGCGCCCACAAAAACTTGAACGTATAGGCGGCGCCCACCAATGTCAGAAAACCAATTTCGGTAAGCGGCACATCTTCGACCGTGGCCCAGGCCTGCAATGTTCCGCCGGTCAGCGCCAGCGGCAGACCGCTAGCCAGGCCCAGCAGCAACAGCGGATAGACTCGCGGACTCAGGTACGGACGGATCAGATTTATCATGGCGTGGGCTTTCTATCGGTCTCGAAATGATAAACCGCCAGCGTACTGCGCAGACTGGGCAACAGGGAAATCTCGGTTTCTTCCCGGAAGGTGGCGCGCTCCAGGATCCGGAATCCAAGGCGCGCGGCCAGGTCCTCAAAATCTTTCAGCGTACATAAATGGATATTGGGCGTGTTATACCACTCATAGGGCATCTGGCCGGTAACGGGCATACGTCCGGTCAGGATGGACAAGCCATGCGTCCAGTGACCGAAGTTGGGGAACGACACCACGCCATAGCGCGCAACGCGTCCCATTTCCCTCAGAATGTGTTCGGTGTTGACCACCGCCTGCAAGGTCTGGGAAAGCACAACCGTATCGAACTGCCGGTCATCGAACATGGCCAGCCCGTCATCCAGATCCTGCTGAATAACGCGTACTCCTTTATTGACGCAGGCGATGACCTGGGCATCTTCCTTTTCCACGCCCACTGCCGTGACGCCGCGCCGACTCTGCAGATGGGCCAGCAGCATACCGTCGCCGCAGCCCAGGTCAAGCACCCGGGAATCGTCACGAATCCAGCCGGCAATGCGCAACAGGTCGGCGCGTACTTTTTTTTGCTCTGTCGTACTCGTCATGCTGCTTCCTGGTCAAGTTGCACCGCCGTCAGATTCAGGCTGTCGGCAATGCGCTGATAGTAAGCCCTGACCACCGCATGATAGCGCGGGTCGTCCAGCAAAAACGCATCGTGTCCGTGCGGCGCGTCAATTTCGGCATAGGTAACCGGCTGCCCGTTTTTAAGCAGCGCCTTTACCAGTTCTCGCGAACGCTCTGGCGGAAAGCGCCAGTCGGTAGAAAAAGACACCGTCAGAAATTCGGCCTGTGCCGGGCGCAGAGCCTCGGTCAGGTCGCCTCCATGTTTGCTGGCCGGATCGAAGTAATCCAGCGCCCGCGTAATCAGCAAATAGGTGTTGGCATCGAAATACCGGGAAAATTTCTCGCCCTGGTAACGCAGATAGGACTCGACCTCGAACTCAACATCATAGCCAAACCGGAACTGCCCATCTGCTGTCGGATTGCGTTTTGCACGCCCGAATTTTTCTGCCATATCGTCATCGGACAGATAGGTGATATGCCCCACCATGCGCGCGACAGACAGGCCGCGTGCGGGCACCGTATTGTATTCGTAATAATTACCGCCATGGAAATCGGGGTCGCTGATAATCGCGCGCCGCGCCACTTCATTAAAGGCAATATTTTGTGCCGACAAATTGGTAGTGCTGGCGACCACCACACAATGGGCGATGCGCTCGGGCAACTCAATGGCCCAGCTCAACGCCTGCATCCCCCCCAGCGACCCCCCCATGACCGCAGCAAACCGATCGATGCCGAAGTGATCGGCGACCCGGGCCTGGGCCCTTACCCAGTCCTCGACCGTCACGACAGGGAAGGTTGATCCCCAGGGCTTGCCCGTCGCCGGGTCGATTGAGGCCGGCCCGGTCGAGCCAAAGCAGGAACCCAGATTATTGACGCCGATGACAAAATAGATATTGGTGTCTACCGGCTTTCCCGGTCCGACCATATTGTCCCACCAGCCTACGTCTTTTGCGTCAGTGGCCGATACGCCGGCAACATGATGCGACGCATTGAGCGCATGACAGACGAGAACGGCATTGCTGCGCTGGGCGTTCAGCGTACCATAGGTTTCCACGGCGAGCGTGTACGACGGCAGCACCTGGCCACTGCTGAGCATGAGCGGTTGGTCGAACTGAAGAAATTGGGGCGTAACCACGCCCACAGACTGCTGTGAAGTAGAATGTTGTGAGACCATACGGACCTTTTTAGCGGGATTTTTGAGGCGCCCGCAAGCGGATCAGACAAATCGGCGCCGACCTTTACAGCATTGTATCATTTTAAAAATAAGCAGACAGGTCGCTATCGGAGCGTCATGCCGTTCAGGAATTCGTCGGCAACCGATTCTTTTAGCGTGTTGTCCTGACCGGCCGCATAGGCCTGGACAATCACGCCACTGCCCGCAAATACCTTGACGTAGACGCTGGCATTCTCGTTGCCCACCGCTTTTCTGAAAGTAAGCTTCTGCCCGAATGGCGGCAACGGCTCGGGCACCGGCTCATTCATGCTGGCGTATACCGAGCGCAGCAGTGCCTCACCCGCCTTGCGCGTACTGGCCTCATCCTGCTTTCCCTCTGGCAGCAAGCTGTAGACAACCGCAAATACCTGATCGTCCACCAACGCCATGTCCATGGTGAACGGATATTGCACCCCTTCGATTTCCGTGGTGCGCGACTCGCTGCGCGGCTTGTCAGGGAAAATCGCCTGCACCCGCCCGCCAGCGGTGGACACTTCGCGCCAATCGTACTTTGGCGAACAACCTGCCAACAAAACCATGAAAAAAACAAGAGCCAGACGTTTGATCACCTGCACCACCCAAATTAATTAATTCGAAACAAACCGTTTAAAACTGAAAAGCTGCCGAACTCCCTTAAAATCAGCAATTATTGATTTCAGAGATATCTCAGGACGACTTGTGCAGCGCATGACCACACTACAGCAGCATCGAGACTCGCTAACTCATATTCTACGCGGAATTGAACGCGAAGGGCTACGGATCGACCGTGATGGCGCGCTCGCCACCACGCCGCACAGTACCCTTCTGGGCTCGGCCCTGACCCATCCGAACATCACAACGGATTATTCGGAAGCGCTGATCGAGTTGATTACCGGAACTCATACTTCAGTGGATGATCTGCTCGAAGAGCTGACCGACGTACATCGCTTTGCTACCCGCCAGTTTCCTTCCGAAAGCATCTGGATGCAATCGATGCCTGGGCATCTGCCTGCCGACGACCAGATTCCCATTGCAACTTACGGAAAATCCAATAGCGGCATGCTGCGCCATGTATATCGTCGCGGACTGGCCGAGCGCTATGGCCGCACCATGCAATGCATTGCCGGCCTGCATTACAATTTTTCACTACCCGATTCGCTGTGGCAGGTTCTCGATCTCGAGGGCACAACCGAGACCGAGCGCCAGTCTGTCGGCTACATGGGACTGATCCGCAATTTCACTCGTTATAACTGGCTGCTCATGTATCTGTTCGGTGCCTCGCCGGCAGTCCCCAGATCGTTCCTGGGTGACCGGCCTAACCCCTTGCGCGAGCTGGATCACGACACGCTGTACCTGCCCTACGCCACCAGCCTGCGCATGAGCGATCTGGGCTACCAGAACGATGCCCAGGCCGGGCTGAAAATGTGCTACAACGACTTGTCCACTTTCATCAGGAAAATGTATCATGCCGTCACGCAACCCTGGCCTGAGTACCAGGCGCTGGGCACCCATCGCGACGGTCAGTGGATTCAACTGAACACCAATGTACTGCAGATCGAAAATGAGTATTACTCAACGATCCGGCCCAAGCGCACGACCGCACGCGGAGAAAGACCCATTACGGCGCTCATGGAGCGCGGCATTCAGTACGTCGAGATCCGCTGCCTGGATATTGATCCGTTCAGCGCTGTCGGCATCTCGAATGCAACCTGTCATTTCATGGATGCGTTCCTGCTGTTCTGTGCCGTGCATGACAGCCGGCTTTTCCCTTACGACGGTTTCTGCGAAGAAAGCCAGGCCAATTTCACCGACGTGGTCAACCGCGGCCGCGACCCGGCATTGCGCCTGACCAGCAACGGCGAAGATATTTCCATCCCCGTCTGGGGTAATCAATTGCTCGACCAGATTGCGCTCTACGCCAAGGAACTGGATATCGCTTTCAGCACCACGCAATACAGCGCAGCGATCCAGGAACAGCGTCACAAACTGGATGACGTCTCTGCCACGCCGTCAGCACGTATCATGCAGGAGCTGCGCGACAGCGGCTTAAGTTTTGCCGACTATACCCAGTTGCAAAGCCAGCGCCTGTCTGACGAGCTACGCTTTGGCGAGCTATCTGCCGAGACCGAACAGCAAATGCGCGCCAGCGTGAAAAAATCGCTTGAGGAACAGGCGGCGATAGAAGCGTCCGACAACGAAAGCTTTGACGAATATGTCGAGCGTTATATGGCGGCCCTGAAACGGCCGGAATAAACGGAGATTTTCATGTTTCTGAAGAATGCATGGTATGTCGCGGCATGGAGCCACGACATTGTCCATGAGCTTTATCCATTGCAATTGCTCAATGAATATCTGGTGTTTTATCGCCAGCAGGACGGTCAGGTTGTCGCCCTGGAAGACGCCTGCCCGCACCGCAAACTGCCCTTGTCGATGGGCCGCCTCATCGAGGACGCTGTTGAATGCGGCTATCACGGGCTTACCTTCAATGGCCAGGGCGCCTGTATTTTCGCGCCTGGCGCAAAAATTCCCCGGGCGGCGACAGTTAAAAGTTTTGCCACAACTGAAAAATATGGTCTGGTCTGGGTCTGGATGGGCGACGCAGAAAAAGCCGATGCTTCCCTGATCCCGCATATTGCAGAGTACGGCGATCCTGACTGGGGCATCAATCAGGGCGATGCAATGATGGTCGAATGCAACTACCTGTACATGACTGACAATCTGCTGGACCCTTCGCATGTAGCCTGGGTTCATCGCAGTTCGTTCGGCAACAACGCCTGCGTGAGCGAACCCTTGAGCACAACGGTAACCGATAACGGCGTCATCGTCTCACGCTGGATGTACGACACCGAAGTGGCACCCTTCTATGCTCAGTTCGTCAAATTCACCGGCAATTGTGACCGCAAGCAGCATTATGAAGTGCGCTATCCCTCGCACGCCATCATCAAGGCCATCTTTACGCCTGCCGGCACCGGTGGCGACGAAGCGGCGATCCATCCCGACGTATTTCTGATGGACTCCTACAATTTTCTGACGCCGGTCGACGAAAAGACCACTCGCTACTTCTGGTTCCAGCTCAGAAATTTCAGTCCCAACGACGCAGATGTTTCGCGCCAGTTTGCCGAAGGCGTGCGCAAGGCATTTGAAGAAGACCGGATCGTGCTGGGCGCCGTACAAAAAGGCATGGACAATCGCCGTACGCCATTCATCAATCTCAAACTGGATGGAGGCCCGATCAAGTTTCGCAGGGGCCTGGAGCGCCTGATCAGCCAGGAACAGGCGGTGACGCCCGCAGAGGCCGTTCGCACGGGGCCGACGGTGATTCCCATTCAGGAAACCGCCATTGCTCAGCCCGATTAACCTGGCGGACTTGCTCACAGGAAAGCGTGAAACAGGGCCAGCGACGCACCAGACAGCGACTTAATCTTTGTCCTTGTCACCGACGTGTTCCGGCTTGCCTTTTCGTTTGGTGGAGGCAAGCTCTTCAAGTTCCTGTTCCGACATGGAGTCGTACATGGATCGGGAAGCGCCCTTCAGGCTACTGACCTTGGTTTCTCCACGCTTGGCAGCCAGTGCCGCGCCCGCCGCTTTCTGCTGATCCTGGGATTTTGCTGGCATTGATAAATCTCCTTTATTCAAATCATGGACATCAAGTGCCCATCGGGACGTAACAACGCAACAACGATGCTACGTGTATTCTGACCATAACATTTTTATTCTCACAATGGCAGGGGCTTGCAGCTCCTGTTTGTGTTCAATTTGTTAACCACTTTTCAGACACCGGGCGCGCCAAACCATCCTCATGCATAAAATAGCGGCATTAACGCACCCGAAAATGGTTGCGGTATTGCAGCAACCGACGACTGATCAACCATTGGAAAGGCAGCATCAGCACTGACAACATGCCCGCCACCACGACCCATGGCTGAGCCATCAGTAAACCTTGAAGAACCGCCATACCGCCAACAATAGCGACCAGCGTAGTGGTTGTGCTGTGCACTGCAGCCGATTCGTCGCAAATACTCTTGTTGGTGCGATGAAAGATTCTGGCGGCCGGCAAATTCCAGGTAAAGGTGGCCAATGAACTTCTACCGGCAAGGGCCCACGAAACAATAAACGTGTCCAGTACGTCAGCCAGCTTTGTGCCCATCGCAGAAAGTCGAATAAAGACAAACCGCGATACGAAATCAATAATGATTGTTCCTGCCGACATTACCAGCGCCCATGCTGCAGCGTTTGACAATGGGCGATAGCCCGCAAATAGCGGAATCAGGAGCATAAAGACCATGGGTATCAGTAAAAAGGCAAACCAGGCAGACAACTGGGACAAAATCGGCACAAGATAGGTTTTTTTCACGGTCATAATACGTGTGAAATACCGGGCAAGGACCTGGAAATTGCCGTGAATCCAGCGCTCCCGCTGCTTTTCCAGATCAAAAAAGGTAAACGGCAGCAAGCCGGCGCCAGCCGATTGTGCAATATAGCGGCCACGGAATCCTCGCATATGCAATTGGAGCCCGATTTCTGCGTCCTCGGTTAGCGTGGAAGTTTTCCACCCGCCCAATGTACGAAGCGCCTTGACCGCAATCACAGACAACGTACCGGTCAACAGCATGGTATTGGCTGCATCGGCGGCTCTGGTCACAGTCGCAAAATACAGGCCCAGTTCATATTTCAATCCTGCAGCCCCTTGCCCTCGATAAGATTGGGGAAACTGAATATAGTCGTACTCGTTCTGTGCCAGCAGGTTTGATGCGCGGCTCAGAAAATCTCTGTCCACGGTATAGTCGGCATCCACAATCACAATATGCGTAGCCCTGCGATTGCGCAGTTCCAATGCAATATCCAACGCCCCGGCCTTGGCATTGGTCACCTCCATGCAGTGGTAAAATCGCAGCCGCGCGCCCTTTTCCATACAATGATCACTCACCGGCATCCATAGATCAGGATCGCTCGTATTATTGTCAATCACAAGCAGTTCGAAATCGTCATAATTGGATGCGAGAATGGAATCGATAGTCTTGATAACAATATCGGGCGGCTCATTGTGCGTGGGCAAGTGGACAGAAAAATACGCTGCGCCACGGCCGGCCGATGCTGCCAGGCAGTCTGCTGGTGCTGGTGTGGTGAGTGTCTCTTCGACTGGTGCCGTTGCTTGCAACCTGTTCTTTCTCCAGTTAACAAACAGCACAGACCATTTCAGCCCCCAACTCACAACGAACAGCATCGTGTTCGCATACACGGCAAGAATACTTAAAGCCAGAATCCATTTCATCATTATATTTCCTGATATCGGCGCGTTGAATGTCTGCAAAATATGTTCACATTCGGTTTGCGTAAACGCTGAACAGGCGTACTGGAAAAACTTTATTCAAGCCATATCGAACTGCCTCACTTGCATCAGCATGGCCTCAATTCTTTTGAGCTGAACGGGCAACTGGCTGTACAGCACACGCTCTGGCCCCAGGCAGCGGGCATGCTGCTCAAGCTGTTGCCAAAACATCCCGAATCGGCCGATAGTGTCCAGCGCTCGATAGCGTGACTCGTCGATATCCAGGAATGCATACAAATCATGACGGCTTTGTCCCTGCTGCCACACCAGCCGGGCAGACGCTCGTGTGCCCGCACGCAGCAGCACCAAGTGCGCAGGCTCCAGTGATTCATCAATCAGGAAATCCTCGCTGCCAGCTCTGATGCGCAGCGCCTGTGCCATCCCGCCTTCGGCCCTTCCGTCCATGCGACATGAGGTCATCACCCTGGCCTGGCTGCAATAGCAAATGCGATAGTCGTACAGCGCAACCCGCTGCGCCAAAGCCCGGTCTTCAGCCAGCGGTACAGACGGGATGCCGCCAACGAAATCATGCACCTGTCGGCGAATGGCAAGGCTGGCACCCGAAACCTGATTGTGGTGCGGCCAGGCATTATCCGGATCCGGATCCAGTTGATGTATCAGTTCAAGACAGGCCTGCCGATACTGTCCTTCCAGCGCGTTCTTGCGATGAATGGCACAGATTTTTTCGTATTGCGGATGTGATGGATCCAGAGAAATATCTCCGCACACCAGATCATAGCCGGCTGCAATCTGTGCCAAATTTGCCGATACCCAGTCAACATGAGGCCGCGAGTCGGCATCTGTGCACAGGAGCACACCATCGGACATGACAGAAAGCGCAGCCCATTGCATCGCCATCCTGCGGACAAAACCGGCCTGAGCAACGCAGGCGGCTACCGTAATATTGATCATTTCAAGCGGACACGCTGTTTCGCGCGCCCATGCTGCGGCCAGGCCCTGAGTGTCATCTGTGGTGTTGTTGATCACCAGAACAATCTTGCCCGTTGCATCCGCCCGCAGCATGCTTTGCCAGCACGCATCCAGACAGGCAACGATTGTCGCCTGCTCATTCTTGGCCGGAATGGCAATGACATAAGAAAACTTGTCCGTTGCCATTTGCGGAGCACTGCAGCAGTGATCGTTCAACTGCACGCCGTCTGTTGTTGCAATCATTTTTTTTCCAGATAATTCGTAATACAATGCGAAATCGACCGTTGTCGCTCCCGTCTTATAAATCGTCTGCACGCATGGCACGACGCTGTCCGCATAGCAGCCTGCGGAATCACCCAGGCCTTTGCTGGCCATTATTACTCGTCGTTGCCGCCAACCCTGGTAAGCACCATCAGGCTATATTTCTCATGACGCTGGCTCGAAATACAATCGATGCGGGCGTAGCGGCTGATGGCCTCGCAAAATATCGTCGATGCCTGCTCGCCCTGCAGTGTCTGGCGGGTATCTCCGGAGAAATTCACCACGATACAATCGCCATTTTTTTCCCATCTGCGGGCCATTTGCGCCGCCAGTTGGTCGATCTGCGTGTGATCCAGAAAATAAAGAATTTCCGAGAGCACAATCAGATCTGCAGATTCGTCTGGCCACGCTTCAGGCAATTGTGCTTGCCGGAACTGGATCTGCGGGATGTGCCGGTTGCGGGTGCGTGCCAAATCAATGGCCACGCTCGATATGTCCAGCCCGATCACCCGGTCACAAAATGAGGACAATCTTTCGGTCAGTACGCCAATGGAGCAACCCGCTTCTATTGCGCAATGATAGTGAGACCGCGGCAGAGCCGACAACGTTGCCGCATATTTGTTTTTCTCGTATTCCGACGTAAGAAACTGCCACGGGTCAGGATCGGTCATGTACAGGGCATCAAACTCCAGTCTGCGCGCCGGTATATCATATGAAATAAAAAGTTCAGGCGTCTCCAGAAAATGCGCCCGGGTCTCAGGCGCCATCACAAATCCTTGCGGATCATCATCAATAAGCGCTGTCGTTTGGGAACGGTAGCAATCGATCGCACGCGCCTTGCGGTCGCGGTCGCTCTGACCTGTTCCGGTAAACTGGTACAGGGTGCCTTCAACGGCCTGTGCTTCGGGCAGGAAGCGCCCCCATATGGGATACTTGAACAGCCTCAGTTGCGGCTGCCGTGCCAGCAGCAATTCTCCGAGCCGGGCGACACGCTGATGGTCACAATGGGGATCCTGCTCCCAGGTCGTCCATATGGCTGTGATCTCATACTCACGTACCCATTGCTCCAGACGCGCAACACAAATTACCTGCTCGGCCACCGTATGTGGAGCGCACTGGTCATCGTACTCCATAAACACCGGCACAACGCCAACACCACCCAGGACATCCAGGGCGTTGATACATTCCTGCTTTCGCAGCGCCGCAAGCTCGTCCCTGGGATAGCGTTGCGATTGAGGATGAGACAGATTGCCATTGGTGACCGCGACAACAATCACCTTGTGCCCCCGATCGCAGGCGGCGGCAATTGCCTGGGCACAGCCCAGGGTTTCATCGTCCGGATGGGGAGACAAAACCAGTATATTGGTGCGCCCGGTCAGCGCCTCCAGAGAAATCGCCGGCGCCTGCTCCGCCTGGACCAGCAAGCCGCCCCGCTGCATGGGCGTCACCATAAGCGCGTCCTTTCTTCAGCCTGGCCCAGATAAAGGCGGCCGGCATGCAGCAGCTTGCCGTCCGGGCCTGCCTGGCGCAGGTACATCGACAAATCCCGGCAGATTCGTTCCATGTCAGACTGTGGCAAATGGGCTTCCACACCCAGCGCTTTCCTGGCGTCGTTCATCAGCGCCACGGCCATCTCTTCGGTCATTTCCCGGCCCAGAAGCGCCATCTCCACTGCCGAATCGCGGTCATCTTCCTTGATGTTGCCTTGCCCGTCCTCTCGATTACAGGTCTCTACCCGCAGACAGACGTCGCGCAGCAGGCAGTAGGCAGCCAGCAGTCGCGCACGTGCCCGGGCAAGGCGAGTCAGTTGTATCGGATCCTCGGCCCGCCCCTTTTGCTCCAGCCGGGTGCGCCATAATCGTACAATCTGCTCGGCAGCACCGTGGTGGGCGGCGCAATAGCGCCATATGCCGCCCTCGAAATAGGGCTCTTTCACATAATCGCCGGGCTTGCCGATCAGGGCGCCGGCATCAATCTGCACGCCCTCGAAATCATAAACGCCAGACCAGGTCGCTTTCATGCCGGATACTTGCCAGGCCGATTTGTCCTGCCGCCGTACCTCACTCACATCCACCAATGCCAGCACGACACCCTCGGACCCCTTATTGAACGTCACGATAGCCTGGTCCAGCATGCCCAGTCCCGAGGCAAATGCTTTCTGTCCGTGCAGGACATATCGCGGCATGTGTGCGGGTGCGTCCGCCGCCAGCGATGCGCTCAGGGGTGTCTTACCATCAGCGCCCCACACGCCCCACAACTGGCCGGCAAGGATCAGCGGTAGCCACCGGGTTTTCTGCTCCTGGCTACCGTACAACACCACCAGTTTTACTGCATTCATGTGCCCTTCGTAAAGGCGCGCCACCGACAGCGTTGCTCGCCCCAGCATGCGCAATACCGCAAATGCGACCAGGGTGGCATGCGTATCGTGCTCGCAGCCCAGTCCTTTGCCTCCATACGCATAAGGCGCACAGGCCGCCAGCAAACCCGTGTTGCGCAACATGGCCATTTCGATATCCAGGCCCAGGCCCTGTGCGTCCACATCAGCCGCTCGGGCGTACAACGCCTGCTCAAGTTGCGGCAGGCTGGCCAGAATGGGGTCATCAAGATTGAATGCATCAGGATATAGCATAGGACTTCCTCCCCGTCAGGGACTGGCCCATTTCAGGCGCGACCATCTTTGAATCGAGCAGTGCCAGCCACTCGGTTTTGATTGTTTCCAGGGCGAACGCCGGATTCATTGAAAGTTGCGGTCGCTGGCCGCCGCGCCAGCCCATGATCAAGTCGTACACAGCCTGGGTATCGTTCACCTCCAGCGCCTGCCCATCTGCTGCTCCCACCACCTCGTCCACAGCGCCCAAACCGCGCTGCGCCACAACGGGGGCACCCACACTGTGAGCCTCGGCAAAAACCAGGCCGAAAGTTTCGGCAAAGGTGCTCTGGGCATTGAACAGGCACAGGCTGCGGCGCATGTGTCCATGCACCTGGGCAGGCCGCAGTTTACCGGTATAGTGCACGCCATCACAGTACGGCGCCGGGCGCTCAAGATAGCCCGGATTACAGACCAGTAATGATAGTTTCGGGATCCGTTTCCGCAATTTCGTGAAGTTATCCAGCACCTGATCCATTCCCTTATGGGGCGAACTGGCAAACAATAACTGGTCAACATTCACCTCGCCCGGCAGCACCGGTTCGCCTTTGAACGGCGCTGTCACCACGGGGTTGTAAATCACCCCGATCCGGGCCGCGGCGTCTGACGACTCTTCGATGCCCAGGGCAGCCATCGTATGGCGCCTGTGGCTGTGCGAAACGCAAATCATCTGCGCATTGGTCCGGGCCAACAGGTTCGCTGTATTCTTGTGCGTAGCGCCCATGAAATTGTGCCTCCACAAAACAAGGCGGGTTTGCGCAGGCGCATGCTTGTGCCACAGCGCAAGCAGTTTGAGCGAATTAATAATAATGACAACGTCAAAATTGCGCTGCGCTGCCAGCTTGCGCCAATCTCCGCCAGGTTCATAGCACACCCCTTGCGGGCTGCATGTTACCTGTTGTCTACAGTGCTGCAGTACCACCAGATCATGATCGGCCGCAAGCGCTTCAGCCACACGCGCCGCTGTCAGTTCTGTCCCGCCCATGGCCTCGTGCTCCCATGTCTGCCCCTCATAGGGGCGCGGACAGAAACCATCAACAATGGCGATTTTCAGGCGCATCATGATGCGCCTGCCGCTTGCAATTGCCGTTGCAGTTGTTCCCGTGTCGCAAGAGTCATCATCGCTGCAGAAATGCCAACCACGGTCGGATTGGAAATAAAATCGATTTGTAAATCAGGCAGATCAATGGGCTGCGGTACCACCTGTCCGGTTCGGCGCCAGGCTGCAATATCAGCCCAGATCGCCGCGCGGTCCGCCTGGCGGCGTGCGCTGTGATAATTGGACGCCTCTGCCACTGTCAGCGAATCATCATATTCGAATTTACTCAGCAGGACCTGGGGTAGCAGATGGAGCACTTCACCGGCCATCATCAGCCTGTTGCGCATATCCCTGTCTTCTTCGATGCTGTTACGATAGCCTCCGTGACGAACAAACACCTGGGCACGGAAAAGACCGGCATTAATCAGGATCCAGTCTCCAGACTGTCCTGATCCGCCTTGCATATTCGGAAAAAAATCGTCAACAAGGCTCAGGGCATGTTGCGCGGTCAGACGCGATCCATCCCACCGGATCAATTCGTGTTCTGTGAGGACCAGTGAAACCGGCAGCGTCTGCTGTGGCTCATACTCGAACGCCGTCCAGTTCATGCTACTGTCGGCAACCACAATGGTATTGAAAAGGGTGCGCGCCTGCATCAGCACCTTGTCTGGCGCCGGTCGATCGTCTGAGTCATGAAAGGTAATGGCATCTGCCATTGATAGCGCTATGCCGACGTTTTTGGCCTGAGCCGTATGCATATTGCGCGCAAGACGGACATAGACAAAGTCGGGATGCTCAAAATAAGGTTGCAGTACACTACGCGTATCATCGGTAGAAGCATCGTCGATGATCGTCACTAGTTTGTTCGGATAGCTTTGACCCAATGCCGCGTCTACTGCACCTGCAATTAACCCGGCACGGTTAAACGTTGGGATAATAATATTGACACGTTGCATACAGACTCTCTCTTAGAGAGAACAGGACTTCAGGGGAATGCATACTGCCATTCCAAATTACATTTAATTATATAAACGGCCTGTAACCCTACCAATGTACACTAATTTACCGTGAACAATGTAACCGAGGTCGTTCTGAAGAATATGACTTTTTTGTGACCCATCGGCTCAGCCCGACAAACAGAGCACTAACAATCAGAAAATCAGCAGTCAACGCCAGCGCCCCGCAAAACGCAGCCCTCTGAATCGGTCAATACATGTTGCTACTTAAGATTTCCTGCCAGAAAAGTAGCCAGCCGCGCACTTTCGGGTTTGCTCAGAATATCGCCGGGCGCGCCCTCTTCTTCGACCACACCCTGATGCAAAAACATCACATGGCTGGATACCTGGCGGGCGAACGCCATCTCGTGTGTCACGATGATCATGGTGCGCCCCTCCTCTGCCAGTTTCTGCATCACGCGCAGCACTTCACCGACCAGCTCCGGATCCAGAGCCGATGTAGGCTCGTCAAACAGCATGACCTCGGGCTCCAGTGCCAGTGCGCGCGCGATCGCCACCCGCTGCTGCTGTCCGCCCGACAGGTGCACCGGGTACTTTTTCAATGTATCCAGGCTCAGTCCAACCTTGAGCAGATTGCTTTCCGCCCTGGCAAGCGCTTCCTGACGCGAGATACCCAGCACATTGACCGGCGCGGCCGTAATGTTCTCCTGCACGGTCATATGCGACCAGAGATTGAAATGCTGAAACACCATGGACAGCCGGGTGCGCATATACTGCAATTGGCGGCGGTCAGCCGGCACCAGCGTACCCTTGCGCTGAACGGTGCGCAACTCTTCACCATGAATAAATATTCTGCCCGAATCGGGCGTTTCCAGAAAATTGATACAGCGCAGCAGCGTGCTTTTGCCCGAACCGCTGGAGCCGATAATACTGATCACATCGCCCTTATTGGCCAGCAACGACACGCCCTTGAGCACCTCATTGCTGCCGAAACGTTTGTGAATATCCTGGACGCGTAAGTTTTCCATGGTAATGACCTGTTAAACAGCGGCGGGTTTCAGAAACCCGAGCCATTTTTTCTCTGCCTTGCGAAATAGCGCAACCAGCACCATCGCCAGAACGGCGTACAGGATGGCAGCAATGCCAAAGGCGGGTAAAGAATTGAATGTAGCGCTATTGACATCACGCGCCACCTTGAGCAATTCGGGCACCGTTGCCGTAAATGCCAGCGAGGTGGAATGCAGAACCAGAATGACCTCGTTGCTGTAAAACGGCAGGGCACGCCTGAATGCGGAGGGCAGAATAATCTTTGTGTACAACCGGAAACGGGAAAAGCCGAAAGCCTGCGCCGCCTCAATTTCACCATGCGGAATGGCCCGAATCGCGCCCGCCAGTACCTCTGTCATATAGGCACAGGTGTTGATTGTGAAAGCAAGAATCACACAATTGAAACCGTCACGGAAAAACGTGGCCAGCAATGGTGTGCCACGCACCACGCTCAGGCTGAACAGGCCGGTGTAGACAAGCAGCAGTTGCACGTAAAGCGGCGTGCCGCGAAACACAAAGGTATACACCCGCACCGGCATGCTGACCCAGCGATTGGACGAACTACGCCAGATGGCCATGGGAATGGCCAGCACCGTGCCGAACAACACGGACAGCAGCAATATCCAGATCGTCATGGCCAGCCCCGTCATGGGAAAACCAAACCCGAGATAGGCCTGCCAGTAGCGCTCAAGAATCTCGCTCACAGCCGGACCTCCCGCACACCGGCTGAATAGCGTCGATTCAGCCAGGACAGTACGATCAGGCTGACCGCCGTCATGCACAAATAAATGGCCGCAGCCACCAGATTGAAGAAAAACAGCTGCTGGGTACTGCGTCCCGCCTGCTGCGTGACTGTCACAATATCGAGCAAACCGATAATGGAAACCAAAGCCGTTGCCTTGATAATAACCTGCAGGTTATTGTTCAGCCCAGGCAGGGCAAAGCGGATCAGTTGCGGCAACAGAATCAGGCGAAACACGGTCACTGGCGACATGCCTGTCGCGTAGCCTGCTTCCAGCTGGCCTTTGGGTACAGACTGGATCGCTCCGCGAAAGGTCTCTGTCATATACGCGCCATAGATGAATGCGAGCGTTGTCACCCCTGCCGAAAACGCATCCATCTGATATTGCGGCCAACCGGCCCAGGTGCAAATGGCATTGATCAGTTCCTGCAGGTTGTAGAAAACCAGCAGCATGATCACCAGGTCGGGAACGCTCCGGATCAATGTTGTATACCCGGTAAAGGTCCAGCGCAGTACAGGATTGGGAGACAGCTTGCACAAAGCCCCGACCATTCCGATAATGATCGAAAAAACCAGCGTCAGCAAGGTCAGCAGACAGGTTGCGAGTGTACCGGCCCATATCTGGGATCCATAACCGTACAGCATCGGGTTCCTTAAATATCGTTATTAATAATGTAATAATGCAATTGCCTGTCGGCGACACGGCTCATACCGTTGCATTCGGCCGACCACACAGCGCGGGCAGGCCTGGCTGCCCAAAATGCAAACTGCGCGGTCGCCGGCGTAATGCCGGCCCGCGCAGCACCGGTCAGACATGCTTATTCGTGTTCCTTGATGCCGTATTTCTTGTAGGCTTCAAGTATTTTTGCGTATTCGCCGTCCGTTTTCATATCGGCCAGTGCCTTGTCGATTTTACCCTTCAGGTCGGTATCGTCCTTGCGCAGGCCAATGCCGTTCCCGTTTCCGAAGACTTCGGCATCGGACACAGGCGTGCCCACCAGCTTGAAGTTCTTGCCATCAGGGCTATCGAAGAAAATCGTGGCGGCCGCAGCATCCTGCAGGGTGGCATCAACGCGCCCCAGCGCCAGATCCTGCTTGGCCAGATCATCATTCTGGTAGGAAACCAGATTAATGCCCTGGCCTTTCCAGTGCTTGTCGGCATAGGCAGCCTGGGTGGTGCCCTGAACGACCCCAACCGTTTTACCCTTGAGCGACTCGGCAGTCGTATCCAGCCCTTCACTGTTTGCCGGGACCATCAGGCGTGTGGAGCTGGCATACATCACATCTGAAAACAGGACCTGCTTCTCACGCTCTTTGGTGATGGTCATTCCGGACAGGATGCCGTCTATTTTCTTGGCTTTCAGCGCCGGAATCACCCCATCGAAATTCATGCGGATCCATTCGCAGTCAGCTTGAATGCGCTTACAGATGGATTTACCCATATCAACGTCAATACCCACCAGCTCGCCCTGTGGATTGACCGACTCAAAAGGCGCGAACGTGGGGTCAATACCCAGACGCAGTTTGGCGGGTGCCGCAGACACCACTGTCGGTAACAATGCAGCCAGCATTGCCGCAACAAAAAGTTTTTTCATTCCTAACCCCGGGAAACATATCGTAAATAATTGAAGTAGTATAACGCCTTGTCCCTGGTTCACTGGTGTGATTGCAGGCAGGTTACAACGCGCGGACACGAGATTTTTGCATAAATTTCCCGCCCGCTTCCTGATTTTGTCCGAAACCCATGTTTTTCTTGCCTTTGGGCCCGAGAATTCGCTCATGACTCCCTTCGATTCCACAGATTTGCCCATTTTCCGGCTGGCGCCTGGCCAGCTGACCTATTCGCAATTGCGCGCCTCGTTCCTGAAGGCCGCCCATCACCGGGGCGCACGCCTGCACGCTTACCCTCATCCGCTCAAGGGTGTGGAAAACGAGAATCTGTGCACCGATGTGGCCGTGGCCGGCGATCCCGACGCCGAAAAATGGATAGTGGTGGTGTCCGGCACGCATGGCGTCGAAGGTTACTATGGCTCCATCTGCCAGACCCGTTTTCTGCTGGAACAGGACGTCTCCCCGGCTGCCGGCGTGGGCATCCTGTTCATTCACCTGATCAATCCGTGGGGTACTTCCTGGAAGCGGCGGGTCAACGAAGACAACATGGATCTGAATCGCAACTATCTGGATTTTGACCAGCCGTTGCCGGCCAATCCTGGCTACGAAGCGGTTCATGAGCTGTTTGCGACCGATATCCGTGACGCCGCCAGGCGCGAAGCGCGGGATCTGCGCTGGCGCCAGACCGTGCAGGAAAAAGGCTATGCTGCGCTGATGAACATTGTGGAGGCCGGTCAATATCGCCATCGGGATGGCCTGTATTACGGCGGCGAAAAACCCAGCTGGTCCAATCTCACGCTGCATAAAATCCTGAAAGAGCATCTGCCGGCGCACGCCAGGCAAATCATCAGCTTCGATCTGCACACCGGCGCCGGGCAGTTTGGCCATCCCATGCTCATGGCCATTGCCGAACAGGATTATCCAGGGATCGCGCGCGCCCAGTCTATATACGGCCCATGGCTGTATACCGTGATTACCGGCACTAACAATGCCAGCGATACGGGTATCTCGGCGGCCGCCACCGGCTACACCTCGGCGGCCATGGTCAAGCTGTTCAGTGACCGCCAATTTATACAACTGGTTGTCGAATGCGGTACCTATGACAGCCAATCGGTGGGGCAGCCGGCCTTGCTGGCCGACCATTTCCTGCATTTGCACGGCGACCCGGCCAGCGCCGAAGGCAAGAAGATCAAGCAGCGTCTGCTGGACTTTTTCTTCCCGGCCGACCCCGACTGGCAGGCGCTGGTACAATTCAGAACCCGCCAGATTCTGGAACGCGCTGTTCGCGCACTGCGCAACGATCAGTAGCGAACTGTACAGAAATAGAAAAAGGGGCACGCTTGCAGTGCCCCTTTTTCATGCGTTTACGATTGATCCACTCTGGGCACCAGGCAAAGCCTGGCCCCGTGCAAACGCCATAGCTTAACGCGACGCCTCTTGTCCGCTCAGTCAGCCGCCTGCGCCACGCCTACCATCTGGTCATCGATCTCTGCAGGCAATTGCTGATTCAATGCGGCTTCCAGTTGCCGGGTATCCAGCTGATTTTCCCAGCGGGCCACCACGATGGTGGCGCAGGCATTGCCTACCAGATTGGTCAGGGCGCGACATTCGGACATAAAACGGTCAATTCCCAGAATCAGGGCCATGCCTGCCACCGGCACATCAGGCACCACGGCCAGCGTAGCCGCCAGTGTAATAAAGCCGGCCCCGGTAACGCCCGCAGCGCCCTTGGAACTGATCATGGCCACCAGCAGCAGCAAAACCTGCTGTTGCAGGGAAAGGTCGATATTGCAGGCTTGCGCAATGAACAGCGCAGCCAGTGTCATGTAAATATTGGTGCCGTCCAGATTGAAAGAATAACCAGTAGGAATCACCAGCCCCACCACAGACTTGGCGCATCCGGCCCGCTCCATTTTCTGCATCAGCGTAGGCAGCGCCGCCTCCGATGAACTGGTGCCCAGCACCAGGAACAACTCATCTTTAATGTAACGCACCAGTTTGAAAATCGAAAAACCGTTGTACCGTGCAACCAGCCCCAGCACAATCACAACGAACAGCACGGCGGTAATATAGAAAGTCAGAATCAGGTACAGCAGATTACCAATAGAGGCGATCCCGTATTTGCCAATGGTAAATGCCATGGCGCCAAATGCGCCGATGGGCGCGGCCTTCATTAAGATAGCCACCAGTTTGAATACTGGCCGGGACAGTTGCTGGAAAAAATCCAGAACCGGCTTGCCGTGTTCTCCGGTGGCAGCCAGCGCGATGCCAAACAGTACCGAAATAAACAACACCTGCAGAATATCGCCACTGACCAGCGGGCTGAGCGTGGTGTCAGGAATAATATTCATCAGAAATCCGACAATGGACGAGTCATGCGCTTTGGTTACATAAGTAGCCACTTTGCCGGCATCCAGCGTTTTCGGGTCTATATTCAAACCGGACCCAGGGTGCAGCGTATTGGCGACCACCAGACCGATGATCAGCGCCAGTGTAGAAAAGGTGATGAAGTAAAGCATTGCCTTGCCGGCCACGCGCCCCACTGTCTTCATATTGGTCATGCCGGCAATCCCCGTCACGACCGTTAGAAATATGACGGGCGCAATAATCATTTTTACCAGCTTGATAAACGCATCGCCAAGCGGCTTCATGCTTTCGCCAACCTGTGGATAGAACTGCCCCAGTAGCACCCCCAGAACAATGGCGATGACCACCTGTACATATAGAATTTGATACCAGCGCTTGGGCTGACGCGGCGCTTCGGCCGAAAGCTCTTCAGCAGACAACATTTGATTTGGTTTCCTGGAAGTGGATATTTTCGGTCGGCGCACTTGCTTGCCGTTGCCGATACGTAAATGATTTGAATGGATCCGCACAATGCAATCAGAACAGTCATTGACGCGGGACGATCCGTGAATACAGCAACAGCGATCACTGTCGTGTTTACCATATATTAATTTTTGCGACCTTAAAGAAAACTGAAAATGCATCAATGGGTGGCATCTGGCCGGCTTTCCGATACAATCGCAAAAGGCGATGGGTGCCAACCCTGCCCCTATTTCACAGTACATTCCATTCAAACGAGACATTTTTATCATGCCCATTCTTCAAGTTCAGGTCACTGCCGGCCGCAGCCAGCAACAGAAAACCGCCTTCCTGCAAAATGCCACCAAAGTCATAGAGCAAACGCTGAATGCGGCCTTGCCCAGTATCCGTATTTCCCTGCAGGAAATTGAACAGCAGGATTCAATTGTAGCGGGCCAGATCGGCGCCGAATTCGTCAACATTGTGGCTTTCCTGCTTGCCGGCCGCGACGATGAACTCAAGGCCAATTTCATGGCCGCCATCAACAAAACGGCCGTTACTACGCTGGATGTATCGGACACCTGCATCCGTACGATGGTGATTGATGTGGCGCCGGAACATATGGGCGTTCAGGAAGGGCTGAGCGCCAAGGCATTCCGGGCCAGAAGCGCCAGCTGACCCGGATATAACAACAACAGATGCCTGCTGCACATGGCCTGGTGCCTGGCGCCCCAACATGCACCGCAGCAGCGCCACTTCCCTGCATTGAAGCCGGCCCTGGCTGTCCGCTCCATTTCCCTTATTGACAATACATCCTGATCCAACCTATTCTTCTCTGAATCATTACCAATTACAACAAACCCATTCGGAGCGGACATGAAACTTTCAGCCATCCTGCGGTCGTGCATTGCGGCCACCACACTTTTTGCTGCAGCAGCCAGCGCACAGGTCAGCGTCATGCTGCCGGCCAATCCCGGCGGCGGCTGGGATGGCACGGGCCGACAGGCCTTCTCGGCCATGAACAAGGCTGGCATTTATACCGGCAGCGTGAACTTTACCAACAAAGGTGGAGCCGGTGGCACCATCGGCCTGGCCGAATTTCAGAACGGGTCGGCTGGCAAGCCGGACAATCTGGCCGTCTTCGGTGCCATTACTGTCGGCGCGATTACTTTGAACAAGTCGCCCATTGATCTTTCCAAGTTCAAGCCAGTCGCACGCCTGACGGCCGAATACCTGGTGCTTGCCGTACGTCCAGACTCTCCCTACAAGACGCTGGCCGATTTTGCCAAGGCGCTCAAAGAGAATCCTGGTGGCACACCGGTAGGTGGTGGCTCGGCCGGTGGCGTGGATCATATCGCCCTGGCCCTGCTGGCCCAGGCGAGCGGGACCGAGGTTAACAAACTCAATTACATTCCGCAGGCCGGCGGCGCCGATACCGTCACCGGCATCGTCAACGGCACACTCAAGGCCGGCATCTCGGGCATTTCAGAATTCCAGCAATTTGCCAAGTCCGGCCGCGTCAAAATACTGGGCATCACCTCAGCAGAGCGCATGAAAGGGCTGGACGCGCCCACCTTCAAGGAAGCCGGCTACGATGTGGAACTGGCAAACTGGCGTGGCGTTCTGGGTTCCATCGACATGCCCGACGACAATTACAAAGTCTGGGTTGACCGTTTCACCAAACTCAATGAGAGCGATGCCTGGAAGCAGACCATGGCCACCCAGGGCTGGGACCAGTTCTTCCTGGCCGGACCTGAGTTCGGCAGCTTCATCAAAGACGAAAGTGACCGTATCAACAAAATCCTGAAGGATGCAGGTCTTGCAAAATAAGGAAACACCATCGCCGGCAGGCGTAACAGCGGCAGGCCCAGAGGCTGCGGCACCCGGCGCCCGGCCCTGGTGGCTGGGTATTGCCGTCATTATCCTGGGTTGTATCTGCCTGTATGCCACGACTACCTTGCCGGCAACGGCACAGTACGCGGCTATCGGTCCAGGCATGTTTGTCACCATCGCCGGCGGTGGCCTGCTGCTGCTGGGCATTCTGCTGTTGATTCAAATTGCGCGAGGCGAACGCTTCGAAGCGCAGGATACGGAAAATGCCACCGGCAACCTGCCCATGGACAAGCGCGCCTTCTTTACCGCGCTTGCTGCCACCATCGTACCGGCACTCACCATGGAAGCACTGGGCCTGCCCATTACCGCCATGCTGTCGTTCACGCTGGTTGCGCGCGCCTTTGGTTCGAACAAGACAATCATCGACCTGATCACCGGGGCCATTCTTGGCTCGGTGTGCTGGTTTCTTTTTTCGCGCCTGGGTCTGCAACTGGGCGGTTTTCTTCCCCTGGCGGGCTTCTGAATGGATACCTTCGGCTTATTACTGCAGGGCTTTGATGTCGCCCTGCAACCCATGAATCTTTTCTGGGCGCTGGTCGGGTCCGTGCTCGGCACCGCCATTGGCATCCTGCCTGGCATCGGGCCGGCGCTGACCATTGCACTGCTGCTGCCGGTCACCGTCTCTGTGGGTCCGGTCTCGGCATTCATCATGTTTGCCGGCGTCCTCTACGGCGCGATGTACGGCGGCTCCACCACCTCGATTCTGATCAACACGCCCGGCGAAGCCGGCTCCATGATGACGGCGCTGGAGGGCAACAAAATGGCGCGCTCCGGACGCGGGGCCGCAGCGCTGGCCACAGCGGCGGTGGGCTCTTTCGTCGCCGGCACCATCGCCACCGTCCTGCTGACTTTTGCCGCGCCCTCCATTGCCGAGCTGGCGTTCTACTTCAAACCGGCAGACTATTTTGCCCTGACCGTTCTGGCCTTCACTTCGGTCGCGGTTGTCATGGGAACCTCGCGGGTCCGCGGCTTTATTTCCCTGTTCATCGGCCTGGCATTCGGCGTCATCGGCATCGACAAAATGACCGGACAGCCACGGATGACATTTGGCGTCAGCTCACTGCTGGATGGTATGGAACTGACCGTCGTACTCGTGTCGCTATTTGCGATCGGTGAGATTATTTATGTTGCCAGCCGCTATCGTCACCAGAACGACGACATCATGCCCATCAAGGGCGGCCTGTGGATGACAAAGGACGACTGGAAGCGCTCTTTCATGCCCTGGTTGCGCGGCACCGCCATTGGCTTTCCCATGGGCGCCCTGCCCGGTGGGGGCTCCGAGATTCCAACCATGCTGTCCTATACACTGGAAAAGAAACTGTGCAAAAGGAAAGAGGAATTCGGCACCGTAGGCGCCATTGAAGGTGTCGCAGGCCCGGAGGCGGCGAACAACGCGGCGGCTGCGGGCGTGCTGGTGCCATTGCTGACACTGGGCCTGCCAACTTCTGCCACAGCCGCCATTTTGCTGGCCGCGTTCCAGAATTTCGGCTTGCAGCCTGGCCCGTTTCTTTTCACTTCAAATCCAGAGCTCATCTGGGGACTTATCGCGTCACTGTATGTCGGCAACGTCATGCTGCTGATACTTAACTTGCCGCTGGTCGGCATCTGGGTCAAGCTGCTGCTGATTCCCAAACCCCAGTTATATGCCGGGATCCTGGTCTTTGCCATGATCGGCATCTGGGGCGTGTCCGGCTCCACCTTTGACCTGGCCTGCATGGTAGCTGTAGGCCTGATGGGTTATGTCATGCGTGTCTATGACTTTCCCATTGCGCCCATCCTGATCGGCCTGATTCTGGGGCCCATGGCAGAGAACCAGTTGCGCACGGCCCTGGCGGCTGCGCAGGGCAACCCGGCCATCCTGGTGGAAACGCCGATTTCCATTGTCATTCTGACCGTATCTGCGTTGTTCCTGCTGGTGCCTGTTGTATTGCGCAGGCTGCGCAAGGCTGCGTAACGCCACGCGATTGTTGCCTGCTACCGTTGTCAGCGCCTGTCTGGCCTGGCAACGGAGCAATCACGAACACCGGCCGCTTTTGGCCCGGCACCCTCTTCTTTTTCTGGTTCCTGCACACATTGCCTGCCACAATGCAAGCGGCGGTTAGCCTGCACGACCGCCAGTCCAACGTTGCCGTTTTATCACGATGTTTTCGCCGCCGGCACGACCAGCGTCCCAGTCGGGCACGTATTTTGCGATGAAAAGAAAAAAACATTGGCATTAGCACAACGAATACGCGTCGCTCGCGAGCGACGCAATCTAGGTGTTCACCCTAGGTGAATTAGTATTATCCCTAGGACAACGATACATCAATACCCCAATACACTGATCGTCCCAGCCGGATCACCCCGGCACGATTCATCGATTTTTACCAGTTCGAGCAGGCAATGACACTAAGACAACTCGAGGCATTTCGCGCCCTCATGATCAGCCGTACCGTTACGAAGGCAGCGGAGTTTCTTTCCATCTCGCAACCTGCCACCACACGTTTGATATCGGATCTGGAAACCTCTGTCGGCTTCCCACTATTTGAGCGTCGCCAGGGCCGTCTTTTTCCGACACACGAGGCAGAAGAACTGTTCAAGGAAGTGGAGCGCAGTCTGGTCGGCGTTCAGGAAATTGCCTATGCTGCCAGCCAGATCCAGAAAGCGCAAAAGGGCCAGTTCCATATTGCCGCCGCGCCCTGTCTGGCCTCTGCCGCATTGCCTTTCTTGCTGCACAATTTCATGCAAACGCATACCGACCTGTCGGTCAAGCTGACAACCCATGCCTCTACCACCATCATGGATATGGTGCAGAATGCCAAGTGTGATCTCGGTATGGTCATCCTGTCCAGCGAGTATCCCAGTCCGCTAGGCGAGCATTTGTTCTCGCTGGATTCCAAGATTGCCATTCCCCGTAATCATCCACTGGCTCAGAAAAGTGAGATCCACGTTACCGATCTTCAGGGGCAGACCATGATACTGGGTTCCCACGACATGGACACCCGACAGGCATTTGGCCTGTTACTGGTGTCCCATGGCATCAAGGTGTTCTCAAACGTTGACACCAACACGTCGCAAACCATGTGCTCATTTGTGGAATCAGGCAATTGCCTGGCAATAGTCGACCCCATCACAGTGATAACCTATATCGGAAACAACATCGTTTTCAGAAACTTTTCACCACGGTTGATGGTCCATTTCAGTGCGCTTTATCGCGCCGACAAGCCGGCTTTGCGCGTGCTCAAGGATTTTGTGCACTACGTCAAAACAAATGTGACCATGGCAATCGCACAAAACGGCAAGCTGCTTTAACGTGGTGAACAATCGTGAGCATGCCATAACACCATATTATGGACGGGATAAAAAAAAGCATTTTACATAGCGGGCAGTGTTCTCTATTGTTATCCGTAAGTTGTTCCCCCCACCACGGAGAAAATGATGAAACGCAAGCTTATGACAATTGCCATAGCAGGTTTACTGGTTCCGGCAACCTCGATGGTATATGCGCAAACGCCCACGTTGTATCTCGGATCATATGGCGGCTCAACGCAAAAAGCGTTTGAGGAAGATGTGCTTCCTGCTTTCGAAAAGGCCAACAACGTCAAGGTTGTTTATGTCCCGGGGAACTCGACCGATACTCTGGGAAAACTTCAGGCTCAGAAAAGCAATCCTGAACTGGACGTAGTCATGCTGGATGACGGCCCCATGTATCAGGCAATGCAATTTGGCTTCTGCGACAAAATCGACAAAAGCGCACCCGTATTCAAAGACCTGTACCCGATCGCTGACCTGGGGCCCAATGCCCTCGGTATCGGCCTGGTGGCCACCGGCCTGTTCTACAATGAAGAGGTCTTCAAAAAAGAAGGCCTGACGCCGCCGACATCATGGCACGATCTGGAAAATCCCGAATTCGAACAGCGCATGGTCATACCGCCGCTGAACAACACTTACGGGCTGCACACGCTGGTGAAATTTGCCAAACTCAATGGCGGCAATGAAAAGAACCCCGATCCCGGCTTTGATGCCATTATCAAAAAAGTCAACCCGAACGTACTCGCCTGGGAACCTTCGCCCGGCGGCATGACCTCGCTGTTTCAGAACGGTGAGGCAATTATCGGCGTGTGGGGCAACGGCCGGGTTGAGACGTTCAAGTCCACCGGCTTTCCGGTCAAATTCGTTTATCCGAAAGAAGGCGCGATGGCACTGCTGACAGCCGCCTGTCCTGTGGTCAAAAGCAATGTGCCTGAACTGGCCCAGAAACTGGTGCAGTATCTGGCAACCCCTGAAATACAGGTGGTTTTTGCGCGTACCCAAAGCTGGGGCCCTGTCAACAAAACGGTGAAGCTGTCCGCAGAGGACGCGCAACACGTAGTGTATGGCGAGGCGGTCGACAAACTGGAAAAGACCGACTGGGATACAGTCAATGCCGTGCGTACACAATGGAATGATCGCTGGAACCGAACGGTGGAGCGGTAAATGAGTTTTCTTTCTGTCAGAAACCTCGGCAAAGACTACGGCTCGGCGCGTGTGGTCAAATCCATGAATCTTGAAATCGAGCGTGGCGAATTTGTCTCGCTGCTGGGTCCGTCCGGTTGCGGCAAAACGACGACCCTGCAAATGATTGCCGGATTCACCGATCCCACTCGTGGCCAGGTCATCCTCGATGGCACGGACCTGACCGACATGCCGCCTGAAAAGCGCGATATCGGCGTGGTCTTCCAAAGCTACGCGCTGTTTCCCCACATGACCGTCCAGGACAACATCAGTTTCGGCCTGGAAATGCGGAAAATGGCCAAGGCCGAACGGCGCGAGCGCATCGATCAGGTGCTTGACATGGTCAGCCTGACCGGGATGGGCGAGCGCTACCCTGCCCAGCTCTCCGGGGGCCAGCGGCAACGTGTCGCCATCGCCCGTTCACTGGCCATCCGGCCCAGGCTGCTCCTGCTTGATGAACCCATGTCCAATCTGGATGCCAAACTGCGCGAGAACATGCACATCGAGCTGCGCCGGATCCAGCGCAAATTGGGCATTACCACGATTCTGGTTACCCACGACCAGACTGAAGCCATGACCATGAGCGACCGGATTGCGCTGATGAACGACGGCTGCATTCAACAGCTGGCGCCACCGCTTGAGGTATACCATAACCCCAGGACGCTGTTTGTTTCCGGGTTTCTGGGGCGCGCCAATGTTTTTGAAGGCACGATTGCGTACACCGAAACCCAAGGCTACCAAGTCAGCAGCGAGGGCCTGACATTCGCAGTCTGCCTGCCGGAAAACCATCCTTTTCGCGCAGGCAAGGCCAACATTATGATCCGGCCGGAGAATGTCGGTTTTGCAGGCCCCGGTACAGCCGGTAAATTGCCGGGCACGCTGTCCGAGGCCGTGTTTCTGGGCACGCACTGGCTATGCGAAGTCAAAACGCCACTGGGCATGTGGTTTGTCTCGATCAAGACGCTCACCGCGCAACCCGGTGAGACGGTGACGCTGGACTGGCAGGACTGCGATCTGCGCATTATCGCCGAGCAGCAGTAGGATGGGTGCCTCAGATGCGTAAAGAACCCTTTGTCCTGCTGACGCCCGCGCTTCTGCTGTTTTGCGGCATGCTCATCATTCCCATGCTGCTGGTCGCGGTGCTCTCGTTCTATGCTTTTAACGGCACCACCGGCATCGTCCCGGATTTTTCGTTTGACAACTACATAACGATTTTTTCCGACCCTTACTATGGGGAGATTTTCCTGCGCACCGCTGGCATGGCCCTGCTGGTCACCGTGATCTGCCTGGTCCTGGGCATTCCGGAAACGCTCATCCTGGCGCGTATGCGTGCCCCATGGCGCGGCATTTTCCTGGTCATGGTACTGGGACCGTTACTGATCTCGGTGGTGGTGCGCACGCTAGGCTGGTCCATCCTGATGGGCCGGCAAGGCCTTATCAACGATACCCTGCTCCTGCTGGGCCTGATCGATTCGCCAATTCGCCTCACCTTCACGTTTACCGGCATGGTTATCGGCCTGGTGCACGTCATGGTTCCCTTCATGATTATTTCCATCTGGGCAACCTTGCGCAAGCTGGACCCTACCGTGGAGTATGCCGGTCGCTCGCTTGGCGGCTCACCACTGACTGTCTTTCGCCGGATTATTTTCCCGCAGTTGATGCCCGGGATACTGTCAGGCTCCATTATCGTTTTCGCCCTGTCTGCCTCGGCGTTTGCCACGCCCGCCATCCTGGGCGGACGCCGCCTGAAGGTGGTGGCCACGGCGGCCTATGACGAATTTCTCAATTCCCTGAACTGGCCGCTGGGCGCCGCCATTGTGATCCTGCTGCTGATCGCCAACATCATTATTATCATGGGACTGAACCGCTACACCGAAAGAAAGTACCGCATGATTTTTTCCGCCGGAGAAAATGGATGAAACGCAATAGAACGCTCTCGCTCCTTTTTCATGCCGCTTTCATGCTGTTTCTGCTGGCTCCCCTGCTCATCGTGATCGTCGTATCGTTCACAGACAAAGGTTTCATTTCCTACCCGAGTGACGGACTGTCGTTGCGCTGGTATCGGGCGGTGCTGGACGAACCCCGAATTGTGGAATCCTTCTGGCTGTCCCTGAAACTGGCCTCGTTTGCATCCACCATTGCCGTTTTCCTGGCGGTGCCGGCGGCGCTGGCGCTGACCCGCTTCCGTTTCCCGGGACGCGACACAGTCAGCGCATTTCTAATGTCGCCGCTCATGATTCCTAACGTGGTATTGGGCGTGTCGTTCCTGCGATTTTTCAATATCGCCGGGCTGTCGGGTTCGGTATTCTGGCTGACAATGACACACGTCATTTTCATTTTTCCCTATTCCCTGCGCCTGGTACTTGCATCGGCTACCGGCATGGACCGCGAAGTTGAAATGGCGGCAAGATCCCTTGGCGCGGGCAAACGCCATGTGTATGGTCGTATCATACTGCCATTGATTCTGCCGGGCCTGACTGGAGGCTGGCTGCTGTCCTTTATCCAGAGCTTCGATGAACTGACCATGACCGTATTCGTTGCAACGCCGGGCACAACGACACTGCCGGTCTGGATGTATAACCATATTGCGCAAACCATTGATCCGCTGATCACCTCCGTATCGGCAATACTCATTATTGCAACAGTAATAATGATGATCATCATGGACCGTCTGGTGGGCCTGGATAAAGTGTTGATTGGAAAAGGTTGAAATGTACAGCACAGATATTATTGTAATAGGCGGCGGCATCGTCGGTTCAAGCGTCGCTTACGGTCTGGCCCGTCAAAAAGCAAAAGTGCTCATGCTTGACGAAGGCGACGTCGCCTTTCGCGCATCCAGGGGCAATTTCGGACTGGTATGGGTACAGGGAAAAGGCCACGGCTTTTCACCCTACACCCGATGGACCCTGCAATCGGCCCGCAACTGGCCGGCACTGGCCAGCGAACTGACCGCAAGCACTGGCATTGATCCTTATCTGCAGCAGCCAGGCGGCTTCGTATTCTTTACCGATCAGGCCCAGATGGATGCAAGACAGCAGCTGATGCGCGATATCCAGGCCTCGGTAGACGAGAAGTATGACTACACGTTCATGTCGCCTGGCCAGCTGCGCAAGTATATTCCTGCAATCGGCCCCAAGGTGATCGGCGCCTGTTATACGCCCATGGATGGCCATGCCAATCCATTGAAGCTATTGCCCGCATTGCAGCGGGGTGCGCGCCAACTGGGAGTGGACTATCGCTACAACAACCCGGTCGAGCATATCGATTATCAGTCAGGCAACTTTATCGTGACCACACGCGCCGGCGAAAAATATGCCGCAAAAAAAGTGGTGCTTTGCGCTGGCCTGGGCAACAAGCGACTGGGCGAATTTGTCGGCCTGCACGTGCCGGTCGAGCCGAATCAGGGGCAGGTCATGATCGGCGAGCGCTGTGCCCCGTTCCTGTCCTATCCCACCATGCATGTGCGACAGACCAATGAAGGCACGATACAGATCGGCGACTCGCTGGAAGACGTGGGCTATGACGATACAACACGATTGTCATTACAGCAGGGCATCGCCCAGCGCGCCATTGATTATTTCCCGGCGCTGGCCGACATGCGAATCATTCGATGCTGGGCGGCGCTGCGAATCATGTCGCCCGACGGCATGCCGATCTATCAGGAGTCCACCGAGATGCCCGGCGCCTACGTGGTGACCTGCCACAGCGGCATCACACTGGCGGCCAATCACGTTTTCACGATTCCCGAGTGGATTCTGCGCGGCACCGCTGCCCAAACCATCGCCCCATTCTCCAACCAGCGCTTCTGCAATTTGAACAGAGATCAATCATGAACACAGTACTTTTCAGAACCGTGCAGACCGACAATGGCGAGGCATCTGCCCAGACCGTTTCCTTTGACTTCGAAGGCCGGCAACTGAACGCCCCTAAAGGCATCACCGTGGCCGCCGCACTGATGCAGAACCAGGTTTTGCATTTTCGTGACTCACCCGTCAGCGGCCAGCCGCGCGCACCTTACTGCCAGATGGGTGTCTGCTTCGAATGCCTGGTGCAGATCAATGGCGTGCAAAACCGGCAAAGCTGCATGACAACCATCCAGGACGGCATGGTTATCCGGATGCAGCAGGGCCAGACCACGTTTACGGTGATCCAGACAGGTGACGAACAATGAGTACACACACAAATGTCGCCATCATCGGCGCGGGACCTGCAGGTATGATGGCCGCGGCCAGACTGGCAAGCCGGAATCACTCGGTCATCGTTCTGGATGAACAGTCCCAGGCCGGCGGCCAGATCTGGCGCAATATCATGAGCGCCACGACCGGGCTTGCCGGCATTCTGGGGCCCGACTACGCTGCAGGCGCGACCGTGGCCGGGCAGTTTGCCGCCAGCGGCGCACAACACCTGCGCGGCGCTACCGTATGGAACCTGACTCGCGAGCGCCAGCTCCATTATCTGCACGAGGGGCAGACTCATACGTTGACGGCCGATGCAGTGATTCTGGCCACGGGGGCCATGGAGCGCCCCTTCCCGATTCCGGGCTGGACCCTGCCTGGCGTCATGGGCGCCGGCGCCGCACAGGTACTGCTCAAGGGATCCGGCACCGTGCCGGCCACACCCGTTGTCATTGCCGGCTGTGGCCCCCTGCTCTATCTGATTTGCTGGCAGTATTTGCGGGCCGATGTGCCCATTGCCGCAGTACTGGACACCAGCTCGGGCAGGGATATTTTCCAGGCAAGTCCGGCACTGCTCGCAGGGCTGCCTGCCTTCGCAGACATCCGCAAGGGCCTGTCCATGATCAACGCCATTAAGGCAAAAAAAATCCCTTTTTATCGTGGTGTACAGAAGCTGCGCGTACACGGCCAGGCCAGCGTGCGTTCGATTTCATTTGAATATCAGGGGCAGACCCACACGCTGGATACCAATCTGGTGCTGCTGCACCAGGGTGTCGTTCCCAATACACAATTTACCTGGCTGTTGCGCGCCGCACACGACTGGTCCGAAACAGGGGTCTGCTGGATCCCTAAAGCAGATGCCTGGGGCCGGCTGCATGACCTTGAAGGCATTTACCTGGCTGGTGATGGCCAGGGCATTGCCGGCGCCCAGGCTGCCGTTACCCGCGGCGAGCTTGCCGCACTGGCCGCAGATGCACAGTTAAACCCGGCGCAGGCAGATTCACTTGAGAGCCTCAGCGCGCCGTTGCTATCGCGATTGAAAAAGAACATGGCGCTGCGCCCGTTTCTGGATGCGGCCTACATGCCCAAACGCGAGAACCGGATTCCACACGACGACACGATTGTTTGTCGCTGCGAAGAAGTCACCGCCGGGCAAATCAGGGACTTTGTCCGCCAAGGCTGCATGGGACCCAATCAGGCCAAATCGTTCAGTCGCTGCGGGATGGGCCCCTGCCAGGGTCGCATGTGCGGGCTCACGGTGACCGAAGTGATTGCCGACCAGTTGAAGGTTGCGCATGATCAGGTCGGCTACTACCGGATCCGCGCACCACTCAAGCCGGTTACACTGGCAGAGCTGGCTTGCGCCACCGATTCCAAATTCTGAATTTTTCACAGGAGTAAACGATGTCAACAATAGAGCGTTTCGAAACCAACAAGCGGATGAGCCGCGTCGTCAAATACAACGGCATTCTTTTTCTGAGTGGCCTGACAGGGGATAATCCTGACGATGACGTACAGGGCCAAACCCGCAGTATTCTGGCGAAAATTGAAAAATATCTGCAAGCACACGGTTCATCCAAAGACAAGATCCTCACTGCGCAGATCTGGCTCAAGGATATCGACCGGGATTTTGCAGGCATGAACGAAGTCTGGGACAGCTGGTTGCCCGAAGGCACTGCACCCACACGCGCCACCGGTGAATCCAAACTGGCTGCGCCCAAGCTGCTGGTTGAGATCATCGTCTCGGCGGCCGTGTAACCATACGAGCAGGGCAACCCATGAGCCACCATGTCAAATGTGATGTCATCATTGTCGGTGGGGGCATTCATGGCGTTGCCACAGCCTATTTCCTGGCAAAGAAAGGCCTCTCGGTCGTCTTGCTCGAGAAGGAGTTCTGTGGCCGTTGCGCCTCTGGCGTCAATGCCGGTGGCGTACGGACCCTGGGACGGGTATTGCCAGAAATCCCCCTTTCCCTGGCATCCTCGGCACTGTGGCAAACACTTGATTTTCTGCACGGTTTTGATGGCGCCTTTGTGCGAACGGGGCAAATCAAGGTTGCCGAATCCCAGCAAGACATGCAAATTCTGCGTGAACGCCGGGATCTGCTCGCCCAACATGGTTTTGATCACGAAAAACTCATAGACAGAGACCAGGTACGACAGATCGTACCTGCCATTGCCGCGCACGTTCAGGGCGCCCTGTGGGTCAGCACTGACGGTTTTGCCTTTCCCTATCTGATCGTACAGGCATTTGCCCGTCAGGCCCGCAAACACGGCGCACAGATACAGGAACAATCGCCTGTCAATGCAATAGAAAAAAACGGCAATCACTGGCGCGTGCGTACACCAGAGCACACCATTACCGGCGAGAAACTGCTGTTGTGTGCCGGTGCCTGGACCGCCGAGCTGGCACGCCTTTGCGGGGACGATATCCCGATCACGCCTGGCGGCCTGATGCTCATGGTGACCCAGCGCGTACCGCATTTTATCAATCCGGTACTGGGGGCCACCAGTCGCGGCCTGTCCTTCAAGCAGTTTGGCAATGGCACTGTGGTTATCGGCGGAGCGCTGGAGTGTGAGGCGGATGCCAGACAAAACCATGCTGAACTGGAATTTTCACGACTGGCCAACAGCGCGCGTATCGTGACCGAACTTTTTCCATTTCTCAGAAATGTGAGTATCACCCGGGCCTGGTCCGGAATTGATGGCTATGCGCCGGATCACACCAGCATCATCGGGCCCAGTGCATCGATAGATAATTTGTATTACGCCTGTGGTTTTTCATCCAGCGGCTTTCAGCTGGGGCCGGCATCGGGCCAGTATCTGGCAGAGCTGATCGCCGACAACGCAGTGAATCAGCTGCATCATGGCCTGCTGCCTGCGCGTTTTTCCGCATAGCGGCAAAGCCGACCGGCCTTGCCGTCTTGCCGCCTTGTGTCAGACAGGCAGATGCAGAACATGCCGGGCAACAATATTGCGCTGTATCTCATTGGTGCCACCGTAAATGGTCGTGACCATCGAGTGTGTAAAAGGTGCCAGGCTGTTAATCACCGTTCCGTCCTCATAACGGGTGTCGTCAAACTGGCCGCCGTGCTCGTCTGCTGAACGGGCAAGCTCCAGGCCGATTCTCATATAGGTTTCAGTCGCCCATATTTTCAGCAACGATATCGAAGGCGGCAAATCTGTTCCATTTTTTACATACCCGGCAAACATTGAAAACAGACTTTCCAGATCTGCAATATCCATTCGCAATTGTGCGTAGCGTTGCAAAAAGAATTCACTTGTGAACAGATTTTCCTTGCGCGCCAGTGTTGTCAATATCGAAAAAGCGTGTTGTGACTGTTGCGGGCTTCCGGCAAAAATACGCTCGAACCCCAGCAGAGCCTTGGCAATTGCCCACCCTTCATTGAGACGGCCGACAAGGTTGGCTTGCGGCACCCTCACGTTATCAAAAAACACTTCGCAAAACTCCTGATCACCCAGCAAATTGGTAATGGGTGACACGCTGATGCCGGGGCAAGACAGATCGATCAGAAGAAAACTGATCCCCGCCTGCTTCCTGACGGTCTTGTCTGTTCTCACCAGGGCAAAGATATGCGTCGCATTATGCGCCAGTGTTGTCCAGATTTTCTGGCCGTTGACGATAAAATCGTCGCCGTCGGCGAGCGCTTCGGTTTTCAGGGAAGCCAGATCAGACCCGGCGTTAGGCTCCGAATAGCCCTGGCACCAAATATGTTCCCCTGAAAGAATTTTAGGAAGATACGCCTGCTGTTGCTGCGCGGTACCGTATTTGATCAGCACCGGGCCCAGATTGATGATGCCCTGGTCCGGCAGCCGGGCCACGCCGTATTTTTCCATTTCCTCAAAGAAGATGAGCTGCTTGTCCGGCGAAAGCCCCATGCCACCAAAAGCCTTCGGCCAGGCCGGTGCCAGCCAGCCTTTCCTGGAAAGCAAATGGTACCAGTCCTTGACTTCAGACCAGTACAGGCGCCGGGCAACATGGCGCAGGGACGACGGGTAGTGATCCACCAGAAAGCGGCGGACCATGCAGGCAAAGTCCCGGTCGGCCATCGCATTCAGATCCCCATGATCATCAGTTACGCCCACATCCACTCTTTCGCTGCTATCACTACTATCGCTGCCATTGCTTTGTGTATTGAGCTGGTCGCGGATGTACCGTAGACGGTGCCGGTCCTCGTTGCCCAGCCACGCAGACAGGTGCAGAGCGCGTTTCAGGTAGATCCCGACGTCAAGCTCGTCCGTGTATCCGATCGCTCCGTGCAGCTGGATCGCCAGCTTTGAGACGGACACCCCAACCTGGTTGGCGCGAGCCTTGACCAGACTGGCCACGGCCGAGAGCGTGATATCGCCTTTGCAATAGGCAATCCAGGTTTCCTTCAGGGACGCTGACAATAGCAGAATATGCATATAGGCGTCGACCATCCGATGCTGTAATGCCTGATTGGTGCCAATCGGCTTGCCAAATTGTTCTCTGGTTTGCAGATAGTCCAGCGTCATGTTGAACGCCTGTGCAGAAATGCCCAGCAATTCGTGGCTGGCAACAAACCGACCGGCATCAAGTGCCTTGTCCAGTGCCAGCCGGAGTGTGCTGCCACTGGCGACAATACGCTCCTGAGCAACGACAACGTCAAACGTCAGGTGAGCCACGAACGAGCCGTCAATCCGACGCACACTCTCTATTTCCACGCCCTTGTCAGCGCTATCGACCCAAACCAGGACGTCATCATCGCCCCGCGAACACTGTACCAGCCAGCCGTCAGCGCCATTACCAGGGCTGACCCATTTTTTTTGTCCTTTTAACCTGAATAGCGAGTCCTCTCGCGTCAGATAAGTGGCGGCATCGCGTACATTCAACTGGCCTGCCCTTTCCTGCCAGGCCAGGCCGCAAATCAGCTCACCCTGCGCGATACGCGTCAACAGATTGTTGACCGATTCCGATGGTTCCAGCTCAAGCAAGGCGATGGCGGGCATGATTGCCGCGGCAACATATGGTTCAGGAATGGGCATTTGGCCGATCACAGTCGCAATCGCTGCAGCAGCATCAAGTCCGAGCCCCAGACCACCTCTTTGTTCCGGGATAAAAATCGAGGTCCAGCCGGCTGCGGCAAGCTTACCCCACATCGACTTGTCAAAACCCGGGACGCTATCTCTCAGACGCCGCAATCTGGTCAAAGATGATTCGCTCTGAATCAGGCCGCGAGCGCTGTCGGCAAATTCCCGATTCGACTCCGCAATGAGTTCGTTTATTTCAAACGCCATGAATATTTGTCTCCTGTTGCCATCAAGCAATTCTGTTTGTGTCCGTCTATAGTAAATCCATTCAATTGACCAAGGTATAACAAAAATCGTCATTCAGATATCACACATTTGACATATCAAAACAGCCACACCTGAAATAGAATCAATAAAAATAATCATATTGGAGACAAACATGACAAAAGCCATTCGCTTTGCTGCAATGCTGCTGCTCGTACCCGCTGCAGCGGTGCAGGCAGCCTCTTTTCCAGAAAAACCGGTCACGATCCTTGTCCCCTATTCTGCCGGCGGCATCACAGATCAGATCGGACGCATACTGGCCGACAAGCTCGGCAAGAAATGGAATCAGCCTGTGGTCGTGGAAAACAAACCCGGCGCCGGCGCCGCAATCGGCACTGCGGCGGTGGCAAACGGCAAAGCGGACGGCTATCAGCTCCTGATAGGAAGTGTGGGGACCGTGACCAACCAGTTCATGCTCAAGTCTCTGCCGTATAAAACGCAGGATCTGGAACCCCTGCTGCAGATTTCCGAGGCGCCCAATGTGCTTTACGTCAGATCATCCTTGCCGGTGAAATCTGTCACTGAACTGGTGGACTATGCCAAAAAGAATCCGGGCAAACTCACCTTTGCCAACTCCGGAATCGGCTCCAGCCCGCATCTTGCCGCTGCGCTTTTCCAGGATAAAGCAAAAATCAGCATTACGAATGTCCCCTACCGCGGGACCTCGGCTGCGATTGCAGATTTTCTGGGCGGACAGGTAGATGCGTATTTCGACACCATGCAATCGATGCCCTATGTGAAACAGGGCAAACTCACAGTCCTGGGCGTGGCCGCTCAAAACCGCGTACCCGGCCATCCGGATGTTCCCACGATTGCCGAATCGGGTATCGCGGATGTGCTGGCCAGCAGCTGGTTTGGCGTATTCATTCCGGCCAAAACCCCTGAAGCAATAAAGACTGAAATCAGTAAGGCCATTACAGAAGCGATGCAAGATCAGCAGACAGCACGGAAAATTGAAGACCTTGGCACCGTGATACAAGTTCGCGACAGACAGCAGTTCAAACAATTTTTTGACAAGGAAACGCAACGATGGGGGGAGCTTATCAAACGCCTGAATATTGCGGGCAGTTAACATGAACACGGCAATCGGTGAAAAAGGCACCCGCACAGCCGGCGACAGCCCTGTTAACTGGGATATCAAATCGTTGCGGATTTTTATTCTTGTGGCCCGTGTCGGCAATCTCACCAAGGCAGGTGTTGAGCTGGGGATGTCGCAATCGGCGATCAGCCGGTATCTGTCCACGCTTGAAAAGCGGGCCGGCGGCTACCTGTTCCAGCGACACGGCAGAGGCGTTTCGCTGTCCGAGCTGGGGCAGCGTATCTATCCTGTTGTAGAAAAGGTACTGGCAGACCTGGGCACACTCTCAGAAATAGTCAGCGAAGAAGCTGAACGACTCAGCGGCCTGGTGCGTATTGGGACGCTGCCGTCCTTGTCACGCAACATATTTGTGCCGCTGTTTTTCCTGATGCAAAAGGAATTCCCTGGTGTGCGACTGAAAATCCAGGAGGGCTCTGGTGGACAAATCGACAATTGGTTATTGACTCAGCAGATAGACATCGGTCTGCCCTATCGAAACAATAACGAAAGCCAGTACGCTGACGAGTCTATTATTCAAATGCAGTCCTACCTGGTCGGCCCTATCGGCGACAAGCTCACCAGAGGCGCGACCGTCTCGTTCAAAAAAATGCATCAGATCCCCCTTATCCTGCCGAGCAAACCCAGTGCCGTGCGGATGAAGCTGGACGAGCTGGCCAGAAGAGAAAAAATACATCTGAATGTCGTGCTTGATGCCGACTCAGGGTTGATGCAAAAGTGCATTTCCGAACAACAAGGCGGCTACACCGTTTTGCCGTGGCATGCAATCAAAGAAGAAGTCGAAAACCGCCAGATTCAGGCTGCTCGCATCGTAGACCCGGAAATTGCGCGCAACATTTCAATTGTGGTGAACAACAACCCTTCCAAAGCGACCCGGACAGTCAGCCGAATCATACGGTCATTGTTCGATAAAAGTCGTATCCACCAGTAAACCGCCTCCCGAGGAGACAACATGAAAACGATTCTTTCCATTTCGTCTGTCATGGCAGCATTGCTGCTCTGCACTGGTGTGCAGGCAGCCGATAGCCCGCCATTTCCGACTAAACCGCTAAGAATGGTCGTGCCGTTCGCCCCCGGCGGCGGCGCGGACATGACCGCCAGAATCATCAGCGAAACACTGGCCAAAAAGCTTGGACAGCCGGTTGTTGTTGAGAATAAGGCCGGCGCAGGAGCAACCATCGGCGCAGCCTATGTCGCCAGGTCCGCACCCGACGGCTATACGATCCTGTACACAACGCCGGGGCCGCAGATTACCAACCCGCATTTGATGAAATCCCTTCCTTACGAGCCTGAAGATCTGAAGCCGGTATCCAAGGTATCCATTGCGCCCAGCGTGCTGGTCATCAATAGCAATCTGGCAGTCAAATCGGTAGACGAATTGATTGCGCTGGCCAGACAGAAACCCGGCGAAATTCGCTATGCCAGCGCAGGCATCGGCGCCAGCAGTCACCTGAACGGCGAGCTGTTGCAGACAATGGCCAAGATCAAGCTGCAACACGTTCCGTATAAGGGTACCGGCGAAGCGCTCAAGGATCTTGTCGGCGGCAATACCGATATGGCAATCGATACGCTGGCAGTGTATATGCCATATATCAAGTCCGGCAAACTCACCGCGCTTGGCGTAACCACGCCCACGGAAGTGTCCCTGCTGCCTGGTGTAGAGTCAATTGGAAAATCGCTCCCCGGATATGACGCTTCACCCATGAATTATCTGTCGGTTCCTGCAAAAACGCCTGACAGCATCGTCACCATTCTGAACAAGGCCGTCAACGCTGCCATCAAAGAGCCTGAAGTCAAAGACAAACTGCTGCAACAGGGCATCCTGGCCGAAGGCAGCAGCCAGCAGGAAATAGAGGCATTAATCGGCAAAGAGCAGGTCAAATGGCAAAAAGTCATAGATGGCGCCGGCCTGTCTCCGAAGTAGGTCGCGCCGCAGCCAGTTTGCTTAAATGAATCAAATCAACAGGAGTATCACGTTGTCAAACCCGCTTTCCCATATCACCGTACTGGATTTGAGTCGAGTGCTCGCCGGTCCCTGGGCCAGCCAGATTCTGGCCGACCTTGGTGCCAATGTCATCAAAGTTGAACGTCCGGGCGCCGGTGATGATACGCGCGCGTGGGGCCCGCCCTTTTTGCAGGATGAACAGGGAAACGACACCCGCGAGTCGGGCTATTATCTGATTGCCAATCGGGGCAAGAAGTCTATCTCGGTCGACATAAAATCGGCAGAAGGCCAGGAAATCATCAAAATGCTGGCCAAGCAGGCAGATATCGTGCTGGAGAATTTCAAGGTCGGCACGCTTGAAAAACTTGGTCTGGGCTACGACGATTTGCGTAAAATCAACCCGCGGCTTATCTATTGCTCGATCACCGGATTCGGACAATCGGGACCCAGAAAATCGCAGGGGGCCTACGACTTCATGATCCAGGCCATGGGCGGCATCATGAGTGTGACCGGCGAGGCCGATCACAAGCCGGGAGGCGGTCCGCAAAAAATCGGCATCCCCCTCATTGATCTGATCACGGGTGTATACGCCTCGTCTGCCATACTTTCGGCACTGGTCCATCGAAACGAAACCGGCGAGGGTGAATATATCGATATGGCCATGCTCGATGTTCAGGTGTCCCTGCTGGCCAATCAGGCAATGAACTATCTGCTTACTGATCAGATTCCGGTACGTCGGGGCAACAACCATCCCAACATTCAACCGCAACGCGTATATACCTGCAAAGACGGGCAAATCATCCTGGCTGTTGGCAGCGATAGTCAATTTGCCAAACTATGCCAGATCCTCGGCCATCCTGACATGGCCGAATCAGACAAGTTCAGGACGAATGCCGCGCGTGTTGTCAATTTGCCCGAACTGGATCTGTTTCTGGACCAGGCACTGGCCAAACAGGACAAGCGCGTACTGCTCAAGGCCCTGGAGGCGGCCGGTGTGCCATCCGGTCCCATCAACAATATTGCTGAAGTATTCAAAGACCCGCAAGTAGAACATCGCGGACTTCTCAGGAAATTCGCGCATCCGCTGCGTGCAGAGATCCCCCAGGTTGTCAATCCGTTCCGATTTCGCAACACCGATCTCAAGCTTGACCTTGCACCCCCTACGCTGGGCCAGCACAACCTGGAAGTGCTATCCGCTCTCGGCTACTCCGACAGCGACATTACACGATTGAAAGAACAGTCTGTTATTTAACCCAACCAAGGACACACTATGAATCAACTGGAAGCCCTGGATATCCAGATCAAGGATCACATTGCCCTCGTCTATCTGGACAATCCCCCGGTCAATGCAGTCAATACATCCATGCTCAATAGCCTGGCATTGGCCATGGATCAGTTTTCGGATGACGATAAGGTACGCGCCGTCGTGCTGACCGGCAAGGGCAAAGTCTTCTGCGCCGGCGCAGATCTAAAAAACCGCGGTGAAATCACCGCTAATCCCGGCGGCTTGCACCAGCATTCGCGCCGTACGCGTGAAGCATTCCACGCAATCCGGGAATGCTCCAAGCCGGTGATCAGTGCGATCAACGGCGCGGCACTGGGCGCCGGTCTTGGCATCGTGGCCTCAAGTGATATCCTGGTTGCAGCAAAATCGGCAAAGCTGGGCCTTCCCGAGGTGGACGTAGGTCTGCTGGGGGGCGTTCGCCATGCACAGCGGCTGTTTGGTCATTCCCGTCTGCGCCGGATGATGCTCACCGGCATGCGTGTAAGTGGCGACGAACTATACCGGCTCGGCATCGTCGAGGCCTGCGTGCCCGATGAAGCACTGCTTGAAACGGCGATGGACATCGCCCGGGTGATTGCAGAGAAAAGCCCGCTCTCCATCCAGCTTCTGATACAGACCGCCAACGCGATTGAGGACATGAGTTTGCGCGATGGCTATCGCTACGAACAGGATATGACCGCTGCCATCGCGAAAACAGAAGATGCGCAAGAGGCCCGGGCGGCGTTTCTGGAGAAACGCAAAGCTGTATTCAAGGGGCGTTAAACCCAAACGGCAATGGCGGCTGCCTGCCCCGCAGGTAGCCGTCAGAACCCGCTGGCCGGCTTCGCGTTCAATCCCAGCAACGGGTTAAGCCCGCTCAAGGCCACTTTCGAATGTAACGCCCGGCCCAGTACAGACTCGCAATATGCAGAAGCATCCAGCATGCGCTGCAGATCAACGCCGGTATTCACCCCCATGGACTCAAGCAGATTGATCCAGTCTTCGGTGCAGACATTGCCCGTAAAGCCTCCCCCATATTTCACCTTAAATGGATGGCCGCCTACGCCGCCCATGGAACAGTCAAAATAGCGCACGCCGCTCTCGTAGGCAGCAAGGTAATTGACCATCCCGGTGCCTCGGGAGTCATGAAAATGAGCGACTGGTATCACCTGCGGAAATTCTCTGATAACTGCGGCAAAAAGCTGCTGGGTTGCAGCCGGCACAGCCATTCCCGTCGTATCTCCCAGGGCCACCAGTTGCACGCCTGCGTTGCTGAATCTTTCTACGTCCTTCAGCACCTCAGATTCGCTCACGTGCCCTTCGAAAGAACAGCCAAACGCCATTGAAATCGTTCCTACCAGACGATATTGCCCGCTGGCAGCGGCAACCATATCTGCAATATTCTTCCACTGGTCCGCACGCGTGCGCTTCAGGTTTTTCAGCGAATGACTATCGGTGGCCGAGACCAGCAAACTGATCTCATTCGCGCCAATCCCCTTGTCAGAGTCTGTCAGCGCACGCTCCACCGCTCGTACGTTGGCGCACGTGGCCTTGTAAAACACGCCAGGTCGTCTTTGTATACCGGCGAGCACCTCACTGGCATCGGCAAACTGCGGAATCACTTTCGGATTTGAATAGGAGGTCGCTTCGATTCGTGTCAATCCCATATCGGCAAAGCGGTCTATCAGCTCGATTTTGGTAGCCAGCGGCAGCATGACCGGTTCATGTTGCAGACCGTCCCGGGCGAAGCATTCACAAATAACGATATCGCTCATCTTGGCAGCTCCGTTAATCCAAGCACGGCAATGGCATGCGCGCGCAGTTTGTTTTTCTGTACCTTTGAACTGCCGGTCATGCCGATTTGATCAAAACTGTCCACGACCCGGACGTAACGAGGCACCTTGAAATTTGCAATGCGCGGCTTGCACCAGGCAATGAGTTCGTCGGGTGTGCAGCTATGCCCTTGTTTGAGAATAACGAAAGCGGCCGGTACTTCTCCGAGCCGCTCGTCGGGAACACCCACCACCTGTGCCAGTTCAATGGCTTCATGCATCAGAATGAATCCCTCGACCTCCGTGGGAGCAACGTTCTCGCCACCGACACGAAAGATGTCTTTTAACCGGCCAACCATCTTCAGGCGCCCTGCCTCATCCATTTTCCCAAGATCGCCTGTCCTGAGCCAGCCATCCTCGGTAAAATTCCGGGCTGTGACCTCGGGCATGTTGTAGTATCCTCGCATGACACTCCACCCCTTTACCTGAATCTCGCCGGCGTCACCCGCAGGCAATATTTCATCTGTGCTGGTATCCATAATCCGCACCTGCACGCCCGTGTGAGGTAATGCCCAGCCTTCTGTGCGCAGTGGCAATGGATCGTCCCAGCTGGACATCACCACATTGGGAGAGGCTTCAGACAGGCCATAGGCATTGCACAGGTTGGGCACTTTCATCTGGTCGTGTATTTTCTGCATGACCTCGGGGCCCGCAGCGGCCCACCCGCCGCGCAAATGCAATGTCGAGGCATCAAAATCCGGATGCGCCATGAGCATAAGAAAAATTGTGTCGTTGCCTGAAGTCAGGGTGCACTTCTCCCGCTGCAGCATGGCCAGCGCAAGCGATACATCAAATTTGGGCAAGGTCAGAAGGCAACATCCGGTAGTCAGGGACACCAGTATCGATAAGGTGGACCCGGCCACATGGAAAAAAGGCCGGATACTGAAATAACGATCCTCTGGCGTAATACCCATGCGCAGCGACACCGCATAGGCATCCGAGAGCATATTGTCATGACTGAGCATGACGCCTTTTGGGAACGAGGTCGTGCCAGAGGTATATTGGATCAGCAGGATATCATCCGGATTAACGCTGCCGCATTGGGTGTAGCAGACATTGATATCTTCTTCGGTTACACCGGCAATCAACCGGTCAAAGTCAATCGCCCCGGCCGGTACCGATGCCGTATCAAACATAAGCGCCTGAGTCAGCTTTGGCAATACCTCTCCGGGCAAACCTGCGGCCAGGGCCGGCTCCACCTGGCCCAGCAATGCCGAAAAGTCGATACCCAGGAATTGTTCCGCCAACACAATGGCCTTGACATCGGCCTGCTTCAGGCAAAAGGCCAGCTCTTCCTTCTTGAAGCGCGTATTGATGGGCACCGTTACCGCGCCGATCCGGGCGCATGCAAAAAACGTCTGCAGCCACTGCACACTATTGCCCAGCATTACCGCTACGTGATCGCCTTTGCGAACGCCACGTTGCCACAAGGCAGCGGCCGTACGGTCTACCTTTGCCGACAAGGTTCGCCAGGTCTCGCGCGATTCATTATCGATAAAAGCATCATTGTCGGAATAGGCAGCCACGGTCTGGGCCAGCACTTCGCTCAAAATCCTGCCTCTGGGCAACATGATCACGCTCCTTTTACGCTGCTGCCAAATGTGGAAATGGCGGACTTCCAGTCGCTATTGCGCAGGTTCTTTTCAATTGCCAGCAGCTCAATCGCCATGGCGCCCTCGCGGGTTGTCTCAACGCCGGCATTGATCGAATGCTTGGTCAGCCTGACGGTCAGCGGTTTTGCATTTGCAATTTCCCCAGCCATTTGCAGCAACTGTTCTGCGATCGTATCTTGCGGGACAATCCGGTTGATCAGGCCGTACTCGCGCGCCTGCTGCGCATCAAAAACACGACCGCTAAAGAGCAGTTCCTTGGCAATGCGAATTCCGGCAATCCGGCTGATGCGCTGGGTAGCGCCCACCGTACCCCAGCTTACTTCCGGGTAACGGAAAGTGGCCTCGGGCGTTGCCCAGGCAAAGTCACATGCGGCGATAATTTCGCAACCGGAACCGAAAGCCGGACCGTGCACCAGCGCAATGGCAGGCCGCGACAGTTTTTCAATCGCATCATAGGCGGCAAAGCCGGCTACCCGTCTGGCCGTCATATCGGACAATGTCATATCCTTGCGCTCTTTCAGATCTGCGCCCGCACAAAACGCCGGGCCCGCGCCACGAAAAACCACCACGCGAATACGTTCGTCCTGCTCGATCTGCTCGGTGACGCTGACCAGTTCTGAACACATTCTCACATTCAGCGCGTTTCTGCTTTGCGGACGATTCAACAGTACAGTGGCCACGCCATTTTCCTCTACCGTCAGTTCAATCGTTTCATATGACATTTGTCGTATCCTTATTTGCTGGTAATATTGGCCGCCTTCAGCAGCTTTTCTATTCTTTCACGGTCCTGGCCAACGAAATCGCTTGCCGCCTTGCTATCCATCAGGAACGGTTCAACACCCTGCTTCTCGTACATACTGATCGTCTCAGGACTTTCCGAGACTTTTTTCAATGCGGCGTACAAGGTGTCGACTACTTCCCTGGGAGTATCTGCCGGTACGGCCATGCTATACCAGCTCGAGCCCTTGAAGCCGTCGTAACCCAGTTCGTCCATGGTCGGAACCTCGGGCAAGGCGGGAGAACGCTTATTGGCGGCAATCGCAAGCGCATGCAGCTTGCCTTGCTTGATGAACGGCAACACTGCAGGCAAGTTCAGAAAGCCGACCTTGACCAGCCCACCGGCCAGGTCTGTTGATGCGGGCGCCGCCCCCTTGTAGGGTATGTGCAGTAATCTGGCCTGCGTTTTCTGTTTGAAATTTTCTCCCGTCAGATGGGGGGAACTGCCGTTGCCGGCAGAGGCATAGGTATATTTTTCCGGGTTGTTCTGACTATCCTTGATCAGTTCATCGACCGATTTCAAACCCGAATCGGCCGCCACGGTTAACACATTCGGAATATTGCCAACCATACCGACAAAGGTAAAGTCCTTGATGCCGTCATATGGTACCTTTTGCATCAGGGGCGTCACCACATGCGCGGCGGCAGTGCCGAACAGCACGGTATAGCCATCAGGTTTGGCCCTGGCAACATACTCGGCGCCAATGCTGGCGCCGCCACCCGGTTTGCTCTGAATGATAATGGACTGGCCCAGCACATCACTCATTTGCTTGGCCACAATACGCGCAAGAATATCAGCCGGGCCTCCGGCAGCATAAGGGTTGATGAACGTAATTGGTTTATCCGGAAAGCCGGCAGCCTGCGCCGTATGCATGACGCCCGCCGCCAGTATCGTTATGGCGCCGGCAAAGAGCCGGTTGCGGCTGGAAAAGTAGTTGGACATATCTGTCTCCTGTATTGCTGATTTTTGCATCAGTCGAAAATGGCGCTGTAATGGCAGATCCGTGAACAGCTCAACCGGATATGCCAGCCGTAATATCAAATTGCCTTCAGTTGCCTCAAACCCAGGATTTGTTCTTCAGTCAGCCCGAGTTTTTCCATCAAGATATGATCTGTATGCTCGCCCAGCAGGGGTGGGCGTCCCATGACCGGGTTGTCGTATCCCGTAAACTTGAACGGTACGGCAATGCCTTCAAATTCGCCTACCTGAGGATGAGCAAATCGCTGCACCAGCCCCCTGCTTGCCACATGGGCGTCAGCAAAAATCTCATCGACCGACATAATCGGTCCGGCCGGCACCCCGCGTTCGTCGCACAACTGGCAAAGGCGGGCGCGATCCAGCTTGCCAATAGCCTGCTGCAATCCCTGCATGACTTCGCTGCGCCGCCGCACCCGCTCGGCATTTTTTGCCAGCCCGGCGTCTGCCACCCATTGATCCAGTCCGAGCAGCTCGCACAAAGGTTTCCAGTGCTGGTCGCTGCCGGTAATCTGCACCCACCGGCCATCGGCACACTCGAAAGCAGCAGAAGGGACCCGCCCGGGGTGTTCTGTGCCCAGCCGAGCCGGCACCTCGCCCAGTGAAAAATAGCGGGCAGCAGCCAGTGATAGCAAGCCAACCTGCCCGTCGAACATGGAAAAATCCACATGGCAGCCGCGGCCCGTTCGATCTTTGCCAACCATGGCCGTCAGAATGGCGATCACAATCCATAACCCCGAAGTCAGGTCAGCAACCGGCAAGCCGGGTTTGACAGGACCGCCGCCACGTTCTCCAGTCAGGCTCATGATGCCGCCCATCGCCTGAAAAACCGTGTCATAGCCCTTGCGCGGCGCATACGGTCCTGTCATGCCAAAGCCGGTGCACGATACATAGACGATGTCTTCGTTCTGTTCCTTGATGGCATCGTAGTGCAGATTGTATTTTTTCAGGGTATCGACCGGAAAATTTTCCAGGAACACATCGGCCTCGCGCGCCAGTTCCCGGATGATTTTCTGCCCTTCTTGCGAGCGCAGATTGACGGTAACCGATTGCTTGCTACGATTAAATGCAAAAAAATAGGCCGATTCGCTGCCGTGTTCTCCTGTCACGCGCGGTTCAAAATGACGCGTTTCATCACCAGTGACCGGCTGTTCCACCTTGATCACCTGCGCGCCCATTTCAGCCAGAATCATAGAGGCAAACGGACACGCCAGTACCCGTGACAGATCAAGTATCTTCAGCCCTTCCAATGGTCGCATGCTGCTTACCTTCATGGTTTGTTGAAACCGCGCATCATGACGTTGGCATCACGGCCCACAGCCAGCGCCTCTTCAAGGGTCAGGTCTGCGGCGCGATAGAATGTGCGCTTGGTCGTCGCCATCGCCACGGGACTGAAGCCCGCCAATTTTTCTGCATAGGCCCGGGCCTGGCCCAGCACATCCGCCGCCGGGCACACCCGATTGACCAGATCAAGTTCAAAGGCACGCTGACCGCTCACCGGTTCGGCCATCGCTACCAGTTCGAAGGCTTTTTTCTGACCCAGCTGGCGCACCAGATTGGCCAGCACCACTGCGGCAACAATCCCATGCTTCAGTTCAGGGTAGCCAAAACGGGCATCTTCGGCCATCACCACCAGATCACAGGCAAGCGCCAGCCCGGCGCCGCCGCCCAGCGCATTGCCATGCACGGCAGCGATAATCGGCTTGGCAATTTTTGAAAATGACAAATGCAATGCCGTTGTCAGATCCGCACGGTCCAGCACCTGATCAGATGCGGCCGGTGTCAGACTGCTGAACTCTGTCGTGTCGGCTCCCGCACAGAAAGACTTGCCGTTGCCATGCACGATAATCGCCCTGACCTGGGAGTCACGTTCTGCATCTTTGAGGGCATCGAGCAGCGCCTGAGTCAGCGCCGTATTCAGGGCATTGTGTTTCTCAGGCCGGTTCAGACTGATGGTCAGAACATGGTTTTCAATTTCAGTCAGCAAGACAGACATGCGATTTCCTTCCGTTCGTTAAATTCATATTCCACTTCATATTGCATTTCATATTTCACTCAGCGCGCGCCGGGCATCATTCAGTTGCCCGACCAGCTGCTGCATGAGCTGGTGTACCGGCACAATGCTGTCCACCAGCCCGGCCGATTGGCCAAGTTCCACTTTGCCCCATGCCACATCGCCGTCCAGCGCCGCCTGCCTGAGCGTGCTTTTGCGAAATTCGGCTTCGTATTCCTGTTTATCGCAAGCCGACAGATCGATCTGCTGCATATGCGCAGCGAAATCATTGCGAATCATTCGGACCGGCAACCCCTTGCGGCCGACCAGGTCAGTGCCATCCACACCCGTTGCCAGCGCCACGGACTTGTAAGCATCATGGACGCTGGCCTCCTCTGTCATCAGAAAGCGAGTCCCCAGTTGCACAGCATCCGCACCCAATGCAAGCATGGCGGCAATGCCATAACCGTCGGCAACGCCGCCGCCGCCCACAATCGGCAGCGCAAAATCCCGGGCGGCCTTGCGTACGATAACCAGCGAGCTCACTTCGTTGGCCGGCGGATGCCCGCCAGCCTCGGCGCCTACCACCGCCAGAGCGTCGACACCCGCGGCAACGGCCTTGCCTGCATGCTCCAGGGTGGACACGACATGAACCCACTTTGTCCCGATCTCCCGAAAACGGGCAAGGTGGGCTTTGGGTCCGCCCTGCGAAGCAAAAATGACGGGAACCCGAAATTCATAGGCCATGTCCAGAAAAGCCTGAGCCCCTGGCCGGTACAGCGGGATATTGACCGCAAAGGGTTTATCGGTGCCGGCACGCACCGCTTGCAGCACCTTGCGAAAATCCTGTTCATACATCGGTCCGGCAGCAATCATGCCCAGCCCGCCCGCATTGGAGACCGCTATCGGCAGCGCCGCGCTGGACGATGCCCAGCTCATGCCAGCCTGGATAATCGGATATTCGATATTCAACATTTGGGTAATACGGGTTTTCATGCAGTGTCGACCTGAGAACAATGAGTAGAAAAGAATATAAGTTGCCTGATATTTGCCGCCAGACCTGACAGCAACCTGGGCAGGAATGGATGACAAACTAGTTGATTTTTTCAACCATTATGCAGATCGTAAACCATATAGTTTCTTTATTCAACTATTTTTGTTGATTTTTTTTATCATATCCCGCATGATTCAGTACATTGGAAACACAAAGACGATGATCATCATGAAGCAACCTGAAAACATCAAAGAACTGTTTTCGTATCGCCTGAACCGGTTGGCGTTTTTAAGCAGCACGCTGGCCGAATCCATCAACCAGGATCTGTTTGGCCTGGACAAGCAGAGCTGGCGCTTTATTGGTCTGCTGGCAGCCTATGCTCCCATGTCATTGAAAACGCTGGCAAAGGAAGCAAACATTGACAAAAGCCGCGCCAGCAAAGCAGTGGCCAGTTTGTCAGAGCGGGGGCTGATCCAGCGTAAAAACAGCGACAGCGATGGCCGCAGCATCCAGCTGTCGCTCTCGGAAGAAGGGGAAAAGCTCTATGCCAGCGCGTTTCCCATCGCCCTGCGCAGGAACAATGAGATTCTGGATGTACTGACGCAGCAGGAAAAGGAGCAGTTTGACATGATCGTTGACAAGCTGATTTTCCGCACAAAAATTCTGATGGATCTGCATCCAGGTCGCAAAAAAGACGCCACCGCAGCGCCTGACCGTAAGCCGTAAGCACAAAACAGGTGGCAGCAAGCCGCCCGTGCTTTTGTGCCGTACATCTGACAGTGCCTTCCTTGCCCGCACACGCATCGGGCCTGCCCTTCTTCCTGTACAGAACAAAACGGCACAATCAGCATCGCTGCAATTTCCCCAAACGTGATATAGTTTCATTTATCAACCATATAAGGTTGCTATCTAGAACTATATTCACACAGGAGGAATGACAATTGTGAAACCGTCAGCACTATTGCCTGCAGGTTCGGGCCCGGCCAATGCCCATGGATAAAAAGACCCCACGCCCGTTACCGCTAGCGGGCATACGCATTCTGGACCTGACCTCAGCGGTTGTCGGACCTTATGCCACGCAGACGCTGGCAGACTACGGCGCAGATGTCATCAAGCTGGAGCAGCAATCGGGCGACATCATACGCTGGATCTCCGGCCATTCTCCCACCCCCGGCATGTCGGGCAAGTTTATGCACATGAACCGTAACAAACGCAGCATCTGCGTGAACTTGAAAACAGAACAGGGCAAGTCTGCGTTCATGAAACTTGCCGCCCGGTCGCATATTGTTATCCATAATATGCGAACAGATGCCATGGCCCGGCTGGGCATTTCCTTCCGTTCGCTCAGCAGCGTCAATCCCAATCTGATTTATTGCAACATTGTCGGCTTCGGCAGCCAGGGGCGCTATGCCAACCGCCCTGCCTATGATTCCATTTTGCAGGGTGCAACGGCGCTGGCGTCCCTGTTTGCGCAAAATGGCAACGAGCCTCGCTACGTGCCTTATGTGGTGGTGGACAGAACGGCTGCCCTCATGGTGGCCAATGCCATTATGGTCGCGCTCTATGCACAAACCCGCGATCCCGGCCCACGGGAGATCGAAGTCCCAATGTTTGAAAGTTATGCCACGCTGGTGCTCAGCGAGCATCTGTACGGTGAATCTTTTGATCCCCCGATCTCACCCAGCGGCGACAAGCGTTTGCTTGACGAAAACGCCCGTCCGGTCAAGACCAGCGACGGCTATATCTGTGTCACGACCAATACCGATGCCCAGGTGCTGGCCCTGTTCGATGCAATGGGCGTGCCGCAACTTAAGTCCGATCCGCGCTTTAACCAGGCCGTCAACAGAATTGATCACATTGCCGAGTTTTTCTCACTACGTGCCCAGGAAATGGCCAAACGCAGTACGCAATACTGGCTGGAACGGTTCACGCAGTACGACATCCCCTGCATGCCCTGTCATACCATTGCTTCCCTGCTGTCCGATCCGCATATTGCAGATGTGGGCCTGGTCCAAAAGCGGCAGCATCCCACGCAAGGAATGATACGACATCTCAATGTGCCGGTCAGCATGACTGGCTTTTCGCCAACACTGCGGCATCATGCCCCGCATATTGGCGAGCATACAAGGCAGATTCTGGCCGAGGCCGGCTTTGACCAAAACGACATCTCGAACATGCTGCAGGCCGGTCAGGCTTACCAAAGCGATCCGCAGGACAGTGCCGCCGGCAACTGAACGCGCCCCAAGCAATCGCTTTGCCCGGCGCCATCATTGACCGGCGCCCGGGCATACCGGCAATTACTCTGGCTTGGCGCCTGACATCTTCACCAGTTCAGCGTAACGCGTTATTTCAGATTGAATGAACGTGCCAAACTCAGCTGATGTGTTATCCCCTTCTACAACCTGGGCGCCCATGCCTTCGAGCTGAGCGCGGATTTGCGGATCTTTCAGTGCGTTATTGATCGCTTTATTCAGGGTATCGACGACATCAGCCGGGGTGCCCTTTGGAGCAACAATGCCGTACCAGGCAGAGGCCACCATATCCTTGATACCCGCTTCTTCAAACGTAGGCACATCGGGCAGAAACGGGATGCGTTTTGTCGATGCCACGGCCAGCGCATTCAGGTTCCCGCCCTTGACCTGCGCCATAGAGCCAGTATCAATCATGAAATCAAGCTGCTTGCCCAGCAGATCGCTCACAGCAGGACCACTGCCCTTGTAGGGAATATGCGTAAAGCTGGCGCCCGTAATGTGTTGCAGCAGCGACGTGGCAAGGTGCTGGGATGAACCCACGCCGGCAGATCCGTAATTGAGCAGCCCCGGGTTTTCTTTGGCAAATGCGAGCAGATCGCCCACAGAAGTAAAGCGCGAGCCCTTGGGTACTTCAAGCACATTGGGAATATTGGCCACAAATGCAACCGGGGCAAAGTCCTTTTGCGCATCAAAACCCAATCGCTTGTATAAATGCGGGTTGGCCGCATTGGTCGAACTGGTGGCCACCAACAGCGAATAGCCGTCCGCTTTCTCACGCACAAAGGCGCTTGTGCCGATATTGCCGCCGGCGCCGGCCTTGTTTTCCACAACCACGGTCTGCTTCAACTGAGCCGTCAGCCCCTTGGCCACGATACGACCCAGCACATCGGTCGCACCACCTGGCGACCAGGGCACTACCAGCTTGATCGCATGGCCCGGAAAGGCCTCGGCATAGACCGTTGCCGGCGCAGCAACAGCCAGGAACGCGCCGGCCAGGGCAGGTGCACACAGATGCCTGAATTTCTTGCTCGTTTTCATAAATGATCTCCTTGTTTGGGTGGCGGTCAGCCACGATTCGATGTCTGGTTGCACGGCCTATTGCGGCCAGGCGATGATTAAGAACCGTTATGGATGCCAATGCAGCCATAATTGAATTTGAAAAAAAATAATATTGATTGATAATAATGATTCTTTTTGGGAATCAATTTATCTCCCTCTGCATTTGAGCGCCACGAAATATTTCGTGTCCATTCAATCCAATCCTGAGTCGCGATGCTTACATTCAAACAGATCGAAGCCCTCTACTGGGTAGTGCAGCTTGGCAGTTTTGCCAGCGCGGCCCAGCGCCTGAATACAACCCAATCGGCCATTACCAAGCGCATCCAGGAGCTGGAATCGGATTTCGACGTCAGCATTTTTGATCGCAGCGGCCACAAGGCAACCCTGACGCCCAAAGGCCAGGAAATGCTTGAACTGGCTTCCGAACTGTTGACGCAGCGCGATGTGATGCTCATGAAGCTCAAGGGCCATCACACGTTTTCAGGCATATTGCGCCTGGGTATTACCGAAATCACGGCAATGACCTGGCTTCCCGATCTGATCGCGCAATTGCGCATCCTGTTTCCCAAATTGACGGTCAGCCCCAAGACAGGCATGGCAGCCGAGCTGCAGCAGAACCTGCTCAAGGGCCAGCTGGATATGGCCTTTTTGCACAATGAATTCAAATCCCCACTACTGGAACAGTACCCCCTTGACTACGTTCACTTTGCCTGGGTAGGCAGCCCCAGCATTATCACAAGTGACCGTGTTTACACACCGCAGGAAATTTCCGAAATGTCACTGATTCGCCAGGATATGGAATCGGGCCTCAATTCCCTGTATGACGATTGGCTGCAACCGTATACGGCAGAACAAAACCTGTTTACGATCAACAGCTTGCTTGCCATGGCAGGATTAACGGTCGCCGGTTTCGGCATTTGTTGCCTGCCGATTGACTATTTCTATCCCCTGGTCACCAGCCGCAAGCTGGCCATTCTGAAAACCACCAAAGCCCCGCCCAAATCCCTTTACTGCGCCATGTATGCAAAAAATGCCAATGCCATGCTCTACAAGGAAGTTGCCATGCTGGCCAAAGACGTCTGCAATTTCGGCATTCCTTATGGCAGCGGCATCAATGCCTGATATCGGCCAGGAATTTGCGGGCGCGCTCGGTCTGCGCCCTGGTAAAGAACTCGGCCGGCGGCGCCTGTTCGACAATGGCGCCGGCGTCCATGAACCAGACCGTGTCGGCAACATCCCGCGCAAAATTCATTTCATGCGTCACACAGATCATCGTCATCCCTTCCATTGCCAGCGACTTCATCACCAGCAAAACCTCATTGACCATCTCGGGATCCAGCGCACTGGTGGGTTCGTCAAACAACATGATCTTCGGGTTCATTGCCAGCGCACGAGCAATGGCGACCCGTTGCTGCTGTCCGCCTGACAGCTGCCCGGGAAAGGCATCGGCTTTATGGCCAAGACCCACCCGTTCCAGCAACGACATCGCCTTTTCGCGCGCAGCAGCTTTATTGCTGCGCCTCAATATCACCGGCGCCATCATCAGATTATCCCGTACGCTCATATGCGGAAACAGATTGAACTGCTGGAACACAAACCCGATATGACTGCGCAGCTCATCTATTGACTTGCAGGCATTGACGTCCTGCTCATCCACAATAATGGAACCAGCCTGTATCGGCTCTAGCCGATTGACGGTGCGAATCAGGGTAGACTTGCCTGAACCGGACGGGCCGCACACCACCAGCACTTCGCCCTGGGACACCTTTGCGGTCACGTCACACAAGGCCTGGTATTGCCCGTACCACTTGGACACGTTGTTAAACTGAATCATGCGAAACTCCTATCCCTCAAATGCTATACGGCTGTGTTCAATTCGCGTCTCAACCACCTTGACCAGCCCTACCAGAATCAGATTGAGAAAAAAGTAAGTCAATGCCAGCAAGCCGAACACTTCAAACGGCCGGGTCAGCAATATATTGTTGATCTGGGTGGCGGCAAAGGTCAGTTCATGCACGCTGATCACAAATCCCAAAGAGGTCTCTTTCACTGTTGATATAAACTGGCTCAGAATGCTGGGTATCGTATTGAACAGCGCCTGCGGCAGAATGACTTTGCGCATCGTCTGAAAATAACTCAGGCCCAGCGAGCGTCCCGCTTCCAGCTGTCCGGCGGGCAATGCCTGAATGCCACTGCGGACAATTTCGGAAATGTAGGCGCTCTCATAGAACACCAGCGCCACCACCATGGTCGTCGTACCGGCAACCGGGCGATTGATAATTACCGGCACCATGAAGTATGCCCAGAATATGAACATAATCAACGGCAGGCCGCGCACCACATAAACCACGGCGGTGGCGGGCCAGTACAGAATACGAACCGAACCAATCCGGCATAACGCCAGCACAATACCCAAGGGAAAAGAAAAAACCAGGCTGAGCACGGCCAATACGATGGTGGCAGCCAGCCCGCCCAGCGGCCCTTGGGGGTATTGGCCAACCAGCAGCAACAACCAGTTATCGGAAAGTATTTCAAACATGCTGTTTCCTAAGACCGTTTTTCACTGAAGGCGGCCTTTCTGGACAGACTCGCGCCGACAAACATCAGGCATAGCGAAATAATCAGATAGATCACAGTTACTATTAAATAAATTTCAAACGTCTTGAACGTTGCCGACTCGATTTCACGACCAGCGCCCGTCAGCTCGATCAGACCTATTGCCATTGCAAGGCTGGTATTTTTGAACAGCAACAAGGTCTGGTTGGTGAGCGTGGGAATGGAGACAACAAACGCCTGCGGTAAAATCACTTTGCGCATCGATTGCAGATAATTCAAACCCAGGGTTCTGGCCGCTTCCATCTGCCCTGTCGGTATCGACCGGATCGCACTGCGCAAATCCTCGGTCACATAGGCGGCAGTGACCAGGCCGATGGCAATCGTCGAATAGAAGAACTCGCCGCCTATTACATTGATTGCATCGTTGATCGCCTCGGGCACAATCGAGGCCACGCCAAAGTACCAGAACAGAATATGAACCAGCATGGGCACATTACGATGAAAGGCAACATACAAGGCAATCAGGTAATTGACAACCCGGATGTTGAGCGTACGCACGACGGTCAGGACACTGCCAAGACCAAAGGCAATCAGCCAGGCCAGCAGGGTCATTTTCAGCGTGGTCAGTACGCCCTGTAGCACAAGCCACGGATACTGGCCGTCAAGCAGCGAAGCGAAATCCAATGTGTAGTTCATATACCGGCTACCTGCGCCCTAGCCTTTGATCTCTTCCATCTTGAATACCCGCTTGGTATGAAACTGAGTCTGGGGACCGAACCAGCGATCGAATATCTGCTGGGCTTTCCCGGATTGCTCAAGGCCGGCCAACGTCTCATTAATTTTGCCCAGCAGCGCCTTTTCCCCTTTTTTGACGCCAAGCCCCCACGGCTCGGTAAATAGCGGATCTTCTATCATGGTCAGTTTGACCGGTGTTTTCTGCGCCCCTTGTTCAAACTTCAGAAGCATCAGCTCGGACCCGACGAAACCATCCACTTTTTTCTGCTGAAGTGCAACAAATGCCGTCGGTGGATCTTTGAACGTGACCGTCGTAACATCGGGGATCAGGCGTTTTGCGCCTGCCTCGGAAGATGAACCGCTTACAGCGCTCACGCGCTTGCCCGCCAGGTCAGCGGTTTTCTTCAGTTTATCGGCATCCGTCTGGCGGATCAGAATCTTCTGCGGGCTGACATAGTCGGCATAACTGTAATCAATTTGCTTGGCCCGATCCGCAGACCAGCCCAGATTAGCGGCGACCACGTCCACACGGCCTGCCGCCAGTTCGGGAATGCGTGCGGCCACCGAAATCATTTTGACCTCGAGCTTGACACCGATACTGTCAGCGATTTGCTTGCACAGATCCACTTCATAGCCCACCACCTGGCGCGTCTTTGGATCCTGGAAACTGAATGGTTCAGAAGTGCCAAGGGTGCCACATACGAGCGTGCCGCGCTCCTTGATCGCATCCAGCGCGTCAGCCTGTGCAACATTGGCGCAGGCCATGACAATGGGCAATATGGTCAATAGGTTTTTCAATTTCATGATGATTTTCCTGGCAAATTTCATTGTTAGACAAGTTGTCTGCAAGCAGATGCTATCTTTTCACACCCTTTCCTGATGATATCCAAATCGGTAGCAAAGCTGATTCTTATAAAACCCGGCGTACCATAGGCTGTGCCATCAAGCACTGCCACACCGGCATGGTCCAGCAGATAAAGCACAACATCCAGATCCGTAACAAGGGTCTTGCCATCGGGCGTGCGTTTGCCCAGCAGCCCCTTGACACTCGGAAATACATAGAATGCACCTTGCGGTACCGAGCAAGTAATGCCCTCGATCGCATTGAGCAAAGGCACAATCACATCACGGCGCTCACGAAAAATGCGACTGGCCTCTCGCACGCAAGCCTGGTCCTGCGTCAGCGCCGCCACTGCAGCGCGCTGGCTGGGCTCGCTGGCGCACGAGGTCGTCTGCGATATCAGGGTCGTCATCGCCTTGATCAAAACCGCAGGACCTGCGGCATAACCGATACGCCAGCCGGTCATCGCATACGCCTTGGAAACACCATTGACCACTAATGTACGGGCTCTGAGCGTTTCGCTGCAGGTAGCCAGTGACACATACACATCGTCATAGCTGAAGTGTTCGTAGATCTCGTCAATCATCAGATAGACTTGCGGATGACGCTCCAGCACTGCCGCGATTTCGCGAAACTGCGCGGCCGTATAAATAGACCCTGACGGGTTATTCGGCGTATTCAACAACAGCCACTTGGTTTTGTCGGTAATGGCCCGTTCCAGATCTGCCGCCGAAATTTTGAATCCCGATTCGGCAGTGCTTGTCAGCATGACCGGCGTACCACCATTGAGCGTGACCATGTCGGGATAAGACACCCAGAATGGTGTCGGAATAATGACCTCGTCGCCGTCGTTCAATGTCGCGGCCAGCGCCGTATAGATCAACTGCTTGGCGCCGGTACCCACAATGAGCTGCTCGGTCGCATAGTGAAGGCCGTTTTCGCGTTCGAATTTTTGCGCAACCGCCTGCAACAATTCGGGTACACCGGCAGATGCCGTGTATTTGGTCGCGCCGTGCCGGATCGCCTGCACGGCGGCGGTTGCGATATGTTCCGGCGTCGCCAGATCAGGTTCGCCGATGGTAAAGTCAACAATCTGTTTGCCGGCCGCCCTGAGCGTGTCTACTTTCTTTTTTGCCGCCATGCTTGGCGAAGCCTTGATGCGCTGCATCCGCTGCGCCAGCAACTGGTTCGGGCTTGTCATCACTGTAGTCATATCAGGACAGTCCTTTGGCCGCGAGCAACGGATGCAGCCAGCTTTGCTCTTTAGCGCCTGACGCAATTTCATTCATGATTTTTTCTTCTTTGTCCGCATGTGCCCTGGCCGCAGTGATCAGTGCCTCAGCCTGCCCGACCGGGAAACAGACAATCCCATCTTCATCGGCAACAACGACATCTCCCGGCGCGATCACCTGCCCGCCGATACTGACCGGCACATTGACCTGGCCCGGGCCTTCTTTGTATGGTCCGCGGTGCACATTGCCCCGGGCATAGCACGGAAAGCTGTCGTGCTCAAAAGCGGCCACATCGCGAATGGCGCCATTGACGATAACGCCGGCACATCCACGTTGCTGCAGATATTTCTTCATGATCTCGCCAATGCAGGCATTGCTCACATCGCCAGCGGCGTCAATAACCAGCACGTGACCGGGTTCAAGCATGGTCATCGCCTTGTAAATATACAGGTTGTCGCCTGCACGCGTTTGTACGGTAACGGCGGTTCCAACCAATTTTCCGGTCCGGTTGTAGCGCGTGAGTCCGACAACGCCTACCTGGCGATGAAGATTATCACTCAGGTGCGGGGTGACTATCTGCTGCAGAGCAGCGGCAATGCCCGGTTCGAGTACGGGGCTGGACGGGTTGATCTGGATCGAAAGGTCTTGCTGTGTCATCTTGTTTACTCCTTGATGACAGCATCATGCCCAGTCCGTCTATTTTCTTAAAGGGAATTTAATGCGTGATTGATTATTCCTAAAAGGAATATACACGTTGCCATGCGTCGTTCGTATCCAGCGTGAGGATTATATTTCCCGGTATTTCAAAAGGTTAACCTACTGGCACAATCAGCAGCTCACGGTAAACCGGACGCCCCAAACCAGTGCAAACATATCATGTCTAGGCGCGCCCCTAGGGAAAGTCCTAGGCGCTGATCGTCTCTTTCAAATGCGTGATCAGTGCCTGCGCCGCGACCGACTGCACCCGGTCACGCGCCTGCACAAGGCAAATCATGCGGTTCGGCACGTCCAGTTCCAGCGGAATAATGGCAATGTCCGGCTTGGTGTAAAGAAACAGCGACAGACCTGGCACAATTGAAATCCCCATATTGTTAGCCACCAGACCTGCCACCGTGGACAAATTGGACACTTCCATGTGAGTAATGAGTTTTTCAGGATAGAACGAGGCATCCAGATGTTGCCGAATACTGGTGCTGCGCACGAACTGGATCACGGGATGCGCCAGTATGTCTTGCTGGCGCAGCTTTTTCCTCGCTGCCAGCGGATGATCGATTGAACATACCACATAGAACGAATCGGAACATAAGGGCTGGCTGATCAGCTCCGGATGGTGTTCACCGACAAAGGTCACGGCAAAATCCGCCTTGCGCGTCTTGACCAGACTCAGACACTCATCGGCCGTCACATCAACAAAGGCCACCGACACGCCCGGGTAGATGCGGTTAAATTGCGCGACCGCCGGAATCAGACTGCCCACCGCGACCGACGGCAATGCAGCCACCGTCACATGGCCCGCCTTCTTGGACACATGCTGGCGTAATTCGCTTAGCGCGTGCTCGAAGTCATCCAGCAGTTTGTCTGCGAACGCGTCAAACAGTAACCCTTCGGGTGTAAGCATGACGTTGCGCGTATTGCGCTCGAACAGCTTGGCGCCCACCTGTTCTTCCAGATTCTGGATAAGCACGCTAAGCGCAGGCTGCGTCAGATGGCATTGGCTGGCGGCCTTGGTAAAGTTTTTTTCGGTTGCCAGCGCCTTGAAGGCTTTCAGGTGTTTGGTGGAAAGATTCACAGATGTAATGGATAGCCCGGTAGTTGATTGGGAAGCGCCAGCTGCAGCCACCCCGACAACTGCTATCGTACTTCAACACCGGCCTTGGCGACGATGTCCACCCACTTTTCGGTTTCGGCTTTCTGAAAGCTGGCCAGTTCTTCCGGCGTACTGGCCTGGGCTTCAATACCCTGAGCCTGAAGATTTTTCACAATTTTCGGATCGCTCAGCGTTTTGACGAATGCCTGATTCAATGTCTTGATCACTGCATCAGGGGTGCCGGCAGGTGCATACGAGGCAAACCAGGCGACCATCTCATACCCTTTGACGCCAGTTTCGGCCAAAGTCGGCAAGTCCGGGGCAATATCGGTACGCTTGCTGGTCGAGACGGCCAGCGCACGCAACTTGCCGTCACGCGCCAAAGGCAGTGTGGTTGACGCATCTGCAATCATCATTTGAATCTGCCCGCCGACCGTATCCACTACCGCCTGCGGATTACTTTTGTAATCGACATTGCTGATCTTGGTACCAGTCAGGATTTTGAACAATTCCCCGCCAATTCTGGCAGAGGTGCTGCCACTGCCGAAAAACACTTTATCAGGATTTTGTTTCAGGTGCTCAATGAATTCCGGTACGGTTTTGGATGGAATGCTTTGCGGGTTTACCACCAGCACCAGCGGAATATTGCCCAATTTGGAAATGGGGGCAAAATCCTTCACAGGATCATACGGCAGTTTCTTGAACAATGCCGAGTTGCTGGCATGCGTCGTATTGGAGGTCACAAAGATGCGATAGCCGTCAGGCTTGGCCCGGGCAATGTCCTGCGCGGCAATAAAGCCACTGGCCCCGCCCTTGTTTTCCACCACCACCGTCTGACCGACCTGTTTTGACACTTCCTCTGCCAGCACCCTGGCCAGCTTGTCGGTGCCACTACCCGCGCCAAACGGCACTACAAAGGTGATTGGCCTGTCGGGATAGGCTGCCATGGCGCTGCCTGCAGCTACTGTCATGGCGGCAAGCGATAAGATAACTTTTGATTTCAAATAATTCATTGTCATTGACTGTCTCCTTTTGGGGTTCCGATCTGTATCGACATATCAAGCAGTCGGAACGAATTTGATTTACCATGTTTGTCCAGATTCAGGCTGGTGTTCACGCCCCCTTCAAGCACATTATCAATAACGAAATTCAATGCCTGCAGATTGGGTAACTCGTAGCGCACCACTTGCGTTGCGCCACGGTGAGCAAACCATGCCTTGACTTTTTCCGCACTTACCTGCTCCAGCAATAGCGGCCAATGTACCGGGTCATACGGAATCAGACTGATGTTCAAACGATTACCCTTGTCTCCCGCCCGTGCATGTGCAATCTCATGCAGCTTTATCAACTTGTTCATCGAGTCTCTCCCGCAACGTAACGCCAACCTTCGTGCACCAGGTGACGAGGGACCAGGTATGACACCGTGCGCACGCTGCTTTTCACACTGGTTCGTACGCCTCCGCCGCCGGCCGGCCCGCAACAGTACAACGCATTGACTTCATGCATCATGCGCTCAACTGTCGTTTTGTCCGGCGCATTGACAGCCAGCCGCAGACGCACGTCCGTGATCTGATCAAGCGGCAGACTGTCACGCAGCACCGCTGTATCCGAATCCAGTACGCTGACCACGCCAAGCAGATCACGCCGAAAACGGCATGGACCCTTCAGCAGCTTCGCCCGCTCGCCCAATACGGCTGCGGCCAGCTTTGCGCGTTCCCCGGCATTGGGGCCTGCATAGGAAATCTCTCCTTCGCCGAACCAGTCTCCCATGAACGAGACAGTCGCCTTGAGCGTGTCTGGCCTGGGTGCACCGCGGGCGCCGGTAACTTCCACCTGATCGGGCGCGATCTGATGAATCTGCACCTGGGAAATATCAAGAATGACATCTGGCGTCATATAGCATGCTGGATCATGGATTTCATACAGCATTTGCTCTTTCACTGTCATCAGGTTGACCGTGCCGCCCGTATGATCAGCCTTGCCTATAATAATCCGGCCATCTTCGAAGATTTGCGCAATGGGAAAGCCGACATTGGCCAGATCCGGCACATCCTTATACCCCGGATCGGCAAAATAACCGCCCGTGACCTGCGAGCCGCATTCAAGCAGGTGCCCGGCCAGTGTTGCTGCAGCCAGCCGGTCCCAATCCTGCCAATCCCAATTGAAATACGCCATGACAGGCCCCAGAGTGAGCGCCGGATCGGCCACTCTGCCGGTAATCACAATTTGTGCGCCGTCGGCCAGGGCGTCTGCAATGCCTCTGGCGCCCAGATAGACATTGGCCGCGATCGGATCGCCGGCGCCGGCAGCCAGTTCACGGTCTCCTTCCCAGATCTGCAGACTGGAGATATCCACCTTCGCCAGGATATCGTCGCCTTCGACAACGGCAATTTTCAAACCCGCCAGATTCTGCTCAATGGCCAATGCAGCAATGGCCTTGGCTGCTGCAACGGGATTGGCTGCGCCAAAATTGCTGACAATGGGAATATGATGGGCGATGCAATCATTCAGAATGGGCGCCAGCACCTCCTGCAGTAACGGTTCGTAGCCGCGCTCCGGATCCTGGTTTTTGGCCAATTGACCCAGGGCCAGCGTACGCTCGGCCAGCATCTCGAAAATCAGCACAGCTGGCTGCCGGCGCGCAATCAACGTTTTGACAACTGCCTGGGCAGCATCAATGCGGTCCCCGGAAAAGCCGGCGCCACAGCCTATGAGCAGACTTTGCATCTGTCCTCCCTGATAACTCATGAAATATCCTGGATATTCATTCTATTGAATTTCAATTGAAAAATTAAATTAATTATTTTGATTGATTGATAAATAAATAATATAGATGGCATATGTCATGCATGACGATAATCTGTCTTCAAATTGTCATATCAGGGTATAACCTCCTGTATACTTTTTCAAAAGACCTGCTCAAAAAAGCGACTGATTGGGATTGATGATGCATCCATTTGTTGAAGGTGGCCTGCAGAACGTCTGGCTTAGCAATGGTTATCGGATAAAGGAGACCAGAAATGGCAGGAGCATCGTCGTCCATAATCCCCAGGGGCTCAAAAGAACTATTTGCAGCGCGCTCTGCGTAAAAAGCGTACCGCTGTCCGGCGCCGAATTTCGCTATCTGTGCCGGGAACTGCAAATCACTTCCGCTGTGCTTTGCAAGCGGCTGGCACTTACTGAATCACAATTGCAAGAATGGGAATCGGCCAGGCAGGTTCCCCGACATGCCGACACCTTTATTCGCATTATGTATGCCGTACATCTGGACCGCCCGGAACGCGTGCAACGCCTTGAAGCACGCTCGGTGGCACGAAATCAGAACGTGTATTTCCTGCTGCGCCATACAGACCGGGGCTGGATCTTGCAGGAAACACTGGAGCGACCGGCCGCCGTCACGTCAGTCACACAGGCAAAAGGCCAGGATCCGACGCTGGCCACTGACCGGGACTCGCTGGCCTGACAACAGTTTAAGCACACCGTCTGACAAACAACAAGACCACGACAGTACACCTCCCGTGGCCTTGTTGTTCTCATGCACGGATCAAGCCATCAGGCCAATGTCCGCAACGTTGGTTCCCGCTTCCACTGCCGGGTTTTTGCCAGCTTGATAAATGCCTTGATGTCTTCCGGTGCGACCACACCCGCATCGGGCTTGATGCCCGCCGCTTCCAGAATCTTGTGCGTTCCCTTGCACGCGGCAATGGCTTTCAAATGCCCAAAGGCATCGCGGAACCAGTCTACGGCGGCCGCCTCATGCACCAGCTTTTCTGCTTCAGCCATCGGCAGAATACTGACGACCCCATCAAACACGATTGATGGCGTACCCGCCAGTTGCCCATCGGCTGTCACGTAGCTGCCATCCTTAAGCGTTACACCGCGTTTTTGCGCAACCAGTTTCACTGCCGCACCGGCCTTGTCCAGCGCGCTCTTCATTGCGTTGATGCTCTCGTTGTTGGACCCGTCGGCAATCAATATTCCGATGGTTCGCCCTTCCAGCGTATCTTTCATTCGATCAATAATACGCAAGGCAGGAGACAAATCCAGGTCTTGAACAGGCACCACCGGCTTGACCGCTGCCGGCAACGATTTGAGTCCCAGTCCGTCTGCAACACGTTTTGCCAGACTCTCGTCTACTGTACGCAGTTGACTGACCACTGCCAGACGCACATGCTCGGTCTCGACCTTGGACAGTTCGAAAACCAGTGCCGAAGCCAGATGTGCCTGCTCCACCTCGGACTGACTACGATAAAACATTCGTGCCTGACTGTAGTGATCGGCAAAACTTTCCGCACGAATACGGGATTTGGCGCCTTCTGTCTGCACCGCAGCACTGTGAAAGCCCGTTTTCAGGCTTGCACGCGTGGCATTGGGATCCAGACTTTGCGGGTCATACGCCGTTCTTCCCTTCTGCGGCTGCATCTGCATATGCCCGTCGCGTTGCGTATTCTGGAAAGGACATTTGGGGGCATTGACCGGAATTTGGGCAAAATTGGATCCACCCAGTCGTGATAATTGCGTATCCAGATAGGAAAATAGTCGTCCCTGCAATAGAGGGTCATCGGAAAAATCAATACCAGGTACGATATTGGCCGGACAGAATGCCACCTGTTCAGTTTCTGCGAAAAAGTTATCCGGCCAGCGATTCAATACCATCCGACCGATCATTTTCAACGGCACCAGTTCTTCGGGAATCAGCTTGGTGGAATCCAGATGATCGAACGGGAAGGCATCGGCCTCTTCCTGGGTAAACAGCTGAACACCCAGCTCCCACTCCGGAAAAGCGCCATTCTGAATCGCCTCATAGAAGTCGCGACGGTGAAAGTCTGGATCGGCGCCTGCCAATTTGACCGCCTCATCCCACACGGTAGACTGAAGTCCGATTTTGGGACGCCAGTGAAACTTCACAAATGTGCTTTTTCCTTCCTTATTCACCAGACGGAAGCTATGAATGCCAAAGCCTTCTATCATTCGCAGGGAGCGAGGAATGGCGCGATCACTCATGGCCCACATGACCATGTGCATGGACTCGGGCATCAGTGAAATAAAGTCCCAGAATGTGTCATGCGCACTGGCTGCCTGTGGGAAGCCACGATCCGGTTCCATCTTGACAGCGTGAATTAGATCGGGAAATTTCATGGCGTCCTGTATGAAAAATACAGGGATGTTATTGCCTACAAGATCCCAGTTGCCTTCCTGCGTATAGAGCTTTACGGCAAAACCGCGCACATCACGAGGCGTATCCACCGAGCCGCTGCCGCCGGCCACGGTGGAGAACCGACAGAAAACCGGTGTCTGGACATTTTTTTCGGTAAGAATTTTTGCCGTTGTATATTTCGACAATGATTGGGTCAGTTCAAAATACCCGTGAGCACCGGTGCCTCGGGCATGAACAATTCGCTCAGGAATACGTTCATGATCGAAATGCGTGATTTTCTCTCTAAGCACGAAGTCTTCCAGTAATGTCGGACCTCGAGGGGTTGCGCGCAACGAATTCTGATTATCGCTGATGGTCAGCCCCTGCTGGGTTGTCATGACCGGATGCGTGCCGCCAGCCTGTTGTTGTAATTCCCCGGCGTTACCAACTTCGTCTTTTACCCCATTGGCGGGACGGGAAACCGATTTTTTCGAACTTGACTTCATTAGTATCTCCTTAAAACAGGACTTGAATAATGATCAGTTGAAACGGAAAACAGGATAAGAAATTATGATTTTATTTAATTATAAATTTCTGGATTGAGTAACCAGTATGCCATATTTCCCAACCATTGTATGTGCGCATTGAAAAAGGACACTTGTAATAAATTTGTGGAAAAATTTGCATAACATGTTCTTAACAAACATTTACTTTGTCATATATAGCGCGTAGTACTTCCAGCTATGTATCATCCGCCTTTTGCGACTGGCAGCACCGGCCTATCTGTAGCGTCGGATTAGCACCCAATCAGAAGTTTCTAGTCGTTCCCAATGGCGCCTGCGCGCAATTTGCCAAGGAACGTCAGAAAATCAGGGTCACTGGCATAAGCAACATTAATTCTGAGCGCCGGTTTTTGACTGGATTTTTTTTCCGGATAGAATACCGTACCTGGTGCAAGGAATATCCCCTCTTCAGCCGCCTTGCGAGCCACTTGAATATCATCCAGATGAGCCGGCAACTCGAGCCACATGTAATATGAGCCCTCCGACTGATAAGGAACATGAAATCCCAACGATGAAAAATTGTTCAACGCCTGGGCGCTCGCCTGTTCGACCATTGGCCTGAGCCGTCGCAGATGCTTCAGATATTGTCCGTTGGCAATCAAACTGTAAAGCCATCGCTCAAGATAGTCCGACGATGTGACCACGGTGAGCATCTTTATATTGCAAAGGGAGTCAATCAGCGCCTGTCTGCCGGCAACATAGCCAACTCGAAAGCTGGCCGACAGCGTCTTGGAAAAGGTGCCTATATACAAAATCCGATCCAACTGGTCCAGGCCCGCCATACGCGGCATACTAGCCGGCAACAAGTCTGCAAACGCATCATTCTCGACAACCCTGAAATCATATTTTTCGGCCAGCTTGAGTACCTGATATTGCGTGGCCAAGGTTGCGCAGCCGCCAGTAGGATTGTGGCCCAGTGTTTGCGTGAAAAACAGCTTTGCACGATGCTGTCTGGCCTTATCCTCCAGATCTTCGATATCGGGGCCCGTACTGCCGCGCCTGACACCAATCATTTTGATTTTGTACAGTTTGAGTTTGGCAAATAAAGGATAATATCCGGGGCTATCAACCAGAACCGTATCCCCTGGGGATAGAAACTGTTTGATAACCAAGTCCATCGCGTGGTTAGCACCATAAGTGAGCAGAACCTGGTCCGCCGACGCCTGAATAGATCTTTCAATGAGATTTTGCGCAATCGCCTCGCGCAGTGGCTCGAAACCCATGGGATGACCGTAGCCATATTTACTATCATTCGGTATTTTGAGCCGCATATCAAAATCGAACTGGCTCATCCATGAGGGCGGAGGCCTGCCGTCTCCGACGCGGACACGATAGGTCTGGTTCAACTGTTCCCGTAGCAATGATATAGCATCCACCGCTTCTGCTATATGCGTGGTGCTGCTTCTATTCTGCTTTTTACTTAACGTGCTGACGTAATAGCCGGAGCCTGGCCTGGCCGTGATATGCCCCAATGAAACGAGTCTGTCATAAACATCGATCATGGTATTTTTCGACACATTGAAATGTTCACGGGCAACGCGTATAGACATCAGCTTCTGTCCGCTTTTCAGGTTTCCATTCTGGATGGCAAGAAGCAAGTGCTCGACAATACTGTTGACTTTACTCATTATCGTTCCGATGTATGGTGCTACGCACAATAAGTGTACCCCTACACATTCAGGCACAGTATCCGCATATTTCGAAGCAACCGTACCTTGTTTAAATTCCTATAACTTAGCATCATAGCGAACAAGACAATAAAAATATATATTTTAACCGTACCCACTACTGTACCTATATATCCTAAAAAATCAAGGAGACATGAATGAAAATATTACGCCGCGATCTGCTTAAAAAACTGGCATCGGGAACCGTTGCGGGCATCGGTGTCCTGGGCATGCCTGCCGTAGCACGGGCCCAGGAAATCGTGAAGTGGAAGATGCAATCGTTGTGGGACGGTGGCACCACGCCGCAAAAGTTTGAAGAACTATTTGTCAAGCGTGTGGCAGAGCTGACTGACAACAAATTCCAGATTCAACTTTATTCGGCGGGTCAGCTTGTGCCAGCCAACCAGGCATTTGATGCAGTGCGTGGCGGCGCCTTCCAGATGATGAAAACATTCGATGGCTATGAGGCAGGAAAAATTCCGAGCCTGGCGTTTACCAGCACGGTCCCTTTCGGATTTCCCGAACCAGACCAGTACGAAGCCTGGTTCTACGAAAAAGACGGACTGGCCCTGGCACGCGAAGCCTATATGCCCGCGGGATTGTATTATGTCGCCCCCACTGTATACGGACCAGAGCCCATACATTCACGCGTACCGATCAAATCGCTCGCAGATCTGAAGAATAAAAAGGGGCGGTTCGTCGGACTGGCCTCCACTGTCATGGGAGCCCTTGGCGTGTCGGTCACGACGCTGGCAACAAACGAAGTCTATTCTGCTTTGGATAAGGGAGTGATCGATTTTGCCGACCGGGGCGATCTGACCGCCAACCTTGAAGCCGGCCTGGCCGAAGTAGCCAAATACATTATCATGCCTGGCCCGCATCAGCCTACAACGGCAACAAGTTATGTGGCCAATCGCGCCGCATACGAAAAACTATCCGCATCACACAAAGCAGCCCTGGCCAGCGCTGCCCGGGACATTTCCGGCGCCCTGCGCCAGCATATTCTTGTGGCAGACACACTGGCATTGAAAGCTTTCCAGAGCAAGGGCGTAGAAGTCACTACGCTGAGTGCGGATGAATTGGCGCAGGGTCGGGCACAAGCAGTAACAGCGTGGGAGTCGGCAACCAAAGACAACCCCCTGGCCAAAAAAATGATGGACAGCCAAATTGCATTCATGAAGGATCTCGGGCTGCTGTCTTGAATATTCAATTGAAATGGTCGCTCTTTGCAACATTGTTTTTTTGGATTTGACCCATGCCTGCTTTCGTGTCCGTCTACATTCTGGGTATTACCCGCATCAATAAATTCTTTTTCAATATTGCTTCAGTGCTTATTTTCCTGATCGTATTTTCAATGTTGTACGAAGTGATCAGCAGATATGTATTTCATGCCCCAACAACCTGGGGCATGGAACTGGCTACACTGCTGTTTGGTCCCTACTTTCTGCTTGGCGGGGCCTATTTGCTGCATATGCGCGGTCATGTCAGCCTGGATTTGCTGCAAAAAAAACTCTCCGCGAAAAATCAGCGACTGCTCGATTTATTCAGTTATGTGATCATTATTGTCTTCAGCATCATCATGTTTTCCTACTCTTTCTCACCCGCAATGCAAGCGTGGGAGTATAAGGAAACATCGTTTTCTGCCTGGAATCCGCCCATCTGGCCAATCAAGTTTGCCATCCCCATATCGGTTGTACTACTGGGACTTCAGAGTGTTGCGGAAATGCTGACGGTTCTGTACAGTGAACAGGATCACCGGTCATGAGCGCGAACATTATTCTGGTCATCATGTTTGCAGGGTTAACGCTGTTCATGCTCACCGGGTTGCCCATTGCCTTCGTGCTTGGCGGCTTATCGCTTCTCATTACAGTGACCCTTTGGGACGCGAATGCAGTGGTGATCATGGTACTGCAGATTTTCGACACCATGCGCTCCGAAGCGCTGCTGGGCATCCCCCTGTATATCTTCATGGCAGCAATTTTACAGCGCACCGGCGTTATTGAAGAGCTGTACGGTGTCATGGAAATCTGGTTCGGCCGCTTGCGCGGCGGACTGGCCATTGGCACGGTTCTTATCTGCGTGCTGATGGCTGCAATGACAGGGGTCGTCGGCGCAGCAGTTACCGCAATGGGGCTGTTAGCCATGCCGGAAATGCTCAAGCGGGGATATGATCCAAAGCTGGTTACCGGCACGATATGCGCATCCGGCACACTCGGCATTCTCATCCCACCGTCCATTCTGACCATTGTATATGCCGTCACAGCCCAGGTCTCAATCGGTAAAATGCTCATTGCCGGTATCGTGCCGGGACTGATTCTCGCTGTTTTCTACATTCTGTACATTCTTTACGTAGCCTATGCGCATCCGGAACGTGTACCTCAATCCCGACGCGAGCGCGTCCCTTTTTCGACCAAACTGCGAAGCGTCAAAGGCGTTATTTTTCCCATCATCCTTGTCATATTGATACTGGGCTCAATATTTTTTGGCATCGCCACTCCCACAGAAGCAGCTGCCGTTGGCGTTGCGGGTGCATTCATCATCGGGATGCTCAAACGCAAACTGAACTATTCCGGCATTCGCCATGCCACGTTTGAAACCGCGAAAGCCACCACAATGATTCTGTGGATTACGATCGGCGCAAAAGCCTATGTCTCTGTGTTTACCGGCCTGGGCGGCGCCGATACCCTCCTGAGCCTGATCCGCGACATGCAGGTTCATCCCTACGTCATATTGGCTGCGATGATGCTGATTCTTATTTTTCTGGGAACAGTCCTGGACGAAATCGGAATCATCCTGCTTACGGTGCCGGTCTTTTTGCCTATCGTCAAATTACTCGGCTTTGATGAGATCTGGTTTGGCGTCTTGTATGCCATTACGATACAAACTGGCTATATCAGCCCTCCTTTCGGATACACCCTGTTCTACATTAAGGGGCCCTTACCCGCACACCTGGGCATGGGTACGGTATACAGGGGCGTTCTGCCATTCATGATATTGCAAATGTGCGCGCTGATATTCTGCGCCGCTTTCCCGGATCTTGTTACCTGGCTTCCGTCCTTGATGGACAGACGTTGATCTTTTATTTTTCACACGGAACGAAACACCATGCCTGAACTCAGCTCTCGAATGACCGGCTTTCACAAACTGGGAATACAGGGTCGCCTGAATATGTTGAAGGAACGCTGCAATCTGGACCCGGAAACGGTCCAAGCCATGCTCAACACCGGCAATTTGCCCGCGGACACTGCCGATCATCTCATTGAGAATGTCATTAGCACCATGAATATTCCGGTGGGCATTGCAACGAACATGAAAGTCGATGATAACGATGTCCTGGTGCCGATGGCTACCGAAGAATCCTCGGTAGTTGCCGCAGTGTGTAATGCCGCCAGGCAGTGTTATGACAACGGCGGATTCACCACGTCCATGTCGGGCTCTCAGATGATTGCCCAGATTCAATTGGTTAACATCACAAATCCGCAATTCTGCCGCATCTGCATTCTGGAGCAAAAAGCGCAGATAAAGAAACTATGTGATGATTGCGACCCCATTCTGCTTTCATTGGGCGGCGGTCTGCAGGATATCGAAGTACGAATTATTGACTCGAATAGCGGCCCTATGGTCATTACGCACCTGATCGTCGATACTCGAGATGCCATGGGAGCCAACGCAGTCAATACGATGGCAGAGAAACTGGCGCCGCTGATTGAGCAGTGGACTGGCGGCAAGGTATATCTGAGAATACTTTCAAACCTTGCTGACAGGCGCCTGGCCCGGGCGCGTGCAACATGGACTTGTGATGCGATTGGCGGAGAAGCAATACGCGACGGCATTTTGAGCGCCTACCATTTTGCCGAATCGGATCCTTATCGTGCAGCAACCCATAACAAGGGCATCATGAACGGTGTATCGGCCGTCGTCCTGGCAACCGGCAATGACACGCGCGCCGTGGAAGCCGGCGCTCACGCTTATGCCGCACGTAATGGACACTACTCAAGCCTGACACACTGGGAAATCGACAAAAATGGAGATCTGGTCGGCAGCATCGAAATTCCAATGGCCGTAGGCCTGGTTGGCGGAGCAACCAAACTTCATCCAATGGCAAAAGCCAATCTGCAAATACTTGGCGTCAAGAGCGCAAGCCAATTGGCCCGAATTATTGCTGCCACGGGACTGGCACAGAATTTTGCCGCATTGAAAGCATTGGCAACGACGGGCATCCAGAAGGGACATATGGCCTTGCATGCTCAGAATGTTGCCATGATGGCCGGAGCGGTTGGACAGCAAATTGATCAAGTAGCCAATGCCTTGATCTCGCAGGGCACTATACGGATAGACGTCGCGCAGAAAATACTTCAGGAGATCAAGATCTGACTGATTAATCGCGTCCTGGCACATATCGCTGGCCTGCCAGGACAACACCAATTGATTTACGACTGCTGATTGACCACTTTCGGTGAAAGCTCATTGCCGTGATATTTTTTATAAATATCATTGAGTTTGCCGTTTTTCAGGTTTTCAAGAATCCACTTGTCCAGCCATGCCTTAAGTTCGGGATTGTTTTTCGGCATGGCGATGCCCAGCATGAATTCATGCTGGACAAATTTTATCTCAAAGGGATTGCTGGTCTGTTTCTTGTTTATTTCCGCAACGATAGGCCATTGGGAAGAGACTGCCTGAACCTGCCCTGAGACACCGGCGGTTACCAGCGTCGCGTCATCTTCGAAACGGCGAATATTGGCGTCCTTCGCATTTTTTGTCACATCGGCATCATTGACCGTAGCGCGGGTAACACCCAGGCGCAGGCCCTTGAGGTCGGCATAGCTCTTGATCTGCACATCCTTGGGCGCTGCGACAATAGTCTGCAGCGAAGCATACGGAACAGTGAAATCCACCACTTTGGCACGCTCAGGCGTAATCGACAGGCTCGAGACCGTCAGGTCTGCCTTGCCGGTCTGAATGCTGGGAACCCGCGCCGCGTTGGTAATTTGCACCAGATCCAGTTTGACACCCAGATCCTGGGCCAGCAGTTTGGCCGTGTCCACATCCGAACCTTCGGGTTCCATACTTGCATTGGCGTAGCTGAACATGGGTACGCCCATTGCAACGGCCACGCGGATGGTGCCATTTTTCTTGATGGTATCCAGGGCATCGGCATGGCTCGCCGCGCAAACACCCATCAGGCCCAGACCAAGACCGATCGTTTTCACTGTCTGTAGTAATTTCATTCGTCGTCCTACCTTTTATAAATATAGTGAACTGCGATGAACTGCTATAACCCGGTGCCGATAAACTGCTGCAGCTCACGAGTTTGTGGGTTGGTCAGGATTTCCGGTCCACCGGTTTCCCATACCATGCCCTGATACATATAAATCACCTTGTCGGCAATTCTGCGAGCGAAAGACATTTCATGGGTGACCAGCACCATGGTCATTCCGCCTTTGGCCAGATCTTCGATCACCCGGAGTACCTCACCGGTCAATTGCGGATCCAGTGCGGAGGTAACTTCGTCAAACAGCATCACTTTGGGTTCCATGGCCAGCGACCGGGCAATCGCCACCCGCTGCTGCTGGCCGCCCGACAGCTGTTCCGGATAGCTGTCCGCCTTTTCGGCCAGGCCCACTTTTTCTAGTACGTACTGCGCCTTGCGGTTGCACTCCTCGCGCGTTAGTTTGCGCACATGCTTTAACGCAAGCATGATGTTTTGCCGGACTGTCAGGTGGGGAAACAGGTTGTAGCTCTGGAACACGATGCCCACATCCTTGCGCAACTCACGCAGGTTGACGGTACCCGTACCGAGCTCATGCCCGCAGACCGAGATGGAACCGCTGTTGATGGTCTCCAGATGATCCATGCAGCGCAGCGCCGTACTTTTTCCCGAACCGCTCTGCCCGATAATCGCCACCACCTGGCCACGTTCTATTTCAAACGATACGCCCCTGAGCACCTCGTTCTCTCCGAATTTCTTGTGCACATCCCGCACATTAACGATTGCCGACATTCAGTTTTCTCTCCATGGCCCGACTCCATAGCGACAATGGATAACAGAGCACAAAATAAAAGGCGCCCACCAGCACGAAAACCAGAAATGGCTGGAACAGCGAGTTATTGATAATCTGGCCGGCGCGCGTCAGTTCCACGAAGCCAACCACCGATGCGAGTGACGTCAATTTGATGACCTGCACCAAATAGCCCACAGAAGGCGGCAATGACATACGCAATGCCTGCGGAATAATCACCAGGATCAGCGATTGCCAGCGCGACAGGCCCAGGCACTCCGATGCCTCCCATTGGGTTTTCTCTATGGCCTGTACGCTGCCGCGCCAGATCTCACCCAGGAATGCGCTCACATGAACCATCAGCGCAATGGCCGATGCCACCAGTGGCGCGACGTTGATGCCGAATATACCGACTCCGAAATAGACAATAAAGAGCAGGACCAGCAAGGGAATGCCCTGAATAACCTGGATATATGCAGATGTAATCACCCGAACCGGTTTGTGAACCGAGACGCGTGCCAGCATTACTGCAAATCCGGCCACAGAGCCAAGGGCAAATGAAATAAGCGACAACACCAGCGTCCAGCCCACGCCCTTGAGCAGATACATCAGCTGTACAGAAGAAAATGAGTCCATGCTTACCCTCTGATCGTAACGGCGGGCAGCTTGCGCGACACCGCATTTCGCTTGCGGGCGGCCGCATTGCCCATCGCGGCCGAACGGCGCTGCGCCTGGGCGATGACACGCTTGCGTCGAAACAGCAGTTGCTCGGTCAGCCAGAAAAGCAGCCGCAGCACGACTGCCAGCAGCAAGTAAAGCGCGGCAACCACAATGTAGGATTCCAGCGAGAGGAACGTTTCCGACTGTACATTATTGGCCACCGCAGTAAGCTCCTCGGTTGAGATCTGTGAGGTGATCGACGACATCAGCATCATCAGAATGAACTGACTCGTAATGGCCGGGTACACCTTTTCAAAGGCCGGAAGCATAATGACGTGCAAATAGATGCGAGGCCGGGACAGTCCGAGACATTCGGCGGCCTCAATCTGCCCCTTGGGGATAGCGTCCATGCCGGCGCGGATAATCTCCGAAGAATAGGCGCCTACATTGATGACCATGGCAATGACAGCAGCCACCGCGGCCGGCATCTGCAACCCGATACTGGATAGGCCAAAATAGAAAATGAATATTTGCACCAGAAATGGTGTATTGCGGATCGTCTCAACGTAGACAGCGCAAGCACGGTTTACCCAGCGGTACCGGCTGCGACTGCCGATTGAGCAAAAAATACCAATAGCCAGACCAAACACCGTCGAGGCCAGGGTCAGCTCAAGCGTCAGCAATGCGCCTTCAAGAAACGTATGCCAGTAAGGAAGCAGACCCGCGAAATTAAAATCATACTGCACTTATATCTCCCATCCACGTTGGCCGGTTTTATATAGTCCTGCAGTCATGTGAATTACTCGAACGGGCCCTGCGCGGTGAACGCGCCCCCCTGGTAAACGGCCACCGGATCATCGGCTGCAGGCATAGGCTGACGCTCAACCTGCTCGCGGAATATTTCGGAGGTATCCTGCGCCACGAAGTTAAGCCTGGCGGCCATGTGATTGTCCCACCACACCTGCTTGTTATCGGACATGCCATATACAATCGTATGCCCCACCCCCTCTGTTACCAGCGCACAACGAATGAGTTCGGTCAAATCGCGGGCACTGATCCAGGTGTGCATCATGCGTCGGTCTTTCACAACCGGAAAGCAGGATCCGATACGGATGCTGACCGTTTCAATGCCATAACGATCGAAATAGAAACTGGCCATTTCTTCGCCATAGGCTTTGGACAAGCCATAATAGCCATCAGGGCGGCGCGGCACGCCGGCATCAATGACTTGATCCTGCCGGTAAAAACCAATGGCGTGATTCGAACTGGCGAAAATCACCCGTTTGACACCATGGCGTCTCGCGCCTTCATAGATATGAAACACGCCCTTGATATTTGCTTCAAGGATTTCTTCAAAAGGACGCTCAACCGATACCCCGCCCATATGCACGATGGCATCGCAACCGGCCACCAACTGCGCCACCGACGCCTTGTCAGCCAGATTGCAAAGAATGATTTCTTCACCGGTTTCCGCCTGCGGTTTGTCAGCAGGAGCAATGATGTCAGACAGCCTTATGGTGTCGGCAAAGGGTTTCAGGGTTTGGCGCAGCACGGTGCCCAGTCCGCCGGAAGCACCGGTTAACAATAGGCGTTTAAAGGGTTTTGTCTCTTGCACGAAGATTCCAACTGAAATACAGCGTTTATTTATGAGCCTTATTGTTGTATGTTATCTGACATCTTTAAATTGTGGTTTACCCTAAAAGCAACCACAAAAGTGTTTCAGGGAACCGCCTGCCTGCAGGCTATTGGTGACACGATTCCATGATTTTTTGAGCGCGCAGCAGCAAGGGCTTGTCTATCAATTTGCCATTTACGGCAATTGCTCCGCCCCCCTTTTCTGCCACTGCCGATATGACCTTTTCGGCCCAGGCGATGTCTGCCGGCTCCGGCGCAAAACCAGCGTTCACAGTGTCAATTTGCGAGGGGTGGATACACAGTTTCGCTCCGAACCCGAATTTTCGCGATTGTGATACATCACGCATCAGTTGCTCATCGTTGCGAAAATCCACACTTACCCCGTCGATGGGTGACGCGACGCCGGCCAGCCTGGATTGCAGAACCAGCGAGGTGCGAACAAAGTTCAATTGTTCTCCATCCTCGGCAATACCTGCATCAATGCAAAAATCCACGGAACCAAAAGCCAGTCTGGATACGCGAGCTACAGCCGCAATGGTGCGCGCGCTATCCCATCCGGCTACGGTTTCAATCAGGGGGATCAGTTCCTGATCCGGACGCAGCATGTCAGATAGCGCTGTCACTGCCTGCACCTGTTCCGCTTTCGGCAACATGACACCTGCAATAGACGCGGCGCTCAGCAAAGCGCAATCGCGCGCGTACCATGGGGTATTGACGTCATTGACCCTTATGAACAACCGCGGCTGGCCGGCCTGCTTGCGTTTGCCCTGGAGCCAGTTGCCGATCGCCGCAAGGGCAAGGTCCTTGCTCTCGGGCGCAACCGCATCTTCCAGGTCGATAATGACTACACTGGCTTTCGTACTCATGGCCTTGTCAAAGCGCTCGGCACGGTCTCCCGGCACGAACAGATAGCTTCTGTCTCTCATTTATCCCCCTTGAAAATGTTTTTGGGTCCTGCCCAGCAAGATGATTGATGCAATGGTGGGCAATAGCAACGACAAAAAGCCGTAACCGAATCCCCCTGCCGCCTGTGATACCAGGCCGATGGCCGGAGGCCCTAAAACCACGCCCAAATAGGTGACCGCCAGCGTAGCGCCGGTGACCGAACCCGATTTCCCCTCAGGCGCACGCCTGGCTACTTCTGCCAGATACACGCCATTCCAGCCAATGGCAGTGGCACCGAAAACAGCAAAAACAACGATGATCCACCACTGACTTGAACCGGCGTCAATATAAAAGACACCAACGGCAGACAAGAGCATGCCGGCAGCCAGCACCAGCAACATGCTCCAGGTCGAAAAAAAATTATCAGCCAGGTAGCCCCACAAAATCCGCCCGATCACGCCTGCCGCCTGCGACACTGACAGAAAAACCCCCGCCAGAACCAGCGACATGCCAACCTCGTTATGCAGGAAAGTAATGGCATATGTCATTAACGTGAGCTGGCATACAGAAAAGCAAAAGGAACATACGGCCAGCGTCCGCAATACAGGAATGCGATAAATAGTTCCAAGCGCACCGAAGAACTCTTCCCTGAAAGATCGTCTGACGCCGGTTGCGTCTGGTTCCCAGGAACGCGGGGCAAAAAGCGACACCACCGCGCAAAAGAACAGCACTACGCAGATAACACCCAGGGCGCTGTGCCACCCGAGCATTTGCTCCAGGCTGGGCATGATCATGGCGGCCAGCACGCCGCCAAGCGGCACGCCGGTTTGCTTGATGGAGAAAATCAGACTCAGCCGGTGCATGGGCGTATTCTTAATCAGTATCTGCGAGCTGCACGGCGTTACCGGACCATATCCCAGACCGATGAATACGCCGGCCAGCGCGAGCGTCCACACAGATGGCGCCATCACGAAGAGGGTCAGGCCAACGGCAGAAGACACCAGACATAAGGCGCTCAGCCGGATCGGCCCGACCATGGTCAGCATCGCCCCTGCGCTCAGGCTGCTTAACATCGCAGACAGATAAGCCACCGCAATATAAAAGCCGATATAGCCGGCAGGCACGCCCAGTTGCTCTGACAGCACGGGCGCCATCACTGGCGGCACCAGCAGCACCATGGTCGCCAGCGCCTGAATGGTCAATGTCAGGACAAGCACCATCCAGCCTGCGCGACTATCCTGTTTCTTTCGGATTGGGTTGGACTGATTATTCGTCGTTGTATTTGTCATCGCCCACTCGTCTGCAAGAGATCTTTATGCCTGGCCACGCCATTCCCGATTGAAAACAGAATGGTAGCTGTAGCGATCTGCAGCATGCGTGCTGACCGACACCTCGATAAGTTCGCCTTTTCTATTGCGATATTTTCTGACGATCCTCAAGCTTGGGCCGCCGACCCGGGACTGCAACTGCGCAGCCTGGCTTCGGGTCAGACAGATTGCCTGAATTTCCTGTTCAACAGTGGCAATGGTTTCACCGAACTGGTGCTCAATGTTCGAGTGGATTGCTTCGTGCTGTTCGCCCATGACGCCGCGAATGGATCGAAACGCCGGATGAATCCAGATTTCGGTCACGCAAATCGGCAAAGGACTGTCGCTCACAAACCGTTTGCCCTGCAAATGAAGCCAGGTTTCTCCGGCCGTGCCTTGCACCAGTTCACTTTGCGCCTCGCTCAGGGAAACGATCTCCTGCTTTTCAATGACAAGTGTCGTATCGGTAGCATACTGATACAGATCGGAAATGCCCGCCATGTTCTGGCTATATGCGCTGTTGGCCTTGTTGGAAACAACCTTGGTGCCCACACCCGGCTGACGTGTGACCAGTCCCGACTGCACCAGCTTTTTCAATGCTTCCCGGGCCGTGAAGCGGCTGATGCCGAACTGCGTGCATAATTCCTGCTCGGTCGGCAGCAGATCGCCGACAGCGTACTTGCCATCGGCAATTTCGGCGACCAGCGTTTTCGCCAGTTGCATATATCGGGGCTGGCTGGTATTGAGCAACGAATCGTGAATAGTGTCAGCTGACCTGGCCATATTCCACCTGCCTCAAAAAACTTCTATTATAGTGAGCTGGCATTGGCAACTTTGCTAAATCACTGCGCTTTCCAGGAAAGACTGAATCTGCGCATCGCTATAGCCCAATTCAGTCAACAGCGCCTGATTATCCTGACCCATCGCGGGCGCAGCCTGCACCGGATGCGGACCGGCACGCACTGGTGAGGCAATCGCCCGCACTTTCGCGCTCGGATGCGCCAGCTCCAGAATACGTTCCTGTTCAAGAATAAAATCATTGTCCAGCGCCTGCGCCACATCGTAGACCGGCGCTGCAGGCACCTTGCCGGCAAAGCGGGTCATCCACTCCTGGGTCGTATGGCGCGCCAGCACGCTTTCAAGTTCCTGCTTCAACTGATCGCGATTGGCCAGCCGGCTTTTGAAGTCCTTGTATCGGTCGGCAGCGATCCACTCAGGCTGTTCAATGACACCGCATAGTACGCCCCAGAATTTCTCTTTATTGCACATCAGGAAGATCCAGCCGTCGGCCGTCTTGTATAGCTGGCTGGGTGTGAGCGAAGGATGGCTGGAGAACGGCTCGCGCTTGAGCGAGAAGCCTTCATTAAGATACCAGGTACCCACGTACGCAAGGTTATGAATGGCCACATCATACAGGCTGACATCAATATCGCGGCCGACACCAGTTGCACGAGCGCCCAGGATTCCCGCCAGTAGCCCCATTGCCGCCGTCGTGCCCGTCATCAGGTCGATAATGGACAAACCCATGCGACTCGGTGGCCCTTGCGGTTCTCCTGTAAGGGAAAGATAACCGGCTTCGGCCTGCATCAGATAATCGTAGCCTGGCCAGGATTTTCTGGAACCCTGCCGCCCATACGCGGACAGATGACCGCAGACAATCTGGGGATTCAGGTGTTTCAGGTCCTCGTAGGTCAGCCGCAGCTTCTCGGGCAGATCGCCCCGCAGATTATTGAATACCGCAGCGGCATTCTTGACCAGTCGATGCAGGATTTCCATACCCTGTTCGGATTTCAGATTCAACGTCATGCTACGCTTGTTGCGATTGAACGCCTGGTAAAAGTGGCTGTCATTCTCAGCAAAGTAGTAAGGGCCCACATGCCTGCCGACGTCGCCACCGTCAGCCCGGTTTTCAATCTTGATGATTTCCGCGCCAAGATCGGCCAGATGCTGGGTTCCGAACGGGCCGGCGCCGTATTGCTCGACCGCGATAATGCGTACGCCGGCAAGCGGCAGTGCACCTGCCTGGCTGTTTTCTGTACTGCCGCTCATACCCGGTTCCTTTCGATCATTTGTTTGGCGATGATGATGCGCTGCATCTCGTTGGTGCCCTCGCCGATAAGCAGCAGGGGGGCATCGCGATAAAGTCGCTCGACGTTATACTCCTTGGAATATCCATAGCCGCCAAAGATACGCATCGCCTCGAGCGCATTCTCCATGCCGGCTTCGGTCGCAAAAAATTTGGCCATACCGGCCTCGGCGTCACACCTTTCACCTCTGTCATACGCGGCAGCGGCTGAATAGACCAGCAGACGGGATGCCTCGGTGCGAGTCGCCATTTCTCCCAATTTCAGTTGTATTGCCTGATGTTCACAGATCGGCTTGCCAAACGTTTTGCGCGTTTGCGAGTACGCCAATGCTTCTGAGAGCGCGGCCTGCGCCACGCCCAGACCGCGTGCCGCCACATTGATCCTGCCCAGCTCCAGGCCATTGAGAATCTGCTGCAATCCCTTGCCTTCGACGCCGCCAATAAGGCGCGAAGCATCCACTTCGTAATCATCAAAATTGAGCGCGCAGGTATCAATTCCTTTATAACCGAGCTTTTCCAGCTTTTTGCTGACAATAAACCCCTTGCCCTTTTCTGCAATCAGCAGGCTCATGCCGCGATGTCGTGGATTTGCCTGCGTATCGGTCTTGACCAGGAGCGCCAGGCAGTTGCCATACATGCTGTTGGTAATCCACATCTTGGCGCCATTCACAACATACTTGTCACCCTGTCTGCGCGCCACCGTTCTGATCGCCTGCAGGTCCGTACCGCAATCCGGTTCGGTCAGTCCCACGCCACCACGCAGTTGCCCGGTGGCAAAGCGCGGAAGAAACTCGCGTTTCTGCGCCTCGGTGCCGTTACGCTGTACTGTCATGGCCATGATGACGTGTGAGTTAATGATGCCTGAAATGGACATCCAGACCGCAGACATGCGCTCGATGATTTTGGCGTAGGTCACGGTGGTCAAACCAAGCCCGCCATATTCCGGAGAGATCAGGCAGCCAAATAGCCCCATCTCTTTCATTTTTTCAACAATGTCTTCGGGATAGATATCATCATGTTCCAGTTTATGGACATGCGGTTGAACCTCTACCGCCAGAAATCGATCCAGCATATCCAGAATCAACTGCTCCTGCTCGGTATCGTACGCGTTGGCTGTATGCATTACTTCTGCGCTCCCTTGCTCATGCCGTTCATCACATTACGGGCGTTATGTTTTTCAATATTCCGAATCAATGACTCAATCTGGTCGATTGCGTCGGTCTGTAGCACAGTTGCCGCATTCTCGCGGAATTTGACGACGATTTCTTCGTTGGATATAGGTCGCGTATCTGCACCGCGATTGATATGTTCACGATGCGACAGTCGACGCCCGTCCTTCAACTCCACGATGACTTCGCCGGAGTAATATTTGGGGAAGTCGGCATCGGGATCTGCCTCGCTTTCGACTTTCTCGGCGATGGCAAGCGTGGTTGCGTCGGTGTACGCGGTCTCTTCAAGTGCGTCCAGACCAAAACGGCCGTAGCGCAAGCCTGTTGCCACAGAATACGGGATACTGAACTGTGCCTCGTAGGCATTGGCCGGCTTTTTCTTGTTTGCAACGGGTTCGCACACCGTTTTCATGACGCCGGCAGGAACTTTTGCCACAATCCGGGCAATCTGCTCCAGCGCCAGGTCTTTATGCAATACCGCCGCGGCATCGACACTGGCATGGGTAAAATGGCACGCAGGAATTGGCTTGATGGCCACATTCATCAATTCCCATACGGCGCCAATGGTATTGATGCTCTCTTGCAGGCCATCCAATTGAAACTCCTTGCCCAAATGACTGGCAAACAAGCCGAATCGTCCTTCATAAGTTTCTCTGGGGCCGACAAATCCATTTTTCGCCAACGTCGCTGCCGTAATGGCGCATTGCGCTGCCCATCCGGGATGAATCCGCTTGGTCCAGGCCCCGTCCTGCAGAAACTCCATGCTGCCGGCTGCAAAAGACAAGGTGATGCCCTGCGCATGCGTCAGCTGCGCTTCGGTCAGGCCGAGCAGCCAGCCTGCCGCCACAGTGCAACCAAAGGCCCCGATCAGGCCCGTAGGGTGAAACCCGACCTGGTGAAACTCACCATGCGCCGCGGCACCCAATCTTGTGGCCACTTCAATACCCAGCACATAGGCCGTAAGCAGATCCTGCCCGGACGTCTCCAGTTTGTAGCCCAGCGCAGTTACCGCCGTGATAACCGACGCGGTGGCGTGAATAATCCCGCTCGGATGCGTATCGTCGTAATCCAGCCCGTGAATCAACAGACCGTTCATGACAGCCGCATCCCGCACAGGCAGGCGGGCATCCATTCCAACAACAGGAACGTCGCCAGTGGTTCCTTCGCACAACATATGTAATCCGTCCAGCGTGTGCCTGGAAAAATCAAAACGGGTAGAGGCAAATGCGATGCCGAAGGCATCCAGTATCAGGTGCCGTGCCCGTTCGCGCACCTCCTGTGGAATGCCATCATAGTTGAACGCTTTGGCCTTGTTGCTGATTATCTGTGAAATCGTAGTCATAGCTTCCTCTTCAGTTTACTTGTGCACCGGACAGGTCCACGGCGACTTTCCATTTCTTTATCTCGTCTGAAATATACTGACGAAAGGCTTCGGGATCCTTGAGTACCGCCTCGGAACCCAGCCCATTGAGCACGTTGATGTTTTCCGGCGTCTTCCAATGGCCTTCGAGCGCCTTGTACAGCGTATTGATAATTTCAGGCGGAGTGCCTTTGGGCGCACCCAGTCCAATCCATGCCGGGGTTTGAAGATCGCCAATGCCAGCCTCTTTGGCTGTTGGAATCTCTGGCACGGCAGCATTGCGTTTGTCGTTGAGCGTTGCCAGAATACGAATATCACCGCGCCGTGCGACCGGTAGCAAGGCAGGCCCCGTATCGACCATTGCCTGAACATGTCCGCCAATCAGATCGGCCACAGCGGGCGGGCTGCCCTTATAAGGCACGTGGCGAATATCCATATCCTGATTGTGCTTGAGCAGCTCCATGGCCAGATGACTGGTCACACCACTGCCGGCGGAACCGTAATTGAGCTTACCCGGATTGGCTTTCACGTAGCTGATGAATTCGCTCGCCGTTTTCACAGGCAGTTTTCCGTTCACCGCAAGAAACAACGGCACTTCCGACAGTTCGGTAATCGGCTCGATGTCCCGCAAAGGATCGTAGGCCAGCTTGGTGTACAGACTGGGGTTGATCGACAGCGTACCGCTGGATCCCACCAGCAACGTATAGCCATCAGGTGGCGCACGCACCACGTCCATCGTGCCGATAATGCCCGATGCACCTGGCTTGTTTTCAACATAGACAGACTGCTTGAGCGATGTCTCCAGTGCCTTTGCAGCCAGCCTGGCCACAATGTCCGTTGCCTGCCCCGCAGGAAAACCGACGATAATCCGTATCGGCTTTTCCGGGTAGGCGGCCAGTGCCGGCGTGGCATGAAATAGTGCCAGGGACAGCGCGACGACGCCCCCAATCCATTTTTGTCTCATCTCTATCCTTTAAGTGGTATGGCTGGCCGCTGTGTTTGTTGTTTGTCCGGCCGTGGTTTGTGCCAATGCTGCTGATATCAGCCGGCAGCCGTTGCTGATTGCGGTTTGCGACCGACCAGAAAGCTGCGTTCAAATACCATGATCTGTTCATCGCGCTGATTAAAGGCCCTTGTCCGAACCGTCACGATACCTTGATGCGGCCTGGACTTTGACCCCCTGACCTGCAGCACTTCAGACTCTGCATACAGCGTATCGCCGGCAAAAACCGGATTGGTCAGTTGAATATCTTTCCAGCCCAGATTGGCGATGGCCTGCCCGCTGACATCATTTACCGACATGCCCAGCACAATGGCCAGCGTCAATCCGCTGCTGACCAGCAGCTTGCCAAATTCACTTTTCTTGGCAAATGCCTCATCGCAATGCATGGGGTGATAATTCATGGTGAGCAGAGAAAACTGGATATTGTCTGCATCCGTCAACGTCCGTCCGGGCCGGTGTTCGTATATGTCGCCAAGCGTGAATTCTTCCAGATAGCGGCCGTAACGGGCGCGATAGCGATTGGGTGCGACCTGTTCAGGGGTGAGCATATTATCTCCTTTATATGTTTGTCCGTACAATATGGAATGATCATAAGATCATTTTTATTTTGTGTCAATATTTTTTGTATATAACTACGGTCTTCTGACCTGGTTTAACGGGATCATCTATCTGCCAAAGAGAGGTATACAAACAATAGACACCCCCGAAGAAGATGATGCATCAATTTTCAAGATTACCTATATTGCGGAAATTGACAGGACAATCGATTGGTGTCACTATTTATACGGACAATATCTCAAACTATATATTTATTGACATAGACAGACGATATAGTCAGCCAGTCACTGGCACTTCCCATCCCTCTAAAACAACAATCCCCATCCGGAGACAGACATGAATAAATTGCATTACAGGTTATTGACTTCGCTCTGGCTTTTTTTCTTCGCAGTCACCGCCCACGCATACGACTTTAGCGGCAAACCAATCACAATTGTGGTTCCTTATAACCCCGGGGGCGGTACCGATACCATTGCCCGCAGGCTATCGAACCAGCTGGCAAAACAGTTAAACACAAATGTCATTGTCGAAAACAAGGCGGGGGCAGACGGCATCATTGGCACCTCTGCGGTCGTGCGGGCCAAACCCGATGGGCATACCTACGCACTGGTAGTCAATACCCATATTGTCAATCCCCTGTTTCACAAAACCATGCCCTATGACACTTTCAAGGATCTGGCCGGCGTGACAATGATCGCCAAATCGCCGCTGGTACTGGTGGTTCCAAAAAGCCTGGGCGTGACTACGCTGGACGAGTTGATTAAACTCGTTAAGAAAACACCTGGAAAATATGCTTACGGCAGTTCTGAAAACTTCACAAAACTGGTCGGCGCCAGATTCGTCAAGGAACTGGAGCTGGATATGATCAACGTCCCCTATAGCGGCGGAGCGCCGCTGATGACCGATGTCGCGGCCGGCACCACCACTCTGGGAGTTGGCAGCATTCTGGCGGCGCATGCCTATATTTCATCGGGAAAGGTTGTCCCCATTGCACTGACCGGCGACAAGGCAGATGATTTTCTGCCCGGCGTTAAAACGCTCAAGGACCAGGGCATGGATCATTTTTCAATGTACGTCACTTATAGTTTATTCGCCCCCGCCAAGACACCGAAACCTATCGTACAGGCCATGCAGCAGGAGATACGCAAGGCGGTCTTTGCCCAGCCGGTGCGACAGGCGCTGCAAGCGCAGGTGGCCGAACCGGTTGCCAACCCTGTTGAGCAATTCAATAAAGAATTGCTCAGCGAGTACGCCCAACTGGATCAACTGGCCAAAAGCATCGGCATGAAAACGGGCGGCTGAACACAGAGTAGGCCTGGCGCGGCCGATAGACTCGGGCGCGCCTTCTGCCACGGATCGTTCGCGCCACTGACAAGCATAGCCACGACATGACAGCCGGCGCATCTTACCGGGCCGTGATGCCGCCCTTATTGGCAACCTGCTGCCATTTATGCTTTTCACTTTCCAGAAATTGTCGGAACGCGGCCGGCTTATCCAGGGTCACCGTTGCGCCCTGCGCCTTGAGCTGCGCGGCGATCTTTGGATCCTGTGTCGCGCTCAGCAGGCTATCGTTGATTTTCGAAACAATGGCAGCCGGCATATTTTTCGGGCCAAAAAAACCGTACCAGCTTAACGACTGAACTTCGGGGTGACCGGTCTGAGCAAATGTCACAGCATCCGGAAAGACATCCAGGGGTTTGTCTGCGGCTACAGCGATGACTTTAAGCTGCCCTGATTTGACATAGGGCAGCACGGTCAGCACGCTGGTTACGCCAGAATCCACGTGACCGCCCACAATATCCACCATCAACGGTGACCCTCCCTTATACGGTACCGGCACAGCCTTTACCGCTGTTGCCTGACGAATCAGCTCACCGGTCAACTGGGTCTGTCCTTCCGAATAGCCGACACTCACATCCTGTTTCTTTCCCGCTTCGATAAAACCTGGCAGGTCAGCGAATTTCCCGTCACGCTTGACCGCCAGGATAGACGGCGATACTGCAAACCGGCTGATAGGCGTAAAGTCTGTCTGTGGGTCATAGGGCACGTTTTTGGTCAGAATTTTATTGATAATATGCGACCCCACGACCAGCATGATTTTGTAGCCATCAGGCCGGGCACGCATGACTTCGGCCGATCCGATAATACCGTTGGCGCCCGCCTTGTTTTCCACAACTACAGTCTGCTTCCATATTTCAGACAACTTGGCACCGATCATCCGGGCCAGAATATCGGTGCCGCCTCCGGGCGAGTACGGCACAATCAGCACGACGGATTTTTCCGGCCATTTGCCTGCATCCTGTGCAATTGCGGCCGCTGGCGCGGCCAACGCGCTCGCGCATACCAGGGCTGTCTTCATTAATAATTTCATGTTGTCTCCTTCTCCTTTTCGGATGAATTATTGTGCGCTATCCAGCTCTCTATACTTGTCATCGAAGTCCCATACCCTCTGGAACCCCATCAGCTTGCTGAATGCTTCAAAGTCAGCCAGCTCTGTATATGCCAGCGAATCACCGGTCTTGTTCAAATGCCCGTAAGCGGCGTGCAGCGCGTGGCCCATTGCCAGAAAGCCAAGCCCAGGGTGAATGGCCAGCGAAAAACCCATCTGCTCCAGCTCCTGTGCCGTTGGCTGCGGGGTTTTTCCACCCTCCACAATATTGACCACCAGCGGCACATCGAACCGGCGGCCGATTGCTTCGAGCTCATCGCGCGACTCGGGCGATTCTACAAACAGCACGTCAGCGCCGGCGTTCAGATAACACTCTGCGCGACGCAGCGCTTCATCCAGTCCCAGCGAGGTGCGGGCATCGGTTCTTGCAATGATCAGAAACTCACTCCGATCTCCACGCGTGTCGACGGCGACCTGAATTTTGGCCGCCATTTCGCTTGCGCCAATCACACGACGCCCTTTGGTATGGCCGCATTTCTTGGGAAATTGCTGATCTTCCAGCTGGATTCCAGCGGCGCCCGCGCGGATATACCCCTCGACGGTATGCGCCACATTGAGCAGCCCTCCATATCCGGTATCGCCATCGCAGATAATCGGTGTTGTCGTCGCTGAACAAAACGCCTGCACCCGGTTGACCATGTCCGAATAGGTTGCAAGACCGGCATCGGGTAGTCCCAGATACGAGGCGACTGTTCCGTATCCGGTCATGTACAGGCATGGGAAGTTGAACTGATCGGCTATTTTCAGGGAAACCAGATCGAAAATACCGGGTGAGACAACCAGCTCTTTTTGATTGAGCAATGTTCTGAGTGAGACTGCCTTGTTCTGCATGGATACTCCTTTTGATAACCTAAGTGGTGACTGTCAGCGTCTCGCCGATTCAGCCTGCGATGTCAGTCGTGATATCACGGTATTTTTTGCCGCCAGGATATGGCTAAGCATTACGCTTTCGGCCCAGCACCCATCCCTGGCACCGGCCGCCTGGACGATTTCGTAATGATGATCATTGCTTCTGTTGGTCTCCAGCGGCGTGAACTGGCGAAATGTCCAGATCACCAGAGGTAGCTCTACCAGATTGTTCAGAATCGCCACCGCTCGCGGATTGCCGGACGCCATCAAGAGCGTGTTATGAAACATGTGATTGGCCTGAGTGCGCTTTTGAATTGCCACTTCGCCTGCCGTATTGGAATAACGGGCGATATCATCCGCATACCCTTTAAGGGCCTGCAGTTGGGTTGTATCGAGCCTGTCTACGGCACAACGTGTGAGGTATGGCTCCAGTCGAACCCGAATATCAAAAATGTGCTCCAGATCGGCCACAGACCATTTGGTCACCCGGACACCCTGATTGGGTATATTTTCCAGCCATCCTTCGGAAATCAGACGTCCAAATGCCTGTCGCAGCGGCGTACGACTAACGCCGTACTTGCGGGCAACGGCAACTTCCTTGATTCGGTCCCCGGGCCTGTAGACCTGGTTCAGAATGTCCAGGCGCACGCCCTGATAGGCAATTTCGGTGGAAGACATGGGTATTCCTCAAAGATCAGAAATCGATTAATTTTCGATATTGTATACATTATTGAGAAATACTCGTATTTATTACATATAAACCTATTAATTATTAATTTTTGTATACAAATTTAAAATGGACGCGCTGCTTCAGATAGCGGGTCCTGCCTGCGCGACAGACCCCGCCTTGTCCTCAGTTCTTTGTTTGCAGACTCTCCCGGGCCAGATCCAGACCAAGCTTGCCTTCGGTGCGCGCAAACTGAACAAACTCGTCCTGGCTGGCAGACGGGTTGACCTCTTCAAAGTTTGCCGTCAGGTTCTTTTTGACAGCCGGCTCGGCCAGGACTTTGCCGGTAGCTGTAAATAGGGTATCAATGACAGCCTTGGGAGTGCCGGCCGGAACGAAAATCCCCCACCAATTGGTTATGTCATACCCTTTGAGCCCGGACTGATCAATCGGCTTATATTGACTGATCACACTGGAAGGCGTTTTTGAAGTAATCGCCAGTCCTTTGACTTTGCCTGTATCGATCATCGCCTTGGCCGATGGCGCCGTCGCAAACGATATGTCGGTGTCCCCGGCAGCCACTGACTGGGTCGCCGGCGCGCCCCCCTTGAATGGCACATGCAACAGCTTGCGACCCGACAATCTCAGAAACTCAACACCGGCAAGATGAGTAATGACGCCGTTGCCAGAAGAGGCAAAGGTCAGCTTGCCCGGCTCTTTCTGCGACCTTTCCAGCAGATCCTGAACACTACCTATGCCTGACTTCTTGCTGGCAATAAGAATCATGGGCGACGTGGTAAGCCGACTGACCGGGATGAAGTTATCCGGTGTATAAGCCACTTTGTACAGCACGTTGTCGCTACCCATGACGCTTGAATTACCCATGAAGATCGTATAACCGTCTGGCTTGGCCCTTGCCACATGGGCTGCAGCAATGGTAGAACCTGCACCTGGCCTGTTCTCTACAATGACCGGCTGCTTCAGGGTTTTTGCCAGATGGTCTGCATAGACTCGCGCTACGTTGTCGGCCCCGCCGCCTGGCGGAAATCCGATGACAAGTGAAATCGGCTTGTCAGGATACCCTGCTGCCTGGACAGTTGTGGTCAGAGCCAGTAAGGTTCCCGCAATCCAAATCGCTTTTTTTCCAATCATGTTTGTCTCCTGATAGGGTTTGACCTTCGTTTTAATCGCTTCTTTATCAGTGCTTCTTTATTAATGCTGCTTGGTTATCGCTTCTTTATTGGCGTTTAACGTCCGGTAAATATGGGGGAACGCTGCGATCTCCAGGCCACGGCGCCCTCTTTCATATCCTGCGAGCTCTCGGAGCGCAACACGGCCTGAGCAATTTCCTCGGTTCTTATCTCCTGCCGGGCGATCAGATTCAAGTGCTTTTTGATTCCCAGCAGGGCTTGCGGCGCCATGGCAGCAAGATGGGACGAAAGCTCATCGGTACGCAACTGCAGACGCTGTGCCTGCACCAGCTCAGTCAGAAAGCCCATCTCCAGCATTCGGGCTGCATCGACTTTTTCTGCAGTCAAAAACAGGTACTTCGCATTATTCAGACCCAGCCGCGAAATATAGCGCTGCATGCCGCCTGGGTAGAAATGCAGGCCAAATTTCACAGCTGGCATAAACATATTGGCGCGGTCTGTACCCAGACGGAAATCACAGGCCAGGCACAAATCTGTCCCACCGCCATATACACCTCCCTGGATGGCGGCGATGGTGACTGCACGACACTGTTCTACAGCATCGACCACTTCACCGAAATACAGCGAGCTGGGAGCTTCTTCGCTGGCCAGCGAAGAAATGTCATAGCCGCTGCAGAAATATTTTCCTGATGCAATCAGACGCAGCACCAGGATGCCTTCGCTATCGTTGACGGTTGCAATATGCTGCTCAATCGCTTTGAGGTCCGCCGGCGACAAACGATTTGCATGCTCGGCATTGTTCAGTTGCAGCGTGGCTATCGCGCCCTGGATCTGCAGGGTGGGCGTATACAGGTCTTCTGTCATGATCACAACCTCTTTAATTTTGTCTGTCGGCCTGATACAAAACGCCTTCGGCAATCAATTGCTCGATCTGGCCCCTGTTCATCCCCATGTCAGTGGCTACGCGCAACGTATCCTGCCCGAAAGCCGGCGGCGAAGACACAACGCTATTGCTATCGTGATTGCTCATATGCACGGGCAAGGCCACTTGTCGCAACTGCCCCAGGCGGGCGTGCTCAACTGTCTGAACCAGGTTACACGCCAGAACCTGTTCATCGCGGAAAACATCTTCCAGCGTATTAATGGGTCCGGCAGGGATACCCTGCTCGATCATGATCGACGTCCAGTACATGCGCGGATGCTGTTTGAGCGCACCTTCAAGAATATCCTTGAGCGCATGGCGATTTTTCATTCGGTCTGCATTTCGAACAAAACGCGGATCGGCGACCAGTCCATCCAAATCCAGGACGGAACACAGGCGCACCCACATATCCTGCGTAGCCGGCGCCAGATTGATCGGGCCATCGCTGGTTTCAAAGGTGCCGTAAGGCGCGATCACCGGATGAACATTGCCACAAGGTTGCGGCACTTCCCCTACACTCAGATAGCGCTGACCCTGTACCGATAGCAGGCTCAACAGGCTGGCCAGCAGCGACGTTTCCACATGCTGTCCCTGTCCGGTCGATTTCATCTCAATCACCGCCGCCAGCACACCGATCACCGCCCACATCCCGGCTGTCAGGTCGCCGATGGCAGTGCCAACCCGTGTCGGACCCGATTCGGGTGTGCCGGTCAGACTCATGAAGCCGGAGTACCCTTGAGCAATCTGATCGAAGCCGGCCCAGTTTTTTGCCGGGCCGGTGCTGCCGAATCCTGAAATGGAGGCCATGATCAAAGACGGCTTGTCCTTGCTGAGCGATTCATATGACAGGCCCATGCTTGCCATGGTACCCACTTTGAAGTTTTCCACGACGATGTCCGACTGCAGGGCAAGCTCCCGGATGAACGCCAAGCCTTCGGGCTTGCGAAAATCAACGCCAATACCCTTCTTATTTCTGTTGGCGCTCAGATAATAGACGCTAATGTCCTCATCGAACGGCCCCCACTGGCGAATCATATCCCCGTTAGGCGTGGGTTCAACCTTGATTACCTCTGCTCCAAGATCGGCCAGGGTCATCGTGCTGAACGGTCCGGACAGCGCGCGTGTTAAATCCAGTACGCGCAAACCGGCTAATGGTCTTGTCATGATTGTCTCCTTTTGCATGCTATTCTATGCAATAAGATTTTCCAATCAAAATACTGTTTATTTATCGTACGATCATTTTTTCTTATTGCTATTTTATTGCCGACGCACGACATCAGTATGCAAGGACGAGGTTGCCATGAACACACGCCAAATGCGCTATTTCATCAAGGTATTTGAATTGGGAAATATGACCAAGGCAGCAGCCACGCTGCATATTGCGCAGCCTGCCCTGACACAGCAGATACATCTGCTCGAGGCAGAATTGGGCGTCACCCTTTTTTTACGATCTACGCGCGGCGTAAAACCGACAGAAGAAGGCACACTGCTCTACAAACATGCCCAAACCATCGTGCGCCAGATTGACAATACCAAGGCAATTTTACATCGGCACGACAACCCGGTCAGCGGTACAGTCTCCATTGCGCTGGCCTCCAGTACGGCACGCATGCTGGCCCTGCCACTCATCCATCAGGTCAAGCAGCGCTACCCGTCGGTAATTCTGGAGATTGTCGATCTGCCCAGCGCCGACCTGACGCGTCAGGTGCTCCAGGGACGGGTTGACTTTGCCTTGACGCCGGACCAGCAGGAGATCAAAGGCATGGTGCTCAAACCGTTTCTGGTTGAGGAATTGCTGCTGTTACTGCATGCACAGACAAGCATTAAAAAACGCCGCGTCAATATCGAAGATATCAAGGATGTACCCCTGATTCTGCCCAGTTTGCCCAACCGTTTGCGCTCCCGGATCGATCACGCGTTTCTGGAGCGACGCCTGCCTTATGAGCTGATCGCAGAGGCCAGTACCTCTGCTATCCTGATTCCCGCGGTCAAGAACGGGCTGGCAGCGACCATTCTTCCGTACTCTGCCGCCCATGAAGAAATCCATGAAGGTACAATCGCTATGCGGCGGTTCGATTTTGAATTTTTCCGCGAGATTTTCATTTGCCATACAAATAACATCATGCGCAATGATGCCGTCGATTGCGTTATCGACGAATGCGAAAAAACGGCCGCACGCCTGATTGCGAAGAACGCCTGGAAATATACCAAGTTGCTCTAAGACAGCCCGCCGCAACCCGTAACCCATCACCCGAAATTCACTTCATGCCCGATATTATGAAACCGACCCTAACCTCCATACAGCAACAGCTTGAAGCCTTTGCCAAAGCCCGCGACTGGGATCAATACCATTCGCCCAAAAATATCGCCATGGCGCTTTCGGTGGAAGCAGCAGAGCTGGTTGAAATATTCCAATGGAAGACAGAAGCAGAATCGGCCACACTGAATGAACAGGACCAACTGGCAGCCCGACATGAAATTGCAGATGTGCTGCTGTATCTGCTTACCATCAGCCGGGTCCTGAACATTGATATATTGCAGGCTGCCCAGGAAAAACTGCAACTGAATGCACAAAAGTATCCGGTGAAAAAAAGCAAAGGCAATGCAAAAAAATATGACAGACTCGACGACTGACGGCAGGCCGGGTTCCGGCCCCGGACATCATCAGCACGCACAGGTCGCCAGACAGGCGGATATGGACGTATTCGCGCCATGGATGAAAAAATGGAACCTGGTCCAGGACGGCACGCCCATTGCGACCCCGGGCAGCAGCCTGCTGCCGGTGAAAATGAACAATGCCATGGCAATGCTGAAGATTGCGCGTGATGAGCACGAAATACGCGGCGGCAAAGTGCAGCAATGGTGGGATGGCAATGGCGCCGCCAGGGTATTTGCCCGTAACGCCAATGCCTTGGTAATGGAACGGGCCCAGGGCAGACAGTCCCTGATGCACATGGCATTGCATGGCCAGGACGACAATGCCAGCCGTATTGCCTGCAACACAGTGGCGCAACTGCACGCCCACGCACGGCGTATTGCGAACCGGCCTCAATTGGCTCCTTTACAATTGTGGTTTGCTGACCTGTTTGCAGCAGCCCGAAGCAACCCCGCGCTGCAACAATCTGCAAATGCAGCACAGCGGCTGCTGGCCAAACCGAAAGACATAACCGTACTGCATGGCGACATCCATCACGACAATATTCTGGATTTTTCGGATCGTGGCTGGCTGGCCATCGACCCCAAGGGGCTACTGGGCGAGCGGGGTTTTGACTATGCCAATCTGATTCTGAACCCCGACCTGCCCACCGTAACCGACCCGGATCGCTTTTCTCGCCAGGTCCAAGTCGTATCGCATGCGGCCAAGCTGGATCGTCACCGCTTGTTATGCTGGGTCCTGGCGTTTGCAGGCCTGTCGGCGGTCTGGTTCATCCAGGACGCAGACGAGGCGCAAGCGCAGCAGGACCTGAAAGTAGCGCACCTGGCAATACAAGCCCTGTCACTGAGCCCGAATTAACTGCGCGCCGCTTGTCATTCCAGCGTAAAACCTGCCTTGATACTGACCTGCCAGTGGGCCACTTTGCCGTCAACAACGTGCCCCCGGGTCTCAGTCACGGAAAACCACTGAATGTTCCTGACCGTCTCATTGGCTTTGGCCAATGCGTTGCTCACGGCGTCTTCGATGCTGTTCTTTGATGAACCTGTCAGTTCAATATGCTTATAGACATGATCGCTCATGGCGCTGCTCCCTGTAGGGTGGATAGGCACTTCCCATGTTACGGCGATTGGAAAATATATGCAATTATTCAATCGTGGATTTTGTAGATGCATATACGACTATGATCAAAAAATGCGTTCAAAATGAAAAATATACCCGGCGCCGATTGATCTTCCATACTAGTCTGCGGTAAAAGCAGTTCCATACGTCTGTACCAACGTTTCCTGACTTTCGTAGATTGTCTTTTTTAACTCAACGACAAACTCGTTGGCCACCAGCGAGCGGGATGCCCCGGCAGCTCTAATCAACAATGTTTTAAGACCAATGTATGGTCGTAAAGGTCTTGCAACCAGTCCTGGAAAAGTCAGGGAGGTCAATAGATAGGGCTCTACAAGTGCAATACCCGCGCCATAGTACGACATCATGATTCCTGTTAGCGACAAACTGACCTGAACGCTAACGACGGGCGCCACACCAGCATCAGCCAGGGCGCGATCTACATAACCTCTTAACACCGCCTGAGGCAAATACGTAATTATCGGATATGGTGTCAAATCCTTTAAATCGATTTCTTCATATTTTGCCAGAGGATGTGTCTCTGGCAGTACGCAAGCAATGGCAGAATGCACCAGCACTTCAGCCTCCACTGCTTTGCTCAAAGACTCATAATTGTAGGCAAGACCAAGTTCCGCCTCACCGATCGCAACACGCTCGGCCACTTGCGGCGAAGTCAGGGACTGAAGCGCTACCTGGACTGATGGCCTTGACTGCAGAAAGTTTGCCACGGCTTTTGTCAAATAGCCGTTAGCGATGGGAAATGCTGCGGCCAGCGACAAATTACCCAATCTGCCTCCTGCCAAATCTTGTACCTGCCGGTCAACGGCATCAAGACGGCCGAATACTGCTGCGACATCTGGAAACAATGCGCGCGCTTCCGCGGTGGGAATCAGCCGGCCTCCCGTGCGCTCAAATAGCTGAATTTTCATCCGTGATTCAGCCTGCTTGAGCATCTCGCTGACTGCGGGCTGCGAGACATGCAACGATCGCGCAGCTGCGGTAATCGAACCTGTTCTCATGATGGCGTGGAATACTTCAAGATGGCGGAAATTAATCATTGCTATGGTCCGGTAGGTTACGGCAACTATAAGTATAGATTATGAACCACCCATAAAAAACGATTTGCTACCTATCCCACCCCCCAGTCATAATTCGCTCAACAATAATAATCCGCGGATTCATATGAGTCACTACAACATAAATACATCAGGAGCAAAAATGAAAATTCCCACTCTGGCACGCACGTTGCGTTCAGTGATTATTTGTGGTCTTGTGGCGTTAGGGATCGGTAGGGAAACTGTCTGGGCGGGCCTCGCCGGCTATCCGGACAGGCCGGTAAAAATTATTGTCGGATATGGACCAGGTGGAACCGGCGACCTGACAATACGCATCATCGCGCAAAAACTATCCCAATCACTCGGTCAGGCCTTCGTTGTTGAAAATCGGCCTGGCGCCGGCGGCATCGTGGCATCACAAATGGCACAGAAAGCCAAGCCTGATGGCTATACATTGAATTTCATTGCTGCCGGCAATTTCGCAATGACGCCCTCTCTTTTTAAGTCTCTACCATTTGATCCTGTCAAGGATTTCGACATGGTCTCATTGATCGGCACTTTCGGATTTGCATTGATTGTCAACGGAAAATCTGAGATGCACACACTCCAGGAACTCATCAACCAGGCGAAATCGAAAAAAAATGATTTTTTTATTGCCACCGTTTCTGTAGGCAGCGCTCAATACCTTTCTGCACAAATGTTCAAATCGACAGCCGGATTGAATATCAACATCGTGCCGTACAAATCTTCTGCAGAGGTTATTCGTGCTGTGCGGGCCGGCGATGTTGACGCCGCTTTCGAAACAATTGCTCCTCTTATCTCCCACGTCTCGTCCGGCGATATTCGTGCGATCGCAGTCACAGAGAAAAGCCGCTTTTCAGGACTACCTGATGTCCCCACCATAAGCGAAAGTGGCCTGTCGGATTATGCTGTCTCCGCCTGGAATGGATTGGCTGCTCCCCAGGGGACACCGCCCGACATTATTGCCAAGCTCAATGTTGCAATTGGTCAGGCAGTACAAGCCAGCGACACGCAGCGGCAGTTCCAGTTCCTTGGGGTGACTGCAAAATCCAATACACCCGGACAAATGACTCAATTGCTTCGCACAGACACAGACTGGTGGAAACACGTCATTGAGAACGCAGGTATCCCTAAGCAGTAATGATTCTTAACAATAAGTGTGATCAGACATGAAAAAAATATACATACTCGACGCGTTTCACGAGGCAGGTATCAGGCTTGCAAAACAGCACGCGCACATTGTACGTTGGCCTGACCCGGAAATTGCCAATTGGCCGGAAAACGCCGATGGCGTCATGGTCAGAATGACTCCCGTCACCGGAGCTGATCTGGCCAGAGCAAAAAAGGTAAAGATCATTTGCAAACAAGGCGTAGGTATAGACACTATCGATCTGGAAGCAGCGAAACGACACAATATACCTGTATGCAGAACGCCTGGCGTAAATAGCGAAGCAGTGGCCGAGCTGGCCTTCTCTTTGGCGCTTAGCGTTACGCGCCGTATCGCACGGTTTGATCGCATGTTGCGTGCCGGCGAAAAAATTGTCCGGCCCGATCATTTGGGACTGCAAATGGAAGGAAAAACAGTCGGTCTGATAGGTATGGGCAATATCAGTACTCGTGTAGCAAAAAAATGGATTGGCGCGTTCGGAGCCCGGATCTTCGCATACGACCCTTATGCGCCGGAGAATGCCTGGAGTGACATTCCTCATACTCGCTGCCGCACACTTGAGCAAGTGCTGTCAGAGGCACATGTCCTTTCTCTCCATCTTCCCCTGACGCCCGAAAGTCGCCATATGATCGGGCGCGACCAGCTCAAAGCAATGAAAGCGGATGCCGTCATTGTCAACACGTCGCGAGGCGGAATTATCGACGAAAAGGCATTATTTGAGGTCATGCACGGTGGGCATCTCTATGGAGCCGGACTGGATGTGTTCGAACAGGAACCGCCCTCCCCCGATTATCCTCTGCTCTCTCTGCCCAATGTAGTTGCAACACCACATGCGGCAGGCGGCACCCATGAAACACAGGAAAGAAGTTCATTACAGGTTGCGCAGCAGGTCATAGATGTCCTGAATGGGCAGCCGCCCAGCAACCAGGTCAACTGACGTCCCCACGAAACAGTCATCTCCATTCACGCAATAGGAAAATAAATGAACCCCAAAGCCGACGATATTTTGAAAAACAATGTTCGTGAAAAACTGGCAAGAAATGAGCTTGTCTCTTCAATGACTGTACGCCTGGTGCGCGGAATCGAAATTGCACAAATTGCTAAAACAGCAGGATTCGATTCTATATATATCGATATGGAGCACAGTAGTCTCTCCATGGATACGACTGGACAAATTTGTATGGCAGCGCTCAGTATCGGCATCGCTCCTTTTGTCCGTGTACCAGCAAAAAGTCCGGAATGGATTTCTCGCGTGCTCGATGCCGGTGCGCTAGGCATTATTGCGCCTCACATTACATCTGCACACGAAGCACAGAAGATCGTTTCCTATGCAAAATTCCAGCCCGACGGAGAACGCTCGGCTGCTGGCGGGCTTCCTCATCTGGAATACCGAGCCATTCCAGCAGCCCAGGCTTATCCGGTCTTGAACAAAGCAACAATGGTCATCGTGCAGTTTGAAACGGCGAGTGCCGTGGACAAAGCAGACGAAATACTGGGTGTCGACGGTGTCGACATGGTATTGATCGGGACCAATGATCTGACAGCCGATATGGGTATTCCAGGTCAATATGACCACCCTTTGGTCGAAAAAGCATTTTCGAGCACCATAGCAGCATGTAAGAAAGCAGGAAAGCATTGTGGCGTCGGAGGGCTGTCGTCCAGACCAGACCTGGTAGACAAGTTTGTAAAAATGGGCGCTCGATACGTCTCTACCGGAACTGACATCGCATTTTTGCTGTCGGCGTGTACTGCCAAGGCAAAACAGGTCACCGATATTCAATATACGTGATTGACAGCGAAGAATGAGGTAATCATGCCAAAAAACAATAGCAGCACGATAGAGTTTGTCATGCCAGACCATGCATGCGACTGTCATACGCATATTTTTGACAAGGAAGACTTGTACCCGTTCTCACCACAGCGGACTTACACACCGGGATTTGCCCCTTTGAGCGGATTGTTATCTCATTTGAAACATTGCCAACTTGGTCGGGTTGTCCTGGTGCAACCGTCGCCGTACGGATCTGACAATTCATGTCTGTTGGGCGCTTTGAAGAAAATTCCGGAAATAGGACGAGGCATTGCTGTAATTGACAGATATACGACAGACGCACAATTGAAGGCAATGCACGAAGGAGGGGTCAGAGGGGCTCGCGTCAATCTGCAGACTCACGGAATCAGTGATCCCCTATATGCGGAGAACGAGTTGAAATGGGTAGCCTCCAGAATCGCTGCATTCGGATGGCATATACAGATATTTACCAATTTACATGTATTGGATCATTTATACAAAACAATCCTTTCGCTTCCTACCGACGTCGTTGTCGATCATTTTTCTCAGGCAAGCGCCACCCTGGGAAACAAGCAAAGGGGACTCCCGCGACTACTGGATCTGATGGCACTTGGGAAAGTATGGGTAAAAATGTCCGCAGCCCAGCGCATTTCAGCACTTACTGACTGCGCCGACGTCGAACCGATAGCTCGCTCACTGATAGAAGCCAATCCTGAGCGCGTCATTTGGGGAAGCGACTGGCCACATCCCGGCGCACGACCCGGTCAGCCCCGCAGCAAAGAGCATGTTGAGCCATTCAATGATGTGGATGACATTCAGGCGCTCAATCGCATCGCGATCTGGACTCATTTTGACGACCATCTACAAAAAATACTCGTGGATAACCCGAGAAAACTCTACGGTTTCAATTCTTGAAATCGCGAACAAGTCCTAGAGGAGACAACTCATGAATAACAGAACATCAGCCATGCGGCGCAAAGTCCTGCGATACACACTGAGTCTATGCGCATCATTTGTATTTGCACAGAGTTGGGTACAAGCCCAGGAATCATCACAACCATTGCAGATCATTGTACCTTTCGCCCCCGGCGGCAGTAACGACATTGTAGGCCGTGCAGTAGCCAATTTACTCACTGCTCGCCTTCATCGCAGCGTCATCATAGAAAACAAACCAGGAGCGGGAGGCACGATTGGATCGGAAAAAGCAGCCAGAGCCACACCTGACGGCAATACGCTTTTACTCATCTCCTCCACGTTCACCATGAATCCATCAGTCATGAAATTGAACTACGATCCCGTTCAGTCATTTATTCCAGTCGCAATGTTAGGTCAGGGCCCAAGTGTCATTGCAGTCAATTCATCCCTGCCTGTGAACTCAATCAAGGAGCTTATTTCCTACACGAAGGAGAATCCCGGAAAGGTAAATTTTGGCTCATCGGGTGTAGCGAGCTTTCAACATTTTGCTATTGAGTTGTTCAAGCTGAAAACAGGCGCTGATTTGACTATCGTCCAGTACAGAGGTGGTGCGCCAGCTCTGGTCGATCTCGCCTCGGGAAATGTGCAGGTTGCGTTAGGCAGTTTGATTCAGATGCAGCCGTACATAAACTCTGGAAAAGTGAAAATACTGTCGATCGCCGGGCCGGAACGTGTTGCACTGATTCCTGATATTCCTACACTCAAGGAAGAAGGAATTGACGTCGATGCAAGCAATTGGTGGGGCATCATGGCTCCGAAAGGGACTCCCGGCAAAGTGGTCGAATCACTCCATAAAAATATTAATGCGGTGCTTTCCGATAGCAAGCTAAAAGACAGCCTGGCAAGTGAAGGGGCTCAGATTCAGGGCGCAAGTCGCGAGGATTTCACAAAAAAAATCGCGGCTGAAACGGACAGATGGGAAACGGTAGCAAAACAAACAGGGCTTAGCCGTTAAGGCAATTACACAGGAGACTTAGTCATGAATTTACAAGTATTACCTATTAATAACGTCTTTGGTGCAGAAATCTCAAATATTGATCTGACCAGGCCGGTGAACGATTCGATCAAACGGGACCTGAATGCTCTTTTTGCCGAACACGCTGTATTGGTCTTTCGGGACCAGCATCTGACTCCTCCACAATTTATTGAGGCAGGCAGAGTATTTGGTGAGCTCATGGACCAGCAGCTGAAGAAGTTCGTCCTCCCCGACTATCCCCTGGTCGGATGTAATTCGACACGGGATCTTCCAAGAAAGAATGGAAAACTTCAGGTAAGAGGTGAAAACTATCATACCGATCATTCAAATTATTTAACTCCGCCAATGGCAACGAGTCTGGTCGCAGTTGAAATACCATCATATGGTGGGGACACACAGTTCGTTGATGTAAGAAAAGCATACGACGATCTATCCGATGCTATGAAAGAGAGGATATCCGGACTATTCTCCAAACATGTCTACGAGAGTAGCAGGAGCCCGCGTAGCTTTGCCAAACTCACACCAGAAGAGTATGCCGCGATCCCGAATGTCATACAACCGATCGTTATCAGGCATCCTATTAGCGCGCGTCCAGCCCTGTACCTGAATACCGGCCGTATGGAGGGGATTGAAGGTATGGATCCCGAAGAGGGATTTGCGCTTATTGAACAGCTTTATGCACACGCGACCCAATCCAAATATGAATATCGTCATCAGTGGCGCGTGGGTGATCTTGTTATTTGGGACAATCGCAGTGTGATGCATCAGGCAAATGCCGATTATGATCCCGAAGAATACCGATATCTATATAGAATTATGCTACAAGGTGAAAAGCTCGAACCTGCATTCAATTGACACCCTCGCCGGCGATTTTCCGATCAGTACCAAATAAGCGGCACCTTTGATGTCGCTTATTTTGAACACGAATGCTTCAATATTGCTTTTGTGAATTTGAAAACAAGGCAGTTTTCTATCTTTCAATAGTTTTACAACAAACTGTTCCTATTGTTTACAACGGTCCTCGTGCTGTATCAGCATACCGGCACTTGCAGCAATTTATCGAAAATATCCTCGCTGCCCATCTGGCCACCCTTTAACATGACGGCCAAGCCGTCCAATGCCGGATTGTCGCTATGCATTGAGCAGACGGTTACCCCAGGCGACAGTACACTTGCATAGGACAAGGCCCATACATCCAGTTGCGCAATCGCCTGGCTGGACGTATCTCCACCCGCAATGCCAAGCTGCCCCAGGCGTATACCCTGCTCTGCCAATAATTGCAGCGTCGAATGCACAAACCGGGCCGTTGCCGCCGCCAGGTCTGCCGAATGTATTGCGCAGTCCCGCCCGTTTTGCTGGTCAACATAGGCCAGAACATGACGGTTAGCGCTCAGCTCGTCACAAATGTGCTGACATTGGGCAGCCCGGTAGGCGGCATCATTCAACAACGAACGCGCCTGCAACGGCAGTTTTACATATCCGTCGGCAGCCCGGACCTGCGCAGCGGTAACCGGAGACAAGCTTGCCGCCAGCACGAAGGTTGGGCCAACCGGTGCCGGGTGCGGCCTGTCGCCGATCACGTGGTCCGCAACGCTATGGGAATGCTTGCCCACATTTTCTGCCGCCGCCACCGCCTGCAGCACGACGCTTGAGCCCACAACCAATGCTGTTTTATGGTCATTGGCAATACGCAGGATCTGTCGTCCCACGCTTGCAAGCTGGGTACTATCAGAAACATCGAAGAGCACACCCGTGTCCATTTTCCCCTTGACGCTACCACAGCGCTGAACAGCCCGATCCACAAGCGCATCAAGCACGGCAGGTTGCTGTTGATAGGCTGTATAAGGAATGCTGACGACATCTGCCATTGCCTGCGATTGCAGATGCAGTCTCAGATCTGCTTCATCCATTGGTGTCACCGGGTGGCATTGCATGGTTGGGTGCCGGTCAATACGATGCACCTGGCCTGAATTTCCGGCAGCCGCAAAAAGATTGCCAAAGCAGCAGTAACGGCCAATATCGGGCTGACCACCCACAAACAGCGCAAACGGCGCTTGCACAAAGTCGCCCAGGATCCTGACTGCGGCTCCAAGGCTACCGGTGTGCACGGCACTATCAAAGGTGGAACAACATTTGTAATGCAGCACCGGCACCTGCTGCTCCTGGAAAAAGCGTCCGATCTTCGGCAAACTGGACTGCATCTGTTGCGGGCTCATGCTGCGTGCGGTACCGGCTATTCCTATTGCTTGCAGTGGGCCGATACGCGCCAGTTGCGCTTCGGTGGGTACGTCCAGAAACAGGATGCTTCGCAGATTGGCGCGCGCTGCAACGGCCAGCGTATCGGTCGCCCCGGTAAAATCATCGCCATACCAGCCGAACGTCAGGCTCATGATTGCTTGTCGCCAAAAAACGCCAGTGCAGCCTTCAGCTCAGGCATATTACAAGCGAAATCTTCCAGCGTTGCTCCTTCCTGCTGCGCTGCCCAGGCCTGGCGAAGGCTGACCACGCCGGCAGCCGGCCCCATAGGATGGGCCAGAATGCCGCCACCCGACATGAACAACAGGTCCTGGCTTTGAATCGACTGCCAGGTCACCGGGACTGTACCCGCCCACTGGCCCGAAGAAAACACCGGCAGCACCCGGTCATCGAGCGTGTCGGACATGCGCGCCAGGGAGTCGGCTGCTGCACTTACGACCTCACTATCGGGCTGCGAGAACTTTCCCTGCAGGCCATGCACATGCATGTGATCCACCCCTGCCAGGCGCCACATTGTCTGATACGGCTGATACGCCATTCCAAGCATCGGGTGCCGCGAAACGGCCCCAAAGCCGTTGCGATGACCATGGATAGCAAGCGGTGTACTTTTTCTGAGGCTTTCAATTGCCGAGAACCCGCAGTAATTGAGGCTGGCCATCACGCAGGTGCCTTCTTCCTGCGCCACCAGATCTGCATGACGCCGCATGGAGTCCAGATCATCGCTGATATTGAATGCCATCATGACCTTTTTGCCGGTGCGCTGTGCATGCTCACGAATAACGGCCATCACCGCAGGTACGCGCTGGGCCAGTGGTGCATGGTCCGGATTGGCGCACACTTCGTCATCCTTGATGAAATCGACGCCCGCCTCGCACAAGGTTTTTACCAGCGCTGCCGTTTGCGCTGCGCTCATGCCAACATTTGGCTTGATAATAGTGCCGACCATGGCGCCGTCCGCCACACCAATACTGGCGCGCGTGCCGGCTATGCCCAGACCAGGCAAGGCAAACCGCATACGAAATGAAGCGGGAAGCGTCAGCGACTCAAGACGCAGGCCGGTCACTTCACCCAAATCGTAAAGATTGCCCGACACCGTCGCGGCCAGCGTGGCCAGGTTTGCGCCGAAGTTGGCTATCGGAAATGAAATATCAATGTGGGCCCGACGCCATGGGCCGTGGATACCTCTGCGTTCGAGCCAGGCATTGGGCAAGCTGGGCGCTTCGCCTGCAGGCAACTCGTGAACTGCGGTTACCGTGGCACGAGCCCTGTCCCGCAATTCATCGGTTTCGCCGGCAACACGGGTAAAGGTCCCGCAGGACTGTTCGCCAGCCATGATCTGGGCCACTTTGGCTGGCTCAAAAGGCGTTTCCACCACATATCGGGCCTGTACTGCAGTATCGCTCATAATGTATCCAGGTCCGGAAACGGCCGGATGGCCTGTTGGCCATTCCAGCCTTCCGAAGTAGCACGAATCAGGTCAAACAGACGGCCCTTGGGGCCCGCCACTTCCGACAATTCGATAACTGTGCCCGGATGATACTCCGTATCAAAATAGATGAACCTGCCCTGCTCGCCCACTTCGCCGCTCATGCGTGGCTTGAAACCCTGCTTGAGCAACCGTTCAAGATCGGCATCATAATGCTCGGTCCAGTAAGCGACATGCTGCAGACCGGTACGACCCGCCTGCAGAAAATCGCGGTACATCGACGGAACATCATTGCGCGTCTGTATCAGCTCAACCTGCACGAAACCGGAATTGGCCAACGCCACTGAATTATGCGGCTCGTAGGTCTGACCGTCATATTGATAGTTGCGAATCGGCACCTTGGGGTTGTAATACCAGGGCCCCACGCCCAGCGTGTTGCTCCAGTAAGCCATTGCCGCTTCGATATCGTCGACAACATATCCCAGTTGACGAATTTCGCCAAAGAATGTACTCATATTGTGTTCCAGCTATTTGATAAAATGATGCCTGCAAAACCAGGCATCATGGACCTGTATGGCGAGATGACTTATTTGATAAAGCCAGTGGATATCCAGGGAACAAATGTCACGATCATCAGCCCGACAAACAGCGCGACAACGTAACCCCAGATATAGCGCATGCCTTCAGACGGATTGACCTTGCCGATTGCGCAGGCGCCGTAATAACCTACTCCGAACGGCGGAGCGAACAGCCCGATACCCATTGCAAAAATGACAACGATCGAATAGTGCACATCATGGATATTCAGGGCGCGCGCGACCGGAAAGAGCAGTGGCCCGAACAGGACGATGGCCGGAATACCTTCCAGAATACTTCCCAATATGATGAATGCAATAACGGAGATGATCAGAAAGCCATAACCGCCGCCTGGCACGTTCGCCATGAGCGCTGCCAGATCGCTGGAAAAGCCAGATTGAGTCAGTGCCCAGGCCATGCCCGTTGCGCAACCGATAATCAGCATAATGGCGCCTGACAGCGTAGCCGTTTCCACCAGGATAGGCGTCACGCGCTTCCAGTCAAACTGCCGGTAGACCAGCAGCCCCAGAAGAATGGAGTACACCACCCCAATGGTAGACACTTCAGTTGCTGTCGCGATACCTTCGACCACTGCAGCTCGGATAACGAACGGCAGCGAAATGGCGGGCAAGGCAATCAGCAGGAAGCGAAAAATATCACGCTTGGGTACTTTGGCAACCTTTGACAGATCTTCGCGGCGATAGCGCCAGCCGACCACGACACACAGACACAAGCCAAGAACAACAGCCGGCAGAATGCCTCCGGTAAACAGCGCGGCAATGGATACGCCGGTAACCGAGCCTATGGTGATAAGCACAATGGAGGGCGGAATGGTCTCAGTCTGCGCGCCTGTGGCCGAAAGCAGCGCAACAAGTTCACCCTTTTTTGCACCGCGCTTTTCCATCTCGGGAAACAGTACCGGCGTAATGGCGGCCATGTCCGCAATCTTGGAACCGGAAATACCGGAAACCAGATACATGGCGCCAATCAATACATAAGAGAGGCCACCGCGAACATGCCCAAGGCAGCTGGCCAGGAACTGGATCATGGCCCGCGCCATACCCGTCATCTCGATGAGCGCGCCCAGAAAGATAAAGAGCGGCACAGCCAGCAGAATCAGATGTGACATGCCTTCATTCAAGCGGCCCACCATCACGACAATGGGAGTCTGGGTCGTTAGCGTCAGATAGCCGAAAGTGGCCAGCGCAAACGAAAAGGCAATCGGCACACCGGAAAAGACGCAAGCGGCCACCACAAAGACAAAGAAAATCACCAGATTGAATTTACCAAGCCCCATCAACACGGGATGCGCCAGCCAGAACACAGCCAGCAATGCCAATGTAACGCCCAGACTGAACCACAGTTGCTTGCGATCGGCAGTCATGACCATGCGAAAGACCGACGTCAGGATCATGAGTGCAATACCCACCGGCAATGCGGCGGCGTGCCATGCATTACTGATTTCCAATGCCGGAGTAACAATATAGGATTCTTCGTAGGCATACTCGAATGCCGGATACAGAAAAAGCGCCAGGAAGGCCAGTGATGCAGACGAAGCAAAACCTTCAAGCAACAGACGCCGATTGGCGGAGACACGGTCAATAAAGGCGGTCATGCGCATGTGTTGCCCGCGTCGCAACGCAATGACCGCACCCAGCATGGACAGCCAGAGAAACAGGATCGAGGCCAGTTCATCGGTCCATACCAATGGCACATGCAATACATACCTTGCTGCGACGCCCGAAAACAGGATCACAATTTCCAGAATGATCAGCAGCACCGCGACCAGTTCAATACTGCGGCCGAGCACGTTATCTACAACACGCACCAGCTTGCCTGCGCCGGAAACAGCAGTTGTGGAGGGCGTTTTCATCGCCATCGCAGAGTCGGTCATTATTGCAGTTTCCATAACACTAAACCAGTTTACCTACCGAGGCCTCAAGTGCGGCCCAGGCCTCATCACCGAAACGACCCTTCCACTCTTTGTAAAAACCGGCATTACGCAGTGCCGCCCGGAATGTGTCGGGAGATGGCGCATTGAAAGTAAGCCCCTTGGATTGCAGATCACTCTGCACCGAATCATTGAGCTTTCTGATATCTTCGCGCTGACGCAAGCCCGCGCCATTAATGCCATCGGCAACGATTTTCTTCAGATCATCGGGCAATCGATCCCACGCCGCGCCATTGGCAATAAACCAGAAGCCATCCCAGATGTGATTGGTCTGAGAGCAATACTTTTGCACTTCATACAGTTTTGCCACCTGGATAATGGGTAGCGGGTTTTCCTGAGCATCTACAATTTTGGTCTGCAAAGAAGAATACACCTCGCTGAACTGAAGGCTTGTCGGGGCGGCGCCCAGAGCTTTGAACATGGATATGGACAGCGGGCTGACCGGCACGCGGATTTTCAGATCTTCCAGATCGGATGCCTGCTGTATCGGCCCCTTGCTGCTGGTCATCTGGCGAAAGCCGTTGTCCCACATTTTGTCAAAGGCATACAGGCGTATCTTGCGGATGGAGGCCCGCACATGCGCACCCAGATCGCCATCCATCGCCTTCCACACCTGGGCATAATCACTGAAAGCAAAACCCAGCGCGTTAATGGCCGCCACCGGCACCAGCGTAGCAATCACAAGCGAAGATGGCGTAAAGAACTGAATGCCGCCGGAGCGCACCTGCGACAACATATCGGTATCGCCACCGAGCTGGTTGTTGGGGAAAATGGCAATATCAACACGGCCGCCGGATTTTTCCCGGATTTCATCGGCCGCTTCCTTGGCGCGAATATTCAAGGGGTGAGACAGCGGAAGGTTGTTGCCATACTTATAGGAAAATTCGGCAGCACGCGCCATCTGTGGCAGCGCGCTGACAACACCTGCCAGCGGCATGGCGGACAGGGTGCGCAGCATGCTGCGGCGAGAATACTTCTGCATATTTGTCTCCAGACGTTAAATGATGTTTTTTGATTTTATTATTTTTCTAACCGCAACGATATAGTGATAATATACCAGCGTCAATCAAATTAAATGATGGTTTTTGATGTAATGAAAAACTCAGAGAAAGCCGCAAGCAGGGCCAATATTGCAGATATTGCCAAACTGGCCAATGTCTCCACCGCCACGGTAGACCGCGTACTGAACCACCGATCGGGCGTGCGCGAAGCCACGGTCCAGCGGGTCCTGCGAGCCGCTGCCGAACTTGCCTATCTGCCAGAAAATGATTTGTACGCGGCACTTACACCCAGCGCCATGCGTATTTCATTTGTGCTTCCACAAGGCACCAACCGCTTCATCAGGATGCTGGGCGACACCATCACTTACTCCCAGGACAGCTGGACGCCCTACAACGTGAAATGCAAAGTCGACTATGTGGAAGGCTTCAATCCCGAGGCCCTTGCCACAAGCCTGAAAAGGCAGGCAGAGCGCGCTGACGCCATTGCCTGCATGGCCATTGAGCACCCGCTGGTGCGAGATGCCATCGAGGAATTAGTCGATAAGGGCAAGCATGTGATAACGCTGATTACCGATATTTCCAATACGCGCCGCGCAGCCTATATCGGACTGGACAATCGCGCAGCCGGCCGTACTGCGGCGTACCTGATTGCCCGCTTCATCGGCACGCGGCCAGCCAAGGTTGCCATGATCGCCGGCAGCCTGAGCTACCGTGCTCACGAGGAGCGCGAAATGGGTTTTCTGTATATGTTCAAGGAACTGTTTCCCACTGTTGAAGTGGTGGGGTTGCGCGAAGGCCTCGATAGTGCAGAAGAAAATTATCGGCTCACGCGACAACTGCTGGAACAATCTCCGGATCTGGCAGGAATCTACAATATTGGCGGCGCATCCGACGGCGTGGCCAAAGCACTCAAGGAAGCAGGCCTGGCGCACAAAGTAGTGTTTATCGGTCACGGACTCACACCCGATACCCGCGCCCTGCTGATCGACGGAACCATGGACGCCGTCATTACACAGAATCCGCAGTCCGCGACCATGAACTGTATCCGCATCTTTGCCAACCTGCGCGATCGACGGCCGGTAATGAGCGGTATAGACCCTGTGCAAAGCCAGATCATTTTCCGGGAAAACCTGCCCTGATCCCGCCGGCGGGATCAGGCCGCTCCCCCTTGCCATTTATTGCACCTGCAATAGCAGGTCGGCCAGGCAACGCTACACGGCGGGCATGACGGTCAGCGGCTGCGCCGAAGTGGCAGGAACCGGTGTCCTGGCTACATTCATGACCATGGAAAGCAGCGAATAATAGCCGTTGATGCCGACAAGGTCCATCACCCCCTGCTCGCCAAACTGCTGCAGTGCCCGCTCGTAAGTGTGATCGCATACCGACTGATTGCGAAATAGTTCGGTCGAAAATGCATAAAGTATCGCCTCGTCTTCAGGTAGATCCTCGGGCTTGCGGCCTTCGCGAATGGCTTCGATGGTTTGTTCGGACACACCTTCACGCAGTGCTATCGGCGCATGAATCGCCCACTCGACCTGCTGCGACCATTGGCGCGAGGTAATCAGGATCGCCAGCTCCGATAGGCGCTGCCCCAGGGCGCTGCGATAGCGCAGGTACTCTCCCATACGACTGGCGTGGGCCATGAGTTCCGGGCTGCGCATCAAGGGAATGAAGGGCGACAAAAGCCCACCACGCGGGCCGTTGATAATTTCTTCTGCATACTGTTTCTGATCGGCGCTCCAGGTTTCTGGCGCAAGGGGGGCAAAACGGTCCGGATACTGGTTCATGATGGCTCTAAAGTTTAAATAAAGGGAATTGACTAAGAACAGTCTTTGCAACTATACCAATTCCATTATCCCAACAACAGCGCAATCGCCAGGTATCCCTGTTAATCATATGCACCGGCTGCAACACAAGAGGCGGCCGTTGATCAGTCCTGTCTTTATGCGTTGAGCAACTTACGATATTTTTCCACTTCCTGATCATATAGATCACCGCCCCGGGTATCGTTAGTCACAAGCAGAGGGAAATTATCTATTTCCAGGCGCTGAATCGCTTCGGTCTTAAGATCTTCATACGCAACCACGTCTGCTTTCCTGATACACGCAAACAGCGTTGCGGAAATGCCGCCAATGGCCGAGAACGACACTGCGTTAAAATCGATGCAGGCCTGGCGAATCTCCTTTGCACGATTTCCTTTCCCGATAGCCGCTTTAACCCCATACTCGAATAATTTTGGCGTATAGGGATCCATTCGGTAAGACGACGTTGGCGCCACCACACCTATGACATGATCTGGCTTGGTCGGCCCCGGTCCACCGTAAAAAACCACCTGCCCTTGCAGGTTCACCGGCAAAGATTTTCCCTGGTCAAGCAAAGTAATAAGGCGCTTATGTGCAGCATCACGCGCCATATAGATTATTCCGCTCAGATATACTTCATCCCCAATCCTGAGCTGGCTGATTTGCTCATCGGACATAGGCGTTGTCAGGTGATAGGTTTTCATTACATCTCTCCCTCTAGATAACGGCAGTTTTGCGGCGCGAGGCATGACACTGTATATTGACGGCAACTGGCAGCGCCGTAATATGACAGGCATACGTTTCCACAGCAACCCACAACGCCGTGTTCGAACCACCGTAGCCTTGCGGACCGATACCCGTTTTGTTTATTTCGGCCAACAGCTCTGATTCCAACTGTGCAATATGCGGCAATTGACTATGTACGCCAATGTCCCGCAAAATGGCTTTCTTGGCAATTTCTGTCACCTTATCAAAACTTCCTCCCAATCCGACGCCCACTGTCAATGGCGGGCAGGCACTTCCTCCCGCTTTGATAATTGCCTGAAGAACAAAGTCTTTTACACCCTGGACGCCTTCTCCAGGCAGCAAAAATTTCATTGTGCTCCAGTTTTCACTTCCCCCTCCCTTGGGCAAAACCGTCAGGCGAATCTGTTCGCCCGGCACAATTTCCGTGTGCAGCACCGCAGGTGTATTGTCATTCGTATTCATTCTTGTTAACGGGTCGCCAACCACGGACTTGCGCATAAATCCCTCGGCATACCCTTTTCTGACGCCGCTCTGAAGCGCATCGTTGAAATGACAGCCTGTAATATGCACATCCTGCCCCACTTCTGCGTAGACAATGGTCAGACCTGTATCATGGCAATAAGAAACGTTGTTTTCTCTTGCAATACGGTCGTTCTCGATGAGTTTTATCAATACCTGTTTCCCCAGCGGGGACACCTCTGTTTCTGCTGCACGATGGAAACTGTTGACCAGATTTTCCGGTAATTTATGACAGGCATCAATACACAATTGTGCGACGGTATTCGTTATCAGTTCAGTGTTAATTTCACGCATTTTTCTCTCAATCCTATCCAATCATATCTGCAAAAAGCGCGATCAGCTCCGGCTTGCATTCGAATCCAAAGCCCGGCGCGTCCGGGACATTAACCATCCCATCAACTATTTGCGTTGCACTGCCGTAGCCACCCATAGGCTGGAATATGCCTGGGTATACCTCGGAGCCCCCCAAGCCAAAACCAGCTACCACCTGCAACGCCATCAACTGGCCGCCATGAGGAAAACAGAATTTGCGGCTGAAACCGCGACTTTCCATTTCATTTAGCATGCGTGCATATTCCGTGATGCCATACGCCAGTCCCGAATCCATCTGGAAAACATCACGATCGCGACGCATCCCTCCATACAGAGCAAGGTTCTTCACATCCTGGTGCGAAAACAGATTCTCACCTGTCGCTATGGGCCCCTCATATTCACCCGCAATAGTTGCATTCAATTCGAAATCCAACGGATCACCGGCTTCTTCAAACCAACGTAACTGATAGGGCTGCATGCTCCCGGCATACGCTCTTGCGGCGGCAAGATCAAACCGGCCGTTGGCGTCCACCGCCAGATTCCAACCCTCTCCTGCGACGGCCAGGGCTGACTCAATCCGGCGCATATCCTCTTTCAGACTAGCGCCGCCGATTTTCATTTTGTACATCGTAAAGCCGCTGTCCCGATAAGATTGCAGTTCGTCTTTGAGCTTGCGGCTACCCTCGCCTTCATAGTAATAACCACCTGCCGCGTAGACAAATACACGACGCCCATCATGGTCCAATCGGTACCGCTGTCGGATCAACTGGCTAACCGGGCAATCCTGCAGCTTTCCATTCAGATCCCAAATCGCCAGTTCCAGCGCACTGGCGGCGGCAGCGCGATCCCCATGTCCGCCCGGCTTTTCATTACGCAATGCGCAAGCCAAAACTTTCTCAGGGCAAATCATTCCGTTCACGTCCAATAAGGCGTCAGGCGGCTCCTGCGCTATTCTGGGAATCATCCGTCTGTTTACAATGCCGCTTTGTGCGTATCGGCCAATAGAGTTGAAAGATAAGCCAACTACCGGTTTGTTATTACGTATTTGGTCAGTCACCACAGCCACAAGCGACACCGTGTGCTCGGAGAAATTGACCAATGCATTTGAAATATTACTTTTCAGATGTACAGGACGTTCAATAATGCGGGTTATTTTCATTTGCTGCTTGCCTCTGTCATTATTTTTTTTCTACTTTGGCCGTATCCGCAATTGTTTTCCACTTTTGCGCCTCATCTTCCAGATAAGCGGTGAACTGCGCCGCGGTTTGTTCTTTGGCCGGAGTCAGTGCCAGTTTTTTAAACTGTTCAAGCGTGGTCGGATCCTTCAACGTCTTATTCACTTGTGCGTTCAGCAATTCAATAACGTCTGGCGGTGTGCCTTTGGGCGCCATCAGAGCAAAAAAGGCAACGGTATTCAGACCCGGAAACCCCGCCTCGTCTGTCGAGGGCGTGTCAGGCAGGAACGCGGAGCGCTCCGAATCCACGACAGCCAGCGCCTTGAGTCTGCCCGCTTTGATCTGCGGCAAAATGGCCGGAAGCGTGTCGGAAAGGCCGCTAATCAGGCCGCTGATCACCTGCGGCTGAGCCTCCGAGCTACCTTTGAATGGAACATGGGTCATTTTTGCACCCACCTTGCTTAGAAAATACTCCATTGTCAGATGCTGGGTTGAGCCCGTACCGGCAGAGGCAAAGTTCAAATCTTCCTGTTTTGCCTTGGCCACCAGGTCCTTCAGGGAGTTGATGCCGTTATCAGGGTTGACCGCCAATACTTGCGGCGAGGTGGCTATTTCGGCGATGGGTTGCAAATCGTTGAGCGGGTCATAGCTTAGCGATTTGTACAAATGGGGTGCGATGGAGAACGGACCAGTACTGGTCAACAGCAAGGTGTAACCGTCCTGCTTGGCGCGCGCGGCATAACCCGTACCAATCGTGCCCCCGGCCCCGCCTTTGTTTTCGACAATAAATGCCTGACCCAGCGCTTTGGATAGTTTTTCACCCACGGTCCGGGCAATCAGATCTCCGGTTTGGCCGGCGGGAAACGGCACAATTATTGACACAGGTTTTTCCGGATACTGCGCCTGCGCGCAGCTGATAGCAGCCAGGCTCAAGCCAGCGGCCAGCCCACATGCATATTTTTTCATTATGGTCTCCTTTGTATTATTCTGAATTTAATAGTACGTACTATTTATTGGTACGTACTATTATAATCAAATCAATTCGGCCGTCAAGAACCCATCTTGCTGAACCGCGAACGTAGCCGGCAAACAGGCCCAATGACTCGGGGACCGTTTCCTAAGTACAATGTGCATCTATTAGAGGAATGCAGATTATGGATGTCAGATACTCGGAACTTGCCAATACCATCGTAAAAAACATCAAGGATGGCATTTATCCGGTGGGCTCCCGATTGCCAAGCGAGGTTGATTTTGCACGCCAGTTCGATGTCAGCAGAACAACCATACGATCTGCCTTGAGGGTTGTGGAAGAGCTGGGGCTGATATCGCGCAAACGCCGGGCAGGCACGATTGTAGAGGCGGCCAAGCCCGCTACCCAGTACAGCAAGTCACTGCATAGTATCGAAGATCTGGTTAATTACGCGAGCAACACCATTCGAAATGTTCTGGATATCAGCGAAATTATTTGTGATGATGCACTGGCAGCTACCCTGGAGTGCAAAGCTGGAAAGCGCTGGCTCCGAGTACAGATACTGCGCACCGAATTAACAGACCAGGATCACCCTATCTGCTGGACCGATGCCTATATGGACCCGGACGATGGACGGGCCATCCTTGATCTTGTCAAGGATGGCTCGGGCTTGTTGTGCCATTTCATCGAACAGCGCACAGGCCGTACTGTCATTGATTTGAAACAGCAAGTCGGGGCCACCCAGGTTCCCGCAGCGGTGGCTCACTTACTGCAGGTCGATGCCGATTCGGTAGGCCTGGAGATCACCCGTCATTATCTGGATCAGGCAAAAAAAGTATTTCTTATCACAGTCAACATTTATCCAAAAGACAAATTCAAATTTACGTTCTGGATTCACCGCGATAAACACTAAGTGCCAAGACAGGCGCCGGGTGCACCCTGCCTGTCTGCCCACCCGCCCGCCCACTCAGATCAGGGCAGGACCGGCATTACCCTTGCAGGTTTGATTTGAAAAATTCCAGCGTCCGGGACCACGCCAGCTTTGCGGCAGCTTCGTCGTAACGAGGCGTCGTGTCGTTATGAAATCCATGATTGGCCCCCTCATACATGTGCATTTCATACTTCTTGTTATTGGCCTTGAGCGCGGCTTCGTAATCCGGCCATCCCGCGTTGATGCGCTCGTCAATGCCGGCATAATGTATCAGTAACGGGGCATTGATTTTCGGCACGTCCGCAGCCGCAGGCTGACCACCATAGAACGGTACTGCTGCAGCCAGATCCGGCATGCGAACAGCCAGCATATTGACCACCCCGCCGCCATAGCAAAATCCTACTGCGCCAATCTTGCCATTCACGGCTTCGTGTCCCTCCAGAAATTGCGCCGCGGCCACCATATCTTCGGTGCGCTTGGCCGGGTCCAGTTTCGCAAAAAGCTCGCGCGCTTTGTCTTCATCTCCAGGGTAACCGCCGGCCGGCGTGAGCGCATCGGGAGCAAAGGCGACATAGTTTTCAACGGCCAGTCGTCTTGCCACGTCCTCGATATAGGGATTGAGCCCCCTGTTTTCATGTATGACTACCACACCAGGCAACTTGCCCGTGGCATCGGCTGGCTGCGCCAGATAGCCTTTCATGGTGCCATTCCCCTGGGGAGACGGGTACTCCACGTAGCCAGCTTTGATTCGTTTGTCATCGGGCGCGATTTGCTGTGCCCAGGCAAAATTCGGTGCAAGACTGCTGAGAATCGCAGAGGCAGTGACGCCGCCTACGGCATAGCGCGCTGAACGATCCAGAAACTGCCTGCGACTGATACCGCCGTGCACATAGGCATCAAACAGCTTAAGAACATCGGGATGAAAATCACTCGCGTTTTTTCGATTCATGTTGCGGACTCCTTGACAGGCGGGCCAACAGACCCGGATGAGCTGAGAGGGGAACTGATGGAGAAATTGCGTGAACAACGAAATGTGAAACCCGATGCTGGTACCATATGCTGGCGCAGGAGGGCTTTCTGCCGATCCTGAACAGGATCACATTCATGTTAATTAAATCACAATAAGGAGACAATCATGAAAAAAATCTCATTTGTATTAGCCGGACTGTGCGCAACACTGATCGGCGTTGCCCACGCCCAGGAAAAGCCAACGGTTCAATTTATTGCCACCGGCGGGACAATTGCCATGAAAATTGATCCGGTCAAAAAGGCACCAGTGCCGGCTATTTCCGGGGATGATCTGCTGGCAACGGTGCCCGGGGTGGCCGAGTTCGCCAAAATAGAAGTCAACAATCTGTCGAACGTGCCTTCAGACTATATGGATCCGCCGCGCTGGATTGAGCTGAGCAAGGCGGTCAGCGCAGCCATGAAACGACCGGAAGTATCGGGGGTTATTGTGTCACACGGCACAGATACCCTGGAAGAAACCGCGTTCTGGCTGGATCTGACCGTGCAATCGGACAAACCCATAGTCCTGATCGGCGCCCAGCGCAATGCTTCCTCGTCAGATTTTGACGGCCCTCGCAATCTGCTGAATGCGGTGCGTATTGCCGTAGACGAACAGGCAAAAGGCAAAGGCACGATGTTGGCCATGAACAATCAGATCAATGCCGCACGTCATGTCACCAAAACCCATACAGCCAATGTGGAAACATTTCAATCGGGCGACTATGGTTTTCTGGGTGAAGTCTATCCTGACCGTGTGATATTTGCCCGGGAGCCATTGCGCCGCCAGCATATCGCCATCAGCGCTGAGACTATGCCAAAAGTAGATATTGTCGCCATGTATGGCGGCGCCGATGGCAGCCTGCTGCGCAGCGCCGTAGATCAGGGCGCAAAGGGCATTGTGGTGCAGGCGCTGGGTATGGGAAATATGAACAAGCCGATGTTTGAGGCTGTGAAATATGCACTGGAAAAGAAAATTCCAGTAGTAATATCCACCCGTGTCTACAACGGTCGCGTGATGGCCAACTACGGATTTGAAGGCGGTGGCAAAACGACAGCAGACGCAGGTGCAGTCATGGCCGGAAATCTGAGTCCGCAAAAAGCCCGTATTCTGCTGATGCTGCTTCTGCAAAGCGGCAAGTCGGGTAAAGAAGACCTGCAGGCTGCATTTGACGCCATGTAACGGGTTGGGTAAAATTCAAATCTATAAATATAACAATGCATTGTTATAGATGCATTGTTATATAGCGTATCAATAAGCATCGGGCAATATTCAAAGCCCGCCTGCGCTACTCATATCAGCCGATCCTCTGCCCGCCACTCTGGCCAGCCCTCATCCGGCACTCGCAATCCCCCCGCCCTGTTTTCGCACACCCTCTTCTTGTTGTGCTTTCCCACGTGATCTGCCGCGGCACCGGCTGAGGCATCATTTTGATCGCGCAAGCCAACGCCCTGGCCTTTTTTCCCGCCACAATCGGCCTTCATTTATTAACATCCTGCCGGCGCGCCACACGCGACTGCTCGTTGTTGCATCCCTCATTTATAAATCAGATCCACATCCGATATGAACCCTCAATCAGCCAACTTTTTTGTATTAACCGGTGGACCCGGCTCCGGCAAAACGACAGTAAGCAACCATCTGGCCGACCTGGGCTATCGCTGCATGCCCGAAGCTGGCCGGGCCGTGATACGCCAGCAGTTGGGCTGTGGCGGTGTTGCCCTGCCCTGGAACGACAAAACCGCGTATGCCCGGCTTATGTACGAACGCGACATGGCGGCTTACCAGCGTGCAAGTAATATGAACGGTCCGGTTTTTTTTGACCGCAGTATTGTGGATGTCATCGCATATCTGCAACTGGAGCAATTGCCAATTCCAGAACCCCTGCAAACAGCGGCATCTCGTTATCGATATCATACGACAGCGTTCATTTTTCCGCCCTGGCCACAGATCTACCGTAGTGACCAGGAACGCAGGCAGGACCTGCCTACCGCCATCGCAACCTATCACGCGATGGTAAAGACTTACTCACAATGTGGCTATGCGCTGGTGCGCGTGCCCCGCCTGCCGGTAGCGCAGCGGGCGGCGTTCATCCTGAACGCCATCGCTTGCGGCCACGGCAGCAAAAAGGACTCAGCGCCCGGTTGATCAACATTACAGCACGTCTGTTGTTTTCACCAAATGCATATCAGAACCGATATCCTACGCCGACCGTGGCAACCCAGGGATTGATTTTTGCCGTGCCGATTTTAGTGCCGTCAAGCCGGACACTGGTCTTGATATCAATATAGCGAACACTGGCATTCAAAAACCACTTATCGTTGATTTTCACATCTGCGCCCACTTGTGCTGCCAGCCCCCACGAGTCTGAAAGCTTGAGTTTTTCAGCGCCAAGATCCCGTAACGCACCTGTCGGCTTGGTGTGAAAAAAGGTTGTGTAATTGAGCCCGACACCCACATATGGCTGCACCCGGGCATCAGGCAAAAAATGCCACTGAACGCTAAGGGTAGGAGGCAAATGCCGGGTGGTGCCAATTCTGCCAAGATCGCCGCCCAGATCGGCGGCGCTACCACGGATATCATGCTTGAACGGCGCGGCAGCCAGCAATTCGACCCCAAGATGGCGGGTTGCCATATACGTCAGACTGAAACTGGGACGCATGCTGTCATTGACATCCAGATCAATGCCGCGTGGGGCTATACTATTGCCGACCGTGCCATTGCCCGACCTGGGCATCACACTTGTAATTCCGGCTTTCACTATCCAGTCCCCCGTTTCGTGCGCAACGGCAGGCAATGTAGCAAGTGTGCCCAGCGCAAACGAGCCTGCGACGACTATATGACGAATGACGTGCATTTTTTTCTCCATCAGTACTTGTTAACAAACTGACAGAGTGCAACAAAAATCACAAATGAATTTTGCGTTTGCGCAAGCAACAGCAACTGCGCAACATTTAAATTTGATTTAAATCAAACATCATGCATTAAGCACAAGACGACAGATTCGATCAGGATTAATACCTAACAGCAAAGCAGTCGATTGGGCGACTCAACATGATCTGTTCAACCGGGCAAAAACAATGCTATAAGGCAGGCGCACAATGGAATCGAAGCTGTATTTGCTTGTCGGCGACCAGAGCCTGCTCTGATGCCAGCACCAGTGTTTTGTTACCGCTATTGTTGAGCCCGATCAGCCCGGTTTGCAGAATCTGCTGCGCAGCGTTCACGCTGGTGACACTGTCGTAGCTTACCAGCGCAGAACGGCAGCCACACTCACCAATGGACTTGCGTAGTTGGAAAACCGTATCGGCCAGGAGCATACTGGCGTGCAGGGAAGTATTTCTGATGTGTATGGCGACGCAGGCCGAGAGCGCGTTGCTGATACTGAACTGTACATCGCGTGCCAGTGCCGGCCCATTGATCAATGCCAACAATCCGATTGCGCAGGCGCTACGTTTTTTCATGGACAGTGCCTCTTACATTGATGATCGCAGTTGCCCGGCGCAACCCATGACACCACCGGGCCAACATTGCTTTTAATCCATGTGAGGATGACGATCCACCAGGCGCTGGCGACGTGCCTTGAGCGCTTCGAGCTGCTCCTGCATGGCTGTAATTTCCTCATCCACATCGGCAACCGTTTGTTCGATGTTCTCGTACGCTTCCTTGAGCAGCGCCTTGGCCTCGTGCTTGTTGGATGCCGTAGGCGTATCGCCTCGCATAGGCTTGTTCGCAGTCTCGGGAAGATAGAAGGAGGTAATGATCCCGATGACAGCAGCAACCATCAAATAATAGGCTGGCATCATCAGATTGCCGGTTTCTTCCACCAGCCAGGCGGCTACGGTTGGCGTGAGCCCGGCTACAATAATGGCGACATTAAAGGAACTTGCCAGCGCACTATAACGGATGCGCGTCGGAAACAATGCCGGCAGTGTCGAGGCCATCACACCGGTCATACAATTGAGTACGATTGCAATAAACAACAGCCCGAGAAAAATGAGACCGGTATTGTCGCTGCCAATAAAATGATAAGAGGGTATTGCCAGCAGCAGCAAGCCAATGCTGCCGATTCGCAAAAAGGGCTTTCTGCCGATTTTGTCGCTGAAGAAACCGACGACCGGCTGCACGAACAGCATCCCGATCATGACCACCACAATAATCAGTACGCCGTGCTCTTCGGTATAGCCCAGGCTGCTCGACAGATAGGTGGGCATATAGGTGAGCAGCATATAGTAGGTAATATTGGTTACCAGAACCATACCAATGCTGATCAATAATGCCTTGCGATATTTGGAAAAAATCTCGCGAAAGGACACCCCGGGCCTTTCCTTGATGGCGTCCTTGTCTTCTTTCTCCATCTTTTCAAGCTGTTGCGTAAAAGCGGGCGTCTCTTCGGCAGCGTGACGCAGATAGAGCCCTAGCAGCCCTAGCGGGCCCGCAACAAAGAAAGGTACGCGCCAGCCCCATTCCAGGAAGGTCGGCTCCTGAAGAATGGTTTGCAACAACACCACCAGGCCTGCGCCCAGCACGAAGCCGGCAATTGAGCCGAAATCAAGCCAGCTGCCCAGAAACCCTCGCCGCCGGTCGGGCGCATATTCGGCAACAAAGACCGCCGCTCCCGTATATTCGCCACCTACCGAAAAGCCCTGAGCCAGTTTACACAACAGCAAAAGCACAGGTGCCCACAAACCGATGGTTGCGTACGAAGGAATCAAGCCGATGCAGAAGGTGCTGATGGCCATGATAATAATGGTCAGCGACAGCACCTTCTGCCGCCCGAAACGGTCGCCCATCACGCCAAAAAACACCCCTCCCAGCGGGCGTACCAGAAACGGGACAGAGAACGTGCCCAGTGCGGCGATAGTCTGCACCGCAGGCGAAGCGTCAGGGAAAAACACTTTTCCCAGCGCATAGGCCACAAAACCATACACGCCAAAATCAAACCATTCCATCGCATTGCCAAGTGCCGCGGCTGTCACTGCCTTCTTGAGCTTGGTGTCATCAATAACCGTGATATCGTCAATATGCAAGGGCTGGTTCTGTTGCGATGCTGAAGTTGACTCTGTCATTATCTGCTTCCCCGGGGCTTCCCATTATTACGAACCATGGTGCCATAATGTTTACCACGTTGCAAACATTTCCTATTACTCGCTACTGGCACGTTTATTCACAGATTACGCGCAGTGCCTGTTTTCAAATTGTCATAAACAGGGTTAAAAAACTGTCAGCAAGGTTAATCACATCCGTGATAGCACTTCTGGCAAACCTCATGAAGCTGCCACAACAGCCGGGTATCAATTGCCGCATGGGAAAAAGCCGAGTGACCGCGTGGCGCAAGTAATGCACCGGTAAAAAGGATATATCATGTGGGGAAAATCTGACTTTTCTCTTCAGATAGTGCGTTCAGCAGGCAGCCAAAGGCCTGCAACTGACGATATCCGACGATCCGTACGATATACCATGGCAACTGTGTTATTGCGTTGCAAATTCTACGGATGGTCTGCGCGGAGACGCCCAGGCAGAACGAAAAACCCCAGAAGCGACAGGCGCCCTGGGGTTCAAACTACGGAGTTGATGCAAGGGCCGGGAGTCCTTGATACATTGCCAGGCAACCGCACGTCTTGGGTGAATAGTATGTTGAAACATCTCTAGTCACTACGGTTGGCTGCAGACTCCAAGCCTTTATTCTACAGCATAGAGCCGCACCGGCAATAACGACGCCAGGCGCCGCATTGCCAGTAGCAGCAAGTCATCAGAAGCGATGATTCAGACCGACACCAACCAGTGTGGATTTCAGCTTGACGTTTTCAGTGTTGTCAAACTTCAGTTTGCCAGTACCGTAAGATGCGATTGCATACACAGTAGTGCGTTTGGACAAACTCTGTTCGTAACCCAGGCTGAAAATATTCAGTTTGCCTTTCACACCGTCAAATCCGTCGTCCTTGTTCTTGGTTGAACTTCCTTGATAGGAGAACATGACCTTGCCGTTGTCTCCAACCGGTGCGGTCAGACCAGCCATCCAGGCTTGTTGACGGTAACCGTTGGTTTCTGCATAAGTGAGTCCATCGGCATTTGAAGTGAAGTCATCCAATGCACCGGTCAAACCCGTACTGCCGACGCCGCTGGCCACGATAACATCGTTGGCCATGGAACCGCGAACCTGGCCGTAGCCCAGATACAGTTTGACGACGTCAAAATCATAGGCGCCAAACAGATTCCACATATTTGTCGTGCCCTTGACATCGTCAGCGTCTGAAAAGCGGACATCTGTGCGGAAACGGTCATAAGAAGCGCCAACAGAGATCGGGCCGTTATCGTAAGAGACACCAGCTGTGATCCAGTTGGAAGTATCGCGCTCGTCAAAATCATTAAAACCGTCACTGCCCGAAGTCTTGGTATTTTCTCCAGCATAACCGATGCCAACTTTGAAGCCGGAAAAATCAGGAGTTACATATTTGATGGAGTTGTCCATCCGGGCGTAAGTTGAGGCACCAAATGCACCTGAAAGCACACCAGCCTGCATGTAGCTGACACCGAAAGGATTCAGCGACGAGACTGTGTCTGCAGCAACGTTGGTTTGGCGACCCAGGGTCAGCGTACCCCAGTTGGCGCCGGTCAGGCCGACATAGGCATAACGACCAAACAGACGGTTACCCTGTGAGGATCTGCCGTTGCCCATATCAAAGCCGCTTTCCAATTGGAAAATCGCGCTGGTACCGTTGCCCAGGTCTTCAGCACCCTTCATTCCCCAGCGGTTACCGTTTCTGACGCCGTTGATCATACCAATGTCACGCGTTTTGGTCCAGGCATCGCCCTGCGTTACTTTGGTCTGTTGATAGCCAATACCGGCATCGACAATACCATACAGGGTTACGGAAGTTTCTGCGTGGGCTACGCCGGCAAAGCCGACGGCCAGTGCCGCAGCAAGCAAAGTCTTTTTCATGTATCAAATCTCCTCAGGGATGGTCATCATTCTTCGTACCCGAATGGTTCAGAAACGATTCAGATTTGAAGCAATATAAAGATTAGATACATTTATGTAAAGGAACCGACTCCCTCGGAAAATGGCCAGTCCGACGATTGATACACGGAGCAGCGACTGCCTTTTAATCACGATTACAGAATTTATATTGCGTATGGCAATAATCTAATTGCAATTGAATTACTCCGTGTTTTTACCGCAATTACATTTGCAATCATAGGGTTAAAGACACATTTTGCAATAAAGGTGGGTCCGGATGGTTTCGTTAACTCATATGCAAAGTTGGCACGATTCTTGCCCAGGCAATCATTTTCCGCTCTTAGGTCATGAGGGTTTTCCTCCATAGTGAATACGCTAAGCGTTTTTATTACATTTGTGACATATATGCGACATTTGTGTGCTGCCGCGCTAGCCGACTGTCGGCGTATAAGAATGCCAGGCCGTCAGGGATTGAATAGTGCTGCCGATGCGCAATAGTATAAGTTCGTCTCCCGCCTTGCCGGCCAGCTGTACGCTGACAGGCAGGTTGGTTTGGTCAAAACCGGCAGGTAGCGCCAAAGCGCAACCATTGACCCAGTTCACAAAACGGGTAAAGTAGCCCAGCGGCGTACCGGACTCGTCCACCTGCGCAAGCGGTATCGGGCCAAAAGGCGTGGTGGGCAGCAGCAAGGCATCTTTATCGGCCATCCAGTGCGCCCAAACGGCCTGCATCTTCCGATGAGCGCCCAGCAGATCCTGGTATTGCATATCCGATATACCTTTGCCGGCCATGAGACGATCACGTACAAAAGGCCCGAAATGCTGGCTCGGGTCCTGGATGTAGTCCTTATGCACGCGCCATCCTTCGGCCGCGATCAATTTTCCGCAATCGCTCATAGCCTCTTGAAAGTTGAAAGGAGGCGCTTCGCGTACGATTGTTGCGCCGGCCATTTCGACCATCCTGACCATATCGCGCAAGCCCAGACGTACCGCACGCTGCACTTGCATGCCATAGTCTTGCTCGGGCAGGACACACACCCGTACCCCCGCCAGCTCCTGAGCATTATCGTTGGCCAGGTACGTCATGCTTTGTACTGTCTGACCCGGCGCATACGTCAGCGCCTGCAGTAGCAAGGCAGCATCATCTGCGGTCCTGGTCATGGGCCCCACGCTGTCCAGCGTCCGGGACAATGGATACACGCCGTCGGCATTGATCGCACCCACTGTCGTCTTCAAGCCGGTAATACCGTTGAGTGCGGCGGGAATTCGCACCGATCCGCCGGTATCGGTACCCAGTGCGCCCGGCACCAGGCCGGCGGCAACCGCAACGCCCGAACCACTTGAGGAGCCACCGGGCACGCGATGATGGTTCCTGTCCCAGGGATTGCGGGGCGTTCCCAGCAAAGCATTGGTTCCCCAGCCGCCAAACGCAAACTCTACCGTGTGTGTCTTGCCGATAATGACCGCGCCATGGGCTCGCAAGCGATGCACCGCATCGGCGGTTCGGGCACTGGTCCGGGTTTCCCACTGCCTGGAACCGCAAGCCGTTATCGTTCCCTCGATATCACATAAGTCTTTGATGCCCAGTGGTATGCCATCTAGCATACCCAGCGCCCTGCCCTGTTGCCGCCGCTCATCGGACTGGCGTGCCTGCTCCAGCGCCTGTTCCGGGAAAACGCGCGCAAAGGCATGCAATACGGGGTTCAACCTCTCTATCCGGTGCAAAAAGTAGTTCGTCAGCGACTCGGCAGTCACGCTGTTCATTGCCAGACTGCGGGCCAGTTCGGTGATCGAGGCGAAGGCATACTGTTCCATAATATGTCCTTTACACCACACCGGCTTCGTCAAGCATGCAATGGAGCAAGACATTGCATCCCGCTTCCACATGCTCCGGCAAGGCATCTTCGATTTCATTGTGACTGATGCCATCCTTGCAAGGGATGAAAATCATCGCTGCCGGGCATATTCGCGCCAGGTATACAGCATCATGACCTGCGCCGCTGACCAGCCTGGAATGTCGATAGCCCAATCGAGCGGCATTTTTTTCCACTGCAGCAACTTGCGCCGCGGCAAACGCCTGAGGAGGAAAATATACGACTTCTTCGGCGTGAATTTGTACCTGATACTTATTGGCCATGGCATCGCAATAGCGCTGAAAATCGGCAGACATCGCAGACAGATCGTCGTCGGTCAGCGCGCGCAAATCCACAGAGAACCGCACCCGTCCCGGGATGACATTGCGCGAATTGGGATACACATCAACCCAGCCAACCGTACCTCGCCCATCTTCTCCGTAGCGACGACCAATCTCGTTGACTTCGTTCATGATGCGCGTTGCGGGCAACAATGCATCCCTGCGCAGTTCCATGGGTGTCGTACCTGCGTGCGACTCTACCCCCTGCACCTGGACATCATACCAACGCTGACCCAGCGCGCCTGTTACCACACCAATGGTGTGCGAGCGCTGCTCCAGCACCGGTCCCTGCTCAATGTGAGCTTCGAAATAACTTTTCACCGGTGTCGACCTGCACGGCACAGCGCCATCGTAACCAATGTCCGCGAGCGCGGCGGCGACACTGATACCCTTGGTATCGGTGCTTTGCAAAGCAGTCTGCGCAGAAAATGCCCCGACATAGACCCCCGATCCCATCATGACAGGTACAAAGCGCGAACCCTCTTCGTTGGTCCATACTACGACCTCAAGCGGCGCTCGTGTCCTGATCTGCAGATCATTCAGTGTTCGTAGTACCTCAAGTCCCGCCAATACGCCAAAATTGCCATCAAACTTGCCTCCGGTCGGCTGCGTATCGATATGGCTACCGGTCATGACTGGCGGCAAGTGCGGGTCCAGTCCCTCGCGGCGAGCAAAGATATTGCCCAGCTCATCCACACGGATGGTGCAGCCGATCTCCTTTGCCCACTGAATAAACAGATGACGACCTTCCTTGTCCAGCTCGGTCAACGCCAGACGATTTACCCCGCCTTTTTCTGTGCCGCCGATGCGAGCAAGCGTCATCAACGAAGCCCAAAGTCGCGCGCCATTGATGCGCCCGACACTGTTATGTTCATTCATATCCATTATTCGTTACCTGTTTAAAAAATCGTTGATACGGGATCGCTGTCAGGCAGCTGCCAAATGGCACTGTACCTGATGACTTTGACTGATCTTGGTTGTCTGCGGGACGCTTGTTGTGCAACGCGCCAGCACATGCTCGCAACGCGCAGCAAATGGGCAGCCAGGGGGCAAATTGGCCAGATCGGGTGGCGAGCCACGTATCACATCCAGCGGCTTGCCTCGCTCCATGCCATGACGACGGCTCTTGAGCAACGCCAGCGTATAGGGATGGCGGGCATCTTGCAAAATTTCCCGAATGCTGCCCTCTTCGACGATTCGCCCGCCATACATGACGGCGACCCGGTCCGCCATTTCCGTTGCCGCGCCGATATCGTGCGTGACAAACACAATGGCCAGCCCTAATTGCTTTTGTAATTCGCGCATCAAAATCAGCACCTGTATCTGCACCGTCGCATCCAGGGCTGTTGTCGGTTCATCGGCCAGCAGCACTTCAGGCTGGGCAGATAGTGCCAGCGCGATCATCGCCCGCTGACGCATGCCACCGGACATCTCATGCGGGTATGCCGCCAGGCGCTTTTCCGGGCTCGGGATGCGTACCGCTTCCAGCGCCTCGATCGCACGGGCACGGGCTTGCTGGGTGCTGATCTGGTGATGCGTGCGAATGCACTCGATCATTTGCTGTCCCACTGTATAGACAGGGTCCAGGGCCAATAGCGGCTCCTGAAATACCATTGCTATTTTCTTGCCTCGCAGCGCGCGCAATTGCCGCCGGTCCATCTGCAGTACCTCCTGCCGATTGATCTGAATCGAGCCGCTTTGCCGGGTTTGTCTTTCGGGATGCAGGCGCATCAATGCCCGCAACGTCACGCTCTTACCCGACCCTGATTCGCCGATAAGCACCAGGGTCTCACCTTTGGCTACGTGAAAAGATACGCCGTTGACCGCCCGTATCGTCTTGCCCGCGCGTTCGAAGGCAACCGTCAGGTCAGTCACTGAGATGGCGTTGTCGGCCTGCTCGCCGGTGGCCGGATGAGCGTTGTCGGGCTCGTGCATAGACGTAATCGCTTGTGTACTCATAGTGATCCTCTTAGATCGACATATCTGCAGATGCTTGCTGAGCCGTGCTCACGCTTTGGCCAATGCGGTCGTTAACGCGGATGCACGCCACCTGATGCCCAGGACGATGCGTCAGCAACAAGGGTATATTGGATTTACACTGCGGGATCATTTGACTGCATCTCGGATGAAACCGGCAACCGGAAGGCGGCTCTATGGGATTGGGCGGATCCCCGGCCAGGGGCGCCTTTTCAGTGCGCCGATCCGGATCTGTCGTGGGTACCGACGCCAGCAACGCCTGTGTATAAGGATGAGTCGGCGTATTGAGCACCTGCCGGGTCGTGCCCAGCTCTACCACCTTGCCCAGATACATGACCAGGACCCGATCGCACAGGTACTCAATCACACTCAGATCGTGGCTAATAAAGACAAATGTCAGGTTGTATTTTTTCTTCAGATCCGATAGCAGATTCAGCACCTGAGCTTCGACGGATTTATCCAGCGCAGACACGGCCTCATCAAGGATAATCAAGCGTGGCTTCAGGGCAATTGCCCGCGCAATATTGACCCGCTGGCGTTGCCCTCCGGACAATTCATGAGGATACCGTCCGGCAAAGCGTTGCGGGTCCAGGCCCACATTTTCCAGTAGCTGTAGCGCCTCACGCTCCGCCTGCCCAGGGGACATGCCATGTACGATCGGAGCAAACGCAATGGTATCCAAAATAGTCATGCGCGGATTCAGGGAGGAATAACTATCCTGGAAAACCATCTGCACCTGGCGCCGGAATGATTTCATCGGCAACTGCGCGCTGCCGACAGTCTGCCCGTCGAAAATCAATTCCCCTCGGTCCTGCTGCAACAGCTGCATCAGCAGCCTGGCCGTTGTCGATTTTCCGCAACCGGACTCCCCGACAATACCCAGGGTCTCGTTTTTCATAACATCGAAACTGATGTCGTCTACAGCCTGCACTGCAGTGGCGGCACGACTGAAAAACGGCGCTTTCAAGGGGAAGTGCTTCAGCAGGTTTTTCACAATAAGCAGGGGCTGGGCCGGTCCGCCAATATCCTCGGTCTGCGTCAATGTTGTTGTCACAATATTACTCCTTGATATCCATCGCCTGGCGCAGCCCGTCTGAAAAGACGTTGAAGGAAATCGATGTGATGAAAATCATCAGGCCCGGCAATGCTGCGATCACCGGCTGGGTGTAAATGGCCGTGCGCAGGGTATTGAGCATGAGCCCCCATTCGGGCTCCGGCGGCTTGACACCCAGGCCCAGAAAGGACAGTCCCGATGCCAGGATCATGGAGACGGAAATCAGACTGGTGGAAAAAACGAAAATGGGCCCCAGCACATTATTGAGCACCTGGCTGAACACGATCCTGACCGGCGATGCACCCGATGTTCTGGCGGCATCCACAAATTCCTGAGTGCGCATTTGGGTAGTCACGCTTTCGGCTACGCGAATGATTTGCGGAATGAACACCACGGTCAGCGACAACAGGGCGTTGCCTGTGCCGGCGCCCAGCGTACCCGAGAGCGCGATCGCCAGCAATACTGAAGGAAAGGCGTACAGCACATCGGTCAGGCGCATGATTACGGCGTTGATACGCCCACCGGCGTAGCCGGCAATAACGCCTATCGTTCCTCCGATTGCAAACGCAATAATCACAGGTGTAATTCCCATGAACAGCGACAGCCGGGCGCCCAGGATCAGACGCGACAGCATATCGCGCCCCAGCTCATCGGTGCCCAGCAGGTAGTTTTCCGTGCCGATCGGCTTGAGCCGGTGAATAATCGAAGACTTATAAGGATCTGCCGGCATGATCCACGGTGCCAGGATCGCCATCAGCAACAGGAGCAGCAACAGACAGGCAGCGAACATCGCAACCTTGTTGCGGCGTAGATTGAGCATGACCCCGCTCCAGTACCCCGTCGAGCGGTGCGCCTGCACAAGCAACAAATCTGCGTTCCGGTTAAGCGAATAATCGGTCATTAGGTTACCTTTGAATACGGGGATCAAGCCAAGTCTGAACAGTGTCGACCAGCAGATTGAGCAGCACGAAAAAAATCGCCATGATCAGGATCGTGCCTTGCAGCAGCGGAAAATCTCGCTGAAACACGGCTGAATTGAGCAGAAATCCGGCTCCGGGCCATGAAAAAACAGTTTCGATCAGGATCGAGCCGCCCAGCAGATAGCCCAGTTGCAGCCCCATCACGGAAAGGGCTGTTGGTGCCACGTTCTTGACCAGATGCATGAACATCCGGCCGCGGCCCAGACCTCGCGCCTGCAGCCCGACCATGAACTCTCGCGACAGAATGTCGCTGACAAGTGCACGAATGGTACGGGCCACAATGCCCATGGGAATCACTGACATCGTGATTGCGGGCAGGATCATATATTGCACGTGATCCCAGTCCCAGCGCCATCCGGTGCCGTCGCCCGCAGCGGAGCCGGTCGCGGGGAACCAGTTCAGGTACACCGAAAACACAATGACCAGCACCATGCCCAGCCAATAATGCGGAATACTGACGCCGAATATAGAACTTAAAGACGCCAGCCGATCCCATATGGAATTTCTGGCATAGCCGGAAATCATGCCAAATACCACCCCCAGCGAAAAACCGATCAGCACGGCGATCACCGCCAATCGCAGGGAATTGCCCACCGCCGCGATAACCTCTGCGGCCACCGGGCGACTGGTCGCAATGGACATGCCAAGGTCGCCATGCAATGCCCGCCACAGCCAGTTCCAGAACTGAATCAGGAATGGCTGATCAAACCCGTAGATGCTCATCATCTGGCTGCGCAAGGCTTCAGAGGCGTCGGGAGGCATGACGGAAATCAGTGGATCGCCGGGAGCGATATGGATCAGGGAAAAGCACAGGAATGCCACTCCCAGCAATACTGGCAACGAATATACGAGCCGTCTCAGAAAATACATCATGATAATCTGGCTTCAAAAAGAGAGAATATGGGTGGAGCCGACCACTGCCGTGGTCGGTCAAATCACTCCTTGGACATAGTCGCAATATCAATGAACCAGCTTTGTGGCTGGACCACGCCTTTTACCTTGTTGGAAATTGCTCTGGGGCCGACGTCGTGCGCCACGTAAAGAAACACGGCTTCGTCCACCATCCGGGTATGCAGCTTGGCCAGTGCAACATCGCGCTGTGCAGGATCAAAACTGGTGCGCGCCTGCCGAATATAGTCGTCGAACGTGTCGTCAATTACATAGCCCCAGTTATTTGATACGGGCGGCAACGCTTTGCTGCTGACAAATCGCACCATGGCAAAGAACGGATCCATGGTTGCCGCACTAACATTGGTCGCCTGTGCCCCATGTGCGCTGGCGTCCTTGGCGCCCAGGCGCCAGCTGTTGAACAGGGTATTCCATTCAACAACATCGAACTGAACATCGAAAAAACACTCTTTCAAATTCTGCTGTATATACTCATTCATCGGCAGCGGTTGCATCTGGCCTGAACCCGACGCGGAAATCTGCACTTTGACCTTGACCGGCTTGCTCTCTGAGAAACCGGCCTCTTGCATCAGCTTGCGCGAAGCCTCCGGGTCATATTTGATATCGAATGTCGGCGTGCCCCACCAGGGACTGGATTTGGCCACAACGCCCTGCGCCGGCGCCATCAGGCCGCCCAGCATGCCTTTCATGCCCTCTCGATCCACGCAAAGATTGGCTGCCTGCCGCACCCGCTTATCAGCCCAGGGCGAACCCTCGGCCAGGGAAAACTGCCACGGCCAAATATGCGGTTGTACATTTGTATAGATCGTATTGCCACGTGCCTTGATAGGCTCGAGCGCATCGGGTGCCGGCGCCTCTATCCAGTCCACCTGTCCCGACATGAGCGCAGCGGTCCTGGCGCTGGCTTCCGGCATGGGAATCAGCACAACCTTGTCCAGCTTGGGTACCCGCGCAGGATTCCAGTAGTGATCATTTTTGACCATTTCAAGCCTGGATCGCGGCACCAGCCGGGACAGCTTGAACGGGCCGGTACCAGACGCTTCACTTGCGAATGCATTCCAGGCCTGTTTTGATCGCTCCAGCGGATCCTTCACCGACTCCGGTACGGCATCGAATTTCTTTTGCCATTGCACTGGCGAAGCCATGAACAGGTTTGTCAGGTTATAGGGCAGGAATGCGTCGGGTTCCGTCGTTGTTATTTCAACCGTCATAGCATCAATTGCTTTGACCGCCTTGAGCGTGGGCATTCTTGACACCGTAGCGCCGACTTGTGCCGGATCATATTGGGCAGCAGACTTGTCCAGTACTTTGCCCACATTCCAGACTACCGCCTCGGCATTAAACGGTGATCCGTCATGAAACTTGACATCTGGACGCAGCTTGAAAATCCATTTAGTCTTGTCTGTCTCGTCGACGGTCCAGCTTGTAGCCAGCCCCGGCGTCAGGGGCGTTGCGCCTTTATCGGATGACAGATCCCACCCGACGAGTGCATCGTACATGGGAATGCCGGTAAACCGATTGCCCTCGAATCCCTGATCAGGCTGGCCCGAAGTCCGGGGAATATCGGCAGCGGTCATGGCAATGCTCAGCACCGATTCTGCGCTGGCAGCCATAGGCATGGCCCAGGCACTACAAAATACAGCCAGTGTCATGGCCGTGGATAACGTGTTCTTGGAGAAAGATGGGATCATGACGTGTCCTTGAAAGTTGCCAAAGCTCTCAAGCAAAAGACGTGCCAACATCAGATTCGTACAGTATGCACTGTATGGTGCGCTTGTCGCGGCTTACAGGATGAGGTTGTCGCACCAAAACAAGGCAGGCCTGTCCGCTGGCAGGTGCGCAAATTTGAAAACGCGCCTGGAAGCGGCGGCCACGGTTCCGATTGAACAAGGTAATGCGCTTGCTCCTGGCAGGCACATTGCGCATGAGGCAAACTTCAATTCACTCCTTGTCCGACTATCACACCCTTTACAAGAAGTTTGCTTTATCTCCTGGCGTTACCCGAGCCAAAAGCGTAATACTTACTACCGCTTGCCGACTCACTCGGCCTCTCCCAACATTGGGAAATCTCCCCCTTGCAACAGCCGGCGACTGTAGGTGCGGCCTTCTGCGGCCAGGGCCAGCAAATTGCGATCCTGTTCCCGGCTATCCAGAAACAGCAGTGCAATGTGTTGGGAATAGGTATGATCAGGACTCAGTGGAATCAATTTGATACGCGGCGTAAAGGATGCAATTCGCCCCGGTAGCAAACTGATTCCCATGCCGTTGCTCACCAGGTTGATCAGCGAAAAGATATCGCCCACATGCATCCCTATCACAGGTGAAATACCTGCATGCTCCATCATCCGGTTAAAACTGAATGATGTGATGAACCCGTCGGCCAGGGTCACAAAATTCTCGTGGGCCAGCTCATGTAAATCGACCTGAGTACGGCTCGCATAGGGCGAATCCAGTGGCACGGCCAAAAACATTTCGTCGGAAAATAATGGCACCGTCATCAGGCGCTTGCTGGCGATACCGTCATGTACCCCGATGACAATGGCATCGAGTCTGCCGTCCTGCAGCTTTTGCAGCAGTTCGTCATTGGAGCCCAGCGTCAGCTCAATATTGAGTCCGTCCTTGCGCAACTTGGTTCCGACAATCAAGTGCGGAATGCAATGCAGCGTGAGGGAATAGATGGCTCCCAGCCTGAGCCGGGACGCATTGATTCCCGCCATGTCCCGCACCGCACGGATGCCCTCTTCGCACTCGGCCACTGCCCTGCGGGCCGATTCGGCGAGTCGTCGCGCCGTATCCTGCGGGACCAGGTTCCTTCCTTCCAGCTTAAACAGGGGACAGCCAATGGCCTGTTCCAGCGAATGCAGGGCGCGGTGGATGCTGACAACGCTCTGGCCCAGGTCCTCTGCGACCCGGGCAAGACTGTTGCGCTCCATGAATGCCAGAAAGACTTCCAGTTTTTTCAGGGTAATGGATTCATCAATGGCCATGGGTTTAACTCACAGGATCTTTCATGATGGCTAGGGTAAACGATAGGTCAGGCCAAACAACCTGGCCATTGACTATAGAAAAGCGCTCCGGGACAGCAAAATATTTAACCTCAGGTTAAACGATTGTACATGCAGGTTGATTGAAAAGCCTGCCGCCCCTGTCTATTGTCTGTCTTACCAAAAGGAGTCATTGCAGCGCTCGCACGCCCTCTATGCGGACCGATTCCTTTTGCGCACCAACAATGCTAACGATGCACCATAAAAAACATCCGGAGACAAAACCATGATTATTTACGGTACAGCCATACTGGCTGCATGTCATTTATTAGGAGTTTACATCGGCGACCTGCTGGGCATGCTGATCGGGGTCAAGGCCAACGTGGGCGGCGTCGGCATCTCAATGATGCTGCTAATCGCATCCCGCACCTATCTTCACAAGAAAGGACTCATGCCCGCCACCACACTGGCCGGCGTGGGGTTCTGGTCAGCCATGTATATTCCGATCGTCATTGCCATGGCCTCACAACAAAATGTTGTCGCCGCACTCAAGGGCGGCCCGGTCGCCATACTGGGCGCCATCCTGACGGTGGTGCTTACTGTATGCGTTATCGCGGCGATCAACCGCCGCGGCCCTGAGGATGCCGGCGCTGCCTGGCAAGCCAGCCTCGCTGCAGACCGGGCCTGAAGGGAGACATGACTATGGATATGTTGAAACAGGCAATTATGCAGAACAACCTGATCGCCGCCTTTGCTTTCGTCGGGCTGATCATATGGATATCAGGTCATCTGTCAAGGCGACTGACCAACGGGCGCGTACATGGTTCAGCCATTGCAATTGTGATCGGTTTGATTCTTGCCTACTGGGGCGGCGTGGAAACGGGCGGCACCAAAGGACTGGCTGACATCAAACTGTTTGCCGGGATAGGGCTGATGGGCGGCGCCATGCTGCGTGATTTTGCCATCGTCGCGACGGCATTTGACGTACAGGTAGAGGAAGTCAAAAAGGCAGGACTCATTGGTATGGTTTCCCTGATGCTGGGTATCGTGCTCCCGTTCGTTGTGGGCGCCAGTGTTGCCTATGCATTCGGGTACCGGGACCCGGTATCCATGGCAACCATCGGTGCCGGTGCCATGACTTACATTGTGGGTCCGGTTACCGGTGCGGCAATCGGCGCCAGTTCAGACGTCATTGCCCTGTCCATCGGCGTCGGCCTGATCAAGGCAATTCTTGTCATGGTCTTTACCCCTGCCACCGCTCGCTTCATGCGTCTGGATAATCCGCGTTCGGCAATGGTCTTTGGCGGCATGGCAGGCACGACTAGCGGCGTTGCCGCAGGTCTGGCGGCCACAGATCCGCGTCTGGTCCCTTATGGCGCACTGACGGCAACCTTTTATACCGGCCTGGGCTGCCTGATGGGGCCCTCTGTTCTGTTTCTCGGGACAAGAGCGTTATTCGGTTAATTTAAGCAACAGGAATATCCTATGAATCACACTGGCACCTCCAAAGTCTGGGATACACGAAAACGCGGACGACAGCAACGCCTGGAGCGCGCAGCCAATCTGGGACTGGCCCCTCATATCACGCAAGAGCAAATCACCCAACTGCTGCAGACGGTTATTGAACCAGGCGATCGCGTGTGCCTGGAAGGCAATAACCAGAAGCAGGCCGATTTTCTTGCCGACTCGCTGGCCACTTGCGATCCGCAACAATTGCATCATCTGCACATGGTTCAGTCCGTACTCGCGCTGCCCAGTCATTTGGATTTGTTCGAAAAGGGCATTGCCAGCCGACTGGATTTTTCATTCTCAGGCCCGCAAGGGGCTCGCCTGGCGCGACTGGTGCAGGACAAACAGATCGAGATCGGCGCCATCCATACTTATCTGGAACTGTTCGGTCGCTACTTCACCGATCTGACTCCCAATGTCTGCCTGATTGCGGCGCAGGCGGCAGACGCGGAAGGCAACCTGTATACCGGTCCGAACACCGAAGATACACCAGCTATTGTAGAGGCCACGGCGTTTCGCAGCGGGATCGTGATCGCGCAGGTCAATGAACGGGTGGATACTCTGCCACGGGTCGATATTCCGGCGGACTGGGTCGACTTTACCGTAGTCGCACCGCGTCCCAACTATATTGAACCCTTGTTCACCCGCGATCCGGCTCAGATTACAGAAGTGCAGATCCTGATGGCCATGATGGCCATCAAAGGCATTTACGCCGAGTATGGCGTACAGCGGCTCAATCATGGAATCGGCTTTGATACCGCCGCAATTGAATTGCTGCTACCCACGTATGCTACCGACCTTGGCCTGAAAGGAAAAATATGCACCCACTGGGCCCTGAACCCCCACCCTACCCTTATTCCCGCCATTGAATCCGGTTGTGTGCAATCCATCCACAGCTTCGGCTCGGAAGTTGGCATGGAAAACTACATTGCCGCTCGCCCTGATGTGTTTTTCACCGGCAGGGACGGCAGCATGCGCTCGAATCGCGCTTTCAGCCAGACGGCCGGCCTGTATGCCTGCGACATGTTCATCGGTTCAACATTGCAAATCGATCTGGCCGGCAATAGTTCAACCGCAACAACCGGACGCATTACGGGCTTTGGCGGCGCACCCAATATGGGCTCAGATCCGCATGGCCGGCGCCATGCCTCTGCCGCCTGGCTCAAGGCGGGCAGAGAAGCAGCCGGACCCGACGCCATACGCGGGCGCAAGCTGGTTGTGCAGACGGTAGAAACGTTTCGCGAACATATGACCCCGGTATTTGTAGAAGAACTGGATGCCTGGCAGTTAAAAGCGACCATGGATGCCGAGTTGCCTCCCATCATGATTTACGGCGACGACGTGACGCATATCGTGACCGAAGAAGGCATTGCCAATCTGCTTTTATGTCGCAGCGCCGAGGAACGCGCCCAGGCCATTCGCGGCGTCGCCGGCTTCACTCCTGTTGGCATGGCACGCGATAGGCGTATGGTGGAAAATCTGCGCGATCGTGGCGTGGTGCGCCGTCCCGAAGATTTGGGCATTGATCCACGTATGGCAACCCGGGATCTGCTGGCGGCCCGCTCGGTCAAAGATCTTGTCAGATGGTCTGGCGATCTTTACGCCCCCCCTTCCCGATTCCGCAATTGGTGATCTCCATGGAAAAACTTGAATATCATTTTTCAACACCCACTATCAAACCCGTAAATGGCGCAGTGCTTTGCGGCGTGGTTGGCTCGGGCAACCTTGAAGTGCTGGTCCGGCCCGCAGATACTACCGCGTCCTGCACAATAGAGATCAAGACGTCTGCCCGCGGATTCGGGGATATCTGGCGGGCCGTTCTGGCAGAGTTCGTCTCTCATCATGCCATGGGTGGCACGCACATCGCCATTAACGATATGGGCGCAACACCTGCCGTGGTCACGCTCAGGCTTGGCCAGGCAATCAGTCAATATGCAGGAGGCTTGCGATGACCACGGAAAATAGCTCAGCGCGCTCGTTACGCCATAGTTACTTCGAAGCGACCGCCCGACAACGTCTTTCCTGGATACTGGATGAAGGCAGTTTCCAGGAACTGATGCCGCCGACAGAGAGCTCGCCAAGCACGCATCTGGCGGCGCTGGATATTCCCGGCGCCTTCGATGACGGGGTGGTCATTGGCGAAGGCGCCCTGGATGAAAAACCGGTATTCATTATCTCTCAGGAAGGCCAGTTCATGGGCGGGTCTGTCGGTGAGATCCATGGGGCCAAAATTGTCGGCCTTTTACGCCGCGCCATGCGCGATAAACCCGCTGCGGTCCTGTTTCTGGTCGACTCGGGTGGCGTCCGGTTACATGAAGCCAATGCCGGATTGATCGCCATTTCCGAAATCATGCGCGCCATACTGGACACGCGTGCCGCCGGCATACCGGTAGTGGCGCTGGTGGGAGGCAGTTGCGGCGCGTTCGGCGGCATGGGCATTGTGACCTGCCTTTGTTCCGCAATCGTCATGTCCGAAGAAGGCCGTCTTGCTCTGTCCGGACCCGAAGTGATCGAAACCGTAGCCGGTGTCGAGGAGTTCGACTCCCGTGATCGGGCGCTGGTCTGGCGCGTAACTGGCGGCAAGCACCGTTATCTGATGAACGATTGCGCGGCCCTGGTCGAAGACGATCCGTTTGCATTTCGGGATGCTGCCAGGCAGCTGCTTGCAGATAATCAATTTGCACCACCTGATCTGGCTACGCAGAAACAGAACCAGTCGCAGCTACTTGCTCGAATGGACAATTTCAAAGGTATGCGCGATGGGCTGCAAGTGTGGCAGGCCCTGGGCATCCAGGCGCCCGCCGACATTCCCATGATGAACTGTGCGGACCTGACCGAACTGCACAAGGAGCTTTACAAATGAACCTGACGACCATTCTGGACACCCTGTTTCCGGCAGGACATCAAGTTCGCATCGCCGGTCATCAATTGGCCGGAACCGCAAGCACTGCTGCTGGCGACGTTGCCGTACTGGGAACGACGGATGCTGCCGCCATCGACCACGAGATTGCACTGTACCTGGCCCAGCAGATATTGACTGCGATACAGACGCATCCGCGCCGGCCGCTGGTATTTCTGGTCGACACCCAGGGTCAGGCGCTGTCGCGTGCCCAGGAGCTGCTTTGTCTCAATGGAAGCCTGGCGCATCTGGCGGCCTGCGTCGACCTGGCCCGACGCCTTGGCCATGTCAGCCTGAGCCTGGTTACCGGAGAGGCGGTCAGCGGCGGCTATTTGTCTTTCGGGCTCATGGCCGATCGCGCCTACGCGCTGGCCAGTTCGCAAGTTCGGGTCATGGATTTGAAAGCCATGGCGCGCGTCACCAAGATAGATCATGCAAAACTGGTGGAACTGTCAGCCAGTGCCCCCACCTTTGCACCGGGTGCGGAAAATTACCAGCGCATGGGTGCAATCGAGGATATATGGCCGGCACCCTCGGCCTCACTGCTCGAAGCTGCGCTTGCCGGATTATTAAAAGGCCAAGCCGGTCCTGACCTTCGCATGCAGACTGGCCAGGACAGAACCGGACGGGTACAGGCGGCCAGCATTGTCGATCAGATCCTGGCAGCCTAGGAACTAAATCATGCGTCGCCATGACCTTGCCTATCTGTACCCGGCCGCAGATTACCGGTTGCTTAGCGCACCGCAGTGCCCGGCCGCTCACGAGGCCCTGCAGTGCTGGCTGCATGCGCAGCGGCCACTGGTGGTGGCCCGGCAACCTGCGGCGGCCAGTGCCCAGATTCTGCTGGGCCTGACATTGCCCCCGGGTGCAGAGCCAAGACGCATAAGCGTGTCGGTCAATGCCGATGCAATCCGGGTAATCGCGTCGCCGCTTACGCTCGCCCATTGCGTAAATACATGCACTGCTGCCGTCGCGGCACCATTGAAACGCCTGCTGCGGCACTGTGAATCGTACGATATCGCGATCAGTGTGTACGGATCGCTTGCATGGGAAATGCTAAGCGAGACCACATATCGACATAGTGGGTCTGACATTGATCTTATCTGTGATATTGCCCGTGTGCCTCAGCTTGCTGCCTGCATTGAAGCCCTGCAACAGGCTCAGCAATCACTGCCCTGCGCGCTGGACGGCGAAATACGCTTTGGCGGTGGCCCGGCCGTCAACTGGAAGGAACTTGCCCAGGCCTTGTCTCAACACACGCAACCGACGCAACTGGCCACGAAGGTTATCGTCAAGGAAAATACCGGCGTGACATTGCTGAGTCTGACTCAATTGCTAGCGCGTTTAAAGGAACACGACCATGTTTGCTGAATCCATCAAGCCAGAGCACTTCGTTGATCATGGGTCCCGTGCAAAGCTCACACCGGAAAAAATCGGTCGGCTGGCAATCGGCGCACTGTACCGGGAGGTCGCACTTGCGCCTAAACCGGGCCTGGTCAACCCGATGGACAGCGGCAGCCATGCTGACATGGATTTCAGTACCTTTGTGCGAAGTCTCCAGGCGCTGCGAGGCTATTTCCCGGCGATATCCCGCCTGGGCATGCAAACACCCACTTATTCACAGTTGCAATGTTGCGGCGTGGATGCAGAGCAACGCATGCTGCAGGCCACCGGTGGTATTAACACTCACCGTGGGGCTATTTTCAATTTGGGGCTACTGTGTGCCGCCGCTGGTGTTGACATTGCTCTTGCCGGTTCGTGCTCGGCCGAATCAGTCAGCCGGCGCGTTGCCGATCTGTGGGGACCTGCCATTGTAGCCACGGCAAAAACCGGCAACGATAGTCACGGTGCTGTCGTTCGACGTCGTTACGGCAGTGGGGGTGCGCGGGCCGAGGCTGCCGCGGGCTTTCCCTCTGCCATCGGCATCGGCTTGCCGGCCTATCGTGCAGCGCTGGCGCAAACACATTGCCCGCAACAGGCGGCAGTCCAGTGTTTCTTTACACTGATGGCCGAACTTGAAGACACCAATCTGCTGTGGCGAGGCGGTCGCCAAGGCCTGGATTTCGCCCGCGAAGCCGCAACAACATTCCTTGCCCGGGGTGGCGTGTACGACCAGGACTGGCAAAATCAGGCCCAGGCCTTGCATGCCAAGTTTGTCGCTCGTCGGCTCAGTCCTGGCGGATCTGCCGACCTGTTAGGAGTCGTCCTGTTTCTGGAGTCCCTCTGATATGCGCCTTGCCATCGTGTTCAGCGGCCAGGGACAACAATCTCCTGAGCATTTGCAGGCATTGAAAGCGATGGTGTCGCCAGAGACTCAGGTACAATTGTCGCAACAGGTGCCTGATATCTGGCATAACGCTGCAGTCCATTGCGAGACACTTGGACAAAACAGGATTGCCCAGCCGTTTATCTTTGCATTTCAACTGCAATGGTGGCACGAACTGCAACCGTTGCTGCCGCGACCGATTTGTGCAGTGGGATATTCCCTGGGGGAGCTGGCCGCTTGCAGCGCAGCTGGCGCCATCGACATGCAGCAAGGAATAACGCTGGCAGCACAACGGGCTGCCTGCATGGACGACTGCATACAGACACCGGCCGGCCTGATGGCCATCATGGGCTTGCCCCTTAAAAATATCGAAAAAATTACCACCAGCAGCAATACGCATCTGGCCATCATCAATCCAGAGCAGCACTATGTTATTGGCGGTTTCGAGCAAGACTTGCAGCAGGCCGGGCAATTGGCCCACGAGCAAGGCGCCATGCGCGTTGTCAGGCTGTCTGTTCAGACACCTTCGCATACCGCGCTGCTGCAGTCCGCGACACCGGCATTCGCTCGCCACCTTGCGCCCTATCGCAATAAAACGCCCCTGACATTCAAAGTGCTGAGCGCCATGAACGGGCGTGCAGCGATGCGCGTGGAACCGGCGCTGGATGCGCTGGCCGACCAGATAAGCCACGCCATGGATTGGGTAGCCTGCCTGCAGGCCGTTCGTGAACTGCAACCGGATGCCGTGCTTGAAATCGGGCCCGGTCGCGCCATGGCGCGGATGTGGAATGCCATCTATCCAGATATACCAGCCAGATCAGTCGATGACTTTCGCACCCCGGTCGGCATACAAAAGTGGCTTGAAAATGTGCAGGTGCGCCATTAATACCGATTAATGAAAAACGCCTTAATTCCTCTTAGACGGCATTTTGAGACGCTCAACGATGCAGAACGCCTCAAAACAAGCCGAAGAGCGCACTGCCCGTCCTTATGGAGACATTGCAAAAGCCAGTAAGGCGCGCAGCACATCTACACGCCAATAACGAAACCAGGCTATTGCCCTGCCATACCGGATCGGCGTGCGCGGGATTTTCGTACAAGCAGCTCAAGCAACAGCAAGACAACGGTGACGGCAATCAGAAAGGTACTGATGGCCGCAATAACCGGCTCCATATTCATCAACAGACTGTTCCAGATCCGGACCGGCATTGTTTCGCTTTCCAGACCTGACAGGAAAAGCGATACGATAAGTTCGTCAAATGAAGTCAGGAAGCTGAAAAAAAGAGATGACAGGATGCCCGGGATGGCCAACGGGATCACGATGTGCATAAACGTATAGCGTTTGCTGGCGCCAAATACTTCTGCGGCACGTTCAATCGATATATCGATATTTTGCAGGGAACTGATCAATATGAGCAGTACCACGGGAATAGCAAGCATGGCATGACAAATGGCAATCCATAACTTGGAGCCGACCAGTTCCAGTGGTACTGATGCAAAATACAAGGCGACTGCCGTAATGATGGTCGGGATAATAAGAGGCAGCAGGCAAAAGGAGATCAATAATTTCTTATTGCCATAATCGCCTCGCACCAGAGAATAAGCGCCCAGAAAACCCAAGGTGGTGGCAATCAGGCTGGCCAGGATCGCAATAATGAAACTGGACAGCAGCGAACTCATCCATTCAGAACTGGAAAAGAACTCACCGTACCAGCTAAGGGAAAACGCCTGTGGTGGAAAGGTCATATAGCTGCTCTGACCAAAGGACATGATGACAACGATCAGGATCGGTGCAATCAATATCATGCAAAGCAGGAACGAAATAAAGTTAACAATTCTGATAGGGTTACGCATCATGATTTCCTATTTGCCCAGCATTCTGTCAAGGTCCGTATACCTGCAATAAAGCGCGTAAACGAGCAGCGTAATGACCAGCAGAAACAGTGACAAGGCGGAAGCCAGCGGCCAATTGACCGAGACCTCGATATTGCGCTGGATGAGCATGGCCAGCATGGTGTCATTGGGGCCACCCATAAGTGCAGGCGTTACAAAGAAGCCGATGGCCAGGATGTAAACGATGAGAAAACCGGAAATGATGCCCGGCATGCTTAGCGGAAAAAATATGCGACGAAAGATGTAGAAATTGGAGGCCCCCATGCCGCGCCCGGCATGCAACAACCACAGGTCGATACCTTTCATTGCCGAAAATAGCGTCAGCACAAAATAAGGCAGTAAAACATAGGTCATGCCGATGGTCACGCCGGTCATGTTGTACATCAGGCCCAGCGGCTTGTTTATCAATCCGGTGTGTATCAGAAAGGAATTGATCACCCCATTGGTTCCCAGGATGATCATCCACGAGTACGTGCGCACGATGATAGAGGTGAAGTAAGGCACGATGACGCAGATAATGATCAGCGTAAATTTGAACGATCCTGCGCGGGTCATGGTATAGGCTATCGGATATGCACATACCAGAGAGAGCAATGTCACGACCAGCGATAGCCAAACGGTTTTCCAGGCAACCGCCAGAAAAAGTTTGGAAGTGAATGTCTGGTACAGCATGACCAGAAAATTGCCCTGGTAATCGAGCGCAGATTTGATAAAGAACCAGCCAATGGGCAGGACAAAGAAAATCAATAGGAATGCCAGCACCGGATACAACAGCATCTTGTTATTGAACGCCAGCTTGTTATCGGACGCACTGTGGCGGCCAGGCAAGACGGATACGTTATTCATGACGGATAATCCTTATATCGTCCCGGTTGCGCCAGCCCAGGCGGACCGCATGACCAATGTCAAAGACCTGCATGTCCGCAGCATTGGTCATATCGGCATAAACCTTGATCTGATCATTGATCTTTATCTGATACCTGACAATATGCCCCAGGAACGAGACATGGACCACTTCTCCGGACAGGCCTGGCTTCTCACCTGGTCCTTTGCCTGTGCCATCTGCCAGGGTCACACGTTCGGGGCGAATGAACAGACAATCGCCGCTTTGCATATTCATCTGTTGGCGACTCAGTTCATCCATATCCTCGAAAGCCAGCAGATTGGCTTCTCCCAGAAACCCTGCTGCAAATACGTTACATGGAGACTCGTACACTTGCCTGGGTTCGCCCAACTGTTCGATCCGCCCGTTGTTCATGATCGCGATGCGATCCGACATATTCATGGCTTCTTCCTGATCATGCGTGACAAATACAACTGTCATATTCAGCCGGTTTTGCAGTTCCTTGATTTCCATCTGCATTTGATAACGCAGATTTTTGTCGAGCGCCCCCAGTGGCTCATCCATCAACACCACCTCCGGGTGAAACACAATGGCACGCGCCAGCGCCACCCGTTGCTGCTGCCCGCCGGACAGCGCTTTTGGCAACCGTTGTTCAAAACCGGACAGCCGCACCATCTCGATCGCCCACCTGGCGCGCTCGACACACTCTTTTGCAGCAATCTTGCGCACCTTGAGCGGAAACATGACGTTGTCCAACACACTCATATGGGGAAATAGCGCGTAATTCTGAAAGACCATCCCAAGATTGCGCTGTTGCGGACTCAGTGTGCTGATATCCCGACCGTCGAGCAATATCTGGCCTGAGTCGGGCAGCACAAAGCCAGCGAGCATCATCAGGGTGGTCGTCTTGCCGGAACCACTAGGGCCCAACAGTGAAAAAAACTCTCCGGGAGCGACCTCCAGGCTGATATCGTTGACCACACGCTGCGCGCCAAAAGCTTTGCTGATTTGGCGAAACTGGATATGTCCTTTCTGGTTCATGTATTTAGCACCCAATTTGCCCACTCCTTGCCGACATCGGCACGATTCTTTGCCCACCAGGCCGCATCAATCAGAAATCCGTGTTCGCGCGTACGATCTCCACCCGGAATTTTCTCCCGGGTTGCAGCAGTCAACGCCTCGTAACCTGCTTTGGTCACGGGACCACTATTCCACAGTGCGCTGAATTGACTCTGGATTTCAGGGCGCAGGCAATAGTCAATCAACTGCTGGGCTTGCTCATGATTTTTTGACTTCTTCAAAATAGCGTACGCCTGCACGCGTACACCATGCTGGTTCCAATTGATGGCCAGCGGTGCCTTGTTTTCGATGCCCTTGAGAATACGCGTACTCCAAACCGGACTGACATCGGCATCCCCCGTGCTGAGCAATTGAACCGAGAGTGCGCCGGATGTCCAGAACTTGGCCACGCCCGGCTTGATTCGACTTAATGCCTTGAAGGCGCGTGGTATATCCAGCGGATAGAGTTTGTCCATTGGAACCCCGTCGGCGAGCAAGGCAAATTCCAGATTGGGGCCGCCGGTATCTATATCGGCCAGGGCGCGAGCGCCAGGAATGCGCTTGTAATCCCAAAAATCGGTCCACGTCCTGGGAACCGAGGCCTGGTTAAATTTCCCGGTGTTGTATCCCATGACATCGCCATAGACGAAGTTGCCTACATAGTTGGAATGACGGTATTCGGGCAAAATATCGTCCGGGTCGGTGAATTTGAAGCGCTTGTAATCGAGCACGGCCAGTTCATTTTCCCATTGCAGCAGCACGCTATCGTCATTATCGATAATGTCGATCTCAATATTGCCGGAGCGGATCATGGCTTCCAGCTTGCCGGTAGTGGTGGCTACCGGAATAACCCGAATACCCGTCTCCTTGGTAAAGGGCTCATAAATCAACTTCTTGCGAATATCGTCATAAGCGCCACCGGGCGAACGAATGACCACGCGGTCTTGCGCTGCCTGTACATTCTTTATCCAGACCGCTGGCGCGACCACCGTAGCGCCGGCCATTTTCAATACAGTGCGACGGCTGAATGCATGATGGCTTTTGTCGTCTTTGTTTTTCATGTTTGTCTCCCAAAAAGAGCTGCTAAAAACGATCAAGCCCATATGGCGTGATATCCACGTCATTGGGTGTGTTGGTTATCAGATTGGCCAGAATCTGGGCCGATTTGGGCGCCCCGGTGATACCGGTATGGCCGTGGCCGAACCCCAGGTACAGTTCCGGCAACTTATCGACCGTCCCCAGGATGGGCAAACTGTCCGGCGTGGACGGACGAAAACCAAGCCAGAAGTCCTTCTTTTTCTCCAGATCAAGATCCGGAAAAAGCATTTTTGCCTGCTGCAGAAGCACTTTTTCCCTGGCCATATCCGGTGGTGCGTCCAGCCCGGCAATTTCCACAAATCCCGCAACACGCAAATTGTCGACCATGGGTGTGACTCCAAAAGCCCGTTCCTTGTGCAGAACAGGAATAGACAACTGCAGCGCATCGGGTTGGAAGCAAACGTGGTAGCCACGTTCGGTTTCCAGCGGAACCGCAACATGCAAACCACTAAGCACTCTTTTGGCCCAGGCCCCCGCACAGACGACCAGCCGAGAAGCACTCAGATCCTGTGCCGCCAGGATGATGCGGTATTGTCCCGTAGCGCCATCACGGCTGATGCCGTTGACTTTCTGACGGATGAACTGGCCGCCATTTTTCAGAAATAGCTGGAACAGACTTTGTACCAACTGGTAGGGATTGCTGGCATGGCCATTTTTTTCGTACAACTCGCCGCGTTTGACCTTGCGGGATATATGAGGCAATAAATCCTGTATTTCTTGTGCATTAAGCGTTCTGGGCGTCACGCCATTGTCCGCACGGATCTGACGTCCGAGCGCGTCGTTATCCTGTTCGCTTTCCCAGATATGAAGCTGTCCGGTCATGTGAAAAGCCTGCGCAAACTCTTTCGGCCCCAGCAATTGCAAATAGAGCTGGTCTGCATCCCGATGCAGGGCGCGCAAGGCGCTCGACAAGCGTCGCACACCGGATTCACTGAACCCTGCCTTGAGCCATTTGAGCAACCACGGTGCTGCCGTGGATAAATAGGCCGGTCGCACGCTCAAAGGCCCTTCCCTGTCGCTCAGCCACTTGGGAATTTTTTTGATCATTCCAGGCATGGCTATGGGCATGCAGCTGTCGACGCTCAGCAGGCCTGCGTTGCCATAGGAGGTCCCTGTGCCCGGCTCGCGCTCATCAATCAGCCGGACTGGTATGCCACGTTGTTGCAGCGTCACGGCGGTGCAGATGCCGACAATGCCCGCACCAATGATGGTCACCTGGTTCATACGGCAACCTGTTTTCGCATAGCCTGGACCACGATTTCAATCAGACAGTTGGGGCCGAGCAATTGCTTGACGACAACTGTAGCCCGGTTCGGATAGGGAGCACTCGGAAAATAGTGCTTGTATACTTCATTCATACCGGCGGCATCATCCTGATTTACCAGATAGATAGTCATTTGCGCTACGTGCCGCAAGTCCGAACCGGCGCACTCGAGCACATGAGCCAGTTGCGAGAAAACCCGATCGGCCTGATGCCGAATATCCCCGTCTCCGCTAGGTCCGAAGGTATGCGGATCACGTGGCACTTGTACGGTAAAGACCATCACACCTGCCAGGACGGCATTGCTGATGGGGGTATCCGGGTGATTGACAATATTGCTTTTGACGGTTTCGATCATCTTATTTTCCTTGATTGGGCTGCAACTGCCGCTTTAGCTTTTGCAGGTTGAGATTGACGGCGACTGTCCGAAAGGGTTCTGGAGGAATGAAGCTGGGTCGGCAGTGCATCCGGCTTTCCTGCAGAAGAGGCGAGTCAACCTCACAAGCCATGTCGGCCAACAGGGTGCCAAGTGCGGTCATCTTCAATATGCCCGACGCATTGCAACCGGAGACCCCGTAGAGGCGCGGCCCAAATTGCCCCAGAACGGCATCACCGTTGCGCGTCAGACTGACGGCCCCGCCCCAGGCGTGCTCAAACATATCGACCGGCGCATCGGGATAGCGTGCCTGCAATTTCGCCTGCAATATCTGCCTCACCTGGTCGCAAGCCAGCTCTGACTTGTAAGAAAACCCGGCACGCAGCAGCAGACGGTTGTCCGCCGTCTTGCGGCTGGTCGCCTCAAGCTGCTCCACCGGGGTGACCCCCCATTGCTCCTGATTACCCAGCAATGTGCGATATTGCCCGCCCAGCGGCCTTGATAGGCCGGCATAGGTATACATGGCAAGTTGCCGGTATTTGGCATGGCCGAAGTCCGCAAGCAAGGCATTGACGGCCAGGAAAACCGTATCGGCGCAGATTTGGTTCGTGCCGGCCTGTACGACATAGGGGCGACTGCCAGCAATGCCGGAAACCGGACAGCCGAAATAGCTCTGGACGTTCTCCGGCAGGCTGCCGACCAAACCATGGATGAGGTCCGCCGGCTGAACCAGCGAGCACTGGCTTATCCAGATGGCGTCCAGATAGTGGGTGGTTCCAAGTTCATTTCGGATGTCATCGGCAGACAAGCGGCGGGACGCAATCCGATTGGCGGCGAGGGTCTGTCGCAACTGCTGTAACTGCGCGACGCCAAATGCTGTCGTTGCCGCCTTGTAGTGTCCAACCGTATGCCAGTCGCAATTGATCGCATGACGTGTTACCGTCTGTTCCAGCAATTGCTGACCCATTGACATGACTCGGGTTTGCCACTGGCTTTGGGCTGTGCTGGCGCTCTTGCGGATTTTGGCAAACGGCAGATTGATCATAAAACCGGAGTTACGCCCGGAGCTATTCTGGGCAGGCTCAAGCGCATCAACAAGTGCAATGGATTCATCTGGATAGCGGGTCGCAAGGCGCCGGGCGATAGCCAATCCTGCGAAACCGGCCCCAACCACCAGGAACCGGACTTTAAGATCGCGTTGCAAACGTGCGCCGACAACACGATTGCGCGCAACCGCATTCCAGCCACTGGGCGTGTTGTAGCCACCGTTATTGATCACCGGCCTGTCTCCAATTTTCTGTTTGCCACAGATTTTTTTGTGCTGAAAATCGGAACAAAATATTCCGCTTACCGCATCGTTCAGACAATATACCAGTTGCCCCTGATTCTATATAATGAATAATTCGGAGGGCGGTGATGAATAAAATTCATAATGAACTTTAAACAATTGAACCATATTGTGGTGCTGTCAGAAACACTGAATTTCAGCAAGGCGGCCGAACGCGTGTTTCTGAGCCAATCCGCTTTGAGTAAAAGCATTCAGGCGATCGAACAACAAATCGGTATCGCGATTTTCGATCGAAGCAAGAATACAGTGCTTGTAACCCCTGCCGGCAAGTTCGTGGTCGACCACGCCAGACATCTGCTGGCAGAGATCCGCAACTTTCACAAAAATCTGGACTATCTCAAAACGGGAGAATACGGGACCATCAAAGTGGGATCGGGTCCTTTCCCCGCCAAGTGCTTCCTGCATACCGCCATAAGGCAATTGCAAGCGAATTATCCGAGAATCTCCCTGGATATCCGGATAGACAACTGGACCAACCTGCTGGTGCAATTGAAAGAAGGGGCGATCGATTACTTTATCGCCGATATCCGCAATCTTGAGGATGACCCGTTCCTGAAAGTCACCCCCATTGGCGGCCTGACAGTTGCCCTGTTTTGCGATGCCAATCATCCACTGATCCGGCTCGACCGGTCAAGACCAATAGCGCCAGTAGAAATCCTGGATTACACCTTTGCGTCAGTCAGCCTGCCCACCCTGGTTTTTTCCGAGCTCAAGCACAGTCTTGGCCTGGACCACAACGACCTGTTCTCGGTCAATTTCAAATGTGATGATATTTCGCTGATCAATCGCCTGGTCCCGGACTCGGATATTATTTTTGTAAGCAGCAACCTGATGATGGAGCAGGCGCTGCAAGAGGGACACGCAGTCCGCCTGAATATCCCCATGACACGTAACCGGTTCGGCGAATGGGCACTGGTTCAGATCAAGGACCAGAAACTGGTCCCCTGTGCAGAAATCTTTGCGCAAATGCTGATTGATATCGTGCGCGATGGCAGCCTGCAGGACGATGATAAATATGGACTGGCCGGCAATGGGCCACTGAACTTCATGGCCAACGGCGCCCGCACGCGCTGATGGCAGCGGCACTGGTTCTGTCGAACATAAACAGATTCCTCGACGGCGTAAGCAACAAGAGCGACCGCCGTATCAAGCGTCTGCGGGTCAGAGTATTTCGTTTACCTGAAAAAAATCTGATTGCACACGACCGCCCGATCCGGGCCCACACAAATATAATTGCAAAACAGATAACGAGTTAAGCCTTACATATGTGCAGAGCTCTGCTCACACCCTGCGCCCAGACGATAATATAATGCACCACGCGCAAAATAGAGATACTATGCCGTCTCAACTATTTTTATAACAAGGACTATTTCTCATGCAACTCATGAATCCGGCCAGCATTATCGGCATTGCGATTGGCGCGTCATTATTTACCCTGTTCTCAAAGAAAAACAAAGATAAGACAAAGTTGCACAGGTTCGGTCTTTTTATTGCCAGTTTTTTTGGTGTTCTGGTTGCCCTGCTGGCCGTTAACTTTGGTATCTATTATTTTCAGCGGTATTAAGTATAAGAAGCACCAGGGCATTATTCAGCTGGCTCGTCAGCAGATTTGAAGCACGCCTGTCTCGCGCCACAGACAGGTACCCAAATCTCTCGTATGGAACGCCGACGCAGCCTCGTAAAGCAGCAAGGCGACCCGGTAATGCCCCGTTCCTTAATCGGCCAGCGCCAGAAAAGCATGAATCAGCTTTTCCCTTACATTCGAGCGCAACCACATGATGCCCAAATTGCGAGTGGGCACCGGCCCCGGCAACCGATGGCGGATCAGGCCGGGATCGTATTGATTGCCATAGCTCCAGTCGGGTACGACAGAGACCCCAAGATCGGCCTTGACCAGATCGGAAATATAGTCCAGCCCATCCAGTTCCAGCCAGGGCTCAGGATAGACCCCATGCAATTTCAGGTAGTCGTCGGCCATCTTGCCAGCGACAACACGTCTGTCATAGCGGATGAATGGATATTTTCTTAAAATTGAAAATGGGTCCTCTCCCTGCAACCGGGCCGGCGCAAGCAGGATCAGCGGCTCTTTCCTGAGCTGCTTCCACAAGACTGTTTTGGGCACCTCGAATAAGGGATGCACCAGGATGGCCGCATCCAGCTCCCCTTGCAATAAGCGCTGGTACAGCACGGTGGAGGCTGCCGGCTCTATCAGGATCTTGGTACCTTCATATTTGCCAAGCCATTTTCTCAGCATGCCGGGAAGCATTCCCTTGACGACCGATGGCGTGGCGCCAAGCGTTAGCGGACCGGCCGGCAACTCGGTATTGCTGGCCAGCGAATTGAAGTTTTTTACTTCAGCCAGCACCAGCTTGGCCTGGCGCAATGCCTTGCTGCCCGCCTCGGTTGGCATCATGGTGCGGCCCACACGCTTGATCAGCGCTGTGCCGACGTCGGCTTCCAGCGCCCGGAGCCTGAGTGATACGGCGGTGGGCGTCAAATCCAGTTGCCTGGCCGCCGCAGCGACGGATCCCAACTCGACGACCTGCACGAAGCTTTCCAGAAATCTGGTGTCCACGTCTGTCCTTTCACTTGTAATAAATGCAACCCGATCCAGGTGATCCGGGTCTCAAAAACCAGTTTTTGTTATTTCTAAACCCAGCAAAACAATATTGTTCTCATGTTACGAACTTCCAATAATAGCATTATGTGTTCACTTCATTTCACTCGTCATCAACAGTAAAAAGGATCCTATGCCAATTATCGAATCGATACAGGTATGCGCGCCGGTCGTGCCGCTTGATAAAGTCACCTCGTTTTCCAACCGCACCGTGAGTGCGCGCCATTACGGCCTGGTCAAGGTAACCTCGACCGACGGGGTGACGGGCATTGGATTTTGCTACGTCGGCAGCGCCGGCGGCCCGCTTTTTACCCAGGCGGTCAGCCAGTTGCTGGCACCAGTATTGATCGGGCAGGACTCCTATGCAGTGGAGGGGCTGTGGCAGACAATGTACCAGGAGTCGTTATTGCAAGGCAGATCCGGCACCGTGATGCGCGCGCTCAGCGCGCTCGATATTGCGCTGTGGGATCTGAATGCGAAAACCCATCAGCTTCCCCTGCATAAGTTCCTTGGCGCGGTCGCCCTGGAGCAGGTACCGGCCTACGCCAGCGGTGGCTATTACCTGGACGGCAAGACGCCCGGGCATCTGGGTGAAGAAATGGCAAGTTATGTTGCCAAGGGATTCAAGGCGGTGAAAATGAAATCCGGGCGCCTGTCGCCCAGAGAAGAAGAACAGCGCTTGAAGGCAGCACGCGAAGCAGTAGGACCAGACGTTGAGCTGATGATGGATATGAATAATGCCTGGTATGACACTACCCAGGCCATGCAGTATGTCAGGCGCTTCGAACAATACGACCCTTATTTTATCGAAGAACCCTTCTTGCCGGACGATCTGGAAAATCACGCCCGTCTGGCCCGCATGACGCATATACCAATAGCCACTGCCGAGATCGGCTATGGCCGCTGGTACCACAAGGCCCTGATGGACCAGGGTGCGGCTGCGATCCTGCAAACCGATGCGGCGGTTTGCGGGGGCATTACGGAATGGCGCAGAATTGCCCAGACTGCGGCCAGTTTCGGCCTGGTCATGTGTCCGCACTGGTTTCATGACCTGCATGCGCCACTGGTTGCCAGCACGCCAAACGCCCGCTACGTAGAGTACTTCTGGGACGATCAGGTGCTTAACTTCCGGCGCCTGGTCGACCGCCAGTTATCGCACAAGGATGGTCATGTCATTCTGCACCAGGAACCCGGCCTGGGCTTCGGATTCGATGAAAAATATCTGGCCAGCCTGGCCAAATGGGAATTAATAAAAAAGTAATAAGGAATCAATGGGCAAGCAACCCGCAAGTCATCAGGCAGAAGTGGCCAAGGAGATTACCAGATAACGAGTCTGAGCAGACCGCAGCATTTTCGCAAAATGGCCGTACACGTTCCAAGGAGACAAACGTGAACAAAATTCAATATGCAATTGCAGCAACGACTTTAGTGGTGGCCTCTTTTCCCGGTTTTGCCTGCGCACAGGAGGCGTGGCCGAACAAGGCGATTACCTATGTGGTACCGTTTCCGGCAGGCAGCAATACCGACGTTCTGGGCCGTATCATTGCCGACGAACTGGGCAGGCGGCTGAAGGTGCCGGTGGTGATCGAGAACAAACCTGGCGCCACCGGCATGATCGGCTCGACCTACGTCGCCAGGGCCAAAGCCGACGGTTATACCATCATGGGCGGCAGCATCGCCTCGCATGCCATCAATGCCGGTCTGTTTCCGAATATGCAGTATGATCCGGCCGGAGATTTCACGCCGATTACGATTATCGGTTTCAATGCAAATACGCTGGTGGTATCCAATAAAAGCCGGTTCACCGACCTCAAGACGATTATCGCAGCAGCCAGGGACAAGCCGGACACCATTACCTACGCATCGTCGGGAATTGGGACCACCCAACATTTGTCCGGCGTTCTTTTCGGCCAGCAAGCCAATATCAAAGTTGTGCACGTCCCTTATGGTGGCAAGGCAGCACTACCGGATGTCATGGGCGGGCAGGTCAGCATGATGTTCGAAGGGCCGACTGTCATCCCTCTTGTACAGCAAAAAACAGTCAAAGCCCTGGCGGTCACGTCCACAACCCGGCTGGCCGGTTTGCCTGATGTGCCAACCATGAAGGAGCTGGGATTGCCCGACTACGAGATGCGTTCATGGCAAGCCATTTTCGCCCCCAAAGGCACGCCCGAACCCATCGTAGAAAAACTGTACTCGCAAATCAAAGCCGTTCTGGACACCCCGCAGATCCGCAAAAAACTTGACACCATGGGTGTTGAACCCTCCGGCATGCCGCCCGCCGAGTTTGCTGATTTTCAAAAGCAGGAAATAGAAAAATGGCGCGCTGTCATCAAGCGTGCAAATATCAAAATTCAATGATTGCCCGCCTCCTGCGTCATGTCAGGCCCGGGTTTTACAACCACAACTCCAACAGGAAATATGATGTCTGATCGAATTAAAGGTGTACTCTCCCCTGTCGTGACCCCATTCAGGGAAGACTCGACTGTAGATCTCCCGCGCTTTACCGCACAATGCAAATGGTTGCAATCGAATCAGATCGGCCTGGCCTTTCTGGGTACCAACTCTGAAGCAAATTCGATTTCACCCGATGAGCGTATCGCCATGATTGACGCTGTCATTGATGCCGGGCTGGATCCCAAAGGGATGATGCCTGGCACCGGCAGCTGCGATCTGCCTACCACCGTGCGCCTGACCCGGCATGCTGTCGAGAACGGCTGCGCCGGCGTGCTGATGCTACCGCCCTTCTATTACAAAGGGGTGTCCGATGAAGGCCTGTACCGTTACTTCTCTGAAGTTATCCAGCAGGTTGGCAATGACCGGCTTAGAGTCTACTTATATCATATCCCGCCAGTTGCGCAGGTGGGCATCAGCCTGTCCCTGATCGAGCGGCTGCTGAAATCCTACCCCTCCGTTGTTGCCGGCGTCAAAGACTCCTCCGGAGACTGGAACAATACCCAGGCCATGCTGACGCGCTTCGCGCCAGAGGGCTTTGACGTCTTTGCGGGCAGCGAAACCTTTCTGCTGCAGACGCTGCGCGGCGGCGGCGCCGGATGCATCAGCGCCACTGCCAATGTGAATGCGCCAGCCATTCATGCCTTGTACAACAGTTGGCAAGGGCCCGACGCCGACAACCAGCAAAGGGATCTTGATAAAATCCGCCAGATATTCCAAAGCTATCCGATGATACCTGCGCTCAAATCAGCCATCGCTCATTGGAGTAAAAATCCGTCCTGGACCCATGTACGTGCACCGTTGGTTCAACTGGATCCGCAGCAGCACCGTAATCTGATTGAGCAACTGGAAGCCGTCGGCTTTAGCATTTCAGGCCTGGGAACATGAGAGGCGCCTGAGGCAATACGAAGTCAGCCTGCGTCAGAGGCACCAAGACACAGACGGGCTTGTCCGGCATCGCGATCAAACCAGTCGTTAATCTGTCTGGGCAGGGCTTTCGGCAAGCAAAGTGGCGCGTGCCCTGCGCCCACGGGTCGCAACGGGGCTGCCCTGGTCCGCGCTGACGGCAAACAGACGCCGACCAGGTGGCAACCCTCAACTGACTTCAGTGGCCGGAGCACGAGGCGGGGTCTGCTCGTGAAACCCTTTGGTCAGCTCCAGCGCCTGTCTCTCGAACAACCGGCGATACAATCCACCTTCGAGCCGGATAAGAGCTTCATGCCTGCCCTCTTCGATGACCTTACCCTTTTCCAGCACCAGCAATCGATCCAGCGTGCGGACGGTGGATAGCCGGTGAGCTATGACAAGCGTGGTTCGACCAACCATCAGACGTTCCATCGCCCGCTGAATGAGTACTTCACTTTCACTATCCAGGCTGGCCGTTGCCTCGTCCAGAATCAGGACCGGACAATCGGCAAGGAAGGCGCGTGCAATGGCAATACGCTGACGTTCGCCACCGGACAGTTTGACCCCTCTTTCTCCGACCAGCGTTGCATATCCCTTGGGCAAGGTGGTAATAAAATCATGTGCACTGGCCAGCCTTGCCGCCATCTCAATCTCGGCCTGGCTGGCATCGGGCCTTGCGTAGGCAATGTTTTCCGCCAGCGATCGATGAAACAGGATGGGCTCCTGCTGCACAATGGCGATCTGGTTGCGCAATGATGCCTGCGTCGCGTGCGCGATGTCCTGCCCGTCTATACAAATACGCCCCTGATTCAGGTCGTACAGCCGCTGAATCAGTTTCACGAAGGTTGATTTACCCGAACCTGATTGGCCTACCAGACCGATCCGTTCGCCTGCGGCGATCGTCATTGAGAAGTTGGCGAACAGTGGCGTTACATGATCGCCATAGCGAAACGAAACGTTCTCAAAGCGGATCTGGCCGTCCTGGATAACAATCGGAAACGACTGAGCACGGTCGTCCACGCCAATGGCCTGCGCCTCAAGCGCGACCAGTTCTTCCATGTCATTGACTGCTCGTTGCAAATTGCGAATGTGCATGCCCACATCACGCAAGTACCCTTGCAACATGAAAAACATTGTCAGTGCAAATGCAATATCACCGACACTGGCCTCATTCCTGCCCCAGAGAAACAATGCGACCCCGAGAATCGCCGTCTGCAGGACAACCAGCAAGAAACCCTGCACGCCGCCATTGATCGTGCCGCGTATCCAGGTTCGACGCGTGCGATGCCGCCATTTGTCGATGACACGGACAAGCCGTGCTTCCTCCCGGTGCTCGGCGCCAAATGCCTTGACAACTGAATTGCAACTGATCGCATCGGCCAGCGCTCCGCCCATCCTGGTATCCCAGGTATTGGCCAGGCTGGCGGCAGGCGCCACATAGGCCAGCGACAGGAAAATGGTAACGCCGATATAGATGACCGAACCGAGCCCGACCACCAGACCCATAATGGGCCATTGAATACTCAGCAGAAAGGTTGAGCCCACCAGCATGACAATTGAAGGCAAAAGCGCCACCAGCAAGGTGTCATTCAACATATCAATCGCCCACATGCCACGGGTGATTTTTCTGACGGTAGATCCGGCAAAGCTATTGGCATGCCAATCCGTGGAAAAACGCTGTACACGATGGAAGGCGTCGGAGGCAATTTCACTCATCATTTTCAGAGTGAGTGCGATGATGTTCAGGAACGTCAGTTCCCGACACAGGGTTCCGCTCAGACCCAGCGCAGTCAGCACCCAGAATGCCAACATGGCGGCATCCCAGGCAATGGTGGCGTTTTGTGCATTTGAGGCTACCGCGTCGATCAGCCGCCCCGCATACAACGGCGTGAGCACATCAGCCACGGCAGACAGCAGCACCAGGCCGGCGATCAGTAAAATACGCAAGGGCTGCTTGCGCCAATGAGAAAGGGTAAAAGACAACACGCTCCGAAAAGCGTGGCCACGAAAATCAAGTTTTTTCTGAATCATTGATGACACCCCGGACGCCCTGCAGGCCCCGGCATTCCATAAGTGAGAATATTGACGACGACAGGCAATCGCTCCGAAAACATCGGAGTGCAAAATGCTGCGCTTTAAATTTGAGGCTGCGTCTTGGAGATGAGCGCCGACCTAACTGAGAAGCAACTTAATGTTGCAGATCCCAGAGCGGGAAAAAGTTATGTGCTGCTGACATCGACTGACTCCCTTTAGGTGGTATTTGAGAAATAGAAATGGCCGATTTTTTATATCGGTCCGCAGATATTAGCTGAGTAATGATTGCCTGACAAGCCCCGCGCCAGGGGTAGCGTTGTCTGCGCGCAACGAACAAGCCGAGTCAGATTCAGCAGATCACCTGTCCGAAGCCCCGCTCAAAAGACACCGAAGGGTCTGGCAATGAATGGGGCCGGTTCCCGCCAGTCGGCGCTGCTATGAGCGCAAAACTGAACCATGAGGTGGGTGCAAGCTGATAAGCCTGGGCCAGCGCCGGAAAGCTTTGCCGTTTTTCTTGCTACGAACCGTATGGTTAAACCCGGCATCTATTTCGGCTACGATGTTCACACCAAGGTCACGATAGCAACATAGGTATTTGAAGCGCCGGCAAGAACAAATTCTACTTCGTCGTCAATGTTGTGGCGACCGCATACTGAGCGATTACAATCGCCCCGCTTGCACACGAGGTCAGCAGCGCCGGCATCTGCACACCCGGAAATAGCTATTTCATTGACTCGAGTTCCCATAAGTGAACCTGTTTCTTTCAAGAACAAAGCCATAAGATAAAAAACCCGCATCGGTACCAATGCGGGTTTGAAGGTTTTTTAAAAATCAACTTGTGCTCTTGTTGTGTTTTATTTCTGCCGCCATAAGCAGAAAAAAGTCCACAACCCACCAGATAAGCACGATTGTCATCGCAATCTCACCAATCATGAGCTCATAGGTGATCGCTACAGCGCTAAAGATTGACAACAACGCCATCGCCACACCGCTTAAGATGCTACCCAAGTACATTCTGTGAACCCCGAACGCACCCAGTATAAACCACAGGATAAGGGCGAGTACGACTGATTTGGTGCCAATCGATAGCGCCAGCGTCTTTTTAAATTCCTTTTTGGTCACGTTTGATTTCTGAACTGTCATTAATGTTGCCTCACTAAATAACAATGCTACAGCCCTAGATGGTGCTTGATCTATACCCGCAGCAGTCCCAGTCCTAAACCGGCGGCACACATCCATTGACGAAAAATATAAAGGGCCAATTAATTTTACCTAAACAAAGGGTATAAACAATACCTCTATTGTCATCATTGAGTTTTTGGGCTGTCCATCAACAAGAAGGCTTCGGCTACGCTGGTTTTACCCTGAATCATGTCCAGTACCGGCGCGCTTTTGCGCTTGGCTTCCCCGTATTTGATCTTATCGTCCATGGTCATACTCGTTTGCGATTTGCTCTGCTCTCACATGAGCCGTTTCTCATTGTGTCATCCCAAACAAGACGCCGGCGGGCTTCCCCTGAAGAGCAAGGCCCTTATCTCATTGTCTAAAATCCCGGATGCCCATTTGGCGTGCGGACGAGGCAAAGGCGTTAGGCAAAAAATGGGGCCGCACTGGTGGGCGCTCAGCATTCTTGATAAGTATTAAGAAATGAAATTGTTCAAACCGGTATAATCTCGCTGGTTCAAAAAACGAGCGCATACCAAGGAAGAAGGAAAACAAGCACCAATCATATCCAAAATATAAGGGTTAATCTTATGGCTGGCTTTATGACTATTTGCAGTTCGTCATAAGATAGCAAAAACTGGCGTGACTTGTATTCGCCAAACTTTACCTTTACCAAGTAACGATGCTATTGATGAACCTGGGAAACCAATTTTCTCTTTCGATTTATGATTTTTGATTTGGCACTTTTCAGAAAAAATCATAGATCAAAAAAATAAGCGATCCTGAATGCGGTTATTGTGAAAAAACGATTTCCTGAGCAAGCTCCAGTCACACGAGAATTTTTATAAGCATACCCGTGAAGCAATACACGCTCTATCTGGCCACAATATTCCTGATTATCATAACGCCAGGACCTTCTGCACTGCTTGTCATACAACATTCGGCCATGTTTGGAGCAAAAAATGTCTCTACAATGCGCTTGGCAGCATCTGTGCTTCTTTCATTCTAATTGTCATTTCCTTGGCTGGAATAGCATTTCTTCTAGATGACGTTTGGATGAATGTATTATCTATTCTTGGATCGATATTGCTCATTTATGTCGGGATATCCAGTTTTAAAAATATCGAGATCAATAATATTGATAAGTATGAGCATAATAATCTGGCCATATTCAAAGCGTCTTTCTTCACCGGAATAAGCAATCCGAAAGATATTATTTTCTTTATCACGCTTCTTTCGCAGTTCATCAATCAATCGATTCCTTATCTTGTATCAGCGACAGCATTGACTGTTGGGTGGATCATCACTGACTTTAGCATCATGATGGGATATGCCGTCATTGCCAACATCATTGCAAAAAAACTGAATCAATCCGCGATTAATAAAGGTCGCAAAGCAAGTGGTTTTTTGATAATCATAATAGGCACCACGTTATTTACAAAAAATATTATTTATTTGATCGGCCTGTAAAGTAAGTATGCAATTTCGCCGCAAAGAAAGGGGCGTTGTACAAAGTTCTATATCCGATCCTAACTAATGAACCCGCTCCCTGATTTTTGTAATCCAGGCGTTTCGGGATGATGATTGGGTTGGCTCAAAACCACTCTACACCAGTCATAGAAAGCGCGTACCGCAGGTGGAAGATATCTGTTTTGCGGATATACCAGTGACAGAGGTAAATCAAAAGAAAGTTCGTCCATGCAGGAAACAAGCGCTTCGCACCGCAGATACGGCTTGACCAGATAGCTGGCAACGCGAATTAATCCAAGACCCTGTATCCCGGCCTGAATATATGCATCCGTATCGTCGACGATCAGAGTTTCATTCATACGGATCGCATAATCTCCCCCATCAAGCGTAAAAAGCCAGTCGGTAGTACGTCCTGTGCGGTGGTTCAGATATCCAACAGCGCGATGCTTTTCCAGATCATCTAAACTCTCCGGCTTGCCATAGATATCAATGTATGTCGGAGATGCAAAAATCGCCCACTTAAAATTCACGAGAGGCCGCGCAACCAGCGTTGTCGAATCTTCGATCCTGCCGGTACGAATCACGCAGTCATACCCATCCTGGATAATATCCTCCACGTTATCGCTTGAACAAAGTATTAACTCCAGCTCAGGATACTGATGCAGAAATTCCGGGAGGCGGGGAATAATGCAATGTCTGGCGAGAGACTGTGGCATCCCCACTTTAAAACGGCCTTTGGGCAGTGCAGATCGACCGGGAAATGAAGATTCCATTGTCGCGATATCAGCCAATAGTCTTTTGCACTCCTCGTAGTAACGTCGACCATCTGCGGTCACACTGAGTTTGCGAGTGGTACGCTGTAGAAGCTGGATCCCAAGCCAGGACTCCAGCTCCTTTATCACCCGGGAGACCGTTGAACGCGGCAGCCCAAGCACTTCGGCTGCCCTGGCAAAGCTATGGGCATCCACCACACAAACGTAGACCTGCATTGATTCCAGCTTATCCATAATCTCTCCGTACCTGAAAGCGTTGATTATCCCATTTGCACGAATAGTTTAACCTGTATTTATAATCTTATCGAATCAAGAACACTGCTATAAACTTGCCTTAATCGTAGCAAATATGCTGCTTACAAACGTGAGAGAAAAAAATGAAAGAACATGATTTCAATACTGCTAAAAAGGTATTAGTACTAGGGGCGGGACAATTGGGAGTCGCTGTACTGGACTCCCTGGTCCCGGCAGTAACGCAACTAAATGGCACCGTCTCCGTCATTGTTTCACCTGCCTCCTGGGATAAGCAAGGCAAACTGCTGTCCGATATTCATCAAAAACTGGCTGATGCCGGGGCGGAATTTATCTCTGTCGACGTCGCAACCAGTACGATTGAATCGTTAAAAGCCCACTTTGCAAGTTTCGATACCGTTATCAATTGCATGGGTTTTGTCGCCGGTGCAGGTACACAGATCAAAATTACGCGCGCAGTACTGGAAGCTGGTGTAAGCCGATACTTCCCCTGGCAGTTTGGCGTTAACTACGATGTAGTGGGAAAAGGGAGCGGTCAACCCGTCTGGGACGAGCAGTATGACGTCAGGGCACTACTGAGGGAACAGAACGTGACAGAATGGGTAATTGTTTCAACCGGCATGTTTACCAGTTTTCTCTTCGAGCCAGCATTCGATGTGGTGAATTTGTCCGAAAAAACTATCCATGCACTCGGGGAATGGGAAACGCAGGTCACCGTTACGTCACCTGCGGATATTGGCCGACTGACCACTGAAATTTATTTGCATCAGCCTCGAATTGTCAACGAAGTAATATTTGTCGCGGGTGAAACGACCTCCTATGGGAAACTGGCGGAAACGGTTGAACGCGTCACAAAACAAACTTTTACTAAAGGCGTATTTACCTTACCCGCGCTACTGGATGCACTGCGTTTAAACCCGGATGACCAAATGCTTCGCTATCGCGCAGCATTTGCCCGGGGAGACGGGATGTGGTGGCCGATGAGTGACACCTACAATGCGAAAAATAATATACAAACCCAGAATATTGAATCCTGGCTTAAGGCATTTATTTAATTAACTCACTCTTTCAGGGTGCCACCCTTGAACGTCAGCGTGTGCTGACTTGGTCTCCAAACGGCTTTATTTTCATCAATCCCAGAACCGGGCAACGGTTCGCCGATTCGAGCCGCCCACCGGAAATGCGGCACAAGGCGTTGAGAGGTGTACAGCGAGGTGAAATATTAGGGAGCGAGGCGCGAAGCAAACCGGGCACACGTACGCTACGTTATGGCGCATGCCGGTATGAATCCCGCTTACGTCTGGAGACAAAAGGGCCATGCGAACGCCACGATTAACGCCCGGAGTTTGCCAAGATGTTTTTTTAGATGTATTCAGGCTGGATTGACGGTGACGCCAACACCCGCGAAAAAGCCAAAATGGACGCTTATCTTGAAGCGGTTCCCTCTATAACCCGCCACCTGCAACTGCGAAGTGCCGAGGTGGCTTAACCAATAAAACCAATAAAACTTTGGCGCCTCCGACAGGAATCGAACCTGTATCAAGAGCTTCGGAAACTCTTATTCTATCCATTGAACTACGGAGACATTCAACCAAGTCCGGTATTTTACCCTATTGTGCAGATTCCTGTAAGGCCCAGACGGTATACTTTCATAGTTAATTTCTGTTTAAAATAAGACACTTTCACCTGTTGCGGGGCGTTATGACGTACAAAACAGGGTGACAATCGTTATAATCCAACATTACTTATTATTTCACTTTCGGGGGAAAGGGCATGGTCCGGCAGTATGCGAGTCATTTGGCTTCTTTTTTTCCATTATTTAACATTGCAATGACCTGTAGGATGTATCTATGAGCGATCAAACAGAACACCACGAAGAACACGATGAACATGTAAGCCCGATTAAAACGCCCAAACAGCTAATTGTCGTCGTCGTACTCGCGTTCATACTCCCTGTACTGATTATTATCCTGCTGGTCAATGTAGTCAGCTCTTCAAGTAGTTCCGGCGCAGGTAGCGATTCACTGACTCAAGAATCCGTTGCCGCCCGTATCGCACCCGTTGCCAAATACAATACTGCTCCTGTGATTGTTGCCGCTGCCGACGCCGGCCCGAAAAAACTCAAGACTGGCGAAGAAGTGTACAAAAGCCTCTGTATGGGCTGTCATGACACCGGCGTCGCCGGTGCACCTAAATTCGGTGATAAGGCTCTCTGGGCACCACGCCTGCAAGCCGGTCAGGCTGAAGTGGTCAAAATCGCCATTCATGGCCTGAATGGTATGCCTCCGAAAGGCGGCGACCCAAGCCTGAGTGATCTTGAAGTGGAACGTGCCGTTGTGTACATTGCCAACCACTCCGGTGGTTCATTCAAGGAACCTGCTGCGCCTGAAGGCGAAGGCGCTGCCGCTCCGGCTGAAGGCGCTGCTCCTGCTGAAGGCGCTGCTCCTGCTGAAGGTGCTGCTCCTGCTGAAGGTGCTGCTCCTGCTGAAGGTGCTGCTCCTGCCGAAGGTGCTGCTCCGGCTGAAGGCGCTGCTCCGGCTGAAGGCGCTGCTCCTGCTGAAGGCGCTGCTCCTGCCGAAGGTGCTGCTCCTGCCGAAGGCGCTGCTCCCGCTGAAGGTGCTGCTCCCGCTGAAGGTGCTGCTCCTGCTGAAGGTGCTGCTCCTGCGGCAGCTGCGGGCGCTGCCGCTGGTGCCGCCGCGGCTGCCCCGGCAAATGACAAACTTGCCGAAGGAGAAGCGCTGTACAAACAGATTTGTTTCGCCTGTCATGACGCCGGCGTTGCCGGTGCGCCAAAACTGGGTGATAAGGCTGCCTGGGATGCCCGTATTGCAACCGGCATGGACAAACTTTATGACGCTGCTCTGCACGGTTTGAATGCCATGCCGCCCAAAGGGGGATCGTCAGCATCAGATGAGGTCGTCAAGGCTGCGGTTGATTACATGGTCAAATCAGTAAAGTAATCCGCAACTTGTTCGCTTGAAGTTAAAAAGCCCACTTTCTATAAGTGGGCTTTTTGTTTGGGGTGATGTTTCGTGTCGCCAGTCATTCTTGTTGCCGTTGCCAGTATACGACTGGCCATCGGCACAATGCAGTGCATCGGGGCACCTGTCTGTTTCCGGCAGCCAAGCCACACAAGGCCATCCAGCCGGACGCACAGCGTGCCCGTGCCGCGCTGCTTATTTGCCCAGCAATGTCGCGATCTGCTCGTCGCTCCAGCCCAGCTCCTCTCTGAGGATATCTTCGGAATGTTGACCCAGCATGGGCGGCGCATTGCGATACTGAATGGGCGTGTCAGAAAAACGCATGGGACTGGCCGTCATGGGCGTGGTTCCGGCCGCAGGATGCGGCAGTTCCAGTTTCATCTGGCGCGCGACCACCTGCGGATCTGCGTAAACCTGGTCAATCGTGTTGATCGGTCCAGCCGGGATATTGCTGGCCTCCAGATCAGCCAGCCAGGTATCGCGCTTGCGCGTTTTCATGACAGAGGCAAGCAAGGGAATGAGTGAATCGCGATTAACTACACGGCCGGCATTTTTCCGATAGCGATCATCTTCAACCAGTTCCGGCATATTGATCAGGCGGCAGAACGAAGCAAATTGCGAGTCGTTACCTACCGCCAGAATAAGATGGCCGTCCTCAACTTCAAATACCTGATAAGGCACCAAATTCTGATGTGCATTACCGGCTCGTTTGGGCACCTGGCCAGATGTCATGTAATTGAGATTCTGATTGGCCAGCATTGCCACCTGGCAATCGAGCAGCGCCATGTCAATATATTGCCCCAGACCGCTGCTGTGGCGCTCGTTCAATGCAGCCAGAATGGCAACGCTTGCATACATGCCGGTCATCAGGTCCGACACTGCCACGCCGGCCTTCTGGGGACCGCCACCTGGCAGATCGTCGTGTTCTCCGGTAATGCTCATGAGACCACCCATACCCTGAATAATATAGTCATAGCCCGGGCGGGTAGCATACGGCCCCGTTTGTCCGAACCCGGTAATGGAGCAGTAGATAAGTCGCGGATTGATCTGCTTGAGGCTGGCGTAGTCAAGCCCGTATTTTTTCAGGCCTCCCACTTTGTAGTTTTCCACGACAATATCGGCTTTGGCCGCCAGCGCCAGAACCACCTCGCGCCCCGCATCCGTAGTGAAATCGAGCGCCAGTGAGCGTTTATTGCGATTCGCAGAAAGGTAGTAGGCCGCTTCAGTGGTATCTGCCCCGTCTTGATCCTTCAGGTATGGAGGCCCCCAGCCACGCGTGTCATCGCCGCTGCCCGGGCGTTCCACCTTGATGACATCAGCGCCCAGGTCGGCCAGGTTCTGGGTACACCATGGACCCGCCAGTACGCGTGTCAGATCAAGTACCCTGATGTTCGCCAATGGCGCCATACGCTGTGTCATTTTCCTGCTTCTCCGTATTCAAATTTCAGATAATGTTGACGCTGTCGACCAACATGCCAAACGTGATAAATTTCCAGAACCGGCCACCAGCCCTGCGCGGCGCAAGTAATATGGTGAACCGGCAGACCGACCAGCGGCACGGCTGCCTGGGGCTTACATTCTACCCTTTTTTCTGCAGCATCTCTTTGAGCCGCACCAGCCGTTCCTTGGGAGTCATGCCGCTGAACGGATCCACCACCGTTTTGACGCCGCTCTCCAGTCCCATTTCAGCGATAAACCGCGAGGGTTCTCGAATCAGGTCTTCACGGGCCTTGCGACGCTTCTTGCACCAGGTCAATGTCAGATGAAATTGCGCTCGGGTAATGCCCACATACATGAGACGACGCTCTTCCTGGATGCGCACTTCCAGCGCCTCGGCGTCCTTGTTTGCATCGCCATATTCGTCGTCCTTGCCAAAATGCGGCAGCAACCCTTCTTCTACACCAACCATGTGCACATAGGGATATTCCAGACCCTTGGAGGCATGGATGGTCGTCAACCGCACAGCATCGGGATCTTCATCGTCTTCGCTGCGTTCCAGCATGGTGATCAGGGCGATATGCTGAACCAGTTGCGCAAGCGTCAAGCCGTCTTCCTGTGCCTTGCGCTTGAGCCAGTTAGTCAATTCAAGTACGTTCTGCCAGCGCGATTGTGCCGCACGCTCTTCCTGGGTGTCATATAAATAGCGCTCGTAATCGATGTATTTCATCAATTCGTCCAGCAGCTCGGTTGCGCCTTCGGCTGGCGTGGCCGCGCCGCCATCTGTCCTGCCGCGCCCGGACCGCCACTGTATATTTCGGATGAAATCAACAAAAACCTTCAGGGGCTCAAGCTGGCGCGGTGCGATACGTGTAGCGGCCAGTTCATCATGAACGGCATCGAACAGCGAACAATTGAGCTGTGTGGCCGTGTCACCGAGCGCTGTCAGGCTGGCTTGCCCCACACCACGCTTGGGCGTGGTAACCGCGCGAATGAAAGCAGGATCATCTTCTTCGTTGGCGACAATGCGCAGGTACGCAATGATATCTCGGACCTCGGCCTTGTCGAAAAAGCTTTGCCCGCCGGCAATCACATAGGGAATCCGCAGTTCCCGGAATGTCTGCTCAAACAGGCGCCCCTGATGGTTGCCACGATAGAGCACAGCGTAGTCCTTCCACCGGGCGTTGCGTTCGAAACGGGACGCCGAGATACGCATGCCCACCGATTCGGCCTCGGCCTCTTCGTTGTCCATGACCACCACCTGTATGGGTTCGCCCTGCCCCAGCGTAGACCAGAGTTTTTTACCGAACAGATTGGGATTGCGGCTGATGACCTGGTTGGCCGCGTCCAGTACGGTCGCAACCGAACGATAGTTCTGCTCCAGCTTGATAATGCGCAGTGCCGGATAATCCTGGGGCAGCTTGGCCAGGTTTTCAATGGTGGCGCCGCGCCAGGCATAAATGGCCTGATCGTCGTCACCCACCGCCGTAAACATGTCGCGCAAGCCGGTCAGCGATCGCACCCACTGGTATTGGCATACGTTGGTGTCCTGGTATTCGTCCAGGAGCATATAGCGACAGCGCCGCTGCCAGCGCTCGCGCACCTCGTGGTTGGAGCTCATCAGCGTGGCCGGCATGACAATCAGATCGTCGAAATCCACGGATTGATACGCGCGCAAGGTTGCGTCGTAGCTGCGGTACACACGGGCCGCGTCCATTTCGTCGGGGGTCTGGGCGATTTTTTCTGAATCATCGGGCGTAATCAGCGCGTTTTTCCATAGCGATATCTGCTGCTGCACGCTGCGCAACCGGCCCTTGTCGGTGGTTGCCAGCAGCTCCTGAATCACACCCAGCGCGTCAGTCGAGTCCAGGATGGAAAACCCCGGCTTCAATCCCGCCAGCACCGCCTCTTCCCGCAAAAAACGCACGCCCAGCGCATGAAATGTGCTGATCGTCAGGCCTTTGAGACGTTTCTTTTCCACGCTTTGCTGAATACGTTCAGCCATCTCGCGCGCCGCCTTGTTGGTGAACGTCAGAGCTATGATGCCGCGGGCATCGTAGCCGCATTCATTGATCAGATAGGCAATTTTCTGGGTGATGACGCGGGTTTTGCCGCTGCCGGCGCCAGCCAGCACCAGACATGGTCCGTTCAGGTAAAGCACCGCCTCTCGCTGCGCGGGATTCATCGATTGCAGTGCATTGCTCATTATTTAAATTTCCAGTGGGTCTACTTCGATGAAATAACGCATGCGCTGCTTCTGTCCGATCGTTTGGACCTGTGGCAGCCACTGCTGCAGAAAACGCTGCAGCGCCGGCCTTGATACCGATTCGACCAGCAATTGTGCCCGCTCAACGTGGGCGACGCGCAGAATCCGCAGGGGGACAGGATCGTAAAGACACACGGCCTCGGGCTCTCCGTCACCAGAGAGGACCAAAGCCGCCTGCTCCCGGATGTCCTGAAGAAAGGCCAGCGCCAGTTGCACACTCTTGGCTTCGGCGGTGATCAGGGCCTGAAAGGTAAAGGGCGGCAGGCCCGTATCCTGGCGCTCAGCCAGCAAGTCGTCGGCAAAGGCCGGGAAGTCGTTGTTAAGCAGTGTCTGATAGACCGTATGATCGGGATAACCGGTTTGAATCAGGACCTGCCCCCCTTCCATATGACGCCCTGCCCGACCGGCTACCTGCAGCAATTGGGCAAACAGGCGCTCGGGGGCGCGAAAATCGGCAGAAAACAGCATGGAATCTGCATTGAGCACCGCAACCAGGCCAAGGCGCTTGAAGTCATGCCCCTTTGCCACCATTTGCGTGCCTACCAGAATATCGATGTTGCCGGTATGCACTTCATCGAATAACCGCAGGGCACTGCCCTTCAGGCGTGTGCTGTCGGCGTCGATGCGCTGGATTCGCGCTGCAGGAAACGTTTCCTGCAGAAACTCTTCAACCCGTTGGGTGCCGCGCCCCAGCGGCTGCAAGTCCTGGTTGCCGCAATCGGGGCAGATGGACGGGACGCGACTGTGGAAACCACAGTGGTGACATTGCAACTGATAGCCGCTGCCAGGGGGGCGATGCAGTACCGTATGCACCGAGCACCGCGGACACTGACTGACCCAGCCGCAAGCGGCGCAATGCATGACAGGGGCGTAGCCCCGACGATTCAGAAACACCATGGACTGTTCGCCACGCTCAAGGCGGGTGCCGATAGCCTCCAGCACGCTCGGCTCGAATCCCTGGTTAAGTTTGGCCTTCCGGGTATCCACAAGACGAATGTCGGGAAGATAGCGGGTTCTGGCGCGCTGCTCCAGACTCAATCGGGTATAGCGACCGCTGAGCGCATGATGCCAGGTTTCCAGGGACGGCGTAGCCGATCCCAGAATCAGCGGAATACCGGCATGATGCGCGCGCCAGACTGCCAGATCGCGCGCCGAATAGCGCAAGCCCTCTTGCTGCTTGTATGAGGCATCGTGTTCCTCATCGACAATAATCAGACCCGGATTGTCCAGCGGCGCAAAAATGGCCATGCGCGTGCCGAGCAGCACCTTGAGTTTGCCGCGCTGGGCGTCTGCCCAGGCCTTCAGGCGCTCACCATCGGCCAGCCCGCTGTGAAATACGGCAATTTCCTCTGGAGCCACAATATCTGCAAAGCGGGCTCGCACAGCTGTCTCCAGCTGTGGGGTCAGATTAATTTCCGGCACCAGCATCAATATTTGCTGACCCCGCTGCAGGAAGGTGAGCGCCGCATGCAGATACACTTCTGTCTTGCCGCTTCCGGTCACGCCATGCAACAGGTAGGCTGAGTAGCCGTCTGACTGGCATATCTGCTGCACGGCATGCTGCTGCTGGGCATTCAATACGATTGGGGAGGCGACCGCCGGGGCCACCGCACTGCGTTTTTTACGATCGGCGCGTGCCACCGGGCCGCCAGCGGACCGCTTACCCAAATAAGCAGCCGGTTTTCTTAAGCCGTTGGGCAACACCGGGAGAATGACCTCACCCAAGGAGCGCTGATAGTAACGTGATGCAAAATGGGCCAGGGCCAGCCAGGAAGCTGAAAAAGCAGGAAGATCGTCCAGCACCTGCTCCACATCGCGGATCTGATCAGGATCAAGCGCGGGCGCCGGTAGCAATTCGATGACCACGCCGATAAGCTGTCGTGAACCGAAAGGCACAATGACGCGCTGCCCTATTTGCACCGCATGCTCGCATCGATAGTCGAATGCCTCCTGTCGAGGAATATCCAACACGATACGAACCCAGCTGACTTGCACGCTTAATTCCTGAAAATGTGAAGACAAACGGTAGCAGAACCGTCTGTTTGAGTATTACCTTTAAGTTACATATCCATGTCAACACTTAAAGTAGTTTCGCAGGTATCAGCGTTAAAGCATCTGCCCGAAACCACTTATTAAATAACTGACTCTGCCTGTGGATAACTTTGGGGAAAACTATATTACAAAAAAACTATTGAAATGAATTGAAGGATCAAATTTTTTTCATACGGGAAACTTCATAAACTAATTTCTTAAAATTCAATAACTTAAAACGCAAGCTCATTGTGTTACAACAGTTTGTCCAAAAACAACAGCAGCTTGACATCTGTGCACAACTTGGCATTAACCGTGTTTGCTTGCGCTATAGCTGTGCACTTCGTCGACCAGGAATGACACATTTTGGGGCGGTGTAAATTGTGAAATTCCGTGACCAAGATTGAATACATGCCCCCCATTTGTTACCGGTCCGAAGTCGTCAATGACGCGGCGCACTTCCTGACGAATGGCGTCTTCTGTTCCAAACAACGCCATGGGATCGATATTGCCTTGCAATGCAACACGATCGCCCACCCGCTTGCGCGCCTGATTCAGGCTGACTGTCCAGTCAAGACCAACGGCATCGCAACCACTGTTAACGATGTCTTCCAGCCACAAGCCGCCGCCCTTGGTAAACGAAATGACCGGCACCGTAACACCATCGTGACTGCGTTCCAGCTGGCTGATTACCTTGGTGATGTATGCGAGCGAAAACTGCTGATACAAGCCATCGGCCAGCACACCGCCCCAACTGTCAAAAATCATGACGGCCTGGGCTCCCGCGCGGATTTGCTCATTCAGATACTGTGCAGTCGCCTGTGCGGTGACTTCCAGAATATGATGCAGCATCTCAGGCTGCGCATACATCATGGTTTTGATTTGGCGATAATCTGACGAGCCTCGCCCTTCTACCATATAACAGGTAACGGTCCACGGGCTGCCGGCAAAGCCGATCAGGGGTACGCGACCATTGAGCGACTGGCGGATCTGGCTGACCGCGTCGAACACGTAGCGCAACTGATTCATATCCGGGACGGCTAGCTGCTCGACATCTTGCTGCGTGCGCAAGGGACGGGCAAATTGCGGACCTTCACCAGCAACAAAACCCAGTCCAAGACCCATGGCATCGGGCAACATGAGAATATCGGAAAACAGAATGGCCGCATCCAGGGGAAACCGATCCAGAGGCTGCAAAGTAACTTCTGTAGCGAAATCCGGATTTTTAGCCAGTCCCAGGAAAGACCCCGCCCTGGCGCGGGTCTCGTTATATTCAGTCAGGTATCGTCCAGCCTGACGCATCAACCAGACAGGCGTATAGGGAACATGCTGGCGCTGCAGTGCGCGCAGGAAAACATCGTTCTGCAAAACCGGGAAAGCCATCGGGTACCTTTAATATCTATAAATCTATGATTTTCTTACCGGACAGATTGTATCGTACCTGGTGTAAGAATGGCCGCCGACCGTCTCCCGGCCACGAAGCGGTTTGCCACCAGGCATCACTGCTGTTCAAAAATCATTGTCGCGAAACGGTTCCGCACTAATTTGGTGTTTGCGCATGAGCGCCCAGAACGCCCGACGATGTTTATGGGAATTACGGGCGGCCAAGGCGATGTTGCCCTTGCTGCGCGCCAGTGCGTGCGTAAGATAGGTACGCTCAAACTGGGCCACCACCACCGACTTCAATTGCTGAAAGCCTTCGGGAAATTGTGCTATTTCCTGACAGCAGACCCTGGGGACGCTCAGGCGAGCCGGATGGGCCCCGGCCGGTTTGTTCCCCTGCGGCAAGGAGCTACCGATTCCACGAAAAAGCGAAACGGGCGACAGGATACGGTCAGCGCCTGGGCTGACCCCTAATGTTGTCGCAGCCGCCGCATGACCGGCAGATCGCTTGAACGCGGGCACCAACGGCAAACCCGATCTTTCAGCCGTCAGGGGCAGCGTGCCGGCTGGAGCATAAGCGGGCGCTGACGCCGGAACTGACGCATATCCGACCGGGTGTGGGGTTCCCGCGTCATGGACCGCATACTGCTGCGTATTAACGCTGTCGCCCAGCAGCGACGGGAAGCGGGCCTGAAGATTACGCAGTTCATGCAAGGCACGCAGCAGCCTGACGCGGATTTCCTCTGGCTCGCATGGCCATAAGGCAAAATCAACAACACCGAGTTCGAGCAGATCGATCAGGCCAATGGGGCGCAGTGACAGCCCCAGTACAAAAATGGGACGATGCTGTTCGATACGGGTCTGCTGCAACAATAAACGCGTCCAGACCAGCGAGGCCGACGAGACGGGCAGACAGATAGCATCAAAATGACGCAGGGAGTAAGTCATGTCCTGCAACAACGACACAGATGGAAACGCGCCATTCCCCGTCCCGGGGGAAGTTTCAACCAGACTGAAATGCAGACGACCATTGTGCAAACGGTCGTGTTTGAGCAAATTTTCTGCGAGTGCTTCGCACCCGGGAATACTGATAAGGGCGCAGTCCAGTCGTTCTTTCACCTTAAGGCCTTTTCCATGTAACAAAACGTACAGGATAAATGGCCTCTTAGTGAGCGGCAATTCGCATTTGTCACACTAGGGCAACTACTGTTAAGTGACTGTTTTTGCTGAAAAAACAACGGAATTGTTGCACTGCATAACATAAAGGCTTACTGCCCTTGCTTATTGCTAGGGTTAACCCTATAATGGTTTATACCTAGTTTTTACAGTCACTTTAAAGAGCCCAATACCATGAACCTGTCTATGAAAAACGCCCTCGCAATGAGCGATGCCCCTGAACTTGCTTTCAGCGATTCCATGGAACGTGAATTGATCCACAAAGCAATCAACGAAGAACGCGCACTGAGCCTGACCGCTCTGGCCAAAGCCATCGCTGCCTCTGTTGCCGCAGCTTGCATCATGATGTATGACATGATCAAGGAAACAGAAAAAGCGATTGATGACACCGATTCCGAAGGTGGCTTCAGCTGGTAATAGCTGACCGTTCCTGCGGCAACAAGCGCGGGTACACGAGATCGAAGTGCAATAATGAATGTGGCGGACCTAATCGTACGCCAAACGGGTGATTGACTGACGGCGCATCTGCCTGCAACTGAACCCACAGCGGCCGCAAAGCTGCTGTGATGCAGGCGGATGAAATGCCGATTCGGTAACCTGGCAGTGCAGATAAGGATAAGGGCACAAACGCGACCCTGATCCATTGATTTACCCTCTGAATATATTTCCCGTGGCGTACTGCCTGCAACAGGCAAGCGATACCGCATCGCAGCCGCTACTGCGCTCCCCAGCCTTTTAACATCGTTGTTCGCATGAAAGACGAACATCGCATGGCTATGTCGTGCCAAATGTCACATTGTTGATGTTAACGCTGCAGCACTCAGTCACAAAAATAATAGTTAATGGCGCATACACCCACCTTCCTTCCCAAAGGGTATGGCAGTCGGGCGCACCACAAAAACATGCTCAATCCGAGCCACCTGCATATATTGCAGTTGCCTTACATTGCAGTTGCCTTACTCGCGATTCGCTTTGTCATTCGTGGCAATTGACATCCCTTCCAGGAGAGAGATCTGATGTTGACAAGATCCCCGAAGCACATAATGAGTGCAGTGATGCGCCCAGCATAATGAAAAACGGCAACAGGTGCCTATGCCCCTGCTGCCGTTTCTGTTATGAGCTGCCACGAAATGCCGTGGCCTTCGCGCACCACCTGTTGCTCAGTTATTCAATTGAAATATTGCCCTTGCGGATCACTTCACCCCAGGTCTTGGTTTCGTCAGAGACGAATTTCGCAAACTCTTCCGGGGTATTCTTTTCTGCTATCGCGCCCAAACTGTCAAGCTGTTTGATCACGTCGGGTTTGGCCAGAATTTTTTCTACAGTTGCATTGATTTTATCGATGATAGGCTTGGGTGTACCTTTGGGCGCCACCAGGCCGAACCATGAAGACACGTTAAACTGTGGATAACCAGACTCCTTGAGCGTAGGCACGTCGGGAAATGCATCCGAGCGCTTGTCTGTCGTCACGGCAAAGGCCTTGATCTTGCCTGCCTTGATTTGCGGTACGGCCGCCGGCATATTCTCGAAAACCACGTCAGTCTGGCCACCGACCAGAGCCGTCATGGACGGGCCACTGCCGCTGAACGGAATGTGCAGCATGTCGATACCGGCCTGCTGTTTGAACAGTTCGCCAGCCAGGTGAATAGAGGTGCCGGCGCCAGAAGAACCATAATTGACCTTGCCAGGATTGGCCTTGGCATAGTCAACGAACTCTTTCAGGTTGTTATAGGGCGTATTTTTGCTGGCAACCAGAATATTGGGTACTTTGGCAACCAGAACGATGGGGTCGATGTCCTTTTCAATATTGAACCGGGCGTTTTTGTACAGCGTCTGGTTGATTGTGGTAGTCACAGCCATCATCATGAGGCTATAGCCGTCTGCCTTCCTGCGCAGCAACTGGTCCGTCGCGATATTGCTGCCGGCGCCCAGTTTGTTCTCGACCACGAAGCTCTCGCCCAGTTCGTCGCCCAGGCCCTTGGCTACGATGCGGGCCAGCACGTCTGTTGTACCCCCGGCCGCGAAGCCGACCAGTACCGTTACCGGTTTTGATGGATATGCTTCTTCCTGCGCAAACGCGGTATTTACTGCAGCCAGCAATCCCATGCCAGCCGCAATCGAAAAAGCGCGCGGGAAAAAACCTTTCGGAGTCAAATTCATATTCTATATCGCCTATACTTTACAATGATAATGTTGTCTGTGATTGTGCGTGCGACATAAGCGACACGCTGATTTGGAATCATGGACAGCATTCCTTTCACAACTGAAATTATAGAACACTCATGCAAAACAATAGCCAGAGTCGTCCCGGTGGAGAAATTATCGTCGATCAACTCGTCCGTCAGGGCGTTGATCATGTCTTTTGTGTTCCAGGTGAAAGTTACCTGGCAGTTTTAGATGCGTTGCACGACGCCAGCATCAACGTCACGGTGTGCCGCCAGGAGGGTGGCGCTGCCATGATGGCAGAAGCCCACGGCAAGCTTACGGGCCGGCCCGGCATCTGCATGGTGACCCGCGGCCCGGGTATCTCCAACGCTCTGGCGGGTATTCACATCGCCAAACAGGATTCCACGCCGCTTATCGTTTTTGTCGGGCAAATTGAAACCGGCATGCGCGAGCGTGAAGCCTTTCAGGAAGTGGACTACCGCGCCGTTTTTGGTACGCAGACCAAATGGACCACGGAAATCGATGATGCCGCGCGCATTCCCGAGTTGATCGCGCGCGCCTTTCACGTGGCCATGTCTGGTCGCCCGGGGCCTGTTGTTGTCGCCCTGCCGGAAGACATGCTGGTACAGTTAGCTACCGTGGCGGACGCACCCCGCGTAGAACCGGTAGAATCGGCGCCTGCTCCTGAACAGATGGCGCAAATGGCCACTTTGCTGGCGGGGGCGAAAAAACCGCTGGCCATTCTTGGGGGTTCACGCTGGACACAAGAGGCTGTCGATAATTTTGTACGCTTTGCCCAAAAGCAGCAACTGCCTGTAGCGGTCCAGTTCCGCCGCCAGCATCTGTTCCCTTCATCGCACCCCAATTTCGTTGGTGATATTGGCCTGGGCATCAATCCGAAACTGCTCAAGATGGCGCAGGAAGCCGACGTGATTCTGCTGGTCGGCGGGCGCATGTCGGAAATCGCTTCGCAAAGTTACACACTGCTGAACATCCCTGTACCAAAGCAAACGCTGATTCATGTTCACCCGGACAGTCAGGAACTGAACCGCGTTTATCAGGCCGCACTGGCCATTAACGCCACGCCGACGCAGTTTGTCAATGCCGCTGCCGGGCTCTCTGCCAGCGACCAGGGCGCGCGCAAGGACTATGTTGACGCCGCCCATGCAGCCTACGTGCAATGGAGCGATCCGCAGTCTGTCAGCACGCCCGGCGACCTGCAAATGGGTAAAGTCATGGCATATCTTGAAAACCATCTGGAACCGGACGCCATTCTGACCAATGGCGCCGGCAATTATGCTACCTGGTTGCATCGCTTTCACCGCTTCAATCATTTCAATACCCAACTGGCTCCTACCTCGGGGTCAATGGGTTACGGGGCGCCTGCTGCCGTAGGCGCCAAGCGTGTTATGCCACAGCGGCAGGTTGTCTGCTTTGCCGGCGACGGCTGCTTCCTGATGCACGGTCAGGAGTTTGCCACTGCCGTACAGTATGGGTTGAATATTATTGTGCTTGTATTCGACAACGGCATGTACGGTACGATACGCATGCACCAGGAAAAGCACTATCCTGGCCGCGTCAGTGCCACCAATCTGCAGAATCCGGATTTTGCCGCTTACGCAGTGGCGTTTGGCGGCCATGGAGAGCGGGTGGAGAAAAACGAAGACTTCGGGCCCGCATTTGAGCGCGCAGTGGCCAGTGGCAAACCGGCCATTTTGCACTGTCTGATTGATCCGCAAGCCATTACGCCGACGGCAACGCTGGATCAACTGCGCGCGGCTGCAGAGAAATCACAAGCGAAGTAATTCAGCGTGGACACTGACGGTTTGAAGCAGCGCTACAAATCGTCAGCATGCACCCGCTATTAGATAGACACACGCGAAGCAATTGAACGCCGTATGCGCTGGCGGAATGAATCGGCGACAAATACGAAGACATAAAACAAAAGACGCCACCTGGGCGTCTTTTGTTTTTACTGACATTACCGCAGCAACAACGAAGAATCAGTGACGATTTTTCATGTTGGCCAATCGGCGAGCAGCAGCAACCTGCGCTGCCAGCATGGCCAGTTCGGCTTCGACAGCGGCAATATCCTGCTTGTCGTGTGCGTTCTCGAGTGCTTCCAGCGCCTGCTGGCGAGCCTTCTCGGCCTTGGCTTCGTCCAGGTCTGCCGCACGGATTGCCGTATCGGACAGGACTGTAACGCCAAATGGTTGCACTTCAAGAATACCACCGGCTACAAACACCAGCTCTTCAGTTCCGTCTTCACGTACGATTTTCAACGTACCAGGACGGACCTTGGAGATCAGCGGCGTGTGGCCGGGCAGAACGCCCAGCTCACCGCTTTCACCCGGCAAAGACACAAACTTGGCTTCGCCCGAGAAGATGGATGCTTCAGCACTGACAACATCTACTTTGAGTAAAGTAGCCATAGCTATTCCTTATTTTAAGCTTTTCGCTTTTTCAAAGGCTTCATCGATGGTACCGACCATGTAGAAAGCCTGTTCAGGCAGCGCATCGCATTCACCGTCAACAATCATCTTGAAGCCGCGAATGGTTTCAGCCAGCGGTACATACTTACCAGGAGAACCGGTAAATACTTCGGCAACGTGGAACGGCTGAGACAGGAAACGCTGGATTTTACGTGCACGGGCAACAGCCTGTTTGTCTTCAGGAGACAGCTCATCCATACCCAGAATCGCGATAATGTCACGCAATTCCTTGTAGCGTTGCAGCGTCTGCTGAACACCGCGCGCCACTGCGTAGTGCTCTTCGCCAACCACTTGAGGATCCAGCTGACGGCTGGTGGAATCAAGCGGATCAACCGCTGGGTAAATACCCAGAGAAGCGATGTCACGCGACAGCACGACCGTAGAGTCCAAATGCTGGAAGGTTGTGGCAGGAGACGGGTCGGTCAAGTCATCGGCAGGAACGTAAACGGCCTGGATCGATGTAATGGAACCTGTTTTGGTAGAGGTAATACGCTCTTGCAGTACACCCATTTCCTCGGCCAGTGTTGGCTGATAGCCCACAGCAGAAGGCATACGACCCAGCAGCGCAGATACTTCAGTTCCGGCCAGGGTGTAACGATAGATGTTATCAACGAAGAACAGAATGTCACGGCCTTCGTCACGGAATTTCTCGGCCATTGTCAGACCGGTCAAGGCCACGCGCAGACGGTTGCCTGGAGGTTCGTTCATCTGACCGAACACCATGGCTACTTTATCCAGAACGTTGGACTCTTCCATTTCGTGGTAGAAGTCGTTACCTTCACGAGTACGCTCACCCACGCCGGCAAACACGGACAAACCGGAGTGCTGTTTGGCGATGTTATTGATGAGTTCCATCATGTTAACGGTTTTGCCCACACCGGCACCACCGAACAGGCCCACTTTACCGCCTTTGGCAAACGGGCAGACAAGGTCAATCACCTTGATGCCGGTTTCCAGCAGTTCGACCGAAGGAGACAGTTCGTCAAACTTCGGTGCAGGCTGGTGAATTGCACGTCTTTCCTCGGTAGCAATAGGACCGGCTTCGTCGATAGGACGACCCAGTACATCCATGATGCGGCCCAAAGTGGCTTCACCGACAGGAACGGAAATAGCAGCGTTGGTACGGCCAACGGCCATGCCGCGACGCAGACCGTCACTGGAGCCCATTGCAATCGTACGCACAACACCGTCGCCCAGTTGCTGCTGGACTTCCAGGGTCAAACCTTTCTCGGCGAATTTTGATTCATTGTCCGCCAGGACAAGGGCTTCATAAACTTTTGGCATGTTGTCGCGTGGGAACTGAATATCCACGACGGCGCCGATGCACTGAACGATGGTACCGTTACTCATGTCGATTCCTTACTTAATAACGATTGAAAGATGCCGGTTGGTGTTGACCCGAAGGTTACACGGCCGCGGCGCCCCCCACGATTTCTGAAATTTCTTTGGTGATGGATGCCTGACGGGTTTTGTTGTAAACCAGTTGCAGCTCTCCAATCACTTTCTTTGCATTGTCCGATGCAGCCTTCATCGCCACCATCCGTGCCGACTGCTCTGACGCCATATTTTCCGCAACTGCCTGATACACAAGACCCTCAACGTAACGGGCCAGCAGATCGTCGATCACCGATTTGGCATCGGGCTCGAAGATATAGTCCCACTGATAGCTCGATTCGATTGCCGCCTCTTCATCCTCGGCTTTTGCAGCACCGGCGACAAACGGATCTTTCAAGCCATCCGGCAACGGCAGCAGGCGCATGATCGTTGGCTCCTGCTTCATGGTGTTCACGAAATGCGTGGACGCCACATACAGGGCATCGATCTTGCCGTCGAGGTAATCGTCAAGCTGTACCTTGAGGGCGCCGATCAGGCGTTCAAGATGCGGCTGATCACCAAGCTGCACTTCGTTGGATACCAGATTGCTACCGATACGTGTCAGCAGGCTCAACCCTTTATTACCCAGGGCAGTCGTCTGGACCTTGATACCCTTGGCTTCAAATTCCTTGAGACGCGCCAGCACCAGCCGGGAGATATTTGTATTCAGGCCACCGCACAGACCTTTGTCTGTGGTAACCAGCACTACACCCACCGCCTTGATATCTGTACGTTCTTCCATGTACGGATGACGGTAGTCAGGATGCGTTTGCATCATGTGTGCAGCGATTTCGCGTACTTTCTTGGCATAGGGACGGCCGGCACGCATTCTTTCCTGCGCCTTGCGCATTTTGGATGCTGCCACCATTTCCATGGCCTTGGTGATCTTGCGCGTGTTTTGCACGCTCTTGATCTTCGTACGAATTTCCTTGATTCCAGGCATTTCGCTTTCCTGTTAAACCAATTTCAGGAAGGTGCACGGCAACAGGCCCTGCACCTCACGGACTTACTTAGTATGAACCACCAGTTTTGAAGCCGGCAACGATATCTTTCAATGCAGCTTCGTCTTCCTTGGACAGTTCTTTTGTATCTTCGATACGACCGATCAGATCAGCGTGCTTGTTCTTCAGCTCGTCTTTCAGGCCTTTTTCGAAGGACAGAACCTTCTCGACTTCAACGTCATCCAGATAGCCATTGTTCACGGCATACAACGAGACGGCCAGTTCCCAAACCTGCAAAGGCTGGTACTGAGGCTGCTTGAGCAGTTCTACCACGCGTTTACCACGCTCGAGCTGACGGCGTGTTGCGTCGTCAAGGTCGGAGGCAAACTGGGCAAAAGCGGCCAATTCACGATACTGGGCCAGGTCGGTACGAATACCACCGGACAGTTTTTTGATGACTTTGGTCTGCGCTGCACCACCAACCCGTGAAACGGAGATACCGGCGTTGATCGCTGGACGCACACCGGCGTTGAACAGATCGGTCTCAAGGAAGATCTGGCCGTCGGTAATGGAGATCACGTTGGTAGGAACGAACGCAGAAACGTCACCTGCCTGGGTTTCAATGATAGGCAGCGCGGTCAGAGAACCGGTTTTGCCTTTCACTTCACCGTTAGTAAATTTTTCTACGTAATTTTCGTTAACGCGAGCAGCGCGCTCAAGCAGACGGGAGTGCAGATAGAACACGTCACCAGGATAGGCTTCACGGCCAGGCGGACGACGCAGCAACAGGGAAACCTGACGGTATGCCCAGGCCTGTTTGGTCAGATCATCATAAACGATCAGGGCGTCTTCACCGCGGTCACGGAAATATTCACCCATGGTGCAACCGGCATACGCAGACAGATACTGCATGGCTGCAGAGTCAGATGCAGTCGCTGCAACAACAATGGTGTATTCCAGCGCGCCCAGCTCTTCGAGCTTGCGCACGACGTTGTTTACGGTAGAAGCTTTCTGACCGATAGCAACGTAAACGCAGGTTACGTTCTTGCCTTTCTGGCTGATGATCGCGTCAATGGCAACAGCGGTTTTACCTGTCTGGCGGTCACCAATAATCAGTTCGCGCTGACCACGGCCGATAGGCACCATGGAGTCGATTGATTTAATACCGGTTTGCAGAGGCTGGGAAACAGACTGGCGCTCAATAACGCCGGGAGCCACTTTCTCGATAATGTCCGTTGCTTTCGCGTTGATCGGACCTTTACCGTCGATGGGCTGACCCAGTGCGTTCACCACGCGGCCACGCAATTCGGGGCCAACGGGTACTTCGAGAATACGACCGGTTGTTTTGACTTGGTCACCTTCGGATACGCCGGTGTAATCACCCAGAATAACGGCCCCCACGGAATCACGCTCGAGGTTCAGAGCAAGACCGTAGACGTTATTGGGAAACTCCAGCATTTCGCCTTGCATCACATCGGAAAGACCGTGGACGCGTGTGATACCGTCGGTTACGGAAACAACCGTACCTTGCGTACGAACATCGGCAGAAGCGCCCAGGCCTTCAATACGGCTTTTGAGCAGTTCGCTGATTTCTGACGGATTGAGTTGCATGTTCAGACTCCTGAAATCCTGTTATGTATGGCGCTTAGTGAGCCGCCAGTGTGTCGCGCAGGCGGCTCAACTGAGCCTGCACGGAAGTATCTAATACCTGATCACCTACTGTTACGCGAACGCCACCGATAAGCGATGGATCAACGGTAACAACCGGCTTCAGTTTAACGCCGAATCTTTTCTCCAGCCCGGCAATCAGTTCCTGCACCTGGGCTTCGGACATCTCGAAAGCACTGGTGATATCTGCCTGTGCAGTTCCATCATTGCGGTTTCTGAGCGCCTCGAACTGCTCGGCGATTTGTGGCAGGAGCAAAAGACGATCGTTTTCGATGAGCAGGTCGACGAAATTGCGCATTGGCTGCGACAAGGACGTTTTGAGCAGGCCCAGAAAAACGTCTTCCTTTGTTTTTCTTTCCAGTTGCGGATCTGACATCGCTTCACGCACATCTTTCAGGCTTGAAAGCTGCGCGAGCTCATTGACGGCATCCGACCATGCAGCAAGACCTGCCGGATCATTTTTCGCAGAGGCAAAAAGCGCCTCGGCGTACGGACGGGCAACGGTTGATAGTTCTGCCATGGTATTTCCGAATTAAAGCTGTGCCTTGAGTTGGTTCAGCAACTCGGCATGCGTCTGAGGATTGACTTCGCGCTTGAGAATCTGCTCTGCGCCTTTGACGGCAAGGGCAGCTACTTCATCACGCAGGCTGTCCCGTACACGCTGCACTTCACGCTCGGCATCCTGTTGGGCCTGAGCGATGATGCGTGAACGTTCAGTTTCGGCTTCTCCGCGGGCAGCATCAACAATTGATGCGGCATGTTTTTCAGCGTCCTGCAAGCGAGCATGTGTTTGCTGCTTGGCATCGGCTTCGATCAGACTGATACGAGCCTGGGACTGAGCGAGATCCGCTTTGCCTTTGTCGGCTGCAGCCAGACCATCGGCAATCTTCTGACGACGTTCTTCAATGGCCTTGATCAGCGGGGGCCACACGAATTTCATCGTGAACCACGCCAGCACAAAAAAAACGAGCGTCTGGAAAAAGAGCGTCGCGTTTAAATTCACGGTCGTTTCCCTTCAATAATGGGCGGTTTCGCCTGGGCGAAATCCTGAAATTTACTTGAACTTTTGTCATTGGCGAACCCTGAATATCAGGGTCCGCTATTCCATCTTGTTCACCACCATCCGAAGATGGCCTTACGTCTTGTTATCAGGCACCAAACGGGCTTGCGAACGCGAACAGCATGGCAATACCAACACCGATCAGGAACGCAGCGTCGATAAGACCAGCCAACAAGAACATTTTAGTTTGCAAAACGTTCATCAGTTCTGGCTGACGAGCGGATGCTTCGAGGTATTTACCGCCCATGATACCGATACCGATACATGCGCCGATAGCGCCCAGGCCGATGATGAAAGCGCAAGCAAGAGCAACGAAAGCTGCTGTGGTCATGACAACTCCTTGTGGTTATGAACCTAAAACAATTTAAAGATGGAAAATTACTGCTTAAAATTTGGCAGACCGATGATTGATTTCCAATCTGCCGACTACGGCATAACAGAATCTGCTATGACGAAACCTTAGTGGCTCTCATGCGCCTGACCAAGATATACCAGGGTCAGCATCATGAAAATAAAGGCCTGAAGCAGGATGATCATGATATGGAAAATAGCCCATATTGATCCGGCCAGTACCTGGCCGATGCCAAGCCCGATATTCATTGCGGAAAAACCAGTCCATGCGCCACCCAGCAGGGCAATCAGCATGAACAACAGTTCACCGGCGAACATATTACCGAACAACCGCATACCGAGAGAAACGGTTTTGGCAGCGTATTCGATGATATTGAGCAACAAATTGAAAGGCGACAACAGGACAGCGGCAAAGCCATGCGCGTGAAACGGCGCAGTGAAAAGATCTTTGACGAAACCGCCGGCGCTCTTGATTTTGATACCGTAGTAAAAAGACAGCAGCAGCACAGCCAGAGACATTCCCATGGGAACGTTCAGGTCGGCAGTAGGAAGAATACGGTGATAATACAGGGGACCATGCGCATTATGGTCACCGGCCAGACCCAGCCAGCCGAAAATGGCGCCAGGCAAATCAACCGGAATGAGGTCAAGCGTGTTCATCAGCGTGACCCACAAAAACACGGTCAGCGCCAATGGCGCGATGTACTTGCGTGATACTTCGTTATGAACAATGCTTTTGGCCTGGTCGTTGACCATATCAACAACCATTTCGACGCCGGCCTGAAAACGACCAGGTACGCCATTGGTCGCACGGCGGGCTGCTAGCCATAGAAGGAATACGACAACCAGACCCGTGGCCAGAGACCAGAACACGGAGTCGTAATTGATGACACTCATATCCAGAATACTGCTTTGTGGATGACCCGTATTGTTCAGGTGCGCCAGGTGATGCTGGACATAAGCTGACTGAGGCGATACTTCGGCAGATGCAGCCATTTAGTACGTACTCCAAATTCGCAGCCGGTTCAGGCTGCATTTTGATTTATCCCATTTATGTCTGACTACCTGAGTTTATTCAACACAAGCAGCAGGACATACCCCTTCAATACAACAACAAGCCCAATCAGCAATGCAGGCCAGACAAGGTAGGCTCCCGCGAACCTGACCACCAGGGCCAGCAATGCCAGCGTGCCGCCAATCTTCAGCGCTTGCGTCCAGAAGAACGTAAGCGCACCGGTGTTAGCCTGACTGTAAATCTTTACAAGCATATGAAGAGCAGCGAACGAGGATGGGATCAGATAAATCAACCCCCCGGCCAGCGCCGATAGCGCTGCATAGCCCCCCGCGACAAGCCAGCTTACCAGTGCCGTTACCAGCAGCAACGCTGCTTGCGCCAGCACCAGATTAACCAGGCCCCTTGCCGCCCTTGCGTTCATTCTGGCCCGCTCTTGTGGAGTCAGGCTCAGTGGACGCGCTTCCTGTGGCGTTGTTTGTGCTTTTTCTGACATTACCGGCGCAGCCTTTCCTACTGCGGTGTGTTGGTTATTGGCAACGGGTGTATCTTTGGATACCCCGGACTGCAAAACCGACCTTTCCGGCAAATGCTTCGTACGATCTGGCCCGATGGCTTTCGCTGGATGATTCATGCCGTTGGATGATTCATAAGTAAAGCCCCCGCGCCGTTCATAACGGTTTTTAGCATTCAGTTAAGCCATAGAAGTATATCGTATATTTCAAGTCATAGGCAAGACGCGGGGACGTTTTCTTACATATTATTGAAGGCAGGTGTACGCTTGCCAACGAAGGCATCCATCCCCTCTTTCTGGTCCTTTGTCGCAAACGTTGCGTGAAATACACGGCGTTCAAACAACAATCCCTGCTCAAGTGTTGTTTCCAGCGCCACATTGACGCATTCCTTGGCCATCATGAGCGCGGTTTGCGACATGCCGGCCATACCCTGTGCGATCTTGATCACTTCGTCGAGAAAATTCTCGACCGGCAGCACACGGGCAACCAGCCCGGCGCTTTCGGCCTCCTTGGCGTCCATCATGCGGCCGGTAAGCACCAGATCCATGGCTTTGGCCTTGCCCACTGCGCGAGTCAGCCGTTGCGTGCCGCCCAGGCCGGGAATCGTACCCAGCTTGATTTCGGGCTGACCGAAGCGGGCGCTTTCGGCCGCATAGATAGTGTCGCACATCATGGCCAGCTCGCAACCACCACCCAGCGCATAACCGGAGACCGCCGCAATGACCGGCTTGCGAATGACATTCTTCATGGTCTCCCAGTCGCCGCCAATGTAATTGCTCTTGTACACATCCATATAATCCCAGTCTTTCATCGCCGAAATATCGGCGCCGGCAGCAAATGCCTTGTCGGAGCCGGTCAAAACAATGACATTGACACTGCTGTCTGCCTGCATGGCCAGCAGGGCCTGGCTGAGCACCTGCATCAGCTCATTGCTAAGCGCATTCAGGACCTTGGGACGATTGATGGTAATGACGCCGACAGCGCCTTCGACACGTGATACGACAAATTCTTCTGACATGCTTCGGTCTCCCTGTGAGTATTCGGATATTCACTGAAATTGTGTCGAATATTGTAGCCATTGAATGGTCAAAAAACGACAAACCTTAGGTTTTTGCTATAGTTACTTACTTAACCTTCCAATTTTACAGAACCAGCATGCCTTCCGTTTCCTATCAGATCACGCCCGCCGACCCCGCCGCTCATTATTTTGATGTTCAGGTCACCATTGACAAACCCGACCGTCGCGGCCAGGTTGTGTCGCTGCCGGCATGGATTCCCGGCAGCTATCTGATACGGGATTTTTCCCGGCATATTCACAGCCTGACGGCAAAGACCGGCAGATCCGCGCTGGCCATCCGAAAACTGGATAATCACACGTGGCAAGTGGCGCCCTGCTCCCGACGCCTGACGCTCAGTTATCGGGTGTACGCCTGGGATCTGTCGGTGCGCTGCGCCCATCTGGATCAGACCCACGGTTTTTTCAATGGCACCAGCGTTTTTCTGAAAGTGCATGGCCGCGAAAAGCAACCATGCCAGGTGACGATTGAACCGGGCAGCAGCACCCGCCACTGGCGCGTTTATACCAGCCTGCAACCGGCACGCCGGGGCCGACAGACAACCCTGCCCCACCGGTTTGGTGTCTATCAGGCGCCCGATTACGATGCCCTGGTGGACCATCCGGTCGAGATGGGCACCCCGCACGTGGAAACGTTCACCGTATGCGGAGCCAAACATGAAATGGTGTTTACCGGCGTTTTGCCCAACGTCGACTTCAAGCGCATTGCACGCGATACCGCGAAAATCTGCGAAACCCAGATCCGTTTTTTTGAGCCGCGCAGCCAGCGCGCACCATTTCTGGACAGCGCCGATCGCTATGTGTTCATGACTTACGTAACCGGAAAGGATTATGGCGGCCTGGAGCATCGCGCCTCTACTGCGCTGGTGGCCTCCCGCCAGGATCTGCCCGTGATCGGCAATGATGAACGCAGCGAAGGCTATACTGGCTTTCTCGGACTGGTCAGCCACGAGTATTTTCATACCTGGAATGTCAAGCGCATCAAGCCGCAGGCCTTTGTTCCCTATGACCTGTCCCAGCCCAATCTGACCAGCCTGCTATGGGTTTTCGAAGGATTCACCTCATACTACGATGACCTGATGCTGCTGCGCGCCGGTGTTGTGGATGAAAACAACTATCTGCAACTGCTGAGCAAGACCATTACCGGCGTGCATCGGGCGCCGGGGCGCTTGAAGCAGAGCGTAGCCGACAGCTCCTTTGACGCATGGAACCGCTATTATCGCCAGGACGAGAGTTCCATCAACAATATCGTCAGCTACTACACAAAGGGCTCCCTGGTTGCGCTGGCGCTGGATCTGAGCATTCGCAACGCCACCGGCAACCGCAAGTCGCTGGACGATGTCATGCGATTGCTGTGGGATCGTTATGGCCGCCGTTTTTACCAGTCACGCCAGCGCGGCTTGCAGGAGCATGAATTTGCAGGCCTGCTGCGGCAGGCGACGGGTGTGGATTTGCAGGCATTCATTGACGCAGCCACCGAACAAACAAACGATTTACCGCTGGCCGCGCTGCTGGAAAAACAAGGCATCAGCCTGTCCTGGCAGAACGAGCGCCGCGCGCCAGGCATCGGCGCCACCCTGCGGGTCACAGCGACCGGCGAGGCGGGCCTGGCGCAGGTCATTGAAGGCGGGGCAGCGCATGCGGCAGGCCTGTCGGCTGGCGATATTCTGCTGGCCATGGACGGCTTGCGCATTGAAGCGGCAAACTGGGACAAGCTGCTGGACCGTTACCAGCCGGGGCAGCAAGTGCTTATTCATTATTTCAGACGTGATGAACTACGCAGCACGCAACTGACATTGCAGGCGCCAGCTAATGACAAGTGCAATTTAACCAGGCAAACACCCGGCCAGGGCAGCAATTAACGATCGCGTGTTGCGCATACGGGGCATGCGGGATTGCGCTCCAGCAGCAGCGTTTGCCATTGCATGGATAGCGCATCGAGCATCATGAGTCGACCGCGCAGGTTCTCGCCCGCATCCAGCAACGTTTTGATGGTTTCTGCCGCCTCTACGCTGCCAATGATGCCAACCAGCGGCGCAAAGACCCCCATGGTGGCACAGTTGTCCGTCGGCAAATTGTCAGACGGAGGAAATGCGCAGGCATAACAGGGCGAGTCTGCGTGGCGTGTATCAAACACCGTTACCTGGCCGGCAAACCGGATGGCCGCGCCCGACACAAAGGGCTTGGACTGCGCAACACACACCTCATTGATGGCCTGGCGCGTACGGAAATTATCGGTGCAATCCACGATAATATCGACCCCGGCAAGCAGTTGCCCCAGGCGATCGGTATCGACCCGCTCAATGACCGTGTCCACCACGCACTCGGGATTGATCTGGCCAATGGCCGCAAGCGCTGATTCTGCCTTGCTCTGGCCGATACGCGCAGTGGTATGGATGATCTGGCGCTGCAAATTGGACAACTCGACCTGATCGTCATCTACCAGCACCAGCCGGCCCACGCCGGCCGAGGCCAGATACGCTGCCACTGGCGAGCCCAGGCCACCGAGCCCGAGGATCAGCACAGAACTGGCAAGCAGCTTTTCCTGCCCTTCGATGCCGATGGCCTCAAGCATCAGATGTCGCGCATAACGCAGCAGCTGGTTATCATCCATTGGCTATTTTCCTGCAGGCTGCGCGGGTGCCGCTGGCTTGACTGCGTCGGCCGGAGCCTTGCGATCAGCCGGCGGTGGCGCAGAAGGCGCGGCCTTATCAGACTGATCTGTATCAGCAGGCTCGCGCTTGCCCGGTTCGCTGCCAACCGACTTGTCGCCCTGATCCTGCCCTGGTTTGCCGGCGCCGTCAGAAGCCGCATCAATGGACTTTTTCTCTGCCTGTTTTTCCTTCTCGCTCAGTTGCTTCGGGGCAACCGGCGCACCGCCTTTGACCGGTTTTCCCAGCAGTTTGTTCACCGCCTGCGCCAATTGAAAATCGTCTGCCGAGCCGAACTCAAAGACCTGCTGGTCCTCTGCCTTTTCATCCGGCTTGATTGCGGTGGTGCCCTTGACCTCACCGTTTTCACCAGCCTGATCGTTACGCAGATGCTCGGCCAGATCGGCCTCGCGCGGGAAGCTGAACAGATCGCCTTTTTCGGTGTCTGTCACCACGAGATCCGGAACTATGCCGGTGGCCTGGATGGAGCGACCGGAGGGGGTGAAATAACGCGCCGTCGTCAGTTTGAGCGCGGTGTTGTCATCCAGCGGCATGACCACCTGGACCGAACCCTTGCCGAAACTGCGGTTTCCCATTACCGTGGCCCGCTTGTGGTCCTGTAACGCGCCGGCGACAATTTCTGCGGCTGATGCCGAGCCGACATTGATCAATACCACCATGGGAACCGTTTTAGTCCAGGCGGGCAGATCTTTCAGATAATCACTTGAATTGTGAACATAATCCCGTGCATCGGCCTTGAACACATGCGAATCCTGATCGTCACGAGACTTGGTGGACACCACATTGATACCGGACTTAAGAAACGCCGCCGACACCCCGATGGCGCCGGTCAACAACCCGCCCGGATCGTTGCGCAGGTCAAGCACCAGACCTTTGGGCTTACCCTTGGCGTCCAGCTGTTTCAAGTGCGTCGCCAGGTCGGGGCCGGTACGTTCCTGGAACTGCGATACACGCACATAGGCGATAGCATCAGGCAGCATTTTGCTGCGCACGCTTTGCACCTTGATCACAGCGCGCACCAGATCGAAGTCCAGCTGTTTGCCGGTGGATGGGCGGCTGACCGACAGCTTGATCGACGAGCCCACGTCTCCCCTGAGATTTTTCACCACATCGTTCAGTGGCTTGCCTTCCATGCTTTCGCCATTGATGCCGGTAATGATGTCGCCTGGCATAATGCCGGCCTTGGCTGCTGGCGTATCTTCAATGGGTGAAATAATTTTCACAAAGCCTTTTTCAGGACCGATTTCAATGCCCAGGCCACCGAACTCGCCATCGGTGGACACCCGCATCTCTTCATACTCAAGTTCATCCAGATAGGCCGAATGCGGGTCCAGGTCCTGAACCATGCCCTTGATCGCGGACTCGATCAATTTCTGGTCCTCTATCGGCTCTACGTAACTGTTTTTGATCGCAGCATACACGCGCGCGAAACGCTGCAATTCGGCAAATGGCAACGACTCTTCGGCAGGCAGCGGGGCGTGAGTCTCGGGCGCGGGTATCTGCCGCACCGGATTGACCGGCTTCTGCTGAGACAGGGCCACCGGCGAATAGGCGATGCCAGCCTGAATCAGCCCGATGATAATTACATATGATAACTGGCGCACTGCAAACAATTTCATAGAGTCTTCCGGATAAATGCGCGGCACCGTTACCGGGCCAGCCAGCTCATGGGATCTACCGGAGTAGACCCTTGTCTGATTTCAAAATAGAGGCCAGGGTCAACCTGCCCCCCCGTAGCGCCGACACGGGCAATGGTCTCGCCAATGCGCACACGGTCGCCCACCCTCTTGCTCAGGCTCTGATTGTAACCATACACACTCAGATACCCATTTTGGTGATCCACAATAATGAGGTTACCAAATCCCTGAATCCATGACGCATAAACCACGCTGCCGCTGCCCACCGCCTTGACCGGCGTGCCGTTGCCCGCCCGAATCAGAATGCCGCGCCAGACATCGCCCGTATCTGGACGCGGCGTGCCAAAGCGACCCTGCACACTGCCACGTACAGGCCAGGGCGCACCACGCTGCAAGCCGGCATTGCCAGACGAGGCTTCTGCTGCGGCCTTACGCTCATCTTCACGCGCTTTCTGGGCCAGCCGCACCTGCTCTTCAGCCTTCAGGCGCGCCAGCCGGGCCTTCTCGCGATCGATTTCCAGATTTTCCCGCTGTATCCGCGCCAGCGCCAACTGCTCCTGCGCCGCTGCCGCAGAACGACTGGCTGTGTTCAGGTCGGACGAAGGCGGTACGCCAGCGCCGGCAGATGGCGCGTTTTCGCGGGCGCGCCGCAGTGCCTCGGCCTGCTCTTCGGCCGTCATATAGGCGCGCTGTTCTGCTTCCCTGGCTGCCTGAGCCTGACGCGCCGCCTGTTCGGCACGCCTTGCCGCAAGCGCCGCCTGCTGGGCAGCTTCACGAGCCGCCTGTTCACGGGCCTGTTGCAGCGCCTTGCGTCGCGCGGCCTCGCGGGCCTCGCGCTCAATCGCGGCACGACGAATGGCCTCACGCTGCTTGACAATACTGCTCTGAATATCGTCGATAAGCGCATTCAGGCGCTTGTCGTCCCGCACCAGCTTGCCTGCCTGCGATCGCCGCGCTTTCAGATCTTCTTCAACCCGGGCCAGCACCGCCGCGTGCTTTTGTTTTTCCTGCTCCAGATCAGCCTTGCTTTTTTCTGCGTCATCAGCCAATTTCTGCAACGTTTTCCGGTGATCCGCCACCTTCTTTTTGACCGCATCAAGACGGGCAATTTCGGTGTTGAGCGCTTCAACAGCCTGGGTTCTGGCCTTGGCCACATAACTGAGGTAGGTCAGGTCACGGCCGATTTTCTGCGCATCATCTCCGGAGAGCAACGCGGCCCATGGCGAAACACCGTGGGTGTACTGTGACTTAAGCTGCTCTGCCAGTTCCTGGCGGCGCTGCTCCATGAGCGCCTGCTGCCCTGCCTGCTCCTGACGCAAGTCGTCCAGCTCCCTCTCGGTCTTGTCCCGCTGGCTGTCCAGATCATCAAGCCTGGCATTGAGCCGGGAAATTTCGCTCTCGGACTGGCGCAGCGATTCGGTGACATCCTTGCGATCGCTTTCGGACTCATCGATCCGCTTTTGCACTTGCGCGATTTTTTCCTGAAGGTCCCGGCGCAACTGCTCGGCATTCTGTTGCTGTTTGGTAAGCGAAGAAATGGACTGCGCCCCCGCCGGCTCGCCGGCGATCAGCGCCAGACAGGCAAGCGTTGCGCTGCCAAGCAAACGCAATGACGGCAAGGGACCGGGCCCACTCATGATGTCTTCCCTATGACCGGCATGCAGACCGAAGACGCAGCTTGCGCGAAACCCGGATCACGTCAGTCCTTTTTGGCCTTTCCCTGGGCCGCAACAGCCGCCATGGCCGCAGCGATGGCTTCCTGATCGCCCAGATAGTAGTGCTTAATGGGCTTGAGGTTTTCATCCAGTTCATAGACCAGCGGCTGGCCGGTAGGGATATTCAGATTGACGATATCGTCCTCAGAGACCTGATCCAGGTGCTTGATCAATGCCCGCAAGCTGTTGCCGTGGGCTGAAATAAGCACATTGCGACCGGCCTTGATCGCCGGCGCAATGGAGTCATTCCATAAAGGCAGCACCCGCTCGACGGTATCTTGCAGGCATTCGGTTGCCGGCAGATCGGCAGGCGCGATGCGACTATAGCGTGCATCAAAGCGCGGATGACGTTCGTCATCGCCGTCCAGCGGTTCCGGCGCAATGGCATAGGCCCGGCGCCATACCAGCACCTGCTCATCACCATATTTCTGCGCTGTTTCCGCCTTATTCAAGCCCTGCAACGCACCATAGTGCCGCTCATTCAGGCGCCAGCTGGGATGCACTGGCGTGTACATGGCATCCATGGCATCCAGAGCGATCCAGAGGGTTCTAATTGCGCGTTTTAACACAGATGTGAATGCCAGATCGAAGGTGTAGCCTTCTTTTTTGAGCAGTTCGCCGGCTTCCCAGGCTTGCTGGCGGCCGGTTTCAGTCAGATCGACGTCTTTCCAGCCGGTAAACCGGTTTTCAAGATTCCACTGGCTTTCGCCATGGCGCATTAACACTAGCTTATACATTTATTGATTCCCGCAAGACAAACTGAAAACTGTACCGGGTTGAAAATCGGCCCGCCGCGTGCCTGCGGCCCGGGTCAACCATTAATTTTCCTCTATTTTACAGAAGTCTTATCGCGAATAGGCGAGCTATTTTATAATCAGTAAATTCAGCGTTTGAAAAACGCATTTTCAGGATTCATTGTGGATTTTCTTTTTTATCAGAACTCGATTTACTTTCTCATTTTTCTGCTGGTCTCTGGCGCACTGCTGGCATTCCCCTTGCTGCGTAAACAGGGCAAGGGCAATACCGGGCTGAACGTCAAAGAGGCGGTCAACCTGGTCAACCGTGAAAATGCAGTATTTGTCGATCTGCGCCCCGCCGATAGCTATCGTAGCGGCTCCATTCCTTCTGCGCGCAATCTGCCGGCAGCCGACTTTGATCAGAAGGCCGGCACCCTGCCGCGCAACAAACCACTGATCCTGGTATGCGACAATGGGCGTGAATCGGCCAAAATGGCAGATGCGCTGCGCAGCAAGAACACCGAAAACGTGTACACGCTGGCCGGCGGCATGGGAGCCTGGAAGGCTGACGGCATGCCCGTCAAGCAACACAGCTGATGCCATAGCCCCCGCCGCCACGGCGGCGCAGCACCGTATCTATTGCTACACACAGAACAGAAAAGGCTCATGATGAAAAAAGTGACCATGTATTACAAGCAGACCTGCCCCTACTGCGTGCGCGCAGAAAAGTTACTGCGTGAACGCGGGGTGAACGATCTGGAGAAAATCAGCATTGACACCAACCGGGAGCAGCGGGCTGCTATGATTGAACGATCCGGCGGGCGCACAACCGTGCCGCAAATCTTCATCGATCAGGCGCATATCGGCGGCTGTGACGATCTGATGGCCCTTGACCGCGACGGAAAACTGGTTACCATGCTGGGTGCATAACCCGCTTATTTTTGAAATTTACATAATTTAGGAAGTTATATGGCTGACGAAAACAACGCTGCATCGAACAACGACGCGACAGGAACAGATCCGGTATTCGCGATGCAACGCGTCTATCTCAAAGACCTTTCCCTGGAAATGCCCAACGCACCGCAAATTTTCCTGGAACAGGAAACACCAAACGTTGAAGTATCTCTGAACGTCGGTGGCGAGCGCCTGGCCGAGACCGTTTTCGAAGCGACAGTGACAGTGACAATCACTACCAAGATTGGCGACAAGACACTGTATCTGGTCGAAGGTACGCAAGCAGGTATTTTTGAAATTGCCAATGTACCTGAAGAACAGTTCGAGCCGCTCATCGGCATTGTCTGCCCGACCATGCTGTTTCCTTACCTGCGCGCCAACGTAGCCGATGCCATCAACCGCACCTCGCTGCCTCCGCTGCATCTGGCCGAAGTGAACTTCCAGGCATTGTACGAACAACGCGTACAGGAAGCGCAAAGCCAGGCTGGCGGCAATGGCGCGCCAGACAGTGGTTCAGGCATCTACGTGCCTCCCGGTACAACACGTCAATAAACGCTCATGACGCCTGCGCCCTCGCCGTTGTCTTTGCGCGTGCTCGTTCTTGGAGCAGGCAGTTGGGGCACAGCACTGGCGCATGCCGCATGCAATAATGCCCAGACCATGGTCTGGGCGCGTGACCCGGAAACGGCACGACACATCAACCAGCAGCATCGCAATCCGCGGTATCTGCAGGACATTCCCCTGCCGCCCGGCCTGCTTGCCAGCGACAATCTGGACCAGGCGTTTGCGTTTCTGCAAGAGGCGTCAACGTCCCTGATCATCCTGGGCACACCTGTCGCAGCCATTGCCCACACCTGTACTATTTTGCGCGAGCGCCTGCCTACTGCCGGCCTGCACACAACGCCTGTGCTGTGGACCTGCAAGGGATTCGAACAGCAAACGGCGCGCCTGCCTCACGAAGTGGTACAGGCCATTCTTGACGATATCGTCCCATATACCGGCGTGCTGTCCGGCCCCTCGTTTGCGCGTGAAGTGGCGCAGGGTCTGCCGGTTGCACTCACTGTAGCCAGCCGCCATGAGTGCGTCAGGGCACGCGCCACAGAAGCCCTGCATGCGGGTAATACCCGCATTTACCGAAGCCAGGACGTGGTCGGCGTTGAAGTGGGCGGCGCCATGAAAAACGTTATTGCGATTGCCTGCGGCATTGCCGATGGCCTGGCACTGGGCATGAATGCACGTGCGGCACTGATTACCCGTGGATTGGCTGAAATGAGTCGCCTGGGCCTGGCGCTGGGTGGCGAGGCCGCCACCTTCAGCGGGCTGACCGGATTGGGCGATCTCGTCCTGACGGCAACCGGAAACTTGTCGCGTAACCGTCAGGTGGGTGTCGCGCTGGGCCAGGGTCAGGACCTGGAGGCGATCCTGTCTTCAGGCATGACCGCTGAAGGCGTTCGCTGCGCCCGGGCCGCCCTGACCCGCGCACGCGGGCTGAATATTGATATGCCTATTACGGAAGCCGTCTGCGCGGTGCTGTTCGACAAAGTATCTCCGCTACAGGCCGTATCCCGATTGCTGTCGCGCGAATCGCGCAGCGAATAGCGCAGTAGCTACAGCGCCGCAGATCGGCGACGCTATGATCACATTTGCCATCAGGTTGCCTCGCGAGGTGCTCGCATGCCTAACGTACGGCCCGCTTGATGGCGCTGACCGGCACCAGGGTCTCGCCTGCTGCATTTTGTCTTACCGGCTTGCACCAGGCGTGCCCATACGCCACCTCTAATGACAAGCGCAATAAGCCATCTTCGGCGCGCCCGGCCTCCAGGGCCTCGCGAAAACGCCGGTACCACGCCCGCCCCTTGAGTCCGTCCCCACGCGCTTCGCTGGGATTCCCACCCAGCCCGCGCACATCCTTGAGCAGCGCATCCACCGTGCGATAGGTCAGCGTAATCACTTCCTGATCCATGACCGGATCCATAAAACCATTTTCCAGCAGGATGTCGCCGAAATCATGCATATCGACAAATTGCATGGTCTGGGTCCGGATACCCGCTGCAGCCACGGCACTGCGCACTTCGCGAAAGGTGCCAGGACCAAGACAGGAAAACATGGCCAGACCGCTATTGCTCAGGACCCGACGCCATTCACGGATGACATCATGCGGTTGCTGATGCCAATGCAGCGCCAGATTGGACCAGACCATATCGACCGATTCGGCAGCCATCGGCATGGCCGCCATATCGGCCAGCGCGAAGGAAAAACCTTGCCTGCCCTTGAGTTTTTGTACGATAGACTTCAGACCTTTGGGCACATACTGGCTCTGGCAATGTTCAATAAAGGGCGCACAATGATCCACACCGATGATTGACGCCTGCGGGTAGCGCGCCGCCAGCAGATAAAGCGCATTGCCGGGGCCGCAACCGGCATCCACGATCCGCTCGGGCGCCACTTTGATATAGCCCAGGCGGTCGATCATGCGCGTGGCGATTTCATCATAGAAAAAGCGCGCGTCTTCCAGCCTACCACGGCGGGCAAACTGCTGACGAACATGCGTCATGTTGATGGGCAGCCGGGAAGCCGAATGAATTAGCTGGGACATTGGTATCACAAACCCGATTGATGCCAGAACTGCAATCTGGCAGATTATGCAATCTGCCATTGTAATGAAGGTGACCAGTCATGATTGCGGTCGGGCCGTTTTTCCCACGATTTTCCCATCTGCGTGCGCGCCTGTCCGCTGCCATCGGGGCCGCGTGTGCCCTGTGCAATGGCCCGGCACCAGCCGGGCGACTCTGCTTCGGGTGCACGCGCGATGTGCGGCGCTCCATGCGTTATCACCCGTGGCGCTGCGCCCGCTGCGCACTGGCGCTGCCGGCGCCGGGCCCATGCCCGGACTGCGCCGACCAGACGCCATCACTGGAAAAAGTCATTGCCGCCTTTGACTATATTTATCCGGCAGACAGCCTGATTCTGCGCTATAAAAACGCCCGTCAGTTTCAGCTGGCCGCCGCTTTTGCGGCGCTGGCCGTTGATGCCATACAACTGGAAAGTCCGGGCGGCTGCCCACCCTGGCCTGCCGAGACCCCACTTATCCCGATTCCTGGCAGCCAACGCTCGCTGCGAAGGCGTGGCTTTAATCCGGCCGGCGAGTTCGCCAGCCGACTGGGCCGGTTGTTAAGCATGCCCGTGCTGCATTCACTGCTATACCGGGAACCCGACCATCTGAAGCAAAGTACGCTGAACCGCCGACAACGGCGCGCCAATACCGCGCATCTGTATTATTGCGCTCGAAATATCCGTTTGCCGTACGCGGTTCTGGTGGACGACGTGCTGACCACGGGCAGCACACTCAATACCGCGGCCAGGGCACTGAAAGCAGCTGGCGCAAAGCGGGTATCTGCCGTGGTTATCGCCAGAACGCCCTGCGTCGCCCGCGACGATCCCGAAACTATCAGTTTGCCCGATAGCCTGTCAGCGCACGACCGATCAGACCACAACTGATTGCCACGCGGCGCAGTGCACGCATCCATCGTGCTAGATGGTACCCGCCTGACCAGTTCAAGCAAAGCGGGCGCTGATCTCGCATTTGTCGAATTGGGGTTTTCCATTAATTTCTCAATAATTAGGAATACATTATTTGATTATTGAGAAATTGACGTTATTCTGCCTTTCTCTTCTTCTTTTCCAGCAACAAGGTCATGCTTTCTCAATCGGACAAAGGCGGCGCCGATCGCGCGCTTTATATTCTGTCGGTTTTCGCCAAAATCGAACGGCCGGTCACCGTGGCTGAGCTCATCACGCTTACTGGCTTGCCACAGAGCACGCTTTACCGGCAACTGACGCTGCTGAAAAAGTGGGGGTTTGTTTTCGAATCACAGGGCCAATACATGCCCGGCCCCGGATGCCTGCCGCTGGCGTGGGGATTTAGTCAGTCGTCTTTTCTTTTGCAGCATGCACGCCGGGATATGCTGACCCTGTCCACCCAGACCGGTGAGTCGGTCGGCATACTGGTTGCACTGGATGCGATGGCGGTGTGCCTGGATATGGTTGAAAGCACCAATTCCCTGCGCTGTTCGTTCGTCAAGGGACGCTCGCTGCCATTGGTCCGCGGAGCATCAGCCAAATCCCTGCTGGCCTTTCTGCCTGCAGCCAAACAGCAGGCAATTGTGCAGGAAGCCGTACAGCAGAATTTGCTGACCGGCACGCAGGCTGAGCAATTGGCGGCAGATTTGCGCCAGATTCAGCTGCAAGGTTTTGCGGTATCCGAAGGCGAAGTAGACGACGGGGTCTGGGGTGTCAGCGCGCCGCTCTTTCAGCACAAACGGATCGCACTTGGATCCATTACGCTGATGGCGCCCACTGCCCGGGCCCTGCCACGAAGTCAGCAACTGATTGATGCAACCGTAAAGGCTGCAGCCAATATTTCAACCACGCTTAAAGCGCTCGTGGTTTAACTCACGTGAAGGAACTTCCATGAAGACATTTTTTCTTAGTGGTCTGCTGGCTCTTGGCCTGGCAGTCCCCACCCTCTCTGTTGCTGCCGATGCGCCATTGCGCGTGGTCACCGACGCCACCTTTCCTCCCATGGAATTTTTCCAGGACGGCAAGCCTACCGGTTTTGATATCGAGCTGATTCAAGCACTGGGCAAGGAAATGAACCGTCCGATAGAATTGACCAACATTGACTTCAAGGGCCTGATTCCCGCGATTGTGTCCGGTCGTGCCGATGCAGCCATTTCAGGCATCTACATTACGCCCGAGCGTAAGAATGTTGTGGACTTTACCGATTCGTACTACGCCGGCGGCCTGGTCGTACTGACCAAGAAAGACAACAATATCAAAGCCCTTAAGGATCTGGATGGAAAAAAAGTCTCGGTCCAGGTAGGCACCAAATCAGTCAACTATCTGACCGAGCATTTCCCTAAAGTCCAGCGCGTCGAAGTGGAAAAAAATGAGGAAATGTTCAACCTGGTCAAGATCGGCCGCGCCGATGCGGCAGTGACCGGCAGGCCTGCTGCCAAACTCTACGCTCAGCACAATCCGGACTTTATCGTGCTGGACGAACAGATCACCACCGAAGAATACGGTATTGCCGTGAGCAAATCACAATCGCAAGGGCGTGATGCGCTGAATGCAGCGTTAAAGAAAATCCGTGACAACGGTACCTATCAAAAAATCGTGGATAAATGGTTTGAGGCCAAATCATGAATCTGGATTTCTCTCCTGTCCTCTCCGGCTGGGAACCGCTGCTGCGCGGGACCCTGGTGACCATCGAGGTCACTGCCGGCGCATTGCTGCTCTCGTGCATCGTCGGTCTGCTCATCGGTATCGGGCGCCTGAATCCCGAGCGCAGATTTATCTATATGCTGTGCAGTACTTATCTGACAATTTTCCGCGGCACGCCCCTGCTGGTGCAGCTATTTATCTGGTTCTTCGGGCTGCCGCAATTTGGCATTCTTTTGCCGGCCTACCTGTGCGGCGTACTGGGGCTGGGCATGTATTCGGCCTCGTATGTCTCCGAAGTGGTTCGCGGCTCCATTCAATCGGTGGACAAGGGCCAGGGCGAAGCGGCCAGGTCACTGGGCATGTCCGCGCGCCAGGCCATGCGCAAAATCATTCTGCCGCAGGCGCTGGTACGCATGATCCCGCCATTGGGCAACGAATTTATCGCGCTTATCAAAAATTCTGCACTGGTGTCTTTGCTGACGATTCACGATGTGATGCATGAAGGCCAGAAAATTATCAGCGTGTCATATCGTTCGCTCGAAACGTATCTGGTCATTGCCCTCATTTATCTGGTGCTGACCGCCACCGCAATGTTCATCTTGCGCAAAGTAGAAAACTCACTCAAAGCCGGAGGAATGGTTCAATGACGCCATCCATGATTCATCTTGATCGCGTTGAAAAATTCTACGGCGATCACCAAGTGCTCAAGGGCGTAAGCCTGGATATCGCACGGTCCTCTGTCGTGGTCCTGATCGGGCCCAGTGGCTCAGGCAAAAGCACCCTGTTGCGCTGCTGCAATGGCCTGGAGACGGCGCAAAAAGGCAATATCACGATCAACGGTCAAGCGCTGCTCAAGGACGGCAAACTGATTGCCGAAAAAGACCTGAATGCATTGCGCATGAACGTTGGCATGGTGTTCCAGTCGTTCAATCTGTTTCCCCATCTGTCGGTACTGGACAATGTCACGATTGCACCCAAGACGCTGAAAAACACCACCGATGCCGATGCGCGAAAACTCGCATTGTCGTTACTGGAAAAAGTCGGCTTAAAGGAAAAAGCCCAGGCAATGCCGGCCAGCCTGTCTGGTGGCCAGAAGCAGCGCGTGGCCATCGCCCGGGCGCTGGCCATGGAACCGGAGGTCATGTTATTTGACGAACCCACCTCGGCACTGGATCCCGAACTGGTAGGCGAGGTGCTGCAGGTCATGAAAATGCTGGCCAGCGAGGGCATGACCATGCTGGTCGTTACCCACGAAATGGGCTTTGCCCGTGATGTAGCCGACAAGGTGGTGGTCATGGATCACGGCGTGATTCTTGAAGAAGATATCCCCTCTGTCATCTTTACGCAGCCGGCGCATGAACGTACCCGTTCATTTCTGCAGGCCGTCCTGAACGCTTGAATTTCACTTATCATAATGACAAAAGCAATATTTTCCTGGCACGGCAGAGTAGATGCTGCAGAACGTGGCGATACCTGCCGGCTTCACCAGATTGCCCGGCCACTGGGCGATAGCCTTCCCGACACCCTGAACGGGCAAGCCGTTGTTCTGGGGTTTTGCTGCGACGAAGGCGTCAATCGCAACCATGGCCGCATGGGCGCACGCCAGGCGCCGGATCATGTGCGTCGGGCGCTTGCGGGCCTGCCAGCCCATAAACTACAACGCCTTTACGATGCAGGCGATATTTGCTGCGACGATAATAATCTGGAACTGGCGCAAAGCCAGTTGGCAAAAAGGATCGGCACGCTGCTGAACACCTCTTCACGCCTGGCCGTCATCGGCGGTGGCCATGAAATTGCCTACGGCAGTTACCTGGGGCTGGACCAGCACCTGCAGGCAACGGCGCAGCCGGGAACCGTGCTGGTACTTAATCTGGATGCGCATTTTGATTTACGCACCAGCCGGCCCGGCAGCTCGGGCACCCCGTTCGACCAGGTATTGGAACATGCGGCGCAACACGGTCGCTCTGTTCGTTATTGCTGCCTGGGCGTCTCGCTCCTGTCCAATACGCCTGCCCTGTTTGAACGGGCACGGGAACTGGATGTTGCCTATCTGGAAGACACGCAGATGCAGGAAAGCCAGTTGCCTCAGATCCGGCAGTTTGTGGCTGCGCAATTGCAGGGGGTATCTCATCTTTATCTGACCATTGATATGGACGTGCTGCCCGCCTGGCAGGCGCCCGGCGTATCTGCGCCAGCCGCTTACGGCGTCAGCCTGACAGTCATCGAAGCCATTTTGGGTATGGTCAAGGAGTCGGGCAAGCTACGACTACTGGATATCGCGGAGGTCAACCCGGAATATGACCATGACGGGCTGACGGCAAAAACCGCTGCAAGGCTGATCTGGCGGTATCTGCAACCGGCATGATGCAAAACATCAAGGCGCTGTGGGCCGCAACGCGCCTGCCGCGCCTTAGCGCCCGGCTAACTGCCGAAACTATTGCTTTTTCCTGCCAGCGTTCAGGCCACACCGGCGTTAGCTGCCCGACACAAACCCCAATTGCCGCCATGCTTCGTAACTGACAATAGCCACGGCGTTGGACAGATTCAGGCTCCGGTTATTAGGCAACATCGGGATTCTCAGGCGTTCGCTGTCGGCAAAGGTAGCCATAACCTCGGGAGCAAGCCCGGTGGTTTCGGCGCCAAAAAGCAGCACATCCCCATCCTGAAATGCGGCATCGGCATAGGTTCGCGTGCCTTTGGTTGTGATGGCAAAAATCCGCTGACCTGGCACGCTGGCCACAAACGCGGCGTAGTCCGGATGAATCGTCACCTTGGCAAGATCATGATAATCCAGCCCGGCACGGCGCATTTTGGCATCATCAATGCGAAACCCCATGGGTTCAATCAAATGCAGCCAGCAACCGTTATTGGCGATCAGCCGGATAATATTACCGGTATTGGGTGCGATTTTAGGTTCGAACAGGGCGATATGAAGCATGGGCAGCGTAAGGAGAAGGGAACATATGACAGGCGCAACAGGCGCGCCCTATTTTTTCCAGAATCCGGGAGTAAAGAGCACCAGCACGGTAAAGAACTCCAGGCGGCCTATCAGCATGGCAAAGGTACAAATCCACATCTGAAAGTTGCTCAGTCCCGAGTAATTACTCATGGGACCAACATCGCCAAGACCCGGCCCAATATTGGACAGGCTGGCGAAAACCGCAGATGACGCCGTGGTAAAGTCCAGGCCGGATATGACCATCACACCAGTGAGCGCCACATTCATGATGACAAACAGAATCACAAATGCCATGATGGAAGAAATAATTGGCGGCGGCACGATCCGTCTGCCCAACTTGACCGGACAAACGGCATGCGGATGCAGCAACTTGCGCAACTCTGCCCGAATCTGCTTCACAATCAGAACAACCCGGATCAACTTGATACCGCCGCCGGTTGAACCGGCAGAAGAGGCAAAACTGCCCAGCAGCAACATCATGACCGGCAACAGGACCGGCCAGTGCAAATAATCGGTATTTGCAAAACCCGTAGTGGTCGCCAGCGAAATGGTATTGAACATCCCGAAACGCAAGGCCTGGGTCAGGGTAGGATACACACCGTCAAAATACAGCCAGGCGCTGACTCCCAAACCGGCAAGCAAGAGAATTGCCAAAAATATTTTTGTTTCCGGGCAGGTTGCATAGTAGCGCAGGTTGCGGAATCTCAACACATTGTAGTGCGTGGCAAAGTTAATGCCTGCAAACAACATGAACACGCAGGCAACCGTATCGACCAAGGGGGAATCATAATGCTGAAAGCCTTCATCGTAAATCGAAAATCCACCGAGCGCCATGGTCGAGGCCGCATGGCACCACGCATCGAACCAGGACAAACCAGCCAGACGATAGCAAATAACGCAAAGTGTAGAGACTGAAATATAAATGGCATACAACGCCTTGGCCGTCCCCGCAATGCGAGGCGTCAGCTTTTCTTCTTTCATCGGGCCCGGTATTTCGCCACGCATGACCTGATGGCCGCCCACGCCCAGTAGCGGCATGATTGCCACAGCCATTACCAGAATACCCATACCGCCCACCCAAATCAGGGTGACCCGCCAGATATTGACCGACGGCGGCAACTCGGAGATGTTATTCAGAACAGAAGCACCCGTAGTGGTCAGTCCCGACATGGCTTCATAATAGGCATGAGTAAACGTCAAAGACTGCCCTTCTATATAGGCATCAAAGACGAACGGCAGGGAAGCGATCAGCGGGAAGACCAGCCAGACCAGAGAGACCAGCAGCAGTCCATTGCGTGGGTTGATCTCGTCCTTGGAACTGCTGGTGAGTTTCCACAGCGACGCCGACACAACAACTGCAATCGCCAGACTGATCAGAAAGGCATTGTGTGCGCCATCTTCAAAGTAGAGCGAAACACCCAGCGGGAAAATCAGTATGGAGGAAAATCCGAGCATCGTCAGGCTGAGCGCATGCAAGACATTCAGAATATTGCGCATGTAGGCAGCCTAGAAGAAAAACACGGAAACCTGGAAGAGTTTCTCAACCCGTCGCATATCGTGTCGGTTTCCAGCAAAAACCACCACGTGATCGCCTGGCTGTATAACCGTTGCAGGCTCAGGCAAAATTACTTCATTCTCGCGCAAAATGGCTGCCACAATGGCTGTCTTGGGCAATTTGAGATCATGAATGGATTTGCCGACCACCTGGGAGCTTTTCTTATCGCCATTGACTTCAAACTCTATGGCCTCGGCGTTGCCCCAGCGCAGGCGATGCCCTGCCACCACCGCACCCTGTCGCACATCGCGCAGCAGCGCGCCGATTGTTGCCTGAGATGGAGATACAGCGATGTCGATCAGACTGCCCTCCATCAATTCACCGTAAGCCTTGCGGTTGATCAGCGCAATGACCTTGCGGGCGCCCAGGCGCTTGGCCAGCAACGACGACATGATATTGTCTTCATCATCATTGGTGACGGCCAGGAAGGTGTCCATCTCTTCAATATTTTCATTATCCAGCAACGACTCATCCGTGGCATCGCCCTGCAACACCAGAACTTTGCTGGGCAACAGGGAAGCCAGGGTTTCACAGCGCTCCTTGCTGGTTTCCAGGATGCGCACGTTATAGCTACCTTCTGAAAGCTTGCGGGCAAGCCGGTAACCGATATTGCCACCGCCGGCAATCATGACAGTACGCACTTTGCGCGAAGCATATTGAAGTTTGGCAACGGCCTGCTTACCATCCTGGGTATCCACAGCCACCACCAGTTCATCGCCCTGCTGAATCTTCGATTCGTGATCCAGAGCGACAGAGGCACCGTTGCGAAAAATTTCCAGCACACGGGCATTCAGGTCAGGCAGATTTTCTCCCATCCGGTTGACCCGCAGATTAATCAGGGGACTGACGCGGCCGATGCGAATGATCAGAATGCTTAAGCGACCGGCACCAAACTCCACCACCTGCAGCGCTTCCGGAAACTCGATCAGGCTGTGCAGATAAGTGGTTACGCTGTCTTCGGGGCTGATCACCGAGTCCACGCCGAAGCTTTCCTTGATCAGCTCGACATTGCTTGAATAGTCGTAGCTTCTGACGCGGACGATCCGGCGCGGAATATTGAAAACATCCTTGGCAATCCTGCATGCAACCAGATTGACTGGATCAGTGGCCGCACAGGCCACCAGCAGATCGGTGTCGTCGGCTCCGGCAGAACGCAGGACATCGGGCATAGAGGCGTCGCCCTGCACGCCACGCAGATCGAACCGGTCCTGCAGGTAGCGCAGGCGCTCGCCATCGGTATCGACAATCGTGATATCGTTTTTTTCAGAGACAAGATTCTCAGCCACGCTCGCACCCACGCGTCCCGCGCCAAGGATCAGGATCTTCATGAATTGCGTTTGCGTGAGGAATCAATACCCAGTTGACGCAGCTTGCGATACAGGTGCGTGCGTTCCAGGCCGGTTTTTTCCGATACCCTGGTCATGCTGTGATTTTCGCGACCCAGGTGATATTCAAAATAGACGCGCTCGAATTCGTCCCGGGCGTCGCGCAGTGGCTGGTCAAGCGAAATGCTGCCCAACTGCGAGCCTTGCACCGGCGCTTCCGGCTCAGCCGCAACCGCCGAACCCTGGACCGCTGCAGCGGCAGGCGCCGTCACCGTACCCGGTCTGGCAGCAGGTGCTGCCGCCGGCGCGCGGTTGGCGCCATTGGTTGTCGATGCCAGGACCTGTTTGGCGTGCGGGCGCATCAGGCCGGCCTGCACGGTCTTGAGCAGTTTTTGCAGCGTGATGGGTTTTTCAAGAAAATCCATGGCGCCAATACGGGTGGCTTCAACCGCAGTGTCTACTGTCGCGTGCCCGCTCATCATGATGACCGGCATATCCAGCAAACCCTGGGAGCCCCATTCCTTGAGCAGGCTGACACCATCGGTATCGGGCATCCAGATATCAAGCAGCACCAGATCGGGCCGGTAGCGCAGGCGAGCGGCACGTGCCTGCGAGGCATTTTCTGCAAGCTCTACGGTGTGACCTTCGTCGTATAAAATTTCCGACAGAAGTTCGCGTATACCAATTTCATCGTCAACCACCAGAATTCTGGCCATATCTTGTCACCTATTACTTTCTGACTGCATTTTGGTACTGATCAAGTTCCGGGTTCAATTATAACCACGGGAATGCGCTAATTGCCTGTTTTCGGAGTAAGCCGCGTGAGTAATATTGAGACCCGCGCTCCACCGTCCTTGCGATTGGCAATATCAATTCGGCCGCCGTGCTCCTCGATTATTTTACGCACAATCGGCAAACCCAGTCCCGTACCATGCGCCTTGGTCGTGACATAGGGTTCAAAAGCCGTCTGCAATACCTTGGCAGAAAACCCTCCGCCTCTGTCCTCAAGTGTAATACGAATTGCCTGTCCGTCCGTACTCTGATCCTTCTCGGGGCGCGTAAGCGTGGTGCGAATGGTGATCCCTGGCTCATCGCCTTCGAGCGCCAGGTCGGCCATGGCATCACGGGAATTGGACAGCAGGTTGTTCAGCACCTGGCGCAACTGGGTCGGGTCGGCTTCGGCCAGCGGCAGGTCTGGCGCCAGGTCCAGGCGAATATGGCGGTACAGCGGCTCGTCATGATGCCCATTGCCTTCCGGATCCCAGCCATACAGGATGGCCAGATCGGCTATCAATGCATTAATGTCCACATGCTGCATTTGCGCGGGCGGTGTTCTTGCGTACTCGCGGAAATCATCCACCATTTTTTTCAGCGACGATACCTGATTGATAATGGTATTGGTCGAGCGCGCCAGGATGCCGGCATTGCGCTCGTCCAGGTGCCCTTCCAGCTTCATGGCCAGGCGTTCGGCCGACAGCTGAATCGGGGTCAGCGGATTCTTGATTTCATGCGCCAGTCGGCGCGCCACTTCACCCCAGGCGCGGGCCCGGTTAGCAGAAATCACTTCTGAAATATCGTCGAACACCACGACATATCCCGTGGGACGCCCGTCAATGCGCAGCCGGGTACCGCGCATCAACAGCGTGACATCGTCGGTTTCGTCACTTTCACTACTGGTCGACAAGGTAATCTGCTCCTGCCAGTAATGCCGCTCGGACCCCACGGCAGCGTGATCGGCAAATGCCTTGCGAATCTGCCGGGTAAATTCAATCAGCGAGTCGATCACCTCCAGCGGCCGCCCCGGCACCGATCGCAGGTCAACGTCGAGAATCGATTGGGCGCCTTTGTTGACTGTGGTTACATTGAAGCGCTCATCGAATACGATCACCCCGGAGGACAAACCGGCCATCACACTTTCCAGGTACGCATTGGAGCGCTCCAGCTGGATGCGATTGCTTTCCACCTGACGGCGCGCCTCATCCAGCTGGCGCGTCATGGCATTGAATGAGCGGGTCAGCAGGCCAATCTCGTCCATGGCCGTGGGTTCGGGCAACGGCCGGTAGTCGCCTACAGCCACTGCCTGGGTGCCGGAAGCCAGCGTCAGCAGCGGCTTGACCAGGCGGCGCGCGATGGCCAGCGCTACGGCAATGGAGGTAAACAGCGTGACCAGCAGTGCCAGCGTCAGGGTAATGCCATACAGTTTCTGGATACCCTGGCGCGACAAGGCCAGTTCCTGATAATCGCGGAACCCCTTTTGCACCTCATTCAGATTGCTGCCGATATTTTCCGGCACCAGCCGGGTCAGCTGCAGCAGATACGGTTCGGGCGAAGCACCCAGGGGGGCGTCAAGCTTGAAAGAATTGGAAAACACCGGCACGATGACGCGAATGCGCAACTGCGGGTTTTCGAAATCAGTGCCTTCGACCGCCTCGGTACGGGCATAGGAGCGCGACAGCCGCAGCTGGTTCAACACCGACACCGGCGGCATTTGCGGCAACAGGCTGCCGAAAGAGGAACTGGAAAATCCCACTACCCGGCTGCCGGAAACAGTGAACACCAGGGCATCGCCCACCGTGGTATTTTCACGCAAGCGGGTCAGCGCCACCGACAGTTCCTGATCGGGAACGGTCGACAGATCATCGGCCATCAGCCTGGCGCGTGAGAGCAAATCACCCACCTGGCTGTCCAGCGATGCCTGCCCCAGCGTCAGGCCGGATTGCAGCGCGCTGTCAACCCGGACGTTGAACCATGATTCGACTGATCGCGACATAAACTGCACGGACAGCAGATAGATCACCACGCCGGGAATGATCGCCATGACCGCAAATGCCAGCGCAAAACGCGAAGTGAGCCGCGCGCCGAATTGCCTGGACCGCAATTGCCGGATCAACCGGAAGGTCAGCATCGAGACCCACAGGAACAACGCAAGCGCCAATACCCCGTTGAGCAGCAGCAGCAGATCGTACTGTTGCGCCAGCCTTGAGGAATTGCCGGTAGAGCGCACCAGCAGCCCCATCAGAACCAGGGCCGCGAGCACAGCGGCGATAAAGACCAGTCGCACAACCCACTTGATCAGGGCTTGGGCGCGGTTGCCGAAAATTGAAATGCGAAATTTTTCCATGGTGTCGATAAGGCCCAGGCGCGTCCGCCCAGGGCGTCCATCTGAAAGGGCCGCGGTAAAAGAGAGGTATCCAGTTTCATGCGAAACTGCGCTTCATAATGCTGGTCGGGATCCAGGTCAGTGAACGGTCCCACCGGCCAGTTATAGATTCGTGTAATGGTTTGCAGGGCATCGTCCAGAGACATTTCCGGCACCGAGTAGTCGCCCGAAGTGACGCGCCACTGACGCACCAGCGCATTGTATGCTACGCGCCAGGTTTGCGACTGATCATATACTTGCCGGTCAAACCACCACCAGCGTGGCTGCACCAGTCTGAACTCGACCGTAAAATAAAGCGGCACGCCATGCTCTGCGGCCACCTGCAAATCGTGCGACAGCGGCAGGTCAACGTCGGCATTCAGGACATAGCCATCGGCCTGTTGCTGAATTTCGACACTATTGATGGTCGCCACGGCAGCAGTGCCAGTGCCTGCGGCGCCGGCATCTGCGGTAGTGGTCTGCGCGTGCAAAGCGGCGCCGCCACTGACAGCCAGGCCCAGAAGCACGATCAGCGCAAGCCTGAGAATAAAAGCAATTGACATGGAAACGGGCTGGGTTTTCATCCGGAATAGGTCATTGGGGTTGGCAGCACCGGTGCTTGCGGTGCCCCTATAATACCCCAACCCAACCGGCGCCGGCGGCTTAACTGCCGTCGCCGGGCGTTCAGCCCTGCTTGCGCAGCAATGAATAGAAAAAGCCATCATGGTCCTGTCCCTGCCCGGGCAAAAGCTGGCCGGGTGCCGGCAATGCAATGGCGCCCTCAAGCGTCTGCTGCATCCACTGGTCCTGCTCAACCCCTTCCTGCGGAAAGACCGAGCACGTGACGTACAGTAGCGTTCCTCCTGGCTTGAGCGTCTGCCACAGGGCCGATACAATACGCCGTTGCAATGCAACGGTCTCGGCAATATCCTGTTCCTGCCGCAGCCACCTGATATCAGGATGCCGGCGCACGATCCCCGATGCGGTACAAGGCACATCGGCAAGAATGGCGTCAAAAGGCTGGCCGTCCCACCACGATTTCAAATCAATCGCATTGCCGGCACGCAGCACCACGCCCTCATCATTCAAGTCGAGCCGCTGCAGGTTCGAGGCCACCCGTTCCAGACGGCCCTCGTCGATATCCAGCGCAGTCAGCTGCAGCCGGGCCTGCATCAACAGGCCCGCCGTTTTGCCGCCCGGCGCGGCGCAAGCGTCCAGCACCCGCATACCGTCTGTGACCGGCAATAGCTGGGCGGCCAGTTGTGCACCCGCATCCTGCACCAGCCACCAGCCTTCTTCAAACCCGGGAATTCTGGCCACGGGCAGCGGCTGATCCAGAATCACGCCATGATCCCCGCTAGCCGAGGCCGAAATGCCTTGCTCCTGCAGCACTGCCAGCAAGGCTTCCCTGCTGGTTTTGCGTGTATTGACGCGAAGGGTGAGCGGACCCGGCTGAAAGCTGCTGCCCAGGATTGCTTCCCATTGCGCCGGATATGCCTGGCGAACCCGGCCGATCCACCACTTGGGAAAACCCCAGCGAACATTGCTGCGCAGGTATGCTTGCTCCAGCAGCGCTGCGCGCTCCCGCTCAAAGCGTCGCAGGCAGGCGTTGATCAGCCCCTTGAAGCCGGCCGTTTTTCGGTCCAGGCCGGCGGCAGTGACTGCCTGGCTGACCAGGGTGTAGGCCTCATAGACCGGCACCCGCGAGTTGTCGCGTACTTCGCTCTCGTCTACGGACAGCAGGCACAAGGTCGTAATCAGAAGACTGTCAACCAGCGAATTGGGCGGACTGCGATCCAGGAGCAGATCTGCCAGCGCGTGGCCGCGGGCCATCTGACGCATGACATAAAATGACAGTGACTGCACCGCCGCGCGCCGGTTTGCCGGCTCGGCATTCAATATATCGGTCAGGGAACGGCCTTCGCCGACTGCCTCCACTGCGTATGCCGTTGCCAGCAAAAGCTCGCTTAAGGGCGGTGTGACCGACGCCGCTTGCGGCGAGAGGGTGGACTGGATGGGACGGGTCATTGACTGAAATCCCCGAGCATAAAAAATTGACTGTGCATATACACCGTTAGTGAGCGAAAATGGTAAAATTGCCTGATTATTCATTGCGATAGCAAACAACCGGCGGCAAATGGCGGGCTGACAGACCAAAAACAAGCCTTGGCAGTTCCCGGTGCCCTGTCAGAAATACGGCCTCTTTTGCAAGCGTTGCCGGCCAGCAACCGGCTCCCAATGCGCGCAACAGCCCCTGCCCTGCAACCCCGTGCTGTACTGTAAGTTAAGAATACAGCAGGACAGGCAAAGCCGGCAGCGTCAGCGGCCTTGCTGCCGGGCTTGGGACAAATGGCAAGGGCGCCCGTCAACCTGGCTGCCGGTAGTATAAACCTGGCAGAAATTTGTTTATAGGTGCCGCGCCTTTACCGAAACGGGGCCGGCAACAGGATCCGTTTCGATCTGCCGCAAGAATAAACCGGACGCCTCGGGATACGGTATTTTACTGCCCATACCCCATTGGGGCGCGTTACTTCCCATTGTTTCGTATTTATTCTCTATATATTAAAGGTTTTCTATGTCCGCTCCCCGCGTTGGCTTTGTCAGTCTGGGCTGCCCGAAGGCACTCGTTGACTCTGAACGCATCCTGACCCAGTTGCGCACTGAAGGTTATGATATTTCTCCCTCCTATGAAGGCGCCGACGTGGTCGTGGTCAACACCTGTGGCTTCATCGACAGCGCCAAGGCCGAATCGCTTGACGCAATCGGCGAGGCCATCTCTGCAAATGGCAAGGTGATCGTGACCGGCTGCATGGGCGTAGAGGAACAGGTCATCCGCCAGGTCCATCCTCGCGTGCTTTCCGTGACCGGCCCCCAGCAATATGAAGAAGTGGTCCGTGCCGTCCATGAGGTTGTTCCTCCCTCGCTCGAGCATGATCCCTATGTAGACCTGGTGCCGCCACAAGGCATCAAGCTGACGCCCAGGCATTATGCCTATTTGAAGATTTCCGAAGGCTGCAATCATCGCTGCAGCTTCTGTATTATCCCGTCCATGCGCGGCGACCTGGTCAGCCGTCCGGTGGGCGACGTGCTGCAAGAGGCGCAACGCCTGGCCAATGCGGGCGTCAAAGAACTGCTGGTCATTTCGCAGGACACCAGCGCCTACGGCGTAGACATCAAATACCGTAGCGGTTTCTGGAACGGGCGCCCGGTGCGCACGCGCATGACCGAACTGTGCGAGGCCCTGTCTGAACTGGGTATCTGGGTGCGTTTGCATTACGTCTATCCATACCCCAGCGTTGACGAAGTGATCCCGCTGATGGCGGAAGGTAAAATCCTGCCGTATCTCGATATCCCGTTTCAGCACGCCAGCCCCAGGGTCCTTAAGGCAATGAAACGCCCTGCCTTTGAAGACCGCACGCTGGCGCGCATTCACAAATGGCGTGAAACCTGTCCCGACCTGACCATCCGCTCCACCTTTATTGTGGGATTCCCTGGTGAAACAGAGGAAGACTTCCAGTATCTGCTTAACTGGATGACAGAGGCACAACTGGATCGCGTGGGCTGTTTCCAGTACTCACCGGTAGAGGGTGCCCCCGCCAACGCATTGGGCGACCATGTGCCCGACGACGTCAAGCAGGATCGCTGGGAGCGCTTCATGGCTCACCAGCAGGGTATTTCCACCGCCCGGCTGGCGCGCAAGGTGGGCCGTGACATTGACGTTCTGATCGACGAAATCGATGAAGATGGCGATGCCGTGGGCCGCTCTCATGCAGATGCGCCGGAGATCGACGGCTGTGTGTTTATCAGCAGCCCTGAAAAACTGCTGCCTGGCCAGATTGTGCGCTGTACCGTGACAGACAGCAACGAATACGATCTGTGGGCAGATCATAAACCACTATCATGATTGTGATTTACCGATGAAGCCCCTGCCTTATCAGTTGCTGGCCTTTGACTTTGATGGCACGCTGGCCGATACCCTGCCGTGGTTTGATACGGTGCTGGCCAGTGTGGCGCAAAAATACGGGTTTCGCAACCCGGCCGAAGACGAGAAGGAACAGTTGCGACACCGCGATGTGCGCCATATTCTGAGCACACTGGATATCCCCTTCTGGAAAGCGCCCGCCATTCTGATGGAATTTCGCCAGCGCATGCAGCAAGCCTCGCCGGATGTACGTCTGTTTGAAGGTATTGAGCAGGTCCTGGCTGCGCTCAAGCATGCCGGCTACCAGATCGCCGTCCTGAGTTCGAACAGTGAAGTCAATGTGCGTCGCACGTTGGGCAGGGCAACCGAATTCATCGACCAGTATCGCTGCGGCAGCGACCTGTTTGGCAAAGCATCCAGGCTCAAAACCCTGTACCGCCAGACTGGCTGCACGCCCGAAACCTGTTTGCTGATCGGTGATGAAATCCGCGACATAGACGCCGCGCGCGAATCGGGCTGTCATGCCGCCAGCGTGGCATGGGGCTACAACCATCCCGAGGTGCTGTCTGCAAAAGGACCGCAGTTTCTGTTTCGCACCCCGGATGATATCCGGGCCCAGTTGCTGCCAGCTTAACGACGGGCCCGAAGCGAACCCACAGCGGCCCCGCGACACGGCGCATGCTCCATGCGCATTGCTTGCCGGGCCAAACCGGGCGAGGCCCGGGGGTCAGCCCTGTGGCAGCTTCCACCCCGTGACAAATACGGCGACAGGTTGACGCTTACCGCCCGCTTTCTGCAATTGCAAGAGCCGCAGTGTGCCATTACCAGTAGCAATATCAATGCCCTCGGGCGTCACAGCCAGCACCTGCCCGGGCGCTGCCGATGCAGATGCCCCTGCGGCACCTGCCTCAAGCGCACAGGCATCCCACACCTTGACCGGGCTATCGAGTCCCGGCAGCATTACGCTTGCCCCCGGCGCTGGGTTAAATGCGCGGACACGACGCGCCAGCGTAACAGCATCCTCAGTCAAATCCAGCGCCGCTTCGCGCTTATCCAGTTTGGCGGCATACGTGACGCCGGCCTGTGGTTGCGCTCTTGAGTGCAGCACACTGTCTTTGTCCAATGCCTGCAGCACCGCAACAATTTGCCGAGCCCCCATGACGGCCAGTTCATCATGCAGTTGCGCTGCATTCTGGTCCACAATGGGAAGGGTTTCGCTGGCGATGACATTGCCCGTGTCCAGGCCAGCATCCATCTGCATGATTGCAATGCCGGTCTGGCTGTCGCCCGCTTCGATCGCCCGTTGAATGGGCGCCGCACCGCGCCAGCGCGGCAACAGGCTGGCATGAATATTCAGACAGCCATAGCGGGGCAGATCCAGCACCCACTGCGGCAGGATCAAGCCGTAGGCGGCCACCACCATGACATCGGGCTGCAACTGCTGCAGTGTCTGGCGGGCACTGGCGGCCTCTTCGGGATACTTGCCGTCCAAGCGCAAACTGACCGGCTGAATCACAGGGATATTGTGTGTCACCGCCTGCTGCTTGACCGGGCTGGGCGTCAGCTTCATTCCCCGGCCCGCGGGACGATCGGGCTGTGTCATAACCAAGGGCACCGAAAACCCCGCCTGCAGAATCGCAGCCAGCGCCTGGCGCGCAAATTCGGGCGTTCCCGCAAAAACAACATTCAGCATAATCGTGATACTTGGAAAGTGATGGACAATTGAGTAGCATACCTTAAAGACGCTTTTATTTTCAGCCTCAACCGACATGACCCATCAACATGATCATTCTGCGGTACCTGCACGCCGGCTTGCCTCCTACCAGGCATCAGAACCCGGCGCAGAAAGCGAACGCTCGCAGGTAGCCCGGCGCAGCACCTGGATCAGCGTCGCCGTCAATATCATTCTTGTGATATTCCAGATTATTGTGGGCGTGTTCGCCCACTCACAGGCATTGATCGCAGACGCCATTCATTCGCTGTCCGACATTCTCTCCGATTTTGTCGTGCTATTCGCCAACCGTCACGCCGCCAGGGCGGCCGACGCCGGCCACCCTTTTGGGCACCGCCGTTTTGAGACTATCGCATCGCTGGCCATCGGACTGATCATGCTTGGGGTTGGGTTGGCCATGGTATGGAGCGCGGGGCTGCGTCTGACCAATCCGTCAGCGATCGCCACCGTGCATCTGAGCGCGCTGCTTGTCGCCGTCTGCGTGCTCATCGCCAAGGAACTGCTGTTTCGCTATATGTTGCGCCAGGCACAGCGCGTGCGCTCTGCCCTGCTGGTCGCCAATGCCTGGCATGCGCGCTCGGATGCAGCGTCATCGCTGGTTGTCGGCATCGGGATTCTGGCAAACATTGCCGGGTTTCCCATGGCCGATCCGCTTGCCGCGCTGCTGGTGGGCGCCATGATTGCACGCATGGGCGGCAAATTTTCACTGCGGGCACTGAGCGATCTTGCCGATCACGCTGTGGACGATGAAATCGAACAGCAGATTCGCCAGGCCTTGCACGATACGCCCGGCCTGCTGGGATTTCATGATCTGAAAACGCGCAAGAGCGGCGATATGATTCTGGTCGAAGTTCATCTTGAATTCCCCTCGGACATGACCATCCTGGCCGCGCATGAAATTTCCGAGCTGGCCTGCGCGCGTATTATGCAGATCGACGATATTTTGCAGGTGACGACGCATTTTGATCCGGTGACGGTCGCGCCGGGAAACACCAGCCATCAGGTCGGTAAATAAGACAGGCTGAACGCCGGCTACTGTGCATGCACCTGGTGCGGCGACGTTAAATCTATGCGTTGCAGCCAGCAGATCGGGCTTGCGGCTTTTATAAAAAAACTACAGACGTGGTGATCGCAGTTAATCACCACCAGGCATGGCAGCCAGTGGCGATTGCGATCGTTGAATTCGGCCACAGAAACGCCCGACCGATCACGTCCATAAGCTTCGTTTGGCCGGCCCTGCCCTGCATCACACCTTGCGGTTCTTGAAGGCCAGCGAAATTTTCGCAAATGCCACCTGCAAATCCTGTGTACCACCCTGGAACACTACGGGTTTGCCTTTTTTTGTGAAGACCACCAGCCGCTTGGACGCGAGCATCGGCACAAATTTGGCGAAGGTCACGTCTTCCCAGGCCACTTCACGGCGGGTCAGCCAGCTTTGCCGCAACCCCTGTGAATCTATGGTGGTGACAGAGGTCTGCATATAGCGGGTCGTGACGGCAAGCGCCAGGAACACAACCAGCAGGATCAGACCGGTCATGGAAAACAGCACCTGTACCCCGGCCTTGTTGAAAGCCACAAGCGACTGCAATACGATAAGACCCAGGATAACCCAGGCGACTGTTTTCACCCAGGCGGGCCATGCCTGCCCGCGAATGGGCAAGGGTTCGATCGAAGCGAGCAACTGGTCGCGCTCGGACTCGGAAAGCGGCAGGAAGTTGATGACCATAAGTGCGCTTACGCCGCCTGTCGCTTGGTAATAATGGCCTTGCCGGCGCGACTGGAATTGGCGCGCTGCAGATAATCGGAGATCCACTGGCCGGTGCTGATGACCTGATCCAGGTCGATACCGGTTTCGATATCCATGCCATGCAGCATATACAGTACGTCTTCAGTCGCGACATTGCCGGTCGCGCCCTTGGCATAGGGACAGCCGCCCAGACCGGCCGCAGACGAATGCACAATGGCAATGCCCGCTTCGAGCGCGGCCAGAATATTGGCCAGCGCCATGCCATAGGTATCGTGAAAATGCGCAGACAACATGGCAGGGTCGGCTACCGCCGAGACGGCGGTCATGACGGCAGTCACCTTGCGCGGCGTGCCTACTCCAATTGTGTCGGCAATATCAATTTCGTGACAACCCAGTGCCAGCATGCGTTTGACGACATCGGCCACCGCCGCCGGCGCGATCTCGCCCTCGTACGGGCAGCCCAGCGCACAGCTGATGCTCGCACGCACGCGCAGGCCGGCCTCATTGGCCGCACTGGCCACCGGCTCGAAACGCGCAATGGATTCGGCAATGGAGCAATTGATATTGCGCTGAGAAAAGGACTCACTGGCTGCGCCAAAGATCACCACCTCGTCGGCACCGGCGGCAAGCGCCCCTTCGAACCCTTTCAGATTCGGCGTCAGAACGGAATAAATGGTGCCCGGCCGGCGCTCGATGGCAGCCATGACCTCTGCGCCATCGGCCATTTGCGGCACCCACTTGGGCGACACGAACGAGGCCGCCTCCACATTCTGAAAGCCGGCAGCAGACAGGCGATTGATCAGCTCGACTTTAATATCGGTTGGAACAAATTGTTTTTCATTCTGCAGGCCATCGCGAGGCCCCACTTCAACCACTTTTACGCGTTCCGCAATTGCCATGACTGCCTCCGATCAGGCTTGATTCTGTTTTTGATGATGCAGCTCGAGCATGCGAGCCAGTTCCTTCAGATGATTGCCAATGAAGGTAAGCGTGGTTTCGTCGGTAATCTTGCCGCCTTCGCCTTCAGTCTTGTTCTGTACTGTGCCGACCATGATTTCGGGCCGATTAACCAGATGTATATTCATCGCAACCAGGATCTGGCGCAGGTGATACTGCATTCTGGCCCCGCCGATGGCGCCGCCCGAGGCCGAAATGATTGAGCCCACCTTGTTGTCAAACGGCAGCGGACGCAGGCGTGATACCCAGTCAATCGCGTTTTTGAGCACACCGGGTACCGAATAGTTATATTCAGGCGTCACAAAGATCAGGCCATCGGCTGCAACAATGGCGTCGGCAAACGCCTGGACTTCCTTGGGAAATCCGGCATCCTGCACGTCCTGGTTATAGTGGGGCAGCGTGCCAATGGAAGGAGCGTACACCAGTTCCAGATTATCCGGCGCCAGGTCAGCCAGTTGCCGGGCGATCGCGGCATTATAGGATTTTTCACGAAGACTGCCGATGATAATCAGAACTTTGAACTTGGTGCTCATTAAGCGCTCCTGTTTGGGCGTGGACATAAATAGAACCTGAATGGCGCATTGTTGCCGGCCCCCCTTTGGGAGCTGCTGCGGTGGCAATGGCCGGCACTGCGGTGCCGGACAAACACCGCTGTGGCATCCGTGGCGGCATCGACTTTGCTGCGCTGTTTATTGTAAGTGATTCACCCGTTGCAGATAGCGTCCGTCGGGCAGGCGCACGATTTTACCGGCCATTTCCAGTTCGGTCAGCAACCCGGCCAGCGCGCCCACCGTTGTGTCAAGCCTGACCAGCAGTAAATCCATGGAAACCGGGTCAAACCCCATTTTCTCCAGCAGCTCCTGATGCGCCGCATTGCTGAAGCCCGTAGTATCAACAGGCGTGCTGCGCGCGCCGCCCGATTGCGCCTCCCGGCCCGCTACAGGCATTACGGGAGTTATGGACGAAGCGGGAGTCTGGGGCGTCTGGGGTTTGGCCGCAAGTGTCGAACCCGGCGGCGCCTTTCGCCCGGATTGACTGGCCGAGCCGGCGCCAGGCCTGGGCGCCGAACCACTGCGTGCAAGCTCTTCCAGGATGTCTTCGGCGGTTTCCACCAGTTTGGCGCCCTGCCGGATCAGCGCATGGCAGCCACGAGACAACGGCGAATGGATGGAGCCCGGAATGGCAAACACCTCGCGACCGTTTTCCCCTGCCAGACGCGCGGTAATAAGCGAGCCGCTGCGTTGCGCGGCTTCGACCACCAGCACGCCGAGCGAGAGCCCTGCGACAATGCGGTTGCGACGGGGAAACTGGTGCACCACCGCTGCGGTATCCAGCGGCAACTCGCTGACCAGCGCCCCCTGCTCCCGGATCCGCATGGCCAGCGCCTTGTTGGCGGCAGGATAGACGCGATTGATGCCCGTTCCCATGACCGCAATGGTGGCCGGCGCCGCGCCGCTGGCCAACGCGCCCTCGTGAGCGGCCGCGTCAATGCCCTGGGCCAGGCCGCTAGCGATGGTCCAGCCGGCATCGGCCAGATGCCGTGCGAAAGCGAAGGCATTATCGGTGCCGCCGGCCGTGGCAGAGCGCGCCCCCACCATGGCAAGCACGGGCCGGGACAGCACCTTGGGATCGCCATCCACATAAAGCAGGGACGGCGGATCGGCAGTATCCAGCAATCGGGCAGGATACAGTTCATCGGCCAGCGTCACGATATGATGACCGGGGCGGGCAAGCCAGTCGAAGGTGCGCTCGATCAGCGTATGGGTAACCGGATCAACCGCTGCGGCCAGTTGCAGGGCCTGTTTCTGGGGCACTACCTTCATCAGCGCCGCAACCGAGGCGCCAAAAATATCCTGAGGCAGCCCGAAGGCAACCAGCAGATGACGGGCAGTGACCGGGCCTATCCCGGGTTCCAGCGTGAGACGAATCCACGCGTACCGCTCTTCATCTGACATTGCCATAACCATCCGCTTGAATTTGTGAAAAAACACCCTATTATAGGAATATAGCCGCAAGAGAATGATGATTTTTCTGCGGCATCCCCAGGATTGCGATTTATCCTGCAATTTGACCCGCTGCGCCAGAGGCGCCCGGCGGGCTGAGAACCCCAAGCAGCATCGATTTCAATTATAATATTGGCCATGGCACTCTTACCTATTCTTCAATTTCCCGATCCCCGGCTGCACACGGTAGCAAAACCGGTAGCCCAGGTGGATGACCGCATTCGCCAGCTTGTCCGCGACATGGCTGAAACCATGTATGCTGCGCCCGGCGTAGGGCTGGCTGCAACTCAGGTTAACGTGCATGAACGCGTGGTGGTCATTGATGTCTCCGAAGAAGGCGACGACCTGCTGGCGCTCATCAATCCTGAAATTATCTGGAAAAGCGACGACAAACAGGTGTATGAAGAAGGCTGCCTGTCGGTCCCCGGTGTTTACGACAAGGTGGAGCGCTCGGCCAGCATTCGCGTACGGGCGCTCAATGAGCAGGGAGAAACCTTTGAATTTGACGCGGAAGGTCTGTTGGCCGTTTGCGTTCAGCACGAACTGGATCACCTGCTGGGAAAGGTATTTGTTGAATATCTGTCTCCCTTAAAGCAAAGTCGCATCAAGACCAGGCTGAAAAAACAAGCCAAGGAACAGGCCGAGGCCTGATTGAGCAAGGCGGCCGGATGCAGACCCGCAAAGGCCGCCGCTGCTCCCGGACCCTTGCGGATCGCAAGCGCGCCAATCGCCAGCGCCAATCAGCAACCACCCATGGCCGATCTCCAGAGATAACCGTCCAGCGCTTTCCTGCGCTCTCGCAAGCCTTCTCGACCAGCCGAAGGTTACTCACTGTCCGTCGATCCCTTCTGCCCGCAGCATGACCCGACCTTACCCACGACTGGACTGCCTGCCAACATGAATACGCCCTTTTTTGCCCTGCCGCCCAGCAGTATTTTTGAAGACGGACGCAGCCGTCGCGACAGCGAAACACGTCTGCTGGATCGGGTTGACCAGCAGGGCCAGCGCCTTGCCGTGATTCACCAAGCCAGCCGGGGGATCAGCGTACCGCGCAGTTATCAGCGCCACCCGCGTTTTGAAGCGGCCAGCAGACAATTGGCCGCAACGGGCCTGCCCGTCGATGTGCGCCTGTCCGGCGGGGGCGTGGTGCCCCAGGCGGCCGGGGTAATCAATGTACACCTGGCCTACCCGGTCCACGCCAATTATCCGCTGCAACAAGTGGAAGCACATTACCTTGGCCTGTGTGACCTGATTGCCCATGCGCTGGATGGCTACGGCATTCATGCGACGCCCCAGCCGGTGCAGGGCTCATTCTGCGACGGCCGCTTCAATCTGGCCGTTGCCGGGAAAAAAATCGCCGGCACGGCCCAGTACTGGCGTCGCAACAGAACGGCATCAACGCCCACCTTTTCGCTGCTGTCGCATGCCGTGATTCTGGTCAATGCCAACAGCGCCGAACTGACCGACATGGCTAACCGTTTTGAAGCGGCGCTGCACAGCCCGGTACGCTACCTGCCGGAAAAAACCACTTCGGTGATAGCGTTACTGGGCAGTCCTGCAAGCGACTTTGAACAGATCCTGCTGCAGGGCCTGCAGAACCCGCCCTTCTGAGCCAGGTTCCCTTTTGCTTTTTTATTCGTAAGAGCGACTATCTTCAATGACCTTGCCGTCATTGGCCAGTTCGCCGACCCCGACAAAGACAATGGCGGCACGCAGCTTGGTTTCCTCCCGGACCGCATTGCCCAGTTTTTCCTGCAGACCTGCGACGGGGGCGCCGTCTACTTCCACAAACAGGGTCATGTCATCGCGTCCGGTCTCACCGGAAACGACGAGCCTGGCCTTGTTGACCTGCTCGAAGCGGGCAACGATCCTGGCCACTTGCTCCGGATGCACAAACATGCCCCGCACCTTGGTCGTCTGGTCAGCGCGCCCCATCCAGCCGCGAATCCGCTTGTTGGTGCGACCGCAAGCCGAATGTCCGGGCATGATCGCCGACAGATCTCCGGTGCCAAAGCGCAATAGCGGATAATCAGGGTTCAGGGTGGTCACGACAATCTCGCCGACCTCGCCCTCGGGTACCGGCTCATTGGTGCCAGGCCGCACAATCTCCAGCACAATATCCTCACCAATGATCAGCCCGTCCCGCGCTTCAGACTCATAGGCGATCAAACCCAGGTCGGCAGTGCCATAGGCCTGATAGCCGTGGATCCCGCGTTGTGCGAACCAGGTCTGCAACGACGGCGGAAATGCTTCCCCGGAGAACAGCGCACGTTTCAAAGACGGCAATGCGATCTGCATTTCATCGGCCTTCTCCAGAATCAGCTTGAGAAAGCTGGGCGTGCCTGCATAGCCCTCGGGCTGCAGATCGTGGATGGTTGCAACCTGCATTTCAGTCTGACCGACTCCGCCCGGAAATACCGTGCAGCCGATGGCCAGCCCGGCGGTTTCAAACATGGAACCGGCAGGGGTGAAATGATACGAAAAGCAGTTGTACAACAGCGTGTTGGCTCGAAAACCTGCGGCATACAACGCGCGGCCGAAACGCCAGTAGTCAGCCCGTTTGCTCTCGGGCTCATAAATGGGACCGGGCGAGGCAAATACGCGCGCGGCATCGCCCCAGCCGATAGTTGAAAAGCCGCCAAAGACGCGTTGCACGACAGTGCCGGCACCAGGGCCCGCATGGGTGCGCTTTTCACCGTCCTGCGTGCGTTGCTCCTGCTGCCGCTTAAGCAGCTCGGATTTACGCAGTACCGGAATGGCGGCCAGCGCCTGGCGACTGGTGATGCGATCCACCTGAACACCCTGCAACTGCGTGGCGATCGCCGGCGCACGCTCGCGCGCCGCCGCCAGCGCTGCGGGCAACGCAGCAAACAGATCGGCCTCGCGCTGCGCCTGATCGCGCACTTCCAGAGCATCGAAATACTCAGTCATTCTTTGCTCCTAAGCCAGCCAGCGCTTGCGGCGGCGATAAAATTTGGTATCACGAAAGTTTTTGCGATCGCCGCTTTCAATGCCCAGATAAAATTCTTTCACGTCGTCGTTGCTGGCCAGTTCCTGGGCCGTGCCGTCCATCATCACCCGGCCGCTTTCCAGAATATAGCCATAGTCGGCGTAACGCAGCGCGATGTTGGTGTTCTGCTCAGCCAGCAGAAAACTCACCCGTTCACGGGTATTGAGGTCTCGCACGATTTCGAAGATTTCCTCGACAATCTGCGGCGCCAGCCCCATGGATGGCTCATCCAGCAAAATCATTTTAGGGTCGGCCATCAGGGCGCGCCCGATGGCGGCCATCTGCTGTTCACCACCCGAGGTATAGCCTGCCTGGCTGGTGCGACGCTGCTTGAGCCTGGGGAAATATTGATACACCCGATCCAGTGATGCCTCGATCTGGCCCTTGCTCACCTTGCGCGTGTAGGCGCCGGTAAGCAGGTTTTCCTCGATGGTCAGGTGGCCGAAACAATGGCGTCCTTCCATGACCTGTATCACTCCCCGCTTGACCAGATCAGCCGGCGTCATGCTGTCGACGCGTTCGTCCTGGTAATGAATCGTCCCTTTGGTCACGTCGCCGCGCTCGCTTTTGAGCAGGTTCGATACGGCACGCAGCGTCGTCGTCTTGCCCGCACCGTTAGCGCCAAGCAGCGCGACAATCTTGCCTTCCGGCACCACCAGCGAAACGCCGCGCAGTACAAGAATAACGTGGTTATAGATCACTTCAATACCGTTGACGTTCAGCAGGAGCCTTTCAGGTTCCGGCTTGGCGGCAGCATCTGCTGCAGTTGGCATGGTTTGCATATTGGTATCCCGCTATGTGCTGTCTGATGGGTTGCCCATCCCCGACACCGTACCGCGCCGGGGGTGGACGTGCCTCATCCCTCAGGAAGAAGTCTTGCTGCAGTCACGAGGTGTGACTTTCTTTGACTGTGCATATTTTTCTGCTTCAGACTTGACCAGCGGTCCCACATATTTCTGGTCAGCCTGATACAGATCGGAAGCGGGAACAAACTTGCTGCCATCCCACTGGACGATCCGGGCCCAATCCTCACCCACGTGGTTGGCGCAAGATGTCTTGAACGGTTTGACGATTTGATCAAAACCGATTTCCTTCAAGCGCTCTTCGGTCAGGTTCAGGTTTTCGAATCCCCAGCGCACCTGCTCGGAAGTCATATGCTGGCCCTTGCCGTATTTCTCCTGGGCGGTGCGAATGGCTTCAACCTGCAGCATGGAAATGACCAGGCCGCGAGTGTAAGCAATCGTGCCCAGCGTGTTTTTGCTGGAGCCATTGCCCTTGTCGAACAGGTGCGTTTTCAGATCATCGTATACCTTGCCTTTGGCTTCACCGGTATTGTGAATCGTAATGGCGTTGTATCCCTTGGCCACCTGGCCCAGATCCTTCACATCGCCCTCGGAGCCGGCCCACCAGATGGCATACATCTTGTCGCGGGCGTAGCCGGTAGACTGTGCCTCACGAATGGCCGTTGGCGTCATGATGCCTGCACTCCACAGCAATACGTAATCCGGCCGTTTCTGGCGGATTTGCAGCCAAGTGGATTTCTGTTCAACGCCTGGCGCCGTTACCGGATAAAGCTGCAGTTCAAAACCGTTGGCTTCGGCGCGCGCCTTAAGCAACGGAATCGGCTCTTTGCCGTAGGGCGAGTCATGATAGACAAGGGCGATTTTCTTGCCTTTGAGTTTATCTTCGCCACCCAGTTTTTTGGCAATGTCCTGAATCATCACATCAGCGGCGGTCCAGTAGGTGCCCAGCAAAGGAAAATTCCACTCAAAAACAGAGCCGTCTGCAGATTGAGATAAGCCATAGCCCACCGTTTCGATAGACACCTTGTCTCCCGGCGCCTTGTCGGAAACCGCAAATGTGATACCAGTGGACTGCGAATCAAAGCCCGACGCGCCGCCATTCGCGGCCTTGAGCCGTTCGTAACACTCTACGCCGCGGTCTGTGGCATAGGCGGTTTCACACTCTTCATAGGCGATTTTGACGCCGTTGATGCCGCCGTCGCGCGCATTGACCAGCTTGAGGTAATCAATCTTGCCATCGGCCCAGGGAATACCCAACGGCGCGAACGAACCCGTACGATACGTCAGCAACGGGATAAATTGTTCATCGGCGGCCTGCACCGATAACGGCAACGTACCCAGTACACCGGCAACACCCAGCGCGGCTATCCATTGTTTCATTTGCAATTTCATGTCTCTCTCCTCGGATTCTCATCCAGATAGGTTTTATTTGTTGAATACATCCTGCACAGCAACCTGAACACTACTAGTGCGGAAACGGCCATATCCGCAATTTTTCTTTCGCAATACTCCACAAGCGCGCCAGACCATGCGGCTCGACGATCAGGAAAAACACGATCAGGGCACCAAATACCATATGCTCGATATGCGCTGCCGTATCCACGCCCAGCGACAGCCCCAGCATTTCGGGAATCCGGTTCAGCGCAATGGGCACCAGGACGATGAAGGCCGCTCCGAAAAAACTGCCCACGATAGATCCAAGCCCGCCGATAATCACCATGAACAGCAACTGGAAAGAGCGGTTCAGATCAAAGGCAGACGGCTCCCAGGAACCAAGATGGACAAAGCCCCACAAGGCGCCGGCGATTCCCACAATGAACGAGCTGACGGCAAAGGCGCTAAGCTTGGCATACATGGGGCGGATGCCGATAACAGAGGCGGCCACGTCCATATCGCGTATGGCCATCCACTCGCGACCGATGGCACCGCGCACCAGGTTCTTGGCCAGCACGGCGATCACAATCACAAGTGCAAGAACGAAGAGATACTTCTGCAGCGGCGTTTGTATCGGCAAGCCGAAAAAGTCCAGCCGCGGCACGGACACGCTGCCCGACGATGAATTATTGGTGAAAAAGGGAATACGCAGGAAAGTCCAGTCTACAAAAAACTGCGCCGCCAGCGTGGCCACCGCCAGATACAGGCCGCGAATGCGCAGGCTGGGTATGCCAAACAGAATACCGACCAGGGTGGCAAAGACGCCGCCCATCAGAAGTTGGAAGATCAGCGGCAGCTCCGGAAAGCGTACGCCAAAGTTCCATGCGGCATAGGCCCCCACCGCCATGAAGGCGCCGGTACCCATCGAGATCTGGCCGCAATAGCCCACCAGAATATTCAAGCCGATGGCCGCCATGGCCAGTATCAGAAACGGGATCATGATCCCGCCCAGGAAGTAATTGGTGGACAACAGCGGCACCACGACAATAGCAGCAACCAGCAGCAGCCCGATAAAAATACGGTCCTGCCTGATCGGAAAAATCTGCTGATCCTGCCGGTAACTGATTTTGAACTGACCGTTTTCACGATAAAACATATGGATACCCTTGCCTTTTATACGCGGTCAATGATTTTTTCGCCGAACAGGCCCTGCGGACGGAACAACAGGAACACCAGCGCCAGGACATAGGCAAACCAGATCTCGATCCCCCCGCCGATGAAGGGACCGATGTAGGCTTCGGATAACTTTTCTCCAACGCCAATAATCAGGCCGCCGATAATGGCGCCCGGCACCGATGTGAGCCCACCCAATATCACAACCGGCAATGCGCGCAACGCGGCAGTGGACAGCGTAAACTGCACGCCGAATTTCGACCCCCAGATAATCCCGGCAACTAGCGCCACAATGCCGGCAACAACCCAGACAATGACCCAGATGCGGTTCAATGGAATGCCGATCGATTGGGCAGCCTGGTGGTCATCGGCCACGGCACGCAAGGCGCGCCCGGTAGCCGTGTACTGGAAAAAGAACGCCAGCAGCGCCACCAGCACTGCCGAAATAACTGCAGCCGTCAGATCTTCCAGGCTGATCAGAATGCCGCCCTCGAACACCGAGTCCAGGATGAAAGCCGGATCCTTGGGCATGCCGACATTGATGGAGTACACCGAGCTGCCAAAAATAATCTGACCCAGTCCGTCCAGGAAATAACTGATGCCCAGCGTGGCCATCAATAGCGTGGTGCCTTCCTGGTTGACCAGGTGACGCAGTACCAGCCGCTCCACCAGAATGGCGATCAGCACCATCACACCGGCACTGACAATGAACGCCAGGATATTTGCCAGCAGCAGATTTTCAAATCCCAGCCATTGCGGAATCCATACCGAAAACCGGGCCATGGACAGCGCGGCAACCAGCACCATGGCGCCCTGGGCGAAGTTGAACACCCCGGATGCCTTGAAGATAAGCACAAACCCAAGTCCGACCAGCGCATAAAGCATGCCGCCCATCAGACCACCAAAAAGCGTTTCAAGAAAGTAAGCCATGATGATCAGTGCTCCACACCCAAATAAGCCCGAATCACATCTTCGTTCGAGCGCACTTCCGACGGCGTACCATCGCCGATTTTTTTACCATAGTCGAGCACCACTACCCGATCGGAAATATCCATCACCACGCCCATATCGTGTTCGATCAACACAATCGTCGTACCAAATTCGTCATTCACATCCAGAATGAAGCGGCTCATATCCTGTTTTTCTTCGATATTCATGCCCGACATGGGCTCGTCCAGCAGCAGCATGCGCGGCTCCATGGCAAGCGCCCGACCCAGGTCCACACGTTTTTGCAAACCGTAAGGCAGCCGCCCGACCGGGGTTTTGCGGTAGGCCTGGATCTCCAGGAAATCAATAATGTTTTCGACAAATTCGCGATGGGCGATTTCCTCTTTTTCCGCACCGAAAATGCGGAAGGCTTGCGAGAGCAGCCCGCTTTTCATGCGCAGATTGCGGCCGGTCATAATGTTGTCCAGCACACTCATCCCCTTGAACAGCGCCAGGTTCTGAAAGGTGCGCGCCACGCCCATCTCTGCCGCGCGACGCGGCGTCATCCGGCCAAACTGTTTTCCATCGAAGTGGATGCTGCCATCCTGCGGCACATACACACCGTTGATTACGTTAAGCATGGAGCTTTTGCCGGCACCATTGGGCCCGATAATCGCACGAATCTCGTGTTCCTTTACATTGAACGAAATGTCGGTCAGTGCCTTGACGCCGCCAAAGCGCAGCGAAATATTCTGCATATCAAGGATCACCTTGCCGATTCTGGCTTGACGTTCGTCACTCATGCTCATGCAGCCTTTTTCAGAGGATCGGATACAACGACGGCGGGATGAATTTTCAGCTCTGCGGCAATTTTCCCGGTTCGTCCATCTTCATATTTCACTTCGGTTTCGATGTACTGGCTCGATTTACCGGCAAACAGCGCATCAATGAGCACGCCGTAGCGTTCAGCGATGAAAGCGCGACGCACCTTGCGGGTACGCGTCAGCTCACCGTCATCGGGGTCCAGCTCTTTGTGCAGAATCAAAAAGCGGTGGATCTGCAGGCCCGATAACTGCGGGTCCTGTGCCACATCTGCATTGACCTTGCTGATGCAATCTGCAATCAACTCATATACTTCAGGGCGCGAGGCCAGGTCGGTATAGCCGGCATAGGCCAGACTGCGGCGCTCGGCCCAGTTGGCCACAGCTTCCAGATCGATATTGACAAAGGCCGTGACAAAATCACGATTTGCACCAAACGCCACGGCCTCCTTGATAAACGGAAAGAACTTCAGCTTGTTCTCTACATATTTTGGCGCGAACATACGCCCGTCACTTAAACGGCCCACGTCCTTGGCGCGATCGATAATCCGCAGTTGCCCCTGGGCATCAACAATGCCGGCATCACCGGTGTGATACCAGCCATCTTCGGTGAACGATTCACGCGTGGAATCGGGATTGCGATAGTACTCGCGAAACAGGCCGGGGCTTTTGACCTGCACTTCGCCGGTATCTGCAATGCGCAGTTCGACGCCTGCCACGGGTGGCCCGACGGTGTCGGCCGATACCTGTCCGTCGCTCTGAACGCAAACAAACACCGAGGTTTCGGTCGATCCGTAGAGCTGCTTCAAATTGATGCCGATCGAACGGTAAAAGCGAAACAGGTCAGGACCGATGGCCTCGCCGGCGGTATAGGCCACGCGCACCCGGTTCATGCCAAGCGCGTTGCGCAGCGGTCCGTAAATCAGAATATTACCGATTGAATATTTGATCCGATCCAGCATGCCGACGGCCTCTCCATCCAGGATACGCCCGCCCACGCGATGGGCCAGTTTCATGCAGGTATCGAACAACCATTTTTTGAAGCTGCCGGCATCTTCCATGCGAATGGTCACATGCGTCAGCAGGTCCTCAAGAATGCGTGGCGGCGAAAAATAATACGTCGGTCCGATGTCATGCATATCAATCGCCACAGTCGCCGGCGATTCCGGATGATTCACGGTAAAACCGGTGGCCAGCAATTGCGTATAAGAGAACATATTCTGGCCGATCCAGGCAGGCGGCAAGTAGGCCAGCACCTCTTCCCTGTCGGTCAGGTTTTCCAGTTCCTGAATCACCCGTGCCCGGTCGATCAGGGCGGCATGCGTGAGCACCACGCCCTTGGGTTTGCCTGTGGTGCCCGAGGTGTAAAACATTGCGGCCGTATCATCGGGTTGAACGCGGTTTACTGCATCAGCATAGGCATTGGGTGCCCCGGTGGCGTACTGATCGCCCAGTTGCTGCAATTGTTCCCAGGACAGCAGTTGCGGATCGCTGTAATGGCGCAGGCCGCGCGGGTCGTCATAAATGACGTGAGCAAGCGTAGGCACCTGTTCCCGCACCTCGAACATCTTGTCGACCTGCTCCTGATTTTCCGCCACGACAATCCGCACACTCGCATCCTGGAGCACGTAAACCATCTCCTGGGCAACGGCGTCCTGATACATGGGAACGGGAATCGCGCCAACCGCCTGTGCCGCCATCATTGCCATATATAGCCTTGGCCGGTTCTCGCCCACAACTGCAATATGTTCGCCCGGCTGCACACCAAACTGCAGGTAGCCGTTGGCAACGCGCTGCACCTGGGCAGCAACCTGCGCCCATGTATAGGTCTGCCAGATGCCCAGGTCTTTTTCCCTGAGCGCCGGCCGAGTCCCACGAACCGCTGCGTGATGCTGCAGCAGCGCAGGAAAGGTCTGCGGCATGGCGGCACTCGTGCTGTTTACTTGTTGCGGCATGTTGTCTCCTTGCCTGTATCTTCGGGCTCTGATGTATTTATTCTGCCCGCCCGGGTCCGGATTCCCCGTATTGGCGAAACGCCCCGGAAACTTAATGTGTTGCTAAGTTAACGGTTTGATTGTAAGCTAACTGTCGCCATCACGACATTCTATGATTTTCTAGGGTAAGTCCTATGTCATCTTTTTCCCCAGAAGCCGCGCAGTGGTTCAATCTGCTCGCGCCCGAACACCAGCGACGCGTACTGCAGGATGTAACTGTGGCCCATTACGGAAACGGCGCCCTTATTGCACGCAAGGGCGAGACCGCAGAGCACTGGATCGGCGTCATGGATGGCCTGATCCGAATTTCTGTAGGTAATGCCGATGGCAAGGTTGCCTCCCTTACCGGCATTCCGGTCGGCGGCTGGCTGGGTGAAGGCAGCATCCTGAAGAAAGAATGCCGCAAGTACGATGTCGTGGCGCTGCGCGATTCCTACGTGGCCAGACTGCCGTCCCGCACCTTCGAGTGGCTGCTGGACAATAGCATTCCGTTTAACCGCTATCTGCTGGATATGCTGAACGAGCGCGTGGGACAGTTCATCGGTCGCGCCGAACATGACCGGCTGCTCAACGCCGATGCCCGCGTTGCCCGTTGCCTGGCCGAACTGTTCAACCCCCTGCTGTATCCCGGCCTGAAACAACGGCTGGCCATTACGCAGGAAGAAATGGGTTATCTGGCCCGGGTATCGCGCCAGCGCGCCAATCAGGCGCTCAAGAAACTGGAGGGCGAAAAATTATTGCGAGTGGAATACGGTGCGGTATCCATTCTTGACCTGGACGGCCTGCGGCGCTATGGCGCGTAATTGTTGTACCTTAGTAATTGTACGGTGAGATTAATACCCTAGTCGCGGCATCACACTATTTACGCCGTGGTATCCACGGCTTGAGATGTGCACCAGGCAAGCCTCACCGTGATATCGGCATCGAAATATCAGCTCCTTGATATTGGTGCCGAGATATACATACCAGGTATTCACAGCCATTGCCCACATCAAGCCATTCACACCCGGTTATTGCACTGAATCAGTCCACCGTGAATGTAGCTCACCAGGTTATCAATGGCTGCATCAGCGCATGGGGGGACGCTGGCCGAACAGCGCAGATCCAATGCGCAACTGCGTTGACCCTTCCTGTATCGCCAGCTCAAAATCGGCACTCATGCCCATGGACAGAACCGGCAACGCCTCGCCCAGTTCATTCTGGCATTGGTCACGCAACTGGCGCACACGCTCAAAGCAGTGTCTGACCCGTTCCTGCACGTCGGTGTTTTCCGCTACCGTCATGAAACCCTTCACATTCAGGGTGTCATAGTCGCGAATGGTTTTGAGAAATTGCGGCACGAGCTCCGGCGCCATGCCGGTTTTGTTTTCCTCGCTGCTGGACTTGACCTGCACCAGCACATCCAGGCGGCGACCGGCCTGTTGCAGGCGTTTGTCCAGCGCCTGCGCCAGCTCCAGCCGGTCCAGCGATTGTAATTGGCTGGCATAGCGCACCACTTCCTTGACTTTATTAGTCTGCAGGTAACCAATAACGACCCATTCGATGGATGAGTCATTCAAGGCCAGCGCCTTTTCCTTCATTTCCTGGACCCGGTTCTCGGCAAACTGGCGCTGGCCCAGCGCCATGGCCTGCCGCACCACCTCATGTCCAAAGGTCTTGGAGACCGGCAAAATGCATACCTGCTGCGGATCCCTGCCGGCGCGTTCACATGCCAGACGCACCTGCTCATTGACGGCGGCAAACTGCTCGGCCAGACTCATTGTGTACTCCCTGTTGCAGCAGCCTGAATCAGGCCGCTTCCTTGGCTTTCATGTTGGTGTCGGTATCGGTGGCCGCTGCAGTGTCTGACCGCAATTTGCCGAACGCCCACATCACGTGCTGTGGCGTGAGCAAAATGCGCCAGTATCGGTCGCGCAACCGCCCCCCTGGAATATACCATGGCGCAACAATACGCGAGATGCTCCAGGCTGGCCGCCACGCCCGGGTCCGTTTCATGCGACCGGTCAGCGTGAGTACCGGAATACCGGCAGCCGAAGCCAGATGGCCAATGCCCGACTCATTGCCGATAAACCAGCCCGATTCGCGAATGTAGCGGGCAACCCCGTCCAGCCCCTGATTATCCGGCAACGCTGCTCCTACGCCAGTGACCCATTGCCAATCAGCCCGTTCGTCTGGTGACACAATAAAGGCAGGTTCAAAACCCGCCTTGATCAGATCTGTGGCCAGTCGGCCAAAGTGCTTTGGCGCCCAGCAACGCAATGCGCCGGTGGACGTCGGATGGATTGCCACCCGCCTGGGATAGCGATTCTTTTGAACGCCGCCTGGCGCGACCATGCCGTTGCTGTGCGTGCACCCGGCAAATCCAAAGTAGTCGCGGCAAAAATCGCGCATCTGATAGGCCTTGACAAAGCCCTTGCCGGTAATGACCACATGTTCGTCGTAGATGACTGCATTCGGATGTTGTTGAGTCAGATCGAACGGCCACCCTGGATGCATTTGTATGGCCCGATCAAAGCTGCTGAGCGCCGCATGCGCCTGCTGCTCCGTTAACGAACGATGAATGGCAAAACCCGGGAACCAGTCACGCAATTGCCAGATATAGTCACCAAAGATGGAAACCTGAGCGCCATTGTTACGAAAATTATTGGCAATCACCATCATGAGCAAGGAATCGCCCAGACGCGGCGCCATCAGAATGGCTACCTTTTCTTGTCCGCCCATATATGTCTTTCAATCCCCATAATCAGACAATATCGCTATTGTACTGTTGTCTGATTTGCCACATGACGCCACAACACCGGGGCGTCAAAAGTAATAAACACCCCAATGCCCCGGTCTGCCGTCCCGGCCGTAGCGTATTTGACAAAACCGCGTAAAAATTCGGCGTGCTTAATGTTCAACACCCCGGATTCTTGTGGACAGGGCCAGATACACGGCCACGATGACGGTATAGAACCCCATGGTGCGCAAGCCGCGGAACATCAGCTCCGAAAGCCCGAAAACAGCAAAACCGACACAGACCGCAGCCCCCATTGCCGCATAGGTTCTTAATTCTTCATTGGTTGTGCGCAGCATTCGCTTAACAAAAACGGCAGCCGGCGCAACGTAAACCAAAAACAGGCCCAGCACGCCAAACAACCCATAACTGCTTAGCGCCTGCAGCCAGTCGTTATGCGGTTCTCCCCATTGATTGGCCACCACTTCGGAAACCAGCCCGCGCTGCACGCCGTCTGTTTTCATGAATTCGGAAAAATACTTGTTGGCACCGGACCCAAACAACGGATTGGCTTCCCAGATGGCAATGGTTGAACGCCACAACTGCAAGCGTATGCAGATGGAGGATAGCTTGGTGCTGTCCGTGGTAATGCATTCCTTGAACTCTTTCTCGCCCAGTTGTACCCGGTCCTTGATACCGGGTACGGTCAGGGTGACAACCGCAGCCAGCACCAGGCCAACCAGAAACACACCTGCCAGCTTCATGCGGTTATTTTCCCGCATATGAATCATGATGCCGAACAGCAGGAAAAAAGGCACTGCCACCCAGCCGCTGCGCGTTTGAGTTAGCACAAACGCTGCAATACCCAATATCCCCAGCACGATCTTGAGGATTTTTTCTATTCTGGCAAACCGTGTGAACGTCACATTACAGGAATACAGCGTGATCACGCTGAGCAGAAAAGTGAGATCGCCATAGCCCACGGCATTGTAAACAGCACTGGTTTCGGGTCGAATGAAATCGGGCAAGGCCAGCCTGACAATAAATACAATAGCAAACACCAGGGCGGCATAGACACCGAATACAGAATAGGATAGCCAGCGACGAGGCGCGTAGCAACAGGCAGCGACCAGCAGAGGCAGGCCGGCGGAAAACCGCAGTGCTTTTTCAAATCCGGCGCCATCGCTACGGCCATTGACCAGTTCAGATACCACTACGGCCACAACAAAGACAGCACACAGGGCAAACACCCACGAAAACGTCTTGAGCCGGAAAGTGTTTTGCGCCGGGCGCAATGCGACCACAATAAACAGCGACAAAACAAGCAGGAAATAAAAAAGCGGACTGGGGACGCGTTGTGTGCTCATAATGGCAAGTGGCATAGCCACCAGCGCCAATATAAATGTCAGAAAAACAGGGCTTGCCAATTTATTCTGAATGAAATGTGGCATTCGGTGTTCCTTTTCCGTAAAGCATATGACAAAGCGGGGACTTAGCGTCACCGGAATTATAAAGCGGGTTATTAAGCCCTGTCCAAATTTGTATCAAGCTGCAAAAACTATTGGCTGCAATTGTGTGACAAGGCCATAATAATCGCCGATCGGCGCGCTTTGGCCCGACCTCTTCTGCTAGAATCAGACTTCCCTCTCATTTGTCAAAATGAACATCTATGGATAATCAGAACGTACTGCCAGACCTCATTGAGCAACTTCAGGTCGAGTCACTGGGTAATGACGTTTTCAATGGTATCAGCACCGACATCTTTGGTACAGGCCGCATTTTTGGCGGACAGGTGCTGGGGCAATCCCTGATGGCAGCGTCACTGACGGTCAGCCCTGGTCGCGCCGTACATTCGCTGCACTCGTACTTCCTGCGTCCGGGCGATACCAGCAAACCGATACGCTTCGAAGTGGAGCGCACCCGTGACGGAGGCAGTTTTTCGGCCAGGCGCGTCATCGCCTCGCAACTGGACCAGCCCATTTTTATTATGAGCAGCAGTTTCCAGGGTGAAGAACCAGGTTTTCAACACCAGACCCCTGCGCCGGTTGTCACACCGCCCGACTCGCTGAAAAATGAAAAACAACTCATTGCCGACTTTGAGCATAAACTGCCCAAACGCCTGGCCAGCCTGGTCGGTCGGGACTTTGCCATAGAGATGCGGCCGGTTGAACCCACCCATATGCTCAAGCCGGGCAATTACGATCCACAGGCTCACATCTGGTTTCGTGCTGCAGACAAACTGCCAGACAACCCCCTGCTGCACCGTGCCATGCTTGCCTATACATCAGATTTCTACCTGCTGTTTACTTCGCTGCTGCCGCACAACCAGACGCCCTTTTCCAAGAGCATGCAAATGGCCACCATTGACCATGCCATCTGGTTCCACCGCGCGTTCAGAATGGACGAATGGCTGCTCTACTCGCTGGAATCGCCCAGCGCCAGCAACGCCCGCGGGTTTTGCCGGGCGCACGTGTACAACAGCAAGGGAGACCTGATCGCTTCTACCACCCAGGAAGGGCTGATCCGCAAGATTCAGGAGCACTAAGTACCTCAGTTGCAAACCTGCTGGCTAAAGGCCTGCTGTCCAGAGGACTGGTTTCTGACAAGATGAATTGAAAAGCGGCGCACCTGCCGCTTTTTTTTGACCCTCGGAAAATCCAGTCGCCCTGCAGGATCAACTGCCAACAAAAGCTATCTCCGCCCGCCGGGGGCACTTGCGGTCGTATTCGGACCGGACCACGCGGCGGTCCATTACGAAGGCGCAGGCATCCGATTCCCGTGCAGTGGGGCCATTTATGCAATGGGCCCGCCACCATCTGTATTATTTCTCGAAAATAGCCTTGAGCCTTGGCCACAGCCCCTGCATAACGAATGCCGACCCCTGCTTGGACAAATGCGTTCCATCGGAATACAGAAACTGTTTGCGCTCGATCATGGTCACGCAGCGTCCCTCCTTGCACAATACCGAATAGGGATTGATGAATTCGACGTTTTTATGGCTTTGCGCATATTTTTCCAGGCTGCGATTCAGCGCATACGCGTTGCCCTTATCTTCATTGAGTTCCAGATATTTGGCGCACACCAGCGGCAGATAGCCTGGTCGGTCAACGCATGAAGCCAGCCCTACCTGGGAACCGGCTCCCGGCGGCGTACCGATAATGACAAGCGTATTGGCCAGGCCGATCCGCTCATGAATAGCATCAAAGTTTTTTTCCAGAAAGCTGATATAGGCCTCAGTATTGGGAAAATCCACTCGCTTGCCGTCGGGCGTGCCCATGGTTTTCTGGTAATTCTGATAGCTCACTGCGTACAGCAACGGCACCTTGGACAACTTTGCCTCTTTCAGGGCATAGTCCAGTCGTTCCACACAATCAGTGCGCGGCACGCCATCGAGCAGGCGGGTGTAACCGGGTCCGAAAAAGCAGCCATCTTCGAATGAGGTATCCACCCATTTTTTATTGGCTGCCAGGATCTGGTTCAAGCCGAAGGCGTACTGCCTGGCATAGCTGTCACCCAGAAGGACGGCTGATTTGCGTCGACCATTGGCGTCCCCCAGCACCTGACTGCCCATGGTAAACCCCTCTCCGCCGTATTGTTCTTCATGGAACCGGGGAGAATTGGCCATATGCTCGGCGAAATAATCATTCATCCGAAAACTCATGCCATTGCTGGTCATGATCATCAGGGCCGGCACCAGAATCAGCGCCAGTGCGCACACGCGCTGGATAGTCTGGCTGAAATACCAGCTGTACAGATCCACACGGCGATACCGGTTTTCCACCAGCACATACATCAAATAACCCAGAATGAACGGCGCGATCACCAACGCCCATCTTTCTGACAGCAGCAGCGGCCGGTAAATATAATACTTGTAGAAAACAATCAGCGGCCAGTGGATCAGATACATCGAGTAGGAGATCAGACCCACCGTCACCATGGCGCGATTTCTGAAAATATTGCCCAGGTACTTTGCCGGGCTCGCATAGATGCACAGCGCTGCGCCAATGGCCGGCACCAATGCATGCAGCCCCGGGAAAGTCGTTGTCTTATCATAGACAAAGATACTGTACAGCAGCAGTGCAATGCCCAGCGCCATGATGATTTCGTACAGGATCACGCCTGGGGTATGGCGCTTGCGATAATCCACCGCAAACACCATCAGGCCGCCAATGGCAAACTCGAACACCCTAAAGGGGGTCAGATAATAGTTTGCCGATGTGTCTACCGACAAATACCATTGCGATAACGCCAGTGACACAGCGCCCAGCGCCAGGAGCACCCACGGCAGCAAGGCACGATTGAGCCGATACACCAGAAAAATAACAAACGGCCAGATCAGGTAAAACTGCTGCTCGACACCCAGCGACCAGGTGTGCAACAAAGGATTGGTTTCTGATGAAGTATCGAAGTAGCCGGACACCAGCCAGAATCGGAAATTGGAGACAGAAAACAGGGCGAATACGCTGGAATCGGCCAGGGCGACGTAGTCATCCGGCGAAAACAGCAGGAACCCGGCGATCAGGCACAGCACCAGTGTCAACAACAGGGCCGGATACAGGCGGGCCACACGCCGCGCCATAAAGCGCAAAAACGAGAATTTGCCTTCGATACAACTGTTGAGCAAAATCCCGGTGATCAGATAACCCGAAATGACAAAGAAGACATCGACCCCGATATAACCGCCACTGAACGCCTGAAAGCCTGCATGGAAAAACAGGACGGCAATCACCGCTAGAGCGCGAAGACCATCTACACCAGGTTCATAGGATGCGGACTGCGTTTTGGAGGTCGTTGAAAACAGGGACATCAGGGCCTTTCTTTATTGAATAACCGGGACTATGTTAATACAAATCGATGACGGCACATCCCCGGTGCTGTATATGCATCTGTAAATATTGTGTGGATTCCTTATCAATTGTTCCCTCCCCTGCCCGACCGACACCCCGCCTGTTTCCAATTGCAGCAAATCAGTTGCTACAGGGCATACGCGACGCCTGTATGGCGCAAATCCCGCTTCGCTTATCGGGCCGCACCACCCCAAACGGCGGATCGGCGTCAAAGGGGCGCCTCTTGTGTTCCGATGAGAAGGCTGGTAACAACTGATCCCGTCCCCGGAAAAGCACCGCTCAATGCCTGGCAACGGTGCCCGCGTCGGTCGCAGTCACACCAGCCGCAGCGGGAAGTATGGGCGCTGCTTGTCGTTCCTGCTCAAGCGCCAGGTAAAAGCCGTCCATCAGCTCGGACCATTGCGCGTTGTACTTAGGCACAAAATCTTGCAGCAGCGACTGGATATGCGCCTTATTGGCCAGCACGCGCTTCATCCTGACATAGATGGCATAGGCATTATCCACGCAGGGCTCGACCAGATATCCGGCCAGTTCGTCGGAAATGCCCGAGAATATATCGCCCGCGGGCCCGACAATACACGGCACGCCCAGCGCGCTGCATTCGAGCACCACCATGGGCGAGCATTCGGTATTGGTCACATACAGGTTCACATCCAGCGACGCCAGCAGGGCGATGAATTGTGGGCGAGGCAATTGTTCATAGGATTCCATCCTGCCCAGTTGCCGAAAATCCAGATCCCTGAAGGTAATACGCGGCACATTGGTATGCAGGGTCCAGTTTTCTTGCCCAAGCGTGGCCAGCAACTGCACAAACGGATTCTTGTACCAGGAACTGACGGCGGAAAAAACGCCTATATGGGCCACCCCATCATCGGTGCGTGTGGTAACGGGAAGCGTGAACTGACGATGCAGATCCGGAATCGGATTGACCAGCCCGAAGCTTTTGATGCCAATCACATTCAGAATTTTTTCCAGATCAGGCTTGACCGATATCACACCATCGATAACACGATTGTTATATAGCTTGTGCCACAAGTTGAAGTGTTCCAGTTGGCTGGGCTCGACCCATTGCGCCGGCGAACCGTGCCATAGAAAATACTGCTGAATGTTCGGGGCGCGTTCGCGGACTTTTTCCGCCATGGTCAGGTGAATGACAGACCCGCCACTATAGATAATCTGCGCGGGCGAATACTCAAGCAGCGTGTCGATCGCCATATCCAATTGCGGATGATTGACCACCTCCGGGTATTCGTCATCAAAATATGGGAACCGGAATCGCCCATCAGCAAACAAGCTTTCAGTAGATGCGGCCACGCCCTTCCACATGGGTGCGTAGACTACCACTGGCCGATCCGGACTGTGCTGTTCAAGCGTCGCCCGATAGGCCTTCTCTACGGTTTCATATTGGGCTGCGCGGTGAGCTGCGCTGGCACCAAATATCGATCCGCTATTACCGTGCAAAAGGCGGTTATACCATACGGCAGCTTTGGGAAACACGCGGTCAATTGCCCGAACCAGACCGGCACGCTTGAGAAAGAACACAAATGTTCTGGCACCATTAATGGCATATTGTCGCAATACACTGCGATTGATGCTGTAGCTTTTCTGGCGGGTGGCCAACGGTATCGTCCGGGCAGCCGTCGTCTGCAAAAACTGCAACCATTGAGCTCGCAGCGGTCCTGCAGGGGCAAACTGTTCCTGGAATGCCTGCAAATTGGCCTGTTTCATTGCAGAAATACGATCCCGCGACTGCGCCAGCGACTTGAGCGTCGTATAAAACTGCTCGGCGCTGCGCTCGATTACTGTCTCTTGCAGATACTGGCCAGGCAGTACTTCCCTGGCGATGCCCACGGGTGTAGAGACAACGGCAACGCCAAGACTCATGGCTTCGATCAGCGTGAGCGGCGTTCCTTCGGCCAGCGAGGCTACCAGAAGAATATCCTGCTGCGCCAGCGTCGCCAGTACCTCGTCGCGCGAACGCTTTTGCCGGGCCGAATCGATCACAGTCAGTTCAACCGGGAACCCTTCCTGTTTCAGCCGCTCGATTGCCGGTTTGATAATTGACTCCAGCCCCTTGTAGTCGCGATAGCCTGCGTACTCACCCCATTTGGAATTGCCGGTCCACATGATTTTAATGGGACCGCTGGCCGCAACCGGCGTGGCCTGACCGCCAGATACCTCCGCCTGGCTGATCGGCCAGTCGATGAGAATACCGTCAGGTTTGGCGAAGAAATCCTGGCTGTCATAAATCTGTTTGAGATCGGCATTGGTTACGAAGTAACCATTCACAAAATCAAATACCGATTTTCGCTCGATCAGCTCATCGGTCGTATGGTAAAGATAGTCCGGGATATGTGTGGTAACGACAAGGCCATTCAGGTGCGCCGCCGCTTTGGACTTTGCTCCTACTGTTTCAAAAATAACCTTCAGATGCTCCCGGAAAAAAAAGTGCGCATGCGTAATGCCATCACCGGCCATTTTCTGCAGAAGATGAGAGGCAATCGGATAGTCGGCCCAATAATACAGACTGACCTCGTAATCATCCGACAGTTGCTGCTTGACATGACTGGCAATAATGTCAAATGCCCAGCCTCGTATATCAACGACAAACGCCAGCTTCTTTTTCATATCGGTTCCGGACGGCACATTCAAAACGACTGCTCGTAGGCAGAGATTACCTCTTCTACCGGTCCCACCATCATTTGCTTGCCGGCATCAAGCCAGATCGCCTTGTTGCACATATCGCGGATGACCTGATTCGAATGCGAGGCGACAAAAACGATCTTGGCACGCTGCTGAAATTCCTTGAGTCGCTTGTTGGCCTTGTCCAGAAAGGCAGCATCGCCAACGCCAATCACTTCGTCAAGCAGCAGAATTTCCGGATCGAGTGCCGTTGAAATGGCAAACGCCAGCCGGATACGCATACCCGATGAATAGGTACGAATGGGCAGATACAGATAATCGTTCAGATCAGTAAAATCGGCGATTTCCTCAGTTTTTTCCTTGATCTCGGCAGTGGACATACCGAGCAGCGTACCCCGCAGGCGAATATTGTCATAGCCACTGAGCGTCTCGTCCATACCCAGGCCCATATCGAGCAGCGCCACCGCACGACCCTTGGTGATCAGGGTCCCGTTGGTCGGCTCATAAATGCCTGCCAGGACCCTGAGCAGGGTCGATTTACCCGCCCCGTTGCGTCCGACCAGACCGACCCGGTCACCGTTGCCAAATTCAAAATGCAGGTCCTGCAGCGCCTTGACAACGGTAATACCGTGATCGGAGCGCAAGCGATCATTCTTGAGCGAACCCAGTACGCGCAGTTTCATGGAACGGCCACTCAGGTCGTACACCGGCATCTCGACGTTAAGATTTTCTGCTTTTATGTATGCGGTCATGATTACACCCAGAAAGGTACGCGGGCACGGTAACGACCGTGCATGAAAATAGCCAATACGGTTCCGGCCACCGCCATCACCAGGCAGACAATCCAGTTTTCAATACTGGGGTATTCGCCCAGCAGCGGCGAGCGGATGATTTCGATCAGATGGGCGAACGGGTTCAAATCAATGATCCATGGGTATTTGTCCAGCATGTCCTTTTTGAACAGAATAGGCGTGATATAAAAGATAACCTGCAAAATACTGATGACAATCTGCGGGACATCACGAAAACGGGCGCAGACCAGAGAAGCGACGGTACAGATCCACCACAGGTTCCACAGCAGCAACAGCATGCCCAGGACAAACAAGTGCAAGGTGTGCCAGAACGAAATCTGAAAGCCGATCAGCACCAGTACAACAATCACGAAGTTGTGCGCCAGCACGATCAGATTGCGCCAGATTGTCTGCAGAATGAAAATGGATCGGGGCAGCGAGATCTGCTTCAGATAATTGGTCGAAGCAATATAGGTATTACAGCCATCGGTAATGGTCAGCGATATAAAGGACCAGATCACCAATCCGATAGCCAGCATGGGCAGGTAATCGCGCAGATTCATCTTGAACAGTGCACCGTAGATGACGCCCAATGCGGCAACCATGACGCCCATACTGATGGTCAGCCAGAATGGGCCTATTTTTGACCGGTTATAACGCTGCTTGATTTCAAGCCAGGCCAGTAGCATCCAAATGTGATGATGCTGAAAGCCCGCGCGGATATCGCCCAGACCCCGATTGATATTGAACAAAAACATGTAATGTAAACTCATCCAAAAAAAGCCAGATTCGCCATAGGTCGTGCCGAATTGCCTGACGATGGGCGCTGCAGGCCAGTTGCCTATCAGCGAAATTATTTATCTGTTCACGCCGCGCCCACAGACAAAGTGCAGGCAGATACGCGCTGCAAGTGCAAGGGCACCGTGCGAACATCGCGACTTGCAATGCCAGACGCGCAAAGCGCTTCCTGAGCGCTGACAGGGATGGATTTTACAATATGTCCCCTGGATAACGTAAAACCCGTGAGCAGCGCAGCAAATATTGGGGTCGTATTGATTACAGCAGGTTTCAGGCTCCAGTACCACCCCGCGCAGGCTCGCAAATTCTTACAATTTGCTGACATGCGTCACGTCATTTGCCTGCCTTTGCCGGGAAAATCCGAGCAAAAGCAGAAAAATAGCAAGCGAGCCCGCTACGATACTCCAGTAGTAGTACCGGAAAAAAGGGGCGTTCGCCACCAGCAGATAGGACATCAGGTTGATACCTGCCGATAATGACAGGGCAAGGGTCACTGTGCGATGCGGTAACCTTGAGGCTAGGCTCAGGCAGAACGTGACCGCAGCCACCACCAGCCAGAATGCCCCGGTAAAGAAAACCGGAGTCAGCTCTGCAAGCGTCGTAACATAGTGGCCCAGCATTCGGCGAATACCATTGGTCTGGCTGCTCTGGTAGGAGCTATCGAGCCAATACTCATAACTGGGCTTGTCCAGCTGGAATGGGGGCGCCAGCGAAAACCCGAGAAAGCGCAGGAAGATTTTGCCGCGAAATTGCAGATACACCCACGGATGATCGCTTACTGCCGCTTTCCAACTGGCCTTGACAGCCTCATAATCGAGCACATGGCTATAGCGGAAGATATTGTCGCTCACTGAAACCTGCGAACTGCGGGTCACCGTGGCCAAGTCTACCCCCGGCACCAGCGAATGCCCCATCTGTGTAGACATGTAAGCCAGATCGTCCACCATAATGACAATTTGCGGCGTGCCTTTGGTGGTATTGAGAAAATGATAATTGAACAGGTTCAGGCATGTCAGTTGCGCTATGAAAAATACGCAAGACAGGGCGAGCACGCGCGCCCATTTAAAGGAAACCCGACGGTTGGAGAACTGTTGCCAGAAATAGGCCACGATCAGCGGCAGGCAGGAAAAAAGCGAGTTATAGCGAATGCCAATGGCAACAAAAATGAACAATGAAAACAGCGCCAAACGGCCGCGCGATGGTGGTTGAAGCAGCACAATGACTGCCCACAGCAGCGCATAGGCGGTTGCCACATCCTTCCAGATCACACCGGAAAGATTGATCACGAACGGCAAAAACCCCAGCACGTAAACAAAGGGCGCGTAGCGATGATCGACACGGCGATTGACATAATACAATCCGAACCACAGCAGGAACAGATCAAAAAAAAGAAAGCCTGACGCTGCCGGAAACACCCGATTCAGCCCTGACCAGAGCCAGGCCATCATGGGCGGATGCCAGTCATTGAAGGAGTGGGAATTGGCCTGGGCGAGTTGATCCAGGGTATCCGGAGTCATGATGCCCGGATAAAAGGCCAGTGCGCACACGATGAAACCCATAACAGGAATCAGATCCCACCAACGCAGCGGTTTACCGGGAAATGGCGTTTTTATCATATTTATACATTCCCAGCCGCAATTGCAGATAATTGACGAACATGCCAGCCAGGCTGCCCGCCGCGACCCCGAGAACGGGAAACTGACGCACGGTGGGCGACCAGGTGACCAAAGCGGCATAGGCCAGATAATTGACCGCGCCACCGGCAATCATCATGGCAAAATAATGCACAAACTCAAGCCACGGCGCCTTGTTGGATGACTTGCTGCGAAAGGTCAGGTTGCGGTTGAGTATCCACGTAACGAATACCGCGCAGGGAAAGGAGATGGCCCGGGCCCAGTAATTGCCCACGCTGTCTCTGAAAAGATACAAAACGGCCGTGTCGGCGACAAACCCTGCCACACCCACCAGGCCAAAAAGCAGGAACTCCCGCAACCACGGCTTCATTGCGGCGTTCTGGATAAAATGGGAATGGCCAGATAGGCAAACCGACGCATTTCCCGCCGGCTTTTACCGATGGAGTCCAGGATAATGCCGGCAACAAAGAGCTGCATGGCAAAAATAGACAGCCCGGTAGCCGCCACCGCAGTGGGTAGCCGGGGCACCATCCCCGTCTCCAGCCAGGTCAGAAACAGCGGGATGGTCAGGCCAAGTGCACACAACGCACATGCGACCGCCAGAATGGACAGACACGCCAGTGGCCGCTCGAACATGTACAAACGCACGATAGTTCGGGCAATGCGAATGCCATCCTTATAGGTACACAACTTGCTGTCTGACCCTTCTGGTCGCGCACCATAAGGTGTGTCCGTCTCGCCGTAGGGCATGGCGTTTTCCAGCGCATGCACGGTCAGTTCGGTTTCGATCTCAAAACCGGAGGACAAGCTGGGGAAGGATTTGGCAAACCGCCTGGAAAAGACCCGGTAGCCGGAAAGCATATCGGTGAACTGGCCACCGAATATCTGCATCACCGAACCGGTCAGCATGCGGTTGCCGAATCGGTGCCCCTTGCGGTAGTTGGCTTTTGCACCCTCATCAACACGACACCCCACCAGCATATCCAGATGCTCGTCCAGCAATTTTTCCACCATGGCCGGTGCCGACGGTGCGTGGTAGGTTGCATCGCCATCGACCATGATATAGATATCGGCCTGTACGTCGGCAAACATGCGCCGAACCACGTTCCCCTTGCCTTTTTCCCTGACATGGAACACGTGCGCGCCAGCTGCCCGGGCCACAGCGGCAGTCTGGTCCCGGGAATTATTGTCAAAAACGTAAATATCAGCCTGAGGCAATGCCGCCGCGAAATCGCGGATGACCTGGCCGATGGCGGCCTCCTCGTTGTAACACGGTACAATGACAGCGACCGTCGCGGCTGTGGGTTCGTTTAAAGTCGCCACTGACTGATGTCCTTTTAGTTTGGTTATTTCAAACCGCAAATCTGGCCCCTGGCATAGCCTGGTCAGAAGCCCCGGATTACGTATATTGCGCTGCAGACAGCTGGCCCGAATCATTCCCTTTGTGCTGCGCCAATCGCGACATGCAACACAAATTTACACCCAGATACACTTGTTCCGTTTATAGCATAATAGCGGCTATCCGGTCTGAAAAAACCCATTACTGTTGTACGCTTACGATACTGACTGCTACCGCCGATGACACCTTCCATCCCATTTTCGCTGCTAATGGCTGTCTATAAAAATGACAGCCCCGATTTTCTGGCGCAGGCGCTGGACAGTGTGGTTGCCAATACCTGCCAGCCAACCCAGGTCGTGGTGGTCAAGGATGGTCCGGTCACCCCGGCGCTCGATCGCGTACTTGAGCAGTATTCAGAACGACTTGCGCTGGATCTGGTCTCCTTGCCGGTGAACCAGGGCCTGGGGCCGGCGCTTCATGCCGGAGTCCTGGCGTGCACGGAAGAATGGATTGCCCGCTTTGACAGCGACGACATCTGCAGCGCGACCCGCTTTGCAGAGCAACTGGCCTATATTGCATCGCATCCTGAAATCAGCCTGCTGGGCGGGCAGATCCGGGAATTCGAAATCCATCGGGAAGACGCTTACGCTTCCCGTATTGTGCCGGTCGGGCAGGCAGCTATTTACCGATTCGCCAAGACGCGCAACCCGTTCAATCATATGACGGTCATGTTCAGAAAATCGGCCGTTCTTGCCGCGGGCAACTATCAGAATGATCCGCTTTATGAAGACTATGCCTTATGGATCCGCATGATAATGCAAGCACGGACGGTTGCCAATCTGCCTTCAGTACTGGTATATGCGCGGGCCGGCAACAATATGTTTCGCCGGCGCGGTGGCTGGAAATATGCATGGAACGAGGTTCGTTTCCAATACGGGTTTTATCGCAAGGGCTTCCTCTCCCTGCCCCAATTGGCAGTCAATATTGCCAGCCGGGTGCCCGTCCGGCTGGTGCCGAATCGGGCCCGGGCGTTTATCTATCGGCATGTATTGCGCCGACCGAACCAGTAGCACTATTTCAGGATGCCAAGCTCGCGCAGGATGCGTCCACCGGCGGACCGCAATTTACGCAAGGCGGGGCCTGTGCGTTCATTCTCATACAGCCGGTTGTAGCGCACCCACAGGCGATAGCCACGTGACTCCAGAAAAGCCTGCTGCTGAGCACTGGGTCGCGCTTCAGTCAATGCCTGGGCGCTTTGTTCCAATTGCCGGGAACGCTCGTCCAATTGGTATGCATAGCTCAGGTTCCGCTCCCGCGTGGCCTGCAGCTCCTCGGTCAGAATACGGAGTCTTTCAACAAAGTTGGTGGTTTTATCAGCGAACTGTTGCAAATCCTCAATATCCTGAGCATCGCGGATACGATTAACACTGCCAGGATCCGGATCGTCGTCGGGTCTGCTATGTGTAAATACTACATTTGGAAAGCGAGCCAGCGAATAGTCAAACACCGCCTGGTTCTTGAAGTACCCACTCGGATGCATGCTCACGTTGCATCCTACAATCGTGCCCAAAATGGACATGTGTAGTCTATCCGTATGAATTTCCTCAAACTGAGACATCAGGCTGACCAGTGGCGACAAGCGCCGAATGCACATTGCCTTGTCTGACCAGGAAATGCTATTCCACAGAAGCGATAAATCGTAATTGTGCGAATAGTGAACAGAGATCTTGGCCTCTTCATCTTCACGAAACAGATTCAATCTTCCACTACGTTGAGCAAGGTCGTGAATGGTAAATAGCGAAAAATCCGTGGCGAACGCCAGGTCATGACAAAGGAATACTCTGTCCTGCATACCCTTGATGGCGGCAAGATGCTTATAAGAAACCTGTTCTCTGGCAAAGATAGTGATTTGACTAGCGTATTTTTCGAAAAACGTTTCAAAGCCTTTGACAGTACTGGGCAGAATAAGAGCTTGTCCACCTCGTTCGAAAAAAACATCCAACATTTCTGCATAATGACCCCAAAGACCGTCCAGCCATCCGCCACTACCACCTACGATGATGTAATTCGTGTTGGGAATGCGGGTATCGATCATGGTGTCCTGGGTTTTTGGACTGATACCTATATGCTCGAAAAGACAAAGCGTGCCTAATCCAATCAGACCGTCGCCGAAATTGCCTGCACTGGATAAATAAACCGCATCATTTGCAGCAAACTTCTTCAGATTATTAACTAGTGGTTCACAACCGATCACTTCTGCCTGAAGTTTGGCCCGTATCTCGACAATACTACGTTGCTCTTCCGTACTTGAATGTTTATGCATGCTGTCCATCCGCCAAATGAAATATCTCTTTTACGTGTGCCATATACGCTTCTTCACTATGACGTTCAAGGATAAGAGACAATGCATTCTGTCTCAAACGATCTATATCTATTGAATTGTCATATAGTTTTTTGATGGCCTCCAAATAAGCGTTAGCCATGGTCGCGTCGTCAAAGTCGTTTTCTATCAGCAGTCCTGTTCGATCCCGCTCCACGATTTCGCTTATACCGCCAACATCAGGCGCCATCACCAATAACCCCTCTGCCATGGACTCAAGCAATATGTTGGGCAAGCCATCAAACCGACTGGTGTAAACCAGTGCGTCATAACTGCCTGGATTCAGATCTGCGTACCGCTTGAAACCGCCCCGATAATTGACATTGGGTAGATCAACCAGTTGCGCTCTGTTTTCTATAAACACACTAGTTCCGTAGACGTCCAGAGAAATGTCCGGATCATAATCAAGCAAACCAGTCGCAATCAGTGCAATAAGTTCGGGCCGTTTCTGATAGTCCAGTCGCGAAGCCCAAAGCAAGCGTTTCCTGGGGATAAACGGTGCAAGGCTATCAGGATGAAGAGGCGTATCACATTTGGCATACAAACTGGCCAGTTGCAGGCCGTCCAATTCGAGCCGTTGCTGCGCGTAGCGAATTGATGCCTGCTGGTCCGAAACAATATGAGAAAGTTTAGGAGAGAATTCGGAAATAAAGTAAAGTCCACTGCCGTCGGTAACGCCAACGCCGTGTACTGAAAAAACAGATTCGCAAAAATAATAAAAGACGGCCTGATTGGTCAGCTCGGCAGAATATCGCTCGAAAAACGAAAATGCATAAGGGCAGGCTTTAATATGTAGCATGCTTGTCGAGGCTACTGCTTGGATGATTCGCAACGTAATAAAATTGATGTCATTTAATTGCCAGCGCGAACAAATCTCGTACAAATCAATGAAAACGCACTGCTCAGGAAGCATATCTAGCGCATGCTCACTGTATTTTTCCCCTGACAGCATCAGAATCCGCTTTGTCGGATCCAACTTCAGGAGCGCCTTGACTACGTCCAGAATGTACTTTTCTCCACCACCTCTTGAAACGAACGGAAACAACACTACGTCAGTAAACTGATCATCATCAAGCCCGTGTACTGCTTCATAATAAGCCCCCCCCGCAGCAAGCGGACCGCCTTTAGAAAAGCCCATGTTGATATACTTAAGCTGATTAAATTCGATTCTGGGCTCAATATAGTTTGCTGCGGCAATCAATTCAAGCATGATAGATGAATTCAAAATATCGTGACGCAATTTGTTGCTATCCAGATTATCGAACCAGCTTTTACCATTGATTTTTTTGTATTCTTCTTTACATATCCGGGTGTAGACGGTTGGCATATAAAAGTTTGAAAACGGAATGACTCGTCCTTGAGAACTAGTCATGATGCTATTGCGGCGTTGCCTGTAGAATAAAATGGTATTCTTGGCAACGTCGAACCTATACCCTGCGGCAACCGCTTCACAATTGAAATGCCAATCTTCGAATGCCTTCATGCCCCCACGCGCGTCAATAAATTGCACTTGTTCGAATAAAGACCTATGGAATCCCACCCTTGAGACATAGGGATTGGCGCCAAACAGCATAATATTCGTGACGTCTTCAGTGGAAGAAAATTGCGCCCAGTAATTACGATCGCCGAAGGAATACACATGCTCTGGGCAAACAATCGTGCTTTTGCCCTGCTCCACTAGTGTTTCATAAAGATTGACAAAAAAGTTGTAGGAGATCAGGTCATCTCCATCCGCCGTCGTAATATATTCTCCGCTGGCTGCGGCAATGCCATCATTACGCGACAGTCCGAGAGAACGATTGTTAACCTCTATAATTTTATGCGCGTCAAAATCTGAATAGTCAGCCTTTTCCACCCACATGCGAGTCGCTGCATCGGCACTGTCCAGCACCAATATTAGCTCAGACATCAAGCCCTTAGAACGGGCAAAATTTGCTGCTTGAGCAAGAGATTGCAACGTCCGTTTCAGGTATGGCGCCTCATTGTGTAAATTGAGAACAATTGAATAATCAATAGTCATGTACTTCCCGTTATGCCTCAGTAGAAAAACAATGGACGGTTTTTGCCGTTGCTATTGGCTGCCCGCAACCCGCAAACCGTTTCATGCCAATGGCCAATATGCCCGTATCAGCGAGCGCCATATCCTGTCAGCATTGTCTTGACTGTCAGGAAAATTATATAAATATCCAGAGCAAAAGAGGCATTCTTGATGTAATAAAAATCGTGTTCTATCTTGATCTGCGTTTCATCGACGTCGGCCGCATAACCGGACCGAACCTGTGCCCAGCCGGTGATGCCGGGCTTGAGTACGTGCCGATAGCTGTAGAAGGGAATAAGCTCGTCAAACTGTTCGACAAAACTGGGCTGTTCCGGGCGCGGGCCGATCAGGCTCATTTCGCCACGAATCACATTTATGTACTGCGGCAATTCGTCAATGCGCAGCATCCTGATAATACGCCCCACCCGGGTAATGCGACCATCGTCTTCCCGCGCAAAGGCTTCGGTCGTGTCGCCGGTGCAGGCCATGCTCCGAAATTTGTACACGGTAAAGGGCCGGTTGCCGCGACCAATGCGGGTTTGGGTATACAGGATCGGGCCAGGGCCGTCCAGCCGGATGCACACGGCGGTGACGGCGCATACAATAAGCACCAGCGGCAGTGTAAGCAGAACAATAACAATATCGAACAGGAACTTCAGGCGTTCATAGTTGCGGCTGGGCAACAGCGACCCGATATCGTTTTCGGACATTTTACGGATCGATACCCGACCGGTGAGCGACTCCAGCAAATGCTTGGCATTGTAAACGGCGGTGCCCTTGAGCACGCAACGCGTCAGAAAACGCTCCCAGGTACCGTCAATGGCATCAAAATCGGCAACCACGCCGTCATAGCGGATTTCCTGGAGATCCGGCGCCTTCAGAATGCGCGTGTCAATAAACGGGATTTTGGTCAGTTCGGCGGCGCGCCCCATGTCGATGACCGCCAGCTTGACCTTTTTCAGGTGCTGCAGCGCCAGAAATTCAATATGCAACCAGAACAACGCCACCATGCCGCTGGCAAATAGCAGATATCGTGAAACCTCAAGGCGAAATAGCAATACGATCAGCGACAGGATCAGATAAATCGCCAGAACCTGAGGTGCGACCAGCGCTGCATTGCGCCCCCCCGGGTAACGGGTGAGCAAGCGAAAGACGGCCACATTGGACAGGACCAGCGCCAGCGTGGTGACCGCTGCCGCCGTAACCTGCCCATTGTCGGGGGACCAGACCGCCCTTGGCCCCCACATCAACACGTAAGGCAACGCGACACAAAGACCCCAGCCGATCGCAATTGAAAACACCCGTGAGAACAGGAGTTGCTCAAAAAAACGATCAAATCGGCGGGTGGGAATTAGTTCATTCACGTTTCAGGATTGGTCCATAATAATATACGACACGCATTACACAACGGATCGGAAAATAAAGCAGCTAGTTTACCGCTTAAAAGTCATACTTCACCCTTCAAAAATTAAAGTATTGAAAAGGGTTGTATAGACTGCGACACCGTATTTCAGGGCGTTTCTAGTATAAAGAAGAATCATTCTCATAAACTCCTTACGGTATACTTGGCGCTATCGCCCGACAGGCTTTAACCCTGAACTGTTTTTGGCAGGAACAACTTGAATACTGAACCGGACTTTCATAAACCATTGACACAAATGCCACAGTGGCACGCTTACGTCAAGGCAATTAACGCAGCGCCTCGTGCAGCCCCTGCGCCAAGGATTGTCGAGGCCGGTGGCATGCAGATCGACCTGACTGCCCAAACCTATAGTCCGGAGGTGCTCGAGGCCGCCACGGCCCTGCTCCAGGCACGCAACTTTGACGGTGCCCGACAAGCGCTATTTGACGGCGAACCCGTCAATACCACAGAGAACCGGGCCGCCTGGCACACCCAGCTGCGTGCCCCTCGTCCCATTGAAGCAGTCGCCGAGGAGCGCAAGCGCGCGCTGGAATTTGTTCGGCGCAGCGACAGCGAGCGACGCTGGCGCAATATTGTTCATATCGGCATTGGTGGCAGCGACTGGGGCGTGCGGCTGGTCGTGGGCGCCTTTGGCTATGCCGGCATGTGGCGCAATATCCGTTTTGTTGCCAATATCGACGGTCACGCGGTGGAGGGAGGGCTTGCCGGCCTGGATCCGCGCGAAACACTCATCGTCGTGGCGACAAAGTCGTTCAAAACGGCCGAAACCCTGGAAAATGCCAAGCGTGCTATTGAATGGATGCAGGCGGCAGGCATCGCCAAGCCACTGAACCAGGTGATTGCAGTCACGGCCAACCCAGAGGCGGCCCAGGCATGGGGCTTGCAGCAAAGCCAGATATTCCGGTTCTGGGACTGGGTGGGGGGGCGTTTTTCCATCTGGTCGGCCGTGGGTGTTGCCGCCGGCCTGGCGGTGGGACCCGATGTGGTGGCGGGGCTGCAAAGCGGCGCCAAAGCCATGGACGACCACTTCCTGACCTCGCCCATCCAGGAGAATGCGCCGGTGCAACTGGCCATGGCCGGCATTGCCAATCGCAGTATCCTGGATTATGGTTCGCTCAATATTTCGGCGTATGATTCCCGGCTGGCCAACCTGATTCCCTATATCCAGCAGCTGGAAATGGAGTCGCTGGGCAAATCGGTCGATATCAATGGACAACCGATCACGGTACCTACCGGGCCAGCGGTCTGGGGGATGCCGGGTACCGACGCGCAACATACGTTTTTCCAGTGGCTGCACCAGGGCAGCGATGGCGCTCCGGTCGATTTCATTGCCTGCCAGCACGAGGATCATGCCTGGAAAGAACACCACATCCAGTTGCTTGCGCACTGTCTGGCCCAGCGCGAAGCGCTGATGAACGGCAAGACGTATGAACAGGCATTACGTGAAAACATACAGGCCGGGATGTCGGAAACCGACGCCCGTAAGCTGGCAAAACACAAGGTCCACCCGGGCGGTCGTCCGTCTAACCTGATTATGATGCCCAGCCTGACACCTTTTTCACTGGGCGCCTTGCTGGCTCTATATGAACACAAGGTATTCGTCCAGGGTCTGGTGTGGGGCCTGAACCCATTCGATCAATGGGGGGTTGAGTACGGCAAGGTGCTGGCAACCGACATTACCGCCGAATTGAAAGGCGCAGCAGCGCAGGCGCCGCACGACGCCTCCACGCGTTACTGGATTGAACGCATTCGCTCGCAAATGGAATGAAAATCCTTTTTACCAATTTTCATAAACGCAACGGCGGCGGGCACGTAACATACATTCTGAACCTGCTGCGAGAGTTTGCCGACCATGACTGCTGGCTGGCCACGCCGGGCACCAGCAGGCTGTTTCGCTATGCCCACGCGCTGGCCGGTGTCACGGTCACGGATCAAGCCTTCAACTCCCGTATCGGCAGACTGATTCCTGAAGTACGCCAGTTGCGACAATTGATCCGACAGGAGCAATTTGACATTATTCACGTCAACGCTTCTGCGGATCACCGGCACGTGATGCTGGCCTGTCTGGGGCTGCCGCGACGACAACGCCCGCGCATTGTCTTTACCAAGCACAACGACCATTCTGTGCATACGCTCGGGCATCGGCTGCGCGCCTGGCTGGCCACCGATGCCATCATTGCCGTCAGCCACTACGTGGCCGAATTGTTCGCCGACAGCGCCTACTCATACTTTCCCATACACGTGATTCATCACGGTATTGACGTGCAGCATTTTGCGCCGCCCACCCGCGCCGAGCGAAGCGCGGCTCGCCAAAGCCTGCTGGGCGTAGATGATCCGCAACTGATTGTCTTTGGCAGCACGGGTGGCACAGATTATGAAAAGGGCTGGCTCGAACTGGTGTATGCGGTGGTGGGGCTGCCCGATGCATTACGCAAACGTTGCCGTATCGTGGTAGCCGGCGATCTACCACCGGACGATATTATCCAGAGTATTAACGGGCTGCAAATGCAGGACCAGGTGATCTTTCCGGGATTGCTGGATGACACACGCCCCGTGCTGGCAGCCAGCGACTTGGGGTTTGTTCTGTCGCATCGTGAAGCACTGTCTTATGCTGCGCGTGAAAGCATGGCTTGCGGGCTGCCGACCATCGTGAGTGATGCGGGTGGGCTGCCCGAGAATCTGGAGCATGGCGTCTCGGGCTGGGTAACGCCAACGCGGGACGTCACCGCATTGCGCGCCCTGCTCGCGCAGATTCTGCCGGATGCAGCTACCCTGGCAACCGTGGCTCAGCATACGCGGCAACGCGCAGAGGTCTTGTTCAATCTGTCGGTCTTTGCCAACAGCACCATGAACGTATACAAAGACGTGCGCTAACCTAGTTATCCCGGGTTGGTGCACCAGACCCAGCCTGTCTGGCCGCAAACCGATCTGCGCTATTTCATTTGCGCTGTCTCGTTGGCGCCCGCGTTCAGCGCGTCGTCCAGGCGCTTGCAGCTATTGTGGGTCGCTATCGTCGCTTCGATAACCCTGCGGGTTGTTTTTTTGCCAGCGCCAGCTGTCGGACATCATCAGTGACAGCCCGCGTCTGGCCGTCCACCCCAGTTCCCGGCTCGCTTTCTCGGGGTTGGACCAGCACTCGGCTATATCGCCGTCGCGCCGGGGCGATAATGTATAGGGTATGGACACCGCCGTCGCCTCTTCAAATGCCTTGACGATATCCAGCACGGAGTACCCTTTGCCCGTACCCAGATTCCAGATATGGGCGCCGGTTTTATCCTGAATGAAATTTAAGGCTGCCAGATGACCCTGAGCCAGATCCACCACATGGATATAGTCACGCACACCGGTGCCGTCGGGCGTCGGGTAGTCACTACCGAATATGGCAAGTTTTTCCAGCTTCCCGACTGCCACCTGGGTAATGTAAGGCAACAGATTGTTGGGAATGCCGTTGGGATCTTCGCCGATAAACCCGGATTCGTGCGCCCCGGCAGGATTGAAATAGCGCAGAATGGCCACCGACCACCGAGGATCGGACTTTGCCAGGTCCTGCAGGATGCGCTCGACCATCAGTTTGGAACTACCATAGGGATTAGTAGGATTGCCCACCGGACAGGTCTCGGCAATCGGCATGGTCTCGGGCTCGCCATAGACGGTCGCTGAAGAGCTGAAAACGATGCGACGAACCCCGGCATCGGCCATGGCTTCGGTCAGTGTGATCGTCCCGCCCACATTATTGTCGTAATACCGCAATGGCTCGCGAACACTTTCACCCACGGCTTTCAGCCCCGCAAAATGCACCACCGCATCAATATTGTGCGCACCGAACAGCCTGTCCAGCACAGGCCGATCGCGAATATCGCCTTCAATAAAGATGACAGATTTTCCGGTGATTTTCTCGACCCGGTTCAGCGATGTGACCGAGCTGTTGGACAGATTGTCCAGCACGACAATCTCGTGTCCTGCATTCAATAATTCGACAACGGTATGTGAGCCAATAAACCCGGCTCCGCCGGTAATCAGAAGTTTCATGCCGGGATTCCCACTATGCAGATTCAGATCGGAGTGATATAGACCGGATTATAGTGCAATGCCCGGTGCAAAACCGGCGGGGCAACCGACTGAAAAAGGTAGAAGGCGGGATAATTGAACGGAAAACGACAAACCGGACCGGATTGTCTGCGTCCCCCAATCTGCCAATGCCTGAATCTCTGGAAACGTGGCCAATAGAGTGATAAAGCGCCAGCCAGATCACTAACGGCATCTCAGGCCATGTTGCTCCGAGCAAAAAAAAGCGCAGCCCTCGGAGAAAGAGCGGCACTTTTTTGCAAACGACCAAGCAAATAGCGTGGCTGTGATCAGAAGCCGGCAGCGTGAGCCTGTTCGTCGGCGTGGTAGGAAGACCGTACCATGGCACCGACGGCGGCGTGCGTAAAGCCCATTTTGTAGGCTTCTTCCTCGAACATCTTGAAGGTATCGGGATGGACGTAACGCAGCACGGGCAGATGGTGCTCTGAAGGTTGCAGATACTGGCCAATGGTCAGCATATCAATATCATGATCGCGCATGTCGCGCATCACCTGCAGGATTTCCTCGTCAGTTTCGCCCAGCCCCACCATCAGGCCGGACTTGGTCGGCACGTTCGGATAGCGCTGTTTACAGTCGCGCAACAGTTTGAGCGAGTGCATGTAGTCGGCCCCGGGACGGGACTGTTTATACAGGCGGGGAACGGTTTCCAGATTATGGTTCATGACATCGGGCAGGCCATTACCGAAAATGTCCAGCGCCTTGTCCAGGCGGCCACGAAAATCGGGTACCAGCACTTCAATCTGGGTTTTGGGAGAACGGCTGCGCGTCTCATTGATGCATTCCACAAAGTGGGCTGCCCCGCCATCACGCAGATCGTCACGATCAACCGAAGTAATGACCACGTAGTTCAGGCGCATCGCGGCGATGGATTTGGCCAGATTGGACGGCTCGTTGACATCCAGCGGATCGGGGCGGCCGTGGCCCACATCACAGAACGGACAGCGACGCGTACATTTGTCGCCCATAATCATGAAGGTCGCCGTACCCTTGCCGAAACACTCGCCGATATTGGGGCAGGATGCTTCCTCACAGACCGTGAACAGATTGTGTTCGCGCAGGATTTTCTTGATGTCGTTAAAGCGCGAATTGGGCGCCGCCGCCTTGACCCGAATCCATTCGGGCTTTTTCAGGCGCTCGACCGGAATAATCTTGATTGGAATCCGCGACGTTTTGTCGAAGGATTTCTGTTTCTTGGTGGCATCGTACTGTTCGTCTTTGACAGTCGGCGTTACTGCTGTGTTTGTAGTCATAGTGGTGTCACGGCCCTTATGGGAATGGACGTTACGGCAATCAGGCAGGTTGTATTTTACTGACGACGGCTTTATGAAAACCGCATGAAATTTCAGCTCATTTTAACGCTTAATAGTGGCTTATCCGCAAAAACCCTAAGAGCGCCATAAGTTTAGCCGGCGCCAGCGCCTCTGGACAATGAGATAGAGCGCTGATTAACCGGAAGGAAGGCCCGGGCCACACACCGGCAGACCACGACCTGACTACCTCCCGGTCTTATAGCAAACACATTGGAGTCAATCCCGACACGCATCAGGACAGCCGGGGCAACAGCCGCTCAAGCACGCGCATGCCTGCTTCCTGTACAGTGGTAATGATGCCCATAGTTTTCAGATCTACGGTTTGCAGACCCGCGTAGCCACAGGGGTTGATGCCTGCAAAGGGTTGCAGGTCCATATCCACATTCAGGGCCAGGCCATGATAGGCGCAGCCCTGGCTGATTTTCACGCCAAGCGCTGCGATTTTGGCCAGACTGCCGTCCTGCAATGGCACATAGACGCCAGGCGCTCCAGCCTTGCGACAGGCCTTTTGCAGGCCGAAACTAGCCAGGGTATCGAGCACGACATCCTCGATCAGCGCCACGTATTCCTTGACGTAAATGCCCTGGCGACGCAAATCGAGCAGCGGATAGACAACCAGTTGCCCCGGGCCGTGGTAAGTGACCTGTCCACCACGATTGCAATGGACCACCTCTATTGCACCGGTATTGAGCAGATGTTCCGGCTTGCCGGCCTGCCCCAGTGTATAGACCGGACAGTGCTCTACCAGCCAGATTTCGTCTGGCGTCTCTTTGTCGCGACCTTCGGTAAACGACTTCATGGCCTGCCATACCGGCTCGTAGGGCGCAGGCCCGTCCAGATGGCGTACCTGTACTTGCATCACAAAACGATTTTGACCAGCGCGTGTCCGTGCAGCGCCCGATACAGATCGTCGAGCTGCTCTCGGGAGGTGGCGCGCACCGTGAATGTCAGGCCGATGTAGTTGCCCTTGCTGCTTGGGCGCATTTCCACCGTAGCCGGATCAAACTGCGGATCGAACTGCAACACCACCTCTGTCAGCAGTTGGGCCAATTCGGGATGCTGAACGCCCATGACCTTGATGGGAAAATCACTCGGATATTCAATCAGCGACTGCTCTGGCGGAATGTCTTTCATCATAATCGGGAAATTTCCTTGTCATATTCAGCCCTTACCTTTCTGTATATGGGGCCGGGCTGGCCATTTCCAACCGGTGCGCCGTCCAGTTCCAGAACCGGCAACACTTCCTTGGTGGCCGATGTAACAAGAATCTCATCGGCGGCAAACACTTCTGCGCGGGTAATGTTCCGGGCCTCAAACGGCACCCCGGCCCGCTCGGCCAGCGTTGCCAGCAGACCGTAGCGGATGCCTTCAAGGATCAGGTGGTTTTTGATGGGCGCCAGCAAGGTTCCGTCTTTGACCACCCACATGTTGCTCAGCGAACCTTCAGTCAGGAAATCATTGCGAAACTGGATAACTTCATCCACGCCACGCTCGGCAGCTGCCTGGCGCGCCAGAACATTGCCCAGCAACGACACCGATTTGATATCGCAGTGCAGCCAGCGCTCATCCGGACCGGAGATCACGCGAATACCACGCTCACGCTGCTCTGCCGTTGGCCGGACAAATGGACCGCTGGAGCAGAAAATGGTGGGTGTAACCGCTGGCACGGGGAAAACATGCTCGCGTTTGGCAACGCCACGCGTGACCTGCAGATAGATAAAGGAATCATCGGTTTTGGCGCGATCAATCATGTCCTGCATCAGGCCCGCCCAGAACTGCGGGGTTTTGCCGGATGCCAGATTGATCGCGTTCAGGCTGCGCTCCAGGCGCTGCACATGCTCGTTCAGCCGAAACGGCTTGCGGTTGTAGGCAGGCACCACTTCATAGACACCATCCCCAAAAATGAATCCCCGATCGAATACTGAAATTTTTGCCTCGTCGGCCCGCACATACTCACCGTTAAGATAAACGATGCTGTCGCTGTCTATACCCTGTATCACCACACTCTGCCCGAAAGATTAACTATTGAAACTGCTCAGGACCTTGTCCCACATGCGTCCGAAGAAGCCGGCCTGCGGTATATCTTCAAGAACGGTGAGTGACTCCTGCTTGAGTACTTTGCCATTGAGCACGAACTGGACATTTCCCACTGCCTGGCCCTTGGCTAGCGGTGCAACCAGTTTGCCGTTGATCTGCGTAATGGTCTGGACTTTGTCTTCCATGCCGCGCGGTACAGTCACGCTGACGCCGTCGGCAGCTCCCAGCTTGGCCTGTTTTACAGTTCCTTCCCAAACGCGCGGGCTAATGAGCGGCGCATCAGCCGCAGCCACCTGTTTGGCGGTAAAGTTCTGGTAGCCCCAGTCCAGCAGGTTCTGACTGACCTGTTCGCGTTCGCGTACGGTCGCCGCCCCAACGACCACTGAAATAAGGCGACGATCATCGCGCTTGGCTGCTGCGATCAGGCAATAGCCGGCATCTTCCGTATGCCCGGTTTTGAGGCCATCCACGCCAATATTGCGGGACAGCAGGCCATTGCGGTTGTGCTGGCGAATCTTGTTGTAGGTAAACTCAGGCTGGCTGAAGTAATGATAATACTTGGGGTGATCCTTGATCACGTGCTGAGCCAGCACCGACAGGTCGCGTACCGTCGTGTAGTGTTCCGGTGCCGGCAGGCCGGTCGGATCCGTAAAGTGGGTGTTGGTCATACCGAACAGCGCCGCTTCCTTGTTCATCTGGTTCACGAATACATCTTCGCTGCCGGCCACGATTTCGGCCAGCTGAATGGTGGCATCGTTGCCGGACTGCACAATCATGCCCTTGATCAGGGCATCGACAGTCACTTGCGTATTGACCCGGATGAACATGCGCGAACCACCTGTGCGCCAGGCTTTTTCCGAGACGGTCACTTCCTGTTCCGGCCGGATGCGGTTTTCATCAAGCGCCGAGAAGACCAGGCTGGCAGTCATCAGCTTGGTCAGTGAAGCAGGCGATACTTTCAGGTCCGGTTCCTGGTTGCCGATAATCTGGCCTGAAGTGGCATCAATCAGAAACCACGCCTTGACATTGGTTTGCGGCGGCGTCATACCGGCCACTTCTGTAAGCACTGGTGTACTGGCGTTGGTTACCGGCACGCTGGAGCGGGATTCCGGCTTGGGCGGCGTCGTAAGCACAGTCTGCGCAGAAGATCCGGTTTGCGTCGTGTCCGAACCTGTGATTGTCTGCGTGCTGCCCGAGGGCGCGCTATTGTTGGTTTTATTGAAGAAGACATAGGCACCGCCTGCGACCAGGACGATGATCAGGATAAGAACAATACGACGTAGGAACATGGAAACGGATCCGGATAGAAGAAAGGATTTGAGAAGAGGTGGCCTGCCAGTTAGGAATTATAAGCGCTTGCAGGACAAAATGCGTTACACGGCGGTTTCGACGGACATCTGCTGCAACGCGTCGAGCGCCAGTTTTTTCAATTCGATCAGATAGCCATGAAAAAAATGGGTGGCGCCGGGGATAACCGTAACGGCAATGCGATAGCTGACGATCCAGTCAAAGACTTCCTGCAGCGGCACCACTTCATCGCGTTCTCCATGAATAACCACTGTGTTTGCAGGCAGCACCACCTCGCGCCAGGCAAACCGTTTTACCGCCGTGCCCACCAGGGTCAGCAAGTGTGGCAAGGGCTGGGTTTGCTCTTCGCGCAACACCGAGTACAGTTGCGCCGCCACCGACGTTCCAAATGAAAAACCGGCCAGCAGCCACGGCTTGCCGTCCAACTGCGGATGCGCAGTCAAAAACGCCTGAATCAACTGCTGCATGTCTGCGGTTTCGCCGCGCGCCTGGTCAAAACTGCCTTCAGATTTGCCAATACCACGAAAATCAGGGCGCAGCACGGCATAGCCTGCCTGCGCGTAGGCGCGTGACAGGGTCGTGACCACTTTGTTGTTGCGTGTGCCGCCATGCAGCGGATGCGGATGCAGAACCAGCGCCCAGCCCAGTAGCGGCGGGTCCGGATCGGGCCAGTCGACAAGACAATCGATGCGTCCCGCCGGGCCGACGGTCTCAAACGGTTCAGTCTGGATAGCCATTAGCGGATGGGTCCTACTTCAATGGCGCCTGGCCGAAATTCAGTGGGGGTTTTAACCGCAGCCCCCAGGCGCGATTCGCCCGGCTTGAGGCCAAACCAGCCTGCGCCCAGTCCGTAAGTAAGGACATTGGCCAGGACGACAATAAAGAAAAGCGTGCGCATATCAGGCGTCCGTTGAGTGCTGTGCAAGCGCGCGCAGGCCGTCTAGGACCGGCGACTCGCTCTCGATGAGCGGTATTGTACCAAATCCCATATCAACGCTGAATGAATCGATACGCGCCTGCAGTTCCGGCATGATCGCCGCGCGCGCCCCGCCGGTGACAAAAACCAGCGGCGCGCGGCCCAGATGTTCGGTCACCTGCTGCCACTGCCGGATCACGCCGCCCGTTTGCGCAGCCACAATTCCGGCGGCAATGGCCGCCTGGGTGTTTTGCGGAAACGACGGCCAAACCTGTGCTGGCATCGGGGCCACAGGCAGGCGGGCTGTCCCTGCACCCAGCGATGATTGCATCATGCTCACGCCAGGGAAAATCACCCCACCCAGAAAAGTTTCATGATCATCGATCGTATCGACCGTGGTGGCCGTCCCGAAGCTGACCAGCATCATCGGGCCATCAATGGGCCGCGCCGTCAGAATACCCAGCAGGCCAAGCCAGCGATCGGGCCCCAGCTCGGCTGGGTTGTGATAGCGGTTTTTCAGCCGCAGCAGGCGCGCTCCCGGCGTCTGCCACTGAATCGGGCAAGGCGCAAGAATCGCATCCAGTTCCTGCCTGATCGCCTCGGTGGTGACACTGACGCCCAGCGCCCTGGCCGGGGCCTGCGGCAGTTGCCTGACCAGATCGGCCAGGGCATTCAGGTCGGCAGCGGCAAAGGCATGAACGCCTGTGTCGGCAGAGCGGTCTGCCGAATCGAAAAGGGACACTTTGATGCGCGAATTGCCGGCGTCAATCAGAACGGTCAGCATAAGGTCAGTCCTGGCCTTCAGGCCGGATGGAAATATCACCAATCGTGATGGGATGCTGCCGTCCTGCGCACTCGACCAGCAGGCAACCGTCCTGATTCACACCACGGGCGGCGCCGGACAGGACGATCCGTTCATCCTGGATCACATTGACCTGCTGCTCGCGCAACGCATCGATCTGCGCATGACGCGCCATGAAAGCGGCAAACCCCTGCTGCTCGTACTGTGCAAAGGCATCGCGCCAGGCCCGGGCAATACGGGCAACCAGCAAGGCAATGTCTTCCGAACGGCCGGAGTCCTCACTCATATCACCCAGCACCGAGGTCCAGTCGGCAACCTTGCGTCCCAGATGCTGGGTCAACTCCACCGCGCTGGATAAATTCATACCCATGCCAACGATGACCACATGGTGGTGCTGCGATTCGCGATGCACCGGCCGGGTCGATTCAACCAGCAAACCGGACAGCTTGGCCTGATCATACAAAATATCATTGGGCCACTTCATGAGCAGGCGATCCTGCACCGCCGGACCGGCGATTTTACGCAACTGCTCGCAAGCGACAATCCCCACGACCGGCGCCAGCATGGGCAGGCGCGCCGGCGGCACAAATACATCGTAAGCGCAGGAAAACATCAGCGTGGAGCCTGGCGTATCCTGCCAGCGGCGCCCCGCCCTGCCGCGTCCGCTGGTCTGGGTGTGGGCGCCCAGCAGCGCCGGCCGGCCCATGGCAGATTGCGTATTTCTGACTTCCTGCATCAGATTGACGTTGGTCGAACCGATCTGCTCAACCCACGCAATACTGGCAAAGTCTGGCAATGCCGAATAAAGGGTTTTTTGCAGGACGGAGGCGCTCGGTAACAGGGACATGGTTTACTTCAAATAAGGCTGCAGCGCAGACATGATTCTATCGGTGGCGCCCTCGTGCAGGGACAGCCATTCTTTGGCAGCGCGACTCATGCCCAGGCGCAGTTCAGGATTCTCCAGAATCCGCAATGCCAGGCCAATGGCCTCGGACGGCGTCTGGGCGCGGCGGGCAGCGCCCTCGGCCAGCGCATCTTCCACCGATTGCTGAAAATTGCGGGTATGCGGGCCCACGATGACAGGCAGGCCAAGCGCACTGGCTTCGATATGGTTCTGGCCACCCAGCTCGGCAAAACTGCCAGCCACGATGGCCACGTCAGCCAGGCCATAAAAGAAAAACATTTCACCAACCGAATCGCCCAGCAAGACATCGGCCGTGCGCAACTGGTTATCGGTCGGAAAGGTGCTGCGCCGACAGACACTCAGGCCATCATCGGCCAGATAGCCGGCGACCAGATCAAAGCGTTGCGGGTGCCGCGGCACCAGGACAAACAGCGGCATCCGGTTGGGGACGATGCCCGATGTGCCCTGCCGGTCCGCTTCGCTCTGTGTGCCCCACTCGGCCTGATGGCTCTTTTTCACCTCGGCGATGGCGCGGGTAAACAACTCGTCTTCGCCTTCCCGGGTGCTGGCAATCACAATGACAGGCCGTCCGATATGGCGCCGCGCCACCTGTCCCATATGCGACTGCTCGGGCGAGATGCGCAGGTCAAACTTCAGGTTACCCACCACGCGGGTACGTTTGACTCCGATTTCCGCAAGACGCGCTGCGTCAATGTGGGTTTGGGTAAGGATCAGGTCGATACTGGTCAACGCCTTGCGCAGCACGCTGCCCAGCAGTTGCCCGCGGCGCAGCGACGCCGGTGAAAAGCGCGCGCTGGCCACAATCACGGGAATGTTCTGTTTCTTGGTCTGAGCCACCATATTGGGCCAGATTTCGCGTTCGATCAGAACACAGCAGCGCGGCTTCCAGTAATCGAGAAACCCTTGCACGGCTTCGGGAAAATCGTAAGGCATCCACGCCTGGCACAATCTGCCGGTATTGATTGCCGGTGCAAACAGTTTGCCGCCGATAGACCTGCCTGTTTCCGTAAAATGCGTCAGCAGGACAGGCAACCCCTGGTCCAGTAGCGCCTGCACCAACGGCTGGGCAGCACGCGTCTCGCCCAGGCTGACGGCATGCACCCACACCGGCCGGGCAAAACCAAACACCGATTCTGCATAACCCTCATCTTCGTCATGCGGGCCGGCCTGTTGTCTTTCTGTATAGCGACCAAATCGCTCGGGACCGCGGATATCCCAAACGCCGCCCGCCTTGCGCGCACGCCGCTGCAGCCACCACAGCAGTAAAGGTGAGGCCATTCTTAGGGTTGCAGTATAAAAAAAACGATTCATGTTCTGATTCTAGGTACCGGGACGGCCACAAGGAAGGATCACTGTCAGGCCTGCAAAGCCTGCTTCAGTTTTGACACCACCATATCTCGCGTTGGCGGCAGGCCCCGGTCGCCCAGGCTGGCAGTAAAGCCTGCGCCTTCCAGGGGTGTGCGCACCGGCGTCGAGGCGCTGTAAATACCGATAGTGGGACGACCAAGCGCCGCTGCCAGATGCGTCAGACCGCTGTCTAGACCGACCATAATTTTGCAGGCTGCCAACAGTTTAGCAACTTCGGTCAGGCTCATTCGGGGTAAAACTTCGGCATTATCGAAATCCCGTATAAGGGCCTGCGCCCTTGCCGCTTCGTTTTCGTTTCCGGCAAGCAACTTGAGCCGCAACCCGGCCTGCTTCAGCAGACCAAATACAACCTGCCAATCCTGTTCAGGCCATAATTTGTCTTCCCGGCTGGCCGACGGCATGATGACTGCATAATCCTGTATCGGCGTGTTGTCGGTAAAAGACTGCAGGCCGAAATCGGGATCGCCCGAGAAGGTATAGCCCAGCGCGGCAGAGGCCAGCAGGCGCTGACGACGCACAGCAGGCTGCCAGAATTCCACTTTATGGCGCTCATGATAAAAAAGCGAGGCCAGCGATTCGCGTGCCGAGCGCCAGTCCAGGCCGTGGCGCCGGCCTTTGGCCTGGCGCACGACCCACGCTGATTTCATCAGCCCCTGCATGTCCAGCACAATATCGTAATCCCGCTTGCGCAGATTATGAACGAAAGCCCGCCGTTCGCTGCCTGCCTGCCGCGAGAGCCATTGCTTGCGCCAGCGGCGATGGGAAATAACAATCACCTCGTGTACGGCAGGATGCCAGGCAGGAATTTCCGCAAAATGTTCTTCCACGACCCAGTCGATTTGCGCGCCAGGCACATGCCGGTGAATATCGGAGATGGCCGGAAGCATATGCACCAGATCTCCCAGGGAAGACGAGCGAACAATCAGGATTTTTTTTGTCATCGTAGCGATTTTCGTACTGTGACATGCCCGAAGGTCTGCCACGGGGTAACTAAGTGCAATTTCAATGGGCAAGTTGCGGCAACCGCAGCCTGCTGTTGCCAGCGCCAGGCACGCCCTGGGTATTGGTCGCTATTGTAGCGAAGAATGTGGCGTCGCTGCATTCGGCTCTGGCAAAACAGGCTGCGCCTGGGCGCAAAACCCGCGAATTGGGCCCTGGCAGTCTCGGATAGTTGCATTCAGGCCAGTTCCAGCTCGGCCAGAATCGGCGCATGGTCGGAGATACGCGCCCAGGGTCGCCCCTTGAGCACCTGCGCCGACAGGATGGTAAAGCCGCGTTGATACATGCGATCCAGCCGCAGCCAGGGAAACATGGCCGGAAACGTACGCGGTGGCGCCAGTTGATCCACGGCCATCAGGCCGCGACCGTCCATCATGCTGCGCAAAGATGTTTTCAGACGCGGCAACTCATTATCGATCCGCAGCGGGCTGTTGGCGAACACCTCATGCAGGCCCAGCTCATGATCGAAATAAGGCGCCAGTTTTTCGTTCCAGTCGTTAAAATCCCCAGCCAGAATAAGCGGCTCATTATCCGGCACCAGCCGCTTGATGCGTTCGATGATGGCAACGACCTGGCGGCCGCGACTGGCGGCAAACAGTCCCAGGTGCGCGACAAAACAGTGAACTGTTCGGCCGTCGATTTCTACCCGTGCATGCAGCACGCCGCGTTGCTCCAGCCGATGGTCGGATATATCCTCGTTTTCGTGCTCCACAATGCGAAACCGGGAAAGCAGCGCATTGCCGTGATCGGTGTCGGTGCGCACGGCATTGCAGCCATAACAGACATCCATCGACAAATGATTTGCCAGCATATCCTGCTGCGCATGTAACGATTCGAACCGGCTGTTGCGGCCCTGCACTTCCTGCAGAAACACCAGATCTGCACTCAGTTGCGTCAACCCGGACTGCAGATCGGCAAGCGACACCCGCTTGCCAAATGCTGACTTGCCTTTGTGGATGTTATAGCTGACAACTTTGAGTGTAGTCATGATTTATTCTTATCCGAACAGAAACAGACGCCCAAGCAGCTCAAGCACCACACTGATAACCGGCAGAAGCACAACCTGCAACAGACCAAAGGCGATCAGGCCAAGCACAATGAAAAACCCGTAGGGCTCCAGCCGCTGATAGGCAATGGCCCACCTCGCTGGCAGGAATCCGGCGATGATGCGGCTGCCGTCCATAGGAGGAATGGGCAGCAGGTTAAAGACCATCAGGAAAATGTTGAGCGTAAAGCCGGCGATTGCCACCTTCCACCAGTAACTGTCCAGCAGACCAAAGCCCAGCAGCAGCCGCGCCGTGATCACCCATAAAATGCCCATCAGCAGATTGGCCAGCGGTCTAGCCAGTGCCAGCAGGATACTGTCGCGCTTCGGGTTGGCAAATTGCGACTCATTCACCGGAATCGGCTTGGGCCAGCCCACTACAAAACCCGGGTTGGCCGCGATCAGCAGCAATGGCACAAGAATGGTGCCGATGGGATCGATATGCTTGGCAGGATTAAGAGTAAGGCGCCCCAGCATCATTGCTGTGCGATCCCCCAGCTTGTGGGCGACAAAGCCGCGGGCTGCTTCGGCCAGAGTAATGGCAAAAATCAGCGGAATGGCGTAAATGGTAATGGCACGGATAATGTCACCCATGATGGTGGCGCCCCTCACGGCAACGGACTGGCCGTTCGGCGACAATGGCCGTTGACCCGGCCTGCCCGCATTCACCATTCACATAACGATCGCCCGGGGAACCCGGTGCGCCAACAACACGATTGAACATATTTTTCATGACCCTATTTTAATCGTGAAAACCCACAAAAGAATGACAACCGGCCCCCCCATGCGATTTGAGCTGTGCCGCAGATCTTGCATTCGGTTACGTGATTTGCCGCAATTTACCCGGCGTTCCCGTATAAAATCGGGGCGCAGTCATATAATTTCAAATAAAAAAACAACCTGCCTGTTTCATTTGCGGTGGGCTTGCAACAGAGGGATCAAGATGCGATTAGACGATCAGGAACAAAGCAGCAATGTGGAAGACCGCCGTGGGTCCGGCGGCGGTGGCCGTGGTGGCATGCGACTGGGCGGGGGCAAGATCGGCATCGGCACGATCGTCGTCGCACTGGCCGCCTGGTATTTTCTGGGCATCAATCCGATGACCATTCTGGGCGGTGGCGATATCATGCAAGAGCCCGCCGGCCAGTCCCAGCAAGCCGGGCAGCCGGTTGCCAATGACAAGGACAAAGTATTTATTTCCAAGGTGCTCAAAACCACCGAAACCGTCTGGTCTGGCATCTTCAAGCAGAACGGCGGCACCTATCAGAATCCGGCGCTGGTGCTCTACTCCGGCGCTACCCGCTCCGCCTGCGGCGTGGGTCAGGCAGCAATGGGGCCATTTTATTGCCCTGAGGATCGCAAGGTGTATCTGGACATGAGCTTTTTTCATCAGATGGGCGCCCAAATGGGAGTCCAGGGCGACTTTGCACAAGGCTATGTACTGGCTCACGAAGTTGGGCATCATGTGCAAAATATGCTGGGCGTCATGGACAAAATGGCCCAGGCGCGCAGCTCAATGAACGAGCGCCAGGCCAACGATCTGTCAGTACGCGTGGAACTGCAGGCCGACTGCTTTGCAGGTATCTGGGCGCACGAATTACAGAAAGAAGGCACTATTATTGAAGACGGCGACATCGAGGAAGCCATGAACGCCGCCGCGGCGGTTGGCGACGATCATATCCAGAAGCAGGCTCAGGGCTATGTCGTACCCGACTCCTTTACGCACGGCTCTTCACAGCAGCGCATGAGCTGGTTCAAGCGCGGGCTGGCCGGTGGCGATATGAAACAGTGCAATACGTTTGCGCAGCAGTAAGGACGGGATGAGTCAAATATCTGGATGATCCTAAGAAGTACCATATGAACGTGCCTAATCATCCTCATCCTGGCCTTATTTTGCGTGAAGACGTCATTATTCCGTTGGGTCTGACAGTAAGCGATGCCGCCGAAAAATTAGGCATGTCTCGAACCGCATTTTCACGCGTAATTAATGCAAAGGCGGGAATTAGCCCCGATTTGGCAATCAGGCTGGAAACAGCGGGCATTAGCTCCGCCCGTTTCTGGATTGCTTTGCAAGCGGAATACGACCTTGAAAAAGCCAAGCAGCATAGGCAGCCAAAGGTTGCCCGTTTAATGGTTAAATCGGCGCTGATCTGACTGAAAAAACGACTGATGAACGCCTATGCGCATGACTGGGCAATACATCAATTTCTCATTCAAAACCGACGATTTCGTTTGTCTGGTGGCGCCCCCTATAAAAACCCAAACCTGAGTCTGTATAGGCGGATTATGTTTCCGGCGAGCCTGCCCGTATGCACGCAGCGATTGCTTGCGAACACTCGCCCCCTGTCAAAATTTTCGTTTGCGCACCGCCTCTTCACCTTGATTGCGATGAATGTCGTGCGTCACAAATGAAATATCATTATCGGGCATGGCAAGATAGTCGGGCCGCGATAGCGTGCTGCGAATATCCTTAAGCCCGGATTTCCAGTGATCGCGCATTGCACTCACGCCGAACTGATAATCTTTGTTGTACGACTCGTACTCGCGATCGCGGTAAATAAGCTGAATCACATTGCAGTGCTTGCTGTCTGCAATGGCCCGGGCCATATCCAGCGTTTGCGCATCCAGGGTGTGTTTGTCTGGCAACTGCTCAAGCACTTTAGCCATGACCGAGCGCATCCGTTGCGTGCGTGCCCATTGATTGGTCACGAGCCGGGTACGACTGGAGTACTGGATTTCCTTGACCCGGTCATAGACCTGCAACATATTGTCAGGCGCATGCCCGCGAGCGCTCCATAAATCCACCTGGAAGACCAGGGTGTCGGCGTTCACTTGCGCGTCCAGCACATAGCCCAATGGGGTGTTGGACATGATGCCGCCATCCCAGTAATATTCGCCATCGATCAGAACCGGCGCAAAGGCCGGCGGCAATGCGCCGGAAGCCATGAAATGCGCCGCTGTCAGGCGGTGCCTGTCGTTGCAGAAATAGGTGAAGTTGCCGGTGCGCACGTTCACTGCGCCGACCGACACATTCAGATGCCCCTGGTTGATCAGATCAAAATCACACAGCCGCTCAAGCGTCTCGCGCAATGGCGTCATGTCATAAAAGCCGGTCTGTTCGACGCTGCCTTTCGTATACAGCGAGGGCGGCGGAAAGCGCGGCGTGAAAAAGCCTTTTTGCCCATCCATCATGGCAGACATGCCGTACATGGCCGACAGACTGCTGCGGGTCAGGTCATTGAGCCCGAACAGGCTTTGCTCCACCCACGGCATCAGACCGAAACCATTATTGGGCTGGCAGATGGTGTCCCAGAATTCATGGAGTCGTTGCGCGCGTTTGCCCGGCGGGTTTCCGGCAATGATGGCGGTGTTAAGCGCACCAATGGAGATGCCGGAAATCCAGTTGGGTTCTATCCCCGCCTGCTCCAGGCCTTCAAATACGCCCGCCTGGTAAGCGCCGAGCGCACCGCCACCCTGCAAAACCAATGCAATCCGCTCGTACCCGGGCAACTGAACCATGATACGCCTTACTGCATGAACCAGCCGTGGCTGACCACGACCGATTGCCCGGTAAGCGCATTATTGGGAAACGCGGCCAGGAACAGGGCAGTTTGAGCGATATCTTGCGGCGTCGTAAATTCGCCGTCCACGGTACCGGCCAGCATCACGTTCTTGACCACTTCTTCTTCCGAAATACCCAATTCCTTAGCCTGCTCAGGAATCTGCTTTTCCACGATCGGCGTGCGTACAAAACCGGGGCAGATCACATGCGAGCGCACATTGTGGGCAGCGCCCTCTTTGGCCAGCACCCGTGCCAGCCCCAGCAGGCCGTGCTTTGCAGTCACATAAGGGGCTTTCAGTTTCGAGGCCTCGTGCGAATGCACCGATCCCATATAAATGACCACGCCTTTATTCGCTTTATACATGTGTTGCAGGGCTGCCTTGGTGGTCAGGAATGCGCCATCCAAATGAATGGCCAGCATCTGTTTCCACTTTGCAAACTCGAACTTGTCGATAGATTCGATGGTCTGAATACCTGCATTTGACACCAGAATATCCAGCGCGCCAAAATGCGCGACAAGATCGTCCACACCCTTGTTAACCTGCGCCTCGTCAGTCACGTCCATGGCGATGCCGAAGGCTTTTCCGCCTGCGGCATTGATTTGCTCTGCGACCTTATTGGCACCATCCAGATTCAGGTCTGCAATGCCCACTGCGGCCCCAGCCTTGGCATAGGTTTCGGCAATTTCCTTGCCCAGGCCGCTGGCCGCGCCGGTAACCAATGCCACTTTGCCGGCGAGTGAGGTTTGTACTTCGGTTGTCATTACGTCTCTCCTGAAATTTCAATGGACCAGTGGCGGGTACGCACCCGAAGGCTGGTCCTTGCCACTGGTATATAAACAAATAGGAACTGAACAGCAGAATAACAAAATTATAGGCCCACTGATCCGGTTACGCAGTGGCGCAACAGATACATGCCGCAAATGGGCGAAAAAAAAGCCAGAATCAGATTCTGGCTTTTTCTCCGGCTTATTCGACGACTGTTTTATTACGCAAACGAATATGCAGTTCACGCAATTGCTTTTCATCGACGGGCGATGGCGCCTGGGTAAGCAGACACTGCGCGCGTTGTGTTTTAGGAAAGGCAATTACATCACGAATTGATTCGGCGCCGGCCATCATGGTGACCAGGCGATCCAGCCCCAGGGCCAGGCCGCCGTGCGGAGGCGCACCGTACTGCAGCGCATCCAGCAGGAAGCCGAATTTGGCGCGGGCTTCTTCATCGCTGATGTTCAGGGCACGGAATACCTTGCTTTGTACTTCTTCACGATGGATACGGACTGAACCGCCGCCAATTTCCCAGCCGTTGAGCACCAGATCATACGCCTTGGCGTAAGCCTTGGATGGATCGGTGGTGAGAAAATCTTCGTGGCCGTCTTTCGGGCTGGTAAAGGGGTGATGCGCGGCGAAATAACGACCCTCTTGCTCGTCATACTCGAACATGGGGAAATCAACCACCCATAACGGCTTCCAGCTGTTTTCGAACAAGCCGGTAGACTTGGCAAAGTCACTGTGGCCCAGCTTGACACGCAAGGCGCCCATGGCGTCGTTCACAACTTTGGCCTTGTCCGCGCCAAAGAAAATGATATCGCCGGCGGCAGCGCCCGAACGTTGCAGGATTTCATTGATTGCGGCGTCGTGCAGGTTTTTCACGATAGGCGACTGCAGGCCTTCGCGGCCCTTGGCCGGGTCGTTAACCTTGATCCATGCCAGACCCCTGGCGCCGTAGATGCTGACAAACTGGGTGTAGTCGTCAATTTCCTTGCGTGACAACTGGGCACCGCCCGGTACGCGCAATGCGACAACACGTCCACCCGGTTGAACCGCAGCAGCAGAGAACACCTTGAACTCAACGTCTTTCATCACGTCGGTCAGCTCGGTGAACTCCAGTTTGACTCGCATGTCCGGCTTGTCGGAACCGAAACGGCGCATGGCTTCGTCCCAGCTCATGATCGGGAAGCGTGGATCCAGGTCTACGTTCTGCACCTGCTTGAATACATGGCGCACCATGCCTTCAAAAATTTCACGAATCTCTTCTTCGTTCAGGAACGAAGTTTCACAATCTATCTGTGTGAATTCAGGCTGGCGATCGGCGCGCAGGTCTTCATCGCGAAAGCATTTGACGATCTGATAGTAACGATCAAAACCGGCCACCATCAGCATTTGCTTGAACAGCTGGGGCGACTGTGGCAGGGCGAAAAATTGCCCGTCATGCACCCGTGACGGCACCAGGTAGTCGCGGGCGCCTTCGGGGGTGCTTTTGGTGAGCATGGGTGTTTCGATATCGATAAACCCGAGCCCATCGAGGAACTTGCGCACTTCGATGGAAACCCGATAGCGCAGCATCAGGTTGCGCTGCATTTGCGGGCGGCGCAGATCCAGGACGCGATGCGTCAGGCGCGTCGTTTCAGACAGGTTTTCGTCGTCAAGCTGGAACGGCGGGGTGACGGACGCATTGAGCACTTCGACCTCGCGGCACAGCACTTCGATTTCGCCCGAGACCAGCTCCTTGTTGGAGGTGCCTTCAGGGCGGCGACGCACCAGACCGGTGATACGGATGCAGTATTCGTTACGGATCTCTTCCGCGATTGCAAAGGCCTGCGCATTGTCGGGATCGAAAACGATCTGCGCAATGCCTTCGCGGTCACGCAGATCAATAAAAATCACGCCGCCATGATCGCGACGGCGATGCACCCAGCCGAAAAGGGTGACAGTTTGATCCAGCTGATCAAGGCTGACTTGACCGGTGTAGCAGGTACGCATGAAAAATGCTCCGAAATTCTTTGATTTTGTGTAAATGCTTGAGGCAGCACAGGCCAAAGGCACTGCGCCGCCGCTGGCAGACGGCAAATTATGCAGCGCTGCCTTCAGATGAGGATGGGGTCGGCGCGGCGGCCGGCGCAGCCGTACTCTGACCGGCACTGCCCGTGTCGGACTTGGCCGCAGCGTTGCCGGCGCCATTGGAGCCGCCGCCGCGGAAATCGGTTACATACCAGCCAGAGCCCTTGAGCTGAAAGCCGGCAGCGGTAACCTGCTTGGAAAACGCACTCTGGCCACACTCGGGACAGGTGGTCAGTGGCGCATCGGACATCTTTTGCAGCACATCCTTGGCATGGCCGCAGGCGCTGCATTTATATGCATAAATAGGCACAACGAACTCGCAAAAAAACAGGGGTGAAAAGGGATACAACCCGAAATGGCACGTCCCAAAAATGGGCCGTGCATGGGAAGCCTATCGGACTTATCCCCAAATTAACCCCTTATTTTATCGCAATTTACAGGCCTGTATTTCCCAGAAGTTGCACCGGCAGCAAAAACATGGCCGCCGCCACCAGCGTTGGAACAAGCGCTGCCAGAAACAGGTATTTGGGCGAGATCGCCTCATCGGGAAAGCATCCCTTGAGGATGGAAAAGCCCGCCGGATTGGGCGCATTGGCAATCACGGTCAGACCACCGCCGGTCACCGCGCCGGCAACCAGCATATAGCGCCAGACCTCGTTGGTGCCCTCCACCAGCGAGCCCAGATACGTTAATGCTGCGTTATCGGTAATCGCCGTCAATGCCGTTGCTCCCCAGTACAGCAACCCTGGCGACAGGCCGGCCAGCAGATCCTGCAGCCACCATTGCTGCAGCCCGCCCAGCACAATCAGGCCCGCCAGAAAGAACGCCACCATCAGCGCCTCTTTGATCATCAGCTTGTCCTGATAGTGTTCGTAGGCAGTGCAATAACCAACAAACAGCATCATCAACCCGATGAATACAGCCGGATGGTGCGCGAAAATCACAATGCCGGCCAGAAATGCCAGATGAATCAGGATGACAAACCACGGTATCGGTGCACGTTCGTCGCTATGGGTCCGGGTTTGCTCATTCGCATGCTCGCCGGCCACCACCAGCTCCTTGCGCATCAGGAAGGTCAGCACGCCGGCATTGATCACGACGGCAAGCGCCGCTTTCCAGCCGAAATGGGTTGCCATGTAGACGGTATCCCAGCCAAATGTGCCCGCCACCATCAGCACTGGCGGCGCGGCATAGGAAGTAAGTACCCCGCCGATGGAAATATTGACGAACAGCACGCCCACAGCCATGTATTTGAACCGGGTATGGCTGCTGTGATCAAAGAACGCGCGCTTAAGCAGCAGGGCCGCCAGCGTCATCGCGGCCGGTTCGGTAATAAAGGATCCAGCCAGCGGCACCAGCGTCAAGGTCAGCAAAAAGGTGGCGATAGAGGTCTGCAGGGGCAGCACACGAGCCAGAAAGCGCACCGTTGTGCCGACCATGACCAGGATAGGCCGGCTGGCGGCAACGACCATGATCGCAAAGACGAACAGCGGCTCGGTAAAGTTTCGGCTGTCCATATATTTGACAGCGCTGTCCAGGCCGCCGGTCACGCCCATGAAGATGATCAGAATGGCCGCCCACAAGCCGAACACGGCTTCCACTTCGGAAAAAGCATGCCACAAACCTGAGTGCGGGCCGCCCCGATGTGCTCTTCTGGCAAAAAATGGCACCGAAAAGGTGTGCACAATGGCAATCGCAAACAGCACCGTTGCGATCAACTCGATCTTGTCCGGCATTATTATCCTTTATTTGTTACTAACGAAATGGGGGGATTTTACGGACATCTCCATGAAGTTTTCAATCGAAACACAGTCACATAAGGGTTTATCTGTGCACGATCGGGCAGCTACGCCCGGGCGCTGCCGCAAGCATCCAGCCAAACCTGGCAGAGCGCCTGCATACCGGCTTTGTCCTCTTGGGTAAAACGGTCGGGCGTGGGACTGTCCACATCCCAGACGCCGATCAGCTTGTCTTCCTTGAACAAGGGAATAACTATTTCCGAACGGGAGGCCGCGTCGCAGGCAATATGGCCAGCAAAGGCAAATACGTCAGGCACCAACTGAGCCTGGCCGGTCGCGGCGGCCGTGCCGCATACGCCTTTTCCCATCGCAATACGCACGCAGGCAATCTTCCCCTGGAAAGGCCCCAGCACCAACTCGCTGCCATCGTGAAAATAAAAGCCGGCCCAGTTCAGATCGGGTACGGTGTGATACACCAGCGCCGCCAGATTGGCCGCGTTGGCGATATGGCTGGGCTCGCCGTCAAACAGCGAGCGCGCCTGGGAAACCAGTGTGTCGTACATGGCTGGCACCGACTCAAAGCCGGAAGAATGATCGAAACTGAACATAATCTGTTTTATGATAGAGTGAGCGCCGCCATTGCAGCAAGACCGCCTCAAAGCGAGACGGCCACGCACAACAGACGGCGATATTGACTGGCAGGCATGACTGGCAACACCATACCGCGGGACTCTGATTGTATCCACAAAGCGTGGCCTGACAGCAAAAACCACGGCCGGCGTCGCAGGAAATCGCGCCATACCGGTCGCATAGCCCCCTTGGTCGGTAAAACCTTTAAAATCCTCTTTTCAGCATCCAATACCTCGCGCACCCTTGCGACACTCAGCACTTACCATGGCCAGCACTCACTCTGATCTTAACGACATTCGCCACAACGACTGGGTGGAACATTATCTGCCCGCAGCCTGGCGTCCGTATGCGCGGCTGTGCCGACTGGACCGTCCTGTTGGTACCTGGCTCACGCTGCTGCCCTGCATCGCGGCGCTGATCCAGGCCCAGCACGGCGTGCCCACACTGCTGCGCCTTGTGGTTTTCTGCCTGGGCGCCTTGCTCATGCGCAGCGTGGGCTGCACCGTCAATGACATTTGTGATCGGGACTTCGACAAGCATGTGGAACGCACGCGTTTTCGTCCGTTAACCAGCGGCCAGATCTCGCTCAAACAGGCCATTCTCTTTCTGGTCGCGCAACTGGTGGCGGCCGCACTGCTGCTGTTCTTCATCAATAGCTACAGCCGCTGGCTGGCTGTGGCCCTGGTGCCGCTGGTGTTCATCTACCCGCTATGCAAGCGCTTTACCTACTGGCCGCAATTGGTGCTGGGTATCGCTTTCAATTGGGGAATGCTGATGGCCTGGTCCGACACCACCAATAACGTACCGCTGGCTGCCGTTCTCATGTGGATGGGCGCGGTCACGTGGCAGATCGGCTATGACACCATCTATGCCTATACCGACATGAAGGACGACGAACAACTGGGACTGCGCTCCACCGCGCTGCGCTTCAGGGACCAGGGGCTGGCCTGGCTCATCGGGTTTTACGCCGCCACCGTTGTCTTGTGGACCGTACCCGGTATCATGCTGGGGTTCGGTTGGCTTTATTACGCATTCATGCTGGCCATTGCCGTGCACTTCTACTGGCAACTATCTACCTTTGACATACAGAAACCGGATCGCAGCTTTGCGCTGTTTCGCGCCAACATCTGGACCGGCTGCCTGCTGGTAGCCGGCTCCCTGGGCGGCACGCTGCTATAAACATCAACGAGGCCGCTTGAGCGCGACGACGGCCAGCATCGACTGGCCCGGCAAGTGAGCACGCCGGGCACCACCCGACAAAAGTGAAGTTCGGTGCCCATCTGGATCCCAGGCATGCGTCCAGGCTCGCTTACGGGTACACCTGAACAGCCGCTCGCAGCGGCGACGTCGTCGCCAAAACCCGTCCCGCACTCAGCAAGCTCCGCACCTGTGGTTAACCCGAATCCAATTAAAATAAATACCAACAAATAATTCAATAAATCCAATGGTTAACCAAAAAATAAAGGGTTAACCCTAATATTATTTTGGCCGCGGATTCGGTACGCTCAGCGTCATCACCCGAACCAGACTTGAGTTGCATATGGCTACGACTACTACACTAGGCATCAAGGTCGATACCGACCTGAAAAACCGCCTTCAATATCACGCAGACAAACTGAACTGTACCCCGCACTGGCTGCACAAGCAGGCGCTGATTACGTATCTGGAACAGATCGAGCGCGGCCTGACGCCCGACGAGCTTCGGCATCTGGCCCCTGCCGCCACAGACAATGACGGCGCCGTGACCTATTCGCAGGACAACCGCAAGCCGCCCTTCTACGAATTCGGCCAGGACGTGCAGCCGCAATCGGTGCTGCGCGCCGCTATCACTTCGGCCTATCGCCGACCCGAGCCCGAATGCGTGCCCTTACTGCTGGAGCAGGCGGCACTGGTCAAGCCCGAACAGACTCGGGAATTGGCGCTAAAACTGGTCAAGTCGCTCAAGGAAAAAAGCCCTGGCGGCGGTGTCGAAGGCCTGATTCAGGAGTTTGCCCTATCCAGCCAGGAAGGCGTCGCACTCATGTGCCTGGCCGAAGCATTGCTGCGCATCCCGGATCGCGCCACACGCGATGCGCTTATCCGCGACAAAATCAGCCATGGCGACTGGAAGTCGCATATGGGCAGCTCGCCCTCCCTGTTCGTTAACGCCGCCACCTGGGGGCTGATGCTCACAGGCAGACTGGTGGCCGTCAACAGCGAGCAGAATTTGTCCAAAGCCCTCACGCGCATGATTGCAAAAGGCGGCGAACCGCTTATCAGGCAGGGCGTGAACATGGCCATGCGCATGATGGGCGAGCAATTTGTATCGGGCCAGACCATTTCGTCTGCCCTGGCCAACAGCCGTAAATTCGAGGCAGAGGGCTTCCGCTACAGTTACGATATGCTCGGTGAAGCCGCCACCACGGCGGCCGATGCTCAGCGTTACTATGAATCATACGAACAGGCGATTCATGCCATCGGTAAAGCGTCCGGCGGACGTGGCATTTATGAAGGGCCGGGCATTTCCATCAAGCTGTCCGCCCTGCACCCCCGTTACTCGCGGGCCCAACGTGACCGCGTCATGAGCCAATTGCTGCCACGCCTGGTCGCGCTAACGCGTCTGGCCCGCTCCTACGATATAGGCCTGAACATCGATGCCGAAGAGGCCGACCGACTTGAACTCTCACTGGACCTGCTGGAAGCACTTTGTGCAACGCGTGAATTCGAAGGCTGGAATGGCATCGGGTTTGTGATCCAGGCCTACCAGAAACGCGCCCCTCACGTTATTGATTATGTTATTGATCTGGGCCGCCGCACCCGCCATCGCCTGATGGTCCGACTGGTCAAGGGCGCCTACTGGGATACCGAAATCAAACGTGCGCAACTGGACGGCCTGGAAGGCTATCCTGTGTATACCCGCAAGGTCTACACCGATGTCTCCTATCTGGCGTGCGCCCGCAAACTGTTGTCGGCGCCCGATGCCGTGTACCCGCAATTTGCCACGCACAACGCACAAACGCTGGCTGCCATTTATCACCTGGCAGGAAACAATTACTACCCGGGTCAGTACGAATTCCAGTGCCTGCATGGCATGGGTGAAGCGCTTTACTCCGAAGTGGTCGGCAGCAAAAAGCTGAATCGTCCCTGCCGCATTTATGCCCCCGTTGGTACCCACGAAACGCTGCTGGCCTATCTGGTGCGACGCCTGCTGGAAAACGGCGCCAATACGTCATTTGTCAATCAGATCGGCGACGAAAACATTGATATCAATACCCTGGTTGCCAATCCGATCGACGTGGCCAGCGCCATCACGCCGCTGGGCGCGCCGCACGAAAAAATTGCGTTGCCGCGCGATTTGTACAGTATTGATGGCAAGCCCGGCAGACGTAATTCCAGCGGCCTGGACCTGAGCAACGAGCACCGTCTGGGCTCGCTTGCCGCGGCGCTGCTCAATGGTGCCACCCAGCCCTGGCTGGCCGCGCCCACTTTGTATAACGCCGACAGCGGCGAAAGTGACACGGCAAACCGCAAGCCTCTATTGAACCCCGCCGACCATCGCGATGTGGTCGGGCAAGTGATTGAAGCGAGTGCGCAGGATGTGGATCAGGCCATGGCCGCAGCCGCCACAATGGCGCCCATCTGGCAAGCCACGCCCATCGAAGACCGGGCCCGCGCCCTGCGCCGCGCTGCGCAGTTGCTTGAGTCGCGCATGCAGCCATTGCTTGGCCTGATCGTGCGCGAAGCCGGCAAGTCCCTGCCCAACGCTATTGCAGAGGTACGCGAAGCCGTAGACTTCCTGCGCTATTATGCCGACCAGATCGAAGACAACTTCAACGAAGACCATCATCGCCCGCTGGGACCGGTGCTGTGTATCAGCCCCTGGAACTTTCCCTTGGCGATCTTTACCGGACAGGTCAGCGCGGCACTGGCCGCCGGAAACACCGTACTGGCCAAGCCGGCCGAGCAAACCCCATTGATTGCCGCTCAGGCCGTAGCCATCCTGCATGAGGCCGGCATCCCCAAAGAAGCGGTACAGTTGCTGCCAGGTGCCGGTGAAACCGTGGGTGACCAGCTCGTGTCGCACCCGGATATTCGCGGCGTGATGTTTACCGGCTCCACCGAAGTGGCGCGCATTATTGCCGGCAAGCTGGCCGGTCGCCTGGACAACCACGGCCATCCGATCCCGTTGATTGCCGAGACCGGGGGCCAGAACGCCCTGATCGTAGACTCCTCTGCCCTGGCAGAACAGGTTGTCTACGATGTGCTCAACTCCGCGTTTGATTCTGCCGGCCAGCGCTGCTCTGCCCTGCGCGTACTATGTATTCAGGAAGACGCAGCCGATCACGTACTGACCATGATCAAAGGCGCCATGAAGGAATTATCTGTAGGCTGCCCCGATCTGCTGTCTACTGACGTGGGTCCGGTCATCGACACGCAGGCGCGCCAGATCATCGAACGCCATATCCTCAAAATGCGCCAGTCGGGACATGCGGTGGAACAGCTGCCAATGGATGCATCCACCGAAAAAGGCACTTTTGTCTCACCGGCAATCATCGAGCTCAACGACATCAGCGAGCTGGAGCGTGAAGTATTCGGCCCTGTACTGCACGTTGTGCGCTACAAGCGGCAGGAGCTCGATGCTCTGGTCGACAAAATCAATGCGACCGGCTATGGCCTGACCTTCGGCATCCATTCGCGCATCGATGAAACTATCGCCCGTGTCAGCAACCGTATCCATGCCGGTAATATTTATGTCAACCGTAATATCGTGGGCGCCGTGGTAGGGGTTCAGCCTTTCGGCGGCCAGGGTCTGTCGGGAACCGGCCCCAAAGCAGGCGGTCCCTTGTATCTATATCGCCTGCTCTCGCAGGGCAACGACGATATGCCAAGAGGCGTTGATCTGCCCGGCATCAATCCTGCCGGCACACTCTTGCCCGGCCCCACCGGAGAGACCAATGTCTATCGCCTGGTGCCGCGGGGCACGGTGCTGGCCTGGCCTGCATCAGTCGAAGGCGCACGCCTGCAACTGGAGCAAATTATTGAAACCGGCAACCAGGCCTTGTTTGTAGATACGCCTTCAGTACGGGAGTGGATCGGCACGATGGCTAATGCTGACAACCGCCAGCGCATTGAATTTATTGCCGAAGAGCGGATAGACGATGCGGCCCTGGATGCGGCCTTGTTCGAAGGCGATGGCGACACCCTGCGCCGCCTGAACTTGCAACTGGCGGCAAAAAAAGGACCGATTGTTATTGCCCAGGGCCTGCAAACCGATGAAATCACGCAGGGGCATCGCTATGCCATCAGCGGCCTGGTGCACGAACAAAGCATCAGCACCAACACGGCGGCGGCAGGCGGCAATGCGAGCCTGATGACAATCGCTTAGGGGTTGCTGCAGCGCCGGAGCAGCGGGCAAAACCTGCGTGCCCGTCACGCCCGTGCGGGGCTGGCCATTTGGTCCGGCGCCCCATTGTGCTTTGGAGATTCTGTCGTGGCGTTAGCCGCCAGCACCTGTCGCGGCGGGCGGACGCTGCCCCTCCTTATCCGGTTCGGCGCCGGGCGCCGCCGGGGCGGCCTCATCAACGGGCGGCGGTTCCGGATTCGGTGAAGCCGGCACGGCAGACTCCGGAACAACCGCCGGATCACTGGCCGGCGGCAATGTCGGCCCGCGTTTGATATCGGCATTGGCGATGGTAATCAGATCCTGACCCACTCTCTCGGACCAGTTCTGCACCACCCCGGCCGCCGCACTTTTGAATGCCGCCTTCTGCTGATCAGTCAACCTTGTCACTTGCACACCCGCCTGCTCCAGTTGGCCAACCGTTTCATCCACTGCCTTGGCTGCCGCCTGAGACGTCAGAATTGGCGCAGTTTCGCTCATGGCCTGCTCGGCTGCTTCGCGCACGCGTTGCTGGTCGTCACGCGACCAGTTATTCCAGACATTTTTATTGACTGCGATAAAGATCGGCTCTGCCGGATAATTCCAAACCGTCAGGTATTTCTGACCCATTTCATTGAACTTGAAACCGGTGAACACCGATAGCGGATTATCCTGGCCGTCAATGGCCTTTTTCTGCAACGCATCGGGCACCCCGGTCAGATTCAGTTGCACCGGGGCTGCGCCCAGGGCTTTGAAAAAGTCCATGAACAGCGGCAAACCAATCACACGAATACGCATGCCCTTCAGGTCGGCAGGCGCCTGCACAGGCCGCAGCGCATTGCTTAGCTGACGATAGCCAGATGTACCCCAGGCCAGGGTCACAATGCCCGCCTTGTCCATATTGTCACGCACCAGGTTGCCCAGGTCACCACGGATCAAAGCCGCGGTCCCGTCGATATCCGGAACAAAAAAGGGAAGAGAAAATATCGACAGCGCGCGAAACTGGCTTGACCAGTTGCTGGCCGAAGCGACGGCCATATCCGCCACTCCCTGGCGCACCGCCGTCGCTTCACGGGTCTGCTCGCCTTTGACCAGCGAAGCGTTGGGATACATGCGCAGATTTACACGCCCTTCGGTTTTTTCTGCCACCAGCTCGCGCCAGCGCTTGGCGGTGCGCCCGATGGCAATCCGCTCATCAGATACAAAGGAAAGCGAATACTCGGGCTTATAGCCGCCCGCGCTTTGTGCCACGGCCGGATAGGCATGTAGCAGCAAGAATGCGGCACAGGCTCCAGGAAGAAAAAACCTGCACAATACTACCCTTTTCATTCCGTGAACATCCGTATTAGTGATTGATCGTACCTCGCATGTTACTGGAATTGGTGTACAACTGTGATATTTTCACCGGCCTTGACGGTAATCACCCGGACATAGCGCGGCAAGTCCCCGTTTGTAATCATGACATTATAAGTGCCGGGATCCAGCCGCAGGCTGCGAAATGGCGGGCTGGCGCCGCGAGAGCGTCCGTTGATGAACACATTGCCCCACGGCCGTATCACAAAGGAAACTGTCCCTTTTGACGTACTGCGTGTAGAGCCTGCGCTTTGCTCGGCACGTGCCTCGGCTGCACGCCGCCGTTCACGCTCTTTTTTCAGGCGCGCATCTTCCTGGCGGGCTTTCTCCAGCGCCGCCTGCTCTTTGGCCTGATTCGCTTCCTCTTCGCGTGCTGCATCCGCCGCTTTCATTTCAACGGACTCGTTTGTCCCTGAGGCCGGCGCCGCGTTTTGTGCTGTGGATGACTGGTCCGCAGCAACCGCGCTTGCGGCACTGGCCCCAGCCTGATTACCCGTGGTCGCATTGGTATTGGCTGCATTGTCGGATCCGGCAGTGGCTGGCGTGCCGCTTTCTGTCGGCGCCACTGTTCCGGCAGCCGGGCTGGTGCTGCCAGCAGTGGCTGCGGGCGCCTCCTGGGCAAATGTACTGGTGCGCCCTGACGAACCGGCCTGTGTGGCCGCCTCAGGTGCTGCCGATGTGACTGTATCAGGCGCCGCTGGTGTGCTCGCAGGTGTATCTGCGGCCGTACCTGCTGCAGGCGCTGCCGTTGATGGTGGTTGTTGGCTTGCCGCAGCCAGGCGCGCTTCTTCCGCCTTGGTTGCCTCTTCGATACGTCGAGCCTCCTGCTCACGACGTGCCTGCTCTGCAGCGGCCTGATCGTTGCCAGCAGCGCCTGGTGCCTGCGCAGCAGTCCCGCCGCTGGCGCTCAGCGCATTGCTTTGCTCGGTGGGCATGGGGCTGGCGCCCGTTGCGGACGGCGCGTTGCCCGGGCCGGAAGCCGGCTCGGTAGAGGCAGGCGGTGTGCTCGCCGCCGTTTGCGCCGAATCGGTCACCGGTGCTGTATTGCTGACGGCCTGGTCCTGACCCACAGCTTCACCTGTTGGCGCGGCCGCCGGCGAAGACGCTCCGGTCGCACCCGATGCGGCCGTGCTCGCAGTATTACCGGCATCGGGTGGCGCAGCATTATCCGCAGCGGTGGCCGCGTCGGTTGCAGGCGCAGCGTCAGTTGCAGGCGCAGCCTCGGAAGGCGACGGCGACGTGTCAGAAGAAGGTTTGCCGCTCTGGTCAGCCGTCGCCGCTGGGGTTGTCGTTGTAGCAGGCGCCTGCGGCGTTTCGGGTTCAGCAGACGTTGCCACAGGGGGTGTATCGGCCTCTTTCTGACCGCCAAAGCCAAAATAGGCGCCTGCTGCGATGGCTGCCAGCACAAGGGCAATCAGCAGCACCGGCGCTTTCTTTTTTTCGTCCCGGGGGGGCGGAGGGTTAGCAGACCCACCATCATCGGAGGCATCCGGCGGCGTACCGGATCCGCCGCTACTGCCTGTGCCGTTGGTCGCCGCACCACGATTACCAGCCGCGGCTTTTTGCTCGCCGGCGCTCGCATCCGTTGCAGCGTCCGAGGTTGCGGTCGCTTTGCCGCCTGCAGCATTGTCGGCCGCTACAGCCGCTTGATGGCCGGCAACATCCTGTGCGCTTGCCAGATGAGCCGCGCCCGCCGCACCGGCTACGCCGGCAGCACCCAAGGCGGCCAGTCTGGCGTGTTCACTTTCATCGTGATGAGGCTGCGTTTCGTTGGCCCCGGCGCTCGTAGAGGCGGCATCGTTGCGCGACTGGCTTTGCGCCTGCTCTTCTGCCCTGGCCTGCTCTGCCCTGGCCTGCTCTGCCCTGGCCTGCTCTGCCTTAGCCTGTTCTGCCTTAGCCTGTTCTGCCTTAGCCTGTTCTGCTTTAACCTGTTCTGCTCTTACTTGTTCTGCGCGGATCTGTTCCTGTCTGGCCGCTTGCTCGCTGGCTTGCGCTTGCCGCGCCTGTTCCGCCTTGGCTGCTTCGGCCTCCTGGGCTTTACGCTGGGCCTCTTCCTGGGCCGCTTGCGTCTGTCGCGCCTGGTCTGTCGATTCCTGCTGCGCAACGGGTCGCTGCCCACCTGGCTCGCCTTCGTCCCTGCCACCACCCGCTGCGGGGCTAAGGACTCCCTGAGCGGCCAGGCCACCGGCGACCGCGCCGGGCACGGCTATGCCCCCCGGTGTCGCAGGCGCCACCGGCATACCCGGGCTGGCAGCCGACAATCCCATCATGGCCGAGAGTTCATCGATCGATTGCAAACGCAGGGCAGACTGCAGCACCGTGCTCAGATCCACCGTGCGCAGAAACTGGCGCGAATAGCCTGCAGGCGCCGCTGCCGCCAGCGGTTCCTGCGTATCCTTGACAAAACGACGCACCGGGCTTTGCGGCGTCTGTCCGCAAATCATGGCCCGCAGCAGGGCGCCCACACCGTAAACATCGGTCCAGGGGCCGATACGCCAGGCGGCATCGTCTGTCTGCAACTCGATCGCGGAAAAGGGCTCTGTGCCCGGCACAACGTGGGTCCCGTGCTTGACAAAAGGCTGGCTGACACCCGGCAACAGCTTGGCGCGCCCGACCGGGTCCAGAAATACGGTTTGCATGGACCACAGGCCATAGGCACGCTGCTGTGCATGCAGTGCCTTCAGTTGTGGCAGCAAATCCAGCACCAGATCTTCCAGCTGTCCCTGTGATGCAGATCCTGTCCCCAGTCCGGTCTGGTCCAGCGACTGCCATGAGGGGTCGACGTTGCTTATAAGGTCCTGTAACGAGGTCGCCATAATGTTGTTTCCTATGCCCGGCTTGTCAAATGCATTAATCGGTAAATAGCTACAATCTGAAATTGGTATGCGTGATAAACAGTGAGTTGAACAGTGTAATATTCAACGCGCCGCCATGCACCATGGACTTTTGTGCCGCGCCATTGGCCTGGTTGGTCCACCAGTAACTGTTGTGCGCATCGCTGTTAAAGCATAGCGCCAGCTCCGGCCAGCGTGAGTCGTTCTGGTCCAGCTTTTCAATCGGCGCAGTTTCATGGCCGCCGTTCAGAATATCCAGTATGTCACTGCTGCCATCGTCTTCTACCATTTGCGTAGAAGCGCGTGTCAGCATTTGCGTCAACGTGCCGCGCGCTCCCTGAATATTCTGCTCGAACTGGGTAGCTGAGCAACCATGCCCTACAGCAGCCAGCAGGCTGCGCCCCAGATGCTCGTAAAACCGCCCCGAACCCGACACCTGCTGCGCTTCGTACTGCGTTGCCGGCACATACAAAACGGCCAGCAATGGGTAGGCGCGCCCCACCCGGTCGCGGCTTGGCGCCAGACATCCCATTTGCACCATATCGCACCCCAGCGAAGCGGGAATCAGGAAATTCCAGATGGGCGCGCTCAGATATTCCTGTTCTGCCGACAGCAACACGGACTCATGCATGGCAACAAGACCGGAACTGAGCCAGCGGTGCCACCAGCCGATCAGGCTCTGATCAAGTCGTCGATGCACAAAATCACCGCTGGAGGGCATTTTGCCATACCAGCCCAGCGATTCGGAAAGTCGGTCAATACTGATTTCGCCCATGCCTAACCCTTCCCCGGACATCTGAAACTGCGCATATCGCTCAGGCGAAACGGGCTTTTGGCCGAATAGGCGGCGAACTCCAGCGTCACCCGACGACCACCGATATTGAAGGTGGCGACCGTCACTTCCGGCGAGCGCCCCTGCCGCAGGCTGGCTCGATCCAGCAAGCGGTTCAGCGCCCAGGGACCTGATGCGGAAATCCCTGAAGTGCCGATTTGCGGTTGCAGACTGATGCTGACCTGGTTACTGCCCTGCTTGCCCGGCCACTCCATGGTCGTACCTACCTGCGGGCCATGAGCGTACGTCAGCGTCTGTCCGTCCACTTCCACGACCATCTGCGTGATTTCCGGGTCCATATCGATCGGACGAACCGCAACCTTGTACGACGGCTCCAGTTTTCCGGCAGCAAAATAGACATCGCGGATGACCGCCGCTTTTTCAAAGGAATCCAAAAAACCCGCGACGCCCCCCTTGTTGCCATCAATACCGGGCTTGAAGCGCCAAGTGCCGCCACTCATATCGACCAGGCTGGCCAGGTTTTCGCGAAAGAACTGGTCCATCATCTGCTGGGGACCGAAAAAACGCGCAAAATCATTGGGCGCCACATCCTTGGAGGAGTTGCCAAACGGATACCGCCCGGCAATCGAACGGCGACAGAAATTGCCAAGCACCGCATTCACATCTTCACCCACTTTTTCCTGGCGCACGCCGGCTACCTGGCGTGATGCGGTGACCGACAAGTCTGTCAGCACGCCGCCCACTGCCGGAGGCACCCGTCCCGCCTCGGCTTGCAGCTTGGTCAGGACATCTGCCGGGGGCAGCGGACTCTGGCTGCGCAAAGCGGTATCGGCTGCGGTCAGATAGGTATACAGTTCATTGAGCAGCCCCGTCGTACCCTCAATCGGCGGAGGCACTCCCTGCCCGGCACTGCGGGCCAGTTCACGATACTGCACAAAATGATTGTCGACAATTTTTTCCAGCTTCTCCTGGGTCGCATCCCGGCGTATCGGATTGTCGATCCCGGTCGCGCCGAACATGGATTCGAGCGACTGGGTCGAGCCGGTCACCCGTTCCCGCGCCCGGTCGATCAGCGAGCGCTGATTCGCCTCATCTTCGCGCAGCAGCGTGGTCTCCAGGGCAACCCCTTTGACAAACTTGACCAGCGGTGAATTGGACGAGGACAGGCTGCGGGCGATTTCTATGCTCTGCAGCATCGTCTGCGACTTGCGTACCGACACATCGGCCAGATAGTTGTCCCAGTACTGCACATAGTCGTCAAAGTATCTTTTTTTTACATCCTCGAACAGCTTGCGATTGCTGCCATCTGCGAAGTTGCCTGCCTTGACCTCCAGCACCCAGGTGTCGTCCTCGCGCAATTGCGTGGCAACATTCTCTACACTCTTGCTAAAGACGTTCCAGTAGCCGTTATAGGTATACAGCCCGGGAATCCCCTCATTGAGGGGCTTGCCGCTTTTGCGAAAAAAAACCGTAGAGGCTTCGGCACCGCCCAAAGTAATAAACGTGCTTTGTGTCAGGCTCTGGCCGGACAGCAGGCGCAGCATGCGGCTATACACCCGTTCGGCCAGCGCGTGACGATCAAGATTGCCCCGCACTCGCTCGATCAGCGCATCATTCTTGGGAAACGGCGAGGACATCACGCCGTTGTTGAACAGCCGGTTGATATGCAGTTTGAGTTGATCATAATCCTGTGTGGTATAGCCAGCCGGCAGAATTTTCTGCATATCGGACAGCACCCACGACTGCAAAAACGACGGATCATAATGCTCGGCATCGTACATCATCAGATAGGCGCGCAAGGCCTCGTATGAGTATTCAAGATCGTCGGGTGGCGCGTTTTCCAGCGCATTTTCAATCCGTCGCGACACCTGCGGCAACAGGACTTGTTTGATTGTCTCATCGTAAATACTATTGGCCGCCGCAGCAATCTTGCTGCCCTGATACAGGCCGAAAGTATTCCAGACAGGCGGGCTGTCGGCCGGAAAATCCTTGCCATTGGGCAGTTCGGTCGTCGCATTCATAAACGGCACCAGACCCAGCACATCGCCCGATTCGGTAATCTTGATATCCCGGCTCAGTTGATTATAGCCAGGCAGTTTGTCGCCGACATACTCAAGATAGTTACGATTGTTCCGGTAGCTGTTGAGCCACACCAGCAGACAAATGGCAAGAACGGCAGTCAGCAGCACATAGCCGCCCCACTGGATCGTGCGGTAACGGCGTTCCCATTTCAGGTTCAGGCCGGCCAGCAGGGATTCGGGAAAGACCACATCCTTGAGCAGATTATGCAGGAAGTAACTTTTCCCCGTTTCCAGTGGAATGGCCGTTCCCTGGTCCCGGATGCCCTCGATCTTCAGATATTTCTTGAGCTGGCCCGTGACCCGATCAAAAGTCTGGCCGCCTTGCGTGCCGCTGGTGAAATAAATCCCCCGCGGAATCACCACCGATTCAAACTTGGAACTGGAAAACACGTCGCTCAGGAAATGCCCCAGTACCTGGCGCAGGCCGGCAAACTGTTGCGGCAGCAGATACGCCAGGGCGCGTCGCGTGTCATCCGGCTCCGCAGCCAGCACATCGGGCAGCGCTTCGTACAGCCGCTTCTGCAGCAAGTCGTATTCCGCATCGTAGGCGGTCATCAGCTTGAAATCTGGCTTTTGCGCCTGCTCATACGGAATCGTAAAGCCCCAGATCTGATCCAGTTCCTGCCGGCTGAAGGTCGCAAAATATTCTTCGAAGCCGGACAGCAAATCCGTTTTGGTTACCAGCACATATACCGGAAACTGAATGCCCAATTCTTCGCGCAACTCCTGCAGACGACGGCGCAGCACGGCGGCGTGCGCCACCCGTTCCGTGTCGGTCGCACTCAGCAGATCGGCTACGCTCACCGTGAGCATCACGCCATTGATCGGCTGGCGTCCGCGATATTTTGTCAGCAGGTTCAGAAATCCCTTCCACTCCTGCTCATCGCCGGTGGGGTCGCTTTCATGGGTGGTATAGCGGCCTGCCGTATCCAGCAACACGGCCTCGTCGGTAAACCACCAATCACAATTGCGGGTGCCGCCGATGCCTTTGAGCGCTACTTTGCCGAAGCGGTCCGCCAGGGGGAAATTGAGTCCCGAATTGACCAGCGCAGTGGTTTTTCCCGAGCCCGGTGCGCCAATAAATACGTACCAGGGCAATTGATATAGATACTGCTTGGAAAAGCGCGCCAGCGGCGATTTATTCTCGCCGGCTTCAAAACGCGAATTGCGCAGCAACGCAATGGCCTCGTCGAACCGCTCGGACAGGACCTTGATCTCGGCCCGCTCGGCTTCGGGCATCGCCTTGAGTTCGGCTTCGGGCCTGGGCTTGCGCAATTGTCCCAGCAACTGCGCATTAAGCCGCCCTTCACGCCACTTGCGCCAGATAATGCGCAACAGCCAGATGCCCCAGATGGTGCCGATCACCCACAAACGCACCTCCTGGGAATCGAGCAAATACCAGTTATTGACCGACAGGCTCGGGCCCACCGTCCAGATCAGGAACGAGATGACCAGCAGGCCGAGAAAGACCCACAGGCCACGACTGAACAGAAAACTGAAGAAGCGACTGATCATCGGTTCGCTCCCCGTTCGGGCATGGCAGACGGATCAGCCGGGGCGGATGAGCCCGGCGCAACAGGCGAAACAAGCAAGGTGATCTCCACGCGTCGATTGCGCGCCCGGTTTTCCGGCGTATCATTCGCAGCGACAGGATCTGCCTCGCCGCGGCCTTCTGCGCGTACGCGCAACTTATCGGTCAGGCGTTCGTCCAGCAGCTTTTTGACGGCATCGGCACGGGCCTGGGACAATTCCCAGTTAGAGGGGTATTTAATGGTCTTGATCGGCACATTATCACTGTATCCGGTGACCAGGATATTGCCCTGAACGGCATTGAGCGCATCGGCTACGCGCGAGAGCACCGGCAGATATTGCGAGCGGATTGCATCGGCGCCCGACTCGAACAGGCCGTCGCCGCGCAACACGATCACGCTGCGATCGGCTTCGTCACGAACGGTCAGCAAATTCTCGCGTATTTCAGGTGCAAGAAACGGTGCAATCCTGTCGGTTTTGACTGGTTCGCGCTTGACCTGCGGCGCACTGATCTGCACTGTTGGCGGTTTGATTTTAATGACATCTGCAAACAGTTTGTCCGAACGATCTCCCAGGCTCCACTGCAAGCCAAGAAACGACAGAAAACCCAGCGCGGCGGCCAGTACGGCAAATACCCACAAGGGAATCGGCAGGCGCCGCACCTTGTTTAAAATCGGCGCATCCTGCCAGTGCGGAGACAAGGCCGCGGCATATTGGCCACGTGCGTTGCGCAAGATAAGCAACAGGCGCTGGCGCAAGGTTTCCAGTTGCGAGCGGCCATTGTCCACGACCCGATAGCGACCTTCAAAGCCCAGCACCAGGCAATAGTAAAGCAGCTCCAGCAAATCAATATGCTGCGCCGGGTTCTGCGACAGCTTGGCCAGCAACTGGAAGAATTTTTCGCCCCCCCAGGTCTCGTTGTGAAAGGTGACCAGCAGGCTATTGCCCGACCACATCCCGCCCCCCCCCCAGGGCGTAAGTGCAGCCGCTTCATCCAATGCCGTGCACAGGCAATAACGCGCACCAAGAATGGTCTCGTTGCGTATGCCTGCATGCTGCGCGCGCAATTCAAACTGACGCACTTCATCGACCAGGTGTTCCCGCAACTGCGCGGGCGACGGATGCGATCGGGTATTGCGGATTTGCGGAATCAGCACCAGTAACGGATTGGCCGCGGCAACCAGTGTATTGGAGCCGCTAATGACATAGTCATCGGGCCGCAATTTGCCTGCATCGGGCGCTGCGGTGGAGTTTGCCCAGGGACCAATCGGCGTCCCCGCGAAATTTTCTGCCATGTTTATCTATCCCGATCCTCTCTGACCGCCCAGAACTCAAGTGTCAGCCCCGGAAAGTCCCCCGCCAGATGCAGCGCCAGCGCGCCGGTGCGCTCCAGTTGCGTCCACATATCGCCGGTTTTTTCCAGAGAAAAATAAATATGCCCGGCACTGTATGGCAACTGACGCGGTACATTGGTGACCGGCTTGAGTGAAACACCCGGCAACTGCAGATGCACCAGATCGCGGATACGCTCGACCGGTCCCAATTTGACCTGTGCCGGAAAGCGGGTTCGCGTGAGCTCGGCCGGCATATCGGCATGAACGGCAATAATAAATTCGGCAGACTGCAACAGGTGCGGATCGGTAATCTGCCCCACCCGCAGCCCCTGCCCTTTGTCGTGCAGCGGTATGCGAATAGCCTGCTCTTCCAGAATGGTCGTCAGCGCCCGGCGCAATACTTGCATCAAGGGCTCAAAGCTGAGTCGCAAATTGTCATGCACATAAGCGGGGAACGTTTCCATTCGTTTCCCAGTGCCGGTAAAGGTGGCCAGATCACTGGCCAGCATCAGAAAGTCGTGGAAGATGCGTTCCGGATGCAAGTTGCCAAGTGTGATCATATGCCATAAGGCGCCACGATAGCGATTGATGGTTTCCAGTATCAAAAACTCCGAGACTTCGGCAACGCCGCCGCGCCCCGGCTGATTCAGGCGCGCCGCCAGCAGTTCGCTGCGGGCATTGAGCAGCCCGAACAGTTCGCGGATAAAGCTGGTCAGGGCAAAACTCACACTGCTCGACAGGACCGGTGCGATATAAGTGAAATCCAGCACGATCTTGTTGTCGGCGCTACGTTCGGTAATCCAGGCCAGCGGCATGCCGATCCACTCGTCGCCAAAATCGGATTCCAGCATCAGCCGGAAACGCAACCGTCCGACCTGAACCACCGCCGTTCCCAGGGAAACCTCACAGGTATCGACAACTTCGTCTTCAATAACGCTGTAGCGCGCCAGAGAGTCGGTCGTCTCTTCGAACACAACATCTTCAGCACCTTCGCGTACTCGCGGTATAGCCAGGTATACCCGTTTGTCCAGCGTACCGGCCGGCACCTCCAGGGCAAATGGCGCCGACTCTGCATCAAAGCTAAATGGCGTACCGTCGGGAAACATGCCCGTTGCCTTTTTCAGCGCAATCTTGCCCAGCGCCAGGGCATCAATGTCAATATCCAGGTCCTGAAACCCCCAGAACACACTTGTGATACTCTCAATCCGTACCCGCAGGTTGTGTTCCAGAAATCGTTCGAACTGCTGAAAATGATGAGGGCGAAGAAACATCCCCTCCGACCAGACTACTTTATCTTTTATGCTCATAAAACAATCTGCAATTTAATTTATTTTGGTTCTGTTTTGTTGACGTTGACAGCGGCTCTCTGCACATCGATACGAATTCGCTTTTCATCAGGAGAGAACTGCCAGAATTTGTAGAAATTGGTCGTCTCGGCTTCGGGCAGATCTACCACCAGGCGCCATTGACTGTTGTTCAAATCGCGGTACGAGGCAACAATGCCCAGCGCCTTGGCCTGGGTGCTTCCCGATGCCTTGATTTCTTCGGTACCGCCTGGCTTGATGATACGGGAATTGACTTCAAGCATTTGATCGCCAAGTACCGCACTCGGGTCCTTCATTAAGGCAAAATAGTCTGCCGTATCAAAGGCATTGGTGGACTTCAATTCATAGACGGTGACTTTAACAGGTGAGGCTTTGCCCGACGCATTAGGGTTTACCTGACTATCCGCCTTTAACTCTACGATATAGGGGACCGCCATTTTGGATTCGGTAGATGCGCATCCGGCCAGCACACCGACGGCGATCAGGCCGACCGTCCCCAGTTTCATGATCTTGTTATAAATAAATGTCATTTGCCTCGTCCTAATTCAAATAGCGTGCAAGTGTCTGACCGTAAGCGCAGACCGCCATAGTAGCCGCCGTAAAGACGCATAGGCAAGGCTTGACCTGCCAGACCCAGTCTGCCTGCGTGCCTGCACGCCCGGTATATTCGTCAATTTCAATTGTGTTTGTGACAGACCAAAACATCAAGCACAAAAACCTATACTCTTACTGAAATTAACCAAGGTGTAGTTAAATTAAACAGTATTTTTCCAAAGTTACTTATGTGTTACATAATTTACGTTTCTTAAGCACGACGCTGCCGAATTAACATGTTATTGTCATCTACAAGTATTAATATATTTAGTACGCAGTCCTGTCGCCCTAAACACTCCAATGAGGGACACTTCCTTCGCAGAAATGGCAGCACAGTGACTAATCGTGCATTTGTCATCCGCCGTCATAAAACGGTATATTTCATTTGCATTAACAGGCTATGTCAAACAGCATTATTAAATATTTCTATTACACAAACATGTCTCAATTCAAAAAAATGAACGCTTCACGTGTATTTCTGCTGCCCGGTGTACTTGCTGCTGGTGTCCTTATGTCGGCCTGCTCCCTGTGGGGTAGTTCCGATTCAACTGCGCTGTCCTCATCCGAAGAAGTACAGATTCGACCGATACGCGAAAGTTTTATGGCAGGGCAATACGACGCGGTCATTACACAAGTGACAAACACGCCGACACTGAGCACCGGCTCGGTTCCGCTGCACACGACGGCACTCAAGTACAAGGCATTCAGCGAATGTCTGACGGAAGCCAAGCGCAGTTGCGCCAGTACTTTTGAACAAATTCTGACACTGAATCCCAATTTCACATTGCTTCCCGCCGAAAAATCGCATCCCTCATGGGGCCCGGTTTTTGAGCGAATACAGGCAGAGCATCAGCCCGGCAAAATAACAGGCCCGGGCACACCGGCCGGCGGCAGCATTACGCCTATCCGTCCTCTGACAAAGTAGGCCGGCGCGGCACGACGGGGACGCCAAAACCGTCTCCGGCAAGGAGCAGAACCCATCATGAAACTGACCGTACAACATCTGCACAACGCCACTACCTTCACCTGTCAGTTGCAGCCGCCCGGCGGCACGATTGGCCGTGGCCAGCAGAATGATCTGAACCTGCCCGATCCGTCGGGCGAGCTAAGCACCCTGCAGGCTATTGTCCGTATGCAGGAAGGCGGCGCCACAGGCACTGTACTTAATATGAGCAGCATGAGCCGCGTTGCCGTTAACGACACACCACTCGGACTGTCCCAGGAAGCCAGCGTAAACAACGGCGACCGGATTACCGTAGGTGATTATTTGATTGTGGTTGACGGACCAGCTCCAGAAACACCCAAACCCGCAACCATTGACGACCCGGCCCTGAGCGCGACGCCGTACGATACTGCCGCATTTGCCGGCACGGCCGTAGCAGCGGGCGCGACGACAGCCCGCACCTTGCCGGAATCAACGACGGAAGCGGGCAGCAACGACGAGCGCCTGCCCACCTGGCATCCGGCCTATCGGGATCCGGCAGAACCGGCCGCCAGCGCAGCGCTGCAGGACCCCTATCCAGAAGAACACCCTCTTGGCACGCCAATCAACAGGATGCCGCCCCCAGCACCCGTACCCACCACCACGGTTGCACCCCTGGGAGACAACACGACAATATCGCGTGCGTCGCCGGAAAATGCACAAGCGGTGGCACCAGCCGATACCGGCAACAGTCCTGCCGCCGCGCCAGTGCCGGAAGAAAACCCCGACGATATTTTCAAGGACCTGCTCAGCGGCCCCGGCGTGCTCCCCGTTGGCGGCACTGCGATTGATGAACGACATCCATTTGACATGGAATCGGCCACCAATCGCAATCACCATAATCCCGTAGAACTGCTCAGGCCGGAAGGCATGCATCACCCATCGATCGATGGCGACCCATTGGATGCACTGCCTAGCGATGGTGCAGATAAAGATCGCTACACCATATTCAGCGACGACAGCCCGACTACCCTGAACAAAGATACCGCCCTGGACAGCCACAAGCAGGACAATATTCTGGAGACGCTGCAGCGTGCCGCGCATTCGGGATATAAAGACAAAGACCCGGGCAAAAAATAAAGCGCCACGATAAACCGCCTGGCACGGCGGCCAATCGGCAGACGCGCAATGTTATGAATCCCATTCTCTTAAAAAAATGCCCGCTGCAATAGCGGGCATTTGTTCGATCGTTATTTCAACTGAATTGGTGTTCAGTTGTATTGATAAACAAACTCGCCGTCCTGCGCATCCAGGGACAACCGGGCAACACTGCGGCCTTCAATCGTGCTCATAAGAATTTCCTGGCTCACTTTAGGCAATACCGTATTGGTCAGAATCGCATCCACCATCCGCCCGCCGGATTCCACTTCGGTACAGCGTCCGACGATCTGCGAGACTGCAGCGTCGGTAACCTCAAAATCAATATTGTGATTTTGCTGCAGACGCACCTTGATGCGATCCAGTTGCAGACGCACAATACTGCCCAGCATCTCATCCGATAGCGGCAGATACGGCACCACCACCAGCCGGCCCAGCAGCGCAGCAGGAAACACGCCCAGCAAAGGCTCGCGCAAGGCGCCGGTCAGCCCTTCTGCATCGGGCATCAAATCAGGATCCTTGCACAGATCCACAATACGATCCGTACCCACATTGGAGGTAAGAATAATCACGGTATTTTTAAAGTCGATATAACGCCCTTCACCGTCTTCCATCCAGCCTTTGTCAAACACCTGAAAGAAAATTTCATGTACATCTGCGTGCGCCTTCTCGACTTCATCAAGCAGGACCACGCTATAGGGGCGTCGCCGCACGGCTTCGGTCAGCACACCGCCTTCGCCATAACCAACATATCCGGGCGGTGCGCCCTTGAGCGTGGAAACGGTATGCGCTTCCTGGAACTCGCTCATATTAATGGAGATCAGATTCTGCTCGCCGCCATAGAGCGTTTCAGCCAGCGCCAGCGCCGTCTCGGTCTTGCCCACGCCACTGGGGCCGCAAAGCAGGAACACCCCTACCGGCTTGTTCGGATCGGTAAGGCGGGCACGAGACGTCTGGATACGGCGGGTGATTGCATCCAGCCCATCACGCTGGCCAATCACGCGTTTTTCCAGCGAATCGGACAACTGTAATACCGAACTGGCCTCGTCCTTGACCATGCGGCCAACCGGAATGCCTGTCCAATCGGCCACCACAGCGGCAACCGCATTGGCATCCACCGACGGAAAAATCAGGGGCGCTTCACCCTGCTGGGCTTCCAACTGCTCCTGCACTTGCCTGAGCGCGGTCAGGGTCTCGTTGCGCAGCTGCTCGCTGGTATCCTCATCGCGCAAAACCTGACGCAACTCAAACAGCCTGGTCGCCAGTTCCTGCTCGGTCCGCCAGTCTTCTTCCAACTGGCCCAATTTGTCACGTGCCGCCTCCAGCTCGCTGTCAATATTGGCGATGCGTGCCTCGTTGCCGACGCCCACCTGCAATTCCCGCTGCGCAATATCGCGCTCGATCTGCAGATGCTCTATACGTCGCCGACTATCCTCTACAGCCGGCGGCTGGGCGTGCTGGCTGACCGCCACGCGGGCGCAGGCCGTATCCAGCAGCGCAACCGCCTTGTCGGGAAGCTGGCGTGCCGGAATATAGCGGTGCGACAGCCGCACGGCAGCATCAATCGCTTCGTCCAGCAGCAGCACCTGATGATGCGACTCCAGCCTGCCAGCCAGGCCGCGCAACATAATCAGCGCCTTGGCTTCGGCCGGTTCATGCACCTGCACCACCTGAAAGCGACGTGTCAGAGCGGGGTCTTTTTCGATGTACTTCTTATATTCAGCCCAGGTCGTGGCTCCGATCGTACGTAACTGGCCGCGCGCCAGCGCGGGCTTGAGCAGATTGGCTGCGTCTCCCGTACCGGCGGCGCCACCCGCGCCAATCAAGGTATGAATTTCATCTATAAACAACACAATCGGCTTTTCGCTGGCCTGTACCTCATCGATGACCTGGCGCAGTCGCGATTCAAATTCACCTTTCATGCTCGCGCCGGCAGACAACAGCCCGATATCCAGCAAATACAGCGACACCTCGCGCAACGAGGGTGGCACATCGCCGCTGGCCAGCCGCAGCGCCAACCCTTCGACCACAGCCGTTTTGCCGACACCGGCCTCGCCGGTAAGCAACGGATTGTTCTGGCGACGCCGCATCAGGATGTCGACAATTTGCCGAATTTCTTCATCGCGACCGGATACCGGATCAATTTCATTGTTGCGTGCCCGGGCGGTCATATCTACCGCATACTGTGCCAACGCAGACTTGCCACTGGCCCCGGCAGCAGGCGCTGCCGCCCCCCCCTCTGACAAGGCTGCGCTATCCTGCTGTTCAACAGAATCCCTGACAATGGCCGGCAGATGGTCGGCCAGCACATCCGGCGTGATTTTCTTGAATTCAGATGAAATACCGTAGAGCACATTGCGCAGCGAATGGGTCTTGAGGATACCCAGAATCAGATGTGCACTGCGGATACGTGCTTCACCATACTTGAGCGAACCATATACCCAGGCCCGTTCAGTTGCGTTATCCAGATGCTCTGACAGATCGGAAACGGACGAGGCGCCACGCGGCAGCTCGTCCAGGGTGGCGACAATGCCACGCTCCAGCTGATCTGGGTTGAGTTCGAAATAACGGATGATTTTCTGCAGATCACTGTCATGCTCATGCATGATCTGATGAAGCCAGTGCACCAGCTCCACATGCGGGTTCCCGCGAAGTTTACAAAATGCCGTGGCGCCTTCCAGTGCGCGGTACAGCAGGGTGTCAAGTTTTCCAAATAGATCGCTGCGATTGATTTCAGACATAGTTGTTTGTTTTGCTTGCTGTCATTTGTGAATAGAAAAGCGTAGCCGAAAGATATGACCTGCCTGTGAAAATGATGTCCTGTATGTTACGTGTATCCGCAAAGGTTTTCGAACCTTAAAGTTTTGCCAAATGTAAGCGCGCCGATCCGGCCACCTCTCGGAGCCTGCCGCAGCACAAACCGACCTTGCCCGCCATCGGCCGCTACGCTGTCGCCGACACAATCATCATCATAGGACGCTCCAGTTCCTCTGCCAGTTGTGGCAACTGCCGAATCTGTTCGGCAGTGGGCGCAAACTCCTGCACCGCCTGAATGCAAAAACCTGCAGCAATCAGCGCGTTCAATGTGGTACTGATAGTCCTGTGATATTTCAGTACGCCGGCGGCAAACCAGTCCGTGCGGCGCTCCCCTTCCCGGGCGTACCCGTTGACCGGCCAGGTTTTGCGCCCCTGCTCGTCACTGATCCAGTGGGCATGTGAGGCGGCCATGAAGATCGGATGCTCAATCGAGAAGACCAGGTGCCCGCCCGGCTGCAGGCATTTATGTACCTCGCGGACAAGACGCCCAAAATCCTGCACATAATGAAAGGTCAATGCACTGTAGGCAATATCGAAATCAGCCTGGGCAAGCGCCAGCGTGTCCAGATCGGCGATCCGATATTCGATTGCCGAGTCTGCCGTCTCCGTCCGGGCACGCTGGATCATGTTCCGCGACAGATCCAGCCCCAGCACTGAACTGGCGCCGTGCTGACGAAACCAGCGCGCGGCCCAGCCGAAGCCGCAACCGAGATCGACGACCCGTTTGCCGGTCGGATCGGGCAGCAGCGCCCGGATCGCAGGCCATTCAGGCGCGCCCTCCAGGCCAAGAATCTGCCGGGGCAATTGAATATAACCTGCGAAAAAATCCGGATCATCGTAAATGTTTTGTGCCATTTATCTCTCAATGCATTGGAGTACGTTGCTTATGCGCGATTGCCACCCTACCCTCAACCGCATTGCTGCCGGCGTTTATCCGACACCGGGTCTGCAGCAGTGGCCGACTCAACGCCTGCGGTCGGGAGCAACCGGCAGCAATAGCACAAGTGCAATAGAACGCTCGCAATAAAACAATTGTGTTAAAGCGGTTGTGTTAAAACGGCACCAATAGACGTGGCGCGCCCGTGCGGCGTGATCATCATGCCGGCGTGCGCCAAGGCGGCATGCATCTGCTGGCCCGGCAGATACGGCTTCGTTTTCCGTATCTGATATCATCTGGGTTATTGCAATCGGTCACCTTACACAATAGTAAGCTTTCGAGTACACTGGCGGCAACCGCCATGTCATTTCACCAAGATAACGTATACACCTTTTGACAGGTACCACAACCGCATGGATACACCTTCGGATCCTGTGACCCCAGCCAATACGCTGCCGCCGGACTTCTGGCAGAAGCTTGAAGCAGACCCCTATCGTTTCGGTCTGTATCATGTGCTGCGCTGGCTGGATGCACGCAGTGGCACACGCAAGCCGCTGGGCCGCGATTCGCTGCCCTCGCGCGAACCGGTGCGACTGCGCCAGGAACCGTCCATGGCGTTTGCGCCATCAACCATTTGTGATGTCAATCGGGATAAAGACGGTCCGCCCGTTGTTTCCATTCTAAGTTATGGTCTGTTCGGTCCCAACGGCCCACTGCCCTTGCATCTGACCGAATACGTGCGCGAGCGGATCGTGCACCATCGGGACCACACCCTCTCGGCCTTTGCCGACGTTTTTCATCATCGCCTGATTGCGCTTTTTTACCGGGCCTGGGCAGACGCACAAAGTACGGTCAGTCTGGATCGTCCCGAAGAAAATTTCAGTCGTCATGTTGCAAGCCTGATCAACCAGGGACAGGAATCGCTGAAACAACGTGATTCCATCATGGATCACGCCAAGTATTTTTTTGCCGGTCACCTGGTGCGCCAGACACGCAATCCGGAAGGGATTATCCAGATACTGAAAACGTTCTTCAACATCAACGTCAGCTTAAAGGAGTTCGTGCCGCAATGGATCGAACTGCATCCTTCGCAGCAACTGGGCCTCAATGGCAGCATGGGGCTGGGTCAGGACACGATTCTGGGCAGCTCCGTGCGCGATGCACAGCATAAATTCCGCCTGTCGCTGGGTCCGCTTACCCGATCTGAATTTGACCAATTCATGCCCGGCACGCGCAAGGCAAAACAGCTGACCCACTGGCTGCGGCATTATATCGGGCTCGAACTGAACTGGGATGCCGAGGTCGTGCTCAAAAAAGAAGACATCAAGGGCATTTGCCTGGGCGAAGCGTCGCCGCTGGGACTGGGTACCTGGATGGGGTTGCGGCCCGAGAGCGCCGGCGACGCGCACGATGTCGTTATTGACTACGAATTGCGCGAAAAGCTGTAGGTAGATGATTTACCGCCTGCACAACCGCCAGCCATGGAGTGCCTGCGCGGTTGCCGGAGCATAGCGTATAAACGCGCTGCGTGCAGAGACAGAAATCCCCCCTGGCCAGGAAAATCCTCTACGGATCTTCGAGCCAGCCAGATTGCCAGTATTTGCCAGTCTGCGGCGCACCTGCCCTACGGGACAAAGGCACGACTGGCTGGCGAGCGATCGGATGACTGAGCAACCTGGTAATTGGGCAACCCGAGGGCAACCTGAGGTTAACCCGGGCAAAATACATAAAAATCAGAAACAATATTCAAATTAAATCAAAAAGTTAACCACCATTTATAAGAGTTAACCCTTATATTCATCTGTTTTACTTTTCCGTAAAATCCAACACTTTCAACAGACAGACACAGGGAACGAGGAATGAGCGGCATAAATCCAATGATCATCACGTTCGCCATATATCTGATTGTCGTACTGGCAGTCGGGTTTATCGCCTACTTTTCAACACGTAACTTTGACGACTATATTCTGGGCGGACGCAGCCTGGGCAGTTTTGTAACAGCGCTATCGGCAGGTGCCTCCGACATGTCCGGCTGGCTGCTCATGGGTCTGCCCGGCGCGATTTATCTGGCCGGCCTGTCCGAAGCCTGGATTGCCATCGGCCTGACCGTCGGCGCCTACTTCAACTGGCTGCTGGTGTCCGGCCGTTTGCGCATGCACACCGAGTACAACAACAATGCATTGACGCTCCCCGAATATTTTCATCACCGCTTTGGGGCCGGCAGCGTCATCATCAAGATTGCGGCTGCGGCCATCATTCTGTTTTTCTTTACCATCTATTGTGCCTCGGGCATCGTCGCAGGCGCCCGATTGTTCGAGAGCCTTTTCCACGTCGATTACGTCACCGCAATGTGGCTGGGCGCCGGCGCCACCATCATCTATACCTTTATTGGCGGCTTTCTGGCCGTCAGCTGGACTGATACGATCCAGGCTTCGCTGATGTTTTTCGCACTCATCCTCACGCCAATCATGATTCTGCTCGGGCTGGGAGATCTGTCTGCCGTCACCGCGACCATTGACCAGGCAGCTGCCGCAGCCGGCAAGAATTACTCCAGCCTGATTTCGGGCACGAGTTTTATTGCAATCGTGAGCGCCGCAGCATGGGGCCTGGGTTACTTCGGCCAGCCGCATATTCTGGCGCGCTTTATGGCAGCCGATTCAGTCAAAAGCCTTAAAGCTGCGCGGCGCATTGGTATGACATGGATGATCCTATGTCTGGCTGGCGCAGTTGCCGTAGGTTATTTTGGTATTGCATGGTTCCAACTGCATCCGGAACAAGCCGGCGAGGTGACCAAGAACAACGAACGCATCTTTATCGAACTGGCCCAGATCCTGTTCAATCCCTGGATTGCAGGTGTAATTCTCTCAGCCATTCTGGCTGCGGTCATGAGCACGCTCAGTTGCCAGTTGCTGGTATGCTCCAGCGCCATAACCGAGGATTTCTACAAGGGTTTCATACGCCCCCATGCCAGCCAGAAAGAGCTGGTCTGGATCGGCCGCGTGATGGTGCTGATGATCGCGTTGATCTCCATCTGGATTGCGTCCGACCCGGAAAGCCGGGTACTTGGTCTTGTTTCGTACGCATGGGCCGGCTTTGGCGCTGCCTTCGGACCGGTCATTATCCTGTCGGTGTTCTGGCGTCGCATGAACGCAGCCGGCGCACTATCAGGCATGGTGGCCGGCGCATTGGTGGTCGTATTGTGGAAACAATACAGCGGCAGCGCCCTGTATGAAATCGTACCAGGGTTCATTGCCGGCATCATTGTGATCATTGCGGTGTCACTGTTGACCAAAGCGCCCGCGCAGGCCGTGGTCGACAACTTCGACCGCGCAGATCGCGACTTCAAAAACGCGGTATAAACTGCAATCAGCAATACTGCAGAGCCGGCCAGACAGGCCAGCTCTGCAGACAACAATCAAACGCTCCGTCCCAACCAGGACCGGAGCGTTTTTTATATGCCTGTTTTTTTGACATGACGACTGCAATAGTCGGGACATTAAAGTGCGCTCTGGACGCCAGATGCAAATTGGCGTCATTTTTTTGAAATTGACGCTCAACACGTACGCTTTATACAACATAGTCAGTGATTTGCATGAATCCTGTCGGCAGAATACGGGTTAAGACCTACAATCGACAATACCTGAACACTTGCACCCATAAGAGCCCTTCTTGAAAATCCGCCTGCCGCTTCCTCCGCTGAACAGCCTCAAGGCATTCGAAGCCACTGCACGCCTCAAATCCATGGCGCTGGCGGCAAAGGAGCTGCACGTCACGCCATCGGCGGTGAGCCAGCAAATCAAGCAGTTGGAACACCACCTGGGCCAGCGCGTCATTACCCAATCGCGCAGCGGGATCGTGCTAACCGCATACGGGCGCGCAGCCCTGCCTAAGCTGTCTCAGGCATTCGATCTGCTGGCAGGGTCTTTTCACCATCCACGTGATCCATTGCTGGTGCGCATCAGCGTACTGCCTTCATTCGCGCGCTTCTGGCTCAACCCGCGCCTGCCTGCGTTCTTTCGCCAGCACCCGACTATCCGGCTGGACATAGACAGCTCGCCCAAATTGATTGATTTCACTTTTGACGATCTGGATCTGGCGATCCGGTATGGCAAAGGCAATTATGAGACGCCGCTGTGCGACAGCCTCATGAAAGAGGCTCATCTGGCCGTCTGTACACCGCGCCAATATCCGGCATGGGCACCGCTGGTCGAGTCTGGCGATTTCTCCCGTTTGCCATTGATTGGCGATCGGGGCATGCTGGGAGGCGATGACCAGGACGTGACCTGGCGAGAGTGGTTGCATGCAAAGGCGCCCGAGTCCACATTGCCCGACTATCGCATTACCTATACCGATTCAGGCCTGTCGATAGACGCCGCGCTTGCCCATCAGGGCATGCTGCTGGGACGACTGGTGCTGCTGGATCCCTTGCTCAAGGAACAGAAACTGGTCGCGCTGGATCCGCTGACATTGCGCTCGGAATTGGGATATTTTTTACTGGGACCGTCACTGGCCGGCCTGTCCGAAGGGGCGCAAAAATTTCGGCAGTGGCTGCTACAGGAAGCCGCAGCATACCAGACACAGCACCATACCCAGGCACCGGGCTTTTCTGATCGATAACCGGCCGCGCCAGACACCAACAGGGACAATACCCGTCGTTCCTGTTGATGCTGGCCGTCCCGCACACCCATATACAAACCGGCGCTATCGCTGCCGGCAGACGAAACAATAAGCGTTTCCTTGCGGATCAGTGCAGCAAGTACAGCGGTCACAACTTGGTACCTCTGCCGCATGCGCCTTGTCAATGACCGTCATATCGCCACCGCAATCGGCTCTTATTGCGACGGTTTGCTCACCGGGCAAGGGATGCCTGCCTCGCAGGCAAGCTCGGCCTGGCCGTCTTGTCTGTTTTTCTGCAACGAATCGGGCTGCTGTGCCCGCGCGCCCGAATTGCGTGCATTGGCCACGCCGGCAGCAATAATCGTGACAATGCCCAGCCATTGCCAGCCGCCCACTTCATGGCCAAACGCGAAATAATCTGCAATGACCGCGACTACCGGATACACATAGGACAGGATGGCAATTTTCCCCACCGGCAACGATTGATATGCAGAATAGATCAGGATATACATCAGGAAGGTATGGAACACCCCCATGACAACGACACACAGCCATTGCATTGACGTCTGCGGCATCTGGTCAAATGCCATGATCGGCGCCAGGAAAACCAGCCCTACGCCCAGCTGACACATCGCCACGACATGAGGTTTGATGCCGGTCAGTTTTTTGGTAACAATGGTCAGGCCTGAATACAGGATGGCGGCAAGCAAGGCAAAGCCGGCACCCTGCAGAAATAGCAGATCCACTTGTACGCCAAGCAGAGCGGGCAACACAATCAGTATCACCCCACCAAAAGCCAGTATTGCCAGCAGGACCTGCTTAAGCGTAATGCGCTCACCAAACATCAGCGGCCCGGCCAGCAACAGAAAAAACGGCTGCGTATTATAGATCACCGTACCAACCCCGATACCCGCGTGCAGATAGGAAGCGAACAGCGCTGCCCAGTTCAGCACCAGCACCACGCCACTGACGGCAAGCAATACCCATTGCAATCTTGATACGTGCGCCAGCTTCAGATATCCCTTGGCAAAACAAAACAGCAACAGGCACAGCCCGCCGATCAGGCAGCGCCAGAACCCGACATTAAAGGGATTCTGCCCCGACCAGACCACGAACAGCCCAATGGTGCCCGACATGGCCATGCCCGCAATCAGTTGAAGCTGGCCTACGTTTTGGTTTTTTGTACTCTCTGTCATTGTCTTTTCCTGAACTGCCCTGATTATGCCAAAACTGATGGGGTTACAACAGACGCCTGATGAAAGTGCAGGACCACGTCAACCGGCATAGGTCCGAATCACCGCCACAAGGTAAAACGCGTCGGCTCTGGCCAGCCAGCGTCGGCCTGCCAACCCAGCCACGGCCAACGGCCTTGTGAATGCCTGCAGCCACCAATGGAATGTAATCATTGTGAATAAACCACATCTGGCTGGCAAGCCACTTTTTCTTAATAGCCTTTACTTTTTCTGGTGAACCTGCCAGCTATGGATGTGCAAGCTCGGCATTACAGCGCAACACTGGCAGCGCCTGCGCAATGAATAGTCGGCATGGCCGCCGGTTCGCTCGGCAAGTGAGGAACGCGGTTACAACACAAATGCATGAGGCAGTTCAGACGCTCCCGCGCAGGACATTCGAACCGATTGCGCGCCCATTCATCGACATATCGTCGCCACCTGCACCTTGTGTCAGCTGTCCGCTCCGGCGGCGCCAACTCCCCTGCACCTGCGCCAGCGCACGGGAAAGATCACGATATTCAGCAATATTTAAGATACAATCGCCGAATTATCACCCGTTGCACTCCAACCATTTACCACAATTGAATTAGGACAACTGAAATGTACCTGGTCGCTATTCTTGCCATATTGATCGCGCTGATCGTACTGGCAACAACCAAACTCAAACTTCATCCGTTTCTGGCTCTGCTGGCAGCTGCTTTTATTGGCGGCTTCATGTATCAGGTACCGCTGCTGGATATTGTCAAACACATCACTACCGGCTTCGGTGGCATTATGGGCAGTATCGGAATTGTGATTGTCCTGGGCACCATCATTGGCGTCATACTGGAGAAAACCGGCGCCGCCATTACCATGGCAGACAGCATCATCAGGCTGTTGGGGAACCGCTTCCCCACGCTGACCATGTCTGTCATTGGCTATCTGGTTTCCATCCCCGTGTTTTGTGATTCAGGCTACGTCATTCTCAACTCGCTCAAGGAAGCCATTGCAAAACGCATGAATGTCTCGCTGATCGCCATGAGCGTCGCGCTGGCAACAGGCCTGTATGCGACCCATACCTTTGTGCCGCCAACCCCGGGACCCATTGCCGCCGCCGGCAATCTGGGACTAGGTGACAATCTGGGCCTGGTCATTCTGGTTGGTCTGGTCGTGGCTGCAGTTACTGCACTGGCTGGTTTGCTCTGGGCCAATATTTTCCTGAAAAAGGACATTGAACTGGAGGAACCCGTGACCCCTGTCGGCCCGAATCAGGGCTTGATGAAAACCCGTGAAGAATATGGCGTGCTGCCAAGCGTAGCCCAGGCATTCACGCCAATTTTCCTGCCGATCATCCTTATCTGCATTGGCTCGGTCGTCGCCTTCCCCAGCAAGCCATTTGGCGACGGCACTGTTGCCAACATTCTGCTGTTCCTTGGCCATCCGGTCGTTGCACTGCTGGCGGGCATGATCTCTGCCATGTTCCTGCTCAAGGGTACGGGCAAACGCCAGCAATTTCATGACTATGTCGCCGAAGGATTGACTTCTGCCGCACCGATTCTGCTGATCACCGGGGCAGGCGGTGCTTTTGGTGCGATTCTCAAGGTGACGCCGCTGGGCGACTATATCGGCACGACCCTGTCGGCCATGGGCATCGGATTGTTTATGCCCTTTATCGTATCGGCAGCGCTTAAAACCGCCCAGGGCTCGACCACCGTCGCGCTGGTAACAACCTCTGCGCTGGTTGCACCGATGCTCGGTCAATTGGGTCTGGATAGTGAAATGGGACGTGTCCTGACAGTCATGGCCATTGGCGCGGGCGGGATGACTGTTTCCCATGCCAACGATAGTTTCTTCTGGGTGGTAACCCAATTTAGCCGTATGCGTGTATCAACCGCTTATTATGCGCAGACCATGGCCACGCTGATTCAAGGCGTGGTCGGGATGCTCACGGTTTGGCTGCTCAGCCTGGTGTTATTGTAAAAACGGCTGCAGGGCTATGTCTATAACACAGCCCTGCAGTACATCAAGATAAATTGGCGTGCCGTGCCGCCAGCATTCACGGTCGATCGCAGCAGGACATTTAGCCCACCATTGCTGAACGCTGATTGCAATAAGTGAGAGGGTCACGACGGCATCATGAACGTCCAAAAATTACAATCATGATGCCGCTCTGATGATTCACTGAGGTTATGCGTGGATACACAGCGACAATCCTGTGCCAGACACCCACGCAGCCCGCCGTTTACTTCCCTTTTTTAGGTACAGGAAGACCCAGCCAGTCTTTATAGAAAGACTCAATATCCGGCGAAAAATCGTGAATCACGGGATACCATGGCGTGGGTGCTTCGACATCCAGCATGACGCCACAATCAGGGCAATAGTACTCCCGATAAACCTGCCATTGCGTGTCGGGCGCCATGAGCAATGGATAGACTTCCTCCATTGCTTCAGGGGTGTCGCGCACAAAAATGCTAGCCTCCAGCTTCCAGTTTTTGTCATAGGCACAAAACTCATGCCCACACTCACATTTGGTGATCCACTCGCCGGTTTTCGCCGAGCGCACGATATGAAGATGCGGCCCCAGCGGCAGAATGATTTCATCTTTCCATGACATTTTGGACTGCAAAATATCGCGGTACATTTCAAAACGTTCCTTGTCCTTGGGCATCTGCAACATGCGCAAGGTCGTATCCCAATCGAGTTTGCCGTCAACCAGATTGCTGACCTGTTCCTTGGTATAAACTGACATAAATTATCTCCAATATTGTTGTAGCGGGATCGGCTGCCTTGGCGCCGATCCCTGCGATTTACTCTTCCACCAGCACGACGGTGCGAACGTCGGGCATTTCGGAAATGTCATTGCGATACGTGGAGCCAAAGGATGGAACACCCAGCTCGGATTCGGGCAACGACCAATCGGCAGGCAAATCCCAGAAGGACTTGAATTCGTTGGTGAATTTTTCGCTCAGGCCAAAGCTGGTTGAGTACATATGGCGTACCGGCAATGACGCATCCTTGGCGATAATCCGTTCGCGCTCCTGTTTCATCCAGTCGCGTACCGGAACGGCGCGTTTCAGGCGTGCCTTGCGGATTTCCTTGCGTCGTTCTTCGGTTTTGCTTTCGTCAATCGTCCATACGCCATCGGCATCTTTTGCAATAACCGCACCATAGACGCGCTCAGCGTATTCAGGCAGAACGAAACGGCAGTTGAGGTCCCGCGCAATCGCCTGAGGATCCCGATCCAGCGGATCACCAAAACCAGGGCCTCCACGAATGTAATTGAGGTACAAATCGTGGTCATCAAATACGGTTTCGGTTGTCATGCATTGCTTGTCGCGCTTGACCACTGCGCCTTTGCCCAGATGTTTCTCGTAATCAGGATGGTTCGGGTTGGCATCGGCCCCCAGCGGCAGGGACTCGCGATTGGCAATGCGATCTTTCAGCCCGGTGTGGTGGGCTTCAAAGCGATAGCCGGTCGCCGCAGGATAACCGCCCATCATTCCCCAGTCACTATTCATGTAGCCGTTGCCGGAGAAGAACATGGTCCAGTCCTTCGCGTGCCATACCATGCGCAAGGTTTCCAGACCGCAACCGCCGCGATACTTGCCATAGCCACCTGAGTTGCATTTGACCGTGCGGCCCATGAACAGCAAGGGCTCGGCCATTTCCCAGATTTCGATATCACCCATGTCGCCTTCGGGGTTCCATACGGCGGCAGCATGATTTAAGCCATCTTTGACCGCGCAGGCGCCGGTGCCGGTAGCCGCCGTCTCAAAACTGTTGACTGCGTGGATTTCCCCATCCTGGTTGATACCGCCGCCCTGCAGCCAGTTACTGGTGTTGCCGTTACCGGCATTGACCTCTTCCAGATAACCGCGGCTGAAATAGGATTGGCTCATGGCACGCCACATGCCGGTCCAGGCGGAAACAAGATAGTGCCAGGCATCGGCATGCGCTGTACGCCGATCGTCCGGATTCATCCATGTTCCCTTGGGAATATGGAACTCGGTTGCGTAATAGGCGCCGTCATTGATACGTTGCGTTGGCACCAGCGTCTGGGTCAGCATCACCCAGATACCGCTGGTGAAAGCGACCTGGTTGGCGTTGAAACTGTGCCAGCACCAGCGACTGCCCCCTTCGAAGTTCATGCGCCACGAAGCATCCGGCCTGATGGTCAGTTCTGTGGGCGCGTGCATGATCGTATTCATTTTTGCGTAGGAAGACGTCAGGTTGACATCTTCATGGTCGTACGGCACGTCAACAAAGGCCACTTTGCGATAGACGCCTGGAATGGTCATGTCCTTGAGCCGTTGCCGCAAGCCACGACGGCCTTCTTCGATGATTTCGTAGGCAAAACGTTCAAATGCCTCGACACCTTCGCTTTCGATCACTTCTTCCACCAACGCCCGGATCATATGGCAACCGGCGATACGGGTACGCTCATCCAGAATCAGGTACTTCGGTGTACGTACGGAGCGCTGGCTTTCATGCAGCCAGTCACGCAGAGGCTGGTCATTGACACCCGTCTTGCGGCAGGTTGTCATATAGCCGTCGCCAAAACGCTGTGTCTGCCCGGTGGACATGGAACCGGGGCTGATTGAGCCGGTATCGATAACGTGGGTCACGCCACCGACCCACCCCACCAGCCGGTCTGCCCAGAAAATGGGGACAATGGTCGCAATATCGCAAGGGTGAACGTTACCGATGGTGCAATCGTTGTTGGTGAACATATCGCCCGGGTTGATGCCGGGGTTGGCTTCCCAGTCGTTCTCGATCATGTATTTGATCGCAGCCCCCATGGTACCCACGTGGATAATGATCCCGGTCGAGGTCAGGATACAATCGCCTGCGGCGTTATACAGCGTAAAGCACAGTTCGCCTTCCTGCTCCACGATCGGAGAAGCCGCGATTTTCTTCGCGGTTTCGCGGGCATGAACCAGGCCGCCGCGCAACCGGGAGAACATTTTTTCGTAGCGGATCGGATCCTTTTCCTTGAAGGTCAGCGTGCTCAGGCCGTTGTAGTACCCGGTTTCGCGGGTTTTCGACAGAATCTCGTTACGATGTTCGCGCAGGGTCTTGCCGTTGCCCAGCAACTCCCCCGGACCGAACACGTTCTTTGTCATCATATTATTCATATGTGTCTCCTGCTTTCTATTTGACTTCTTTCAGATGGAACAAGCGGTGTGTATCGAGCCTGGTTTCGAACCCTTTGGGCACCACGAAGGTCGTGGAGTCAGATTCGATCACAGCAGGACCGACGATACGGTTTCCAGCCTGCAGTTTTTCCATGGACCAGACATCAGCCTGCTGCCATTCCTTGCGACGGTAGAATGGACGCTTGCCAAGCAACGCCTCTTTTGGTGGCGTCTCTCCAACCAGTTCCTCTTCCGGCAGTTCGGGTTTTTTGGAGACCACACTGCCTCGCATGATGGCGCTGGTGACACCGAACCCGAGTTCAGGAGAACTGGCAGACGTGGCGTACACACGGGCATAGGTTTCATCGAAAGCGGCAACCAGTTTTTCCCAGTCGGCCACCGTGGCTGCGGCGCTGATGGGAGAGTCGATTTCCAGGTCATTCAACTGGCCAAGATACTGCATGCTGTAGCCTGGGCGCAGCATGACATCTTCACGCTTGAAGCCATTGATGATGAATTCCTCGATCACCTTCTCTGCGAGCTCAGCCCACGCTTCGGTCAGGGTTTTGCCTGCCGCAATCTTGACCTCGTCTCGGGCGGTAGGCGGCACGGCAATGTCGACACTCTTGTCATACCGGTATTCATACTCGGCGCAAGCGCAACCGAAGGCCGAGAAGCCGGCAGCCCATGCCGGCACGATGACGTCCTCAAAGCCCAGGCCCTCGGTATAGCCGTAGGTGTGGACCGGGCCAGCGCCGCCATAGGAGAAGCAGACGAAATCGGCCGGGTTGTAGCCCTTGGCGCTGATGATGGAACGCGTATATTCACGCAGTTGCAGGTCAAGCAGTTCGATCACGCCGGATGCGGCATCCTCGACCGACAGGCCCAGCGGGTCGGCGATCTGTTCCTTCAGGCAGCGGCGTGCGCGATCGACGTCCAGCTTGATCGCGCCGCCCAGGAAATTGTCGGTGTTCAGGTAGCCCAGGATCACGTGACAGTCAGTGACCGAGACGGTATCAAGACCGCTTTCAGGCCAGCACATGCCGACACGATAGCCCGCGCTGTCGGGGCCAAGCTTGATCGCGCCGCTGTAAGGATCGATACGAACAAAACTGCCGGCGCCTGCCCCTACCGAGTCCATGGCGACCAGGGGTAACGACAGCACCAGCCGTGCCATGTCGGGATCGGACTTGATGGCAAAATTGCCTTTGGTGATAAGCGCCATGTCAAAGCTGGTGCCACCGATGTCACTGCAGGCAATATTGTCATAGCCAAGTAGTTCGCCCAGATATTTCGAGCCGATCACGCCCCCGATGGGGCCGGACACAATGGTGCGGGCCAGCTCCTTGGCTCGCCAGCCGATGGTTCCGCCATGCGTGGCCATCACGCGCAGATCGAACTTGCCGCCGTGCTTCTTGAAGCGATCACTGACGCGCTTGAGCGTGGCGCGCGACGGCTCTGCCGCATAAGCTTCAAGCACGGTCGTGTTGGTCCGATGACTCTCCTTTCGGGAAGGATAGTAGTCGATGGTTGCGAAGACAGGAATATCGCTGCCGATTTTTTTAAGTTCTTCCAGGCATATATCGCGGGCACGCTGCTCGTTCTGTCCATTTTTGTGGGACTGCAGCAGGCTGATGACGATGGCCTTGGCGCCGCTGTGGACCAGCTCGCGGGTGACAGAGCGCACTTCGTCTTCGTTCAGTGGAATAACGATTTTTCCCTGCACATCGGTTCTTTCCGTTACCCCGCGCGTGCGAGATAGCGGCACCAGCGGCTCGTCGTAGCGGTGGGTATTCAGGTGGATGCGGTCTTCCAGCGCATAGCCAAGATAGCTCTGCAGTGCGCGACCCATTGAATGAATATCCTCGAATCCCTTGTTGCACATCAGGCCGACATCAAGCCCCTTACGCATGACGACGCGATTGAGCATGGCCGTTCCCGAATACACGCAGGTAAGCAGCTCAGGATAGACGTCTTCGACGCTGCGCCCCCATGGCGCCAGCGCGTCTTGCGATGATTCATAAATGGCCTGGGATTCGTCACCGGGATTACTTTGGGCCTTGCCCACCACGAACCTGCCATCGCTGCTGACGAAGAAGGTGTCGGTCATCGTGCCGCCGGCATCGATACCCATTACCTGAACGGGCATTGATTCAGTTTGCATATTTTATCTCCGAATAATTATTTACCGCGCGTCCTGATGAAGGCGCTACTGGTGCGGACATCAGGACGGCTGCACAACAGATCTGACTGTCGCGCCTCGTTAAATAGCAAATTCCGGGCCAACTTTTTTGATCAATTTCCAATGCATTGATTTTTCGAATAAAAATTTCAATAAATCCGAAAGCATTCGTATTTACACCAATAAATTTGATACCCGCAAACCGTTCGAAAACTGTACGAAATAATGATCAACGTATGAAATTTGTTCGCATCCCAATGCCCGAATAGAGTGCGGAAACAGCACGCGAAAAAAAAGTATCCGCCTTGTCGCAAATGCACAATCTTTCGGCTTTTCCTATATTGCAAAGGCCAGGCTTGCACCGTTATAGTTGCAAACAATCTCAACATGCCACGAGTGCAAGGTCAGGTGAAATTTATTCACCCGGCACCCTATTGCCCTCATGAAAGGAAGCGTAATAAGACACGCCGCAGCAAGGACAGACGGCGACACCGAAATGCAGCTGGAGACACATATGATCAGCAACGAAACAATACAAAGGCTATCGGATCCCAAAAAGGATGATCTTGTCATGTCTGCCTGGGAGCGTATCGTTCACGGCAGCCCCTGCGAGCCAGGCGCCCTGCGGCGCGTTGTTACCGACTCATGGCAACGTTGCCTGCACGCACATATCGATCCCTTTCAGTCGGCCTCGGCACCCACACTGGATGGCAGGTCTTTTCGCCACCTGCAGGATCAACATGCTCAATTGCTCGAGGCCTGCCGCCCAGTCATGCAAATGGCAAAAGACTGTCTTGCAGACACCGGTGCCATCATGATCGTCACCGATCCGCAAGGGGTCATCCTTTCCATCGAAGGCGACAGCCGTACGCTCACCGAAGCAGAAAACATATCGCTGATTTCCGGTCACAGCTGGAACGAACTGGTTTCCGGCACCAATGCGATTGGCACGGCCCTGGTGACCGGTCTTCCGGTGCAAATTCATGCAGCCGAACATTTCTGTCATTCAGTGAAGGACTGGACCTGTACTGCAGCCGTCATCCGCGATCCAGTCGACAGGCGGACACTTGGCGTCGTCAACATTTCCGGGCGCAAGAAAACTTATACGCCCAATAGCTTGGCGTTTATCACAACCGCTGCCGGCCGAATCGAAAATCTCCGGGCGGCAAGCGAACTGCATTTTCGCTATCAGTTGCTCGAGCACGGCATGGGCAGGCTATCCTCGAGCCCGGATGGCATTATTGTTGTGGACAGATTTGGACGTCCTTTCAAAATGAATCATCACGCCAAAGCGGCACTTCATGACAGGGAAATACCCATGGACGGCGACAGCCTTGCGGCCATCCCGTCACTGAATCTGGAACCACCGGACCACAGCACCGACACATCGCCGCCGTGGTGGCTGAGCCCAGACTGGATTGAAACCGTCGTTATCCAGGGGATCCGGGTCGGAAGCATACTTACCATTCCTTGCGGCAGCACTCAACCGTCAGCCGGCAAAGGAAAATCATCCTGTAGAGGAAAGGTAAATGAACTGTCTCCACAGCCATTTGCCCACCAGGAACCCAAGCTGCGCCCGGCTGCGTTCTCACGCATTATCGGCAACGCGCCGCCGCTACTGGCGGCAATCGACAAAGCCAGACAACTGGCTACCGTGAACGTCCCGGTCCTGGTGCTGGGGGAAACCGGGGTAGGCAAGGAAAATATCGTCCGCGCCATGCATCAGTTCGCCCAGGACAGCGACATATCCAAAGAAGCAACAAGCCCGGGCCCGATACCGTCCCGTCCTTTTGTCGCCATCAATTGCGGGGCATTATCTCCCGACCTGCTTGCAAGCGAATTGTTCGGCTTTACCGATGGGGCGTTCACAGGGGCTCGCAAAGGCGGAATGACAGGCAAGGTGGAAGCAGCACAGGGAGGCACGCTATTTCTGGATGAGATCGGCGAAATGCCATTGTCATTGCAACCGCATTTATTGCGCGTGCTTGAGGAAGGAGAAATCTACCGTATCGGAGAAACACACCCACGAAAAGTCGATTTCAAACTGATTTCAGCAACGCATCGCGACCTGCAGCGAGAAGTGGCCGAAGGGCGCTTTCGCGAGGACTTATACTACCGCATCTCCGTTACGACCATACGGGTACCCGCGTTGCGCGAAATGGACGGGGATATCCCATTGCTGGTACAGCATCTGCTGCACCGCTTTGCCGAGCGATATGGCGCCGGCGCAAAAACCATTTCGGATGATGCCTTGGCCTTACTGTGCCGGTATCATTGGCCCGGCAATATTCGGGAGCTGCGCAATACGATCGAAAGCATGTATCTTACCTCGGCCACCACCAAGTTGCAGATCAGCGATCTGCCCTCGCACCTGCTACCCGAGCTCACACGCAACGCTGACCCGGCAACCCGGCAATCTCCGTTCCTGTCGGGAAAGCTGCAAGCCGGCGAGTCGCAAGTGATTCAACAAACCCTTCTATCCTGTCAGGGAAACCTCACACTCATGGCGCGCGAGCTCGGCATCGCAAAAAGCACCTTGTATGCAAAAATAAATAAACTCGGGCTGATTGATCAGTTGAAAAGAATAAGGCAGGGCCGCCATGTGCCCTGACCTACACAGGACAGATGCCACCTGCTTTAACATTTAAATCATCGACACAATCAGGCGCCCAGAACAGAGCACATACCAGGCGCCTACCGTTGCGCTACGGGTCCGACATGCTGTTTTAGCGTCCTGATCCGCTTGCGCACCAACCTACGGCTTATCCTGCTGCGGCATCGCTTGCGCATAGACACTGAAATCACCCGGCCCTTCGCTGACCGGATAAGGCACCCTGCCCCGTACCGGATGACCCGGATCGTTATAGCCAGGCGTGGAGGCATGCCCTGGGGTGACCAGTGCATCGACCAGCGCCTCATCTTCGTCGGTTAACCGATATTGCAGCGCCTTCAGATAGGCCTGCCATTGCTCGAAAGTCCGCGGTCCGACAATGGCCGAGGTCACAAACTGATTGTTCAATACCCATGCCAATGCAAAATCGGCAGCGGATATGCCTTGCGCCTCGGCATGCGCCTTGATTCTCTGCGCCACCTGCAGCGACTCCGGGCGAAACTCCGTTTGCTGAATACGCTTGTCACCACGACCTGCCCTGGAATCAGGCGGAGCAGGCGCATCTGCCACATATTTGCCCGTCAACACACCGCGCGCCAGCGGGCTGTAAGAAATCACACCGATGCCATAGTTTGCTGCAGCAGGCAACTGCTCCACTTCTGCGTTGCGTGATACCAGATTGTATAACGGCTGACTGGCCACAGGACGGTCAATGCCCAGCTCATCGGCCAACCGGACGGTATCGGCAATTTTCCAGCCCCGAAAATTGGACACGCCGAAATAACGCAACTTGCCCTGGCGGATCAGATCGGCAATGGCGCGAATCGCCTCGCCCAGCGGCTCGCCAGGAATTTCGCGATGCATGTACAGGACATCAATATAATCGGTGCCCAGGCGTTTCAAGCTCGCCTCCACCGACTGAATAATCCATTTGCGCGAGATGCCCCGCTCATTTGGCCCCTGGCCTGCCGGGTTGCCCAGCTTGGTCGCCAACACCCAGAAATCACGATGCGCCTTGAGGGCACGACCCACCACGCGCTCGGACTCGCCGCCATTATAGACATCTGCCGTATCAATGGAATTGATACCACGCTCTCTTGCGTCGTGAATAATCCGGTGCGCTTGTGCTTCATCCGTTGGTCCGCCAAACATCATTGTCCCTAACGTGAGGGGAGAGATGCTCAATCCACTTTTACCCAGATACCGATATGACATGACATTTCCTCGTGCAATTACGTTTGAAATAAACTGTTTTTTACTTTGACCAGGCGGTCAACAGGTGGCCCAGCGCCTCACGGTCAAGCCCGTTCCATATGGCGGCACTCAGCAACAGCCTGGCCTTGCGCGGGCACAACCAGCCGCCCATCAGAATACCGTGCTGCTGTAAATCGATTTCAGCCCCCTTATAACCATACACTGCCGAGGTGGTGCTGCCGGCACCCGTACGGCTGCACATGATGACTGGCACTTGCGCTGCCGCCTCCACCAACGCATCGCGCAACTGTTCCGACGCATGTCCGGATCCGAACCCGGCGATCACGATGCCTGCGTATCCCGCGCCCAATGCATAAGAGACGATCTCAGGATCGTCATCAAGACTGTGCTCCAGCAACAGCACTTTTTCGCCGTAGGCAGATGGTGTCGGCAAGCGTGGCGTTTCGGGCGTAACGCGCAAATAGCGCACCCGCCCTTCCAGCACGACCCCAACAGGCCCAAACACCGGCGAGACAAATGCCTCAACATGGGTGGTATGCATTTTGCGCACGCGCCGCGCCTCGTGAATGTCATCATTCATGACCACCAGCACCCCGCGACCGCAACTATTCTGGTCGGCCGCGACCTGTACCGCGGCCAGCAGGTTGGCGCTACCATCGGCGCCGGGCATTTGCGGGTTGCGCATGGCCCCCATCAATACCAGTGGCTGGCGTCGGTCCCAGAATAAATCCAGCAGAAACGCCGACTCTTCCAGTGTGTCGGTGCCCTGGGTAATGACCACACCTTGCGCACCCTGATCAATCTGCTGCCCGGCCCACGCCAGGGTATCGAACAGATGCTGGAAACGGATGGAACCACTGGCGATCCTGGCCAGCGTATGCAAATTGAGCGTGGCTGCCTGCGCCAGCCCTGGCACAGACTGGGCCAGCTCCTCTGCGCCAAGGTTCGAACTCACCCCCTGACTACCCGGCGTGCCGGTCATACTGATCGTGCCCCCCAGGGCGCCAATGGAAATCACGGGTTTGCTGTTGGTGTTGCTCATGCTCATTCTTTTGAGAAAAGGTCTGGCGGTAAACTTATAGGGATCGGTCTGTCCGTCAATACAGTACCTGAAAGTCGGGGCGGCGTTAAGCGTTGCCAGCAGCGTTCAGCCTTAAACACTCATGCCTGGGAAAAATGCCTTGCAGATCGCTGACGCTCCTGACTTTATCCGTTCGATTATCACACAATAACAGATAAAAAAATCGTCAGCACCGGCCAAGCCGATCTGAAGATGGTACTTTCAAATAGCGTGTTGACAGACCCGAAAGGGGCCCGGTTCCTTGCGCGCATTGGTCTGCGGCCTGTACTGCGTATTGGCCAACAGATTGCTCAGCGTATGAGCCAGCGCATTGACACGCATCACGCCCACTCTTTTATCGCTTAGCCCAGGCCAGCACAAAAACAGTTGGCTGGGCTTGTGTGCTCTACTACTGACTGGCGACCAGTTGCGCGATGGCCTTACCCATCTCCGAGGTGCCTGCCTGCCCACCAAGATCAGGCGTTTTGGGCCCATTGAGCAGCGTTGCTTCCACCGCCTGCATGATGCAGTCTACTGCTTTTTGCGCGTCCGGGTTGTCTGCCGCAAAAAATTCCAGCATCATCGCGCCGGACCAGATCATGGCCACCGGGTTGGCAATATTCTTGCCAAAAATATCCGGCGCAGAACCGTGCACTGGCTCGAACAGAGACGGGAAATCACGTTCCGGATTCAGGTTTGCCGATGGCGCGATGCCGATGGTGCCCGTGCATGCCGGTCCCAGGTCGGACAAAATATCGCCAAACAAGTTGGAGGCAACCACCACATCAAAGCGATCGGGTTGCAGAACAAAGCGGGCGCTCAGGATATCAATATGCTGTTTGTCCCATTTCACGTCCGGGTACTGCTTGGCCATTTCCACAACGCGCTCGTCCCAGTATGGCATGCTGATTGAAATGCCGTTGGACTTGGTGGCTGCGGTCAGCGTCTTGCGCTCCCGCTTGCTGGCCAGCTCAAAGCCGTATTTCAGAATACGGTCCACGCCCTTACGGGTAAAAACCGACTCCTGCAGCACCACTTCCCTGTCGGTGCCTTCAAAAATCCTGCCGCCTACTGAAGAGTATTCGCCTTCGGTGTTCTCGCGCACGACCAGAAAATCAATATCGCCTGGCTTGCGATTGGCCAGCGGACATGGCACGCCGGGCATCAGGCGCACAGGACGCAAATTCACATATTGATCAAATTCTCGACGGAATTTAAGCAAAGAACCCCACAGGGAAATATGATCGGGCACTTTGTCGGGCCAGCCGACTGCACCGAAATAAATCGCATCGAAGGATTTGAGCGTTTCGAACCAGTCATCGGGCATCATCTGCCCATGCTTTTCATAGTAGTCGCAACTGGCCCACTCAAATTCAGTAACAGCAAGATTCAGACCGAATTTTTCGTTTACGGTCTGCAGTACCCGCAGCCCCTCCGGCATGACTTCCTTGCCGATACCGTCTCCGGGTATCGCGGCGATTTTAATCTGTTTCTTCATAACGACAAATTCCTGGCGATGCAACGCCTTGATATGTTAAGGATAATGAAGCGATTGTCCCGGGCACAGCCGGGACAGATTGCTACAGTTTTTCGGTTTCACCCGCTGCCGGGCGCCAGGTAAGCGCGTACTTCTCGGTAATACTGACCATACCGTCCAGAATAAGGGCAAACACCGTAAGCACAATGATGCCGGCAACCACCGTATTGATATCGAAGGTACCCTCGGCTTGCAGGATCAAATAACCGACGCCACTGGCAGAACCCAGATATTCTCCGACAACCGCACCAACGAAGGCCAGGCCGACCGAGGCATGCAGACTGGAAAAGACCCAGCTGGTTGCTGAAGGAATATATACATGGCGCAGCAACTGACGTCGGTTGGCACCCAGCATGCGCGCGTTATCCAGCAGCGTCGGGCTCACTTCGCGGATACCCTGGAAGACGTTAAAAAACACGATAAAGAACACCAGCGTAAAGGCCAGTGCGACTTTGGACCCGATACCAAGTCCGAACCAGAGCGCAAAGATGGGCGCCAGAATGACCCGGGGCATGGAGTTGAGCGCGGTCAGGAAGGGATCGAGCACCAGGCTTGCCGTGCGGGACAGCCCCAGCCACAGGCCAAAGCCCATGCCAAATACTGTCCCAAGAAAAAAGGCCAGCAAGGTTTCGATGAGCGTGATTCCCAAATGCTTGTAGATGTCGGCGTTGACAACGAACCAGTTCCAGATGACCTCGGCCACGCCCAGTGGCTGGCCAAAGAAGAACGCCGCTGTGTCATTCAGCGAAATAAGGTACCAGGCACCCAGCAGTACGATGACGATCAGCAACTGCCAAACGCGGTAGTTTTTGGGTGAGGGTTTAATGGCGTTCCACATATTACTTCCGTTTTTGTTGATCGTAGCCTTTGAGAACTTCGTCACGCAGGACGCTCCAGATAGCCTGGTGAAGTTCAACAAAGCGCGGATGAGCGCGAACCTCGGCCACATCGCGCGGACGCGGCAGATCGATAGGAAATTCGCCCATGATATGCGTTCCTGGTCCTGCGGAGAGCACAACCACCCGGTCGCTCATGGCAATGGCTTCGTCAAGGTCGTGGGTAATAAAGAGCACGGCCTTGCGCTGCTTCATCCAGATATCAAGCACTTCATTTTCCATCAGTTGACGGGTCTGGATGTCCAGGGCCGAGAACGGCTCGTCCATAAGAATGATATCGGGATCGCGAATCAGCGTTTGCGCCAGCATGACACGCTTGCGCATGCCGCCGGACATTTGATGCGGGTATTTATATTCGGCCTGGGACAGGCCCACGCGACGCAGCCAGTCCAGCCCCTGGCGCTTGGCTTCTTCCTTGGCCGTACCGGCAAACTCCAGGCCGGCGGTGACATTGTCCAGGGCGTTGCGCCAAGGCAGCAACGCTTCACCCTGGAACATATAGCCAGCCCGTTTGTTAATCCCGGACAAGGGTTGGCCGAAAACCCGCACCTGCCCAGATGAGGGAGCAAGCAAGCCTGCCCCCACATTGAGCAGCGTGGATTTGCCACAGCCTGTTGGTCCGACTACAGAAACGAACTCCCCGGGAGCGATATGCAGCGTCGCATCCCGGACTGCAGTGTACTTCTGGTCACGGTCGTCCTTGGAGACAAACGTGCAGGTGATATTGTCCAGGCTTAAGGCAGCATCATTCATAGCATCAGGCATTGGCAGCTTTGTCGGTGAATTCATTGGTCCAGCATTTGGACAGATCAATGGCCTCGGCCTTGAATCCCGCAATATAGGCGGCCTGCGCCTTCAATGAGGTTTCGGCGCCCAACGGGTCGATCCGGCCATCGGGAGAGAGGCCCTCGAAACTTCGGGTCAGCGCCAGCTTATAGACGTCGGGATCGCCCAGCAAATAGTTCTTGGGCACCGTCTTCATGATTTCATCCGGCCCCGCGGTCTGGATCCACTTATCAGCCTTGACCATGGCGTTGGTAAGCGCCTGCACCGTACCGGGATTTTCGTCGATATACTTTTGCGAAGTATACAGGCAGCCGGCAGGCATGGGGCCACCGAAAATGGCCTGCGTATCTTTCATGGTACGTGTATCTGCGATGGTGAAAATATCACCGGTGCCATCAAGCAGACTGATCACCGGATCCAGATTGCTGAGTGCATCGATTTGTCCGGCGCGCAAGGCGCTGACTGCGCCGGCGCCGCCGCCTACGCCAATGATGGAGACATCAGAATCTTTCATTCCATGTTTGTCAAGAAAGAAGCTGACCAGCATATTGGTGGACGAGCCCGGCGCCGTAACACCGATTCGTTTGCCTTTAAGGTCTGCCGGCGATTTGTAGCCTGCCAGCGTTTTCTTGTTGCCCGCCAGGACGATCATTGGGGCACGCCCCTGCAGCACAAATGCACGGAAAAACTGTTTCTTGGACTGCAGGCTGATGGTATGCTCAAACGCGCCGGAGCAGACATCGGCGCTGCCGCCAACCACGGCCTGCAGGGCCTTGGATCCACCCGCAAAATCGGCAACCTTGACGTTGAGCCCTTCTTCCTTGAAGAAGCCCTTTTGTTCCGCGATGGTCAGCGGCAGATAGTACACCAGACCCTTGCCGCCCACGGCAATAGACACATCGGTTTTTTCCAACTTGGGTGCATTCTGTGCCAGGCCGATACCAGGCCAGACTGTTGCCAGGCCGGACAAACCGGCGGCTTTCAGTAAATGACGACGTGAAAGACTCATGTGATGCTCCTTGGTTTTTTTTCTTGAAGATGGTTGATATATGACAACTGGAGTTGTGTTATGCCGGTTCTAACAGTGCTGCTCGCCCGTCACACAGGCCCGGCCGATCCATTCGGCAAGGCAAGGCAAAACCCCCAGGCGATTAATCAACGATTAATCAGCGGATAAGCAACGGATAAGCGGCGCAACTGTACAGTGGCGAACCGGGCTATTGTATCAGAACCCTATAGGGCGAAGACAATCGTGATTATTACCAAGTTGAACCAATCGGGCCATCCTGACCAGGCCGTAACAGCGGGCACCCGGAGCGTGGCCTAATGGGAGAGGCAACGTCGCCTGCCACTGCGTCAGGCCTGGTGCTGCGCAAAAAACTGTTGCCATTGCCGCAACTTGGCCGCAAAGGCGAGCGTGTAGGCCGGACTGCTTGAAGGCAACGTCTGCGTCTGGATATGCGCGGGGATATGGCGCTGCCCCGCCTTGGCCGCCGCCTTCCCATTGAACCCCACATACTGCAAGGCTGGCGCGGCAGCAAACAGGGTGTGCAGCGGATTGACCTGGCCCCGACGGATGGCGCTGTCCAGGCTGCCAACACGCTCGCAGCCTGAGTACACATCCCAGAGCCCGACCCGGTGCGCCAGCAAAATTGCGGTACGCGCCTCATAGTCCAGGCTATCCATGGGTTCATCCAGGATCGCTCCCATCAGCCGCCAGAACTGATTCTGCGGATGTCCGTAGTAACCCTGACGTGCCAGCGACGCTTCCGACGGGAAACTGCCTAGAATAAGGTGAGTAATGTGCGGTGAATGAAGTGGCGCAAAGCCGGTCAGCCAGGGCGAGGTATCCATTGTGTCAACGTTGTAGATTGGGTATGCACCAGCCAGTGTACCCGTATATTGGGATAAGCCTGATTGTATTGCATCTGAAATTGCGCCAGACTTGCTGTTTTTCCCATCCTTGTCTTCGGAGAATAACCATGAAAAAGACCCTGCTGTCCGCCCTGCTTTGCGCCTTGCCGCTTTCGGTACTGGCGCAGACGCCCCCCGATACGCTCAAACAGGTCACGGACAGCAAGACCCTGCGTGTCTGCACGCCAGGCGATTACAAGCCGTTCAGTTTCGACCAGGGCGGGCACTTCGAAGGCCTGGATGTCGACCTGATGAATGCCCTGGCCGGCACCCTGGGCGCCAATATGCAGATTGTCAAAACCACCTGGGCCAATCTGATGGCCGATTTCACTTCCGGCAAATGTGATATCGGCGCCGGCGGCATTTCTGTATCTGTGGAACGCCAGAAAAAAGCCTTTTTCAGTGCGCCCTATATGGTAAATGGAAAAACGCCGATTGTTCGCTGCGAGGACGAAGAAAAATATCAAGGCATCGAGGCCCTGAACCGCCCGGAAGTACGGATCGTGGCCAACCCGGGTGGCAGCAATGAAAAATTTGCACGCACCATGCTGCCAAAAGCGTCGCTCACCATGCACAAGGACAATCTGACTATTTTTGATGAAGTTGCCAATGGCAAGGCAGACGCCTTTGTGACCGAAGCGGCCGAGGCCCGGGTCCAGAGCAAACTGAATCCCAAGCTATGCGCGGTCAATCCCGAGCAGCCACTGCAATACGCCGAAATGGGATACCTGATCCCTGACAATGACATACGATTCAAGCTGTATGTCGACCAATGGATGCACCTGCTCAAGGCCAGTGGCCAATACGATCAAATGGCGGAAAAATGGATCCCGGCCGACCCTGCGAAATAACCGCGTTGACACTAAACGCATTGCCTTGACCTGTGCTGCTGCTGTCGACGACAGCAGCACTTAATATGATGCCTGGCGCTCATCGTTGCCGTGCGCAATTGCGCCCATTTGCCCGGGTGTAATCGACTGGTGTTTTTATAAACCTTACCAGAATGAGCCAGATCGGTCCCCGCCAGACCATGATTTACGCTCTACCCCACCATCATGGCGTATCAGCCAGCCACTCCACACCTACGCAACTGAATTGCTCAACATACGGCCGAAGCAAGCCGATCAACTCACCTTGCAGTGCGTTCACCGTATGCGGATTCCGATTGATTACCGGACTGCCGATAATCACGGTCCGGCGAAGGTAAGGACTGACGATCGGTGCGCCGACGATGCGCTTGGCCTTGAGCATAGGAGTAATCGGCATGACCGGCAGGATGGTGTAGCCCACGCCGCGCTCAACCAGGTCAAGAATGACGGCAGTACTGTCAGATTCAGCCACCAGATTCAAGTTAACCCCAATGATGGTGCACGCACGGTCGATAGCGTTGCGCAGACTTTGTGCTTCCGGAACCACCATGGGCCTCTTTGCGACTTCGGCAAGGGGGACTGGATGCGATTGCGATAACCCGCAGCCAGGCAGGCCCACCACATAAATGGGTTCGCGAAAAACCGGCGACGTCACGAGCATCTCCGATTGCAGGTAGTCGCCCATGAGGCAAATATCCAGCTTGCCATCCTCAAGGCCGTCTTGCAGGAAATCCGTGAAGCCGGTGGCGATGCGTACTTTGAGGTCCGGATATTGACGGCGCAGGGATGTGACCAGTGGTCCGGCCAATGCAGCGGCCAGCCCTGGCAGCATCCCGACAGCAACGGACCCCATCAAGTTCGCGGCAGCCGCTCCGATGTCGGCCTTGGCTTGATTAAGCCCCTTTAACGAAACCCGAACTTGGTCAACGAAGCGGCGACCTGGAACGGTCAACACCATCCCGAGACGATTTCGTTCGAACAGTGGTGTGCCCAGCTCGTCTTCCAGCTGCTTCAGCTGTCGGGACAACGCCGGTTGAACAACGTGAAGAAGTTCAGCGGCCTTGGTCAGACTACCCGTTTCGGCAATAGCCAGGATGGTCCGAAGTTGTCTTAAGTCCATCGTCAGTTCACCCCAATTGAGATCTATGCCGAACCGCTATAGCTGTCAGAGAAAGATGTGAATTGTGTCACAGACTCACGGAAATTACTATTACACCACTGAATTGCACGCGCATGAGCATGACCAACCACTCTTCGCTGACCAAGAGATTCGGCTGGTGTTAACCCGAACGCTAGCCATGTCATCCAAAGGCTGGAAAAGTGCCAACACGGGCTCTTTGTTGATTTTACTGCTTCGGCAAACGGTATCAGTTAACAGGTAAAGCATTCGATAAAAGCGCTCTGGCATCGTTATGAATAAGCGTAACGATGAATAAAGGGCAAAATTTCAGGAGACAAAATGCTGGCACGTTACAAATTGAACCGCCGATTGTTCTCGGTAGTTCCAATGCTCATCGCTGCATCGACGCTGGGCTTTTCAAATAGCGCCGCTGCTGCAGATTGGCCAAAAGAGCAGCCCATCAACATCATCGTACCGTTCGCCCCCGGTGGGTTCACGGACTTGATTGCACGCCGCCTGGCGCTTGATCTGGGTAAAGCACTGAAGACAAGCGTGGTCGTGCAGAACAAAGCAGGGGCAAGCGGACAAATCGGCAGCGCGCTGGTTGCGCGGGAAAAACCCGATGGATATACATTATTGGTGACGGCGACGCAGCACGTTATCTACCCGGCATTGCAACCGAACCTTCCCTATGATCCAAAGAAGGATTTCTCAAACATAGCAATTCTGGCGCTGGCGCCAAACGTGCTGTTGGTGCCGGCCAAATCACCGATAAACAACGTAAAAGAATTTGTCGATGATGCGAAAAAGCAGCCAGGCGGTCTCGCCTTTGGCTCAAGTGGCGTCGGGGGTTCAGCGCATTTGTCTGGCGAACTATTCAAACTCGTAACGGGTGCGAACCTGCGCCATATTCCCTATAAAGGTGCGGCACCTGCCATAACCGACCTGGTTGGCGCGCAGATTCCATCTGCATTCCTGGACGCAACATCCGCTTCAGCATTTATTCACAATGGAAAGGCCAAGGCATTGGCGGTCACATCCAAGCAGCAATTGCCTTCATTGCCGGGCATTCCAACCATCGCCGAGTCCGGGTATCCCAGCTATGAATCTCAAGCCTGGGTAGGGCTGTTCGGGCCGCCCGGGCTGCCCTCGGATATCGTCACTAAGCTCAATCACATCGCCCAACAGGCCAATACCGTGGCGGGGAATATGAAATGGCTGGCCGACAACAACTCCATTCCCGTGAAGTTATCACCAGCGCAGGTAACTGCGTTCATTAATGCAGAACTCGATAAATGGCAGCAGGTCGTGAACAAAGCCCACGTCACTGCCCAATGAGCTTTGGTTTATTTTGATTTGCAGGTGAGAGGATTTAAGTTTGAACAGTGTAAAAAACCAGCAAGCATGTATAGAAGCAGATGACTTGCAATTGGGGCACTTTGGCATTGATGTCCCATTCATGAACCATATTGGTCTTCAAAGTATCAGTCTGGAAGAGGATTGTTGCCGTACACATTTGACATTGAAGCGCGAGCTCGTCAACAGTCGAGGCGATATTCACGGGGGCGCGTTGATGAGCGCACTGGATTTCACATTGAGCGTCGTAGCGAGAGCACACGACCCACTCAACGTAGGGGCGGCAACGATTGATATGTCGACTCATTTTTATGCGCCTGCCAGATCGAACGTAGACATTATTGCCACATGCAAACGACGTGGCAAAAGTATTGCATTTTGCGAGGGCGAGGTCCAGGACGGCGATGGCGCTGTGTTGGCCGTTGCGCGTGCCGTATTCAAACTGGTGCCGCGCAAGCGGTGATCCGTTACTTGACCTCGGTGGTGTAACTGCCAGCGGCGAACAAGAGAACGATTAAGAGTAGAAATCAGGAAAACAGGACATCATGAAGAAAATTTTGGTTGCCAATCGAGGCGAAATTGCCGTTCGCATTCTTCGCGCCATACGTGATCTGGGAATGCAGAGCGTAGCGGTTTATTCGAGCGATGACGCCAATTGTCGCCATCGCATTCTGGCGGATGCGTCAGTTGCATTGGATGCGGCGGGCCCTGCGGCCTATATCGATATCGACGCCATGATCGCTGCGGCAAAAAGGGAGGGCTGCGATGCCATCCACCCCGGTTATGGCTTTCTGAGTGAACGACCGGATTTTGCTCAGGCGTGTGCTACTGCAGGCATTACCTTCATTGGTCCTGACGTCAGGCAATTGGCCTTGTTTGGCGACAAGGGCAGCGCATTGCAGCTGGCAAGGGAGTGCGGCGTCCCTGTGATGCCAGCCACACATGGTGGAGCCACGCTGGCGCAAATCGTACAGTTCTTCGACGAGCAGGGAGGCGTGGGCATCGTCATCAAGGCAGTAGGCGGTGGCGGCGGTCGCGGCATGCGGGTCGTAAAGTCCAGAGATCAAATCGCTGAACGCTATGCTCGCTGCCGCTCCGAGGCGATGTCCGCATTTGGGGTGGATGCCCTCTATGCAGAACGTCTGGTAAACCGCGCGCGACACATCGAGGTGCAAATTGTGGGCGACGGCGCACATGTCGTCGCCCTCGGCGAGCGCGATTGCACCTTGCAGCGTCGCTTCCAGAAAGTGGTTGAAATCGCGCCCAGTCCCGTGCTCAAGGCTCAATTGCGTACCGACATTATTGCTGCAGCAAGCAAGCTGGCGTCGACGGTGAACTATCGCAGCCTGGGTACGTTTGAATTTCTCGTTGAAGAAGATGAAAGTGGCGTACAAACGGGTTTTGTTTTCATCGAGGCCAATCCTCGACTGCAAGTCGAACATACGATCACCGAACAGGTTACCGGGGTAGATCTGGTCGCGCTGCAAATCGGCATTGCACAAGGCAAGCGCCTTGAAGCGCTGGGCGTGAACCCTGCAAACCCTCCGCAGATGAAGGGCTATGCCATTCAAGTGCGCGTGACGGCGGAGTCCACGGACGCCAATGGCGTGGCGCGACCGGCACACGGTCGTCTGGAGCGCTTCGACCCCCCCACTGGCCCTGATGTCCGAGTAGATACCCATGCCTATAGCGGCTATTGTCCCGCACCGGCTTTCGATACGCTGTTGGCCAAGCTGATTGTGTCGAGCACCAGTGATGATTTTGCAAACGTCGTCAGGCGCTTGCGACGCAGTTTGGCTGAGTTCAGAATCGCAGGCGTGTCGACGAACATTCATTTACTGAAGGCACTTGTCGATCGTGATGATTTCCTTCTGCAGAAGAACCACACCCGTTATATCGAATCAATTCTTGCGGACCTGGTCGCGACTGCGTCTACGCTGGAAAGTGAGCAACAGGCGCAGGATCTGCTCATAAGCCAGACGACCGGTACAGCCGCCGCATCGCCAGCCACGAAAACCATCGTACAGGAAGTACTTGACCCGGGGCTGGTTGCCTCTCGCGCGCCACTGAGCGGACGCATTGTCGAAATCTGTGTTGGCACAGACGCTGCGGTTGTGAAAGGGCAGCTCATAGCGGTCATTGAAGCGATGAAGATGGAACACTCCATTGTCGCTGATTTCAATGGGCGAGTCGTTGAGGTACGAGCCGAGAGCGGCAATCAGACGGCTGAGGGCGATATCCTGGTGGTGCTGGAGCAGGCGTTGGACGGTACAGACACCCAGGTCGCCACTGAAATTGTCGATTTGGCGGCCATCCGCCCCGACTTGCAGGCAGTGCTTGATCGCCATGCCATTCTGTATGACGCCGCTCGCCCGGACGCGGTGGCCAAGCGGCGCGCGCGCGGGCAACGAACCGCCCGCGAGAATCTTGCCGATCTATGTGATGACGGCTCATTTGTCGAATCCGGCGCGTTGGTCATTGCCGCACAGGCAAGCCGTCGCACGAAGGAGGATCTGATTGTCAACACACCGGCTGACGGTATCGTTACAGGTATTGGCAACATCAATGGCGCCCTGTTCGGTTATGAAAAGTCGTTAAGTGCCGTGATGGCCTATGACGCAACGGTTCTGGCGGGGACGCAGGGCAAGCGCAATCACATCAAGACCGATCGTCTGGTGGAGCGTGCGCGCCGCGACGAGATGCCGTTTGTGCTGTTCGCCGAAGGCGGCGGCGGGCGTCCGGGAGATGTGGACTTCCCGTTTGTGTCCGGCCTGTACCAGCCTTCCTTTGCAGCGTTAGCAGAACTCAGTGGGCAAGTTCCACTGCTGGGCATCGTGTCCGGGCGATGTTTCGCCGGCAACGCTGCATTCCTGGGCGTATGTGACGTCATCATCGCGGACAAGAATTCCAATATCGGCATGGCCGGCCCCGCGATGATTGAAGGGGGTGGCCTGGGCATATTCAAGCCTGAAGAGGTTGGCCCTGCGAACGTGCAGTTTGCCAACGGTGTCATCGACATTCTCGTGGACAATGAAGCTCAAGCCGTTGAGCTGGCCAAGCATTACCTTTCCATGTTTCAGGGCAGAACGAAGGACTGGTCAGCGCCTAATCCGCTGGAACTGCGACACGTGGTCCCCGAAAATCGCCTGCGTGTCTACGACAGTCGAAAAGTCATTGAAGGAATCGCCGACGTGGGCAGTGTATTGATGCTTCGTTCCGGATTCGGGCACGGCATGCACACCGCGCTTGCCCGTGTTGAAGGGCAGCCGGTGGGCATCATCGCCAATAACCCATATCATCTGGGCGGCGCCATTGACGCGGATGCCGCAGACAAGGCGGCCCGGTTCATGAACCTTTGTGATATTCACGGCCTGCCGATCATTTCGCTGATCGACACACCTGGCTTCATGGTCGGCCCCGACGAAGAAGCGAAGGCTCAGGTACGTCATGTATCCCGCATGTTCGTGACCGCAGCCAAATTGCGCGTCGCAATCCTGGCCATTGCCTTGCGAAAGGGGTATGGGCTGGGGGCCATGGCAATGGCAGGCGGCGGCTTTCGTTCTGCCAGTTGCTCGGTGTCCTGGCCAACCGGCGAGTTCGGTCCGATGGGGCTGGAAGGCTCGATCCGCCTGGGCTTCAAGAAGGAACTGGACAACGTTGCGGAAGGACCGGAACGACAAGCGCTTTACGAGCAGCTGGTGGCCCGTGCCTACGAACGCGGTCATGCCATTAACGTGGCATCAACCACTGAAATTGATGCCGTCATTGATCCGGCTGAAACACGGACATGGATTCGTCAAGGTATCGCTTCGGCGTCGTTGCGCGCGGCGCGTCCACGTCGCTCCTTTGTCGACACCTGGTAAGCACGACACGTAAATAGAGGAAATAAACTGTGATCAAGCACGAACCTGCCAGCCAGCTCGCCCTTGCCGGACTGCGCGTTCTGGAAATAGGTAATGGAGCGGCATTGGCCTACGCGGGAAAGCTCTTTGCAGACTTTGGCGCAGAGGTCATCAAGGTGGAGGATTCGGACGGCGATGCGCTTCGGACGGTACCACCGCTGCTGACTGGCTCTGATATAGCGTCGCAAAGCGCGCTGAACGCCTGGCTCAACACAAATAAACGCAACGTCACATTGGACGGTAACCGATTCGAGGAACACGCATGGTTGTCGCGACTGGCAAGAACCTGCGACGTGGTGCTCGATGCCAGAGCGCTCAGTGAAGGCATCGAGGTTCTGAAGCGCCCTGTTTATGGCGCGAGTGACGCGTCCAACGGCGAAAACGTGCCAATCGAGGTGTGCTTGACCTGGTTTGGTGAAAGTGGTCCGTACAGCACATTCGTGGGAACGACTGCGGTGTGCCGCGCCTTGGCCGGTGCTGTTTACTGTAGCGGCGCGGTGGAAGGACCACCTCATCTGCCGCACGACCTGCAAACGGGAATCGTTGCCGGTATCGGTGCTTTCTCGAGCGCGATTTCAGCCCTGCTGGGGGAGTCCGACGGAAGCCGCCGCTATGTGCTCAGCATTCATGAGCTTGCCTTCACTGTTGTGGAGATGGAGGCCGGCATGGTGCAGGACGGGCGTCACCCCAAAGCGCGATTGGGCGTCAACCGGTTTTGCACGACGCACCCCGGTGGTATCTACCAGACTCGCGAAGGCTGGCTCGGCATTTTCGCACACACAGGCCCGCAATGGGCCGCGCTGTGTTCGGCGGTGGGGCATCCAGAGCATGCCCAGGATCCTCGCTTTGTGAACGGTCCGACACGCATAAAGCATGCCGACGAGATTGACCAATTCCTGATTCCGGCGTTGCTGACCAAGACGGCCAGGGAATGGTTTGAGGAGCTTGGCAAGGCTAAATTCCCGGCGGTGCTGGTACCCACAATGGACGAATTGCTTGCGCAGCGGGTTCATCGTGAACGAGGTGCTTTTGTTCCCGTGAAGTCTGGTGCCAGCCAGTTTGAAGGTGTAGTCGTGCCGTTTCCGCTCGCAGATGCGGGACCGTTGCCGGGTGGTGTTGCGCCGATCAAGGGCGCAGACAACCTATTCTATCGCACCGACCAAGCCTTGGCCACGAGAGTACGCCGCACTCGCGCCAAAGTGGCTGTGCCACCGCTGCGGAAGATTCGCGTGATCGATCTGACCATGGGGTGGGCCGGACCCCTGGCAGCACGAACCCTTGCAGACTTTGGCGCCGAGGTCATCAAAGTCGAAGGTGCTCAGTATCCCGATTGGTGGAGAGGCACGCATTACACCGACGAGTTCTACAACGAGCGGCTGTACGAGAAGAATTCGAACTTCGCACTGATGAACCGGAACAAGCTTGGCATTACCCTGGATTTGACACGTCAGGAAGGACGCACCGTGTTACTCGAATTGGTAAAAACTGCCGACATTGTCATCGAAAACTATTCAACTGAGGTGCTGCCCAAGCTGGGCCTGGATTACGCAGCTTTGTCCAAGGTGAACGATAGGCTGGTGATGGTGTCCATGCCCGCGTTTGGCGCAGGCAATGAGTGGAGCACCACCCGGGCTTATGGCGGCACGCTTGAGCAGGCTAGCGGCTTGCCACATCACACCGGATTTGCTCATAATCCGCCATCACTGACTTCCTACGCGTATGGCGATCCTATAGGTGGATGGAACGGCGGCGCGGCTGCCCTTCTGTCGCTGCTGGTGCAAGCGCGTACAGGCAAAGGCAGGCACGTCAATCTCTCGCAAGTCGAATGCATGCTTCCACTAGCTGCCCCCTTCATCGTGGAGCAGTCTGCGTGCGGGAAAACGACACCGCGAAACGGTAACGTGCATCCTTTATTTTCTCCTCATGGCGTTTATCCATGTGCCGGCAATGACGAGTGGCTGGTCCTGAGCGTCACCAACGACATACAATGGCGGACCCTGATCAACGTCATTGATGCTCTCTACCTGGGCTCCGATTCGTCGTTGAATCAGGTCGAAGGCCGTCGTTCGCGACAACAACAGATAGATGCCCACATAAGCACGTGGTCCAAACAGCGATCGGCGGACAGCGCCATGCGTGAGCTGCAACTGGCCGGCATTGCTGCGGGTGTGGTAAAGCCAGTCTGGCATGTTTTGGACGATCCGCACTTGAACGACAGGGGCTTTTTCAAAAAGATAGCGCGTGCCTATCTTGGCGAGTATCTGGCCACGACGCCCTGGTTCAGAGAGACGGTCGCACCAACGCAGATCGTGCTTCCGGCGCCCACGCTGGGTGAACATAGCCGCGAGGTTTTCTCTCGAGTGCTTGGAATGACTCAGGAGCAGCAGCAAGCGCTTGAAGATAGCGGCATCACCGCAACCTCGGCAACCAGGAAAACGGCCTAGCGGCGGTGAACGCTTTATTTGATTTGTCGCTAGTCGCTGTTTCTGTTGACACCGAATGGCTGGCTTGCGAGCGTTGTACAGAGCGATCCATAGATATCGCAAGTTGAACCTTTTATTTTGTTCATCAAATTTTTTCGGAGACATAACATGGCAATATTGAGATCGCGTAGAGATTTTCTAGTCGCTGCTGCAGGCGTCGCGGGAGCGTCAGCGTTTGGGCTGAGTTCTAGCATGGCGTTTGCACAGGATAAAAAATGGCCGGCCAGGCTGATTCGAATCGTCGTTCCCTTTCCGGCAGGATCCATTACCGATGCAATGGCGCGCCTGCTTGCCGACAATCTTTCCAAGTCCCTGAGACAGTCGGTGATTGTGGAAAACAAAGGCGGTGCCAACGGCTCCATCGGTGCAACTGACGTCGCTCGTTCGGCACCCGACGGCTATACTTTGTTGGCTACCAACAGCAGCAGCATTACCGGCAATCCGTTGATTTACAAAAACTCGCCTTACAAGTCAGCGGACTTTGCCCCGATCGCGCTGGTGCTGGATGCACCGTTCATCCTGAACGTCAATGCGCAGTGGGCAAACAAGCACGCCATCAACTCCGTAAAGGACCTGGTTACGTTTGCCAAGAGCCACCCTTCTGAGCTCAGTTATGGCTCTGGCGGTGTAGGCAATCTCGCGCATCTGGCGTATGCAATGCTCAGCAATGACGGGCAGTTCAAGGCCACGCATGTCCCGTACAAGTCTGCATCGCAGGCGAGCATGGCAGTGATGTCGGGCGAAGTGGATACTTCGTTCGACACCTTGGCCAGCGTTCCGCAAATTCGCGCCGGAAAGCTCAAGGCCCTCGCGGTAACGCCCAGGCAACGCATTTCCCAGATGCCCGATGTCCCCACGATGGCCGAAGCGGGCTTTCCAAATATTGATGTGACGTTCTGGCTGGGTCTGCTGGCACCTGTCGGAACCCCACCCGACATCATTGAGAAGTTGTACGAGCACTCCAGGCAAGCCATGTCTGTGCCGACAGCGAATACGGCACTGAGTGCGCAAGGAACCATTGTCATGACGAACCCTAAGAATTTCGCCACGCGTATTGCGAGCGAAACCAAACAATTGGCTGAAGTCATCAAGCGAGAGAACATCACGCTCGATTAATTTACTGAAAGATTGCTCGACGATTCACAGCAAGAACCGATATTGCGGATAAGGAACAAGCGCAAGAGTGAGTCGAAATAAATACCGTTATGCCTTGTGCAACCACGGTTTGCGCCGAAACGGCCGGGGGAATGACCAAAAATGGATTCCGGTCGCTGCGGCGAAATAACTGAACTAAACGCAACCGCGTTGGCCTGACCTGCGCTGCTGCCGGCCACAGTTGCACTTAACAAGGCGCCTCAGGTTCATCATTGCCGTTCACGCTATTGCGCATTTGCCCAGGCGTGATCGAATAGTATTTTTTGAAAACCTTGCCAAAATGCGCCGGATCCGCAAACCCGCAAAGCCAGCCGATATCGCCAATGCTAAGGTGCCCCAGCAACGAATCGCGCAGCATGTTCCTGGCATTCCACATACGGATATTGTTCAGAAAAATAGCGAAAGATGCCGAGTCATTGAACTCGCGAAACAGCTTATGCAGCGTACGCACCGAAATGCGAAATTCCCTTGCCACCTTTTTACCTGTCAGGCTAACTTCCCCGAAATTCAGGTAAAGCCACAGCGTGATGTCTGTGTACAGCTTATGGCGGGCCTGGCGTTGCCTGTCTGGTGTCCGTCCCGCCAGACCGTGCGGTACTGCCTGCCCCATCATCATGACTGCCAGCGAGAGCACCGTATCCAGACAGACAGCCTGATCTGACGGTACTGTGGAGATCCGCTCCATGAACGGTTCATTCAATTCACGTATATACACCGATAGCAATCGCGCCCAGCCGCTGTCTGCGCAAAAGCGCTGATTACAGGCCTGCCGAAACAGCGTTTGCCAGTGCCCGACGCACTGCTCCCGCAGGGCAATGATTGTACAGTTCAGATTGATTTGTGGACGCAGGCTGGCCGAACTAGAACTGTGAATAAGCAGCAGATCGCCTGCCTGCAGTGTGCAGCTGTTGGCATTGTCGGTGAACTCGGCTGCCTCCCATACATATAAAAGAAACCATTGCTGACTATTGTTGGTGGCATGCGCCGAAGGCGCCAATACCAGATCGGCATGATGCGCCTGCAGCATGACCACACTAGCCCTGGCGGTCAAGGCAAATGCAGACAAATTGACACTGAACGCAAGCGCTTGTTCAGTTGTGAGATGCAACTGGGCATTGGGCAGAACTTGCAGCAGGATTTGATTAAAACGTGGCAGGTTGAGATCTGTACCTGCCATGATCGAACTCAGTCTGAACGGTCCGGACAGCCCATTGACAAAATCTTTGAAATGCATCGGTAAGACTGACGGTAGGACAAAGTAAAAAAACCACGACCATTCTGAAACAGATCAATCAAACCGAGTAGTCCAAGAACGCAAAAAAAACATAATATTCGTGCCCTGAATCAAACTTCTCAAGGCCGCCGCAGCGTGCAACATCCACCAGTGGCGCCTTACCCAGCGCCGTGTCGTCAAGCCACTGAGTACACGTTTCATATCACTGGTAGCGGTCAGCCCGGTGCGCCTGATGCACCTGGCGCCAGAGGACCTCCTCTGAATCACGCCGCATTGATCATGCCCTTAGGGTGCACAGCGAAATGATACCGACCCCAAGCCTTCTAATTCAAACGTGAACTGATCTCCTGCACGGGGAAATCGCACCGTCATCAGGTTACCGGTAATAAGCACTGCGCCCGCTGGAATGCAACGCTGCTGTCTGGCCATGACCTTGGCCAGCCAGTATACGGACTCCAGGGGGTTGACAATCGCTGCCACGTTACCCTGCTCGATCACTTCGCCATGCGCAGTGATGGTGATGTCCCGGTCAAAATCGGGCACAGCGGACTGCCACGGGCCAAGAATAACGGACGTATTGTTGACATTGCATGCCACCAGCGTCTGAGCATCGGGCGGCGTTTTTTCAGGGCAGCGATCATCGAGCACCTCGACTGCCGGCGCAACGGCATCAATCCATTCAGCGGCTGCTTGCACACTGTTTAAATCATCACCGGAAAGTTCCCTGCCTATACGTACGGCCACCTCAAACTCGAATTTCATGTGGGTGTAGTCACTCATGGACAGCACTGCATCAGACGGCAACAACGCCGTGTCCAGCAACTGGCCATAAACAGGCTCGGTCAGGCCATGCTTGCTCCAGGCCGCAGGTGCATTCAGGGCAATTTTCAACCCGGCCCGCCGGGTATTGTGACGCGCCATGCGAATCTGGACCAGTTGGTCCTGAACCGCATAAGCCTGTTCCAGACTCAAGGGCTTGCCTTCGACCAGCAATGGGGAAAAATGCACGCGGTTATCAAATTGCTGCTGCAACTGCATTGCCAGCTCACGAGGGGTTGGGCCCATGACGTCTCCTTTACGAATTGGGTTGTGCAGCACAAGCGCCGTCGCTGGTGTTGCCGTTGTTATCGATATTGGTATTCAAATTGCCGGCGATGGCCGGCTTGAGTGCAGCCATATCATACCCGCTGGGCTCCTGGAATACGCGCAAATCGAACTCGCCGACTACGGCGAAGATATGATCGAACAGATCGGACTGGATACGTTCATACTCTGCCCAGACCACCGTTGTCGTAAAGGCATAGATTTCAATGGGGACGCCTGTCGCCCCCGGCGCCAGCTGGCGCACCAGCAGGGTCATATTACGATGGATGTGCGGGTGATTGCGCAAATAGACTTCCAGGTACGCCCGAAAGGTGCCGATATTTGTGAGCCGTCTACCGTTCAGCGCAGACGACAGATCTTCGCTGCGCGACTGATTGTAATCTTCTACTTCGCGGGATTTGTCCAGAATATATTGAGACAGCAGCCGACTTTTGGTCAGGCGCAACATTTGACTTTCGGTAATGAACTTGATGCTGTTGACATCGATATGGATGGCGCGCTTGATACGACGACCGCCGGATTCGGACATGGCCCGCCAGTTCTTGAATGAATCGGAAATAAGCGAATAGGTAGGGATGGTGGTTACCGTATTGTCCCAGTTGCGCACCTTGACCGTTGTCAGGCCGATGTCAATGACTGCGCCGTCGGCATTGTACTTGGGCATTTCCAGCCAGTCGCCAATACTGAGCATATTATTGGCGGACAACTGGATGCCGGCCACCAGACCCAGTATCGGATCCTTGAAAATGAGCATGATCACGGCAGTCATGGCACCCAGGCCGCTGATCAGAATTACCGGAGACTGCCCGATCAGGACCGAGACAATGAAAATCACGCCGGTAATGGCTGCAATGATTTTCAGGCTTTGGACGATACCCTTGAGTGGAAACTGGACGGCCACCTGTTTGCGAAAGCACCAGTCCAGCACGATATCCAGGAATGCAAAAGCTGCCAGAATGGTGTAGACCAGCATCCAGATGCGCGAGAACCCCAGCAAACCTTCATGGACAGAGCCGGGCGGCACCCACAGGCGCGTAAGCAAGCCAAGAGCCAAACCCTGCATCAGCATGGCAGCATAGCGAAACAGGGACGAGTGGCCGACGAGCTTGATAAAGAGAAAACGGTCGTTACGCATTCTGCCCCGCAACATGTGCAACACGCCATAATGCAGGACACCGTGCAGCAGCGCCAGCAAAAGCAGCATGACCCCGAGGGTGACGATTAACGTTGCAAAGGGAGAAAGCTGCAAACCAGCCAGAGCCAGCCAGTCAGAAGGAGTTTCGTTCATGAATTACCAACAGAATACTTAGGAGCATCACATAGTAGCAAACTGGCCCACGCTCGTCATCTGTGTAAAGTACCAGGAGCACGACCAGAAGCTGTTGGGCGATCTCGGCGAGACCACGGCAAGATCGCCACAATACGCACAATGTGGCGTCGTACGTAGACACCCCATCATACTGGCCCTGGACATATAAATACTGACTACCTGTATCTGACCATTTATGTCTTGACTCTGTTTAAACGGCGATTGCTATCCGGCTACGTATTTCTGATTCTATGCTTCGGATTTTATGCTTTTGAGCCGATACGCCTGCGCCCGATATATGCGCCTAAACAGGCGGGGTGCCTGGCGGCAATATAATAGAGTGAGATTACCAGGCCCCGGGCGCCACGCTGCTTACCAGATCACAAAGAACAAGAACCAGGCATAGGTGAACGGCGCCAGGCCTGCCATCAGCAACAGCATACAGGTGACCCGCTGCGACAGCGACACCTGGTGCCGTTGCAGAATTTTCCAGGCCAGGCGCAAAGACCATAGCAGGGAAAGAAACAACAATGTCAGACGGGCAGGCCCCGCCCATCCAGTGGCAATACCGTCATTGCGCAACAGGGTAATCGTGGTTGCGGACAGCCCCAGAAAGACGCCGACGCCAGCCGTCGGAATCAGCGCCTGCGCAACGGTATTGACAGCATCGACGAATTTTGCACCCACCACTTTCTGTATGCATTGCAGGCCCAGCCACAACGCCCCGCCCGTAACCAGTGCAGTGCCAAAAATGAACAGCACAATTGTAAAACCGTCGAGCCAGCTGAAAACATCATTGACTTCCGGATAGTGAGTCAGAATAAACCAGGGCGCGTTCTGCTCCAGAGGCCAGAAGACATCACGATTGACCAGCCACTCGGCCATGGCCTGTTTCAGGCTGACAAACCAGGGACTGGCGCTCCACAGGAAAGCGCCGACGGCAATGCCCATCAGCCCCCATATGATCAGGGCCGTCTGCCAGCCACCGGTTTGCGCCACATCAACAATCTCTTCCTCGGGTGAGCGGGGGGTGAGGGCAATCGCACCGCGGTAATCAGCACAACGTCCGCACATATGGCAATCGGTGGCCCCCTTCATATGGCGCAAGGGCACCAGCGGCGCACAATTGATTCTCTCGATGCGGCGGACCGGATGGCGCCAGGCGTCTTCACTGACCTTGTAATGCCAGGGCGCCAGTTTGGCCAATAGCTGGAACACTCCGTTAACCGGACACAGATACTTGCACCAGACGCGTTTATTGCGCCCGTACAGGTAACCGACCACCATGGCCGCCGCAGTCGAGCCGCCCAGTACAGCAAGCACCGCCCAGGGATATTGATACACGCTGACCAGTTGCCCGTAAACGGTTGTCAGGGCAAAGGCAACGAACGGCCAGCCACCCCAGCGCATCCATTTGGGAATGGCACGAGCACGGCCGTGCTCGCTGGCCCACTCGGTGAGCATGCCTTCGGGACAGAACCACCCGCACCATGCCCGCCCCATCAGGGGCATGGAGACGAGCACGAAGGGCCACCAGATGCCCCAGAAGGCAAATTGGGCAAAAACGGTCAGGTTGGAAAAAATATGCGCGGAATTGCCCGGCAGGGGTAACGCAGCAGGAACAAGAATGAGGAAAAAGTAAACGCCGACCACGCACCACTGCAGATTACGCAGCAGCCTTTTATGGTCCCGCAGAAACGTCGAGAGCCGATAGGCGAAAGATTGAAGCATGGCGCTCATGGAGCACACCCTAAAGGAACAAAGGTACCACTACAGACAGGAAAAAGCGTGAAAGCGCCATGTCCTGCCGACGGAGGCACCTTTTCTAAAAAATTCACGACACGTTCTGTTGCACGGATCAGCCACGGGCAGGAACAGCGGCGCCTGCGGACTCCGAGCGCAACATCCGGTACAGCAGGAATACACCCAGCCAGTACAGGACGAAAATAATAACATGCATGAGTGAAGGCATTGCCCGGTAGCCGGCAAAATCAGCCAGAACCTTGCCAATGCCACTGCTGTCATCAAGCAATGCACTGGTGTCCCACACAGGATCCACCAGCGTAGGGATGGCCTCAAGCGAAATCAGATGATCAATACCATTGACCAGCAGCGAGCCAGCCAGCAGCAGCAATAACACTTCGGTAATCTGAAAGAAGCGGCGCCACGTAATAATCTTGCCGCCCAATTGCAAAATATAGAAGGTCAGCAGCGCCAGCAGGAAACCACCCACACCCGCGGCGGCGAGCATCCATGCCTGATCCTGCTGCGCCCCGGCCAGTACCGTACCCCACAGGAAAACCACGGTCTCGCTGCCCTCGCGCGCCACGGCAATCATGACCAGGATCAACAGACCCCACCAGCTGTTACGCTGGAGATTGGCCGAAGCCCCACTGACCAGTTCGCTCTTGAGCTTGCGGCCATTTTTTTTCATCCACATGACCATCTGCACCACCAGCCCGCAAGCCACCAGCGCCATGATCGCCTGGAACCACTCCTGACCTGTGTCGGACAGCCAGGTGGACACGCCCATGAACACCAGCGCCAGCGCGACAGCCAGCAACAGCCCCGCAGCCACCCCGCCCCAGAGCCACGGCATGCCACGCCGCCCTTCCGGAGAAGAACGCAGCCAGGTGTACAGAATACCTACAACAAGCAGGGCTTCGACGCTTTCACGCCAGACGATAAATGCCACTTGATCCAATTGGATTCCTTGTGAATGAATATGCTATTGCGCAGGCTTGACCACCAGGGTTCCTTTTACGGATTGGTGGAAGTCGTCGAAAAACGGATATTCGCCGGGCTTGGAAATCGTGAAAACCAGGAATGAGGACAGGCCCGGTCCCAGCACTTTTTCCTTGCGCAGGGGCAGGCTTTCGAACTCAACCGGCACCTTGCTTTCATTGATGAGGTTGATCTTGAAGCGACCGGCGGGAACTTCAAGCCGCTGCGGCTCGAACGTGCCGTCTTCCTTGAACGTGAGGATAAAGGTTGGCGTCTCGGCCCAGGCGCTTGCCGCCAGCAACGCCTGGGTCAGAGTCAGGGAAAGCGCCAGACCGGCAATAGTCAGAGCGCGTTTGACCATGATCAATATCCGCCTTTTTTGCCGGTACCAGCATACGTGAATTCGTACTCGACTTCAAATGGCTTCCAGAACGCTTCGACGCCGGTTTCCTTGTCGGTATGGTGGCCAAAGTGAGTCATTTTGCCCGACTCAGGCGAGCCAATAATGAACGTGAGCTTGTATTTTCCGGGACCCTGCAGCTTCACGTTGTCGCCATAGTGCGGGCCATCATTGGCCACCATGGGCATGAGCGGGCCTTCCTGGACCTTGCCGCCTTCTTTTTCCAGCTTGTACTTGATGTCCAGATACGGCATCCATGCGCCTTCCTCGAACCCGTTCTTGTTATCGGCCGTCGCATGAATATCTGCTTCAAGATGAATATCGGAATCCTTGGCCTCGCGCATCATGCCTGCCGGTTCCATGGTGATGGGCTGCAGGTACACGGCGGCGATTTCCATGCCGTTTTTCATATGGGGCTTACCGATAGGATACTCGGCAGCCTGCGCAGACAGTGACAGAGCCAGCGCAGCACCGGCGCCGATCAGGGCTATTTTCTTGATCATACTTGAATGTCCACCAATAGAGATAATTAGGTAAATGAGAATATTTCTCGTTTATATTAGTATATATTGGCTGACAGTTCCCTTAACAAATATCAAATCCACGGGGACATGTGCTCGTTTTTACCAAATCTCTTTCAACAATCACCCATGGCCCCACGCCGGATCAGCGGCATCGAGGCACTCGCCGCCAGCACCTGCGCGAGCCGATCAGGCGGCCGGCCATGGCGCAGGCGGCACCCACCCTGCCCTTTAGCAATAGGATCGAGTACCAACGCCAACGACACCAAGCCCGGCATCCACTTATAACTGAATCTGGTCACCGTCAAAGGCCTGACGCACGTCCCCTGGGAGCGCCTTGGGGTGGGCCATCAGGTACCGGTCCAGTTCGTGACCGGCATGGGTCAGCCAGGTGGTTCCAGCCCCTATAGCGGCATGGATCGCCAGCGCCTGGTTCAGATCGTTGTGATTGCGCCCGGGTTCCGGTCGGGGCGGATAAGAGCAGTCGAGTACGCAATGGGCAGGACGCTGGGTGCGCAAAAATCGCTCTACCGGTTCTGGCAGGCCCTGCGTATCAGTCAGGTATGCCAGGCTGTCGCCCTGGTCGGGCCGGATCAGATAGCCATAGGTCGGACGGGAATGCTGCAATGGCAAGGCGGTAAGGCTGAAACCGGCAAACTGCCGCTCTTCAAAGTCCTGAAACGGTTCGGAAAAATCCAGAATGCCCGGATGCTTATACAGGTCTGCAAACCCGGCTTCATCTGCAGGACCGTACACGGCAATACGCAAATTGACGCCCCAGCGCAGGTGCAACAGGCCCTGGGCGTGATCAGCATGATAGTGCGTCTGGAAGATGCCCTGCAGCGTGCCGGGCGCAAAGCGGGTGGTCAGGTCAGTCAGACCGCTGTCGATCAGCCATTGCCCGTCATCACCTTGCAGCAACGCGCTGCAGGGCAGGCGCACATGGCGAGCATCACTGCGGGCGCGGGTACAGGCCACGCAGTCGCAGTTGTAAACAGGCATCTGCGCCGAATTGCCGGTGCCCAGGAAAGTCAATTTCATTGCCGCTCCAGTGTCGTGGCCTGTTCAATTGTATGCAATAACTGCGTAACGGCGCTGTCCAGGTCGCCTGAGTTATCAAGCACCACCAGCCGCGCGCCCTGCTCCCGCAGGCCCTCCATGAATGCGGTATCGAGCGCGGTGTTGCGCGCCAGCCGCTGAGTAATTTCCTGGCGGCTTTCACGACCGCGCTGCAGCAGCCGTTGCAGCAGCAATGGCGGATCCACCTGCACCAGCACCACCAGCACCGATCTGTAGCGTTGTACCGCAGACTCGCAATAGGCGCGGGAACCATTGACCAATACGGTCTGTCCCTGCGCCAGCAGGTTATCAAGCTCTATCGGGATGCCGTAGGCCAGGCCGTTGGCACGCCAGCTCATGGCAAATTCGCCGCGCGCCTGCATCGCATCGAAGGCGTCGGGCGACAGGGAGAAGGCATCTTCTCCCTCGGATTCGGCCGAGCGGGTTATATAGCGTTTCATCAGTCGCAACTGCGATCCTGCACGGCTGGCAGCCAGCTGCAGCAGACTGTCTTTGCCCGAGCCCGAAGGCCCCATCACGTAAATCAGCTGCCCCGACATCAAAATACCCGTTGACCTTCGCGCAGCACCTGCCGCACTACAAATTGCCGGCCCGTATCCTTGACCTGCACCAGATCGGCACGCAGTCCCGGGCTGATCTGGCCACGGTCCGGCAAATTGGCGGACCTGGCCGGCGCCAGGCTGACCATATTGACTGCCTGCGGCAGGCTGATCCCAAGGTCTGACTGGCTCAGGATACGCACCGACTGCAACATGCTTGCCGGATAGTAATCGCTGGACAGAATATCCAGCACGCCCTTGCGCGCCAGGTCGGTTGCCGCGATGTTACCCGAATGGGAACCGCCGCGCACCACGTTGGGCGCACCCATCAGCACTTTCAGGCCCAGTTGGTGACTCAGCGCTGCCGCCTCATGGGTCGTAGGAAATTCAGCGATAGTCATGCCAAAACCGGCTGATTCGTGCACGTGCTCGCTGGTGGCATCATCATGGCTGGCAAGCGACAGACCACGCTCATGGCAGATATCCACGATACGACGGCGATAGCCCTCGCTGTAACGATCAGCATTCTGTTTTTGCAGCACGATAAACGCATCCATATCGGCATCATTCAAATGATACTTGCCCTGATAATATTCGCGGTATTTCTCGTACTTGACGAACTGACGCTGACCCGGCGTATGGTCCATGACTGACACCAGATGTACCAGTTCATTGCCTACCAGGTCTTCGAAGATGCCCAGCGTTTTTTCGTGACTGACTTCACAGCGCAGATGCAACCGGTGCTCGGCACGCGTATGCCCCTGATCTGCGGCATGGGAAATGGCTTGAACCATTTTGGGCAATTGCAAAAGCCGTTGCCCTTTGGGGTTCACATCGCCAATGGAGAGCGCATCAAATACAGTTGTGATGGCCGCACCGACGATTTGCGCGTCGTGCGCCAGTACCGCATTCTCCGACGGCCAGTCTACGCCGGGGCGCGGATTCATGTACTTTTCAAGGTTGTCGGTATGCAGCTCGATCAGCCCCGGAATGACAAAATCACCCTGCCAGTCTTCGGCAGCAGGCAGACTGCTTCTGCCTTCGCTGACATCATGGATCTGTCCGTCACGCAGGGTCACGGTACCCATGATGACCTCGCTGGCAGTGACAATCCTTGCATTTGTGATCACTCGTTCACGCAACATGTTTCATCTCCCGGGTCGCGATATCCAGGCTGCGGTCAGCCACTGCTTCACGCGCCGCCTTGTCATGAAAAATGCCGATCAGGGCGCAGCCGGCGGCCCTGGCCTCGCCAATCATTGCCAGCACCACCTGACGATTTGCCTCATCCAGCGACGCCGTGGGTTCATCCAGCAGCATCAATGGCCAGTTGACCATGAACCCCCGGGCGATATTCACACGCTGCTGTTCGCCGCCGGAAAAGGTATTGGGCGCCAGCGACCAGAGCCTTTGCGGAATATTAAGGCGTGTTAACAGGTCGGCGGCACGCGCACTGGCCCGCTCAGCGCTCCAGCCGCGCAGCAACGCAGGTTCACTGACCACATCCAGGCAGTTGACGCGTGGAATGACACGCAGGAACTGGCTGACGTAGCCCATTGTCTCCCGGCGTACCTGCATGATCTGGCGCGGCGCCGTGCCGACCAGTTCAGTCATGTTATCGCGGTGCAGCACGCGGATGGAGCCGCCACCCGGCAGATAGTTCCCATATAACGTACGCAGCAGCGTTGATTTGCCGGCGCCCGACTGACCGTGCAGCACCACGCACTCGCCGGCATTGACCGAAAAGCTGATGTCCTCGAGCACATGCAATTGCACTCCCTGCTGTTGATGCAGGGTGAAGGTCTTGGACAGATTATTTACTTCCAGAACGGTATTCATTGTTTCTCCGAATGCGTTGATTGCAACTGTACTATCACGGTTGCAATACGGATGAGACCAGCAGTTGCGTGTACGGATGCTGTGGGTCATCCAGGATCTGATCGGTCAGCCCGCTTTCGACCACGCGCGAGCGCCGCATCACCATCAGGCGGTCTGCAAGCAGCCGAGCCACAGCCAGGTCATGGGTCACAATAACGACGGCAAGACCCAGGTCTCGCACCAGTGCACGCAGCATATCCAGCAAGCGTGCCTGCACCGAGACATCCAGCCCGCCAGTGGGCTCGTCCATAAACACCAGCCGTGGATGGGAGACCAGGTTGCGGGCGATCTGCAGCCGTTGCTGCATGCCCCCGGAAAAAGTGCGCGGCAGATCGTCAATGCGCGACTCGTCAATTTCCACCTGACGCAACCAGCGCACCGATTCGCTGCGCAGCACACCGTAATTGCGTACGCCTTGCGCCATCAGGCGCTCGCCGATGTTGGCGCCGGCCGACACGGTCATGCGCAGACCATCGCGTGGGTTCTGTTCTACAAAGCCCCACTCGGTGCGCAACAAGGTGCGCCGCTGCGCCTCCGAGGACGCATACAGATCAGTTACTGCGCCATCGGTCTGCCGATAATGAATTGTCCCGGCATCGGGTTGGCTGCGGCCGGAAAGCACATTGAGCAGCGTAGACTTGCCGGACCCCGACTCGCCGACAATGCCCAGCACTTCGCCGGGATATAAATCGAAACTGACCGCCTGGCATCCCTTGTCCGGGCCAAATAAAAGGCCGATATCCGATACCTGAAAAAGCGGTTCGCCGGCCAGTTCGTCCTGCACCGGACGATCCGCCTGATTGTTGATTGCCTGCAATGCACTCATTGTGTTACCTCTGCTTGTGCCACGCGCTGCGCGCAGTAATCCGTATCAGAGCAGACAAATTCCCGGCTGCCCTTGTCATCTGTAATAATCTCGTCCAGGAATGATTCCGTGGATCCGCAAATGGCGCAACTGTGCTCCCATTTCTGCACCTCGAACGGATGGTCTTCAAAGTCCAGGCTGGCCACATCGGTATAGGGCGGCACGGCATACAGGCGCTTTTCGCGGCCGGCGCCAAACAGCATGAGCGCGGCGCTGCGATTCAGTTTGGGGTTGTCGAACTTCGGGATCGGAGACGGGTCCATCACATATCGTCCGGCCACCAGCACCGGATAGGCGTAGGCGGTAGCGATATGGCCGTAGCGGGCAATGTCTTCGTACAGCTTCACATGCATGACGCCGTAATCGTTCAGTGCATGCATGGTTTTGGTCTCGGTTTCAGATGGTTCAATAAAACGCAGCGGTTCGGGAATCGGCACCTGGAACACCATGATCTGGTCATTGCTCAATGCCGTCTCGGGAATGCGGTGACGGGTTTGTATCACGGTCGCTTCGGTCGTATCCACTGTAGTGCGAACGCCTGCGGTGCGCGAGAAAAAGCGCCGTATGGACACAGCATTGGTGGTATCGTCTGCGCCCTGATCGATCACTTTCAATACATCATCGCGTCCCAGAATTGCAGCCGTCAGTTGCATGCCGCCGGTGCCCCAGCCGTAGGGCAGCGGCATCTCGCGTCCGCCGAAAGGCACCTGGTATCCCGGAATGGCCACGGCCTTGAGCAAGGCACGGCGAATCATGCGCTTGGTCTGCTCGTCCAGATAGGCAAAGTTATAGGGTTCTGCTATGGCGTTCATGCCCGTTTCTCCTTCTGCGGCGGGACCTGCCCCGCTTCTGTTTCCTGCTGCTGTTGCTGGTCGGATTCGGATTGCGCGTCGCGTTTTCTCATTTTGCGAATCAGCTCAAGCTCAGCCTGGAAGTCCACGTAGTGCGGTAATTTCAGATGCGATACGAAGCCGGCCGCTTCAACGTTATCGCAATGCATCAGCACAAACTCTTCCTGTTGCGCCGGCGAGGTAATCTCCTCGTCATACTCGGCCGCGCGCAACGCGCGATCGACCAGGGCCATGCCCATGACCTTGCGCTCGTTATAGCCAAAAGCCAGGCCGTAGCCGCGTGTAAACTGCGCAGGCTGATCCTTGGAGCCGACAAACTGATTAACCATTTCACATTCGGTGACTTCGATATCTCCGGCCGGTACGGCAAAATCCAATTCCTCAGGCTCCAGCCACACCTCGGTAAAGCCGATGCGGATTTCGCCGGCAAATGGGTGGTTACGACCATAGCCGCGCTGCGTGGAATAGCCCAGCGCAAGCAGAAATCCCTCATCGCCACGCGCCAGTGCCTGCAGGCGCTGCATCCGGTTACTTGGAAAATCAAGCGGCTCACGAGTAATGTCGGGAACGGGCTGGGCACTGTCCGCTTCCTCGCGCATCAGTCCTTCCTGCGCCAGCAGGCCCAAGACGCGCGGAAAATCCTGCCCCGTTTCCGACATAGCGGCGTCAGCCTGCGCATCTGCATCCTGGGGTCTGGCGCCCGGCAATATTGCCTGCTGTGCGGCTGCAGCCCCATCAGTTCCCTCAACAGCGGCCTGAGTCTGCTGCCGATCACCCTGCTGCAGCGCCTGGGATGGTTCGCCTTCGGCCTGCAGGGTAAAGTCCAGCAAACGGTGCGTGTAGTCGAAGGTCGGTCCCAGCAACTGCCCGCCCGGCAAATCCTTGTAAGTGGCGGAAATGCGTCGTTCCAACTGCATGCTCTCGGTGTGCAGGGGACGGCTTACACAGTAGCGACTCAGTGTGGTGCGATAGGCTCGCAACAGAAAGATTGCTTCCAGCAGATCGCCCGCAGACTGTTTGATGGCCAGCGCCGCCAGCTCCCGGTCGTACAGAGAACCTTCGCTCATCACCCGGGCCACGGCCAGCGGCATCTGTTGTGCGATCTGGGCCAGCGACAAGGGTGGCACGTCAGTCGCGCCGCGGCGTTTCTGATCGAGTAGCCTATGCGCATTTTCGATAGCGGTTTCACCGCCTTTTACAGCAACATACATCGTATTCTCCTATAGGACGCTGGCCACGGTACTGCGTGGCAAAGCCATCAACTGGCGCTGGCTGGTCATGAAAAAGTCCAGCCCCTTGGGAAAATCGGTCACCCGATTGCGTGCCGACCAGAACCGTTCACACAGCGGCAGTGTTACCGCGCGCTGTGATTCAATGCCCGGCCCTTCGAGCACGACCTGGCGCCCGCCTTGCAGGCTGTCCAGCTGGACGATCACCGTACATGACTGCTCGGGATCGCGATCGGTGCCGCAACGAAATTGCTCAAGATAGTCGACCTCGGCAGCGGTAATAATGGCCAGGTCAGCCTGCCGCGGATCGTTGGTCACAGGGCAGGCACAGTGAAACGCCAGGTTGGCCCGGACCATGGGCGTATCGAGCGCCGGACTGAGCCATACTTGCGTATCGTCATCAAACAGCGTCAGCGCCAGGGAAAACGTAGCCGGATGCATAATATCCAGGGCATCGGCAAAATCAGCCTGGGCAACCATGCCAGGTTCGGACATGGCCTTGAGCGCGGCGCGAAAGCTCATTTGCGCATTCAGGACAGGATCTGCAAAGGCAGGAACCAGAACGGGAGCAGTCATGCATTTTCTCCTCGGAGAAGGGTAAAGAAGTCAACTTTGGAAGCAGCCACCTGGGCTTGTCTGGCCAGACGCGCCTGTTGTTGACTGCGTGCAAGCGGCTCGATCACCGATTGCATGAGTTTTGCTTTCTCGTCTCCGAGCAGCAAGGCATCCGCCAGCGCAGCCAGCTCTGCATGACGCTTGTTGCGTCCGGCAATGTAGCTGTACCCGGCACGACCATCCGGCAATTGCACAACGCAACGCGTGACCGTCATCTCTCCCAGGTTAAATGCCTGTCCGGTGCCGCCAGTGCGTCCCCGTACCATGGCCATGCCGGTTTCCGGCTTGCGTATGCATTGATAAGGTACACCGCCAAGCTCGGATTCGTACCCAGCCAGCGCATCACCTGCGCGTGCAAGCACCTGCATCCAGCGTTGTCGCTCGGTCGGAGCAAAGTCCGCTTTCATATGTGTTCTCCGTTTAAAACTACCTGATATTGAAAACGGTCGGCGCGGCTGACGGAAAACGTCAACTCCACGGGATGACCGTGCTGGTTTTTGGATAAGGTGGTAACGGTAAGCACCGGCGCCGATTGTGGAATCAGCAGGCGCGAGGCTTCGTCAATGGTGGGCAGTCTGGCGCCGATCACGCTGGAGGCCCGCTGCAACTGACATCCGCGCTCTTTCAGATACTGCCGCATGGAATCACGTTTGTAATCGTGCAGCAAGGCTTCGTAGCCGGAAGAAAAAAAGTGCGTCATGACACTGATCGGCTCGTTATCGATAAATCTCAGCGTGCGGTATTCAAGCACGGTGCTGCCCGGCGCCAGGGCCAGTTGCGTCAGTTCATCGTGATTGGCGGGGCGGCAATACACTTTGAGCAATTGCGCCCTGGCGGTGTGGCCCATGGCTGAAAACTGATCGGTGTATGCAGTTTTAGCCTGCACCGGATACAACAGTGGCCGGGTCAGCACCTTGGTGCCCTTGCCCTTGATCCGGATAATATTGCCCTCTTGCACCAGCAGATCCAGGGCCCGCCGCACGGTATGACGATTGACATCAAAGCGCTCGGCCAGTCGCAGTTCCCCAGGCAGCAGATCACCCGGTTTATACATAGACAACTCAGCCCGAATAGTGGAAGCCAGTGTCTGATAGAGGGGTTCGTCTTGTCTAGACAAGTTCATCATTTTAAAAAGGCAGTTGCCTGCCTTGTTCCATCATACGAAGAATTTTCTGAGTCGCTGGGAGACCACGTCGATCACGCTCACACACACAATAATGATGAGCAAAATGGCTGCGGTCTGCCCGAAAGCGAAGCTGCGGATTGCTTCCCACAGTAACACACCGATACCGCCTGCGCCAACCATCCCCACCACGGTGGCCGAGCGCACATTCGATTCAAATCGGTAAAGTGCATAGGACACCCACAAGGGCATAACCTGGGGAATCACACCGAATATCACCTCTTGCAAAGCGCTCGCGCCAGTGGCGCGCACCCCTTCGACAGGACCCGGATCAATCGCTTCCACGGCTTCTGCGAACAGCTTGGCCAATACACCTGTGGTGCCAAGAAACAGCGCCAGGGTGCCGGCAAACGGGCCCAGGCCCACTGCCACCACGAACAACATCGCAAAGACCATTTCATTGATGGAGCGCAAGGCGTCCATCAGGCGACGCACCGGCTGGCAAACCCACCAGGGCACCAGATTGGATGAAGACAATATGCCAAGTGGAATACCAAAGATAATCGCCAGAACGGTACCCCAGACGGCGATCTGGATGGTCACCAGCATTTCCCGCGCATACATGCGCCATTCAGAAAAATCGGGCGGGAAAAAATCCGCGGCGAACGTAGCCATGTTGCCCGAATCGGTCCACAGCAGGACCGGATTCATTTCAGCGCCCTTCCAGGCCCAGGCCAGAAACAGCAGGAACAGCCCCCATCCCAGCATTTTTGCCCATGTCATGCGCGGCGGCTGCGCAGGCAGTGCGCCGGACATCGGGCTGGGGCTTGTTGTCAATACAGACATATTCATTTCCAGTTTATGGCAACCTGCCAACATTGCGCAGGCCGCCATCTTGATCAACTCAGGTTACGAGTTTTTACCTTCGATTGCTTTCATGCGGACAGAGATTTTGCTCAGCTGTTCATCCAGGCTGGCGATCTGTTTCTTGCGATCTTGCTCATTCAGTTTGCTGTCGCCGGCAATTTGCGAACGTTTTTTGAACAGCTCCAGTTGGCGGATAGGCAGCAACTGATCATTGCTTGAAGGCTTGAACTTGCCCCAGGCCAGTGCATTGAGTACTTTGAGCTCTTCCGGCTTGTCGCCGTATTGATCAAAAAATGTCTTGAGTTTTGTCTTGGCATCTTCAGGCAGGTTTTTGCGCCAGACGATTGGATCAGCCGGAATCAGCGGAGACTTCCAGATCACTTTCAACTCGGCAGCCTTGGCTGGATTGGTTTTTTGCAAACGCTCCATGCCTTCGGTATTGAAGGTGGCAACATCAACCTGTTTGTTTGCCACAGAAAGGGCATTTACTTCATGGCTGCCATTGACCGCGCGTTTGAAAATCTTGTTGGCATCGACATTATTTTCAGCAAACACATAATAGCCAGGCACCAGGTAACCGGAGGTGGAGTTCGGATCGCCGTTGCTGAAGTTCAGTGTCTTGGCGTTTTCCAGCATATCCTTGACTGAATTTATTTTGCTGTCTTTATGGGCAATCAGCAGGCTCCAGTAGCCAGGTTTGCCATCTTTATCAACCGTCTGGTAGATCACTTCGCCATTGGCACGATCCACGGCTTCCATGGCCGATTTGTTGCCGTACCAGGCAATGTCGACTTTATCGAAACGCATGCCCTGGATGATGCCGGCATAATCAGGTGCGAAAAAGGCCTTTACCTTGTAGCCGGTTTGTTTGGACAGATCAGCCAGAAACGGTTCCCACACGGTTTTCAGGTTCTGGGAAGATTCCGTAGAGATAATGCCGAAATTGAGTTCCTTGGATTCCTGGGCCTGAACTGCAGCGGCGCTCATACCCAGCGCGAACAGGGAAATACCAAGACGGCGAATGGTCGATTTGAACATGAAAATTCCTAATGAAATAATGTTTAAGCTGCTGCCAGAACCAGGCGTGCCGGGTCTCTGGCGGGTGTTGTTTGTGCCTCCTGCTCTCCGAACAGAAGCGCCGTACCAATTTCCGAGCCGTACAGGTCGCTCAGAAAATCGTTGCTCAGCCCGGTGATGGGGCCGTCGAAATACTTTTTGCCACCTTTGAGCGCTACCGCGTGGCGGCAATATTTCACTGCGTAGTCCACCTGATGCAGCGTGACAATAACTGTTTTCCCGTCGCGCTTATTGATGTCTGCCAGTGTCTCCATGACACGGCGAGCCGATTCCGGATCCAGTGAAGCGATTGGTTCGTCCGCCAGAATAATTTCGGCCTTCTGGCACAGGGCGCGGGCAATGGCCACGCGCTGCTGCTGACCGCCCGACAGCGTCGAAGCGCGACGGTGGGCATACTCAAGCAGACCTACCCGCTCCAGTGCCCGCAATGCGTTGTTCACTTCTTCCTTGTTAAACAGACCGAGCGCGCCGCGTACCCGTGACATGCGCCCCAGACTGCCCAGCAGGACGTTCTTCAGGACCGACAACCGCCCCACCAGGTTGAACTGCTGAAAGATATAACCGATGTCCGAACGCAACCGACGAACATTGCGGTTCAATATGCCGTCTTTCTGCATTTGCTGGCCCAGCATCTGTATATCGCCACCAACCTGGCGATCGCCAATGGCCAGGCCGGCCAGATGACGCAATAACGTGGATTTGCCGGAACCGGATGCGCCGATCAACGCGACCATCGCGCCAGGAGCCACGTCCAGTTCCAGGTCGTGCAGGACCTGTCTGGTGCCGAATGTCTTGTTCAGATTCTGAACCCGGATTGCCTGAGTCATCGTATTCCTCTATATATTTTGCAACTACCTGGTCGATGCACAGCAGAACGCTCGAGCGCAAGTAGCAGATGTCAGCAATCGACCAGCCATAGCGGGCCGTTGCTGTTCAAGTGCCGTCATATTAAGGAATATGTGTGACAGTCCGGTTAATGCCGTCTTACAAGCCAGTGACAGTTTTGCCATTTTGGGGGCAATTTACTAGACAAGCCGGACATGGCGAGAAGAAATAATTCTTATAATTAATCAATGATTTGGCATTTGCGCAACACTATTTCCTGCGCATAGCATAGACAAGTGAAAGTCACCGGAAAAATGTAACAGCAGCACAGGTCCGGGGACGCAGTCGCGCTTTGCCCGGAGCGGGACTGAAAAGATGCGCTTAGCGTTGCGCCGTTGGCCTGGGCGACAGCATGAGCATGACAAATGCAATGGCCAGTGCCACCGCGGCCAGCATGAAAAGCAGCCAATACTGGCCGTTGGAATGGGCAAACACAAATGACATTGCATAGGCAGCGGCCGCCTGCATAAGTGCAAAAGCGGTTGTCGCCCTGCTCCAGGCGGTCTTTTGCTCTGTCGGCGAATGCGGCAGCATCTCGCGCAAACGCCCCAGGACCAGCGGCACGATGCCCGGCGTGAATGCGCCCACCGCAAAGCTGGAAAGACCAAGCAGGACGGGCGCCGTGCTCAGGATCGGCAAAATGACCATAAGCAGTTGCAGCAGCAGCGCGCCACGCAGGGTCAATCCATAGCCAATGCGATCGGCTACCGCACCGATGCACAGGGGTCCTGCCACGGCTCCCAGACCGTAAATCACCCAAAAAAACGACCCGGTATTGACGCCCCAGCCAAGCCCGCGCGCGACATAATCGACCAGAAACACCATATGCGCCACCAGTCCCACCGCGTTCAGGCCGTAAACAAGATACAACACATACAGGCCACGACTACCGGTTTCAGCAGACATCGAGTGCGCCCGCGTGGTCTGCAAACCTGTTGGGTCGTCAGGACCGCTAGCACGATGATTCGGGTTCAGCGCAGCATCTGCAGTAACCGTTGCCAGTGCCAAGACTGATGGGGAAGTGGATGTGGACGCAGGTGCTGATCTTGTCGATACCGTTGCTGCTGGTGTCGATGTTGTCGATGCTGAGGATACTGCTGTTGCTGGCGGCGCCGGTGGCCAGTTGGACCAGGCCAGAAGCGTCAAGAATGAAGATAGCCCCCCCAGTCCGAGCCATGTTTGCGTCAAGCCCAGTTGCAGCAGCATTGGCACCAGCGTGCCCGATGCGGCCACGCCCAATCCCACCCCGGTAAATATCACGCCACTGGCAAGCCCGCGACGCGAGGGCAGCACGAAAGGCAGGATAGACGTTGCGGCAAGCACCATCAGGGCGCCGCCGGAGACGCCCGACACGAAACGCCACAGAAAAAACCAGATAAACGATACCGGCAGGGCACAGGCAAAAAAAGCAAGCGTCGCCAGCACCATCATCAGCCGCAGGGCAGCACGCGTCCCGGTCTGCCGGGCGATGCCTACGCCCAGCAGCGCACCGGCCAGATATCCTGCCAGATTGGCTGCCCCCAGATAGGCTGCGGTTGAGGCAGAAAACCATTGTGCATTGATAATAGCCGGCAGCAATGGCGTATAGGCAAAACGCGCCAGCCCGATGCCCACCAGGCTGGCACAAAGCCCTGCCATCAACATCCGCCACTCTGGCAATTGCGTAGAGGTATTAGCGATCGACTGTACTGTGCGCATCTTCAAGGCGTCGTTCCGTCATTCCGATGCGCTGCCGAGCAAGGCGCAAAAATTAGCCAGGTCAACATTGCCGCCGCTGATAATAATGCCCACGCGCTTGCCACGCACCAACTCTTTTGCACTGCAGGCGCCAGCAAGCGACAGACACCCCGTCGGTTCGACCAGCATTTTCATGCGCTCGGCATAAAAGCGCATTGTCCGAATCAACTCCTGATCGGTAACTGTGAGAATATCAGTGACGTCACGTTGAATGATGGAAAAGGTGTAGTCACCCAGGAACTGCGTCTGCGCGCCATCGGCGATGGTTTTTGGCATGTCGATGCGCACAATATGGCCGGCACGCAGGGACAGTTGCCCATCATTGCCCGCTTGCGGTTCCACGCCATAGATTTGGCATTCCGGAGCAAGAGCCCGCGCCGCCAGGGCCGAGCCCGACAACAATCCACCGCCGCCCAGGCAGACAAAAAGCAGATCCAATGGCCCGGTCTCCTGCATCAGTTCCATGGCAGCCGTCCCCTGGCCCGCGATGACATCGGGATGATCGTAGGGAGGGATGAGTGTGTAGCCGTGTTGCTGCGCCAAACTCGTAGCAATGGCCGCCCGGTCTTCAGTGTAACGGTCATATTGCACCACCTGCGCACCATAGCCGCGTGTGGCTGCCAGCTTGGCAGCCGGTGCATCCAGCGGCATCACGATGGTGGCTTTGACATTGAGCACGGATGCTGCCAACGCCACGCCCTGGGCGTGATTGCCCGAAGAAAAGGCAATAACCCCTGCGCGCTGTTGCGCTTCGCTCAATGCCGCAATCGCATTGAAGGCGCCACGAAACTTGAATGCGCCGATGCGCTGCAGGTTTTCACATTTGAAATACAAGCTGGCGTCCAGCTGCGCGTCAATGGTCCTGGAACGCAGCACGGGCGTGCGGTGCGCGTAACCTTTGATGCGTTCGGCTGCGGCGACTACATCACTATAAGTGGGCAATGTCTGCATAATGCTCCTGTTTCAGAAATGGCCCTGCCGCGCAAAACGTCATGACCTTGCCGGTTTATCTCAATCAGCATATTCTACCCGCGTTTGAGCCGTTACAATGGACGCCATCATCAGGCCAGATAGAGAAGCACCCATGTCCATGCAAAACAACTCAGTTGCCATTATCGGCGCCGGCATTGTCGGCTTGTGTACCGCGCACGCCCTCAGAAAGGCAGGCTGGCAGGTAACTGTATTTGATGCGCAGGAGCCGGGCTCACAATGCTCGTTTGGCAATGCCGGTGCATTGTCCGAAGGTTCAGTCGCGCCATTGGCCATGCCCGGTGTGGTCAAGCAAGCAGCTTCCATGCTGCTGGACAGTACCAGTGCGCTGCATCTCCCGCTTGGCTACCTGTTGCCGGCCATGCCCTGGTTTATTCGCTTTATTGCTGCGTCAAGGCCGGAACGCGTCCGACAAATCGCGAGCGCCCTTCATGATCTGCTGGCCGGATCGGTGCTTCATCACACGGAACTGGCCCGCGACATCGGCTGCGCCCATTTGATAAAAACCACTGGTCAATTACACCTGTATCCGGACGTCGGCAGCCGCGACAAGGACAAGGCGTCCTGGCAGCTCAAGGCCGACTTTGGCCTGGCCATGCGGCCGGTGGATCGCGCCGCCATTGCCGAACTGGAACCGGCAGTCAGCGACACCTATCGCAGCGGCTGGTTTCTACCGGAAGAAGGCTGGGTCAGCGACCCGTTCCAGTACTCTCAGGCGCTGGCCAGGGCGAACACCGACCAGGGCGTTGCGTTTGTCAACGCCGGCATCAGTCACTTGCGGCGCAGCAATGACAAGTGGCATTTGTTCAGTGGTGAACAATCATGGCAGGCCGATCATGTTGTCGTGTGTGCAGGAATGGGCTCGCGCGATCTGCTGGCGACACTGAACCTGTCGGTTCCTCTGGAAAGCCAGCGCGGCTACCACCTGCAGGCGCCGCATCCGGGTATCACGCTATCGCGCATAGTGGTGCTGGCCGATCGCAAGATCTTCATGAACCCGATGCAAGGCCAATTGCGCATCGCCGGTACGGTTGAGTTCGGCGGCATAAACAAACCAATGAACGAAAAACGCGCGCTGCTGCTCAAGGACCATGCGCTGGCCGGTCTGGACAATCTGGATACCAGCGGCTTTACCACCTGGCTGGGCCATCGCCCCTGCCTGCCCGATTCTTTGCCTGTAATAGGCCCCGTCGCAGACTTGCCGGGCCTGTGGACCGGATTCGGACATGGCCATCTTGGACTGACCGGCTCTGTAAACACCGGCAGGCTGCTGGCGCGCGCCATGGCTGGCCAGGCAAGCGCCAATGAACTGGCGCCGTTTTCGCTGAGTCGTTTTCGCTGAGTCGTTTTCGCTGAGTCGTTTTCGCTGAGTCGTTTTCGTTAAGCCACTGTCGTTGCGCTGTTTTCAGCGAGCAATTGTTATGTGCCGGGCAATCGCGTTTATCAGCTGCGTTGAGGCAACCGTCATGCCACTGTACATTGAGTGGCAGGCACATCAGATTATAGACGCGTGCGGGCCAACAGATCGAAGTAGGCCCCTTCGACGAGTTGTGAACTGTGGATCCCCAATTGATGCATCAATGCTTGGGCTTGCTGCACGCCACTGGCTGTCGACTCTCCGTCCTCGAGCACAACCTCAAGCTCCATGAACTGGCCCAGTCCTTCCACGTGATCAAGATGAACGCGCGTCCTGCCGACCATGTACAGCGTACGTCGCTTGATTACCCGACCGATAATGCCATTGGCCAGAGATAGCACTTCTCTGAGCGATTCTGGCGTCGCGGTTTCTGACAATACGTAAAATGATTCTTTTGGCCCCGCCTCATCCGGGCGCCGGTAAAAAATAAGCTGTCCTGTTCCGTTGGCGAAATCCCTGAGCTTTAGCCGACCCTCATCACACTTGAAAAACGTGTCATCCTGGAATATCTCGCAAGGTGCTTCAGTTGCCAACAAGGCCGCCTGCTGCGCCAGATCACTGACACTCGCGATACGCGCCTTGATTTCGATATTTCTCGCCATTTTTCCGTCTCGTACATGCATGTTTGCTGCGCCAGTACGGCCCTATTGCAGTACTGGCGCATCGGTCAGCCATTATAGCTGCACCCGTCGTGATCGGAGATGGCTACCGGCCGGCCACTGTCGCGCATTAACAGTTGAAACCCTCATTGCGACAGTCATCTGCATTGACAGTCAACTTAATTGGTAATCACCTCTATTGGTTCATCTTGATATTTTCCGCCTTGATCAGATCGGCCCATTTCCGGGAATCCTGATCGATCAGTGATGCAAATTGCGCCGGTTCCAGATCATCGGTGTCCAGGCCTGAGGTTTGCACGTATTGCGCGACCGCCGGTGTTTTCATGACTGCACGATAAGCCAGGTTCAGTTCCTTGATTTTCTCTTCTGGCGTGCCTGCCGGTGCAAAAACACCATACCAGTTTGTCGCATGAACATTTTTGATGCCCAGTTCGTCAAAAGTGGGAACCTGCGGCAGCGCTGCGGATCGCCTGGCCGATGCCACGCCGATAGGCACCAGGCTGCCCTGCTTGATGTGCTGCACCAGGCCGGACACATCGCCAAAGAAGCCATCAACCTGTCCGCCTATGGTTGCGGTAATTGCCGGGGCTGCGCCGCCAAAGGGCACAATCAGCGTATTGGCTTTGGTGGCAATGCGAAACTGGGCAATCGCCATATGAGGCATGCTGCCCACCCCGGACGTGGACAACGAGATGCCGTCAGGATTGCTTTTGGCCTTTTCAAGCAACTCCTTCACACTTGTAATACCGCTTTTTTTGGAGACGACCAGCACTTCGGGTGTGGAAACGAGCAGCGCTACCGGTTGCAGATCCTTTGCCGGGTCATAGATCAGCTTTTTGTAGAGCGCCGGATTAATGGCAATCGCACCGGTAGAGCTTAGAAACAGCGTATTGCCATCCGGTTTTGCGCGGGTGACCGTACTGGCGGCAATGGCGCCATTGCCACCCGGTTTATTTTCCACCACCACTGTTTGCTTAAGCTGGCTCTCCAGCTCTTTTCCGCTCACCCGGGCCAGCGTATCGCCGGGGCCGCCGGCAGGAAAGGCCACCACGACACTGATGGGAGATGCGGCCAGGACATGCTGGCTGACAGCAAGACCCAGAACAGCGGCGGCAAATGGCATCACGTATTTAATATATTTTTTTCCGAAACCGGACATGTCTTCCTCCTTATGCCGTCAGGTACCCGCAATCCCTTGCGTATTGACGAACAGTGAATAAATGGACGTACACGACGCCATGAACAGGCGGTTCCGATGCAAACCGCCAAAACACAGATTGGCGCAGCGCTCGGGCAATGCAATGCGCCCCAGCAGCTCGCCTTGCGGACTGAATACCCTGACCCCATCAAGGTCGGCAGTACCCATTCCCCAGCCACACCACAAATTGCCGTGGATGTCGACCCGAAAGCCGTCCGGCGTCCCCTCGCCGGCATCAAAAAGCACGCGCTGCCCAAGCAGACCAGTACCGTCGGCATTCAAATCAAAGGCCAGCAGATTACGAGGTTGGGCACGTGATTCGACCACGTACAATTGTGATTCATCGGGAGAGAATGCCAGACCGTTGGGGCCATTGACGGCATCGGTCACCAGTGCCACTTGTCCATTAACCGGGTCGATGCGATAGATGGCGGCAGGCAGTTGCTGCTCAGCCTGTTCACCCTGATAGTAGCCAACAATACCAAACGGCGGATCGGTAAACCAGATTGAACCGTCTGACTTGACCACCACGTCATTGGGAGAATTCAGGCGCTTACCCTGATAGCGGTCCGCCAGCACGGTAATGCGGCCATCCTGCTCCGTGCGCGTTACCTGGCGCGACAGATGCTCGCAGGTGATCAGGCGTCCCTGCCGGTCGCGTGTATTGCCATTGGCATGATTTGAAGGACTGCGAAACACCTGGCTCTGGCCGGTGGCCGCATCCCATCGCATGATGCGATTATTCGGTACGTCGCTCCATAGCAAACAGTTCCAGTCGCCAAACCACACCGGCCCCTCGGCCCAGCGACTGCCGCCTGTGAGCCGCTCGAGCGCAGCCAGGGGCAGCGTCAGCGCATGAAAGCGGGGGTCCAAGGCAATGACGGCAGGATCCGGATAGCGGACGGGGGGCTCAGTCGCAGCGTGCACTCATGCCTCCATCCACCACAATTTCGGTGCCCGTGATAAAGCGCGCTTCGTCGGACGCCAGAAAAAGCGCGGCATTGGCCGTATCAATCCCATCGCCCATGAATGGCAGCGGAATACGAGCCTGGCGCTGTGCTAGCAGCGTGCTTACATCGCCGCCTGCACGTTGTCCTGCCAGACGCGTTTCTACCATTGGCGTGTGCATCTGGCCCGGAACTACCGTATTGCACCGTATATTGCGCTTGGCATACTCCACCGCCACGACGCGTGATAATTGGATAATGCCGGCCTTGGCGCTGGCATAGCCAACTTGCGCCGAACCGGTCCAGCGGATGCCGGACGTAGACGAGATATTGACAATGGCCCCTGCACCCTGTTGTTCCATAATGGGCAATACATACTTGCAGCCCAGAAATACACTTTTCAGATTGAAATCAAGCTGGCTGTCCCATGTTTGCTCATCCAGGGTGACCGGGCCACCCTTTTTCGACCCTCCGACATTGTTGACAAGAATATCGACACGTCCGAAGGCCTCCTGGCAGGCACGCACCATCTGCTCAACAGCCTCCGCCGAAGTGACATCCGCAGTCCATGTACGGATTGTGCCGTTTACTTCATTGACCTTGGCTACGGTTTCATTTAACGCATCAGGGTTCATGTCCACGGCAAAAACCTGCGCACCCTCGCTGGCAAACCGCCAGGCAATCGCCCGACCATTACCCCAACCCGGCCCGACGCTGCCGGCACCTGTCACAATTGCTACTTTGTTTTCCAGTCGTCTCATTGCTCGCTGTCCCCTGTCATTGTCTAATCACAGCCATAATGCGCGAGGGCCTGCGAATCATCAAGACCCGCCTTGCGACTTCTGATATTGAAAAAACGTATATCATTGCCACATGGATCTCAAACAGCTTCAGTATTTCATCGTGATTGCAGAACAGCGCAGCTTTTCCCGCGCTGCGGATATGCTCGATCTGTCGCAGCCGTCGCTGAGCCGGCAGATCCAGTTGCTGGAGGCCGAACTTGGACAGCATTTGCTGGTTCGCACGGGCCGTGGGGTGGAACTGACTGAAGCCGGCGCCCGGCTGCTGGGTCATGCCAGGACGCTGCACCGGATGGCCACGCAGGCAAAGCAGGACCTGATCAATTTCCGGTCCGCTGCGCCGGGCCGGGTGCGGCTGGGCATTCCGCCGCGCATCGCCCGGCGTCTGGCGCCGAGTATCATGCAACAGTTCCGGGCGCTGTTTCCGGATTCATCTATTACGCTGGCCGAAGGACTGAGTGCCCAATTGCGCGACTGGTTGCTCAAAGACAAGGTGGATCTGGCGTTGCTGTACGAGCCGGCGCCTTCGTCTCTAATGCAGGTCGAATCGCTTTATCGTGAAAATCTGGTGCTTGCCCATGCGCATGCCAGTGGAATGCGGCTGCCGGGACAAGTACAGGTGGCTGATCTTGGGCAGTACCCCCTGGTACTGCCTAGTGCACCCAACACGATCCGTACCCTTGTTGAACAAACCTGCCGGGATCGCAATGTGCAATTGAATGTGGTAGCCGAAGTAGATGTCGTACAGACAATCGTCGAAACCCTGAGTTATTCGCACGAACCGGTGTTCACGATCATTCCCCGTTCTGCCCTGGGCGACATTCCCGGGCAGGCCAATCTGAGCTGCGCGCCTATTGTCGAGCCTGCTATTCGCAATAATCTCACGCTTGCCATTGCCACCATGGCTGCAGAATCACGGCTGGTGCTTGCTGTGGCCGACATCATTCGTGGCATTGATATGCCCGGCAAGATGAGCTGAGACCAGCACAACTAATCACACATGAAACACCACGCAACGTGGTACATACGCGTCATCAATACAGATTCACACATGATCTGGACCTATTGCGCTTGTCAAATAGAACCATTTTCAGGTAGTTGATAGCTTGAGTGCATAGAATGGTTACATTACGCCATTACCTATGGGCATGAAGTAATGCCCCGAATGTACCTTTATTCAATTTACCCAGGCGTTCCTTGACGCGACGTTCCACATTGCCATTGAGCGCCAGATTCCGTGCCAAAGCTCAAATGCATCGAGGTGTCCTGAGCGACGCCTCATGAACGCGGCGCAATGACAGTTGTCATCAACGAGCGCTCCTGCCTTCCTAGCCAGCGCAGATTGCCGGGCCATTTGCGCTGCCGTGCTATTCCCAATTCCCGGCAGCTGTGGTCGCCGGTTCCAGACGCATTACCCGCATGACCGTCGACGTCTTCCAATGCATCATACGGAGTATAAAGACATGACAGATCACGAAAATCCAGACGAAAACAAACCTTCCGGCAGGCGAATGTTCCTGACACGATCCCTTGCTGCGGGCGGCGCCATGTCCGCCATGCCGCTGGCCGCGCTGGGTACGGCACAGGCCGCAGAGCAGAATCCGGATTTTTCCACTCCCGTCGCAAACAAACCGTACACCCCCACCTACTTCCAGGAAGCGGAAGTCGCCTTTCTGCAAGCGGCCTGTTCACGCCTCATTCCCAATGACGACAATGGGCCGGGCGCCGTGGAGGCTGGCGTGATCGAATATCTGGACCGGCAAATGGAATCGGGATTTGGACATGCAGCCAACTGGTATATGCAGGGACCCTTCGCTGATGCGGCTCCTGAGTTCGGATATCAATCAAAACTCAAGCCGCGCGAAGTATACCGGGCCGGCATCGCCGCCACCGACGCGTATTGCAAGCAGCATTTTGATGGCAAAGTCTTTGCCAGCCTGAGTGATGAACAGAAGGACGATGTCCTCAGGCAGCTCGAAGGCGGCAAGATCCAGTACGACGACGTCAAGGCCAGCGATTTTTTCTCGTTCCTGCTGACCAATACCCGAGAAGGCTTTCTTTCCGATCCCATTCATGGCGGCAACAAAGGCATGGCGGGCTGGAAACTGATCGGTTTTCCGGGCGCACGCGCCGATTTCCTGGACTGGGTAGGGCGCAATGAAAAATACCCGCTGGGCCCGGTCAGTATTTCTGGTGAAAGGGGCTGAGCATGGCAGATATCAAGAAACCCAGAGTGGACGTTGTGGTCGTCGGGCTCGGCTGGACCGGCGCACTCACCGCAATGGAGCTGACAACCGCCGGGCTAAATGTAGTGGCGCTGGAACGCGGGGGTGACCGCGATACCAAGCCCGATTTCAGCTATCCGCGCATTGCGGACGAGCTGGAGTATGCCTTGCGCTATCGACTATTCCAGGATTTCTCCAAGGAAACCTGTACGCTGCGGCACAGTTCCAGTGAAACGGCCCTGCCCTATCGGGCCTATGGCGCTTTTTTGCCCGGCGATGGCGTGGGCGGCGCAGGCTCTCACTGGAACGGCATGCTTTACCGTTCGTTACCCGAGGAATTGAACCTGCGCAGTTATGTGACCGAGAAATTCGGCGCCTCGCTGATTCCCGAAGACATGACCATTCAGGATTATGGCGTGACCTATGATGAGCTCGAACCCTTTTATGACAAGTTCGAGGCCATTTGCGGCACTTCCGGTTCGGCCGGCGTGATCAATGGCAAGGTGACCGGCAAGGGCAACCCGTTCGAAGGCTCGCGCTCGCGCGACTACCCGCTGCCGCCGCTGAAGGATAATGTGGCCCAGCAACTGTTTGCGAAGGCGGCCAAAGAGGTTGGCTTTCATCCCTATGCCGCGCCGGCTGCCCATACTTCCGAAGTATTTACCAACCCATATGGCATGCAGATGGGACCCTGTACTTACTGCGGCTATTGTGAACGATTTGGCTGCTACAACTATTCGAAAGCCTCGCCCAATGTCTGCGTGATGCCGGCACTGCGACTGCGCAATAATTTCGAGCTGCGCACCCACAGCCATGTCACCAAGGTGAATCTGGATAATACGAAAAAGAAAGCAACCGGTGTCACGTACATCGATGCCCAGGGCCGGACCGTCGAACAGCCCGCAGACCTGGTGGTGCTGTGTGCCTACCAGTTTCATAACGTGCGACTGCTGATGCTCTCGGGGATTGGCGAGCAATACGATCCGGCAACCGGCAAGGGTACTGTCGGCAAAAACTACGCCTATCAGGTGGGAGCCGGCTATACATTGTTCTACGACAGCAATACCCAGATCAACCCGTTCATGGGCACCGGCGCTGCCGGCCAGGCGTTTGATGATCTGAATACCGGCCAGCTGGATATGGGCAGGATCGGTGCTATCGGTGGCTCCGTGGTCCGCTTGAACCTGACCGGAGGCCGTCCTATCGGTCAGATGAATCTGCCGCCCGGCGCGCCCAAATGGGGCTCGGGCTGGAAACAGGCAATCAAGGACAATTACTTGACCTCGGTGTCCTTCGGAATCAGCACCTCCAGTATGGCCTATCGCGACTGTTATCTGGATCTGGATCCGACCTACAAGGATGCGCACGGCCTGCCCTTGCTACGCATGACGTTCAATCTGAACGACAATGATCTGAAAGTGGCACAGGACGCGGTCAAGCAAACCAAAAAAGTGGCCGAAGCCATGAATGCCAGGCAATACGTGGGCGCAGCCAAGCCATTGGGTTCGAAATTCGACCTGCGCCCCTATCAATCCACCCACAATACGGGCGGCGCCATCATGGGCGAAAGCCCGGAATCTTCCGTGGTCAACAAGTACCTGCAATCGTGGGATGTGCCCAATGTGTTTGTGATGGGTGCTTGCGCGTTCCCGCAGAACCGGGCCTATAATCCGACCGGTCCGCTGGCGGCGCTGACGCTCTGGTCGCTGCATCATATTACGACGCAGTACCTGAAAAACCCCGGCGCATTGATTCAGGCTTAAAGGAACCGTGATGAAAAAATTACTCGTTTTTATCGTCGCTGTCATCGTGCTGGGCCTGATTGTTCTATTCGGAGCCGACTATGTGACGCCTTCCAAACCCGAACTGGCAGACAGCAGTGCTACCGATGCCACCAACAAGGACCTGATCGCAAAAGGCGAATACCTGGCACGCATGGGCGACTGTGTGGCCTGTCACAGCGTACCCAGCGGCAAGCCGTTTTCCGGCGGCCTTGCCATGAGCACGCCTATGGGAACCATTTACTCATCAAACATCACGCCCGACCCCGATACCGGCATTGGATCGTACAGTCTGCAGGAGTTTGCCCGGGCCGTGCGGGAAGGTCGGCTCAAGGACGGCACGCATCTTTATCCGGCCATGCCTTACGCCTCGTACGCCAAGGTCAGTGACGATGACATCCGCGCCCTTTATGCCTATTTCATGCACAAGGTGCAGCCCGTCAAACTGGCCAGCAAACCCGCCGACATGTCCTTCCCCTTCGGGATACGCAAGTTGATGGCGATGTGGAATCTGGCTTTTTATGACGCCTCGGATTTCGACGGCAAGGGAATGGAAAACGCGCAGATTGCGCGGGGCGCCTATCTGACCGAAGGCCTGGCACACTGCGGCGCTTGCCATACGCCGCGCGGCTTTGGCCAGCAGGAAAAAGGCCTGTCCGGCAAGGATGCCGATTTTCTGACCGGCAGCAGTGTCGACGGCTGGACTGCCCCTGCGCTGCGAGCCAAGGACGGCCCGGGCGTGGGTGCCTGGAGCGCACAGGAAATCGCCGACCTGCTGCTATCGGGTCGCAGCGTGCATTCCGGTGTGACCGGCCCAATGACAGATGTCATAGCCAACAGCACCCAGTACGCAACCAAAGACGATGCAATGGCGATGGCTGCCTATCTGAAATCATTGCCATCGGGTGCGAAGGACAATGCCAATGGGAAGTTCGTGGCATCTGACCAGACCGCCAATGATCTTCACAACGGCATTACCAAAACACTGGGTGCGCGGCTTTATGTAGACAACTGTGCAGGTTGTCACCGCAGCAGCGGTTCGGGAGAAAAGCGTGCCTTCCCTGCCCTGGCCGGCAACTCACTGGTGCTTGCAGATGATCCGTCCTCACTGATCCATGTGATTCTGGCCGGTGCAACCTTGCCGTCGACACGGGCCGCGCCTTCCGACCTGGGAATGCCGGATTTTGCCCACCGCCTGGATGACAGCGAAACGGCAGAACTTGCCACCTTCGTGCGTTCGGCATGGGGTAACAAGGCTGCGGCAGTCAATGCATCGCAGGTCGCTATGGTGCGCAGGACACTGCCAGCATCCATGACAAAGCAGGTCGCTGAGCAGGAACACAAGTAAAATAGATAACGGCTGTCTGCTGTTTTCACCAGCGGCAGCCGTTATCACAAACGCGATACTGCAAGAAAGCTTTACCAGGCTGTCTTTCACCTGGCCCGACAGCACACGCAGCCCCCTGTCCGTGTCCGAAAAATGCAGTCAGGTTTAGCACATCCCGGGCGCGGATTCCACCTTCGGGATAGCCTAGCCGCGCATCGTCACAAATTCTTCGGCGGCCGTAGGATGGATGCCGATCGTGGCGTCAAAGTCTGCCTTGGTCGCGCCCATGCGCACGGCAACAGCAAACCCCTGCACAATTTCTCCTGCGTCGTCGCCCGCCATGTGCAAGCCCACCACCCGGTCGGATTTCTTATCGACAATCAGTTTCATCATCATTCTGGCGGTGCTGCCGCTGAGCGTGTGCTTGAGCGGACGAAACTCGGAACGATAGATGGTGACCTCGCCATACATCTGGCGTGCTTCGTGCTCACTGTAGCCTACCGTGCCCACGTTGGGATGCGTGAAAATGGCAGTTGGAATAAATTCATAACTCATGCGGCGTGCCCCTTTGCCGAACAAGTGATCCACCAGCACCATGGCTTCGCCCAGTGCAACCGGCGTGAGCTGAATCCGGTCGGTCACATCGCCCAGGGCATAAATGGAGGGTACGGATGTCCGGTAGTTTTCGTCAATCTGAATGGCGCCATTGTGATTGACCTGCACGCCGGCAGACGCAAGATTGAGCTTTTGCACATTAGGCGCGCGTCCTGTCGCATACAGCACCTGATCGGCCTGCAGCGTCGTGCCGTCATTCAATTTCACTGAAAGACCATCACCCGCTTTGTCAATGCCATCCACTTTGGTTTCAAAGTGAAAATGCACGCCGGCTTTTTCCATTTCCTTTGCTGTGAACGCACAAATTTCTTCATCAAAGCCACGCAGAATGCGATCGCGACGAATCACGATGTGCACCTCGGCGCCCAGACCGTTGAAGATCGATGCAAACTCACATGCGATATAGCCGGCACCGACTACGACCAGCCGTTTTGGGAACTGCGGGACATCGAAAATTTCATTTGAAGTAATTACATGTTCGCGCCCGGGAAAATCGGGCACGACAGGCCAGCCGCCGGTCGCAATCAGAATGTGCTTTGCCGTATATGTCTTGCCATCGTCCATGCGAACGGTATTGGGCCCGGCCAGTTCGGCCCAGCCGGTCAGCAGGGTTGCTCCCGCGTTGGTGATCAGCGAGTGATAGATGCCGTTGAGACGGGAAATCTCCTTTGCCCGGTTGGTTTTCAGGACCGACCAGTCCAGTATTGCCTGGCCGACATTCCAGCCAAAGCCGCGCGCCTCTTCAAAAGCGTCATGGTAATGCGCAGCATAACTGTAAAGTTTCTTGGGGATGCAGCCGACATTGACACATGTTCCGCCCAGATCGGATCCTTCTGCCACCGCCACCCGGGCGCCGGCCTGTGCTGCCATGCGCGAGGCGCGTACTCCGCCGCTGCCGCCGCCGATTACAAAAAAATCATAGTCGAAACTTTCCATGCTTACTCCAAGTTCAAAATGCGCAATTGTCGGGCCGCCACGCCAACTGCTACGAAAACTCAATAATACCCCTGCGTGCGGCGGCACTGCGGCTGCCTTGCGTAGAATGCCCCCGGCAGTTGCATGGCCCTGGCCCCGTCTGATTGTAACCTCACCGCCACGGCAACAGACGCAAAACCCTGCCCGCGAGTGCGTTGCCAGCCAACCCTGGTCGTATAATCATGACTTACGGAGATTTATCGTCATGTCATTGCTTCATACAACTGCGTTTTCATCTTCCCTGACTGCTGCGCCACCGGTCTGGCCTGTGCTGGGTGTGCTGGGTGGCATGGGGCCGCTTGCCGGCGCCACGTTTGCTGCCAGGCTGGTGCAACTGACCCCGGTAACGGCAGATCAGGCGCATATCCCGGTACTGCTGCGCAATGACCCGCGCATTCCTGACCGCAGCGCGGCCCAATTGGCAGACGGACCCAGCCCGCTGCCGGCCATGCGCGAAGGGATGCACGACTTGCAGCGCTGGGGCGCGCAATGCATTGCCATTCCGTGCAATACGGCGCATTTGTGGTTTGAGCAGTTGCGTGACAGCGTACAGGTGCCGGTTCTGCACATTGTCGAATCGGTGATTCAGGACTTGCGACGCAATGGCATCTGTGACGGTCCGGTGGGCATCATGGGCACCCCGGCAACGATGCAATTGGGGCTGTACCAGGACGCCCTGCGCGCGGCCGGATATGCGCCCTTTACCGGCGACGACAACAGCATCCGTGATTGGTCCGTGCAGGCCATCGCCGCCGTCAAATCCAACCAGAACGAGCAGGCCTTTGCCCCTGCGGCCGCCGCCGTCAATCGACTTGCCCAAATGGGCGCGCGGGCCGTCATTCTGGGCTGCACGGAATTGCCGCTGGCCATCCCGCCATCGCGTCGGGACGCTTTTGGCGTCGTGATATCGGACTCGATTGATGCCCTGGCGCGAGCCGTACTGGAGAAATTTTCACATCAGTCCTTTTCGCATCATGAGCATGCCAGCGACGACGCAGAGTATCCCGCAGCAGCGGCCGCAAAACCGGAGTAGTCATGCCTGTACCACATACCGCCATTGATCATATTGTCGTGACCGCAAGCGACCTGGATACAGGCGCGGCCTATGTCCGCGACTGTCTAGGCGTGACCCCGCTGCCGGGCGGCGAACATGCAAAAATGGGCACCCATAATCTTCTGCTGCGCTGTGGCATGAACTGCTATCTGGAAGTAATCGCCATCAATCCGGCCGCGCCGGCGCCCGCGCAGCCACGCTGGTTCGGGCTGGATGCACAGGCGCCGGGCAGCGCCGCAGCATTGTCGGCCTGGGTAGTACGTACCACAAATATTCACACACATGCGGCGGCCAGCTCCCAGCCGTTGGGTCCGGTCACCGCCATGCAACGCGCAGACCTGAACTGGCTGATTACCATTGCCGAAAGCGGTATCTCACCTCTGAATGGGATGGCCCCGGCACTGATCGAATGGCAGACCGCCGAGCTACCGGTATTAGCCATGCCGGATCAGGGCCTGTCGCTGGAAGCACTGCATATCTATCATCCGGAACCAAAAGCGATGCAGGCACTGCTGGCCAGTCTGCAACTGGATGCCCCGGTCTCGGTATTTCCGGCGGCACCAGACAGCAAACCGGCCTTGCGGGCGATCATTCGCACACCGGCGGGTATCCGCGCGCTGGGCTGATCAGACCTGGCAGACCGGAGCGGATACTAGCGCAACGCAACCGACATGGTGGAAAAGACATTCAGGGTGCGAATGACGTTTTCCATGGAAGCAGCACGGAATGACAGGGTGACGCCATCCACACGATCGGTACCAGGCAGCAGGCAGAAAGTATCAGCCTGCGCCGGGGAATTGGTCTGCAGCCGGCACTCATAAGGACCAGGAATAACGAAGGGTGTCATTGGCCGACTTATACACGCCTGTACCGCCTTTTTCATTCCTTCGCGTATGCGTGCGCCGGCGGCTTGCGGCGTGAGCGTGGCCGCGCTGCCATGCCCCATGGCCCGTTTGGTCTCGACCCAGACGGCACCGTCGAAATAACCGATATTCTCTTCAATGAACACCTGGTCGCCGCTGCCGAAAATGACCGGCACCCCGGCTTGGCCGGCCAGCGCTCCATACAATCCGGGTTCACCCAGTTCCAAGCCATTGACCATGACCCGGGCGAACGCAAAGCTGTTGATGGTATGCGCCAGCACACCGCGGCCCTGCGCGCGCGAATGATGCCCCACCAGCGCCACCGCGTTGACGTCAAACTCGAGCCCTGCCATCATGCTATACACCCGCGGCTTGCCGCTGATCAATGTGGCGCGGGCATCGATTTCAGACGCAATCATATTGCGAAAGCCACCATGAGAATCGTTCACATAAACGGCAGTGGCGCCGCCATCGAACGCGCCGCCAACAGCCGCGTTGGCTTCGGCAGTCATCCATTGCCGTGCCCGTTCGTATTCCACATTACCGGCACGCACCTGCTGCGCATCCACCACACCAGCAACGCCTTCAATGTCTGTTGATATCAGTATTTTCATTGATCACACCTTGTTATTCTTTGCCAACTATTATGGCAACTGTAATATTAATGGTATTCAGGACTGCCCTTGCGCGACAGCGATGAAGACGCTCAGTCGCGTAGCCAGTCGGTGACCGGCAAGCGCGTATTGCCGTCGCGCCCGGTCACTGCTATAGCGCGCCACAGCGAATTGACAATGGCCTGTTCTGTAGCCTCGGCGGCAGCATCAAACAACGACTCCAGTTGCTGCTCATGCAAGGGCGTCACCGGCATCTGCCCGGCCTGCACCTGCTGGCCGATACGCATCCCTGTTGAAAATGCAACGGCAATATCGCCGCTGCCATGGCCAAAGTTCGAACCGGTGCGCGCCAGCCCGGCGGCAGCGCGCATGCTCAGCCGGCGCAATTGCCGGGCGTCCAGCGGCGCATCGGTCGCCAGCACCATGATGATGGAACCCTTGTCGGGCGCATTTTCCGCAATATCCGAGGGTACTGGCGATGCCGCGCGCCCACGGGCCATGCGCCTTTTGATCTCCTGGCCCAGCATGCTGCCATTGACCCGAAAATGACGCAGTTTGCCAAAATTGGACAGCACCAACGCACCCACCATATAGTCGGGCGCACTTCCCGCCAGTTCCCGTTCCTGCCGGGCGATGCGCGATGCCGAACCAATGCCGCCTTTCAAGCCAAAGCAGCTCATCCCGCGCCCGGCGCCCACCGCGCCCTGCTCCGGTTGCGCAGTCGCATTGGCGCAGGCGTTGAAGTAGTCCGCTTCAGTCACGGCCATGGCCTGAATATCGTTCAGATACCCATCGTTGCACTCGAGCACCAGCGGGTTGACGGTCGGCCAATCGCGGCCGATCTGCGCATTGGCCGCGATCGCTTGCCTGATCTGCGCCTGCGCCACCATCGGCACGGAAAAAGTATTGGTCAGCGCCAGGGGCGTTTCTATTGCTCCCAGCTCCTGCAACTGCACCAGCCCCATGCTTTTGCCGAAACCGTTGAGCACCGACACACCGGCCGCCACCTTGTTCAGGAACAAGTCGTCCGAATGCGGATAGACAACCGTGACGCCGGTCTGGATCGCGCCACGCGCCAGCGTGGCATGACCCACCTTGACGCCGGATACATCGGTAATACAGTTATGCGGTCCTGCAGGCAGGATGCCCACTGGCGGCGCAGGGCACGCCGCTTCAGTTGAAGAATCAGTCATATACGCTCATCTGTCAGTGCCACCTATCGATAACACGACGGGATTATTGCCGGTCAATCTTCGGATCCAGAGCATCCCGTAGCCCATCTCCCAGCAGATTAAACGCCAGCACGGTCAGAAAGATGGCCAGCGACGGGAAAATCGCCACATGCGGTGCCAGCACCATATCGGAGCGCGCCTCGTTGAGCATCGCGCCCCATTCGGGCGTAGGCGGCTGTGCGCCCAGGCCGATAAACGACAGCGAAGCCGCCGTAATGATCGAGGTACCGATACGCATGGTGCCATAAACGAGAATGGGAGAAATCGTGCCGGGAAGAATGTGTTTGAAAATAATGGTGAAATCAGAAGCGCCAATACTGCGCACGGCTTCAATATATGTCATGTTTTTCAGGGACAGGGTATTGCCGCGCACCAGCCGCGCAAACGCCGGGATGCTGAATACCGCCACGGCGATCACCACGTTCACCATGCTGGGGCCCAGCACCGCGATCACGCCAATGGCCAGCAAAATTCCAGGAAACGCCAGCAACACATCTGAAATACGCATCACAATGCGTTCCCACCAGCCTTCGTAATAGCCGGCCAGCAGGCCCAGCACTGTGCCTACAATGGCGCCCAGCGCAACCGAGATAAAACCGGCAGCCAGGGAAATGCGCGTACCCATCACGATGCGGCTGAAAATATCCCGACCCAGCGAATCCACACCCAGCCAGTGCAATACTGACGGCGCCTGGTTGATGCGATCGTAATCGAAATAATTCTCTGGATCGAAAGGGACGATCCAGGGAGCCAGAATGGCGATAAATACAAGTGCAATAATAAAAAGCGCCGCGACAACAGCCAGATGCTGCTTGCGGAACTTGCGGATAAACTCCGTCATCGGGGTGCGGATGCGTTCCCGTTGTGGCGGCAGCGATTCTATCGGAGAAGAAGTTACTTGCGTCATATCTGTCCCGTTATTTGTAACGGATGGTCGGATTGATCACGCCGTACAGCACGTCCACAATCAGATTAATCAAAATGAATTCAAAGGAGAACAGCAGGACCAGTCCCTGGATAATCGGATAGTCCCGTGCCGAAACGGCATCCACCAGCAGCGTGCCCATCCCGGGCCAGCCAAAGACGGTCTCCACCACGATCGAGCCGCCCAGCAGGAAGCCAAACTGCAGGCCCATCATCGTAATCACGGGAATCAAGGCATTGCGCAAGGTATGTTTGACGATCACTACTTTTTCAGACAGGCCTTTGGCGCGGGCGGTGCGCACGAAATCTTCCTGAATCACCTCCACGAACGAGGCGCGCGTAAAGCGCGCCATAATGGCCGCGACCGCAGCGCCCAGGGTAATGGACGGCAAAATATAGTGCTGCCAGCTGGTCGCGCCCACAGAAGGCAGCCAGCCCAGGTTGACGGCAAAAATCTGGATCAGGACCATGCCCAGTGCAAAGGGCGGAAAGGAGATACCGGAAACGGCCAGCGTCATGAACAGGCGATCCGGCCAGCGGTTGCGCCATACGGCTGACACGACACCGATCACCAGGCCGAAAATAACCGACCAGATCATGCTGGTAATGGTCAGCACCAACGTTGGCGTAAAGCGGGCCGCGATTTCGGTCAGCACCGGCCGCTTGGTGCGCAGCGAGGTGCCCAGATCACCCTGACTCAGATTGAGCAGGTAATGGCCGAACTGCTGCGGCAGGGGCAAATCCAGGCCCAGTTGCTTGCGAATATTCTGAACCGTCTCGGCATCCGCCTCGGGCCCTGCAGCAAGCCTGGCCGGATCCCCGGGCAGCATATGTACAAACAGGAACACTACCACGCAGACCAGAATCAGCGTCGGTATCATCCCGAAAATCCGTTTAACCAGATAGGAAAGCATTTTTGAATCCGTTGGGCCGCGACACCCCAGGTGTCGCGACTATTTCAATTGCAATTGAACAATGCAGCAGGACCGAATCAGTCCTTCAGGCTGACATCCCTGAAGTAATAGGAAGCATCAGGCATCACATGAAAACCATCAAGCTTTTTGCTGCGGGCCGCTACCGTATCGGCCGTATTCAGGAAGATCCAGGGTGCATCCTTATAGATCTGTTCCTGTGCATCTTTGTAGAACTTGGTTTTTTCGGCCTTATCGATGGTTTTCAAGGCGTCGGCCAGGTCCTTGTCGACCTGCGCATTTTTATAATAGGAGAAGTTGCCAAAGGTGGGGGGCCATGAATCGCCCGCCAGCAGGGGGCTCAGTGCCCAGTTGGCCTCCCCCGTAGAGGCAGACCAGCCGATGTAATACATGCGCACCTTGGCATCTTCGGGTTTCTGTACCGTCTCAACCCGCTGGACCCGCTGACCGGCTTCCAGGGCCTCGACCGATACTTTTACACCGACCTGGCGCAGTTGCTGCTGAATGAACTGGATCGCCTTCACCGACGTACCATCGTTATAGGCGCTCCACAGCGTGGTTTCAAATCCCTGCGGATAGCCAGCTTCGGCCAGCAGTTCGCGGGCTTTTTTCGGATCATAGGGCCAGGGTTTCATTTTTTGCGAAAACTCGACCTTGCCCGGTACAACACCCTCGGCAACACGGGCGTAACCGTTAAATACGACCTTGTTCAGGGCTTCTTTGTTGATCGCGTAATTCATGGCTTCGCGCACTTTCGGATTATCGAAAGGCTTGACCAGATTATTCATGGCGATATAGCGCGCAATAATGGATGGCTCGGCAAGCAAATCAAGCTTGTCGTTTTTCTTCAGGATGGCTGCCTGCTCATACGGAATCGGATAGGTAAACTGGGCCTCGCCGGTCTGCATGACCGCGGCACGCGTATTGTTGTCGGTCACCACACGGAAATTGATGGAATCGACTTTGGCCAGGTGTTCTTTGTCCCAATAGCCGTCGAATTTTTTCATTTTCACATTCTGGCCGGGATTCCATTCGACAAACATGTATTGTCCGGTGCCGGTAGGATGCAGGTTGATATCCTTGCCATATTTTTTCAGGGCCGCTGGAGAGATCATCATGGCCGAGGGGTGCGTCAGATTGTTGATGAACGCAGAGAACGGCTCTTTGAGCGTTATCTTCACGGTGGCCGGGTCAATCACGTCGATTTTTGCAATACCCTTGAACTGGTTGTAGCGGCCCAGTGCATTATCGCGGTTCAATACGCGCTCGAAATTGACCTTGACCGCTTCTGCATTGAAGTCGGTGCCGTCATGGAACTTTACGCCCTGGCGCAGCTTGAATGTGTACGTAAGCCCGTCTTCACTGACCTCGTAACCGGTAGCCAGTAGCGGATGGATTTTGAAATCCATGTCGAACATGAACAGCCCTTCATACCAGCCCTTGCCAACGGCCTGCGACTGTGTCGAATTGGTGTTATAGGGATCGAGCGAATCAAAACCGTAAGGAACCGCGACCGTGACATCTTTGGCCGCCAGTGCGGTGTGGGAAAAGACCAGGCACGCCATCATGGCCGGAGCCAGCAGTGCTCTGCGAAGATAAATAGGTTTCATGAAAATCTCCCTGCGAAGGATAAATGGTTAAACGCCGTTTGACTAAACGAAATATAAATCAGTAAATACCTACCTGGTGGCGGGCAACAAAATGATCCGCTCCCACCTGCTCCAATGGCATTACCACCGGCTCATCGCCAACAGCACGCACCGGGCTGGGAATCTCACCTGCCATCAGGGTGGCCAGTTTGTGGCGCCGCGCCGGATCGGCGATGGGAACGGCAGCCATGAGTTTTTGCGTATAGGGATGCTGGGGGTTTTCGAATATTTCACGACGCGACCCCAGTTCAACTACCTGCCCAAGGTACATCACCGCCACGCGATGGCTGATGCGTTCCACCACTGCCATGTCATGTGAAATAAACAAATATGAAATACCAAATTCTTTTTGCAAATCCATCAGCAGGTTGACGATCTGCGCCTGGATCGATACATCCAGCGCCGATACCGATTCGTCTGCAATCACCACTTTGGGATTGAGCGCCAGTGCGCGTGCAATACAGATCCGCTGGCGCTGGCCTCCGGAAAATTCGTGCGGGTAGCGCTGCGCCATGGCGGCCGGCAAACCAACTTTTTCAAGCAGCCATTCGACACGGGCCAGTGCCTCGCGCCCGCTGGCCACGCGGTGGATCAGTAGCGGTTCCATAATGGAATATCCCACGGTCTGGCGCGGGTCCAGCGAGGCATATGGATCCTGGAAGATAAACTGGATATCGCGCCGCACTGCCTGCATATCCTGTGTATTGAGCTTGCTGATATCGCGGCCCTGGAACAGGATCTGTCCCGAGTGCGCTTCGATCAAGCGCAGCAGAGAGCGACCGGTCGTGGATTTGCCGCAACCGGACTCGCCGACAAGGGCCAGCGTTTCTGCCGGATACAGATCAAAGCTGACTTTTTCGACTGCATGCACACGCCTGACAACGCGATTGAAAATACCGCTGGTCAAATCGAACCGCGTCACCAGATCCTTGACCTGCAGGATCGGACCGGCCTGGCGATCCGGCGACAGCACCACCGGTTCGTGCGGGGTGATGGCTTCATCGGCGTCGGCCTGTTGCAGCGACAGCAGGTCAAAATGCGCAGGCAATGACGTGCCGTTCATGGACCCGAGCCGCGGTACGGCCGACAGCAACGCCTTGGTATAGGCATGTTGCGGATTGTGGAAAATCGCCTGGGCGCTGTTTTGTTCGACCTTGTTTCCCTTGAACATGACAAGCACGCGGTCGGCCACTTCGGCCACCACGCCCATATCGTGCGTAATGAAGATCACGCCCATGTTCATTTCTTTCTGCAGTTCCCGGATCAGTTGCAGAATCTGCGCCTGGATGGTCACATCCAGCGCCGTCGTGGGTTCATCGGCAATCAGCAGGGCCGGTTTACAGGCCAGTGCCATGGCAATCATGACGCGCTGGCGCATACCGCCGGATAACTGATGCGGAAACCGCGCCAGTACGGCACGCGCTTCAGGGATACGCACCTGGTCGAGCATGCGCAGGGCTTCTGCCATGGCTTGCTGCTGGTTAAACCCCTGATGCAGACGGATGGATTCGGCAATCTGCTCGCCCACCGAAAACACCGGGTTCAGCGAGGTCATGGGCTCCTGAAAAATCATGGCCATATCGGCGCCGCGAATGGCGCGCAGTTGCGCGCCGGGCAACCGGGCCAGATCCACCACCTGTCCCTGGCGACGGCGAAACAGCATTTGCCCGCTGACGATGCGCCCGCCACCATGCTCGACCAGACGCATGAGCGAGAGCGAGGTTACCGATTTGCCCGAACCCGATTCGCCCACGATGGCCAGTGTTTCACCCTGGCCCACCGTAAAGGACAAATCCTGAACCGCCTGCACGGTTCTTTCTGATCCGACAAAATTGACGCTCAAATTGCGTACGTCCAGCACGCTGTCCGGCGCCAGTTGTCCGGTGCCGTTCGTTGGCGCCTTGTCGGCGTTTGCATTAATCACATTTGTATTCACTTATTGTTTTCTCCATACCGCTCGCGGTGCCGCTCAGGCATCGGATTCACGATAAATACCCACGACCGGATCCTGTCCGATGCGCATGTAACCCCGATACATGCCTTCGGAATTGAACGGCAGCGCCACATTGCCCTGTGCGTCGATCGCAATCAGGCCTCCTACCCCACCGATAGCCGGCAACTTCTCGAACACCACGTTATCGGTGGCCTGCGCCAGCGTGCGGCCTGCGTACTGCATTTGTGCCGCCACGTCATACGCGGCGACACTGCGAATAAACATTTCACCCGTTCCGGTGCTGGAAACCGCGCAGCTGTGATTGCTGGCATAGCACCCGGCGCCAATAATGGGCGAGTCGCCAATCCTGCCCGGCTGCTTGTTGGTCATGCCGCCGGTTGAAGTGGCGGCAGCCAGATTGCCGGCCTGATCCAGCGCCACCGCGCCGACCGTACCCAGTTTTCTGTCTTCATCCAGCGGCGCCGCCGCATTCGCCGGTTGCTCCTGCGCTACTGCATCGTGATCCAGTACAAAGCTGGCAGCGCCGGTGGCGCGGACCCGCTCAAGCTGCTCGCGGCGCAAGGCAGTGCTGAAGTAATCGGGCTCGACCATATCGAGCCCGGCGGCAGCCGCCAGCGCTTCGGCAGGTTTGCCGCAAAAGAAAACGTGCTCGCTGGTTTCCATAACGGCTCTTGCCGCCAGTATCGGATTGCGTACAGTCGAGATTGATGCGACCGAACCGCAACCCAGCGAGGCGCCGTCCATGATGGCGGCGTCCATTTCATGGGTCGCGGCACTGGTAAATACAGAGCCATGGCCGGCATTGAATAACGCACAATCCTCAAGCAGGCGCACAGCCAGCGTCACGGCATCCAATGCCGAGCCGCCCCTGTCCAGCAAGGCGCCGCTTTGCGCCAGAATGTCGTTCAATGCTGTCTCGTAGGCCGCTTGCTGTTGCGGCGTAATGGTTTCGCGAGACAGGGCGCCGGCCCCGCCATGAATGGCGATAATGGCAGTTGTCATGCCGAGGTTTCTCCGTGAATGAGCCAGGGGGTGATGGTTTCGGCCACTTCAGTGGCAATTTCAACTGAAAAGGGTGAACGATAGTCCAGGGCGGCCATCAGCGCGTCGATCAGGGCCAGCGCCACCGGGTCGCTATTGGTGCCATAGACGCTATCGCTAGAGGTATACAGAACGCAGTCACAGGCCGGCACAACCGGCGAAGTGGCCTTGTCGGTCAGCCCAAGCACCCTGGCGCCGCGACCATGCGCTTTCTGCACGATCCTGACTGTGTCGGCCAGATACCGAGGAAAAGTAAGAGCAATGACCAGGTCGTTTTCATCGACCAGCGCCAGCCTGCGGGCCGCATACGTTACCCCGCCAGGGCCGGCCAGGCTGACCACCATATCGTTGTGCGAAAACAGGCGCCGCTCCAGCAACCCTGCCAGATAGCCGCTGGAGCCCAGGCCCAGGATGAAAATGCGGCGTGCGGCCAGGATCATGTCAACCGCCTTGTCACAGGTCTCGGCGCTTAAATTGAGGCGGGTCTTCTCCAGATTGCGCTGTCCCTCCACCAGGACATTGGACATGATTTCCTGGTTGGTGGCCGGATACGACTGTTCTTTTTTCAGGCGATTGACTGACTCCAGTACGCCTTCGAAGCCCTTGATAATGTTTTGCCGAAACTGGGCATACCCCGGGTAGCCCAACGCCCGAGCAAAGCGGTTGGCGCTCGCGCTGGAAACGCCTGCGGCCTGTGCAAATTCGTCGATCGACATGATGGCGACCTTGAACGGATGTTCGAGCACATAGGCGCCAAGCAAACGCTGGGGTTTGGTCAGCTCAGGCAGCCGTTTGGCCAGCGCCCGTGTAAAGTCGGTTTCAATCATAATTGGCAGAAAGTATGGAGTCCGAATAATGAAGAACAGCAGCTACGGCGATGTAAGTAAACTTACTATTTTCATCTTTTATGAAAATATAATTACATTTTATGCTGCTTTATACCATTTTTTCGGCAGTTTTGCTGCGCCAAGCAATATGGACCGCAGCGTGCCCCCGCCGGCCTTGTTCGTAAACCCGTTTTTCTGCGGGTAAATAGGCGCAATCATGTCAACATCAGGGTCATATACCGGCCACCGTTGGCCGGTATGGTAAAAACAGGACATGGTGCCGACAAAGGCTTGCCGGCGCCCATGCCCTTTCCCGACAATTTCTAAAGTGTGAAGACGCCATGACCGATTCGATCCTGTTCAGTCCCTTCGACCTGGGCAGCCTGCAGCTTAAAAACCGCATTATTGTTCCTCCCATGTGCCAGTATTCAGCCATAGACGGCTGCATGCAACCCTGGCATCTGATGCACCTGGGCTCGCTGGCTGTGTCCGGCGCAGCGCTGGTGTTTATCGAGGCTACGGGCGTCGAACCGGCGGGCCGCATTTCGCCGACAGATGTCGGGCTGTGGGACGCTGTCACCCAGGAAGCAATCGCGCGCACCCTGCGCGATATCCGCAGTTTTTCCGATACGCCCGTTGCCATTCAGCTGGCGCATGCCGGACGCAAGGCTTCCTGCCGCCAGCCCTGGTTTGGCGGCGGCCAGTTGCCGCTGGAAGAAGGCGGCTGGCAAACCTATGCCCCGTCGCCCGTGCCTTTCGATCCCAAGGATCGTGCGCCCCAGGAACTGGACCAGGCCGGGCGCACGCGTATTATCAATGCCTTCGTGCAGGCGGCCCGTCGCAGCGTAGACCTGGGCATTGACGCCATAGAGCTGCATGGCGCGCATGGCTATCTGCTGCATGAGTTTCTCTCACCTCTGTCGAACCAGCGCCAGGACAATTATGGCGGCTCCCTGGAAAACCGCATGCGCTTTGTGCTGGAAGTGTTCCAGGCCGTCTATGCAGAAGTGGCCGGCAAGGTGCCGGTGGGTGTGCGGATTTCGGCCAGTGACTGGGTCGATGACGGATGGGACGTGCAGCAGAGTATCCGTCTGAGCCAGGCGCTCAAAGAGCGTGGCGCGGCATTCATTCATGTCTCCTCAGGCGGCCTGTCGCAGGCGCAGCAGATCAAAAACGAGCCGGGCTATCAATTGCCATTTGCGCAGGCAATCAAAACTGCCGTCAATGTGCCGGTCATTGGCGTTGGCCTGATTACCGATCCGCAAATGGCCGAGTCGGTGGTGGCCTCGGGCCAGGCAGATCTGGTCGGCGTTGCCCGCGGCATGCTTTATGACGCGCGCTGGCCCTGGCATGCCGCAGCAGAACTGGGCGCACAGATTGATGCTTCGCCCCAATTTTGGCGCAGCCAGCCCTCAAGATTAAAAACGCTCTTCACAAACAACATAAGCTAACTTCATTAAGCTGTTGTTTTTATGATTAATTTTTTGTATATTTTTTAAAAAACAGGCAAAATGCTTTTCCCGACGCGACGAAATTGCGATACTGGAATCCAGAGTTTTTTCGCACCGGGTAAGCTATGCTACGTTTCCAGATTTCTATTGCAGCGGTGATGACGGGCTGCCTGCTGGCAGGCTGCGCAAGTCGCGGTCCGGTGGCTGAGGTGCCCGCCTCCTTTTCAACGCCTGCGCTTGACGCTTCCTATCGCGATCCGGTGCTCGAACGGGCGCTGACCCTGACCGGCACTCCCTACCGCTACGGCGGCATGACCCCCGACGGGATGGATTGCAGCGGGTTTGTGCGCTACGTATTTCAGGAGTCGGCGGATTTCCGCTTTCCGCATAACACCGCGATGATCGCCAAATTGACCAAGCCGATTGCCCGATCAGAACTCAAAAAAGGCGACTTCGTCTTTTTCAATACCTACAAGCCCTATTCGCATATGGGTATCTATATCGGCAACAACGAATTTGTCCATGCCCCATCCAGCCGCAACAATGGCAAGGTCCGCGTCGATTCACTGGATAGCCGCTATTTCGCCGAACGTTTCCTGGACGCACGAACGGCATTTCAATAATACGCATTGCAATGATCGGCAGGACAAGGGCAATCACTCGGGCGTCGGCATGCGCCCCCCCATCCCACGAAACCGTTTAACAGCGCTTTAGTACAATAACAAAGAGGCAGACCGCCACGGGTGGCGAGCTGCCTCTTTTGATCGGCGTAATTTATTAGCCCATTTTCGCAGGGCGCGCAGCAATCGTCACGCCTGCAACTCTGCTTCGTGCAGCCACGCGGCATGCTTGGGTGCTCGCCGGGTCTTGCTCCATTCTTCCAGCATATCCCATTTGACCTCGTCCAGTTTCCGGTTCATTTCCGGCGTGGCGGTGGGCGCGGCCAGTTCGACACGATGTCCGTTGGGATCCCGGAAATAAATGGACTGGAACAGAACATGATTAGTAATGCCCACAACTTCGATTCCTTTGGCCTGCAACTTTTCCTTGGTGCGCTCCAGCACCTGCACACTGGGTACTTCGAACGCGATATGCTGAACCCAGTCTGGCGTGTTGGCATCAAAGCCCATTTCCGGGGAGTTAGGCAGTTCAAAGAACGCCAGTATATTGCCGTGGCCGGCGTCAATGAAAACATGCATATAGGGATCATTGGCCTTGGTTGACGGCACGCGATCCTCGGCAATGGCAAGCACAAAATCCATCCCCAGATTTTCCTTGTACCAGAGCACGGTTTGCTTGGCGTCTTTGCAGCGATAGGCTACGTGATGTATTTTCTGAATGTCCATGTCTACCCTCTTTGTCTGATATCCTGAATGAAATATTGCGCTTGGGCGCCGGATCGCAAAACACGCTCACCGCAAGGGCCCGGGCGACGTTTTGCAGTGCGAGTCGGCCATGAGTCATGCGCACTATGCACCGGCGCCGATGTGCAAGTACCAATGCACAGCTTCTGAGGCGCAGACTATCAATAATAGTAACTAACGTTACTATTAAATAGTATTTGCTTTTCCACGTCAACCACTAAATTCAGTAATCCTTTATATTGTGCGAGTTTTAACCTTATCTCATTTTTTATCCAGCCAAGCCAGTCAATTGAAATAAAGTATCATACGTTACCAAATGAATATTCAACGAGTTTTCCATGATTGATTTGAATGCTTTTTTGCCCTACCAATTTTCGCAGTTGGCCGACGTGGTCAGCCATTCGGTAGCCACGGTTTATGAGAGCCGCCTGGGCATATTGCGCGACGACTGGCGCGTGCTGGTTGCCGTCAATCAGGCACGGCATATGCGTGCGACCGATATTGCACAACACACCACACTGGACAAAATGCAGGTGAGCCGGGCCATTGCCCGGCTGGAGAAAAAGGGATTCTTGTCCCGCACCGCAGATACTGACGATAAACGCCAGCAGATTCTGGCGGTGACGCCTGCCGGCCAGGCTGCCTATCGGGAAGTGTCACCATTGATGATGGCGCGCAACGATTACCTGTTACAGGACCTGACACCGGCCGAGCGCGAGGTGCTGCAGCGCTATCTGGACCAGGTACTGAACCGGGCCCAGCAATTGGTGGCGCGCGGATAGCTTAATGGGCCATGCAGGGGGCATGTACCGATAACCGGCGCATGCCCGCAACGACAACGCGCCGCGCAAACCGGTTTTAGCGCGTGTCCTGCTTTACCCCTGACGGGCTGTGCAACGCGTGTTCGCCCTGTTCGTAGACCACGTTGGAGCGACCCACAATCAGCGGGTCAATCTTGCCGATGTGCCTGGAGTCTTTATTGGTGTAATTGAACTGCTGCAGGACATAGCGCATGGCGTTAAGCCGCGCGCGTTTCTTGCAGTTGGATTTGACCACGATCCAGGGTGCGTCGCTGGTGTCGGTATGAAAAAACATCGCCTCCTTGGCCCGGGTATAGTCATCCCATTTGTCCAGAGAGGCCATATCGATGGGAGACAGTTTCCATTGTTTAAGCGGATGGTGACGGCGTTCCTTGAACCGGCGTTTCTGTTCATCCTGGCTGACCGAGAACCAGAACTTGATGACACTGATGCCGCTGCGAACCAGGTTGCGTTCGAACTCCGGCGCCTGGCGCATGAATTCCATGTATTGGGCATCGGTACAGAATCCCATGACCCGCTCAACCCCCGCCCGGTTATACCAGGATCGGTCAAACATGACGATTTCACCGCTGGTGGGAAGATGCTCCACATAGCGCTGGAAGTACCATTGACCCAGCTCACGTTCCGTCGGCTTCTGCAGCGCAACCACGCGGGCGGTTCGCGGGTTCAGATGCTCCATGAAACGCTTGATGGTGCCGCCCTTGCCCGCCGCATCACGACCTTCAAAGACAATAACAACCCGCTGGCCGGTTTCCTTGACCCAGGACTGCAGCTTGAGCAGTTCAACCTGCAGGTCATATTTCTGAAACTCGTAATTACGGCGCGACATGAGATATTTATAGGGATACCCGCCATCCTGCCAATTATCCTGAAGCTTGTAGTCCGGATCGGTTTCCGGGTGCCTGAGATTGTCGACGCGCAGTTTTTCCTCTCGCAGCAACTTGAGCAGTTCGCGACGATCATCGGCCGCCATGCCCTCGAGCAGAAGATTGGCCCGCTGATTGCGCGCTGCCTTGTCGGTACCGACAAGATCTGCCGTAAAGGCAGCGGCTTCGGCATTGATGCGCGCCCACTGACTGTCCATGACCGTATTGTCGCGGGTTTGCTCGGGCGTGTCGCCCGATTGGGTATCGCCCGCGGTCACCTCACGTGCGATACGATCGGTCTTGGCGTGCTGGCCATTGGATTTACTGCCCTGACGGCTCGTTCGATCTGTAGATTTACGGGTAGCCATTTGACATCCTAGTACTGACAAAAGCGCGCGGTAAGATTGCGCCTTCAATCAATCATTAACATTAATTCAGAGGAAGACATTATCATATGCGTATGACAACAATACTGTCGACAGAGAGGCTGTATGATTTTTAATACTTTGACCATTGCCGGTGTAGATCCTTCCGGCGGTGCCGGCATTCTTGCCGACGTCAAGACCATGAGTGCCCTGGGCACTTATGCCTGCGCCGTTGTGGCGGCCCTGACCGCCCAGAATACCAAGGGAGTGAGTGGCGTGCAGCCTGTCGCACCCGAGTTCGTTCGCCAGCAGATTGATACGCTGTTTGACGATGTTCATATTGATTCGGTAAAAATCGGCATGCTGGGCCAGGAGCCGGTAACCCGCATGGTGGCCGAACGCCTGGCCTACTGGATGCCTGACCATATTGTACTGGATCCGGTCATGGTGGCCAAAAGCGGCGATGTGCTGCTGGACAAGCCGGCCATCGCCACGCTGCGTGAAGCACTGATACCGCTGTCGACCGTCATTACGCCAAACCTGCCCGAAGCCGGCGTGCTGCTGGGAGAACGGGAAGCCGATTCCTTAAAGCAAATGTATCGGGTGGCCGAGCGCCTGCGCAAACTCATGGATCATCACCGCACCGTTTGGGTCATGCTCAAGGGCGGCCATTTGCCAGGCAACGACACTGTTGATCTGCTGACCGACGGCGACCGCATGATCGAGTTGCCCGGCAAACGCGTTGACACTGCGAATACTCATGGCACAGGATGCACGCTGTCTGCCGCCCTGTGTGCGCTGATTCCAGGCACGGGCGATGTGCCGCAGGCAGCCCGGCTGGCCAAGGCCTACATCGAGACAGCCATTGCCCGCTCGGGCGAGCTGAACGTTGGCCACGGGCACGGGCCCGTTCATCATTTTCATGCCGTATGGTCATGAAACCGGAAGCACCGCGCCAGTTGCGGGTAAAATGAACAAGAAATTCCAATCTCAGGACCACGTTTGATACTCTTCCTATGAATGCTCTGACTTCCCTCGCCGAACAAAGCCGTTTCAACATGATCGAACAGCAGATCCGTCCGTGGCATGTGCTGGACCAGGATGTGCTGGACGCGCTATCTGCGATTCCGCGTGAACGGTTTGTACCCATCCGCTATCAGAATATGGCCTATTCCGATATCGAAATTCCGTTGGAGGTTGAAGGCATCAACAGCTGTGAAGCCATGCTGGCGCCGAAAATAGAGGCCCGGCTGGCCCAGGAATTGCGTCTGACGCCAACCGACGGCGTACTGGAAATCGGCACCGGCTCGGGTTATCAGGCAGCGATTGTCAGTCGCCTGTGCAGCACCGTTGTCAGCGTCGAAATTGATCGCCATATCGCGGCTTTCGGCAAGGCCAATCTGGAACGCGAACAGATCGGCAATGTGAAAGTGGAAATTGGCGATGGGCGCGCCGGCTGGGGTACTGGCGAGTACAGCGCCATCCTGCTGACCGGATCCATTCCGAACATTCCCGATTCACTGAAGTACCAACTGACCATCGGTGGCCGGCTGGTCGCCATTGTGGGACAGGCGCCGGTCATGACGGCATTGCGCATTACGCGGGTCAGCGCCGCTGCATTCGAAACCGAATCGCTGTTTGATACATACGCCAAGCCATTGCGCGGCACCACTGTATCTCATTTCAAATTCTGATTCGTCTATACCGCGACTGACCACCATCGGTCGCAACCCAATATCAAGAGGCCGTTCAGGCGCACTGCACAATGCAGTCGCTGGAACGGCCTTTTATTTTTTATTGCCTCTGCATGGCGCTGCAGCGTGGAACCGAAGCGCTAATGCCAGGCGCTGCGGTCCGGGGCAAATCAGGGTCCTTGTCCGGCACGCCGATTTAATGACGCGCTGCGCGTCACTCCATTACGGCATGTTGCGCAGTAATATCTTCACTGCCTGCTTCGCTGACGACACAGGTGAAACCGCGCCATCCAGGTAGGCCTGCGTCGCCAAACCGTCGAGCAACAGCAATAACTGGTCTGCAAGTTCGTCACGAGCAAAACGTGCCTGGTCAAGCTGGTCGAAAAGAAACGCACGCAGTTTACGTTTGTAAGACCGCACAATGTCATATATCTCTCCCAAGGACTCTTCAGCCTGAAGGCTGGCGTGAATCATCGGGCAACCTCTCCAGCCTTCTTTCACTGTGCCGATCTGATCGAACAGTGAAAGCACTTTTTCTTCCTCGGTACGCTTTTGCGCCGCCACTTCAGTCAGATTTTGCATTATTTGTTCGGCAAGTTTCCGATAAACCTCGGCGATCAAAGCCTCTTTGGAAGGAAAATTGTTGTAGAGGGTCATCCGGGCGACCCCTGCGGCAGCCGTCACCTCGTTTACGCCGACATTTGCCGCGCCGCGATCTATAAACAGACGTGTTGCAGTGGACAAAACCTGCTCTCGTCCTGCGCCCTTGCGATTCTGACGTTCATTCATTTTCCGGTCTCATGTTGACACTTGCGATAAGTGTAATTATTATAGACCGTTCTATCTAATTAATAAAGCGAAAATGATTATGCCAGATATAAAATTTTGGTACGGCCCGGGCTCCTGTTCACTCGTACCACACGTTTTACTTCATGAATCCGGCCTGCCATTCACGGCAATAAAGATCTCGATATCCAGGCTGGAGACGCGAGGCGAAGCCTTTTCACGCATTAACCCCAAGCAACGGGTGCCTGTGATTGCGATCGATGAAAGCGTTATCACGGAAGTACCGGCAATAGCGAGTGCCATCTCGCACCTGACGCCTGAACTGGGCCTGATGGGTAAAACGTCTATTGAACAGGTCCGGGTCATGGAATGGATGTGCTGGCTGTCCGGAGAACTGCATGGTCAAGGCTTTGGCGGCTTATTCCGCCCCGAACGGTTTATTGATGACGCGAACCTGTTTGAAGCGGTTCAGGCAAAAGCCAGAACAAGGATCATTGATTGCTTTAAAACGATTGAAAGCAGGCTTTCAGGGCCCTTCGCGGTTGGCAATGGGCTGACCGCAGTCGATCCTTACCTTCTGGTGTTTTATCGATGGGGGAGCCGCAATGGTTTCGATATGTCAGAGCAGTATCCTGAGTTCACCGCTTATATTCAGGGAATCGTAACGTATCCTGCTATAGCGAGCGCAATGCAAGAAGACGGATCCACGCTTTAAAATGAGAGAAGTGGCCTCCACAGAATCACGACGTGAACTCCAGGCTTTGCAGGCATCCCTTAAATACATGACAGCGTCCGCCGCAACCAGACAATTACTGGGCGGTTGCGCCACGGATGGCATTGACCAGGGCTGTGGTGGAGCGCTGAAAACGGAACGGAATGGCAACCGCGCGCCCGCCCCAGCTTTGCACCAGCCCGGTTTCTCGTAGCGTGGCCATATCATAATCGCCCCCTTTGACGATCACATCCGGCCGCAATTGCGCGATCAGCTCATAAGGGGTGTCTTCTTCGAATATAGTCGCAGCAGAAACGCTGGCCAGCGCGGCCAGCATCGCCTGGCGATCCTGCTGCCCATTGAGGGGGCGATCAGGCGCCTTGCCCAGCCGCCGCACCGAATCATCGGTGTTGACTGCAACCACCAGGCTGGCGCCAAGCTGCGCAGCTTCATCCAGGTAGCTGACATGACCACGATGCAGGATATCGAATACGCCATTGGTAAACACCAGCGGTCGGGGCAATGTGCCATTGCGAACGGCATCAATACACTGCTGGCGGGTCAGAATCTTGTTCTCGAAACCTATGCTCATTACTGCCACTCCAGCAACGTGGCCACCAGCCACAGTATCAGCCCGGCCTGCAGCGTGAGAATCAGCGTCATGACAATAAAGATGCGTTCGCTGCGACGATGACTTTTCCCCAGTTGGGACAATTCTTTGCGAATGGCCGGCAAACTATCCTGGCGCGCCAGTTGGGTATGCACCAGCCTTGGAATTTCCGGCAACAGATGCGACCACTGCGAGGCCTCCTTGCGCACCTGGGCAATAAAAGCGCGCGGGCCGATGCGATCCCACATCCAGCGTTCCAGAAACGGTTTGGCCGTTTGCCACAAGTCCAGATCGGGATCAAGCTGTCGCCCCATCCCTTCGACGTTCAACAGGGTTTTCTGCAGAAGGACCAGTTGCGGCTGGATTTCCACGTTGAAGCGACGCGAGGTCTGGAACAGGCGCAGCAGCACCTGGCCCAGGGAAATTTCGGACAACTTGCGATCAAAGTACGGTTCGCACACCGAGCGCACAGCCGCCTCAAGCTCTTCTTCGCGGGTATTGGCCGGCACCCACCCTGATTCGATATGCAGTTGCGCTACACGACGATAATCCCTGCGGAAAAACGCCAGAAAATTCTGCGACAGGTAATTCTTGTCGAATTCGGAAAGCGATCCGACAATGCCAAAATCAAGCGCGATATAGCGCCCCAGGGTTTCAGGCTGCAGCGAGACAAAAATATTGCCCGGATGCATATCGGCATGAAAAAAACCGTCTTCAAATACCTGGGTAAAGAAAATTTCCACACCGTTGCGGGCCAGTTTCTTGATATCGACACCGGCCACCTCCAGCTTGTCGATCTGGCTGACCGGCACACCATGCATGCGCTCCATCGTCATGACGGTCTTGCTGGTGAATTCCCAGATCACTTCAGGCACCATCAACAAATTGGCGCGCTTCGGATTGGATTCGAAGTTGCGACGCAACTGGCTGCAGTTGGCGGCCTCAACCTGCAAATCGAGTTCATCATGCAAATACTTGTCGAACTCGCTGACCACTTCCCGGGGTCGCAAGCGGCGCCCATCCGGCAACAGGCGTTCGACAAAACCGGCAAACAGATTCATGAGCGAGAGGTCCCGCTCGATGACCGCCAGCATGCCGGGGCGCAGCACCTTGACCGCCACTTCACGGCCGTCATGCAGCACGGCAAAATGCACCTGGGCAACAGAGGCCGAAGCCACCGGCTCGGTTTCAAACAACGCGAACAGTTCGGACGGATGCTTGCCAAACGCCTTCTGGATGCTTTCCATGGCCTGTTCGGACGGAAACGGCGGCACACGATCCTGCAACGCCGACAGTTCATCGGCAATATCCAGGGGGATGAGATCACGCCTGGTGGACAGGACCTGGCCGAACTTGATAAAGATCGGTCCCAGCGATTCGAGCGCAAGCCGCAAGCGTTCGCCGCGCGGTTGATCAAAACTGCGACCCAGTCGCACCACTTTGAGCAGGGAACTGGCAATGGGATGCTTGAGCCCGCTGAGCACCAGTTCATCCAGTCCATAGCGCAGGCAGACCAGCAATATGCGCAACAGGCGCAAGGTAGACATGATCATCGTCCGCTCCTGCGTTGACGCGCATCAAGCGCCCGGAGCCGGGCATCGAGCTGATCCAGCTGTACGGTAGCAGCGCGCAGGGTGTGTTCCCAGGATTGCAGCGCCGGCTTGCCCAAGACCATGCCGGCCTCTTCGGACACATATTCGCTCACGTTTTCCGACAGGCGGCCGGCCACGGTGGTGGTGGTCGCAATCGCGCGATGCAGCAGCAAATGAAGTTGTTTTGACAACAGGCCACCGGTAAACCGGGCCAATTCGTGTTCGGAATCCCAGCGCAGGTCGCGTGCCAGCTCCGAGACCAGTTGCGCCAGGCCGGCGTCTCCTTCCAGATGCAGCAGCGAGGCCAGCTGTGCAGGGTCGTGTCGGTTGCGCAAGGCGCCGGGCAAATCGCCCAGCCGGCTTTCGGGAATGGACAGGGTGACATCGGCGACCACGGCGGGATCGGCGCGCGCCACGCTGCCATCGTGTCCAAGCGTAAACCGAAGCACAAGACGGCTGATGCGGATGCATACGGTTTTGCCGGCATGCGCGGCAATTCGCGTCTTTGCCCAGGGCTCGCGATCCAGCAGCAGGTTCAGGGCGCGCACAATGGGGATGTTTGGATCAGGTAAGGCGGAAAGCAACATAAAAATCCGGTAGACCACGCAAGATTCTGAATCCGATAGTGTACTCTTTTCGTGCAGAATCCGACCCGTTTTACGCTTGCGGGCACTGTCCCGCCAGGATCAAAGCGTCGCCTTTGGTCAAATCCCCAGGCGGCGCCGTGAGCGCTCAGCTATGACAGTCGGGCACTTCCTGATCCAGATAGACGTCAAAGGCAACATCGGTCGCCCATTTTTTACTGAATGCCGTCCATTGCCCTGCCTTGTCCCATTGTTGCATCCGGGCCTGCAACCATTGCGCTTCACGCGCTTTTTCGGCGGGAACCAGCCAGGTCAGGGTACGGGGCGCGTCAGCCAGCTCAAGCGTGGCGGAAAATTTTTTCCATTCCGGATAATGCATCAAGGGCTGCCAGACCGTCTGGTCAATCAGCCCCAGATCACATTTGCCTTCACGTACCGCAACCAGCGCATCCGAAGGATGCGCAAAAGGCAGCAGGGTTGCCCCCGCCTGCGTTGCTGCAACTGCCGCATGCGCTGCGGTGCGGGCGATGCAAACGGTGCGCCCGGCCAGATCGGCCCGCGAGCGGATTTGCGTATCGCTACGGATGACCGCCTTGGGGTACGTACGATAGCTGGTAGGAACAGAGGTCATTCCGGACCAGTTGGCGGCATCTGCCGGCAGGCTGTAAAGCGCCAGATCGACGCTGCCGTCGGCCAGGGCCCTGGCCGCCTGGTCAGGCGCAAGCTGAACCAGTTGCGCCGGCAGATTCAGGGCCGCGGCAAGCGCCTTGACGGCGGGTGTATCAAGCCGGTCTTCGGTCCGGACCTTGGCGCCCGGTGCCGCTGCGGGCGTGACATGGACCACCGCCACGCGCAGGGCGCCTTGGGATACTGCCTGGGGAAACAGACCTACGGCGTCGGTGGCGACAGAATCAGCGGCAGCAGTGGAAGTAGTAGTGGCAACGGCGGGCGTCAATGCCCCGGCACCGGCTAACACTAGCAGGGTACACAGGACAGATCGGATGGAGAGCAGGGTCATGATGCATCTTCCCGTCCCGCTCAGGCGGCGGGACTTGCAGGATAGGGTATTGCGTGCCTCAGACGTATTGATAACGCAACAGGCGGTGCTTGATACGCTCCAGGACCAGTTGATCAATAAGTGCGGCCAGAATGGCGATAACCAGAATATTGGCCATCACACCTGTCATATCGCCGGTATCGCCGGAAAAACTCAGCGAACGGCCAAGCCCCTTGCCGAAGTCCACCAGCATTTCCACGGAGATCAGCGCGCGCCATGCATTGCCGAAGGCCAGTTGCGCGCCGGTAATCAGCTCGGGCATAACCGCAGGCAGATAGACCCGCCTTACCAGGCCCCAGCGACTGGCTCCCATGACGCGAGCCGCAGAAATATGCACCTTGTGCACCGATTCGGTGGCGTTCATGACGCTGAGCGCGGCCGGGAAAAATGCAGCCAGCGCCACCACGACAATCATGGGCTTGTTGCCAAAACCCCAGACAATCAGAAACAGCGGCACCCAGGCAATGCTGGGCAGCGACTGCAGAATCACAATCACATTGCGCAGTACCTCGCGAAAGAAATTCAGACTGGCCGCCAGCAGGCCGAAGGCGATGCCACAGACCAGCGCGATGCCGTAACCAGAGCCAAGACGCGCCAGAGAACCCGCCAGGCCGCTATAGAATTCGCCGCTACGAATACTTTCGGACAGCCGCTCGAGCACCGGCAGGATACCGGGCATGAGAAAGTCTGGCAGTGTCAGTGCGACCAGTTGCCAGACCAGAAGAATGAAAGCGATGGCCAGCACCACCGCCAGCGGCTTTTTGAAGCCGCCGATCCGGGTGTTGTTGCTCACAGTTTACGTGCCTTCTGCCATTCAAGATCCAGCACCGTGTTCACGTCAAATGGCTTGCCATCTTTAGTTTTGAGGGAACCGTCACGCTCCATGATGCGAGCCAGCTCAGTCATCCGCTCCACATCCTTGCCGGTTACGGTAGGCGTAAATTCCTGAGTCTTGATTGCATCTTCGATCACGACCTCGCGGGCCAGTTCACCCTGCTTGAGTGTCTTCAGGGTGGGTTCGGCAATAAAGTAACTGGCGATCAGTTTCGAGGCCTGGGCCGGTTGCTTTTCAAGCAGTTCGATGGCCTGCTGCTGGGCATCCAGCGCCTTCCAGATATCGTCCTTGCGGGTCTGGAGCACTTTGCCGGACGTAATCACGACCATGCAGGGAAAGGGCCAGCTTTGGCCGACTTCATAGATCTGCTTGACCGGCGCGACCAGTTGCGCAATCCGGTCATATGGCTCGAAAAGGAAGGCAGCATTTACCCGATTGCCCACCAGCGACTGCACGGCAACCGCGGGACTCACGCCCATGACGCTGACATCATCCTCAGCCAGACCGGCTTGCTTGAAAACCACGCCGCGCAAAACGGTGTCGGCGGTGCTGCCCTGGCTTTGCGAGGCCAGTGTTTTACCTTTGAGGTCGGACACAGCATTGATGCCTGCATCATCACGCACGACCAGCGAATGGTAGCCACGTTGCGCACCGGCCACCACTTTCAGGTCTGCACCACGAGAAGCCCAGGAGATGGCGTTGGTAAAGCCCAGTACGCCCATATCGACCTGACCGCCAACAATGGCCTTGATCAGATCGGTGCCGGACTTGAACTCCATCAGATCGGCGTCCAGACCCTGTTTTTTGTAGAATTCACCTTCGTGAGCGACGATAGCCTGCGCATCATCCATCACCCGCAGATAACCTACCTTGAGCTTATCGGCCGCCATGGCCGCACCAGACAGCAACAGCGAAGCCACCAGCGGCAATGCGGTCCATTTACGAATATTCATCTCTGACTCTCTCTAAAAATTTGAATGGTTTTTGTTATTGACTCACATACTGCCCGCTAGCGGACTGCCTTGCAGTCTGTTTGAATCGGTGTACTGAATCGGTGTTCCGAATCCGCAACTGTACCGTCCCTGCTACACAAGCGACTGCGCGCTGAAAGAAGATCACATCAGCGCCTGTAGCGCCGCGCTCAGGCAGCCATTTCGATCGGCTTGGCATCCGGTTTGGTTTCATGCTTGACTGCGATACCCAGCAGGCTGAGAATTTCTCGTTTTTCCGCTGCCAGGTCCGACAGATCATGCGAACGTTCACGGTGGCTCAGATTGAATTCCTTCAGGACCGTGGCTGGCCTTGCACTGAACACCATGACCCGGTCGGCCAGGAACAAGGCTTCGTCCACATCATGCGTTACCAGCAGCACGGTCGGCCTGGCCTGCTCAACCAGATCAAGCAACACATCCTGAAGACTGAGCCTGGTCAATGCATCCAGCGCACCGAAGGGCTCATCCAGCAAAAGCACTTCCGGCTCGGCAATGAACGCACGGGCCAGCGCTGCGCGCTGACGCATTCCTCCTGACACCTGGTGCGGATAATATTGTTCAAACCCATCCAGCCCCACGCGCTGCAGCCACGTTGCAGCGCGCTCATACGCCTGCTTGCGGGCCACTTGCTGGAACTCCAGTGCCATGGCAACGTTCTGCTTGAGGGTTAGCCATGGATATAGCGCATGCTCCTGGAATACCAGTGTGCGACTGGGATCCGGCTTGGTCACAGGCTGCGAATCGGTATCGATATTGCCCGATGTGGTGCTCTCCAGGCCGGCAGCCATGTGCAACAGCGTGGATTTTCCTGAGCCGGAAGGCCCTACCAGGGCAACAATCTCGCCCGAGCGGAAATCGGCGCTGAAATTCTCAACAACCGAAAGCGAACCGAACTGCTTATAAACATTGTTGAAGCTAAGATTCACGGTATTTTCCCTATACGATCTGACACTATAACCAAATCTTCTTAAGAGAAAAAATAATTAGTATTTATTTTTATATAACTATTAGTTATTAATAATAAGCAGCAGTAATATGGGCCTGCAACGCCACAAAACAACAAGGCGTGATCACGAAAACATGATCACGCCTTGTGCACCGACTGACATTGCCGGCGGTCGTTTTAACCTACGGTCAGGAAGCGTTTTCTACCGGAATCTGCTGAATACCCGCCAGCAACCAGCCGGAATTGTTTTCCTTGTACAGGTTCCACACTTCCTCGAAACGGAAGGCGGCTTCCTGCGCATCTTCACGCAACATGCCGGAGAAACGCACCGAGGCAAGATGGCCATCCTGAACCTGCTCAATACCCAGCAGTTCTGCGTTGAGCAGCACGACTTCAGTCTGGCTTTGTCCGGCACGGCTGGTAATTTGCGGAGACAGTTCTGCAACCAGATCTTCGGTCAGATAGTTCTTGAGATCTTCGACATCGCCCTTGTCCCACAAACCCTGAATGGTCACGAACTGCTTCTTGGCGGTTTGCAGAAAGGTTGGCGTATCAAAATCGCCCGGGATAAACCAGCTTTTGTCTGCCGGTTCGGCCGCTGCCTGCGCATTGCCGGAAAAGTCTGTGGCAGACAGCCCGCTCTGCTGCTGCATGCCGCCACTGGTGCTGTCCTGCCCGCTGTACTGATGCCGCGAACCCGGCGCCGGGGCACCGGACTGGCGCTGCATGGGCGAGGCGCCCTGGAAGGCCGGCCGTGCCTGACCACCACGCAAGCGCCGCACAATAAACATAACGCCAAAAATAACGATGGCAATAAGCAGTGCGCTGGACAGAAACTCAAGCATGGCGCCGCCCAGGCCCAGACTTGACAGCAGCGCTGCAATACCCAAACCGGCAGCTATGCCGGCGATCGGGCCCAGAAAACGGGAAAAACCACTACGCTGTGCTGCTGCGCCTGCGTTGGCCGCGGCGCCGGCTGGTGCCGCTGAAGTGCGATTAACGGCATTGGGAGCCTGTGCCGCTGGAGCCCGGTTCGTTGTAATGTTGGAAGACTGGCGTCCGAAACTGCTGCCCCCTCCCATACGGCGGGCTTCAGCGTCATGGGTCACGGCCAGCATGCTTACAGATGACACGACAATCATCGCTGCGGCGAGAAATTTAGACCACTTTTTGAACATTGATTATTGCTCCGGTGGGATTAACCCACAATGAATAAATTAGCAAACAATTCAATCTTACAAAAACCTGAATATTTATGCAAGCTACTTTGTAATGAACGGAAAATGAAGGACGGGTATGCCTGATCGGCACGCTCGTGCCCAGGTTGCAGCCCAAGGGGAAAGCAAGCGGTCCGGCAGGGAGTCAGAACAGCTTGACGCCTTCGTGCAACGCCACCACGCCGGCGGTCAGATTGAAGTAGCTGACCCGCGGCAAACCGGCGTCGCGCATCATTTGCGCCAGTGTTTCCTGATCAGGATGCATGCGGATGGATTCGGCCAGATAGCGGTAACTTTCTTCGTCATCTGCCACTTTTTTGCCAAGCCAGGGAAGAATATTGAATGAATACCAGTCATAGGCAGGCGCCAGTGGCGCCGCGATCCGCGAGAACTCCAGCACCAGCAATTTGCCGCCAGGCTTGAGCACCCGTTGCATTTGCTGCAGGGCCTGGTCCTTGTGCGTCATATTGCGCAGACCAAAGGCGACGGTGACCACATCAAAAAATTCGTCGGGAAACGGCAGGTGCTCGGCATCGCACACCACCGTAGGCAGCAACACCCCTTTATCAATCAGACGATCCCGTCCGACCTGCAACATGGAGGAATTGATATCGGTATGCCAGACCTGACCCGTTGGTCCGACCTTGCCCGCAAAAGCCAGCGCCAGATCGCCGGTGCCCCCGGCAATATCGAGCACCCGCATGCCAGGCCTTACACCCGCCCGTCCGATCGTAAAGCTTTTCCAGAGACGATGCATGCCGCCGGACATCAGATCATTCATGACATCGTAACGTTGCGCCACCGAATGAAACACTTGCGCCACTTTTCCGGCTTTTTCCTGTTCATCGACAGTACGAAAGCCGAAATGAGTGGTACCGGATTGCCCGGCTGACGTTGGACGTTCTGAATTCATATGCAATCTTTATGAAAAGTAGGCAGGATTGTCACAAACATGACACAATCAGGCAATACCATTGAGACTAGTATTCCCGGTTAATGTCAATCGTGTGACTTTTTAATTTTACTTCATTATGGCCAGCACAATTCTTGTCGTCGAAGACGAACCCGCAATTCAAGAGCTCATCTCCGTCAACCTGTCCTTTGCCGGACATAAAGTGCTGCGCGCGCTGGATGCCGAACAGGCCAAGGTCCTGATCAACGCGGAATTGCCCGATCTGATTCTGCTGGACTGGATGCTGCCCGGCTCCACCGGCCTGAACCTGGCGCGCAACCTGCGCAGCAGCGAGCGTACGCGCGACATCCCCATTATCATGCTCACCGCCAAGAGCTCCGAAGCCGACAAGGTCGAAGGGCTTGAAAGCGGCGCCGATGATTACATTACCAAGCCCTTTTCTCCCAAAGAACTGATGGCGCGCATCAAGGCGGTCCTGCGCCGCCGCGCCCCGCAACTGACCGATGATGAAATCGAGATCTCCGGGCTCAAGCTGGATCCGGTGTCGCACCGCATCACAGGCAATGGCTCAAACCTGCCGCTGGGGCCGACCGAATTTCGCCTGTTGCATTTTTTCATGACGCATCCGGAGCGGGTGTTCACCCGTGGTCAGTTGCTCGACCAGGTCTGGGGAGACCATGTATTTCTGGAAGAACGCACGGTCGACGTGCATATCCGTCGTCTGCGCAAGGCGCTCGAGCCGAGCAATCATCATAATCTGGTTGAAACCGTACGCGGAAGCGGGTATCGTTTTACCTCTAAACTGCCGGCCTGATTGCCCAGCAGGTCCGTCCATAGCGGGCCCGTCTTTCATTATTGAAGCTGGCAACTGCTGGCGCGCCGTGTTTTTCTTCAAGGTTGGGCGACCAGCGCACGCCACTGTTCAGGAATATAATCAATCATGCCCCGCCCCTCACTCCTGTTCGCCTATCTTGCTGCTGTTGCCCTCGCGCTGGGCATCCAGTGGCTCGTTGGCGGACTCAGCGGCGTCTTGTTTCTGGCTATATGCGGTCTCGTTTATCTTGTCGGACACCAGCGCCACCACCGGCTCACACTCAAGTGGGCCCGCCACCCCACCAGCGCCCCGCCGCCCGATCTGGGCAGCTATGACGAAATCGTTACTCCGATTTATAAGTACGTACGCACCCGCCAAAACGAATATACCGCGCTGCGCGAACTGACCAATAACGTTCTTTCGGCTGCGCAGGCGCTACCGGCCGCAGCGGTCACGCTGGACAAGTCTTTCCAGATCGAATGGTGCAACGCCCAATCCCAGCGGCTGCTGGACCTGGTGTACGAAAAAGACAAGGGCTACAACATATTCAATATCATTCGCCTGCCCGAGTTTTTCGATTATGCCCAAAGTCGCCAATGGACCCGCCCATTGCGCAGTCGCAGAGAAATCGGCGGACAGATATGCTCCCTGCAATTTCAGCTGACCCAGCACGCCAATGAAGGTTACCTGCTGCTGTGCCAGGACATTACCCAGCTGGAAAAACTGCAAACCACGCAACGGGACTTTGTCGCCAACGTTTCGCATGAAATCCGTACTCCCCTGACAGTATTGATCGGCTTTCTTGAAACCATGCGCGACCTGCCCCATGAAGCGCTGACCAAAGAACAGCGCAAGCAATACGAAGAACTGATGCACGAGCAGGCGCAAAGGATGCTGGCCATCGTGGCCGACCTGCTGACCCTGTCCACCCTGGAATCGACCGAAATCGTCGACGGCACCAACGTGCAATTGGCTCCCATTATTGACAAGGCTGCCGTACAGGCCCAGTCTATCTCGCGCGAATCGCACGCCTTTGAATTTGACGTAGACCCCGCCCTGGCGGTAACCGGGCAAATGAACGAGCTGGCCTCGGCGGTAACCAACCTGCTGACCAATGCCGTACGCTACACACCGGAAGGCGGCAAAATAACCATACGCTGGGCTCGCAACGAGCATGGCGAGGCCATCTTCAGCGTGACTGATACGGGCCTGGGCATTGAAAAGAAAGACATTCCACGCATTACCGAGCGCTTTTACCGGGTAGACAAAAGCCGTTCCCGCGCTTCCGGCGGAACCGGCCTGGGCCTGGCCATTACCAAGCACATTGTTATCCGGCACAATGCCAAGCTGGTTGTGGACAGCGAAATCAACAAAGGCAGTACGTTCAAGATTGTTTTTCCGGCCGAAGCCGTGGTATACGAAAAAACAGACGGCAGCGCCAAAACGATTGAGGCGGCAGGCGCCTGAGAAGTCACCGCGTCCGTGCTGCTGACCGACGCCCGATAAATTATCAGATAGCAATATTGCCGGGTCAAACCGGTTGCTGCGATCTCTATATGTCATTTGCCACTTACGTAGATCGCTGGATTTGTGAGCCAATCGGGCCGCCAGTCAGGAAGACTCATTTCTTCCCGGGCAGGCCAATGTCATTGCCACGCGTGTTATGAAGCTTATTCGGCTGGTGCCTGATGGCTGCGCACGCCATTTAAAAAAGTATCAAGATATATATCCATGATTTGCGTGGCACTATATTTACCGCCACTGCGATACCATTTTGGCAATTGATTGATAATCGAAAGCAGAAATTTGCTGGAAAGCCGCGGCTCCAGGTCGCTTCTGAAGACGCCCGCGTTCATCCCGTCACGGATGATCTGCTTTAACAAGCCCTCGTAGGCATCCCTGACTTCCAGAATCTGCTCACGGGCCTCATCGGAGGCCGCACCCCAAAAGAGTGCAGACCCCGACATCCAGCTATCCTGGTTTTTTTCGTAATGATTAACGGAAGCATGCAAGTATGCGCGCAAACGCGCCTCTTCCCCACCCTGTGCCTGGCTGACTGCGTTCTCCACTTCATGCAGCAATTGGTCCATGCCGGTCCTGGAACTGGCGCGATAGATAGCCTCTTTGCTCGGGAAATGATGATATAGCGCTGCTTTGGTCAAGCCGGTTTCAGCCGCAATCATGCTGATCGACGCACCACCATACCCATATCGCGCAAACAGACGTCGCGACGCTTCCAATATTTTTCGTCTTCGGTCCGGATCTCTGGATGCCATGCAATAGTCTCGTTATAGGGTTCAGCCGTGAATTATAGCTAAGTTCCCTTTCTAAACGAGATCACTGCGTCCAGACAAGCCGCCCCGGACTCCAGGACAACGAAGGGATTGATATCAACCCCGTCAAGCACCTGCGCCCAGTCTTGGGCAAAATCCGACAGACTCAGTAGCGCAGATTCCAGCGCTGCGATATCGTGCATTTGCTGCCCTCGCCACCCGGTAAGCAGCCGGCAAGCGCGGACCGACCGGACCAGTTGGCCGGCCCGTGCTTTGGACAACGGCACAGAGGCAAAGGCGACATCATCGTATAATTCGACCGCCACGCCCCCCAGACCGAACATCACCATTGGACCAAACGTCGGATCTATGTGTATGCCCAGTATTGTCTCGATACCGCCTTTTATCATCGGGGCGATAAGCACCCCCTCAATTGACGGCTTGTCACTCAATTTCCCGGCTGCCTCCAGCAACGTCTCGAATGCCTCCCGCACTTGTTCGGCAGTCTGCAAATTCAGTAGAACTCCGCCGAATTCGGTCTTGTGCTGAATGTCCGAAGAGACAATTTTCGCCACGACCGGGTAGCCTATATCGCCAGCTGCGGTCACAGCTTGGGCTGCGCTTTCACACAACGCTTCTGTCGGCACTGGCAGGCCGTACTGCGCGAGCAGGCGTTTGGCCTGCCACTCGTTCATCGCAGGCTTGCCGGCATCAGGCCGATGTCGGCCGGGTCGAGCCGGATCAGGTAAACCTGGATGCACCGCCAACCAACGCCGCTTGAGCTCGCACAACGCAGCTACGGCGCGCATTGCCCGTCCAGGATCGGCGAAAATCACCAGGCCTTGCAACTCCAGCTGCTTGCGCAACGACTCATCAGACGGCCCCACCAGTACTATCAGACGTTCGGGATACTTGGTCCTGATCGCTGCCAGTTGCTCAAGTAGCGGAAGAAATCTGCCCGGATCGCAAGGGATTTGGGCTAAATAGATAAAATGAGTGGCAAACTCGGTACCGCCAATGACAAGATCTATCAGATCCGACAGCCCCTGCTTGATGGCCCCGATCTGCGCGGTTGTGTCCAGCGGATTGACGCCGACAAGAAATGGCACGACTTTGCGCGCCTGCTGCTGCACATGTTCGCTTACGGCAGGAACCTTTACGCCATAACGCTCAGCATCGTCGGCCATCAGCACACCAATACCACCAGAGACGGTAATAATGCTGGCGCAATCATTCTCAGGCAACGGCAGTTGCGTGCACACATAGGCAATGTCCAGCATTTCTTCAATTGAATGGGCGCGCCATGCGCCGCATTCCTGGCATACCACGTCAAAAATTCTGTCGTTGCCGGCGATCGCTCCTGTATGGGTCGCTACCGCCTGCTGGCCGGTAACAGAACTGCCGACTTTCATCAGGATCACCGGCTTGCCGGCCGCTGCAGCCTTGAGCAAGGCGGCGCGCAACCGATTGCCGTCACGACACCCTTCGATAGCCGCACAAATGACCTTGGTCTGCGTATCCGAGGCCAGAAAATCAATACATTCGGTGACGTCGATATCAGCCTCGTTGCCGGTAGCCACGATGCGTGCAATACCCAATCCACGCTGGATGGCCTGCGCATATGCACACGAGCCAAACGCCCCGCTTTGGGTCGCAAAACTGATGCCGCCGGGCGAGGGCACAAGCGCCTCCAGCGCTGTAGAGAAGGTTGCAAAATAGCGATTTCGCACACTGACGATGCCCAGGCAATTGGGGCCAAGCAGTCGCACGCCATGCCGCTTGGCCAGGTCGACCAATTGGTTCTGACGTACAAGACCTTCCGCGCTTTCTTCTGAAAAACCCGAACTCAATACCTGAACCGCTTTGATGTTTTTTGCGATGCAATCCTGCAAGGCGTCTAGCGCTGCCGACGCTGGCACAATAATGAGTGCCTGATCAACATCGCCGGGGATATCTGCCAGACAAGCGTAAGCCTTCAACTCTTGCACTGTTTCGGCACGCTTGTTAATAGGGTAAATGGCCCCTTCATAGCCTGCTTCGAGCAAAAACCGGATCGGCCTGCCTCCCAGTTTTGCCGGGTCTGACGACGCTCCGATGATCGCAACCGAGCGGGGGTTGAAGAGTTGATCCAAGGAATGACTATTTATCTGTGCCGGCTTCATTTTTCGTCCGCCTGAAATTGAGTCAGTGCTTTGACGTGACTGTACGTATCGCCAAAACGCAACGCATTGGCCACAAGCCGAGTAGCCATACGCGCAGCCATGGTCTCCTGGGTCATGCCCATGCCGCCGTGCAGTTGGATGACCGATTGTGCAAATGCGATCGCCTGTTCCCGTGTATATACACCCAGCAGATCCAAAGCAGCCAGATCATCGCGGCCGCCTGCCCCCTCCAGTGAACGCAATGATGCCATTAACAGGTTCTTGCAGGTTTCAAAACTGACGTAGAGTTTGGCAACATCATGCCGAAGCGCCTGAAACTGGGCCAATGGCTGTCCAAACTGCTTACGCTCCTGCAAGTAGCCCACGGTCTCGGCCAGCATATAATTCATGGTGCACACAATATCTGCGGCAACCGACACCTGCGCCAGTTTCCAGCCTGCCTGGCACATTGCCGACGCAGCATCACCCTGGGCCAGAACGCTATAGTTGGCTATTTTTAACGATCCGATATCAACCTGCTTGATGCGCCGCCGCTCGACGGTGGTGAAATGGCGGGCCTGATCCGGCAATTGCCCAGCCTCGATAATGACAATACTGATGTTCTGGCTGGCAGTGTCAAGCGCGCAAAATAATACGTGTGTGCAACATTCACTCCACTCAAAAGCATCTAGCCGACCACTAAGGATCCAGCCATCGGTGACGGGCGACAGTTGGGGAAGCTTGTGCGTTTCCCGCCAACTGAGCGATCCGGCCAGTTCAATACACGCCACGCCTTGGGCAATCTGCAACAACAGGGCACTGACCGATTCCGTCTCGGGCGCTGCCTCAAGCATGCCAGGCACAATGCAGCACCGGGTCATGATAGGCAGGTTAATCGCCCGCGAAGCCATGCCCTCCAGCAAAGAGCCGATATCTGCAAAAGAACCGCCATAGCCACCATTGCTCTCGGAAATCAGCGTGCTGCTCCACCCCATTTCCTGGATGATGCGTGGATATATTGCTGCCTCGTATGATGAGGCATTTTTTGCTACTCGTTCAGCGCCTTCCAACAGTACGCCGGGAAAAATAGTTGCTGCTTCAAATCCCATCAAATCATGCTCCAAACAATTGACGCGCGACCACATTGCGTTGAACTTCTGTCGTTCCGCCGGCAATCGTCTTGGACCGGGTAAACATATAGTTCTGCAGCCAGATCCCCGATTCAGTCGGGTCCTCTCCCTCAGAGATGAACTGCTGGCTGCCGGCCGGGCCGACAAGGCGCAACGCCACTTCGCTAAGCCCTTGCGCTACCAGGCTGCATCGCAATTTCAGTGCCGAGGGTTTCGCGCCCAACGGCTTTTTCTCCATCATGTCATCGATTGCTTCAGCCAGCATCTCCCGGGCGCCTTTTATCTGCGCTGCCAACATGAACATGCTCTGATTCAGCGCCGAGTAGTCATGGCTCGTATGTTGCTCACGCCGACTGGCCCATAACAGTTGCGTCACCCTGCGCCATTGCCGGACCAACTGACCAACGCTGGCCGGCGGTAAACGTTCACGCTCAAGCAGATACTTGGCGCACTGCCACCCCTGCCCCTCTTGTCCCACCCGTTGAGTCAGCGGTACATGCACGTTTTCGAAAAACACTTCATTAACATGGTGCCAGCCATCGATAGTTTCTATCGGCTTCACCGTTATCCCGGGCGTGTCCATGTCCACCAGCAGCAACGTAATGCCCTCTTGTTTTTTTGCTTCGCGCGAGGTTCTCACCAGCATATAGATCACATTCGCTTCATGCGCGTGAGAAGTCCATATTTTCTGTCCATTCACAATGTAATGGTCGCCATCCAATTGGGCACGGGTTTGCAGGGATGCCAGATCAGAACCGGAATTAGGCTCCGAATAGCCCTGGCACCACCAGTCAGAACCATTGAGAATCCGGGGAAGATAGTGTAGTTTTTGTTCGGGCGTCCCAAACTGCATAATGACCGGCCCAATGTGCCCCAACCCATGATGATAAAGCGGTGGACAATCAAAATCTGCGATTGCCTCTTCAAATATCATGCGTTGGCGCAGGTCCCAGCCGGTACCGCCATGTTCGAGCGGCCAGCCAGGCGCTGCCCAGCCATGTTCGTGCAGAATTTGCTGCCACCGGCTATACACCGCACGCGTCAGTTTTTCTCCGGCCCGCACCTTTTCGCGGATATCTTCGGGACAGTTGTGCTCAACGAAATGACGTACTTCGCGTTGAAACGCCAGATAACGACCCTGTTCATTGTTTACGCTCGACAGCAAGGACAGATAATGTTCATTCAGTTGCGCAGCCATATTACCTGCCCTTGTACTGCGGTGAACGTTTTTCCAGAAAAGCCTGTTGCGCCTCGGCGGCGTCTTCTGTCCTGGACAGCGCAACAGTAATGTTTTGCTCGTAACGATAACCCTCACGCTGCGGCATATTGAGCGTCACTTGCGCAGCCTGCTTGGCATACTGTAAAGACAAAGGCGCTTTTGCTGCGATCTCTTTAGCCAGATTCAAGGCATAAGGCAACAGTTCTTGTCGCGGCAGGCTGGCCTCAATCAACCCTAAACGGTAGAGTTCGTCAGCGGTCACTTTCATTCCGGTATAAAACATGCGCCGGGCCCTGGATTTTCCGAAAATTCGCTGTAATAATGCCGTCCCGCCGGCCAGTCCGACGTTGATCTCTGGCATGGCAATGTACGCATTATCCGAAGCAATCCAGATATCGCAAGCGGCCATCAACCCGAAGCCGGCCCCAAGCGCGGGGCCGTTTACCGCTGCGATAACCGGCTTGCTGCAGTCAGCAATGGAAAGGGCCGCTTCACGCACCAGGCGATTGTGGCTCCAGTATGCACCCGGACCGCGTTGCTTGATAGCAGGACGCTCGGAGATATCCGCACCCGCAGAAAATATGTCGCCATGCGCAGTCAAGATAACGCATCGTATTTCTTCATCATCATTGAAAGAATCAAAAACGCAGATCAATTCCTCACGCAGGGCAGCGCTTTGTGCATTGACAGGTGGGCGATTCAAATAAACAATAGCAACGCCATCTAGACGTTCCACTTCGATAAACTTCAGAGTCATTGGTTTAGCTTCCATAGATAGTATTCTGGTTATTACTGAACGATAAATTTCACACCGCCATCCACCAGACCCTGCAGCTTTTTGGCCTCTGCGTCCAGGAAATGGGCGAACTCGGCTGGCGTGCCGCCGACAACAAACAGTCCAGCACTATCGAGCACTTTTCGAACCTTCGGATCGGCAAGAGAGGCATTCAGTCCCTTGTTCAATTTATCGATAACGGGTTTCGGCGTATTGGCCGGCGCAATGAAACCGAACCAACTGCCAAAGACCATATTGATGCCCTGTTCCTTGAAAGTGGGCACTTCAGGTGCCGCCGGATGTCTGGACTCATTCGCAATACCGAGTGCCCGTAACCGTCCCGCACGTACATTGGCAATGGAACTCGGTCCGTCAAAAATGCCATCGACCAGGCCGGCCAACAGATCATTCATGGCCGGTCCTGTACCTTTGTACGGCACATGAGTAAACGTCACACCCACTTGCTTGGCCCACAACTCCGCGGCAACATGAGGACTTGAGGCATTGCCGGACGAGGCAAACTTCAGGTTACCCGGTGCTTTTTTCCCTTTCCTGATCACGTCATCAAGCGTATGCAAATCACTGTTGCTGGGCACCACCAGCATACTGCGGCTGTTGCCCAGCAACATGACCGGTGTCAGCGCAGCCGACTCGTAGGGCAGGTCTTTTCTCAGGATCGGATTGGAGGTATAGGCATAACTGGTCAGCAACAGCGTGTAGCCATCGGGTTTGGCTCTGGCAACCTGCTGCGTGCCGATAATCGTGGCTGCGCCGCCTTTGTTTTCCACCACGACCTGCGTATTCCACAAACGCCCCAGATAATCACCAATCGAACGGGCATATGCGTCGGTGATGCCACCTGCCGTATAGGGCACAACAAGTGTAATAGGCCGATCAGGAAAGGTCTGTGCGTGCGCCGAAAATACGCATGCCGCACATAAAGACGCTATCGCCATTTTCAATTTCGTTTGATGTTTTCTCATGCTTTTGATCTCGGGGAAGATATTGACCATTCAATTATTTTTCATGTGTCACGGCAATTGCCGCACTATCGATGACCGCTTTCCAGCGCTTTTGCTCGCTGAGGACAAGGGCCTGCATTTGCTCAGGCGTGCTGCCACCGAGCATGGAACCGGTTGAGGCAAACGTTGCCTGTAATGTCTTGTCGGACGCGACCTTATTGATTAACGTGTTGAGCTTTTCAATAACGGTATCGGGTGTTGCGCCAGGCGCCGTAATGTAATTGATCGGCGACGCCTCGAAACCATGCAACACATCGGCAATTGGCCGGATACCTGGTTCGATTGGCGCCGGCCGCAATGTCGACACGCCCAGTGCCCGCACCTTCCCCGAGCGGATGTACGGCAGGTATACGCTGAGCGTATCAATCGTCATCTGCACGCGCCCTCCTACAATATCGGCCGCAGCAACAGAAGAGCCCCTGTAAGGTACGTGGGTGATATTTATGCCAGCCATCTTCTTGAACAGCTCTCCTGCCAGATGACTGGTTGAACCAATACCCGAACTGGCAAAATTTACCTTGGCCGGGTTTTTCTTTGCGTAGTCGATCAATTGCTGTACTGAGATTGCCGGAAAGTCTCTGGCGACAACCAGAACATTCACGCCCGCTGTCAGTTTACTGACGGCGCGCAAATCCTTGAGTGCATCATAGGGCAAGTTATCTATCAGATAAGGTGCGGTCATTTGCTGGCCGGGCGTGGTGTACAAAAGCGTATAGCCATCGGGAGCCGAGTGCGCTACTCGGGCGGCACCCAGCGTGCCTCCTGCACCCGGTATGTTCTCGACCACAACACTTTGCCCGACCAATTCGGACATGGCCTTCGCAAACCTGCGCGCACCAATATCCGCCCCGCCACCAGGCGCAAAAGGCACGACCAGGCGAATCGCTTTATTTGGGAAACCTGCTTCGCCAGCCCGGACAGAAGACTGTGAACCGGTAAGCGCGACGAATGCCAAGAACACAGGTAACAAAATCCTCACTTTGCCTCCTTATTTTTATACGCCGCCCGGATTTGTAACCAACAACTTACCGAACGATCGTTAAGTTCGCACTATACCGATACCCGAATACCGGACAAATTAGGGCAAACCCGTACAACCGAGCCAAACAGAACGCAGGCGCATAGGCACAGCAGCGTCAGAAGCAGTCATTTCCATTACTGACGTAAACGCCAAGGCGCCGCGCGCCAGGCAAACATCCCTCTTGGTTTGCGGATAGCAAAATCCATGAACCTGCTTTGCAATTGCGTCATATGAAAAGTCTGTGTGGATATCACATACAGACGATCACCCAACCCTGTTATTTGGCAATCTGGCTGTAGCCTGACCAAGGCGGCATCAGCACGTTCTTTGTGAATAAACCGGCAACAAGCCAATGCCCTGGCCGCCGATCACGTTATCTCTGAGAAACGGCAACGATTCGGACTGCACCCGTTAACCGAGTGGAATATGAACCGTGCTATTTTCATTTGCGATAACAGTAAGTTTGGGGCTCATATAAATTACACCGTGCCTTATGCATGGCATCATTGGCCATCGATTTGTATTGCAGCGGTTTTCCTTTATATTGTTCATAATTAATAAACAATCTGTTAAGGGCAGGCGCGTTGTATCGGCCGGGCAGATTCGGTAAGCTTTTTCTTATAACGAAAGGACAAGAGACAATGATCAAGGCAAATCTGATTTTCAATGATGCCGTGGTGAGCAATGACGCTTTAAAACGGCAGACAGACTTGCTGATGGGCGCATTCGAACAAGCGGGCATGACAGACACAGATGTGATTGCCATTTACCTGCCCAATTGCCCTTCGCTCATTGAAGCCATTGCCGCGTCGATGTTATACGGCAATAATTATTGTCCGATCAATTACCGGCTGACCCCGGTCGAGGTCAGCTATCTGTTGCGCGACAGTGAAGCCAAAGTGATTGTGACCAGCAACGAAGGTTATGAAAAGATCAAGGCAGTTGTGCCCGATGAAATGAGCGTCATTCTTGCAGATCAAGAACGCGGCCAAATCACCCGCGCGCACACCTACTACAAACTGGATCATTCCGAAGCTGCTTCTCGCACGGCTGCAGCATCGCGTCGCTGCCGATATCTTGGCACCCATATGCCCTATACATCAGGCACCACAGGCAAGCCAAAAGGGATCGTACGGGCAAAGAAACAGCTGACCGACATATCCGCCGAACCAAGCCTTATCGCCGGCGCGCTGGGCATTGACGGCGCCGGCGTAGCGTTAATGCCCGCGCCACTGCATCACAGCGCAACCAACAGTTATGTCCAGCAGGCACTGTTATACGCCAGCACCCTCATCCTGATGGACCGGTTCGATTCCGAAAAGGTCCTGCAGTTGATTGAAAAATACGGCGTAACCACCGCCTACCTTGTGCCCACGATGTACAAAAGAATGCTCGATTTGCCACGGGAGACCAAAGCACTCTACGATTTGTCCAGTCTGCAGTTCGTTGCCTCTACCGGTTCGGCCTGCCCTGCCTCGCTCAAACGCCAGATGATCGAATGGGTGGGACCGGTCATCCATGAAAGCTACGCCTCCAGCGAAATGGGCCTGGTGACACTGATCGATGCTGCCGAAGCCATGAAAAAACCCGGCAGCGCCGGCAAACCGCTGGGCAATGCCCAAATCAGAATCCGGGCCAGCGGGACCTGGGCGCAAGCGGGCCAAAGCGGACTGATATACGCGCGACAACCCGCCTATGCCGACTTCACCTACAAAAACAATCATGATGCGCGCCAATCCATGCAATGCGAAGATTTGTTGACCGTCGGTGACATTGGCTATCTGGACGATGAAGGCTATTTATATGTGACCGACAGACAATCGGATATGGTTATTTCTGGCGGCGCCAATATCTATCCCGCCGAAATAGAACAGCTCATACATCAGCGCCAGGACATTGAAGACACCGCCGTATTCGGTATCCCGGATGACGAGTTTGGAGAAAGCCTGATCTGCCTGCTACAAATGAAGGCCGGGCGCACATTGGACAAAGAGGAATTCATCCGGTTTCTCCGGGCGCATCTGGCGGGCTACAAGATTCCCAAAAAAATCGGCTTGATTGACAAGCTGCCCCGCGAAGAGACCGGCAAGCTATTCAAAAAGAAATTACAACATTCGCTGGCCGATACGCCGGTCACCTACCTTTAAGCCATTTTTATAACAATCAGCGAGAGAGACAATAAAATGCAACGAATAACGGGATGCCTGGTGCTTGCAGCATTGACAATCAACACGGCAGCCCTGGCCGCCGACTACCCGACCATGCCAATCACGCTGGGTGTTCCTTATACAGCCGGCGGCCCGACGGACCAGATGGCCTGATCGTACAAAACAATCAGCATCAGCAGCAGGCGGATCAGTGTGTCCCAACCGATCTGGCCAGTTGGAAACGGATTGTCGAGCTGAAACAGCTTTCGCTGGATTGATGGACTCAGGTTTTACCCCTAGCCGTCGTCGCATCTTTCGGATTACTGATAAACTGTACGGCACACCCGTTCGCAGGTCCCGTTTTCCGACAGCATTTGCACAACGCATGAGTTCACACCCGGTCAATTCCACCGCTCCCTGGACCTTTACCTCTGAAGGCGATCATTGCCTGATCATCCGTTTCGGCGATCGCATTGATCCGGCCATCAATGCGCGAGCGCGCCAGGCCGCAGAACTCATCCATAACGCCGGTCTGCCTTATATCAGCGACCTGGTCCCCACTTTCACCACCCTGGGCGTGTATCTGCATCCCTTTTATGTCGAGCCGCCTGCACGCAAAGCGCTGATCGACACCCTGACTGCCGTGCTGGCACCGCTGGCCCAGCGGCAAGAGAACCCCACCGGCGCCGTTACCGAAGCCACCCGACTGATCCGTATCCCGGTCTGCTATGACCCGGAACTGGGCATCGATCTGGCCCAGATTGCCCGGCACTGCAAACTCTCTGTAGATGAGGTGGTTCAATTGCATACGGCAGCGCCGGTTCGCGTTTTCATGCTCGGCTTCGCCCCTGGCATGGGTTATATGGGTTTGTCCGACAGCCGCCTTGCCATCGGCCGACGCAGCACGCCACGCAATCGCCTGCCTGCCGGTTCAGTCGCCATTGCCAACCGCCAGACCGTCATTTATCCCAATGAATCGCCAGGCGGCTGGAATATTGTCGGTGCAACGCCGTTGCGCCTGTTTGACCCGAGCACGCCGCCTTATGCGCTTTATGCCCCGGGCGACCAGGTACAGTTCGAAGCCATCGGCCGCCAACAATATGAACAGATCAAGGCGCAACAGCATGCCACGGGTTGAGGTGAGAACATGAGTCTGCTGGTGCTCAAACCCGGCCCCCTGTCCCTGTTTCAGGACGCCGGACGGCATGGCTATCAGGCCTACGGTGCACCGGTCTGCGGCGTCATGGACCAAGTGGCATACCGGCTGGCTAATGCCCTGGTGGGTAATCGCACGCCCTTGCCCGTGCTGGAAATGACGCTGTCCGGCCCGCAGATCGAATTCCAGCAGGATGCCTGCATTGCCGTATGCGGCGCCCCTTTTTCCCTGCGATGCGACAAAAAACCGCTGGCGGTCAACCGCCCGCACCTGATTCGCGCCGGGCAGGTACTGGATATTGCTGCGGCTCCCATGCTCAATGGCCGGCCGCAAGGGCATGCGCGCGCCAGTCTGGCCATTGCCGGGGGCGTACAACTGACCACCAGCATGGAGAGCGCCAGCACAGACATCAAAAGCCGCATGGGCGGCATCCAGGGACGCGCACTGGCCAAAGATGACAGGCTTGTACTAAACAGGCAGATCAATGCAACAGCTGTTGACGCACTCGACAACTTTCTGGATGACTTTCGGATCTATCTGCCAGCAGGGCTCGGGCTGGCAGCCCGACAGCATATCCGGATTACCCGAGGGGCCCACTGGACCCTGTTTGACACCCGACAGCAAGACCTGTTCCTGAACTCACCCTATCGGATTACCACGAACTCGGATCGAATGGGTTACCGCCTTGACGGGCCGTCCCTGGAACCCGAACCCGGCTTGCAGATTCTATCGGAGCCCACTGCTTTTGGCACCATCCAGGTTCCGCCCGACGGCCTGCCGATTATTCTGATGGCAGACCGCCAGACCACTGGCGGGTATCCGAAGATTGCCAATGTCGCCACCGTTGACCTGCCAGTGCTGGCGCGCTGTTTACCGGGCGAGCGCCTTGAGCTGACACTGATCAGCCTGGACCAAGCGCACCAGCTCTTCCGGCAGCGCGAAGCGCTGTTTGCGCCCTTGCAGCAAGCCCTGGAGCCGCTCGCCACAAGCATTGCCGCTGCATTCTCCCAATGAGAAGGCAGGACCGATAGCGGCATTATCTGGCGGACACCGTTTGTTGCCCGACCTTTACGGTATAGAATGCCGATATGACTGCCGTGTTTTCACATGCATGCGGCAGAGGGAAGAATCCTATGAAAAAAATTGATCTCAATTGTGATATGGGTGAAAGCTTCGGCGCCTGGACCATGGGTGACGACTCCGCCATCATGCCTTATGTCACGTCGGCCAATATCGCCTGCGGCTTTCATGCGGGGGATGCGCATACCATGCGGCACACGATGCAGCTGGCACTGCAACAGGGCGTCAAGCCCGGCGCGCATCCTGGCCTGGACGATATACGCGGCTTCGGGCGTCGCCCTTTTGCACTCACGCCCATTGAAGCCTACGACCTGGTCGTCGTGCAGATCGGCGCGCTTGCCGCGGTTGCCCGCGCTCAGGGCGGCAGGCTTTATCATGTGAAAGCGCATGGCGCCTTATATAACATGTCGGCCAACCATGCCGAACTGGCGGCGGCCATTGCACAGGCCGTACTGGACGTGGATTCGCAACTGACGTTGTTTGCGCTGGCCGGCAGCAGACAGGTAGAGATTGCCCGCGGCCTGGGCCTGAACGTCATGCAGGAAGTCTTTGCCGATCGTTCCTATCAGGACGATGGCACCCTGACGCCGCGCAGCCAGCCTGGCGCCCTGATCGAAGACGTTGAGACATCCGTGGCCCAGGCGCTAACGATGGTGCGCGAGGGTTATGTGATCGCCCAGTCAGGCAAAAAAGTGGAGATACAGGCAGATACGCTGTGCCTGCATGGCGATGGCGCGCATGCCTTGGAATTTGCACGGCAGATTCACGCTGTTTTTGCAAAGGAAGGGCTGCTGATGGCCCATTAAGGCAATGGCTGTGATGCGCGATCACGTGGTCATCGCGCCTTCAGTCTCGCCGATCACGCTATTGCTTATTTTGGCGCCTGCCGACAAACGATGGTTATTTAATCTGCCGCCAGGCGATCAACGCGCAGGTGTTGTCCCGCCAGCCCGACCACACCGCGGCCAGGGCCCGCCGCTTTTTACCAGAGCCACAATACAGCGGAGGTCATCAGCAGATAGCGCAGAAACTTGCCGATAGTCATAAAGACAATACACGAGAACAAGGGCAGGCGCATCCATCCGGCCACACCGCAAAGTGGATCGCCCACCACCGGTAGCCAGGAAAACAATAACGCTGCGGGACCAAAGCGGTCAAAATAATAGGTCATCTTGCCGTGCCAGCGCCCTCCTTCTTTGCCCGGGACGGCAGGCGAGGACACAGCGTCATCGCCTTGGGACAGGTATTTTTCTTCGGCCGCAACCGACAGGCCGGTCTCATCGACAATGTCACCGGCAGCCAGCGCCTGCTTATGCTGGAACTTTTCGTAGGCGACCTTTGCCGCCTTGCCCATATAATAGGTGATCACCCCGCCAATGGTATTGCCCACGGTGGCGATCAGGATTGCAGGCCAGAACATGTCGGGCGCAATTTTCAGATAGGCGATGACCACCGGTTCCGAGCCCAGTGGCAGCAGTGTTGCTGAAACCAGCGCAACGACGAAAATGCCGGGCAACCCGACAGTTGGAAGAGATAACACGGCCAGCATTTCCCTGACCCACAGCATTACTTCATGTTCCATAACTTCCCTATTGGACCGACTTTTTGAAAACGACGGTTCCAGCTTTAATCCTAAAATCAGATCCGCTATGTTAACCTTAAGCGCTCGCCTGTATTCTCTTTTCTTTCAAAAATAACATGTCAACCGACTACCTCAAACGCATACTCACATCCCGTGTTTACGATGTCGCAATCGAAACATCCCTGGAACCGGCCGCCCTGCTCTCACAACGAATTCAGAATACAGTGCTGCTCAAGCGTGAGGACACCCAGCCGGTTTTCAGCTTCAAAATACGCGGGGCCTACAACAAAATGGCTAATTTGCCCCCCGATGCGCTCAAACGCGGGGTGATTGCCGCCTCTGCCGGCAACCATGCCCAGGGCGTGGCCATGTCGGCCAAGCGACTGGGCTGCCGCGCCGTGATTGTCATGCCTACCTCCACACCCGCTGTAAAAGTGGATGCGGTCAAGCGCCTGGGCGGCGAAGCGGTGCTGCACGGCGACTCGTACAGCGACGCCTATGAATTTGCCTGCACCCTTGAGAAAAAGGAAAAACTCACGTTTGTGCATCCATTTGACGATCCCGACGTGATTGCCGGACAAGGCACCGTCGCCATGGAGATCCTGCATCAGCATCCCGGTAAACTGGACGCGGTTTTTGTGCCTATCGGCGGCGGCGGGCTGCTTGCCGGCATTGCCGCCTATATTAAACAGCTGCGTCCGGATGTCGCCGTCATTGGCGTGCAGACAGAAGACTCCGATGCCATGGCGCGCAGTTTCCGGGCCGGACGTCGCATCCATCTGAGCGACGTGGGTTTGTTTTCCGATGGTACTGCAGTCAAACAGGTCGGCAGTGAAACCTTCCGCCTGATTCATAAATATGCAGACGATATCATCACCGTCAATACCGACGAGTTATGTGCGGCAATCAAGGATGTGTTCCAGGATACCCGCAACGTGGTGGAACCGGCTGGCGCACTGGGCCTGGCCGGCGCCAAGCGCTACGTGGCCGAGCACGGCTGGAAAAACAAGACCGTCATTGCGATTGCCTCTGGCGCCAACATGAACTTTGATCGGCTGCGCTTTGTTGCGGAACGGGCCGATATGGGCGAAGCCCGCGAAGCCATCTTTGCGGTCACCATGCCTGAAGAGCGCGGCAGCTTCCGCCAATTATGCACGCTGCTGGGTAACCGCAGTGTGACCGAATTCAACTATCGCATTTCCGACGCGAAAAAGGCACACGTCTTTGTCGGGATTCAGATCAGCTCACATGCTGAAGCCGAAAAACTGGCCAACACCCTGCGCCGCAAGAAATTCGAAACCCTGGATTTGACTCACGATGATCTGGCCAAATCACATTTGCGATACATGGTCGGCGGCCATTCGCCGCTGGCAGATAATGAAGAATTGTACCGCTTTGAGTTCCCGGAACGCCCGGGTGCGCTGATGCGTTTCCTGGACACCATGAATCCCGAATGGAATATCAGCCTGTTCCATTACCGTAACCAGGGCTCTGATTACGGTCGGGTGCTGATCGGCATACAGGTTCCGCCTGCCGACAAAAAGACGTTCAAGCAGTTCCTCTCGCAAATTGGCTATCCTTACGAGAACGAGAGCAAGAACCCGGCGTACAAGCTGTTTCTGTAAAGACAATTGTGGCAGCAGTCGGTACTGAAGAAGCCCATCGAAGGCGCATATTGGACATGACATAGAAGGAGAAGCCGACTGTTTCTCCTTATGCCTTCGCCCGGTCAGTGTTACATCAAGCCAGATCCGGCCTTGGCATCTGCACTTAAACCAGCATCGTCGCTCAATACCGCCAGCCCTGTCATCCCTGCGTGCTCATAGAACGCACCGCCTGACGCCATGGCCAGGCTCGCAGCACAAGCCAGGGTTACCCTCGGGATGCCTCAGAATTCACAGACGGTAAAGACGGACGCGCCATTTTCCCGCAACAGTTTCGAACCACCCAGCTCGGGCAGATCAATAATGGCCGCCGCTTCCACAACATTGGCGCCCAGGCGCTGCAACAGTTTGGCTGCTGCCAGCATGGTGCCGCCGGTCGCAATCAGATCATCCACCAGCAGCACACGCTGGCCGGGACGAACTGCGTCGGTATGCATTTCAACACTGGCATTGCCATATTCCAGAGAATATTCCTCGGCCAGTGTCTGAAAAGGCAGCTTGCCTTTCTTGCGTACCGGCACAAACCCCAGCTTGAGCTCATAGGCCAGCACGCTGCCCACGATGAACCCGCGCGCATCAATGCCGGCAATCAGATCCAGCCGTTCGCGCATATACCGGTAAACAAAAATATCCAGCAGGACCCGGAAAGTACGTGGGTCTTGCAACACAGGTGTGATATCACGAAATGTAATGCCCGGCTTCGGCCAGTCAGGCACGCTGCGGATGGCGTTGGTCACCATTTGATGCGGGTCAATCATGGTCATGATGTCAGAAACTCCTGTGACGGTGAAAATCAAACAACGACACTATAGCCGATTCACGAACGCCAATACCGGCGATTCGCTGTGTGTCCTTAATCGATGGCCGCCACCTTGATGGCCGACGACACCCGCAGTGCTTTTTCACGGGCCAGGTCCGTCGTTTCCGCTGCGGCCAGCGCCACCCCCATGCGTCGACGCACGAAGGACTGCGGCTTGCCAAAAAGCCGTACGTCAGTATCAGGCTCTGCCAGTGCTTCAGCCACGTGACTGAAGCTGACGGCACCGGCATCCACGCCACCATAAATCACACTGCTGGCCCCGGTAGCGCGCAACGCCGTGTTGACCGGCAGTCCGAGCAGCGCCCGCGCGTGCAGTTCGAATTCATTCTGAGTCTGGGTGATCATGGTGACCATGCCGGTATCGTGCGGCCGCGGGCTGACTTCGGAAAACCAGACCTGATCACCTGCCACAAACAGTTCTACGCCAAAGACGCCCTGCCCCTGCAAGGCGCCGGTAACCGCCAGGGAGATCTCTTTGGCCCGCTGCAGCGCTGCGGCCGACATGGCCTGCGGCTGCCAGCTTTCCACATAGTCTCCGGCTTCCTGCCGATGACCGATAGGTTCACAAAAGTGCGTGATGATCTCACCGCTTTTGGGATCACGAGCCCGCACGGTCAGCAAGGTGATTTCATAATCGAAACGGACAAATCCCTCGACAATGATTCTGCCCTTACCGACGCGCCCGCCTTCCTGCGAGTACTGCCAGGCGTGCTGTACATCATCGGCGTTGCGAATGAGCGACTGGCCTTTGCCTGACGAGGACATGACCGGCTTGACAACGCAGGGGTAGCCGATCTGTTCATCAATGACCTGCTGCAGCGCCTGCTGCGTATCGACAAAACGATAGGGCGACGTGGGCAGGCCCAGTGTTTCTGCGGCCAGCCGGCGAATACCTTCACGGTCCATGGTCAGTCTTGCGGCCAGTGCCGTCGGCGTGACCCGAACCTGACCCTGCGCTTCCAGCTCAACCAGCAGGTCGGTGGCGATGGCCTCGATTTCCGGCACAATCACATGGGGTTGTTCTGCCTCGATAATGCGACGCAGGGCCTCCCGGTCGGTCATATTGACCACATGGGCACGATGGGCCACCTGATGCGCCGGCGCATTTTCGTAGCGGTCCACGGCGATCACTTCAACCCCCAGGCGCTGCAGGGCAATCACGACCTCTTTGCCCAATTCCCCCGATCCGAGCAACATGACGCGGGTGGCCGCGCTGGAAAAAGGGGTACTCAAAACAGGAGAAGCAGGATTGGCGGTCATGATGGTATTGGTGATCAAGAAGATTATACGGTTGCCATACGGGCCGGCAACGGCAAGAAATACCCTGTTGTTTCTGCCAGCACTTTCATGCGCGTTCAAGGGACGCTAATGAACCCCACAGGCACGCTGCAGAAACGCTGGCCAGGACACAACGCGCTTGCGCCGGTTCAGCTTCGCAGCAACACCATCACGGGATCAATAACAGGCAAACAGGGTACGGACAGCGTCGATTATAAAACGCCTGCATGACAAAAACAGCGTTGCGCCGGCCACGGCCGATTTCCCCTGCGCACCGCAACCTGTATCGGACAAACTGCGCCGGGGTCGAGCGGCTGCCGCTGCGCCACTCGTCGGGCGCCGGTTCCGGTTGCAACCCGCTGCAATGCGCATTTTTACAGAAGCCTGAAATTTATCCATCTTGCACTCGCGTTGCGATTAAAATCGCCGGATGGCCAATGAAATTGCATTTACTTCTGATGATGCCCTTGCCTCTGCGCACCGTACGCTGCAAACCGAGATTGCCGAGTTGCAGCACCTGGACGCACGCCTGGATGAACGCTTCGCCCAGGCGGTAGCGCTGCTGCTTGCCAACAAGGGACGGGTCGCCGTCACCGGCATCGGCAAGTCGGGACATATCGCCCGAAAAATATCGGCCACCTTCGCCTCCACCGGCTCGCCCAGCTATTTTGTACACGCTGCCGAGGCCGCACACGGCGATCTGGGCATGATTACCGGCGACGATATTATTATTGCCGTATCCTATTCCGGGTCATCGCCCGAATTGGCAACCATTTTGCCGATCGCACGGCGGCTGGGCTCGAAAATCATCGGCATTTGCGGCAACCGCTACTCCGAGCTGGCCAGCCTGTCTGATGTTTTCCTGGACGTTGGCGTCACGCGTGAAGCCTGCCCGCTTAATCTGGCCCCCACTTCCAGCACCACCGTCACGCTCGCCCTGGGCGATGCGCTGGCTATTGCGTGCCTGGAAGCGCGCGGCTTTGGCACTTCCGATTTTGCCCGCTCGCACCCCGGCGGCGCGCTGGGCCGCCGCCTGCTCACGCACGTGCGCGATGTCATGCGCCAGGGCGAGGAGCTGCCCATTGTCGGTCCGGACACCCCCATGCAAAAAGTACTCGAAGAAATGACAGGCAAGCGCATGGGCATGACAGTAATTGCCGACGAGGCACGCAAGCCTCTGGGCATCTTCACCGATGGCGACCTGCGTCGTCTGATCATGCAAAAGGGAGACATCCGCCCGGCTACGGCAGGACAGGTCATGACTCCCCATCCACGTACGATCGGCCCCGATGCGCTGGCTGCAGAAGCGGCTGCCGTCATGGAGCAACAAAAACTCTCGACCATGCTGGTGGTCAATCAGGAACAAACGCTGGTCGGCGCCCTGCACATGCACGACCTGATGGATGCAAAAGTAATCTGACGTATGAAACCAATCACCCCCCCCCATCCGGCCGAAGCGCTGGTTCTTGCCAAAATCAGCCAGCCCGTGCGCGAGCTGGCGGCACAAGTTAAGCTCATCGCCTTTGATGTCGATGGCATTCTGACCGACGGCAGCCTGTGGTATGGCGAGCACGGCGAACTTATGAAGCGCTTTTGCGCGCTGGACGGGCACGGCATGAAAATGCTGCATCAGGCAGGCGTGCGCGTGGTCCTGATTACCGGTCGCGAAGGAGAAATCCTGACACGCCGCGCTGCCGACCTTGGGCTGTCTGATGTTTTTCAAAATGTGCGCGACAAGGTTGCCGTACTTAGCCAACTAGCCAGCGACATGGGGCTGGGCTTCGAAAACGTTGCATTCATGGGCGACGATGTCATCGACCTGCCGGCCATGCAAAAATGCGGCTTTGCCATCAGCGTACCCAACGCACCACTGTACGTGCAGCAGACGGCCCATTGGACCACCACCTTGCCGGGTGGCAGCGGCGCCGTACGCGAGTGTACCGATCTGATCCTGGCAGCCCAGGGCACCCTTTCCGGCTTTTTCACGCCGGGCCGGATTACCGGCGACGTCATCCAGTAATGCGATGAAAGAACGCTTTCCGGCCCTTATCGCGCTGTTCATGCTTATTACACTGGTTATCTCTACCTGGTGGGCAGCCGATTATGCGCAGCGGGCAATTGATGTAGACCCCCCGGCACGCAAAACGCAGGAACCCGATTCGTGGTCGGAAAAATTCGTGATGCTCAGCTCCGATGCCAACGGTGTACCCGTCAACCGGCTGGAAGGCTCGCAAATGCAGCATTTCCCTTATAACGACAGTTACCTGGTCACCAACGCCACCGCTACCGGCCAGCGCCCGGACTCGCCCCGTACCGTGGGCACTGCGGATACGGCCACGGTACTTGATAACGGCAACAAAATTATCATGCAGGGCAACGCCCACCTGCACCGCTTCCCGCATGGCGAAGACAAGGCACTGGACGTCACCAGCGAGCAATTGATCATCTATCCCAATGAAGATATCATAACGACTGACAAACCGGCGCTCGTCATCAACGGCAATTCCCGTATGAACGGCAACGGAATGATGTATAACAACAAAACCAGAAAACTCGACGTGTACTCCTCTTCCGACGTCTCCATCTCAGGGCAGGACAGTCAACGGCGTCGCACCGTCATCCCCAACAAGCAAGGAAACTCCCCGCAATGAATGCGTCAACTTTCAGAATCACGACACACGCGCTGTGCCTTGGCCTTTGTGCCCTGCTGGCCAGCACCGCGGCGCTGGCCCAGACGCCTGCCGGCTCCAATAGCCCGGCAAACAAAGAAGAGCCCGACACCCAGGTGTTGTCTGATACCCTGAGCTACGATGACGCAAACAAAACCAGCCTTTTTACCGGCAATGTCATTCTCACGCGCGGCCTGATGAAACTGACCGCCGACAAACTCAGCCTGCGCGAAGATGCGCAGGGCTTCCAGCATGGGGTGGCCACGGTCAGCAAATCACGTTTTGTATTCATCCGCCAGGAACGCCCCGAGAACTATGAAGTCGTCGAAGCGCGCGGGGATCGCGGCGAATACGATGGCAAGCTGAACACGGTAAAGATGATTGGCCACGCCACGGTGACCCGGTTTGTTTGCGGCAAGCCATTCGATACGGTCAATGGTGAAGTCGTCACTTTCAACAACCAGACCAATACCTACTCTGCAGCCGGAGGTCCCACCTCAGCGACCCAGCCTGGTCGGGTGCGCTCCATTGCCCAGCCACGAGCCAAAACAGACCAGGCCGTGGCCGAATGCCGCAAGCTATATAACAACAAGCCAATGCCCAGCACTATCCAGGCGCCTGCCCAGGATGGCGGTTCGGCTGCAACCGGCAAAGCAACCCAGAATTAATGCATGAATACCTCATCCAGCTCTAGCCTGCAGACCAATACCATTAACAGTCTGGGGCAGCTCAAAGCCATTGGCCTGCAAAAAATCTACAATGGCCGCAGCGTTGTCCAGGACGTCTCCATTTCCGTGTCCAGCGGCGAAGTCGTCGGCCTGCTCGGCCCCAATGGCGCCGGCAAGACCACCAGTTTCTACATGATCGTAGGGTTGGTGCCGGCCGATTTCGGACGTATTGAAATTGACGGGCGCGACATTACCGCCCTGCCCATCCACAAGCGCGCCCATCTGGGCCTGTCCTATCTACCCCAGGATGCCTCGGTATTCAGGCGTCTGAGTGTCGAACACAACATTCAGGCCGTACTGGAACTGCAGGATGACCCTGAAACCGGCAAGACGCTGACGCGCAAACGGGTCCAGGAACAACTGGAACTGCTGCTCGAAGAACTGCAAATTACGCACATTCGCAAGAACGCCGCCATCTCCCTTTCAGGCGGTGAACGGCGTCGGGTTGAAATTGCCCGGGCGCTGGCCACCAATCCTCGCTTCATTCTGCTGGACGAACCGTTCGCCGGCGTTGACCCGATCGCCGTAATCGAAATCCAGCGCATCGTGCGCTTTCTCAAAAGCCGCAATATCGGCGTCCTCATTACCGATCACAATGTGCGCGAAACCCTGGGTATTTGCGATCGCGCCTACATTATCAGCGCCGGCAAGGTGCTCACTGACGGCGAACCCGACTCCATTATTACCAACCCTGAAGTGCGCAAGGTCTATCTGGGCGAACACTTTAAAATGTAACTTTGTGCATGCCCCTGCCCCGCCCTGCCACAGGGGCGCAGGCAAGCAGGCCGCGGCTTGCCGGGGGGCTTGTATAAGTCCAAATAAGGTTTAAACTATCCATACGGACTCAAAAAACAGCTTTTCATCAACCTGTCAAAAAAGGAGTTACGCCTCTCTCATCTTCTACTGACGCCCTGTCCTGTATCGGCGTCTGCCTATTCAACTTTCAAAAGGAGCACACTATGAATCTTAATATCAGTGGCCATCATGTGGAAATCACCCCTGCCATTAAAGAATACGTAGTGACCAAATTCGCCAAAGTCCTCAGGCACTTCGATCATGTCATTGACACCCAGGTTATCCTGTCCAGGGAGCCCCTCAAGCACAGCGCAGAAGTAACGCTACGCGTGCCGGGCAAAGACATCCATTGCGAAGTGACGGACGAAAATCTGTATGCGGCCATTGATTTGCTTTCGGACAAAACCGACAGACAAGTCATCAAATACAAAACGAAAGCGTCAAATCACTCCAATGAATCGGCAAAAAGAATGAGTATCGGGTAGATACGTTGTACTTTTTTCCCGTTTTTCGCCTAAACCCGGCCGGATGGCCGGGTTTTAGCTTACCCTTCTATTTCTTATTGTAAGAACATCCTATAATTGCGGCATGAATCAACTATCCCGTATCCTTCCGCAGGAAAATATCCTGTTGGATGTCAACGTCACCAGCAAAAAGCGCGCCTTCGAACAGGCTGCGCTGCTGTTCGAAAACAATCAGGGCATTGCCCGCTCCACGGTTTTCGACAGCCTGTTCTCGCGTGAGCGACTGGGCTCCACTGCCCTGGGCCATGGTGTAGCGGTCCCCCACGGCCGCATCGCCAACCTGAAGCAGGCAGTGGCCGCCGTCATGCGATTGAGCACGGCCATCCCCTTCGATGCCCCCGATGGGCAGCATGTGCAACTGCTGGTCATCCTGCTGGTACCCGAAAGCGCAACCCAGCAGCATCTGGAAATACTGGCCGAACTGGCGCAATTGCTCTCCAGCGCAGAAACACGCAAGCAATTGCTGGGCAGCCCCAATGCAGAAGGCATTCATCAACTGCTGGCCGATTCTGCCAGCAATTAATCGGGGGCACGCTCATGCTCAGTATTCAGGATCTGGCGGCCGACAATGACGAAACGCTGCGCTTCACCTGGATCGCCGGCAAGGAAGGCCGTACCCGTCATATCCAGGATTCGGCGGTCAATACTTCTGCGGCAGACCTGATCGGGCACCTGAACGTTGTGCACCCTTCGCGAATTCAGGTATTCGGCAAGGAAGAGCTGATTTTTTATAACCGTATTTCTGCCGTTCAGCGGGAAAAAATCCTGATCGAACTGGCCGAAGGCGGCGTTCCGGCCATGATTCTGGCCGAAGGCCTGGACTCTCCGGCCGACCTGGTCAGCTTTTGCGCACGCAGCAGAATCCCCCTACTTTCCACCCCGGTAGATGCGGCGCATCTGATTGATGTACTGCGCATCTATCTGAACAAGCGTTTTGCCCCTAAAACCACGGTACATGGCGTGTTTATGGACGTGCTGGGGCTTGGCGTGCTGATTACGGGCGAGTCCGGGCTGGGCAAGAGCGAACTTGCGCTTGAATTGATTTCCCGCGGACATGGCCTGGTGGCAGACGATGCCGTCGATTTTTCCCGCACCTCACCCACGCTGATCGAAGGCCAATGCCCAGATTTGCTGCGCAATATGCTCGAAGTGCGCGGACTGGGCCTGCTCGATATCCGCACCATTTTCGGGGAAACCTCGGTGCGCCGGAAAATGCGCCTGAAGCTGATTGTGCATCTGGTGCGCGCCAACAGTGAAAAATTCGAGCGCCTGCCCATTCAGGACCAGACCCAGGACTTGCTGGGCATCCCAATCCGCCGCGTCATGCTGCAGGTGGCAGCAGGACGCAATCTTGCCGTTCTTGTCGAGGCCGCCGTGCGCAATACCATCCTCAAATTGCGCGGCATTGACACCCTTGGCGAGTTCATGGAGCGGCAGGCGGCCGCCATCATGGAAAACAGCAACCTCTGACAGGCAGTCGCCCCGCAGGGCCGAATCGGTCCCCGGGCCTGTCGCCGGGGCACAGACCGCGACATATAATAAGAAAAAGACACATCACACGGGTTTTACCGAACCAAATCCCGACCAGAGACCAATCTGTTATATTTTGTCACGTGTCTATGGTTAAATAGGGTGAAGAGACATAGATTTCGGCCACCACGACTGTACAAGAACGAACGAAAGGCCATTTTTCCGACCATCCATACGTTTTGTCCAGGATTCATACCCATTATGCTTCATGTTGTACTTATTACCGGCATTTCAGGATCAGGAAAATCCGTTGCTCTGCGCCAGCTCGAAGACCTCGGATACTCCTGTATCGATAACCTGCCCGTCAGCCTGCTGCACGACCTGGTTGCCAACGCCAGAGAGAACCGTCTCAAGTCGGTAGCTGTTGCAATTGATGTCAGGACGCCGGGCGAACTGGCCGGCCTGCCGGGGGTTATTACGGCCCTTCGCAGCATGGGTCTGCCCATGCAAGTTATCTTTCTGGACTCCGATGACGAGACCCTGATTCATCGTTATTCCGAATCGCGCCGCAAGCACCCCCTGAGCAACCGCATGCGTGAAACCACAGGAATTACGCCGTCTCTGGAGGATTGCATCACACACGAACGCAATCTTCTGGCGCCGTTGCGCGAGCAGGAACACGTGATTGATACATCGGGTCTGACGCCCGGGCAATTGCGCGCATGGGTCAAAGATGTGGTCGATCATGAAGAGCCGGAAGTGCTTTTGACCTTCGAATCCTTCGCCTACAAAAAAGGCGTCCCTAATGACGCAGACCTCGTTTTTGATGTAAGATGCTTGCCTAATCCTCATTACGACAGCAACTTACGCCCGCTTACGGGCCGTGATGAACCCGTGGCGACATGGCTGGCTCAATTTGACAGCGTGCCCGCCTTAATCAACGATATTGCCGCATATATTGAAAAATGGCTCCCATTGTATATGCAGGATACGCGTAGTTATCTCACCGTTGCCATTGGTTGCACCGGTGGCCAGCATCGATCGGTCTACGTGGCCGAAGAACTGGCCAAGCGCTTCAGTTCCTACAAACCCTTACGCGTTAGGCATCGTGCCCAGTTGACACTATGACATGATGAAACGAACAACTTTAATACGCAGTACCTTAACCACGCTTGTAACCAGCCTCTTTCTTGCGCCGGCCGTCCATGCCGCCGGAATCGAAATCCGCGAGAACCAGGATTTTTCTGAGCACATGGTTGCGCCGGCCAACGCCGCAGCGCCAGGGGCTAAAGCCCAAAAACCAGCAGCGCCTGTGCAAAAAATGCGCATCACAGCCAACGGGGTCGTGCCCGAAGCGGCCGATGACGCTGCTGTAGCGGCCAAACCACCGGTAACAGGCAAAGAATCTGCCAAAGCCCCGGTTGTGGTGGCAACACCGCCGGCCAAGGGCGGCGACAGCGACGCGGCCAAGCCTACCCAAGTAGCCAAAACAGGCAATACACTGGCCAGCCGCACAGGGACCCCGGTAAAACCGGCTGCGACCCTGGGTGAGCGTCCTAAACAACAGATCAAAGCGGGTTCCCACCTGGCGCAGAAAGACAGCGGTCGTGCCGTTGAAAAACCACTGGCAGCCAAGGCTGATGCAGAAAAAACCACAGCAGCAGTCAAGCAGGCAAACGTTGCCGCAGCCCCGGTAACCATTGCGCCCGCCGCTACCGCCGAAAGCAGCAAACCGCAACTGGTTGACGGCCTGACAATGCGCATCACGGAAAATGGCATTATTCCCGAAAGCGAATACGAGATTCAGGTCCCCAAAGAAGATGTCAGCCTGGCCGAACGGGACGATACGCAACCGGCAGACGAGGACATTGCCACCAAGGCACGCAAAGCGCTCTCGGGCACCAGCAAGGCCTACCAGGTCAACGGGATTCGTTACAAGCCCATGAGCATAGACGAGACCGACAGCTTTTCCCAGGAAGGCATTGCCTCCTGGTACGGCCCGGGTTTCCATGGGCGTAAGACGGCCAATGGCGAGACCTTCAATCAGAATGCAATGACAGCCGCTCACAAGCGCCTGCCCATTTCGTCCTATGTCCGCGTAACACGTGTGTCTACCGGCAAAAGCATCGTGGTACGCATCAATGATCGCGGACCGTTTGTCGGCAACCGGGTCATTGATTTATCTTACGGCGCCGCAAAACGCCTGGGTATTGTCAATCGTGGCAGCGACAAGGTGAAGATCGAGCCCATTTCCAAGGCAGCGGCAGCGGGCGAACGCAGCACCGAAACGCAGGTCAAAGCCAAGAAAATGCTTTAATCACGCATCTCGCCGATATAACGTCGACATAAAAACAAGGCCGCTCCCTTACCGGGAACGGCCTTTGTTTTTTAGCGCTTATCCTGTTGTTGTCACTTGCTTAACTGGCGCCGCCGTGCAGGGCCATCACAGTCGCACCGTACTCAGTCTTGCGCCTCATTGTCCTGCTGCTTTAACTGCAGCGCTTTGGCGTACAGCACGTCGCGCGGCAGACCACTGAAAGCAGCAAGCAGTCTGGCCGTATCTTTCACCGAATAAGACCGGAGCATGGCGGCCACAATCTGCTCTGCGTCCTGGCCCAGCGCCACCGCCTCTTTGGTTGCTGCCTCATGCACGATCAGGACAAATTCGCCCATCGTCCGCTGGCTATCCTGCGCGAACCAGTCGGCAAGCTGCCCCGCCGGTACGGTGGCAATTTGTTCAAACCGCTTGGTCAATTCCCGCGCAATGGTCACCAGACGATCATCGCCTGCGATTGCAGCAATGTCGGTCGCCGTGCTGCGCACCCGATGCGGCGATTCAAAAAGAATAATGGCCGCCGGCACCGCGCACCAGGTCTTCAGCCAGGTCTGCCGCGCCACGGCTTTTTGCGGTGCAAAGCCGGCAAAGACAAAGGCCGGGTTTTCATCGCTGGTCGCCCCGCTCCCCATCAGGGCTGCAATCACGGCTGAAGGACCCGGAATGACCCGAACCGGGTGCCCGGCAGCGCGCACTTCACTCACAATGCGCCCCCCGGGATCACTGACCGCCGGCGCACCGGCATCGGAAATCAAGGCAACCCGCTGCCCCTGGCCCAGATGGCGCAACAGGGTTGCCGCCGCCTGAGCCTCATTATGCCGGTGCGCGGCCATCATCGGCGTCTCTATGCCCCAGGCATTGAGCAGCACACGGGAAGAACGCGTGTCTTCGGCCGCGATCAGATCGGCCTTCTGCAGCGCATATAAGGCACGGGGCGACAGGTCGGCCAGGTTGCCAATCGGCGTGGCAACCACATACAGGCACCCGGCCGGCCAGTCCTGGTTGGCCAGGTCATGCAGCACGCGCTGCCATCGGGCATCAAATTGTCCGCTTTCGCTCGTCATGGACTTCTCAGTGTGAAAAAATCATATTCGCACATTATCCCCGATAGCTATCGCACCCCTGTGGATCCATGCCGTGACCGGAAAAAAACCTGCCGAACTCGCCCGTGACAAGCGCCAGCCCCCCGCACCCATGCAAAGCCACCAGCGCATCGCATTCATGCTGGCGGCGAACGCGCAGGGCAGGCAGCGGGCGCGGCAACGCCGTCGGGCAGCAACAGGCCCCAGCGCCCTTCGCAAAACGCATGAGCAACGATTATCACCCAGCCAGCTGCGCGGCCTGCAGGCAGAAAGCCATGCCATCGCCTGGCTTTGCGGGCACGGTCTGCAATTGCTGGGCACCAATCTGCGCTGCCGGTACGGGGAGCTGGATGCAGTCTTTCGCGCCGATGCCCAGACCATGGTCATCGTTGAAATCCGCCATCGCCGCAACCCGCGCCATGGGGGCGCGGCCGGCAGTATCACCTACGCCAAGCAGCAGCGCCTGCGCAGAACTGCGGCCTGGTTCCTGCCCCAACTTGCTGCAAGCGGGTTTGGCGGTAGAACACCACGCTGCCGCTTCGACGCGGTCTGCATTGAAGGCGATACCCTGAACTGGCTACCTGCCGTCTTCTGACGACCACAAAACCGTTACAATCGGTTTTGCTGACGCCTCAAACGCGCCTTTTGCCGCCCGTTGCCTGCTTGCATAGCAACAGCTGCCCATGCGGTTTTTTTTAACACGTGCGATAATATCGGTATGGACATCTCTTCCCGCATTTCTTTTCATTTCGATGATTCGGCCCGCGTCGTCGCCCAAAGCCACCAGGTACTGGCCGAACCGCTAGCTGTCGCCATCGACATGCTGGTCAACGCCATCAGCAATAACGGCAAAGTACTTGCCTGCGGCAATGGCGGCTCGGCTGCCGATGCCCAGCATTTCATCGCCGAACTGGTCGGCCGGTTCGAACGCGACCGTATCCCGTTTGCCGGCATTTCGCTTAACACCGATACCTCTATCCTTACCGCCGTCGGCAATGATTATGGTTTCGACAATATATTTGAACGTCAGGTACAGGCGCTGGGTCAGCCGGGCGACGTGCTGGTCGCCTTCACCACCAGCGGCAATTCCGCCAACGTGATCAAGGCGATACGCGCCGCCCATGAACGCGAGATGCATGTCATCGCCCTTACCGGCAAGAAAGGCGGCAGTGTGACCGGCCTGCTGACCGATCAGGATGTCCATCTTTGTGTGCCGCATGACCGTACCATGCGTATCCAGGAAGTCCACTCGCTGGCACTTCATGTTCTGTGTGATGGCATTGACGCCATGTTACTTGGAGATTCCGAATGAGTGTATCGCGCCCATTTACCCTGTCCCGCCCTGCCACTGCCCTGGTTGCCATTTCACTGTCGGCCTCGCTGCTGGCCGGTTGCGTACCCCTGGTTGTGGGTGCTGCCGCGGGCGGCACCGCCATCGTGGCCGTGGACCGGCGCTCGGCCGGTATGCAACTGGTCGACAAGAACATCGAACGTCGCACCCAAAACACCATCAACGAAAGCATCGGCGAAGCCGGCCGTGTCATTGTTTCATCCTTTAATCAGCGCGTCCTGCTGACTGGTGAAGTGCCCACAGAGGCCGCCAAGCAGTCGGCTGAAACCATGGCGCGCAGCGCCACCGACGTCAAGCGCGTCGACAACCAGCTGACCGTGGGCCCCCGTGCCTCTTTCAGCACTCGCAGCAATGAAACCTGGATTACTTCGCGCGTCAAGGCGGAACTTCTGGCCACCAAACAGGTCCCATCAGGATCCATCAATGTGATTACCACCCGCGGTGTTGTCTATCTGATGGGCCAGGTCACCGATCTTGAAGGACAGCGCGCAGCCTCGGCTGCTGCCGGCGTCAGCGGCGTAAGCCGGGTTGTCAAGGTATTTGATATTGTTTCGGGCAGCAGCCTGAACGCGACAACCGGCGGCACGGGCGCGCCTACAACGGTGCCCGGCACTGGAACCGATCCTTCTTCGGGCGGCGTGCAAACTTTCCCTCTGGAATAAAATCGAATATCCATGAAAAAAATCGTTCTTCCTGCTGTACTAGCCGTGGCCGCCATAGCGGGCGGGTTCATGATGACCTCATCCAAGGCTGCGCCCGATGTCACGTTTACCACGCTGGACGGGCGCCAGTTCCAGACCGCGGATCTTAAAGGCAAGGTGGTGCTGGTCAAGTTCTGGGCCACCAGTTGCGTGACCTGTATTGCGCAAATGCCCGATACCATCGGGTACTATAATACCTATCACGACAAGGGCTATGAGACCGTTGCCGTGGCCATGGCCTACGATCCACCCAATTTCGTGAAAAACTACACGGCTGACAAAAAGCTGCCGTTTACCGTTACCCTCGATAGCGATGGCAGCGCTGCCAAAGCCTTTGACGATATCAAATTCACACCGGTGGCGTTCTTGCTGGATCGTCAGGGCAATATAGTTAAACGCTATATTGGCAATTACGATAAAAAAGATTTCATCAAAACGCTGGAAAATACTCTGGCACAAAACTAACTTTCAGCAAACGCGAGCTAGCATGTCTGACACACCCCTGGATATCAACGCTGTTTCACCGGCAATCAAGGCCGACATTATTTCCGAGTCTTTGCCGTATATCCGGAAGTTCCACGGCAAGACCGTCGTGATCAAATACGGTGGCAACGCCATGGTTGAAGAACGGCTGCAACGCAGTTTCGCCAGAGATGTCGTCTTGCTCAAGCTGATCGGCCTGAACCCGGTGGTGATCCACGGCGGCGGCCCGCAAATCGACAGCGCGCTCAAGCGCCTTGGCAAGGAAGGCAATTTCATCCAGGGCATGCGCGTTACCGACGCCGACACCATGGAAGTGGTCGAGTGGGTACTGGGCGGCCAGGTCCAGCAGGATATCGTCATGATGATCAACGAGGCCGGCGGCAAGGCCGTGGGCCTCACCGGCAAAGATGGCGGCCTGATACAGGCTCGCAAGAAATTGATGCCCAACAAGGAAAATCCCGACGCGCCACTGGATATCGGTTTCGTAGGAGATATTTCCAGCATTGATCCGTCTGTGGTCAAGGCCCTGCAGGACGATCAGTTCATTCCCGTTATTTCCCCTATCGGTTACGACCCTGAAGAAGGCGACGTATACAACATTAACGCTGACGTAGTTGCCGGCAAAATGGCCGAAGTCCTCCAGGCGGAAAAACTGCTGATGATGACCAACACTCCGGGGGTACTGGACAAATCAGGCCAGTTGATGCGCAAGCTGTCGGCCAAGACCATTGATGAATTGTTTGCCGACGGCACCATCTCCGGCGGCATGCTGCCGAAGATTTCATCGGCGCTGGATGCCGCCCGCAACGGTGTGAACTCCGTGCATATTGTCGATGGCCGGGTTGCTCACTGCCTGCTGCTGGAAATCCTGACCGACAAGGGCGTCGGCACCATGATCACCTCATGATCACGTTTGCGGCGTTATTACGCGTCGCAGGCGTTGTTGTCCCGGCATGATCTGTACCCCGCTCATCAAACCCCTGCAACCACTGGTGCGCCATAGTCGCACGCCGCGCGTGTGGCTGTTCGACCTGGACAACACACTGCATGATGCCTCGCACGCCATCTTTGGACACATCAACCAGAGCATGACGCGGGCCGTCATGCAATCGCTGGATATTGGTGAAGACGAGGCAACGGTTTTACGAAAGACCTATTGGGCACGTTATGGCGCCACGCTGATCGGGATGGTGCGGCATCACAATGTGAAAGCCGCCGATTTCCTGCACTTGAGCCATGATTTTGACATTGCCGGCAATACCAAAATCGAAAAAAACCTGTCGGCCATGCTCAATGCCGTGCCAGGCATCAAATACGTGGTTACGAATGCGCCCATGCATTACGCCAGAATCGTTCTGGACCGCCTGAATATACGCCAGTGTTTTGCAGGCATCTGTTCCATCAACGAAATGTGCCTGCAGGGCCGGTTTCGGCCCAAACCTTCACCGGCATTGATGCAGCAGTTGCTGGTGCAGTTGCAGTGTGAGCCAACTCGCACCATTCTGGTCGAAGACACACTGAAGAACCTGAAAACGGCCAAGCAGCTGCATATGAAAACCGTGCACATCTTTCATCGCGGCACGCCGTTCAGTTCCATGCAGCGCATGCGCCCTGCCTATGTGGATCTGCGGGTCAACTCTGTACAGCAGCTGCTGACCCATCCATTTGCCCTGTCGGCCTGACAAGCCCATTAACCGGCACGCGGCCAGCCTGTCAGGGCCGGGGGCGATAAATCACTTGCGATCCAGTTCCTGATTGAGCCGGGCCGCCGGTACATAGCCATTGACGCGGTTGCCGCTTTCAAAGAAGATGGCGGGCGTACCCTGGACAGCCAATTTCTGGCCCAAGGCGAGATTTTTCTCGATGGGTGTCTCGCAGGTCGCTGCTGGCGGCTCAATCCCCTTGTTCATCCAATCTGTCCATACGGTGGCCTGATTTTTGGCGCACCACACGTTATTGGCCTTGGTCACTGAATCGGGCGCCAGGATCGGAAACAGGAAGGTATACACGGTAACGTTATCCAGTGTGGTCAGCTCCTTATGCAGTTTTTTACAATAACCACAGTTGGGATCCTCGAACACGGCCATTTTGCGCGCGCCATTACCCTTAACCAGCTTGACTGCCTGGGCCAATGGCAAGGTGGAAAAATCCACCTTGGAAATTTCCTCGATCCGCTCGGTCGTTACATCGCGCTTTGTTTTGGCGTCGACCAGATTGCCGGCCAGCACAAACTCGGCCTTCTCGTTGGTATACACGATATTGCCGCCCAGCTGCACTTCATACAGATTGGCATAATCGGTCGGCTGAACCCGGGTCACCTCAACATCGAACGCCTTTTTTACCGCATCCCGCACGCTTTCCAGCTTTGCATTATCGGCTGTCTGAGCCTGTACTACCGGCACGACAAAGGCGCCCGCGACCAGTGTCAGCAAGCCTGCCATCGCCGCCCGGCGGTACTGCTGCCCTGTGCGTGCTTTTATCCAATTCAATCCCATTACCTTACATCCTTTCACAACAGAAACCTATTGAGTGGCGTTGCCGCCAACGAAGCCTTGCACGAGACGTGAAAGGCGCTACTGTGGCCGGTGGCTGCCACCGGCACTGATTTTGTACTGACCTCGATCCTGCGCAGATTCCGGTACCGCGCTCCCGCAGCGATACCCCTTCGTGCGAGCCGATCACAACCCCGATGCCCCGGCAATCAGTTGCCGCTTGACCCAGGCAAGCTGCTGCACCAGATTCATGCCTGCATTGCGTAGAAACGGCAGCGCAGGCAGGTCACGGGAAAACAGCTGGTACAGGCCATCGGTCGCCACACGCATGGCCATCACATCGGCCGCCCGCGTGCGGGCATAACGCTCGAGCACACGCAGATCTCCATAGGACCTGAATGCCTCTTTTTCGTTCAATACCTGCGTGAGCGCCTTAACGTCGCCCAGCCCGAGATTGAGTCCCTGTCCGGCCAGCGGATGGACCCGATGCGCCGCATCGCCCACCAGCGCCACACCCTGGGCTGCCATTTGCGCCTTTTCCAGTGTCAGGGGAAAACCATGCAGGCGCGCGCGCACCTTGAGCGTACCCAGGCGCCCCTGCGCCACCTCATTGAGAGCCTCCGGCAGCGCACGGCCCAGCGTCGTCTCGTCCATTTGCAGGAACCGGTCGGCGGTTGCATCGTCGACCGACCAGACCAGCGATACCTGGTGCCCTTCACTGGTATCGGGCATGGGCAGAAAAGCCAGCACATGATGATTGCTGAACCACTGGTACGCCGTGTTCATATGGGGCTTTTCGCAAGTCAGATGCGTGATCAGTCCCTGATCGCCATAGTCTTTTTTCTGGTGCGCCATTGCGGCAGCGCTGCGCAGCGCAGACCGGGCCCCGTCAGCGCCGATGAACAACTGGGCCTGCAGCGTCAAGCCACCCGCCGTAGTCACCTGCCCTGGCTGCCAGGCCTGCATCGTATCGTCAATCCACGGCAAGCCGTAAATGGTGAGCGCCTGGAACAGGGCTCGTTCAATTTCCCCCGATTCGACAATCCATGCCAGATGGGATTTGGCAGCCTGCCAGGCATCCAGTACCACCTGCCCGTCACGATCGCCATTGATCTGCATGGCATCGACCGGTGTAATCCGTTCCTGCGGCATGGCATCCCAGATGCCCAGCGACGCCAGCAATGCCTGGCTGGCTTCGGAGATGGCATAAACGCGAGGGTGATACTGCTCACCCTGCATGGGCGCCGGCGCCCGTCTGGGTGCCAGCAGCGCCACACTCACACCGACCCGGGTCAGCGCCAGCGCGCTGGCCATTCCCGCAATACCGGCACCACAGACAATCACATCGTGTTTCATCGCGCCTCCGGAACTCCTGCGCCGCGTGGCCAAAGAATCCATACCTGGCCGGTCTGTTTCATGCGACCGGCCAGCTCACCCGCTGCATCGCCCGATCCCCAGAAAAAGTCAGTTCGCGCCACCCCTTTGATGGCAGCACCTGTGTCCTGCGCAAAGACAACGCGTTGCATAGGCTGGGTCGAATGCGGTCGGGTGGTCGCCAGAAATAGCGGACTGCCCAAGGGCACATAATTGGGATCGACGGCCACTGACCGTTCCGCTACCAGCGGAATGCCATAAGCCCCCTTGGGACCTGCCGCATCATCAGACAACGCCTCTTCACGGAAGAACACCATGGCCTGATTGGCGTTCAGCATTTCATCAACCCGATCAGGGTGGGCTTTGGCCCAGGCTTTGATATTTTGCATATTGGCCTGCGCCAGCGGCAATTCGCCCTTATCGGCCAGCCACTTGCCGATCGAACTATAAGGACGGCCATTATGATTGGCGTAGGCCAGGCGAATCGTGGTGCCATCTTCCAGCTGCACCCGACCCGATCCCTGCACCTGCAGGAAAAACGCCTCGACGGGGTCATTCAGCCAAACAATCACCGGCGGCTTGGTGTCGCGTTGGCCAATTTGGGCACGTGTGTCGTAGGGCACGATGGTCTTGCCCGAGAGCTTGCCACGAATACGCTTGCCCGCCAGTTCAGGATATTGCTGGCCCAGATCGATGGTCAGCAGATCATCGGGGGTGGCATACATTGGCCATTGATAATCGCCGCCATGTGAGCGCGAACCATGCACCACCGGCTCATAGTAGCCCGTGACGGTGTTGGTTGACTTGCCGTTTTCCGAGACCTGCCAGGGCTGCAGATGTTGCTCCAGGAAAGCCTTGACCGCAGCCGCATCGTTGCTGCGCGGGTCGATACCCGACTGCGCGGCGGCCTGGCACACCGGTTGCCAGACGGCAGGGGCAGCACGCGCTGGCATGGCCTTGGAGCCGCTGACCGGGCGCATCAGGCCACGACAATTATTATAGAAAGTCAGCCATAAATGGCGGGCGTCGTCCGCATTCCACCCGGGCAGCGACGACCAGGCTACCTGGCTGTACTGGCCCGTCAGCGGCCGTGGCGGCGTAGGCGCAAAGGCCGACCGGTCCGGCACCGACAGGGGCGCGGTCATGGAGAACGACGACTCTGCCGGCTGCATCCCCGCCTCTTGCGTCGAACAACTTGCCAGCAGGACAAGTGCAGCCACGGCTGCAGGCAGTAGCCTATTTGGTGCGTGCGGATTTTTCATGTTTATTTATCCAGACAAATAATGGAAGACAAGCCCAAAGACACGGCAACAGTGGCGGGCGATCAATGCAGCGTTCGCGGCAGCGTCAAAATGAATTCGGGAATGTCCACGTCAAACGGAACACCGTTTTCGCCCACGCAGTGGTAGCTGCCCTTCATGGTGCCAAAAGGCGTATTTAGCGGACACCCGCTGGTGTATTCGTACATATCGCCAGCAGCAATCAGCGGCTGTTCACCGACAATACCCAGCCCGCGCACTTCCTGGATTTTCTCATCGCCATCGGTAATGACCCAGTGACGGCTGATGACCTGCGCTGCCGCTGTACCGGTATTGCGAATTCTCACGGTATAGGCAAAGACATACTGCGAGCGAGACGGGTCGGACTGTTCTTCGAGATAGCGCGGTGTGACTTCCACCGTCATTGTATTTACCATTCGTGCCGGATCCTCGGAAAGCTAAACGTGTTTGTATGGAATAATAGAACTTCATTGTACTTCGTGCGCCCCCTTACAGGAGAAAAACGCTGTCATGGAATTACAACCCGTTACCCGCATCGCCCCCAGTATTCTGTCAGCAGATTTTTCCCGGCTCGGAGAAGAAGTCAGAAATGTGATCAGCGCCGGTGCCGACTGGATTCATTTTGATGTGATGGATAACCATTATGTGCCCAATCTGACCATCGGGCCCATGGTGTGCAAGGCCATTCGCCCCTGTACGGATGCCCCCATCGATGTACACCTGATGTGTGAACCGGTAGATGACCTGATCCCGCAATTTGCGCAGGCCGGCGCCAACATCATCTCCTTTCATCCGGAAGCATCGCGTCATGTAGACCGGTCGCTTTCCCTGATCCGCGATAATGGCTGCAAGGCCGGGCTGGTGCTCAATCCGGCCACACCGCTGTCGGTGCTCGATCATGTCATGGACCGCCTGGATCTGATCCTGCTCATGTCGGTTAACCCGGGTTTCGGCGGACAGTCATTCATCCCGACCACGCTGGACAAACTGCGCGCCACCCGCCAGCGTATAGACGCCTGGCAGGAAAAAACCGGCAACACCATTCTGCTCGAAGTGGATGGTGGCGTCAAAACAGACAATATCGCGCAAATCTACGAAGCCGGCGCCGATACCTTTGTCGCCGGCTCGGCCATCTTCGGCCAGCAGGACTACGCCGCGGTTATCGCGAACATGCGCAAGCAGATTGCCGGAGTGCGCCGCTCATGAGTATCCGCGCCGCGCTGCTCGACCTTGACGGCACCCTGGTCGACTCCATTCCCGATCTGGCCCAGGCGGCCAATGCCATGCGCATCAAGCTGGGGCTGCCGCAACTGCACCAGGAGCTGATCGCCCAGTTTGTCGGCAAAGGGATCGATAACCTCGTGCGTCGCGCCATGACCGGCGGCAACGATGAGGCCGAGGTCACCGCCGAAGCATTCATTGTTGCCCGCGAACATTTCGTTGACGCATACCACCAGGTCAATGGCGATCGGGCCACGGTATTCGAAGGCGTGATCGAGGGGCTCAAATCCATGAAGGCCGCTGGTCTTGGCCTGGCCGTCGTGACCAACAAGCCCACGGTATTTACCGAACAATTACTGATTCAGACCGGGTTACGGTCGTTTTTTGACGCGGTTGTCTCCGGCGACACCTGCCCCACCCGCAAGCCAGATGCCGGTCCCGTGCTGCATGCCTGCTTCCTGCTGCAAGCAGCGCCGGCAGACTGCGTTTTTATCGGCGACTCGATCAACGATGCCCAGGCGGCGCAAGCGGCAGGCATGCCGGTACTCATTGTTCCTTATGGTTATAACGAAGGAAACAGTGTACAAAACCTGAAAGTCAATGATATAGTAGAGACTATCGTCGAAGCGGCCCAGTGGATTGAACGCCACAACGCATCGGCAGACCAACCTGATTTATTAACGTAATGACTGCACACTCCCTTTATGCTCGCTCTGCTCTGGTTGCCATGTATTGGCGCTGGTGGCGTTCGTTTGCCGGGAGTGTCACTCAATAGACTGTTCCGGATGCCGTTTTTTTTGCATCCGAAAATTGTAGTCAGTACGCACAATACCCGGTAATCCCTTAAAACAGGACCGGGTATTTTTGTATCTGCCCGGTCATTCAGGAAAACACAAACAGAGACCGTCATGATGACTGAAATTGAATTTAATGCACTCGCAGCACAGGGTTTCAACCGCATCCCGATCATCAAGGAAACCTACGCCGATCTTGATACCACGCTTGGCATCTACCTGAAACTGGCCCACACCGGCAAAGAAGCCGGTCGCATGACCTGCCTGCTTGAATCGGTGGTCGGGGGCGAGCAGTTCGGCCGCTATTCCTTTATCGGCCTGCCAGCCAAAACAGTTATCCGTGCCACGGGCGATCTGACCGAAGTGCTGACCAACGGCGACGTCACCGAAACCTATCGGGGCGATCCGCTGACCTTCATTCAGGAATTCAAAAAGCGCATCAAGGTGGCCCTGCGCCCGGGCATTCCCCGCTTTGCCGGCGGCCTGGCGGGCTATTTCGGCTACGACACCATTCGCCACATCGAGCCATCCCTGGGCCCCAACGTCAAACCCTATCCGCACGGACAGAAGGAAGGCGTACCGGACATCATGCTGATGCAGGTCGATGAACTGGTCATTGTCGACAATGTGATCGGCCGCACGTACCTCATGATCTACGCCGATCCGAACGAGCCAGAAAGCTACAGCAAGGCCCAGAAACGACTGCTTGAACTGCGCGCCCGCCTGCGCCATCCGGTTGAAATTCCCTACAGCCTGCCCAGCCTGCAAACGACAGAAATCCGTGATTTCAAGAAAGAAGACTACCTGAAGGCCGTGCTCAAGGCCAAGGAATATATCGCTGCGGGCGATCTGATGCAGGTCCAGGTCGGACAGGTCATTGCCAAGCCCTTCCGGGATTCGCCGCTATCGCTCTATCGCGCCCTGCGCTCCCTGAACCCTTCTCCCTACATGTATTTCTGGAACTTCGGCGACTTTCATGTCGTGGGTTCGTCACCGGAAATTCTGGTGCGCCAGGAAACCTTTACCGAAAACGCCGAAGAGAAAACCGCCATCACCATTCGCCCCCTTGCCGGCACGCGCAAGCGCGGTGAAACACCGGAAGAAGATGCCGCGCTGGCCGATGAATTGCGCGCCGACCCCAAGGAAATTGCCGAACACGTCATGCTGATTGATCTGGCCCGCAATGATGTGGGGCGTGTTGCCGAAACCGGCACCGTGGAAGTGACCGACCAGATGGCCATTGAACGCTATTCCCATGTGATGCATCTGGTATCGAACGTCAAGGGTATCCTCAAGCCCGGCATGGATGCCATCGACGTGCTGCGCGCCAGCTTTCCCGCAGGCACCCTTACCGGCGCGCCCAAAGTGCGCGCCATGGAACTGATCGATGAACTGGAACCCGTGCGCCGCGGCATCTATGGCGGCGCCGCCGGCTATCTGAGCTACAACGGCACAATGGATGTGGCCATCGCGATCCGCACCGGCGTCATCAAAAACGGCATGCTCTATGTGCAGGCCGCCGCCGGCATCGTGGCCGATTCCGACCCTGAAAAAGAATGGCAGGAAACCGAGGCCAAGGCCCGCGCAGTGCTGCGCGCCGCCGAACAGGTGCAATACGGTCTGGATCAACCCATCTGAGGAACTGTCATGCTGCTCATGCTCGATAATTACGATTCGTTTACCTACAATCTGGTGCAATATTTTGGCGAACTGGGCCAGGACGTCCATGTGGTACGTAACGACCAGATGACAGTTGCGCAAATTGCCGCGCTTAATCCCGAACGCCTTTGTGTCTCACCCGGCCCCTGCTCGCCTGCCCAGGCGGGTGTATCGGTTGAACTCATCCAACATTTCGCAGGAAAAATTCCGGTCCTGGGCGTGTGCCTGGGACATCAGTCCATCGGCGCCGCTTTCGGCGGTAAAATCATCCGTGCCAAGCAGATCATGCACGGCAAGACTTCGGAAATTACCCATGATGGATCCGTACTGTTTCGCAACATTCCTTCACCCCATACCGTGATCCGCTACCATTCACTGGCAATCGAACGCGATTCATTGCCCGACTGTCTGCGCATTACGGCAGAAACAGCCGACGGGGAAATCATGGCGGTGGAGCATACCAGCCTGCCGGTTTATGGCGTACAGTACCATCCTGAATCCATTCTCAGCGAACACGGCCACGCCCTGTTGCAAAACTTTCTGGACATTCATCCATGAGCATTTCCTACACAGACGCCCTCACGCGCTGCATTGAACACAGAGAAATCTTTCATGACGAAATGCTGTACCTGATGCGCCAGCTGATGCGCGGCGAAGTGCCGCCGCCCATTGCCAGCGCCCTGCTCATGGGATTGCGCGTCAAAAAAGAAACCATCGGCGAAATTACCGCAGCCGCCACAGTCATGCGCGAATTTGCCACGCCGGTCAGCATCAGCGACCCCGATAATCTGCTGGATATGTGCGGCACCGGCGGAGATGCGAGTCATACCTTCAATATCTCCACCACCGCCATGTTTGTGGCGGCGGCCGGCGGGGTGCGCATTGCCAAGCATGGCAACCGCAGCTCGTCTTCCTCTTCGGGCAGCGCCGATGTCCTGGAAGCGCTGGGCATCAATGTCATGCTCTCGCCGGAACAGGTTGCCGAATGCGTGGAACAGACCGGCATCGGCTTCATGTTCGCGCCGGCGCATCATGGCAGCATGAAAAACGTCGCCGAAATACGCAAAATGCTGGCCGTACGCACCATATTCAACATCCTGGGCCCCCTGACCAACCCGGCCAAAGCCGGCAACCAGCTCATGGGGGTTTTCCACCCGGATCTGGTCGGCATCCAGGTGCGTGTGCTGCAACAACTGGGATCCAAGCATGTGCTGATCGTGCACGGCAAGGACAATCTGGACGAAGCTTCGCTGGGCGCCGCAACACTGGTGGGCGAGCTCAAGGACGGCAAAGTCAGCGAATACGAGATTCATCCGGAAGACTTCGGCATGCAGATGGTCTCCATTCGCAATATTACGGTCAGTAACAAAGAAGAGTCACGCGATCTGGTCATGAGCGCACTGAATAATGAAGCGGGCACAGCCCGCGATATCGTCATGCTCAATGCCGGTCTGGCACTCTACGCAGGCAATCAGGCCGCCTCCATGCAGGATGGGATCAATAAAGCACGCGAACTGATCCAATCGGGAGCTGCACGTGATAAATTAGAGACATTCCGTGCCTATACCAGGAAGCTCACGACATGAACGATATTCTTGAACAGATTCTCAGCGTAAAAAAAGAAGAAGTCGCCATGCAGCGCCAGTTTCGCAGCGAAGCAGATCTGCTGCGCGAAGCCCAGGCGCGCAAGGATGTTCGCGGTTTTGCCAATGCGCTGCGCGAAAAAATCAGACAGAAGAAAACGGCTGTTATCGCCGAAGTCAAAAAAGCGTCGCCGTCAAAGGGCGTGATCCGGCCCAATTTCAACCCCGCCGAAATTGCCCACACCTATGCCGCACATGGCGCGACCTGCCTGTCGGTACTGACCGACGTGCAGTTTTTCCAGGGATCCAGTGATTACCTGCGTCAGGCGCGCGCCGCCTGCCCGCTACCGGTGCTGCGCAAAGACTTCATGATCGACCCGTACCAGATCATCAATGCCCGTGCACTGGGTGCCGACTGCATCCTGCTGATCGTCGCCGCCTTGCCGCCCGACCAGCTCAAGGAAATGGAAGCGGTTGCGCAGGAACTGGACATGGATGTCCTGATCGAAGTGCACGACCGGGCCGAACTGGATATTGCCCTGGACATGAAATCGTCTCTGATCGGCATCAATAACCGCAATCTGCGAACTTTCGAGACCACCCTGCAGACCACGCTGGATCTGCTCCCGCATATTCCCGAAGGTCGCTTTGTCATTACCGAAAGCGGCATCCATTCACCCGAGGACGTACGTAGCATGCATGAGAACGGCGTCTTTGGGTTCCTGATCGGTGAAGCGTTCATGCGGGAAACTGACCCAGGCATCACACTCGAGTCATTTATCGTGAATCATTGATTCACCCACAAGTTATTTTCCGGGAGAACCGCGGCAGTGTCCACGCATGCTGAGTGCCCGTTGTGCCAAGGCGATGGCGGAACCGTGCTGTTTCGCAACGCATTCCTGCGCGTAATCGATGCGCAGGAGGCCGATTACCCGGCATTTACACGGGTGATCCTCAATCGCCACGCACAGGAAATGACCGACCTGAATCAGGCCGAGCGCAGCGGCCTGATGAGCGCCGTGTATCTCGTAGAAGCCCTGCAAAGGCGCCATTTTCAACCCGATAAAATCAATCTGGCGCAATTGGGCAACATGGTTCCCCATGTACACTGGCACATCATTGCCCGCTTTGCCGACGACAAACATTTTCCCAACCCGATCTGGGGCAAGTCGCGCGAGGCGGCAGATACGCCAGACGTCAGCCGCGAGGTGGCCCGTAGAAACGCGCATATCCGGCAGTTGCTGCCCGCCTACCACCAGGACATCACGCAATCGTTTACCGCCCTCTTCGATGAAGTGGCAGATACAGTGCCAGAGCAGACTCGCTTTGAGCAAACCCTGCAACGCATCACGGACGGATGAACCTGACGATGCCCGGCCCGCAGCCCCTGACGGCCTGTGGCGCTCTGCGCCGGTCGTGCGATTGTATGGCTGCACCATAGTGCTGAATACGTGGTTTTTACCTTATACGCAACACGACTGAATGAATATTGCAATAATAACGCTTGCATTCTAGGGAAAACACTTATATAATCATTTTCTTTGCAGCAAATTCTCTTTATTTTTGCTGCCTGGCTTATTAATCAAAAGCCGCCATCGCTCCTACCTCCAGACCCGCATGCGTATTTCCTCTGTCATGCAACGGTTGATCCGGTCGGCTCGATGCTCCGATCAACGATTCGTCTGGCTATTTCCCATTCGTTTGTTCATCCTGATCAGTAAAGTGCAGATGTGCATTGTGCATATCAGCAATACTTTGCTGCGTGACAGAATTGTCGTTTTGTCCTGTTTGCCGATGGCCTGTCCATCGTGCGGCCTGGGGTTGCTTATGCAATCGTCCAGCATCTCAACCGGAATCAACGGCCATCTGCGCTCCTGATGAACAGGCTTGCCTGACACCTACTTAGGATTACAAATGTCATTTGATTCTCTGGGTCTATCACCCATTCTTCTTGCTGCCCTGAACAAGGCCGGCTTCACCCAACCTACTCCTGTGCAAACCGAAGCGATCCCCAAAGCCCTTGAAGGCAAGGATCTGATCGTCTCTGCACAAACCGGCAGCGGTAAAACTGCAGCATTCATGCTGCCCTCTTTGCACCGTATTGCCGGCATGCCTGGTAACAAAGGCGTTGGCGTACAGGTATTGGTCCTGACCCCAACCCGCGAACTGGCCCTGCAGGTTGCAGAAGCCACCAAATCATACGGCGTTGGCATTGACGATCTGCGTATCGCCACTGTTGTAGGCGGCATGCCTTACGGCGCACAGATCAAAGCGCTGTCGCGTCGTGTTGACGTGCTGGTTGCCACCCCAGGCCGTCTTATTGACCACCTGAACGCACGTCGCGTCAATCTGTCACGTGTTCACACTCTGGTGCTGGACGAAGCCGATCGCATGCTGGATATGGGCTTCATCGAAGACATCGAAAGCATTGTCGCGCAAACGCCAGGTGATCGTCAGACACTGATGTTCTCTGCCACGTTCGAAGGCACGGTTGCCCGTCTGGCCGCTGATATGCTGAACAATCCGCTGCGTATCGATATCGCCGGACAGAAACAGAAACACGCCAACATTACCCAAACCCTGCTTTACGCAGATGACAGCGGCCACAAGTTGCGCCTGCTGGGTCACCTGCTGCGTGATGCTTCCATGGATCAGGCCATTGTCTTTACGTCTACCAAACGGGGCGCCGATGCACTGGCCGAACGCCTGGAAGATGAAGGTTTTGCCGCTTCCGCCCTGCATGGCGATATGAATCAGCGTCAGCGTACACGCACACTGGGTATGCTGCAAAAAGGCCGCTTGCGCGTGCTGGTTGCAACCGACGTTGCCGCCCGCGGTATTGACGTGCAAGGCATCAGCCATGCTATCAATTTCGACCTGCCCATGCAGGCTGAAGACTACGTTCACCGTATCGGTCGTACCGGTCGTGCCGGTCGCAACGGTCAGGCATTTACACTGGCAACCCATGGCGAACGTCATAAAATCCGCCGTATCGAACAGTTCACCGGCCAGCCTATGCCTGCCGAAGTGATTGCTGGCCTGGAACCGGTCAAGTCTGCCGAGAGTGGTCGCGGCGCCGGTGGCAAGGGCCGCGGCGGCAAGCCAAATAGTTCACGTCAGGGTCGCCCAGGCGGCGGTTCGCGTGAAAAAGATCAAGCCCGCACCGGTTTTGGTCATCGCAAAGGCGGCAGCGCACCTTCTTACGGCGCCCGTGAAGATTCACGCTCTGCCGAAGGCCGCTCCGAGCGCGCTCGTCCGGCACGCTCTTATGACGCACCTCGTGAATCGCTGATTGACCGTGCAGCCACTTCGCTGTCACGTAATCCGTTTTCATCTGATCGTCCGCGTACCGAAAAAAGCGGTTTTGTCAAAGCCGATGCAGCACCGGCACCGCGCAAGCCACGCACCGAGTTCGCTCCTGCACCGGCCCGCAAGCCTCGCCCAAGCACCCGTTCCGACGGCGGCTTCAGTGGCGATCGCCCCGCGCGCTCAGACAAGCCCGCTTTTGCTCGCAGCAAAAAGAAACCGAGTTCATCACGCACCTGGGCGTAAGCCTTTATAATGATCTTTCCCGAAGTAACGTTGGAAAGATATGCGTGCAGACCCAACCGGCCCTGCGCTGCCCCAAATCCAGGAAGCAGCGCAGCGCTATAGCGAAAATGCCCGGCACAAGCTTGCCGGGCTTATTCATGAAGCCGGCCCTCAGGGGCTGCCCTTCGCGCGCTGGATGCATGCAGCGCTATATGATCCTCAAGCCGGCTATTATGCCGGCGCCCCCCTCAAATTCGGCGATACCGCCGCCGCTGCAGGCACCGCACTGCAAGGCGACTTTGTAACGGCACCGGAACTGACACCATGGTTTGGTCGCACTCTGGCCAGACAAATCGGCCCCGTCCTCGCCCATATCGGCACCCCTCATATTCTGGAATTCGGCGCCGGCTCCGGCGCGCTTGCCGAGCATATATTGCAGGCCCTACTGCCCGAATTTCCCCAGCTACAATATTACATTCTTGATATTTCACCGGACCTGACGCAACGACAACAGCAGCGGCTTGCCCCTTTCGGGGACAGTGTGCAATGGCTGCACAGCCTGCCTTCGGGCTTTACCGGCTGCGTCATTGCCAATGAAGTGCTTGATGCCATGCCCGTCTCGCTGTTCGAATGGGGCGAGGATGGCAATGTCTATGAGCTGCACGTGATCAATAAGCCAGCTGCAGCATCAGCGGCTACGGGCCTGCAAGCTGACCAGGATGCCCAGGCCTCATCCTATTTCGACTTTCTGCGCGTTCCTGCCAGTACCCTGCTGGAGCAGGCAGTACGAGCGCGCATGCCCGCGCTGCCCGGCTATCGATCCGAAATAAATCTGCAAGGCGAATCCTGGGTATCGGGCCTGGGACAATGGCTGGATCAAGGCGTCGCCCTGCTGATCGACTATGGCTTTCCTCAGCACGAGTACTATCACCCACAACGCAGCCAGGGCACGCTCATGTGCCATCTGCTGCATCATGCGCACAGTCAGGTGCTGCATTTTCCCGGGATCCAGGACATTACCGCTCACGTAGACTTTACCGCCATGGCCGATGCGGCGCTGGCCGCAGACCTGGAGGTGCTCGGCTACACCTCGCAGGCCCGCTTTCTGCTCAACTGCGGGCTGCTGCAGATGCTGAGCGACCTGGACCCCGAGGACACGGCGCGCTATGCGCGCGCGATCGGCTCGGTGCAAAAACTGCTGTCAGAAGCCGAAATGGGAGAACTGTTCAAGGTGCTGGCCATCGGCAAAAATGTGAATATGGATCTGGCCGGATTCGCCGTGGGTGATCGCCGCCATCACCTCTGAATGTATGTGAACGCACGGCGCCTGTCCTGTGGTTATCAGACAGGCGCCATGACCCCGACAGTGGATGCCGGTGCTCCACAAGGACCGGCCGAGGAATCAGATAGCGCGAACTGTCAAAACGGATCTGCTTGGCCGAACAGCCGCTGCCTTGGCGGCGCCAGCACACAACAGATGGGCCACAAGAGTGACCGTCGGCAACGCGAGCGCGACTGGCCTGCCAGCACGAGTGCAACGCCAGCGGGCACGCAAGGGGAATAACCCTTACCCCATCCGAGCCAAGTTGGCATCAATGGTATATAGTGTGTTGGTGGCAAATCATCCTGCCATTGCGACAGCGAACCGAAACTGCGCACCAGAAAATGCGCGATACACATGGGGACACCCAGATGACCCGAAGCACGCCGCAAACTGATCACGCATCGAATATGGTCATTTATATTGCCCTGGCGGGCAATATTCTGGTGGCCATCAGCAAGTTCATTGCCGCCGCCATTACCGGCAGCTCAGCCATGCTCAGCGAGGGCGTGCACTCGGTGGTCGACTGCACCAATGAAATCCTGCTGCTGTATGGTGTCCATCGCAGCCGCAACCGGCCAGACAAAGACCACCCTATCGGCTATGGCCGCGAAGTCTACTTCTGGAGTTTCGTTGTCGGCCTGTTGATTCTGACCTTCGGTGCCGGAGTCTCGGTCTATGAGGGCCTCATCCACATCCGTGAACCGCACCCGATCGAATCACCCCATGTCACATACATCGTTCTGGCGTTAGCTTTCCTGTTCGAAGGCTTCTCCTGGGTCTTTACCCTGAGAAAATTCAAGGGCAATCGCCCCTACTCCGAGCTATTCCGTATGATCGTCCATAGCAAGGATCCACCCACATTCATCGTATTGCTGGAGGATTCAGCCGCCATGCTGGGGCTGCTCATCGCCTTCGCCGGCGTCTACCTGTCTGTGGCACTGGATAATCCGGCGCTCGATGGTGCCGCGTCGATACTGATCGGTCTTACCCTGGCGCTGACTGCACTGCTGGTGGCACGAGAAACCAAGGGTTTGCTGATTGGCGAAGCGGCCGGCGCCGACATTCGCGATTCTATCGTCACGCTTGCCGAAGGCACTGCTGGCGTCGCACGCGTCAATGGGCTGATTACGGTACAGACAGCGCCGCAGGAGATCACGGCGGCAATGAGCCTGGAATTTGCCGATGCGCTGCGCGTACCGGAACTGGAAGCGATCGTCATTGCACTTGAAAACAAGATCCGCAAGGCCCATCCCGAAGTTGCAACGTTGTTTATCAAGCCCCAATCGCACGAACAGTATGAAAGACACAAGCCGGAGGATGACCCCGGTTATATCGAGCCCTCACCAGCCGAACCCTGATCGCCGCGGGGGCCACCGGCCCCTTTCAGGGCGAGTCGGCTGGCAGGCGCATAGAGAGTGCCCTGGTCTAAAACATTGACCTGTCCAAGGATTTGCGCCGGCAGCGCAAACGATAGTCGGCCGCTACGCTCGGGCAACAGCTCAGGCGTATCAGCCCTTGAGCGCCTGTTCCAGCAATTGCCCGATAATGTCGTTGGTGCTCTTGTCCTGTTGTACAGCGCGCTCACGAATCTGGTCGATCACCCCCTGCCTGAGTTTGACCGGAAAAGAAACCAGCCCCTGGGCCTGGTCCAGCTTGCGCTGAGCACGGCGATCAAGCGCGGCATCGGCAGCGCCGCCGAATTGACCCGGCACGCCTTCCTGTTTCATTTTTCCCACTGTTTTTTGCGCTTTGGCTTTTTCAAGGTCGAATTTTTTCATTGTTATAGTCCATATAGTAGGAAGGATAAAAGATGCGGCGGCGCCAGAACAGACCCAATCGCCCCTGATCCGAGTAACTCTGGCAAAAGGGACAAATTGCAGCACACGCCGCGCGAGTCTACAGTATCCACCGGCTGGACGCAAACACTTCGTTGCCCAATACCGGTCTGCCACATTTTTACGTGAATGCAATATCGGTTTATTAAACTTGCAATCTATATTAAAGTGATTCTTGCTTAAAGTTTAAAATAGATAGACTTAAAGTGGTTCACGACTTGAACTCAAGGGGAAACTGTAATGAACGAAGAAACCAGCCAAAGCCAGACTCCGGTTCCCGCACCGGATAATGCTGCCCGCAATTTCACCTGGATTACCTATCTGATGTACGTATTAGGGCTGTTTACCGGGCTGTTTTCAGTGGTGGGCGTCATCATGGCCTACGCCAAACGGGGCGAGTTCGCCAATACGATCTATGCAGATCATATGCAATACCTGATTCGTACGTTCTGGATCGGTCTGATAGGCGCGATTGCAGGCTTTTTGCTGATGATCATCCTGATCGGCTGGATCGTGCTTATCGCGGTTACCGTATGGTATATCTATCGCATCGTCATGGGCGCCATTCGCCTGAACGATGGCCAAGGCGTATCCACCACATCCTGGTTCTGATCACGATAACCAGACCGTCCTGCGGGCTGCAAGGGTAACGGCAATGCCGGTCCCTTGCAGCGCCGCTGCCAGCGTCACCATCAGGTTGATGCAAATACGGCCATGGCAGCCTGCACGACCTGGTGCGCATGCTGCAGCGCCAGCCAAGGGTCCGCAGCAGCTTGCTCGTCGGCCACAAGTCCCGCCACCCCTTTTTCGACTGCGGCAGATTGCCCATACGCAGCCCCATACTGTGCCTCATAGTGGGCAACCACTCTCACGGCAGTCTGCTCCAGCACGGCCAGTTGCCCGGCGTTCTCTGCCGTATCGGCCAGCGCCGCTTGCGGCCGGCGTGTTGCGGCGAACCCTTCTTGCGTTACAGAGTCGCGCCACACATCGTCCCGCGCCTGCGACACCACCGTCATATCCTGAACCGCAGCGCCGTGCGTTGCTGCGGTGTTCGCCCGCGCCTGCTCCTTCACCCATTGCGCCAGCATCTCCTGCTCCACGCGTTCGGCGTCCAGCTCCAGACGCTTGATGTCTTCCCTTAACATATTTGTCATTACATCGGGCGCCGGCGCCGGACCGCTCTTGAGCCGGCCTCGCAACTGACGCAAGGGGATAACAATCTCGTGTCGCCACGCACTGATCCTGCCATCGGCATCGGCAATCTGTTCTGCCGTAGGCGCATCGCCCCACTGCCTTGCTGCCCACAGCATCAGCAACAGGACATTGACATCCAGCCCCAGCCTGCGCTGCAGCGCAAGACAGTGCTCGGCCACGCCATCACGGGTATAAACGGCCAGCGAAAACTGCCAGTGATCCGCTGCGCCTTTATCCTGATCCATTTGTGCTCCCTGTTGCCTGTCTTGCCTGCCCGAAATTACCCACTGGCCTGCACACCAGTTACCAATACCAGCCCGCTTGCGCCGACCTGTTAACCACGAACCCTTGGCCCGCGTCGCTTTGTGCCCCTGCGGGTATAATACCCCTTCAAGCCGGTGGTTTTGCCCCGGCAAGGCTGCCAAATACCAGCCAGCCCATTCATTCTTACTGAAACAGCCATCTGACCATGCCAAGCTCCGTTTCCACGCCAGCGCGTATTATTGTCGGTATCACCGGCGCCTCTGGCGCCATTTATGGTGTCCGTGCACTTGAGCTGCTTGGCCAGGCCGGTTTCGAAACCCATTTGGTCATGAGCCGCTCGGCCAGCCTGACCTTGTCACAAGAGCTGCAAATGCATCCTGGTGAACTGGCTGACCGGGCTACGGTCGTGCATGCGATCCAGGACGTAGGGGCCGCCATTGCCAGCGGTTCCTTCAAAACCTGCGGCATGCTCATTGCGCCTTGCTCCATTCGAACGCTCTCGGAAATTGCCAGCGGCGTCACCTCGTCGCTGCTGACCCGTGCTGCCGATGTAGTGCTCAAGGAAAGACGCAAGCTGGTACTCATGGTCCGGGAAACACCCCTGCACCTGGGTCATTTGCGCAGCATGGTGGCGGTTACTGAAATGGGCGCCATCGTCATGCCGCCGGTCCCGGCCTTTTATGCGCGCCCGGAAAGCATCCAGGCTATGGTCGACCATAGTGTCGGACGGGCCCTGGATCTATTTGACATAGATACCGGTTCGGTCACCCGCTGGGACGGAATGAGCAACACCTGATATTACAATTGAAATAACCGGCCTTGGCATATTGCACAAAGGGCTCCGCGCCACACGACCCGGACCTAGCCAGGCGCAATTTTTTCCAGGCAGGCCGCAATGGCGTCCAGTCTTGCCGAGCGCACTGCCACTTTGATCGCGTTAGCGCCCCCCTCGGTCTGCCGGGCGATCGCGCCCGCATCCACCCGCAAATAACAATCCAGTACTTCACTCCAGGATTCAATACGCCTAATTTCCGACTGCAGATTTTCCGCCGCAGAATGCCGGGTACACAGCACGATGCCCAGCAAATCGCGAAATCTCGCCGGCTTGCGCAAACTGTCCGTTACTTCCAGGGTTTCCAGCACATATTGGGCCCGGTTCAACAAGTGCGCCTGCGCCGTCGGACTCGGCGGCAAGGGCAACATATCGAAACGTTCCGATAGCGCCTGCGCCAGGCGGGCATAATCAGCACATTCTGCAGGCACTTTAAGGTGCGCGCTCAGGGCCGCATGCTCACGAGTCTGCGACAGCGCCACCGCGTAGCGGGAAGGCAGCGACAGGATCCTGGCGGCCGACAAATCGGTAGCCTGCGCCACTTCTGCGTTCCATTGCAACTGCGGCATCACCACTGCGAGCGCATTGGTCTCCTGCAAAACAGTGAACATACGCGACGGCTTTTCGTTCATGAGCCCACGCGAGACTTCTTTCCACACCCGCTCGGGCACCAGCGCATCGGTCTCACCACTGCCGACCATGTCCCGACACAGCTGTAGCGTATCGCCGGCCAGCGTGAATTCCGTGAATCGCGCAGCAAACCGCGCCACACGCAATATGCGCACCGGATCTTCGGCAAACGCTTGACTGGCATGCCGGAACACACGGCGCTCAAGATCATCACGACCACGCAGGGGATCGACCAGCGTACCGTCCGTACGCAGCGCCATGGCATTGATGGTCAGGTCGCGACGCTTCAAGTCCTCTTCCAGCGTTACTTCCGGACCCGTATGAAAGGTAAAGCCCTTGTAGCCGCGCCCTGCTTTTCGTTCAGTGCGCGCCAGCGCATATTCCTCTTTGGTCTGCGGATGCAAAAAAACCGGGAAGTCCTCGCCTACCGGCTGGAAACCGCGCCGGACCATTTCCTGCGGACTGGCCCCCACCACGACCCAGTCCCGGTCTCCCTGTGGGAGCCCCAGCAACTGGTCGCGCACGGCGCCGCCCACCACATACACATCAAGGCCATCGGTAACGGACATCAGGGACTCACCTGCCCCAGCCGATCTACAATCGATTGTGGCCGCCCGCTGAACTGGGCGTCGTACCAGGTCGCATTGGACATGACATATTTCACATAAAGACGGGTTTCCGTAAAGGGAATGGTTTCCGCAAAAATCGCACCTTCCAGCGGCTGGCTCAGCGAATCACGCCAGCGCTTGGCGCGGTTCGGCCCGGCATTATAGCCAGCCGTGGCCAGCACCTCAGAGCCGTTCAGATCATCCAGAATCATCTTCAGATAGGACGTTCCCAACAACGTATTGGTGTCAAAATCGTGTGCGCTCGCAGCCGAGTAACTCAGCCCCAGCTTGCGCGCCACCAGTTGCGCCGTTCCCGGCATGACCTGCATCAGTCCGGCCGCGCCGACCGATGAACGGGCAACCGTGACAAAACGCGACTCCTGGCGGATCAGACCGTACACCCAGGCCGGGTCCACGCCCACGGCGCGCGCCTGCTGACTGACCCGCCCTTCGAACGGGGCCAGATAACGCTGGCGGAAATTGAAATCGTTTTTGGTCAGCATGGACGTGTTGATGGTGCGATCATAGACCTGCTCGCGCAAGGCCCATTCTGCTGCCGCCATCAGCTCGCGATCGTTCATGCCACGAATCGCAAAATTCCATTCGCCCACCGCTTCCGGACGCCAGCCCAGGCGGAACAAGGCAATGGCGCGCTGCAAGCCTTCGTGTGTCATCATTTTGTTGATTTCGGCAGTACTGGGCTCTGCCGGCTGTGCAGGAACGGCAATCTTGCTTCCCAATGCTTCGGTCGCAAGCTGCCCATAAAAGCCGTGATCATACAAAATAGATTGCCAGGCGCTTGCGGCCCCGCTGCTGTCGCCCTGCCCTGCACGGGCGCGACCATACCAGTAGACCCAGACCGGCTCTTTCTGCTGCTCGGGCCCCATCATGCGAATGGTCTGCTCTACCCATTTCCAGTCAATGGTGGGCTGGCGCAGCGCCATGCGGGTGCGCCAGGCATTGTTATAGTCGCTCAGACGAAAACCCTGACCAGCCTTGCGATACCAGCCGTCAGCCCGGGCCTCCAGATTCAGTGCGGAAATCAGGCCGAACTGTGTCCAGGCCCATTGACGGTTGCGCTCGTTCAGCAATGCGCCGCCCTGCGTCTCCAGAAAAACTGCTCCGCCATCTCTGTCCTGCCGCGCCAGGCGACTGAAGGCCAGTGCCCGCAACTGCTGCAGTTCGCCATTGGCCGAACCGTTCTGGGTCGCCAGCCAGCCCATCGGGTTGGCCATGAGCGCATCGTAGGAAGATAGCCCTGCAGGCGAGAACGCCAGCGCGGCATAGCGGCGGGCACTGTCCTTGCTGTCGTATTCGACGGCATCGCGCAGCAACGGTTCCAGATGTTCATGGGTAATGATTTTGGCCGCCGTCAGTTGCCCGAGCATGCTCCAGCAGGCATCGCCCGGCTTGAACACATCCAGCGCCTGTGCGGCAGAAACCTGCCCATTGCCAAGAAAGCGTGCCTGCAGGATGGCGCAATCGACTTCCGAGGTCCGGCTGGCCACCGTACCAATACGCCGCACAGTATCAAAGTCTCCCCGCTTGGCCGAGGCCAGGATCCAGTCCGATTTCAGCCGGTTTTCCAGATAGGGATTCTTGTTCTGCTGCAAAAAGGCATAGATCTGCTGCGTAGGCACCGGCTGCGCCGGGTCGCTCAACAACTGGCGCAGGTACCAGTACATGGGATAGCTGCCAAGTTCATGATCATCCCGGGCCTGTTCGGCATAACCGGGCAAGGCCTCCCACTGGCGACGCTGCATGGCCTCCCGGGCTGACACCACCGCTGCGCGTGCCGCCTGCGGCACCGCACGCGGAGCCTGTCCGTAGATGACTGCTGATGAGGTCATCGCCAGATTCTGCGGCGTAAACGACGGCCTGGCGGACTGGCTATTTTGTACCGATTCGGCACAGCCGGCCAGCAGCACGCCGGAACCGAGCACCCCCCAGATGGCTTGCACGGACCGTCGACGCAGACTGCCTGCAACACCTTTGTTGAACCCGCTTTTTGCTCCTGCCCGCTGTTGCATATGCTGTCCTGTTATAGTCATGCTTTGTACTACATTCTATATCGTCACAGGCCATGACATCCGCCGATACCCCGACTTTGCGTCAATCCCTGCTTGCGGCCAGATCGGCCATCCCCGACTCGCGTCGCCAGATGCTAAGTGTACAAATAAAACAGCATATTTTGGACTGGTTGCAAGGCCGCCATCAAGATTGCCGCTTGCCGGATCGCACAACCATCGGCTCCATCGCCGGTTTCTGGCCCATACGGGATGAACCCGACATGATTTCGCTGCTGCATGATTTACATACGCTTGGCCATGACATCAGTCTGCCGGTCATTGAACAGCGGGATACGCCACTGCACTTTTATCGCTGGTCACCCGATACCCCCTTGCGGCGCGGCGCCTTCAATATTCCCGAACCGCAAGTGGATACGCCGGCAATGTTGCCGTCCCTGATTCTTGTACCCACGCTCGGTTATACACGTGACGGACACCGGCTGGGCTATGGTAAAGGTTACTATGACCGCACCCTGCACGCACTGGCGCAGCAAGGTCACCACACGCTGAGTGTAGGCATCGGCTGGGATGAAGGACTGATCGACGGATCCTATTTGCCCGCAACCCATGATATGCCGCTGGACGCCATTGTGACGCCTGGCGGCTGGATCGTACCGGCCAGAAACGGCGCGGATTAAGTCGCCCTCAGACCTGCGAGGGCGGCGGCGCCTCAGCGCCGGAGATGCCGGGCAACGCATCACAGCGGTACTCCCGCAAGCGGCACCGTGCTTTACACGCATGACTAGCGCCAAACGAGAAAAGGCCCGGCAACCGACCGGACCTTTTTTGCTCATGAGTTTGTTAATTCATGAGTTCATGACTTGATTCATCACAGCTCAGTGGCAACGTACACGCTCGCGCAAGACGCTTTACCGTCGCTGCCGCAGACATCGCAGAATGAACGGCACCCGTCAGGCCACTGTCGTTCCACGCACTCAATAGCGCAGATTTTTCCAGACCGCCAGCGTGGCTTCGGCATTATTGAGCGTGTAAAAATGAATGCCCGGCACGCCACCGTCAATCAGCTTCTGACACAATTGCGTAACTACATCAGCGCCAAAGGCTCGAATCGACGCCTTGTCATCGCCATATTGCGCCAGGCGCAGGCGAATCCAGCGCGGCACTTCGGCGCCGCACATTTGCGAAAACCGCAGCAACTGCGTATGGTTGGTAATGGGCATGATTCCGGGCACAATCGGAATACTCACGCCACGCTGCACGGCACGATCGACAAAATCGAAATAGGCATCGGCGTTGAAAAAATACTGTGTGATCGCACTGTTGGCGCCGGCATTGACCTTGGTGACAAAATTACTCAGATCATGCTCGGGACTGTCGGCCTGCGGGTGCATTTCCGGATAGGCTGCCACTTCAATATGAAACCAGTCTGCGGAATGTTCGCGGATGAGCGCGACAAGATCGGACGCATACCGGTAATCCGAATCATTGCCGCCCATGCCTGAAGGCAAATCACCGCGCAATGCCACGATACGACGAATGCCTTTGGCCTTGTACTGGTCCAGCAACTGAACCAGTGCCTCTTTGTTGGCGCCGATGCAGGACAAATGTGGGGCGGCCTCGCAACCGAGTTGCGAGAACATGGAGACGGTCTCGGCCGTTCCATCCCGGGTAGAACCGCCTGCCCCGAAAGTCACACTAATATAACGAGGGTGCATCGCCATCAACTGCTTGGCGGTGCCTACCAGCCGCTCGCGCGATGCCTGATCGCGCGGCGGGAAAAACTCCAGGCTGAATGCCTCGTCGGAAAAAGAACTCATAACGTTAATTCAGAATACTCAGCAAAATTGCAGAAATAATGGAATACAGCACCGCGCCAATCACGGCCCACCAGAAACCATCCACCTTGAAGCCATTGAACACCGATCCGGCCAGCCAGAACATCAGCACGTTAAGCACCAGCAGGAAAAGCCCCAGCGTAACAATGGTAATGGGCAGGGTGAGAATGGCAAGAATGGGATAAATCACCGTATTGACCAGCCCCAGAATGACAGCTGCGATAAGCGCAGATACAAAGCTGGTTACAGTAATGCCAGGCAGAATATAGGCAACAATCATGAGGGCCAGCGCTTGCAGGACCCAGGTTAACAGCAATGTCATATTACTTCTCCTTTAAATTCCCTAATAAAACACCAACACCAAAAGAACACCACACCAAAACAACGTGCGCCCTAAGCTCACGCTGCCATTGTGCACCCGTCCCCCTGCCACGCCTTGCTCGACAGCTGAACGGCAGCACAATGATCAAAAGTTACCGCACCGCGGCAAGCGGTGGCTGCCAACCAAAGAACAGACTGCTGCCGGCAGGATCATCACATCTGTAGCAATCACATTTGTGATTATCGGGCGAGCCGACAGCAACCTGCAGCGATTGATCAATAGCGATAATGATCGGGCTTGAATGGCCCCTGCGCAGGCACGCTGATGTAATCGGCCTGTTTCTGCGACAGCGTTGTCAGGTTCACACCCAGTTTTTTCAGATGCAGGCGCGCCACCTTCTCATCAAGATGCTTGGGCAGCACATACACCTGGCCTTTCTTGTACTGTTCGGTACGGGTAAACAATTCGATCTGCGCAATAGTCTGGTTGGTAAACGAGGCAGACATCACAAATGACGGATGACCGGTAGCACAACCCAGATTGACCAGGCGTCCCTTTGCCAGCAGAATAATACGCTTGCCGTCGGGGAAAATAATATGATCAACCTGCGGCTTAATTTCCTCCCACTGCAAATCTTCGACGGCAGCCACATCAATCTCATTGTCAAAGTGACCAATATTGCAGACGATGGCTTCGTTTTTCATGCGTTCCATATGATCGCGTGTAATCACGTGGTAGTTGCCGGTGGCCGTGACAAAGATATCGGCCTTGTCCGCCGCTTCTTCCATGGTGACCACTTTGTAGCCTTCCATGGATGCCTGCAGCGCGCAAATCGGATCAATTTCGGTAACCCAGACCTGAGCGCGCAGGGCCGATAGCGCCTGGGCGCAACCCTTGCCCACATCGCCAAAGCCGGCCACAACCGCAATCTTGCCGGCCACCATCACGTCGGTCGCGCGCTTGATGCCATCGACCAGCGATTCACGGCAGCCATACAGATTATCGAATTTGGATTTGGTCACAGAGTCGTTGACGTTGATGGCGGGGATATGCAATTCACCCTTCTGTGCCATCTGATACAGGCGATGCACGCCGGTCGTGGTCTCTTCGGTCACGCCAATGATATTGGCCAGCCTCGTGGAGTACCAGGTGGCATCTTTGGCCAGGCGCTCGCGAATGGCGGCAAACAGCACGGTCTCTTCTTCGCTGCCCGGATTGTCCAGCACGGAAATGTCTTTCTCCGCCTTGGCACCCAGATGCAACAGGGTGGTGGCGTCGCCGCCATCATCCAGGATCATATTGGCCTGTTCACCCGGCCAGTCGAAAATGCGGTGTGTGTATTCCCAGTAGTCGGCCAGGGTTTCGCCCTTGATGGCGAATACCGGTACGCCGCTGGCCGCAATGGCGGCGGCGGCGTGATCCTGGGTCGAGAAAATATTGCAGGAAGCCCAGCGCACTTGCGCACCCAGTGCAGTGAGCGTTTCGATCAGCACACCGGTCTGGATGGTCATGTGCAGGCTGCCAGCAATGCGGGCGCCCTTGAGCGGTTGGGATTTGGCGAACTCTTCACGCGTGGCCATCAGGCCCGGCATTTCGGTTTCGGCAATGGACAGTTCACGTCGGCCCCAGTCGGCCAGCGCGATATCGGCAATTTTATAATCAGCAGTCATAGTTTTCATCCTGAAACATACTGCGATGCCGACTGTGAGTTACGTCTCACCATAGACCAGCAACGCAGTATATGATGAGCGCGGTTCGTTACCTGATCGTATCCTGAGCCTGGCATGACGGGTAAGTCATGTCGCAACGCCCCTCAGGACACGACGATTATACCTTAAGCGATCGCTTTTTTCAGAACTGCCGCCTTGTCCAGCGCTTCCCAGCTGAACTCGGGCTCCGAGCGGCCAAAGTGCCCATAAGCGGCAGATTTGGCATAGATCGGACGCAGCAGATCCAGCATCTGCACGATACCGCGCGGACGCAGGTCAAAATGCTCGCGTACCAGTTTGGCAATGTCGTCGTCAGGAATGACCCCGGTGCCTTCCGTGTACACGGTAATGTTAATGGGCTCGGCCACACCGATGGCGTAGCTGACCTGGATCTGGCACTGGCGCGCCAGGCCCGCAGCCACAATATTCTTGGCTACATAACGTGCCGCATAGGCAGCAGAACGATCAACCTTGGACGGATCCTTGCCTGAAAACGCGCCGCCGCCGTGTGGGCAGGCACCGCCATAGGTATCGACAATGATTTTGCGTCCGGTCAGGCCGCAATCGCCCTGAGGGCCGCCAATAATGAACTTGCCCGTCGGGTTGATGAGAAATTTGGTATCGGGTGTGATCAGGCCTTCGGCAAAAGTCGGCTTGATGATCTCTTCGATGACCGCTTCGCGGATTGCTTCCTGAGAGATGTCCGGGGCATGTTGGGTGGAGAGCACAACGGTATGAACCTCTACCGGCTTGCCGTCGACATAGCGGAATGTGACCTGGGATTTGGCATCGGGACGCAGCCAGGGCAACCGGCCATCCTTGCGCAGTTCGCTCTGGCGCTGCACCAGGCGGTGGGCATACCAGATAGGCGCAGGCATGAGATCAGGGGTTTCGTCACACGCGAAACCAAACATCAGGCCCTGATCCCCAGCGCCCTGGTTCAGAATATCTTCTTCGCTGCGATCAACACCCTGGGCAATGTCAGGAGACTGCTTGTCATAGGCGACCAGGACGGCGCAGCCCTTGTAGTCAATACCATACTCGGTATTGTCATAGCCAATACGCTTGATCGTATCGCGCGCGATCTGAATATAGTCGATATTGGCTTTGGTGCTGATTTCTCCGGCCAGGACAACCAGGCCGGTATTGCACAGGGTTTCGGCCGCCACGCGGGACTGTGGGTCCTGCTCAAGCAGCGCATCAAGAATGGCGTCGGAAATCTGGTCAGCAACCTTGTCGGGGTGACCTTCGGAAACGGATTCGGAAGTAAAGAGAAAATCGTTGTGGGCCATGTTGCGTCCAATTAATAGTGTCAAAACAAAACCGACATTCTTAAAAAGAACGCGCAGCACCGAATGGGATTAATACTGGCGCGACGCTTTAGCGGAATGTATCTGAAAACGACCTCATGCCAAGCCTGGCATGTGCACCGTGTCTTCAGCTGTCGCCCCGCAAGTTGTCGGTTAACTCAGCGACCAGAAATCATTTTATGACAATTTGACATGGAGGGTTTTAAAAACCCTGATAACAGTATATAAAAGCCGGTTGCCATGGCTCGCGCCCAAAAAAGCCCCGTCAGCCCCTGACCCTTTATTTGAATATTGGCAAGCGAGGTATCCGCTTTTTTTGCAGCAAAAGGTGTTTTTTCAGAAAAAGCAATGAGTTGAAATCCGATATGTTTATGTTATTTATTCGTCTGGCCGCCCGCTTGCCATTGTGGTGGCTGCAGAATCTGGGGCGCATAGCCGGCCTCGCCCTGTATGCAATGCCGGGGCGATACGCCCGGCGACTGCGGGAAAATGCCCGGCAGGCGGGATACGTCAGCCGGCGATTCCGCTATCGGGCGGCCGCCGAAACCGGCGCCATGATCATGGAAATTCCCCGGATCTGGCTGCGCACAAAAAAATGCACTGATCTGGCCTTTACCACCGACCAGCACGTGTTAGAAGCAGCGCGCCGCAACGGCAAGGGCATTATTTTTCTGACACCGCATCTGGGCTGCTTTGAAATCATCGCCCGTTACCTGGCCCAGGACCACCCCCTGACGGTCATGTATCGCCCGGCACGACTCAAATTTGTCGAAACGGTGATGCGCCAGTCACGCAGGTTACCCAGGCTGATTACCGTTCCCGCCTCCTTTCAGGGTGTGCGCGAATTTCTGAAAACGCTCAGGGCCGGTGGCGACGTCGGCCTGTTACCCGATCAGGTCCCCAAAACCGGCGATGGGGCCATGGCGCCCTTTTTCGGCCGTGACGCCTACACCGTCACACTTCCCGGAAAGCTGGCGCGCCAGACGGGCGCCATTATTGTAATGGCGGCAGGAGAACGCCTGTCATACGGCAAAGGCTGGCGAATTCATTTCGTCCAGGTTCCGGTATTGCCTGAATCAGTGCAACAACAGGCCGCCCTGATCAATCAAACCATGGAAGTCCTGATCCGGCGTTTTCCCGAGCAATATCTGTGGAGCTATCACCGCTATAAAATCCCCAACTGTGCCAAAACACGCCAGGCAGCGATGCCCGACGCAACCCATTGCACGGGAACCGACAGGCCGCGCGATCCGTCGTATTGACTGCATGCAATCGCCTAAAACGACTTATCTACTGCACGATTTGCAATATCGGTGACGCAATATACGTAAGCAAACAAGGGGGATAAACAAGACACAACCGTATCCCGAAGGGAAGCCGGCTTGTCGATAGTTGTGTTCTGGCAAAGGCCCCATGCCTTTGCCAGAATGCTGATAGCCAGCAGACGGCAAGAGGCCCGACCAAAGCCGGGCCAATCTGATAAGGAGTTTACGATGAAACAGATCGTATTTCTGCTTATCCTGATCGTATTGATGCTGGTGTTGATCACACCCGCCTATTGATCAGAGACCGGTGCGGGAGGATCAGGGACCGGTGCGGGAGGGTCCGCACTGGTTCAGGTGTTAATGTACTGAATTGACAGGTATTTTGTAAATTGTGGAAAACCGAGGTGTGCGCTGTTCGTGCCTGTAAACAATCAGGGTACACCTCCTTCCAGGAGGGTGCATTTGAACACGCCGTCGCTAAGTGCCGACGGCATGGCATGCCGACATCCCCTGGCGCCTGACACCATCACCCCGCCAAAGTGCCGCAGCCATAACGATAGCGCCAGGCCAGTTATCCTGCATTGATAAATTTCATGAGCAGCAGCTTTTCACATCCGCATTCTTTGAGTGCGTCATCCAGCGCATTTTCGTAATCGACTCGCGCACCATCCAGATGTGCCCGCCCTTTATCGGTGATCACTGTATAGACCCCTCGTTTGTCGTCCGGGCACAGATCGCGAATGGTGAACCCCACGCGTTCCAAACGCTCAGCCATGCGCGAAACCGAACTCTGATTCAGGCGCAGATGCGACGCAAGCTCCTGCATGCGCAATTCGGCGTTGGGCGAACGCGCCAATACTTCAAGCGCACGATACTCTGAAAGACCAAGCCCATGCCGTGCCTGCAGCACCGCCCCAAGCCGGGTCTCGACATTGGCGATCACCTGAATCAGCTTGAGCCACGTATCACTTTTCTTTGACATTGAAAATCACCACGTCCTTACTCGTTCAGCAGAATATCTTATCATATGCATGTCCATGCAAAATCAGGCAAAGGCAGACCGGGTACGAAACGCCAGGAACGGCTGCAAACCTTCGCGCACGGGCAGTTTTCTGACCATGGGCAAATGCCAGTCAATGGGATCGCCGGCCAAAACCGTGTAGCCGCCACGATAGTCAAAGCCATTGGCTGCCGCTTCATCCCGATCAACCGCAAAGCATATCTTCGTGAGACCGGCAAGACGCGCACTCATATAGCACAGCGCACATGGTTCTGCCGAAGCCAGAAGCGTTGCCCCATGCAAACGGCACATACCGTGGACACGGCATGCATCCCGTATGGCCTGAACCTCGGCATGCGCCGTCGGATCACGACACTCGCGTACGCGGTTGACTCCGCGACCCAGAACCGCACCACTGTCATCGACCACAAATGCGGCAAATGGAATACCACCGTGATGGACGTGTTCCGTGGAGAAGGCGACCACCTCCTCCATCAGCGGCGACAGGCGATTCGCAAGATCAACGACCATCGGGGACTCCCGCGTTCTTGCCTCCGGCAGCACATGAAAAACCGAAGCTGTCATTGGATAAAAAGACCATTTTTTCCTCCTGAATGTGCCTGTCAGTTTGTTTGCCGTGTCGCGGCAAACAGTCGGTCAGCATGACTCGCTGCTTTGCTCAGCCTGCAGTTTGGCGCTATCGGCCAGTTTGAGCCAGACGACCCCTGCGATGATGACGAACAGCCAAAACACCTGTACCGCCGTCAGCGGCTGATCAAGCAGAATACTGCCAAAAGCAGCCGCGCCAACCGCGCCAATGCCCGCCCACACTGCATAGCCGATCCCCACGTCGATCGTCCTCAAGGCGGCACTGAGAAAATAAAGCGTGAGCAAAAAGAAAACGATGGCAGCAAGCGACCAGCTCAATACGGTAAAGGCTTTACTTCCACCAACACTGAGCGCATAACCGATTTCGAACGCGCCGGCCAGCAGCAGCATCATCCATGCCTGCCCACTGCCTGGATTTTTTGTGTTTGTTTTCGACATATCTATTTCCTTCAAAATTATATAAACTAATTAACCAATACCTGCCAATGCTTATGCCGCACCACTGAGCTGCAGACCAACAACGCCTCCGATCACCAGCACAATTCCCAGGACTTTTTTCCAGTTGAGGCGCTGCCCAAAGAACAGTGCGCCCAGAATAACGATGCCTACGCCTGCAACCGAGGTCCAGATTGCGTAGCCAATGCCTACATCGAAAGTCAGCAGCGCAAGGCTGAGAAAATAGGTGGCAATAACGCCACTGACAAGGGTGGCGATTGTCCACCCGGCCCGGGTGAATCCCTGCGCATTGCCTGCCGATATTGCGACCGCGACCTCAAAGATCACGGCGATTCCAAGATATAACCAGCTCATCATGTTTCCTTTATAGAGTGTTAAACAGCTTGCTTTCATGCCCGATGATAGAGATCGTCTGAGTTCATCTATTGCTTGCATGCACATGCATATTATTAGAAGCACAAGCATCTGTCAATTTATTTGTTTGCGCATGCATATATAAATATCCCCCATTTTTGCCGAGGCGCCCGTCTTGCTGCTTGAGGCAACCGCCTGGACAATGCCATCCCTTTCTCCATTACAATCGAAAAAATCCAGGATCGCCCCCGTCGGCCGGCAACGCCAGCAGACCGGCAACCAGCAACGTGCCAGTCACGGTGCACTGCCAGCACATATTGTCATGACGCACTCCGCTTATCTTCAAACATTATGAAATCCGCATTACTCGTTTTTCTTTTCCGCAGCATCAATCTATTACCGGACAGCCTGCGTCTGGGCCTGGGCAGCATCTGCGCAACCTTGATGCGTACGCTGATGAAGCGCCGCCGCTTCATTGTGAGCACCAATCTGCAATTGTGTTTCCCCGAAGCGACGCCGGACCAGCGCGAGCGCTGGCTGCGGGAACATTTCCGCGCCCTGGCCCAAACCATGGTCGACCGTGCCGTCCTGTGGTACGGCTCGGAAGATAAGATCCGTCGCATGGTGCACCTTAGCGGTTATGAACACATCCAGAACAGCATCGATTCATCCCGGCCCACATTAATGTTCGCCCCGCACTTTGTCGGGCTGGACGCTGCAGCCACTATTTTGTCCATGCATCTGGTCAAATCGGCCACCATGTACACGCCCGCATCCGATCCGCAGGTTGACGCCATCATGATCAAAGGCCGCGGGCGCTTCAACCAAGTTACCCAGATCTCCCGCAAGGAAGGCATCCGCGGTCTCATCCGGCAACTGCGCCAGGGCACACCGGTGTATTACCTGCCGGACATGGACTTTGGTCGTGAAGGGGCCCTCTTTGTCCCTTTTTTCGGCGTTCCTGCCGCAACCCTGCCGGCAACAGCCCAAATTGCCCGGGCCTGGAAGGCCGACGTGATCCCTATCGTGACCCGCTGGGACAGCGCCACCGGTCACTACCACACCCGGGTGCTGCCCCCCTTTGCCGACTTTCCGGGCCAGATGACGCTGGAACAGGCCACGCTTTTCGGCAATCAACAGCTTGAGGCCTGGGTGCGCGCCGACCCGCCCCAGTATTATTGGGTGCATCGACGCTTCAAAACCCGCCCCGAAGGGGAAAAGAAATTCTACTGATGGCGCATGGTCATGGTGCTGCCGCGCAGGATCGGCGATAATAATGTCCAATACAGCGGTTCAATCAGGAAAACGTTCAATGATCTGGTCATTCTCAAAAATGCACGGTGCCGGCAACGACTTTGTTGTGCTCGATGGCGTGCGTCAGTCCATCGACATGACGCCCGAGCGTGCACGCGCGCTGGCGCACCGGCAATTTGGCATCGGCGCAGACCAGATCCTGCTGGTCGAAGCACCAAGCCACCCCGAGGCCGATTTCCGCTACCGCATTTTCAATGCCGATGGCACTGAAGTGGAGCATTGCGGCAACGGCGCCCGCTGTTTTGTCCGCTTTGTGCACGAACAGAAACTGTCTTCGCGCAATCCGCTGAAGGCCGAAATTGCAACCGGCCTGCTCACGCTTGAAGAAGCCGATGACGCAACGGTCACGGTCAATATGGGACAAACCCGCTTTGAACCCGAGGCTGTCGCATTTGACGCGAGCGATCTGCCAAGCACGCGCGATCATGACGACACGCTATGGTCGTTGCCGCTGGACAATGGCGATACGGTCACGCTCTCGCTGGTGGCCATTTCCAACCCGCATGCCGTGCAGATCGTAGATGATGTCGCCAATGCACCGGTGGCCGTGCAAGGCCCGCTTATAGAAGGGCATCCACGCTTTGGCAATCGCGTCAATGCCGGGTTTATGCAAATCGTAAATCCGCAAGCGATCAACTTGCGGGTTTATGAACGCGGGGCTGGTGAAACGCTGGCCTGCGGGACCGGCGCCTGCGCCGCCGTGGTCGCGGGCATTCGTCGCGGGCGCCTGCAATCGCCGGTGACCGTCCATACGCGCGGCGGCGATCTGAACATTGCCTGGGACGGCACGCAAATTACCATGCGCGGTCCGGCCGTGACGGTATTTTCAAGTGAAATAAACATTGATCGCCTGGTTGCGCAGTATCGCAACAGCACTGTTTTATAAAGGAACGTACTCATGTCTGAAGCTGCCACACTGACAGCAGAAACCGTCGCACAATTTCTGCAGGACAATCCTGCTTTTTTTGATGAGCACGCCGATATTTTTTCGTCTCTGAAGGTACCCCACCCGCATGCACGCAATACCCTGTCGCTGGGTGAGCGCCAGATCCTGACGCTGCGCACGCGCAACAAGGAACTGGAGTGGAAGCTGTCTGAGCTGCTGCACAATGCCAATTCCAACGAAGCCATCAGCGATCATGTCACGCTCTGGTGTACGCAGATGCTGGCAGAGCAAGATCCCCGGCAACTGCCGCAACGCGTGGTAGACGGGTTGCGCCAGGAATTCGATATGCTGGAAGTCGCCCTGCGCCTGTGGAATCTTCCGGCCCTCGAAGACGAACGTTTCCACGGGACCGACGATATGCTCCAGGCCTTTGTAGCCGGGCTGCAAAAACCCTATTGCGGTCAGGAAGGCTATCTGCCGGCGCACGGGTGGTTCGACAGCAAGCCCGGTTCGGTCGCCATGGTGCCGTTAATACATGAGGGACGCACGATTGGCGTGCTGGTCTTCGCCGCAGAAGGCGCCGAGCACTTCAAGCCGGACATGGGCACGACATTTCTTGAAATTCTCGGCAAGCTGGCCAGCGCCTGCTTAAGCCGCCTGAATTACACCGCCTGACACCTGCCACACCGTCCTTCGGCCAGGTGCAGCAGTACTTATGGGAAGCACCATGACACGCGTTCTGCCCGATTCAATGGAAAAATGGCTGGCCTACCTGCAAACCAACCAACGGTATGCCAGCCACACGTTGTCTGCCTATCGACGTGATCTGGTGCTGTTGCTGGGCTTTTACCCGGACGTCCCCGCCGAGAATCTGAGCAATGCGCAGATCCGACACGCCATTGCACGGCTGCATGCCCAGGACTACAGTCCGCGCAGCCTGGCGCGGATTCTGTCGGCCTGGCGCGGCTTTTATCAATGGTGGATTCCGCAAACCTCGGTGAAAGTCAATCCTGCCCTGGATGTAAAGACACCCAAGATCGCCCGCTCGCTGCCCAAGGCACTGTCGGTAGAGCAAACCCAGGCGCTGCTGGATCATCCGACCGTAGCCACCGGCACGGAACCGGCCGATCTGCGGGATCAGGCCATGTTCGAAGTACTCTACTCCAGCGGCTTGCGTCTGGCCGAACTGGTCAGCCTGGACATTCATTACACCCGCAAGGACGGCTATGAATCAGTCAGCTGGCTCAACCTGGATGAAGGCGAAGTCACGGTCACCGGCAAAGGCGGTAAAACGCGCAGCGTGCCGTTGGGCCGCACCGCCATCGGCGCCCTGACGCAATGGCTGGCCGTCCGACATAAACTGCTCCCGCCGGGCAGCACGACAGACGATCAGTCTGCGGTGTTTCTGGGTGCCCGCGGTCGCCGCGTTGCCCCACGGGTCGTTCAATTGCAACTGAAAAAACTGAGCCTGCGCAGCGGCATTCCCGCGCAGATTCATCCTCATGTCCTGCGTCACAGTTTTGCCAGCCACGTCCTGCAATCGGCGCAGGATTTGCGTGCGGTGCAGGAAATGCTGGGGCACGCCAATATTGCTACCACGCAAATTTATACAAGGCTCGATTTTCAGCATCTGGCCCAGGTATACGACAAGGCGCATCCTCGCGCCAAAATGGACGAAACTGATAAAGAAAAATAAGGACTTCTTGCTAGCGGCCGGATCTCAGCAAGCCGTGCTGATTGCCAAATAGCATTGACAGGATATACAAGGCGCCCGCCGACAGAATGATGGCGCTGGAAGCCGGCAAGCCGAAGTGATAGGACAGCACCAGGCCGATATAAGAGGCGACAACACCCAGACACACAGCCAGGACCAGTTGCCACCCCAGCGTACGCCCCCAGAAGCGGGCAGCAGCGGCCGGCAGCATCATCATCCCCACCACCAACAGGGTGCCCATAACCTGGTAGCCGGCTACCAGATTGACTACCAGCAGAATCAGAAAGCCGCCGTGAACCAGCGATCCGCCGCCGCCTTCCATCTTCAGAAAAGCCGGATCAAGACACTCGATGACCAGCGGCCGGTACATCAGCGCAAGCACAACCAGCGTCACACTGGAGACGCACATGATGAAAACCAGATGACTGTCATCGAGCCCCAGCACAGTACCGAACAGCACGTGCAACAGATCCAGATTGGAGCCCTTGAGTGAAATCAACAACACGCCAAGGCCCAGCGATATCAGGTAGAACGCAGCAAAACTGGCATCCTCTTTCAGGCCGGTTGAGCGTGCCACACTACCGGCAAGTACAGCGACCAGCAAACCGGTGGCCAGGCCACCGACCAGCATTGCGGTCATGGAAACGCCGGCCAGCAAAAACGCCACCGCCACGCCGGGTAAAATGGCGTGCGACATGGAGTCTGCCATCAGGCTCATGCGCCGCAAGATCAAAAATACACCCAGCGGCCCCGCGGCCAACGACACGAATATCGAACCGAACAGGGCCCGGTTCATAAACGCAAACTCAGTAAAAGGCGTAAGCAGCGCCGCAACAACCGCCTCGATCATCAAAACCCTCCCAGCGCCAGCGAGCGGGCCTGGTCCAGATTGGCTTCGGTCAGAACGCTGGCAGTGTCGCCCCAGCCCACCACCTGCCGCGCCAGCAGCAGCGTTTGGGGAAAGCACTGGCGCACCAGCGCAGCATCATGCAGCACCACCAGCACAGTGCGCCCTTGGCGATGCCAGTCAAGAAGAATCTGCAGCAGCAAGTCGCAGGTTCCCTCATCGACAGCAGTGAAAGGCTCATCCAGAATCATGACCGGCGCATTGCACACAATAAGCCGGGCAAACAGCGCACGCTGCATTTGTCCGCCGGAAAGATTGGCAATCAGGTCGCGGGATTTGTCTGTCAGCCCGACGGTGGCCAATGCGTCATGAATGCGCTGGCGCTCGCCTTTGTCATAGCGCCGAAAGGCACCCACGCGGCGCCAGGCCCCCATGGAAACCAGATCATAGGTGGTAATCGGAAAGCTGCGATCAATTTCGCTAATTTGCGGCAGCAGGGAAATACCGCCTCGGAAAGGGTCGTGAATCGTTACCCTGCCGGAGCGCGCCGTCAACTGTCCCGTTACGGTCTTGAGCAGCGTCGATTTACCAGCGCCATTGGGGCCCAGGATGGCGGTGAGCGAACCCTCAAGAAAAGTGCCCGTCACGCCGCTGAGCGCCGGCACCCCGTTCCAGCCTACGGTCACATCGTCAAGCTGGATCACCGGCCTGGCCGCAGTTGACGCCGCTGCAGCGGGACGGTCAACACAGGCGCTGTTTGTCGCAGAGGGCATGGGCATGGGTGTCCGTAGGAATCAGAAAGGCAGATGCGGGCAATCAGCTGGCAATCGCGCCCAGCCAGCCGGCTGACCAGGCGATCAGGCCCCATAGCAGCAGGACAACGCCCAGCACGGGCCCCAGCCTGCCAACGGCAGATGCCAGAAAAATCGTGGAGGTTGAATCTGCCTGCATGTGCAATGCGTCGCCGGCTGAAGTCAACGAACCACGTCGGCCAGCGGCGGATGCCGCCAGTGCGGTATCAACAGGCTTGGCGCGCGCCTGCTCGACAAAAGGCGTCCCTGTCACTGTGGGATAGACACGCCGTAAAGCCGGGAACAGGGTATCATTGTGCATAATTGTCTGATTTAACGAATATGTTAATGGATCGATCAGCGCGGATGGGAGCGGTCATTCGCCTGAGCGCAATCTGCCCGAGCGTACCTTTAAAACGCGCCAGCTACACTGCGCTAAAGCAGCCTGAACACGTTGTACCCGCAACTCAAATTGCGTGCTGCGGATTGCTTGTTCCACGCGCCCATCCTTCCAAAATGATATGTTATATCATAATACACAAATCAGGTCATGAAATGGCCTAAAATAGGCCGAAAGTTTCCTCCCTGCGGACGATGGCGGTATCATTCCAACCATCCCCGCCAAATGATGCCTGTCCTATGACCCCCAGAACGCCACCCGATACAGATCACCCGGAACAGACGCACCAGCATGGCGCCCATGGCCATTCTGTGGCCTATCAGTTGCTGGAAGCCATTCGCCATTGCGAGCAACGTGGCACCCGCCTGACACCGATTCGCCAGCACGTGCTCACCCTGCTGCTGGAAGCCGGTCGCAGCCTGAAAGCCTATGAACTGCTTGAGGCCATGAAGCAGCTCTATCCGCAGGCCAAGCCGCCCACCGTGTACCGCGCCCTGGATTTCCTGGTTGAAGAAGGCCTGATCCACCGGCTGGATGCCGTCAATGCATGGACCGCCTGCCAGGACGTATCGGGTCACCACCACGACCTATTGATTGTCTGCACGCGTTGCGGCAAAGTCGCCGAACTGAGCGCCCCGCTTATCAGCCATCAGTTGCAGGACATGATACATGCGGCCGGTTTTATTCAGACAACCAGCGAAACCGAGTTGCGCGCCATGTGCAAAGACTGCAGCCAGAAACAGGAAGAAACCGTCTCGGCCACGTAACTGAAAACAGCCGTCCGGCAACAGCAGCCCGCCGTAACACCGGCGGCTCAGGCTGAAAATCGTGGCCAGGCCCGCCCCTCCCAGGATAAACGGGCGAACGGCAAAGAACGGACGTTCGGACAAAACCACTCGTAAGAGACAATATTGCCGCCCTCCTGCCCCAGGCGGCCGATGAACACCCGTTGTCCTGGCCCGGCATACCAGAGTGTAAATTTCATTACACAAATCAAGATCTTAGGGTTTATCCCCAGTATTTGGGTTTATTTTCCCCCAGAAACAATTAACGTTTGCGACTTTCGCAAAGCTATGATGTAATCCTGCGATTGACTTTAGGAACGTCTTTTTGGAACCGGCCGGTTTCTGTTGCCGGTAGGACGTTTAAACGCTATGACAAAAACGCAAGCACAAGCAGATAAAATGATCCCTGTCACCGTTCTTACCGGTTTTCTGGGGGCAGGTAAAACCACACTCCTGAAACGCATCCTGACCGAATATCACGGCAACCGCATCGCCGTCATCGAAAATGAATTCGGACCGGAAAGCATAGATAACGAACTTCTGGTGCAGGATAGCGACGAGCAGATTATCGAGCTGTCCAACGGGTGCGTTTGCTGCACAATTCGCGGCGACCTGCTGAACACGCTGACCGATCTGAAAAATCGCCATCAGAAAGGCGAGTTGAAATTCGAACGCGTGGTAATCGAAACCACCGGCGTGGCCAACCCCGGTCCGGTTTGCCAGACATTTTTCATGGACGACAGCGTTGCTGCCTTCTATCGGCTCGATGCCGTGATTACGGTGGTCGACGCCAAGCACGGCATGGAAACCCTGGATACCCAGCCAGAAGCCCAAAAACAGGTCGGGTTTGCCGATCGCATTCTGGTGTCCAAGAAAGACCTGGTCACCGACCAGGAATACGGAGCCCTGCGTCATCGCTTGCTGCATATGAACCCACGTGCAGAAATCATGCCGGTTCACTTTGGCGAAATCGACATCAATAAGGTATTGGACATCAGCGGCTTTAACCTGAATACCATTCTTGACATTGATCCCGCGTTTCTGGAAGAAGAACACCCTGATGCAGCGCATGATCACGACCATGGTCACGGGCACGATCACGGACACGACCATGATCACGGCCACGCGCATGGCGAGCATCATGACCATGACCATGACCATCACGATCATCATCATGCTCACCATGATGATGAAATCGGCGCCTTTGTCTTCAAATCTGAAAAACCGTTCATACCGGAACGCCTTGAAGAGTTTTTAAGCGGTGTAGTGCAGGTATTCGGTCCCGACCTGTATCGTTACAAAGGGATTCTCTACATGAAAGGCATGCGCCAGCGCATGATCTTCCAGGGTGTGCACATGCTAATGGGTGCAGAACCCGGTAAACCATGGGGGCCCAAGGAAAAGCCCTCCAACACCATGGTGTTTATTGGCCGTAAATTGCCCAAGGATGTCATCCTTAACGGGCTAAACCAGTGTCTGGTAGAGAAATAGTGGACACTGAAGCATCATATTGCGCACAAATGTGATCACGCAATTTCAATCCATTGTGCGCTATATTCAACATTATTGAAGTGATATATGGAGTGTTTTATGGCTAAGGCAGCTAAAAAAACAGATGCAACAACGCAAGCCCCTCTTCTGACTGAAGAGCAACTGCTCGCCATGCCCGAATCTGACTATATGAATGATGAGCAACTGGCGTTTTTCCGCGACCGCTTAAAGCGTCTGGAAGACGAGATCATCAATAATGCAGGCGTGACCACCGAAAATCTGCGTGAAACCCAGTTCGTGCCTGATCCGGCCGACCGCGCCACGATTGAAGAAGAACACGCACTGGAATTGCGCACCCGGGATCGCGAGCGCAAGCTGCTCAAGAAAGTACAGCAATCGCTTGCCCATATCGAGTCGCGTGACTACGGCTGGTGCGAAGAAACCGGCGAACCTATCGGCCTGCGCCGTCTGCTGGCCCGTCCGACCGCCACTTTGTCGCTGGAAGCCCAGGAACGGCGTGAAAAACGCCAGAAAATGTACGGTGATTAATTAATTGATCCGGGTTCCTTGAAATCTTTCTGTCCCGTCCCTATCTAACTAGGGAAACAACAGGAAGGCTCTATGGAACAATTTCACGCTACTACCATCGTCTGCGCCCGGCGCGGCAATCAAGTCGCGCTCGGCGGCGATGGCCAGGTCACTCTGGGCAATATTGTCATCAAAGGCACTGCCCGCAAAATCCGCCGTCTGTACCACGATAAAATTCTGGCCGGCTTTGCTGGCGCCACTGCGGACGCCTTTACCCTGCAGGAACGCTTCGAAGCCAAACTCGAAAAACACCAAGGCAACCTGATGCGCTCTGCGGTCGAACTGACCCGCGACTGGCGCACCGATCGCGTATTGCGTCGGCTGGAAGCCATGCTGATCGTGGCAGATGCCGAACACACCCTTATATTGACCGGAAACGGCGACGTACTGGAACCCGAAAACGGCATTGCCGCCATCGGCTCCGGTGGCGCCTACGCACAGTCAGCGGCCCTGGCGCTATTGCAAAATACCGACCTGGCGCCAGATGTGGTTGTCAAAAAATCCCTGGAAATCGCAGGCGATCTGTGCATTTACACCAACAGCAACCATATTGTTGAAACACTCTAATCGGAAATATCAGCATGTCAGCCAGTGTAATGACTCCCAAAGAAATTGTCTCTGAACTGGACAAAAACATCGTCGGGCAGAACAAGGCAAAAAAATCTGTCGCCGTTGCCCTGCGCAATCGCTGGCGTCGCCAGCAGGTGCCTGAACCCTTGCGTAACGAAATCCACCCCAAGAATATTCTCATGATTGGCCCCACCGGGGTCGGCAAAACAGAGATCGCACGGCGCCTGGCCAAGCTGGCCAATGCCCCGTTCATCAAGATCGAGGCAACCAAATTCACTGAAGTGGGCTATGTCGGTCGCGATGTCGACACCATTATTCGTGATCTGGTCGAGATCTCCATCAAGCAGACCCGTGAGCTGGAAACACGCAGGGTGCGGACCCAGGCCGAAGATGCGGCCGAAGATCGCATCCTGGACGTTCTGGTAGCACCACCGCGCGACAGCAACGGCGAACCACTACGTCAGGAAAATACTGCCCGCCAGACTTTTCGCAAGAAACTGCGCGAAGGACAGCTGGATGACACAGAGATTGAAATCGAAGTGAACCAGGCCATGCCGCAAATGGAAATCATGGCGCCACCGGGCATGGAAGACATGACCGAGCAGCTCAAGGGCATGTTTGCCGGCCTGAGTCGTGAGAAGAAAAAAACCACGAAAATGACCATCAAAAACGCCTTCAAGTTGCTGGTTGACGAAGAAGCCGCCAAACGGGTCAATGAAGAGGAAATCCGTACCGCTGCGGTAAAAAATGCCGAACAGCAGGGTATCGTGTTTCTCGATGAAATCGACAAAATCGCGACTCGCCAGGAAAACGGTGGTGGCGATGTTTCCCGCCAGGGCGTGCAGCGCGACCTGCTGCCATTGGTAGAAGGCACGACAGTCAATACCAAATACGGCATGGTGCGTACAGATCACATTCTGTTCATCGCCTCGGGCGCATTTCACCTGTCCCGTCCTTCGGATCTGATCCCCGAATTGCAGGGTCGGTTCCCTATCCGGGTCGAGCTCGACTCACTGACGACTGATGACTTCGTTCGTATCCTGTCAGACACCGATGCGTCACTGACCAAGCAGTACACCGCGCTGATGGCCACAGAAGACGTTGCGTTGGAGTTTTCCGACGAAGGCATCCATCGCCTGGCGGAACTGGCTTTTGACGTGAACGAACGCACCGAAAACATTGGTGCACGCCGGCTTTACACCGTCATGGAAAAACTGTTGGAAGATCTGTCATTTGATGCAACCACCAGCAGTGGCAAGGTCGTCAAAATCGACGCCGACTATGTCAACAGCAAGCTGGAAGAAGCCGCCAGCAGCCAGGATCTGGCACGCTACGTACTGTAAGCAATTGCAGTAGGCAATTGGGCTGAAAATGAAAAAGGTGCAGGTACTCATCTGAGTCCTGCACCTTTTTTTGCATCGACTGCTGGCTCGCGTAAATTGGCCCGATGATCTGCACATCACGCAGGCCTCGCGCCAGACTGGCTATTGAACAGAAGGGTTATTGCAGAATACGCAGAGAGAGGGCTTTACCCGGGTCTGCTGGCCCGAGCACACGCCTTCACACCCAAAGCACTTCTATGCCTGTCCGGCGCGCCTGCAGCGCTTTAAACTGCAGTGTCTGCCTGGATGGCAGCACTCGCGCAACAACGAACCATTGTCACGACCAACGCCCCTGGCGTGGACTTCAGGCTAGTTGCTGATTTCCTTGATAACGTAGTCCTTGCCAACCCGTTCAGCAGTAAAACTGACCGAATCACCGGGCTTGATATCCTTGAGCAGCGCGGCGTCGATCTTGTAGGACAGGGTCATGGCCGGCAGCTTCAGATCGCTGATGGCATCCTGCTTGATGGCAATCTTGCCCTGCTCAGGTTGAATACGGCGCACTTCCCCGCTGCCCCGTCCCGTTTCCTGGGCGTGAGCGACGCCAGTGACAGCCATGGCTGCGGCCAGTCCCAACATCACAGTTGCAATTGATTTTTTCATGCGCACCTCCTGATGCATATCTCAGGCTCTATTTTAAGACAGAAAACGTCGCATGGCATTTATCTGCCCGCTCTACGTAGTTACAATGCGCTTCACAGCATGATCGCCTGATTGTCTCATAGCCCTTCTCGTGGCCCTTTTACATCGTCCGGATCCTATCGCTGCCGTGCAGGCTGTGCTGATCAAGCAAGAATGGCAGATGCCCGTAGCATCGCCCTGCCATGCCGTCAAATGTGCCTTTTACAAATGTGCCTTTTACGATAGATACTTCGATCTCGATACAATTACAGGCTGGAGCGACCTGCAAGCCAATTCTGCCGGCACCGGCTTGCACGAGCAATGGCAAACCCAGCCTATCGCTGCGAAGACGCTGTTATTGAGCCCGCCGCAAAACAGGATGCATAAATTGGCATAACCTCAACTTGGCACGTACTATAATACCTGTAGCCGCGATACCTGAATTGCACGCCCACCTTATACGAGCCGCAGCCCTTTTTTCAATGACATTCTCAATATTGCGCTTGTCATATTTATCTTCGTGAGCATTATGAACGACAGACTAACTTCGATCATCACCAAAACCGGCGACGACGGCACCACCGGACTGGGTGATGGGTCGCGTATTTCAAAAAGCGATATTCGCATTCAGGCCATTGGCGATGTCGACGAGCTCAACAGCCAGCTTGGATTGTTGGTGAGCAACCCATCGCTACCCCCCGACCTTGCCGGACTCCTGCAATACGCACAGCACCGGCTGTTCGACCTGGGGGCAGAGCTCAGTGTGCCAGGCTATGCCTCGCTCACTGAATCTCATGTATCGATACTCGAGCAGGCCGTGCAGGAACATAATGCCGGTCTGCCCCCGCTGCGCGAATTCATTTTACCCGGAGGTTGCGCGCAGGCGGCGCAGGCGCACGTGTGTCGCAGCGTATGCAGGCGCGCAGAACGCAGTGTCGTGGCGCTCAATGTCGCTGAGCCTGTCAGCGATGCAGCGAGACACTATCTGAATCGGTTATCCGACTGCCTATTTGTAGTCGCAAGAGTACTGAACCAGCGAGCAGAGCAAAGTGATATTTTCTGGCAAGCTGCCGCAAAAAAAACAGTCTCCTAAAACCTGCTGCGTGCAGGTAGTCAATCGCCTTCCTTGCTCCCTGTTTTAGCGCGGCGCAGATTGCACCGAACCTGGATCCGGACATGACAATCGCGCATCAGACGATGTCCGACGACAATCCGGCAGGCAGCAAGCGCTCTCGCCTTTGCCGAATCAACCCGAGAAATGCCTGCAAAACCGGGGATTGATTGCGCTCGGAATAGACCACAACGATACCCATCGACAACCTCGGCGTACCCTGCTTCAGAGCCTTAAAGACAACCCCATTGCGTTTGACCTTCTGCAATGACGCCGGAATAAGCGCAATACCCCTACCCTCCGCAATCAGCCCCAACATAATGTGATGATCTGTCGGTTCAGGGATGATATTAGGCTTGAAACCGATATGGTCAAAAATTGCCTGGCAATAGTCGTAGTAACCAGGATTGAGCCGGCGCTCAAACCAGAACATCGGCTCCCCGCGAAGCGCATCGAAGTCGAGCCTGCGCTTCTGCGCCAGTTTATGATTGACAGGCAAGGCGACCACAAGCGGCTCTTGCCGCACCGTTTCGGCCGCCAGCCCCCGGACATCGGTGTGCAGACCGATAAACGCCACATCCATTGTTCCCTTTGTCACATCCCCAACAAGGCTGATCGAATGCTTGCCCCGCGTAACGATATTCCAGCCCGGAAATCGCTGGCGCAGACTATCGGCCACATCCGGTATTGCACTGCGGTCAAACACGGTCGTATAGCCAATGACAAAGCGGCCGCGCTCGGCAGCACCAGAGGCCCGGGCCACCGCAATCGCCTTTTCCGCCTGAAGCAGCGTTCGCTTCACTTCCGGCAAGAATGCCTGTCCGGCTTCTGTCAGCGTCACGCCGGTCTTGCTGCGCAGAAATAGCACCACCCCGAGCTGCTCTTCCAGCTGGCGAATCTGCCTGCTCAATGGTGGCTGAGAAATATGCAGCCGCAACGCTGCACGCCCGAAATTGAGCTCCTCGCTCACAGCAAGGAAGTAGCGTAGCTGGCGTAGATCAATAGATTCATTCATACCAAAAAGGTATCACAAAAATGGTATTGGAAAAGCCAAATCGGAAGGTATAAAGTGCCTTCATCACTCAACACAAGGAACAGAATATGAACAACGAACGCTATCGGCGCGGCTGGTTAAAACTCAAGGAGATCGATGGCCTGGGTGGCGAAAAGGTTATTGAAAGCCTACGCGACATCGCGCCGGATTTTGCGCGCCTGATCATTGAGTTTCCATTTGGCGACATCTATTCAAGACCCGGACTCGATCTGAAGACAAGAGAACTCGCGGTAGTGGCCGCACTCACAGCAATGGGCAATGCAACGCCCCAGCTTAAAGTGCACATCCGGGCGGCGCTTAATGTTGGTTGCACCGAGAAGGAAATCGTCGAAGTCATGATGCAAATGGCCGTCTACGCGGGTTTTCCTGCTGCCCTGAACGGCCTGTTTGCAGCAAAAGATGTCTTCTCGCAGGCAGAGCCGGACAGTTAACCAATGGTGGCCCCCCCTTTTGCACGAGCATGTACTAACGCCCACATCAACTGCAAGCACATCAAAACCCAAAACAAAAGCCCCGCAATCAACATACCAGGAGTATGACTGAAGACGGGGCGCTTGAAATTCTGGTGCCGGTTAAAGGAGTTGAACCCTCGACCTTCTGATTACAAATCAGCTGCTCTACCAACTGAGCTAAACCGGCGAAAGAAAGATTATATGTGAAGCCGGCGGAAAAAGTCCAGTTTTACGGCATAGCGAGTCAAAAAAGTCACGGTCGTGTCTTGTTTTAGCTGCAAAAGTGCCAAACAAACCGCTATCCGCCCGAGTTACATGGGCCTGGCCATGGCATGGCGCCGGCGCCACCGCCGGCTAACCTCGGTCATCTACGGCCAGGGCCACCAGGTTACTTGACTACCTTGAGCCACGGCGCCTTTTCTTTCGGCGTGGGCGAAGGTGGCGGATCGTCGTCTGGCGATGACGCATCGTGGGCATCGGAACCCACGCCAGTCAGATCGTACTCTTCCACCTCAAACTGCATCCCTTCCTGTGTCTCGCGTGCGTAAATTGCTTCGACGCGGGCCACGGGAACGGAAATTTGCCGCGACGCCCCGCCGAACCTTGCCTGAAACTCTATCCAGTCATTGCCCATGACCAGACGATTGGTTGCCATTGCGCCTACGTTCAACGTAATACGTTCGTCACGGACAAACTCCCTGGGCACCTGGCAGGCCGCATCAACATGGACCACCAGATGAGGGGTGTAGCCGGCATCGGTACACCACTCATGCCAGGCACGCAACAGATATGGTTTGGTAGATGGTTTTTCCATTCACTTTCCTTTAGTCTGTGGCTGTGCTAACTGTCCTGGAACGGATCAGCGGCGCATGACCTTTTCTGACGGCGTCAATGCCTCGATATACGCCGGGCGCGAGAAAATCCGTTCAGCGTATTTCTGGATCGGCGCTGCATTTTTAGGCAACTCGATACCGTAATGATCCAGACGCCACAGCAGCGGCGCCATGGTCACATCAAGCATGGAGAATTCTTCACCCAGCATGTAGCGATTTTTGATCAGCAAGGGCGCCAATTGTGACAGGCGGTCGCGGATCATACGGCGGGCATTTTCCAGCTTTTTCTCGTCGGAACGGGCAGAACGATCTTCCAGCACGCCAACATGAACGAACAACTCTTTTTCAAAATTATGCAGGAACAAGCGGGTGCGCGCACGCATGACCGGATCGGCAGGCATCAGTTGAGGATGCGGAAAACGCTCGTCAATGTACTCATTGATAATATTGGATTCATACAGAATCAGGTCGCGCTCTACCAGGATGGGGACGCGACCGTAGGGGTTCATGACCGAGATATCCTCGGGCTTGTTGAACAGGTCAATATCACGAACCTCAAAGTCCATGCCTTTTTCGTACAGGACGAAACGGCAGCGTTGAGAAAATGGACACGTGGTTCCAGAATAAAGCACCATCATGGTGTGCAGTCTCCCGCAAAAAATAAAAAAAAGAAAAGGTCAGCGCCCATCATACAACAAGCACTGACCCGAATCACAGTAGTTCTGACATCGGCAGCAAAGGAAGGGTTTTGCGTTCCCCCGACTGCTGCCAACAACGCTTACTTAACGTGTTTCCAGTAAGACGCGTTCAGCCTCCAGACAACGATAAAGAACAGTCCGAGGAACAACAGCACCCATACGCCCAACTTCTTGCGCAACAGCTGTTCTGGCTCGGACATCCAGCCCAGGAAGGCGGTCAGGTCAGCAACGTCGTTGTCAAACTGTGCCTGTCTGGAAGGATCCAGATACTTCAGTGTCGAGTGTGACGATGCACTGCCATGAAACTCGGGCAGGGGTTCATCACTCACGACAGACTTGAAGCCTTCGGAGTCCACTTTCGTGGTGATCTTGCGCCATTCCTGCTTGCCGTCTTTTTCCACAGGGTGGATGTCGACGGTTTCCAGTTCGCGCGGGCCTTGCAGGTTCCACATGGCATGCGGCATACCTACGTTCGGGAACAGCAGATTGTTCCAGCCCAGAGGACGGGATGCATCGCGGTAGAACGTACGCAGGTAGGTGTAGATGTAATCGGTACCGTCCTGCCCCATATTGGCAGCCTTGGCACGCGCCATGACAGACAGGTCGGGTGGTGCTGCACCAAACCAGGCCTTGGCATCAGCCGGGCTCATGGCAACGTGCATGAGTTCACCGACCTTATCGCCGGTAAACAACAGATTTTCCTTGATCTGTTCTTCGGTCAGGCCAAGTTCCGTGAGCTTGTTGTAGCGCATGGAATTGGCACTGTGACAGTTCAGACAGTAGTTGACGAAAAGCTTCGCACCATTTTGCAAAGAAGCCAGATGATTGACACGGTTGGGGGCACGATCCCACTCCATGCCGCCTTCGGCGGCCAGGACAGGAGTGGCAAAAGTGACGGCCAGTAACAATGCGCCTATTAACTTTTTAAACATGTTCATTCCTGTATTTTTCAACTTAGTGGGGATGGAAGGTCACACGATCAGGGACTTTCTTGAACGTACCCAGCCGGCTCCAGATTGGCATGAACAGGAAGAAAGCCAGGTAAATCAGTGTACCCACTTGAGAAATAATATTCAGGACAGGACTTGGCGCCTTTGTACCAATGATGCCCAGGATCACGAAGTTGATCAGGAAGACGGCATACACCAGCTTGTGCCAGCCCGGACGGTAGCGGATGGATTTGACCGGAGAATGATCAAGCCAGGGCATGAAACCCAGGATGACCACGGTGCCGCCCATAATAAGCACACCCCAGAATTTCGCATCGTAGACACGCAGGGCAACCGCAACCAGCACCAGGATGACCGGGAAAATGATTTTCCAGATACCCTTGAGGTTTTTGCTGAACAGCAGACCTACGGCAAAGATCAGCGCCAGGGCAACCAGCACCCAGGTAAATTCGTCTGTGGTTGCACGCAGCATGGAGTAGAACGGCGTGAAATACCAGACAGGCGCAATATGCGGCGGTGTCTTGAATGCGTCGGCCGGCAGGAAGTTATTGGCTTCCAGGAAGTAACCACCCATGGTTGGCGCAAAGAACATGATCGCGGCAAAAACAATGAGAAAGCCAACGACACCCATCAAATCATGTACAGAATAGTATGGATGGAAAGGAATGCCGTCCAGGGGACGACCATTGGCATCTTTCTTCTCTTTGATTTCAACGCCATCAGGGTTGTTCGAGCCAACTTCATGCAGGGCAATAAGGTGGGCAGCGACCAGACCAATGAGCACCAATGGAATGGCGATCACGTGGAAGGCAAAGAAGCGGTTGAGTGTGGCATCAGATACGACGAAGTCGCCGCGAATCCAGATAGACAGGTCAGGACCGACATAGGGAATGGCGGAGAACAGGTTCACAATCACCTGGGCGCCCCAGAATGACATTTGACCCCATGGCAGCAGATAACCGAAGAAGGCTTCCGCCATCAGACAGAGGAAAATGGCCACGCCGAAGATCCAGACCAGTTCGCGCGGTTTGCGATAGGAACCATAGAACAGGCCACGCAACATATGCAGATACACGACCACAAAGAACATGGAAGCGCCGGTAGAGTGCATATAGCGGATAATCCAGCCATAGGGCACTTCGCGCATGATGTATTCTACCGATGTGAACGCCAGGGCGGCATCGGGTTTGTAGTGCATGACCATGAAAATACCGGTCACAATCTGGATAACCAGAACCAGCAGAGCCAGTGATCCGAAGAAATACCAGAAATTGAAGTTCTTGGGTGCGTAATACTCGGACAGATGAGCTTTCCACAGACTTGTCAGTGGGAAACGCCGATCAACCCAACCCAACAATCCTGTCGTTTCGACAACTTTTTCGCCAGCCATTTTACAGGGCTCCTTTTCTAACTAGGCAAGAGATCAGACGGATCATTGGGATCAGCCTTCCGCTTTTTCTAAACCGACCATAACGGTGTTATCGTCGATAAAGTAATAAGGGGGAATAAGAAGATTGTCAGGTGCGGGCTGATTTTTGAAAACCCGGCCGGCCAGATCAAAATGGGAACCATGGCAAGGGCAAAGAAAGCCGCCTTCCCAGTCGGCGCCCATACCCTCGGAACCGCCGATGGCGAAACGGGGTGAAGGAGAACAGCCCAGGTGTGTACAGATACCAACGCAAATAAACCATTCGGGCTTGCGTGAACGGCCTTCGTTCTTGGCAAAATCGGGAGTGTAGTCAGGACGCTCGGACTTCGGATCGGCAAGATGCGAATCGTTTTTGGTCAGACCGTCAATCATGGCCTGCGTACGGTGGATGACCCATACCGGCTTGCCCTGCCATTCGGCGGTGATCATGCTGCCTGGGGCAATACCACCCAGCGCGATTTCCACTGGCGCACCGGCTGCCTTGGCCCGATCGGACGGGTTCATTGATGCCACAAAGGGAACGGCGGTTGCCACTCCTGCTACACCACCGACCGCACAGGCTGTACCCAGCCAGAAGCGTCTTTGCGGATCAGAGGGAAGCACCGCTGGCGTAGCGGGCCCCTGATTATCATACTGCTGTATAGAATCCTGACTCATTATCCATCCTTGTTGATACACTCAAGGTACTAAAATTTACTATATTTTATGTGTACATAATTTGGCAACCGTTTATTATATACCGGTGCCCGAGCCGGGCGTGGAAAAAAGGACATAATCATGAGTAAAGGTTTTATAAACGAGTTCAAAGAGTTTGCAATCAAAGGCAACATGATTGACCTGGCGGTTGGTGTGATTATCGGCGCCGCTTTCGGAAAGATCATTGACTCTTTAGTCAAAGACGTCATCATGCCCGTGATCAATTTCATCCTCGGTGGATCTGTTGATTTTGCCAATAAGTTCATTGTCTTATCCGAGCCCGAAGGCTATGCCGGAGCACGCACCTACGAAGCCATGAGCAAAGCCGGCGCCAACCTGCTGGCCTATGGTAACTTTCTCACAATCTTCATTAATTTCATCTTGCTGGCGCTGGTTATCTTCTGCCTGGTCAAAGCCGTCGCCAAAGCGCGCGCCACCTTTGAACGGGAAAAAGAGGCCGAAGCTGCCGCTGATCCGGCCGATGTCGCCCTGCTCAAGGAGATCCGCGACCTGCTGCGTCAGAAACCTACGGTCTGACCTGCGACGCTTATTGTCACCGCCGGCCTTGCGTCCTGAGGCCAGGCCCTGACAGCAAGGCCTGGAGTAAAAAAACAACATCTGTGATAAATTGCAGATGTTGTTTTTTTTTCGTCCGCCAGCAGCTGATTCGCATCGCAATGGCGGGCATCAGCGCAGCAGCACGGCCGCGCCTGTCGCCCAAGCGATACCCGCAATAGACACCGCCCTGGCCCGCGCCAGCACGTTACACTATACGGGATTGGGCAGGTCCACGAACTCCACATCCAGGCCGAAGTGCGCTGCCACCGCCTGCCCCAGCGCCTGAACACCATAGCGCTCGGTCGCATGATGCCCGGCGCCAATGTAGGCGACGCCCGACTCCACCGCCTGATGATAGACCTGTTCCGATGCCTCTCCGGTCAGATAAACATCCACACCGCGCGCAATGGCTTCTTCAAACATGCCCTGGGCGCCGCCGGTGCACCAGGCGATACGTTGCAAGGGCCGCTCACTGTTGCCTATAAGCAACGGGCGCCGACCCAGGGCAGTTTCAATCTGCGCACCCAGATCGGCCAGCGTGCGCAGCCCGGGCGGCAATGTACCCGACCAGATCAACCCGCCTCTGCCGAATACGACCGGCTGCCCGCTACCGTCGTCGACCCGATCAGGGATCAGCCCCAGAACCCGTGCCAATTGCGCATTGTTGCCCCATTGCGGGTGTGCATCCAGCGGCAAATGGTAGCCAATGATGTTCAGGCCATGCCGTATCGCCAGTTCCATGCGATGATATTTACTGCCGACCACACAGGGATTCTCGCCTTTCCAGAACCATCCGTGATGAACCAGAACGGCATCGGCGCCTTTGTCTGCGGCAATTTGCAACAGTTCTGCCGAAGCGGTGACACCCGTAATCACCTTTTTTATTTCGGGCTTACCCTGCACCTGCAGCCCGTTTGGTGCATAATCCTGAAAGAGGGCTGGTTTTAGTTGCTGGTCCAGCCAGCCCAGCAAATCCTGCACGAAAATTTTATTCACGACGTCTTCCTATGTATCGTTTTTGGTTACTGTTATCTCAGGCGGTCACCGTCTGCCTGGCGTTGGTTTTCACCATTACAACTTTGCGCCCGGGCTGGCTAACGCCTGGCGCCAGCGACAATCCACGCGCTCTGCCCGCTACGGCGCTCACATCAGCCAATGAGAGCCTGAGCTTTGCGTCGGCCGTTGCCGCTGCGACGCCGTCCGTTGTGAATATCTATACCACAAAGAACATCGAATCGCCTTTCAAGAACCTGCCGGATGTTCCTGCGCTCAAACCCTTTATCAAGGATAACAAGGATCAGAACACAATGGGGCCCACCAATCTGGGTTCCGGTGTGATCGCCTCGGACCAGGGCTATATCCTGACCAACTATCACGTGATCGAAGCGGCCGATTCCATTGAAGTGGGCCTGTCAGACGGACGCAAGGCCCCGGCCAAACTGATCGGCTCCGATCCCGATACCGACCTGGCCGTACTCAAGGCCGACCTTCCCGACCTGCCGGTGATCCATTACAACGCCGGCAATACGCCACGAATTGGCGATATGGTCCTGGCAATCGGCAACCCGTTCGGCGTGGGCCAGACAACCACCATGGGTATTGTATCGGCGCTGGGTCGCACCGGCCTGGGAATCAATACCTATGAAAACTTCATTCAGACCGACGCAGCCATCAATCCGGGCAACTCCGGTGGCGCGCTGATCAATACCCGAGGCGATCTGATCGGCATCAACACTGCCATTTACACCGAATCGGCTGCCGGCGGCTCGCTGGGTATCGGCTTTGCCACGCCCGCTGATACCGCCATGCGCATCATGTACGAAATCATCAAGACCGGCAGCGTCTCGCGCGGCTGGCTTGGCATAGAGCCACAGGACATCACTACCGATCTGGCCAGGGCCTTCAATCTGAAAAATACCAATGGGGTGATCATTGCCACGCTGGCCTCAAATGGTCCGGCAGGACAGGCTGGCCTGCTGGTGGGCGATATCCTGCTTGCGGCCAATGGCGAAGATATTACCGGCACCGACCATTTGCTGAACAAAATAGCCGAATTTGCCCCCCAGTCCAAAGTCACTTTTACCGTTTTGCGCGGCGGCAAAAAGCATGATTTCATCGTAACGCTGGGTAAACGGCCCCAGGTAACCACGACCAACTGACCGCGACAGATACGGCAGACAGGCGGCTCTGCCTTGTCCTTGTGCCCCGCTTGCTGTCAACATCAACGTCCTCCTGCCTGCCGCATCAGAACAATACCAGCGCGCGAATCGCAGCCGCTGACCTGCATTCCCCCATTAACCCGGCCATGCCCACACCACCCATGCTCGTTTTGTCGCTGCCATGACGTCAATGTGTCTGCCTGCACCAACGCAGTGATGCGGATCACGTTGCACGCAGAAAACTCAATAGTCCGGGATGGATGACTGCGAGATAACTGAATGTTGGGGATGATACGCAAAGCGGGTAAATAGTTGCCCGACAAGGCTATAGCGCAGAAACAGTCGAAGTCGCCGCAGAGCAAGCGAGAGAAGAAGTAAAAGAAGAATCAGAGAAGAACGGCTGCGATGAACAAAAGGCGCGACAGCATCAGCAGGCGCCATCGGCGTGACACCATTCGCGCCATCAAGCCGTATCGCCCCGCCGGAAGACGCCATGCGCGGCAGACTCTGTCTGTGTCGCTACTGCTCACGACCCGCCCCATCACCGCTTCGACCAGGACTGCCTCACCGCTATGGGCCATCTGGCCGGCACCAGATACAGGCAGGCAGCCCTACTCTTCAGATTCTGACGCTTGCTGATCCAGCTTGCTGATTTTGACAAAGCGCGCGGCAAACAATCCCAACTCAAACAACAAGCACAGGGGAACCGCCAGCAGAAACTGCGACATGACGTCGGGCGGTGTCACCACTGCCGCCACCACAAAGGCCCCGACAATGACATAGCCGCGCATTGACTTGAGCTTATCCACTGAAATCATGCCGGTGCTGACAAGCACGACAACGACAATAGGCACTTCAAACGTGACGCCAAAGGCCAGGAACATGGTCATCACAAAGCCAAGATACGCCTCGATATCCGGTGCGAAATTGATAGACTCGGGCGAGACCATGGCGATGAAATGAAAGATGGTATGGAAAACAATGTAGTAGCAGAATGCCATGCCGAAAAAGAACAGCAGCGTACTGGAGACCACCAGCGGCATGGCCAGCTGTTTTTCATGACGGTACAGGCCCGGCGCGATAAAAGCCCAGGCTTGGTACAGCACGTAAGGCAGGGCGATCATGAATGCAAGCAACAGCGTTACCTTAAGGGGTACCAGAAACGGCGTAATCACGCCGGTGGCGATCATTCGGTTGCCAGCCGGCAACGACGCAATCATGGGCTGCGCAATAAAATCGTAGACCGCGCCCGTACCAGGATAGATACACAGAATGGCAAAGAGCCCGATCACGGCCAGCAGCGCCCTGATCAAGCGGGTACGCAATTCGATCAGATGAGAAAAAAAGCTGTCTTCAGGCAGACTTTCCTGCGCGTTGTCGGGAGGAAGAATTGGATTGACCATCAGGAATGCTTATCGGAACGGGTAACGGCAGAGGCCGGCGCATCGGCTTGCGTGGGTTTGACATCGGGCCGATCAGCCGCGGCAGCTGGGTTTGAAGCAGTTTGCTGCGCAACCTGGGGCGCAGCCTTATCAACAGACGGGGAGTCGACCGGCGCAGCGGCGACCGCTGTTTTGTCAGCAGCCGTCGCATCAGATGGCAGGGCAGGTTCAACCGGAGGCTCTGCCAGGGGCGCCATCAGGTCTGCAACCCCGGCCGTCGCCGATTGCGGACCGGCTGTCGTAGACGCGGCGGCTGGCGCAATCATTTTCGATGAATCGGCATCGGCCTGCGCGTCGGCCGCAAGATTGCCTGCACCGGCGTCTGAATCGCCTTGCTGGGTTGCCGTCGAGTTCGGGCTGACGCTATCGCGCAGTGAATTGCCGGTGCGTTCCAGATCGTCCCGCAGGGCATTGACCGGATTGCGCAAGGCACTGGCAGTGTCTTCTACCGACGATTTGACATCGCTGACGGCAGACTGCATTTCTTCTTTTATCTTGGCAATTTCCTGGATATCCACTTCCCGCTGAATATCGCTTTTGACATCGTTCACGTAGCGCTGCGCACGGCCCACCAGATGACCCAGCGTACGGGCGACCGTAGGCAGGCGTTCGGGGCCAATCACAATAAGCCCCACAACACCGATAACGAACAGCTCTCCGAAACTTAAACCAAACATACTTGCTACTTTTCAAGAAGATCGGCGGGATATGCCGCAGCTGATGCCGACCGTCGGCACAACGTGTTTACTCGGACTTGTCGCGAGCCTGCACGTCGATCGCATCCGGATTGGAGCGAGCTGTCGTGTCGGGCCGGGCCGGATCCTGCGTGTCGGCTACCTTGCGATTGAGCCCATCGTCTTTGGACGAATCGGCTTCCTCATTGGCGTCCTTGATGCCTTTTTTGAACCCCTTGACTGCACCACCCAGATCTTCGCCGACGTTGCGCAGTTTTTTGGTACCGAAAATGAGGGCGACAATGACCAGTACAATCAACCAGTGCCAGATACTTAGACTGCCCATGTTTTACTCCTGAAATCAGATTGCGTGAATACGCATACTATACCAATTAATTGGCGAATCAATAGGGAAATATCATGAACGTAATCGCAGTTATGCACTACGATCCGGCGCACTGTCCGCGCCTTCATGATTGCGCGCTGCCTTTTCCGCCAGCCCGGACAGGCCTTCGCGGCGGGCCAGCTCGGCCAGCACATCTTCGGGACGCAGCCCATAATGGGTCAGCGCGACCAGACAGTGAAACCACAGATCAGCCGTTTCCGACACAATCCGTTCGGGCACGCCGTCTTTTGCGGCCATCACCAGTTCGGTTGCTTCCTCGCCGATTTTCTTGAGAAAAGCGTCGGGCCCCCGCGCCAGCAATTTGGCCGTATATGACGATTGTGAATCACCGCCGGCCTGTGGCCGGCGCGTTTCCAGCACATCGGCCAAACGAACCAGAATATCGGCAGTGGGTCCCGGAAGGGTATCTTGCGTCATTTGTACATGCTCTCCGGATCCTTGAGCACCTCATCGGTTATCTGCCATTGCTGTGCCGGCGCATCGCCGGTGAGCTCGCGAAAAAAACAACTCTGGCGCCCGGTATGGCAAGCCACCCCGCCCTGCTGCTCAACAGTAAGCAATATCACGTCGCCGTCGCAATCCAGACGCAGCGAACACACCCGCTGGGTATTGCCCGACTCTTCGCCCTTGCGCCAGAGCCGCTTACGCGACCGCGACCAATAAACGGCCCTGCCGGTTTCCGCGGTTTCCGCAAGCGCCTCGCGGGTCATCCAGGCCACCATCAGGATCCGGCCACTTTGCCAGTCCTGCGCGATAGCAGGCACCAGGCCGTCTGTATCGAATACTACGTCATCTATCCAGTTCATTGAGTGTTCCTGACCTGTATCCCGTGTTCGGCCATATACGCCTTGGCCTGCGCGATACTGTAATCGCCATAATGGAATATGCTGGCGGCCAGCACCGCGCTTGCGCGGCCTTCGTTAACGCCGTCGCAAAGATGTTGCAAATTGCCGACCCCGCCAGAGGCGATGACCGGCACCGCCACGGCATCGGAAATGGTCCGGGTCAGTTGCAGATCAAACCCCGCTTGCGTGCCGTCCTGATCCATGCTGGTAATCAGTAATTCACCGGCGCCATAGCGGGCCATGCGTACGGCCCAGGCAACAGCATCGATGCCCGTGGGCTTGCGCCCGCCGTGGGTAAACACTTCCCAGCGCAGCGGCTCGCCCGGCGCCGAGACCCGTCGCGCATCCACAGCCACCACAATGCACTGTGAACCGTAATAATCGGCGCAGGCGCGCACCAACTCGGGTTCATTCACCGCCGCACTATTGATCGATACCTTGTCGGCGCCGGCATTGAGCAAGCGTTGCACGTCGGGCAGCGCCCGCACTCCGCCGCCGACCGTGAGCGGAATAAACACTTCTGATGCCACCTGCTCTATCATGGACAAGGTCAGATCCTTGCCATCACTGGTCGCAGTAATGTCCAGGAAAGTGAGCTCATCGGCTCCCTGTTCATTGTAGCGCCTTGCAATTTCTACCGGGTCACCGGCATCGCGCAACTGAACAAAATTCACACCCTTGACAACGCGCCCGGCCGTTACATCAAGGCACGGTATGACGCGTGTGGTCAGGGTGTGCGCAGCAGCCGTAGAATGTGTCACTCCTGCTCGTCCCCGTTCAGCTCGTCAGCCATTTCCTGTGCCGCCTGAAAATCCAGCGTGCCTTCGTAGATGCTGCGGCCCAGAATGACGCCTTCGACGCCTTCCTGCTCAACTTCGCACAAAGCTTCAATATCTGTCAGGTCTGTGACGCCGCCCGAGGCAATGACCGGGATCCTGACGTGCTGGGCCAGACGCACCGTGGCTTCGATATTGACGCCAGTCAGCATGCCGTCGCGGCCGATATCCGTGTAGATAATGGACTCAACGCCGTAGTCTTCGAACTTGCGGCCAAGATCAAGCACATCGTGCTTGGTCAGTTTGCTCCACCCGTCAGTAGCCACCTTGCCATCTCTGGCATCGAGCCCGACAATGATGTTGCCGGGGAAAGCGCTGCAGGCATCCTGCAAAAAGCCAGGATCTTTCACGGCCGCCGTCCCGATAATGACATACTCGATGCCGAAATCCAGATACCGTTCGATGGTATCCAGATCGCGGATGCCACCGCCAATCTGCACCGGGATGTCGTCTCCGACGGCCCGCACGATGGCCCTGATCACATCTTCGTTTTTGGGTTTGCCAGCGACGGCTCCGTTCAGGTCGACCAGATGCAGGCGCCTTGCGCCCTGGTCATACCATTGTTCCGCGACGGTAACCGGGTCTTCGGAAAAAATGGTGGCATCCTGCAAGTCCCCCTGGCGCAGGCGGACACAACGTCCGTCCTTCAAATCAATGGCTGGTATGAGCAGCATAACAATCAGATTATCAAAATAAGAATAAAATTAAAATTATGAACGCATGATGCGGCTTCACAATTCCCCCAACTGCCATGACATATCCTGGTCAGATACGCCAGTTTACAAAATTTCGGTAAAGACGCAAGCCATATTCTGCGCTTTTCTCGGGATGGAACTGCACTGCGAAAATATTGTCCCGCGCCACAGCACAGGTAAAATTGTGCCCGTATACGGTTTCTCCCACCGAAATGGCGGTTTCTGCCGGATCGACATAATAACTGTGGACGAAATAAAAGTAGCTATCGTCCGGGATACCATCCCACAATGCATGCGGTTTTGCCTGCTTCACCCGGCTCCAGCCCATGTGCGGCACTTTGAGCAGGCGCGCCTCGTGCTGCACCAGCGTAGCAGACGTATCAGACTGCTCCTGCAAATTCACGGCAAATTGCGGTCCGGCAAACTTGCGCACTGTGCCGGGAAAAATACCCAGACATGGCACATCGCCTTCTTCACTGTGCTGCATCAGCATCTGCTCACCAACACAGACGCCCAGCAGGGGTTTGCTGTCGGCGGCGCGAAGCACTGCGTCCATCAGCCCGGAACGTTGCAGGTTGCGCATGCAATCGGGCATGGCCCCCTGCCCTGGAAAAACAATCCGGTCTGCCTTCTCGAGCGCCGCCACATCAGAGGCCAGATAGACATCCGCTTCGCTTGCCGCATGACGCAAGGCGCGTTCTACCGAATGCAGGTTTCCCATGCCATAGTCGACAATGGCAATTTTGTTGCTCATGAACGCATTCCTGCCATTACAGCACGCCTTTGGTCGAAGGAATCACGCCTTCGCTGCGTGCATCAGGGGTCAGTGCCATGCGCAGCGCCCGTCCGAAGGCCTTGAAAACGGTTTCGGCCTGATGATGCGAATTGGTGCCGCGCAAATTGTCGATATGTATGGTCACCAGCGCATGATTGACAAAACCCTGGAAAAACTCGCGCATCAGATCGACGTCAAAGCGCCCGACATGCGAGCGGGTAAAGGGAATGTGATATTCCAGGCCGGGACGGCCGGAAAAATCAATGACCACGCGCGAGAGGGCTTCATCCAGCGGTACATAGGAATGACCATAGCGGGTTATTCCCTTTTTGTCGCCCACGGCCTTGGCCACAGCCTGGCCCAGCGTGATGCCGACATCTTCCACGGTGTGGTGGTCGTCAATGTGCACATCGCCTTCACATTTGATGTCAAGGTCGATGAGGCCATGGCGCGCAATCTGGTCGATCATGTGATCAAGAAAAGGCACACCGGTATCAATGGACTGTTTGCCTGTGCCATCCAGGTTCAGTGAAACCGCAATACGGGTTTCATTGGTATTTCGGGTAATGTCAGCGGTTCGCATAACTTGTCGTCAGGTAATAGTGTTCAGGCGGTAACGCGCACTCTGCGCATGCGCAGCAAGGCCTTCGCCATCGGCCAGTTCGGCGGCAATCGCCCCTAGTGTAATCGCTCCTGCCTCGGACACCTGGATAATACTGCTGCGTTTTTGAAAATCATAGACGCCCAGCGGCGAGGAAAAGCGGGCGGTACGCGCAGTAGGCAGCACGTGATTAGGTCCGGCGCAATAGTCGCCCAGCGCTTCGGATGAAAAACGTCCCAGAAAAATCGCACCGGCATGGCGGATTTTCTCGGCCAGCGCGGGCGCATTTGCGGTGGAAATTTCAAGATGCTCGGGTGCAATTTCATTTGCAATAGACACCGCTTCATCAAGGTCCTGCACCAGAATTAATGCGCCGCGATCAGACAGGCTTTTGGCAAGGATCTGGGCACGCGGCATGGTGGGCAGCAGGCGCACGATCGCATCCTGCACTGTTTCCAGAAAACCGGCATCGGGACACAGCAAAATGGCCTGGGCCAGTTCGTCATGTTCAGCCTGGGAAAACAGATCCATGGCGATCCAGTCTGCCGGCGTGGTGCCATCACAGATAATCAGGATCTCACTGGGGCCGGCGACCATATCAATGCCTACCGTACCGAAAACCCGGCGCTTGGCCGCAGCCACATAGGCATTGCCAGGGCCGACAATTTTATCCACGGCGGCAATACTGTCGGTGCCGTACGCCAGCGCCCCCACCGCCTGGGCGCCACCGATGGCAACCACGCGATCAACGCCGGCAACGGCGGCAGCGGCCAGAACCAGCGGGTTGCGCACGCCATCGGGGGTTGGCGTGACCATAATGACTTCACCTACTCCAGCCACCTTGGCCGGAATCGCGTTCATCAGCACCGACGAGGGATAGGCCGCCTTGCCGCCCGGGACGTAAAGACCGACGCGATCCATGGGCGTGATTTTCTGGCCCAGCACCGTTCCGTCTTCTTCCTGGTACTGCCAGGATTCGGCTTTCTGCCGGTCATGATACATGCGCACGCGGTGCGCCGCCTGCTCCAGCGCCTGGCGACGCGCCGGTTCCAGCGCATCCAGCGCGGCCTTGCATTCTGCGGGCGAAATCTCCAGATCTGCCATCGCGGTTACCGGCAAACGGTCGAATTTGGCCGTGTATTGCAGAACGGCAGCATCGCCGCGCTGCCGGACGTCTTGCAAAATGCCGGCAACGGCCTGTTCGATATGGGCGTCTTCGCTGGCCTCAAAGGCCAGCAGCTGGCGCAGCTTACCCGCGAACCCGTCGGCACGGGAGTCCAGTCGATTGATTACAGGTTTCATAGCTTCAGATTATCCCTGCGAGGGCGTTGCTTGTTCAAAGGCGTCCAGAATGGGCTGCAAAACCGCGGCACGGGTCTTGAGCGCCGCCTGGTTGACAATCAGCCGGGAAGACACGGGCATGACATCTTCGACGGCGACCAGGCCATTGGCGCGCAGGGTGCCCCCGGTAGAGACGACATCGACAATGGCGTCGGCCAGCCCGACCAGCGGCGCCAGCTCCATGGAGCCATACAGCTTAATAATATCAACATACACGCCCTTGCGGGCAAAATGCTCGCGCGCCACGTTAACGTACTTGGTGGCCACACGCAGCCGCGCGCCCTGGCGCACCGCTGCGTCGTAATCGAATCCTTCACGCACCGCAACGGCCAGACGACAGCGTGCGATATTCAGGTCGATAGGCTGATACAGGCCTCCCGGATGTTCTTTGCTGTATTCGTACAGCACGTCTTTGCCTGCGATGCCGAAATCGGCCGCACCGTATTGCACATAGGTGGGTACATCAGAAGCGCGCACAATCAAAATCCGCAGATCATCGCGACTGGTAGGCAGTATCAGCTTGCGCGACTGGTCGGGATGTTCGGTCACGACGATGCCTGCCTGCTCCAGCAGCGGCAGCGTTTCTTCAAAGATACGCCCTTTTGACAGGGCCATGGTCAGTTGGGGATTCTGTGTCATGAGTATCAGCTCCGCAGTCGCTGGATGTCGGCGCCCACCGCCTGCAGCTTGTCTTCCATTTTTTCGTAACCACGATCCAGATGATAGATGCGATCAATAATGGTTTCACCTGTCGCCGCCAGGCCGGCGATGACCAGGCTGGCAGAGGCACGCAGATCGGTCGCCATGACCTGGGCGCCCATGAGCTGCGGCACGCCGTTGATGACTGCGGTGTGGCCATCCAGTTCAATATCCGCGCCCATGCGCATCAGTTCGGGCACGTGCATGTAACGGTTTTCGAATATGTTTTCAACAACAAATGCCGTTCCGACAGCCACGGTATTGAGCGCCAGCAACTGGGCCTGCATATCTGTCGGAAAGCCGGGATATTCACGAGTGCGAAAGCCCACGGCTTTGGGCCGGGTCTGCATCGAGGCGCGAATCCAGTCCGCGCCGGTTTCAATGGTCAGGCCGGCGTCGATGAGTTTGTCCAGCGTCGCGCCCATGGTATCGGGCGCGGCATTGCGCAACATGATGTCGCCACCGGTTGCACCGACTGCGCACAGGAAAGAACCGGCTTCGATACGATCGGGCACGACCGTATAGTCTGTGCCGTGCAGGCGCTCAACGCCGTCAATCACGATCCGGTCCGTGCCATGCCCGGAAATGCGCGCCCCCATGGAGATGAGCATTTCCGCCAGGTCTACGACTTCCGGTTCCCGTGCCGCATTCTCCAGCACCGTCTGGCCTTCGGCCAGTGCCGCGGCCATCAGAAACTGCTCGGTACCGCCCACTGTTACCATATCGGTCACAATGGATGCGCCCTTCAGGCGTGTAGCGCTTGCCACGACAAAGCCGTGCTCTACGGTAATGTCTGCACCCAGCGCTGTCAGGCCCTTGATATGCTGGTCTACCGGACGCTGGCCGATGGAGCAACCGCCAGGCAGGCTGACCTTGGCCTGCCCGAACCGTGTCAGCAGGGGCCCAAGGACCAGGATGGAAGCGCGCATGGTTTTCACCAGCTCGTATGAGGCTTCCAGATTGGTAATCTGGTCAGCCTGCAAATGCACAATGCCGCCGGCTTCCTGGGTGATTTTAACGCCCAGGTCGGCCAGCAGCCGCACCGTGGTGCTGATGTCATTGAGCTGTGGCACATTGCGCAGCGTCACGGGCTCTGCCGTGAGCAGCGCAGCGCACAGGATCGGCAAGGCCGCGTTCTTGGCGCCAGAAATGCTGATTTCGCCGTTCAGGCGTTGCCCGCCGACAATTCTGAGTTTATCCATGCTTGCGGTACTCTTCGGGGGTCAGGGTTTTCATTGAAAGCGCGTGAATTTCGGCTTTCATTCTTTCGCCCAGTGCTGCATACACCGCCTGGTGCCGTGCAATGGGGCGTTTTCCTTCAAAAACAGTGCTCACGATCAGCGCTTCGAAGTGCGAGCCATCGCCGCGCACTTCAATGTACTCACAGGGCAGGTGCGATTCGATGTATTGCTGAATCTGTTCGGGGGTAGGTAACATAGTCATGTCCGGAGTTTATATCCCTGAGCAAGCAGACGCAGGGCGTAGGCAGAGAGCAACACGAAAAAGGCTGCCACCACGGCAACACTGTGCCATGGTGAGACATCCGATACTTCGAAAAATCCGTAACGGAACCCGTCAATCATATAGAAAACCGGATTCCAGTGCGATACCGACTGCCAGAATGGGGGCAGCGAGTGAATAGAATAAAACACACCCGATAAAAAAGTAGCGGGCATGATCAGAAAATTCTGGAATGCAGCAAGCTGGTCGAATTTTTCCGACCACAGCCCCGCAACGATACCCAGCACGGCCAGGATACAACAGGAAAGCACAGCAAACACCAATACCCACAGGATGCTGGCCGGCCATATGGGCACGAAGAACGACGCCATGATCCAGATGCCCAGGCCAACCACCAGGCCGCGCAGGACCGCCGCAATCACATAGGCGGAGAAAAACTCGTAATGGGACAGTGGCGGCAGCAGTACGAAAACCAGGTTACCGGTAATCCGGCTCTGAATGAGCGAAGACGACGGGTTGGCAAAGGCATTTTGCAGCATGCTCATCATCATGAGCCCGGGAATCAGGAAGGCCGTATAGGGAACCGAATCGTACATCCGGACCCGGTCCTCCAGCACATGGGCAAAAACCAGCAGGTACAGCATGGCCGTCATCACCGGTGCAGCAACCGTCTGGAACGCAACTTTCCAGAAGCGCAGCAATTCCTTGTAGAGCAGGGTCGGAAAGCCCGAACCGAATTTGATGTCTTTCTGCAGGGGGTTCACGATGCAATCTCCTGCTGCAGGCCGTTATGCATGATATGCACAAAAGCCTCTTCAAGATCCCGGCCGCCCACGCGCGCCATCAGCGCCTGCGTGGTATCGAGCGCAACAATCTGCCCGCGCTTCAGGAGCGCAATGCGGTTGCACAGGGCCTCGGCCTCTTCCAGATAATGCGTGGTAAGCATGATGGTGTGGCCGCTTTTGTTCAGCCGCACGATAAAGTCCCACAGGCTGCGGCGCAGATCTACGTCAACGCCGGCAGTGGGTTCGTCCAGAATGATCACGGGCGGACGGTGCACCAGCGCCTGGGCTACCAGCACGCGCCGCTTCATGCCGCCCGATAGCGCGCGCATATTGGCATCTGCCTTGTCGGTCAGGCCCAGGTTATGCAAAATTTCATCAATCCAGTCGTCGTTCCGGTGAATACCGAAATAACCCGATTGCAAACGCAGGGATTCGCGCACCGTGAAAAACGGATCGTACACCAGTTCCTGCGGCACCACACCCAGCGAGCGACGGGCCTGTTTGTACTGCGCAGCAACATCAAAACCGCAAATACGGGCAGTTCCTGAAGAGGGGCGAGACAGACCGGCCAGCAGGGAAATCAGCGTGGTTTTGCCGGCGCCATTGGGACCCAGCAGGCCGAAAAACTCGCCTTCTTCAACGGTAAAACTCACGTTATCGAGCGCACGAAACGGTGCGCGCGCAGGGTCCGCCCGGGACGGCACAAAACGCCGCCAACCCGCGTCGCGGGCATTGTTATAGACTTTGGAAAGATGTTGTACTTGGACGGCGGACATGAATATAAAAAAATGCTTGCCTCACCAATGAAGCAAGCATTTCATTATAGCTCATACGCCCATAGAATCAGCGATTGAGTGCCTTGATCAGGCCATCAATGCCGCCCTGCGAGATCTGACCGGCAAACTGGTTGCGGTAATTCTGGATCAGCCAGATATTTTCCACGTTCAGATCATAGATTTTCCAGCCGCTGCCGGCCTTTTCCAGTCGATAATCCACCGAGACAGGTCCCTGGCCGGCCGTAATGGTCGAGCGCACGACCACATCACTGGCGTTGGCATCACCACGAAACGGCTGCATGGTAATGGTGGTGCTTGGCGTCACATTGCGGAAAGCGCCGCTATAGGTCCGCAGCAATGTCTGCTTGAATCCATTAACCAGCGCTGAACGCTGTTGCGCAGTGGCCTGACGCCACGGCTGGCCCACCGCCAGACGGGTGGTCTTTTCCATATTGATGTGCGGCATCAGGTACTGCGTGACAATGCCGTTGATGGCGCTCACGTCACCACTCTTGGCCGCTTCATTCTGATTCACGGCCTGCAGGGTGTTGTTGGCGATCTGCTCGACAAATTGGTTCGGATCCTGGGCAGCCACAGCAGCCTGCATGGCACCTGCTGAAAGGAACCCGGCGATCATGGCGGCCTGGGTGGTCCTGAGAATACCTGCGAATTTCATACGTGATCTCCTTTCTGATCTGTGACGCGACAGTCCGGACTGGCCGGTACCTGCCCAATTGACTCATTGTATTTCCGAGGATACATGGGAAATGTCAGCAAGAGTAAAAGAACCTGCCGAATGAAACAGCCTGAAAGGAATGGGTCGACTATCCCATTTCAGGCTGTTGTATTCATGCGCGCAATTACTTGCTTTCCGGGTCCGTATAGACGGGAATCGATGTGTCTGCATTGGCCGGAGTGCTCGCAGGCGCTCCTGCCGGTTTTTGCCGAATGGCTGCAGACGGCTGAGAGGTCGGCTTGGCTGCACTTTGGGCAGCATCCCCTGCGGGGGCGGCTTCCGGATCATCGTACACCGGCACATTGGGATTGGCAGCGGCGCCTGCACTGCCCGCTTCAGGGTCATCGTATGACGGCAGGTTGCTGCTACCTGTCTTATTCTGCCCGTCTGGCTGATCCAGTACGACCGGCCCCAGTTTCTGATTGAGCAATGCCTGGCGACGTTGCAAATAGGCATCACGCAGGAAGCTGTATCGATCCAGCGCGACATCGTTCATCAGATCGCTGGCATTGAGCAGATTGGCACGGGAGTTGACAATGCTGATGCCCCAGACCGTGTTGCGCACCGGCACATCACTGATGGCGCCGGGCGAAGCATAGACGGCAGACCCACCGAAGCCGTCGCCTACCGTACCTGCGGTATCGCGGATCGTTGACGGGCCCAGCAGCGGCAGAACAAAATAAGGCCCCTGGCCTATGCCCCAGACCCCAAGGGTGGTGCCAAAATCGTTCTGGATGCGCGGCGCGCCTTTCATGGAGGCAACATCAATACACCCGCCCAGGCCCATGGTGGAATTAAACAGCACCCGGCCGAAGGTATTGACCGAATCAAGGCCACGGCCCTGCAAAAAGCTGTTCACCCCCGACCAGATATCGCCGAAGTTATTAAAAATATTGGTAACGCAAGTTCGCACCGGGCTTGGCACCACTGCCTGATAGCCCTTGGCCACAGGCGTGAGCAGGTTACGGTCAACCGCATCATTGAACGCGAACATATTGCGGTTGTAGCCTTCCAGCGGATCGCCGGGTGTCGGATTTTTGACCGAAGCACAACCGGCAAGCAACACCAGCACCGAACCCAGACCAACCAGGCGTATTTGAGTTTGTTTCATAAGAGACTCGTTATTTTATGTCGACAGGCCCGTTCCGGACGGTCATTTGCCACCCGGACTGCACCGCCTTGCGTTAGCCTTAATATACCAGTATTTGAGCAGTTATTGCACAGGCGCCGGCGCAGAGGCAGGTGGCGTCAGCGCCGGTGCACTTTGCTGCTGGCCCGCACCACCACTGCCCGAAGCACTGGACCCTTCCGATTCCGCCTTGGAAAACAGGAACTTGCTGATCAGCTCTTCAAGCACCACAGCACTCTGCGTATAGATAATTTCACTGTTGTCCGCCAGATTTTTCTCTTCGGCGCCAGGCGTCAGACCCACATACTGCTCACCGAGCAATCCCGAGGTCATGATGGATGCCGAACTGTCTTCCGGAAACTGATAGCCGTCTTCGATATCCATACCCACGACTGCCTTGAACACTTTATTGTCAAAGTCGATGCTGCTGACCCGGCCAACCACCACGCCGTTGCTTTTGACCGGAGAACGCACTTTGAGCGCGCCGATATTCTCGAATTTACCGGTGACATGATAGGTTTGCCCAATAGAAAAGGTTCTGAGATTGCCTGCCTGCAGCATCATGAACACCGCAGCCAGAATACCCAGCAACACGAACAACCCAACCAGAAAATCTGTTTTCTTACTCATTTGAATTTAACCTTTTTCGTGCGCGCGTCACAAAACGCGACTAACCACCGAACATCACTGCAGTGAGCAGGAAATCGAGCGCCAGCACCAGCAGTGAGCTGACCACCACCGTGCGTGTCGTGGCGCGCGCCACACCTTCCGGCGTGGGTCGCGACATCCAGCCTTCGTAAACCGAAACCAGCATGACTGCCAGACCGAACACCACGCTTTTGATGAATCCTGCCAGAATATCGTCCCGAATATCGACAGCACTTTGCATTTGCGACCAGAATGAACCGCCATCTACGCCAATGAGCACTACCGCAACCAGCCAGCCGCCAATAATACCGACAGCCGAGAAGATGAGTGCAAGAATCGGCATGGCAATCACGCCGCCCCAAAAACGCGGGACCACAATGCGTCGCAACGGGTTAATGCCCATCACTTCAATGGCCGCAATCTGCTCGCCGGCCTTCATCAGGCCGATTTCCGCGGTAATGGAAGTACCCGCCCTGCCAGCAAACAGCAGCGCGGTCACCACCGGGCCCAGCTCGCGCACCAGGCCAAGGGCTACCATGACGCCCAGCGCCTCTTCGGACCCATAACGGGTGAGCGTGTAATAACCCTGCAAACCCAGCACAAAGCCGACAAACAGGCCCGATACAGCGATGATGATCAGCGAATAATTGCCGATAAAATGAATTTGTTCAATCACCAGCCGGGGACGCTTGAACACTACACTGCTGCGCGCCAGGATGTCTAGAAAAAACCGGAAGCAGATCCCTAGCGATAGTATGGGGCGCGTAACGCGCGCACCCAGCGCAGTAATAAAATTGACGATCATTTGACGCCCTCACGATGACGGCTGAGCCAGCGGTCGAAATCGTCAGACGGTGGATACTCAAACACCACCGGTCCGCTGGAGGCGCCCTTGAGAAACTGCCGTGCCAGCGAATTGTCAGACTGGCGCACTTCATCCGGCGTGCCCGATACCACCAGGCTGCCGTCGCCCACCATGTAAACCTGGTCGGCAATCAGGAAGGACTCTTCCAGATCATGCGTGATAAGCACAGTGGCGCAGCCGAGCTTGTCGGTCAGACTGCGGATCAGACGGGCCGTCATGCCAAGCGAGATCGGATCCAGCCCGGCAAAGGGCTCGTCAAACAAAATAATCTCGGGCTCCAGCACAATGGCCCGGGCCAGCGCCACCCGGCGCGCCATGCCGCCCGAAATCTCGGAAACACTCAAATGTGCAGCGCGCTTCAGGCCAACCTGGTCCAGTTTATCCAGCACCTTTTCCAGGATAACGGCCTCGCTGTCCTTGCTCAGTTCGCGCAAGGGGAAGGCCACGTTGCCAAATACGCTCAGGTCTGTAAACAAGGCGCCCTGCTGGAACAACACGCCCATGCGACGACGCACGGCGCCCAGTTGCTGGGGCGTCGTGCGATTGACGTCGTGGTCAAAGACCGTGACGGTCCCTTTCTGGGCGCGAATCTGGCCCGTTGCTGCACGCAACAAGGTGGTCTTACCGGAACCGGAACCACCAATAAGTGCAACCACTTCGCCTTTGTATACTTCGAGATTCAGATCCCGCAAAATGACGCGTGTATCGTAACCAAGGGTGACGTCCGCAAACCGGATAACCGGCGGGGAGGAGTGACGTGACTCTGCTGTCATCAAAGAAATTTCTTGAAAAAGAGACCCTATTGTATCTGTTTAACGGGAGTTGGTAAAAACAAAACGCAAAAATGCGCAAGTACCTGTTCAACGAGCAAACAGACACTTGCGCATGCGCAAGACAAAATTACCGCGGCTATTGTGTAATGCAGCGTAACAATTGCTTCACACTGCCCGACGGGAAAATCAGCGTGGCAGCAGTGAGGCGCCCATCAGGAACTCATCGACTGCGCGCGCGCACTGGCGACCTTCGCGGATGGCCCAAACCACCAGCGACTGGCCACGTCGCATATCGCCCGCCGTGAACACTTTGTCCCGGGATGTGCGATAGTTTTCAACGTTGGCCTTTACATTGCCGCGCTGGTCTTTTTCCACCCCGAATGCATCCAGTACTGCCGCGACGGGAGAAACAAAGCCCATGGCCAGAAATACCAGATCCGCTTTCAGCTCAAATTCCGACCCTTCGATTTCCTGCATTTTCATCTGGCCGGTCGCTTCGTCCTTGACCCACTCCACCCGTGCGCAGACCAGTTTTTTCAGCTTGCCCTTGTCACCCGTGAAGCATTTGGTGGTGATAGCCCAGTCGCGCTCACACCCTTCGAGATGCGACGACGAGGTGCGCAGCTTGGCAGGCCAGTAGGGCCAGCTCAGCGCCTTGTTTTCGTGTTCCGGCGGCCGGGGCATCAGCTCGATCTGCGTGACCGATGCCGCACCCTGGCGGTTACTTGTACCCACACAGTCCGAACCGGTATCGCCGCCGCCGATCACAATAACGTGCTTGCCGGCAGCCGATATCTGGTTGGCGATGCGGTCACCCGCATTGCGTTTGTTTTGCTGACGCAGAAAATCCATGGCGAAATGAACACCACCAAGCTCACGCCCCGGCACCGGCAGATCGCGCGGCATCTCGGCGCCGCCAGCCATGATGACGGCATCAAATTGCTGGTCCAGCTCGGCGGTTGTGATGACATTCAGACCGTCTTCGGTGGCATCGCCGGCGGCGCCCACATAGGTGGAAGCCTGAAATTCAACGCCTTCGGCTTCCATTTGGGATACGCGACGCTCGATCAGGCTCTTGTCCAGCTTGAAATCGGGAATACCATAACGCATCAACCCGCCAATACGATTGCTTTTTTCAAAGACCGTCACACTGTGCCCTGCCCGTCCCAGTTGCTGTGCAGCAGCCAGCCCTGCAGGACCGGAGCCGACCACAGCGACTTTCTTGCCGGTTTTTTTCAATGGCGGCTGCGGCACAACCCAGCCTTCATTCCAGCCCTTGTCGATAATCGCATGCTCAATGGACTTGATGCCGACCGGGTCATTATTGATATTGAGCGTACAGGCCTCTTCGCACGGCGCCGGACAAATACGGCCGGTAAACTCGGGAAAGTTGTTGGTCGAATGCAGGACCTCGAGCGCCTGTTTCCATTGCTGACGGTACACCAGATCATTCCAGTCGGGAATGATATTGTTGACCGGACAGCCGGTGTTGCAGAACGGGATGCCGCAATCCATGCAACGTGCGCCCTGTACCTGTGCCTGCTTGTCGTCCAGCGCCAGGACAAACTCTTTATAGTGTTTCAGGCGCGCACCGGGCGCCTCGTACGATTCGGCAACCCGCTCGAATTCGATAAAACCGGTAATTTTACCCATGATAGATCTTTCCTTAAGCTGCTTTGCGGGCGGTTTGTTCTGACTGCCAGATTTCTGCCAGTGCACGTTTATAGTCGGTCGGCATGACCTTGACGAATTGCTTGCGGGCCTTGTTCCAGTCGCCCAGCAGATCGCGCGCACGGAAACTGCCGGTCAGGCGGAAATGATTTTCCACCAGCGTGCGCAGGATAGACTCGTCGGTCTGACGCTCCTGTCCGCGCTGGACACAATGCCAGCCGTCCTGCCGGTTTTCCTTGAGCTGATCTTCGTGTGCCGCGACCTCGCTCAGTTCGACCATTGCCATATTGCAACGCAATTTGAGCTCACCTTCGGGGTCCCACACATACGCTACGCCGCCAGACATGCCGGCAGCAAAGTTGCGGCCTGTTTCGCCCAGCACCACGACCGTACCGCCTGTCATGTATTCGCACCCATGATCTCCGGTGCCCTCCACGACCGTAGCGGCGCCGGAGTTGCGCACCGCAAACCGCTCGCCAACTACGCCATTGAAATAGGCATCACCGGCCAGCGCGCCATAAAGCAATGTATTGCCCGCAATGATGTGATCCGGCCCGTAACCGCGGAAGTCATTGGGTGAGCGCACGATAATGCGACCGCCCGAGAGCCCCTTGCCCACATAGTCATTGCCTTCACCGACCAGGTCAAAGGTAATGCCATGCGCCAGGAAGGCGCCAAAACTCTGCCCTGCCGTGCCGTTCAACTGAATGTGAATCGTATCCTCGGGCAGCCCTTCGTGGCCATATTTGCGGGCCACCGCGCCCGACAGCATGGAGCCGACCGTCCGATTGCGGTTGCGTATCGGCACAATGAATGACACTTTTTCACCGCGTTCGAGCGCTGCCTTGCTGCGCTCGAGCAGTTGAATATCCAGCGCCTTGTCCAGCCCGTGATCCTGCTCTTCGGTGTGCCGCACAGAGGTGTCCACATCAGGCTGATGAAAGACATTGCTAAAGTCCAGCCCACGCGCTTTCCAGTGCTCGATGCCGGCACGCGTATCCAGCAGATCGGCGCGACCAATGAGTTCGTCAAACTTGCGGATACCCAGTTGCGCCATGATTTCGCGGACTTCTTCGGCAATGAAGAAGAAGAAATTGACCACGTGCTCGGGCTTGCCCTGGAATTTCTTGCGCAGCACCGGATCCTGCGTTGCCACACCTACCGGGCAAGTATTCAGATGGCATTTGCGCATCATGATACAGCCCTCGACCACCAGTGGCGCCGTTGCAAAGCCGAACTCATCGGCTCCCAGCAACGCACCAATGACCACGTCCCGGCCTGTTTTCATCTGGCCGTCCGCCTGCACCCGTACGCGGCTGCGCAGCTTGTTCAGCACCAGCGTCTGCTGGGTTTCCGACAGGCCCAGTTCCCATGAGGTACCGGCGTGCTTGATGGAAGAAATGGGCGACGCCCCTGTGCCACCGTCATGCCCGGCAATCACAATGTGATCGGACTTGGCTTTGGCCACCCCGGCGGCAACCGTCCCTACACCCACCTCGGAGACCAGTTTGGTGGAGATGGATGCTGTTGGATTAACGTTTTTCAGATCATGGATCAATTGCGCCAGATCTTCGATGGAGTAAATATCGTGATGCGGCGGCGGGGAAATCAGGCCGACGCCCGGCACCGAGTATCGTAGCTTGGCAATGTACTCAGACACTTTGTGGCCGGGCAACTGGCCGCCCTCGCCAGGCTTGGCGCCTTGCGCCATTTTGATCTGGATCTGATCGGCACTGGACAGATACTCTGCGCTCACGCCGAAACGGCCCGAAGCAACCTGCTTGATTTTTGAACGCAAGGAGTCGCCTTCCTGCAGCGGCACATCGGCTTCAATGCGATCGGCGCCGAGCACCGAGGCCAGCGTATCGCCTTTTTTGATACCGCTGACACCATTGCGCAATTCGTTGCGGTAGCGCAGTTCGTCTTCACCGCCCTCGCCGGTATTGGATTTGCCGCCAATGCGGTTCATGGCCACGGCCAGCACCGAGTGCGCTTCGGTAGAGATCGATCCCAGCGACATGGCGCCAGTGGCAAAGCGCTTAACGATTTCCTTGGCCGGTTCCACTTCTTCCAGCGCAATGGCCCTGGACGGATCGACGCGAAATTCGAACAGACCGCGAAAAGTCATGTGACGGCGTGACTGATCATTGATCAGCTGGGCGTATTCCTTGTAGGTGCGATAGTTATTGGCACGAGCGGCGTGTTGCAGCTTGGCAATCGAGTCGGGCGTCCACATATGGTCTTCACCACGAACGCGATACTCATACTCGCCACCAGCGTCCAGTGCATTTTTCAGGACCGGATCTTCGCTGTATGCCGCCTGATGCAGACGCAGCGCTTCTTCGGCTACCTGGAAGACATCGATCCCTTCGATTTTGCTTGGCGTGCCGGAGAAATATTTGGCGACCAGCGCCGATTGCAGGCCGACTGCCTCGAAAATCTGCGCGCCGGTGTATGACATATACGTGGATATGCCCATTTTGGACATGACCTTGTTCAGGCCTTTGCCCACGGCTTTCACATAGTTCTTGACTGCCTTTTCGGGCTCCGGAAAGCCTGCCAATGTTTCCATGACCAGATTCGGATAAATCGCCTCTGCGCCAAACCCACCGAGCAGCGCAAAGTGGTGCACTTCACGCGCCGAACCCGTTTCCACGACCAGGCCGGTGGCGGTGCGCAAGCCCTCACGAATCAAATGCTGATGCACGGCCGAGGTTGCCAGCAAAGCCGGAATGGCCACGCGCTCGCCATCCATATTGCGATCGGACAGAATCAGGATATTAAGCCCGCTGCGAACCGCATCGGCGGCACTGGAACACAAGGCGGCTACACAGGCCTCGATACCTTCGCTGCCCCAGGTTGCCGGATAGGTAATATCCAGCTCGGCACTGCGAAACTTGTTATCGGTATATTTTTCGATATCGCGCAACACCGACATCCCGGCAAAGTCCAGGATGGGCTGGGACACTTCAATCCGCTGCGGCGGATTAACGTTGTTGATATCCAGCAGATTGGGCTTGGGACCAATGAACGACACCAGCGACATCACCAATTGTTCACGAATCGGGTCGATAGGCGGATTGGTCACCTGCGCAAACAGCTGACGGAAATAGTTGTAGAACGACTTGGGCCGGGACGACAGAACAGCTAGTGGCGTGTCGTTACCCATGGAGCCAATGGCCTCTTCGCCATTTTTTGCCATGGGCTGGATAATGAATTTGAGGTCTTCCTGGTTCCAGCCAAAGGCCTGCTGGCGATCCAGCAAGGCAGCCGGGGAACTCGCTGCCTGTGGATGGTTTTTCTCATGGATGAGAATGTCATCGAGCTTGACGCGCAGGCGCTTGATCCACTGGCCATAGGGACGGTTATTGGACAATTGTGATTTGATTTCATCGTCGCCAATGATGCGACCCTGCTCCAGATCAATCAGCAGCATACGACCGGGCTGCAGACGCCATTTTTTAATAATGCGGTTTTCCGGGACGGTCAGGGTGCCTGCCTCGGATGCCAGAATGACCATATCATCGTCGGTAATCAGATAGCGGGCGGGACGCAAGCCGTTACGGTCCAGTGTGGCGCCGATCTGGCGGCCATCGGTGAACGCGACTGCCGCCGGGCCATCCCAGGGTTCCATCTTGGCCGCGTTGTACTCGTAGAATGCACGACGATTCTCATCCATCGTAGCGTGCTGCTCCCAGGCTTCCGGGATCATCATCATCATGGCATGCGACAGCGAATAACCGGAAGTAACCAGCAGTTCCAGGCAGTTGTCGAACGTAGCCGTATCAGACTGCCCCTCATACACGATCGGATAGAGCTTTTTCAGGTCATCGCCAAGCACTGCCGATTCCATCATTCCTTCACGGGCGCGCAACCAGTTAAAGTTGCCCTTGACGGTATTGATCTCGCCATTATGAGCGATCATGCGATAGGGGTGAGCCAGCGGCCAGGCCGGGAACGTATTGGTGGAAAACCGCTGGTGCACCAGCGCCAGCGCAGACACGGCACGGGTATCGGCCAGGTCGCGATAGTAGATGCCGACCTGGTTGGCCAGCAGAAGCCCTTTGTAGACGACGGTGCGCACCGAGGCCGAAGGTACGAAATACTCCTGCCCATGGGCCAGGCGCATATTTTGAATCGCGTGGCTGGCTGTCTTGCGAATAACGTAAAGTTTGCGTTCCAGCGCGTCGGGCACCATCACGTCCGGCCCGCGGCCGATGAAGAGCTGGCGAATAAGCGGCTCGCAATCGCGTACGGTGGGCGACATTTCCATATCATGATCGATGGGTACATCACGCCAGCCAAGCAAAACCTGGCCTTCATCGCGCACAGCGCGCTCCAGCTCTTTCTCACAGGCCAGACGGGAAGCCGTTTCCTTGGGCAGGAACACCATGGCCACACCGTATTCGCCCTCGGCAGGCAGGGTCACGCCCTGCTTGGCCATTTCCTCGCGGTAAAGTGTATCGGGAATCTGAATCAGAATCCCCGCGCCGTCGCCCATGAGCTTATCGGCGCCTACGGCACCCCGGTGATCCAGATTTTCAAGAATCTTCAGACCTTGCTGAATAATCGCATGGCTTTTGCGGCCCTTGATATTGGCCACAAAGCCGACACCACAGGCATCGTGTTCGTTGGCCGGATCATACATGCCCTGCGCTTTGGGCATGCGATGAGGGCGATGGCCAATGGCAGAGGCGTCGATAACCGACACCTGACCGTCGAAAGAAGATGAATGAACTGACATAGGAAAACTCCGCAGAGTGCTGCGTAAAAAAATGCGCCGCGATTGGACCGGGATACTTCGTGATTCTTAAACTTCTTAAACGCTATCGTGCAGCGCAAAAAGGGAGAAGAAAGAATACTGCGATTCCCCAGACGTGGCAAGAAAAATAATTAGGGACGCACCCTAATATAACACGCACTATTTTGGTTCAATTTTAATTAGGGACGGATCAATAATTATAACGGTTTCAGGTACAATAAGTCTTCGATTTCATTGCGCTTTTCCTATCGCGCTCATTTTTAAGCAAGGCCGCATCGCTTGCGCCTTCGTCACCATCAGGCCACCATGTCTTTTTCCACCCTTCCTCTTTCCGACGCCCAGCAGAAAAATCTGGCCGAACTCGGCTTTCAAACGATGACGCCGATCCAGTCCGCCAGCCTGCCAGCTGTCCTGGAGGGCCGGGATGTCCTGGCTCAGGCAAAAACGGGAAGCGGCAAGACACTGGCCTTTGCACTAGGCCTGCTACAACGGCTGAACCCTGCCTATTTCGGTTGCCAGGCGCTGGTCCTGTGTCCTACCCGGGAACTGGCCGAACAGGTTGCACAGGAAGTGCGCAAGCTGGCACGCGCGCTGGGCAATATCAAAGTACTTGCACTATATGGGGGCACAGCGCTAAAGCCGCAGGCAGAATCGCTCCAGCATGGTGCACATATTGTTGTCGGCACGCCCGGCCGGGTGCTTGACCTGGTTGATCGCGACGTCCTTAATTTGTCTGCCGTCAAGGTTTTGGTGCTGGATGAGGCCGATCGCATGATCGATATGGGCTTTTACGAAGACATCAGTGCGATTACCCAGGCCTGCCCGCTCAAGCGCCAGAACTTGCTGTTCTCGGCAACCTTTCCGCCCGCCATTCTCAAAGCCAGCGAGGGATTCCTGATGAATCCGGTGCATGTGCGCACGGACGACAAGCCTGACCATCCCGACACCGAGTCGTGGTTCGTGGCCACCGAAGACGCCGACCGGTTTGAAACCACCGCCACACTACTCAATGCCTATCGTCCTGTCTCTACACTGGCCTTTTGCAACACCAAGGCTCAATGCGAGGCACTAACCGATTCCCTGCTGGAGCGCGGCATCGAAGCTCGTACACTGCACGGCGATATGGACCAGCGGGACCGCGAAGATGTGCTGGTCGATTTTATCGGACAAAGCTGCTCGGTGCTGGTGGCCACCGACGTGGCCGCAAGGGGCCTGGATATTGCCACGCTTGATGCGGTGATCAATGTCGATATGTCGCCCAACGCGGAAACCCATATCCATCGTGTGGGCCGCACTGGCCGGGTCGCCGGACGAGGCGGGCTGGCGCTCACCTTGTGCACACCCAAAGAGAAATTTCGCGCCGAACGCATTGAACAGGCGCTGGGCAAGCCGCTGGCCTGGCTGGATATGAACACGCTCAAGCGTGCTCGCGGCGCCTTCACGCCCCCAATGCGCACGATCTGCATTCGTGGCGGCAAGAAGGACAAGCTGCGACCAGGCGATCTGCTGGGAGCACTTACCAAAGACCTGGGCCTGCAAGCCGATCAGGTCGGTAAAATCAGTCTTTTTGATTTTGTGGCCTTCGTGGCAATTGACCGCAGCATTGCTGAAGATACGCTACAGCGCCTGAGCCAGCGTCCCATCAAGGGCAGATCGTTCCAGATGCGCTTTTTAAGCTAAGCGTGGCAGTGCGGGCTGGGTCGCCCAGCCATCAGGTGCCGCTGATCGTTTGCGCCACCGCCCTTTCCCACTGCTGCATGCACGCCTGCGCCTGATCCCGGCTCATGGCGGGTTCAAAGGTTTTATCGATGCGCCACAACTGCTCGATCTGCTCAACGTCGGACCAGATGCCACACTGCAGCCCTGCCAGATAAGCAGCGCCCAGTGCGGTGGTTTCCACCACTTGCGGGCGTAACACCGGAATACCCAGCAGATCGGCCTGAAATTGCATCAGCGCATCATTGACACTGGCGCCGCCATCTACCCGCAACTGCTCCAGCCCCGCGCCGTCACGCGCCATGGCCGATAACAACGCCGCGCTCTGATAGGCAATGCTCTCAACCGCTGCGCGGGCAATATGCGCTGCGGTCGTGGCGCGATTGATGCCGACCAGCGTCCCACGCGCGTCTGCATTCCAGTACGGCGCACCCAGGCCGGTAAAGGCCGGGACGAACATGACACCACCCGTATCGGGGACCGATTGGGCCAGCGCCTGTACATCCCGGCTTCTTTTAATGATCCCAAGACCGTCACGCAACCACTGCACGGCCGCACCGGCCACAAAGACACTGCCTTCCAGCGCGAACTCCGGCTGTTGCTGGCCATATTGCGCAACCCGGGTCGTAAGCAGCCCATTTTCAGAAGTGGTAAAGCGCGTGCCGGTGTGCAGCAGGGCAAAGCAACCGGTGCCATAGGTGTTTTTAGCCATTCCGGCCCGTGTGCACGCCTGGCCAAAAAGCGCACTATGCTGATCGCCCGCCACGCCGCAAATGGGCAGCGCATAACCCAGCAGCTCGGCCGGGATATCGCCATAGTGAGCACTGGAGGCCAGCACCTGCGGCAGCAGGCTGGCGGGAATCTGGAACAGATCCAGCAACTGCGGGTCCCACTGTCCCGTATGTACATTGAACAGCATGGTGCGCGACGCATTGGTCACATCAGTGGCGTGCACCTTGCCGCCGGTCAGTTGCCAGATCAGCCAGCTGTCAATGGTGCCGAACAGGAGTTCGCCTTTTTCGGCACGCGCCCTGGCCTGCGGCAGATGCTCCAGCATCCAGGCCAGTTTGGTCGCAGAAAAGTACGCATCCAGGCGCAGGCCGGTTTTCTCCAGAATCATGGGCTCGTGCCCCTGATCGCGCAACTGACGGCACAACGGTTCGCCCCGACGATCCTGCCATACGATCGCCGGTCCCAGGGGTTCGCCTGTGGCGCGGTCCCATAACACTGAAGTCTCGCGCTGATTGGTAATGCCGACTGCGCGCACCCGGGAAATATCTACCGCGGTCTGATGCAGCACCTTTTGCATAGTGACCAGCTGGGTACGCCAGATTTCAGCCGCATCATGTTCGACCCAGCCTGATTGCGGATAATGCTGCGTAAACTCCTGCTGAGCAAGGCCAACAATTTGCCCATTGCGATCAAATAAAATGCTGCGGGAACTGGACGTTCCCTGATCTAGCGCCAGCAGATAATCCATGGTTGGCTCTCCGAAAATAAGTTCAGGCTGGTGCACCCCGACACGAGCGCGCGTTACCTGCGATCAACGTTGTTTCGGCACAGTATAGCTTTTATCCCGGTAAACACTGAAGGGCCACAGCGCATGGGCGCGCGCCAGCCTCACCAGCGTCTCGTCGGACACCATGGGTTCAAACGACTCGGGCGCAGTATAGCGAAACTGCTGCGGATCCAGATGAGGCTCCAGCACCGTCAGGTAGTCGCCTTGCAAGTAGCCGTAACGGTCACCATATTGCATGATGGCGCGATCAGGCGTCTGCCGGGTCAAATCCTGGCCGATCATCGGGTGCTCACAAGCAGCACCGGCCAGCGACAATAAGGTGGGCGCCAGGTCGATCTGGCTGATAAGGCGATCGTCGCGACGCGGCGCGACCGTGCCGCCCAGAATAACGGCGGGAATATGAAAATGCTTCAGGGGGATCAGCTCGGCGCCAAACACCCGCGAATCATGGTCGGCCACCACCACAAACACGGTATTGTTCCAGTAGTCCCGCGTTTTGGCGGTTTCAAAAAACTGTCCCAAGGCATGGTCGGCATAACGAACGGTATTGTCCACGGTTGCCGGGTTGCCGGTAGTCTGGATACGACCTTCGGGATACTCCCAAGGCGAATGATTGCTCACACTGAACGCCAGGGTGAGCACGGGTTCCTTGCGCGCCCCATCCTCCTGCAACAGGCGATCCAACTGATTGAACATATCTTCGTCGCAATAGCCCCAGGTGCCCAGAAACGCCGGATCCTTGAACTGCGGGCCGTCAATCACCTCGCGAAAGCCATTGCCCAGGAAGAAGCCTTTCATATTGTCGAAATGGGCCTCGCCACCATACAGGAAGCGGGAATGATAGCCATGCTGCTGGCCCAGCACGTCGGCGATCGTAAAAAATCCGCTTTGCGCCCCCGGCAGTTTGAATACTGATTGAGTGATGGTCGGTGGAAAACCTGCGGAAAGCGCCTCCAGCCCGCGTACGGAGCGGGTGCCAGTCGCATAGGCACGGGTAAAGCCCCACCCCTGTTCGTACAACGCATCCAGATTGGGCGTCAACGCCTGCCCGCCCAGCGTCTGCACATATTGCGCCCCCAGGCTTTCTTCGACAATCAATACAATATTAAGCGGCCTGGCGCTGCGGACTGACACTTCCTGCCGATGCCGGGTTGCGGGACCCGCACCAGGATCAGCGGCCACGTCAATACCGGCGGCCTCACACACAATCCGGTTCATCTGCTCGGCCGGCATCTTGCCATAGACGTCTTCGGCCGACATCTCATATTTCATGGCATAGATGGCGTACTGCAGGCTATACATGGAGTTCAACGCCAGACTATTGACCATACCGTCGCCGGCAAATGCCACGGTAGACGGGTTGATGGGGCGCTTTTTCAGCGTACCGCGAATCATGAGAAAGCACAGGGCCGCGTAGACCAGCGATTCAATGGGTCTGAGCCACCATGGGCCCAGCGGCGCCGCCGTATAGCCTGAAAACAGATGCAGCGCCAGCGCAATCATCCCGGCAAAAACCAGCAGCCCCAGCGCCAGCACTTTCTTGTATCCGCGCCACAACATCCCGGACACCTCTTTGGGGTGTTTCAGATACTCAACGAACAGCCGGTTCGGACGGGAATCGTATTCGTCAATAAATTGCGGCGTGCAGATTTCCATGAACACGCAGCCCAGCCACCAGACGCCGAACCAGATTGCAGTCACGGTAACAAACCACTGGCGATCTTCCAGCCATGGCATCAGCACTGCGGGCAGCGCAACGTAGGTTGCGATCTGATTCAGGTCCATGCGCAATCCGCCCAGAAACACACGGCCCATGCCGTGGGCCGCCTGAACGCGCCTGCGCTGCCATAGCACCAATAAAACACGACTGACAAAAAATACGAGAAACAGCGCAAGGACAAACGTAAGCAGTTGATATCGCAAAATAATTCCAGAATCAGCAGGAAAGAGTGGAGTATACGCAACTCTACTGGGCGGTGTGTAAAATTTTCGTAAAACCCTGACCGTTTGCTACGACCTGGTCACGGCTCCTTTGCGTGTTTATGCGCCCGGCAAGCGTCCTGTAAATGCACCTGCGCCATTCACAGCAGGTATGCCCAACCCTGGTCGGAACTGACGCTTGTGACTTATTCTTCCAGAGACTGGCCCTGCTCGTGAATTGGCCGGATGCGCGGACGCCCTCGCCTGCCCTGCATCGGACGCCGGCTGGCCACCGAGCAAAGCTGGCTGATGAATCCCGGCGAACCCAATGCCCATTGCCCATGCAGCGCCTGTGCAATCTGTTGCAATTGACCTGACGAGAGCCCCTCGGTATAGCGGTATTTGTATGCCGCCTGCCTGTCAAATGGGGTGTTGCCGGAAGACCAGTAATCGGCGTGGTCATTCAGGACCGGGCAAGAGCCCATAAAGGCCCCGGTATGAAAACCGGCAGAAGACCACGGCCACAACTCGCTGTCACTGGCTCCCTTTTCCCGGGCTACCCACGACTCCAGCCAGATCATGGCAGGAATGACCCATACACCGGGCTCGACCAGCGTGGAACGATAGCGTCCGCTAAAAACGGGACCACTGCGCAGGGTTGTCGCCAGATTGCGGCCCAGCATCTGGATCAGGCGCGACAGGGATTTTTCATCGCCGGGCGTGGCCAGCAACAGAATACCGTCATCTGTCAGGGTCCACGCATGCAACATGACCCCGTGCCGGGCAAGCCCGTCGAAAAGCCATTTCTGCAAGGTGTCCAGAATCCGGCTGCCGCCCGAGGCACGCGTAGCAAGCGGAAACAGAAACCGGGCATGAACCAGTTGTGGAATGCCGGGAGCATAAAGCCGGGGTAAACGGGCCATGGAATGTGCTGTACTTTGGATGAGAAGCCGTCATGGCCCCGAAAACCGGCAAGACCCAAGGGTTACCGGCGATTTTTTTCCTATATTGTAACCATGATTGAAACAATGCTATGGTAGAACATAGCTGTAAATTTGGCAAAAAGCCGACAATAAACATCATATCAGGAGCAAGGGCCTACTCATGAGCGAAAAACTCGAACTTTTAAGTGAACATTACTGTTTTGACGGTACTCAGCGCTTTTATCGCCATACCTCGCGCGAAATCGGCCTGCCCATGCAGTTTTCTGTTTTTATTCCGCCTCAGGCCTCACGCGGCCCGGTACCTGCCCTGGTTTATCTGGCCGGCCTGACATGCACCGAAGAAACGTTCATGACCAAGGCCGGTGCACAGCGCATGGCTGCGCAGTTGGGTCTGCTGCTGGTGGCGCCGGACACCAGCCCGCGTGGCGCCAATGTACCGGGCGAAGATGACGGCTGGGATTTTGGCACCGGCGCCGGATTTTATCTGGACGCCACCGAACCCGGCTGGAAAGACAACTACAGAATGTACAGCTACGTGACCAAAGAATTACTGGAATTTATTCCTGAATTGGGCGGCGACCAAAGCCGTACAGGCATTTTCGGGCACTCCATGGGCGGCCACGGCGCGCTGACCATTGCCCTGAAAAACCCCGAATTGTTCCGCTCGGTGTCGGCATTTGCACCCATCAGCGCCCCAATGAACTGCCCATGGGGCGAAAAAGCTTTCAGCGGCTATCTGGGGCAGGACCGCACAACTTGGGAAAATTACGATGCCAGCAAGCTGATGGAACAAGCCAAAACGCCGTTCCCGGACGGAATTCTGGTTGATCAGGGCCTGGCCGACAAGTTCCTGGCTGATGGCCAGTTGTTGCCGGAATTGCTTGAAGCGGCCTGCGCCAAGGCCGAGCAGCCCCTGACGCTGCGGCGCCATGAAAACTATGACCACGGTTATTATTTCATTTCGACATTCATGGAAGATCATCTGCGCTTTCATGCAGAGCGCCTGAAGTAAAGGCTGGTCAGGCAACCGGCAGGCCCGCTGCGGTCTTGTCCGGTTACTGACCCTCCCGAACGGCCTGTTGCGGCGCCTTTTAAACAAGCCTTTATTTTCAAAGGCACATGCGGCCCCAATGACTCGTTTTGCACGATGCACCACAGTAAATCAACGGATTGGGGAACAATTGGACGCGCCAGCGGTCTTATGAAGAGCACAACGCTATTGAAGCAGGATCAAGCAGAACATTAATCAGCATATTCAAGCGAGCACACCAGCAGAAAACGAAGTCCGGCCACAGATTTGCCGGGCAACACAGGCTTTTGTTATGGATTGCTGCGTATTTCCCAAGTTCGACGCTGCCTGCCTGAACTGCCGGCGGGCGCTCAGCCCCAAGGCCGACACAACCGTGAACAACGTGCTCAAATAACCATTTGAAACGGAACTTTTTTGCTTATGCCTACTCAATATTAGCACTCAGCGACAGAGAGTGCTAATATATAAGTACTTTGAATATTCCTTGTCAGGAGATATACAAAACCATGTCAAATCAAGCGCTTACACTGCAAAATTCGATTGCCTCGGCGATTTCCAATCCGGGCGCCCTGGGTACGATCGAGTCTTACATTAGTGCTGTGAATCGCATCCCCATGCTCACGCCCGAGCGTGAGAAGGAATTGGGCGCAACCCTTCAGGATAAGGGCGATCTGAACGCTGCACGCGAACTGATCATGTCCCATCTGCGGCTGGTTGTCTCCATTTCCCGCCAGTATCTGGGCTATGGGTTGCCCCACGCCGACCTCATCCAGGAAGGCAATATCGGGCTCATGAAAGCGGTCAAGCGTTTCGACGTAACCCGCGGAGTGCGCCTGGTATCCTTTGCCGTGCACTGGATCAAGGCCGAAATTCATGAATACATCATCCGCAACTGGCGGTTGGTAAAAATCGCGACCACCAAGGCTCAACGCAAACTGTTTTTCAATTTGCGCAGCATGCGTCCCGATGGCCAGACGCTCACACCAGAGCATATCGAAGGTATTGCCTCCAAACTCAACGTGCGCCCCGAAGACGTCAGCGAAATGGAAGTACGCCTGACCGGCCGCGACATGTCGCTGGAGTCGCAAGACGACGATAACGATGATTTCGCGCCCATTTCCTATCTGTCCGACGAAGGGGAGCAGGAACCCGGTACCGTACTGGATCGTCGGGCGCATGACGATATGCAGGGGACGGGCGTTTCCAATGCCCTGGCCGTCCTGGATCCGCGCTCTCGTCGCATTATCGAGGCACGCTGGTTGCAGGACGAGGGCGGTGGCTCTACCCTGCATGAACTGGCAGATGAATTCGGCGTGTCGGCCGAACGTATCCGTCAGATTGAATCGGCCGCGCTCAAAAAAATGCGTGGTGCCTTCGCCTCATAACACCGTAAGGCCATCAAGCCATAAATCCATCAGGCCGCTTCGGCTGGCAACAAAGGGCACCCACAACGGTGCCCTTTTCTTTTCGGCAGACAAATTCGCGCGGCGTAACCGTCTGAAATATTCGGGATGAAACTGCCGGAACTTCCCCATGAACTGTTTGACTAATTACCATGATTCGCTCATCCCTGTCCTTGACACATGTTCGGATCCGTCCGTTTCTGCTTCTCCTCTTTCCCCTCCCCTTTGAAACGGATGTTAAGGGTGCTTCTTCATGAAGCACCTTTTTTTTGCCCGCGCCAAAAATATCGGGCTGCACAAAAACATATCCGGGTATAGTTGATTTCCGCCGTACCAGAATATGTTCTCGCATGGAAATCCAATACTTCGTATTTGCACTGGCCGGGCTGCTGACGATCGCCTGTTTTATGCCCTCGCTGGCAAGCCGGCTGGGTTTGCCTCATACCGTCACGCTCGCAATTTTAGGCGGCGCATTGGGACTGATCGTTCAGGCCAATGGCATTCACTGGCCCTTTGTCGGCGATTTTCTGCATGCCCTGCACGGGTTCTCCATTTCATCCCAGACTTTTCTGATTGTTTTCCTGCCCATCCTGCTGTTTGAAACGTCCATGGCGATGAATGTGCGTCGCATCATGGTCGACATCAGCCCGATACTGACCATGGCCATTGTGGCCGTTCTGGTGTGCACTGTCAGCGTCGGCATGATCATGGCCGAGTTCTCAGGCTACAGCCTGGCCGTGTGCCTGCTGCTTGGCGCCATTGTCGCCACTACCGACCCGGTAGCCGTGGTCGGCATCTTCCGTGAAGTAGGCGCCCCCAAGCGCCTGACCACGCTGGTTGAAGGCGAATCTCTGCTCAATGACGCTGCTGCCATTGCCCTGTACACCGTATTCATATCCGTTATTACCCGCGAGGCACCGCTCAGTATTGAAAACATCGCCGGTCACTTTCTGTACAGCTTCCTGATCGGCGGCCTCATCGGTTTCATCTTCGGCCATATTACCTGCCGACTTTTTCATTACATGCGAGGCTGGCCCACTGCCGAAATCAGCCTGACCATCTGCACCGCCTATCTGACCTTCTTTATTTCCGAGCATTATTTTCATGTTTCCGGTGTCGTGGCCACCGTGGTGGCCGGACTGGTCGTGGGCTCTGCTGGTCGCACCCGGATGTCACCCTCCACCTTCGAGCAGCTTGGGCACGCATGGGAACAGTTCGGGTTCTGGGCCAATTCGCTGATTTTCATTCTGGCAGCCATGCTTATCCCGCGTCTGGTCGTCGACCTGGATTTCAAGCAGACCTTGCTGGTTGTCCTATTGTTCATCACCACGCTTGCCGCCCGCGCTGCAGTCGTCTTTGGTGTCATTCCCCTGCTGACGATGTTCAAAATGTCGACCTATGTGAGTCGCCCTTTTCGCGCGGTCATGTGCTGGGGCGGATTAAGGGGCGCGATCTCGCTGGCACTGGCGCTGGCGGTCACAGAGCAGACGGCGATTCCTGCCGATGTGCGCCATTTTGTCGCTGCGGCAACCACCTGCTACGTGCTGGCAACACTGCTGATCAATGGCCTTACCCTGCGGCCGCTGATTTCCAAACTGAGGCTTGACCAGCTCAGTCCGGTTGAACAAGGGCTACGCAACCAGGCATTGGTGATCGCCCTGGATGACGTCAAGGAACAGACCGATGAACTGGCTGGTCGGCTCAAAATGGAGGCTAGCGCCAAACAACAGGTGGATGCCATCTTTGCCAAGGGGATGGCCGACATTCAGAAAGACGAAACCGATTATCTGAGCAAGGGTGATCGACTCTCTGTCGCGCTGGCGATTATTTCCAACCGGGAAGAAGAACTGTTTTTTGATTCGCTGAAGAAACAGTTGATTCCCTGGCAGGCTGCCCAGACCTTGCTGTCCAATGCCGAGAATCTGGGCGATGCTGCCCGTGCCGGTGGCGCACGGGCATACACCCGTGCTCTGCGCTATGACATACGTTATACGAGCACCTTCAAAATTGCCTTGCGCATGCAGACCAATTTCAATTTCAGCCCCTGGCTGGCTCATGAACTGTCCCAGCGGATTATCAAACTAATCAGCAAGCACTCAGTGGTCAGCCAGCTGATCCGCTTCTGCCGCGATGATCTGAGGCCCTTGCTGGGACAGGAAATTGCCGGTAAGGCAGAACGTATCCTGGTCGCCAGGCTGCACACGATCGACACCGCCCTGAGCGCCCTGAACCTGACTTATCCGGTCTATGCGCACTGGACCCAGGAAGATTATCTGGCGAGGATTGCCCGCTCACTGGAAGTGACGCGCTATAACGAAATGCTCGAACAGTCGCTGATTACCAAGGAAGTTTATAACAACCTGATTGCCCAGGTAAATCAGCGGTGGGAGCCGCTGTTTCGCCATCCCAGCCTGGACGTATCGCTCAGCGCCAAGGAACTGGTCAAGCGCGTGCCGCTATTTGAAGAGATGGACGATGCCGCTCTGACGCAACTGAGCAAACTGCTGCGGCCCCGCCTGATGCTGCCCAATCAAACGGTCCCGCAAGTTGACCGGTACGGCCATAAACTGATGTTCTTTGTCGCCTCCGGGGCGGTGCTGATCACGCTGCCCGACTCTTCCCGCGTGGAACTGGGCTCAGGTGAAATGCTGGGTGAGTTGAGCATGCTCACCGATAAGACCCTGACGCAAAGCGTGCGCTCCATGGGCTACTCCAAGCTGCTGTTCCTGCAGGCACGGGATTTTCATGCGCTGATGAAAAAATTTCCTGATATCAAGGAGAAAATCGACCTGGTAGTCAAACAGCGACTGCGGGCGCTGGAGGTTTGGGAACAATATGCTGCCAAATCGGCAAATGCGACCGACGGCATGGACGAATCGGAGACTGCAGCAGCCCCGGGAGGCATATCGACCCGTTCGGAAGAAGAACTGCAGGACCCAGCCGCGGAAAACGGGTCTGTACAACCCGGCACAAGTAGGCCTGAGCAATCCGACGGTGATAACCGCGGTATTAAACAAAACTGATCCGGCACCGGCCAGGTAATCCGGGAGTGCCTGGAGTGTTTGCCGGCGCGGCCCCACCGCAGGAAAGATAACGCCAGGACTACCGCTGATGTAATACTACAGCCGCTTTTTTAAATACTACAGCAGCTTCTGAATATCTGCCGCAATCGCTTCGGGGGCGGTATTGGGTTTGATCAACAGCCTGGACTCCCCTTCTGTGTCCAGCACATACAGACCGGAACTGTGCTCCATGGTATAGCTTTGGCCGCTCTCGACCTTTTTGTAGTACGCCTTGAAAGAAGCAGCCACCTTGGCAATTTGCTCAGCCGAACCGGTCAGACCAACAAACGAAGGATCAAAAGCGCTCACGTACTGTTTCATGACGGCCGGCGTGTCGCGTTGCGGATCGACGCTAATCATGATGATCTGCACCTGGTCGCGCTGTTCGGGTTTGAGTTTTTCCCTAACCTGTGCCAGCTCGGCCATTGTTGTCGGGCAGACATCAGGACACTGGGTAAAACCAAAGAAGATCACCATGACCTTGCCCCGATAGGCCTGTTGTAACTGAATGGCTGTGCCATTCTGGTCGACCAGTTCAATATCCTTGCCAAACCCGGTTCCCGTGATGTCACTACCTGTAAAGCCGGCAGCAGAAGCGGTCCCTTTCGCTGTAGCCGCATTGCTGGCACTATCGGACGCACCGTTGTCACACGCAGTCAGCGCAACAGCCATGGCCATGGCAAGGACCGATCGGATTGCAAATCGCAGGGACAGAAACGACTTCATGATTTACTCCAGGAAACAACAAAAAACCCATGCATTACAGAGGCAGGAGCCAGGCGCAGGCCACCGCTGGCGATAACTGGCTGGCGGCACAGAGCACCATCATCATAGCCACGCCGCCAGATACTGATTGGCTGGCAACTAACTGGCCAAGCCGGACATAAGAATCCAGTGATCGATCAGCAGCGCCATAAACAGCAGGGACAGATAAAGGATCGAATAGCGGAAGGTCCTGCGGGCCAGTTCGTCACTGTATGCCTTGTAGAGCTTGTATGCATAACCGATGAAAATGGCGCCCAGTATCAGCGCGCTGGACAGATACATATAGCCGCTCATGCGAATCACAAATGGCAATATGGTGATCACCAGCAGCATGAAGGTGTACAGCAGGATATGCAGGCGTGTAAAGTCTTTGCCATGCGTGACCGGCAGCATAGGCAGGCCCGCATTGCGATAATCGTGCTCGCGATATAACGCCAGTGCCCAGAAATGTGGCGGGGTCCAGACAAAAATAATCAGCACCAGCAGCCACGCTTCTGCGGGCACGGCATTGGCCACTGCCGCCCAGCCCAATGCCGGCGGCATGGCGCCGGACAGGCCGCCGATCACGATATTCTGCGACGTACGCGGCTTGAGGATAATGGTGTAGATCAGCGCATAACCGATAAAGGTGGCAAAAGTAAGCCACATGGTCAGCGGGTTCACCAGATGATACAAAACCAGCATGCCCGCTCCGCCGACCACGCCCGATAGAATAATTACCTGCAACGCAGTAATCGTGCCCTTGGCTGTCGGCCTGCGCGCCGTGCGCAACATGCGCGCATCAATCTCGAACTCAATCAGGCAATTGATGGCAAACGCAGCAGCAGCAAGCAGCCAGATTCCAATCGTTGCAGCAATCAGAATCTGCACCGGCGGCAGACCCGGCGAGGCCAGGAACATGCCGATGACTGCGCAAAACACGGCCAGCTGGGTTACGCGCGGCTTGGTCAGGACCAGGTACTGCCGCAGCAGTCCGGCATCAGGATGGATAGCAGTTGTCATAGTGGCAGAAACGACCCTTTACCGCCGCGGGACATACGCACCATCAGGGTCACGCAGGCTATGGTAAGCCCGGCAGCACCCCCTGTGTGCAGTACCGCGATAAGCAACGGCCATTGAAAGAAAATGGTTGTCAGGCCGGTCAGCACCTGAACAATAAGCAGCCCGATCAGCAAATGGGCTGGCCCTTTCAGACCGGCTTCCCGCCGCGCCACAAAGGCCAGCGCAAACAGGAAAACAAAAACAAAAAAAGCAAAATTGCGATGCGTCCAGTGTATCGCGGTCAGCGCTTCCTGAGAAATAATTTCACCTGTCGGCAGCTCACCCAGCGCCCGCACCAGGGAAAAACCGCCCTGATAGTCCATCTCGGGCACCCAGGCGCCATGACAGGTGGGAAAATCCATGCAGGCAAGCGCCGCATAATTGGTGCTGACCCAGCCCCCCAGAAACAACTGCACAATCAGCACGATGAACCCCAAAGTCATCCATGGCCGCCAGGCACGCGCGCGCGCAGCAATGCCCACATGGGGCTTTTCACGGGCAGCCAGCCAGGTCATCATTGCCAGCAGCAGCATGCCCAGCACCAGATGCGTGGTCACGACCAGCGGCATCAGCTTGTGCGTCACGGTCCAGGCCCCGAAGGCGCCCTGCAGGCAGACAGCGATCAGGGTAGCGGTAGCCAGCACCGGCGATCTGCCAAGCTCACGGCGATAGCGCCACGCCATATACACAATCGCAATAATCATCACCCCCAGCAACGTACCCCAGTAGCGGTGAATCATTTCGATCCAGGCCTTTGACATGGACACAGGCCCAAAGGGTTGCTGCTGCAATGCATTTGCAATATGTTCGGAAGCACCCAAAGGGCTGGCCTTGCCGTAACAACCCGGCCAGTCGGGGCAGCCCAGTCCGGAATCGGTCAGGCGTACAAATGCGCCGAACATAATCAGATCCAGCGTAAAAAACCAGGTCAGAAACACCAGCCTGCGGTAGCGGCTGCGAATCCGTTCAGTTACCGTATTCATATGCATCAGCCGATGGTCGAGGCATGCAGCAATTTGGCCAGATCACCGCGAAAACGCACGGGGTCAGACTCATTGCCGGGGTAATGCATAATCAAGTTGCCGTTGGGATCAATAATCCACAGGTAGGAATCCATTTTCTTTTCGACCGCAACTGCATCGCCTACACGATCAGCCTGGTCCAGCAGAAAATCGCTCAGCGCCTTGGGATCGACCCGTAACATGATCGTGCCTTTGTACGCTTCCAGCACTTTTTCCGGAATAGGCTGATTATCTGTCACAAACCAGACCCGCTGAATGCGGTTGACATTCTTGCCCTGACTGGCGTGCCCGTTGCGGGTGAAATGCAGTTTCTGTGCGCACGAATCCGGGCAGGCGCCGCCATCGGATGTGACCAGCAGCCATTTGCCTTTGAGCGTATTCAGATCGAAGGGCTGACCCTCCAGTGTGGTCAGGCCAAGCGCTTCTGCCGATGGCATGGGCCGCTGTGGCTGAACAAAATTGCCGTAATTGGTCGCACCGTCTGGTCTCAGGGAAGGCACATAGTACAGCAACGCAGCTGCAATCATGGGCACGATGCAGCTTAGAATAATCAGGTACAGGGGCATGTTGGAGCGCTTTGCGCCCGACTGCGTGGGACTCCCGGGTGACGGTGGAAGGTTGGTATTCATGACGACGACATTTCCTTTGTACTTTTCAGACGCAGCCGGATCAGGCTGATCAATAAGGCCAGGGCGGCAATGGCGGCAAAACTGAACCATTGCAATGCATAGCCGATATTCTTATCCGCATCAATAGAAGGATGCGGCCAATCACGCACCAGCCCCTGCTCGGAGGAACCAGTTTGCAGCACCACCAGTGGCAACATATTCAAGCCACTGGCCTTGCCAAATTCGGCCAAATCCAGATTCTGCACCTGGGGCAGCGGTCCGCTGCTTTGGGGAATCTGTTCGGGCAATTGCGCCACGGCCTTGCCAAAACTCCATAGTTCGAACAGGCGCGGCACCCGCAGAGCGATCTCGCCGCTCACTGTCTGCCTGCCTTCAGGCACGGCAAATTCAGGCATGGCGGACGGTGTCAGCACTTGCGGGAACCAGCCCCGCAATACCAATACGGCGTCACGCGAATCATTGTCCAACAACAAGGGGGTGGCAAGCCAATAGCCCGGGCGACCGTTCTGGTTGCGATTGACCAATACACTGAAAGCGCCCAGCCAATGGCCGGCGACGGTTGCAGGACGCCATGCCACAATATCGGAAGACGGGATATGCTTGTCAATGGCCAGCGGCGGCAGAGCCTGCCCGCTTTCAATCTGCTGCGCAGTCGCGCGGCGCTCATCGGCGCGATGCAACTGCCATCGACCCAGAGAAACGAAAATCACAGTTAACAATGCCAGCAGAATCAGCATCGTTACTGTTTTCCAGTTTATTAATTTCCGTTTCATTACTACAATATTCTATTCCAGTCAGGAGTTAACCCATGCGTATCTTTATCGGACTTGCCTTTCTTGCGATCATAGGCAGTCTGGCATCGGCCTTTTTCTACCTTATGCGCGACAAAGGCACAACCAATCGCACAGTCAACGCACTTACGTTGCGCATTGCACTATCCATTGCACTTTTTCTGTTCGTCCTGTTTGCCCATTACATGGGATGGATCGAAAGCACGGGCATTGACCAGGCCACTCGTTAAAACAGCGTTCCGGACTACGGCCCGGTCCTGCGCCCAGGGGCTGGTCAGCGCGTCTTTATCTGCGTCGAATCAGCCTGAGCCAGCCACAATGCCAGTCAGCTGCCGGCACCGCCATGCTATCAATGACACGTTAAACATCATACCGCCAATGGCTTCACATTGCTGTAACAGCACCCCGTTGCGCTGAAACAGCAAAGGGCCGGTTTTCCGACCCTTTGCCTTTTATTGAACCGCTGGGTAAATCAGAACCAGTAAACGAACAGGTACAGACCCAGCCAGACCACGTCCACAAAGTGCCAGTACCAGGCCGCGCCCTCAAAACCGAAGTGATGATCGGCAGTGAAGTGACCGCGAATCAGGCGGATCAGAATGACAGTCAGCATGGTTGCGCCAAGCAGCACGTGAAAGCCGTGAAAGCCTGTCAACATGAAAAACAGGGACCCGTAAATACCAGAATCAAATCGCAGATTCAGTTCCGTATAGGCGTGGATATATTCTTCAGCCTGGAAAAACACGAAAGTGAAGCCCAGCACAATGGTGATGAACAGCCACAAAATAGCGCTTTTACGGTGATCGGCACGTAATGCATGGTGAGACAGGGTCAGTGTCAGGCCTGAAGACAACAGCAACAGCGTGTTGATTGTGGGCAGCCAGAAAGGACCTACTGTCTCAAAGTGGCTGACAATGCCTGCTGGCCCCAGGTTAGGCCACTGGCCGGTAAAGCCGGGCCACAACAGCAACTGGTGATCCATATCGCTCAGCCAGGGCGTCGTTACTTCACGCGCATACCAAAGCGAGCCGAAGAAAGCGGCAAAGAACATCACTTCAGAGAAGATGAACCAGCCCATACCCCAGCGGTAAGACAAATCGATGCGCTTGCTGTTCATTCCCGACTCGGACTCACGGATGGCATCGCCAAACCATTGATAGAGTATGAAAAACAGAGCAAGCAGCCCAACCAGTACGAGATACTGCCCGTAAGGCACTTTGTTAATCCAGGTTACCGCGCCGATCAAAATGAGCAGCATTGTGACACTTGTCTTAACCGGATGGGCCGAATCGGCCGGCACGTAATAATACGGTGCTTCTTTTACCTGAACCGAGTGGCTCGCACTCATAATGTTCTCCCTCATGGAACGCTTTGACCAACTAGGTGAGGCTGGTTATTGCCCAGCGCGCCACCATCACCAATAAAATAATAAACAGGACTGTCGCTATGATGCCACCCAGGATCAGATGTACCGGATTCAGCCGGGAAATGTCATCCTGATAGCCCGAGCCGCGGCGCACGCCAAACAGCCCCCACAGCACTGCTTTCATGGTTTGAAAGAAGTTAAGCTTTCTTTTGGACAAATCCCGTAAATCTTCACTCATTGCTACATCCTTCCCGAATATCAGCGGGGTTACGCCGCTGATAGTACATGACCGAAAACAGCCCACAGGAAGATTGCGATTACCAGCCCGACCAGGATCAGGGCGGTAATCATGTTCCTACGCTTTTGCTCTGGTGTCATAACGTAATGTTACTTAACCACAGGTGGCGTTTCGAATGTATGGAACGGCAGCGGCGAAGGCAATGTCCATTCCAGCCCTTCTGCGCCTTCCCATACCTGGGCAGTCGCTGTCTCGCCGGCGCCACGATAGGTTTTCAAAATGATATACAGGAACAGCAATTGCGAGAACCCGAACCAGAAGGCACCAATGGTGGCAACTTGGTGAAAGTCTGTAAACTGCGGTGCGTAATCGACATAACGACGCGGCATACCGGCCAGTCCCAGAAAGTGCATCGGGAAGAACGTCAGGTTGAACGACAGCATGGTAGACCAGAAGTGGATCTTGCCCAGTTTCTCGTTATACATGCGGCCTGTCCATTTTGGCAGCCAGTAATACGTACCAGCAAACAGCGCAAACAGCGATCCGGCTACCAGCACGTAGTGAAAGTGAGCCACAACATAATAAGTATCGTGTACGGCGATATCAATCGGCGCAACCGCCAGGATGAGACCGGTAAAGCCACCCAGGGTGAACACGAAAATAAAGCCAACAGAGAACAGCATGGGTGTTTCGAACGTGAGCGAACCACGCCACATGGTGGCAACCCAGTTGAACACTTTCACGCCGGTAGGAATGGAAATGAGCATGGTTGCGTACATGAAGTACAACTGCCCGGTCACTGGCATACCCGTTGCAAACATGTGGTGAGCCCAGACGATGAACGACAGCACGGCAATCGCGGCAGTCGCATACACCATGGACGCATAACCAAACAGGCGCTTGCGAGAGAAGGTAGGTATGATGGCCGACACAATACCGAAGGCCGGCAGAATCATAATATACACTTCAGGGTGGCCGAAGAACCAGAACACGTGCTGATACAGGACCGGATCACCGCCGGCAGCAGCGTTGAAAAAGCCTGTGCCAAAATGGCGGTCTGTCAGCAGCATGGTAACGGCAGCAGCCAGTACCGGCATAACAGCGATAAGCAGGAATGCCGTGATCAGCCATGTCCAGCAGAACAGCGGCATTTTCATCAATGTCATGCCAGGCGCGCGCATGTTCAGGATGGTCACGATAATATTGATCGCACCCATGATGGACGAGGCACCCAGGATATGCACGGCGAAAATGGCCATGTCCATGCCAGGACCCATTTGCAGCGACAGCGGCGCATAAAGTGTCCAGCCGGCAGCAGTGGCGCCGCCAGGAACAAAGAACGAGCCGGTCAGCATAATGGCGCCGACAGGCAGCAACCAGAAGCTGAAGTTGTTCATCCGCGCAAAAGCCATATCGGAAGCGCCGATCTGCAACGGAATCATATAGTTGGCAAAGCCAACCAGCGCGGGCATGATCGCACCAAAAATCATGATCAGGCCGTGCATGGTGGTGAACTGGTTGAACAGATCAGGCTGGAAGAACTGTATTCCCGGCTCAAACAGCTCGGTACGAATCAGCAACGCCAGGGCGCCGCCCTCCAGTAGCATGATGAACGAGAATAACAGGTACATCGTACCGATATCCTTGTGATTGGTGGCAAACAGCCAGCGGCGCCAGCCCGTTGGGGCGGCATGGTGATGGTCATCGTGTCCGTGATGATCAGGAGCGTGATCCACTACTGTACTACTCATTTTTGACTCCTTGCCTGCTGCGTGCCTGGCTTGCAGATATCACAGGCGCAATATTGCGAATATAAAGTTCCGAATGTCATTTTCATTTTGCTGCTACTTTCTGCTGCTCTGCAATCCACTTGTCATAATCCTCTGGAGAAACGACGCGGACTACGATTGGCATGAATGCATGGTTCTGGCCACACAGCTCGGCACACTGGCCGCGATAAGTACCCACCTTGTCGGTGCGGAACCAAGCATCACGCAGAAAGCCGGGAATGGCATCCTGTTTCACACCCAGCTCAGGTACAAAAAATGAGTGAATGACGTCGTCGGCAGTGATCACGACGCGAACTTTCTTACCTGTGGGAACAACCAGCTCGTTGTCCACTTCCATCAGATAAGTATTGGATTTCTCGGCGCCGCCTTCGATCTGATCGTAAGGCGTTGTCATATTGGAGATGAAGTTGATACCCTTGGCTTTGCCATCCAGGTACTCATAACCCCACTTCCACTGGTAGCCGGTTGCCTTGACAGTGATATCAGCGCTGCTGGTATCTTTCATTGCAACCACGGTTTTTGTAGCCGGCAGGGCCATCGCAATCACGATAATGAAGGGGACCACTGTCCAGGCCACTTCCACGCCCATGTGCTCATGGAATACGGAAGCCTTGAAACCCTTGGATTTGCGGTGCGCCCAGATTGAGTAGAACATGACGCCGAAAACGGCAATAAAAATTACAGTACAGATAATCAGCATCATGATGTGCAGACTGTACATGCTTTCGGCTATTTCGGTGACACCCTTATGCAGATTGACTTGCAATACCTTAGGACCACCTGGCATATCCTGGACCTGAGCCCACGCCGTACAGGCTGGCAGGAGCGCTCCAAGACCAAGTAAACCTTGCAACTTCTTCATGTTGACCTCATTTTTGTGCGCTGTTCCGTTTTTCGTATGAAACTGATCGGATCGCGCCTGATTATCGTAGCTGACGGCAACCGCATAAAAAGCGTACCAATCATAACCCTTTGCGGTACAGGATTATACCCAAGACGCCTTAACCTGTGTCAAAGATAGTTCATTTAACCATATAAAAGCCATAGCAAACCTGCCTGCGAACTTTTTGCGAATACAATCGTTGCATGTTTGACACGACATCGATGCAACTTTGAACCGAATCCCCGTCCTTTACGCCGCCCTGTTGCAATCCATACAGGAAGTGCCGCCTGAATACTCGCTGCCGCTGACCATTACCGGTAAACTGGCCGGCTTTATTACGCCGCAGGCGCTCAAGGCCATTGGCCATCTGCCGCAAGTGCGCACCACACAGACTGCCGTACACCTTGCCGATCCTGGCACGCCTCGCTTTGAACTGGAGCCGATGCTGGCCGATATCGCCATTATTTTGCGCGATGCAGGCTTGCTTAAAACCTGGCGGGACGAGCTGCTCACAGTATATGCCGAAGGGGAGGATCTTGCAAAAATGGAACGCGCTGCGATGCGTCCCCTGGGTCTGTTGACCCACGCCGTTCATTTGAATGCCTGGACCCCCGACCTGCAACTGTATATAGCAAAGCGCGCCATGACCAAAGCGAGCGATCCGGGCATGTGGGATACGCTGGCCGGCGGCCTTGCCAACGGCTCGGAAGATCTGGAACATGCGCTACTGCGCGAAACTTTCGAAGAGGCCGGGCTGCATGATGACGTGCTGACCTGCCGTACGCCACTGCGCACCCTGTTGCGCATGCACCGTCGCCTGCCCGAAGGCTATCAGGTCGAGGACATTCTGGTCAGTGACTGCATCCTGCCGCCTCACGCCACGCCGCGGAACATGGACGGCGAAGTATCGGAGATTCGCATCGTCAGCCAGCAGCAGGCCGTGCAAATGATTGCCGACAGACAGATCACGCTGGAAGCTGCACTTGTTATACTGGAAGGCATGCTGAGCCGTACATCCGAAACATTGCTCGCGCGGTTTCGCGCGCAGCCGCAAAATCAGGGAGAACCTCATGACAAGCAGCAACCCGTTTGATCGGCCCGGCCTGGGGCCTGACAGCGCCAGCAATCCCATCATGCAAAGCCTGGACATGATGAGCAAGGCCTGGCAGCAGTTTGCACAAGTTCAGCAGGCAGGCAATCCGGTCTTTGCCATGCCCCCCGCCCTGAATCCGGAAGAGCTGGACAAGCGCATCCAGGAACTCAAAAGCATAGAAAGCTGGCTGACCATGAACCTATCCATGCTCTCGGGCACCATTCAGGGACTGGAAATCCAGCGCGCCAGTATTCATACCCTCAAAACATTTGTTGACACCCTGCAGACGCAGAACCAGGATCGCTCACTGGACGACCTGTTCGGCTTGAAAAAATCGGCGCAGCCCGCTGCCGCAAACTCCCCTCACACAACCACCGCTGACCGCGAAGAGAACACTGCAGCCAATGACAGCGCCGGTTTTGCCAAAGATTCGGTCAGCCAGGCATCGCAGGCCTGGTGGGAAATGCTGCAAGGACAGTTTACCCAACTGGCCCAGGTAGCGACCCAGGCCACACAGGCAATGCACAAAGAGCCCTCACCCGTCAAAACGCCGCCTGGCCCCGAACCCGATGAACCGGTGGAACCGCAGGAGCCGGTCAAGCCGGCGACAAAAAAACGCGCGGCGGCCAGCCGGCCTGCGGCAAAACGCAGCACGGCAGCACGCCGCAGTTCCTGATACCTACAATAACGGGGGAAGGCTTAATCACTTCCCCAATTTTTTATCGCCCCCATTAACTCATTTCAAACTTTACGACACACCTATCTATGTTAAATATCGTCATTCTCGCAGCAGGTATGGGTAAACGCATGCAGTCGGATCTGCCCAAAGTATTACATACACTGGCTGGGAAGCCCATGCTGGCGCAGGTCATCGACAGCGCCCGGCAACTGTCCCCTGATCGCATCATCGTTGTGGTCGGACATGGCGCCGACGCAGTCAAGAAAGCCTTTGCCGACCAGACCGACATCGAATACGCCCTGCAACAACCCCAGTACGGCACCGGCCACGCAGTCCAGCAAGCGCTGCCGCTGCTGGTTGGCGGCGAACAGGACTCCGATACCACCATCGTGCTGTATGGCGACGTGCCCCTGGTGCAGCCCGCCACGTTAAAGCGCCTGTTGCAGGCGCGTGCCGATGGCATGGCCGTGCTGACCGAAACACTGCAGGACCCGACCGGGTACGGACGCATCGTTCGCAACGAAAGTGGCCAGGTACAGCGGATTGTCGAGCACAAGGATGCAACCGAGCAGGAACATAAAATCTGTGAGGTCAACACCGGCATTCTGGCGGCCCCCACTGCAAAGCTGAAAGACTGGCTGGGCCGTATCAACAACAATAATGCGCAGGGCGAATATTATCTGACCGATACCATTGCACTATCGGTCCAGGACAATGTGCCCGTCAATGCCGCCCAGCCCGATGCAAACTGGGAAACGCTGGGCGTCAACAGTCGCGTACAGCAGGCGCAACTTGAACGAGCCTGGCAGGCTGAACAGGCACAGCGCCTGCTGATCCAGGGCGTCACGCTGGCTGATCCGGCCCGCTTTGATCTGCGCGGCACGCTCGACTGCGGGCGCGACGTGTTTATTGATGTTGGCTGCGTGTTTGAAGGCAATGTCACACTGGCCGACGGCGTGCGCGTGGGACCACACTGCGTTCTGCGCAATGTGACGCTGGGCGCCGGCACTCAGGTTGAGGCATTCAGCCATCTGGAGCAGGCCACCGCCGCCGAAAACGTCAAGATCGGCCCCTACGCGAGACTGCGTCCGGGCGCCGAGCTGGCCGCAGATTCTCATGTTGGCAATTTTGTTGAGCTCAAAAAAACCAGACTCGGCCAAGGCAGCAAGGCCAACCACCTGAGTTATCTGGGCGATGCCGATATCGGTGCTCAGGTCAATATCGGCGCAGGCACCATTACCTGCAATTATGACGGTGTGAACAAATTCAAAACCGTTATTGAAGACGGCGCGTTCATTGGTTCGGATTCGCAACTGGTCGCCCCGGTTACCGTCGGCAAAGGCGCGACACTGGGCGCGGGCACCACGCTGACCAAAGACGCGCCTGCCGACAAACTTACGCTATCGCGAACGCGCCAGACAACCGTGGAGAACTGGACACGTCCGGCAAAGAAACAAGATTGATGGCATGAACCAAGCCCCCACCCGCAATCCCAACAAACCAGCCCCGGCGACAGCGCCCAGAAACACCACCGGCCTGCCAGCCCCGGCGCGCCAGTGGGCTGCGGGCGCGCTGCTGTGCTGCATTGGCGTCACGGTACTAGACGCCAATATCGCCAACATCGCCCTGCCGACGATCTCACGGGAACTGAATGTTGGCGAGGCCGATTCCATCTGGATCGTCAACGCCTACACAATTTCCGTGATGGCTACCCTGCTGCCACTGTCAGCAGTAGCCGAGCGCGTCGGCTTCAAGCTCATGTTTCGGGTAGGGCTTGCGCTTTTTACCATTGCCTCCCTGCTGTGCGCATTGTCTGGCAACCTGCCCAGCCTGGTGGCTGCCCGCATGCTGCAAGGGCTGGGCGCCGCGTCCATGATGTGCCTGTTTGGCGGCCTGGTGCGGCACATATACCCGGCCCACAAGCTGGCCGCGGGCATCAGCATCAACGCCATGACGGTCGGCGTCATGTCCGTCGTTGGCCCTTCGATCGGTGCTGCCATTTTGTCGGTCGCCTCATGGCAGTGGATCTTCGGTTTTACGGTACCTATCTGCCTGTTTGCCATGTACGCCGCCGGCTATCTGCCGGAAGCGGCCTCGCGCAGCAAAGGTCGCTTCGATTACCTGAGCGCCATACTGAATATTTTTACCTTCGCGCTGCTTTTGATCGGCCTGGACGCCATCGGTCGCAATCCCGAGCGGGGACTGTTCATGCTTGCCGTGGCTGCGGTCAGCGGCTATGTGCTGATTCGACGCTCACTGCCGCAGGCAACGCCATTGGTGCCGGTTGATCTGTTTCGCTATCCTGTATTCAAATACGCCGTGATTGTCTCGGCGCTTACCTTTACCGCGCAGATGATATCCATGCTGGCGCTGCCGTTTTATTATCAGCACAATCTGGGCATGCCGCTGCAAAAGGTCGGCCTGCTGTTCGGGGTCTGGCCGGTCGGCAGTGTCGTTATCGCTTCGCTATCGGCAAAGCTATGCCGATATTTCAAGGCCTCACTGCTGGCTGGCATTGGCGCCGCCCTGATGGCCATCGGCATCATTGCCCTGATGGCGCTACCCGCCGACATATCCCTGTGGTATTACGTCGCTCCCATGTTTGTGGCCGGCATGGGTTTTGGTTTTTTCCAAACACCCAATAACCGCGCCATGTTGCTGTCCACGCCCTTGAAGCGCAGCGGAGCCACCGGTGGCGTACAAGCAACCACACGCCTGTTCGGCCAGGGTATTGGCGCGGCCTGCGTGGCCATCAGTTTTCATGTCGATCCGGTACGCGGCCCCATGTATGTCATGGGCTTTGCCAGCACGCTGGTTATAATCGCGGTTATCATCAATCTGTTCCGCTATATAAAAGGTCTCGACACCGATGCCTGCTGAAGCAGCCCATCCCACCCGACGCATCACACTGGCCGTTGCACTGATCGTTAAGAACGAAGCGCAAAACCTGGCGGCATGCCTGGATTCGGTCGCCGGCTGGGTCGATGAAATCGTGATCCTGGACTCGGGCAGCACCGACGCCACCGAACAGATCGCCCGCCGTTACACGCAGGCTTTCTACACCAGTACCGACTGGCCCGGCTTCGGCCCGCAACGGCAGCGCGCACAAACGCATGTTACCGCCGACTGGATCCTGTGGCTGGATGCTGACGAGCGCGTCACGCCAGAACTGCGCGCCAGCATTGAGGCCGTGCTGCAAAATCCGGCGCCCAATACGATTTATCAGGTGGCGCGATTATCCTGGGCGTTTGGCCAATTCATCCGTCATTGCGGCTGGTACCCGGGCCACGTTGAGCGGCTGCACCCCCGGACCCTGACGCAATACGACAATGCCCTGGTGCATGAATCGCTCGTGCTGCCCCCTGGCGCCCAACTCGCAACGCTGCAGGGTGATCTGCAGCACTTTACCTACGCCACGGTCGATGAGCATTTGCGCAAATCGGCCGGCTATGCCATTGCCTGGGCAGAACAGCGGGAAGCCGCCGGCAAAAAGGGATCGCTGGCAACTGCCACCTTGCATGCCGTCGCGCGTTTTTTCAGAACCTATTTCCTGCGCCTGGGTATACTGGATGGCAGGGCCGGCTTTCTGCTGTCGGTCATGGCTGCCCAGTCGGTCTTCAATAAATATGCCTGCCTGTGGTCCCGCACGCGACAGGCCAAGCCGCCGCGCTGATTCAGCACAAACATAGTCATCATGAAAATCCTGCAGGTAAATTTCGAAAAAGGCTGGCGTGGCGGTGAACGTCAGACGCTCTATTGCATGCGGGCGTTCCGGGATGCCGGTCACCAGGTGAGCCTGCTGGCCCGTGACGACCAGCCACTGGCACAGGCGGCACAAAAGGAAAACTTTACGGTGATGACCCGCCAGCGACCGTTTGAACAGGCATTGTATTTGCTGCGGCACGCCCAGGATTTTGACATTATTCATGTGCAAACCGCCGGCTCTCTTACCTGGGCCGCCATCACGCGCCGTTTTTTCGGCAAGGCGCGCTTGGTATTTACCCGTCGCACCTCCCTGCCCGTCAAAGCGCAACGGCAATGGCGCACTATACGCAAGTGGCGCAAGGCGGATCTGTTTGTGGCCATCAGCCAGATGGCTGCGGCCGAGCCCCGCCGGCTGGGCCTGGACCCCATTCTGATTTCCAGCGCGATAGAACCCAGGCAGATAAACACGGCACATGCACAACAGGTTCGTGACGAATTCGCTATCGGCAACAAAAAAGTGCTGGCCACCAGTGCCGCACTGGTTTCCGTCAAAGATCCGCTCACCCTGATTCGAGCCATTGCCCGCCTGCATGCGCTGCGCCAGGACTTTATGTTCCTGCACTTCGGCGGCGAAGGCGATTGCTCAGAGCAAGCCCGGGCGCTGATCCGGGAGCACGGCCTGCAACAGGTCTATCACCTGGCGGGCTTTCGCCAGGATATCGAAGACTTATATAGCCTGTTTGATATTTTTGTCATGGCCAGTCGCGAGGAAGCGCTGGGCAGCAGTGTACTGGACGCCTTCGCATTGCGCATACCCGTGGTATCGACCAATGCAGGCGGGCTGGCCGAGCTGCTGGACGATGAACGCGGCTACCTATGCGAGACCGGCAATGATGAACAAATGGCCGCGGCCATGCAACAGGCGTTGACACATCCCCTGCAAGCCAAAGCTCGCGCCGACAAGGCATGGCAATACGTGCAGGACCACCATGATATTGGCCGCATGAGCGTGCGCTATCTTGCGCAATTCGAGCAATTGACCCGCCAGGCCCGATAGCGCTCCACGGATCGTGCATGGCGGTGCATGCATCGCTCCTGGTCGCAACAGTGCCATTGGCCGCCAGCCTCATGGCGTTGTACTCCGCTTCAATGACGCTTCATAGGCGCATACCCGTCCATGGTCGCGTGACGCTTGCGCTGCGCTTCACACCTCAATCAATAGCAACCTGCGTTTCAAACTTGCTGCGATGAACCGAGAAAAAACTGCGCACATTCCGCACATTTTTCTGCGCGGTAAAAAAACGGTGAACCAGGGCATGATAGGCCGGCATATCGCGAACCTGCACAATCAATACGAAATCGGGACCGCTGGATACCCGGTACGCCTGAAGAATGCTCTGCTCGTGGGCAACGCGCTCTTCAAAATCGCTATAGGCCTCTGCTGTCTGCACATCCAGCGTAATTTCAACAATCGCCGTCAGCGTGGTGGCCACCAGGGCGGGATCTACGATCGCCACCGTTTTCTGGATAATGCCATGCTCATGCAATTGACGTACGCGCCGCAGGCAGGTAGGCGCCGAAGCATGCACCCGCTCGGACAACGCCTGGTTGGTCAGACCGCTATCCTTCTGCAGTTGCTGCAGAATACGTTTATCCAGTTCATCAAGTTCCATTTCTTTCCTTGAAAACGCACTCTCAGGCGGCCGACCACCTGGCTCGATGTGCGCCAGCAGCAACATATTTGCGTCTTATTACAGCTTTGTAATGAAATATAATTTCATATTTTAATATAAATGAAATATAACGTCGTTTTCATTAGTTAATGAATGAATATTTCATATGAATATCAAATTAGAACATTAATTTCTTCACTTGAGGCGCACAATACGCTTTTCCTATTCAGAATAAATGGAGTAAACGCATGTGCGGAATTGTCGGCGCTGTGGCGCAACGTGACATCACACCAGTCCTTGTCGAAGGCCTCAAACGGCTTGAATATCGCGGTTACGATTCTTGTGGTGTTGCGGTGCATATGGACGGCGAACTGCGCCGCACCCGCAGCACACAACGCGTGTCGGAACTCGAAACCCAGATCAAGGAAGATCATATTGCCGGCTTCACCGGTATTGCGCATACCCGCTGGGCCACCCACGGCGTGCCTGCCACGCGTAATGCTCACCCGCATTTTTCCGGCCCTGCCAATGGCAAGCCACGTATCGCACTGGTTCACAACGGCATTATTGAAAATCACGACGAACTGCGTGATGAACTCAAGGGTTACGGCTACGTTTTCGAAAGCCAGACCGATACCGAAGTGATCGCCCACCTGATTGACCATCTGTATAACGGCGACCTGTTCGAAACCGTACAGCAGACCGTTCGCCGCCTGACCGGCGCCTACGCCATCGCCGTATTCTGCCACGATGAACCCCATCGCGTGGTTGGTGCTCGCCACGGCTCGCCGTTAATTGTTGGTCGCGGGGATAACGAGAATTTCCTGGCTTCGGATGCATTGGCGCTGGCCGGCACCACTGACAAAATCGTCTATCTGGAAGATGGCGACGTAGTCGATCTGCAGTTGCAGAAAGTCTGGATTGTAGACATCAACGGCAAAGCCGTGGAGCGCAAAGTCAATGTCGTACACGCGCATACCGCCGCCGCCGAGCTGGGTCCCTATCGCCACTATATGCAAAAGGAAATCTTCGAACAGCCTCGCGCCGTGGGCGATACCATTGACGGTATCGAATCCATCGAGCCTGAACTGTTCGGCGATGATGCGGCAAAGATTTTCAAGGAAATAGACAACATTCTTATCCTGGCTTGCGGCACCAGCTACTACGCTGGCCTGACTGCCAAGTACTGGATCGAGTCCATTGCCAAAATCGCAGTGAACGTGGAAATTGCCAGCGAATATCGCTATCGTGATAGCGTCCCCAACCCCAAATCGCTGGTCATTACCATTTCCCAGTCTGGCGAAACGGCCGATACACTGGCCGCGCTCAAGCACGCACGTACCCTGGGCATGGAAAACACGCTGACCATCTGCAATGTGCAGACCAGCGCCATGGTGCGCGAATGTAAACTCAATTTCATTACCCACGCCGGTGTGGAAATTGGTGTGGCCTCCACCAAAGCCTTTACCACCCAGTTGGTTGGCCTGTTCCTGCTGGCGCTGACCATCGCTAAAGTCAAAGGCCGGTTGAACGATGTACAAGAAAATCAATACATCAAGCAACTGCGTCATCTGCCTACCGCGATTGGCGCCGTCCTGGCACTGGAACCACAAATCATGGCCTGGGCCGACCGTTTTGCCAGCAAGGAAAACGCCCTGTTCCTGGGTCGCGGCATGCATTACCCGATCGCTATGGAAGGCGCGCTCAAGCTCAAGGAAATCAGCTACATCCACGCTGAAGCCTATCCTGCAGGCGAACTCAAACATGGCCCGCTGGCACTGGTGACAGAACAAATGCCGGTAGTTACCATCGCTCCGAACGACGAGCTGCTGGAAAAACTCAAATCCAATATACAGGAAGTCAGCGCACGTGGCGGCGAGCTGTATGTGTTTGCCGACAGCGATTCAAAAATCAAGGCCAGCGAAGGCATGCACCTGATTCATATGCCAGAGCACTACGGTAAGCTGTCTCCGATTCTGCATACCATCCCGCTGCAACTGCTGTCGTATCACACGGCGGTGGCGCGTGGAACGGACGTAGATAAGCCACGGAATCTGGCCAAGAGCGTGACGGTGGAGTAAGGCGCAGCTTACTGTCCTGATCTGAAGAGAAAGAATGAAGTCTGTCGATTTTTATTTTTCCCTCAGTTGCGTCTATATCCATAAAAACCACCTGAATTGCAGTAATTTAGGTGGTTTTTTATATTAGAGATCATAAATTATTTAGACTGCCGTATGCACCGAAATCAGGGCTCGCAATACGGCTTTGTCAAAAATCGATGAGCAGAAAGGGCAAAGGCGCGCAGAGGACGGGCGGGCAGGAGCAACACATCTGCGATTGTCATGCAAAAAAGCGGGTATGAGGCCCTGACAAGGTGGGAAGCGCCTACGACAGGCTCTTGCTAAATGGCGAGAGTGACGAGCCGCCCCTCATGACAATAATATTGTTTGTCCCCATGGCCGAGAAAAAGAGGGCACATTATCGCCATTTATTCTTCTGAGAAAAAAACCGCATGCACTTCGGCCTCGATGGCGTCAAGCACTGCGGGTGGCACCCTATGTAGATATTGCTTGCGTCGATTAACGGATAATTTCCCTTCATTGCTGTAGGCCATACGAATCAAGGCATGCAGATCCTTGTCGACGATATCGAACCGCGAATTGATGCGCGCATAAACCGTATCGTAACGCTTTAGATACTCAGACTCTTTGATAAGGGAAGTATCCAGAGCGTAGTGCGTCATTTGAACTCCAAACTCCATGCAATCGGTCGCATCCCAATAACGATAAGGATTGGCACTGCCCGTAAAGGTGGCGTGGATTTTGTCCTCATCAATTACAGTGACGTTCCATAGATTTCGGATTGGCCTGGAAACGCTTTGTAATGCGGCCAAATACCGTGATTCATGGTGCGCCATGGCCACGGAAATCGGTAAGATCAATCCTTGCTCAAGCTTACCTGATCGACAGAGGGAGTGATGAGCCAGAAATCTGGAAATCCGGCCGTTTCCATCCATAAAGGGATGAATAAAAACAAAGGCGAACGACACAATAAATGCTTTGAGCAGTGGATCAATGTCAGATTTTTCATTGGCAAAGTTCATCAATGCGGTCATTAGCGGATTCACTTCTGCAGCAGGGGGCGGCAGGTATGAAACACTTGATGCGCGTAGTCGGCCTCCTTGTTGGAGCCAGTTTTGCTCGTTACGAAACGCAAATGCTTCGAGATATGGATTAGCGATGGTGGAGCGCTGTAGCTCAGTCAAGTACGTTTCTGATAGTTCCCGTTTTTCGTGGGCACCCTTCAATAGCTGAACAAAACGCCTGGACTTATCTTCCGAGGGCAGTTCGTGCTCAATAGCAAAGGAGCTGCGCGTTTCATCCAGATAAGCCCAGCCTAGAGCGCGATCCAGATTTTCCTCGCCCCCAACAGACTCAACAAAGGCTTGCAGTTCAGCAAAGATGTCGCGAGCAAGTAGATCGGTTAGCGTGTGCGTGCGGCGGATGACGGGGCAAAATTGCAGGTCGCCAATGCCATTGAAATTCACCCTGAATTTCTTCTGAAAGCGATCAGTCCCACAAATATAGTGCTTCGGATCAAACAGGCTGACATAAGGAGCAGAAATAACTCTGGCACCAAGTTGCTGGCCAGTAAATTTCTCAAACAGGGCAGCAATGGTGCGAATATATTTCCCGTTCGGCGATGCGGTAAGTCGGTACTCAATTTGGTCAGGCGCCAGATTCGAACAAACAGCTTGCAAAACCTCAAGCTCAACGCCTTGGTATTTCAGTGCAAATTCCAGATGATCTATGGGATCGTCACTACTGGGGGCCACGCTTGCAGGAACGAGTACTACGTCCCCTTGTTGACGCACCGCCGATACCCCGGCATCGACCTTGGCGTGTAATCGGTACCCTGATACACTAAGTTTCAGCTTATCTACCAGGTAGCCATAGCCGATTTCACCATATCCATTTGCCATGTCGGATTCTCAGAAAAAGTTAACCGTTACAATATTTTATTCATATTTTAACAATTTACCAAGATTTTATTAACAAAATAGCAAGTGAGTTGATTCAAGTGCTCGCATTCGATGCTTTCGGAGCACCAATTTAGATATTGGTGCTCCCCGCAGCAATCAATGTATATCAATTGCGCAGGCGTCGTCGCTTTGATGACCAATACGTTAGGCGAATACCCTATATAGGATGCACTTAATTTGGCGACAGGTCATTGTCTTAGCGATAGGTGGTGCCGGATACGCTTTAGCATCATTTTTTGATAGTTAACTACTTCATCTTAAAAATGCATGCTTTTACTTACCTTACAGCCCAACGAGGTACACGTTAAGTGATGCTCCACCTGGAGCATCAGCATCCTGCAGTTTTACAATCGTGATATACATGGTGTGTATATTGTCATTCAGAGCCGCTTCGCACGGCCCCGAACGACAATATGAGTGGCTTGGCAGAGCATATTTCGTTAAAACGGATGCAACATTTTTTCAGCTCGGCGTGCGTAGTAAGCAAAAGTGGCTTGTGTGCGACGTGGCGTATTAATCCATTGCTGTGCCTCATGGCCTAGTTCGGGAGATATGGGCTGTATCGTTCCGGCCGCCATGGCCAGGAGCTGGAGACGGGCCGCGCGTTCAAACATGACACCAAGAACACACGCCTCCTCAACGCTGGCTCCTGTCACCAGCAATCCGTGATGCGCCAGGAGAATGGCTTTTTTCTCTTTTAGCGCGCCGGAGATAATCTCTCCTTCTTCATTTCCCACTGGTATTCCTGGCCATTTTTCCAGGAAAGCACATTGGCCATATAGCACGCATGTATCCATGTGCGCTATTTCAAGAGGCACTTCGAGCATGGAGAGAGCCGAGACATGAGGCGCATGGGAGTGCACAATACACTGAACATCAGGTCGTGCACGATACAACCACGAATGAAAGCGATTGGCAGGATTGGCCATACCCTCGCCCTGTAATACATTCAGATCCTCATCAATCAACAACAAATTTTCCGACGTGATTTCGTCGAAACCCAGACCCAGTCGCTGGGTCCAGTAGGTACCTGGTTGCTCTGCCCGGGCAGTGATCTGGCCGGATAAGCCCGAATCGTGACCAAACGCAAATAATGTCCGACAGGTCTGGGCAACCGCCTCGCGCGTCGTCATTTTTTGGGAATTTAAATTGGCTTCCATGCTTTTGAGGGCTGAATTGACAATTTCAGATTTGCCAAGTCGCATCGTATCTGCTGCCATCATTATCTCCTGTTACAGTTAAAGATTGTGCTCAATGTTTGGTTGATGTTAACGGTTTAGCCATGATTTTCTTCCATTTATCATATTCGGCAACGACCGCATTGCGAAATTCCTCTGACGTTGAACTGGCTGTTGTAGTGCCTTGGTCGGACAACAATTGGACGTAATCTGGGTTTTTTAAGGCTTGCCGAGTTGCCTCATTCAGTTTGTCGGCTATCGGTTTGGGCAAGCCTGCCGGGCCGATCAACCCAGATATTGATCCAGAAAGAATATCAGGGTAGCCCAGCTCTGCAGTGGAGGGAAGATCAGGGGCACTGTTGATTCGCGTGGCATTCGCCAAGGCAATCGCACGTAATTTGCCTGATTTAACAAATGGCATGACGACGGGGGTTGCCTCCATGGTTATATCTACCTGTTTGCCAACCACACTCGTTACCGACTCGGCTCCACTTTTGAACGGCACATGCAAGAACCTGGACCCAGTGTGTTCCTGCATAATGATCATCCCCTGATATGGAGAGCTTCCAATACCGGCGCTGCCAAAACTGATGCTTTCTGGCTTATCGGTTGCCAGAGCGATCAGTTCCTTCAAGGAGTTTGCCTTAATATCCGGATTAACGGCTATCACATGCGGCGTTGAGGCAACAGAGGAAATATAAGTAAAGTCTTTAAGACTATCAAACGTTATATCTGCAGTGATATGCGGATTGACGGCAACAACGCCCAGCGTTGTGAACATGAGGGTGTAGCCATCTGGCTTGGCATTTTTAAGTCGTCCCGCGGCGATATTGCCCCCTGCTCCCGGCCTGTTATCAACAATGATCGGCTGTTTAAGTTGATCTGAAAGCACCTTGGCAGTGGCCCTTGCCACTAAATCTGTTATTCCGCCCGCGCCAAAGGGGACAATCAGCGTGATAGGCCCGGACGGGTATGCAGCAAATGCCGCAGAAATGCCAAAAACATACACCGCAACAGAACGAGCCAGAACGCCAATCCCGGCCTTGCATATTTTCATCATCGTTATTCTCCTAATATATTTTGGTATTGGGTACTCGCGCTAAATTGGGTACTCGAGCCAATTATGACACTTGAGTGTCATATATGCAACCTTTATGATATTTAGGACACGATAATTGTTTTACAATAAACGGACAACGTAGATTAAGAGAATGCAGTGCAAACAAAAATATCACCAGACTCTCCAGCGGCCAGAACACGAATCAGCAAAAAATCGCCCGACCAGAATTTTTTAGCCGAGCGACTCTCCGTTTTTCGCAAGCTCAATGGACTTAGCCTGGAGCAGGTCGCAACACGGGCAGGAATTACCAAAAGCTATCTTTCAAAACTGGAGCGCGGCCTGTCTTCACCCACAATTGCAACCTTGCTCAAGCTGGCGCAAGCTTTGGGTCGAAGTGCAGAGCAGTTGATTGGCCAGGAGGCACAGGATGACGATATCGTTTTAGTGAAAGCGGGCGAGCGCATACCATTTACCCGTTCAAAAGAGCGTGAAGGGTATGTTTATGAAGCCATCGCTGCCAGCCGTACACAAAAGGCCATGGCGCCTTTCATTATGACGCCGCCAACATCAGTCAACGAAAAAACAGATCTTGCGAGCCATGCGGGTGAAGAATTTATCTTCCTTGTCGCTGGTGTTATGGAGGTAATATTTGAAGATCGTGTAGTCAGGCTTGAAACGGGAGACTCTCTTTATTTCAATGCATCAATACCACATAGGTCCAGATCAATTGGCAAGCCCGCACAGGCACTGGTTGTCGTGAGTATTCCCGATATCAACTTGACCGAACAGCAGCAGGTATCGCTCGCTGTGCAAAAACCTTGATGGTTGTAAGTGGCTACCTGGACAATTAAAAGTTTGGTAAAACAAAAGACCGGGTGTTAACAAAGCCACACCTAACATGCCGCATGGACTTTAGCATTCCATGCGACATAAGGCGATTCAGCGATTCACATCAACAACCACCCGGCCGCGCACTTTTCCAGCGAGTAATTCACTCGCCAATGCAAGCGTCTGCTCCAGCGATACGATTTTCTGGCCAATCATCGCAAGTTTTACTGGATCGAGATCTCGAGCAATCGAATCCCAGGCAGACTGGCGATGTTTGCGAGGACAATAGACACTGTCAATGCCCGCCAGGGTAATACCACGTAAAATAAACGGTGCTACCGTGGCTGAAAAATCCATTCCTTGCGCCAAGCCACAAGCGGCGACGATACCGCCATATCGTGTTCCCGCGCAGACATTGACCAGCGTATGGCTGCCCACACTATCGATAGCACCCGCCCAGCGCTCCTTGGCCAGCGGTTTGCCGGGTTCACTCAGTGTATTGCGGTCAATAATGTCCGCTGCGCCCAGACGCTTGAGGTAGTCCGCCTCCTCGGGCCGACCAGTGGATGCCACGACACGGTAACCGAGTGTGCTTAGCAATGCCACTGCCACACTACCGACACCACCTGCCGCACCGGTAACCAGAACATCACCGTCGCCAGCCTCAAGACCATGCTTTTGCAACGCCATAACACAAAGCATGGCGGTGTAGCCCGCTGTGCCGATAGCCATCGCCTGCTCAGATGTAATGGCATGCGGTCGCCGTATCAGCCACTCGCCTTGCACTTTCGCCTTCTGCGCCATCCCGCCCCAATGCGTCTCGCCCACGCCCCATCCATTCATAATGACAGCTTCGCCTGCCTTGAAATCGGGATGCCTGCTTTCCCGTACAATGCCGGATAGATCAATGCCTGGAATCATAGGAAATTGACGAACGACCGGTCCCTTGCCGGTAATGGCCAGAGCGTCCTTGTAATTTAACGTGGAATGCTGAACGTCGATCAGGACATCCCCTTCTGGCAGTTGTGCTGTGTCCATTTGGGTCTGGACGGTGCGATACCCCTTTTCGTCCTTCTCTATTACCAATGCGTTAAACATTTTCGCTCCTGTGATATTACGATCCAATTTTGTTCCCTCCACCGCCGCCGCGCGCAGTATTAACCTTGTGGCCATGCTGCGACATACTAGTCAACTTTCAAAGCGGCTTGGCTCACGCCATTTCCCCAGCGTTCGTATTCTGCCGCCATGAACCGGCGAAACTCCGGCGTCGGCATAGTGCGCGGCACGGCGCCTAACGCGGCGTACTTGCTGCGTACCACTTCTGACTGGATTACCTTCATTGCCGCTTTGTTCAGCCTGGCCACACGATCCGGCGGCACTCCCTTGGGCATCATCAGACCTAGCCACGCGCTGAGTCTGAAGTCTTTTACTCCTAGCTCGGCAATGGTCGGAACATCCGGAAAGGCCGGCAATCTTTCAGAATAAGTCGTCGCCAGAAGCCGTAAATTGCCAGAACGTATCTGTGTCTGAGTGACGGCTACGGTATCGATGGCGGCCTGAACTCCACCGCCGACCACGTCTGCAATAGAGCGAGCACTGCCCGAATAGGGTATGTGCGCGATTTCCATCCCTGTATTCCGCTTGAGCTCTTCCATTCCCAGATGCGAGAGTGTTCCGTTACCTGAAGACGCATAGTTCAGTTCACCCGGGTGGTCTTTGACATAATTGACCAGTTCCTGATACGAATGCGCAGGCACCTTGGGATTGACGACCAACAGCATGGGAAGATCTGCCACCAACGCTACGGGCTCGAAATCACTAAGCGTCGCATAGCCCACATTTTTATAAAGATGAGGATTGACCACCAGAGAAGCCAGCGCTGCCAATGCCATGGTGCGACCATCCGACTCACTGCGCTTGAGCGCCGCCAGGGCCACGCTGCCGCCTTGGCCTGGTCGATTTTCCACAATGAAGTTTTCCTGCAGTTCACGTGACAGTTCCTGCGCAAGCAGGCGTGCAACCTGGTCTGTCGCCTGCCCTGGAGGAAACCCAACAATAATCTTATTTACCCTTTCGCTTTGCGCCTGAGCGAGTGAGGTGGCCATCGCCATTACCAGGAAAAAAATCAGCTTTTTCATCAATAGTCTCCTTCATTTGTTGTAGACTTGATCTCGTTCTGTTGCCTTCTATATCACGCCCTGAAGGCGCATTTCTTCAATTTCCTGATCGTTAAAACCTAACGAGGCATAAACGGCCTCGTTATCCTGGCCGATACCAGGCCCCGTGCTATGAACCCTCCCTGGCGTTTCGGAAAAGCGCGGCACAACACATTGCATACGCACCGGCCCCAGTTCGTCGTCGTCCACCGTAACGATGGCTTCGCGTGCTTGAAAATGAGGGTCAGCCATGACATCCGACGCATCGTAAATGGGTGAAAAACCGACATGTGCGTGATCCAGTCGTTGCTGCAGCTCCTGAAGTGTCAGGCTGGCGATGCGCTCGGAAAGCATGGCATCCAATACCTCTCGATGAACTACACGCGTGGGATTGTCCACGAAGCGGGGATCCTCCAGCAAAGCTGGCAGATCCAGAGCACGGCATAGCCGTTCGTAAATGCTTTGGGTGGATGCCGCAATGGATGCCCATTTATCATCCTGAGTGCGATAGATGTTGCCGGGAGCCGCATACTGACTCAAATTGCCCGAACCAACCCGTGTTGCTCCCAGTTGGTCATATTCGATGGCGAGAAAATCCAGGGTCCGTAACATAGCTTCGGTAACAGAGACATCAATTTCCTGACCGCGGCTCTCCGGCTGTGCGCGCAAGCGACTGAGTTCAGCCAGGATGCCGATCGCGCCAAACAAGCCACCCACCGCGTCCGAAATGGGATAACCCAGATGCAATGGACTGCCCCCTACTTCGCCGCACATACGGGTAAAGCCGCTCATTGATTCGAAGACGCGCGCAAAACCGGGACGGTTGCGATAAGGACCTGTCTGCCCAAAGCCTGTTACACGCAAGATGATGAGACGTCGGTTAATACTATGCATCCAGTCCTTGGTAATACCCCAGCGATCCAGGGTATCAGGGCGGAAATTTTCGACAACCACGTCAAATCCCGGCAAAAGTCGTTCCAGCACGGTTTTCGCACCGGGCTTGCGCAAATCAAGCGTGATACCGCGCTTGTTGCGATTCGTCACTTTCCACCAAAGGGGAACTCCATTCTTGTGCGGCGCCAAGTCGCGCAGGCCGTCGCCTTTGCCGGGCAATTCCACTTTAAGGACTTCGGCCCCCAAGTCTGCCAGCAACGTCGACGCATAAGGCCCTGCTATAACCGTCGACAAATCAAGAATACGTAAACCATGCAGTGGGCCATGAGCGTTTTCTGAAGTCAATTCCTGTTCCCTGGAAGTTGTAATCCGTAGACGATTCTAGAGACTTTCATATATGATGAATGCGCAGCTTGAGGATATCAGATATGTAATTTATGCAATTCTTCCCAAAGCCGAAACAAACAGGAAAAACAGCCCGATATGGCCGATACAGTCGACTCCTCCATCGCAGTTGCTGGCTTGAAAGCCGCTATCCGTGTAGCCAGTCATGGCAGTTTCTTGCGTGCCGCCCTTTCGATGGGCGTATCGCAATCCCAATTGAGCAGACGGGTGGCCGGTCTGGAAAGCCGCTTAGGTCAAAAACTCTTTCACCGCCACGGTCGTGGCGTCGCCCTGACCGATTTCGGGCAACGCATCATGCCGCGCGTTCAATCCCTGATAGCCGAACTGGAAGCTTTCGATGCGCTGGTATCTGATACCCGGGCTCAACTATCAGGAGATGTCACGGTTGGCGTCATTCCGTTAGTGTCGCGCCACTTGGCATCCAGCCTGGTACGACGTCTGCAATCCACGCATCCTGGCATCCGGCTGCGGATGCTGGAAGCCTACAGCGGGCAGGTCGAGGAGTGGTTAAGCTCGGGACGCGTCGATATTGGCGTGTTCAATCGCTACGGCGGCGTCCGGCCGGTTTACGCCGACCCGCTCATGCGTGGACAGGTGTCCGTCATAGGCACACCCGATCACCCCTTGTTTCGACAGAAGGATATTCCTTTTAATGTTCTGCAGGGAATTCCAATCGCCATGCCAGCCCGCCCCAACAGTCTTACAGACCACATCCTTGGTGCCGCAGCCAATCACGGAATCTCGCTCAATATTGCCCTGGAAGCCGGCACCTCGTCGCTTATCCAGGAAGCCATGCTGGCCTCCGGCCTTGTCACCCTGTCCCCTGCCGGCACCTACGTCAAAGCCATCAGCAACAACCAGTTAACTGCCCGTCACTTGTGCAGCCCCAGCGTGCAGCAAACCACCTGGATCGCGACATCCAGGCAGCATCCATTGACTGCAGCTTCGCGTGCTGTGGAAAAATTCATCAAAGAAATTTTGTATACGTCGACACAGTGACAGGCGCCAACAGATACACCCATCGCACATAGAAGGTTCAATCTTCAATCAAGAGAAATATTCGCGGCCTTGATCACTTCGGTCCACCGTTTCAACTCGAAGTCCACCAATTTTTTGTAATCCTTGCTGTTGCCTGCGCGAGGCTCAGCCCCGATACCACCCAGGCTTTTAGCAACGTCCGGGCTATGCGCTATCTTGGTAATGGCCTGCGAAAGCATATCGACAACAGGAGCGGGTGTACCAGCCGGGGCCAGGACTCCGGACCAAGAATCCACCGCAAAGTCCGGAACACCTGCTTCAGCCATTGTGGGTACATCGGGAAGTAAAGGAGACCGTGTGTCGCTGGCGACAGCCAGCGCGCGAAGCTTGCCTGCCTTGACTTGTGCCAGAACTGTAGGCATGTTCACGAACATCAGATCGATCCGACCACCGATCAGGTCATTGTTCGCTAAACCCGCGCCCTTGTAGGGGACATGTTCGAACTTGGTGCCCGTCTTGAATTGAAAGAACTCGCCAATAAGATGGTTGACCCCACCGGTCCCGGAAGAGCCCATGAACAGCGTCTTTCCTCGAGACCGGGAAATATTGATCAGCTCCTGAACATTGTGCGCAAGAACCTGATTGTTGACCACTAGCACGTTAGGTACCGTGGCAAACAGGGCAACCTGGGTGAAATCCTTGCGAGGATCATAGGGCAGTCGTTTATACAATAAGGGATGGAAAGTCTGGTGAGATGATGCAGCGAGCAGTAATGTATATCCATCGGCTTTAGATTTGGCAACAACATCTGCGCCTAGAGTGCCACCTGCCCCCGATTTATTCTCAACAATGACCTGCTGGCCCAGGGTTTTGGAAAGATGATCGGCCAGCAGCCTGCCAATGATGTCCACAGAGCCACCCGGTGCAAACGGTACGATAAGTTTAATTGGCCGCTCCCCAGGGTAAGGTGCTGCCGCTGCGATGCTCAGACAGCATGCCATCAGGATGCCTGAGATCAATTGAATGCTGAACGGCTTAATATTAAGTTTTTGCATGTCCACTTTCCTCCAAAGTACCTGTATTGATGCGTCAGATCGATGCAAGGGCCTTGATCTGTTCATCCATGTCCTGATTCGCGGTATCAAGCCGTGCTCGGGTTAAGGCTACGACGGCCAGCGCATGATCGATGTGCTGCAATTGCCTTTGAACAGCCTGTTGCGTGGCCACAGGAGCCGGCCCGCCACTCTTGCGAGCATTCACGCTATCGACTGGATTCAGATACTTGTGCAGCTTATCTTCGGGCCACCCGAGAGGGGCCCCCGTTACCTCTATAACGGCCTGATCCAGCATCTCGCTGGTCAGCTCATGAGCACTCTTTCCTGCATCAATAGCCAGTCGCACCAATTCTCCGACGATATGATGGGCATCACGAAAGGGCATATTCGCTTCAGCGACCAGGCCATCGGCCAAATCGGTTGCCGCTGAGAAGTCCCGGTTGACGTGCTCCAGCATATGCTGCTTTCGTGGTTCGACGCTGCTCATAATCAAGCCGAACAGAGAGAGGCTGCGCAGGACTTCGTCCGAGCACTCCCAGAAATTTCTCATGCTTTCTCTACTACTGTCACCGGTATGCGTGTAATGCGTACCTTTTACGGTTACCAATGCCGTGTTGAGCAAGCCAAGCACATGAGCGCTCTTGCCTTTCAGATATTCGAGCACCGCCGGGTTCTTTTTCTGCGGCATGATGCTTGATGTACTGGCTACACGGTCCGGAAACGACACGAGCCCGAACTCGGGTGTAGACCAAACGTGCAGGTCCTGGGACACGCGCCCCCAAGTGACCGCAAGCATGGCCATGGCAGACATGGCCTCCCAGGCAAAATCCCGGGACGCGACCGAATCCAGTGTATTGGCCTGAACTGTAGTGAACCCAAGGTATTTAGTAGTAATACTCCGATCAATTGGGAATCGGGTACCTGCAAAAGCCCCGGCACCCAGCGGACACATATCGATGCGTACCAGTGCGTTTAGCAGCCGGTCCATGTCACGCCCAAGATGTTCGGCAACACCAGCCATATAGAAGCCAAAGGTCATGGGCTGCGCAGGCTGCAGATGCGTATAGCCAGGCATGACAGTATCGGCAAAACCCAAGGCTCGTTCGAGCATGTTCTTTCTGACTCGGCCGATCGCCTCCAATATATTGAGAACAACATCACGGGCACGAATGCGGTCTATCGTCACGCTAATGTCATTGCGGCTGCGCGCCATATGCACCCGGCCCCCTATATCCCGGCTGGTGATCGCCATCAGCCTGGCTTCGTAATTGAAATAGGGATCTTCCTTGGCAGGATCCAGAACGACAGACGCTGGACCTTCTGATTCTATCTGCAACAAGCCTTTGGCAAGCTTTACGGCAATATCCGGGCTCATCAGCCCCGTCTTGTGCAGCATCAGAAGGTGGGCCTTGTTTACCTGGGTAAGGTGTGGGAATACCGTAAGGAAGTCCCTTGCCAGGCGTGGCGCGTAGATAAGTTCGCAGATCTCGGCGGCAAGAGGTTCTTTCAGCCGACGACTTACTTTTGATTCCATTTTCAGTGCTCCATTTGATATGGAAGTAGTATCCGAGCTGCAACCCATCACGTCAAATAACAAATTTAAGGCAGTCCATACATTTTTGATATGACATCCAGTATGATTCAGGTATACCCTAGGCCAATCCACGGTGGATACTGGCGTCTGGGTGAAATAATTATTTCAAAACCACGCTTTTGATTGGAGGACTATGAACTTCAAGCAGCTTGAGACATTCCGAGCCGTCATGCTCACCGGTTCGATGACGATCGCCGCCAGACAGTTGCATACATCGCAGCCAAATGTCAGTCGCATCATTGGCAAGCTCGAAGCCGAAACAGGCTTCGAACTTTTTGATCGTTTTGCAGGCCGTGTTCAGCCCACAAAAGCAGGAGAAGCATTTTTCAGGGAAGTGGAAAGGACATTCATCGGGCTCGACAGCGTGGCTGAGTCGGCCCGTGCCATCAGAGACGTGGGCCAAGGAGCACTCAGGGTGGCGGCAGCGGCATCCATTGTCATGAGTGCATTGCCTATCGCGTTACGCCTATTCCACGAGCGTTACCCGCGCGTCCGGGTGATTGTTGACACTGGCGAATCTTCCGTCGTTGCAAACTGGATCGCGACACAGCATTCCGACATTGGCTTCGTGGCCTATATGCCCGATAAGCCCGGCGTTGTTGCATCGTTAATTCATGCAGAAAATGCCACTTGTATTGTTCCGTCCGGGCATCGTCTTGCTGGCAAGCCCCACCTGACGCCGAGTGACCTTGAGGGAGAACGTTTCATTTCACTTCCTTCTGGCAGTGCTTCCCGAGTCGCGGTCGACTCAGCATTCAGCGCTGTACATCGCACCATGGTCCTTGAAACAGCCTATGCTGTCACCATATGCCGGATGGTCAACGAAGGCCTGGGTATTAGTCTGGTGAATCCCATTGTTAGCCGCACCACGAAATTTCCGGGTATTGTTTCCATTCCGTTCAAACCAGACATTCCGTTCAAAAGCTATATGCTCAAGCCTCAGCTCGCGCTACGGGATATCCATACGGATTTTTTTGTAGATTGTATGAAGCAAGCCTTCAAAGCAACGCTGGATGACTAGGAGCAGAGAAAAATCGCCTTTTCAAATCGGGCGCTATTGCTACTGTTGTTGCCAAGGCATAACGTCGCTGTCACTGCCTGATAGATGAACCTAACTGCCGATTAACTATTGGCTTATCAGTTGCCATCCTCCACGATGAATTCGATTTGACACGCATCATGGGCAAATCAACTTTACGATCCGAAACGTTTTCTGACCAGATGTCCCCAGAAAGCAGCGCCCAATAGTAAATTATTATCACAAAAGTCATAGCTAGGACTATGCAGCGCGTGCTTCTCCTGGCCCGGCATGTTATTACCAATCCATCCATAAGCGCCGGGCACGCTCTCGAGCATATAGGCAAAGTCTTCGGCAGTCAGGGCCGCAGGCAGCTCAAAATGTGCCGCCTGCGGCCCCACCACGTCTTTCATTGCCTCGAACATGAACGTCGCTTCGGCCGCATCGTTGTTCGTAGCCGGGTAGCCATACTTGACCTTGACCTGCGCGTTTGCTGCATGAGCCTGTGCGATGCCAGTTGATACGCGGTGCAAGCCCTCTACCAATATCGCCTGCGTTTTCGCCGTTAGCGTACGACATGTACCGAAAATCTTCGCCTCGTCAGGAATAATATTCTCCATAATGCCAGATTCGATTTTGCCCACAGTCAGGACAGCCGCATCTTGCGGATCTTTGCTTCTGGATATAAGTGTCTGGAGCTGGCTGACGATAGCGCACGCTATAGGTATAGGATCAATTGCCTCATGCGGCAACGCGCCGTGTCCTCCCTTTCCGGTGACAATGATTTCAAAACGGACCGAAGCGCCCATGATTGGGCCTGGCCGGACCGCCATCTGACCATATGGAAGCTCTGGCCAGTTATGGAGCGCAAAAATAGCGTCGCAGGGATATTTTTCAAACAGACCGGCTTCCATCATGGCCTTTGCGCCCGCTCCGCCTTCCTCGGCAGGCTGAAAAATCAGGTGCACCGTTCCATCAAAATCATTCTGGGAAGCCAATAGTTCGGCCGCGCCAAGTAACATGCAAACGTGGCCATCGTGGCCGCATGCGTGCATTTTACCTGCCACTTGGCTGACATGCTCGAATCGATTATGCTCTTGCATGGGCAACGCGTCCATGTCGGCCCGCAGTCCGATTGCACGCCCGGGATTCGCGCGATCCCGGCCGATTCCGTGAATTGTTGCGACAATGCCGGTCTCACCGATTTTATCTTCATATGGAATATTCAGCGTATCCAGATGCTCGACGATGAGCCTGGCAGTAATGACCTCCTCGTACTTGAGTTCCGGGTTCATATGAATTTTTTTCCTGAGCGCCTGCAGTCTTTCCAGATGAATGACCTCAGATGCCAAACGCACCACTTCCATTACTCTCTCCTCAACGGCAGAACCTGGCCCGGCTCAGTCCAATGTAATATTTGCAGACTTGACTACCTTCTTCCAACGCTTACTCTCGGCATCAAGCATATTTTTGTAGTCAGCGCCGCTCCCCATCACCGGCTTTCCAAATTGCTGACCGAATTTTTCGCTCACTGTCTTGCTCGAAAGCGCCTTGGCAAGAGCGCTATGTATGCTTTTTTGTACACTGTCACTCAACCTTGCCGGACCAACCAGTCCATATTCGCCACTCAAATACACGTCCGGCAGCCCAACTTCGGGCGCGCTGGGAAGCTCAGGAAGCCATTCCATTCGCTCTTTATCCACGGTAAACAACGCTCTTGCCTTGCCGGCTTTAACCATTGGAAGAATTCCGGCAGCGTCGCCAATGAAAATGTCTACCAGGCCACTCATCAACTCCTGCAGCGCAGGCGCTGCGCCTTTGTAGGGCACATGCAAGAGCTTGACTTGCGCAGATTGCTCGAAAAGGGAAGTCAGTACATGCGAAGTACTACCAACACCAGTAGACGCATATGAAAATGCACCAGGCTTCTCTTTCGCTTTGGCGATCAGATCAGCAATATCATTCACTTTCACATGGTTTCCGATAATGAACACATTAGGCGTTGCAACCACGTCCCCAATGAACGTCAAATCTTTGTCGGTATCGAAAAGGACTTTTGAGGTCAACAAGGGGAGAAAAACAGTTGCACCCATGCCGGCCAAGCCGAAGGTATAGCCATCGGGCTTTGATCTTGCAACGTACTGAATGCCCAATGCCCCTGACACGCCGGGTTTGTTGACAACGATAACGGTTTGCCCCAATTCCTGTTGTAGCGCAGAGGCAAGAATTCGCGCGTAGTTGTCTGAAGGCCCCCCTGGCGGGAATGGAACAACCAGTTGAATCGGTCGGTCCGGATAGTTCGCCATGGCAAGGCCGGGCGTTAGAACCGCGAGGGCGCCCAACCCTCTGATTGCGCCGATCAGCGCCCTTCTTCTTTTAATATCCATTACAGTCCTCCTTGTTATTGGCTGCCGGGACCCCGGTACAGCACGTTCTTTCATTTGTAATTTGCGTTTTCCTGCAGACTAAACTGTTTCGCTACATCCTGTTTCCCGCAAAGGGCATGAAATCCGTTGCAGCTCATAGTCAATCTCCTCTAATGCATCCATCAGTGGCGCCGGATGGGGCACTCTCTGGTTCCCGCCGGCAAAGGGAAGCAGATTTCGGACGAACCTGAAGATCCTGGTGGTATTGGCACCAAGCATCGTTTGCACTTTCCTCATTTCTACCGCTTGGGCCGCCACCAGTAGTTCAAACGCCAGAATGGATTTTGACAATGTGGCCATCTCCATGGAGCGTCGAGCCGACAAGCTCGCCATGCTGACGCGATCGAGGTTTCCATTGGAATGGCTTGAACTGGCCAGTTCATTAACGGTAGGGGCGGCCAGGAGCCTGGCTTCGGAAGTGAGTGATTTATGCACCTGTGCCAGGCCATTGAATCCAGGCAGACCCAGCTCGTCAGCATCAATAAGACCCACACTCAAGCCAGACCAGTACGAGTCGACAAGCTTTGCCAGTCGCTCGGTGGAGCCGGTTACCACCGGCGCCAGGGACAGCCGAAGCGCATCAAGTGCCATAGACAGAGACAGCATGTCAAAGTTTGCTACCGACACCATCGCATCGTCTTCAATGGAAACAACAGGATTATTCTGGCTCGCGTTAAGTTCAATGCCGATCTGCTTTTTCGCAAAATCGAGCACATCAAAAGCGTTGCCATAAGTGATCGGGAGCGACCTGAAACAGAGTGGATCCTGCAAATGCCTGGGCCCGTTTTCTTTGGAGACATAACTGCCTTCCAGTTCGCTTTTGATTAGCCTGGCCGCCAAAGCCAGCCCATCAAACGGACGCGACTTCACGGCAGCATTCGAGAGGATAGACGGGTTGGCAGCGAATCCTTCCATGCTCAACGCAGCGACGACACATCCGTTACGAAGCACCTTCTCGATATCATGGACTGCCAGCGCCGCAGATCCGATTGACAAGGCACTGGAATTGATCAATGCAATCGCCTCCCCAGCAGCCAACTGCACATCATCATAGAGATCCAGAACAATATCAACGACCGGCGACATATCGCTTTCACCGGTAGAGCCCCATAAGTGAACGGTAAAATGGCGATCGCTATTGAGCGCGTCGACTATTTTTTCCGCCAAAATCGGTCGAACACCCAATCTTCCGCTAGCCATACTGTTGAGCAGTATGACAAGCATGGAACGCACCACCTCATGTGAGGCTGTCGGCCCATGGCCGAAATTGTGTGTTTCCAGAAGCCGCCGATTGAATTCTGTGTAATTTTCAGGAGTCAAAAGCACGCCAGTTTTAGCGCCAACGCTGCTTGTTACCCCGTACACCAGATCCCCTCTTGAAACAATACGCTCAATGACGCCTCGTCCGCTTCTGATCTGTTCCCACGCAACCGGCGGCAGTCCGACTGTAGTGCCCTCGCGTGCAATCGTTACCACCCTATGAATGGAGAGTGACTGTCCGTCTATGTCGACTTTGCTGTTTACCTCGTTTCCCATACGCCTGTTTCCTGTTTTCAAGCCATTTCCATCCATAAAAGTGCGTTGCGCTTCTTGTTTGCCATAACCGGTAGTGATTTATAAGAAATACTCCGTCTCGGCCAATCCGAGGCGATGAATGCAACTTTGCCGCAAGACGACGATGGACAATGCCGTTCCCGATATATGCTGGTATAGTCTTACGGAAAGCGTGCAAATGCCCTATTGGCCGCGGTAACGACAATGTAATGGCACTTGCAATGCAAGATAAATTAATTTAGCTTTCCAATATATTAATTATTCTTATGGATGCGTTTATCAATAGCCCCGTTACTCTCAAGCAGCTTCGAATCCTGTTATCAATAGCAGAAACGGAAAGCTTCAGCGCGACCGCCAATGCGGTGGGATTGACGCAGTCGGCAGTAAGCCAGGCAATCAAGGCGCTTGACGAGAACCTGGGTATTTCATTGATCGAGCGCACGAGCCGGCAAGTGTCTCTTAGCACAGACGGCCGCGAACTGATCGGCCCCTTGCGCGAAGCACTATTTAACCTGGACTTGGTAATCGAGCGCGCAAGGCAGAAAGGTTCGGTTGCCAGGGGGACACTCACGGTGGCCTGCGGATCGACGGTCACAGGAAGAGATCTTGCAGGTCGTCTTGCTTTCGCCCAGCAGTCCTATCCCGATATCAGGCTACAGCTAAGAGATCTCACCCATACCTCCGTGATTGATGCCGTCCATTCTGGCTTGGCAGAACTTGGTATTTGCGTAGACGATTCGATCCCTTCAGACCTTCACTCCGAGTTGCTGCTACAGGACGATTATTCGGTTTTTTGCTGCGTCGACCATCCTTTTTCCCGGCGCGCCGAGGTCCCCGTCGGTTTACTTAAATATGAGACCCTAGTCCTTCTGAGCAGCAACAGCGGTGGTAGAGCAAGCCTGGACAGTTTTCTCAGTCGTTATGGAATTAACCCCGCAGTTGCGCAGGAAGTTGCGCAACCTGCCATGGCCATGTCTCTTGCTTCCGAGCGTTTTGGGGTGGCAGTGTTGCCTACAAGCTGTGGTGACGCGGCGCCCAACCCAAGAGTCTGCCGTATAAAAATCAGTCCACAACTGGATCGTTGCGTTTCCATTGTGACGCGTCAAGCAGCAAACCTGCCTGAAGCCGCTCGCCTGGTAAAAGATGCATTGACCCGACGGCGTCGCAAAACATCCAGCGACAGCGGCGTTACATTGATCGTGCCGTTTCCCCCTAACGGACCTGCGGACCGGTATGCACGCTATTTCGCCCGGGTATTCAGCGAAAAAATCGAGCGACGCGTTTCAGTGGACAACGCAGTCGGGTTGGGTGGCTTGTTGGGCGTGCACAAGATAACGAGATCCTCACCTGATGGTCTGACTATCGGGCTGGCAGGAACAGGCGCTACGGTTTTCTCTTGCCTTGGGAACGGAGACGATCTGTTCGACGTTTTTCACGATGTAACTTATTTGCATGGACTGGTCAAAGTCCCGAATATACTGTTGGTCGGAGCCCATGTCGCCGCATGGCGCCTGACGGATCTAATCGCCCAGGCACGGATGCGTCCCGGGAAGTATCAGATAGCGCACGTGGGCCAGGGCAGTTTAAGCGTACTGGCAGATCTATTCCAGAAAAAAACCGATTTACTTCTGAATGCACGGAACTATGAAGGCTTAGTGCCTGCCATGACTGATTTAATGAAACAACGGGTGGATATTGTTTTCGCCGAAGCGGCGGGCGCGATGTCTGCCATCAGAAACGAGGTTGTCCGCCCCCTGATGATCGCCGGCCATCAGCGACCATCATGGTTGCCCGACACCCCCACTTGTGAAGAATGCGGTCTTCCTGACGTTTTTGCAGATGGCGGTTATTGTCTGGTGGCGCCTACTGGGTTGAAGGACGATATCCGACAGGGACTGACTCGCGCTATTGTTGAAGCGCTCGAATCTCCGGCGATCAAGCACGATTTCATGTCCCTGGGAGGAACGCCTGATGATCGAACAGGAGACATGTATGTCGACTATCTCAAATCCGAGCACGCAAGATGGCGGGCTTTGAACATATGAATGCGTGACTCAAAAAACGGGGGGCAAGCACACATGATAGCGATGTAAATGCGCCAGCACCCACTGCCGCCCTTGCAAGAAAAAGTATGCTCATTTTTCAAGACAGTTCTACCTCTTCGACGACAGGCTTGGCAACCTGTTGCTGGCCCTCCAGCCACCGCTGCGCATCCAGCGCCGCCATGCAGCCTGTTCCTGCACTGGTGATTGCCTGCCGGTAAACACTATCCTGAACATCGCCGGCAGCAAAAACACCCGGTATGGAAGTTTGCGTCACAAAACCCTGCTGACCACCCTGAGTCCGGATATATCCGTTGTTCATCGCCAGTTGCCCGTCAAAGAGATCGGTATTGGGCTTATGACCGATGGCAATGAACACGCCCATTGCGTTGAGTTCCTCAGTCATGCCGGTTTGCGTATTGCGCAGGCGTGCGCCGGTAACACCGCTCGCATCTCCAAGAACCTCATCCAGCTCACAGAACAGTTTCAATTGAACGACACCGTTTGCCTGCTGACTCGTTAATCTGTCCACCAGAATGGGTTCAGCCCTGAACGTGTCACGCCGGTGTACGAGGGTCACACTGCGACAGAGTTTGGAAAGATACAGGGCCTCTTCCACGGCAGTATTGCCGCCCCCGACCACAATCACATCCTGATTGCGGTAGAAAAACCCATCGCATACCGCACAACCCGATACGCCCCGTCCCATGTATTGCAGTTCACTGGGCAATCCAAGATATTGCGCTGATGCCCCGGTCGAAATAATCAGTGAATCACAAGTGTAAACCTGTCCTCTTTCTCCTGTCAGCCTGAATGGGCGCACGGACAGATCCGCGTGAACAATATGGTCCTCAATCATCTCGGTCTCGAAGCGTTCTGCATGTTCCTGCAGGCTTTTCATCAACCCGGGGCCTTGTATGCCCGTCGCATACCCCGGCCAGTTCTCCACGTCGGTCGTGGTCATCAACTGACCACCCAGTGCCTGGCCTGTAATCAATACAGGATGAAGGTTGGCACGAGCCGCATAGATGGCTGCGCTATAGCCGGCTGGGCCGGAACCGAGAATCAGAAGGGTGGCATGCTTGGTCATGTATATCGTCCTTTACCTGTCAGGATTGTGGAGAGATCTGAGCCGCTTTTACGATTGCCCCGTAGCGATCGGATTCGGTTTTGCAAAAAGCGGCGAAGGCCTGCTGTGTCCCGCCCATTGGGTCTGCCCCCGCTTGCAACAGCTTGGCGCGGACATCCGGCTCTGCCAGTGCATTGTTGATTGCCTGATTGATGTGCGCCACGATATCCGTCGGCGTATTGGCAGGCGCCCAGACGCCATACCATGTAGTAATGTCAAACCCCTTCAACCCGGATTCTTCCATGGTCGGCAGCTCCGGTGTGACTTCGGATCGATGCTTTGACGTCACACCCAGTGCCTTGAGCTTGTGCGAGCGCACAAAATTGATGGATGAAGGTGCACTGTCAAACATCATGTCCACCTGCCCGCCGATAAGATCAGTCAGCGCGGGTGCGCTACCACGGTAAGGAACATGAAGAATATGCAATGAAGTCAACTGGTTAAACAATTCTCCCGCCAGATGGCTGGGAGCGCCAATGCTGGACGAGGCGAAAGTGAGTTTTTTTCCGGCACTTTTGGCCTGGCTAACCAGTTCCTCTACAGAGCCAGCTTTGTTGCCAGGGGCGACAACAAGCATTTGAGGGGTTGATGCAAGCCCGGCCACAGGCACAAAATCCTTAATGGGGTCAAATGGCAGGTTGCTTTTCAGATAGGGGTTGATCACATGCCCCGAATAGTTGAACAGCAAGGTGTAACCATCTGCCGCGGCACGGGCGACATGGCCGGCGCCAATCACGCTGCTGGCTCCCGGTTTGTTATCAATCACAATTGTCTGCCCCAGCTGTTTGGAAAGTGACTGGCTCACGATTCTGGCGACAATATCAGTGGGACCGCCTGGTGGAAACGGTACTACCACTGTAATCGGTTTAGCGGGATAGGTATCGGCAGCCTGTGCAGGTAAAGATGGGGTTACTGCAAGCACAGAGAAAATAAATACCGCTGCAATTTTCATCATTTTCATTATGTCTCTCCTTTGTTGTATTTTCATATTCGAGGTTCATGCGCCACTGCCGCGCATGCCACGATCTTTCTATGCACCAGATCTTCAATATCGTCCGGCTTCATGCCAAGTTCGTCAAAAAGAACCTGATAAGAGTCCTGCCCCAGGGCAGGGGGCGCCAGACGGTATTCAATGGGCGATTCTGAAAACTTTAAGGGATTGGCTACCGAGGGAACATCACCCCTGTTCTTCGACGATATGGTGAACCGTGCCTGGCGTTGTGCAACATGCGGATCCGCAAACACATCCTCGATCGTGTTGATAGGTCCACAAGGAACACCAGCTGCCTCCATGACCGCAATCCAGTACGCAGTGGTCTGGTCGCAAATGACATTTGCAATAGCATCGATCAGCGCTGTACGATGCTGGATTCGGGCAGAGTTGGTAACGTAACGAGCATCATCGGCCCATTCGGGCCGGTCAACAACCTGGCAAAACCGCTTAAATTGCGCGTCATTGCCGATAGCCAAAATAATGTATCCATCCAACGTGCGGAAATCCTGATACGGCACAATATTAGGATGCGCATTGCCCAGCCGTTGCGGCGCCTGGCCGCCAACCAGATAGTTCATGGCCTGATTGGCCAGGCTCGCAATCTGCACATCCAGCAGTGAAACGTCAATATGCTGCCCCTGGCCGGTCGCCCTGCTTTCCATGACCGCAGCAAGAATGCCGGTGGCGGCATACATGCCAGTCAGAATGTCTGTGAGCGCGACCCCTACCTTCTGGGGACCGGCTCCCGGCTTGCCGTCGGGCGTCCCGGTGATGCTCATCAGTCCCCCCATACCCTGAATCAGAAAGTCATAGCCTGCCCGATTTGCATAGGGCCCCTGCTGTCCAAAACCGGTAATCGAACAATAGACCAGGGCAGGGTTGATCTGCTTCAGGTCTTCGTAGGACAGGCCATAGCGTTGCAAAGCCCCGACCTTGAAATTTTCGACCAGCACATCGCTGCGGGCAGCCAGTTTACGCACCAGTTCAGCTCCCTCCTTGCTGGAAATATCAATGGCGACCGATTTCTTGTTGCGGTTTGCGCTCAGGAAGTAGGCCGAGTCCCTGTCCTGGCCCGGCGACATTTCACGCCAGGGTGGGCCCCAGGCGCGCGTATCATCGCCGGATCCAGGCCGCTCCACTTTGATAACATCTGCGCCCAAATCGGCCAGTGTCTGCGCGCACCACGGCCCCGCCAACACGCGTGATAGATCCAGCACCCGTAGCCCGGACAAAGAACTCATAGACTTTTCTCCCTGAATGCAAACACTTGACGGCACAGGCTGAAACGCAACCGAACCATCTGCACCGATCCATGCTGGTGCAGAGCAATTCCGAGTATGTGTTTAATCGGGTGTCGAGCGACTTTGCAGATAGGCATCTGCTGCGCCGCTCTGCTCTCCCGTCCACACGGCCTGGGCCTGCGTGAAGATCTGCGCCACCCGCTGCGCCACCTCCTCCATCGTGATCGAGCTGACCGGGTGGGAAATAATGACTGGCTCCAGCTCGGTCATGCCCAAAGCCTGTCGGGTAAGCACGGTTTCCTTGACAAACTCTGTTGTAACGATGACGGCCGTCGGCACGCCGCGCTGTTCCAGCGCAATCGCATCGCGCAAGCAGCCCGATGTGCAGGACCCGCAATCGCCAATCGCCGTGAGCACGATGTCGTTTTCTTCGATGATTTTTTCGATCAGCTCAGGGGCCGCGTCTTTCGAGAAACTGTGTTTCACGTAATAGTGAACCTCGCTGAAATCAATTTCCTTGCCCAGTGCCTCGATCGCACCGCGCAACAGCTTGTTGGCGTTCCACTTGGAGTTATCCAGCACCCCCAGGCGCAGGCCACTCAGCTTGCCGATACGGCCCGCTGTGGGAATGGCTACGGATCGGACCACGCCGCGTGGATCATAGACTTGCGGCTGCAGGTTCTCAACATTCATCAACATGGCAATCTCCTTTCTGTCTTACTGTTAAAGTGCGCACGTGCCGCTGGAGCAGTCAGGCCCCGCCGCCGAGACGTTCTGGTCTATCGGACGGTGTACCGGCGTGCTCATATGGCCCCAGCCCGGGATAACGGCTGAAAAGCGTCCGGCTGCGCCTCCCATTACGAACAGATGGATATTGTCCGGGCTGTGGATGATGGGAATGCGCGTGTTGTCCTCGCGCTTGTACCATTTGGGAATATTGCGGTTGTAAACCTTGCCGTATCGATGGCCATAGGCAAGGTCGATGAAGCGGTTTCCATGGTTCATGAAAATATAGTTGCGGATATCGGCGCGGGTCCAGCCGTGTTGCGCAATTGTTTTGGCATGTTCAAGACCCAGAGCCACCGCCATATGTCCACCCAGCACAGCGGTGTTCGAGCCGATAGTGCTCATGACGGAACATACCGTGTCCAGAATACCTTCCGGGTCGTTCGATACATGGTTGGTCACGCTATGCGGCGCTTCCGCGGCAATCGCAAACACCGTGGATTCTTCTGGTTTGTAGCCATGCTCCACATGGTATGGAGCAAATGGGCTTTGCGCCTCGTTTTCACAAACGCAATAAGTGTATTTACCAGGGTGGCCAAGCGTGCTCTTGTCCAGATCGCCAGGCCAGGCACCACCCACGTTCAGCATGATCAGCCGCACGGCGCGCCCTATCGTTGCATTGGCGCGGTTTCCGGAACCAAAGGCATTGGCGCCGCCATTCATACCCAGCTCGCTGGCAATCGGACCGTTGACAATAATTAGCGGCGAGGCAACGTGCGTGGTTGCCTGCACCCCATTCAGATTGAAGGCAGAATCGGTGAGCGCCAGAACGGCCGCCCGCACGACCGGCGCATAGGCTGCCTTGCAACCGGCCATCACCATATTGATGGCAAGGACTTCACGCGTCAGTTCTCCCCAGCGCGGTGCAACCTTGCACTCGACAAAATCAGGATCGCCACCCAATGCCTGCACCACCTCGTCGATTTTCTCCTGGGTTGGTGGAACCACCGGCAGACCGTCGCTGAACCCGGCTTCGTAATAATATTCAACGAGATCGACATCCGCCTCTAGCGTTGCTGTCTGTATCACTGCGCTCATCGTTTTGCTCCTTTTCAAGATGGATGAGGCAATTCTATAGACGGGCTCGATTATTTCCAATTAGAATCTATTAGCATAGATAATTGCCTTTTAGGCATAAATCTACTGTACATCCATACTCGCCTTGTTCATTCACGATACTGGCTTACCCATGACTCGTTCCAATCAACCAAATCTGAGCGCCAGGGAAATGCTGGCAGTCAAGACTGTTGCAGACTATGGCAGCTTCAACGCCGCGGCCATTACCCTGAACATTTCACAACCGGTACTGACACGCACCATTCAGCGCGTCGAAGCGCAACTGGGAATTACACTATTTGATCGCAATACGCGCAACGTTGAAATTACAGAAGCCGGAAAAGAGTTCGTTGCCCTGTGCGAGCGCGTGCTCAATGATATGCAAATCTATATGCAGGCTATCCGGCAACGCTCGGACCAGAAGCGTGGACAGGTTGTTATTTCGTCTGTAATGTCGGTGGCCTGCACCGTGCTTCCGAAAATCATCGCCCGCTACAAAAAAGCCTATCCGCGCGTCGACTTATATGTATATGAAGGGGTGCACGGCAATGTGATCGAAAACGTCAGATCCAGTGTCGCTGATTTCGGGCTGACCTATCTTGATGATATTTCATCCATGTTCGAAGAAAAGCCGCTGAGCACCGAAGCATTCCACGTTGTACTATCCAGAAAACATCCCTTGGAAAAGCGCAAGCAGGTTTCCTGGGAGGCATTGAAAAACGAACAACTCATATCCCTGCCGCCGGATTCGCGAACCCGACGGCTGATTGACGCCACGGCAACGACCTCGGGCTTTCAGTTAAAACATAATATTACCGTGACACAATTTACTTCCATGATGCAATTTGTCGCCGATGGCGTCGGCATTGCCATTGTTCCTGAAGGCTCGCTTGCCGGCGCCCTGAACATCGGCCTGGCCACGCGGCCGCTCGTACAGCCCAAAGTCAGCCGCGTCCTTGGTCTTGTTACACTGAAAGAACGTAACCCATCGATTTTTGCCCAGGCGATGATGCAACAGATTGAGCAGGACTGGAAATTATTACGGAGCCGTTAAAGGCGCAATCGCATGCCATCGGGATTGGCAGGATTGCGCAGGAAATAGATGATGATGGAAACAGGACTGGTACTTTATCCCGGTGCGCAGCCGGCTGTACTGAGGTTGACCGATCTGTGGTTTTGCCGACCAGCGAACTCAACCAACAACTGGACAGACACTATCGAGGCGCACAGGCGCAACTGCAGCTTTGATCAATAATCAAATAGCATAGGAGTCAATACAATGAACGAAAAAAAAGCAATCCTCGTCGTGGGTGCCGGCGATGCAACCGGAAGCGCCATCGCCCGGCGTTTTGCGCGTGAAGGCTATATCGCCTGCATGACACGCCGTAATGCCGACAAGCTGGAGCCGCTGGTCAAACAGATCGTAGATGACGGTGGCCAGGCCCATGGCTTTGGCAGTGACGCCCGCAAGGAGGATCAGATGATAGAGCTGGTCCAGCATATCGAAAGCACGATCGCGCCCATCGAAGTAGCAGTGTTCAATATTGGGGCAAACGTTCAATTCAGCATTACCGATACCACTGCCCGCGTCTATTCGAAAGTCTGGGAAATGGCGTGCTTTGCGGGCTTTCTGATGGGGCGAGAAGTGACCAGGGCCATGTTGCCGCGAGAACGTGGCACTATCATTTTCACGGGAGCAACAGCAAGCCTGAGGGGACGGGCCAATTACGCCGCCTTTGCCAGCGCCAAGCATGGCCTGCGGGCGTTGGCGCAAAGCATGGCGCGAGAGCTCTGGCCCAAGGGCATTCACGTGGCGCACCCGATTATCGACGGCGCCATCGATACCCAGTTTATTCGTGAAACCTTCCCGCAGCGTTATGCATTAAAGGAACAGGAAGGTATTGTGGATCCCGAAAGCATTGCCGAAACGTATTGGCAGATTCACCAGCAGCCGCGTAATGCCTGGACACACGAAACGCAGTTGCGTCCATGGATGGAGACTTGGTAAATATTGGTCGCACTTTCGCGTGCGACATTCTTTTTGATCATTCCTGAACAAAGGCATTTTCCATGCAAACCCTTTCAATTGATTTCATGTTCGATTTTGGAAGTCCAAACGCTTACTTTTGCCATAAAGTTATTCCCGATATTGAAGCGAGAACGGGAAAGTCATTTCGTTATGTGCCGATCTTGCTTGGCGGACTGTTCAAACTGACAAACAACCAGTCCCCTGCCAATGCCTTCGCGCATATCGCCAACAAGCGGGCCTATGACGCACTTGAAGTTGAGCGTTTCATCAAAAAGCACAAGCTGAACCAGTACCGCAGGAATCCCTATTGGCCCGTCAATACGCTCAAAATCATGCGCGGCGCCATTGCCGCAGAAAAACTCGACATTTTCGACGCCTATGTCGACGCTGTTTTTTCCTGCATGTGGGAACAGGAACTGGATATGTCCGACACCGATACCATCCTGCGCGCGCTTGACCATGCCGGACTCGATGGCGCAGCAATCATGGAGCTGTCCCAGCAAAGCGACACCAAACAGCGCCTGATCGATAACACACAACAGGCATGCGACCGCGGTGCTTTTGGTTCGCCCACCTTTTTTGTGGGAGACGATATTTACTTCGGAAAAGACCGATTGGCGCAGGTGGAAGAAAAAATAAATGAAAACGCTTGGACTGCCCGATAGCCAACCGGTGGCTTGGCGCCTGTCTTGAATTTTCCGAAGTTATCGCGTTAAGTGTTAAATCACAACCGGGACGAATCATTATTACGCTTCTGAACCCGCAATAATTGCCGGTGGAACAAACGCCATCACCTGGTCTGGCAGCGTGTCCAATCGTTCAATTTCCACCTTCGCCAACTGTCCGCTGCAACCCTGCGACAGGGCCGAGGTTGGTAAATCTGCAGTTAACACATTGGGATTGCCATGGCGGCATTCAGGCCGTTCGGCACATGGGTCTATGGGATCATACCAGGCGCCCGTGGGCAACTGTATGACGCCGGGCATGATGTCTTCCGACAGCCGGGCTGCTGCGAGGCAACTTCCATGTTCGTTATACAGACGTATAAGGTCTCCGTTCATGATGCCGCGCTCATTGGCATCCACAGGATTGATGCAGCACACTTCACGTCCATGGATTTTGTGCGAAGTGCTGTATTTGCCATAGTCCAGCTGACTATGCAGCCGGGTACTCGGTTGGTTGGCAATCAACCAAAGAGGAAATTGCTCAGTAGGTATTACCTTCTTGGTTAACCATGACGGATGGCCGGGACAGTCTGGATAGTTAAAGCTCGCAATACGGTCTGAGACAATCTCGATCTTGCCGCTGGGTGTTTTCAGGGGAAATTGGGCTGGATCCTGACGAAGGCGTCTTAATATTCCGCCATCATCCGCCGTTTTATGCAGATGAAGCTGGCCTTTTTCCCAGAATTCATCAAAATCCGGCAATTTTTGCGCAGCAGCCTGATTGTCTTTCTGCGTTTCGCTATATATCCAGCGCAACCAGTCCATGGCGCTACGCCCTTCGGTGAAGGCTTCGTAGCAGCCCAGGCGTTTTGCAAGTTCAGAAAAAATTTCGTAATCGTCCTTCGATTGGGCAAATGAAGGCACGACACGCTTCATGGCGATTAGCATTGCGTCGGTTTTGGTTACGCCCAGGTCATCTCGCTCCAGCGTCATGGTACTGGGCAGCACGATGTCGGCATGCCGTGCTGTAGCAGTCCATGCGATTTCATGGACAATAATCGTTTCGGGACGTCTGAACGCGTCGCGCAACTTGGCCAGTTGTTGATGATGATGGAAAGGATTGCCACCAGCCCAGTAAACCAGCCGTATCTTTGGATAATGATAAACGGCACCGTTGTAGTCAAACCTCTGCCCTGGATTGAGCAGCATATCGCTGATCCTGGCAACCGGAATAAACGCTTTTACAGGATTTTGTCCTTGCGGCAGCGAGGCAAAGCGCAATTGATTATCGATTTTTCCATAATGTGCCACGGTACCCAGCGCATAGCTATAACCTCCTCCCGGCAAACCTATCTGTCCCAGGACCGCTGCCAGTACCAATCCCATCCACACGGGCTGTTCTCCATGTTCAGAACGCTGCAACGAATGTGATACGGTAACCAGCACCCGTCCTTTTGTCAGCCGACAAGCCAGTGAGCGAATCGTGTTTGCGTTAACGCCGGTAATTTGTTCTGCCCATTCCGGACTCTTTGGTTGTTGGTCATTCTTACCGAGCACATAATCCTGGAATTGTTCCCATCCGACGCAATATTGCGCCAGAAACGACGAATCATGATGATCCGTGGCGACCAGTTCATGCACTAGCGCCAGCATAAGGGCAACATCAGTACCGGGACGTATTGGCACCCATTGTGCATTGATCTGCTCGGGCAGATCGCTGCGCAGCGGACTTACATTGATGAAATGGCAGCCTCTCTGGCTGGCGGCATGCATGGAGGACGGTTCAATATGATGGGTGATACCACCGCTGGCGACCATGCTGTTTTTTATGGCCATGCCGCCAAAAGAGATGACACAGTCCGTATATTGCTCAACTTGTGCCCAGGTAACGCCGCGACGCGTAGCCTCATCATAAGAGCCTACGATGTGTGGAAAAAGTACCGTTGAAGCGCCCGCACTGTAAGAATTGACAGAACGGACATACCCACCAATACAGATGTTGAGAAATCGATGTACCTGACTTTGAGCGTGATGAAATCGTCCCGCGCTGGACCAGCCGTATGATCCGCCAAAGATCTGCTCGGGCCCGTAGTCTTGGCGAACCCGACGCAACTCTGTGGCAACCAGGTCTAGCGCACGCTCCCAACTGATGGCGACATAACTGTCGTTGTTTCGATCAGCTCCCGCTATGGGACCGTTTTCCAGCCAGCCTTTGCGCACCATGGGCTGAGTGATACGAGCCGAATGGTCGAGCGTGTCTGTAAAATTGCTCAGCATGGGGCTGGGATTGGGGTCGTCTTCGAAGGGACGGACATCAAGGCCCGCGTTCGTTGGGGTAGCATAAAAGGCGCCCCAGTGCGAACTATGCAAAATAGAAGTTTTTCCAGCCATTTGATCTCTCAGAAATATTTCAGCAACAACGCATTCGTCCAAGTATTGCTTCACACTCGCGGGCTTGCAGCAAAGTGGTCGGTCAGCATCGCCTGATGAGGTTATCCTACGACGGCATTGAAACGGCCCTCGCATAGATTGAAACGCATTATCTGTCTGCCAGTCATGCCCGGCGGGAGTTCTCGGGCATCCGGCCCCCCCGGCTTGGCGCGCCCAAGCAGTTTGCTGCTACTTAATCGTGATGTGGTTATCGGCAATGATTTGTTTATACAAGGCGACGTCTTTGGCACTACTGTCCTTGAACTGCAGATGATCTTCATACGACGGCACCTGCGCAAACTGAAACAAATGCTCGACCATTTGAGGCGAGGCGATCACTTTCCGGGATGCATTGGCGTAGACTTGGACCAACTCAGGTGGAGTGCCTTTTGGTGCAAACAGGCCGTACCAATTCGAGGTTTTCAACTGGACACCCTGTTCCGCAATGGTTTTCACGTCTTTTAAAGCTGGTATATTCATTCTATCGACCACCGCCAGGGCCTTGAGCCGCCCATCCATAACAGCGGGCAAGACAACGCTGTCATACTGAAAATCGATCCGACCGGCCAGCACATCGTTCATGGCTTCCCCAGACCCCTTGTATGGAACATGCAGCGCCTTGACGCCCAGCTGGTTTGCCAGCAAGAGTGCCTGCAGGTGCGTCAGGGTGCCCAGGCCGGCAGAACCGTAGGTCAGTTTCCCTGGGTTTTCTTTTTCATATCTGACCAGATCCTGTAACGTCGAGCCCGGAAAATCCTTACGAGCCGCCACCAGACCAATAGAGGCAGTCAATTTGGCGATCGGCTCGAAATCATGAACCGGGTCATAATTGACCTTGCGTAAAAAGGGGGTAATCGTCACGACACCGGTAGGGGCCAGCATCAACGTATTGCCATCGGGCTTTGCCCGGGCAACAGCCTGAGCGCCAATAGCTCCGGATGCTCCGCCCTTGTTCTCCACCACGACGGGCCTGCCCAGTTCTTTACCCAATGCGTCTGCAAACAACCGAGCAAGATTGTCTGCATTACCTCCTGCTGGATACGGAACAATCATCTTGACAGGCGTTGCAGCAACCGCCAATTGAGAACTCATCAGGCCACCCAACAAGGATAGGGAAAGCCCCGCAAAAATACACAGCTTTTTTTGAAATGATAGCTTACGCATCAATGTCTCCTTAGATAATCGAATTATTTTCCGGTATATACGGGCTCGCGCTTCTCACGAAAAGCCATCATGCCTTCCTGCTGATCGCGACTTTCCCGGACAACATTGAGCTCACTCATTGCCCTGGACATGACTTCAGAAGGCCCATGCGTCAACACGTCACGGTTAACAAAGCGTTTAAGCGTCTGAAGCACAAGGGGTGATGCCTTGGACAGTTTTTCGGCCTTTTCAAGCGCGGCACTCACCTGCTGCCCTGCCGGAACGACACGATTGACTAGGCCCACCTCATATGCACGCTGTGCGTCAAGAATCTCGCCACATAAAATGACGTCCATCGCAACTTTATGTGCAATTCTGCCGGCCAGCCCCGCGATCATGCCTCCGGTAAAACCCAGCTTGGCCTCGGGGTAGGAAAATTTGCTGTTGTCGGCGGCAATTGCCAGATCGCACATCATATGCAACACCAGCGAACCGCCGACAACCCAACCAGCACTTGCAGCGATAATCGGCTTCTCGGTTTGTATGCCGACTGTCGGAATACAGCGCCATAACTCCGGCAGATTGCTCACGTCTGCGCCGGCTGAAAACGCCTTGTCCCCTGCACCGGTAATGACTGCGACACGCTGATCAGACACATCGAATTCGGCAAAGCCTGCCTGCAATGCCAAGGCTGTTTCCTTGCAAATGGCATTATGTTTTTCGGGGCGGTTAATCGTAAAAAGAGTTACTTTCCCATGCTGTTCAATGGTAACGACGCTCATTGCTTTATCTCCTGTTTCATACATTTATTCAATTCGTGCCCTGGCATCGACTGCCACGCACCCTTGCCCGTCCAGCCTGACCTTCAACGGGTTGATTTCTATTTCAAAATCCAGATCCGTCAAGCGTGCAGCGAGCAAACTTAGACGGTGGATTGCTTGTGCAACGGCGGCCACGTCCAATGCCATGCGACCGCGGTATTGCTTGAACAATATGGCGATTTTCAGCGATTCGAGCGCACGCCTTGCGGTGTCCGCACTGACTGGCGCAGGCAAGATCACCATATCTTTCAATAGTTCGACCAGGATGCCGCCGCTGCCAACGATGACTTGCGGGCCAAACTGCGGATCGTTTCGTGCTCCGATGATCAGCTCCAATTCCCCATGCTCCATGGACTGCAGCGAAAAACCATCTATTTCCGCTGACGGCAATGTTTGCCGAATACCTTCGAGCATGGTCGTAAGCACCTGCTCCAGTTGAGTGATCGATTGAATATCAAGCACCACTCCGCCTACATCCGATTTATGTACAATCTGCGCGGAGACCACCTTGGCCACCAGCGGAAACCCCACAGATTCAGACAAGGCCAGCGCCGATACAATGTCGCTCGCAAACGCGTCCCTGTTCACAGGCAAGCCAAAAGCAGCAAGCAACTGCTTTGAATCAGCTTCATTCATCGTGCCCCGGTACGAGCCAATTTCGGGTAAGCCCTCTGGTATCGTTATTTCATCCGGCTCTACGTATTGCGACCAGCTTTGCCAGGCGCTTAATGCATCGACGGCCTCGCGCAGGGTATTGGTAAATGGAATACGTTGTGAAATCAGCAATTGGCGGGCGCTGTCAGCCGCTTGTCCCGGCAACATGACGACGAGGAACGGTTTTTGCGTCGTTTTCGCACCGGCCAGCAGCCTGTCTGTGGTATCCAGGACAGAAGGGGCCGTGGTGAGCACAAACAAGCCGACATCTACATGTTCGTCGGCCAATACAATGCCCGCTGTTATTTCGGAAATGGCATCTGAATCGAGCACATCATGCCGGCGCCCGCCCAGATCTATCGGGTTGTGCGCCTGGCCTGTAGAAAAATAGTCAGTCAATTGTGCGCGCGTCTGCTCGCTGAACTCAGACAGTGCAAGTTTGGCTTCAGACAACCTGTCGGCAGACAATGCGCCACCACCTCCCGAGGTCGTCACAACGGTCACGTTGTCAATTTTCTTTCCGGGAAACCTGGACATGCTTAACGCTAAAAGGAACATGGCCATGGGATCGTCCATCAAAATCACGTTCTGGCTTTTGCATATGGCTTCCAGAGTCGCATAATCGCCTGCCATACTGGCAGTGTGAGAAAAGGCCGCTTTGCTTCCCTCTTCTGTTTTCCCGGCCTTGACGGCCAGAATCGGCTTATTCATTTTCCGGGCCAGCGCGGCCAACTCGACAAATCGTTGCGGCGATTTAACGCCTTCAATATAAGTGCAAATGACCGATGTTTGCTTGTCATGAATCAGCATCTCCAGAAAATCGCACAGCTCGAGATCCGCCTGATTGCCAATGGAAAAACAATGACTAAAGCCGATTCCCTGGGAATGCGCCTTGTCGAACAAAGTTCCCATCAATGCCCCGCTCTGGCTGATAAAGCCAATAGGACTTTTGATCAGATGATCCACATTCAGCGCCGGTGACGAACATAAAACAAGTTCGTTGGCCGGGCTGATCAGGCCCAGGCAATTTGGGCCGATCAGACGCATATTACTGCGACGGGCAATCTGGACAATTTCGTTTTCCAGCGCGGCGCCTTCTGGACCAGCATCAGAAAACTTAGAGGTAATGATAATGGCGCATTTGACGCCTTTTTCGGCACATTTTTTTATTTCGTTTTTGATTTTTTCTGTCGGCAACGCCATAATCACCATATCCGGTACATCAGGCACGGCGACGATGTCCGGGAACGTCTTGATATCAAAGAGGGATTGCCGCCCGGGATTGATCGGATAGATTGTTCCCTTATATCCATGCCTTATCAGAGTTTTGTACAGCCGACCGCCGAACTTCGTTTGATCTTCGGATGCCCCAATGACGGCAACAGATTTCGGATTGAGCAGCTTAGCCAGATCTGATGGTTGATTCATTATAAAAATTCCAAATGTCATTCATGTTTATCCATCCCCGAACTTATGTCTGTGTGTCCCGGAACGTCCATTCCCGACGCAATACGTCAGGTTTTATGCTGCATTATCAGGTTCGCGAACCAGCCCACAGATTGCTCGACAAGTGCGACGAATAGCCAGAAATAAACGTCTTGTTCCTGGCCGTACCCGGATAAAAGACATGCCTTGATATACGGCCGATATTTCCGCCATACAGATGAATGCTGATAGACGTTTTATCCTGAAAAGCGTTGCTGACCTGGTGCGTGTCACCGATAGACGGTGATACGCAAGCAATCTGCCCCGGTTGCAGGATTGTCGGCTCGCCAGAGGCCACAAGCCGATTCTGATCGTTCAAGGCAAAATGTTGCTCGGTCTCGGCACCGCGCAACATCCCGATCACGCCCCATACCGTGTGATCATGCACGGGCGTTGTCTGTCCCGGTCCCCATACAAAACTGACCAGGGAAAACCTGTCCAGGGGATCCCCATATAAAAGATACTGCTGATAGTACTCAGGATGAGGCCGCGCAAATTCGTCATCCAGCCAGTCATCCACTTGCACCAACTCAGACATAATCTGCCTAGCGCGTTCAAGCAAGACGGACTCTGGACGTGCAGGTTCCTGCACTAACAGGGTCAGATTTTTTACGGCCCTCAATAAAGTATCTTTTTGCATCGTCGTGGTATCCATCAGGCCCGCTTCCTTTGCCCCAGAAAATGCTCAACTCGCTCATTACTCTCGCCTTTTTCCGGAGGGCCCAGCCGCACCGGTAAGTTTTCTCCATCGATTCGCACTGGCGAAATAAAGGTTCTGGTTGTCGCGCCGTTGGGCAATTTGATTTCCTGCACCCACTCCATATGCTTGACCTGCGGATCATCTAGTGCCGTCTCGTAATCGTTTATCCGGGCGTGAGGCACGCCCCGTTCACGACAAGCGTTAATCCAATAGTCCGTTGCCCGGGTCATGAATGATTCTTCGAGCAGCGCTTTGAGCGCAGCCTGGTTTTTTGCACGGTCCAGCGTCCTGGCAAACCGGGGATCGGTCAATAAGTGAGGCACATTCGCCAGCTCGCATACGCTTTGCCATAATTTCTGATTGCCGGCGGCGATCACAAAATGACCATCCTTTGAACGGAATGCTTCGTAAGGTGCATTTCTTGGATGCGCAGCACCCAGTTTCACCGGATTTTTGCCGGTTCCAAAATATTCACTGGTCTGCAATGCCGCGATACCCAGCGTGCAGCCAAACATGGGCACATCAATACGGCTGCCGCCCAGTCCGTTCTTTACTTTAATGATAGTAGAGGCAATCGCGAACGCCGCATACAAACCAGAGGCGAAATCCGATACGGGAACGCCACACTTGACCGGGCCGCCGTCTGACTCGCCAGTGACACTCATCACACCAGCGGCTGCCTGAATTGTCAGATCGAAACCACCTTCGTTGGCCCGCGGACCCTCCTGCCCAAAGGCAGAGATTGAACAGTACACCAAGTCTGGGTGATCCGTTTTGAACGAGTCTACGCCAAGTCCAAGCCTGGCCATGACGCCAGGACGATTATTTTCAATCAGTACATCGGCCCGCAACACGAGCGCTCTTGCCAGTTGTTGATCCTGTTCGTCTTTGAGATTCAGAGTCATGGAACGTTTATTGCGATTGAGCGACGCAAAATTTTCGCTGAATCCATCTGTGATCGGCGGCCATTGACGCAGCGTGTCACCTTCGGGCGGTTCGATCTTCAGCACCTCCGCTCCCATGTCCGCCAGCAGCATGCCGCAAAAGGGTCCGGCAGCGACACTACAAAACTCAACCACTTTCAAACCAGACAACGGAAGATCGGAGTAATTACCAGTATCCATACATAAATTCCTAGTGCCTAATGCACATTCATTAAAAAGCCAGTTAGTCAGGCGAATTCTAATTCGTTCTAATTTATGTACCTATTTTTCTAATATATGGAACTCACTGATTATGAATAACACCTTGATAAACGGACTTCGAATTATCGAAATACTGTGTCACAGCGAACGCTCGATGAAACTGACCGATATCTCCAACGAGTCGGGTCTGGTAAAAAGCAACGTTCACCGTTTATTACAGGCGCTGACGGCACATAACTACGTCATCAGAGACGAACGCAACGGTGAGTACAGCGCATCGATCAAGCTGTGGGAGCTGGGCTCGGCCGTACTGTCAAAACTTGATCTGCGCACACATTCTGAAAAGTGGATGGATAGTCTTTCCCAATTGACATCCCAGAGTTCCCATTTATCGGTTATCGATCACATGGAAGTGGTCTATGTCCATAAAATTGACAGCCCCAATCCAATCCGCGCCTATACGCAAATCGGGGGCCGCGTGCCGATATACGCAGTGGCAACGGGCAAGGTAATGCTGGCCTATCAGTCCGATGTATTTATTCAGCGCGTAGCCAATAGCCTTCAGCAATTTACGCCCAATACCATTACCACGCCCAAAAAAATTCTGCTTGAAATCGACAAGATCAGAAAGCAGGGTTATGCCGTCAACAAAGGAGAATGGCGAGATGGCGTCTATGGTGTTGCCGCGCCTATTTCAGATGGCTCTGGCAGCGTTATTGCAGCCATTGGCGTTTCCGGTCCTGCAACAGGGTTCAAGCCAAGGAAAATCAGGGAATACGCGCAGCTTCTGACACAGGCGTCGTCGGCGATCACATTTGCGCTCGGTGGTGATAAGGGGTACGCAAATCTGCAACGGATAACACATATGTGGTAAGGGTAGTCACCTACCAAACGAGGCTGACGACGTCATCAGATGACGGTTCGCCAGCTGTGCGTTTCTTTTAATCCACCTGCGCCGTTATCGTAGTACTACGAATAGGCCGCCTTCTATGCCTCATCGCAGGCAACGCCCCGGGCATCCTTCATATTCTGCAGTTCAGATATTCAATTTCCTTACATTGTGAAGCGTAAAGTGTGCACGTAAGATTAAGTGCCCATTTGGCTATTAGAAAAACCTTGTGGACAGGACCTTGGACGCCGGTATATCTATTCAAACGCTCAAACGTAAGGTACCCCTACTGAACCGGCTAACTCGTGTTGCTTCCACAATTGAAAAAAGGAGATGAAATGAAATTCAGCCACATGATATTCGGATTGTCGTGCATGCTGGCAGGCGTCACCACCCAAGCCGCTGACTATCCCCAAAGAACCATATCGCTTTCAGTCCCGTACGGAAGCGGCGGTTCCACAGACGGGATCGCCCGGCAGTTTGCCAGGCTTTTAGAGGCGGAGCTGGGCCAGCCCGTCGTTATACTGAACCAGCCCGGTGCGACCGGCACTTTGCAACTGGGTAATCTGGCCCGGGCCAAACCTGATGGATATACCATCGGACTGTATTCATACAGTACCGCGACATTCACTTCACAACTGCTGAAGGTGCCCTACACCAGAGACAATTTCGAATTGCTTGGAGGTGTGGCCGAATTCAGCTATGGCATGGTTGTCAGGCCCGAGTCGCCGATCAACAATATCAAAGATCTGATAAGCAGAGCCAAGTCCGAAGCTGGTGTCTTCTATGGCGTGACAGGCGCTCCGAACAATTTCCCCTTTTTGCAGTTGCAAAAAGTGACCGGTGGCAGGTTTGACCAGATCACCTACAAATCTTCAGCCGAATCCATCAATGCCGTCATCGGCGGATTTGTGGACGTTGCCCTGCAAGGCCCCTCTGAATACGTCGAGCTGGTAAAGGCCGGCAAGCTCAAAGTCATCGCATCTGCCAGCAATTATCGGCTGCCGTGGTTTCCGGATACGCCGACCATCAAGGAGCAAGGCTACGATGTAGGTATCACAGGAATCATCGGTGTCGCGGCGCCTAAAGGCATTCCCGAGGAGGCGAAAACCCGGTTGCAGGCCGCCATCCATAAGGTTGTCTCCGGTAGCGAATACGAGCAATTCCTGGTCAACCGGTACGGTATCAAAAGCTACCCGGCAAGCGCGGCGGATTTTTCGGTGTATATCGATAAGGGTTTTTCGATTATGAAAAACATGATCAAGACCTATGATATCAAGGGCTTATAAATCAATGAGAACCGCCCTATTCCGACGGCTACGAAGAACACAATATCAAACTTGCAGTTGCGCAAAGAGTAAGTCACTTCTTCCGCCATTTTCTGGGTGCCTATTGCCTGACTTCTCCGCGAGATCTAGTTTGAACCCGCCCCCGTGGAAAAGCCAATTGATTTGAGCAGCGCAGCCTGCTCGTCAAAAGATTCACGCGCGTCTTTGACCAGAGCTTCGCTGCTTAAGGGTTTGCCGGGCTCCATTCCCAGTGCCAGCACTCGTTCGCGGTAATGCTCATTATTTACGACTTCAGTTGCCGCATCGCGAATTTTTCCCTGAACGTCCGCCGGTACATCAGGCGGGGTCCAAAGGGCCATCCAGCTTGCTTTTGCTATTTCAGGAAAACCGAGCTCGGCAAACGTGGGAACATCGGGCAACGCTGCCATGCGGCTCGCGCTGGCAATGGCATACGCCCTTAGCTTACCTGCCTTGACAAGAGGAATGGAGGTTGCCGCCCCGTCGAACGCCAGCGGTACGTGCCCCCCCATCACATCTTGCAGCGCCGGCGGAGACCCTTTATAGCCCACATGCCCCATATCGATACCGGCCAGCTGATTCAACTGGATACCCATTGTATGTCCCCGCATGCCGGTGGCATAAGACGCATAATTGAATTTTCCCGGATGGTTCTTGATATTTGCAATCAATGCTTTGAGTGTTTTATCTGGCAGATCAATATTGCCAACCAGCATCAGGCTCGTCTGCGCAACCTGTATGATCGGCTTCAAATCGTTGAAGGGCTGATAGTTCACTTTAACCGCGAGCGGTGTCTCGGACACAATGCCTTTTTGTGTCAACAGGATGGTGTGCCCATCATGAGGTGCAGACAGTAAAGCATGAACCGAAATCACACCGGCTGCGCCCGGCCTGGGCTCAACCACGACGGGTTGCCCCAGCGATTTTGCCAGATGCTCCGACATTAAGCGAGCCAGCGTGTCGGCCGTGCCACCGGCAGGTCCTCCAACCACAATTGTGATGGGTTTGGCAGGCCAGGAGCGGGCGTGATTAACACCCGGCATAAAAAGAAATAATACGATTGCAACGGCGCACAACAACGTCGCAATTCCAACGATTCCAACTAAGGACTTACGCATATATGTCTCCTTTTATATAACAACGAATTTTTGCTAGAGCGGCACTCCTCTTGTACGATTGCAAGTGCACTCAGGGTAGGCGCATATATCATCTGTCAAAAAGGCTTGTCGCCAATAATGGCGGCGCGCTCCATTTTTCGCGTTGCCGGCCAGTAGTCCTGCACGGCATAATGCTGGGTGCACCGGTTATCCCAGATTGCCACGCTATTGGGCCTCCAGCGAAAACGCACCTGAAATTCGGGGATGCTTGCCTGACTGATCAGATAATTAAGCAAATGGCTTGCGCCAGGCGTTTTGTCCTGTCCATAGCGGACATTCTCGGGGGTATGAAAGTTGACAAAGTGCGTAGAAAACCCGCATAAATAAATGAGTTTCTCACCGGTTTCCGGGTGCGTACGTACAACAGGGTGCTCCACCATCGGATATTGCGCCGCCAGTTCAGCGCGCTTTTCTGGCGTCATCGCGGCGCCAAACGAATGCTCAATGCTGTGCTTGGCTCGCAGTCCGCTGATGCGTTGCTTGATATCGTCGGGCAGATTCTCGTATGCCGCAACCATATTCACCCAGATTGTGTCACCCCCGACCGGCGGGCATTCAATACAGCGCAACACGCAGCCCATAGGTGGGCATTCGCGCCAACTGGCATCCGTATGGTAGCTATTCTCGTAATTTTGCCTGGCATCGCTGCGATAAATCCGAACCAGCCCGGGGTAGTCCGGATCGCTGCCCGCCACCGGATGGTCCTCCAGCTCGCCGAAACGACGGGCGAAGTTGACGTGATCGGCGCGCGTAATATCCTGATTGTGAAGAAAAAGCACTTTATGCCTGAGCAACAGCGTCTTGATCTCTGCAAACAGCGAGTCATCCTTTGCCGCGTCTGCCAGGCTAACGTCATGAAGCTGGGCTCCTATCGTACATGTCAGCTGTTCCACTTTCATATTTGTCTCCTTACAATAAAAATCCGGTAATGCCATCTAGCATCCCCTGCTCTTGACTGTTTGCGTCCCCGATACCGTTTAGAATTCGTGCCGGATACCGAAAGCAACCCCGAGCATCGATGAATGGCCATTCGCAAGTGTGTAGTCGTTGCCTGTAGCCAGGCTGCTGGCGTAGCTGTTCGCCGCCGAATCCAGGGTCAAGCCGGCATTTTTCGAATACGCCGTGCTCATATAAATGCGCGTTCTCTTCGAGAGGGAATAACTCGTGATCAGCGCCAGTTGCCAGGCGCTTGGTTGCTTTTTACCAGCCAGGCTCTTTATCTTCTGATAGTTATATTCCGCAATGAATTCGATTTTTGGCGAATATCTGTATTGCGCACCCAACCAGTAGAAATCGTCGCGCAGCATGACCACGCCGGACGGATCGGTATTTTTTCCCCACCGATAACCACCCATCAATCGTGTTTTGTCATTCGGGTTATAGCTTGCCATAACAGCCAGCTTGCGGAACCGGGCGGCACCTGACCCAATCAATGGGTTCCATTGGTCGTAACCCACGCCGAAACCGAAGCTGTCACCCATATAGCTTGCCCCGGCGCCAAATGCCGTATTGGGACGAAACTGCGCCGGCTGCTTATTTGCACCACCCACAGCAGGAAGCAAAGGATGTGTTTTTGGCAATGCAGAACCCGTGGCCGACGACCAATGGCCAATCACGGACAACGAACCAAACGTCCCAAGGTACTTCACGGTATTATCCTGACGGAAATTGGAACCGGCGATAAGCACAATCGGTTCATATTGAATGGCATACCGGACGGGAACAAATTTTCCGAGCGTACTGAATATCGAGCTGTATTGACGGCCAAAGGTCAACTGTCCCGCCTTCGTACTCAAGCCGATAAATGCTTGCCGGCCAAACAGACGTCCTCCTTGTTGAGCGGTACCCGTGTCGATATTGATCCCGCCTTCCAGCACAAAAATAGACTTGACGCCTCCGCCCAGATCTTCGGTACCTCGAAGACCAAAGCGAGAACCAGAGTACCCCCCAGAATTGATGCGCAGCTTGCGTTTTGATTCGCCCGGATCAAAACCGTTGGCTGCCGAGGGGACCTCCCCCACATGATTGACATACTCAACATTGATATCCATCAAGCCATATAAGGCCATGCTGGGCTGTGCCTGAACAGCAGAACAGGCGCCCAGCAGGAAAACAGTACAGATTTTATTTTTCACTATCCACCCCTCCTCCCTGGCGCGTGATTTTTTTATTGTGTTTTTTTCAGAAACCCTTGATTGCCGCCATTTCGGTTAGGTGCAAAACCGTTGGCCTGCAGCGACTCTTCTACCGTGTCGTAAAACACGCCAATTTTGCTAATCTCGCGCGCCTGCCGGGCCGTCGCAATATCACGTCCGAATTCTTCCGATATGCGCACGAGCTGCTCAATCTGCTTTACCGTGCTTTGTTTTGCTGTGCGGCGCTGGTTCCACAGTACATCTTCAGTGCCACAACGCACATGCAGGCCCATGGAAATACCCATCATGTTGACCGGAAGCACGTTGCGCACATTGCTTTCTACCGTCACCACCGCGCCATCCGGAATGCCTCGCAGAAAATTTCCCAGGCTGTAAACATTAGGCGTATCCATGCCACCGCCAATGGCAACCCAATTCATCACCAGCGGTCCTTTATAGATTCCGCGACGCATCAGACGCTCTACGGATTCAAAGCTGTTCGTGTTGTAGCACTGGAAGGCGCTCTGTATGCCCTTTGCCGTCAGGCGACGCACGTGTTCCTCTACCCAGCCGGGCTGTGCAGGAACGGTCATTTCCTTGTAAGCGTTGAATATTGCCGGGTTGGCACGGGACGTTCCTGCAAAGTCGGCATCTTCGGCCTGGTCGGTCACATTCATTTGCGATGTGTTGACCGTAACGGTGACCTGATCGGGCACAGGTTCAAGATCTGCCAGCATATGGCGTGTATCATCCGATAACCATTTGGCAGCCTGTCCTTCGTCTTCGGGGGCGAACGAAATGGAGCCGCCCACCTGGATGATCATTTCCGGAACGGCCTTGCGTACACCAGCGATCAGTTCATTGAATTTGGACAGTCGCTTGCTCCCCTTGCCGTCAATTTCACGTACATGCAAATGCAGCACGGTCGCACCAGCGTTATAGCAGTCCACGGCTTTCTGAATCTGCGCCTCCATGGTCACCGGGATATCTTCCGGAAAATCAGAGGGTAACCAGCCGGGGGCATACGGCGCCGCAGTAATGATCAGGGGTTGCTGGTTTTCCGGGAAAAGATGGCCGTCAAGAAAATTCATATCTGTTCTCCTATGCTTTAGGGGTTTGATCACATCCAGCTTCATTGTCACGGCCATGAGGCAATTCTGCTTGATAGATTGGGACATTGATTTGCTTACTTGGGACATTCCGGAGAATGCAATACCTGGCTTCAAACCCATGGCACCCTAACGCCGAAAGCAAATGCAATGAAGCTAAGAAGATAGCCATAACAGAGAAAACAGCAAAAGAGGAAAATACTTAGTTCGATACCAAGAGCGCCTTTCTGCGCCACTCGGACACGCTACAGCCGACAGTCGCGCGAAACCAATGACTGAAGCTGCTATTGGATGAAAATCCCAGCAGCGCGGCGATCTCGCCGACAGGCAGATCGCTCTCTTTCAAATGCTTGCTGGCCAACTCCAGACGTACCTGGTCAAGCAGCAGAGAAAACGTCAGACCTTCCACACGCAAATGACGATGCAATGTACGACGATTGATGTTCAGAAGGCTCGCCAGTTGCTCGGCGGTGCAGCGTCCGCCGGGCAAGAGCGCCATGATCATTTTCCGACACGACGTCCTGACCCCCTCGCCGTTGCGCTGCAATGCGCTATCCAGAAAGTCCCGGGCAAAGCGGCTTGCAGACGGGTTATCAGTGACGCGCTGCATATGCAGATCGGACGAGGCACAAACCAGACCGTTGAACGATTGGTTGTATGCTGGGAGACGACCAAAGAATTGGCGAAATGGTAAAAGATTGCCAGGAGGACGATGAGTAAAGCAGACCTGCTGTGGTCTCCAATGTGGGCCAATCAATTCGCGCAGGATGCGGAACATGACCGCGACAGCCAGTTCAATGGCCTGTCTGGTGCCAAGCCCGGGTATCGGTAATAATTGTTCGCGAATAACGACAGTGGAACCGACGTCTTCAACCTGGGTAACCAGCGTTGCGCTCAGTAGCCGGAGGTAACGACAAAGCGTATCAAGTGCGATACGCGGCGTCGGCTCAGCATTCAGCACAAGGCTGATAGGACCGAGGTTGGACGAAGCCCGCCTTGCAGCCAATTGCAGGGCGAAATCTTCCACGCCGGTATCTTGCGCTGTGATTTCAAGCAATTCTCGCACGGTCCGACTGGGAATCAGTGTTTCCGGGTTATCCAGCAGCCTGGCGGACAACCCCACCTTTTTCAAATAGCGGTACGGATCCCGGCCCAGCGAGCTGACCAGTTCAACGTAGCCGTCCAGGCTGGCGCTTCGGTTCAGTTTATCTGCAAGTTGCATTGCGTCTATGTCTTCTGCACTTGATTTTCATGAGGAACGACACTGCACTTTAGTGAATTCCGCGACGTTACCGCTTATCCTGAAAACAGTAGTTCGCAGCAGGCCCGAAGCCTGCACGTCGGAGAACGAGATGCAGCCGGGAACCCGCTGACGCCACCGTTGGTCACTACTGCGGTTGATAATTGATTTTTTTCAGCAAAGTGGCTTGTTGCGTATATGCGTCTTGCAGATCGGCCCTCAAATCTTCAGTCGTATCGGTATTTCCGGGTTCCATACCAATGGCCCTTACCCGATTCTGGACATCGGGCTTTTGGAAGTATTCGATCGCTGTGTCGCGCACTTTCTGCTGAATGTCTTCAGGCGTGTTCGGACTGGACCACACGCCAAACCAACCCGCCTTGGATAGTTCTGGGTAACCCAGTTCCTTGAAAGTGGGTACATTCGGCAGCCCGCCAATCCGAGTCGGATAGCTGACCGCGATGGCGTCGATTTTTCCGCTCCGGATCAAAGGCAATGATGTCGTGATGCCATCGAACATCAAAGGAAACTGCCCGCCCATCAAATCTACCAGCGCCTGTGGCGAGCCTTTGTAGCCTACATACTGCATATTCATTTGGGTGAGCTGTCCCAACAGCATCCCCGACGTGTGTCCCCGCATCCCCGTTGCATATGAGGCGAAATAAACGCCATTTTTTTGCGCCTGACCAAATTTGACTACATCTTTAAGGTTTTTGAGCTTTAGGTCTTTGTTCGCAACCAGCACCAGCCCAGTCCGACTCAATTGTGCCAGTGGTTTGATATCCGAAAAGGGCTGATAATTCACTTTGTAGGCCAACGGCACTTCGGTAACCGCTCCTGACTGGATAACCAGGAAAGTATATCCGGTCTTGCCCTGGTTCATTACATCACGAATAGCAATGCTGCCGGAGGCTCCTGGTTTGGACTCGACGATGACCGGCTGTTCGAAGCGTTGGTGAATTCCTTCTGCAAGCAAACGCGCCAGGATATCCGCACTGCCCCCCGCCGGTCCCGCCACCACCAGACGTACGGGCTTGGTCGGCCAGGCCTCGTCAGCGAATGCTGTCGAACTGATTGCCGCCAGGCTCAGCACTGTCACCAGGCACCCTCGCCAGCCTCTGTTTATTTGTTTACACATTTTTGTCTCCCAAAATTTTTTTGAATTGAACAAGACCGCTTGAGCGTAAGCTCGCTCATTGACCGCCAAGTTCTTGGATAAGCTGTTCAGCCCTTAACCACTCACCGAATCCGGACGCAGGATTCAGATGCCCCACTGCCCCCAGCTCCACAAACCGGCTTCCCCAGTCTTGCGCTAGCGCATAGGCCCGATCCAGGCCACACAATGGATCATTGCTGCTGGCTGCCAGAATACTGGGGAACGGCAGCCGGTGGCGGGGAATCGGCAACCATCCATGGCTATCCAGTTGTGGGATGGTAGGGTAGCCCGCCGGCAGTGGTGTTTCCATATCGGATGGGGTGGCCAGAAGGGCACCCTGAATCGTTCGCGTCGCGCGCAAGGCCCAATGTGCCAGCATTATCGTGCCGGCGCTGTGCGCCACGATAATAACAGGGCCTTCTATTGCCGCCAGTGCACCTTCAATCGCATCGACACGGGCAGAACAATTGAGCGTGTCTTGCTGCAGCGGCGCAACGCTGTGCACTTTGGGGAGTCTGGCGGCCAGCAGGGTTTGCCAGTGATCTGCGACATGGTCCCGCAAACCCGGGACAATCAGGACGGTAGTTTGAGTAGGCATCATTGATTCAATCAGGAGCGTTAAAAAGGGATGTCGCCGACGATGGCAGCCCGTTCCATCTTGCGATGACTTGGCGGATAATCCATCACGGCGTAGTGCTGTGTGGAACAGTTGTCCCAGAACGCCACGCTGTTTTTCTCCCACCGAAAGCGCACCTGGAATTCGGGAATCGTCGCCTGACTGACAAGGTAGCTCAGCAACTGTGCCGAGCCGGGGGCTTTATCCAGACCGAAACGGATGTTGGCTGAGGTATTGTAGTTGGTAAAATGCGTGGTAAAGCTGCCGTTCACAAACAGGATTCTCTCACCCGTTTCAGGGTGGATCCGTACTACCGGATGTTCCGTATCAGGAAAACGGTTTTTAAGCGCGAGCCGCTTTTCGATGGGCATGGCAGCCCCAAAACTGGCCTCTATACTATGGCGGGCCCGAAGCCCTGCTATCTTGAACTTGATTTCTTCCGGCAACTGGTTATAGGCCTCTGCCATGTTCACCCACATGGTGTCTCCGCCCACGGGCGGACACTCAACGCAGCGCAATACACAGCCCATCGGGGGTTTGTCACGCCATGTTGCGTCGGTGTGCCAGGAATTTTCGTTTCTTTCCAGCGGGCTGTCGGGGGTTTTGTAGATTTGCACCAGGCCCGGATAATCCGGATGACTACCCACTACGGGATGATCTTCCAGTTCGCCGAAACGGCGCGCGAAGGCAACATGTTGTGCTCGGGTAATATCCTGATCGCGGAAAAATAGCACGCGATACTTGAAAAACAGGTTTTTTACCTCTGCCAGCAAATCATCATCTTCAGCTACAGCGCCCAGGTTCACATGACTCAATTGTGCACCAATGGTGCAAGTCATTGGTTCGACGCGTATCGATTTGGTTAACGACGCAGCACGTACCACTGCCGGGGCTGATTGATGATCTTGTTCCATCTCTTATCTCCAGTGTAGAATAGCCTGATGCCCTACTTGGTATGTCAAGTGTGGTCGTATCTGGAAATGTGCGCTTGTCCTTAGATGACATTCGTTTTGCATTTTATGTCACCTTGATCTGAGCGAGGAAATTGTGCCTCTAGTCCGTGCCGCCTGTCTTACCAATTATCACGAAGTGGCCACCGCATCCGGATTGAATCCGGTGCGTATGCTCCTGGATGCAGGGCTCAATCCAAGCGTGCTTGAAGAGCCCGATCTCATGATTCCGGTTGAAGCCGTGGCCCGTCTGCTGCAGGCTTCCGCAGACGCATCGGGTAATCGGAGTTTCGGCCTGTGCATGGCCAGATCGCGACAGCTTTCCAATCTTGGACCCGTGGGCTTGCTCATGCGCGACCAGGTTACCTTGCGCGACTCCCTTCAGATGCTCATACGCTATCAATCGCTGCTGAACGGCGCACTTTCCCTGACCCTGGAGGAAAGTGGCGATACCGTAGTGATCCGCGAAGCCGTGCTGGCCGGAGGCATACATCAACCTACTCTGCAGCGCGTCGAGCTGGTACTCGGAGTGACGGTACGCCTGATACGTCAACTGTCGGGTCAGGACTGGCGGCCACGACGCATTTGCCTTGAGCACAGCGCCCCCCACGACCTGGGTATACACACTCAGGTATTTGCCTGCCCCATTGAATTTGACGCCGACTTCAATGGCATTGTCTGCAACAAGACCGATCTGGATGCCCCCAACCCTACCGCGGATCCCGCCATGATCCGCTATGCCCAGAAGCTGCTGGAAGACTCCCTGCGACTGTCTGAATCCCGCATCCTGGATGATGTTCGCCGTACTATTTTTCTACTACTGCCCAGCGGACGCTGCAGCATTGAAAAAGTCAGTGAGCATTTGGGTGTGGTGCCCCGGACGGTGCAGCGCCGGTTAGCTGAACATGACCAAAGTTTCTCGTCCATGCTCAATGATATTCGCAAGGAACTGGCAGCCCGCTATGTCTATGAAAGCAATCGCGCTTTGACAGACATTGCTGACAGCCTGGGTTTCACCGCGCCCAGCAGCTTCTCTCGCTGGTATCTGGCGCAGTTTGGCATAAGCGCCAAAGAAAGCCGGGCTCGGCGCCTTACCGGAAATAAAAAATAGTCGAAGTAAGAATTCGATGCCCTGCCAGTAACCCCGGCTGCCTGCATCAGGCCATCCTTGATACCCGATTGCGTCTGCCAATCGGCGTCAGTCGGATATACGCCTCGTGCTGACGGGGCTTGCTACTTCGATGCTTCGGACATCGCCGGAAACAGGCCCATCAGCTTGCGATTCTGCGCGGTCGTATCCGCTATTTTTTTCTGCAATGCATCGACTGACAGAGATGGCGGCATCTCCAGGCCATTAGCCGCCAATTTTTTCCTGAACTGCGAATCACGCGTGATTTTCTGTACCTCATGACCAATACGTTCGGCCATAGGTGCGGGCGTGCTGCTGAGCAGGAATACACCCACGCTGGCATCAGGCATCACAAATTGCGGCATCTCCAGTTCCGAGAAACTCGGTACGCCTGGCAAATGTTCCGAGCGCACAGAAGACACCACAGCCAGACCCTTCAGCTTCCCCGATTTGATCAGTGAAACGACGTTGCTTACCACTTCGAATGCCATTTGCACCTGGTTCCCCAGCAAATCGGTCATGGCAGGGGTCGAGCCTTTATAAGGCACCACCAGAATTTTACCGCCGCTTTGTTCGCGCAGCAGTTTACCCAGCAGATCGGATCGCGTTCCCGGACTAAGACTGGCAACACTGACTGACTCTACCGATTTTTCCGCCTGAACAATTGCGCTCTTGACATCATTGGGCCCGAAATTGGCATTGGCCACCAGCACATGCACCATGCGCGCGACTTCGGCAACATAGGTAAAGGTCTTGTTGGGATCAAACGGCATTTTTACGCTGAGCGGGAAGTCGGTCAGGACGCTGGACGGCGCGACCATCATCGTATAACCGTCTGCAGGCGCGTTCATCACGGTACGCTCGGCAATGACTGCCGAGCCACCGGGCTTGTTTTCCACGATGACCGGTTGCCCCAGGTTGTGGTGTAACTGTTCTGCCACCAGCCGCGCTACGCCGTCCGTGATACCACCCGGAGGGGCTGGAACCACCAGACGGATCGGCTTGTCCGGCCATTGCTGGGACATGGCAGCAGGCGTAGCAGCAAGACACAGCAGTGCCGCGCCGGAAAGAATGCAACCTCGCAGGAATAGGCCCATTTGCATATCATTTACCTTGGAAAAAAATCGTTTCACAATACGAAAATCGAGGAGCCCGTCGTTTTACGTCCTTCAAGGTCCTGATGGGCCTGTACCGCATCCTCCAACGCGTAACGCTGATTAATTTCTATACGGATTCTGCCCGCGGACACATGACCGAACAACTCATCCACCAGCTCCTGCTTTTCCTGCGGATCAGCAATGTAGTCAGCCAGCCCGGGTCGTGTCAGGTAGACCGAACCTTTGCGCGCGAGAATGGCGGGGTCAAACGGTGGAATCTTGCCCGACGCCGTACCGACGCATACCATCAGTCCCCGGCGCTTGAGCGAGTCAAGGGATGACATGAAGGTTGCCTTGCCCACGCTGTCGAACACCACAGACACACCGACGCCGTTAGTAATCTCGCGGACCCGAACAGCTACGTCTTCATGGCTGTAATTGATGATGTGATCGCATCCATGAGCGCGTGCGATTTCGGCCTTTTCCTCGGTGGAAACGGTTCCGATCACGGTCAGGCCGAGCAACTTGGCCCATTGCGAAACGATCAACCCGACACCCCCTGCAGCCGCATGCAATAGAATGGTCTCGCCGGACTGAAACGGATAAATCCTGCGCATCAGATAAGCAGCCGACAAGCCGCGCATCGTCATGGCCGCCGCTGTTTCACAACTGATGGCCTCGGGCAGGCTTATCAACAGATTGGCATCCAGCAGTCGCTCTGCGCTATAGGCGCCCAAGGTATTGGTAAATCCGGTGTACGTGACCCGATCGCCAACCTTGATATCGGAAACGCCCTCGCCCAGCGCCTGCACCACGCCCGACGCCTCGTTGCCGATACCGCTAGGCAGCGGAACCGGATAAATGCCACTGCGAAAATACGTGTCGGCAAAATTCAACCCCACTGCCTCATGCCTGATGCGCACCTGGCCAGGGCCCGGATCGCCCACCTCTTCATCCTCAAAACGCAAAACCTGTGGCCCGCCGATTTCGTGGAATTTGACGACTTTACTCATATTGCCTCCTGTTTGGATTTAAAAGCGCTGTTTTATGTCCATGATGCAGGCTGGCCAGGCATTGCACTTGCTGTTTCGTGTCTGACACTTTTCTTTTTACGACAGCATCCATTCATTACGCCGCGACCATCCAGGTGCCGCCGCATTCGCTGTCATTGTCGCCAATTAGCAAGGCACAGTCCCCATTTGCAAAGTGAGCGCACATAGGCCGCCTGATAATGACATGACGCATTTCAAACCGGAGACATATCACCATGAACTTTCTTGACGGACATCTGTATCCCGAAAACCAGCAACCCTTGATCATCACCGCGGCCCCTTACGCACCAGGCTGGATTCCCTCGGATTTTCCCGAAGACATTCCTGTCACAATGGAAGAACAAATCCAGAAGGCAGTCGATTGCTACGAAGCCGGCGCTACCGTATTGCATCTGCATGTGCGCGAACCGGACGGCAAGGGCAGTAAGCGCCTTTCCATGTTTAATGAATTGATCGCCGGTGTGCGCGAACGCGTGCCGGAAATGGTCATCCAGGTTGGCGGATCCATCAGCTTCGCACCAGAATCTGACGGCGCCGCCGCCAAATGGCTGAGCGATGACACGCGCCATATGTTGGCCGAACTTGACCCGAAGCCCGACCAGGTAACCGTAACGGTCAACACGACGCAGATGAACGTGACGGAGCACGCCGGAGAAGACGATTTCAAGGGAGTTTCACGCGGCTTCCCTCATCTGTATTCCACCTACAAAGATATGATCGTGCCATCGAACCCCAGTTTTGTCGAAGAACACATCCGGCGCCTGACTGCCGCTGGCATCCAAAGCGAGTTTCAGTGCTACAACATCAACAGTTTCGAGACGATCGAACGAATGATCCGCCGGGGTGTCTACAAAGGTCCATTGGTTATGAACTGGGTGGCGATCAGCGGCGGCATGGATCAGGCGAATATCTACAATCTCGCCAACTTTCTGCGCGCTGCACCCGACGGCGCAGTGATCACAGTGGAGAGTTCCGTGCTCAATGTGCTGCCGGTGAATATGATCGGCATTGCGCTGGGCCTGCATGTGCGCTGCGGCATTGAAGATGTTCTTTGGAATCAGACGCGCACGGGAAAAATGAGCTCGGTTGAGCAGATCAAGCAACTGGTGCGCATTTCCGGCGAGTTTGGCCGCCCTATCGCCACAGCGCAACAGGCACGGGAAATCATGAAGATAGGCGTCTTCTACGAAACGGCGGACGAAACGCTTCAGGCCAACGGCTTTGCGCCCAACAGAAAGGGTGCAAATCAGGGGTTTTTGCGCAAACCAGACTAAGATGTTTTGGTGTGCTCCTACCGATAGAAATATAAATTCTCCATTCTGAATTCATCTGGCATCATTTATATTTCTCATGGGCGCATGGAAAAATCGCGTTTTTCATTTGAGATAAAACATAGGCAAGAAGGCAGGCCACCTATGTTTTTTCCATATGCAAAGCAAAAAATAGCGATAAATCGACAATTATTTTAATCAATCACGGCATGCGAGGGACAATCGGACACGCAGTGCTCTTTCTTAACGAGCAGGTCGTAAAACCAGATAAAATATGCGCTACCTGCATCCTGCCGGATACTGCGGGCGTTGACCTTGTGAGAAATCGGAGTACACGTGATCAGACTGAGTGGAAAACTAATCTGTAAAAGCCTTGAAGAATCCGAATTAATCCGTCGTTTTCTTCCTGAACATATCCGATTGACAAAAAATGAGCCCGGTTGTGTGGCCTTTGAGGTAAAAGAAACCGGTGATCCATTGGTCTGGACGGTTGAAGAATTGTTTGTGGATCAAAAAAACTTTGAGGCCCATCAGGGGAGAACAAAAAAATCCAGATGGGGTATTGAAACCGGTTCGATTCAAAGGCAATACGAGATACAGGAAGTCTCATAGGCACGGTATTCGTTGCCCAGGCGACATAACCGCCGTTGCGATTACCATTACCATTGCCATTGCCATTGCGGCATATCACAAATGAAAAATGAAATCAGCGGGCAGCGTAACTGATGACAATCCCGGCAACGACACAAACAGGCCAATTGCATGAGTACCAAGCGATCCTGAGCGAGTTGTGCCTTGAACTGCAGAAATACTCACTCACCTGAGTTATTCGGAATGCGATGAATCAGCGCTCCTTTTTCTGCGCTTTTATAACGCTTTTCCACGTGAATATCAAATATTTCTGACAGTATGCTTTGCAGGGTTCCAAGCGGCCGACTTTCCGCATCGGGCTTGCGCATGACCAGCGCAAAGCGAATGACCGGCGCATTATGCAGCTTCTGAATACGCACAGGATAGTTCAAATGAATACCAGGCTCGGTCAACTGCACGACAGACACGCCCAGGCCTGCGCTCACCATGGCAAGAATCGCCCTTACCCCGTCAAACTCAACGCTTGCCGGCTGCACGGTCGGACCAATATGATGATTGACATAACGGGTCGCCAGTCGGCCCGCGATCGTGCGTCGATCATACCGTATCCAGTCATAGCGCTGAAACAGCTTTATCAGGCGCTGCTCCGGCTCATCAGGAGGCACCACCAGCGCCAGCTCCTGGGCCTGCAAAAAATGCCAGTGCATGCGCGAAGACCCGCCTGATTCGGGCTGGGCAACAACTGCCGCATCCAGCTCTCCGGCTTTCACGGCATGTGTGAGCTCAGCACTCTTGCCGCGCTGGATTTGCAAATGTAATGCGGGATAACGGCTGCGCATGATCCGAGTCAGGTCTGGCAACAGCAAGGGCTGCATGGACTCGATGATACCAAGCCGCACATGTCCTTCCACCACATAGGTACGATCTCGCTTGAGCAATTCCAGTTGCTCCAGGGCTTTTTGCATCACGGCCGACATTTCGAATGCAATCGGCAAGGGCTTGACCTCCAGCCCGGACCTGTCGAACAACTGTTGGCCCATATACTGCTCCAACTGCTTCATTTGAATACTTACAGCGCTGGGTGTGAGGTGCAGAATGCGGGCTGCGCCGGCCAGCGTCCCCGAACGCAGCACCGCAGCCAGCGAAGCAAAGGTCTCCATCTTCATAAATTTTTTTTAATTAGTGCTTAACGAAAACTCGATTGTATCTTAATAGGCCCTGACTTATTCTTGCATACATCCCCTTGATTTTATTTACGATGGAGACAATACATCATGAATTCCGAATTACCTCGTGCATGGACAGCCCAGGATATGACCGATGATCAAAGCTGGGTCCAGCACCTAGATGCTGAAGCCATTGCTGGTTTTGAACAGGCTTTGACACACGCAAAGGGCGTGAACAAGCCCATGCTGGACATGACTGCACATGATTTCCCTCTTAATGACGCAGCAAAAAAAGCCTTGCAATCCGCTTTCGCGGCGACGCAAGGGCGCTGGGGCGTGTGTCTGCTTAAGGGATTTCCGGTGCACAATTGGTCCGAAGACGATGCCCGTTTGGTCTACTGGGGCATTGGTCTTCACGTCGGTGTAGCGCGGACCCAGAACCGGGCCAGCGATGTCATGACTTCAGTGCGGGACGTGGGGGCAAGCTATAAGACCAAAAACGGCCGCGGCTATAACACGAATGCGAAACTGGATTTTCACGCTGATTCGGCTGACGTTGTTGCCCTATTGACGCTACGCACAGCCAAAAGCGGCGGCGAAAGCAAAATCACAAGCTCGATCGCCGTCATTGAAGAAATCGAGCGGCGCAACCCCGAATTGCTTGAGGTACTGCGTGCTCCTATCCACCATAGCTACCAGGGAACCCAGGCGCCCGATCAGCCGCCCTATTATCAATGCCCTATTCTGGGCAGCCAGCCCACCCATTTCGCGTTGCGCGCCAACCGCAAGAACACTGTCGCGGCAGAGCGGGACTTCCCTGAGCTACCACGCCTGACCGAACAACAAAATCAGGCGCTGGACCTGCTGGACCAATTGCTGGCTGATCCGCGCTTTTGCTATTCCATGTGGCTGGAACGTGGCGATCTTCAACTGCTCAACAACTACGTGGTATTGCACTCACGCACAGAATTTGAAGACTACGAGGAATTTCATCTCAAACGCCATTTATTGCGTTTGTGGCTGGCCATTCCCGGATCCCAGCCGCTGCCTGAACAATGGCAGGATTACTTTGGCGACGTGCGTGCCGGATCTGTACGGGGTGGCGTGCGCGGTCAGGGTATTTCAGATGAATTTCTGGCCTACGAACGACGCCAGGCCGATCACATGGGCATGCCCCTGAACATCAATCAAAACCTTCAGACCGCTAACAACAGGAAATCCGCGTGACTAATCCGACACTGAAACAACAGCTCCAGCAAAACCGGGCCATTCTTGCCCCGGGCGTTTACGATTCACTGACCGCCCTGATTGCCGAACAAGCGGGTTTTGATGCGCTCTATCTGTCAGGTGGTGCGGTCTCCTACACCCGCTTTGGCCGGTCCGACGTGGGTTTGACCACTGCCCATGAAGCGGTGGAGGTACTGGCACAGATCTCAGACCGGGTTCAGACGCCCGTGATTGTGGACGGAGACACTGGCTTTGGCAACGCCCTCAACACACAGCGGACTGTGCGCAACTTTGAACGTGCCGGCGCAGCCATGATCCAGCTGGAAGACCAGTCATTTCCCAAGCGCTGCGGTCACCTGGCCAACAAGTCACTGGTTACCACGGCAGAAATGTGCGGCAAGCTCAAGGCGGCACTCGATGCACGCCGCACCGAAGAAACGCTAATTCTGGCGCGCACGGATGCACTGGCGGTCGAAGGCTTCGAGGCGGCACTGGAGCGCGCCGAACGTTATCTGGAATGCGGCGTGGACGCCCTTTTTGTGGAAGCCGTGCGTTCCCCGGAACAAATGGATACGGTTTGCCGCCGCTTCGCCGGCCGCATACCGCTACTGGCCAACATGGTTGAAGGCGGCAAAACGCCGATTCTAAGCGTCAGCGAACTCGAAAAGCACGGCTACCGCATTGTCATTTTCCCTGGCGGCACGGCAAGGTTTGTCAGCGCCCGCCTGCAGGCGTACTTTGCCAGTCTCAAGACCCATGGCACCACCGAGCCCATGTGGGATCAAATGAACGACTTTGACCAGCTCAATGAACTCATCGGCACGCCCGAGCTCATTGCATTGGGCCAGCAGTACGAACAGGGCTAGCCATGCCCGGGGGAAGGAGATAACACAATGACAACTTTAAAATTGAAAAAAAACATGCTGGGCCTGATCACTGGGCTTTCGTTGATCGCAGCACCTTGCAGTTTCGCGGCCTCCTGGCCGCAGCAACCCATCCGCCTGGTCGTCCCGTTTCCTGCCGGTGGCAATATAGATGCCACAGCCCGCATTATCGCCAAGGGACTGGGTGAACAGATGAAGGCCACTGTTGTGGTCGAAAACAAAGCAGGCGCAGCCGGTTTGGTGGGCGCGCAAAGTGTCATGCGAGCCAAGCCCGACGGCTACACTGCCCTGCTTGCCTCTACGGGCTCACTGGCTGCCATGCGGGCGCTGGACCCAAACGTGCCCTTGGATCCGGCTAAAGACTTTGTTTCGGCGGGACCAATTGCAATCGCGCCCATGCTCCTGATTGTCAATAAGGATTTTCCTGCCAGAACTCTGCCTGAATTTCTGAAATATGCGCATAGCAAGTCTGGAGAACTCACGATGGGCTCTGCCGGTACCGGCACGTCCAACCATTTGGCTGGGGAGATGTTTCAGAATCTGAGTCAAACAAAATTCCTGCACGTACCCTATAAAGGCAGCGGCCCGGCCATGACTGACCTGATTGGCGGGCAGATTGACTTGATGTTCGACCAAATGGCATCCTCATTACCTCAAGTGAAATCCGGCAAAGTTCGTGCACTGGCTGTTACCACAAACGAAAAATCCGCACTTATGCCCGAACTGCCTACCATAGCCAGTGCAGGACTGAAAGATTATGAAGCAAGCACGACCACGGGTATCCTTTTTCCCGCGGGTACGCCAGCGAGCGTCACGAAACAAGTAAATGATGCCTTGCGCAACATCCTTCAAAATCCGTCCGTTCGTACCCAGCTTGAGCAATTAGGCACCGAAGCCAGGCCCGGAACATCGGAAGATTTTCAACACATACTCCAAAATGAAACGGATAAATGGACCGGCGTTGTCAAAGCGGCTGGCATTACCAAGAACGCTCAACCATAAGGGAGAATGATATGACCTATCCAGAATGCCTGGCACCGCTTGAAAGCGCCACCCGGCCAAAAGTGCTGCTACCCGCGGGCGCTACCGACTGCCATTGCCATGTTTACATGCAACCCGAGCGATATCCGCTGGCAGAACCGCGCAGCTATACGCCGGCTTGCGCCACCCTGGACGCCTATCTGGCCCTATGCAAGCAACTGGGCCTGCAAAGAACTGTGCAAGTGAGCGCCAGTGTCTACGGCTTTGACAATAGTCTGACCACAGACGTCATTCGCCGCCTGGGCCAGGACCGGGCCCGCGGTGTTGCGGGCGTCTCTCCAGATATCGATGCAAAAGCATTGGGCCAGCTGCATGAAGACGGTTTCCGGGGCGTGCGGCTCTCAACCTACCTGAAAGGGTACGGAGGAATGCAGGCCATGCAATTGCTCGCGCCCAAACTCAGGCCGCTGGGCTGGCACCTGCAGATACATTTGACCCACATCGAAGAATTGCCTGCGCTCAAGAACGAACTGCTTGCCTTGCCCGTACCACTGGTTTTTGATCACATGGGTAGCGTGCGCGGAGACGAGAACCTCCAGGACCCAGGGTTCCAGACATTATTGCAACTTTTGACAGAACGCGAGGACTGCTGGGTCAAGATCTCCAGTTGGTACCGCCGCTCCACACTGAAAGATGGCAGCGGAAACGATATGCGCCCATTCGCCGAGAAACTGGTGGCCACCCGGCCAGACCGGGTATTGTTTGGCACCAACTGGCCGCACCCTAATCTCTTCGGGCGCGACCGTATGCCAGACGACGGTTTACTTCTGAATCGCTTCTGCGAATGGATACCCGAGAGCACAATACAAAAAAGCATTTTTGTAGATAATCCAGCAAAACTGTATGGATTTGATCCCGTATAGAAAAGCGATATCCGGGCCCGACGAAGATTGTCAGGTCCGGGGGCATGCGTCAAAGCGTCACGTTCGCCTGCTTGACAACTTCTGCCCAGCGCGTAATTTCAGATTGAATGAATTTTTCAAATTCTTCAGATGTGCCACCTACCGGCGCACTGCCTTCGATTTCGATCTGCTTGACCAGCTTGGGTTGTTTCAGAATTTCATTAATTTCACGGTTGAGCTTCTGTACGATCGCAGGCGGCGTGTCCTTACGCACCAACAAACCGTTCCAGGAACTGACCAGAAAATCCTTCACGCCAGATTCTGCCAGGGTGGGCGTATCGGGCAGCAAAGCAGAACGCTTGTCGCTGGCAATCGCAATGGGACGCAGGGCGCCAGCCTGAATCTGGCTGATCGCCCCCGGGATGGTCATGAAGGACATGTCAATGAAACCGCCCATCAGATCATTAAGCACCGGGCCCGCCCCTTTATAGGGAACATGACGAATGTCAATATTCGTTTTCAATCTGAACAATTCGCCGGCCAGGTGCGGTGAGCCCCCAACGCCGGACGAACCAAAGGTCATTTCGTTTGGTTTTTCGCCAGCCTGTTTGACAATGTCATCCACCGTTTTAATCGACGATTTGGCATTAACGACCAATACACTAGGTGCTGCAGAAAACTGGATGACGGGTTTGAAGTCGCGCAACGTATCATATTTCAGATTTTTATAAACCGACATATTGGTCGCGTGTGCAATTGTTCCCAACAGAATGGTATAGCCGTCTGCCTTTTCGCGCAGCACCGCTTCTGTAGCAATGTTGCCCCCCGCACCGGGGCGATTCTCCACGACAACAGGTTGACCCAGACGCCGCTGCAAATCTGCTGCCACCAACCGTGACACGATATCGCTCGCTCCACCGGGCGGATAGCCCACGACAAACTTGATAGGGTGTGTCGGATAGCGGTCGGCCGCTGACTCAGCGGCTACTGCAGCTTGACCCCATAGGGCGATCGACCCCGTGAGCATCAGTTTCATCAATAGTTTATGCATTATCTTGCCTCCAAGGGAAAACCAATATAAACCAAGGGAAGATAAGGCACAATTTACGTTTTATTGATAAGTAATTAAATTATTTTTATGTAGTATATGCGAACGCGCCCTTGTTCAGGCCCCGCAACGCCTGGTCAACCGGCACCGTTAATGACAGTTGAATTGCTGCCAACCAGCGCGTAATTGTAGCCACGGTCTGACCAGTAGCGGGTGAGCAGCTGCCCATCTTGTCTTTGCCCTTCGGCAAGCAGCTTATTCCCGGGACCAGGGGGCCGAATATAGAATCCAGTCTGCTGTCCGGCGTCATTCTTATATATTACGACGGCGGCAGGGCCCTCCTCTGTCACCAACATACGAGCGAAAATAGGGAGAAAGCCCTTGGCAGTCAGGTCTGGCAGGCGTTGCGCATTTGAAAAATGTGCAGCCACCCATTGCTGCAAATCCGTCTCTGTAGCCAGCGCATCGGCGCGCAAAGCCGGATTGCCCGCAAAGACACGGTATGCAGCAATGGCATCCTGCATGGGCAGCGGGCGAACCGCCAGGCCCAATTGCGCAGTCGGTACGGGACGTAGCTGCCATCCTGACAGGCCCCCGATACACAGGGCGACCAAGACGCTGGCCGCCAGTTTCCAGCGCATGTCTGTACGCTCTTTCAAGCGCATGCGGATGGCTGCCGGGTCCAGTGCAGGATTTAACGGAGGACCGGCTGATTGCCATGCCGCCTGCAATTGCGCTGCATCCTTGCGCCAGGCGTCCAGTTCGCGCGCCTCTTGCGGGTGGGCGGCAAGATACTGACTCATCGTTTTCTGCTGTTCTGCGTTCAGTCGCCCATCCACGTAGGCGTGTCGCATCACGTCGTCAATATGTATATCTTCATTCATTTCATTATCCTCAGATGAACTCTGGATTCGCCGTCACAGGCATCGCGCAATGCCCCGCGCGCCCTGGACAGGCGAGACATGATGGTTCCCAGCGGCACATCAAACATATCGGCCACCGCCTTGTAGCTGAGCCCATCGACGCTGACCAGCCATAACAGGGTCCGCTGCGCTTCCGGCAACTGCTCGAATGCCTGCAGCGAAGCTCGGGCCTGCACATGACGCTCGGTCGAAGGCGCATCATCGGCTTTGCGAAACCATTCCAAAACCCTTGCGTAACGTTTGGCGTGGCGTTTGGTATCAATGAACTGTCGATACAAAATGGAAAACAGCCACGCGCGCAAATCCCCGTCTGGCCTGCGCGTATGCTGGTATTTGAGCGCACGCTCTATGCTTGCCTGTACCAGATCATCTGCGGTGGCCGGGTCTTTGCTCAGCCACAACGCAAAGCGGTACAGCCGAGGCAACATCTCGCGCAGCGACGCATCGGAGATGTCATCCGCGGCGTCATACATGCATTCGGTGTCCGGCATCAGCGGTAAATCCTCTGCGCGGGGATCATATTGCCTGTCCTCTTGGTTGAAAATTCGGTGCTTGTTCATATTCTGCCAGGGTGATTGCAAACAGTGCAAGGCTTCTGTATGACGCTTGTGATTGAATATTATTCCATTTGGGAATAAAAAAAATACGCAACCGTCTATATCCACATGTGCAACAGGCTGCAAGGCCAGGGAAGTACAATGCTGGAAAACAAAGATACCCGCCCGCCTGGAATGACTGCCGGGCAAAAACTAATACGATTTGCCGTGATCGGCGTTGCCATATTGGGCCTGGGCGCCGCCTTTGGCTATACGGCAGGCTGGCTTGGTCCGCAGCGCCTGACTGCCGATCGGATTGCCAATACCTTCGAGCCGGGTGGCAAAACCCATCCCGGCTTTCGTCGCAATCACGCCAAAGGAATTTGCGTGACGGGTCACTTTGAGAGCAGCGGCCAGGCACAGGCGCTATCGAGCGCGCCGATTTTCTCGCCTGACTCGGCCACCCCGCTGGTTGGACGTTTGGCACTGCCGGGACCCAATCCCTATGCACCCGACTCCAGTGTGCCTATCCGCAGTTTCGCATTGCGTTTCACCATGCCCGATGGCCAGCAGTGGCGCACCGGCATGAATAGCATGCCGGTTTTTCCGGTTGCGACTCCGCAAAGCTTTTATGAGCAGCAGCTTGCGGGTGCACCCGACCCCAAAACCGGCAAACCGGACCCGGCCAGAATCAAGGCCTTTTTTGCCTCCCATCCTGAAACCGCCAATTTCCGCGAATGGGTCAAGACAGCGCGCCCATCGGCCAGTTTTGCCACTGAAGCATACTACAGCCTCAATGCATTTGTGTTTATCAATAGTGAAGGAGTCCGGCAGAACGTGCGCTGGCGCATAGTGCCGCTGGACGAGCCCGTGGCGGTCGATGCTGCGCCGGAACATGATCAGAACTATCTGGATAAGGATCTGATGCAGCGATTGTCAGAAGGACCGTTGCGCTGGCGATTGATTGTAACGGTTGCCGATCCCGACGACCCGAGCAACGATGCCACGCAACCGTGGCCGGATTCGCGCAGGCAGGTGGATGCAGGCGTAATCGTAATTGAAAAGAGCCAGACCCAGGATCACGGACCTTGCCGCGACATCAACTTCGATCCTACTGTCCTGCCACAAGGGATGGCCATTTCGGACGACCCCTTGCTGCCTGCGCGATCCGCCGTTTATGCCGCCTCGGTCGACCGGCGAACCCGTGAAGGCCTGACCCGCCCCTCTCCATCCTCTTCTGCTGTCCCATCGGAGCACTAAAAATGAACCAGTCTGTTGATCAAACACCGGGAACAAGTTTCAGCCTGCTCGCCAGAGTACTGCATTGGTTGATGGCCGCTGGAATATTATCGATGCTGTTTATCGGGGTGGGTATGGTCGCCTCGGTTTCCGCGCGACACAATTGGTTGTTGGCCATTCATAAGCCTTTGGGCGCCGTGCTTCTGTTGCTCGTGTGCCTGCGACTAATTGTGCGCCTGGTCAAGGGCACACCACCGTTGCCGGCTGAGTTGCCCGCGTGGCAGAAACGAGCCGCGCTTGCCTCGCATTGGCTGCTTTACCTGCTCATGTTTGCCATGCCGCTCATCGGCTGGGCGATGGTCTCGGCCAGCGGCACGCCCGTCATCCTCATCGGCGCCTGGACTATCCCGGCCATTGCGCCAGAAAACGCGGACGTATTTGCCGTGTTGCGTGCAGCCCATCGCTATCTGGCCTATATATTGTTTGCAACGGTATTACTGCACCTGGCAGCAGGGTTGTTCCACGGGTTAATCAGGCGTGATGGCGTGTTGAGGTCGATGGTCAGCAATCGCGCCTGAAATACTATTTTTTCAATCGGAACGCGACCACCGAATCGCCCTGCTGGGTGCCCAGCGAGCCGTGACCTCCGGCCGCGACAATCACATATTGCTTATTATCCGCTCCCATATAGGTGGACGGCGTAGCCTGGGCGCCTGCGGGCAGTTCGGTTTCCCAAAGCAGCTCGCCGGTATTGATGTCGTACCCACGGAAGAAATTGTCTGCCGTTGCTCCGTGGAAAACAAGGTCGCCAGCGGTTGTCAGCGGACCACCGTGCGCCACCATCCCCATTGGGAAGCCAATGGGAAAGCGCATAGGCAGGAAGGTTGTCTGCAGATTTTTTGTATTACCCACGCGACGCATCCAGGCCGTTTTACCGGTGGTCAGGTCAACCCCGACCATACGGCCCCATGGTGGCGCAATGCATGGAACGCCAAGGCTGGACGCGAACTGCCGGATCTGGGTTGCATACGTGCCTTCAAAATTCTCGTTCCAATAGGGCGTATCGTCCTGCGTGAACAGACGCTTATCTGCTGTTCCAGGCGTGCGCTTGATGAGGTTGTATTTGTAGGCCAGACGCACCGGTGCGCCGATCAGGATTTGACGCTCGGGGTCAATGGACACCGATCCCCAGTTGAATGCGCCGATATTGCCCGGGAAAACCAGGGAACCGGTTTCGGTTGCCGGCGTCCAGGGATTGCCATCGTAACGCAATGTGTTGAACTCAATGCGACATGCCATCTGATCGAATGGCGTCATGCCCCACATGGATTTTTCGGTCAGCGGCTCGGGGATAAAGTTCAATGCTGATACCGGCTGCGTCGGTGCATAGGTTTCGCCTGTCAGCCCCTGCGTTGAGACATCTACCTGTTTGATCGGATACACGGCCTGGCCGGTTAAACGGTTCAACACAAACAGATTTCCGACTTTGGTGGGCAGCACGACCACGGGTTGCTTTTGCCCCTGGTAATCAATATCCAGCAGTGAAGGCTGAGACGGATTATCGCGATCCCATAAATCGTTCGCCGAAGACTGGAAGCGCCATTTGAGCGCACCTGTTTTCAGATCCAGGGCAACCAGCGCATCGCGGAACTTCTCGGTGTTACTGTTCGGGTCGCGCTGATCGCTCAATAGATCCGGAGAAGCGTTGCCGAATGGCACATATACGAGGCCATTCTTGATATCCGCGCTCAGCGTCGCCCAGGCGACGGGCGTGTCCTGAGGATAGGTCTGTCCTTCAGCTATCGGTTGCGTGTTATCCGGGTTAGCCGGATCGAAATTCCATACCAGACGACCACTGGTCACGTCATACGCGCGGATCACACCGGAAGGATTACCCTTGTCATAGCCATTATCCATGACCGAGCCACCCACAATGACCAGGTTGCCCGCCACCAGAGGCGCAGCCGTCTGCATGTATGCATGGGGACGGACTTCGCCCAAATTGGCATGCAGATCCACTATGCCACCCTGGCCAAAATCTGCGCACAACTTGCCAGTATCGGCATCCAGCGCGACCAGTTTGGCATCGGCAGTGGCGCTCAGGATGCGCTTGCTGCATGCCGCCGGACTCTGGGCTGACGCAGCAGCGGTAGCAGGTTCGACCGGCTGCGTGCCGCCAGCGGCCGCAACATCATCGCCTGCATAATAACTCACGCCCCGGCATGTCTGATGCTGCTGCAAATAGGAGCGACTTTTCTCTGGGGTATATTTCCACTTCAGATCGCCCGTTTCCGGATTCAGGGCGTGGATTTCGTTATGCGCAGTACACAGATATACCGTATTGTTGACTTTCAGCGGCGTGGCTTCGAAGGTGTACTCGCTCGCGTCTTTGTCCTGACGCAGATCACCGGTCCGATAGGTCCAGGCAACTTCCAGATCGCCGACATTATCCCTGGTGATCTGCTTGAGCGCAGAAAACCTCAGGCCGTTGTTTGTGCCGCCATAGGCTGTCCAGTCGTTCTGCGCGACATCAACATCAGCCGCATTGCGATTAGTCGCCAGATTGCCTTGTACCGGATACGGATCGTAGAACATCATGCCAATCACGAGAATGATGGCGAAAATGACCGTGCCGCCCAGGAACGGATGGAAAGATCGGGCGTTGCTCGTATTTTGTGCCCGGAACAAGGGGCGCACCACCCACGGCAGCGCCAGCCAGAGCCCGATCAGGCCGATAATATCGCCACGGGGAATCCACTGCCATTTATCGAAGCCAACTTCGTAAACGATCCATCCCATCACAATCCACATGATGACGGCATAGACAGACAAAGCGATAACGCGGTTCATGAACAAAAGAACAGCTGTAATCAGAAGGCCTACAGCAAGGATTGCGTAGAACGGCGAACCGCCTATCAGCCATAGCTTGCCGCCCATGTATAGCATCGCCAGTCCGACGAGCGCGATGACAATGCTCGTTAATTTATTAATCATGACAGTTCCTTGCTGCTGGATATGTTGGGGTGCAATTAACGTTGGAAACCATGGGAATTCGGCAACGACTGTTCGGGTGCAGTAATCCCGGAATAATGCGTATGTGATTGTATGTGATTATGATACTCCCACTATGACAATTATGCTTGTGCAGCTCGAATAAAGTTGAAAAGTATACTATTCAGAACAATGTCAGATAGTGTGGATGGGGCTATCCGGTAGATGCAGATTCCAGGGGAACTGACAAAAATCATCCGCAGGTATATAATTCATTTGACACTATCAATATATTCAATTGAACAATCCATCATGAAAACTCAGCGCACGCTCAGGGAAAACCAACACCCCCCTGCCCCACCGTCCTTCTGGCGTCTGGCACATGATCATGCCCGGATGAGTGAAGGGCAACGCATCCAGTCCATCATGACCGGTTTGAGTGTATCTTGGGCCACCGCGGCTAAATCGACCTTCGGAATGTCATCCACAAGCATCGGTCGCTTACTCAATCTATCACTGTCCACATATGAGCGCCGCAAAAAGGATGAAAAACCTCTGGACTCAGTCGCCTCGGAACGACTGGACCGGTTAGCTTCGATCGCAATCCTGGCCGAAGACGTTTTTGAAGACAAAAAGAAAGCAACACGCTGGCTGTCGGCGCCTAACGACGCTTTGGGCGGAAACAGCCCTGTGATGCAGTGCGAAACTGAAATAGGGGCAAAGCAGGTACGCCGCGTCCTGAACGCTCTCGAATGGGGTGGAGTCGTTTAATGCAGGCTTGGCGTGTCGCAAAAGCAAAACGAGCAACCGATTTGTCCGGCCGTGGCGCGGCTATCGAAGGCGGCCGATGGAATGACATGGATATACCAGCTGTTTATATGGGCCTTTCGCCGGCCATCTGCGCACTTGAAACGTTCGTGCATACCAGCGCCCGCCCAACCTTGCCGTTGAAAATCACCTGCTTTGAACTGCCGGACGACGCGAACTTATATCTGGAGGTCGAGCCACAAACATTGCCCGTCGGATGGGCCTCTTTGCCTGCCGACAGAGCTAGCATGGCGTTTGGAACAAAGTGGCTGAAATCAGCAAGCCAGTTGGGACTCATTGTCCCCTCGGTGGTACTTCCCCTGGAACATAATATTGTGCTAAACCCGTTGCACCCAGCCATCGCAAGTGTCAAGGTCTTGAATATCTATGATTTTTCCTATGACGAGCGGATGTTCGAGCAACGCGTTCAGGGCGATAGGCGGTAATTGTCCTTATCTATTCAAGCCCAGCAGCCTGCTCGCATTTTCACTCATGATTTTCCTGCGATTCTCTTGCCGTATCGGCAGGGTTTCGAACCATTCCTTATACCCTTTGATTGGACAAAACGGAAAGGAACTGGCGTAGAGCATCCGGTCGGCCAGGAACCCGTCGGCTGCCTTCACATACTCTTCCCAGCCGGCCATCCGGGAGAAATACATATCTGGTGACAGGTACACATTGGTGCGACGAAAGGCGATATGCAGTATCTGCGTCACCCAGGGCCAGCCGCCATGGGCGAGCACGACTGTCAGATTGGGAAAGTCGGCCAGCATACGGTCTGTCGGAATCGGATCGGAGTAGCTCAGGTCGGGGCCTGCCGTGCCGCCCACCATCAGAATGATGGGAATCTGGCGATCTTCACAATGGGCATATATGGGGTACAGGCGTCGATCATCTGCGTACATGGGTATCGGATAGGCGCCAGGTTCAATATTGATCAGGCGAAAACCCGCAGCCATGGATTGGTCAATGCTGCGGCATGCTTCGATCCTGTTGGTCGGGTCAATGGAGGCCGCGCCAATAAACCGGTTGCCATGCGCGTGCATCAAGGCCAGGACATCCTCGTTGGAGATGCTGCCCAGCATGCCGGCAAGCCGGCCCACGACAACCCCATGGGCCACCCCCGCTTCATCCATTTCCTCAAGCGTCATCTGCATGGACTGCTGCTGCGCCGCTGGCGACGGCTCAAAGCCAACCGTGCGGGTAAAGCCATCCCTGCGCTCGCCCTTTGCATACATGAGCGTAGACAAAAACTGTCCTGCCGGCGGCCTTAGCCGAAAATCAATAATGCTCATCTTTCCTTCTCCTACATGACTTCGTCTTTACGATCACTGGTCTCGCCAAACCGGTGCAGCGCAGGCGGCTTTAAGCCGGCATAGAGCGCATCAATACGGGCGTTGACCTGCTCGCCGTGCTGATGAAACAACGAATTGCCATTGATATCGCTCTCCACGATAAAGGGGCCGAAATCCTCTACCTCAAATAGCCACATGGCCTGGGCGATACCCAGTTCATCCAGCCAGAACACATCGCGAACCCGCTTAATGCCGCGCCCCAGAAGCGCACCGGTACCGTAGCCCACGGTGGTCAGATAGACTGCACCATGTGGGACCATGATATTGGCGTAATCGTCGTGCGGCATGCCGCCCTTGCCAATCACGATTTTTGTTCCTGTCAGTTCAAGCCAGTTGGCCATCCATTTGGAGAACCGGAAACTGGCGGTTGCCGTGACCGCACCCACGTTGTATTGCCCATCTGGTGTGACGGCAGCCGCCGGCGAACAGTGGAAATTAACGTTGGAAAGCGTTTGCAAGTCTACGGGCAGCGCCTGGCCGTTACCCAGCACTTTCTGATAGACACCCTCCCTGGCGGTATAGACCACGCCGCTCATGTAGACCACCGAGCCGATTTCCAGGCGGGCGATATCCTCGGGTGTAGCCGGAAGATTGATTCTGAAGATCTTCAGATCTTCATCTTTATTGTTCTCTGTATCCTGGTTGCTTATCGGTTCCATTCGACTGTCTCCCTTCTCATATACGGCGTGAACCATTCCGGATTGGTACGATATTCAACACGCCCGTCTGCATGAATCCGGGCGGTTGCCCGTCGCGACGACAGGCAGAAGGTGTGAATACTGACAGGCATGCCGCCAGTATGGGTGTAGCCCACCTCGATATGACAATCAACCACCATGGATGATCCCACAAACCCCATCGCACCCATGCCGATAGAGTTGCCGAGTTTTTTCAGCTCCATTTCCAGCTCTGCAATTTTCGGATCGGGATTACGGTTGCCCACGGTTCGCAGGCACGCAGCCTGTTTGCCCAGTTGCATACAGGTATCCTTGGAGCCGCCAATACCGATGCCAACAATCGCCGGCTGGCAGGCCAGTCCGCGTTTGCCAAATGCAATCAGGCCGTCCAGCACAAAACGCTTGATGCCGTCGATCCCGTCACCCGGGAACAGCATCCGATAGTCGGTGCCAAACAGCCCGCCTTTATGCACCGTGGTGATATCCACCCAGTCTGCATCCGGTTCGAATGACCACTCGATCTCCGGCGCATTGATCCCGACGTTGTTGTTGTGTTCGGTGCGCCACAACGGGTGTACCCTGTTTGGCCGCAAGGGGATCGCCACCGTGGCATCTGCGGTTGCCTTGCGCAGTGCCCGCTCGATACCGATGAACCCCGATTGCACACTGGCGTTGTTGCCCATTTTCACGTAATAGCGCGGCACCCCGGTATCGGCGCACATGGGGCGACGGTCCTTGGTCGCCGCGTCCCAGTTGTCCACCATCGCGTGCAGCACAAAGCGCGGCAACTTGCCCGTCTCCGTTTGCTGCATCGCCTTGATTCCCTGGCTGTAATCTTCGGGAATATCGATGGCCGCGCGCTTCATAATCTCCAGCGCTGCCTGCTCGATCGTATTTATGTCAATTGCCATTACCTGCCTCCTGATTTCCGTTTGCATTCACGCACATTTTTCTGCCTCTTCGCGAATCAATGTATTGCCTGGAGAGACGATATCGAACTTGACCGGAACCATCTGCAGCTCTATGTTGTCATCACGGCCGCTGATACTGGTGTAGGCCGTGGTGTCCAGATCTCCGGTTTCCGGATAATCTTCCCTAAAATGCGCGCCCCGGCTATCGCTTCTGGCCAGTGCCGCCGTTGCAATCACTTTTGAAATTGTCGTCAGACTCTCCAGGTTCAGCCAGTCATGCCAGCTCAGATTGAACCTGCGCTGCCCATCGGCCACGCCAATCGAACGCAATGCGTCATGATGCCGGGCAATACTGGCAATGCCCTTTTCTATGCCTTCTTTCGTTCGCAAAATACCCACGTCGTTCCACATGGTTTTTGACAAGGCATCGCGTAGCGGCAGCGTCATTTCGGCATTTCTGGAAAATGGAAATTCGGCGCGCGCAATGCCTGCTTCAATCACAGACTGATCGGGCTGCCTCCAGCTTCCCTCCTTGCGGACGTATTCGGCCATTGAGTCGCCGGCAATGCCGCCGAACACCGTTGAATTGGCTACACCGTTGCCGCCCAGACGGTTGGCGCCATGCACGCCACCGCAATCTTCTCCGGCGGCAAACAGGCCGGGAGAAGCGGTTGAGCAGTCCACTTCAAACTCCACGCCGCCCATCAGATAATGCGCGGTAGGCACCACCTCAACCTGTCCGCCGGCCAGATCGAAGCCGCAATCGGCGCAACGCTGCACCATGCCCGGGAATGACTTGCGTACGTGTTCCACGCCCAGATGCGACATCTGGATGTACACGCCACCCATGGGGCTGGTTCGCCCGGCGCGCATTTCTGCATAAATCCCGCGACTGACCACATCACGCGTGGCGCGTTCACCCCGTTCGTGATAGTTGCTCATGAAGCGTTCTCCAGCGCCATTGATTAAATACCCACCTGCGCCGCGCAGGCCTTCCTCTAGGACAGTACCGGTCATGCGCGTATCGGGCCCGCCCAGCAGACCTGTCGGATGAAACTGCACCATTTCCATGTCGCGCAGTTTCAGGCCATAGCGCAGCGCCATGGCCAGGCCGTCACAGGTTTTCTCGCCTGACGGCGTGTGATACAGATACATCGTCGGCCCGGCGCCCGTGCTCAGCAGCACAGCCTTGGCCTGCACAAAGCGGTATCCGCCGCTGCGCATATCAATAAACAATACGCCTGAAATACCGGAGCCATCTGCAGCGGGGATCAGCTCGATCGCCCGATGCTCTTCAAGACGATTGACATCCAGCGCCCTGACCTTTTCCATCAGGCGATTGATGATTTCAATGCCAGTCAGGTCTGACTTATGCACCGTCCGGTCAAACGTCTGTCCGGCAAAGGCCTTCTGATGCAGCGTACCATCGGGGTTGCGATCAAAAAAACAGCCGATTTCATTTTCCAGTTCCTGGACTCGCTCCACCGCGCCGGTTACCAGGCGCCAGGCCAGATCCTGACGAGGCAGCCATTTGCCGCCTTCGATGGTGTCCATGAAATGCCGCTCTACCGAGTCGCCTTCGGCCAGGGCAACGTTATAGCCGCCCTGCACCATGCGTGTACAACCGCTTTTGCCGATCAGGCCCTTGACTGCGATCGTGACATCCAGATCCGGGTTGGCCTGCTTTGCATGCAGGGCGGCAAACAGGCCCGCGCCGCCGCTACCAAGGATAAGAATATCCGTTTTCAAATTTTCAACATTCATGACCCGAAGACCCCTGCAAGAAACACTGCGCCAATGATGACGCTGAACACCACACCCCAACTGATCCAGTTCAACCGTATGGACCCAGGCGTTGGCCACTGTACAAACTCAATCACCAATATCCGCAGTCCGAAACTCAGATGAATGGCCAGCAACAGCACCAGCCCCCATTCGGCAACTTTAACGCCCGGCAATTCGGAAAATTTCAGGAACCGGTCAAATTTATCGGTCTGCTCCAGCGCCAGCCCCAGTACATAAAAATGAATGGGAAGAAAGACGCCCAGCAGCAGACCGGAAATCCTGTGTCCCAAAAAGGCAAAATAGGCTTTATGTTTATGAACGCTCCTTACCATGCCAGTCCTCCTACCGCAACCACTGCCCGCAAGCCAAGCACCAGAAACAGCAGGCCCAGCGCCAATGCCAGCAGATTGACGGTGGCATATGACAAGCCGGCCCACTCCCGGAGTACCTTGCGAATACCGATGGGTGCATGAATCGACGCACTAATGACAAACAGAGCGTAAAAGGCAATCCACAACCAGTTGCCCTGGGTGCGCCCCAGAATTTCCGCAGCACTCAGGCCGCCACGGACTGCATAGATGATCACGCCGATATGCACAAAAATAAACGGGACCATGATCATGGCCGTCAGCCGCTGCAACAGAAAAAGTTTCATTTCCATGGCTATTTCCCGCCAAGAAACTCGAACAGCGAGCGCTTTTTCAGGCCGGCAATGCTGCCTGTGGGGCTTAAGCCAACGGGGCAATGTTTCATGCAACTGCCCTGGGTATGACAGGAATTGCAACCGCCATCGGCCATTGATTTTTCAAGCACCCCTTTCGGATCTGCATGACGCTCGTCATTGACCAGGCTCCAGGCGCGATTGAGCGCGGCCGGGCCGACATAGTCCTTATCCCACTCAACCACATCACAGGCGGCATAACAGACCGCACAATTGATGCATTCGATGGCGGCATCAGCCTGTTTTCTGGCCTTGCTGGCAGGATCCACCAGCGCAGGCCTATCGTGCCGTGTGCGGGTGCCGATAAACTCGCCGCCGGCCTTTTTCCATTTATCAAAAAATTCCGTCATATCGACTACCAGATCCTTGATACGCGGCATATTACGCAATGGCTCAAGCACGATCGTGTTATTTTTCACGACATTTTTCACATGGCTTCTGCATGTCCATCTTGGCTTGCCATTGACGGTCATTGCACAGCTGCCGCAAACGCCTACCCGACAAGAGAAACGATAAGCCAGCGTCGGGTCCACCTGCCGCTGGATCTCTGTCACCACGTCCAGCACAGTCTGGTTCTCCCTGGAGGGGATATGATAAGTGACATATTCCCCGCTCTCTTCGCCTCGCCAGATTTTTACCGCCAGCATCTTTTCCATAACGCCCCACTCAGATACACATAAATATTGGTTTTTCTAAATCATTACGTCGATTTCATTACTTCGATTCGATTTTTTGCTCGGCAATAATCTTCTTCCAAAAAACTGACTCATCTTTGACCCTGTCATTCATGTACGCCGCGCCAGTTGCAGCCTGCTCCAGGCCCAGCTCAGCAAATTTTTGCGTCATGCGACTGGAGGCAATCGCCTTTTTGATGCCTTCTTCAATCCGGGACACAACCTGTTCAGGTGTATTTTTGGGCACCACAATGCCGAACCAGCCCACCACATCAAAGTCGCTGCCCAGTTGCTCCTGCACGCTGGGCACATCGGGCAGGCTCCTGGAGCGCTTATCACCGGTAACCGCCAGGGCCTTGATGTCGCCCGAGCGCACGAATGGCAGCGTCGCAGAAAGATTGGCGGTAATTACCTGAATCTGCCCGGCCACCAGATCGGTCAGCGCTGCAGATTCGCCTCCATAAGGAATGTGGGTCATGGTCGCGTCCGTGGCGTTCATGATGGCTTCGGACGCCATATGGCCCTGGCTGCCCACCCCTGCAGAGCCGAAATTGGTTGCGGCCCCATTCTTTTTTGCGTATTCCAGAAATGTCTTCAGGTTGCTGGCCGGTACGTTCTTATTGACCGCCAGAAGCAGCGGCCCGGTAGTAACGATGCTGACAGGCTGAAAGTCCGCGACACTGTAGGGCAGCTTTTTGTACAGATAGGGGTTGACAGTGAACATGCTGCCCGAGATCATCAGCATGGTGTAGCCATCAGGCTTGGCGCGCGCCACCTGCGATGCGCCCACCGCACCACCGGCACCAACCTTGTTCTCTACCACGACGGTTTGCTTCCAGGCATTGCCCAGCTCCTGGGCCAGTACACGTGAAATAATATCGGTGGCGCCGCCCGCGGCAAACGGCACGACCAGGCGTACCGGCTGTTGCGGCCACTCGCTGGCAAGCGCCGGCGCGGCCAGGCTACAGGCGATAGCGACACAGGCAACGCTGCTGAAAAAACCGCCTACTGCTCGATTCAGTATGGTCTTCATTTTTTGTCTCTTCCTTGTTGGCTGACTTCTTGCTCGAAGCCTGGGTTGGCGACAGTAAAGCCGCATCTTTGTAGTTACTGTCATGAACACGACATGCAGTTTTATTATTTCGTTGATTATTGTTTAAATTTAAATTAAAGTAAAACCAATAATTTTTTAATTATTTAAAATTAAATTTTAAATTTATGATCACCTTAAGAACCTTCAACGTGTTTGTCGCCGTCGCTGAATGCGGCTCCTATACCGGCGCCGGCAGGAAAATCGGCCTGACCTCTGCTGCCGTCGGCCAGCAGATCAAAATGATGGAAAACACGCTGGAGGCGCCGCTATTTCATAAGAACGGGCATCAGCTTGTGCTGAACCACTATGGCGAAGCACTGTTGAAGGACGTCCAGGAACTGCTGGTCAAATATGAAGAAATCATCAAAAGCGGAGATGGCCAACATGGCCAGCTCACCGGCACGGTACATATCGGCGCGCTGATCTCCAGCCTGATGGGGTCTTTTTCGGATGCGTTGTGGTCCATCCGCAAAAACAATCCGGAGCTGGATGTCAAAGTATTTGCAGGACAGTCCGGCGATTTTGCCCACAAGATCACCAGCGGTCAGCTGGATGCGGCCATTGCCACCGAGCCGCCGGAATATGCCTACAAGGAGCTGATCTGGACACCACTTTATGCGGAACCCATGATTCTGATCATTCCACGCAAGCCGTTTTTTACTTTGGCGGACCAGGCCAGCAATCCTTCAATAGATATTCTGAACCATGCGCCCTTCATTCATTTCGACCAGATGACCTGGACCGGCATCCTGATCAGGCAAACGCTCAAAAAGCTGGCCGTCAGCGTGGATATCCAAATGGAAATGAACTCCATCGAGGCCATTATCGAACTGGTGCGCCAGGGATATGGCGTTTCCATTGTTCCGAAACTGGCCAACCTCGATTGGGAGCAGGATGAAAAACTGCTGTTCGTAGATTTGTCACCAACCCGAATTTACCGGCGCATCGGCATTCTGGAACGCAAGTTTCATCACCGCAGCAATTTTACCAATGCGATCAGGGATCATTTCGGGCAGTCCGGTCCGGCACTCAAAGAGCGCCGCACTGCGCCAGGGTTGAAGGTGGGGTGAAGGCAGGCATCCAATGGACGAGCGTCTTTCAAGGCCGGGCACAGGTAACGCCCAGCCTTAACAGCTCAAACACAGCCGACAACGCCTTTTTCGGCCAGCCTCGCTATTGCATCTGTCGTATAGCCGATCTCGCCCAGGATCTCCGAGGTATGCTGCCCCAGCAACGGCGGCGTTCGGCTCACGCCGCGCGGTTCATTATTGAAGGTGACCGGATAAGCGATATGTTGCAGGTCTCCCAATGTCGGATGCTTGCTTTGAACCACAATATTGCGTGCCTTGACCTGTTCGTGCGCCAGCGCCTGATCAAGGGTATGCAACGGTGCGACGGGAACACCGGCGCGACGCAGCCGTGATAGCCAGGATTGCGTGGTATCCTGGTCCAGCGCTTCCTGGACCAGCGCGCAGGTTTGCTCAAAGCGATTCACACGCTGCGCATTGGTACTGAAATCCGGATCGTCTGCATAGTGCGCCAGCCCGGCCTCCTGGCAAAAGCGTTGCCAAAGCCGATCGTTGCCAACGCCGAGCATCAGTTCCCCATCTTTGGTGCGAAACGCCTGATAAGGGCACAGTGACGGATGCGCCGTACCCATTCTGGACGGAGCCACACCAGAAAACCAATAGTTATGGGACATATACCCCATAAACCCCATGGCGGTATCCAGCAAGGAGACTTCTATATAACCTCCCTGCCCCGTATTTTTTTTGTGCAGAACGGCTGCCAGAATACCGGAGACGGCGTGCAACCCCGTTCCCAGATCCACCGGAGAGAAGCTGACCCGGGCCTGGGGGCCGTCTTGCTGACCAATCGTGCTGATCATGCCACTGAACGCTTGCAGCATGACATCGTACCCAGGCTCTTCGCCCCAGGGCCCATCGCGCCCGTATCCTGATATTTCACAATAAATAAGGCTGGGGTTGATGTCGCGCAAGCTCTGGTAGTCAACGCCAAGTCGCTGCGCCGTACCGGCGCCGAACCCCTGTATGACCACGTCGGCGCGCGCCACCAGTTCACGAACGATTTGTTTGCCTTCGGGTGACTTCAAATCCAGCGCGAGGCCCCGTTTGTTGTGGTTGACCGCCATAAATGAAGCCGATTCCCCATCCTTTTGAGGTAACCAGCCGCGCGTCTCATCGCCGGAACCGGGCGGCTCTACTTTAATGACATCGGCGCCGAGGTCGCCTAGATACTGTCCGCATAACGGGCCGGCAAGCACTTTGCTGAGATCTAATATTCGTATTCCTTGAAGCGGGTGCATCTGTTTTTCCAATATCGTGATTGCTTATGCTTTATCTATACGCTGCCCGAAACACTGCGCCAGGCGCGAATGTATGCGGGTCGATTACACTTGTCTTTTACGAAGCAGATATTTTTGTGTGCCTTCCAGTACAACAACTTCGTTCTGATTGATAATGGTCGATTGCATCACCAGCACACCCGTTGTACGCCCGGCAATCAATTCAGAAACCACCAAAGAAGAATAGAGCGTATCGCCGACAAAAACCGGATTAAGAAATTTGCTGCTTTGTTCGATAAATGCCTTCAGGGACTCTTCCACGCAATGTGGAAACAGACCGGCGCCGGCCGCTGTCTGAATGAGCACCTGAAACCCATGCGCCAGCATATGGGGCATGCCGTGAGCCCGACAGTACTCCACATCATAGTGCACCGGATGATTATCGCCGCTGGCCAGTTGAAAGGCCGCAAACAACGCATCGGTCATGGTTCTTGAGGGTATATTGAACCTTTCTCCGATTTCAAAATCTTCGAAGTATTTTTGTGCACACAGTGAATGCGAGATCATATTTTTTCCAGTATTTACGTTGCCGTGTCCGGCTCAATTGGTTGCCATGTCTGAAGCTTTGACGACGTCGCTCCATTTTTTCTGTTCGGCAGCGATGAAATCTTTCAGGGCTTGTGGATCGGGCTTGCTTTCAAGCAGCAAGCCCATCTGATCGGCCTTTTGCATTAGGTCCTCGTCGTTCAGTGCCGCTTGCAGACTGGAACGCAAGACCTCAATCACTTCCTTATCTGTTTTGGCAGGCACCTGCATTGCGTTCCATGTATACGCTTCGTAGCCTGGCAATGCTTCGGCAATGGCAGGAATATCCGGCGTCTGGGGTAGTCGCTCACTCATGCTGGTGGCGATCAGACGGACTGTTTTTGCCCGTACCTGCGCCAGCGCCGTTGGCGCGCTATCGATCATGAACTGAACATGACCGCCAATCAAGTCTGCCATCGCGGGTGCGCTGCCCTTGTAAGGTATATGCCTGGCATTGAATTTCCCAACATGGTTCAGCAATGCACCGCCCAGATGAGGAGCACTGGCGATACCGGCGGAACTGTAATCGGTCTTTTCCGAATTCTGTTTCAAATATTCAAGAAACTCGGCCAGGTTTTTAACCGGCAGATCATTGTTTACGACCAACGCCAGCGGAGCGCGTGCCGCCAGCCCGACAGGAGCAAAATCGTCGTTCGAATAGGACAGCCTGCTGTGAAGTGCCGGATTGACCGCATGCGCAACCGTGGACATCAACACGGTATAGCCATCGGGAGCCGCCTTGGAGACGAACTCTGTACCGACAATGGTGCCTGCGCCTGCCTTATTTTCAACGATCATCGTGGTGCCCAGCTTTGTTCCCCAGACATCAGCCAGCGCGCGTGCAAATGTATCGGTCGGGCCACCGGCGGCATAAGGCACCACCAACCGGACTGGTTTTTCAGGATAGGCAGCATGGGCAGCGATCGATACAACGCCCAGCGAAAGGGCTGCAATAATTCGTTTGGTGAGTGATGTCATTTGTCGCCTCGGTTCATTTATAGTCGGTCAACTATATCTATCCTCTCTGAAGGCCGTCCAGTTGAAAATATTGCCTTAGCGTTAGAAAAAATCTAATAAACTATCGGTTTATTTCAGAAACCACAGCCCAACCATGCGATATGAGCTCACTGATATTCGTGTTTTTATGGCCATTGCCGATGCAAAGAACCTGAGCACCGGGGCAATGAATATGCACATGACTGCGCCTTCGGCCAGTTATCGATTAAAAAACCTCGAAAATGCGTTGGGTGTATCGCTATTTGATCGAACCGCCAGGGGCATGGTCCTGACCTCTGCCGGGGAGTCGGTATATCGCTATGGCGAGGCCATGCTCTCAAGCGCAGACCAATTGCGAACCGAGATGACCCGCTATAACGCCGGCGTTACCGGGCATATCAAGGTTTTTGCCAACAGCAGCACTTTGAGTCCGTTACCGATACCGCTTAGTCGCTTTCTGGCCAGCCATCCGACGATCAACATTGAGCTGGAAGAGCATCTGAGCGAAGAAAGCGTCAGGGCGGTACACGACGGGCTTGCCGATATCGGATTAGTTGCCAGCGTAGTCCATTTGCGAGGATTGGAGGCCATCGAGTATGGCCATGACGAGCTCGTTTTTGTAACGCCGCGCGGCCATCCGCTCACCATAGCGGATCGCGTCACGGTGGATATGGCTTTGGAGCATGAGTTGGTATCGGTCGGCAAACGCAGCAGCAACTTTCTTTATCTACAGCAAATTGCCAATAAGCTGAACAGAAATATGAATGTCCGCGTACACCTGCCTGATTTCGAAGCCGCGTTGCATTGCGTACAGGAAGGCGTGGGCATTTCCCTGATGCCGCTATCGGTTGCCAAGCGCTCCGTCAAAAGAAAACTGGTCGACATTGTGCATCTGAACGACCCCTGGGCCAAGCGCAATCAACTGATCGTGATGCGATCATTTTCCGCGCTGCCCAAATATACGCAGGAATTTATTCAGATGCTCACTACCGAATGAATCTGTCGCCCCGCCTGCTGCACGATTTCCAATAGAAGTTCGCCAATATCGGAAGCTTAACGACCTCTACAAAAACGTCTGCGCAATCTCCTGGGCCGTGTGCTGCAGTTGCGGCATCAGTTCCATCAACTGATCAAAGCTCTTTTCCTCTTCAAATGCCTGCACGGCAACAGCAGCGCAGATCCGGTTCTTGCCCAATGAAACCGGAACCGCGATGGCATTCATGCCTTCCACATGCTCATGGCGGCTGATACCGTAGCGCCGCTTTCTGGTTCGCGCAAGTTCGGCCTCCAGTTGATCCGGCTGCGTAATGCTTTGCGAGGTTCGAGCACGCAGCGGCAGCGTGTGCAACAGGCGGTCGCGCCGCTGCTTGGGCAACAGACTCAATAACAGTTTGCCGCTGGCCGAACAATGCATCGGCACGTGCGAGCCAGGTTTCAGGCCCAGCTTGATGGCCGCAGGATGTTGTGCCCGATCCAGATAAATAATTTCATGACCGCTGATCGCCGTCAGGTTGCAATTTAACTGCACCCGCTCGACCAGCTCGCTCAGCAAAGCGTGCCGGGCAACGGCCAGGCTGCCCGAGCTCATGAGCACCTTCACCGAGAAGTTGCGTATCCGCGCCGAGCATTCGTATTTTTTACTGTCTGACACCTGCACGATCAGCCAGGCTGCCTCCAGCAGCTTGACGATACGGTGCACGGTCTGTTTTGGCAGATTGATCTGCTCGACAATTTCGCTCAATTGCATGGGTCGGCCAGCCACGGCCAGTATTTCCAGCACACGAAACGACCTGATGGCTGCCGCGTTTTCCGTTGCGCTCATATCCTTGCTTCCTCCTTTGTTGCGGGCTCTGGGGCCTCTTCTTTTTCCTCTTCACTATAGATTCTTTGTCCCGAAAATCAACAAAAAGCATTTCTTGTGCTCTGCGGCAAATGCGAAATGTCGATTTTCGGGACTTTTGACCGTTGAGCATACCCTATATTTTCAGAAATATTACAAATTCGATTTCATTAGTCCAGGGAGCAACAATGGATACCATCAACAGAAGCAGTCCGGAATACATCACGCAATCGGTCTTACAACTGGTGCAGCGGGCCCGTACTGCCCAATGCCTGTTTTCCACCTTCGACCAGCAACGCATTGACGAGGCGGTACTGGCAGTGGGCTGGGCGATCATGGAGCCCGAACGGAACCGCCAGCTGGCTGAACAAGCGGTTGCCGACACAGGCCTTGGCAATGTACCCGACAAGATTCGCAAGAATCATCGCAAAACATTGGGGCTGCTGCGCGACCTGGATGGTGTCAAATCCACTGGAGTCATCAGCCGCGACGCCGGCACCGGTATCACGGAAATTGCCCGTGCCGCTGGCGTGGTCGCAGCCATCACGCCGTCGACCAACCCCGGCGCAACCCCAGCCAACAAAATCATAAATGCCATCAAATGCGGCAACGCCATCATCGTAGCGCCGTCACCCAAAGGAGCCGGCACCAGCAGGCTGCTGCTCCAATTCATTCATGCCGAATTTGACCGTATCGGTGTACCCCGGGACCTGGTGCTAATGCTGCCCGAGCCCATCAGCAAGGCGGCAACCGCCGCCCTGATGCAGCACGCCGATCTGGTTGTTGCCACCGGCTCCCAGGCCAATGTGCGGATGGCCCATACCAGTGGCACCCCGGCTTTCGGTGTCGGCGCGGGCAATGTCACCGTTATCGTGGACGAATCAGCCGATCTGCAGACCGCAGCCAGCCTGATTCGCCAGTCCAAGACCTTTGACAACGCCACAAGCTGCTCTTCGGAAAATAGCGTCATTATCGACGCCTCGGTTTATGACGCCATGCTGGCGGCACTGGCCGCTGAAGGCGGCGTGATGCTAGATGCTCATGACAAGCAACGTCTGCAGGACCTTATGTGGCATGACGGCAAGCTGAGCGCCGTATTCTCAGGCAAGGATGCCGCGCAGATTGTGCAGGTCGCGCAGATCGGCGGCACGCAAACGCCTGCCGCACCTCGCTTTGTGATGGTAGAAGAAGCCGGTTTCGGACGGGAACATCCGTTTTCCGGCGAGAAGCTGGCGCCAGTTCTGACTGTCTATAAAGCCTCTGACTTTGACCATGCCAAACGCATTGCCAGCAGCATCTATGGCTATATGGGAGCAGGTCACTCGGTCGGGCTGCATACGACCCGAACCGAACGTGCGCAGGAGCTGGGCATGACGCTGCCCGTATCCCGCGTGATCGTCAATCAGGCGCACTGCTTTGCCACCGGCGGCAATTTTGACAATGGCCTGCCGTTTTCCCTGTCCATGGGTTGCGGCACCTGGGGCGGAAACAGCTTTTCCGACAACATGAATTATCGCCACTATATGAATATCACACGCGTGGTTCAGACAATCGCCGCCAACGAACCTCAGGCTGACACGATTTTTGCCGACTACCTGGAGAAATTTCATCATGCCTGAAACGACAACAACCATTACCGGCCTGCTTGATCGAAATGCAGCAACATGCGAGGCCGATCCATACCTTATCGACGCGATCAACGAGCAGGCGATGGCCTATGGCACTATCGCAAGTGAATGCAAGGGCTTTGCCAGACAGCTGGCAGCGCTGGGCATTGACCGTGGCGACACGGTTTCGGTATTCATGCCCAATGGTGTCAACACCGCCAAAATCATTGTTGCCACCATGTACGGCGGTTATGTCGTCAATCCAATCAACCTGCTCTGCCAGGAAAAGCAATTGGCGTATATTCTCGGCCACGCCGATACCAGAGTCGTATTTACCACTACAGAGCTGGAACCAGTAGTCTGCGCCGCATTGAAAGCCAGTGGCACGCAGGCGATGGTCGTGGCCACGGCGCCAGATGCGGCATCGCTACCAACATTAACGCTGGCCCCGCTGCCGTCAAGCACAGGCGAGCCCGTTAGCGCCAGTCTGCCCGCCCTGCTCATGTACACATCGGGCACGACCGGTGTTCCCAAGGGCGTTGTACTTACCCATGCAAATCTGCTGGCCAGTGCCCGGGCCATCGCCAGCGAACACCAACTGGAAAAATCGGATCGATGCCTTTGCGTGCTGCCGCTGTATCACATTAATGCACTTGTGGTAAATATATTGACGCCGCTACTGTGCGGCGCCGCTGTCATTATTGATTGCAAGTTCTCGGCCACGCATTTCTGGCCCCGGGTCCGGAAATTCCAGTGCACCTGGATCAACGCCGTGCCTACCATCATCAGCTATCTGATCAATGACGAAAATCCCTGCGCCATTGACCGCAGCCAAATCCGTTTCTGCCGCTCTGCGTCGGCAGCACTGGCGCCCTTTCATCATAAATCATTCGAAGAAAAATTTGGTATCGGCATTATCGAAACCATGGGAATGACCGAAACGGCGGCCCCCATATTCAGCAACCCCTACGATCCGGCACAGCGCAAGATCGGCAGTATTGGACGGCCCTCCGGCGTACAGGCCAGGGTCATTGACAAACAAGGCAAGGATTTGCCGCCGGGAGAAAAAGGGGAAATCCTGGTCCGGGGCGACAACGTCATGCTCGGCTATTACAAGTCGCCCGAACAGACCCAAAAAGCGTTTACGGCAGACGGCTGGCTGCGTACCGGCGATCTGGGATACCGGGATAGCGATGGCTTTTATTTTATTACCGGACGCGTCAAGGAGCTGATTATCAAAGGAGGTGAGAACATCGCGCCGCGCGAGATCGACGAAATTTTACTGGCCCATCCGGACATACTGGATGCCGCCGTGGTTGGAATAGACGACCAGCATTATGGCCAGAATATCGCGGCTTACATCGTAAAACGCATGACCACCCGAAACGACGATGACCTTATCCAGGACATCAATCAGTTTTGCATCAGGGAACTGGGCAGCTACAAATCGCCTGCCGCGTTCCGTTTTGTCACAGAGTTGCCAAGAGGACCTTCAGGGAAGGTGCAACGCCTGAAATTGCTGGAGCTGTAGAAATTGTCGGAACACAAAACATGATTCAATCATCAAGGAGACAACATGATCAGGAACATAAAAACCAGACATATGATACTGGGCCTGCTGTGCGCAATGTATTTCATTGCCTATGTAGACCGGGTCAATATCGCAGTCGCAGCACCGTTTATCGCCGAAGAGTTCAATCTGTCGCCGACAGAGCTTGGCTTCATCTTTTCCGCCTTTGCCTATCCGTATCTGGTCATGCAGATATTGGGCGGCTGGCTGGCTGACCGATTCGGGCCGAAAAAAATTCTGCTTATCCTGTCGCTGATCTGGGGCCTGGCGACATTGCTGACCGGTTTCATCGGTGGCCTGATGGCACTTGTGATTATGCGTGTACTGCTGGGCGTTGGCGAAGGAGGCGCCTTTCCCACAGCCACGCGCGCCATGACCTCATGGATGCCCAAATCCTCTCGCGGTTTTGCCCAGGGTATTACACATAGTTTTTCCCGGTTGGGTGGAGCTATTACCCCGCCCATCGTCCTGGCCATTGTGTATTACGCCGGCTGGCGCGAGGCGTTTATTGTGCTGGGCGCGCTCAGCCTGTTGTGGACGCTGGCCTATCTGCTGCTGTTTACCGATACTCCCCATCAACACAAAACCATTACCCCTGCAGAACTCGAGGAAATCGGCGAACCGGCCCGCAAGAACAAGGCCTCGGGCAAAACCCCATGGAAAGACATGATCAGCAAAATGTGGCTGGTTACTTTTGTGGATTTTTGCTACGGCTGGTCCCTCTGGGTGTTTCTGACCTGGCTGCCCTCTTACCTGAAGGACGACCGGGGGTTCGATCTGAAAGCGATGGCGCTGTTTACGACGCTGCCGCTGCTGGCCGGTGTCATCGGCGATACCCTTGGCGGGGTGATATCCGACAAACTGTATATCCGCACCAAACGCCTGCGCTTTGCCCGCGTGTCTGTACTCTCGCTGGGCCTGTTTCTGGCGTTCCTGTGCATTATGCCCATGATATTCATCCGTGATCCGCTTATTGCAATCGTCCTTATCTCCGCCTGCTTTTTCTTTCTTGAGCTGACCAATCCGGTCCTATGGAGTCTGCCCATGGATATTGCCGGCAAGTATTCGGGCACGGCAGGCGGGATGATGAATTCTGGATTCGGGCTGGCAGGCGCGATTTCACCCGTGGTCTTCGGGTTCCTGATTCAGACAACGGGTAACTATACTCTGCCGTTTCTGATCTCCGGCGGTTTGCTGCTGATAGGCGCCATTGCGGCTCTGATGATCGATCCGAACCGGACCGTGAACGACACGCCAACCACGCCGGTCGATTTCCAGTTCAAGGCCAGACCGGCCCCGGCCTTTGCGCTTGGCGTACCGTCAAGCCATAAGCGCTGACCTGGAGTACTTTGCTGCCCGATGCCATACCAGGCACCGGGCAGGACACAACTGTTCACCTCCATGACAACTGGCATTACTGTTAAAACGGGCCTCGCATCTATGAGAACATGCAAGGCCCGTGCTTCATACCGGACGCTTTACTTCAGCAATAATTCCGGCAGCCATAGCGAAAAGGCGGGTACATAGGTTACCAGTGCCAGGGCAAGAATCAGCGCCCCATAGAACGGCCAGATAGTGCGCATGACGGTACCCACTGACACCTGACCAATAGCGCAGCCAACAAACTGCGTAGTGCCAACCGGCGGCGTATTTAAGCCCAGGGCGCAGTTAAGAAGCATCACAATCCCGAATTGCACCGGCCCCATGCCATACTGCATGCAAATAGGCAGAAAGATCGGCGTGCAGATCAGGATGGTGGCGGCCATATCCAGAAAAGTACCCAGTACAAACAGCGCCACGTTCACCATCAGGAAGATTGCCCATGGGCTGGTAGAAATGGAGGCCATCAGTTCGCCGGTTTTTTCAGCCACGCCATAAAAGCCGATCAGGTAGCCGAACGTGGCTGAAATGCCAATCAATAACAACACCACACCGGTCGTCTTTACTGCCTTGGCGGCGGCGCGCACAAATTGCTGCATGGTCAGCGAACGATACACCAGGCCGGTGAGCAGCAACGAGTAGAGCACGGCAATCGCCGCCGATTCCGTGGCTGTAAATACCCCGCTCAATATCCCCGCGATGATCAACACAATCACAAACATGCCGGGTATCGCAGCCACCATGGACGTGAACACGATACGCCATCCGGGAAACGTACCCGCCGGATAACCGCGTTTGCGCGCAACCAGGTAGGCGGCAAGCAGATTGCACAGCGTCAGGATCACCGCCGGCACGATACCGGCAGCAATCAGCGCCGCAATGGATACTTTACCGCCGGCCGCAAGCGTGTAGATGATGATGTTATGACTGGTGGGCATCAGCGCCCCGACCAGCGCAGCATGCGTAGTCACGTTGACCGCATAATCGGCGTGGTAACCTTCGCGTTTCATCATGGGAATCATGACCGAACCCATGGCCGATACATCTGCCACGGGAGACCCCGATACCCCGCCGAAAAGCGTGCACGCAACCACATTCGACATTCCCAGGCCGCCTCTCACATGCCCGACCATGGACTTGGCGAAGTTGACAATGCGATCGGCAATGCCGCCGTACAACATCAGTTCCCCGGTAAAAATGAAGAACGGAATGGCCAGGAAGGAAAAGGCGTTCATGCCGGATGTCATTTGCTGGAACGCGACGGCAATCGGCAGATCTTCAAAGGCGATCGTGGCAATGGATGCCAGGCCAATGGCAAAGGCAACCGGTACGCCAATCACCAGAAAGCCGATGAACGACATGGAAAGAAGCGTCAAAGCCATGCGGGCACCACCTTTTGATTGCGCAATATCGCGATTATATGTTCGATCGAAAACAGCACGATCAGGACACCGGACAGCATGGCGGGCACATACTTCCATGCCTCGGAAAGACCCAGATTGGGAATTTTCACCGCATGCACAGATTCTGCCAGCTCGCCGCAATACCATGCCATCATCGCGCCAAACAGCAACACCAGCGCATGCACGAAGATGCATAGCCGGCGCTTGAGCGAAGGCGGCAGCAGATCGGCCAGCGATTCGAAACCGATATGCCCGGCATCGCGCACCCCCACGGCGGCGCCCATCATTGTCACAAACAGCACCAGCAGCAACGACAGGCTTTCAGCCCAGGTCGGTGTGTTGTTCAGGACATGACGCCCGAATACCTGGAATGCCACGGCAGCAATCAGGCAGACCAGGCCGGCAACACTGGCCATCATGCACAGACGCGCCAGCAGTGCGCATCCGCGCGTATACAGATCCAGCGGAGAAGTCCGGCCACCGCCGGGCCTCCCCGCATGAACATCGCCAACGGTTTTGGATTCAATCATTTGCGCAGTCATCACAAGTCCTATTTCACAGCCTGGATGCGCGCAACCAGATCCTTCATTTGCGGTGTGGTAATAAAGCGATCATAGACCGGCTTCATTACCGCCTGAAACGAGGCCTTGTCCGGCTCTACAATCTGCGCACCTCCTTTTTCCACGACGGCGCGAGATTTTTCCTCACGCTCTGCCCACAGTTTGCGCATATAGGGCACTGACTCCTGAGCGGCCTGGCGAATGATTTGCTGGTCCGCTTCAGGCAGCTTATCCCACTGCCGTTTGGAGTACACCAGAATCTCCGGCGTCATCGTGTGCTCTGTCAGCGAAAAATACTTGGCCACTTCAAAATGATGGCCGCTATCGTAGCTCGGAAAATTATTTTCTGCTGCGTCCACCAGACCGGTCTTGAGTGCCGTATAAACTTCGCCCATCGGCATAGGTGTCGCGTTTGCACCAAGCGCCTCAACCATGGCAACCGACAGATCAGACTGTTGTACCCGGATCTTCATCCCTTTGACGTCCGCAACGGTTTTAACTGGTTTGTTGCGGGTGTACATGGATCGTGCGCCACTGTCATACCATGCCAGACCTACAAAACCAGCATCTTCGCAGGACTTCAGAATCTGGCTTCCGATATCGCTGTCCAGCACTTTGTGCTGGTGCTCTACCGAACGAAACAGAAATGGCAGCGACGGCACCCGTGTGGTTTCACAGATGTTATGCATGGCAGCACTACTCACCCGAGCCATGGCCAGCGCTCCCAGCTTGACCTGTTCGATCGAGTCGTCTTCGCTGCCCAGCTTACTGCCTGAAAATACCTTGACCGTAATACGGCCATCGCTTTTCTTCTTGATAAGATCGCCCATATACTCCACCGCTTTCACTGTGGGATAGTCACTGGGGTGGATGTCTGCCGAGCGCAGTTCAAGCGCCTGGGCAGTGCTCATGCCTGCTAACGCAAACATGGCGGCGGTCACGACCTGACCGAAACGGCTAAGGGTCAATTGCATTGTCTTCCTCCGGGTTGGGGCTGATATTGTTGTTGGATATGAACTGATTGATAAAACGGTAAAGCGTGGTTACAGCAATGCTGCGCGCCGACCAGCAAGAGCCGGCGTCTATCACTGATCACGATAGCTTGGCTCCTGCATGCCGCAAGTTCCCGGCTTGATGGCGAACACAGCGCCATCCAGGGCGTCGGGCGCCGCATTTGCGGGACGTATGCTGGTTACAAACAACGTGTCAAGACTGCCTCCGCCGAAAGCGCACATGGCAACCCTGGGGACGGGCACCTGCACACTGCGATCCAGATGACCATCGGGCGTATAGCGATAGACCCGTCCCGCTTCGTTACCGCAGATCCAGTAACAACCATCCTGGTCTATTGCGGCGCCGTCGGGACGCCCGACCGGCAAGGCCTCAATGAACACGCGGCGATTGCTCGGCAAACCGGTGTCGGGATCGTAGTCATACACCCACACCGTCTTGCGTGATGGATGGGAGTCCGACAGATACATACGGCGGCCATCGGGGCTAAATGCCATGCCATTTGGCACAATCATCGGCTGGGCCAGCGGCATGGCAAGCTCGCCGGCCGCGTAACGGTATAGCCGGCCTACCGGCGCGCCCGCTGCCATGTCCATGAGCATGGTGCCGGCCCAGAAACGACCCTGGCGATCGCAGCGACCGTCGTTAAAACGCATACCCGAACGCGCGTGCATCACAGTTGCCATAGGCTTCACGCTTGGGGCTGGATCGGCCACAGTCAAATCAGAAAGAGAAAAAATCCCGGTTTCCATGGCTGCCAGCCAGCCATCGGCCCGCATGGCGATGCAGCCGGCCATCTCGGGCAAAGACCATTGATTAATCGCGCCGCTGCCCGGCTTATAGCACCACAATCGTCTGGCCGGAATATCAGTCCAGTAAAGCGCCTGATGCTGCGGATGCCATACCGGGCTTTCTCCCACCTGGCACAACATAGTGCCGACACGTTCAACATGGGCGTGTGTCATGCATCTACTCCTGACCTGGCCGTGCGCGCATCACATTCATCATTACAGTACGCAAGCCATTGCTGCGTCGGCGTGCTTGCACGGCAAGCGCCACTCATCTGCAGCCACATGAGTGGCCTACGACAAAAAAGGGATATGACGTCCGATAAGATATTCGCCCTATTCCCAATTGGCTCAATAGGCATCCGCCAGGAGATTGCAAATAAGGAAAAATAGGCAAACATACCACGCTGCTCCATGAAATATTTCTTTCCCCATATGGAAAAAGCGAAGACTCGCGACAAGCGAAAAGAAAATAGAAAAATGGATTTCATGAGGATGATTGGCGCTTTTCATTGTATGACATCATACAAGTATGTGCGTAGTATGGAATTCAATATTTTGGCTGTCAAGCACTCATTAATTCGGGATATCCCTTGTTTGCAGCGTGAATTCGCAAGGCCATTACCGAGTTGAAAACCTGCACATGATTGCCCATCAGAACGCTGCAAAAGCACCACATTCGCAGTCGGCCAATGGCATTTGCATTTCATGATAGCCTTGCATACCCTGCAACCAGTACAAGGCAGAAAAGGGCCACGGTAGCGACCACGAGCACACTCTGTCGGCAGCGGCGGCGCCTTTTTTTAATTCCGATAAAACTGCCAAATAGCAGAACAATACCGTGATGCGCAGCAGCATCGATTGAATAGGTTGAATAATCGATTGCAGATTTGGTGTATATTGGACGATAGTTTATGCCAAATATGGAATTAGTTAAAATCAATCACTCTCATATCCAACCATTGTTCCATATATGGAATTCATAATTCTGTAATAAGTATTTTTCTATCGATTTTAGAAGTCCATAATGAAGTCACTGAAACCTGCAGTGCATCAAAACCGATTCACACTTGCGCAGATTTCAACCGATCATTTATGGAGTTAATAATCATGAAAAAAGTACTTGCTTCCCTTCTCTTTGGTGCCGCTTTTGCTACTGGTGCCGCCCATGCTGCCGGTTTTTCAGACAGCCAATATGGCTTTCCTGAAAATGCAGTCAGCCCCGTGCAACAAAATCTGATCGTTGATCAGAGTGACACAAACGACACTGCCTACCCTGCGATTCTTATACGAAGCACCGATAGCCGTGCTGATGTGCAACGCGATCTGGCTGCCTATCAGGCAGAACATCCTGCAGACGAATACCTGGGTGATTAATCCAGGAACGCGCCAGCTATTACAGCTGGCATAGCGTAAAAAAAGGCCGTATTCCACAACGAATATGGCCTTTTTCTTTACTGACCAAGCTACTCATGGTGGATTTTTAACGTGGGTGTTTACGGTTGGCTGACCAGCAACGCTTTGATATCCGCAATTCGGTAAGCGGCATTTCTCTTCATTACCTGGCTGAACACTTCAATAAATGCCCGTGTGGCCGGCGACAACAGACGGCGCCCCGGGGTGACGCACCAGACGATCGCTTCGGGTAAATGCCAGCCCGGCAAAGCAGATACCAGCGTACCGTTTTCTACGAATGGTCTGGCCATGGGGTCGGGCAAGCCACCAATCCCCATGCCGTTAAGCGCCATAGTTCGCTGCAGGCCCAGCGAATTTGAGCGGAACATGCAGGCTGGCGAACCTTCCCAGAAATCAGTGCCGCGACTCAATCGCCAGGGCCGAATGTCGCCCATGCTATTCATCAGCATCAATCCACGATGTGTTTTCAGATCTGCCGGTGCCTGAAGCGGGCCATGCTTGCTCATATAAGAAGGACTGGCATACAGAGACGTCACGAGTGTCGCAAGGCGGCGGGCGACCAGACTATTGTCGTCGGGCAAAGTGGTTGCCACACGAATGGCGGCATCGAATCGTTCTGCCAGCAGGTCTACGCGCCGCGCCGACAGATCCAGTTCCAGGCGCACATTCGGATGCTGCTCTGAAAACAGAGGTAGAAACTCGGCAAGCGCATGTTCAAAAAAATCGGGCGGAAATGACACTCGCAATGTCCCCTGGGGCGTCGCCTGCCGGTTAAGGGCAAAGGCCATTGTAGTTTCTGTTTCATCAACCAGTCGCCGGGCATGTTCAAGAACCTCGCTGCCAAACTCAGTGATCACCAGCCTGCGCGTGCTGCGCGTGATGAGGCGCTCGCCCAGCTCTGTCTCCAATCCGCTAATGCGGCGCGACAGGGTGGATTTAGGCAGGCCGAGTCGGTCTGCTGCGGCGGAAAAACTGCCCGAATCCATGACCTGGGCAAAAAGAATCAGGTCGTTTGCGTTGAGTGTCATGACGGTTTCGATTGTTCCAGATAAAGGAAAAAGAGTTCCGAATTTTGGTCTTCAGAATCCGTAATATACCCCATACAATAACAGTATCAGTGGTGCAACAGAGGGCGCGCTGCATTCAGTGCAGATCCATTGCAAACGCAATTCGAATGCGACCTTTGAAACACCCTAATCCATTAGGAAGGAATAAGCGAAATGCTGGAAATCAGAAAAAGTGAAGAACGCGGCGTTGCCGAGCACGGCTGGCTAAGTTCACGTCATTCGTTCTCATTCGGCGGCTATCATGACCCCGCTCATACCGGATTTGGCCCGTTGCTTGTGATCAACGAGGACCGGGTGCAACCTGGACGCGGCTTTGGCAAGCACGGTCATCGCGACATGGAAATTATCTCATATGTATTGGAAGGCAAGCTGGCTCACTCCGATAGTATGGGCAATGGTTCGGCCATTGGCTACGGCGACGTGCAACGTATGAGCGCCGGAACCGGCATCATGCATAGCGAATATAATGTTTCGGCCGCGCAACCGGTGCACTTTCTGCAAATATGGATTGAACCGGACAGAACCGGCATCGCACCTGGCTATGAAGAGAAAGCCTTCACGTCGGCAGAAAAGAAAGGTCGTCTGCGCCTGATCGCGTCCCCCGATGGAGAGCAGGGCTCGGTGCTGATCCATCAGAATGCACGAATATATGCCAGCATCCTGGATGCCGATCCCGTACTGAATCACGAGCTGAGTGACGGGCGCGTCGGCTATGTACATGTGGCCAAAGGCAGCGTAACGGTCAATGGCCGAGAGCTACAGACGGGCGATGCACTGAAAATCACAGATGAAAAATCCGTAGTTCTGGAAAATGGCAGCAACGCCGAAGTATTGGTGTTTGATCTGCCTGCGCAATTCTAAGCGTCACTGCGCTTGGCCGTTCAAACAGCAGGCGCCACACTCAGTGGCAGCCTGCCGCTTGCTGCCTGCTGCCTGAACGGCACAAACATATGAAGCTGCGCTAAAACTTAGGGCGCTGACCTATCTCGACAGATGCCTGTCAATCGCCATGTAATGAAAAGCCACCGATCCGCCAGGAGGAGACAACGGGACGGACCGGTGGTAAAAGCGTTGCAAAACCGATCGCTGCAAATTGATCGTCAAAAATTGATTTTACGCAATGTCAACCAGCACTATGGGCCAGGACGGGCTCGCCCTCAATAGCCACCGATGAGGTGCCATCCGGCCCGACCGGAATATCGCCTACCAGGGTTGTACGGTAAAGCTGCCGATCAAACGCAGTGTCAAATATATCTACCGGCGGCAGATGGGCTGTAGAACGGTTATCCCAGAATGCGATCGATCCGGGTTCCCATTTGAAACGTACGGTGTATTCCGGTCGAATCACATGCTCAAACAGCAACTGCAACAGCTGCTCGCTCTCGCGCGGTGCAAGACCCACAATATTCTTGAGAAACGACGGGCTGACATACAGCGCACGCTCACCGCTCTCGGGATGCACTCGAACCAGGGGATGGTGGCTGACCAGGGGGCGTTTTTTGACATCCTGCTCAAATGCCGTCTTCGCCTGCGCACCATCTGGCGGCGCAAAACGGTGTTCGCCAACCAGCGTATCCACAAATGAGCGCAGGGTCGGTGATAATCCTCGATAGGCAGCCACCAGATTGGTCCATTGGGTATCGCCTGAATAAGGGGGGATGGTTACCCCGCGCAGGATGGAAGCAAAAGGCGGATTCACCGCAGCAGTCACATCGGTATGCCAGCCTGTCCACGGGCGCACCAGGCGCTGGCCGTCAAAGCGGTTGGCCTTGCGATTGCGTCCAACCGAATAGACTTCAGGATGACCTTGCACATAACCGAAGACAGGATGGCCAACGGTAAGCTGACCAAATTGCCGGCTGAAGGCAACATGCTGTTCATGGCTCAGGTACTGATTGCGAAAGAAAATAACTTTCCACTTGAGCAGCGCCGCCCGAATGCCCGCAATCTGCGTTGGCGTCAGGGTAAAGCGCAAGTCCAGACCATCTATTTGCGCGCCGATATGCGCGGTAAGCGGCGTAATGGATAGCTGCGTTCCCGATGACGGGGCTGCCGCCACCGCCGGTGCTTCTGTTGCTTCAAGTACATATGACATATCAAATCCTTTTAGACGATTGCACTGCTGCAACCTCAGGTTATTGAACGTGCTGCAAATTCAAGGCTGCGCCTGGACCGGTCGTGCAAGCGCGATGGGCGCTGCATCGGCTGTGGCACCGATGGCAGGTGCAGCCGCCTTCGGTAGCCCGGCCGGCGTCGGCGCGTCTTGCGACGAAATGACAGCATGCCGGTCATTTGCCAGCCGCTTCGGTACAATTGCGTCCAGGCGATTCTGGGCTGCCACAATATCGTTGAATCGCGCATCCAGAAATGGCTCTACCGTTACCTTTTTCTGCAATGCCCCGGTTTCGTACAGACCGTCAGCGATCTGCTGATAAACCTGCCTGAGCCGGTTTTCTATCGGGTAGTAAGTGCCCAGCCCAGATTTGTCGTACAGATATTTACCCTGTTCATACGTGAGCCCTTGCTGCTTCACATAGCTTGCGTTGATCCATTGTGCAGCGTTACGTTGTTGCCAGTTCAGTACCTGTACCGCGCGTCGCGTCAGATCGGCCAGTGCCCGCACTTTGTCCGGATCGTCCAGTACCGATTGCCGCGTCACCAATACATTGAGGCCCCAGTTATGTCCTGTGCCGTCTTCAATAATCGGCGGGCTACCCAATCTGAACAATTGCTGGCCCAGGACAATGGCTGCGTCCACCGAACGCGAAGCGAACGTTGGCGCGACCTCCGATCCGGCCAGCGCCACGTTGCGAATATCCTTGCGAATATCCAGACCGGCCGAATGCAGGATACCGCTCAGGATCATATGTCGACCCGTGCCAGGCGGATAGGCGATTGTTTTACCCGCCAGATCGGCTGCTTTGTGAATGCCGCTGCCGGGTTGGGCCACCAGAAAAATATTGCCCGGGCTGCCCGGATTGGCAATGGCGGCAATCACCTTCAGATCCTTGACGCCGGCAGCCAGCGCAATGGGCAACGGCGCTTCGCCGATGAAACCAACATCGACCGCGCCAGCCACCAGTGCTTCCAATACCGCCGGCCCGCCGTTGAAATTGGCAAATGTAATGTTGTATGGCGCGTTCGCACCCAGACCCGAGATTTTCCATGGAATGGAAAACTGGTCGCTTTGTTCTGCAATAACAAGACGCACGCCCGCAGGCACGGCATCCTGCAGCTTCTGGGAAAAAATGGCCTGATCATCTGTTGCCGCCACAGCCATCCCGGACAAGCACATGAGCAACAAGGTTCGGGCGCCGGCGCGCAGGCGCGCTCGGGTGCCTAATCTGGAACGAAACCAGTTCACCTGACCGGAAATGAGCAACTGCATGGCGACCTCTCTTTGTTAACTGATCACGAAAAATTTGTTCTGGTCAGGCTTGCGCAACCCCCAGTTCCTGCAACAGCGCAGCGCGCAGCTGACCGAAGCGCGGACTACTGCGTCGAACCGGTTCGTCAATGGCGACGGGTTCGTCAAAGGCGATATGGCCGTCTGTCAGCACCAGTACACGATCGGCCAGCAACATGGCTTCGTCCACATCATGCGTCACCAGCAGCACGGCCGGCCGGTGTCGCTCGTACAGATTGCGCAATAGCACATGCATCCGCAGCCGTGTCAATGCATCAAGCGCACCGAATGGTTCATCCAGCAAGAGCAGTTGCGGTTCGCGCACCAGCGCCCGGGCCAACGCGGCGCGCTGCGCCTCACCACCGGACAGCGTGCGTGGCCAGGCGTGCGCATGGCGCGCCAGCCCCACCTCCTCCAGCGCCTCAACCGCACGCTGGCGTGTGGACCCGTTGCGGGGCAGCCCGACAGTGATATTTCGCAAGACTCGCTGCCACGGCAACAACCTGGGTTCCTGAAACACAATGGCGCGCCTGGCCGGCACCCGCACCTGGCCGCTGACCTCTGGGTCAAGCGCCCCCAGCACGCGTAAAAAGGTGCTTTTGCCAGAGCCGCTGCGTCCAAGCAGCGCCACAAACTCACCCTGCCCAACTGTCAATGACAGTCCGTCAAGGACCTTGCGGGTACCGAATAGCTTGTCCAGCGATTGAACCTGGACAGCAGCAGGATTACTGGCCATCAAATACCCTCCGCCATTGCAGCAGCCGTGATTCCAGATATCGGACCAGGCTGAGCGAGAGCAGACCCAGCATCGCATACACCGCCAGCAGGACAAAAATAATATCGACCCTGAAATACTCGCGCGCATCGGACATCATCCGACCCAGCCCCAATGGGGCATTGATGGTCTCGGCAAAGATCAGTGCCAGCCAGGCGCTGGTCAGGGCAATACGCAGGCCCACGAGAAAGCCCGGCAGCGCGCCCGGCAAAATTACAGTCGTTATCATCTCGCGGCGTCGCACGCCCAATGTGGTGGCCGCCTCTATCAACGATGCATCGACATTGCGAATTGCGCTGTAGGTATTGATATAGATGGCCACCAGCACGCCCAGAGAGATAAGAATGATTTTTGAATCTTCACCGATCCCGAACCAGGCAATCAGAACGGGCAACAGGGCAAAATTGGGTACCGCCCGCAGAATTTCCATATTGGCATCCACGATGTTTTCCCCGGCTCGTGACAGCCCGCTTACGATGGCGCCTGTCAGACCGACGGCCAGGCCCAGCGCCAGGCCGACAAGCACGCGCTGCAGCGACGACCATAGGTGCGTTTGTAATTCGCCCGAGGCCAGTAGCGCATAGGCAGTGCTAAGAACGCTGTATGGTGCCGGCGTCGTACGCGCATCGAAAATCTGCGCAGAACTCAACAGTTGCCATAACCCCAGTAGCAGCAACGGCCCGAGCAAGCGTTGGACCGAGCGGGGGATGCGGCCTGGCGGCTGGCGGGTCTGGGCGATGACCGTAGGATCAACCAGCCCGGCCGGTTCTACGGCACGGCTGTCGTACACGTTCGCAGGCGGTTGCCGGCTCAGCAGTTCAAGTGGATAATCGGCTACCGATGAAACAATGCCGGAAGAAGGGGAAACCATCGTGTTCATGTCCGCTTTCAGGTTAATAACCGGTGTCGGCCTATTCACTGGCCGACACCCGGGCTCATGCCGCCAGAAACGGCTGACCTTCAATCGAAGTTGAGCGCTCGCCCACCGGTCCTACCGGAACGTCGCCCACCAGGGTAATACGGTGTAATATGCGCGCCACATCCAGATGCTCGAAATCACGCGGCGCCAGGTGCAGTACCGCACGGTTGTCCCAGAAAGCAATGGAGCCCGGCTCCCACCGGAATCTGTCGGTATAGACCGGATTGGCAATGTGTTCAAATAGTAGATCCAGGATATGACGGCTTTCCCTTGCCGATACACCGACAATGTGCCGCGTGAATGACGGATTGACGTAAATCACCTTCTCGCCTGTGTCCGGGTGTATCCGCACCACCGGATGCACCGATGCCAGGGGCTTGTTGCGCACCCATTCGCCGATTTTCTCGTTGCTGCGCTCGGCGTTCTGGCTTGAGCCGAAACGGTGTTCAGCGCGCAGCGTGTCGATCAGATCCCGTACTGGCCTGGACAGACCGCGATAGGCCGCAGCCACGTTGGTAAAGTGGGTGTCGCCGCCGAATTCGGGTACGACTTCGGCGCGAAGAATGGAGTAGGCCGGCGGGTTGATCAGCGGCGTCACATCCGCGTGCCACCCCGGACCATTACTGCCCTCCTGCCGACGATACTGATCGCCATAGCGTTTCTTGTAGGCATCAGGCGATACCGTGTGAATTTCCGGGAAACCGCTGGGCGCCAGATCTCCTTCATAAGGATGTCCAGGTGTTACGTCGCCAAATTGCCGGCCGAAAGCGATATGCTGGGCGTGATTCAGGTGCTGATCCCGGAAATACACCACGCCCCATTTGTTCAGTGCACCGCGTATGGCGGCTATCTGCTCACGGGAAAGCGGCTTGGTCAGATTGACGCCGGTGATCAGTGCACCGGTGTAACCGGACTGGGGCAGAACCTGAATCTGTTGATTGACGGGAAGCTCCCGGACCTTCAATGCTGTGGGACTCATAGGACGGTTTCCTTATGGTGATTGATTGCTGCTGTCCGGTGATATTGCAATTGTGATAAATTTTATGCTATGGTAATCACCGTATGACCAAGTCTACGCAGGGCGCCTAGAATAGGGAACGTTTTTTTCGCGATAAGAAAAGACGCGATTCGCATTAGAATTTATGGTCATTTTCAAATGCAATGTCCGGCATGGACAGGACGGGACAATGGCCGTTGCTGCAAGTGACGACCCTGCCCGGCCATATTGCGCGCACGCAAAAAATGGTAAAGTGAAGTTGCCGTCTTTTGTATTGATGGCTGCCTATTTCAACTGACATCCTTGCCCGACGACCAGACGAGTTCCCATGAATAGCCGAGCCCCTCACATCGAAAATGAAACCCTGCAGGCAATCCTGACCCGCAAAAGCGTGCGCGGCTTTTTGCCCGATCAGGTTTCGACCGACGACATCCGCACCATTTTGCATGCAGCCGCCCGCGCACCCAGCGGCAGTAATATCCAGCCCTGGAAAGTCCATGTGGTGACCGGCGCTGCGCGCGACACCCTTGCGCAGGCCTTGATGCAGGCACACGACAATGGCGAGCCGGAACAGCGCGAGTACCAGTACTATCCGGTAAAATGGCGCGAACCTTACCTGGCAAGACGGCGTGAAACCGGCTGGTCACTGTACAACACGCTGGGCATAACCCGTGAGGACAAGGCGGGCATGAAACGCCAGCATGGCCGCAATTTCGCATTTTTCGATGCGCCGGTTGTCCTGTTCATTACACTGGACAACGATATGGAGACCGGCAGCTGGATGGACACCGGCATGTTTATCCAGACCATCATGATCGCAGCCAGATCGCTGGGGCTGCATACCTGTCCCCAGGCGGCACTGAGCAACTATCCCGAAATCGTTCGCCGCCATTTGCATATCACAGACGACCAGATCATCGCTTGCGGTATTTCGCTGGGCTATGAAGATACCGAACACCCGGCCAATCAGTTTTCCACCGGCCGGATTGAGGTTGATGAATTTACGGTGTTTCACGCTGATCGGCAGGAAAACGCATCATGACCGACGCCGCCCGCCCCCTGCAAGCGCCGCTGTCAAACAGCCTTCTTTGTTCACTGCTGCCGGTTTTGCAACTGTCCCCACAGTATGTGCGGGAACATCTGCAACTGGGTGCGGGCAATTTTTTACCGTCCAATCTGCAAGTCAATGAACTGGCTTGTGGCGCCGTCGCTGCCGCAGCATTGTCCGCCGCCGACCTGCGCCAGGCACAGACAGTGACGGTGGACCCGGCGCAAGTGTCGGTGGCCTTTCGCAATGATCAGTTGCAAACGATAGACGGCGAGCGCGCAGCGGTCTTCAAGTCTCACTCAGGCTTTTTTCAAACCAAAGACGGCTGGGTCAGGTTGCATGGCAACTATCCCCATCACCGTCAGCGACTGCTGGATGCGCTTGGCCTGCCCGATGCGTGCCCGCGTGAACAGTTGGCCGACACCCTTAAACAGTGGCGCGCCATTGATGTAGAAGAAACAGTGACCGCAGCCAAAGGCATTGCGGTCAAAGTGCGCGATACTGCGCAATGGCAGCAGTCGAAACAGGCGCAGCAAGCGGCTGGCGAGCCGCTGCTGTCCATAGACAATATCGCGCCGCAAACGCCAGTGCCGCCCAGCTCGCAGCAGGGGCGACCTCGGGTGCTGGATCTGACTCGCGTGATTGCCGGGCCGGTTGCCACGCGCACGCTGGCCTATCTGGGCTGCGATGTGTTGCGGATTGATAATCCGGCCATGCCCGAGCTGCCGGTGCAACATGTGGACACCGGCGCCGACAAACGGTCTGCCCTGCTCGACTTGCGTGAGTCCGATGCCTTGCACAGACTGCATGAACTATTGAGCACTGCCGATGTCCTGGTCACGGGCTATCGCCCGCAGGCCCTGGGTGCTTTCGGACTGGACAGTGCGACGCTGGCCCGAACCTACCCTCATCTGATTCACGCCACGCTCTCGGCCTGGACGTTCGCAGGCCCGTGGGGCGATCGACGCGGCTTTGACAGTATTGTGCAGGCAGCGACCGGCATTGGCATGCTGGAATCTGCGGACGGTGCCACGCCCGGAGTGCTGCCGGCGCAGGCGCTGGATCATGCCACCGGCTATCTGCTGGCGGCCGGCATTTTGCGCGCACTAAAATGGCGCAGCGAACAGGGCGGCACCTGGCGCGTACAGGCGCATTTACTGGCAACCGCCAACTGGCTGCTTGCCAGCGGCGCCGCCACCAATAAAGGCGTTACGCTTGCCAATGTGTCGCCGTGGCAGTTCAGCCAACCCAGCCCATCGGGAATCGTTATACAATCGCGTCCTGCCTTTGCCATAGACAATCATGCCGGTTTTTCACAGGTCGGCGGCCTTTGGGGCAGTGACGATCCGTCCTGGCGGACCGACTAAACGGCCTGGCAGCCACCTGCGCACTCCACTTCACCTACCTGCATCATGCAACCTTCAATTTCCGGCACGACGTCGCCACAACACGTGGCCCTGGCCCTGCTCGCGCTGTCCCTGGGCAGCTTTTGTATCGGCACCACTGAATTTGCCAGCATGGGAATATTGCCGTTGATCGTAAGCGATCTGCAGGTCAGCATACCGGCTGCCGGCCATGCCATCTCGGCCTACGCCATTGGCGTTGTGGCCGGTGCGCCGTTGCTGACAATGGCAGGCGCACGCCTGCATCGGCGACCGTTTCTGCTTCTGCTGTTTTTCATGTTCATTGTGGGCAATGTGCTGTCAGCGCTGGCGCCCTCTATCGAATGGCTGATTGTGGCGCGCTTTCTGACCGGGCTGCCGCATGGCTGCTATTTTGGCGCGGGTGTTGTGGCCGGCGCCCATCTGGTCGGCAAAAGCAAGACTGGCAGGGCTGTCTCGCTGATCCTGCTGGGCCTGACCGTGGCCAATATCATTGGTGCGCCTGCCGCCACCTTTGCCGGACAGGTACTGGGCTGGCGCAATACCTACCTGCTGGTCGCGCTGTTCGGCCTGGTGGCCTTCGGCTGCCTGTGGCGCTGGCTACCCAAATCGGACGCGCTCAAGGGTAACCCCGTCAGCCAGGAACTGCATGGCCTGAAAACACCAAAAGCCTGGTTTCTGTTACTGATCATCGCCATCGGCACCAGCAGCATTTTTGCCGTCTATACCTATATTGGCCCCATGGTGACCGATGTGGCCCATTTGCCTGCGGCGATGATTCCGGTCGCCCTGATGACCTTTGGCGTCGGCATGACCAGCGGCAACCTGCTGGGCGGCTATCTGGCTGATAAATATCAACAAAAGGGAATTATCATCGGTTTTTGCTGTGTGCTGATTGTGCTGTTTATCCTGGGCCTGACGGCAAGCTCTTCCTGGATGCTAATGATCTGTATGTTCGGCATTGCGTTCAGCTCCATGCTGGTGGTGCCTTCCATGCAGGTCCAGATCATGCTGAGCGCCCCGCAGGCGCCAACGCTAATGGGCGCCCTGACGCATGCCGCTTTCAATGCCGCCAATGCGCTGGGAGCCTGGCTGGGCGGCATCACCATTACTGCCGGGCTGGGTCTGGTTTCGCCCGTATGGGCAGGCCTGCTGATGACACTGATCGGCCTGGTTATATTCCTGATGCGAGGTGTTATTCTGCGCAGGCACCAACTGCGCACATAGCCAATTACTACGACGATTGTGATGACAATTACGTTTGTGATGATAATTACGTTTGTGATGACGCTCGCGCGGCTGACAGGCGCCCGACGTATTGCCGAGCGCGCTCACTGATCCGACATGGATTCTTGTCAGTTCACCAGCCGGCTTCCCTAACCAGCGTCTGCACCATTTGCGTAGCCGGCATCGCCCGGGCCAATGCTGCCGCCTGACCTGCCCATTGTGCGGCAAATTCATAGTTGCCTTTGGCGCTGGCGGCGGCATTCAGTGCCTTGGCCGCATCATAAGTCATGGAATAACCGGGCGTGGGCGGACGGGTGCTGGCAGGTTCATCAATATACAGGCGGTTGCGCAAACCACGCGCCGCGCGCCCCGACAACGTTGTAGTAACACGGGTGTCATAAGCGCGTTCGCTTTGCAACGCCTTGCGATAGGCGGCGTTGGCGGCCGATTCCGGGCACAGTACAAACGCCGTGCCGCATTGCACCCCGGCCGCGCCCAGGGCCTGCGCGGCCTTGATGGCAGCACCGTCCATAATGCCGCCAGCGGCCACCACCGGTAATGCGGATTGGGTTGCCAGCATATGTACCAGGGCGAACGTACCATACTGGGCATCGCCATTTTCCGGATCGAATACGCCCCGGTGCCCGCCGGCTTCATATCCCTGGGCAACCAGCACATCAATGCCGGCTGCCTCTATCTGCCGGGCCTCTGCAGGCGTGGTTGCGCTGGCCATCAGGAGGATGCCGGCGTTTTTCAACGCGTTAATATATTCCTGCGATGGCAGGCCGAAATGAAAACTGACCACCGCCGGACGGGTTTCCAGCACCAATTCAAGCATATCGACATAACCTGGAAACGGTCGGTAAATGTCCTTCAGTTCTGATGGCGGTGTGGCCCCGAACTCTTCAAACATGGGACGCAGGTGCTCCAGCCACGCCTGGCTGGCCGCATGGTCCGGCGTCGTTGGCCGATGACAAAAGAAATTGATGTTTACCGGTTTGCGCGTCAGGCGCTGTGTTTCGGTGATCATGCTGCGCGCCTGATCCAGCGTGGCTGATGCCAGTCCCAAAGAACCCAGTGCACCGGCCTCCGATACGGCAGCAGCCAGGGCCGGCGTGGAAACGCCCGCCATAGGCGCCTGAATCAGCGGATATGTTGTATTCAATAATTGAACGAGTGATTTGCTCATGCCATTCCTTTTTGCGTGACTGCTCGACCCCGCCGGGCCGAATGCAGCAACAGCATGGGTCAACACATGCAGCACTTCACGATGTCCGACATCAGGTTTGCCGGGCTATCATACCAAAGCGGCAGGCGGAATTTGCCCTTGTCATACATCGCATTGGGGTTTTGGGTGTGGGCACCATAGCCGACATAAATGGCATCGTCGCTATAACAATACAAATCAAACAAGGCGCCGGACGCTACCCGGGACGGCTGACCATAAGGTCTAGCGGGTCTCACCAGCGATGCCTCGCCAGGTATTCAAAGAGAATGGCGCCCGCCTGTGCCGCCGCCATTCTCTTTGAAAAACGGCCCGCAAAAATGCAGGCCGTCCACACTATCACTCACCCCGCGATTTCAGTACCCCAGGGTAACGCCATCCGGATTACGCGGATCAGAATAGCCATACATCATATTGTCGCGAATCTGTATGGTTTGCGTGCGACCCATTGTGGGCTTGACGGCGACCTTGTAGCCCTGTTTTTTCAGCAACTCGATGGTATCGGGACTGAAGCCGGGTTCCAGCCGCAGTTCGTCCGGCAGCCATTGGTGGTGAAAACGCGGCAGGGCAGCAGCAACAGCCGGGTTCATGCCAAAATCAATACTGTTGGTGAGCGTCTGCAACACAGTTGTGATGATGCGGGCACCGCCGGGGCTACCGGTCACCAGCCAGGGCTTGTTGTCCTTGAGTACCATGGTTGGCGTCATGGACGACAGTGGCCGCTTGCCAGGTTCAATGGCATTGGCTTCCCCGCCAATCAGGCCGAAGGCATTGGGCACGCCCGGTTTGGCCGAAAAGTCATCCATCTCATTGTTCAGCAGAATGCCAGTATTGCCGGCCACAATTCCGCTGCCGAAATTCAGATTCAGCGTGTAAGTGACTGCGACCGCATTGCCGTCCTTGTCTACAACAGAGTAATGGGTAGTCTGGTCGCTTTCATATTTCTGCAGCGCACCGGGCTTGATATCCCTGGCAGGCGTCACTTTTTCTTCGGCCACCAGTTTGGCCAGATCGTCAGCGTAGGATTTGGCGATCAGGCCTTTTTGCGGCACTTTGACAAAGTCGGTATCACCCAGATATTCGGACCGGTCGGCATAAGCGCGCTTCATGGTTTCTGCCATCAGGCGAATGGTTTTGGCGCTGTTGGGGCCCGATTCGTTCAGCGGGAAGTGTTCCAGCACATTCAACATCTGAATGATATGGATACCACCCGAGCTCGGAGGCGGCATGGAGACAACCTTGTAGCCGCGATAATCGCCGGTAACCGGCTCGCGTTCTACCACTTTGTAGTTAGCCAGGTCCTCTTTGCTGATCAGACCCTGATGCTTGCTCATTTCCTGGACGATCTGCTCGGCAATCGCGCCCTTGTAAAATGCATCACTGCCCTGTTCTGCGATCATTTTCATGGAATTGGCCAGATCTTTCATGACCAGTTGCTCGCCTGCCTTGAGCGGCTCGCCATCTTTGAAGAAGATGGCCTTGGTGTTTTCCCACTTGCCCAGGTTGTCTTTTTCCACGGCCAACGCTTCGGCCAGCGTCGGGCTGACGGCATATCCCTTTTCTGCGAGGGCAATTGCCGGCTGCATCACCTCTGCTAGCGGCATGGTACCCCATTTTTTCAGGGCATGCTCCATCCCTTTGACCGTACCTGGTACGCCAACGGCAAAGTGGGTGTACAGCGATTTATTATTGATGACCTGGCCCTTGTCATCCAGATACATGTCGCGGCCGGCCTTTGACGGGGCCATTTCACGAAAATCAAGCGCAATGGTCTTGCCCGATTTGGCCTCGTGCACCATCATAAAGCCGCCACCACCCACGTTGCCCGCATTGGGCAATGCCACGGCCAGGGCAAAGCCCACTGCCACCGCCGCATCCACCGCATTGCCGCCTTTTTTAAGAATTTCCAGTCCGATCTCGGAGGCCAGGCGCTGTTCGGATGCCACCATGCCGTTTTTGGCGCTGACCGGATGGAAAATATCCATATCGTAGTCATACTTGATGGTAGGCGGCGCCGGCAGGTTGACGGTGCTAGAAGCAGCGGGTGCTTCCTGCGCTGTGACCTGCCCGGTGCCCAGCGCCAATGCGACACTGATGCAGATTGCCGACAGCGCAAGCCGGCTTATTCTTTGGTCGAACAACATGTCTGTACTCCTCTATTTTTTTAGATGTATATCCTGAACAACCGGAGAAAATTCCCGTTGTAAAGGCTGGGTGTCAATGGATTGAACACGATTGTAAAATCATCCGCAACAAATTGATAGGTGTTGGTGCCGCTGTTTAACCCCTTATTACAATCTGTTTTTATTGTCCCCTACAGATTTGCCAGAACTTACCAGTCGCCACCCTTTTTCACCTGTTCCAGTTGACGGCGATCGCGCTTTGTCGGACGACCATGCTCAAGACTAAGGGCGGGCTCACCGGCCAGCCGCCGCTGTTCCTGCGCGGCCTCGCGTGCCAGCCGGCTTGCCTCGGTCTCTTCATAAAGCGTGCGTGCAACGGGCGCCGGCCCCCGTATGGCTGATAACGCCAGCACCTGAACAGTGATCATGGTCTGATCACGTCGGACTGCCACCAGATCGCCCGGGCTCACTTCCCGCGCCGGTTTGACCGGCTGGTCGTTGACCAGCACGCGGCCTTTGCCTATTTCAGTAGCTGCCAGCGAGCGCGTTTTGTAAAAACGGGCTGCCCAGAGCCATTTATCAATACGTAGTTTTTCCATAGGATAATAGGTAAGCGATTCTGCCCAAGCGGGCTCAATGCAGGCAAGATGTCGTATCGCATATGGTTCCGGAGGCGACAACCTGCCGGACTATTGTAGTCGCATTTGGCAGCGGGCGCGCCGGCGATTTTCGCCTGCCACCCGGGGTATGCCCGACAACCGTCCTGCAGCGCCCGATTGGGTGTAAACTCTTTGCCGACATTCAACTTATTCCCTTAGGTATCATGAGCATCATGAAACGATTCTTTCCCGCGCTTGCCGCCTGGGCCGCGCTACTGAGCATCGCCGCTCCGGCCACTGCCGCCGCCGCTGATATTGGCTGCGTCAGCACCACCTGGCGTATCGTCAACAACGACAAGGTCTGCGTACAGTCTTTCAGCGATCCGCAGATCGAAGGGGTGACCTGCCATTTGTCCTACGCCAAAACCGGCGGTGTGTCCGGTGCACTGGGTTTTGCAGAAAACCCGTCGCGTTTCGCGTTGTCGTGCCGCCAGACAGGCCCGCTGAAAGCGGCGCAGCCCGTGCGCAAGGTACAGGAAGACGTGTTTACCCAGCGCATGAGCTTTCTGTTCAAGGGACTCAATGTCTCGCGCCTGATCGATACTGAAAACAATTCCCTGATCTATCTGGTTGTCAGTGAAAAACTGATCGACGGTTCGCCCTACAACAGCATTTCCGTCGTGCCGCTGATGCCCTGGGGCGATACCGAGCCGGCCATCACATTCAAGTGAGTTCGCCATGACAACAGACGGATGCAAGGTCGCATTGCATGATTGTTGATGTGCTGTCCGGGCTGGACACAACACGTCCTTGGTGGTCGCCTTTGCGCGCCTGGCTGCCGGATCACGCGCATTGGGACGCGGCCCCGGGGGCAGCAACGGCCATGAACTCACCCATGCCCGTAGCGCTATTGCTCAATGCGCTGGCGCCGGCAGCGTGCCCTGTCCGCTTTACAAGCCAGTCTGCACTGCCTGCCGGGGTTGCCTATGAGCAGTTCATCGGGCAAAACGGTATGTGCCCGACGCGGGACAATTTGCATGATTTTTTCAACGGCCTGTGCTGGTTCCGGTTTCCCAAAGTAAAAACCCTGTTCAACAAGACCCAGTGCCAGCAGATTGCGCGCCAGGGCGTGGGTCAGCGACGCGGTGTGGTGCGCGATACGATCACCCTGCTTGACGAGGGTGGTTTGTTTCTGCAAGCGCCATCCGCCTTATGGGATGCGATTGAGCAACGGGACTGGCGCCGCGCCTTTATCAAAGAACGCGCCTTGTGGCAGCAGACGCACATTGCCATTATCGGCCATGCCCTGCTGGAAAAATGCGTGAATCCTTACAAGGCAATCACGGCAAATGTAATACGCATCCCGTCGAATACGCCCGCCGGTGCTATCGACGAAGTAATGGCGCAGACGTTGGAAAACCTCCTGACAGAGGAACAACTGCAGGTCAAGCCACACTGCCCTTTGCCGGTCATGGGCATCCCAGGCTGGGATGCCGCCAGCGAAAACCCGGATTTCTACGACGACCCGCAAGTATTTCGCCCGCCACGCCCATAAGGCCTCTCCAGGCCATTAGGGCCAATAAAGGTCATCGAGCCTATGAGACCCGACACGCCCAAAAAGTCCTGCAGGAACCAATAAAGACTCGTGCCCTTGGGGCGCAGCGGCCAGCGCAAGCGCGGCGCCGTTACCCGCTAAACACACCGTATTGCTGCAGCGCCTTGAACAGCATATAGGCTGCCAACGTAAACAACAGGCAGGCAAAGACCTTGCGCAGCTTGTCTACCGGCAAGGTGTGTGCCATGCGTGCGCCTACCGGTGCCAATAGCACACTCATGATAACCAGCAAGACGAGGGCTGGCCAGTAAACATAGCCCAGCATGCCGTCGCGCACGCCCACTTCACGAATGCCCGACAATATATAGCCGACGCTATTGGCCAGCGCGATGGGAAACCCCAGCGCGGCAGAGGTAGCAACCGCATTCCGCAGGGGCACATTGCACCAGACCATGAAAGGGACCGACAAAAACCCGCCGCCGGCGCCCACCAGGCCGGAAATGAATCCGATGCCAGTACCGGCTGCTGTGCGTCCCACCATGCCGGGCAGTTGCCGAGACGGTTTGGGCTTTTTATTGCGCAACATGTTCACGCCCGAGTAGCCAACAAACAACGCGAAAAACAGCGACAGCGCAGCGCCATGCAAATAGGCAAATACCGCGCCCCCAGAGAGCAGACCACCAAGCAGGATACCCGGGGCCAGTGTAAAGACCACCGACCACAGGACTGCGCCCTGCCGATGGTGCGCTCGCATGCTGGAGATCGAAGTAAAAAGGATCATGCCCATGCTGGTCGCGATGGCCGAATGAACCGCAAGATCGGGCGACATGAGCGAGGCGCCAAACAGCAGGGTCAGAAAAGGCACCAGCACCATACCCCCGCCCACACCCAGCAGACCGGCCATGAACCCGCCAAAGGCCCCCAGACACAACAAGGCAATAATGGTCAGCACGCTCATTGGCAGTCTCCTGCGTGAGTACGCAAGGGCAAGGAAAAAACACAAGCAACCAAAACACGCCCGGTAGTGGCGCGGCAGCCCCGCATTACTTCAGGTTTCCGGACAGGAACTGCTGCAGGCGTGGGCTGCGTGTATTGCCAAAGACCTCATCGGGCGGGCCTTCTTCTTCGACCGTACCCTGATGCAGAAACATGACGTGGCTGGCCAGATTGCGGGCAAAGCCCATTTCATGAGTCACCACAATCATGGTCCGCCCTTCTTCGGCCAGCTTCTGCATGACGCGCAGTACCTCGCCGACCAGTTCAGGGTCCAGCGCCGAAGTGGGTTCATCAAACAGCATCACCTCTGGTTCCATGGCCAGCGCACGGGCGATGGCCACGCGCTGCTGCTGGCCGCCGGACATCTGGGAGGGATATTGATTTTCCACGGCCGGCGGCAGGCCCACCTTGTTCAGGTATTGCCGCGCACGCTCGATGGCTTCGGCCTTGGGTACGCCCAGCACATGAATGGGCGCTTCAATAATGTTTTCCAGCGCAGTCATGTGCGCCCACAAATTGAAGTGCTGGAACACCATGGCCAGCTTGGTGCGAAATACCTGCAGGCGCTTTTCGTCGGAGACGCGCAAGCGTCCCCTGGCGTCTTTGCTTACCGTCAGCGTTTCATCATTGAGCGATACCGACCCGCTATTGGGCTGTTCCAGGAAATTGATACAGCGCAGGAACGTACTTTTACCAGAGCCACTGGAGCCGATCATGGCGATCACGTCTCCGGCTTTAGCCTGCAGCGACACGCCTTTCAATACTTCGTTTTGTCCATAAGACTTATAGATGTTCTGAACATCGAGTTTATACATAACGATCCTAGTGTTGGCTGTGACCCAGAAAGCCCAGCGTTCTCTTTTCCAGCCGGCGAAACAGTGCCACGAGAACAAACGAGACACACATATACAAAACGGCTGCCGTACCATAAGCGGCAAACGTCAGATAAGTGGCGGCGTTGGCGTCGCGCGCCACCTTCAGAATATCCGGCACAGTGGCGGTAAAGGCCAGCGAGGTGGCATGCAGCATAAGAATGACTTCGTTGCTATAGGCCGGCAACGCCCGCCGCAGCGCAGAAGGTAAAATGACGCGCGTATACATTTTATACCGGGACATCCCGAAAGCACGCGCGGCATCCAGTTCGCCATGTGCGCTATTTTTGATGTACCCGGCAAAAATCTCGGTAGTGTAGGCCAGCGTGTTGAGCATAAGCGCCAGCACCAGACAATTGTATCCGCTCATGAAAAACGTGTGCAGCAACGGCGTGTCGCGCACCACCTGCAGGCCGATGACGCCACTGTAAATCAGCAAAATCTGCACATACAAAGGCGTGCCACGGAACACGTAACTGAAGAACCAGATCGGCCAGGCGATCCAGCGATTGTTCGACACCCGCCCCACCGACATGGGAATGGCCAGCACCAGCCCCAGGGCCAGGGAGAGCACCAACACCCACAGGGTGACAGCCAGCCCGGAAAATGCAGTGCCATCCCAGAATAGCAGCGGCTTCCAGTAGTCGTTCAGGATGGTCAGGAAATTATTGAGCGACTCGATCATAGCTGAGCCTCTCGCACACCCACGGAATACTTGCGTTCCAGCAGCCACAAGACAATGTTGGACACGCTGGTGAGCACAAGATAGATGAGTCCGGCCACACAAATGAACAGGAACATGGACGAGGTGGCCCGGCCGGCCCCCTGGGTTACCTGCACCAGATCGGTAAGCCCGATAATGGACACCAGGGCCGTGGCCTTGAGCACGACCTGCCAGTTATTGCCTATGCCGGGCAGCGCAAAGCGCATCATTTGTGGAAACAGCACACGCCGAAACACCTGGCTGCTGCGCATGCCATAGGCGCGCCCCGCTTCCAGCTGTCCGCGCGGTACGGCTAGAAACGCACCACGAAAGGTCTCGGCAAAATAGGCGCCGTAGATAAAGCCAATAGTAAGCACACCGGCATAGAAAGGCTCGATTTCAATCACCTCCATGCCCAGCATATCGGTGATTTCATTGAGCCCCATCTGGATACTGAAAAATATCAGCAGCATCAGTACCAGATCGGGCACCCCCCGGATCAGCGTCGTGTAGACCTGGGCCATGCCGCGCAACAGCCGGTTGCCGAACAATTTTGCGCTGGCGCCGATCAGGCCCAGCACAAAAGCGACCAGCAGCGACAACAGGGCCAGCTTGATGGTTTCCCAGGTGCCGTGCAGGATTTGCGCGCCATATCCATGCAAAAACATGCTATTGCTTCACGTTTTTCAGGTTGATTTCACCCGGCTTGAAATACTTTCCTGCAAGTTCGGTAATGGTGCCATCCTGCTGCAGTTCGCCCAGCGCCGTATCAATGGCCTGTTTGAGCTTACTGTCCGATTTGCGCATGCCGATGGCGATTTCCCCGGTCAATGCCTTGTCATCGGTGATGGCCGGTCCCACGAACGCAAAATTGCTGCCCGCAGGTTTGCTCAGAAAACCGCTCTGCCCATTGGGCTTTTCAATAATGGCGGCGTCGATCCGGCCGGCAGCCAGATCGGCGAAGGTCTGGTTCTGGTCCTGATAGGAGACAATCTGCACGCCGTTGCTGCCCCATTTCTGTTTCGCATAAGTTTCCTGGGTACTGCCCTGCAGCGCGCCAACCCGTTTGCCCTTCAGGGAATCGACGGTCGGCAGCAATCCGCTATCCTTGCGGGCCATCAAGTGGGTAGGAATCCCATAAATGGGCTGGCTGAACGCCAGGATTTTTTCCCGTTGCGGCGTGATTTGCATGCTGGAATGAATCAGCGTGATTTTGCGTGCCGCCAGGGCTGGAATCAGGCTATCGAAGGACTGCTCGACCCAGGTGCATTTTGCCTGCATTTTTTTGCAGATCGCGGTCATGACATCGGCATCAAACCCCTCGATCTCCCCTGCGGCATTTTTGTACTCGAACGGCGCATAGCCGGGCTCGATGCCCACTTTCAGTTCTTTCCAATCACTGGCCAGCGCCGTTGCGCCAAAACCGGCAGACAGCCCCACCGTAACGGCAAGCAGCCAATTTTTCATATTCATCATCTTCTCACTTCCTGAATTTTGTCTTACCAAGCAAGCCGTGCGGGCGGCGGCGATCAATCGCCACGGCCAGCACCCGCGCACTTGCTGAAGTCGAAATAGTACTGATTTGTGAACCATCTGACCACTAGGGATCACCTCTAGCGCAAATTTTGTCCGGATTGGTTTGCGCCAGGCAGTAGTCCAAAGGCCATTTACGATGGCCTGTTATTCTTTATAATGCTATTTTCTGACCTTTGATCCACGTTGGATTTTCCTATGATCACACCCTTTCCGAAGCCCCTTGCGCCCATTCAACTTGAAGGACATGGCATCGTGCTGCAACCCATGCGTCTTGCGCATGCAGAAGGCCTGCGCAACGCGGCGGCCGATGGGCAACTGTGGAATCTGACGTTCACATCGGTGCCGGAACCAGGCCAGGAAACCGCGTATATCGAAGCGGCGCTCAAGGGACAGCAGGAAGGTCATATGCTGCCGTTCGTGGTGCTGGATGCCAAATCCCGCAAAATTATCGGCACCACCCGCTATCACGACATCGTGCCAGACATTGCCCGGCTTGAAATCGGCTACACCTGGTACGGTCAATCCTGGCAGCGCACGCATGTGAACACGGTCTGCAAATATCTCATGCTGTTTTATGCGTTCGAGTCGCTCAAGGCCAATGTGGTCGGCTGGCGTACCGACAATCTGAACCAACGCTCCCAGAATGCCATTGCCCGCCTGGGTGCCAAAAAAGATGGCGTGCTGCGCGGCCACGCCCTGCGTCGTGATGGGACGGTTCGCGATACCCATATGTACAGCGTGACGCAAGACGAATGGCCGGCAATCAAGCAGCAGCTCAAGGAAAAACTGCCCAAGTAACCGCTGATCCCGAAGTCCCGCTGGCGGCGCCCGCGCGCCGCATCCTTTGCCTCTATCTGCAGTTTTCATGACTTCTTTGCTGCTGTCCCTGTTTCCCATTGCCGCCTGGCTGCTGGCCGGCTACATCATTGGCTATCTGCTAACACCGCGGACTGTGTCGGTGCTATCCCGCGCCATCACCCCGTTCGTCTGGATCATGCTGTTTGCCATTGGCTATCGTTTCGGACAGCAATTGTCAGCCATGCATCAAGTGCTGCTTATTTTGCAAACCGCGGTACTGTATTCGGTAGGCATTACACTGGCGTGTTCTCTGGCGCTGCTGGTGCTGTTTCGCCCTGGCAGCCGCGCACAGACGGTGCAGCATGACCTGGGCATCATGCACGTCATCCGGGAATGCGGTATTGCACTGGCCTTTTTGCTGGTCGGCCTTGGACTGGCGACGCTCGCGACCCATTGGGCCATATCTGTCCCTGTACCGGACTCGGAATTTTTTCTGTACGCCCTGCTGTTTCTGATTGGCGCCGATCTGGCGCATACGCCCTTGCAGCGCAATACCATCCGTCCGGCAATGTTCACGCTGCCATTGGTGGTTATCATTGTTTCCCTGCTGGCAGGCGCCCTCATCGCCTGGGCCACCAACACCGATATCCGGCATGGCCTGCTGCTTGGTAGCGGATTTGGCTGGTTTTCACTGTCGGGCGTGCTCGTCACCGCCAGGCTTGGCGAATTTTACGGTGCGACTGCCCTGCTCACCGACCTGTTCCGCGAGTTGCTTGCCATTGTCGTGCTGTTCTTTGCCGGGGCCCGCTATCCCATGACAGGTATCGGCGCTGCCGGCGCAACCGCCATGGACACCACGCTGCCGATTGTTCGCAAAACTGCCGGCAATCCGTTTTTGGTAACGGCCATTTTTTCCGGCGTCGTGCTCAGCCTTGTCGCCCCCTTCCTGCTGAGCTACGTGCTTTCTTTATTTGACTGAATATGCTATAATTAGCGTTCATTTAATGACTAAAATCGCTTAATTTACATGATTTCGTGATTTTTCATTATTTGATCCTGGCGCCCGTTGTTTGGTTTTTACGCCATTTTGTTTTTTCGTTATTGCATTATCCGCCTGTGGTTCTCTTTGTCATTCCGCCTGGGTCTGCTTGTAAATCCATTCATACATCGGGTTATAGCGCTGCGCTCGCGTATTTTGTTATCCCTTCGCGCGATAAAATTTGCGTTTTTATAGCCGCGATTGCTGCCCGGCAAGCGGCATGGCAACTGCCAAAGATCGCAGCCAGGAAGTGCCCCAGAGCCAGCACAGTCAAACGCATCCGGCCCCAAGCAACCGGGCAAGCCGATCATTACCTGGCAAACCAGTATTCAAAAGCGCCATTTGGGCACGTGCCTCTCACACGACGCAAGACGTGTCTTATTTCACTTCGTGCGGTGACTATTCTTCTTGCGCGGCTTCGTTATGAAACCAGGCACCAGACGCATGGCTGCGTCCAAAGCGCAATGTTCTTGCCGGTTTCAGCCGTCTCCTGCAAGAGGCGTTTAGTTTTAACTATTAACTATATAAAAATAATAAATTTTACTAATCAATATCCGTTGCGTACAATGGATACATCTGATGAGACATCGCTGTTTATCACTTAGGCTTAGCAGCCACCAGCCTGTTTTCATCTACTGTTTGTTTCACTAACATAAGGAATCCAATATGTTGCAGAATAAAGAAGGCCAACGCGTTCCATCCGTTACATTTCCCGTGCGTTCTGGTGACGACTGGAAAAAAGTGTCCACCGACGACATTTTCAAGGGCAAAACCGTTGTTGTCTTTTCGCTGCCTGGCGCTTTCACCCCAACGTGCTCGTCCACGCACCTGCCACGCTATAACGAACTGGCCAAAGCGTTCAAGGAACGCGGTGTTGACGAAATCGTCTGCGTATCTGTAAACGACACTTTCGTAATGAACGAATGGAAAGCACAGCAGGAAGCCGACAATATCACGGTGATCCCTGATGGCAACTGCGAATTCACAGAAGGCATGGGCATGCTGGTAGACAAAGCCGACCTGGGCTTTGGCAAACGTTCATGGCGCTATTCCATGCTGGTAAAAGACGGCGTCGTTGAAAAAATGTTCATCGAGCCTGAAAAAGAAGGCGATCCGTTTGAAGTGTCAGATGCCGATACGATGATTCGTTATATCGATAAAGACTACCAGGACAAACCTTCCATTGTCATGTTCACCAAGCCTGGTTGCGGCTATTGCGCCAAAGCCAAAGCACTGCTGAAAGAAAAAGACCTGCCCTTTGAAGAAGTGGTTCTGGGCAAAGATGCCAGCACCGTGGCCATTCGCGCCATTACCGGAAAAACCAGCACACCGCAGGTTTTCATTGGTGGTCAATATATCGGCGGCAGCGACGAACTGGCAGCACATTTCGCTGGCAAGTAATGCGGTTGTTGCAGTAGCAACAGCAGCTCGCGCAGCCAGGTTAGTAACCTGAAACGCGCCGATCTGCTCGGGTCTGCCGGAATGGTTCCGGCAGACAGCGACTGCGCTATCCAACGGCATGTCATTGCAACCTCGATATCGCAATCACAAAGCCGATAGATCGGCAGCGGGCACACCATGGGTGATGCCGCTGCTTTTTTTTCGCCCGCAAACCGGTAGAATCAAAGTCGGTTGCGTCATAAACATCAATATCAGGGATCGAATATGAAATCAATCAACGCCGATGTCCTTATTCTGGGCGGTGGCACGGCCGGCATGAGCGCGTTTCGCGCCGCCCGCAAATCCACAGACAATGTATACCTGGTAGAAGACCACAAGTTTGGCACCACCTGCGCACGCGTGGGATGCATGCCTTCAAAATTGCTTATCGCTGCCGCTGACGCAGCGCATCATGTGCGGACGGCCGACCAGTTCGGCGTGCACCCCGATGGCGCCCTGCGCATTGATGGTCGTCAGGTAATGCAAAGAGTGCGTGCGGAACGCGACCGGTTTGTCGGTTTTGTGCTGGAAGATGTAGAAGCGTTTCCCGCCACCCACCGGATTCTTGGCCGTGCACGTTTCAAAAATGAACATGTCGTAGTGGTCGATGACCATACCGAAATCACCGCGCAGCGTATCGTGATTGCTACCGGATCTCGTCCGTTTGTCGTACCCGCCTGGCAGTCGCTGGGCGAGCGCCTGATTGTCAATGACAATGTCTTCGAATGGGAAACCCTGCCAGCCAGCGTCGCAGTGTTTGGCGCAGGCGTCATCGGTCTGGAAATCGGCCAGGCCCTGCATCGACTGGGCGTAAAGGTGTCTGTGTTTGGCAAGGACAATGCACTGGGTGGGATTACCGACCCGGTCGTCCTGGAAAACGCGCTGGACATTTTCGGTAAGGAAATGGATCTGCATCTGGATGCGGACACACAGGTCAGCCTGCTACCCAGCGGCAAGGGTGTAAAAATTGACTATTCTGAAAATGGCACAAATGGCTCGGTCACAGTCGACTTCCTGCTGGCTGCCACCGGTCGCAAGCCCAATGTAGAGGACCTGGGGCTGGAGAACCTGAACATTGACCTGGACGCGCGCGGTGTACCAAAGGCCGATCCATACACCATGCAAACCAGCGTGGCGCATATTTTCATCGCAGGCGATGCGTCCAACCAGTTGCCGCTATTGCACGAAGCCGCCGACCAGGGGCTTATCGCAGGCAAGAACGCTGGCACGTTCCCGACCGTGACAGAAGGCCTGCGCCGTTCGTCGATCAGCGTGGTCTTCAGCGATCCGCAAATTGCCAGTATCGGCCTGCGTTTCAAAGAGGTTACCAGCCAGTTTGATAATTGTGGCTGCTACGCTGTCGGAGAAGTCTCTTTCAGCAATCAGGGCCGCAGTCGTGTCATGGGTGTCAACCAGGGCCACCTGCGCATTTATGCAGAGCATGGCAGCGGGCGTTTGCTTGGCGCTGAAATGGTCGGACCGGCAGCAGAGCACCTGGCACACCTGCTGGCCTGGGCTCATCAGCAAAAGATGACCGTGGCACAGATGCTGGACATGCCGTTTTATCATCCGGTCATTGAAGAGGGTGTGCGCACCGCATTGCGTGACCTGAGTGCGCAATTGCGCCTGGCCGACGATCTGGCCGGCGAATGTGCCGAATGCCCCGGCCAATAAGGAACCGTCTCGTGGGCAGTAAACATTGCGCCGCATCGGCGTACTGAAGAACTTGCAAGTATCCACAGGACCCATCAACACATGCCGGCTTGATATCGATACAGCTTATCCGGCAACGGTCAACAGGGGCAGCGCAACAGCGCGCGCCCCTGTTTTTTTATGGGCAACAGACCCTGGCGGCCACACCCGATAGCAATACTTACACCGGCTTCAAAGATCCAGCCCCCAGGCCTGCTCGATCTGCACCTGCACGGTCTGCCCATGCTCAAGCAGGCGGGTGTAATAAAAGGTCACGGACTGGCCATCGGCCAGATTGGCGATATATTGGTAGCGCTCGCCCTTGTAGACCCGATGCCTTACGGTTACGTCGATACCGTCATCGACAACCATGACATGTTCGGGTCGCACCAGCATCGCGCCGCGATGCATTGCTCCACTATTGGACAACAGGCTGAGAATGTCATCGCTTCGCAAGTTTTTACCATGCACATGGCTGGGCACATCCAGCACCGCCCCCTTGCCGATAAAGGTGGCTACCCAGCGCGAGGCAGGACGGCGATACAGGTTCTCCGGCGTATCCCACTGCTCCAGACGGCCGTGATTCATGACCGCAATCCGGTCAGCCATTGCCATGGCTTCAGCCTGATCATGCGTCACATAAATGAATGTTGCCCCGGTGCGTTCGTGGAAGTCGCGAAAGGTGGTTTCCATTGAAGCGCGCAAATGCACGTCCAGATTGGCCAGCGGCTCGTCCAGCAGGACTACGTCAGGATGGGACACCAGACAGCGCGCCAAAGCCACGCGCTGGCGCTGGCCGCCACTCAAGGCCTGGGGAAAGCGGTCAGCCAGGTGGCCCAGGTTGACGGTTTCAAGCGCGGCAAATACCTGGTCACGATAAGGCTGGCCCCGCAGGCCACGCAGCGCTAATGCATAACCTGCGTTGTCCAGCACCGTCTTGTGGGGCCATAGCGCATACGACTGAAACACCATACTCATATTGCGCTGCTCCGGCGCGATATGCTGATCCGGTGACGCCAGCAACCGGTCATTGAGCACAATGCGCCCCCGATCAAGCTGCTCAAAGCCGGCAATCATTCTCAGGGTCGTGGTTTTGCCACAGCCGCTGGGGCCAAGCAGCGCTACAAACTGCCCTTTCTCAATGGCAAGACTGATATCGTCGACAACCGCATGCTCGCCATAGCGTTTGCTAATATTTTCCAGGGTCAGTTGCGCCATGGAATCACTCCTCGTGGAACTCGTCTGCCCAGGGCGTTCAGGCAGAGCATCAGAATCAGCACCATGAGAACAATCAGCACAGACACAGCCGATGCCAGCACCGTTTCACCGCCATCATCCAGATTGAACACCAGTACACCCAGGGTTTCGTTGCCGGCACTCCACAACAGCGCCGAGACCGTCAATTCATTAACTGCGATCAAAAACACCAGCAGCATACCGGCGAATGCCGCGGGCGCCAGCAGCGGAAAAACAATATCGCGCAATCGGCGCATCGGGCCGGCCCCGCACAGTTGCGCCGCTTCTTCAAGCGCAGGATCCAGTTGCTGCATGCTGCTTTGTATGGGTTTAAGACACACCGTCATGAAGCGGGACAAATAGGCAAACAGAATCAGCCCCAGCGTGCCATACAGTGTCACCTGAATCAAAGGCAGCGGGCGGGCAAAAAGCAGAATACACGCCACCGCCAGCACCACGCCGGGAAGGGCATAGGGAATATCGATCAGCCCCTGCAAAAAAGCGTTGCTGCGCGAAGGAAAACGCACAAACAGATAGGCAAGGGGCAGACAGAGACAGGCCAGGATCAGCGAGGCAGAGCCGGCCAGCAGGATACTGTTGCTGAAGGCCCGAAAGGTCACACTCTGATGGAAAAGTATCTGCCCATAGGCCTGCAGACTGACGGTTTCCAGCGACAAAGGAATCCCCATGGCCGCAACCAGCGAACTGGAAATCAAGGCGATCAGCGGCACTACGACGATGGCCAGCACCAGCAAAAATAGCGCCAGCTCTGCCAGCCAGCGCCGCGTCCCGAGAGCAAATGCGAGCGGGCGGCCTGGCATACCGGTCAGCGGCATACGTGAGGAAAAATGCTGCTGCGCGACCACGCCCACCAGCGCAATCACGCCGATAATCACCGACAGGCTGGACACGTCGGCCAGCATATCGGGTCCGAAATCGGCCATTTTCTGGTAGATCAGTGTAGGCAATACATAATAGGACACCGGAATACCCAGCATTGCAGGGATCCCGAAGTTACCCAGCGCGGAGACAAAAGCGATAGCTGTACCGGCAAGCAGACCGTTGCGGCACAGCGGCAGGATCATATCGCGGACCACATCTGCCTGCGAGGCGCCAGCCAGGCGGGCCGCTTCAATCAACTCCTTGGGCAGGGCAATCAGGCTCCCGCGAACCGCGAGATAGACCAGGGGCGCATGCTGGATGCCCATGAGCATGGAAATGCCCCACCAGGAACGCAGATGTTGCGGACTGCCCAGTGGCGGAGCCAGGTGAAGCATTTGCAGCAACGTACTGCCCGGTCCGCTTAACTGTAACCAGCTCAGGGCGGTTACCTGCGGCGGGATCATCATAGGCAGCATGATCATGAATACCCAGAAGCCTTTGGCGCGGATATCGGTGAGCACCACCAGCAAGGCCAGTGTGGTTCCCAGCAGCACAGAAAGCAAAGTGGCCAGGCCCGCAGTCAACAGGCTGTTGCCGGTTGCCCGCCAGGTAGATGCGCTACGCAGCATGGACCACATGGCACCACCATCGCCCCCAGGCAGATCGGTCATGGCCATGATCAGCAGCCGCGCCGGTGGCAGCAGGGCCAGCGCCAGCACCAGGCACAACAGCACCGACGTCAGGATCGATGCCGGGTTCCTGCCAAACGGCCGTAAAAAGGAAATAGATGTCGCCATAATGAAATTCAGGTTTGTGGTCCGGCTTGCCCGACCGCCTGATTTCGAATCGTGTTCTGTTCAAAAATATCGGGATAAGTCGCCGGGGCGGGGTCATGTCGCCCCTGACGGATCCGATGGGTCCGCGCGCCAGCATGCGCCATTGTACCCGTGCCGTTGCGATTGATAATGACGCCGCCAAGCGTCACATTGCAATGTGTTGCCCAGCACCCCTCGGGAAACACGCTAGTATCAATGCTGCCCACACGGGCAGCATTTTCCCGGACACTATCGCGCAATGCGCTCAACCACCATAGATGTTGCTGAATTTTTCCTTGTTCGCACCGGCATCCTGTAGTGCCGCAGCCGCATCGAAAGGCAGCAGTTTGATTTGTTCGCGCGGTGGAAAGCCCGGCGGGTTTTTCATGCCATTACGGCCCGGAATATAGCCCTGCTGCAGCACCAGTTCCTGGCCTTGCTGCGATAACAGGAAATCAACGAATTTTTTTGCAGCATCGGGATTTTTTGCCGACTTCATAATGGCAACGGGTTCAGTCACCAGGCTCACCCCTTCGGCGGGAAAGACAAAGTCGATTGGCGCGCCCTTCGCTTTTTCACGAATGGCCATGTAGTCCACCAAAATACCATAAGGTTTGCCACCAGAGGTAATATCGGTCAGCACCCCGCCATTGCCTTTCTGAGAAGCCACGCCATTGGCCTGCAGATCTTCATAGTATTTCCACCCAAAATCGGGATTGGTGGTCAGGGCCGACAGATGAATCATGGCGGCGCCCGAATACAGGGGGCTGGGCATGGACACCTGGTTCTTATAGTCGGGTTTGACCAGATCTTTCCATGATTGAGGCTTTTGCGCGGCTTTAGTGTTATAGGCAATACCCGAGGTAATCAATTTGGTGCCATGGTAATAGCCGCTGTTGTCATACAGCGCAGGATCATATTCTGCGCTTTCCGGCGATTTGTAAGCCAGCAGTTGGTCTTCTTTTTTCAATTGCTCCAGAGTCACGCTGTCTGCAATCAGCAACACATCCGGCTTTGCAACGCCCGCGTTCATTTCCGCCCGCAATTTGGTCATCAGCTTTGTCGTTCCGTCCCGGACCCATTCCACCTTGGTGTCTGGATGGGCTTTCTGGAATGCGTCAACGGTCATCTGCGCATCGGTTGCCGGCTGGCTTGTATACAGGACCAGCGTATCGGCGGCAGCGACACCGGAAAACGCCAATAGCGCGGCTGCAATTGAGTTTACTGCGACCTTCATGAAGACCTCATTTTTAAGCGGGGAGAATTGAACGATAGTAAAAACTTTATATTTCATGATTGTGACATACTGAATAATACCTTGGTAAACCGGCAATGGCGTAAAAAGAACGGGATGCGACACCCGAGGCAGCCGGCAGCAACAGGATATCTTTTTCCGGTTTACAGCGAACCGATTAATCCATAACATGGAGCCTGTTTTTCCTGCGCCAGTCCGCTTCGGACTCGCTCACACATTGTTCACTGACAGGTCACGCCATGCCACGCCACGCCACGGTCAACCCGCAAAGACGCACACGGCTGATACAAGCGTTCGCGTTTGCATTGAGCGCGGTCTGCAGCAGACTCCAGGCAGCTCCCGCCGGCGCCCACGGCGCCTCGGCCGACGCAACCACAAAAACACCAACACCGACCGATGCGCCGCCAGCCCCTGCCGCAACGAGCACGCCCAACCCACAGTTGCCCCCAGCCGAACCGGCGCCGCTGCCCGCGAGCCTGGCCTGGAAAGACGCCGACAGCATGCTCGTCCATAACCCGCACGCCATTGAAACGCGCCGTGCGGTGCTTGGTCGCCAGTTGATTACCCCGACGCAGTGCCTGTTTGTGCGCGACAACGCCCTGCCTCCGCCTGCGCGGCTGCTGGCAGAGGCAGGACAATGGCCCGTCGCCTTTGACGGGGTCGCCCAGCCTGATGCCTACACACTGGCAGAGCTGCAGGCAATGCCCACACGGACGGTGGCCACGGTACTGCAGTGTGCCGAAAACGGCCGCGCTCTGCAAAGCACACCGGCCATTGGCACGCAATGGCAGACGGGCGGTGCCGGCTGTGTGATCTGGACGGGCGTGCCATTGACAACAGTCATACATGAACTGGGAGGCGTTGTCCCCGGCAGCCGCTTTCTTACCGCCACAGGCGCCGATAGCCTGCCCGATGGCATTCCCTCGGACTTCACCCGGGTTGAACGCTCGGTTCCGTTATCCGCAGTCGAACACGCCCTGCTGGCCTGGAAACTTAATGGCGCGCCCATTCCCCTGGCGCACGGCGGCCCGCTGCGTCTGGTATTGCCGGGTTATGCCAGCATCAATTACATCAAGTATGTCCGCCGCATCGCCTTCACCACCGAAGAATCCAGCGCCCACATCCAGACCGCCGATTTCCGGGTCCCGCTGCGGCCGGGTGAACCGCGCCTGACCATCCCTGCCTGGAGGCTGCCGGTCAAATCCTGGATCACCGACCCCCTGGGCTCAGGCGCGCCGGTCAAGGCGGGCACCATGCCGATCCGAGGGGTGGCCATGGGCGGCGCTTCAGCCGTGGCCCGAATCGAGGTGACCGCCGATGGCGGCGCCACCTGGCACCCCGCCCAGTTTACCGGAAGCGATTTGGGCCCGTTCGCCTGGCGCCTGTTCGAGATCTCGCTAAACCTGCCACCCGGGCCCGTCGAGCTGGCCTGCCGCGCTACCAATGCCGCCGGACAACAGCAGCCGGAATACACCACCGACAATACGGGGTATTTTGTCAATGGCTGGCGCGAGCATCATGTCGCCCTGACGATCGCGCCTGCGGGATAAAATGCCGCTTCGGCTTGCAAGCCGACTGCGTGGTGGCGCATAATCTGTGCTCCTGTCTCTTACCGTTACCCGGAATTTTCATGCCTTTGCGTCACTGGCTTGCTGCCCTTCTCGTTGTCCTCCTGTGGGGGCTCAACTTCGTGGTGATCAAGTTTGGTGTCGATGAATTTCCTCCGCTGCTGCTGGGCGCCTTGCGTTTTGCCATGGTCGCCTTTCCTGCCATTCTGTTTATTCCGCGACCGGTCATTCCGCTGCGATTGCTGCTGCTTTTCGGACTGACCCTATGCTTCGGACAATTTGCCTTTCTGTTCAGCGCCATTGCAATGGGTATGCCGGCAGGCCTGGCCTCGCTGGTGCTGCAGTCGCAGGCATTCTTTTCCGTCCTGATCGCAGCGCTGCTGTTGAATGAAAAGGTACGGCTGCACAGTATTGTTGCCATGGTCATAGCCGCCATTGGCCTGGGCGTGATCGAAATGGGCGCTGACACTGCCCAGCCGGTGCCGCTGTTTGCGTTCTTTCTTACCCTGTGTGCGGCTTTCAGCTGGGGGTGTGGCAATATTGTCATAAAAAAGGCCGGCCCGGCAGTCAATATGTTCAGTCTGCTGACCTGGGGCGCTGTATTTCCTGTCTTTCCTTTTCTGCTGGCCTCCTGGTTGTTCGAAGGCCCCCAGGCGATGGCGCACAGCCTGGCCAATCTGTCGTGGACCGGCGTCGGCTCGGTCATGTACCTGGCCTATGCGGCCTCCTTCGTTGGCTACTACTTATGGGGGCGGCTGCTGGCGCACCACCCGGTCAGCCTGGTGACCCCAATGTCATTGATGATTCCCGTGGTCGGTCTGCTTTCGGCTGATCTGGTCCTGCACGAAAAACTGTCGCTGGTGCAATGGCTTGGCAGCGCCGTGGTTGTCGTGGGGCTGGCCATCAATATTTTCGGCAGCAGGCTGTCACGTGTACGCGCAGGCAAGACACTGCAAAAAAAGGATATTCGTGTGCATACAACAACAGACAAAGGCAGATAAACCACGAAATCGCTGCTGCGTTTTAAAATAAAAGTCAATATTCACACAAGGTGTGCACATAGCCGGTATGCTTTATAGACAGACTGTGGCAGCGATCGCTTTACTAATATCTGGAAACATTTTCCATTTGTGCGGAAATAACCCTTCCTATATGATCTGAACGTTACACGCAGTCAGTAAATCCACTCATTTCTGGAGTAAAAGAATATGTCGATTATCATTACTATCGTGATTGGTTTTATTGTTGGCCTGATCGCTCGCGCCATTATGCCCGGCAACCAGTCCATGGGGCTCATTCTTACCACGATTCTGGGTATCGTCGGATCTATCGTTGCAACCTACCTGGGTCAGGCGATGGGATGGTACGCGCAGGGTGACGCTGCAGGCTGGATCGCTTCTGTTGTCGGCGCCATTATTGTTCTTTTCATATATGGCCTGATCGCCAAGCGCTCCTGACACCGGCATGTTATAAAGAGTGCGTGCCCAAGTGGCACGCATTTTTCGTTTTATCCGCATTATTTTCATTGATTACGGGAGGCTCATGACTCGTTACCACACGATTGACGCCAACACTCAGGACGCCGAAAAACCGGCAGGTCTTGTCAGAAAAATTGCCCGTGTCGCCAAACGTGCCGGGCGCACCGTTATTCAGAAAGCCCTGCTGCTGTACTATGCTGTTCGCAATCCGGCCACGCCCGCCTGGGCCCGCCGGGTCATATACGGCGCATTGGCCTACCTCGTGTTGCCGCTGGATGCGCTACCAGACTTCATACCGGGCATTGGATATACCGACGACCTGAGCGTGCTTGCCGCCGCACTGGCTGCCGTTGCCTACTACATTACGCCAGAAGTGAAGCAGCAGGCCGAGCAGGCTGCCAACCGCTGGTTCAAGCACTGACATCCAATCCCCAACATAACCCACGCGATGGCCCGTCGTAATTTTTCATTCAAGGATTTCTGGCTGACCGAGGCCATCCGCCTGCGCGAAGATCACTGGGGGCCGCTTGATGACGCCGCGCTCATTCGCCAGTTGCGCAGTGGTAACGACAGCCCCGAAGAAAGAATAGTACGTCGGGCGCGCCTACTTGCGGATCGCGAACACACCACCACGCTTGTCGAACAATGGACGCAGGGCGCGAAACTGGCTCTGCTTATCCTGGCTGTACTGGCCCTGCTGGGTGGCGCAGGTGCTGCCGCTGGCGTACTGAGTTCTGCCAATCGCCATATCAATGTCCTGCTGGCCATTGTGACCTTGCTTGGCGTACACGGCCTGACATTCCTGTTCTGGATCCTTTCCCTGTTCCTATCCTCACGGGCATTCAGCTGGCTGGGACAGTTCTGGCTGTGGCTCAGTCGCAAGATCGCCCGCGGCCCCGAAGCCGCACTGGCGCCACAATCCTTTGTCTCGCTGCTGGCGCAAAACAGTGCCCTCAAATGGGCTCTGTCCTGTGTCAGTCATGGGTTCTGGGTGCTGTTTTTTCTTGCCGCCCTGCTGACCATGCTGGGTCTGCTGGCGGCGCAGCGCTATACCTTCGGCTGGGAGACGACCATTCTGTCTCCCGACGTTTTTGTCTCGCTGACCCGCACATTGGGCGCGCTGCCGGCCATGCTGGGTTTTCCCATACTGGATGCAGAACTGGTGCGTCAGAGCACAGCAGGTGCAACACTATCGGAAAGCACCTATGCCATCTGGTCGGCCTGGCTGCTGGGCGTGGTCCTGTGCTACGGCTTGCTGTTGCGCATCATCAGTCTGGCGATCTGTCTTTGGCAATTGCGCGGTGCGTTGCTGGCACTCAGGCTGGATATCGATCTGCCTTCGTACAGTCCGCTGGTTGCCCGGCTTGCGCCGACCAGCGAAAACCTGGGTATTGATGCGCCGGCCGGCGGCGACACCCTATCGGCGCCGGGTGACAACGTCACGCGCTCTTATTCGTCCGAGCCTGTTTATGTGGGCATTGAGTTGCCTCCCGACACCAACTGGCCCGTATTTCCCGTAGCCGCAGGCGTGCAGGATGGCGGCGTGCTCGAATCGCGTGAACAACGTCATGCCTTGCTTGATCGACTCCATGCCCAGCCCGTCAAAGGCCTGCTGCTGGTCGTGGATGCGGCGCAGACGCCCGATCGCGGCACCCTGCGCCTGATTTCCGAACTGGCCAGCCTTGCGCGCGCCACCCATATTTTGCTGTGGCAGCGCGACGGCCAGGCATCGCGCCAGCAAACCTGGCAAACACAACTGGCCGACGCCGGTTTTTTGCCCGATACGCTCCACCTGGACGCCTCCTCGCTTCCTGACTGGATCGCTGCGCCATGACGACCAAAAACACCGCAATGCGTCTGGCTGTCGTTGGCCATACCAATACCGGCAAGACCTCGCTATTGCGCACGCTCACACACGATGCTGGCTTCGGACAGGTTTCAGACGCTCCCGGCACCACCCGCCACGTGGAAGGTGCGCGCCTGCTGCTCAATGGCGTAGCGGCAGTCGAACTGTACGACACCCCCGGACTGGAAGACGGCATCGGGCTGCTGGATTATCTGGATCAATTGCAGACCCAAACCGGCAGCCGGCATGACGGCCCTGAAAGCATCGCGCGATTCCTTGACTCGCCCGAGAGCAAACGGCGGTTCGAGCAGGAAGCCCGCGTGCTCAAAAAACTCATCGCCTGCGATGCGGGCCTGTATGTCATTGACGTCAGGGATCCGGTCCTGGCCAAGCACAAGGACGAACTTGCCATCCTGGCCCGCTGTGGCAAGCCCCTGGTTCCGGTGCTCAATTTCATCAACGATGCCCATGCGCGCAAGCAGGACTGGAAGGAAACATTGGCTCGCCTGGGCTTGCATGTGGTTATTGAATTTGACACAGTCGCGCCCGCGCTCGATGGCGAAGCGCAGCTTTATCAAAAGCTGGCTCTGGTGCTCGACACACACGCAGCAATATTGCAGGCATTGTCCGAAGATGTCGGCGTACAGCGCGAACGGCGCCGCAATGCGGCCTTTGCGCTGGTCGCCGATATGCTGATCGATGTTGCCGCGCTGCGCCTGAGCAGCCAGACCGACGACGATAGCGTCAAAAGCAGCACCCAGCTCATGCAGGACAAAGTGCGGCAACGCGAGCAGGCCGGCATCAAGGCATTACTGACACATTACCGGTTCCGCCCTGAAGATTATCCCGGCCAGCCGCTGCCGCTTGAAGGCGGACGATGGAATATGGATCTGTTCAACCCGCAGGCACTGCTGGACACAGGCATTCACGTGGGGAAAGGCTTTGCCGCCGGCGCCATGGCCGGCGCCGCAGTAGATGTATTTACCGCAGGCCTGAGCCTGGGAACCGCCGCGCTGATTGGCGGTGTCCTGGGCAGCGTCTGGCAAGGCACCGACAAGCTGGGCAAACGACTGTACGGGCGCCTGCAAGGCTTTCATGAGATCACCGTGGAAGACAGCATTCTGCGTCTGCTGGCCATTCGCGCACACCAGTTGATACGTGCGCTGGAGCTACGCGGCCATGCCGATATGGCGCCGGTGCAGATATCGCTGCAAGCCGCCCAGGACGAGCTCAAGGAACAGGCCCTGCCTGAACAGTTGCAAGAGGCGCGCAGCCGTCCGGAATGGTCCAGACTGGGAGATCATTTTTCGGCAGGGTCGCGGCGCGACGTCGCGGTAGGACAGTTGGGCAGAACACTGGCCCGGATCGGCAGTCACTAGCGATTCAGCAACCGGGCGATCGCGGTAAACGAGCACGACAAAAAATAAAGGACGCCAGAAAGATGTCCTTTATTTTTTGGCCTTTGGTTTTTTGGGCTTTTAGCCGGTTTGGCCTGTTTGCTTTTTAGCCTGTTTAACCCCACACCGCCAGACCGTTCTACGCGCTACCTTTGTCTGCTTACAACAAGACAGGCGCATCCGGCAGATGATTGCGTCCATCGTCGCCTGACGGCTGCCCACAAGAGGTCAGCAATATTGCTTCGATAGCGCCAATCGCCTGCAGCAGCCCCTGTTCGTATTCCCTGGCGGCAAAACGCGTTTGCAATATCGTGCAAATTTCGTCCCATTGCTTCGGATCCACATTGATACCACGATCAGCGACAATCTCGAATTTATGTTTATTCAATGAGATATAGAGCAACAGGCCGGTACGCATAGGCGTGTCCCATACCTTCAGGCGGCCGAATACTTCCAGCGCCCGGATGGCGGTCTCCCGGCTGTGCCCCGGTGTGTCATGCTCAATTGCCAGCACCAGTTCCCCGGCATGGCGCGCTTCACTCTTGCGTATTTCGCCAGTCAGCCGCTCCATCATGGCGTGCGTAAACACGCGCTGCGACAGCCACCAGCCATCAAGGCCATCGAGCCCCAGCCATTCCCATTTATTACCAGCCACCTGAAGCTCCTCCGCCACCGCTGCTGCCACCACCGCCGCCACCAAAACCACCGCCGAAGCCGCCGCCTCCGAAGCCACCACCGCCGCGTCCGGAACCAAAGCCACCACCCAGGCCGCCCAGACCACCGCCAAGAATAGCACCGTTACGCCGTGCTCCGCGCACTGCGCCACGGGGGACAATTTTTCGGGCAATGCCACTGATGACCAATGCCGCAATGGCGGCCAGCCCTGCCCATATGATATTACCGGTAATCGTAAACAACATGACGCCAGCCGCTACCGCGCTGATCATGGGCGGAAAAAATGCGATCAGAAAAAAACCGAACATCAGCATAGGGCCCAACGCACCAAACAGGCCTTCATCAAACTCGTCGCCATCGCCCGCCGGCTTTTTTTCCGGCGCAGGCAGGGCCTCGTTCTCAATCAGCGACACCAAAGCCGTGACACCGGCATTGACGCCCCCGGCGTAATCATTGGTCTTGAAATGCGGCGCGACATAATCATTGATAATGCGCGAAGCCAGTGCATCCGGCACTGCCCCTTCCAGCCCGTAGCCAACCTCCAGTCGCATGCGTCTGTCATTCTTGGCGATCAGAAACAGGATACCGTCATCCACATTGGCGCGACCCACTTTCCATTGATCAAATACGCGGCGCGAATAACTCTCGACGGTATCGGGCTGCACGGTGGGGACCATCAGCACAAACACCTGCGCGCCTTTGTTTTCTTCCAGCGCCTTGAGCTTGGCTTCAAGCGCCTCCTTCTGCCCCTGGTCAAGCGTACCAGAGGTATCGGTGACTCTCGCGGTCAGCTGCGGCACCGGTACTTCCTGCTGCGCCATGGCCGGCGCGAAACCGGCCACCGCAACCAGCAGAATCAGGAGGCGAAACAGCGATTGCAAACGACACATGACAATCGATCCGCTGGATTGAGAAGCGACAGAAAGTAACATTACTGGGCGGGTGCAGGCTGAGCTGGTGCAGGCTGGGCAGGTGCAGCACTACCCGCAGGCGCGCGGGCGCCCGTGTCAAACTTGACCTCGGGATTGCGCATGATTTCGTCCTGATTATCGGTTCCGAAATTAGGCTTGACCTGATAGCCCATTATCTTGGCGGTGATCAGTGTCGGGAACTGGCGAATCAGCGTGTTATATGCCTGGACATCCTTGATGTAGCGACCACGTGCGGTAGCGATCCGGTTTTCTGTCCCTTCCAGCTGCGCATTCAGGTCACGAAACAGGGCGTCGGCCTTCAGTTGCGGATAGTTTTCCGATACGGCGATCAGGCGGGACAGCGCAGAACCCAACTGGTTCTGGGCGGCCTGAAACTGTTGCAACTGTTCCTGCGAGGGAATCGTATCGGCAGAAATCTGTACGCTGCCCACTTTGGAGCGCGCCTCGGTGACCTGCGTGAGCACTTCGCGCTCGTTGACCATGTAGGCATTTACACTGGCGACAATCTTGGGAACCAGGTCTGCACGACGTTGATACTGGTTAAGTGTCTCAGACCAGGCCGCCTTGACCTGCTCGTCCAGCGTCTGGATCTGGTTATAGCCACAACCGGACAAAAACACGGCCATCATCAATGCGCAGATCATTCCGAAAAATCGTTTCATGTTGGTAGCAACCCGTAAGGTAGTGAATCGGAAAAAACAATGCCCTAATCATAGCCGTTTTTTTTGCAGGCCGATGCAATTGCCCCCCTACAAACGCGTTGCAGAGTGTTAATTTCATTAAATTGAGGGGTTTGGCGTGACGTGCTGCCCACAATGGGGGTCTGTTGCTGTGCTGCGGCAATCATCGCTTGTGCGCCCTTCACCGGACAGCGATGATGAGCAGCCGGGTAACTGCTGGCAGACGATTAATGTTTGATGATTAGTGGCGGCAACGTCTTCAGTGGTGGTTATAGCGGTGGTGCAGACGCGTCAGGTCGCCGATCGCCGGCAGGGGATAGAAAGCGAACAGGCAGTTGGCAAGATGGAGCTGCAGTCACAGTTGGCATCGCATCTTCAACACGTTTTCCAAAATGTTCAAATAGCACTTTTTATAACTATTTGTGCAATAAGCACAAATAAGCTATACTTGCACTAGCGTCTCATCCCATCGGAGGCTTAGCCATGACTGCATTGCAACAACCCAAACCCGCGCCTGAAGCCGTTCTGGCCAAGGCAGTGCTGCGCGCTGCTGAACAACTCGGCCTGAAGCAGGCTGAGCTGGCCGCGGTGCTGGGCATGCACCGCACCGCAATCAGCCGTCTCAAAACCACCGCATCGCTGGACCCTGACAGCAAACAGGGTGAACTCGCTTTGCTGTTGTTGCGTCTTGCCCGCGCCCTCTTCGCGCTCACGGGTGGCGACCAGGAATGGATCCGCCATTTCATGCGCACCCCAAACAAAATCACCGGCGGTATTCCTGCAGCCCAAATTGAAACCATCCAGGGAATGACCACGGTGCTGCAATTTGTTGATGCCATCCGCGGTAAAGTGTAATGATCTGGCAAGCCTGCAATGGTCTCGACCATATCCGGTCTATTGACGGCAAGCTGTACCGGCTTGTGGAAAGCCAGGAGCAGATTGCCACGCTGGGCTATGTTGACACGCTGGACGAACAGGCCCTGCTGGAGCAGATGCTGGACCAGGCCAAGCCCGTTTCGCAACCAGACTGCGAGCCCCTGCATTATCTGCTCAAAACGCCGTTCCGCTACCCGCCGCTCAAATGGGGTTCGCGCTTCGGCCGCGTGCACGAACGCAGCCTGTTTTATGGGGGCAAGAATATCGGCGCGGTGTTGGCCGAAAGCGCGTTCTATCGTTTTGTGTTCTGGCACTCAATGGATGGCACGCCGGTCAAAGACAGGATCCGCAGCGAACATACGCTTTTTTCGGTGCGCTATGGCACAGAAAAAGGGATACAGCTTCATGAACCGCCGTTTGATCAGTATCAGGCCGCGCTGACTGATCCAGTCAATTACCAAGCGGCTCAGCAGATAGGCAGCGCCATGCGCGCCGCCAACGTGGAAGCCTTCGAATACTGCTCGGCCCGCGATCCTGAACACGGCCTGTGCGTTGCCCTTTTTTCCCCCGTGGCATTCAGACAAAAAAAACCACAAGAGACCAACCAGTGGTTTGGTGAGGTCAGCGCGGACCAGGTATCGTTCACACAACTGCGCTCTGGCAAAGTCATGACCTACGGCATCGGCTTTTTTCTGGTCAATGGCGTCCTGCCCATGCCAGCCTGATATCCTTTTTACCAAATAGCCCGCCCCATACCGGCAAGTTCATAAGCCGATGAGGCCATATACGGTAAACCCGTGTGCAGTTGCACGTACAAGCCCGAAAAACCGGTCTCATCTTGATTCAGTTAACTTACAAAAAACTGAATTTATGTTAGCCTTTTACGTTTACCGCAGCATCCAATTCCCTTACTCATGAAACGCTACCTTCCGCGAAAAGTCGTCCATTTTTTCAATAGCGAGCCAGCCTCGGGCATCATCCTGATGGTGACGGCCGTGCTGGGAATCTGGCTTGCCAACTCCGCCATGGCCGATGCCTATTTCTCGACCCTGTCGAGCTATGTTGCTGGCCTGTCGGTTCTGCACTGGATCAATGACGGGCTGATGGCCGTATTTTTTCTCTATGTGGGTCTGGAAGTCAAACGGGAATTGCTGACCGGAGAATTATCCAGCAACCAGAAGCGGCTGCTCCCCTGCATGGCCGCTATTGCAGGTGTGGTTGCCCCGGCCCTGATCTACCTTGCCTTCAACTATCACGATCCGCAACAAATCCGCGGCTGGGCTGTGCCGGCGGCAACCGATATCGCCTTTGCGCTGGGTGTGCTGGCGCTGCTTGGCTCCCGCGTACCTACCTCGCTGAAGGTGTTTCTGACTGCGCTGGCAATTATTGACGATCTCATCGCCATTGTCGTGATCGCCCTGTTTTACACGGCTCAAATACAAAGTCTGTATCTTGCACTGGCCGCAGGCACCCTTATCGCGCTGGTACTGCTGAACCGCAGCAACGTCGTGCGCACCTTGCCCTACGCCATCCTGGGTGGGTTCATGTGGTGGTTCGTACTCAAGTCCGGCATCCACGCCACACTGGCCGGCGTCGCGCTGGCGCTGACGCTGCCCCTGTCTGGCAAAAACCAGGATACGAACGCCAGCCCGCTGCTTAAATGGGAACACGGTCTGTCGCCGTGGGTTGCCTTTTTGATTGTGCCCATTTTCGGCTTTGCCAACGCCGGGGTCTCGTTCGCGGGACTTTCCTGGAGCCAGTTGGGACACCCGGTTGTGCTGGGCATCGCTGCCGGCCTGTTCCTGGGCAAGCAACTGGGCATTTTCGGACTGGTCTGGCTGACGGTCAAATTCGGCCTGGTCAAAAAACCGGAACGGGCCAGTTGGCCGCAGATCTACGGCGTGGCCATGCTGTGCGGTATCGGCTTTACCATGAGTCTGTTCATCGGCGCCCTGGCGTTTACTGACCCGGCGGTGCAGGATCTGGCCAAGATCGGCGTCTTTGCCGGCTCGGTGCTTGCCGCCGTTCTCGGGTACTTTATTCTGTTTTTCAGCGCCAAAGAAAAACCGTAGCAGGTCATCAGGCCCGATTTCCCGTATTATTGGGATAACCATTCATTTGATTACCATCCGTTTTATGGAAAAATCAGCCAATGCCCCTCGCCTTGCCCATTCGCCGCCGCTTTCTTCTATTGCTTGCCTGTTGCGCTGCGGGTGCTGCGGGCATGCCTGTCCATGCCCAGGACACCGCCAACATACTCCCTGATCCAATGACAATCGTGGTAGGCTACGCGCCGGGCGGAGCTGCCGATACGACAGCGCGCACGTTCGCAGAGCAACTACGTAAAGATGGTGCGGGCACCGTGATTGTGGAAAACCGACCAGGCGCGTCGGGCCGCATTGGCCTCAAACATGTGCTGAATGCAAAACCGGATGGCAAAACGGTCTACCTGGTTCCGTCGCCGCTGCTCACGATTTTTCCGCTCACTTATAAGAATCCGGGATATGACATAGAAAAAGACCTGCGCGCAGTCGTCACGCTTGTCAATATTCCCACCGCCATCGTGACGGGCGCATCCCAGCCCTTCAATGACATGAAGGGTTTTGTCGAATGGGCCAAAAAGAACCCGAAAGCCGGCGCCAGCCTGGGCGTTGCCACACTGGGCAGCTCAGGACACCTGGGCATTCTGGCCCTCAATGAAAGCCAGAACACGAACATAGAACCGGTTGCCTATCGCGGCGCTTCGCCCATGCTGGTTGATGTTTCCAGCGGCGTTGTCCCGATCGGCTGGGACGCCGTTGCCAGCATGATGCCTTTGTACAGCGCAGGCAAAATCAAGTTTCTGGGCGTAAGCGGTACGCAAAAGCTCGAGGCGCTTCCCAACGTGACCACGCTGGCAGAACAGGGGTTTCCTGAATTTAAGGCAGCGACCAGTTTTTATGGCATCGTCGTGCCTGCTGGCACGCCCGACCAGACAATCAAAAATCTGGAGGCCGCCTTTATAAAAGCGGCCGGCGCGGCCAACCTGAAACAACAACTTGCCGCGCGAGGCCTGATTACGTGGCCGCAGGGCGCAGTAGAGACTACAAAACGGATACGCGACGAACTGGAAACCTGGCGCCCGGTGGTACAACGCACTGGCATCAGCATGGAGTAGGAACGCCATTGCCACGGCCAAACAGGACCAACAGCGTCTGATCATGTCCAGATCTGCTATCTACGCCACGCACCCGGCGCAACGTCCATGGTGGGTGCCCAGACCCTGGGTATCGCAACATCACGGCTAGCGGGCCAAAGGAGGAACATCAGCCACTCCCCTGGCCTGTTCAAAGACAGATGCGAACTGAAGCAGTTGCGCATCGCCGCCCCAGCGCGTGACAAACTGAATGCCCGTCGGCAGCCCGTCGCGCGCCAGACCGCAAGGAAGGGTCATGGCAGGATGCCCGGTCATATTGAACACCATTGTCCACGGGTACCAGTGACTGCGAATGCCCTCGTAGCTGTGGCCATCCATCTCGAATGGGTCAAACAGATCCATATCCAGCGGCAGCGCTGTCCGTGTCAGCGTCGGGACCACCAGCAGGTCGGCAGAAGTAAACAGCGCCTGCAGCCGTTTAAATAGTGCAGTACGCGTAAACATGGCTTCCTGGTAGTCCATGGCGGAAAATTCTCCCGCCGATAAGACCTGGCGCCGGAAGGTTTCACTGAAGGTGTCCGCGTGCTGTTCCACCAAAGGCAAAAAGCGTGCACGCCAGACGGTATGATTAATAGTACGCCAGGTGGGCTCGACATTAAAATCCGGCGCATCAAAGGGTTCGAGCACGGCGCCCAGGCCTTCAAGCACACGCAGTGCTTCGTCGAATTTTTCCTGCACGTCCCTGGATATTGTCCTGCCCTGCGGCGCATAACAATATCGAATGCGTTTGCCGCGCAGGTCGCCTTCATGGCGTGCCGCCTTTTCGTAATCGGCTGGTTGCCGTCCGATAGACCAGGGGTCCAGATCGTAGTCTCCAGCCATGATATCCATCATCAGGCCGGTATCGGCAACGTTGCGTGTTGTCGGCGTGACATAGGTCTGGTTGCCGAACAAGTCCTGGGCCTGGCTGTGCGGAATGACGCCATTGCTTTGCTTGATCCCCACGACGCCATTACAGGCGGCCGGGATCCGGGTAGAGCCGCCGCCATCAGTGGCAATGGCCAGCGGAGTAATGCCAACGGCGGTGGCTACGGCAGCGCCCCCACTGGAGCCCCCGCTTGTGCGTTTGGCATCCCAGGCGTTGCATGTCTGCCCGAACAACGGCGACCGGGTAAAGGGCTGCGAGCCAAACTCCGGCGTCGTTGTCTTGCCCAGCAAAATGGCGCCTTCGGCGTTAAGCCTGGCCACAGCCGGCGCGTCTTGCGCCGGCACGTTATCCTTATACAGCACAGTACCGAAGGTAGTGCGCACCCCGGCCGTATGCACCAGATCCTTGACGGTATACGGAATGCCATGCAGACGCCCCAGTGGCTTGCCTGCCATGATGGCCTGCTCGGCTTCGTGCGCCTGCTGCATGGCTTGGTCGCCGCAAATCGTAATGAAACAGTTGAGGGCAGGATTGAGCGCTTCAGCGCGCTCCAGGCTGGTCCTGACCAACTCTACCGGCGAGATTTTCCTGGCGTGAATCAGCGCCATCAGCTCGGTCGCAGAAAGGGTATGAAGGCTTGTCATTGCTATGGCCATAAATGATCGTCAACAGCGACTATTGTATGCCCTTCCCGACAGCACAAGCGGCGCCGGCGATCCGGCTCGTGCTGCCGGCCTGAACCTGATGCCGTCTGGCGCAATCGACCATCGACTGCCGGGCGCTCCCATGCATGCATGGATGAATCATTTGCCGGCAGCCCCGTTTCCGAGACCAAATACGCCAATTACGTTTAACATGTAGGGTTTGCAGGCAATCGGCCCCTCCTTCGGGCACATTCGCCCCTGCTCACTTCTTCAAATTCAGAAAATAGCCCTAGATGTCTACTCATTCCATTCCGCAGGAAGTCGCCCGCCGTCGGACTTTTGCGATTATTTCTCACCCCGATGCCGGTAAAACCACGCTGACTGAAAAACTGCTGCTGTTCGCGGGTGCGATTCAGATTGCCGGCAGTGTCAAGGCGCGCAAGGCCAGTCGGCACGCCTCTTCAGACTGGATGGAGATTGAGAAACAGCGTGGAATCTCGGTAGCTTCTTCTGTCATGCAGATGGAATATCGCGACTGCGTGATCAACCTGCTGGACACGCCGGGTCACCAGGACTTCTCCGAAGATACGTATCGGGTATTGACTGCCGTGGATGCCGCGCTGATGGTGATTGACGCCGCCAACGGTGTCGAACCGCAGACAATTCGCCTGTTGCAGGTGTGCCGTGCGCGCAACACGCCTATTATTACGTTCATTAACAAAATGGACCGTGAAGTTCAGGAACCGCTGGATCTGCTGGCTGAAATCGAATCACACCTGGGCATGGACGCCGTGCCGTTTTCCTGGCCCGTCGGCATGGGCAAATCCTTTGGCGGCGTGTTCGATATCCGCCGTGATCGTATGCGTATTTTCCGTGCTGGCCAGGAACGCCGCAACAATGACGAAGACATCATCGACGGCCTGGACAACCCTGAGATCAGCCGCCGTTTCGGCAGCGCATTCGACAAGGCCAAGGAAGAGATCGATCTGCTGCAAGACGCCGCCCCAGCCTTCGAACACGAAGCTTTTCTGGCGGGCAAGCAAACGCCGGTGTTTTTCGGCTCTGCCATCAACAACTTCGGCGTGCAGGAAGTACTGGATACACTGGTGGAATGGGCGCCCAAACCAGGCGCGCGGCAAGCCCTGCAACGCGTCGTGCAACCGGATGAAACCAAATTTTCAGGGGTTGTATTCAAAGTTCAGGCTAATATGGACCCTGCGCATCGGGACCGGGTCGCGTTTGTCCGTGTCAGTTCCGGTCGCTTTGAGCGTGGTATGCGCCTGAAAGTGAGCCGCACCGGCAAGGAAATCCGCCCCAATAACGTGGTGTCGTTCCTCTCCCAGCGACGCGACCTGCTTGATGAAGCCTATGCCGGCGACGTGATTGGTATTCCCAACCATGGCGTGCTGCAACTGGGCGATGTCCTGACTGAAGGCGAAACCTTGCAGTTTACCGGTTTGCCGTTCTTTGCCCCGGAGCTGTTCCAGGCCGTAGAAGTCAAGGACCCCCTGCGCACAAAGCAGTTGCGCACCGGCCTGACCCAACTGGGCGAGGAAGGGGCCATTCAGGTGTTCCGTCCGCAAGCCGCGGGCGGCGCTTTGCTGCTGGGCGCGGTCGGGCAACTGCAGTTCGAGGTTGTGGCGCATCGCCTCAAGACCGAATACGGCGCCGACGCCCGCATGATCCCCTCGCGCTATACCATGGCGCGCTGGGTCACCAGCGAGAACCCGAAAGCGCTCAAGAAGTTCATCGACAGCAATGCAGCTCATATTGCCTACGATGTGGTGGATGCACTGGCGTTCCTGATTACTTCGCCCGCGCAGTTGCGGGTGGCCCAGGAACTGAATCCGGAGATTAATTTTCACGCCATGCGTGAACATGGCGGCAAAGTATTTGGGGAAAACGGCTAAAATTGGCCGACTTACAACCGAGGTATGCAGATGTCCTGGCGTTTATTATTTTTGTCCCTTCTCATTGTGGCTGGCGTAGCCACATGGGGCGGCCTGCAAGCGGGAGACTGGCTGATCGAACACGCACCGGTCTCTGCCAATGTGCCTAACGTCACGGAGTCCGATCCCAATCCCATGGTGGATGCACAAGGTCGTCCGGTTCAACTGCAGCCCCAGCAGCCGCTGATGAGCGGAGCCCAGGGCGTTCCCAAACTGCCGGATCCGGTTCAATGGCACGTAGACGCACAGCAAGGCGAGCAGGCCATTGAGCAGGCCGTCACCACGACCAATAGTGAAATCACCACTGGCGAAGCGACCGATACGCTTGACGGCGGCAATGCCAGCGACAGTGACCAGGACATGGTCCCTATCCGACGCTCGCCAAGGGCCGGTCGCGCGGCACAAGCAGGCAACTGGGAACCGGCCTTTCAACAGGCAATGAGTGAATGTCGCGCCCTGGGCTTTTTTGATCGCCCGGCCTGCCTGTCGCGGGTACGCAATCAGTATTGCGGCGCGAACAACGCATGGGGCAATGTATCCGACTGCCCGTCACGCTGATCGCCCCCTGACCACAAAGACCACGCGTTTTTGCGGCTCACACCACACCTTCAACGGCCTTGATAACGGCATTTGAAGGTGTTTTTTGGCTGTATATATCCAGCCTGATTCAAGCCAGATAATCACTATTGCATTTGAAATAAATGGCACAATCATCCGGGGCCCGGGATCCAACGGGTCTGGCCGGAGGAAGCTGTTTAAGCCGAATGAGAAGCGCTATGCAACGCCGACAGCAAGCCATACAGTTCTATGGTCTGATCGTATATGCGCAGCGACGAGCCCTGGCCAGAATGTGTTCAACGCGCTCGACCCGCGCTTGCAGCACTTGCTCAAACACCATGAGTTCGGCCCGGCAAAACCCCTGGCACGCCGTTGCCGCAGCGCAAATCGGACAGTGGTTCTCTATCAGCAGAAACGTGCCGTCTTCAAGCGCTTCAAACTCTGCCATATAGCCTTCGCGCGTGCGCAACTGTGCCAGTCTGGCGACACGGTCTTTCAATTCGGGCAACCCGCTCAGTTCACGCTGGTACAACTGGCGGCTTGTCTGCTCACGCATATCAATAAGACGATCAATTGCCTGTTCTCCGAATGCCTGGCGCACCGTATCCAGCAGTTGTACCGTCAACTCCGAATGGGTGTCGGGAAAATGCTTGTTTCCCGCCTGAGTGAGCTGCCAGAACTGGCTTGGCCGGCCCACGCCGCGCACCTGCGAGAAGGCTTCAACCATGCCGGCAGAGGCGAGTTTGGCCAGTTGCTGGCGCGCAGCTTCGGCTGTCATCCCCAGCACCGCGCCAGCATCGGCAGCCTGTTGCGGTCCTCTCGTCTTGAGCAGATGCAACAGTCGTTGCGCAGTGGTCGACGGCGCTTTCCCTGAATTTTCCAAGTGATTGCTTGACAAAATATTGATGCCTTTCTAATATACAAAGAATTTACTTTTTTTATTACTGTAGCGCATCATGTCAGCGCTGGCAATGGCTGCGCCCATTTATCTGGAGTTCGTATGGCAACACGGCAAGCAAGCTGGGGCAATCTGCTCTCTGGCCCGAATCTCGCTCACTCCATGGCGCTGTCCGGCGGTGTGGCACTTCACGCCATCAACGTCTTTATCGCTACCACGGTACTGCCTTCGGTCGTCAGGGAAATCGGCGGTCTTGAACTGTATGCCTGGAATACGACGCTGTTTGTGGTCGCTTCGATTCTTGGCTCGGCGCTCACCCCTACGCTACTGTCTCATTCGGGCTCACGCGGCGCGTACGCAATAGCCACGATATTTTTCATCGCAGGCAGTCTGACCTGCGCGCTGGCCCCAAGCATGCCGGTCATGTTGATCGGCCGCACATTGCAGGGGCTGGGGGGCGGCTTTTTGTTTGCCCTGAGCTACGCCATGATCTACGCCGTTTTCGAGGAATACCTCTGGCCCAAGGCAATGGCGCTGATTTCCGCCATGTGGGGCGTAGCAACATTGCTTGGTCCGGCCATTGGCGGCATGTTTGCCCAATTGGATGCCTGGCGGGCTGCATTCGGCGTACTGATCCCTATCACACTGCTCTATATCGCGCTGGTATGGTGGGTGCTGCCCACCCGCAACCGCGCTCTGCCACACCGTCAACCGGTAAGCTACCGATCGCGCAGTTGCTGCTGCTGATTGCAGCGGTCCTGGCAGTCAGTGCCGGCAGTGCGTCACCCGACCCGCTGTGGAATGCCGCCGGTGTGCTGCTGGCGATCGTGCTCATGCTGTTTTTGATTTACAAAGAATCCATCAGCCAGGTACGCCTGCTTCCCCGAAACGCGCTACGGCGCAAGTCACCATTGCTGGCGCTTTACCTAACCATCGGCCTGTTGGTTATCGGCATGACCAGTGAAACATTCATGCCGTATTTTTTGCAGACACTGCATGCACAAACACCGCTGATTTCCGGTTATCTGGCCGCATTGATGGCAGCGGGCTGGACGGTATCGGAAATATGGAGTTCGAGCTACAAACATAACGGCATACGCCGCGCCATAGTGAGCGGCCCGATATTGGTACTGGCCGGCATGGTAGTATTGGCCTTGGCCACACCAATCCACGCCCAGGGCGACTGGCTCATACTGGCCTTTATCTGCCTGGGATTGACGCTGATCGGTTTTGGTATCGGCCTGGGCTGGCCGCATTTGCTGACGCGTGTTCTGCAGGTTGCACCCGCCGGTGACCAGGATACCGCAGCCACTTCCATTACCACGGTGCAATTGCTCGCGACCGCGGTAGGCTCGGCTCTGGCAGGGATGCTTGCCAACCTGGGCGGGATCACGCATCCGGGCGGCATCGAAGGCACGTCCAGTGCCGCGTTCTGGATATTCGCCATACTGGCTATTGCACCGCTCATGGCCATTGGCAGTGCTGTGCGCGTGGTTCGTTCGCTCGGGCAGGAACAGCAGTTGCAGTTGTCAGCAAAGACAGCGTCATGAAGAAACGATCCTGCCCTTCACGGGCAAGATAACCGCGATGCTGATCAACCGGCGGCAATATCCTGTGGCGTCTTGATGAACGAGATCGTATCTGTCCGATTGAACCCGACACTCAATGAACAAGGGGCCTGTCCGGCCCCTTTTTACTGCAATCAGTCGTTGTCTCCCATCTGGCTTTGCAGATAGTTCTCCAGACCAATTTTGCCGATCAGTTCAATATTGGTTTCAAGCCAGTCGATTTGTTCTTCGACGTCTTCCAGGTTTTCCTGGAACAGATCGCGCGTGACGTAGTCACGTACGCTTTCACAGTGTGCGATTGCTTCGGTCAGTGTCTTGTGGTTGTCGATCTCGATCTTCAGATCGCATTTGAGAATTTCCGGTACGTTTTCGCCGATGTGCAGCTTGTGCAAGTCTTGCAGATTAGGCAGGCCTTCAAGCAGAAAGATGCGCTCGATGATCGCATCGGCATTCTTCATTTTTTCGATGGAAATATGATATTCGCTTTTGTTGTAGCGATTCAGCCCCCAGTTTTTGACCATGCGGGCATGCAGAAAATACTGATTGATTGAAGTCAGCTCGTTAGTCAGTTGCTTATTCAGAAATTTGAGAACGTCCTTATCGCCTTTCATGATAGTTTCCTTTGCTGTGAGAGGCACCGTCAGTAGCGGCTGAGTGGCTGCGAATGCAGCCCGGTGGTGCAATTAAGAGAAATTATAAGGGAAGACGCAAGCTTTGCTCCGGTTTACCGCAAAAGCCCTGCAGGTGGTAAATGAGAATGGAAATGAAAGTGTTTTTGTTCAGCAACCAGGCTTCAGATCCGGCCGGCCTTTCTGCCAGCACTCCCGTTTTTAATGCGGTGGGCAAAGGCGGCAATGCAACCGTCTATTACTCATGGAAAATACCAGGCGAAGACGAGCTTGCAAACGTAGGCAGAAGTGAGACAGTTGTTTCGCCAATGCTGCCCCCACCGCGTTGTTACTATACGAACGTGAATGCACAATTATCTATTTTCGTACGATTAGGGGGGGGCGAGTCTTCTACTCTATTTTCGCAACTTGCATAGTGTTTCCCTCAACGAAAGTCAGGTTTTGCACCGGGAGCCGGCGTCGCACCAAACCCTCCGCGGGTAATTACAGCTTCTCGACCTCCATGTTCATCCAGCAGCTTTTTCTGATCAGCCTTCGCGATGGCATCTTGTTGTTCGGGATCGACGATGGTGCGCAATACAGCTGATAGTTGCTCTACAACCGAGCTATAGCGCTCTTCAAGGGCAAGATCGTGTAATTCTTCAGGATCGTTGTCCAGATCAAATAGCTGGGGGTCCATCCCCACATAGTAAATGAGCTTCCATTTATCTTGCCTCACCATATATGCCGCAGACTCTGCTCCTGCCGCATGATATTCAGAAAAGGCTACTCGCAGAGGATCATCTGGCTGGGAGTCAATTTTCAGGAGTGATTTACCAGGCAGGGATTCAGGCACGGGAACGCCCATCCATTCCAATAAGGTTGGAGCAACGTCAATGAGTGAAACATGAGTGCGTACAACACGACTTTTGGTATGTCCTGGCGCACGCATGAGCAGAGGAATTCTGGAAGCCTCTTCATACATCGTCGACTTACCCCACAAACCTCGGGTTCCCATATTGTCGCCATGATCTGATGTGTAAATGACGAGCGCTTCGTCCGCCAGACCACATTCGTCGATTGTCTCGCAAATTTGCCGGAAATGATCGTCCATAAAGCTGCAAAGCGCCCCATAACTGAGCAGTGCCTGGCGCCGTTTCTGGTCATCAAAATAGGTATCGTGCGTAAAGCACTTGCGAAAACTATCGATCCAGGGATGATCGTTACGATCTTGTTCCCTGGATAGCTTTGGCAGAGGGATATCTTCCAAGCGGTACTGGGAAGCAAATTGTTCGGGAGCAATCAGCGGAAAGTGCGGGGCAACGAATGAAGAAAATAGCACCCATTGATCTTGGTCAGCATGACCTTTGATCCATTCTATTGATGCTTTGGCGATATCTCTGTCATATCGGGTATAGCTGCTTTCACCGATTCCCACTTCATCAGCCATGGCGCGCGATTTGTGGCGTACGGGAAGTGGATCTCGCACCGAACCCAGTAAATCGCCAACGCCATTTACCACATGCATTGGCAATATCTGTCGCGTGAAGCCCGTATCTTCCTGCTCACTGCGAAAATGCAGTTTTCCAATCGAGGTGACGTCGATGCCTGCGTCACGTAATTCATGTGTCCAGCCTTTCGGCGTTCCATAATATGGAAGTGCGTTGTCCCAGTTTCGGCTTTCATGCGCGTAGAGACCCGTTGTAAATGCAGCTCTGGCTGGGATACAGATGGGAGAGTTGGTGTAGGCTGAGGCAAATCTTGTGTTTGCGCCCCCAAATGAGTCCATGAATGGTGTTTTGATCCAAGGGTGCCCGACAGAGGATAGGGCAATGCCAGAATGTTCATCTGACATCACAACGATTGCTATACGTCGCCCAGATTGTTTTGTTGCTATTGAATTCATCTTTATGCCTCCCTCAGGCCTTGACTGTTCACGATTCGCTGCCAGTGAGCCAGATCATCTGAAACGTATTTTGAAAAAGCTTCTTGGGTCATTGGCATTGTCTCGATCCCTTCGCCAGCTAGCCTTTTTTTGACTTCTGGCAAAGCCAGTACGCGGTCCACTGCAGACCATAGCGTTTGAGTGATGCCAGGGGGCATTTCTTTGGGGCCCATGATGCCGAGCCATTGAACAGTTTCCAGCTCTGGAATGCCGATTTCTTTAAATGTTCTGACACCAGGCAATAGGGGAGCACGTTGCGCACCACTTACCGCGAGCGCACGCATCCTGCCAGACTTGATGTAGGGCGTTGCTCCTGCCAGTCCTGGCATGCAAAACTGTATCTGACCTGCCACCATATCATTGAAACCCGGCCCAAGGCCTCGGTAGGGCACATGCAGCACATCGATATCGGTTATCAGTTTTAGGCCTTCGAACACCAGATGGGTAATACTGCCCACTCCTCCGGATGCATAACTGAATTTACCTGGGTTCTTTTTTACGACATCCAGAAACTCCTCAAATGTCTTTGGACCCGACATGCTTGTGACCAACACATTGGGCGCTCCCCCCATCATTGCAATATGCGTAAAATCCTTGATTGGGTCGTAGGGGACTTTGCGGTAGGCCGGTAACGTGCCGTGGGTGCTGACAAAGCCTAGAATAAGGTTATAGCCATCCGGGGAGGCCCGGGCCATTGCCTGAGTTGCAATTTGACCACTAGCGCCTCCTTGATTTTCAACAACCCAGGTGGTTTTCATTGTCCGGGATAGGTAATCTGCCATTATCCTGGCAACGCTATCAGTGCCGGCGCCAGGACTCACCGGGACGACAAATCTTATCGCTCTGTCTGGATAGCCCTTGGCGATCACTATTTTGGGTATGGCACAGAAAGCCGCGCCCCCCAGGACCGTTTTAAGCAGGTGGCGCCGATTCATTTTCATTTACGAATGTCTCCCTTTTCGTTCTAAGTATGATGCTTTGCGTGAGCATTGAAGACAGTCTAAAGAAGTAATACCAAGGGGTGGTAGTACAATCGGCGCAGCCCCCTTCTCAAATTATTCGAACACTAAAAGGAGTCCTGGATTTGGCGCTCAATCTCGATCACCTGCACGCATTCCTGGTTGTTACAGAAGAGGGCAGCATAAATCGTGCCGCTGCAAGATTGCTACGTGCCCAAACCGCAGTGGGACGACAAATTAAGCTACTTGAAGAGACGATGGGAGTAGCGCTGTTCGAGCGCACCGCCAGTGGTGTCATCCTTACGGAAGCAGGCAACGAACTCATCGAATTCGCACGCCGCATTTTCCAGAATGTCGCAGAAGCTGAAGCAGCTATGGCTCGAGTGGGGGCTGATCCATCAGGTGAGCTGGTGATTGCGGTCCCGAATGCATTGGTCGAGCAACTGGGACCTGTACTTTTTACCGCAATTACGGACAAGTATCCGTTAATCACTCTCACAATGCTCGAAGGAGATAGCCACGCCGTTCATCAGTGGATCACTAACGGTATGGCCCAGATAGGCTTGTTGCCGGAAGGGCAAAACGACAGCAGTTTGCACACGATTGAATGCGGTAGACAGGTGCTTTGTTTGTGCGGCGCAACGAAAGCGATGTCGGCGTTACCGGAAACGATCGAACTCAAGCGGGCATTATCATTTCCACTCGCTTTGACCATGCGTCCAAACCGAATGCGCCAAATGATTGATCATGCAGCAACGAGCATTGGCAGCGAGGTTAGGCCGGTTCTAAGCACAAATTCGACCCATTTGATCAATATGCTCATGCGACAGAACAAGGTTTATTCGATACGCCCTTACCTGGGAGACGCCCCTGCGGTGGTAAATGGGATCACCTATATTCCGCTTTGCGCTCCAGAAGTCAGCCGTAGCATCAATATCGTATGGAGCACGGCGTATCCTGTCACCCGTACAACCGAGGCAGCGCGCACTCTGCTTTGTGAGCTTATGGCGGGCTTAAACTAGACCCAGGAAACCCACCCGCGAGATTGGATGTGTATTTTTTTTGTGCTGAAGCTATATATTCTCGTTCAGTTTTACGAGATGAAAACCAGTCTGAACCATGAACGAGGGTTAGATGCGAGCCCGTGACAGTTAAATCACAAATGTGATATTGCGAACGCGCTGACAGATATTTGGCTTGCCATTTTCGGGCGCAATGGCGTACCGTCTAGCTTGTGAATATGAGTCTGTGATATGACAGTCATGATATTACAGCTTGCAAGTTTGCGGCCTGTAAATTTGCCACGTGTGAAACGATGCAAATGAAACTACACAAGTGAAATTGCGAAAGTGATAACGCAGTTGAATGTTGCGAGCCCGGCAATACAAGCTTGAAGCTGAAAATGCTCTGGTGCGACACTAGGCCCCAGGCCGCGAATGGTGATGCAGGACTATTATGTGCGGCTTATTTTGTACCGCTTATTATTGGTGATTTTTTAGCTTATTCTTATTGTTTGTGAATCATTATTTTCGACTTGTTATTGCGGCTTATGACTTTCAGCATATTTGTCGCTATGGCTTTTGAAGTACTGACCCTGATGGCTTGATGACTGGCGCTTTGATGACTTGCGCTTTGCAACGTCAACCGACTAGGCGGCCGAACGCCAGAGTACGACAGATTCGGTTGCCAGCGCATCACATTTTTCTTTGCCGCAATGGTCATTGGCACCATCATGAGCAATAGGCGCACCGGTACAGGCTGCACGCTCCAGATAGCTACAGGCCATTTGTGCGCAACACCCGCAATTGGTGGCGACGCCCAGTTCTCGTTGCAGGTCACTCAGCGTGCTGGCGCCCTGGGAAATAGCGCTGACAACGGCGTCTTCAGTGACGGCATTACAAATGCAAATATACATGATAGTTATTATCATCTAAGGCAAAAAAAGTTGCAAGCGCTGTGCCCGGTTTGATGAAAATCTCCAACATGCCCGTTCTTTCAGGGTGTTACTGCAATTTTTTTAGATCTAGCAGCAATGGCACGCAAGCGGCTGCCACTGGGCGGGCATGTAGGCGGCCTGCAGCCGGGGCGGTGCGCCGGCAGTGCCCGCAACTGGCTGCCAACGGCCCCTGATCAACCTTATCTGCGGCCGCAGCAGCGGGTGGACGCACCCTTATGCGTCGCTATTCGTGATTAAGACTGGCCCGCGCCTTGCGCAGCGAAGCCGATGGAATGCCCAGGACTTCGCGGTATTTAGCCACCGTACGACGCGCGATGGTAATACCTTCCTGAGCCAACAGGTCGGTCAGGCGACTGTCCGACAGCGGCTTGCCTTCAGGCTCAGCCAGAATGTAATTGCGAATGCGGATCTGCACCGCTGTTGCCGATGCATTTTCGCCACTGTCCGTAGCCACGCCGGAACCAAAAAACCGTTTCAGCTCAAATACCCCATGTGGCGTCGCGATAAACTTCTGCGTCGTGGCCCGAGAGATGGTTGACTCATGCATGCCCACAGCATCGGCCACATCGCGCAGGGTCAAAGGCTGCAGGCGTGCCATGCCGTATTCAAGAAAGTCGCGCTGCTTGTCCATAATGGCGCGCGAGACATCCAGAATGGTCGTAAAGCGCTGACTGACCTGGCGCATGAATCCCTTGGCTGCGGCCAGTTGCTCGCTCATTCCCGAGCCGGCCTCTTTGCCCAGACGACGAATCATGCTTTCGTACCCTTCGCTGATACGCAGCGATGGCATAACCGTCTGGTTGATGGTCAGAACCCACTCGCCTTTTATCTTGCGCACCAGGACATCGGGTACCGCATAATCGGCCGTGGGCGTGCTGAACTGCTTGCCGGGGCGCGGATCCAGTTGCCGGATCAGGGCATGGGCCTGCCGGATTCGGTCAATATCGGCGCCAGTAACAGACCGCAGTTGCGCCATATCGGCACGTCCCAGCGCCTCCAGCCCGTGCTCGCAAATAAGTCGGGCGCAAGCCAGCACCTCGGGCTCAGGTGGGTTGGCCAGGGAAGTAACATTCAATTGCAGCAGCAGGCATTCGGAAAGCGTACGGGCACCCACGCCGGCTGGATCACACGATTGCAGCAGGCGCAAGGCGACCGCCAGATCGTCTTCACTGACATCGGCTTCCTCCGAAAACAACGTTACAATTTCCTGCAGGCTGGACATCAGATACCCGTTATCATCCAGTTCCTCGATCAGGTATTCGGCCAGGCTGACATCCCGTTCCGATGCGTGGGTCAGCCGCAACTGCTCACGCAGATGCTCTGAAAGCGACAGACCTACCGCTGTTTCGGGCTGAAAATACTCGTCATCGCGCGATTTCTGGCCCGGCTGCGATGTCCAGTCCTGTTGTAAAAGCTCGGCATCATTTTCGCTTGCATTTGTACTATCTTCAGATATTTGGTTATTATCGACAAGTTCAAGCATGGGGTTGTCCTGCAACACCTGTGCCAGTTCTGCCTGGAGATCCAGCGCAGAACACTGTAACAAGCGCAAGGATTGTTGCAGTTGCGGGGTCAGCACCAACTGCTGGCCGGTTCGAAGTTCTAACGCATGACGCATATCGATTTGGAATACCTATGAAATACAGCAATGCCGCGGTTCAGCAAAATGATGCCAGATTGGTAAGCAAAACGCTGCTTAAGCTGGCTACCCCAAGGATTATAATGCGTGCCGCCGTGATTATTGTCACAATCGTGATCTGGCTGTGGGTTGCCGCAAGCATCCTTGAATTCGGTGCCGCCCAGGACTACGCTTTTCTGAACAAGTTTAACGTACAACTGGTCTCTTTTTTACAGAGTATCAATACTTACCTGTGGTGGGCAGTGGTGCTGCTGGGCACCCTGATCGTCTATTTCTTCCTGAGTGCCTGGTATAGCGGAAGCGTTGAGCGCGCTGCATACAAGACCGTGCCCGCCGATACGGCGGCCCAATTGATCGGCAGCCTGTCTGCCGAAGGTCGGGATGTGCTCGGCTGGGTCTGGCGCGACCGCAGCGAACCCATCAATATCGGTAACCTGAAAACCACCAAGGATGAACTGGATAACAATCGGGTCAGCAAACTGGCTCAGATCCGGGAACAGGAACGGCTGCTGGGCCCGGGCCCGGCGGTGGCGGCAGACAATCGCATTGCCGCCACACTGGCACAAACCCAGGCGCAGGATGAGCCTGGGCCGGTGCCGACCCTGCGGCCAGATCCTGCAGCAGCCAAACCTGTCGCGACCGATGCCCGCCCAACAACGCCGGCTGTCGGCGCGGCAACGGCTGGCGCGCTGGGTTCTGCGTCCAGTGCCCCAGTCGTTGAACCAGTCATCGGCAACACTACATCGGCCGCCCGGCCGGAAACGGAAGTCGCGCCGGCCTCTGAACCCAAACGCCCGGCCAATGTGGCTGGCGCGACAACCGATGTGGTCAGGCCCACACAGAACGAACCGGCAATTGCCGAGGAACCGGCCAAAGAGCAACCCACGGTCTCCAGTTCCGAACAGACGGAACCGACCATTGGCCGCGCCGAAACCACGCATCTGCGCCCGCCGCGCGATGAAGTCAAACATACCATTACCTGATCAAAACCGCAGTTATCGGCGCGCAGGTGGAAAAAACACTTGCGCGCCGGGGTAATTTTTCTTATAGTTAAGGCATGAAGAGCCAGCCCGCATTTTCTCGCAACGCTTTAACCGGCCGCAACACTGCTTGCGCCAGGGCTAAGCTGTGGGCTGCCGCTACACCTGACGCAACGCTTTCTGCTGTTGCCTCCCCCTCTTCTTCTCTGCTACTGCTAGCGATCGGTTGTCGAGCCTAGAGCGTTCGTGGCAGTTCGACAGCCCCTGTACAAGCCACAAGGATTCCGTTTTATTATTCTGAATCCCGGCGTCGCTGCTTAACTCCAGTCTGTTCGCACCGGGATTCTCCCCAAAATAGGTGCATCATGATCTCCAACCCCGCTTCCAAATACATTCCCTTCAAGGCGTTCGAACGCGATTTCTCGGAACGCACGTGGCCCAGCAAAAAAATCGAACATCCACCCATCTGGATGAGTACCGATCTGCGCGATGGCAATCAGTCTCTTATCGAGCCCATGAGCATCGAACGCAAGCTGCGTTTTTTCAAGCACCTGGTCAAAATCGGCTTCAAGGAGATTGAAGTTGGCTTTCCCTCCGCCTCCCAGACAGATTTTGACTTCGTTCGCATCCTGATCGAAGAAAACCTCATTCCCGATGATGTCCTGATCATCGTGCTGACCCAGTCGCGCGAAGACCTGATCAACCGGACGGTGGAAGCGGCGGCCGGCGCCCGCCAGGCCATGGTGCACCTGTATAACGCCTGCGCGCCCGCATTTCGCAAAATCGTCTTCAATATGAACAAGGACGAGGTCAAAAACATTGCCACCACCGGCACGGCACTGATCAAAAAGGCCATGAGCCGGCACCCCGAAACCAAATGGCGCTATGAATACTCTCCTGAAGTGTTCAGCACCACCGAGCCGGAATTTGCAGTAGAAGTGTGTAACGCGGTGGCCGAGGTATGGCAGCCTACCGCGACAGACCGGATCGTATTCAACCTGCCTGCGACCATCGAGGCCACCACGCCAAATATGTACGCAGACCAGATCGAATGGTTCTGCAACAATGTCAATAATCGTGAAAGCGTCATTGTCAGCGTGCACCCGCATAATGACCGCGGCACAGCCGTTGCTGCCGCTGAACTGGCTGTTATGGCTGGCGCAGATCGTATCGAAGGCTGCCTGTTTGGCAGTGGCGAGCGTACGGGTAATGTATGTCTGGTCACCCTGGCGCTCAATTTGTACACCCAGGGCATTCACCCTGGTCTGGACTTCTCCGACATAGACGACGTGCGTCGCACAGCAGAATACTGTAACCAGTTGCCCGTACATCCGCGTCACCCCTACGCAGGCGACCTGGTCTTTACCGCCTTCTCGGGCTCGCACCAGGATGCAATCAAGAAAGGCTTCGCCGTGCAAAAAGAAGACGGCGTCTGGGAAGTGCCTTATCTGCCCATTGATCCGGCCGATCTCGGACGCAGCTATGATGCGGTCATCCGGGTGAACAGCCAGTCAGGCAAAGGCGGCGTCTCTTATCTTTTGGAAAACGAACGCGGCCTGAACCTGCCGCGCCGCCTGCAGATCGAGTTTTCCCGCGCCATCCAGCGCGTGACCGACGAGACCGGCACGGAAGTCAACGGCAATGCCGTGTTCGATATATTTGAAAAAGAGTACCTGAAACAGACTACACCATGGAAGCTGGTGCGCCACCAGATCAATAGCAAGGCCGATGGCGAAACCGGCGACCAGTTCAGCATTCGCGCCGAGCTTGAGGTGGACGGTCAGATCAAAGTTGTGGAAGGAAGCGGCGAAGGCGCCATTTCAGCCTTCATCAACGCCCTGAATCTGCCTATCCGCTTTATGGATTATCACGAACACGCCATGGGATCCGGCGAAAAAACATCTGCCGTCTGCTATGTGGAACTGCGGCTTGGTGAATCTGCCACTGGTTTTGGCGTGGGCATCCACAAGGACATCGTTACTGCGTCATTTGTGGCCGTCCTGAGCGCGGTGAACCGCCATCTGAACCAGCAGGCCAAAGAAGGCGCCGCCCTGCGCGAAGTCGCATAACAGTCCAAGGCGGTCAAGCCGGGCCCGTCACCTGCCTGCGGCAGGGGCGGCCCTGCATTGATGTTTTATTGTCGCAATAAAGTGCGTTTCGGGCACCGGGCTTGTGTCTTTGCAGCCCGATGCCCGCTTGCGTTGCCTGCTGGCGCAATGCCAGCGGATACTGAATGGACACTGAATGACCGTTGCGCAGGCAACACAACGGGCAACATAGGCGCCGGGTTGCGACCGTCCTCGTATTAGCCCCGCATTAACGTCCCAGGCAAACACCATCGTCATGCCAATGCGATCCTAACAGACAAGGGCTGATGCCTGCGTGCGTTAGCATCGCATTAATCAACCCTTGTGTGCGTACCAGGAAACCGCAAGCCAGGCCCTGTATACCGATCGGATCGGCAACGAGCCTGCGCTGTTTACCAGGCGCTGCCTTTTTCCCAGACCACGTCCTTACCTGCTGCCTTAGCCTGACGCATCATGTCCAGTAACGGGTAGGCACGACGGCGCAAGCTCACATTTTCACTGATGGGGTGTACGGCGACCTCATCGTCCTCATCTTCGCGATCCTTGTCATCAAACTGATGATCAGGCGCAGAACCCGGGTCCGCATTGATAGCCTGTTCCAGTTGACGAATGGCTTCTTCCAGCTGGGCCACGGTAAAGACGCCCATTTCAGGCACGGTGTCATACTCACGGCCTGCCGCCTGCAATACCGTCCTGGCCTGCTCGGCCATCATCAGGACATCGCCAGCTATATCCGAACGAAAAGTAATCAGCATACGGTTTTCCTCATTAGATATTTTATTGGACTGCGACCACTGCAAATGCATTCAAAAGGTGATGATACGCATTTTTCAGGTTATTGGTCATGCGAACCCGTCCTCGCTCAATTTTTCCTGCTTTCAGGCACCTGATTCTGGTGCTTGCAGGCATACTCCATTTTGCCCCAGAGGCCGTCGCCGAACAAGCAAATATTGCGCAATGCCTGCGCCCGTCCGCCGGCACCGGCCACCCTTGCCGCAGCAACAACCCGTTTACCGCGGGCGCACATGAGCCGACCATCAATAGCGGCGCCGGCAACCCGGTTAATCTGGCCACCGGCAACAAATACCAGGAAACAGTTGATCTTCCCCTGCGTCATGACGGCTTACTGGTAATGCGTAGCTATAACGCAATGGACCCGGCAGACCGGGGACTGGGCGTTGGCTGGCGGCACAATTTCGATATTGATCTGCAACGCACGCCCGATGGCCTGCTGATTACCCAGGCCGATGGTTCCCGCATCCTGTTCGGCGAACGGACTGGCAAAACTGTTCCGGCAGCAGTTCCTGCCCATGGGCGGCTGGAGGTTTCGCAAAGCGGTTGGATCTGGCACTGGCCTGACGGCAGCACCATCACCTTTGACCGCCAGGGGTTGCTTACGGGACTGAACGTGGGTGGACACTACCTGCAGATACAGCGATACAGCCGTGCCTCGGTTTTTGCCGACAGGATCCGTCAGGTCACAAGCGATGCCGGCCATGCCCTGGTGTTTCACTACACCCAGGACGTCCGCATACGTGCCCGCGTGCGTCTGACCCGAATCGACACGCCCCAAGGGCCCATCCGGTACCGCTATGACATACCTGCCGGGCGTCTGGTATCGGCTGCGATGGATGACAATCGCCAGACGCTCTACCTGTACGAGGCGGCATATCAGGCAGGAAACCCCTACAAACTCACGGGCATGGCGATCGTCCCCCGCGACAGCGGAAACGAAGGCAATAATATTCCTGCTGCCACCGCGCCAGTGCTGAGCATCCCGGCCGTGCGCGCCGCCCTACCGACCTTGGCGGGCAGCTCTGCGCTTGTGGCAAATATGTCTGCCCCCTTGCCGCAGTCCTATCGCTTGCGGACCTGGCAATATGATCAAAGCGGCAAAGTGATCCGGGCCGTGTTGCATGATCAGCCGGCCGGCCCGGGAACCCTGTTTTTCAGCTATGACGCCGCGGGCGTGCACCGCAGCATCACCCGCGTAACAGACGGCAACGGACAGCGCACCCGCTTCGTCTGGCGACGCATCCAGGGCCGCTATCTGCTCGAATCGGTCAAAGGCCATGGCTGCATCGGCTGCGCCTCACCTGGGCTACAGGCTGCCTATGATGAGCAGGGTCGCCTGTCGTACATCAATGGCCTGTACATCGCCCGCCACGCCAATGGCACGCCGGCACGACTGAGCCAGCCCAAAGGGTTCTGGCCCGGCCTGCAGTTGCACTATGACCTGCAGGGGCGAGGTATTTTCTGGTCCAGCACGCTCACCGGCGGCCAGCGCATCCAGTACAACAGCAAGGGACAACCCGTCAGCCAGACCTTTGCCAACGGGGTACGCTGGTCATACGAATATGATGCGCAGCAACGCCTGCGCACCTTGCTGGAGTCAACCACAGCCGGGCCTCCCACTGATCAGGACCCGTCACGCAAGGCATCTGCCGCTGCCACGACCTCACTTCATTACACAGAAGATGGCGGCTTTACGCTGACGCATGCCAACGAAACACAAGTACATGCCATAAATCGTGCAAACGGCGCCTTGCGTACCAGTATTTCCAGACCCCGCAGCATAGACAACCCTTACCGCGTCTCTTATGAGGACATGATCCTGCGCCGTCCGCAGACCGGCCTGGAAATACAGCTGCTGCCCGAAGGCGGCCGCCTGCTGTACACATATACGCCCCGGCAGCAACTGCGCAGCATCGTCTGGGAAGATGCCAAGCAACGGCAGCATCCCATTGTGCACATAACCGCTGCCGGTGAAGCCACCTTTGGCAACCAGATCCGGATGCAGTACCGTCAGGACGCCTCCGGCCATCAGCAGTTGCATCTGGTGGCCCCGACAGGCCCAACCAGCCGTCCGATCCTGGGCCTGGAACGCCTGGTGGGGCGCAGCGGGCGCATCCTCAAGGAAGACTATTACTATCCGGCAGTTGCCAGCGCCATGCGCCGATATTATTTTTACGGGAGGCAGCAGCGGCTGGCCGGAATGACAGAGCAGCATTACCGCTACGCCAACGGGCAGCTGTCCCGCACACCGGTTATTTCCGGAAAGCGGCGCGTATGGTATGCCTGGGACCACAGCGGCGCCGGTATCGCGCGCTTTGACGGCCACCGTACGCAGCGCAGCCATATCAGGCGTGATGCCAGCGGCTTGCCGATGCAGGTTGACCACCTGGATACGCGCTATGGGGTTAACCGCCGCCTTAAGGTGGTTTACCGGCAAGGTCGGCCGATTCAGCAAAATCTGCACAACGGCCAGGGCCTGCGCATTGCCCGCCGCGACCAGCAGGCGTTTACCCACTTTTATTATCAGAACAACCGGGTGATCGGCCACTGGTCTGTGCCTGCGGGCGCGCCGCTGCGCGCCCCCTCCAATGGCGCCATTTCACGACGCTACATTTATGCCGGCCCCATTGCTGTTGCCTTTATCGACTACGCAAGGCCCGCGGCGTTCAGCGACAGATCGCAGCCGCTCTTGGCGCAGCCGACAGACGTGTCCGTTCACTCTGCGCTGCGCCATCTGCTGAGCGACAGGTCTGCGGGAACGCTGCATTTTATCCACACCGATACCCTGGGGCTGCCGCTGGTTGTGACCGACGGGCAGGCACGGCCCGTCTGGCTGGCCCGGCCTGAACCGGAAGGGAAGATGACGCCACTGATCGCGCGAGTGCAACTGCCCTTGCGCTATCCGGGCCAGTATGAAGACGAAGCAACCGGGTGGTTCGATAATATCTACCGCACCTACGACCCAGCCTTTGGCCACTATCTGGAACCCGATCCGATCGGTCCCGTTCCCGGCACCGATCCTCTGGGATATGCGGCCGCGCAACCGCGCCGCTATGTCGATCCGCTCGGTTTGCTGTTATTCGCTTTCGATGGCACCCGCGACATCGGCAGCGACACCAATTCAAATGTGTACAAACTCCAAAAACTATACGATTCGGGCCCCGTACACTATATCGGCGGGCCGGGCACCAGCGACGGCCTGTATGCGTTTGCCGAACCGATGGTCTATGGCGCGACCAACCCCCTGCAAAGCCCGTACGTAATGGGCCCGCTGGGCGTATTGCTGCGCCCTGTGGATGCCATGGCTGCAGAATCTGTCGCCGGCATTGTGCGCACCCAGATGCATCGCCTGATCGACTCCCTGCTCAGCGATGCGCCGTCATTGCGAAACGTCAACGGCCACATCCCTATCGATGTCATCGGCTTTTCCCGCGGCGCGGCGGCGGCACGCATTTTTGCGAACCAGATTTTGCAGCAGACACAAGACGGCCTGTTCAGCGCCCGGATCCACACGCCGTTTGCGAACAATGGCCAAACCCCCAATGCCTTCATGACCGTCAGTGCCTGCCTGGATTTGCGTTTCATGGGCCTGTTCGATACGGTTACGCAGCTTGGCGTACTGGGCTCGAACAACGCAGCCTACAACTACCAGGTGTCTCCCGCCTGGCAGTGGGTCGCTCATGCAGTGGCCCTGAACGAATATAACAATATCTTTCCTTTAACCTCCATCGGCGACAGGGGACATCAGAATTTTCATGAAGTCGGTTTTATGGGCAACCACTCTGATATGGGCGGTGCGATACAATCTGCGGACACCACCCACGTGGCCAACGCCAGCGGCCTGCCTGGCGATCTGGGTAACGTGGTGCTGCAATGGATGTACCAACAGGGACGGGCGGCGGGCGTATCCTGGCGACCACTGCCGCCAAGCGCCCTGCGCATCCGCAATCCGCTGGTTCACAACAATCTTATGCGCTATGAATGGCAGGACCCGGCCAGGGAAAGCCTCAAGCGCGACCGCGAAATGGAAGGCGCCGACAGAACCTCAATAAGGCAGCATCAGTCCGCAAGTGTCGGCCGGGCCAGACGCATGCAGGTAGAACAGTTTATCGAGCGCGATCTGCCGCAGACACGGCCGCTGACAATCGCCGATCTGTTTTACGGCAACATGATGGCGGTGCCGCCCGGTAAAGAAAAGGCGCTGATCAGCCAGCCGATTGTCGGTCGCGCCGATATCCAGGCCTATGCCCGGTGGCTGCGGGAAACCACGGGCTTTGAGTTACAGACAGGCCAGGTATGGTAAAATCTGCCTTTTTTCCACCCCCCGGACGCCATGCTCCCCGAGCTGCAACAACACTTACTTTCGCTGCTTCAGGCAGCCGTTCACCATACCCTTCCCGAGGCCAGCCCGGTTATCAAACTGGAACGCCCCAAGCAGGCCGATCACGGCGATATTGCCAGCAACGTCGCCATGCAGATCGCCAAGCCTGCCCGTCGGAATCCGCGTGAACTGGCCCAGGAGATTGTCGCCCATGTGCTGGCCAACCCGGCCGCTGCCGGTGTGGTGGAATCGGCCGATGTGGCCGGCCCTGGCTTTATCAACTTGCGACTGACGCAGGCTACGCACCAGCAGGTGCTGCAGGCCATTGCACAGCAGGGCAGCCAGTACGGCAATGCCGCCAGGCGCAACGAGAAAGTCATTGTGGAATTTGTCTCCGCCAATCCGACCGGCCCCCTGCATGTCGGCCATGCCCGCCAGGCGGCCCTGGGCGACTGCGTCTGTCGGCTGCTTGATGCCGGCGGCTACGATGTGCTACGCGAATTTTATTACAACGATGCCGGCAACCAGATTCACAACCTGGCGGTAAGCACGCAGGCCCGCGCCCGCGGCATCAGCCCGGACGATGCAGCCTACCCCAGTGATGGCTACCGTGGCGAGTATATCGCCGATATTGCCCGCGATTACGTCAACAAGGCAACCGTTGAAGCCGACGGTCGCCGCATTACTGCCACGGGCGAGCTCGATTCGCTCGAAGACATCCGCCAGTTTGCCGTTGCCTGCCTGCGCCGCGAGCAGGATCTTGATCTGCAGGCGTTCGGGCTGAAATTCGACAATTACTACCTTGAAAGCTCGCTCTATAGCGACGGCAAGGTAGAAGATACCGTCAACAAACTGATCGCCAGCGGCTACACATACGAACACGAAAACGCCTTGTGGCTGAAAACGACAGAACTGGGCACCGGCGACGACAAAGACCGGGTCATGCGCAAATCCGACGGCGGCTACACCTATTTCGTACCCGACGTGGCCTATCACGTGGGCAAATGGAATCGCGGCTATACCCACGCCATCAACATCCAGGGGACAGACCATCACGGCACCATTGCCCGCGTACGTGCTGGCCTGCAGGCACTGAATCTGGGCATTCCCAAAACCTATCCCTCCTATATCCTGCACAAGATGGTCAAGGTCATGCGCAACGGGCAGGAGGTCAAAATTTCCAAGCGCGCCGGCAGCTATGTCACCATGCGCGATCTGATCGACTGGGTCGGACAGGATGCCGTTCGCTACTTCCTGATTCAGCGCAAGGCAGATACTGAATTTGTATTTGATATTGATCTGGCGCTGGCAAAGGGCGAGGAGAATCCGGTATATTATGTTCAGTATGCACATGCGCGTATCTGCAAGCTGCTGCGTGACTCGGCTGACCTGACAGCGGGTCTGGCCAGCGCCGACAGCAGCAAGCTGGTGGCCCCTACGGAAATCACGCTACTGAAGCGCCTGGCAGAGCTGCCTGGCCTGATTCAAACGGCAGGCCAGGAGCTGTCGCCGCATCAGGTTGCATTCTGGCTTCAGGAATGCGCAGCCGATTTCCATTCGTGGTACAACGCCGAACGCATCATGCTTGACGACATCGAATTGAAACGTGCGCGGCTGCGTCTGGCCGATGCCACCCGTCAGGTCATTGCCAATGGCCTTGGCCTGCTGGGTGTGTCCGCACCCCAGCAAATGTAAGCGAGACTGTTCCACTATGGCAACACGCAAGAAACGCCCCGCCGCCCGCAGTTCCCGGTCTTCTTCCGGCAAAGGCATGACATTTTCGTCTGTCCTGCTGGGTCTGATCATCGGTCTGTCTGTGGCTGCCGTGGCCGCTTTCATGATCATGCGTTCGCCCTCCCCGATTCAGGACCACCGGCAACCGGCAACCGGCCAGCCTGGCGCTCTCACCGGGCAGGCCCCGCCCAGCCCGAGTGCCACACTGATCGATCCAAACGCATGGATGAACAGCGACGGCAGCATCAATTCTGCGCAGCAGCAGCCGTCTCGCCCGAAAATTGAACCATTGCCCCCGCTACTGGGTATCCCGGAAAACGCCGGCGATATGCCGTTTACGGCTGGCGGCACCTTGCCGTCTGCAACCCCACCGACAAAAGCGGCGCCTAAAACAGATGACGACCAGATTGCGTCGCTGATTAACATGCTGCCCGACGAAAAAACGGCGGCCACCAAAGCGCCGGCCACCGCGCCTGCCGCGTCAAAAAACGCACAGACAGCCGCAAGCCCGGGCACCGCGCCCAAGGCTACAGCAGCAAATACGCCGCCTGCCACGCAGGCCCGCAGCGGCGCGCCGCGCTACCTGCAGGTGGGGTCCTATCGTGATGAGAAAGAGGCCGATGCCTTTCGCGCCCGCATGATCATGATGGGCTTCAATGTGCAGATCCAGAAAGCCAGAGTGAACAATATGGACGTCAATCGCGTCCGTATCGGCCCCTTCGATAGCGATAAGGAACTGAGCGAGTCCCGTGCCCAGCTCTCCGGGGCTAAAATCAACTCCACCATTGTGCGCTAGGCCAGGGCACGCCAGGCGGGAACTTTACGGGGCGCAGTATGTCCTAATGCAGTACCGCCGGATCCAGTGGCGGCTCGCGGGCATGCTTGCCCGATTATTAACCATTTCACAAACAGACTATGAAATCATCCTCCATTGTGCTCCGTTTCGTATCTGCCGCCCTGCTTACCGGTGCTGCAGCCTTTGTTCCCGTCATGGCCCAGTCCGGTCCGGCATTCAAGACATTGAATACCGCCCAGCCGTCAGGATCGGGAGACAAAGTTGAAGTGATGGAATTTTTCGCCTACAGCTGCCCTCATTGTGCAGAAATGGAACCGATGGTGGAAAAATGGGTAAAAACCTTGCCTGCCAATGTCGCGTTCGTACGTGTTCCAGTGGCTTTCAATGCCGCCATGCAACCCATGCAGCAACTGTATTATTCGCTGGAAGCGCTGGATAAACTTGATCTGCACCCGAAAGTATTCAATGCCATTCACCAGGAAGGCAAAAAACTGTTTACCAAGGCTGCCATTATCGACTGGGCAGCCAGCCAGGGCATTGACAAGGCCGCCTTTACCGCTGCATTCGATTCTTTTGGCGTGACGGCCAAAGTCAAACGCGCCGCAGAAATGACCGACACCTATGCCATTGAAGGCACGCCTTCGTTTGCCATCGGCGGAAAATACGTGACCTCTCCTGGCATGACGGGCGACTATGCGTCCAGCATCACGCAGGCGCAAAAACTCCTTGACCAGGTTCTTGCCGAGAAAAAATAAACGGCAGTAAACAGGGGCTGGAACCGCGCGCTTCGCATGCCGCACAGTGTACGAAGCGCACTGTTCAAGCCTAGGCGCTGCCGCAGTGCCATGGTGGCCGCTGCCAGATCACGGTATGCAACAAACCGGGCGCTAGGGTTTATACTGACTACTGACCCGATTTTCTTTTCCGATCTTGCGATAATCCCGCTTTATCGCAGTTAAAAAAAATGCGGTCGCGGCTGCACAATCTTGTCGAGGTCGGTCACGCCGGCGTGAACACCAATGGATGCCGCGGCAGCGCGAACATTGAATGCAACAGGCCTGTCGGCAGCGAGATGACACATGAGCACACACCCTCCTTTGGATACCCCTACCCTGCACGATCAACACGGCCGCTGGCCTGTAGCCGAATCTGTCGAAGACTTCCAGCATAATATTGCGGCGATTCAGGCACGCATTGCCGCCTCATGCCAGCGAGTCGGGCGCGATCCGGCCAGCGTGCGCCTGCTCCCGGTTAGCAAAACCAAACCCACAGCAAGCCTGCGCCTGGCCTACGCGGCAGGCTGTCGCCAGTTCGGCGAAAACAAGCCGCAGGAAGCCTACCGCAAATGGGAAGAAATGGCAGACCTGACCGATCTGCACTGGTCGGTGATCGGCCATTTGCAGACCAACAAGGCCAAGCTGGTCGCGCGCTTTGCCACCGAGTTCCAGGCGCTCGATAGCCTGCGCGTGGCCGAAGCCCTGGAGCGACGCCTGCAGGCCGAGGGCCGCGGGCTTGATGTCTTCGTGCAGGTCAACACCTCGGGAGAAGCCAGCAAATATGGCCTGCCGCCAGAGGAAGTCGCCTCCTTTTTACAGCAGCTTCCGGCGTTTTCCGCCTTACGGGTACGGGGCCTGATGACGCTGGCACTACTGTCAGCCGAAGCCTCGCGCGTGCGCAACTGTTTCATACTGCTGCGCGAACTGCGCGAGCAACTGCGCCAGGACGCGCCTGCCAGCATCGCACTGGATGAACTGTCCATGGGTATGTCGGGCGACTACGAAATTGCGATTGAAGAAGGTGCGACCGTGGTACGCGTCGGCCAGGCTATTTTCGGCGCACGCGACACGCCCGACGCCTATTACTGGCCATCAGCAGAACAAGGAGAAGCGCGTTGACCGATACCGTCGAACCCGGTGGGCACACCGACCCGGCCGCTACGCTGCGCCCGCTCCCCATTGACGTGGTCTCGGTCCAGTCGCAGGTCGTGTATGGTCGGGTGGGCAATAACGTGGCAGTCCCCGCGCTCCAGGCGCAGGGTCTGACCGTCGCCACGGTCCCGACCGTGATCTTCAGCAACACACCGCACTACCCTACGTTTCACGGCGGCGCGATTCCCACCGAATGGTTCAGCGGATACCTGAGCGATCTGTTCGCACGCAACGCACTTGGGCAGTTGCGGGCCGTCCTGACAGGCTACATGGGTGGTCCGCAGCAGGCCCGGCTGTTAGCCGACTGGATTGTACGTGTCCTGAAAGCCCATCCCGCCCTGCAGGTTGTGATCGACCCCGTCCTGGGCGATCATGACACCGGACAATATGTCAGCCCTGATATGGCAGACGCCTACCTGCGCCATCTGCTGCCCCTGGCCGACGGGCTCACGCCCAATGGCTTCGAACTGCAACAACTCACTGGTGTAGCAGGACAGGATATCGATAGTGTGGTCACTGCCGCGCGTCAATTGCTGACCGGCCGCACGCAATGGATTGTCGTCACCAGCGCAGCGCCTGCCGCCTGGCCCGATAATCAGATGCTGGTGGCCGTGGTGACGCGCCATGAGCATAAGATCCTGAGCCATGCCCGCATCGATGTCTCGCCCAAGGGTACGGGCGATCTGTTCAGCGCCACGCTCACAGGCCAGTTGCTAAGCGGTGCATCGCTATTTGACGCAGCCAGTTACGCCTGTGACCAGCTGATTGGCGCATTGACGCTTACCCGCCAGGCGCAGTCTGCCGAATTGCTTCTTCCTCCTGCTGCCGGTTGTATGGGAGACCAGGCAGCCCGGACCGGATAGCCGTTGCGCGGTCAGCAGGCGCCCGGCATGGCCATCAGAGCGGCCGAGGCGACACATGATGCCACATGCCGTCTCGATGGCTATCTATCGGCTGCGTATCAGGCGTATACATACGCACCCCGCCGCCTGGCCCGCGTCACCCATCCCACACTGCTCCAGACTTCATCGTCCGGAGCCGGCGACCATTCTTGCTCAGACCACTCCCGCTTTGCCCATGGCCTGCTGCAGGTCGGCAATCAGGTCGTCAACAGACTCCAGGCCAATATGCAGGCGCGCCACCTGGGCATCACCATCACCCTTTGCATGATCGCCAAAGTAGGCGTGGCTGCGCAACGCACCGGTATCGACCCACTGCACCAGACTTTCGTAACCGCCCCAGGAATAACCGATGCCGAACAGCGTCAATGCATTGACGAAGGTGCGCATTTGTTCGGCAGACAGGGCCAGCGCAACCGACAATAAACCGTTGGAACCGGTGCAATCGCGCTTCCACAAATCATGGCCGGCATCTTGCGGCCAGGCTGGATGGAAAATCTGTTGCACCACAGACTGCTGCGCCAGCCACTGGCAGACTGCCAGGGCATTGCGCGCATGCTGTTCCATGCGCACTGGCAGCGTACGCACACCCCGTATGGCCAGCCAGGCATCATCGGCGCTGATGGAAAACCCCATCGCATACTGATTGGTGTCAATGGTCTTGATCAACTCCGGGTCGTTGGCAATGACTGCGCCCAGCATCAGGTCAGAGTGTCCGGCCACATATTTGGTGCCAGCCACGATACTGACATCGGCCCCCAATGCCAGGGGCTGATAGGCGTAACCGGAACCCCAGGTATTGTCGGTAACCAGGATCAGCCCGTGCCGCCGGGCGAATTCGGCCAGCGCCGGCATATCCAGCATTTGCATGAGCAGAGACCCGGGCGCTTCCACATACAGTATTTTGGTGTTCGGCTTCACGTGCTGCTCCAGCGCCTGCAGGTCTTTGGCCGACGTAAAGGTGGCTTCAATGCCCATGCGCTGCAGCACGGTATTGTTCAGATGATAGACCGGCCCGTATACGCAATCGGCGGCCAGCAGGTGGTCGCCCGCGCTCAGCAGCGATAACAGCGCCATGCTGATCGCGCCCAGGCCCGACGATGCCAGAAAGGCGCGCTGCCCGCCTTCGAGCGCGCAGAATATGTCTTCCAGGGCGGCGTGGGTTTCCATGCCCATGCGACCGTAAGTGACCAGGCGTTCGCCGCGGCTTTTGCGTTTATAGGTGTTCTCCAGGTCTTCGACCGTATTGAATCTGACAGTACTGGTGCGGATAGCCGGCAGACCTACTGGCGCAACCGGATGCTGCGCGTCACATGGCGCAGTGCCCAGATGCTGTAAACGGGTATGAATGGAAGATTCAGAAGACATGGTGCGACCCTGTGGTTTATGATTCAAACAGTCAACCATTATAGCCACGTCCGATCCGGAGACATCATGATCAGTGTCGACACCGCATTCGTTTTCGCGGGCATTGCCTGCCTGCTGGCGCTCTCGCCAGGGCCCGATAATCTGTTTGTGCTGTTTCAATCCATGTTCTGGGGCTGGCGAGCCGGATTCATGATCACGCTAGGGCTGTGCACCGGTTTGCTCTGGCATACCTTCATCGTGACGATCGGCGTCGCCGCCCTGATCGCGGCATCGCAGACCGCATTTCTGGTGCTCAAACTGGTTGGCGCCGCCTATCTGCTCTATATGGCCTGGCAGGCGTGGCGCGCACCGCCGGTCTTTGCCTCGGGCGAGACGGCCCCGTCGCGTCGCAGCGACCTGCAGTTTTACCGGCGTGGCATTCTGATGAGCGCCACCAACCCCAAACTCAGTATTTTCTTTCTGGCCTTCCTGCCGCAATTTGCCCGCCCGGAAGCGGGCTCAATCACGTTGCAATTGCTCATGCTCAGCGCCATATTCATTGTATGCGCGCTCCTGGTCTTCAACCTGGTGGCAGCCTTTTCCAGTTTTGTGGGACGCTATCTGAAGCAATCGGCCCTGGCCCAGCACGTGCTCAACAAACTGGCCGCCGTGGTATTTGTCGGCCTGGCGGTCAAACTGGCCACGAGCAGCAAATAAAAACGCCGGGCCTGCCGGGCGCACATCAGCCTGTTCTGCTTGGTGACCTGCGCAGCCCGTTCGTCCAGTTGCCGTGATACCGAACCGCTCTGCTGGTGTATCGTTCTGCTGGCGTACGGCCCTGTTGCCGCAACGGCCGCCAGCCATGGCCAGCGCCTACTTCAGGCGAATATCCAGCCGAACCACGTCGCCCCGATAAATACCGTCGCCAATAAAGACAATCGTGCCATTCTGGTCAACGGCGCTTCGGTGTACATGGGCGACCGGTGCGTTCAGGGGCAGCTGCAGCAGGTCGGCCAGTTCGGGGTCGGCCGAACCCAGTGTCAATGTCTGGTGGGCCTCAATAATCTCCAACCCGGGCAGGTCACGCAAAATGCGCATGGACGTTTTGGATTCGAATGCCTTGGCCGGAATGCGCCGACATACTTTTTCGTCGATAAAGACTTCGCCCAGGTAATACGGACGCCCGTTGCGCCAGTGACGGCGGTGCCAGTACTGATAACTTTGCGCCAGCTTGCCCAGCGACAAGTCGGCCGAGGACGGCATGCGTCGGTCCCGGGCTGACAGAATTTCAATACTCACCCCTTCAGGAGCGATAAGCTGACCGTCCCAGTTGGATGCCACTTCGCACCAGAACTGTTCTTGCGGCTTGCCGGTAACAAAGGTGCCTTTTGCGCGATACCGCTCAATCAGCTTTTCCGCTTGCAGCAAGTCCAGGGCCTGGCGTACCGTTGCGCGGGCGACCTGACATTCCTCGGCCAATTCATCCACCGTCGGAATCTGCGAGCCGACAGGCCACTGACCCGATTCGACCCGCCGCCGAAACAGACTGGCCAGCTGTACATAGCGGGCGGCAGCGCTGCGGCTGAAATCAATTGGTGCGGTGCTGTTTCTGGTCTGCGCTTGTGTCATCTTCCTGTCCATTGTGTTGGCGCGGTCCGCCGAAAACAGAATGCATAAGCATGTTTCCGCCTGCGACACCGCCATTAACTAGTGCATTATACCGAGTCATGCAACCGGCCATGTAACCAAAGGCACATCAATCGGACTATCGTCCCTTGAACACCGGCGCCCGTTTTTCAACCACGGCCCGCACAGCCTCGCGTGCATCTTCCGAATTCATCAATTTGGTGCTGTACTGCTGTTCTAGTTCATAGCCTTCGTCCACCGGCATGGCTTCGATCCGGTTCAAGGCTTCTTTCATGGTCACCAGGCCGATCCGGCTTTTGGACGCAATGACCTGCGCCATGTCCATCGCGGTCGGCATCAACAATCTTGGCGCTACTACCCGCTCCACAAAGCCTACGCGATGCGCTTCCCAGGCACTGATCTGCTCGCCTGTAAACGCCATATAGCGCAAACTGCCTTGTGGTACCAGGCGACCGGTATGCGCGCCGCCGCCGCAACGCCCGACATTGATTTCCGGCATGGAAAAGGTGGCTTTTTCCGAAGCGATGCGAATATCGCTGCTGCTGGCCAGCACGCTGCCTGCGCCCAATGCCGGCCCATTGACCGCGGCAATGACCGGAACCACACAATGACGGATGGCATGGAAAGTGGCGCGCACCACTTTGGCCCTTGCGGGATCTTCCTGCGGCGTTGCGGCCAGAAACTCCTTGAGTTCGAGTCCGGCGCAAAATGCTTTGGTGCCCTTGGCGGTAAATACGACGACATTGATATCGTCCATTGCATTGATCGATTCAAACGTCTGGGTGATGGCCTCATAGCGCGCCAGGGTCAGGGCATTGACCGGTGGGCTGTCCAGCGTGACGATGGCGATTTTTCCCTGCTTTTCCAATTGGATTTCATTCATATTGATTTTCCTTTGCTTCAAACAATGCCAGAGTCGCGCAACTGGCGAACCTGCGCTGCGTCATAACCAAGATCGGTCAGAATTTTATCGGTATGCTGGCCCAGCATCGGGGGTGGAGACTCAAACTGCAGCGGCCGATTGGTGAAATTGATCGGGCAGACCACCTGTGGCACCGCGACGCCGGCAGGATGCGGCACGCTGCGCAGCATGCGACGATGCTGAACCTGCGGCTCCTGGAACACCTCGGGAATGCTATTGATCGGGCCGCAAGGCACGCCGGCTGCGCTCAGGGCCGCCACCAGATCGGCACGCGGCCAGCGGGCAAATTCCTCCTGCAACAGCGCAGTCAACTGGGCAACGTTGCGCGCTCGCTGGGCATTGACATTGAATCGCGCATCGCTGGCCAGCTCTGGCCGCTGCAGTGCATCGCATAACTTGACGAATTGCCTGTCGTTGCCGACAGCCAGAATGACATCCCCATCCTGGCAGGAGTAGACATCCTGTGGCTGAATATTCGGATGCGCATTGCCGCCGCGCTTGGGTGTGTTGCCGGACAGCAAATGATTCATGGCCTGGTTGGACAGCACTGCCGTCTGGACGTCCAGCATGGCCAGATCAATATACTCGCCTTCGCCTGTCTGCTCGCGATTGGCCAGTGCTGCCAGCACCGCCACCGCGGTATACATGCCTGTCATCAGGTCGACGATGGGGATGCCCACTTTCTGCGGCCCGCCGCCGGGCTTATCGTCCCGCTCGCCGGTCACGCTCATCAACCCGCCCATGGCCTGAATCAGAAAATCGTAGGCGGCTTCGTTTTTACGGGGACCGTCCTGGCCGAAACCGGTCACCGAGCAATAAATCAGACGCGGATTCACTTGTTTCAGGCTGGTGTAATCCAGACCATATTTTGCCAATGCGCCTGTTTTGAAATTCTCCAGCACGATATCGCAGTCTTTGGCCAGATCACGCACAATCTGCTGCCCTTCAGGGGTATCCAGGGCAACGGTAATGGACTCCTTGCCGCGATTGACCGACAGATAGTAGCCGGCCTCGGCCGTATTGTTGCCCGCGCCATCCTGTAAAAACGGAGGCCCCCATGCCCGCGTATCATCTCCCTGCCCGGGCCGTTCTACCTTGATGACCGTCGCTCCCATGTCTGCCAGCAACTGGCTTGCCCACGGTGCAGCCATGATGCGACTTAAGTCCAGCACCCGTACGTGCGACAGTGGCCCGCTTTTCTGACTCATTCTTCCATCTCCTTAAACTGGCATGCCCGCCTCGGCGCTGAGACGCACCGCCAGCAAACCATGACTTTATCCTGGCGCAACGTCTGCGCCGACGTGCCCGACACCCGAACACGATATCGCGCTGCCCAATAGGACATAATTATAGCCTATATAGTTCAATAATACGACCTATTGACATTACAAACAGAATACCCTAGCATGTCCGGTGTCCAGTGCTGCGATACCCGCGCCAGCCTTAGATAGAAAAACAAACGGGCACAACACATTTTCCATGAGGTACTCAATGAGACAGTCTTCTCCTATTTCGTCCCTTGCCCCTGGCGCAGGTTTGCGCATCCAGGGCGCCCTGGCAGTTGCGCTGACACTGTGCGCTACGCTGCTGACCCCGATGCCGGCACTGGCCGCCGACGACGCCTATCCGTCCAAGCCAATCAAGCTCACTGTGCCGTTTCCACCGGGCGGTTCCAGCGATACTGCCGCGCGCATTCTGGCCGATGGCATGTCCAAGCAGTTGAAACAGACGCTGGTGGTGGAGAACCGCGCCGGCGCTGCCGGCACCATTGGCATCGCCTCGGTGGTCCGCGCCCAACCCGATGGCTATAACCTGGGTGTCGGTCCGGTAGGCGGCACGATCATTGCCCGCCTGATCGGCATGAAGGTGCCTTATCAGCCACAAGATGTAGTTCCGATTGCCAACATCGGCTCGCTTCCGCTCGTGGTTGCCGTCAACAAGGACCTGCCGGTCAGCAATATCAAGGAACTGGTGGCGCTGGCCAAATCCAAGCCCGGTAGTCTGTCTTACGGCACTTCCGGCGCAGGCACGCCCGGCCACCTGGTATTCGAGTACTTCAAGAAAATCACCGACATTGATATCGTACACATCCCGTACAAAGGCGACTCGCCGCTGACCAGCGATCTGATCGGTGGCCAGGTGCCTATCGGCATTCTGACCGGGCCGGCCGCAAAGGCGCAATTGAGCAATCCCAAGCTCAAATTCCTTGCTGTTAGCAGTGCTCAGCGCTATCCGCAAATGAACAAAGTTCCGACACTGGTCGAAAGCGGTTATCCAAACTTGAACATCGAGATCTGGAACCTGCTGATTGCGCCAGCCAAAACCGATCCGGCCATCCTGGCGCGCCTGAACACCTCCATGAACGAGGTCCTGAAAGAACAGGACACGGTGTCTCGCCTGGACGCCCAGGGCTATCTGCCCCCGGTGCCCATGTCGCTGGAACAGGCCAGAGCATTTGTTGAAACCGATCGCACAAAATGGGAAACCATTGTCAAGACAACCGGCGTAACGATCGGGCAATAAAGGATAGTAACGGCCCGTATGCCCTTCGGCCACAAGTGCTTGCGCACAATTGTCGGCCGGCGTGTGGCGCACGGGCAGCACCGGCCGGTAAGTTGATTTTTTGTCGCCCGCCCGTTACAAGGCGGGCGCATCTGATAAAGGAATGTGAATGTTGCTTGTAGATACCCCTGCCGAACTGGCAACCCATTGCGGACAATCTCTGGGCACCAGTCAGTGGTTTACCGTTACGCAGGATCAGATCGACCACTATGCGCGTCTTACCGGTGATGATCACTGGGTACATGTTGATGTTGACCGTGCGCAGCGGGAGATGCCCGAAGGCAAGACCATTGCACATGGCTTTTTTATTCTTTCATTGATTCCAGTGCTGGCCAGGGATATTTTCAAAATCAGCCAGCGCGGCAAGGGCCTGAACTATGGCCTGAATCACTTGCGCTTTGTCAGTCCGGTGCCGGTAGGCTCGCAGGTACGGCTGCAGCAGACACTGGAAGATGCGCAACCGAAAAACGGTGGTACGCTCTTTACGTTTTCCAATACATTTGAAATAAAAGGGGAAGCGCGGCCCGCACTGGTCGCCACCATGCTACTGCTTATTTATGACAAATGAAATAACTGCCATACAGGGTCGCAGGCGCCCATAACGAGCGCAAAGCCTGCCAGACATGCCGCTTCTGAATGCTTAAAAACCTGTAACGCTATGCTTGCCCGCAAGCCGACGCGGCATGCCGCTGGCTCGATTGCCAGCATGGCATGCGCTGCGGGTTCAATCAGATAATTTTTTTCTCACGCAACTGGGCAATGGCCGCCTGATCCAATCCCAGCAGTTCATTGAGTACCTCATCGGTATGTTCGCTCAGCGTCGGCGGCGGACGTCGATAGCTGACCGGGGTTGCCGACAGTTTCAACGGGTTGGCAATTTGCGGGATCCGGCCCGCAGTCGTATGCTGCATATGCATCAGCATATCGCGGTGCTGCAGTTGCGGATCCTCGAACACCTGGCTCAGATCATTGATCGGCCCGCAAGGCACATTCATGGCGTCCAGTTGATCCTGCCAATACCGGATCGGATGCTTGGCCATCTCTGCCTGCAATAGCGGAATAAGTTCCTTCTGGTTTTGTGCGCGCAGGCGGTTGAGCACAAAACGGGGATCGTCTGCCAGTTGCGGCAACCCCAGCAGTTGAACAAACTGGCGAAACTGCGAGTCGTTGCCAACTGCGATCATGAGATAGCCATCGCTGCATTCAAAGGCCTGATACGGGCAGGTGATGGGCGAGGCCGTACCCATCCGCTTGGGGACAATACCCGACACCAGATAATTCATGGCAATATGCCCGATGGATGCGACCTGTGCATCGAACAGGGCAATGTCGATATGCTGGCCTTCACCCGAAACGGCATCGCGATGATTCAGCGCCGCCAGGATACCGATAATGGCGTAAAAGCCTGCCGTCAGGTCCGACACCGCGTAGCCGACTTTTTGTGGCCCGCCCCCCGGTTCTTCTGCAGGATTGCCGGTCAGGCTCATCAGGCCACTCATGGACTGAAATATCGGATCGTACCCGGGCCGATGGCTGTAGGGCCCCGATTGACCGAAGCCGGTAATGGAACAATACACCAGACGCGGATTAATGACTTTGAGCGAGTCGTAATCCAGACCATAACGGGCCAGATCGCCAGCCTTGAAATTTTCGATCAGCACGTCGCATTGCTTGACCAACTGGCGAATCACATCCTGGCCTTCCGGGCTGGACATATTAACCGTGACTGACCGCTTGCCACGATTCATTGCCAGAAACGATGAAGTTTCGGCGGTTTCGTTGCCGGTTTCGTCTTTTGCCCGGTAACCCTGCTGCCGAACATCGTCGCCACGACCGGGCCGCTCCACTTTGATCACGTCTGCCCCCAGATCAGCCAGCATCTGGCCGGTCCACGGTCCGGAAAATACCCGCCCCAGGTCCAGCACCCGGATATGCGAAAGCGTTTGTGCCATGTTTACTCCAATTCTATTTCAGTTGCTATAGTCAGATGCGCCATTGAACGCGCTGTTCAATGGCCATTTTCAGTTGTATTCTCGTCCTGTCCGGAACCGCGATATCACACGCAATAAAGGTCCGGACAGATGCCAAGCCCGCAGCTCAACGGTTGAACCCGCGCGCTGCCCGCGAGCGTATCGGTCACGCTACAGGCAACGCCAGCACCACTTTGGCCAGGATATTGCGCTGGATTTCGTTGGTGCCACTGAATATCTTTGCTGCAGCGGCGTTGTATAGCGGCATCTGCAAATCATCCACGGTCACGACCCGCTCATCGACCTTATCAACCAGTCCCTGTCGGCTACCTACGAAAGCGGCGGCGCCTGCCGTGCCCGCTTGCTCTGCGGCCGCATCCAGCAGCAGAAGCGACGCTTTCTCATGCGTTTCCGTCGCCCATATTTTCAGCAGCGACACATTGGCAGGCAACGGCTCGTTGCGCCGGACAATATCGGAAAACGCCGCATAGGCAGATGACAGATCGGCAATATCCATATGCAGCTGGGCATACTCGGTCATGAAGGCCGGATCTTCATTCAGCCCGGTCGCGCCAATAACCTTGTCAATCATGGCCAGTGTATTCTGTGCATGCTTGGGGTTGCCGCTGAACAGGCGTTCGAAGCCCAGCAGCGCCTTGGAAATGGTCCACCCCTGGTTCAATTGACCCACCAGATTCTCTTGAGGCACCTTCACATCATCGAAGAAAATCTCGCAGTATTCCTCGTCTCCTGCAATGGTGCGGATCGGCCTGACTGTGATGCCGGGCGTGCGCAGATCCACCATCAGAAAGCTGATGCCGGCCTGCTTCTTCACATCCTTGTCGGTGCGCACCAGCATAAACATATGGGTCGCATCCTGGGCCAGCGTAGACCAGGTTTTCTGGCCATTGACAACGAAATGGTCGCCCTGCACCACAGCCTCGCAGCGCAGGGATGCCAGATCGGACCCGGCATTGGGTTCTGAATAGCCCTGCGCCCACACATGTTCACCCGACAGGATGGCAGGCAGGTATTTTTGCTGTTGCTCCGGCGTGCCATAGCGAATCAGAATCGGGCCCAGCATGACCAGGCCCTGATCGGGCGGGCGCCCCACGCCGTAGCGTTCCTGCTCTTCGATATAGGCAATCATTTTTTCCGCAGACAATGCCATGCCGCCGTATTGTTTGGGCCAGGAAGGCGCAATCCACTTCTGGCGCGCCAGCGTGCGGTACCAGTCGCCGATCTCGTGCCAGTGCAGGCGGCGGGTGCGATGTCGCAAGTGTTCTGGATAATGCGCACGATAAAAAGCGCGCAGCATCTGCCTGAATTGGGCTTCAGGCATCGCGTCCCAATCGCCGTCGGTGGGAAATGATGTCCAGGTTTTTTCTGATGCATCTACGTCGTCGGGCGTGTCGGCAGACCCGGCCGGTTGCTGTTGCATTATCTTTAAATAGCGTGTCAGGTGGGCACGCCGGTTACCCAGCTCACTGGACAGTGCGATGGCTTTTTTGAGCATCAGCCCGACATCAGACTCATCCGAATACCCCATGCCGCCATGCATTTGCACCGCCAGACGGGTAACGTGACCCGCGGCCTGTTCAGCGCGAGCCTTCAGCCTGCTGGCCTGCATGGCCAGGGCTGCGGGTGTCTGCCCTGGCGCCGCAGTGATTTCCCACAGGGCGAACTCGAGCATCTGCAATTGGATATAACTATCTACCATGCGATGCTGCAGGCTCTGGAATGCGCCTATCGGTTTGCCAAACTGCACCCGTACCTTCATATATTCCAGGGTGGTATCAAAGGCGCGCCGGGCGCAGCCGAGCAACTGCGCCGACAGCGCAATACGGGCGTAATCATTGGCCCTGTCTACTGCCGCCAGCACTTGTGGGCCGCGCGCAAGCACCTGCGTCTCATCAACAGGACTTGCCTGCAATTGCAATGCCCCCATGCTGCCTGCATCCACTCGCAGCAAGTCAGTCATCTGCGCGCCTTCTGCATCCGCCTGAATCCACAACAGGACATCGTCGTTCTGCTCGCGCGCCAGAACCAGCCAGCCGCTGGCGCCCGTGCCGGGCGACACGCTGACAAAGCGTCCCGAAACAACGCGCGCTGCGCCATCCACAGACACAACCGCGCCCGGGCATGCCTGAACCTGCCCCGGGAACTGTTGCCAGGCAGTGCCGACCACCAGAGACCCATCTGCAATCGCTGCAAGCAGGCGATCACGCAACGGGCTTTGCGGAAGTGAACACAGCAGCGTCACGGTTTGCACGGCGACGGCAACCAGTGGTTCTGCCGGCAACGCCGCACCCAGTTCCCGGGCAATGGCGTTCATTTCACCCAACCCCAGACCCAGCCCGCCCTGTTCCTCCGGAACCAGCACGGCCAGCCAGCCTGCTTCAGCCATTTGCTGCCAGAACGCATGATCCAGCGCGGGCGACTGCAATACACGCTCGCGAATGCGCTCGGCGTGATTGGTGCGTGACAGAAGATCCCTGGCGCTGTCGCCAAAGGCATCAATTTGTTGCTTATCCAATGACATTTACTTTCCTGCTCCCTGCCCAAATTCGTAGAGTTCCGATGGGTTGTCTACCCATACCTGCCGGCGCGTCGCGTCGTTGCCGAACCAATCCCAGGCCAGCTCGATCAGACGGCCCACATCCGGGGCGCGCTCGCCCATTCGAACGTATGGCCAGTCTGATCCCCACAGCACGCGATTCACATTGGCCTGTAGCAGCGCGTCGTGAAACGGCCGCACATCAGCGTATTCCGGCGCCTGAGCCGATACCCGGCACACCGACAGCTTGATCCACAAACGCTTCTCGCGCAGCAACCTGCAGACCAGTTGGAACAGTGGGTCGTGCACGCCCCGGGCCAGCACAACACTGGCCATATGATCAATGACCACAGGCAGGCCCAGATCAGTCACGCGTTCCAGCCATGGCTCATAGCGCTCATACGGGCCCCACATTTGCACATGCATGCCGGCAGCGCGCATGGCCGGTGCCAGCGTTTCGATACTGTCAAACCCCACGCTTCCCGGAAACAGATTACCTTGCGGATCACGCGCTTCGATAAAGCGCAAGCCACAAATACCGGCAGCACGCCACTGCATCAGCTGTTGTACTTCGGTGCCTGGCGCCGCTACCCCAATGCCCCTCAAGTGCGCAGGCCGTCGCGCAATGGCGTCGATGATGGCCGATACATCGGTTCCGTAAGGTGCCGGCTGAACCAGTACCCCGCGCTGCACGCCAACAGTATCGAGCATACTCAGGTAACGCGTTGCGGGCGCATCCGGCGGCGCGTAGGTAGAACGCAAGTGCAGGGGAAAATCCGCATAGGGGCCAAAGACGTGGCAATGAGTATCACAACTGTCATCGGGCAACATCACCGCAGGCGGCGTTGGCATGCGCGGCATTTCCACGCTATCTGGAATGTAGTTGTCGGTCACGCCGCGATATCCTCCAAGCTGATGGGCGCCAGCGTGCTCAGGGCCTGTACGCCATCACGTTGTGCAGGCACCAGCGGTGCAGGCGCGCCATCGGGCAGCGGAATTTCGTGAGCATTCAGGGTCATGGACACCATGGTGTAATAGCCCACCACGGCTGTCAGCTCGACAACACCAGTCACATCGAACCAGGTGCGGATGCGCTCATATACAGCTGGCGCCACGGTGCCGTGCGCCAGTAACTGCCGCGCAAACTCATAAACGGCGGCATCCTGCGGCTCGGTAAAACCCGGCGGCTCGCAGTTCTTGATTTCATCTGCAATTGCCTGAGGCAGGCCGGCTGACAGCGCAGCCTGCTCGTGGATATACCACTCGATCTGACTGTTCCAGTAGCGCGCTGTCACCAGAATTGCCAATTCGTTCAGCCGTGGCGGCAGGCTGGTGCCAAAGCGCAGCATTTCTCCCAGCTTCTGCCAGCGCTGGGCCAGCTCCGGATTGTGCAGTACGGCGCGCAATGGCCCAACCAGCCGACCACGCGGGCCGCTCACGATGTCGTCATAGACGGCACGCTGGGCTTCGTTCATGGTCTCTACAGTGGGAAAAGGGATACGACTCATAAGTTTTCCTGGAATTGTTGCGGTGATATCTTTTGAAAACAGGGGGCAAGCTGCCTGGCAGTCAGGGGGTTTCCGCCGGCTCGGTGGCGGCAACGGAAGGGCGGCAGACGAACACGTCGGCATGCCAGCGCGCCAGATCGGGCGCACGCTGGCGCCAGTTCAGATCAGCAAACCGGTAGTCAAGATAGGAAAGCGCGCAGCCAATCGTGATGGCGCCCATATCAAATCCTCCTTGTTCGAGATCGCCCACGTTGTCCTGCAGAAAATTGAGTGTCGCTTCGGTTTTGAGCGCAAACGCGCTTAACCAGGCGGACGTCTGTTTCTCTTCGGGCTTATTGCGTTCCTGGCGAAACAGCAACAGGGCATCCATGAAGCCATCGCCCAGCGCCTGTTGCCTTAATACGCGCACACGCTGTTGCGGGTCGGCAGGAAACAGCGCCAGGCCCCGTTCTGCAGCGCGCCAGGCCAGATACTCGCAAATGACCCGCGAATCAAACAGGCTGTAACCATCATCAAGCACCAGCGTGGGCAGCTTGATCAGCGGATTGTCCGGGAGCAATGTCAGATTCGGTTCGGCCATGGCAACCGGCGTGCGAACCAGCTCAACAGTGTCGGCCTGGCCGGTTTCGTGAAGAACGATCATTACTTTGCGCACGAACGGCGAACGGGGTGACCAATGCAGTTTCATCATGTCTCTTGATAGTTAATTAAGTTGCAATTTTCAGGCGTCCTGCGCTTGCTCAGGACTCGGTTTTTTTATAGGGAATACGGGCCAGCTGGAAGGCATCCCGGGTGCGCGAATACCAGCCGGCGCCATGCATGCGTCCGACCAGGTCCAGCTTGTTGCCATCGATATAGCATTTGTCTGCGTCAATCACCGCGGCATCATCCACGTGCAGGCCTTCGACCCGGGCAAGCAAAATGATGCGCTTGCTATCGACGTCAATTTCCTTCCACAGCCGGCATTCCAGCGCCACGGGGCTGCCGGCAATGCGGCCTGGCTTGACCTTTTCCGAAGGCAGCGTAACCAACCCTGCTTCCTGCAGTTCGTCAATATGAAAAGGATATTCCGTGGCGGTGATGTTCATGGCATCCAGCAGCGAGGCCGGTACCAGATTGACGACAAACTCGCCGGTGCGTTCTATATTGCGCAGGCTGTCTTTCTTTTCCTCACCATGATGGCCAATGCCAAGCGCCACGACAGGCGGATCACCGGACAACACGTTGAAAAAGGAAAACGGCGCAGCATTGTAGGCGCCGTCCTCGGACTGTGTAACTACCCAGGCGATGGGGCGCGGCAGCACAACGCTCCCCATCAGTTTGTAGGTATTTTTTCCTTCCAGGGCCTGCATATCGAAATACATATCTGTCTCCGTGTGTGTCAAAGTTATGGTTTTACGCAATGCCAGGGGCACATTGATGAACACAGCAAGTGTGAATGCCTCATGACAAATGTTTAATGGCGAAAAAACAAAAGGCGAAAAAGCCATACTTATGACCTTTTAAATATAACATCAATCCCGCGCCTGAACAAGTGTCAAGTCGGCAGGAAAGACTTAAAGCAGAAAACCTGTGGGCAATGCGCTACCGGCCGGCCCGGCATGACTGCGGGAGGGGTCGATCCGTGTCATGGCCTGGATGATGCCCCGACACGCTCGCCCGGACACGCTCACCTGGTACGACACGGCCTGCGTCGCGTCAAGCCGGCAGCAACCGGCCTTTGAACTAGGCCGCTGCAGAGAACCGCAGCACGCCCTTGTCGTCCTGGGCGCGTGTCAGTTTACCCTCGTGATAAAGCGTGTGCAGATGGGCCAACGCTTCGCCCATGGCAAATGTCATCTGATGCAGATCCAGCTTGCGCTTGAACATCAGCGGCACCACATCGGATGCCGACATCGGTTTCTCACTACACCATTGCAGCACTTCGCTCAGCCGTTCGGCATGGTGGTCCTGCTGCTGACGCAGCCGTTCGTGCAACCCCTTGAACGGCCGCCCGTGCGAAGGCAGCACCAGCGTGTCTTCAGCCAGCGGCTCGTAGCTGTGCAGCGATTGCAGATACAGCTTCAAAGGATCCGCATCGGGTTCATGATCGAATACGCTGACGTTGGTCGAGATGCGCGGCAACACCATGTCGCCGGAAATCAGCACCTTGAGTTCCGGACAGTACAGGCTGATGTGTTCCGGCGCATGACCGTAGCCCGCAATGAACTCCCACACGCGACCGCCGATACGCAGGCGCTCTCCGCCCAGCATCCGTACAAAACGCCGCGGCATGCCTTCAACCAGCGAAGGGTAGTAGCTGGCGCGCTGGCGAATCTGCTCCTGCGCGTCGGCATCGATCAGCCCATGGCGCGCAAAATGCGCCACCGCCACATCCCCCCCGGTTCCCGCCCCGCCGGCTGGTCGCGACGACCATAGCGAGGCGACGTAAAAATCCGTCATGCTCATATGCAGCGGCGCGTTCCAGCGCTCACAGATCCATGCCGCCAGACCGGTATGATCGGGATGCATATGGGTGACGATCAGGCGCAGAACCGGCAGGCCTTCCAGCGCGTTTTCAAAAATGGTCTCCCACAATGCCTTGACTTCGGGTTTGGCAATGCCCGTATCCACTACCGTCCAGCCCTGGCGGCCGTCGACTTCATCCCGGAGTAACCATAGGTTGATATGATCCAATGCAAACGGCAGGGGCATGCGAATCCATTTGACGCCGGGGGCGATATCCCTGGCCTGCCCCGGTTGTGGCAGCTCATCGCCGAAGGGATAATCCAGTCTTGCTTCAAGTTCGTTCATGCGTACCGCTCCTCATTGACATTTGGTTTTAATTCATAGATCATAGTTTACGTTAACGTAAACATGCAAGCCCGAATCCCCTTCCGGGCTGCTTTGCCTCCATGAACCCACGCACCTGGTCTATTTCCGAACTCGCGGAAGAATTCAATATCACGCCGCGAACGCTTCGTTTCTACGAAGATCACCGCATTGTCAATCCCATCCGGGATGGACAAAAGCGTATCTACACCCATCGGGACCGGACGCGCCTGAAGCTGGCGTTGCGTGGCAAACGGCTGGGACTGCAATTGTCCGAAATCTGCTCGCTTATCGGCATGTACGAAGGCCCTGGCAGTACGCAGCCGCAATTGCAAAGCTACCTGGCGATCCTCACCCGCCATAAACTGCAATTGATGCAGCAAAAGCAGGACCTGGACCAGACCCTGGCCGAAATCGGCGAGCAGGAAAAAAACTGCCTGAAACTGCTGAGCGAAGTGGACGCGGCCGCTGCGCCCAAGTGAGCGCACAAGTATTGCAGCGCAGGCGGGCGCCACTGCTATGGGGGCCAGGATGGGTTATGACAACCACGGTCCGGATTGCTCGCCTGAGCTTTACAGAAAAAATTATTACCGCCCGTACGTGGCAGGAACGTGCAGATACGCTGCGCACGTCGCCCTCTCCTGCCAACTGAAATACACAGGAAATACGCCGCCGGCTTACGGGTTTATACTGATCAGTCATTTATTGACGTTTACGTAAACGTAATGATATATTAAGCGCTTATCCCGGACAGGTGCGATACCCGTGACCAGTGGGCAATTTCCACACTGGCGATTACCCTTGTTTACCCACTTCGGTCATCAAGCCGTGATCCGGTTCACGTAAACTTATATCTGTCAGTGCGGCCTTCTTCTGTGGGTCCACTCACACACCACAACGACGGAGACTTTTCATGACGCTTCCCGGTTTGAATTTTGATCTGGGCCAGGATCTGGATATGTTGCGCGATGCCGTAGCCGATTTTGCCAAGGCAGAAATTGCCCCCCGTGCTGCCCAGCTGGATCGCGACGACCAATTCCCTATGGATCTGTGGAAAAAATTCGGCGACCTGGGCGTCCTTGGCATGACGGTAAGCGAAGAATATGGCGGCGCCAACCTTGGCTACCTGGCCCATATGATCGTCATGGAAGAGTTCTCGCGCGCCAGCGCCTCAGTAGCCCTGTCCTACGGCGCGCACTCCAATCTGTGCGTCAACCAGTTGCATCGCAACGGCACCGAAGCGCAAAAGAAAAAATATCTGCCCAAACTCATCAGCGGCGAACATATCGGCGCACTGGCCATGAGCGAACCGGGCGCCGGTTCCGACGTGGTCAGCATGAAACTGCGCGCCGAGAAAAAAGGCGACCGCTACGTGCTCAATGGCACCAAAATGTGGATTACCAATGGCCCGGATGCAGATACCCTGGTGGTGTACGCCAAAACCGACCCACAGTCCAATGCCAAAGGCATTACCGCCTTTATCATCGAAAAGGGCTTCAAGGGGTTTTCCGTCGCCCAGAAACTGGACAAACTGGGCATGCGCGGCAGCCATACCGGCGAACTGGTGTTTGAAAACTGCGAAGTTCCCGAAGAAAATATACTGGGCCAGCTCAACGGCGGCGTCCAAGTCCTCATGAGCGGGCTCGATTATGAGCGTGCCGTGCTGGCCGGCGGACCGCTGGGCATCATGCAGGCTGTGATGGATATCACCGTACCCTATGTGCATGAGCGCCAGCAGTTTGGCCAGGCCATCGGCCAGTTCCAGCTGATTCAGGGGAAAATGGCCGATTTGTACACCACGCTGCAGGCAAGCCGGGCCTTTTGCTACACCGTCGGAAAGCATCTGGATCGCCTGGGCGCAGGCCATGTGCGTGAGGTGCGCAAAGATTGCGCCGCCGTCATCCTGTATTGCGCAGAAAAAGCCACCTGGATGGCCGGTGAAGGCATCCAGATCCTGGGCGGCAACGGTTATATCAACGAGTACCCCACGGGACGTCTGTGGCGAGATGCCAAACTGTACGAGATCGGCGCCGGCACCAGTGAAATCCGCCGCATGCTGATCGGGCGCGAGTTGTTTAACGAAACACGCTAGTCATTTGGCCTGGTCAGCGAACCGCGCCACTAGCTGCAAGACAAAAGACACATGACTATGCCGCTCACCGCAGATCATCAGCAAGTCCGACAACTCGATCCGCCCGTGCCGGAGCCTTCTGCGCTGGCCGCAGAAATTCTGGCGGGCTTCAACCGGCACTATTCGCTGTTCCGCTTTGTCGCGCAACGGGCCAAAGCGCTGTTTGAGTCACATGACTGGCATGGCATGCAACGGGTCAACCGCGAGCGGATAGACTACTACGACACGCGGGTGCGCGAGTGCACACGGCAAATCACCCAGTTGCTGGACAGGACCCGCATGGCCATGCAGGATCCGAAGGTCAGCGGCGCCTTTACCGAAGAACAAAGCCAGTACTGGCAGGATATCAAGCAAGCCTTTACGCAACTGCTGCTGGAGCACAGCCAGCCCGAGTGCGCAGAAACCTTCTTCAACTCGGTCTGCAGTCGGATCATGCATCGCGACTACTTTCATAACGACTTTTTGTTTGTGCGTCCTGCCGTTGCCACCGATTACATCGATGCCCAGGGCAGTTCCTATCGCGTTTATTACCCTCACACCCACGGCATTGTGCCCACGGTCATTGATATGGTGGCCGATTTCGGACTGGCCCTGCCTTACCATGACCTGCCCAAAGATGCCCGCCTGCTTGCCCGTCGCGCCGTTGGCGTGCTGCGCAGGGAGATCATCAAAACCGGCGGTTCGCGCATTGCGCCCGACTGCCAGATTCATGTGCTGCGCAGTCTGTTTTTCCGTAACAAGGGCGCCTATATCATTGGTCGCTTCATCAACAACGGGCAGCTCTATCCGTTTGCCATTCCACTGCTGCATACGCCGGCGCACGAAGTGAGGCTGCATGCACTGCTGCATACTCGCGCCGACATCAGCACGCTGTTCAGTTTTACCCGTGCCTATTTTCTGGTAGACATGGAAACGCCCTCCTCTTACGTCTCGTTCCTGCACACGCTGATGCCGGCCAAACCCAAGGCAGAACTGTATACGGCGATCGGGCTGCAGAAGCAGGGCAAGACCCTGTTCTACCGCGACTTCCTGCATCATCTCACGCATTCGACCGATACTTTCGACATTGCCCCAGGCATCGAAGGAATGGTGATGACCGTATTTACGCTGGGCTCCTATCCCTATGTGTTCAAACTCATCCGCGACAAGATCCGCAAGGATGGGATGGTGCACAAGACCGTTCGCCAGAAATACCAGATGGTCAAACTGCATGATCGGGTAGGACGCATGGCAGATACCTGGGAGTATTCGCAAGTTGCCCTGCCGCTACACCGGTTTTCCGATGCCTTGCTAAAAGAGCTGCGCACCGAAGTGCCCAGCCTGATCGAAGAGACCGAAAATGCCATCGTTTTTCGGCATGTCTATATCGAACGCCGCATGACGCCGCTGAACCTGTATCTGAACCGGGCCAGCGATGCTGCGCTTGAAGACGCCGTCAAAGGCTACGGGGATGCCATCGCCGAACTGGCGGCGGCCAATATTTTTGCAGGCGATATGCTGTACAAGAATTTCGGCGTCACCCGTCTGGGCCGCGTCGTGTTTTATGACTATGACGAAATACAACCGGTCACCGAGATGGTTTTCCGCAAGATCCCGCCGGCGCCCAATGAAGAAGCCGAGATGTCCGACGAGCCCTGGTACGCCGTTCACGCCAATGATGTTTTCCCCGAGGAATTCGAACGATTCCTGCTGGGCGATGCGCGCGTGCGGCGGGCCTTCCTGAAACACCATGCCCAACTGCTGGATTACCAATGGTGGCAGAACCGGCAGAACCGGGTAGCGTCCGGTAAAATCGAAGATATCTTTCCCTACCCCGCCGAGCGCTGTCTGCATCGTGCAGACATGCCGCGGCAACATAATTCATTAAAGGAATCGACATGAATGATCCTATCGTAATCGTTTCTGCTGCCCGCACGCCCATGGGGGCAATGATGGGCAGCCTTTCCGGGCTGGCCGCGCATGAACTGGGCGCCACCGCCATCCGCGCCGCTGTAGAGCGGGCGGGCATCAAGCCAGACGATGTCCAGGAAGTGATCATGGGCAACGTCCTGCAGGCCGGACAGGGTCAGGCGCCGGCACGCCAGGCAGCATTGGGCGGCGGATTGCCTAAAAGCGTGGCATGCACCACCATTCATAAAGTCTGCGGTTCGGGCCTGAAAGCGGCCATGCTTGCGCATGACCTGTTGCTGGCAGGCAGTGCCGAGGTGGTGGTTGCCGGTGGCCAGGAAAGCATGAGCAACGCCCCGTATCTGTTGCTCAAAGGTCGCCAGGGCTATCGCTATGGTCACTCTACCGTCTATGATCATATGGCGCTTGACGGGCTGGAAGACGCCTATGAGCGCGGCACCGCCATGGGCGTTTTTGCTGAAAAATGTGCTGATAAATACACCTTTAGCCGCCAGGACCAGGACGCGTTTTCCATCGAGTCGCTCAAGCGCGCCAATGCCGCCATTGCCGATGGCAGCTTCGAATGGGAAATTGCCCCCGTGACCGTCAGTGGCCGGGGCGGCGACACCGTCGTCAGCACTGATGAGTCACCCGGCAAGGCCAAACCCGAAAAAATTCCCGCCCTCAAGCCCGCTTTCAAAAAAGACGGTTCGGTCACCGCAGCAAATTCGTCCTCCATTTCCGATGGTGCGGCAGCACTGGTCATCATGCGAGAGTCGACCGCCAAAAAACTGGGGGCAACGCCTATCGCGCGTATTGTGGGCCATTCCCAGCACTCGCATGAACCCGAGTGGTTTACCACTGCACCGGTCAGCGCCATTAAAAAACTGCTGGACAAGCTTTCATGGAGCAAAGACGACGTTGACCTTTACGAAATCAACGAGGCCTTCGCCGTGGTAACCATGGCCGCCATGAAAGAGCTGGAACTGGATCACGCCAAAGTCAATATCCATGGCGGCGCCACTGCACTGGGCCATCCTATCGGCGCATCCGGTGCACGCATTCTGACCACATTGATTGGCGCGCTGCGCAAGACCAAAGGAAAACGCGGTGTGGCTTCTTTGTGCATCGGCGGCGGGGAAGCTGTGGCGCTGGCCGTCGAAATGATCTGACCTTGTGTGGCTTATCCGTGTCGGGCGACAGTCTGCCCGGCGCGGCTTACAGCAAACCATCCACCCTGTTGCTCGCGCCGGTTGGCACGCAGCTGCCGGCTACTTGCATGGAAATGTTTTATGCCCGTTATCACCTCAAAAATCAACGCCCGTTCAGCAGGCTTTCTGGAAAATGCACAGGCAATGCAGCAACAGATTGACGATCTGAAGCAGCACCTGGAAAAAACCGCACTGGGTGGCAGCGAAAGCGCCCGCGCCAAACATGTGGCGCGCGGCAAACTGCTGCCACGCGACCGCGTTGAACGCCTGCTGGATCCCGGTTCGCCTTTTCTGGAACTCTCGCCCATGGCAGCGCACGGAATGTATGAGGGCGAGGCGCCCGGCGCCGGCGTCATTACCGGCATTGGTCGGGTCAATGGCGTCGAGTGCGTTATCGTTTGCAATGACGCCACGGTCAAGGGCGGCACGTACTACCCCATGACGGTCAAAAAACATTTGCGGGCCCAGGAAATCGCCCAGCAGAATCGCCTGCCCTGCATTTATCTGGTGGATTCGGGCGGCGCCAACCTGCCGCGCCAGGACATGGTGTTCCCGGATCGCGATCATTTCGGACGCATTTTTTACAATCAGGCGGTCATGTCCTCCATGGGCATTGCGCAAATTGCCGTTGTCATGGGCTCGTGCACGGCCGGCGGCGCCTATGTGCCTGCCATGAGCGATGAATCCATCATCGTCAAAAACCAGGGCACCATCTTCCTGGGTGGCCCGCCACTGGTAAAAGCGGCGACAGGCGAAGTCGTCACGGCAGAAGATCTGGGTGGCGGCGATGTGCACACGCGCCTGTCGGGTGTTGTTGATCATCTGGCCAACAGCGACCTGCATGCCCTGCAACTGGCGCGCGACACAGTGGCGCGCTTAAATATCAAAAAGAACATCCCTCTTAAACTGCAAGCGGTGCGTGAACCGCTGTACGACCCTGCGGAACTGAACGGCATTATTCCGGCCGATACCCGCAAGCCCTACGACGTTCGCGAAGTGATTGCTCGCATTGTCGACGGTTCTGAATTCGATGAGTTCAAGGCGCGCTTTGGCACCACGCTGATTACCGGCTTTGCCCATCTGCATGGCATGCCTGTCGGCATCATTGCCAATAACGGCATCCTGTTTTCCGAAGCTGCGCAAAAAGGCGCACACTTTATTGAACTGTGCTGCCAGCGCAAGATCCCGCTTATCTTTTTGCAGAACATTACCGGTTTTATGGTGGGTCGCAAATACGAAAACGAAGGCATTGCCCGCCACGGCGCCAAAATGGTCACCGCCGTGTCCACCGCTTCGGTCCCCAAGATCACCGTTCTCATTGGCGGCTCTTTCGGTGCCGGCAACTACGGCATGTGCGGCCGCGCCTTCAATCCGCGCATGCTCTTCATGTGGCCCAATGCCCGCATCTCGGTCATGGGCGGCGAGCAGGCGGCCAGCGTGCTGTCTACGATCCGCCGCGATGGCATCGAGGCCAAGGGCGGCAGCTGGTCTGCCGACGAAGAAGAACTATTCAAGGCTCCGATTCGCGATCAGTATGAACGCGAAGGACACCCATACTATGCCACCGCGCGCCTGTGGGATGACGGCATCATCCAGCCCGCCGACACCCGCCGGGTGCTGGCGCTGAGCCTGTCCGCAGCCCTGAACGCCCCGATAGAAGACACCCGTTTCGGCGTGTTCCGTATCTGACCGGAGACAAGACCATGTTCCATACCATCCTGATTGCCAATCGCGGCGAAATCGCCTGCCGTGTGGCAGCCACTGCCCGCCGCATGGGTATTCGCACTGTCGCGGTCTACTCCGATGCCGATGCCAACGCAGCGCACGTGCATGCCTGCGATGAATCGGTTCATATTGGCGCCGCCGAGCCTCGCGCCAGCTATCTGCTGGGCGATGTTATTCTGAACGCTGCCCGGGCGACGGGCGCCCAGGCGATTCACCCCGGTTACGGCTTTCTGTCCGAAAACGAAGCCTTTGCCCAGGCCTGCGGGCAGGCAGGCGTCACCTTTATCGGACCACCCGCCTCTGCCATTGCCGCCATGGGCAGCAAGTCGGCCGCCAAATCCCTGATGGAACAGGCCGGCGTCCCGCTGGTGCCGGGCTATCACGGCAAAGACCAGGACCCGGCCTTTTTGCATCAGGAAGCCGACCGCATCGGCTATCCGGTATTGATCAAGGCCAGTGCCGGCGGTGGCGGCAAAGGCATGCGCGTGGTCAATAGCTCGGAGGAGTTTATCGCCGCCCTGGCTTCATGCAAGCGTGAAGCGATCAGCAGCTTTGGCGACGACATGGTTCTGATCGAACGCTATCTGACCAAACCGCGCCATATCGAGATCCAGGTATTTGCCGACAGCCAGGGCAATGCCGTGTACTTGTTCGAGCGTGACTGCTCGGTTCAGCGCCGCCACCAGAAAGTCATCGAAGAGGCGCCAGCGCCGGGCATGACTGCGGAACGCCGCAAGCAAATGGGCGAGGCGGCAGTCGCTGCCGCCAAGGCCGTGGGCTATGTGGGCGCCGGCACCGTCGAGTTCATCGCTGAACCAGACGGTCGCTTTTACTTCATGGAAATGAATACCCGCCTGCAGGTGGAGCATCCGGTCACAGAGATGATTACCGGGCTGGACCTGGTTGAATGGCAATTGCGCGTCGCCGCCGGCCAGCCCTTGCCATTGACGCAAGCGCAACTGACCATGCAAGGCCATGCCATTGAAGCGCGGATCTACGCAGAAAATCCGGACAACGGCTTTCTGCCTTCCATCGGCACGCTAAGCCATCTGCGCCTGCCGGATCATGTCACCTTCCGCAACGGCACGGTTCGCGTCGATGGCGGCGTGGGCCAGGGCGATACCATCTCGCCCTATTACGACCCCATGATCGCCAAGCTGATTGTCTGGGGAGAAAACCGGGAACAGGCCATTGCGCGCATGCATACCGCGCTGGCGCAAACCCATGTTGTTGGCGTTCGCACCAACCTGGCGTTTCTGGGCCGGCTCATGGAAAACACGGCGTTTGCCACCGCCGACCTGGATACGGGATTGATTGAAAAAAATCGCGAACAGTTGCTGCCCGAACACTCAGAAGCCACGTTGCCTGCACTGGCCTGCGTGGCCGCCACCTGGATCAGCGCCCAGGGGCAAACCAGCCATAACCGCAACCAGGGCGATCACGGCATCGACCCATGGGACAGCACCGATGGCTGGCGCCTGTCAGGTTCCTACCAACAGACCCTGCAACTGCAGGACGGCGGTATCACGCACACGCTGCACATGCAGCGCGTTGACGGGCAGTGGCAACTGGTGCATCAGGACCGTAGCTACCCCCTGGCATGGTCGGCCCAGGCCGATGGCGCCAGTTGGCACACCCAGGTCAATCTGGATGGCCGCAATTATCGCGGCACCGTCGTACGCGAGGGAGAACAGGCCTGGTTGTTTGGCACAGGGGAAACCGGCGGCACCCGTATTTTCGGCCTACCGGACCAGTTACGCCATGCCGCCGACGAGAGCGCCGACCATGGCAGCAATCTGACCGCGCCCATGCCAGGCAAAATCATCTCTCTGTCGGTCAAGGCCGGCGATACCGTAAAAAAAGGCGATGCCCTGATGGTCATGGAAGCCATGAAAATGGAGCACGCCATTACCGCACCCACATCGGGTATTGTCGAGGAAGTGTTCTTTGCCGTGGGCGATCAGGTAACGGATGGAGCGGAATTGATCAGGATTGAAGAGGCCGACACCTGAGCTTTCGCATCCTCCTTCACTCAAACCTGAACGTAAAACGAACCCCGGGTAATGTGAAAATCGGAGCCAATTTGCGCAAATAAATTCCGAGACCCCGTCTCGGAATTCTCATTGATGCATGTTTTACTGCTTGCCTTCGTCCAGATGTATATTGCCACCTTCGTTGGCCCACTCAGCATCACGCTGTTGCTCGATATCGTCTGACAGCGTATCGAGCAGTTCAGCAATCTCGTCCTGATAGGTTTCAATCATATCGTCCGGCAAACCCAAAGACTCCTGGGCCTCCAGAAAACTTTCGGCACAGATATTCAGCGAATTGCGTACGGCCTTTTTGTCGCTCACATTCGCCAGCAAGGCATACACCGCGTGCTGCAGGGCCGCCTGCTGCGCCATGCATTGATTCAGATTATCTGACAGCTCGATTACCAGCTCTTTGAGTTCCATCTCGTTCTGCATGTCTGCTCCTTGTCATCCGTTGGGAGAAACCGGATGGATTCGACCATCCGGTTAGCTCATTACCCTGTCGGCAGACAGGGATAGATCAGGCTCTGACCTGGGCGATCACTTCGTCCAGCCAGGTCAGCATCAGCTTGAGTTCGTCTTCGGTCATATTCAATGCGGTCATAAAGCGCAGCAGATTCGGCCGCGGCGCGTTCAACAGCATGCCTTCCGGACCGCGCTCGCGTGCTGCGTCCACAATTGCCGGTCCGTCGTCCTTGTCCAGAATCAACGCGCGCAACATGCCCATGCCACGTTCACCTTTCATGCCCCATTTTTCCGACAGCGCCAGCAGACCTTGCGACAACTGTTCGGAGCGGGCCTGAACACTTTGCATAAACCCGGGTGCTGTCAGTGTATCGAAAACAGCAATACCACCGGCAGTGATCAATGGATTGCCATTGTAGGTTCCGCCCTGATCACCATGTTCGAAGCAAGACACTTCTTCACGGGCCAGCATGGCGGCCAGGGGAATGCCGCCGCCAATACCTTTGCCCAGCGACATGATGTCGGGCTCAATGCCATAAGCCTGATAGGCAAACAGTTCGCCGCAACGGCCCATGCCTGTCTGCACTTCGTCCACGATCAGCAGCATATTGTTCTGGCGGGTCAGTTCGCGCAGCGCTTTCATGAACGCCATTTCTGCAGGAATGACACCGCCTTCACCCTGCACCGGTTCCAGCATGATGGCAACGGTATTGTCGTCAATCAACGCCTTGACCGATTCCAGGTTATTCAGTTCAGCCTTGGGAAAGCCATCGACCTGCGGCGCAAATTTCGTGTCCCAACCGGCCTTGCCCGAGGCTGACATGGTAGCCAGTGTGCGGCCGTGAAAACTGTGGTCGAACGTGATAATTTTGTAGGCGCCCTTTTTGTTCTTCTGACCCCATTTGCGCGCCAGCTTGATCACACCCTCGTTGGCCTCGGCGCCACTATTGGTGAAAAACACCCGATCGAAGCACGACGCATCAATCAGCCGCTTGGCCAGCGCCACCGACGGCTCGTTGTAAAACGCAGGTGAAGGGTTGATCAATTTCCCGGCCTGGTCGGCAAGCGCCTTGACCAGTTGCGGCGGACAATGCCCCAGGCAATTTACCGCCCAGCCCTGAATGCAATCCAGATATCGCTTGCCGGTGTCGTCCGTCAGCCAGGAACCCTCGCCACTGACGAAATACAAAGGCGGACGGGTGGTAATTTCCATTAGCGACTGGGCATCGGCAGAACTGAATGACATGGCATTTCCTTATAAATGCAAACGGGGGACGAAGTAAGTTTTCATTGTATTCAAATTCCCCCCTGCTGTCCGGTCTGCATGAAAAATACGCGCTTACACGGATTCGTTGCCGCAACCCATCCGGCCTGCCCAAAGCACTCTTTGCACCGCCGCTTTAACACAGCAGGCTTTGGCTCCTGGGTTTTATCCTGGCCGTCACTTGCGGCTTCACTCGTCGCTTTAATTTAACGTCTGGATTTGGCTCCCGGTTTTAACTGGCGGCGCTCACTCCCGGTTTGTGCGGCTGATCCAGCCCCTAGCTGTTCTTTGCGCAGTATCGCTTGCCGACACGCCAGCGTATCTAGTTTGCCGGCACTGACCCGCTGCATCACTAGGGCCTAACATGACGGCTTCATCTGCGCGTTTTTTTGCTCATTTTTTGCGCTATGGGGCCCGCTAGTTATGTAAACTGCAATCGACTGAAACAGAAGGCGCAGCAGCCAGACAACGCTATTGTCATCGAAAAGTCTTTTGGAATCATGAGTCTGGGAGTGACTGTGATGTTTTTTTATGACGAGATCCAATAAACCGTTGCCTGCCCACTCAAAAACCCGTACAGTATAATCATTAAGCCTGCGTAACGGCTGACGGGTGTAGCCTGTCAAATAGCACCATTTATCTACGCTTTCAGCTTAATTAAAGATTTTTGAAGGCAGGATGGTGTCATTTGACTGAAGGGCTATCATTGAATAAACCTTTTGGGGAAAACGCATTATGTATGATGTCCTGGTTTATCTCTTCGAGAACTATTACACTCCAGAATCCTGCCCTTCCGCAGACGTCCTGACCAAAAGGCTCATGGCCGCAGGCTTTGAGCACGATGACATTGACGATGCGATCGGCTGGCTTTTCGGTCTGGCCGAATCCACAGAGAAATGCGTGGAACTGACCAGCATGTCAGACTCCAGCACACGCTTTTATACGCCAGGCGAGCAACAACACCTGGGCGTAGCGGCACTCGGGTTCATGAGTTTCCTGGAGTATAGCGGGGCGGTTGCGCCACCGCTGCGCGAAATCATCATTGATCGGGCCATGGCGGCGCCGGAAGCCCCCCTGTCCTTGCAGCACATCAAAATTATCACGCTGATGGTGTTGTGGAGCCAGGAAGCGGAGATTGATCATCTGATCCTGGAAGAACTGGTCACCGACGACGAAGAAAAGCTGTTTCACTGATCCAATGGTTCGGCGGCGTGGTTGCGCCCTGTGTCGCATGAAGCGGACATGAGGCAAGCACGCCGCTGCAAGCCATGCGAATATAAGCACGTGTGCAGTCAAGTCAGTTGCTGCCCGTGTCTACTCTACCTACTTGCGCCCCGCTGATTTTGTCCAAGCCGTCTTACACCACCTGCGCCCCCTATACGGGGCGTTTTGCGCCCAGCCCCAGCGGTCCCCTTCACGACGGATCGCTTGTCGCGGCCATGGCCAGCTTTCTGGACGCTCGCGCGCATCACGGCCGCTGGCTGTTACGCATCGAAGATATCGATACACCGCGCGTGGTGCCGGGTGCAGACCTGATTATCCTGTCGCAATTGCAACAACTGGGCATGCGCTGGGATGGCGACATTATCTGGCAGTCGCAGCGGCTGGCCCGCTACGCCGACATATTCGCGCAACTTGAAAAACAAGGCCTAATTTACGGCTGTGCCTGTACGCGCCAGGAAATCGCCAGCAACGCCCTGCAGGCCGGGCTGTTGGGCGAGGACGGTGAGCGCCCCTACGCCGGCACCTGTCGGGCCGGCATTCCCGCTGGCCGCTCGCCCCGTGCCTGGCGCGTGAAAATGCCCGACGCGACCTATTCCTTTACTGATCGCTGGGTAGGTGCACGAACTCAAAACGTTGCCCAGGCCGTCGGCGACATGATCGTCAAACGCGCCGATGGTCTGTTCGCCTATCAACTCGTGGTTGTAGTGGATGATCACGATCAGCAGGTGACGGACATTGTGCGAGGTCAGGATCTGCTTTCCTCTACAGCCCGGCAGCATCAACTGGCCCGTATGCTGGGTTTTGCACCACCGCGGATGATGCATGTTCCCCTGGTATTGGACAGCGATGGCAGAAAGCTCTCGAAGCAGAATCACGCACAGGCCATTGATGTGCAGAACCCGATCAAGAGCCTGCAGCGAGCCTGGGCAGCACTGGGTTTTGATGTACTGCCCATAAACACGGTGAACGACTTCTGGGATGCAGCAGTGGCGGCATGGCGCCAGCGTTTTACCATACGCCCACGCCCGTTTTAACCGTTATTGTTGACTGTTATTTCCCACCACTATTTTAGCCATTCAATTTCGCCATCCAATTTCGCCATCCAATTTCACTGCTATTTCGCCGTTATTTTGTGCCGGTTAGGCAGTGACCCATAACACCAGTCCGCACAGCCAAAACATGTGTTGTGGCGAGACTGCACACGAAAGCGAACTGCCGCCGAACCACTGCCGCGCCCTTGTTGATTACTGATCCGGCCCTATAGCCGATTCTGCTTTTCGTCCAGCAACCCGGTCAACAATGCCACGCCCTCCTGATTGACACGAAATTCCCCATAGCGGGCACGAGCAAAGTGTTCTGCCTGCCCTTCCGGGAAAAAATAGGCGTCGGTCACAAACAGCACCCGCTCATCCAGTTGCCTGCGATAACGCACCACCACATTGCCAGGCTGCGCCGGCGGCGCCATTTGTCGCAACGTGCGTGTAAAGTGATATACCCCTTGTGCATCGGGTTGCAGTTCGACATACCGGTGTGAATAATCGGCAAACAGGTTCCCGTCTTCACCCCCTTGTGACGCAAAATTTAATGTCATATAGTCGCCCTGCATCAAAGAGCGCGGATCCACCGGTCGCAACGCAACCACAAAACGCGTCCCGTCGCGGATGATCGCCTCTTTTTGCACGATGTCCACATTGGCCGCGGCCAGCACGGCAACCAGCCCGGTCACGATGCTCGCAAGCACCGGCGCCCGTGGCCAGCCCCGACTCGCTCTGGCCTGGGAAGCAGGCAGGGTGTCACGCGCAGGCAAGCGCGACCCGTCGCGCCCGGCGGACGTTCCGACGATCGGATCCGGTGTGCCATTGTGATCGGCAGGCAGGCTGTTCATAGCCGCCACGGGACGCAACCAGTACCACAGCAGCGCGATCACCAGCAGAACGGCGCCCTGAGCGATCAGAAAATACGCTTTATCCAGCAAAAGAAAATGCACTTGAAAATAAAACTGCGCCAGAAAAACGACAATACTGATCACGCCGACAACCAGCATGCTGCGGTAATGCAGCTCGTAGCCCAGCACACACAACAACAACCCCAATTGCACCCCGGGCAGATCGCCCCACAGTACGCCCAGCGCCAGCAGGACAAGCAACACCACGGCCTGATCCGCCGCGCAAACACGTCGCCGTGTGGCAGACAGCCATGCCACACCCACTGGCAGCAGGGAAAACACCAGATTGCACACGTAAACCATCGGGAACCGTGTGGGCAGGACCCATTTACTCAACACCATGGCCAGCATGTTCTGTCCCTCTGGCCCGCTCTGATTGCTGCTGTAGGACAACGCCGACATATCAATAACATAGGCGCCAAGCGGGACGCACAGCAGCGCCCATGCGAGCGTTTTGTAGCGACGCAGCCAGGCCTGCGGCAACCCCATCAGAATCACAGTGGCCAGCACAATATAAACAGGCGCCAGTTCGCTCATAAACGACAGCCAGTCTGCATCATGGCGATAGCCGGACAGGCTGGCATCTGCACGATCGAACGCAAATCCAGGACTGTACTGCGGCCACAAAATGGCAAAGAGCACCAGCGCTGCGACCGCACACTGAAATTGAAACCACGGTATTTGATACATATGGTACAGAATCAGCAGGCCGGCAATCAGACCCAATATCGGCAAAGCGCGTTCCGTATAGTCTATAGAGGTCCCGCTGAAAACCTCGAATGCCAGCAACAGCAAACCGACCAGCATCAGCGTCACGCCGCTGACACGCCATTTCCCGCCTGCAGCAAAGTATGCCAACAGCCCGGCCACCAAAGCCGCGCCTGCAGCCCCTGTCAGCGGTATCTCCAGGACTGCAATAAGGGCTAAGCCCAGCAAAAATATAAAACCGAATGAAAACAGGAACAACAACGGCGAGCTTCGCGCCGGGGTAACCACAGGCTCAGCCTCAACTGCGTTTGCGCTAGCGTTTGTGGCTGTATCTGTAGCTGTGACCGCAGCAGGCAGGGCTGCTGAATGGCCCGAAGGGGCTGGCCGGTCGGGCACGTCTGACTGCGCTTGATATACTTTCCTGAGCCAGGACACACAACCGAGCATCCCGCCAAGCGCCACCATAAAGGCCAGCGCCACGCTCAGCTCGATCGACTCGGCGAACAGCCAACTTGCGATGAGCACATAGGTGCCCGCATACAGGACCGTAAACACGGCCAATTGCGAGAGAATGAAAAAATCGGGCCAGACACGGCGATAAAGATAGAAGCCGCCTGAGACGACCGCGCCAACCAGCACTGCCTGCAGCAGCATGGCCTGATCGGACTCACCGTCAAATAAAGATTCCACAGACGCGGCCAGCGTACAAAACAAGGCAATCAGTATGATAAGCACCAGCAGCCGGGGAACCACCCGATATGGATCGCCATAGTGGCCGCGCAACCGCTCGGCGCCCACCAGCAGACCGGCATTGATTGCGGCCACCACCCATGCATAGCCCATTGGCGTATAACGCTGCGGACTTAACAACAGCTGCGTACCCAGCAGCAATATGATGGCGGTATTTAGCACAACCAGCCACAGAACGATGACAAACCAGCTGCGGGCGACCAGCAGCCAGGGAACCGCCAGCAAGGCCCACCAGCCAAATAACGTCCAGGGATCGGCGCCGGTCTGATAGGTTTGCCCCAGAAGCGCCAACAGGCCACCGGTAACAACGCAAGCGAGAAATAATGCACCAGCAAAAGAAGGCACGCCCTGGCGGCCGGCGTGTGCGAGGTCCGGGACGCCGGGGGTATGGCCGGAACTGCGCCGCCCCCGCCAGGCCTGCACCAGGGCAACAGCCACAACGGCAACCAGCAACAGCTGGACACCCGCAATACGCTCAAACTTGCCCAGTCCGTCCCAGTTTGCCGCGATCCAGGTCACGATGCCGCTGGCCAGCAACCCAATACCCAGCACCCGCAATCCCATATTGAAAAAGAGACGCCACCGGAAGATTTGATCATGCCCGGATTGTGCAGAATGAGCCGTTGGAGCTTGCATCAATTGAATTACCTCTCGTATTATCCGCGTTTGGGCTGCCGGGAAAGTGCCGGCCACCAGAAACAGCACGGCAAGCGATTATAGCTGTGTGGAAAATAACCGTGTAGTACACTCGGTGAAAAATAACACATCCGCTTGCGGTTCATAACTTCGGAAAACCATGACGAAAACCCTGATTATCGCTGAGAAACCTTCAGTTGCACTCGATATCTCCCGTGCTTTGGGCGGCATGCATCGTGAAGGCGACTACTTTGAGAACGACCAGTATGTCCTGTCGTCCAGCGTAGGGCATTTGCTAACCCTGACCAATCCCGACGATGTTGTCCGCGGCAAATGGTCCTTCAATCATCTGCCTGCCATCCCGGCCAAAGCGTTCGATCTCAGGCCGTCCGACAAAAGAGCCACCGACCGGCTCAAAATGCTGGTGCGCCTGCTCAAACGCAAAGATGTCACCGCTATTATCAACGCATGTGACGCCGGACGCGAGGGAGAGTTGATCTTCCGTTACATTATCCAGTATGCGGGCGTCAATAAGCCCATCAAGCGGCTCTGGCTGCAGTCCATGACACGCAACGCCATTATCGAGGCCTTCGACAATCTGCGCGACGACAGCGTGATGAAGCCGCTGGAAGCGGCGGCCCGCTCGCGCGCGGAAGCCGACTGGCTGATCGGCATCAACGGCACGCGCGCCATGACTGCCTTTAACAGCAAGGACGGAGGGTTTTTCAAGACACCTATCGGCCGGGTCCAGACCCCTACCCTGGCCATTGTTTTCGAACGTGAAGAAAAAATCCGCCAGTTCAAATCCCGCGACTACTGGGAGGTGCACGCCACCTTCGTGGCAGCCGGCGGCCTGTATGAAGGCAAGTGGTTCGACCCGGCCTTCAAGAAGGATGAACACGACCCTGAAAAAAGGGACAACCGCCTGTGGTCGGCCGCCAGTGCGCAATCGGTGGTTGTTGCGTGTCGCCATAAAGACGGCACAGTTACCGAAGAGTCCAAGCCTTCGACATCCATGTCGCCAGGCCTGTTTGACCTGACATCCCTGCAGCGCGAAGCCAACTCCCGTTTCGGCTTTACCGCTAAAACGACACTGGCGCTGGCGCAAAGCCTGTACGAACGGCACAAGGCGCTGACTTACCCGCGTACCGATTCACGCTATCTGCCCGAAGATTATCAGAGTACGGTCAAGCAGACCTTTGAGGCCATCGCAGGCGCCGAATCGTCGCTGGGACGCCGCAATGCACCCTTTGCCAGGAAAATCCTGCAAAACAGCTGGGTCAGACCCAACAAGCGTATTTTTGACAACAAAAAGATCTCCGATCACTTTGCCATTATCCCTACCCTGCAGGTACCCAAGGAGCTGAGCGAAGCCGAAGCCAAGATCTACGATCTGGTCAGCAAACGCTTCATGGCCGTGTTCTTCCCGCCTGCTGAATTCAGGGTAACCACGCGCATCACGATTGTGGCCAGCCATCACTTCAAAACCGAAGGCAAGGTACTGATCAAGCCGGGCTGGCTGGAAATCTACGGACGCGAGAACCAGGAAAGCGATGCCACGCTGGTTCCCGTAGCGGAAAATGAAACCGTCAAAACCGAAGATATCGCCGCCAAGGAGCTGGTAACCCGTCCACCGGCCCGCTATACAGAGGCCACGTTGCTTTCAGCCATGGAAGGGGCCGGCAAGCTGGTAGACGACGATGAACTGCGCGAAGCCATGTCCGAGCGCGGACTGGGCACGCCAGCCACCCGGGCCACCATTATCGAAGGGCTGCTCAATGAACAGTACCTGCGCCGCGAAGGCCGCGAACTGATTCCCACGGCCAAGGCGCGCCAGCTTATGACGCTGCTGGTCGGACTGAACGTGCGCGAGCTGACCTCACCCGAACTGACGGGTGAATGGGAACACAAGCTCAAGCAAATGGAGCAGGGCCAGCTGGATCGTGAAGCGTTCATGCGCGAAATTGCGCAAAGCACGCAAATCATCGTCAAGCGGGCCAAGGAATACGAGCAGGACACCGTGCCCGGCGACTACGCCACGCTCACGACGCCGTGCCCGGCCTGCGGCAGCGTCGTCAAGGAAAACTACCGTCGTTACGCCTGCACCAACTGCGATTTTTCCATTACCAAGCACCCCGGCGGCCGTACCTTTGAAATTCCCGAAGTGGAAGAACTGCTGCAAAACAAAACCCTGGGCCCGCTCAGCGGCTTCATCAGCAAAATGGGACGGCCTTTTTCCGCCATATTGCGTATTACATCCGAAAACAAGCTGGAGTTCGATTTCGGCCAATCTGATGACGACAACAGTGAACCGCTGGACGTTTCCCAACTGACGCCGGTCGGCCATTGCCCCAAATGCACTGGTAACGTCTACGATACGGGCATGAGCTACGTCTGCGAAAATTCGGTCAGCGAAAAGAAAACCTGCGACTTCAAGTCCGGCCGCGTGATCCTGCAACAGGAGATCAGTCACGACCAGATGGGCAAATTGCTCAGCCAGGGTAAAACCGACCTGCTCGACGGGTTTGTGTCCAATCGTACCAACCGTAAGTTCAAAGCCTACCTGGCCATGTCGAAAGCAGGTAAAATAGAGTTTGAATTTGAGCCCCGCCCAGCCAAAACGGCAAAAGCGACGTCTAAATCGGCTGCCAAAGCCGCCAGCAAGTCTGCGGCAGAGGCCGACAGCGGCAAAGTGGTCAAAAAAGCAGCCAAGAAAACTGCCCGCAAGACCGCAAGCAAAACTGCCACCAAGAAAACGGCTGTCAAGAAAGCCACTGCAAAGAAAGTCGCAGGCAAAAGCGCGACCGCCCGCAAGCAGACTGCCAAAACCGCCGACCCGGACGACACCGAGCCCGCATTTTAAGCGACCCCCGCCTCACCCCGGGGGCGCATGTACAGAATGAACACACTTATTCAGAAATACAACATCCCCGGTCCCCGCTATACCAGCTACCCCACCGTTCCGTACTGGGATGAAAGCAATTTCGATAGCGACGCTTATCTGCAGACCGTCAGGCGCAGCTTTACAGAATCGAACGCCCAGGAAGGCATCAGTCTGTATATCCACCTGCCTTTCTGTGAGGTGCTCTGTACCTTCTGCGCCTGTCACAAGCGCATTACAAAAAAACACAGTGTCGAAGAGCCCTATGTCGAGGCGGTCCTCAAAGAATGGGCCATGTACCGCAAGCTGCTCGGCGATAAACCAGTCATCAGGGAAATTCACCTGGGTGGTGGCACGCCCACTTTCTTTAGCAGCGCCAACCTGCAACGCCTGCTCACCGGTATTCTGGACGATGCCATCGTCCACGAGCACCACGAGTTCAGCTTCGAGGGTCATCCCAACAATACCCGCAAGGAGCATCTGCAGGCCCTGTACGATCTGGGCTTTCGCAGGGTCAGCTACGGCGTGCAGGACTATGATCCCATGGTCCAGAAGGCCATCCATCGCATCCAGCCCTACGAAAACGTGCTCAATGCAACCGACGCCGCTCGCGCTATCGGCTATACCAGCGTCAGTCACGACCTGATCTTTGGCCTGCCCTTCCAGAGCTGGGCTGCGATGGAATCGACCATCAAGAAAACCATCTCCCTCAAACCCGATCGCCTGGCCTTCTACTCATATGCCCACGTTCCCTGGATCAAGGGCAACGGACAGCGCGGTTTCGACGAAAACGACCTGCCTTCCGGCGAGGAAAAGCGCGCCCTGTACGAAAATGGCAAGCGGCTGCTCGAAGAGCTGGGCTACGTGGAAATTGGCATGGATCATTTTTCGCTGCCATCCGATTCGCTGTATCAGGCCATGCTGGAAAAAAGCCTGCACCGCAATTTCATGGGCTACACCTCCTCGTCAACGCAGTTGATGATCGGCCTGGGCGTGTCGGCCATCAGTGATACCTGGTATGCCTTTGCGCAGAACGAAAAAGTACTTGAAGATTATTACGCCCGCGTCGAAAGCGGAGCGTTGCCGCTGTTCCGTGGTCATTTGCTGGACCAGGAGGATCTGATCATCCGGCGCCACATTCTGAACCTGATGTGCCAACTGCAGACAAGCTGGGCCGATCCGGCCATGCAATTTCCCGAGCTGCCCGAGGTGCTGGAACGGCTGGAGGAAATGCAAAGCGACGGCTTGATCCGCATTGGCGCCGACCGCATCGATATTACCGAAGCCGGACGCACCTTCGCCCGCAATATCTGTATGGCATTTGATCTGCGCATGCTGCGCAAGCAGCCGAATGCGCGAATTTTCTCGATGACGGTATAAAGGCGCAGCATGACCCTGATTCCGGAAATCAAGCCGCAGCAATCTTTGGAACTGCTCAAGGAACTGCATATCCTCACGCGTGAGGGAAAGATCAACCAGGACACGCGGCGCAAACTCAAGCAGGTCTACCACCTGTACCAGTTCATTGAGCCCCTGATGCAAACCGTACTGGACGAGCGGCACGCGCTTTCGCTGGTCGACCACGGCGCCGGCAAGTCGTACCTCGGTTTTATTTTGTACGATCTGTTCCTCAAGGAACACGATAATGCCACGGTGTATGGCATTGAGTCGCGTGCCGACCTGGTCAAGAAGTCGGAAGACCTGGCGCAGCGACTGGATTTCAAGGGTATGCAGTTCAAGGACATGACGGTGGAACAGTCCATCTCTTCTGCCGATCTGCCCGAAAAAATAGACATTGTCACCGCCCTGCATGCCTGCAATACCGCCACAGACGACGCCATCCGCTTTGCCCTGGCTCGCGATGCGCGTTTCATCGTGCTGGTACCCTGCTGCCAGGCCGAAGTGGCTGCAGCACTACGCGCCACCAAGGGCAATACCCTGGGCAAGACGCCTTTGTCCGAACTATGGCGCCACCCCCTGCACACCCGCGAGTTCGGCAGCCAGATCACAAATGTATTACGTTGCCTGCAACTGGAAGCACGCGGCTATCAGGTTACCGTAACGGAACTGGTAGGCTGGGAGCATTCGATGAAAAACGAGCTGATCATCGCCAAAAAAACCGGCGGCTTCAAGAAAAGCGCGCGCGAGCGGCAACTGGCCATTCTGAAGGAATGCCATCTGGAAGCGCTGCAGGAGCGGTTTGCTTATTAAGGCAGACTGGATATTCTGGAAAAAAATGGGCCAGGAAGACGATTTCAAGCCCGAGGGGTGGTGTAACTATATCCACCCGCGGCGTCCCTACCTCGACAGACAGTTGGTATATATCTAATATTCTGAAGCAATGTATACTATTATAAGTTCGTAAATTGGCGCGTGCCGCAAAAAATCGGACAATAGCCATGGATGTCGTATACGGTAAAAAGCTATTTGGATACACGATGTTGAAGCGAGAGAAAATCGCCCCGTCCAAATCGTTGCCTTCATCCAAATCACCTGAAGGCAAGTTAGAAACCTCTATTGCCGCAAAAAAAGTCATTGATCAGCACCGCAAGGTTTTGATCGCGTTGCGGGATCGATAATTGTTAGACCCGCTGTTAGAGCCGGAATTTGTCATTGCCGTTCATGATGAAATTATCACTGAAACGGGTGGACTACGCGGTCTGGCAGGAGGAGGACTAGGAGCGGTCGAGGCAGCGTTGTACCGTATCGAAATGCACGCTTAATATGCTGCACTAGATGATGTGTTTGGCATTGCCGGGCTTTACGCGGAAGCCATTGCACGTGGTCACATTTTTAACGTTGGAAATAAACGTACTGCGCTGACCTGCGCATTGACCTATTTGTATCGACAAGGCATACAGGTTCCCCGTATTGATGTATTAGAGGACATCATGGTCGGAGTTGCGTCCGGAGAAATCACCGGTGAAATGTTCGCAAATTTTCTTAATGCTGTTTGGCAAAAACACAATCAACCACTTGCTAACAGTAAAAACGATAATCGTATTATCAACAACGACAGATGAGCGCGACAGCCAGCGCGTGCGCTTTCCCCATACAGCATGTGTAGATGCCGCGCACGGATCTGCCAGCCTTATCGCATTCCCTTCCGCCATGGATTGCTTACGTCGTTGACCTGATTACTCCGCCGGAAAAACAGGCTCGCCCAGATTCTGCATCAGGCGATTGGCCCAGCCGAACACTGACACAGAATGAATCAGATCCAGCATTTCAATCTCGTTGAAATCCTGATCCTTCAAGACCTGCAAGTTCTGAGCATCAAACCCGGACACATCGCGCGTGAGGGCTGTCGCGACATTGATAACGGCAGCATCGCGTTCATTTTTTGCTGCGCTAGCAGGATCCACAAACACGTCGCGCACGATTTCATTCCGCTTGGCCAGTTGCTCGAACCGTTGTGCATGCACCGAAGCGCAATAGACGCAACCGTTGATACGCGATACCGCCAGGGCGCCCAGTTCGCGATCAGCGCGATTTAACCCGCCTGGCGCATACATGATGGCGTTATAGGTGAATGAGCGCTGATCCAGAATGTGCGGCTCGTGCACCAGCAGCAGATAATAATCGGACGTTTTGGCCTGCGGGTGACTCGCTTCCAGTACCTTGTTCTGTTCCGGTGTTGCGGCATTGGCGTCCACAACATCCAGCCAGGCTTTCCAGCCCAGCGTCTGGTTGGTAAATCCGTTAGCTTTGATTACATCGCTCATGCTGCCTGCTCCAGTTTCTGCATTGCCTTCAATCCGGCTACCAGACGTATCTGGTAGGCCAGAAACCCGATCAATTGCCCAAGCACAACAACATCCTGTGTGGACATGCCTGATTTTTTCAGCGTCAACAACGCTTCTTCGTTGCCTTCTATCGGGTCCAGAATCAGTTTTTTGGTAAATTGCAGGACACTGTTCAATTCACATTTCACAATATCCTCAACATGATCTTCGGTCACGATCTGAACCAGCTTCTCGTCGATACCTGCCAACAGCGCCTGCTCGGTATAATGTGCCGTCAGCTCGGGCGAGTTCATCAGGCTGCTGGCATATAAAGCAACCAGCCATCGATCCTGTAGCGGCAAACTCAGGTCGGACGCAAACAGTGCGGCATAGCTTGCCTGCGTGCCGTTTTTAACTTTTTCCCTGAACTGCCGGGCCTGCCAGGTTTTACTGTCCGGCTTCAGATTGAGCAGCGTATCGATCAGATCGAATGCCTCTGCGCTTTGCATAATATTTCCTTTGCGTTGTTGCTCGTAAATTCATGACGTATGCGATATGACATTCTAACGGAGACAGCAAAAAAATTCGCGCGCCTGTACGCTACCGTTGTTATCAACCGGATACGCTTGGTCATTTTATGCAGCCATATGAATCCAATGCGGCAATTTCATCTTTTATTATTCGTACCACCGCTTTCTGACGCGCCACGGTAAACCTGGCCTCGACCGATGACACGCTAATGGCAAATCTGGGGCATCCACGTCTGTCGGCGATGGCTACGCCTACGCCAAGCACGCCCTGTACGGCCGCGTTACCAACCGCAGACCATCCTCGCTCTCGCGTCGCCTTCATCAGCAATCGCAGTTTTTTCACCGAAATTGCCCCATAGGGATAGAGTTTATATTCATTCTCGGCAAGGATGCGCTCCTGCTCAGGCTCCGGCAGGTAAGAAAGCAATGCCAGCCCGGCCGCCCCCACGCCCATCGGCTGCTTATGATCAATCTGGATGGAGAGAACCTGCAGGGGGTAAGTGCCGATTTCCCGATGGATGCATAAAGAATCCGCATTATCCTGCCTGATCAGAAAAGACGAATCTCCCGTCTTCTCGCTGATCTTTCTCAACACAGACTTAAATTGCTCCGATTCAGCACCAAAATCGGCGATCTGATTCAGTTTGTCGCGATTGTATATATAGCGACCTGTGTCAGAAATCTCATTGATATATCCGTTATTGAGCAGCACGCTGACAAAACGATACACCGTCGGTCGGGATATTTGGGTCCTGGCTGCGATTTGTGCAATCTTCAATCCAGAGGCATCGGCAATGCTGAGTGTCTCCAGTATGGCCAGGCCGCGTACCAACGTTTTGGGCTCATCCTTGTAATGCATATCTGCTCCTTATGTCCAAAAAATGGACAAATTGATTTTGTCACACTATTGAATCTGACTAGAATGCAGCTGCATATCAACACAATAAAACATAAGACTGGAGACATGATGAAAACAAAATGCTTTGGCATGACGGCGCTGACGCTGGCGCTACTGTCAGCCTCCCCTGCTGTAGCAGCGGCCTATCCCGATCGACCAATCAACCTGGTCGTCGGCTATTCTGCGGGAGGCGCCACCGACATCCTCGCAAGATTGATCGCGAAAGGCCTTTCCAGCCAATTGGGTCAGACAGTTATTGTAGAAAACAAACCCGGGGCCAACAGCAACATTGGCACTGAATACGTCGCCCGGGCAAAGAACGACGGCTATACCCTGCTGGTCGGAAGCATTGCCAATACGATCAATCGTTCACTATATAAAAACCTGAATTACGATTATCTGAAAGACTTCAAAAGTGTTGGCTTTATCGCGTCCATCGGCAATGTGCTTGTAGTCAATCCGAAAAAAAACATCAATTCAGTAGACGAATATATTTCGTATGCAAAAAAGAATCCGGGAAAGCTGACTTGCGCCTCATCAGGCATAGGATCATCTATTCATATGTCATGTGAGCTGTTCAAGATCCTGACGGGCACGAACATTCTTCATATTCCATATAAAGGCAGCGGCCCTGCAGTCAACGATTTGCTGGGCGCCCAGGTCGATTCAATGTTTGACAACATTCCTTCGTCTGTAGGAAGAATCAAATCAAACAAGCTCGTACCGCTGGCGGTTACAACAGAAAAGCGTGATCCCGCGCTCCCCGACGTACCCACCTTCAGGGAACAGGGAATTGACAACTTCCTGGTCAGTTCGTGGTTTGCAATTGCAGCGCCAAAAGGGACTGACGACAAGGTTATCAGCAAGCTCAATGATGCATTGAACAAGGTGATCGCCAGCCCCGAAGTCAAGGATAGCTTTGCCAAGAACGGCTATACAGCAGCGCCCGTAGAAAACACCCCGGCCTATCTGGATCAATTTACCCGGGACGAAATTGCAAAATGGGAAAAGGTCGTGCGCCAGGCAAATCTGCAGGCCAACTGAAAGAAGGTAACAACAAGATGCATCCAATCGATTTTTTTTACAGAGCAGCCCTGCGCTATCCCGAAAGGATGGCCATTGAATCAAGGCAGCAAAGCGTCAGTTATGCCGCATTGGCAAACCAGGTAAGCGCCCTGGCTTGCGCGATCCGCAAACTGGACGACGAACCCGGCTCCATGGTCGGACTGTGCGCGCAGAACTCAGTCGCCTATATTGTTGCCATGCTTGCCATTATGGCTGCCGGCAAGGTATGGGTGCCGCTAAATTACCGAAGCACACCGACCGAAATCAGAAGAATTACAACCGTCATCAAGCCGACTATTATCATCCAGGACAGCTATGGCGCAGCATTGACCGCCGGCCTGGAGAACGTACATATCGTCAATACAGATGATATCCCCACCTTGATCGAACAATTTGCCGGACAGCATCTTCCCGAAGCGATCAGAAGCGATGACGATATCCAGGCCATCAAATTCACAGGCGGCACGACCGGCATGCCCAAAGGGGTGATGCAACCTTACCGAGCCTGGGTTGCCGTTATTATCAATCAGATCCACGGCTGGAAAATAACAAACAATGACAAATTTGTCATTTGCGCGCCCATCAGCCATGGCACCGGAACTTATGTTTTGCCTGTACTGGCGCAAGGCGGCTGCCTGGTGCTGTCTGGATCAGCAGAAGCGGCCGACATTGTGCATGCATTCAGGGAACAAAAGGGCACAATGACCTTCATGCCCCCGACGCTCATCTACAAGCTAATCGCCGCAGCCGAATCAGAAAAGGATTTCCCGTGCCTGCGACTGCTAATATACGGCGGAGCCGGCATGCCGGCAGAAAAAATAGCGCGCGCGCAGGATTTTTTCGGCAACGTCCTTGCCACGACCTATGGGCAAACGGAAGCACCGCAAATAGCCACGTTGATCGGGCCGGAAACACTGGCGCAGCCGCAATACCGCGCGTCTGTCGGACAAGTCAGCTGGTTCACCGACATTGCGATTGTGGATCAACAGCAGAATCGACTGTCCACGAATGAAACCGGTGAAATCGTGATCCGCGGTGATCTTGTGATGACCGGCTACTGGTGCCTGCCCGAGAAAACAGCCGAGACGATAAAAAACGGCTGGCTGCATACAGGCGATGTCGGGTTTATAGACGAAAAGGGGTTTCTGTTCATCAAAGACAGAATTCGCGATGTGATTATCACCGGTGGTTTCAACGTCTATCCGATTGATGTTGAGAATGTTCTATCGCAGCACGTCGACGTGTACGAGTCCGCGGTATTCGGAATCACAGATGAAAAATGGGGCGAGTCGGTGAACGCCGCTGTTCAATTGCGCGCTGACAGTGCTGCCACAGCGGACGAACTCAAGCGACTGGTCAGAGAAAAACTGGGGCCGGTTCACACGCCAAAAAATATCTATTTCTTTGCGAGCCTGCCCAGATCGCCGGTGGGCAAAGTGCTCAAAAAGACCATTCAGGAACGGGTCTTGTCCGGCATGCAGGACACCACCGAAACACGCCATTTGTAAAAAGGAGTACACGATGAAAGAGCCCGTCACTGAACTATGTGCACACTCGCTTACCGGCATGAACTACCGCGACAAGGATCTTGTCAATGATCTGATCGGAGAAGCGACCTTCACCGAGGTCATGTTCTTGCAGATCATGGGAAGAAAAGCCCGCCCGGTCGACATCAAAATTGTAGATGCAGTCCTGGTTACCCTAATGGAACACGGGCTGACGCCAAGCGCCATTGCAAGCAGACTGATCTACATGAGTGCGCCGGAAAATCTGCAGGGTGCGGTGGCCTCAGGACTGCTGGCTGTCGGCAGCCAGTTTGTAGGAACGATGGAAAACTGCTCGATATTGCTGGATGAGATCATTGCCTCGTCCGATCAGCAAGAAGCAACGCTGGCCATTGCCAGAAGATATAAAGACCAGAAAAAACACCTGCCTGGATTCGGTCATCATCTGCACAAGCCCGACGATCCCCGTTCATTGAAGCTGCTGGACCTTGCCGATAGTGAACCGGCGCTGGAGCGCCAATATATCGACGCGCTCAAGCTGTTGAGCAGCGCTGTGGACCAGGTATACGCCAGACACATTACGATCAACGCGACCGGGGCGGTTGCTGCCCTGCTTGGCGCCATTGGCGTGCCCTCACGATTGATGCGTGGCTTTGCTGTCATCTCACGAGCTGCAGGGCTGGTTGCCCATATCGCCGAAGAACAGAACATCCCATCGGGCCGTTTTATCTGGGAGACCATTGATCATGCCATTCCATATTCGAAAAGGGACACAGGCAATGGGTGATACAGACAAGGTGGTACTGGTTGCCGGCGCCGGCAGCAGTGCGCCCGGCTGGAGTATCGGCAAGGCAACGTCGGTACTCATTGCCCAGTCCGGAGCAAAAGTCATTGCCCTGGATTGTCATGCCGATGCTGCCCGGGCGACCGCCCAGGAAATCGAACGCATCGGCGGAACCTGCTTACCCTTGCAAGGCGATATTACCCGTCCCGAAGAAATGGATCGCGTAGTGAAGGTAGCCACGGAGCGGTTTGGCCCCATCTCGACCCTGATCGCCAATGCAGGCATCGGAAAAACCGGCGGCATCCAGGAAACGTCCGTTGCAGACCTCCAACGCATTCAGCAGACCAATGTTGAAAGCCTGTTGCTGCTTTCAAAGCGGTTGATACCAGACATGATCGAACGCGGCGCAGGCTGCATTGTATCTGTTGCATCAGTAGCGGGCATACGTTATGTGGGGTATCCTCACCTGGCTTACAGCGTTACCAAAGCGGCATTAATACAGATGACAAAACTGATTGCCCATGAATATGCTGATCGAAATATAAGAGCCAATACTGTTATCCCGGGACTAATTGATACGCCCAGGATTCAGAAAAATGTTGCCGCTGTTTTTTCCTCGTCCAGTGACATGGATGAAGTTCGAAAAAAAAGAGATGCCCAGGTTCCAATGAGAAGAATGGGCACTGCCTGGGAAGTGGCCCATGCCATCGCATTCCTGGCATCCGATCAAGCTTCATACATCACAGGTACGGAACTGATCGTCGATGGCGGGCTTACCGGAAAATATTAGCGTCTGCGTGGCAGGTCACCAATCGGATCAGCCCTGCGCCTCGCGCCTGATGGCGCAAGCCTGGTCCGCCGCCATTCAAAGGTTAATGCGACTGCCTGCCCTTCAGGTGCGCCCTCACGGCATTCTGCAGGAATTCCTTGACGGCAGTCCAACTGTGCTCATCGGACTGGGCATTGGCCGAGGGTATACCTCCGCCGGTATTGATTTTGCCGGAAACCGGGTGCGCATAGACCAACTGGGTCGTAGGCACATAAGGAAACACAATGCTGTGGCCCCCGTCCTTGGTATCTACCCACTGCACGATATGCTCAAAGCCGACCTGGCCCAGATGGTCATAGATCATCTTGCTGTACAAACTGGAGGGCCAGGCACCGTCATCGGTGGCGGACAGCAGAATGATCGGTCCCTGGATCTTTTCGACCTCGATGCGCGCACGGGCTACCGCCTCGCTATCCTGCAGCGCAGTCATGATGGCTCGGGCATGGCGGTGCGGCGACGGGCCTTCGTCAAACGGCGCCCAGGTGGCCGTTTTATTGTCTTGCCAGACGTGCGTCAACGGCTTGCCGTTAAGCAGCCAGGCAGGGCCTTCGCGACCCACTTTCGGATCGGCGGCATTCTGTCCACTGTGCACCACGGCGCCAGGCACATACGCCACAACAGCACTCACGTCCAGTGGATAAATGCTGGCCAGAAGCAACACTAGCTCTCCGCCACGCGACTGACCGCTCAGCGCGACAAAGCCACCAAGCGGGCGCTGCGTTCGGCGCAACCAGTCCATGCCATTCCTGAAATACTCCAGTGGCGTATTGGAAATATAATCGGACAACCCTGGCGCCTTGAAGTAACCCAATGCAAATGCAATATAGCCTCGCGACGCATACAATGCCGCACGCGGCTCGTTAATACCGCCACCGGAGCCATTCAGAATCATGACGGCCGGATGAGGCCCCGGCGTGGCCGGTAAGAACAGTGTGCCCACCAGGCCGTCCTCGCGTACCTCAATGCGTTCTACGCCCTCTTGCATCAAACGCTGCGTCAATGTTGCACGCAGTGTATTGGTGGGCGTGGTCACGGTCAGTTCGGTAATCAGCGGTTGCGCCATCGTGTCTGCAAAGACTTCGCGGCAATTATCCTGCGCTGGTACCTGCGACCACAGCAAACCCATGGGAGACACTTCCTGGTAACTGCCTGCCAGCGGCGCCTGACGCGTCAAATCCACGATGCCTTGTGCATCAGCTTCAAAGTCCGCCTGACTGCGCCATTTCACACCACCGGCGCGCTCGGTCTGGCTGGCAATCGTAATACGCTCGCCAGCCGACAAACCCTCAACGCGAATCGCGCGTGGTTCGTCAATCAGCGCATCAGCCGGTGTTACCGACAGTATTTCATTTGACATAGATTTTCCAATAATTTCACGCCCGCGGCATCGTCAGTGGCCCGCGGCAGATGAAAAATCTGCACGTCGGGCCCGCAAAGTACTGATGACGGCGCGCTGGTATTGCCGCTGCTGTCAGCTTATTCCTTGGTTACCATGACCGGTACGGTACGATCCGAACTCAAGGGTTTGACAACAAGCCCTTTGCGCGCCGCCCAGATGTTTTTGTAATGGAACATCGGAATGATACCCACGTCATCGGATACTACCTGGGCTGCGTCCTGCATGATTTTTTCACGTTTGGCATCATCGAACTCTTCGGTGGCCTGCTTCAGATAGTCGTCGTGCTTCTGGCTGCTATAGTGACCCCAGTTGGACGCACCCAACCCTTTATCAGGATTCACGGTAGCCAGAATATTGACCATCGCGTAGCTGCCCTCGCCGGTTCCGTTACCCCAGGCAATCACAGACATGGCGTATTCATTTTTCTTGGCAGCGCTTGAATAGACCGCCCATGGCACGACAGACACCTGCGTTTTTACCCCAATGCGACTCCAGAACTGGGCTACGGCCTGTACTGTTTCGGGCGCCAGCGGATAACGGTCTGTCGGCACGTGGACCGTCAGATTAAAGCCATCCGGGTAGCCGGCTTGCTTCAGCAGGTCTTTCGCTTTCTGGGCGTCAAAGGCAATCGGTTTGATATTCGGGTTGTAGCCAATCGAGTCCTTGGGCATCCACTGGTCGGCTACCGTCACACTGCCCTGCAATATGCGATCGGCGATGGCATCGCGATTGATGGCCAGCGACAGTGCCTGGCGAACCCGCACGTCCAGCAGCGGATTTTTGTCCAGCGGCTTCCCATTGTTATCGGTAATGAATTTGTTGGGTTTCGGATTGAAGCTCGGTTGCAGCAAGAAGACGCGCAGCCCATTGTAGGCAAACACGCCCACTTTAGGATCGCTTTCCAGTTTCTTCAGATCAGCCACCGAGACTTTATCGATCACGTCCACATCGCCAGAGAGCAATGCCGTAGACCGTGTGGCCGCGTTGGCCACATAGCGGTAAGAGACTTTGTCCCAAAGCGGCTTGTCACCCCAATAGGTGGGGTTGGCTTCCACCTGGAAACCTGCACCGGGCGTGTAGGACACCAGCTTATACGGACCGGTACCGATCAGCGCCTTTCCTGAATTGAAGTCGTCGCTTGTCGCGTTCTCTGTGCTTTTTTTCTGTACCAGATGTACAGAAGCCAGATTCAGCGGCAAGCCCGGATTGGGAATCGTGGTTTCAAATACCAGCGTGCCAGGTTCTTTCTCAGTCACGCTCTTGATCGTGCGCACGTAGCCTGTGAATGGTGCGACCGAGCCGGGCACCTTGCGGATGCGTTCAATGGAATAAATAACGTCTTCTCCCGTGAACGGTGTACCATCGCTCCATTTGACGTCTGGACGCAATTTGAATTCCCAGGTCGTCGGACCCGTGTTTTTCCATTCCGTTGCCAGGCCCGGCAGCAGTTTGTTATCGTAATTATTGACCAGCATGTCAAAAAAGAATAGGCCGGCAGAGCGGTCACCCGCGAAGTTATTCAGTTGTGGATCCAGCGAAGACAGATTGTCGGCAAAGGCGATTTTCAGTTCTTCTGCGTGGGCCATATTGCCTGCGGCCAGCAGGCTTGCTGCAATGGCAGCCAATACGCGCTTTTTCATTTGTATTCCTTTAAAAGGTTACTGCTACTTAATCAATATAATCAACACGATCGAAATCGGGCAGTTAATCCCTGATGCCCACTCAGGTTTGGTCATTCAGGTGACAGGCACTCAGATGCCCACCGGCCACTGCTTTGAGCAGCGGGACTTCGGCACGGCAGCGAGGCATGGCATGCGGACAGCGTGGATGAAAATGACAGCCCGCCGGCGGATTAAGCGGGCTGGGTATTTCACCCTTGATAATCGAAAACACTTTCTTGCGATCCCGCATTTTGGGAATCTCGGCCAGCAGGGCCTGGGTGTAAGGATGATTGGGCTTGCTGAAAATCTCTGCAACCGGGGCCTGTTCTACGATGCGACCCAGATACATGATCACCACGCGATCGGACAAATGCTCCACCACACCCAGGTCATGGCTGATAAACAGATAGGTCAGGCCAAGTTGCGCGCGCAGTTGCATAAACAGATTCAGAATCTGCGCCTGAATGGATACGTCCAGAGCGGCAACGGCTTCGTCACAAACCAGCATATCGGGCGCCACGGCCAATGCCCGCGCGATACCGATGCGCTGGCGCTGACCGCCGCTGAACTGATGCGGAAAACGGTTGCGCAGGCTGGCCGACAAACCGGCGCGCTCCAGTTGTTCAGATACATACTGGTCCAGGCCGCGCGCCGATACCATGTTGTGCAATCGAGGAGACTCTCCCACAATGTCGCGTACGCGCATGCGCGGGTTCAGGCTGGCATAAGGGTCCTGGAAAATCATCTGGATTTTCAGGCGGGCCGCCTCGGCCTCGTGCCTGGGCAACGTTTTCAGGTCCTGGCCGTTGACCAACACCTGACCGGCTGTCGGCTCCATAATGCCGGCCACCATCCGGCCCAGCGTCGACTTGCCACAACCGGATTCGCCTACCAGGCCGACTACTTCGCCTTTGGCAATATCCAGGCTGACATCATCCACCGCACGCGTCAGCGCCGAGGGACGCGTCAGCCTGAGTTTTTGCAGCCAGGGATCCAGTATGCCGTCACTGACATGACCAAAGGTCTTGGACACATGACTGACCCGCATCAGCGGCACTTTTATTGCATCTGTCATAGGGCCACTTCCATTTCGGGAACAGCGCCCGGATGATAGCAACGCACCCGATGACCCGCCGCCAGTTCATCCAGCTCCGGCATCGTGTCACAAACAGCGGTGCGCCGCGGGCAGCGCGACGCGAACGCACAGCCGGCGGGCAATGACAGCAGATTGGGCGTCATGCCCGCGATCTGCCGCAATGGCTGGCCTCGTACATTATTGGCGGGCAGACTTTGGATCAGGCCCTGAGTGTACGGGTGCTGAGGGTTGTCCAGCACCTGGTCTACTGTGCCGGCTTCCACAATTTTTCCGGCATACATCACATGCAAATCATCGGCAAGCCCGGCAACCACCGACAGATCGTGGGTAATCCAGATCAGGGCCGTGCCGTAACGGGCCGACAGTTTCTGTATTTCCGACAAAATCTGCGATTGAATCGTGACGTCCAGCGCCGTCGTGGGCTCGTCTGCAATGATCAGATCGGGTCGTAGCAACAGCGCAATGGCAATGGCCACCCGCTGGCGCATGCCGCCCGACAACTGGTGTGGATAAGCCGACAGTCGAGCTTCAGGGCTGGGAATGCCCATCAGGCCCAGCATGTCGCGCGATTGTTCCCAGGCATCTTTACGGCTGATTTTTTCGTGCGCGCGCAGCGTTTCTATCATTTGCGTATCCACCCGCAGCACCGGATTCAATGTCATCATTGGATCCTGGAAAATCATGGAAATGCGGTTACCGCGCAGGCGACGCAGTTGCTGTTGCGGCAGGTGCAGCAGATCCTGTCCTTTGAACAGAATTTGTCCGCCAACGATACGGCCCGGCTCATCGACCAGGCCCATGATGGAAAAACCCGTGACCGATTTGCCTGAACCGGATTCTCCGACCAGCCCCAGAATGCGCCCAGACTCCAGTTGCAGAGATACACCGTCTACCGCCGGCACCTGGCCCGCCCGGGTCATGAAATGCGTGCGCAGATCGCGCACTTGCAGCAAAGGCGTCGTACTCATCGCTGCCTCCGCGGATTGAAAATTTCCCGCAGGCGATCGCCCACCAGGTTCAGCGCCACGATGGTAACCAGCAGCGCCACGCCTGGAAACAGGCTGATCCAGTACTGGCCCGAGAGCATGTACTGATAGCCGTTGGCGATCAGCAATCCCAGCGAAGGTTCTGTCACGGGTACGCCCAGCCCCAGGAAACTCATGGTGGCTTCCAGCGTAATCGCACGTGCAACCTGCAAGGTACCGATCACAATCAAAGGTGGCAGACAATTGGGCAGAATATGCCGCAGCATAATTCGCCATTGGGGAATATTCAGGCTTTTTGCTGCCTCGACATATTCCTTTTGTCGCTCTGCCAGCGCCTGGCCCCTGGCGGTACGCGCATAATAGGCCCACTCCAGTATCACAAGCGTCAATATCACATTACCAATACCCTTGCCCAGATACGCCAGAATCATCATGGCAATCAGAATCGATGGGAACGACAGCATTAAATCTACCGTGCGCATGATAAAGCTGTCTACCCGGCCTCCGGCATAGGCCGACAGTACGCCCAGTACGGTTCCGACCACACTTGCAATAATCGCCGAACCTACGCCAACCGTAAGACTGATACGCAGACCGTACAGGATGGCAGACAGCAGGTCCCGTCCCTGTCCATCTGTCCCCAGCCAGTAGTTATAGGTGCCGGCGCCATTGGCGCTGCCTGGCGCCAACCGCGAATCAAGAATATCCAGCTGCATCAGATCATAAGGATTTTGCGGTGTCAGCCAGTGGGCGAACACCGAACCGAAAGCCAGCAGCAACAGCAGCGTAAAGCCGATCACGGCACGCTTGGAAGAGAAAAAATCGGCCAACCGTTCGCGAAATAGCGAAGGCCTGGGCGCAGCAATCACCGCTTGCACGGCAGACTCGGTCACGGGCTGGCTCATCGCGCGCCCTCCAGCCGGACTCGCGGATCAAGCAAGCGATAGGCAATATCGACCAGTAAGTTGATGGTCACGAAAACACAGACAATAACCACCAGATAGGCCAGAATCACCGGTCGGTCAAGGCCATTGATACTGTCCAGGATCAGTTTGCCTGCGCCAGGCCAGGAGAAAATGCTTTCGGTCACCACGGCACCGGCGATGGTCGAACCAAACTCCAGTCCCAGTACGGTAATCAGGGGGATCATGATATTGCGCAGCACATGCACGCCGATCACCCGCAAATTGCTCAGGCCCTTGGCACGGGCAAAACGGATATAGTCCAGCGGCAGCACCTCCTGCACGCCGGCATAGGTAAGCCTGATCACAAGTGAAACCTTGAACAGCGCCAGATTGACTGCCGGCAACAGCAAGTGCCGCAGACCATCGAGCGTTAGAAACGACCATTGATAGCCAAACAGCGTCACGGTTTGCCCGCGTCCTGACGAGGGCAGCCATCCCAGACTGACGCTGAACGCCATGATCAGGACCAGTCCGACCCAGAAGGTTGGCAGGGAAAAGCCCAGGATACTGCCAGTCATGATGCTACGGGAAACAATACTCTCTGAATAAAGTCCGGCGATCAGCCCCAGCGGCACACCTACCACAATTGCAATAACCAGGGCAGCCATGGCCAGCTCCATGGTCGCCGGCAATCGATGCAGCACCAGTTGCAGGGCCGGCTGGTTGTAAACAAAGCTGTTGCCCAGATCACCCTGTACCGCACTGCCCAGGAAATGAAAATATTGCAGCCATAACGGCTGGTCCAGGCCCATCTGCGCGATGATGCGGGCACGGTCTCGCTGATCGGCATCGGGTCCGATCAGAATATCGATCGGGTTGCCAACCGCATGCAGGCCGATAAAGACAATCACTGTCATCAACAGGATAATGAGCAGCGCCTGCAGGACGCGTTTAATCAGCCATAGCGTCATTGCGCCTCCACAGGCAAGGGCGGACCGGCTGCAGTCCACTCGTCGCCATCGAGCTCCGGCTCGGCGTAGGCTTCCAGTTGCGCATAATAAGCGGCGACATCTTCCTGATACAGGGAGCCGGCAATGGCGCGGGCAATGGCCGATGCCCCCTCTGAAATGGCCGGGATATCGCCCGAGACCGTGCCATGAGAGGCCACGGCTGGGTAGCTGAAACAATGAATATGCGCCAACCCGGGCGCATTCACGCCCGCGCGGGACTGGAACTCGAAACCCGGCCCCAAATCGGGACAGGCAGCCAGTTCGGCATCTTCCTGTCCTGGCTGCGGTTGATAACGCTGTGCCCAGGTTCGCACCAGCGGCGCCAGTTCGGCATACTCCGGACGCAGGTGCCAGTCGATGTTAAAACCGGTGGCAAAAATGAGGAAATCCAGCACAAATGTGCCCTTGGGCGTGGTCAGATAGATCACGTCCTCACGCACGTCGATGTCCTGTACCGGACAGCCGACATTGAAGCGGGCATTGTGATGAGAAGCCACACGCAAGGTACTGCCTTTGGGCGGCGGCACTTGCTGCACATTGATGTAATGGCGAATACGCCACTTCCACTCGTCCGATAAGCCTGCATAGCCGTGCACCAGCCCGGGACTGCCTGAACCCTTGCCCTTGTTGATACGAGGAATCTCGTTACGCCGGATGATCATATCCACACTTCGGGCACCGGCTTCCAGCGCAGTGGCCGCGCTGTCCATGGCCGACGCGCCTGCGCCGATCACTCCGACCCGTTTGCCGGCAAGTGTGTTGTAGTCAAAGAAATCCGAAGAATGCGCCCGCAGATGCGCCGGCACCTTGTCGGCAAACGCCGGATAGCCCGGCCCGCCCAGGCCATCGCGGCCGGTCGCCAGAATCAGGCGCCGGGCAGCCACCACTTTTTGGCCCTCGGGGGCCTGCAGCGTCAGTTCAAGATAATTGTCTGGATGCAAATGGACATGACGAACATGATGTTCATTGCGCACATCCACATTCATGACTTTGCGATACCAGCGCAAATAATCCATCCATTGCAAGCGTGGTATTTTATCCAGCGCCTCCCATTCCTGGCGCCCGTACTGTGCTTCGAACCACGCCCGAAACGTGAGCGACGGCAGCCCCAGGGCGGGGCCGGTCAGCTGTTTGGGCGAGCGCAGGGTCTCCATGCGTGCCGTCGTAGCCCATGGCCCTTCAAAGCCAGCAGGCGCACGATCGAAATTACAGGCGCGCACACCCAGATTACGCAGGGCAACAGCGGCAGTCAACCCTGCCATCCCGCCACCAATAATGGCAACATCGAGCAAGCGTTCACCATCCACGACCCGAGGCTGCACCCAATCCTTGCCGGGCAGGTCAAGACGGGAAAGATCTTCCTGTAAACGTGCTTCAAGGCCGGGCAGCCCGTCTTTTTCGGGTGGGTGATAACTCATTCTGCAACTCAATGGATAAATGCAAGGGTTTTCCCTTGCTGGTTTTATTTGATTATTACGCAATGATATAAAGAAATGCGTAACCAACCATTTTAAAGAATATGGACAGCTTAATATATATTATTTAGTAATTAATATATATCAATAACAATAAACAATGCCATGGAAAAAATGAGGGTAATACAACGCCATCACTGGCAAAACAAAAGCCCGGCCATGACATTGACCGGGCTCCAGTTCAAACAGGACAGTATTTCCTGTTTATTCTTCCACGTACCAGGTATCCTCAGAAAGCATGACCTGTTGATGGCCATAGCCAGCCGGCATCATAGGAAAGCAGTTCTGCTGCGGCTGCACTTCCACATTCAGGAAGTAAGGACCGTCATAGTCAAAGCAATCACGGATGGCATCTTCCAGCTGCAGCGGATCAGATACCGTGGCCGCCCCCCAGCCAAAGGCCGTGGCCAGCGCGACAAAATCGGGAATGGAAGCGTTATAGCTGTGGCTATAGCGCCCCTCGTGAATCAATTCCTGCCACTGGCGGACCATGCCCATATGCCGGTTGTTGCACAGGATCACTTTAACCGGCGTTTCATGCTGGATTGCGGTCGACAGTTCCTGGATATTCATCAGGACAGACGCATCGCCACTGATACATACCACCAGTGAATCCGGATTGCCCACTTGCGCGCCAATCGCGGCAGGCACGCCGTAACCCATGGTGCCTGCGCCGCCTGAGGTCAGCCAGCGATTGGGCTCACGAAACTTCAGGTACTGCGCGGCCCACATCTGGTGCTGGCCAACGTCGGTGCTCACAATAACATCCCGGCCTTCAATCAGGTCATTGACCGTTGCCAGCAGATGCTGCGGCAGAATCACGTCGTCCGACGGCGTAAAGCCAAGACAGTTGGTGCTGCGCCATTTTTCAACGCGCGCCCACCAATCGTCGATCAACCCGGGTTCGCGCTCCAGCGACTTGACCTCATTGAACAGTGACTTGAGCACCGGATAGCAATCGCCGACCAGCGCGACATCGGCCCGCACCACTTTATCAATGGATGCCGGATCGATATCCAGGTGAATCTTGACTGCATGCGGACAGAAATCGGACAGACGCCCGGTAATACGGTCATCAAAGCGTGCACCGATACACACGATCAGATCGGCATGGTGCATGGCCAGATTGGCCTCCAGCGTTCCATGCATGCCCAGCATGCCCAAGAATTGCTTGTCGTTGGCCGGAAAAGCGCCCAGCCCCATCAGCGTGAGCGTGCATGGCGCCCCCGTGTAACTGACCAGATTGGCAAAGACCTCGCAGGCGTCCGGGCCGGAATTGATCAGACCGCCACCACCATAAAACACGGGACGCTTGGCATTGGCAATAAGCGAAGCGGCGCGCTTGATGGCAGCCTGCATCACGGAAGAGGTCATTTGGCCTGCCGTATTTACAGCCGGCTCGATCACTTCGCTCTCGGGCTCCTGCGGCGCCTGCGCCATCTGGATATCCTTGGGAAAATCAATCAGCACCGGTCCGGGGCGGCCGGCGGCCGTCATGTTATAGGCCTTGGCGGTCATGGCCGCCACGTCTTCAACCCGCTTGATCTGCGCATTCCATTTGGTAACCGGCCGGGAAATACCCACCGCATCACATTCCTGGAAGGCGTCGGTACCGATAGCGCTGGTTGCCACCTGCCCGCTGATACACAGGACCGGGATCGAATCGCATAATGCATCGAGCAACCCCGAGGTGGTGTTGGCCATACCGGGGCCGGAAGTAACCAGTACGACGCCTGGCCTGCCGGTCGAGCGCGCATACCCCTCGGCCGCATGCATGGCAGCCTGTTCGTGTCGAACCAGCACGTGGTGGATGCGCGGCTCGGAATATAGCGCATCGTATAGCGGCAATACGGCGCCCCCGGGATAGCCGAAAATGGTGTCGACCCCATTTGCAATCAGGGTTTCAAGCATCAACCGGGCACCATTGAAGGCGGGCGTATCGTTCTGGGGTGTGTTCATTATTCAAATCCAACTGACAGACAGGTTTTCATAGAGAAGCTTAAATAATATCCTTTTTGTCATGCACTGACAGAAAACCCGCGATTACACGGTAAACTTACCCCTTCGCCATGTGGCCGCAGGCGGCCAGCCGTATTTCCAGAAAGGTGCTTTTGATGAGTGTGCATACCACAGCAAAACGGATTACCGTCCCGCAATTGCGGGCCTACAAAAACCAGAAAAAAATCGTCTCGCTCACATCCTATACCGCACCCTTTGCCCGGGTGCTGGACGAGTATCTGGACATGATCCTTATCGGGGACTCCACCGCGATGGTCGGTTACAACATGGAAAACACGCTGGCCATCACGCTGGAACAGATGGCTGCCCACGCGCGGGCTGTGGTGCGCTCCACGCAGAATGTCTGCGTCGTGGTAGACATGCCTTTTGGCAGCTATCAGGAATCGCCCGAGCAGGCCTTTCGCAACGCTGCGTTCCTGCTCAAGGAATCGGGCGCTGATGCCGTCAAATATGAAGGTGGTACGCCGCTGGCTGCCACCACACGCTTTCTGGTTGACCGCGGTATTCCCGTGCTGGCCCACATCGGTTTGATGCCTCAGTATCTGAACACCATGGGCGGTTTCAAGGCCCAGGGCATGTCAGATGAGGCGGCCGAAATCATCTATCAGGATGCGCTGGCGCAGGAACAGGCCGGCGCCTTTGCCGTGGTAATCGAAGGCACCGCAGAGCCCCTGGCGCGCCGCATTACCCAGGCACTGAGCATTCCTACCATCGGCATTGGCGCTTCGCCCGAATGCGATGGACAGATCCTGGTGGCAGAAGATATTTTCAATCTGACGCCCAACCGCATTCCCAAATTTGCACGGCAATTTTCCGACGTGCAGGCAGCCATTCGCGAAGGCGTGCAAGCCTATGCCAATGAAGTACGCGAAGGCACATTCCCGACACTGGACCATTGTTTTGGCGTCAAGAAAAAATGAACGAAAAAAAGAAAAACATCGCCAACCCACCCTGGCATGTTGTACGCAAATCCACGCTGCACGGCAACGGTGTATTTGCAGCCCGCAATATACCGCAAGGCACGCGCATTATTGAATACACAGGCAAACGCATCAGCCCCAAACAGGCCGATGACATGCATCCGGTCAATCCGGATGATCCGTTTCACACTTTCTTTTTTTCTACCAGCAGCGGCAAAATCATTGATGGCGGCGACGGCGGCAACGACTCGCGCTGGGTCAATCACAGCTGCAATCCCAATTGCGAGACGCAGGAAGGCAGCGGCGGCAAACGCGTCTACATATATGCCATTCGCGATATTATGAAGGGCGAAGAACTGTTTTACGATTACGGATTGATTATGGACGGCAGAATCACCAAAACGCTGCGCCAGCAATATAAATGCCTGTGCGGCGCACAGGCCTGCCGCGGCACCATGCTGGCCTTACCCGAGAAAAAGAAAGCCACGCGCAAAGGCAGCAGGTAAAAAGCCAGGCACCAGCCAGGATGACGAACCGTGCTGCAGGCCCGCTGCCCGCATCATGAACCGCCAGCCTGCATCGCCTGCAAACACGCCAATGCATCTCCTTGCACAATCTGCGTGCTGCAGGCAATCATCAAATTCAGATTCATCCCGAAATCCTCTACCGTGTAGCCTTGCGCATCCATAACGCGCCCATCCTGCGTCTGCACGCCGGCCTGCGCCACCAACGGTTGTACCTGTTCGGTATAGACCCATACGGGCTTGCCCTTGGCCACGGCATAACCCACCTCGAACACGGTTCCGGAATCGGGCTCCAGGCCACGAAACGGGTTCAGATTGGCCATGACACAATCGGCCTGTTCGATCAGCGCGATATTGGCCCGGTAAATCCAGTCGGCCAGCGCGGCGCCGCTCAATTGCCGTGGCGCGGCGTTATCCAGCGGATACAACCCGGCAAACCCATGACGCGCGCATAACGTTTTGAGCCGCTGGCCATAGCTGGCCGCGTCCGGTCGAAAGACATCAAAGCCGGCAAGGTAGACTTTTTTCATTTACAATTCATCCACAGTTTCATTCGGGCAATTTCCCCGCAAGCCACATCTTACATTCCGCAACATTGCCCCTGCAATCGGGCCGACGGAATATTAAACTCATTGGGGCATGCCGCAACATTTTTGAATGTTGCACATCACAAATATCATGGGCAAAAAAATCACCAAGACACTGGCTGCCGTTGTGCTGCTGGTTATACTGGGCTACTTCGGTGGCACATGGTATAGCGGCACAAAAGTGGACGAACAGGTCATCCGTCGCACACAGGACATCAACGCACAACTGCGCAGCAGCGGGCTTCCCGTGCAAGTGACGTCAGAGAAAAAAGATGCTGGCCTGTTCTCGTCCACTTACACCCTGACCCTGCGCATTGACAATGCCGGGCAGTCGCATTCCCTGGACTTTAACGTGCAGGTCGAACATGGCCCCCTGCCCCTGTCCCGGCTGCAGCAGGGCAAGCTGGAACCAGTGCGGGCGCTCAGCCACGTCACACTGATCAACAATGAAAAAACCTCACGCCTGTTCGAACTGAGCCAGGGGCAGCCACCGCTTGAACTGTTGTTGACCACTCATCTGGATGGGCAAACACGGTATCGCGGTCGCGTGGCCTCGCTCGCGTTCAATAATACCCGGGACGGCCAGTTGCATTTTGATGGCATGGCTTTTGAAGGCACAGTCGACGCGACAAACCAGGTGGCCCGGTTTTCCGGAAACATGCCATTGATTCAGGTCACGCCGACGACGACCGAGAACGGCACGAGCACATTGATTTTCCGGGATCTTGCCATGTCATCCCATTATGACGGGCGCGATACAGAGAACCCGCTATGGCGCCAGCAATCGACATTGGCAGCGTTCTCGCTTGCCAGCGACAATGCGAAACTGGAAATTGACCAGTACCAGACCGATTCAAAAGCGGACACTCAGGACAGCCTGCTGGCGCTGCAACAAAATACCGTATTGAACCAGGTGCGCATCAATGGTACCGATCTTGGCAAGCTGCAATATACCGTGGCCGCTTCAGGCCTGGACCGTGCGGGCGCCATGCAGTTTATAACGCAAGCCTGGCAACAGTTGCTCAATGCCGGCCAGCGCAGCGACCAGACAGTGCCACAACAGCAACAGATGGCTTTGCTGGCCAGCCTGGACCAGATGCTCTCGGGCAAGCCTGAACTCACGGTAGGACCCATCACCTGGACCCTGCCGGAAGGGTCTGCCACGGCCTCAATCAACATGGCATTGAACAACCCGGTCCCGCTGCTATCCCAGTTGGGTAACGATCCCTACGCCTTGCTGCTCAATGCTCTGCGCTCGGTCCGGGTTCAGTTGCAGGCGGACCAGGCCATGCCACAAGGCGCCGCCGACAGGATCAGTCAGCTCGGAGCCGGCGCTTTGCCCTCACCCGGATCCACCACCGAGCCTACGGCAGCAGAAAAACTGGACACGATTATCGATATTCTGGTCAGGAACCAGTTGCTGTACCGCAAGCAGGACCTGATTGGCCTGAACGTGAACATCGAGGGCAACCCGTCGCTGGCCTCTGCCGGCGCTGTAGAGATGAATGGCGAGCAGTACGATCCGGTCGGGTTTGTCAGCGCCTTGCAGACACGTGCGGCGACCGCCGAATTACAAATCAGGCAACTGACACCGCCCCCGCCGCCTGCGTCGCAACAAGCTCCTGAGCAAGAGGCTCCTGAGCAAGAGGCCCCTGAGCAACAAGTACCCGAGCAAGAAGACCCCAGGCAAGACTGAGGCGATTGCCGTCCCGTGACACTGCCGGCGGCGGCAAGCAAGCCGATGGCGCGATCGATGCGAGATCGATGGCTGAACAGGCACCCGGCAACGCCTGTGGCTTGCGCCATCAGGCGCGGCGTATTATTCGGCAGCGCAGCATGCCACTTGCCAACCGGCATCTGACAAGATACAACGCAGCCCGGTGTCTCGCGCACGCCAGCGCGCACCGCAACGCGCGCTTGCCGGAAAGCAGGACATATTATTTCATTCTATATTCCACGAATTTGCAGTATGCTTTGCCAGGCAGTTTCTTTCATGCGGTATTTATTCATTTACACTTGCAAGGAAATTCATCGCTATGTCTGCTTCTTTCGAACTCAAAAAATCCGTTGATGGCCAGTTTCATTTTTCCCTGCACGCAGCAGATGGCGCATCTGTCCTCAGAAGTGAAACGTATACGACCCTTGCCTCGGCCAAAAACGGGATCGAGTCGGTTCGCAAGAATGCAGGAACGGACAGCCGCTACGTTTTTGAAAAATCCGCCAACGGCAAAACCTATTTCAATCTGAAAGCGGCTAACGGCCAGATCATTGGCAGCAGCCCGCTATTTTCCGACCCCCACGGCGCCAGGCAGGCCGCTGACACAGTCAAGCATCATGCTTCCACTGCTCCCTTGCACGAAGCCTGAATCTGGTTCATTGCTCTCCCCCCTTGTAAATCAGGGGCAGGCCTGTCGACCGGCTTGCGAAACCACGTTCAATAGCGCGGCAATGCTGCTGCAGGCCGGCCCGTTGCGTATCCCTGATGCTAAAAAACCTTGCCAATCGGCCATGTCGGGCGCTGATCAGCCCTGCTGCCAGGCGGCCAGCGCCTCCCATAACCGTGGATGATCATAACTGCTGACCGACAGACGCAGGTAGGTGCTGACGCGCTGATCAGGATAAAACAGGGAACCGGGCGTGGCCGGAATGTCGTACTGGTTCAGCTGACGAGCCAGTGGTTCGGCGTCGCGGGCCATGTCGAGCCAGAGAAACAGCCCGGCCGCAGGGGGCTGAGCCAGGACATAACCCAGATCGCCCAATCGCTCCAGCATCTGGGTACGCGCCCAATTGATGCGTTGCCGCAGCCGTTCAATATACGAGCGATAATGCCCGCCGTGAATGATTTCATGAATAACACGCTCATTCAGGCTTGAGGTGGACAACCCGGAAAGCAGCTTGAGCATGGCTATTTCATTCAGAATATTTGCAGGCCCGGCAATAAAGCCCACTCGCATCGCCGCACCCAGTGTCTTGGAATAATTGCCAAGCAGAAACGTGCGCTCGCACTGATCCAGCGTACTGATCCGCAGCGGCGGACCCGCACTCAGTTCGCTGTAGGTATCGTCCTCTACAATCCACATGTCATATTGCTGGGCCAGCCGCAGCACATCATGCGCGGCACGTGCGCTCAAGGTGAAACCGGTGGGATTATGCACGGTACTGTTGCAGATGAACAGGACCGGCTTATGCTTGCGACAATGCGCCTCCAGTTGCGCTGTATCAGGCCCCTGCGGTGTTCGTGCCACCGTCAGAATGTTCACACCGACCATGCGCAAATAGGCAAACACGACAAACCAGCACGGCTCTTCAACCACCACATAATCGCCAGGCCGGACCAGTTGACGGATCAACAGGTCCACCGAATGCGTCACCCCGGTGGTCAGCAGCACCTCGCCCGCCGGCTGCACATGCAGGTCGTGCGCCGCCAACTGGGCCATGATGGTCTGGCGCAGCGGCGCAAAGCCAAAGGGTTCTCCATACATGAGTGCAGCAGGCTGCATCTTGCGGGCCACCTTGCGAATGGAGCGCGCGACGATCTCGGTATCCAGCCACTCCTGCTTGAGGCCCAGATTGTTTTGCTGCGAAAAAAGGCGATTCAGAATCCAGGGGACATCAATTCTGTCCTGCGACAGTGCAGGTACGATTTCACCGCTTTTTATACCCCGTGCCGGCTGTCTTTTATGCTGAACGAAATAACCGGACCGGGCATTGGCGGTAATATGATTGGTCGCAACCAGCCGATCATACGCTTCGACAATCGTATAGCGACTGACATTCAACTCCTGCGCCAGCAGCCGGACCGAGGGCAGGCGACTACCCTGTCTGAACACATTCTGTTCAATGCAGGCAACAAAACGATCCACAATCTGGTCCACCAGGGTGTGTGAACCCGACCGAACCGGCTGCCAATGGGCCAGCAGGGGCGCCCCCACGGCTTGAAGGCTGTCGCCATCGGCATCTGCGCCCCCTGCGGGCAGAGGTTGGGATTGGTCACTACGACGGCCATCGCCGGCAGCAGATCGCTTAAGCCGATGGGCGGGAACGGGAAGGCTGGGCTGGCTTGTCATCAATCTGTTCCGGTAAAAGCAGCAGTACAGGAAGGAAAAAACAGTACACAACTGTATCGGTACTGTACCGGTATCTTGTCATATAGTGTCTGTTCACGCAAGACCTGTATCGAGACTCTCATGACTTACACCATGCTCATGGCATTTGCCATTTTTATCGCCGTCTCTTCGGTAACCCCGGGGCCCAATAACCTCATGCTGCTGTCTTCGTCGGTCAATTTCGGGGTGCGCCGCACCATTCCGCATTGTCTGGGAATCAGCGCAGGCATGGGGCTTATGATCGTGCTGATGTCTTTTGGCCTGCATTGGGTCATGCTGCACGCCGGCTGGCTGATTGATCTGCTGAAAGTCGCCTCGCTGGCTTACTTGCTGTGGCTGGCCTGGAAAATCGCTTCAATTACCCCGACACCGCTTTCCGTCCAGAATGAAGCCTCTCCTTTCGGTTTCTGGAACGCGGTACTTTTTCAATGGATCAACCCCAAGGCCCTGATCATGGTGATCAGCATGTTCAGCATCTATGTACCGGACAATATCGGACAGCTGACCCTGCTGCAGATCTCCCTGATGGCAATTGTCATCAATCTGCTGTGCATCAGTGTGTGGATGTTCGGCGGAACCCTTATGCGCAGGCTGTTTACCACGCCGGCAACGCAACGCGGCTTCAACATCGTAATGGCGCTGCTGCTCATCGCCTCTGTCGTACCCATGGTGTCCGCCGATCTTGGCATATAAGCGCATCCTGGCGTGTGCGCGGCGGCAGTCCGGCAACGGAATCGGCCTCAGGGTTGCAGCGTCTCGGGCGACAGTAGAACACAAGTGAAATTTCTCCGCTCTATTTCCCGCAGCAGATCAGGCAGGATTTGCGGGGTGACCGCCGGGTAATCATGCAACAGCACAACGGCGCCAGGCTTCAGTCTGCCTGTGATACGCGACAGCAGGCGCGCCGGACGGGCAGTCGCCGTATCGAAAGAGCGCAATGACCAGCCCACGCACGGAAGCCGGCTGGCCCTCACCGCCTGGCCAATCCCTGGGTTGACCACACCAAATGGCGGTCGGTACATTCGGGGGGTCACGCCGGTAATGGCCGTTATGGTGTCGCTGCAACGCTGTATATCGGCAAGAATCGTGGCCGGCCGGGCAAAAGGCAGGGTATGAGCATGGCTATAGCTGTGGTTGCCAATGGCGTGTCCCTCCCGGACGATCTGCCGCAACAGGTCCGGACGGGCAGCCGCATGGGCACCCACAATAAAAAACGTCGCCTTCACGTCATGCGCTTTGAGTATGGCCAGAACCTGCGCTGTGCCGTCGGTGGGGCTGTCATCGAAACTGATGGCAATCTGCCCGCCTGTTTCTCCGGTTGCCCCTCCACCGGGATAAACATGCCTGAGGGTGTCCACAAACAGATTGGTTGCCATATTCATGCTGGCAACGCCAAGCACGGCCACATACAGGGCGATGGTAAGCAATGCCACTAGCGGCCACAACGAATACAGCAGCACGGCAAGCGCAATAACAAGAAAATGGGCAGCCAGCGTGTGGCGGCGGAACCATGAAATCACAGTGATATTTATCTGCACAGGCAAGCGGGTCCATAACAATAGCCAGTGCCCCCCCTGCCGTCAAGCGATATTGTGCACTTATATGGCCATCCGGCCCGCGCTAAGCTGCCACACCTGTTGCAGCCGGTCTGCGTCTTTGTGCCAATGATTCATCATGGCACAAAGAAAATGCGCGCGTTTCAGATAAAAATGCACATCGCATTCCCAGGTCATGCCCATCGCACCATGCACCTGCAAAGCATTTCTCACGGCCGCGCTGGCAGCCTGCAGGATCGTGTGTTCTGCCAATATCGCCATCAAGGTTGTTTCCGCAGTGTATGCCGTACCCGTCACTCCCGACATGTCCAGGTCCGTCCTGTCCGGCACATCTGCGGCAAACGCGTGCCCGGCCAGCTCTGCGTCACGGCGCACTTTCTGGTCCGGCAATTCATGTCCAACCTGTGCCCGGCCTGTATTCTCCAGCGCCATACTCGCTGCAGCCTGTGTCAGCAATAAACGCGCATTGTCCAGGTCGATCCAGTCCTGGGCCAGCCGATGCTTGATTGCCTGAAAACTGCCGATAGGACGGCCAAACTGCTGCCGTTCCCGTGCATATGCACTGGCAATATCCAGGGCCCGTGTCGCCACGCCCAGTAGCTCGGCGGCCAGCAGCATACGGGAACGCTGCTCGAAGGCATCCCAACTTGCCTTATTGCATGCGAAATCGTCCTGTATTTGCCACGCAGGTGCGTCCAGCCATCCGTTATGTATGAATGGATCTATGCCCGGGACGCCAGCGATACCATCGGCCACTCTCGCCCGAACCTTGCCTTCACCATAGCTCAGGGTCAATATCTGTCTGTCATGACGACAATACGGTACAAACAGCCTGTTTTCTCCCGCTCGGATGGCAAATCCGGCAAGGCGTCCGTCATGCATGCAGCGATCAAGCCATTGAGACACCGGGGAGTGCGCCTCCTGTTCAGACAGAAAAGCGCTCGTATTCATCCACGTACCCAATGGCAGCGGCAGTAATGCGCTGCCAGCCAGCTCCATGACCTTGACGGCCTGCGGCATGCCCAGTCCGATACCGCCGTGGGCTTCACCCACCAGCAACCCCGGCCAGCCCAGTTCGCACAACTGCGACCACAGCCTGGCAAATATACGGCCATCACAAGGGGCATCTTCGGCAGCGACCTTGCCGCTCGGCAGCGATGCCGTCCCGGGCGCTGGCCCTGAGACGCCCCCTGATACGCCCCCTGCGAGTGGTTTGACTGCCCTTAAGGCGCCACGCAACGCCGTCAGCGAGCATTGCTCTGCAAGAAACCGTCGGACCGGGTCAAGCAGCAAATCGTCATCGGTATGTTGCATCTCTATCCCTTTGCCAGTCCCAGTACTTTTTCGCCGATAATGTTGCGCTGAATTTCCGAAGTGCCGGCCAGAATGGTCTCGGCCCGTGACCACAGGCTGGCATGCGCAAAGAATGCCGCTTCGGCCTGCATCTGCAGGGCAGGCGCGCACAGGTTCAATCCAAGCAATTCCAGCGCCAGATCCAGCATGCGCTGATGCGCTTCGCTCCAGTGCACCTTGGTTGACGAACCTTCAGGGCCTGGCGGATCTCCGTTCATGGCGGCCAGCAAAGCGCGACGCGATTTCAACTGCAATATCATGCTATCGGCGAACAAGGCCGCCCAGCGTTGCCGGTAGTTCTGCAGCGCGATCGGACTCAAACCATGCGCCACGCTATCGATCAGCCCGCGCACCCGCCCCAGCTCGCCTTCGAACTGCACCAACCGGGGAATGAAATAGGTGCCGCGTTCGAAGCTGGCCGCAGCCATTGCCATCCGCCAGCCATCGCCCTCCTGGCCCAGCAGACAGTCCGATGGCACGTTGACCTGTTCAAAAAAAACTTCACAGAACTCTGCCTCGCCGGTCAGTTGCCGGATGGGCTCGACCCGGATACCGGGCTGGCGCATGTCCACCAGCAGAAAACTCAAGCCACGATGTCGTTGCGAGTTCGGGTCGGTACGAACCAACGCAAAACAGTAGTCGGCCAGATTGGCAAAGGACGTCCAGATTTTGTGTCCATCCAGAACATAGCCGTCCTCCGTTTTACGCGCCCGGCTGGTTACCGCAGCCAGATCGGAACCAGCCCCCGGTTCCGAATAACCCTGGCACCAGATTGCCTCATTGCGCAAAATGCCCGGTAAATACCGCTCCTTTTGCGCCGGTGAACCAAAGTGCAATAGCGTCGGCGCGAAAATGCCATGTCCGATCAGATTGACCCCGAGAGGCGCCCCGCTGCGGGCCAGTTCCTCCAGATAGATGGCCTGATGAGAAAGCGGCAGCGCCTTGCCCCCATATTCCAGCGGCCAGCCAAGTCCCGACCAACCGTGGCGGCACAACGTATCTTCCCAGGCTCGCCGGTAGTGCAACGAGACCGGATCAATCCTGCCGGGCCAGTCACGCTGGAACTGCGCATAATGCTCTGCCATCCACGCCCTGACATAAGCACGGAACGCCTCGGGGCTTTGCGGCAGCATTTGCTCTGTCATTATGGGTTCACCGTAATATTGGCCTTGCGGATCACTTCTCCCCAGGTTTTTACATCCTTGCTGATGAACTGGCCAAAAGTGGCCGGATCACTGGCAATCACATCCAGCCCCAGCGTTTTGAATTTCGCTTTCACATCGTCCTGTTGCACACTCTCATGCACGGCGGTGTAAATCACCTGCGCGACCTCGGCAGGCGTACCTTTGGGAGCGACCAGTCCCAACCAGGGCATGGCCGAAAAACCCGGCACCGCCTGGGCTATGGTTGGCATATCGGGGATGGAAGGCGACGGTTTGTCCGTCGTGACAGCCAGCACCTTCACTTTGCCTGCTTTGGCATAAGGCCCGGTCGATGCCCAGGCATCGAACATGACCTGCACCCGCCCCGAGATCAGATCAGTCAAGGCCAGCGAACTGCCTTTATAAGGAATATCCTGCATGTCGACATTGGCCATATGCTTGAACATCTCCGCTTCCAGCTGCGTCGAGGAGCCGGTGCCCAGCGAGGCGTAACTCACCTTGCCCTTATTTTGTTTCAGATATTCGATCAGCTCTTGTACGTTCTTGACCGGAACCTCAGGGTTAACAGAAATAACATGGACTACCGAGGCAACCTGGGTGATCGGCACGAAGCTTTTCACCGGGTCATATTTGACGTTCTTGTTGATGCTGGGAATTGTCCCCAGCGAAGAGGCGGCCAGCAGCAGCGTATAGCCATCGGGCTTGGCGTTGGCCACATGCTGCGACGCAATCAGCGTGCCCGCACCCGGTTTGTTTTCCACAATGACCGGCTGCTTGACCTTCTGGCCAATCTTGTCGGCAAGTAATCGGCCCAGGGTATCGGCAGCACCGCCGGCCGCAAAGGGAATCACAATCGTAATGGGTTTGTCCGGGTACGCTGCCCGTGCCGCTTGTGGCAAGATTGCCAGTGCACCTGTTGCCAGCAGCAAAGCCGGGCTTATCCATTTCAGTAAAGTTCGTTTTTTTTGCATTGTCTGTCTCCGTTCTGTTTTAATCAATTGGCTTCAAACGACATGTTGGTGCCACAACTGCATATCGGGTACGTTACTTTCATGACAACTGTACTTATGAATACCTCTGCGTCTCTGGTTCGCACGCCTGCTTTTACCCCATCCTGTATCAGCCTTTGCGCCGGTCCGGGCACTGGGGCAGCCAGCAACGCCATACCAGAAGAGCCTATACACGCGGACCAGGCCGCTGCCGGACGGTTACTCCTGTAGCACTGATGCCTGCACCACAGTATCTGCGAGCAGCAGGGCATCCAGCATCGCCACTCCAGAGCCGGCTTGTCGCACCAGCAACGGATTGATTTCGATCTGATCCAGTAGCGGTTGCCCCGCCATAAATGCGTTTCCCACGGCGACCATGGCCTGTGCTGCAGCATCCACGTCTGCACTGGGCTGCCCGCGAAAGCCGTCCAGCAAGGCGAAGGCCTTCAGGCTGCGCAGCAGTTGCACCGCTTCGCTGTGCGTGACCGGCAGCAGGGCATGTGCCGTATCACGATATATTTCAGTCATGATTCCACCCAGCGCCACCGTCAACACAGGTCCAAATACAGGGTCGCGCGTAGCGCCCACCAGCAACTCAGCCACTCCCTGCTGCATTGGCGAGATCATCACGCCTGCAATCGCCGCGCCGGGCTGATAGTTGTGGCAGTTTTGCAGAATTTGCTCGTAGGCCTGGGCCGCGGCCTTCGCGCCCTTGATATTGAGCAACACCCCGCCTGCCTCTGTCTTGTGCGCCAGATCGGCGCTGACCACTTTCATCGCCAGCGGCACGCCTAACTGGTCAGCCAGCGCAGCTGCCTCTTCGCGCGTTCCGGCAATGCAGACGTCCGGATCGGGCAATCCGAAGCCTGCCAGGTAGCGACGGGCGTCCCCTTCGTGGCAGGGCAACCTGGGTACGTCAATCGGCGCCTGGCCGCTTGCCAAGCTGGCTTGTCGGTCCATCGATTGCGCCTCAACCCACCCATGATCATCACAAGTGTCATGAACTGTTGCACCCCGCTGGCCACGACGCTCTTGCCAGGTCAGAAACGGTCCCAATGCCCTGACCGCATGTCCCAAATCGTCGAACACGGCAACTCCCGCATCACGCAAAGCCTCGCGGCAGCTCGCGTTGCCAGTATCAATTGCAACAAAAAGACGCGGATATTTCTTTACAACGTCAATCAATGGCTGCGCCATGCGGTCCAGCATATACCCTGGCGCATTGATTACCACCGTGTCCAGTGCCGGTGTAACCGCCAGCGCCTGCAGCACCTGCACGATAAATTGCGGATCATTGACAATATTGCCGGTCACATCCACAGGGTTGCCAACCATGCCATAAGCGGGAATGCCCTGGCGCAGTTGCGTCTGTACATCGACGGGAAGGTCAGGCAACTGCAGGCCCGCCTGAATGAAACGATCGGTCAGAATCGCACCCAGTGCACCCGACATGGTCACCACGCCAATGCGCGCGCCTGCGGTCCGATGGCGCAGCCGCGCCAGCATGGCAATATTGGCCATTTGCGCGAAGTCGTCTGCAGCAATCACATTCAGATCGCGAAAGGCCGCTTCGTATATTTTTTGATCGCCGGCCAAAGCAGACGTATGCGATTGCACGGCCACCGCCCCCTTGTCGGTCACACCTGCCTTGAGCACCACCAGCACTTTACCTTGCGCCTGAAAACGTCGGCAGGCGTCAATGAAGCGCCGGCCATCACGAATTTGTTCTACATAGCCCAGCACAATCTCGGTGTGCGAATCCTCTGCCAGATACGCCAGATACTGTGCAAAATCCACCGTCGCCTCATTGCCCGTATTGATGAAATGAGAAACGGGTAAGTCCCGGGCACGCACCAGTCCGTATAGCGCAGAACACACATTGCCGCTTTGCGTGAGCACGCTGACGCAGCCGGTATCGCTTTGCATGCTGGCAGTTTTGAAGATGGCGGCAAACGCCGTGAACGCACGCGTGTTCAGGTTGGCCAGGCCCATGCAGTTGGGGCCGGCCACCTGCATGCCGCTTTCCCTGCAAAACTGCACCAGTTCCTGCTGCAGCAGCAAACCTGCGGCGCCCTCTTCAGCAAATCCTGCTGCGTAGACGACGGCCGCGCGAATGCCAACGGCATGACAGCGCCGCAACATGGCGGTCACATCGCGGGCGCCAATGGCCAGCACAGCCAGATCCGGCACCGCAGGCAAGTCTTCCACCTGCGCGTAACAGCGATAACCGAATACTTCGGCATATTTTGGGTTGACAGGATAGACCTCTCCGGCAAAACCGAAGTGCGACAACAGCTCCAGTGGCATGCCGCCAATGCGGCCGGCATTGTCGCTGGCCCCGATCATGGCAATGGAACGCGGATTCAATAACGGTTCCAGGCTCATGCACTGTCACCACTTTTGTTGCGCTGGATCGCCTGGGCCAGGCCTTTTTTCTTAACCTGGGCAAACTCCTCGCTCATATGCGAAAGCTGATGAACGTCAAAATGAGCAGAAAGTGCAGTACGCAGACCCTGTGCATCCAGGGTCCGGTTCAACGATTTTTTGACCAGCGTGAGCGCAAACGGCGGTGCCGCTGCGACCCGTCGCGCCAGCGCCATGGTTTCCTCGTCCAGCTGCGCGCGCGAGACAACGCGGTTGACCATGCCCATTTGCAAGGCCTGCTCGGCGGTAACCCGCTCGCCGGTAAATAACATTTCTTTTGCCCGACGCAATCCCATGACCCATGGATGAATCAGCACCTCGGTGGCCGCCGCGGCCAGCGTATGACAAACGGGATCGGAAAAGAATGCGTCGTCGGAACAAACCACCAGATCGCACATATTGGCGATCATGAAGCCGCCGGACACACATGCCCCTTGCACCCGGGCAATAACCGGCTTGGGAAAATCCCAGATTCTCATGCAGTAATCAAAATACCGCAGCGACTCGTAGGCCCAGCGCTCTTCCACGCTGAAGTCGGCGCGGCTGGCCTGGGCTTCCTTCAAGTCATGGCCGGCAGAAAAATGGTCGCCTTCGCCGCCAATGATTACCACCCTGACGGTCTTATCAGCAGCGGCCTCGCGCATGGCCTGATCCAGTTCATCCAGCAGCGCCTGGCTCTGCGCATTGCGCGCCCCGGCTCGCGCCAATGTTACCGTCCGTATGGCGTCCTGATTCGATACCTCTATATGCTGATAGCCCATTGTCTCTTCCTTGATGACCCATGACGGGGTCTGTTGAATGTCGCTTTTGATTGCATTAACGCATCAACCACTCCTACAATACAAAATGTATTTTAATAAATTCCCACATTATGGACATCAAACAGCAAGCCGGTGCACAGAGCATACGGCGCGCGCTTTCGCTGCTGCGCCTGATCGCGCAGCACAATGAACAAGGCCTGACACTGAGCGAGCTGACCGCCTTAAGCGGCCTGGAACGCTCTACCGCGCATCGGCTGCTCACCTGCCTGCTCGAAGAAAATTTTGCGCGCCGCGAAACCGACGGCAAACGCTTTCAACTGGGCATCGACGCCATGCAAATGGGGTTTTCCACCATGCACCATGCGCCGGTAATCGAGGAGTTGCGCCCGCTGGCCATGAAGCTGTCGCGCCTGTCCGAAGACACGGTCTTCCTGGTCATACAGCAGGCGGATCAGGTGCTGTGCCTGCTTCGCGAACATGGTGCATTTCCGGTGCGCATCTTCACCATTGGCGTTGGCGAAAAGCGGCTTCTGGGCATTGGCGCCGGCGGCCTGGCTTTGCTGGCAACGCACACCGATGCCGATATTGAGATGATCTACAAACGCCATGAACAGACTTATCGAAAGTCGGGACTGTCATTGCCCATACTGCTGGAAAAATGCCACATGACGCGGCGTAATGGCTATGCTTCGATTGAAAGCACCATCACGCCCGGCGTAGCCGGAGTGGGTTATGCATTCTCGGTCTCGGCCATTACGCAAGTGGCCTTCAGCTTTGGCGCAATCACGCCACGTCTGACGGGCCAACGGCGCACGCAAATGGGCCGTCTGCTGATCGACGAATGCACAATCTGGCAGCAAAAACGCCGGATTACGCCAATCGCCTTGCAAAACACGTCAGTCTCCGTATGATGTAACTTTCCGGTTACTGACGCCCCGCAAAAGGGGAAGCTACAAAGGAGATCTGCATGCAGATAGGGATAGTAAAAGAACAACTTGCCGGGGAGACGCGCGTTGCCGCCACGCCCACCTCGGTAGAACAGCTACTCAAGCTGGGATTCACAGTTGTGATTGAATCCGGCGCGGGCGCAGCCGCAAGCTTTGACGATGCCGCCTATGAAAAGGCAGGCGCCAGCATCGCCCCTGCCGATCAGGTATGGCAATCAGACCTGGTCTATAAGGTCAATGCGCCCGATGACGCCGAAATTGCCCGCATGAAAACCGGTGCCACGCTGGTCAGCTTTATCTGGCCGGCACAAAATCCCGAACTCGTGCAGAAACTGTCTGAGCACGGCATTACCGTGCTGGCCATGGACATGGTGCCGCGCATTTCGCGCGCCCAATCGCTTGATGCCTTGTCATCCATGGCCAATATTGGCGGCTATCGCGCCGTTATTGAAGCGGCGCATCACTTCGGACGCTTTTTCACCGGCCAGATCACCGCTGCCGGCAAAGTGCCGCCAGCCAAAGTGCTGGTTATCGGTGCCGGTGTGGCCGGTCTGGCAGCCATTGGCACCGCAGGATCGCTGGGCGCCATCGTACGTGCCTTCGATACCCGCCTGGAAGTGGCCGAACAGATTGAATCGATGGGCGGCCAGTTCCTGAAACTGGAGTTTGGCGATGAAAACGGCTCGTCTTCCGACGGCTATGCCAAAACCATGTCCGAAGAGTTTATCAAAGCGGAAATGGCGCTGTTCGCCGAGCAGGCCAAAGACGTGGATATCATCATTACCACGGCCCTGATTCCAGGCAAGCCCGCACCCAAGCTGATCACACGTGAAATGGTTGACTCCATGCGCGCCGGCTCGGTCATCGTGGATATGGCTGCCGCAGCTGGCGGCAATTGCGAATACACCGAACCCGGCCAGGTCATCACGACCGCCTCCGGCGTCAAGGTCATTGGCTATACCGACCTGCCCGGCCGCCTGCCCGCCCAGTCATCACAACTGTATGCCACCAACCTTGTGAATCTGAGCAAGCTCATGAGCAAGGAAAAAGACGGACAGATTCTGCTGGACCAGGAAGACACTGTCTTTCGCAATATGACCGTTGTGCATAACGGCAGCATTACCTATCCGCCTCCGGCGATTCAGGTCTCCGCAGCGGGCAGCAAGCCTGCAGCCAAGAAAATAGAACCCAAACCGGTCAAGCCACCCAAATCGCCCGCGTTCAAGTTCGGCATCCTGGCGCTGGTATGCGTGCTGTTTGCCTGGGTCGGCACCAACGCGCCCGCAGAGTTTCTGTCTCACTTCACGGTGTTTGTCCTTGCGTGCGTAGTGGGTTACTACGTCGTCTGGAATGTCAGCCATTCCCTGCATACGCCATTGATGTCGGTCACCAATGCCATATCGGGCATCATCGTGATCGGCGCTGTGGTGCAGATCGGCCATGGCTCAGGCCTGGTCAATATCCTGGCCTTTATCGCCATCCTTATTGCCAGCATTAACATTGCCGGTGGTTTCCTCGTTACACGGCGCATGCTGAAAATGTTCATGAAAGGCAAAGGAGAATAAGATGGGTGCAGGATTCGTTACTGCCGCGTACATTATTGCGGCATTGTTTTTCATTGCCAGTCTGGCCGGCCTGTCCCGCCAGGAAACCGCGCGTTATGGCAACGGTTTCGGCATGGCCGGGATGGCCATCGCCCTGATCGCAACCATTCTGGGTCCCAATTCCGCTTCGGTGATCTGGGTAATCCTGGCCATGCTGATCGGCGGCGCCATTGGCCTGCACCTGTCACGCAAGGTGGAAATGACCCAGATGCCGGAACTGGTTGCTGTCTTGCATAGTTTCGTGGGCCTGGCCGCCGTGCTGGTCGGCTATAACAGCTATATCGAAGTACAACAGCACGCCATGCCCGAAGGCGCGTTGCTCAATATTCACCTGACCGAGGTATTCCTGGGCGTGTTTATTGGCGCCGTCACCTTTACCGGCTCGATTGTGGCCTTCGGCAAGTTGCGCGGCAGCTTCAGCTCCAAGCCGCTGTCTTTGCCGCACAAACACAAGCTCAATGCCGCTGCACTGGTTGTCTCCTTCATCCTGCTGTGGATCTTCGTCTCTAACGGCGGCTCCACGACGGCACTCGTTATCATGACAATCATTGCACTGGCCTTCGGCTGGCATCTGGTGGCATCCATTGGCGGCGCCGATATGCCGGTTGTGGTTTCCATGCTCAACTCCTACTCAGGCTGGGCCGCAGCGGCAGCCGGCTTTATGCTGGCCAATGACCTGCTGATCGTGACCGGCGCCCTGGTCGGTTCATCCGGCGCCATTCTGTCCTACATTATGTGCAAGGCCATGAACCGTTCGTTTGTATCGGTTATTGCCGGCGGGTTCGGCACTGATGGCAGCAGCAGTGGCAGCAGCGAAGAAGAGACCGGCGAATACCGTGAAATCAAGCCTGAAGACGTGGCCGAGATGCTCAAGGGCGCCAGCTCCGTGGTTATCGCCCCCGGCTACGGCATGGCGGTAGCACAGGCGCAGTATCCAGTCGCTGAAATCACATCGTTGCTGCGCAAGCAGGGCATTGACGTGCGCTTTGGCATCCACCCGGTTGCGGGTCGTCTGCCCGGTCATATGAACGTGCTGCTGGCCGAAGCCAAGGTGCCCTATGATATCGTGCTGGAAATGGACGAAATCAATGACGACTTTGCCGATACCGATGTGGTTCTGGTCATTGGCGCCAATGATACGGTCAATCCCGCCGCCAGCGAAGATCCGACCAGCCCCATTGCCGGCATGCCGGTACTGGAAGTGTGGAAAGCGCGCGATGTGGTGGTGTTCAAGCGCTCAATGAACACCGGCTATGCCGGCGTTCAGAACCCGCTGTTCTTCCGCGAGAATTCCAGCATGTGTTTCGGCGATGCCAAGGCAACGGTCGAAGCCATTCTGGCTGCGCTGAGGTAATCTACTGGTTATGGCAGGCATCGTCACAAGCGGTGCCTGCCGCGAACCGGACACGTATCAAAGCGGCAGCGTACCGGCCATATAGCGGACAATGCATTTATGTCGACTGCAATACCAATGGCAATTACACTTGCAATTACAGGTTGCCATTGCACCGCCGCAGCAACATTTCATCTGCCCTATACGACAGACCGGCCCAACCGGCAAGTTCCTGTTTTCGGTTTTTCTTTTCAACACATTGCGCCTGCTGTATGTCTGTACTTCCCCCGCTTCCTGTCAAAAATGGCGTCGCGCCCAGCCGGGTCTACCTGCCTCGCGAAACCTGGCCCGATTTGCTCAGTTTTATGCTCGCCAAGTTCCCGCATATGGACCCTGACGTCCTGCGGGCAAGGCTGGCCAAGGGCGATATGGTCGATTCGCAGGGCACGCCATTCTCTTTGAACAGCCCGTTCCCGCCCGACACCTGGCTCTGGTACTATCGCGAGGTGCCCGTGGAAACGGTCGTGCCGTTCGATATCGACATTCTGTACCAGGATGAATTGCTGATTGCCATCGATAAGCCCCATTTCATGGCCAGCATTCCCGGGGGGCGCCATTTACACGAGACGGCGCTGGTGCGTTTGCGCGATCAACTGGGCAACCCGCATATCAACCCCATACACCGACTGGACCGGGATACGGCTGGAGTACTGGTGTTCTGCGCGGACCGGGATCGCCGCGGTGTGTACCAGACCTTGTTCCAAACCAGATCCGTGCACAAAATTTATGAAGCGGTGGCCCCCTGGCGTAGTGACCTGGCGTTTCCGCTGTTACGCGAAAGCCTGATTCGTCGCAGCGGGCAAGTCTTTGTCATGCACGAAATAGACGGTCCGCCCAACAGCCGCACGCGGATTGAGCTGCTGGCGCACAACGGCACACTGGGTCATTACCGGCTGGAGCCGGTTACAGGCCGGAAACATCAATTGCGCGTGCACATGAATGCCCTGGGCATTCCCATTTGCAATGACGAATACTATCCGGAACTCAAACCGCTACGCACCGATGAAACATTCGAGAACCCGTTGCAGTTGCTGGCGCGCAGTATGCAATTTACCGATCCGGTGACCGGCATTGAGCGTTATTTCGAGAGTCGGCGCGACCTGGAAATGACGGCCCGCATCCACAAGTGAAAGAGTGTCGGAATCAGCGGTGAGCTAGCGCACGGCAGCGTCGCGAACCCCAAACTGGTTTGCGACACTGCGCTCCAGAAACAGCTGCCGCGACGGCAGGACGTTAATGCGTTTGTTATTGATGACCAGGGTGGTACTGCCGCCCCCATCCAGATTGATCGCATCGCGCACGCCAAGCGAACGATACAGGCGGGCAAGCTGATTCAGCGTAAACCCTGCAAAACCAGGCAGCCTGCCCTCTACGACAATGATATAGAGCCAGCGCCCATCACGACTGAGGCCTACAGACGTACGCGGATGCGCATCGCGCGCATTGCGATTGCAACTGGCTGATGCGCCTCGTGGGCAAACATAGGTGCCCCCGCGCAGATTCTGCCATCCTGAAATGACCGTATGCCAGTGTGGATCCACTTCTGCCTTATGGTTGGGCTTATCGATCCGGCAACGGTTATCAGCCGTACAGGCCAGAAACGCATGCTGGCGCGTATCGCGGGTGTCGCTCCAGCGACGACCATCGCTGATGACCAGGCCCTGTGGCCGGTACTGAGGATCAAAAAAAGAGGCATTAATGGCGACATTGAGCCGATTGCGAAACGCAAAATTCTTGACTGTCGTGGGGGCAGTTCCAACTGCGGTGCCCACCAGTTGAACCGACGAGCAGGACAAATCGACCTTGACGATATGCACATGCGCACTATTTTGCGATGTATGCGCAATACAGGCCGAGACCTGCTGGGTGCTCTGTGCAACCGCAGGTGCAAGGGCTCCCAGGCACCATCCCATCAATACAACGAGCAGGGTTTTCATACAGCAAAGCATCCGTGGGGTTGTTTGTCCAGGGACAGAGTATACCAACCGGCAGAATGTCCGGTCAGCGCCTGCCGCCGCCCCTGATCACACCGTGTTTGTCCTGAGCCCATTTACACGACAATAACGCGCCAGGTACCAGCGATCAAGCAGCCATACCACCAGCATGCTCACACCGGTCACAGGAAAGATCAGACCGAACATCACCAGCCCGATCATCCAGCCCCGCATGCTGGGTAGCGCAGCAGGGATTCGAGGTGCGCCCAGACCACCGGCCGGACGACGTTTCCACCACATGACAAAGCCCGTCACGGCCATGGCGCACAGGCCCAGCGCAATAATGGCGCAGAGCAACTGGTTGATCCAGCCGAAATAAGTGCCCATATGCAGGGACACGGCAAAGGCAATAATTCGGGCAATCACGCCGTACTGATCATAGGAAACGCCATTGATGACCCTGCCGCTGTACTGATCCACGTTCATCACTTTTTCGCCGGTGGGATCGCCCGGATAATACGAGACCGAATAGACGCCGGAGCGGTTCGCCGGCAGCGCAATCGAGTACTCGTCAGGGATATTGCTGGCGTGGGCCAGCGCCATGACCCGATCCAGGGGGATCGGCTCGACTGCCTCTTCATGCTGACCATGACCGCCGGGCATTGCCATCGCGTTACTGGCGCCTGCCATGTCAGCACCATGGGCAGCATGATTGTCGTGGCCCGGCTGCGCCTCATGTCCCTCGTGATGCAGACCCTGATGGTCTGCATGCGCTAAAGCGCCCTGCTGTAGCGCCGATGACCCCGATTGTGGCACAGGCAGCAGACCTGCTGCCCAGGCGGTATGCTCCAGCGGCAGATCCTGCACGCGGGCGGGCGTAACTGCTCCTGCTTGGTGCCCCTCATGCCCCTCATGCGCCTGCGACGTGCTGCCGGGCGGATCCGGCGGATAGCCCAAATTGACTTGCGCCACCAGTTGCTTGAACTGCGCACCCCAGGTACTGGTCCAGGGCAGCCCCGACATGACAAAAAACACCGCGCCGGCAGCCAGGATAATGCCCAGCGTGGCGTGAATTTCGCGCCAGAACGGGCGACCCTTTTTCCTCACGTCCGGAATCATGGCCTGTTTCAGACCCTTGTTCCGGCGTGGCCACCACAGCGCCACACCAGTGCCGACCATGATCAGCGTCCAGCAGGCAGCCAGCTCCATCAAGACTTCTCCTGTTTTACCCAGCAGCAGACCGCGATGAATCTGGCGCGCCAGGCCGATCCAGTAAGTTGCGTTGAAGTTGAGCGTGGGCATTTTGGCCAGCACCTCGCCCGAATATGGATTCAAGAAAATGCTGGACTTGCCCTGCACCGGATCCGAATAGGTAAATTGCGCGCTGCGATCGGGTGCATTATGAATTTCCGCCGTCAGAATGGGCACCCCACCAGGCGTACTGTCCTGGGCGATTTCATAAAGGGTTTGCTGCGGCAGCCTGGGCGAGGCCTGGGGCGCAACATACAGCTGGGACTTGTAGGCCACCGCCTCGATTTGAGGCTTATACAGATAAATGGTGCCGGTAATACCGAGCACGATCAGCAAAGGCATGACAAACAGGGCGGCATAAAAATGCCAGCGCCAGAGCATGGCGTAGCGGGCCATCGGCAAGGCCGCCGTATCAGCAGTTTCGGCCGTGGGGTGTTGCGTACGGGACATCATGAGATTTCCTGAAAAACAGATAACGATGCGTCGACAGGATGCACTGCAAGGCTAAGCCGCAGCATCATCTCGACGTAGGGACAGCGTTTTTAGGAAAGTGCCGGAGGGGCGCGCGACAGGGGCACAAAGGCCGGCTGCGCATAATAGGCGGCATGCTGATGTTGCGGCGCTATCCGGCTGACAAAGCCATACGCCATGGCCGGCAGGTGTGCGCTGTGCAGCAGCGGCAGATGATGGCTGAAAAAGCCGCAATAAAGGCATTCGACAGCGTGATCGGCACTGTGACCTGGCGAGGCTGGAGAATCACCGTCGGCCAGGGACGCGGACGATGGCGACATCGCCCCATGTGAGGCGTGGGCGGAGGTTAAATCAGCGACGAGCTCAACAGCCTCAATGTGCGCGCTGCCGTCGCTGGCCTGCACCCCTGTCGATGGCGTGTTGTTCAGGACTACAGCAGGTCCCGGCACCGCCTGCGCACCAGAACAGATATCGGCCACAAAAACGTCGTTGATGCTGGCCTGATAGCGGTTTTTCAATGCATTGACGCCAGGCATGAACACGGCCAGGCATACGGAGAGTATGCCCAGCCACACGGTCATGCGAATGCCTGTCGTTCGTTTCATAGCTGTAATCAGTATTAATCGGCAAAGTATTTCAGTTGGAATTGCCTGACAGCTGCAGTTTACTCGAAAACGCTGCAGGCGCAGCGCCGCTCATGCAATTGAAAAGGATAATAATCGATCAAGCTCTTCCTCAAGAATCAATAATCAGATACTTGTATTTGGTTCGAAGTACAAAATTACAGACGCAGTAACGCAAGAGCTAATTGAGGATGTACGGTCTCGATTGTTAAAATTTGAATGGCCAGACAGTTGGAATGACGAGATTTGTTTAGTCATTTTTGATTTGGCATTTGCAGAGATAAAAGAGTTCTACGAATTTTGCATTCAGGAAAGGAACTTTCCATATGTAAATGAAAAACGCTTAACCAATTTAATAATAAATCTACTTGAAGATTTTTCTGTAGCTCAGTGCTTTCACATTATTTTTCGTGGCGCTCAATCGGCAACTGACTTTATGGTTAGAAGCAATGCCTCGCCACCATATACTGTCAATTACCTATTGTCGACCTGCCAAAAGTACGCAGACAGAGCAAGAGCATCAAACAAAGATCTAATCCCATTCACACGAAATTCGAATTGCCCGCGAAGTCTTATTAGCACTATCCTTTATAGCGACGTGCTGAAAATTAATGATGAGGGAATTACTACTCCAATTCTTGAGGTAGTGCCGTAATACTGGTGATACGCGAGTACAAGGACGTTGTTCCGGTGATTCCGTTGGCCGAACGATTGGAGATCGTGCGAAATGTGCGCTATGTCGATGCGGCCTACGCAGCTTTCACCAACGACAAAATGACTATCTGGAAAGATCTTCGTTTCAACGTCATGTTCAAGGGTGATGACTGGAAGGGAACACAAACGGGTAATCAACTCGAATGCACCTTCGGTGAGCTTGGCGTGGAGATCGTCTATTTTCCTTATGGAAGAACGACATCCAGCAGCGCGCTTCGCCGCACGTTAAAAAATATTGACAACATTGCCAGCGCCATTCCATGTCTGAGCCTGATTTCACATGATCCCTTCAATTTTTAACGAATTTTCACAATGACAGCAATTGAAAGCGCCGATCCGATTGCGCAATCTCTGCTCACATGGGTTGCGGCGACAAAGCGCGGTTTGCTTCCATCGAACCCAACTGCGTCGCGTTTTAACGAAATCCGACTTAAAGAGCTTGTTTTGAGTCTTCTTGATCTGGATACCGCAGAGGCTGCTCAGGTAGTTGCTCTTTTGGACACTGATTTTCCATTTGAGCGATGCCCGGAGCACTTCTATGCGGCATTGCAACAGGCCATCGGCCGGCTTCGACTGTCCAATCTGTTCGCCAGAACGCAGGACGGCGACCATCATCGCAGCGTATGTCCCGCGGCCTCTAACGAGCGTACTGGGGAGCACTACCCGGAAGAAATGGCATGCTGGCGTGCCGACTACCGAGCCATGTCTCCATAACAGCAGATGGTGGCAGCCACCATCGTCTGGCTGTATCGCGCAGGGCCGGATACTGAGCAGTCGATCACTGCATGGGCGGCAGAACAAGGTTGGGTATTATGACATCGAGTGGCGTCAGGCAAGCAAGGCGACCCCTCGCCGGTATTGGCTGGGGGGAATCCCCAGATTACGGCGGAAAAAGCGCGTGAAATGGTGGGGTTCAGAAAAAGCCAAATCATCGGCTAGACTGTTCACCGAGGTCGTAGATTCGGAGAGCGTCTTGAAAGCGCTTTCCATTCGCAACGTGTTCGTGTACAGGATTGGTGACATATTTGTCTGCTGCCGGAACAACCAAAAAAAATGCTGTCTTGACAGATTGTGACGAGAAGCAAGTTCATCACAGTTGATATTCTGATTTAGGTGATTCCCTATATACTCTATAGCGCGACAAATGCGAACATCGGGACGATGAAGCATCTTTAGTCGATAAGTTTCAATCCAGCTTCTCCGTACAGCGAAAAGGTGCGTGATTGCGAGCATAAAGTCTGACAGTGTCGATTCAACAGCTCGACCAGGCAGGCCGATAGCACTCGAACCTATGACTTCAATCACCAGTTTATCAATCAATTTACGGATCGAGAATGGGACTTTTACTTGTGGGGAAGGAAAAAAATCTGGCATGCAACTTCCCGAGAGCAGTGGGTCGTGTTCTGTTAACCACATGGGCTCCATACAAAGGATCAATACAATTGTTCGCTCTCCGGCCGGAGGCTGCAACTTAGAGTGTGGCTCCCATGCGTTGACGAGTATAAGAGAATCATTTGAAAGCTGCACCGTTTTTCCTCGTACGGTGTAAAAAGCATCGACGCCATCGACTTTGATCAAAACGTGACATTGGGGATGAGCGTGGGTCACAAGATCATGGTCAGAATCGAGCATGGACACACGCCCGAAGTCACCTTGATAAAGCTTGATGGCCTTGGTCATTTTCCGATTCCTCTGTTAATTTGGGGTTTGATGTTACTCCAAATAAATGCCCTGTTCTAGTCGCTTTCATGATTGTCGGGTGTTGAGTGTCAGTTTTTATCACGAGACAGGCAGTCATGGTGATTTTTTCTATCGCGGACAGCGAGATACATAAGGGTAATCCCAGGTTAATAAGAAATGGCGCCAAATCACAATGAATATAAAAGATCTTCGACTTCTTATGTCTCTAGCTTTTGCTTGGAAAATGCCACTGAAAAGTTATTAGGCAGGGAGATTTCGTTTTTTATGGCCAAGACTTCTGCCATTGCACTCACAGCAATTTCTGCCGGAGTCTTGCTTCCAATATATATGCCGATGGGGCCACGCAAGCGCTTGAGCGACAAATCCGTTTCGCCAAAGTGAGTTTTCATACGGGCATGACGCGCACAGCTGTTCCGTCTGGAACCAATAGCACCAACGTAAAAGGCCGAACTATGCATGGCTTCAAGCAGGGCCAAATCATCGAGTTTTGGATCATGAGTCAAAGCAATAATGCAACTACGCTGGTCAGGACGAAAGGCTAGAACGGCATCATCAGGCATCTCGGTTGTCTTGTGCACGCCGGATATAGACCATGTATCCAAGTATTCAACGCGAGGATCACAGACTGTTACGGAAAAGCCGCAGAACAATGCCATTGTGCATACATACTCCGTAAGAACGCCAGCACCAATAAGTAACATACGATATTCAGGACCGATCGTATTAATCAGCGTCTCGCCATCGAATTGGAGCGTGCCAGATGAACTAGCATACTCTAACCTCACACTGTTGGTAGATAGCTGTAGTATGCGTCGCATCAGTTCTCCTTCTTCAAGCCGCTGGACCAGTTCGTCCAAAGCTTCTCGCAAAGGTTCGAATTCAAGAACTAATTCGAGCGTGCCTCCACAAGGTAAGCCGAAGCGATGTGCCTCATCCGTAGTTACGCCATAACGCACGACGGTTGCTCCAGATTTTGGGGTCTCGCCTGTCGCGTACAAATTCGAATACCGGAAAATCAAATCGTCTTCAATACAACCCCCGGAAACGCTCCCTACGGTTCGGCCATCTTCCCTCATTGCCATCATAGCGCCTACCGGTCGCGGCGATGATCCCCAGGTCCTAACAACGGTAGCTAATAGAACACGTTGACCTGATGTGCGCCACTCTCGAGCTGCACGTAAGACCATGACATCTATACTCTCCATAACGGGCATGTCCTCACTGTATATTTATGCAACATAAGATCAGCCGCAGAAAACACCTGCCGATGCAATCATTTGAATGAAAACAGGCATATCGAGTTAGCAGATCCATCAATAACGGCTCTGAAAAAGTTCGATGAAACGTATATAGTGCCACGGGAACTTTTTATTGAATCGAAACTAACTTCTTAACAGAAGTCAGAGGGGAGCCAAAAAAATCGCCGCTTTGATTTCGTATTGGTGTGCACCGGCAAATTATGAACTAGCAATCCTTATCGGTGATCAATGAAAATGCGCACGGAAAGTTTCGCCAAATCGACTATGGCGCAAATACTAGCAAAATTAAGAATAATATGCCCTACCATGTAGTCTGGAATGCACGCTACAGTGCATGAACCTGGTTTTTTCGGAAAAATTTACTAGGTTCGAATTCACTCTTTGCTGATTGACCAGTGTCAAAATTGGGATTATTGGTCGAATTCGTTAGGCATGGGTCCCCGGTCGTTGTCGTACGATCTGGCTGGTTAGCCCAGAGGTTCCCGGGAGTATCAAGATGACGGCGAGTGGCTCTTTCCATCAAATAATCTACTCAACGGGCCCACGGTTTTCCATTTTCAATAAAAACCGACTCTAGGGTAGTTGACACGATCGAGAGGTAGGGCCTCAATGGCCGAATGCCTTTATCATTTGTTGCATCTTCCCCTCTAGATAAATGCAAACGTGCTGATATTACCCAATTTACTAAAAAACACGGTTCAGTCCTATGGAAATCGTAAAGCGATTATTGATCCATCGGGAGACCTAACATGGAACGAGTACATTGACCTCGTGGCCAGAACTGCAGGTATGCTCCTGGAACTCGGTTTGAGACCAGGCGATCGCTTCGCTACGCTGTGTCGAAATTCGGTGTGCCATGCCCAGCTATTGCTGGCTGGTTTCTGGTCAGGAATCGTTCCGACACCGTTGAATTTTCGTCTTTCCCCAGTGGAAATTGCTTCTATGTTAGAGGATGCGCAATGTAAGGTTGTCGTAATTGATGACGAGTTCCTGCCACTTCTAGAACAACCTGAACTTGAACAGTGGCGACGTCAAGCCATTTTCGTCGGGAGAAAGGACAGGCTAGAGGAGCAGCAAACAATGGAATACCTCGTTAACGCTAGCTCTGGAGTTTCTCACCATGAAAGTCGTGAAGACAGTGAAGCATTGCTTCTATATACCGGTGGTACTACTGGACGCGGAAAAGGCGTTAGGCTAACGCATCGCAACATAGTCACGAATGCTCTTCAACTATCGAGAGTGATGTCTCCTGACTCAAAAGATGTCTACCTGCATGTATCTCCCATGTTTCACTCCACAGATCTGAAAGCCACTGTAGTGACGATGTTCGGAGGTGGGCACGTCTACCTGAGCGAATTTTCGCCTCGTGGTGTACTGGAAATTCTTGATCGCCGCCGAGTAACGATAGCCAGTCTAGTACCGACGATGATTGTTAGCCTGCTTAATGAGGCAGACGTCAATCATTACAATCTTTCACGACTACGTCTAATTAGCTATGGAACGGCTCCCATGGATGAACAGTTGCTACGGCAAGCCATGGATTGCTTTTCTCATGTTGGCTTTCATCAATGTTATGGCCTTACAGAAACTTCTCCTTATCTAGCCATCTTGGACGAGGAAGCCCATCGTTTTGCAGTAAGCGAACAACCTAGGCTTCTCAAGTCTGCAGGCAGGCTTCTACCTGGTACTGTTGTGCGGTTTCTCGATGAACAGGGCAACGAGGTTGAGCCTGGATGTCCTGGTGAAATTGTCGTTGCAGGTCCGCAGGTGGCGGCTGGTTATCATAATAGGCCGGAGGAGAACGCGGCAACGTTTCGAGAAGGATGGCTCTATACGGGCGATATAGGCTGTTTGGATGAGCAAGGGTACCTACATGTGCTCGACCGAAAAAAAGACATGGTTATTACTGGCGGAGAGAACGTTTATACACGAGAAGTTGAACATGTGCTTCATCAGCATCCTGGAATTAGTGCAGCCGCAGTCGTTGGTATTCCAGATGCCAAATATGGCGAGGCGCTGTTGGCGGCTATCGTTCCAGGACGCGAGACTCCAGATGCAGCCGAAATCATTGAATTCTGCCGGAAGCACCTGGGCGGCTACAAAATTCCGCGAAAGTTCATGTTTGTAGATATATTACCTCGCTCGTCGCTTGGAAAAGTTCGAAAAGGAGAGCTACGCGAGGCCTATCTGGAAACTAAGAAAAACCTCTGACAACTGGAGTTTTCGATCTTAGTTGGCAAAGCGGTGGTTGTAAATAATTCAAAAATTAAGACAGAAAGAGACAACAAAGGAGACTTATATGAACTCATTCGTTCGTAGCGCATGGTGGATCAGTGCATTTCTAGCATCGATTTTATCGATTTCAGTTTACGCTGCTGAGCCAGCGTGGCCGCAAAGACCTATTCGTCTTTTGGTTCCTTACCCGGCAGGTGGATCCACTGACATTGTCGGTCGTCTTATTGGGCAGAGCCTGTCAGAAAAATTGGGCCAGCCAGTCGTAGTGGAAAATAAAGGCGGCGCAGCGGGTTCATTAGGTGCTGCCTATTTCGCGAGATCGTCCCCAGACGACCACTCCTTTATGATGATCACACCTTCGCAGCTATCGATCAATCCTTTTCTCTACAAAACGAATCTTGGGTACGACCCTGAGAAAGACTTTGTTTCGATCGGGCTTGCGGTCCAGACCCCGAACGCCATCGTGGTCAAGCAATCGCTAAAGATAAATTCGCTCAGTCAGCTCATTGATTACGCCAAGTCCAATCCCGGAAAATTAGCATATTCAAGTGCCGGCATTGGCAGCACTGGACATCTGCTAAATGAACTGATGAAGACGCTGACCAAGGTTAATATCCTGCACGTTCCTTATCGTGGAAATGGGCCTGCGATGCAAGCGCTGCTGGGTGGGGAAGTCCAGTTTAACACCGATAACCTTCCCCAATTGTTTCCGCAGATTCAATCCGGTAGTGTACGTCCCCTTGCTGTCACGTCCAAACAACGCTGGCCTCAATTGCCTGATGTGCCTACGGTAACAGAAGCCGGTTATCCGGATTTGACCACTAGCGTATGGTTCGGGTTGGTAGGTCAGGCACACCTCAGTAAGCACGTCATCAAACGCATGAACGAAGCGCTCAATTCCGTCCTGAAGGATCCACTCTTCAAAGAAAAACTCAAATCGTTTAGTCTTGAGCCGATACCGAGCACGCCAGACGAAATGACGTCTCATGTACACGCAGAAGCCGCGCGGTGGTCGAAAGTTATCAAAGAATCTGGGGCCGCCGCTAACTAACTACGCCCAATAACTAGCATCTGGAGCATTCAATGTTATTAAGACCTTCTCTGCGAACCGGTGGTGAAATCCTTGTCGACGCACTCAAAATACATGGTGTTGATTACACCTTCTGTGTACCAGGAGAAAGCTTTCTTCCCGCGCTGGATGCATTGCATGCATGCAGCGACACAATCAGAACGATAATCTGCCGTCAGGAAGGTGCGGCTGCCCATATGGCCGAGGCGTACGGCAAATTGACGGGTAAACCGGGCGTCTGTCTTGTCACCCGTGGACCTGGAGCGACTAATGCGAGTATCGGAGTTCATACCGCCAGCCAGGACTCGACCCCGATGATTTTGCTCGTTGGACAAGTCGGTACTTCTTTTTTGGACCGCCAGGCATGGCAGGAGGTAGATCTTCGCAACATGTTCGGTACTATGGCGAAATGGGTTACCCAGGTAGACCATCTTCAGCGATTGCCTGAGATGATAAATAGAGCCTTCCAGGCAGCGGTCTCGGGGCGTCCGGGGCCCGTCGTCATCGGATTGCCGGAAGACATACTCTATGAAGAACTGGATTTGCCTGATACCAAGCCCTTCGTCGCGGTACAACCCCAGCCGGGGACAGCTGAACTGGCTCGCCTTCGCGAGCTCATAGAGCAGGCGGACCGCCCATTGATGATACTTGGTGGAGGCGGGTGGAACGCCGCAGCATGTGATGGCATTCAGTCGTTCTCGGAAAACTTCCAAATACCCGTCGGCACAGCTTTTCGGCGCCAAGATCTGTTCGACAATGAGCATGCTAACTATGCGGGTGACATTGGTATTGGGATCGCCGATTCTCTATTGGAGCGCGTACGCCGAGCTGACTTGATTTTGGCAGTTGGCGCTCGCTTGGGCGAAACCACGACAAATAGTTACACCATGTTAGGTGTACCTAACATGCACGCCACATTTGTGCATGTGCATCCTGCCATCGACGAATTGGGCAAAGTATATAGACCTGATCTTTCAATCAACTCGGGCGTGACAGAGTTTGCACTCGCTGTTAGCAAGCTGAAACCAACAAGTCGTCGGACTAGCTCCGCTTGGGTTCAGTCATCAAACACTGAATATCGTAAGACACTCGTTCCAACACATACGCCAGGCGCACTGAATTTGGCTGAGGTTGTCCGGCATGTTCGAGAACAATTGCCATCCGATGCAATAGTAACCAATGGTGCGGGAAACTATACCGGTTGGGTCCATCGTTTCTTCCAGTATCGTGGCTTTCGCACGCAACTCGCACCGGCTAGCGGTGTGATGGGATACGGCATACCTGCTGCTTGCGCTGCTGCAGCAATTTATCCCGAGCGTAGAGTCGTCTGTTTTGCCGGCGACGGATGCTTTCTCATGAACAGCCAGGAACTGGCGACCGCTAGGCAATACCAATTGCGAATTGTGTTCATCATCGTCAATAACGGCATGTACGGGAGTATTCGCATGCATCAGGAAATCCATTACCCAGAAAGGGTCTTTGGGACGATGTTGGAAAATCCTGACTTTTCGACTTTGGCGAAGGCCTATGGTCTCGAAGGCTACACAGTGGAGCGAACAGATGAATTTTCTGGAATTTTCGCACAGGCACTTGACGCTCCACAAGGAGCTTTAATCGAGTTGCGTGTCGACCCGGAAGCAATTACCCCGCGCACGACGCTCAGCGAACTGCGATCGTTAAGTAAATCTCGCCTCTGATATTCAGGGGTGCCCCAGGACATCTCATGGTCCGCCTATTATTCAATGGAGAAACAAAATGATTGAAAATATACCTTCAAGTGAGCGTAAGCAACGCATCGAGGCATCCGGATTGCCAGCGGAGAAGACAAATCAATTTCTAGAGGCTGTCAATACGTGGGAAACCAGAGGAGTGCCGTCGGGATTGGAAGAGGACACCGGGTTGGTTCAATCAATATGTCGCCAAGGTCGTCAGCTCCTTGCACAGTTGCCGCGCAAGTCCATCCGTGACACTACGCAAAAGGATTCGGGCCATGTGGTCTTTCACTTGATGGCTGACGCAACGTGGAGGTTTTTCCGCTTTCACGCGCATTCTGTATATCGCGATCTGACAAGAAACGGGGCACTTTCGCTGCGAGTAGAAGAGCTGGCATGGCAGGCAGCATCCCGACTTCCCGGAATCCTGCCCAGCGAAGAGGAATTGAAGGAGGAGAGTGAATTACTCCAAAAGGACAAAGACGGATTGGAGATCAACCAAGGCTTGTTTTTCAGCCATTTATTCACGGATCGGGCGATAGGCTCACACGTTATACGATCTATGCTCCGTCCTTTGCCGCAATCGTTTGAGTATTTAGAAGAGTTTAAAAAAACAGGACATATCCAGCTGGACAAGGCGCTCGTCGAAGCCAAGGCGCAGGCAGGATTTCTTACCTTTCAGAACTTGCGATATCTGAACGCTGAAGATGACACCACTATGGTGCCATACGAAGTAGCCACTGACCTTATTCTTATGCATCCGGATTTACGGCTCGGCGTGATGCGCGGTGGTGTAGTTGATCATCCGAAGTATGCGGGCCAGAGAGTGTTTTCGGCGGGTATTAATCTGACTCATATTTATCATGGTAAGAAATCGTATTTGGGATTTTTGACCAAAAATCTGGGCTTCTTTAACAAGGTTCACCGCGGTATTCTGCCTCTCGAACAGGATAGCCTCGATGTACCGTTGGACGAGCCTGAATCTACTATTGAAAAACCATGGGTAGGAGTTCTTGAAACGTTCGCTATAGGTGGAGGATGTCAGTTGCTGCTCGTCACTGACTATATTATTGCTGAGTCAGGGTCATTCTTCAGCCTGCCCGCGCGCAAAGAAGGGATAATTCCGGGCCTGGCTAATTTGAGGTTACCTCGATTCACGGGGGAAGCGCTGGCGCGCCAGGCGATTATGTTTGACAAGCAATTTAAGGTTGACTCTCCAGAAGGGCGCACGCTTGTCAGCGAGGTAGTCTTGTCAGCAGAGATCGACGGTGCTGTCGAGCGTTGTGCGGCTAATGCGCTCGGAGCCGGAATGGTCAGTATCAGTGCAAATCGGAAGGCTCTGCGCGCTCAGGCTGAGCCGATGGAGGTTTTACGTCATTATCTCGTTACTTACGCAAGAGAACAAGCGTTCTGCCACCTTAGCGACGATCTAATTAATAATCTCGAAAAAAACTGGAACGCGAAAGAACGCAAGCTCTGACGGTATTTTTTAACCTACGATGATGAGTAAACAAATGTCAATCGAATATCCGAGTCTGAACCTGTATATCGACGGAGCATGGTTAGGCGCCGAAGGGCGCGACACTATCGAAGTCATCGATCCAGCGTCAGGCCAAACTATCGGTGCATTGCCATCGGCTACCCCTGCGGATATTGACCGTGCGCTGCAGTCTGCTATGACCAGCTGGCCGGTTTGGAGCGGAACGCCAGCTGCGGAACGAGGACGAATAATGAAACAGGCAGCCGAAATTCTGCGTGCTCGCAAGGCCACGATCGCTCGCATATTGACGTGGGAGGAAGGCAAACCCCTTTCCGAAGCGCTTGTTGAACTGGAAAATGCTGCGTCGCAAATTGAGTGGATGGCGGAGGAAGGACGCAGAGGTTATGGTCGTATTGTCCCTGGTCCACCGGGAGTGCGACAGAACGTTCTGAAGCGCCCGATAGGCGTAGCGGCAGCGTTTGCTCCCTGGAATTTCCCAGCAACAACGCCTGCCCGAAAATTGGGCGCTTCTCTCGCTGCGGGTTGTTGCTGCATACTCAAAGGCCCTGAAGAAGCACCCGCTACAGCAATTGAAATCGTCCGTGCATTTGCTGACGCTGGCGTGCCGCGCGGGGTCATTAATCTTGTCTTTGGTATGCCGGCTGAGATATCCAGTCATCTTATTGCATCTCCCATTATTCGCAAAGTCTCATTCACAGGCTCCACTACAGTGGGACGCAAATTAGCAGGGCTGGCGGCCGAAGCCATCAAACCTATTACCATGGAACTGGGAGGGCATGCACCTGTCTTGATCTTCGATGATATCGATGTTGACAAGGTCGTAGCACAATGCATTGCAAGCAAGTATCGCAATGCAGGGCAGGTGTGTGTGTCGCCCACGCGCTTCTATGTACATGAGAATATTTATGACACGTTTACCCGTTCGTTCGCCACGGCAGCCGCATCTTTAAAAATCGGCCCCGGCTTGACGGAGGGCACGCAAATGGGGCCACTGGCGACTCCACGGAGGCTATCGACGATTGATGATATGGTGGCGGACTTGCGACGCACTGGTGCACGATTACTTGCCGGTGGAGAACGTCTAGACCAGCCAGGAAATTTTTTCGCTCCGACTGTTTTCTCTGAAATACCGAACCAAGCAAATGCCATGCGTGAAGAGCCTTTCGGCCCAATTACATTGCTGCTGCCATTCAACGATGAAGATGCAGTTGTCGAACAAGCCAATTCCACCCCTTATGGTTTAGCGGCATATGGGTTCACCAATGATGTAAGCCGACAAATGCGTCTTTCTGAAGAGCTCGACGTAGGTATGCTCGGTCTCAACACATTTTTTATTAATGGCCCTGAAACTCCATGGGGCGGCGTCAAGGAGAGCGGCTACGGCAGCGAAGGGGCAAGTGAAGGACTTGAAGCTTATCAAATTACACGTCTTGTCGTGCAATCTGATAGTTCTTAGATATTTCTGTGTAGCTTCCAGTAAAGTATCGTATAACGAATTTTTTGATATTCATACTTCGTAGCATACTCGAATCCAGAACTGTCTGCTGCTGAGATCTATAACATCGCCGCTGTCGAAGACAGAAATGTTCATGTATAGCGACCATGCTTAATATTAACTTCGTTAGATAGTTTTTCTCTGAGCTGGTACACTTCGCTACAGGCTATATTGCGCTAGAATTAAGGTGGTAAACTTATGCTGCGTTTACATTTCTGTTGTGCTTCATAATCAGGAAGTGAGCAGTTGCCAAATTGGCACGCAGCGGAAGGGTAGAACATCGAAGTCATGGAGACCATTTTTGCTAACGCTTCCCGATTTGTTATTGAGTACCGCTCAAACATACGGACATTGTGCGGCTATACATACATCGAATGGCTACGTCGGATGGACGAAGTACGTGGAGGATATCGCACGTTGCGCTCATATGCTCCAACTGCTCAAGTTAGGTCCTGGTGCGCGGTTTGCCACGCTTTGTCGGAACTCGGTCAGACATGCTCAGTTGTTGTACGGCGGATACTGGGCCGGAATTGTGCCCGTTCCAATGAATTTTCGGCTTACGGGTAGTGATATTGCTTGGATGCTCGACAATTCAGGATGCGAAATGCTGATGATAGACGAGGATCTCTTATATCTGCTTGATCAAACCCAGCTAGCATCTTGGCAGAATCGTGCAATTTGTGTTGGCACTGCCTTTGGGGCTATGGGCATTCCAGACACTGATACTCTGCTGACGGGAACTCAGCCAATAGCGCCTCACCCAATGCATGAGGACGACATAGCGTTGTGCCTCTATACAGGCGGCACAACGGGTCGTGGGAAAGGGGTGAAACTGTCCCATCGTAATATTATTGCCAACGCTTTGCAATTGGCTCGCGTGATGGCGCCTGCGCCGGAGGACATATATCTCCATGTTTCACCCATGTACCACTCAACAGACCTGAAAGCGACAGTTGTAAGTATGTTCGGGGGGTCCCATGTCTATCTGAAAGATGCTTCGCCAGAAGATGTGCTCAGCGCCATTGAGTGCCATCACGTAACAATCGCGAGTCTGCTACCGAGTATGATCGCGAGGATACTAAAGGAAACTCTGGTTGATAACTATGACCTCAGTAGCCTTCGCCTGATCAGTTACGGCACATCGCCACTGGACGAGTCCGTTCTGCACGCAGCGATGTCTGCCTTTCCGCATACCGGGTTTCATCAGTGCTATGGCTTGACTGAAACGTCTCCCTATATTGCTATTCTGGACGAAGAAGCACATCGTCGAGCAGTCACCGACCGTCCCGCGCTGCTCAAGTCCGCGGGCAGGGTGCTTCCCGGTACCCTCCTCACCTTGCTCGATGACGAGGGAAAAACAGTGCCTACCGGAACCCCAGGAGAGATCGTCATATCTGGGCCGCAAGTCGCCAACGGATATCTGCAACTTCCAGAGGAGGAAGGTCGCGTGTTTCGTCAAGGATCGTTCCGTACTGGTGATATCGGCTATATAGATGACGAAGGATACCTCTACATCCTGGATCGCAAAGTAGAAATGATTACGACAGATGGCGAGAATATCTATACGAAGTCTGTCGAAAGTACACTACGCCGATGCCCTGGAGTTGCAGAGGCAGCTGTGATTGGCGTTTCGGGCTATCATAATTGCAGCGAGGCCCTGCTCGCTGTAATTGTACCCGATGGAGTTGCTCCACCGCCCTCTGTACTTGCCGAATTTTGCCGAGCTCACTTGGAACCTGCGGAAACTCCAAGAAAATTTATGTTTGTTGACGAGCTTCCCCGTACACAGCTGGGAAAGATAAAAAAGCAAGAACTACAGGAAGCCTATTTATCACAATTTTTTGATGCGTGACGCATACGCATAGCTCCTGGAGGCAGCGCTTGCCAATCACTGCGCATTGATGCATGGAGATGGTACACGCCTAACTAGAGATTTCAATGTGACCGCGCGTATATTTTTTGCAGGACAGGCGCGAGGTTGCACTCGGTACGCGCCCTTTCTACTGCAGCGAATGAGCTAACATCAAAATCGATATTGCAGCGTAGCCTTAAGTCTCCTCAAATTGAATAGTGTTTATTCTGTTGTAGAAAGCATCAAAAAAATTTTCAGTCTTGATGCCGTATAAAGAAGGGAAAATTGCCCGACTGATCTACATCATTTGGCGTGAATACCCGCCTCTTTTGCCAGTTGTGCCCAATGTGCAAGCTCAGACTGAATAGTCTTGGCAAAACCTGCGCGGCTCGTATCCTCCTCCGGCACAAACGCCAGCGCTTTTAATGATTCCTGTGCTTGTGGCGAAGCGAGGAAAAGCCCCACCTGTTTATTTAATTTGTCAAGAACTGGAGCAGGCGTCTTGGCCGGCGCTACCAGACCGATCCAGCCGATAGATTCTGCATCCCTCACCCCTTGCTCCGTGAGAGTCGGTGTATCGGGCAAAAAAGGCGATCTTTTGGCTGCGGCGATTGCAATCGGACGCAGTTTGCCGGAATGCACATAGCCGAGCGCTCCTGGGACGGTATCGTACATGGCCGCTACATCCCCTGCGATAACCTGAGAGGCGGCCTGAACATTGCCAGAAAACGGCACCATATTAAAGCCCACCTTGGCTGCGCGCTTAAAAGCGGCATAGGCAAAATGAGTCGTGGAACCCATTGAAGCTATGGCAAACGCCAAGTCTTTCTGCTTGGCAGCGCCCGTCAAGTCCTCGAGTGTCTTGTAGGGACCGTTAGCGGCAACTAAGATTACCTGGGGTGTGAGCGCTATATTGGCAATCGGCTCGAAGTCCTTGACCGGGTCAAAAGGCAACTTGGGATAGTAGGCGGGAGAAATCGTTAGTGGGCCGCTGGAGCCGATCGCCAATGTATAGCCGTCGGGGGCCGCTTTAGCAACGGCGGCCAGCCCGATCGATCCACCTGCTCCTCCACGGTTCTCAACCACAACTGCTGTACCTAAGGACTTGGCAAAACTGTCCGCCAGTAAGCGCGCAAGCACATCAGACGCCTGACCCGGTTGGGTAGGTACGACCAGTTTAATCGGCCTGGCGGGCCAAGCCTTTGGGTCTTCAGAACGAGTCTGCGCAACTGACGGTTCAGCAATCAATAGCAGACTACTGGCCAAGCTGAACGATACAATAAAACTTTGTAGATAACGCATGAGATTTCCTCAAAATTCTTGTAATAAAGGTTAAAGAAGCGAAGATGCCGGAAATCGCGTTAGGGGATTTCGACATCGAGTAGTGGAATGAATTGTTGGCCACCGTGCAGGTCAGCACATCCAAGTGCAGCCTGTTTGGTGGGATGCGGGATGCTGAATTTGAAGGCACGCGCCTTGTCACACGCAAAGAACCGCACGTTCGCGGGATCGGTCTTGTACAAACATGCGAACATTTCTGCATTGAGAGCCCCCGAGAATTTGACCCGTTCGTAACTCGCATCATCTGAAAACAGAATGTCGAAGGTCAACACGAAAGGCCCAGCGTTCTTACTACGAATCAGTGCAGCGTAATCAGATAGATGCATATTCAGTTCCTTGCAGAGTAGTGATAGTGGTACGGAACATTGACCATGGTGTGTCAGGTAACGCCGTATGATTAAGGTTGAAGGTATAGACCGGCCCACGCTCAATGACGGCTGGGTTATGCAGGCAGGCAAAACCGGTGATTGAACCCTTCCACTTGCTTGTAGGTACGTGTAATAGTGGCTGGCGTGTCAGTTGCGCCAATGTGGTGGCGATGGTCTGATCGGGTGCGGTGGCCTCGACGACGATTCCCACTTCGTGCGGTACCGTGTCGCGCTGTGGCTCCAGAATGCCCATGACTCCATCGCGTCCGTATACGTGGTAGTCGATGCGTGCGCCAAGCTCATTCAGTGACTTCTCGAACACCCGCTCGACTGAGGCGCTCACTCGGTCGATAACCTTATTGAGCCAGGTATCGAACTCCGCGAGAATGAACGGGTCACGTACGCCACCGATTAAGATGCTCTGATAGCCCACGCGCTCAACACCTTCGAGCTTAACGGTGTATTGCTCAGCCGGCGCAAAACGACTGCCCGTTATGCGCACACTGAACTCATCTAATTGTTCATAGGTGGCATCCGTGATGTTAAGGACGCCAGAAGCTTCGGTGAATAGGAATGGGTCACCGTTTTCGTAGAGACTGTGTGCGGCAACGGATTGAGGGGTGCAGCCTAATCCTGGTCCAATCGGACGGACGATTGCCTCATGAGAGCGGATAATACCAATAACAACACCAGCCCCTGGTTTCTCGCAAACTGAAGTACCACATTCGACGATTTTGCCTACATGCCAGGACAAGCCCTCGGGCAACCCCATACGAATTGGCATGGCAGCGTAAAGCGCAGGGTCGCTACATCGTCCAGCGACAATCAGATCGACCCCCTCTTCAAGAGCTGCCTGCAATGGTTCAACACCCATCATACCGACGATACGTTCACTGCGTTCAATGGTCGCTACATCAAGGATCTGTTCGGGATAAAGCGCCCGGATGCGCCCCTGTTGGTGCAGTTCTACTACAAAGTCCTTGCGCTGTTCTGATCGAATCTCTGCAACCTTCAGGTTGAGCCCCTCCTTACCGACAACTTCGCGCACGATGTCCATGAACCAATCCACGTGTATATCGGCGCCGCCAGTACCAACCGAGCCGATGAGCAGCGGCACTTTCGCTGATGTGGTATGGCGCAACAGAACGGTCAAATCGCGCAATATCGCTTCTCGTGGAAAGGCACTTACCCCCATGCCCAGAGCAAATGGCCCGGCGTCTGTACTGCCGGCGTCCGTAGCAACGAAGTGCGGTTGCACTTGCATGGCTTCTCGTAAGCTGTCCTCGTGAATACCAATACCAAGCATTCCACTCGCGGCAATGAATCTACATTCCTGCATCAATATCTCCTCAAAGTTCAAACACGTCATGGATAAAGAATATCGACTTTTTCTAATAATTAGTCAATCTCGATTATAATCATCGATATATCGACAACATGGAATGGTTATGTCTCAATCCTCCCATCCATTGGGCTCCAGTGACAGCGCATATATGACTGCTGACGAGGCGGCGCGGGCGCTTAACGTAAGCATCCAAACGCTTTACACATACGTAAGCCGAAAAAATATACGTTCCCACAAACTTAGGGGAAGCCGAGTCAGCCGTTACCTGCGCTCAGACGTTGAACAACTAAAAAGGGGAGTCGCGATCGATGCATCGCGAGACATCGTGCCTGGACTGGCAGCATCTTCTGCCATCACGCTGGTGACCGAAACAGGCTCGTTCTACAGAGGAATCAGTGCTGTGGATCTGGCAGACCACGCCACTTTGGAGGACGTGGCCCGGCTTCTATGGGACACCCGTGATTTCGACCCGTTCGACACACTGATACCCGCTATGCCCGTCTATGGCCAGGCGCTATTGGAGGCCAGCTCTCACTACAATGCGCTTGATCGGGCCATGATGTTCCTTCCAGCAGCAGAGACTGCCAATCCGCGCGCGCACGATCTTACCAAGCTCGGCTTCATGAATTCCAGTGTTGAGGTGCTACGCTGGTTCGCTGCGTTAATGCTTGGTCAAACGCGCCCAGCGCAGGGACCCTTGCACGAATACTTGGGCAAAATAACGCAATGTGGCCCGCAATTGGAAGATGCGGTTCGCCGTGTGCTCGTGCTGGCCGCAGACCAGGCATTCCAATCCGCCACCTATGCTGTACGTGCCACTGCCAGTACAGGCGCTACTCCTTACCGTTGCATCGTCACCGGCCTGGCAGCGGCCACGGGAAAACGGCTGCCGGCCGTACGTGCAAGTGCATTCTCTCGATTCATTAAAGAAATTGACCAAGCCGATGATCCTACCGAGCCCGTGCGGACACGCGCTCGTGAAAATGAAGCCATGCCCGGTTTTGGCTTCTCGACCTTTGATGTGTCAGATCCACGAGCGGTGGCGTTGCTGTCGTCTTTGCGGACAGTGTTATCGGGAGACAGCCTCTTCGAGCGCTTCGATAGTGCGCTCACGCTGGCCAGCGAACTGACTGGCCAACACCCTGATTTTGCATTCCTGGCGGCATACGTGAATCAGCGCATAGGGGCTGACCCGCAAGCTAACCTCGTAAGATTTGCCCGTATCGTAGGCTGGATTGCTCATGCATGGGAGCAGCAAAACGACCACCCCGTACCGCGTTGGCGTGTTCACTATATGGGTAATCTACCTGTTTGAATCAACATATCGACGACAATAATCGAGATTGACGAAATTGCCACTTACCCTTATTCTGAATTTATAAGCACGAGCTCACATTAGAGCCGTGGACCACAACAAGGTATATGGAGACAGTATGGGCAAGCGTTGGGTCAACAGACCTGAGGGGTCAAATTGGGGTGATTTCGGCGAGATGGACAAAATTGGCCGGCTGAACCTATTGACACCAGAAAAGGTGCGCGAGGGATTAGCCGAGGCCCGTGAAGGTATTGTCTTCTGCCTTAGTCTTCCGTTAGATTATCCGGGTGGTAGTGTTGCCAATCCACGTCGTCATCCCCCGCGGCTGTTCGGTGCGGTGCATGGTGATACTTGTTTTCACAATCACACACGCCGAACACCGGACCGATCTTCAGTCGTGTGCGACGATGCAGTACTACTCTCCACCCAGTATTCAACACAATGGGACAGTCTCGCGCATGTGGGTGCAGAGTTCGACGCAGATAACGATGGGATAGCAGAGATTGTTTACTACAACGGTTGGCGCGGCGGCGAACATATCGTGACACCGCTGCCACGAGACAATACCGAGGCGTGGGCACGTTATGAAGGGGTGAATGCAGGCCCATTAGGCATCGACACAATCGCGGCCACTGGCGTGCAGGGTCGCGGGGTCATGGTCGATTTATTCCGTCACGTCGGCCGCGATCACCGGCGCATCGGATACGACGAGTTGATGCGTATTTTTGAATTGGACGACGTAGTTGTCGAACCTGGCGACATGTTATGCCTATGCACCGGCTTCGACGACCTACTATTAGAAATGAACCGACAGCCGGATGCTCAACGCTTGCACAACAGTTGCGCAGGCCTGGATGGAGCAGACACTCGCCTGCTACAGTGGATCACCGATTCCGGTGTGGCAGCACTAATTTCCGACAACCGAGCCGTAGAAATTTTACCTCCGACGCTTGGCGCAAGCACAACCATACACGAGCATTGTCTGTTCAAGCTCGGCATTCCACTTGGCGAACAATGGTTATTGTCCCCGTTGAACAACTGGTTACGCGAACATGAGCGGAATCGGTTCTTGCTTACTGCACCACCTCTGCGATTACCCGGAGCAGCAGGTTCGCCGGTCACTCCGGTGGCGACCGTGTAAATGACCACAGCAAGTATGTGATTTTTTCCATAAGTACCTCGCGTTTTTTCTGTGTTGATCCGCATAGGGTAAAGTGTATTGAAACCAAAGTTTGACGCGCTTCAAGATATTGTCTCCCCTCTCCCCGCAAGAGGACACAAAAGAGCGTCGCCGAGTACGATATGCATGAAGGTCAACAATATATTCGTCTGCCTGATACTCAACTCACATCAGATCGAACGCTAGTCATCGATAGGAGGACCTAATTCCAATAAATAAAATCCCAGATTTCACTTCGTATCTGACAACTCCGATCGGAGCAAGTGTTCGATGAACGCGAATTTCCATGCTGCTGAGGCACCGATCAACACCACCAGCAAGGAAAGCGAGGGCCGGAGTATTCAGATAGGCGTTACGGCCATCACGGTGGTACTCATATGCACTAAACAGTTGTTCGTATGCCACAACCGTCATTTTTTGCATTTCCCTCTAAAGAAGTGGTAGGTTTATTGCGGAGTAAGGTAACAGTTTGCTTCTTCGCGAAATTCGATATTGACGCGCGACTGATCTTTCACTTAGCCTAAACCTATTCCTCACGGATATTGAATATCCTTCAACGCAACTTCGATCAAATTTAACAGCTTTTTGTTAAATATTCGATTTTATAAATGCTTGCCCAAATCGTGGTTCAGCCTAAGCCACTGCCATATTTTGATTTATAGATACACTGAAATAAAGGATCATGAGTATCCATATTGCGCCTCTCTTGAGTTACACCAAGCCCCGCCACCGTGCGGGGCTTGGCAGTTTTTGGGCAACTCCGCAGCGAACCTACCACCCTTGAGTGTCTACAAGCGATATTTTTTTAGAGGAATCAGTCATGAGTACAAAATCTACTTCTAACGAAGATCAACAGGATCCATTAGGCCTTGCAGATCAATCTGACGATCGAGATCCAGAACAGGGTGCGGGTTGGGACGAATTTTTAACCGACCTTTTCAAACCATCCAATATCTATGCGAAGGATCGCGCTCTCCTGGATACTTTACCCGATCGATACCCACGTCTATTTCCTGAAGGGGAATTGACCTGGGGTTTTCAAGTAAGTCCTGGATGGAGCAATCTAGTTGCGCTGCTATGTGCACGTGTCGACACGATCCTGCAGTCAACTCCCGAAGCCAGCATGCAAGTGAAGCAGGTCAAGGAAAAATTTGGCCGACTACGTTTTTACTATTCTATTCAAGACGCACCATCATCTGTGCGAGATGCAATTTGGCAAACAGTTGAACAAGCCGAGAATGCTAGTGGTGTTTGCTGCGAGAAATGTGGAAAACACGCTGAGACTACCAGCGACCGGGGATGGTTGAGGACTGTATGCCTTCGGTGTTCAGCGATGTCATGATCGAATAGTTTGGAGCCAGACATGAAGAAAGAAGATACAGGAACAAACCAGGGTAGCGAGCTGGGCGATATTAACCAGTGGCTCGAGCAACAGCAGTCTGAAGGATTGTTAAATTGTGCACCATTTAACAATTTTTTCCAGGATCAATTTTTCGTACTACTGTATTTGTATGATGGTGGCATGCCAAAGAAACAGCAACTCATTAAAGAGCAGCTTAAAGTGATCTCGAATGAGTCGTCTACTGAGCACCAACGATCCGAGGCTGCCTTAGCGCTGGCGCATGAGGTGGTTTCGCGTGCCGACAATAGAGCCGCTCTAATTCAAGAGGATCTGGAACGTGCCATTCAATGGTTTGATTTGGCGATTAATTTTGGAAGTGTGCTGGCCGCTGCAGATCTCGCCCAATTGCACCTGGCAAGCGACCAACTAATGCTCCATGTTCTGAGTGAGCAGATGGTCCTGCCTACGCTTGTTAATCTAAAAACAGGTGAGCGGGAAGTGAAAAAAACCGCCAACTGGCAGGCATATCATGCTTGGTATCGGGGCATTCGTGCAACACTGCGTCATCTGGATCACAATTTCGATGACTGGGACATGCAGACCTATGATGCCGCCTTCACTTGCATACTGGGTTTTCTGACACTAGTACCAGGAAGGCGTTGGAATCAGCTCACACCGGCCATAGAAAACAGGAAATCTGCCCTGTCCTGGGTCGAACCACTCTGGCGCGATCTTGTTCGACTATCACCATCGTTTGACCTTGATTCTGACGCCGATCGAAACTATCGGCAAGAGCAGCTGCAGGCGTCATTGCTAGCCATGAAAGCGGAGGGAATACCATCCGGGCTACAAGCCAGTCAGCAAGCCAAACTTGTACCCTCCGGCTCTCCATTGCAGGTACGGGTTATTGCGGCGGAAATTCCGTGCTCCAGCGACCGGACGGAAAACGACTATTTAAAGCAATTTGAGCCACTTCGCGAATTAATTGAGCTGATCCGGATGCCCGATGAGTTACAAATACAAGGGATAGAGTCTGCTCTCGAAAGTGAGTTTCCCTGGGCACACGAGGTTATTCGTCAGGTTATTGGTGAATTGTACGCGCGCCATCGCCATGGTGTACTGGTCCTCGGCATGAGTCCAATTGGACTGGTAGGCCTGCCTGGTTCTGACAAAACCCGGTTTTGCCATCGGTTGAGTGAGTTATTGGGTACACCCAATACGGTTATAAATATGGCGGGCATGGGCGACGCCAAGCTGTTAAAAGGGTTTACCCGGGGCTGGGCCGGTAGCAGGCCTTCTCGAATCCTAGAGTTCATGCAGCAAAGCCGCGTTGCCAATCCGCTATTCATTCTGGATGAAGTAGACAAGGCCGGACGCGCGAGCTTAAACGGAGGCGATCCTCAGGAACCGCTACTTGATTTACTTGAACCCGGCAACTCCAAGCGATATCAAGACCTCTATTTACTGGCCGAATGCGACGTATCGCACTGCCTCTATATAGCCACTGCAAATTCGCTGAGTCCAATAAGAGAACCGGTGCGTTCACGTCTGAGATTGATTCATTTTCCGTCGCCGGGCCCAGAGCATACCGACACGATTATCTGCGGAATGTTGGCCGATATTGAGCGTAGCTGGCGACTGCCCCTGGGAACGTTAGAACTCTCGACGCAAGAGCGTGCTCGTTTACAGGGTGTGGCGCCTAGGCAGATGCATCATGCAGTGATTGACATGCTGGGGTCTAATGACAATCGACTTGCGTTTACACGCCAATAATGCGGCTTCTCAGGTCGAAATGACAATACAAATATCTAAACGACTTTTATAGGGTACTTCTTATGACGACCTTTCATCAGGTATTGCCAGCCAATAAAAACGGCCGGGATTTTGTCGTAGGAGATCTGCACGGCTGTCTGGATCTTTTAGACGAGCAACTTGATCGTCAACACTTTGATACGCAGCGCGATCGGCTTTTTAGCGTTGGCGATCTAGCCGATCGGGGTCCAAATTCGCTGGGTTGCTTACGATTGCTACGTCAGCCTTGGTTTTATGCTGTTGTCGGCAACCATGAAGATATGTTGTTGAGCCATTTTTTCCTGCGTGGCTCCGATTATCACCGTCCTAGCGATTTTTCGCGCAACGGCGGGGACTGGGTGAAACAGCTAAATTCGGACGAGCAGCAAGAGCTGCGGGACGAGCTACTACCCCTTGTCCTCGCCTTACCGTACGTCATCACTGTTAAAGACGCGCATTCGGTCTTTCATGTGGTTCACGCCGAACTGACGATAGCCGATGATCAGTTGTCTGAAGGCGGTCTATCAAGCATGGCCACTACCTTAACCTGGAGCCGAAGGTTGATTCGCGAGGTTCGATCAGATACGTGGAGCACGCGACAAATGCCGGACGGCCCATTAGCTATAAGCCATCAGCCTTGGGATCCAGGAAAAGCGCTCCGATTTGTCGGCCACACCCCGCTTCCCAAGATGGTGATGCATCGCTCGCATCTATTTATCGATGGTGGCGCGTTCTTGAGAAAAGACGGCGCTTGCCTACGTGTTACTAAAGTTGCGACTGCTCAGGCCTGGTTTGATGAGCTTTGAATTAGGCTCGATGTACTAGCTCAGACATGAGCTGACTTTTACCTTCGATAAATCTAGCAAATGTATAACTCTCCTCATCAATTTCAGCCTTTACTGCCCAGTGAAGGACTACAAGAACGTCTAGCACCAAAAGTGCGTGAGATTCTTGATCATTCAACACAACTCTGGACTGGCTTGCACCCTGCAACAGCACTAAAGCTGCGCGTACTCACCCGCTCGATAAATTCATACTACAGTAATCGAATCGAACAGCAAGAAACACATCCGCTTAATATCGAACGGGCTTTGGCTAAAGAGTTCTCTAATAATCCAGATACTGCAACACGACAACGCCTGGCGATTGCTCACGTTGAAGCGGAAAAATGTCTAGAAAAGCAATTGAACCAGTCGGGACACGCACTTTCGTTAGATATTGCTGTTTCGGCTCACCAGGAGTTGTATGGACGATTTCCTGAGCAAGATAGAATTTCTCCTAATGGCATTGCTATCGAAGGCGGTGTAATCCGGACACAAAATGTTCAGGTAGGGCGTCATGTGGCTCCTGCATGGGAATCCGTTCCTGCTTTTATTGCTGCGTGGGACCAAACATACAACAAAAATTGGGCTGCTCACGACCTATTGATCGCGGCCGCCTGTGCGCACCATCGATTTACCTGGGTGCATCCCTTTACTGACGGTAACGGAAGGGTTTCTCGGCTTCAAACGCAGTTGGCGCTTCTTCCAATCACTCGAGGACTCTGGTCTGTCAATCGGGGACTTGCCCGCAATGTTGACCAATATTATCAATATTTGGCCTATGCAGATAGCCCGCGACAAGGTGATCTGGATGGGCGGGGAAACCTGTCTGAGAAGGGCTTGGTTTCTTGGATTGATGTATTCCTTGAGAATTGCCTTGCTCAAGTCAAATTTCAAAGAGAAATGCTTTCAGTGACACATATTAAGCTCCGAATCCAAGCGCTTGTTACCTTCTTATCGACTCAGAACGCCGGAATTCGCATAGAGGCCATACTACCTCTGCTGCATCTTTTTATTGCGGGGCCATTATGTCGAGGTAATTTTGCACAGATGACTGGACTGAGCGAACGAACGGCTCGGCGCTTAATTTCGGCGCTGCTGAAAGAAGGTCTAATTCGGAGTGAAATTAGCCGAGCTCAAATTGAGATCGGATTTCCACTAAAGCACCTAAATTGTTTGTTTCCCAATCTATATCCCGAAGCAAATACATGAAACTTTGATTATTAAGACAACATGGGTCAGACCTACAATAGGGTATTTCTATCTCAACTGAGCACGGCGAATATCAACGCTGCTCCAAATCAATCATTTTCCCCAAATCGCAGAAAATCGATTGCGCTTTTAACATAGTATTTTCGTAGGTCTACCAACTGAGCATCCCCAGGGACACGTTCCCTTGGGCTTTTTACGATATACACTTTTGCTAAATTTTGAAGGATAACGTTAATCGTAGCAAGACTAACCGAAATATACCGGTTTGAAATGGGCTATATATCGACCAATGATCTCAGATTAAGAATTAGTTTGAAACAATTACTTCTTGCAGGCGTACCGGCCTTAACTTCCGTATTGGATTCTCCGCGATGATAGATAGTTATTTGTCAATAAAATCAGTTATTTAAGTAAAAAATGAGGACGGAAATCCGTCCTCATTCAAAAAAATCATTATCACTAATTGAGAAACTCAATGCGAGAAGCTTGACTCCATGCTTCAAACACTCTTCTGTTTAGAGCAGGTGAAGGAAAATAATAAAGTCTGTCGATTTTTACATAGACGAATTTTTAAGAAAAATTTGAATCAAAGTCCGTCTACTCCTCAGATAGTTGCTCCATTGCACATAACATTTGAACTAAAGTATGTCGAAGCTGAGCACGTAGCCCCAGCAGCTCGCTCTTGGCTTGCTGCAGTTCACTTGCCTGTTGCTCGGTTTTATCGGGTAAGACTGCCTTCACCCCATTTGTACAATCTGTGGATTGATATACATACTCACGCAGCGACTTCGGCTACTGAATAGCCAGGTTACTGTTTTATTTTTTCAAACTCTATCCGTTCCGTGGTCTCACGCCACGCAGAGATATCCTGCTTGATCTGCTCTCCATACGTCTGTGGAGTCGTCGCGGCCGGAAATACGCCCAGCCGTTCAAAAGTTTTTTTCACGCTTGCGTCATCGAGTGCAGCATTTAGCGCTGCGTTCAAGGTTGTGACGACCGAAGGCGGTGTGTTGGCAGGCGCGACAATACCGTACCAGGTGGGATTATTTAAATCCGGGAGGCCTGCCTCAGTGTATGTGGGCACGTCCGGCAGATCACCGAGACGCGCTTCGGACTGGACGGCCAATGCGCAAAACTTTCCATCTTTAATGTGCGATAGAGCTGAACTCACGCTATCGAACACTGCGTCGATTTGGCCCGAATAGAGATCGTTAATAGCTGGAGCCAGTCCTTTATAGGGGACGTGAAGCATTTGCGTGCCTGTCGCTGCCTGAAAACGCATGCCCGTCAAGTGAGACAGCGTGCCCGTACCCGCTGAGCCAAAGGCCACTTTTCCCGGAGCCTTTTTAAGGTTGTCTACAAATGTCTGCAACTTGCAGTCTGGTGCCATCTTATGTGATGTGATCAGGATGCCTGGGGATACGACAATTCGGCCAATCGGCGCGAAATCGCCTACGGGGTCATACGTTAGCTTTTCGTAGATGCTTGGCGCGATAGCGTGAGTCGAAGCATTGGCGATCAAAAGTGTATAGCCATCAGGCGCTGCCCGGCGTACTTTGGTCACAGCAATAGAACCGGCAGCGCCGGCGCGATTCTCGATCACAATCGTTTGGCCCAGTTTTTTGCTCATTTCGACTTGAACAGTGCGAGCCGCCGTGTCGGCAGGGCCTCCCGGCGCCATCGGCACGACAAGTGTGATAGGCCGGTCAGGGTAGCTATCAGTCTGAGCGAAAACCGGGACACTTGTGGCAAGCGGACTGGAAAGTACCAATAATAAAGCAGTCCTGATACTTGGTTTTTTAATAAAAAAAGCGTTCATTTTTGTCTTCTCCATACTTATTATGTGTCAACGAAGCAGATAGCCATGCCCATCACGACCAGCATTCATTGATTCGTCTGGTGAATTGACCTGGGCATCTTTCAGTTGTTCATAATTTGGGGTAAAACCCAGTCCGGGGCCTTTGGGTATTTCCATACGGCCATTAATCGGATCCGGCGTGCCGACGAAAAACCGCTTGCCAGTCTGCCACATCCCGTAGTGAAACTCGACGGGCCCGCCATTCATCACACCAGCCAGTAGGTGCATATTAAAAATTGGCCAGCCGCCGCCGTTTGACATGGGCAGGTTGAAAGCTTGCGCCAGATGCGCCACTTTCAATGATTCTGTGTAACCCCCGTTGTAAAGCACATTTGGCTGGATAACGTCTACGGATTGATTGGAGATCAATTCCCGGTAGCGCCAACGGTGTCCTTCCATTTGCCCGGCAGCAATAGGGATCGATGTGTGCTGACGTAAATCTGCAAGTGCGCGGGCATCGTTCTGCTGAATGGGCTCTTCAAACCATGTCAGATCGCACTCCTCAATTTCCCTGCACAAAAGTCGTGCTTCATGAGGATTGAAATAGCAGTTGGCATCGATCATCAGCTGTACGTTTGGTCCGATCGCGTCTCGGGCAGCCCTGACTCGGCGCGCATCGTCCTGCCATGTTCGGGACGGTTCGCCGACGACCATCTTGAGAGCCCGATGTCCTTCTTCCACGAATTTACGTCCATATTCGGCTAACTGATCTTCGTCGAAGAACGGGTATCCGAAGGTGGTATACGTATTGGCCCAGTCACGATACCCGCCCAGCAGTTCGCAGACAGTGCGCCCCTCCTTTTTGCCTCGTATGTCCCAAAGCGCAATATCGATCGCCGATAAAGCGTTCGATATAACTCCTGTATATGCACGGTTATTCAACTTTTTCCACACATTGGAGTGAATCTTCTCCGTGTGATAGGGGTCCATTCCCCTGAGCATTGGGAGCAGATGATCCCTGATCGCCGAGATGACTGCCCATGGCAGAAACTGGCCCGTAATACCGAGACCCGAAATCCCTTCGTCGGTTTCAACTTCGACGAAGACAAATGATCTGCTTTCGATAGACTTTCCAATTCCGGGAAGGTCTATTTCGTTTCGATGTAGGGAAGCTTTAATGTCAGTAATTTTCATATTGGAGTACGGATAAAGAAGAGGCCCCTGGCCTATTGCAATTGAATGGTCGTGATGCATGCCAAAGGGTTTGATATGCATGCTGCGTACTTTAACCGTGTCCGAGTCATCAGTCCAATTCAATGATAATATTGATTAATGAGTTTTTTAGATAGGAATTGCCACAATGAATGCCACACTCAGACACCTTCGATGCTTTGTGGAAGTGGCTCTCTGGCAGAGTGTCACCAAAGCTGCGCTTCAACTGAACGTATCACAATCGGCGCTTACACTCACGCTGCAGCAACTGGAAGCGTCCATCGGCGTGCGGTTATTTGACCGAACAACGCGGACGCTGCTACTCACTGCGGCAGGAGAAGAGTTTCTTCCCACCGCCCACAGGCTACTGGAGGATTTCGATTCTGCTTTGGGAAAGATGCGCGCGATTGGGGCGCGGACCCGGGGTCACGTCAATATTGCCGTGGTACCTTCAATCATGGCACTTGTGATACCAAAAATGATAGGCAAATTTATGAAATTATGTCCGAACGTCACGGTGCATCTTCGGGAAGATGGTTCCACCGCTGCAGAACAGCGGGTTTTGAGTCGGGAAGCTGACTTTGGTATCACTAGTCCGTTGAACCGTCTATCAAATCTGCGTTATACGCCCCTTTTTGACGATCAATTTGCGATCGTATTCAATACCGGGCATCCTCTGGCAAACTTAAAACGTGTTTGTTGGAGTGATTTGGACCCGTATCCGGTTATTGGTTTCTCACAGGATAGCCGACTTGCAATGCAAGTGAGGCAGATGCAGTCGCCAACCGTGCCCAATCATGTACGAAGTCCGCTATGTCAGGTTAGTCATACGGCCACAATCGAATCTTTGGTTAACCAGGGATTGGGCATATGTGCATTGCCGTCACTTTCTGCGCAAAGAGTACCGTTGAACAAACTGGAATGCCGGTTGCTTGAAGAACCAGCATATCACCGACAGGTATGTCTGGTTCAGCCCGATCAGCGCAGCCTGTCACCTGCGGCCGAAGTGATGCTTGATCTGATCCTGGAAGAAATCCCGCGTTCAGCCGTATCCGCTGGTGTCAGGATGCTTATCTAGCACTTGAAAGTGCATTTCGCTCGCCGCCCGCACCTGCGACTGTTTACCGTACATTATTCCCAATCACATTCCTGGCCACGTCACGAAGCAGGCGCACGGCTGCATTGCGCGTGTCCCGACGGTAGACAATGTTCAGATCGACAGTTATGCCGTCCTTGAGTCGAATGGGTCGGTATACGACATTATCAAAGCAGGCATTTCGCGCTTCTTCGGGTACGATGGCGACTCCCATGCCCACGCTGACCAGAGAAAGGATAGCGTGGGCAAGCGTAAGGTTATGCACGATCGGCGGAAAAATGCAAGCGTCAGGGATGCCAGGGCAAAGCTATGGGAATTGTCTCGTGCCGTTAAAGTGTCTGGAGTGGCGCGCGCAGGTCTAATTACTGCTATACCTAGAAATGACGACCCATCTATTGGTCTAGGTCAGCGTGAAAGTATTGCATCGAATCGGATCGAGATTGAGCGAGAAGCTGATGATGCTCAGATTCGATTGTATTCTGTGCACAATGCGGTCGAGGGTGCCCGCCAATTAATAGAGCTTGCCACTTCATTCTGCCGTTGCCGGCCGGTACCGGCACCTCACTTCCGTCGCCGGAATCATCCAGCCTCGGCCCCTCCCCGTCAAAGTTTCGGAGCGCCGAGCAGGTTGATGAATGTCAGCTTTCAAATTGCACCCTTTGCTCCTCACTTTTGGGATCATTCAAAATGTAATCATCTACGACCATTCCGTAGAACGCTCCCGAATTTTCGGGAACATCTCCACATTCTATGGCTACCCGTCGACTCATTTTCACCGGTCGATTCCCAACTAAGATTCTTTCGTAGCGCAAGGTCAAGCAGTGGTAAGACGTAACAGGTGCGCCAGGGTTGCGCGTCACCCGCTAAGCTTAATTAGCTGCATTCACGCTCAAACCATACGCGAGCATCTTTGATTTTATCCAACTTGTTCCAATATTTGTTGTGGTCGATCTTTTCCTTTTGGCGCTCATACGAGGCTAAAACCGCCAAGTCGTCCTCACTCAGGATATTTTTCATTTTGCTTAGCAGAAACTCCACCTTCATACTCAGCTCAATCACTTGTCGATCCAGGTTTTTCACTTCAATATCCGAAGCGGGGTAGTCCTGTTCGATCGCTTCTTGTTTGCGAACAACGAAGCGTAATATCCGAGCGAAATGTCCAAGCCTGTCTTTTTCCTCAGACCAGTAATTGCCTCCTCCTATGTAGCCTTTTGCTGCTCCGGCATCTACACCCACTCGTTTTAGAGTGGTGGAGTCATACATAAATTGTTTATTCAAGCGTGAGAAGTCAGCGTCACTCAAGGACAGCAAAAACGAATGGATGCTTGCATCATTATCTGATTCAAGGTTATACCCATCAATTTCAAAAACCTCACCGTTAATTTCGATTTTAGAAAATTGGGGTTTAGATTCTTTTTCCGCCAGGGCGACCTCAAATTCACTTTCAACAAAGTTGTTGTCGCGACTGTGCGAACTGCGCATGGCACATGTTCTGACCAAATATGGTTCATCTGATCCTTCAACTGTCACGATGGTCTTTTTCGATAAATTTTGTAGAAAATCGTGATCCGACTCGTCAAAAGTTTTAATGGAACCACTCAATACCTTGATTTTCTCCGTCGGACGCCAAAATGCTTGAATTTCTGAATTTCGTACATCTCTGAGAATGAATGGAGCTTGACCCTCAAACTGTATTTTCATGCGAACCCCCTTTTATGTAATTAATTGTTAGTTATATTACATTAAATAAGTAAATATTTGAGAGCTAATCGACAGGCTCGCTCGCATCTTCGCTCTGATAAGCAAAATAGCTATGATAAGGGCTCAAACACTGTTCATGATCATTCTGAAGAAGTGGCTACTGAGTACCGTTTTGCCGTAATTTCAGAGTCAAACCAACTGACTGATCTTTTTGAGGTTTGCTAAGACTTGACACACTATCGTATCTGGCGACTTGCTAATTTCGTCAGCCGGTATCGACGCAGTTGATTTTAATGCTTGACATCAGACACTTATAACCGAACGCATTCGGTTTTGTTGGGGAGGGGCCGTCTTAGCATTGAATATTTTGAAAGGAAAAACCACCTAAATTACCGTAACGTAGGTCGTTTTTGCATAAAATTGTAAGAAATTCAGAGAAAATAAAAATCTGCAGACTTTGTTTCGTTTCGACAGACTTTATTCTTTCTCTTCACTGGCAGCCGAAGACCACAACAATTATCATAGACCGCTACTATCAAATCTGATCTGTTTTAGGCTGGACCACCGGATCAAAACCTGCCGACTCTTTCTGCGAGCGGTCCTGCGTCCGATCGTGTGAATATCGATTCTGAACCATGGCAATTGCCAGCGCCGAACATATTCCGGGAAGAGCAAAGGTCATAAAAACGGTCTGGATGGAATGCGTTAATGAGAGAACAAGACCGCCTACGATGGGCCCAAGAATGGCACCGATGCGTGCGACTCCCATGATGGTTCCCAGCGCAGTAGATCTTGCGTAAACGGGGTAGTAACGCGCAATATACACCTGTACCAGGCTTTGTGCGCCCACCACTGCTGCTCCGGCTATCGCTACCAGGAAGTACAACAGGAACGGATTCTTATTGAAACTGAGCAATAACATCGTCACGGTGCCTGTGAGATACAGGGGAATCAAGAGATTCTTGATTCCCCACTTATCGGCCAACCACCCCAGTACCAGCGTACCCACAATTGCGCCACTTTGCAAAACGATCAGAAACGTAAGACCTGATGTCATGTCAAAACCGCTTTCCATCATCAGCTTGGGCAGCCAGCTGATCAACCCGTAGTTCAAAATCAGGTGAAACACAATCGCCAGCGCAAACATGATGGTACTCAATGAGCGCTTATCCCGGAATAAATGCACCATCGGAAGTTTCGCTTGTGGCTTCTCGGCCTCGAACGGCTCGCTATTGCGGTCAATATGACGACTCGGATCGATCTTCGATAAAATGTCGAAAAGTTCGGCTTTTCTTCCCTGGCGTATCAGAACAAATGTTGATTCCGGAATATAGAGATAGAGAAGTGGCAGCAGCAAAAGCGGCACCGCACCTACCCAAAACACGGATTCCCAGCCGAAATTTGGAATAAAGGGAATACTCACCAGCGGTGCAAGAATACCCCCGAGCGAATATCCGCATAACACGGCCGTTGCAATCGTTGCTCGCCTTTTTATCGGAGAAAAATCCATCAGCATGGCGATTACCGTGACCGGCACACCTCCAAGCCCGAACCCTGCAATAAGACGATATATCGAGAATGACGTGGGTCCTCCGGCAAATCCACACAAGACAGTGAAAATGCTGAAAAGCAGCACGGAAAAGCATATGACCTTCTTGCGGCCGAAACGATCCGCTATCATTCCGAACGCGATTGCACCGAACAGCATGCCAACCATACTATAACTGCCGATCGCACCAGCTTGAACCGGCGTCATGTCCCAGCTCGTCATCAGTGCAGGCACCACTGCTCCGTATACCGCCAAGTCATAACTATCAAATACGATGAGCAAAAGTCCAATGATTAATAAGCGAAGGTGAAAGGAATTAAAGCGACTTTCCTGGATAAATTCGCTGACATTCAGCTGTTTCTTCATGTGTTGTCTCCTATTGTCGCTGCGATCTTGAGTTTCGTGCGTGCAATCGTTAGCCGTGTTAAAGCTCGGTATCCGGGTAAAAAATACTTACCACAACGGATACCGGTTAAATTTATCCCCGAGGATCGGGAATGTTATCGTTCACAAATGCAACAAGCGTATCCATTGCAGCGATGGAAGCCGGCAGCGTTGGGTGCGCCGTCGTAAACATGGGAGGAGCATCAATGATTTCGGCTTGAAATTGTCCCCCCGCCTTTCGGTAATTAAAAGCGAAGCGTTCGATCTCCGTCCCATTGAACGGTGAATTGGGATCGATATAGTTGTGAACTTGGTCATCTTTGGCCTGAATCCACAAGGCGGGAGGCGTTTGAACTTTCTCGCCGCGCTCCAGGATCAGCATTGGGTTACCGTCGGCCATCTCGGCTTCACCAGGCCAATACCCATGATGCAAGCCAATTATTTTTTCGCACCATTCAGGAGGATTTTGCCCCTCAAGAACACTCTGCGCGTAGTGATAACGGCCTAACGGGTTAATCACGGGCCAAAGCATGACCACACAGCGTACGGTCGCATCAAAATCCTCCCCGTTCGGCAACGGGATTGCGGCGTAGCGTTCGTCTTGGGGTTTCATCGCAGTCAGCATGGCCAGATGTCCACCAGAGGAATTGCCGGATAAACCGACTGCATCTGGCGTGGTTTTCAACTTTTCAGAATTAGCCTTGGTCCAGCGGACGGCGTAATTTATATCCGCCACAGATCGAGGATAGCGACCTTCTTGCGCTTGTCTGAAATCAATTGCGACGACGGAAATTCCGTTGCGGGCAAGTGCTTCGTGAACGTTCTTACCGCGCGTTCTGTCAAAATCACTCCATGCGCCGCCGTGAACCTCGACAATAGATCGAAACGGACCTACTCCGCTTGGAATGTACAGTCGCGCGAGCAAAGGCTTGCCGTCATGGTTGAGAAATTCAACATCTTCAACATCAAAATCGAATGTGTTCGCTTGCGTGGCATTTTCTGTCACTGGTATCTCCTTGAGTTAAATTAAATACAGGTTCCTGGGCCTGGAGTTAGCTGGCGCTGTCCGCAAGCTATAAATTTTTTCATCCGTCCGCCACAACAATCAGACGGCGCTATCGTGGTTCACACTGTTCCACTTTTCTCTGATCGCACGTACGTACGATCGACAAGAGCACGAAATCGTTGTGCAAGTGTTTCTGCATTATCTGAATAGCGTTCATCAAACACGACATATCGATCCGGGCGGAGCATGAGTACACGTGTCTGATCGTTTGCATTAAACACATCATCAATGTCGCGTCCGGCCAATTGACTCCATATATCCCGGTCCAGGTTGTAACGCTTTGGGACAATCGCGACGATGCGCATATTGGGAAGTTTCCAGTCAACCAGGGAAAGCTTTGCCGCGGCTTCTTGAGAATTCACGCCCAAAACGATAAGAGCAAAACCAGAACCGATCAGATCGTCCATCAGAAGACATTTGCGGTCGATCGTCTCAAGCGTAGGCTGTGGCGCCAGCCGGCCCACCATCTGCGAACGCCCGTCAGGTAAAAGGAAACCTTGGTTGTAGGCGGCTTTGGGCTTGTTTTTCATCTGCGCATAATATTGCGCCACTGGCGGAAACATCATCGCAAGTCGCGACCGCAGGTTGGTCAGTTTCGCTCGCACGCCAGGCTTTACCATAAAGTGTTTGCCATTTTTTACGGCCATGTTTATCAGTGCGCGAGCATGTGCTTCCCTTTCCAACTGGTAACTGGCAAGCAAATCCAGCCCCATTTGTCCATGCACAACAGCGGCAACTTTCCAGGATAGGTTATGCACGTCACGAAATGCACTATTGACGCCCTGCCCGGCAAACGGTGGAGTAAGATGCGCAGCATCACCGCAAAGAAAGATGCGCCGGGTCTGCCATCGGTCAGCCACACGCGCATGAAAGCCGTAGACTTGCTTTCGCACAATATGAGCGTCTTTGTCCGGCCCGTAGCGTGAAAGAAGATCGCGGATGACTTTTTCATCGAGAAAATCCTTATCGCTTTCGTGAGGATGGAGCATAAACTCGAACCGCCTGCGGCCGTCCGGCCCCGGCAGATTCACGGCAGGACGTGCCGGGTCAAAGTAACCTATCGATTCACGAAATCGATCTTTGGTGTTTTCCAGATCGATAATTAGCCAGCGCTGATCAAATGTTGACCCTTCCAAGGTCGCCCCAATGGTCTGCCGAACAAAACTGCTTGCCCCGTCCGCTCCGACCAGGAATCGGCAACGCAGCGCCTGTTCCCGACACTCTTCACTGGCCAGCCGAACCTCGACATGGTCTTCGGCTTCGGTAATGGCCACGCATTGCGTGTTAAAGCGCGCCTCCACATTGGACTGGTTTGCCAGAGTCCTGCGCAACGTTGCTTCAAGAATGGGCTGAACGTACGCACTTCTTCGGGGAAACCCATACTCACGCGTGGTCGGGCTCACTTTATGCAGCACCCGCCCAGAAGCGTCAAACGACACCAGGCCATAATCCAGCGCAACATCAGCAAGGACTTCCTTCAATACGCCTGCTGCCTGCATCGTTCGAAGCGCTTCGTCGTCGATAGAGACAGCTCGTGGTTGAGATACAGTATCCTTATTTCGTTCGACGATCAGCGTTCGCACGCCCATCTTGCCAAGCAGATGGCCCATCGTTAGACCCGTCGGCCCACCGCCAACAACGATTACATCCCAGTCAGACTTCATTTGAAAAACCCATAAAAATATAAAAACTCCACCGATAACCCGATGAACTAGAAACAATCAAAGCCGACGGACTTCTTTCACCCCGAACCGAAGCAATATGCATAACCAATCAGAAGTTGTAGACGATACCCGTGCGAACCGCACTCATCGTACTTGACGATGATATTTCGGTAGCTCCCCCTGCTGCACCGAAGGTCGCCGGTACAGCTGAGGGGTCACTGCTTTTAACGCGCGCAACCATTACATAGAGCTCGGTACGTGGACTTAATAAGTACTTGACGCCGAGAAACGGCTGCTGAATGCGCGCCTTTTTGCCGCTCGCACTCCTTGCCCATGCATATCCAAAACCACCACCAATACGCCAGTGATTATCGGGCGCATATACCATTACCAGTTCCAACGGTCGAATTTGGGCACGTGACGTGTCGTCCTTGCCAATGCCGTAATTAGCCGCAAAGGTGAAAGCACCCGTGGCGTATTGGGCCTTAACGATAAGTGCCTGCCTTGCAAAGACCGCCGTTGTGAAATTGTCCTTTGTGTAGGCGGCGCCGATGGCGAATCCGCCCGATGCGTAGCGCACCATCGCTCCCCACATTCTATCGTGGCCATCTTCGCCGCCCCTCGCATACATGAGACCTGTGCGAAACGGCCCGAAGTTGCCCACCCACTTGACCGCATTGTTATACCGGGCACCGCCATAGTGTAGATCCACTGGTGGCGGGGGGCCGGGCTCCCCGTTTGGCCTCGCCAGTCCAGTGTAGCCACCCTGCAAGCCACCTTCAATAAGTGGCGTTCCGTCCAATATGCCCATGTCGATATAGGAAAGATCCGGCATCCGGCCAAATTTGAGCGTTCCCCATGTGCGGCTGCTCAGCCCGATACTTGATTCCCGATTCCAGAAGGTATTGGGATCAGCCTGCCTGCCATTGCTGGGGAAAAAGCCGGCTTCCAGATTAAAGATTGCAGACAGACCATTGCCCAGGTCTTCCGATCCGCGCAGGCCGATTCGGGATGGCTTACTGGGACTTGAATCCACCGATGTTTGCGCCCGGCCGCCTGTGTTGCTCAGATATGTGATGCCGACATCGACGACGCCGTACAGAGTTACCGAGCTCTGCGCCTGGGCCTTATATGGCAGTAAAACCATCGCAATACAGATGGCAGTGATGGCACAAAAGGCCCTGGAGTATGTGATATTCATAAAATGAGTTGTCTCCTCGTTGTTATATTTTTTATGCCTGTCCAGTCCGGTATCCCGCTTGCTGCTCTATCGGCATTCTCGCGGCCGAATGGCTTAAAAAAGCCAAACTCACTGCCCAGGCGTCATCTACGGATCGCCCGGATCTGGTCTCCGTCGCGGAAGTAAAATTCACAATTGTCATCGCCTCTCCATGTTTTGAAAATCTCATTATTTGCGATGATTTTACGTACGAAAAATTAAACGGTCAAGCATCTCATATTATTTTTATCGCAAATTATAAGATTTAATTAAATTGTAATTTTTGATTTTTTTGCCCTTCTCCGTCTTATTTCGAATGTCAATAAGCAGCGAATTTAATATTCACTAATATTTATTCTGTAATTTTTATGTTCACAACATGGACAAGAAAAATGTAATTCCTGTGTCCGGCAACCTCGTCTCTTACACTTTATTCAAATAGAAAAAAGCTGGAGACATCATTGACACCGTTTAGATATGCGCATGTTACCCGTTGGCAGCGCCATGCCCCTGCTGCCTGCGCGGCTCAAAATAATAAGGAGCGGCTGCAGCGCTGGCCTGACTCACCACTGCCCTTACGATATGCCGATATCTCCAAAAATGAAGATAATTGGCGTGCCGCATTGATCACGAATACGAACTTTCAAGATACAGCCCAGTGCTCAAATATTCAGTCCCTCAGGAACGGTAAAAATGGCCAATGATCCACTCATGAACGGCACAAGACACAATCAAACAGAATTCGATAACGAACTGTTCCGTAAAATTACCTATCGTGTCATTCCAGTCCTATGGCTCGCGTACATTATCAACTACCTGGATCGCACCAATATCGCCTTTGCGAAATTACAGATGCAGGAACAATTGGGCTTCAGCAACGCTGTGTTTGGTTTAGGCGCCAGCATGGTCTTTGTCGGACTGATCTTGTTCGAGATACCGAGCAATCTTATTTTGGCTCGAATAGGAATGCGCAAGACGCTGATTCGTATCATGGTGCTGTGGGGCTTATGCAGTGCGTCAATGGCATTCGTAACGACACCAATGCAATTTTATATATTGCGTTTTTTTCTCGGCGTTTTCGAAGCCGGACTCTCTCCTGGCGGTCTTTACTTTATTACGCTCTGGTATCCAGCTGCGCGACGGGCTCACGCCAATTCACTGTTAATCACTGCGCCAAGCATTGCTGCACTCCTTTCAGGTCCACTTGCGGCGGGATTCATAACGTATTTCGACGGCATTGCCGGATTGCATGGATGGCAATGGCTGTTTATCATGGAAGGCCTGCCCTGTGTCCTGTTAGCTGTCGTTGTCTATAAAGTGTTATCAAACTGTCCCGACGAAGCCGGTTGGCTGACAACAAACCAGCGTGCTCGCGTTTCAAATTTATTGCGGCAGGATCGACTGGAGACGCCGAATCATTCCCTGAACAAACGTGAAGTTGCCCGGATCCTCGGCAATCCACTTTTTTGGGCGCTGTCAAGCGTGGGATTCTTGCTGCTAATAGCATTGTTCGGTCTGACGTTCTGGCAGCCGACGCTTCTGAAAGGGTTGGGTTTATCCAATATGCAGGTTGGCCTCTACTCTGTTTTTCCGGCTCTGTCTGGCGCAATCGGCGCGATCGTGATTGGCAAGCACTCCGACAGAACAGGAGAGCGCTGCCGACACTTTATTGCCTGCGCGCTGACTGCTTCTGTCGGGCTACTGCTTACAGCCGTCAGTGGCGGAAGTTTTCTTGGGGTGATGTTCAGCCTCTGTGTAGCCTGGGCTGGAATGAGCAGTGCGTTCTCTTTGGTTTGGGCATTCCCGGCTCGAATCTTCAGCGGATCGTTAGCTGCAGCAGGCTTTGCGCTTCTTACTGTCGTTACCGGCGGAGCAGGAATTGTCGCTCCTTATAGCATTGGACTCTTGAAAACTGCAACAGGTGGCTTTTCTGTGACCCTTTACCTGATGAGCGCGCTCGTGGCCCTGGCTACCCTGATCTTCTACTGGTTCTTTTGCAAAGTACGCCACGAGCGAACAGCTATCCTATCTTGAATACGCTTTACAGCAGTATCCCGGAGGGCGACCCGCCATTGGCGATCGTCCTTTGGATATCATCACAGGCGCGCTCGAGCAGCGATCTCAAGCGCCGTTCACCCAATTTTTCCATCGGTTCCTTGCGACCGACCAGCGCAATGGCTGCCGCCACATCCCCGTCTGCATCAAATAGCGGCATGGCTGCACCTGAAAGCCACTCGTCTAATTCTCCGCGGGACCAGTAAAAACGTTCGTTACGAATTTCGGTGAGGCGTGAGCGAAATTCCGCCCAGGTATTCCCGAGACCGGCGGTCGCAATTTCCTCGGCACAAGACTTATAGATATTCACTAATTGAGAACGCGCTGTAAAAGCGAGAATGACCTTCGGCGCAGCACCCTGAAACAGGGGTCGTGGATGCCCTCGGCCATAGCGAAATGGCAAAGTGGGATCTGCGCTTGCGCGGTATGTATCTACGAGTTTCGTTGCGAATATCGTAGACAGCACTGCATCTATCCGCGCGCGCTTTGCCAATTCGTCTGCGACGGGTACCGCAGCCAGTAATACTGGATCGCTGCGACGCAATTGAAAGTCAAGTTCAATAATTCGCGGGCCGAGCGAATAGCGGCCCGCCGACGCCTTTCGCAAAAATCCGGCGGCTACCAGCTCTTTGACGTAACGGTAGCCCGTCGCACGCGTATAGCCAAGCGTCTCGTTGATCTCATCTGCGTGCCAGATTGGATGAGCTTCGTCGAACAGGTTAAGAATAGCAAAAACTCGCGCCGAACTAGTCATGGGTAAACCTGTGTACTTTCTGTTTTGTGAGGAATGACATTGTCATGTTTGTAGATTTGGATGCTTGAGGAAATCTGGAGGAATCTTACCATTTGAGAAGAATGTAAGTCTAACACTTGACGACTTATTTCTTAGTATGTAAGATAATCGCACATATTGAGATTTTTAAAACAAAGGAGTGGTGATGAAGCTATTGAGTTTTGAACGGCAAGGCAAAAACAGTTTTGGGCTGGTTACGACGGACGGGAAAGGTGTAATCGATCTCGGGGTCGCGCTGGATCATCGCTATCCGGATCTGCAAAGTCTGCTTCGGGCAGACGCGCTCGGCGAAGCACGGCAGTGCATGGATCGGGCCCCTGATTTCGAACTCACCGATGTCAAGCTGCTGCCGGTTATACCAAACCCCAGCAAAATATGGTGTGTCGGATTGAATTACGGTGAACACGTTCAAGAAACAGGAAATAAGGAGAGTGAACAGCCCATTTTTTTCCTGCGCGTAGCCGATTCGCAAGTCGGGCACGGTGAGCCAATTGCCCGCCCGCCCGAGTCCGTCACACTTGACTACGAAGGTGAGATTGCCATCATCATTGGCAAACCAGGCCGCAGAATTTCCGAAGCAGATGCCTGGGATCATATCGCCGGTTACGCCTGCTATAACGACGGCAGCGTGCGAGAGTGGCAGATGCACACACCGCAGTGGTCGCCGGGCAAGAATTTCTGGCATACCGGTGCGTTCGGACCGTGGATGGTTACGACGGACGAGATTCCTGCCGATACAGTCATGACCCTCACCACGCGCCTCAATGGTGCCGAGGTACAGCGCGCAACCACTCAGATGATGCTCTGCAGCATCCCAAGACAGATTGCCTACGCCTCGACCATTGCACCGCTTCAACCGGGCGATGTGATTGTGACGGGAACACCGGGGGGCATCGGTGCGAAGCGCACTCCGCCGTTGTGGATGAAGGCCGGTGACGTTGTCGAAGTCGAAGTTGATCATATCGGCGTTCTGCGCAACCCGGTTGTCGACGAGGCCTAGAGCCACGCAGGTAGCGCCACCCCTCTCAGACAGGTCACGGCGCTATCGATCCCCTTTTTTCCCGAGTAATCAAGCCGTCAGAAGGCGGCCCTGGATCAACTTGCCATGAATGTAAAGTCTTCCCTGTCGTTGAATGACCGCTACGACGTTGCGGTAGTCGGCCTCGGCCCCGTGGGTGCGACACTCGCCAATCTTCTCGCTTTACGCGGACTGCGCGTACTTGCGCTTGATCGTGAGCCCGATATTTACCGGTTGCCACGTGCGATCCAGTTTGACGGCGAGTGCATGCGCGTTTTTCAAACGATCGGCATTGCCGACCGCCTGGCCCCGGGATTATGCGTGGCACCGGGCATGAAATTTCTTGGTGCCGACGGACGCCTGCTGCTCGACTGGCAGCGATCCACTGAAATTGGGCCGCAAGGCTGGCACCCAAGCTACCGTTTCCATCAGCCAACGCTGGAAACGTTGCTTAGAGAGCGGCTCAGCCAGCAACCGTGCGTCGATGTCAGGCTGCGCCATGAGGTGTTTTCTGTGGAGCAGGATACAAGCGAGGTGCGTCTGCGGCTTGAAGATATGTCTGGCGGAAAACTGCTTCAAACCACGGCCCGGTACGTTATCGGCTGCGATGGCGCCCGTTCGACGATCCGACGCTTTATGGGTACGGAACTCGAAGATCTGCGCTCGCATGAGCGGTGGCTGGTGGTGGATGTCATCCTCAGCAAAGAACGACCAGATCTGGGCGATCACGCAGTGCAATACTGCGATCCTGCCCGGCCAACGACCTACGTGCGCGGGCCTGGGAACCGACGTCGCTGGGAGTTCATGCTATTGCCTGGAGAAGACGCAGCTGTGATGAGCAGGGCGGAGTCAATCTGGCAACTGTTGGCAAGATGGGTGAGCCCCGACGACGCAGACCTAGAACGACCTGCTGTGTATACTTTTCACTCGGTAGTGGCCAAAGGCTGGCGGCGCGACCGTTTGTTGATCGCCGGAGATGCGGCACACCAGACCCCGCCTTTCATGGGTCAGGGTATGGCGGCGGGTATCCGGGATGCGTCCAACCTGGGGTGGAAGCTTGCGCAGGTGATCGGCAGCGGGGCAGATCCAGATTTGCTGGACACTTACGAATCCGAGCGAGCGCCTCACGTGCGCGAATTCATTGAGACGGCCGTTCGACTTGGCTCCCTGATCCAAACAAAAGATCCGGAACAAGCACGGCTGCGTGATATACAGATGCTAGCCAATCCACAGGTATTTACCACTCCGCAACCACGCCTGGGGCCAGGCTTACACGATGACACTGAATTTTCCGGCATTGTAGGCGAACAGCCCACGCTCGCAGGAGACATCCTATTGGACGACAAGGTCGGATACGAATTCTCGCTGCTCATCGATCGCGCCTGGGAGATCACGACACTGATAAAAAATATAAAGGTGATTCCCGCTGATTCTTCATCTGCACAAGATTGGTTGCAGCGACTTGGCGCAGGCGCGGTGCTGCTGCGCCCGGATCGCTACATTACCGGTGTCGCCCACGAGCCGAAAGACGTCGAACCTTTACTCAACATGGCTTCGGGAAGCTGCGCCGAACCCACGGTAGCATGATGGCAGTACAGGCCCCAGGCAACTCGGCAGCTATTTCCTCTTAATTTTCAAGGACTCACATGCTAAAACCTCATACTCCTGTCCCATCAGCCGGTTCGGTGCAACGGCCCGGGCTCGCTTTCAGCCATGTTGGATTCTTCGTAAATGACATTGACAAAATGGAAGACTTCTACACGCGAGTCCTGGAGTTCACTGTCACGGATAGAGGCGCACTCACCGGTCCAGCGGGGCCAACGAACCTCGTATTCCTCAGCCGCAACCCCGACGAGCATCACCAAATTGTACTCATGACCGGACGTCCTTCAGCCATTTCATTCAACGTTATCAATCAGATTTCGCTCAAAGCCGATAGTCTAACCACCTTAAAAGAAATGTACCGTCGGGTACAAGCAGAAGGTTTGCCGGGAATCGCTCCTGTCACTCACGGCAATTCCCTATCCGTGTACGTCCCGGATCCGGAAGGAAACCGACTTGAACTCTATTTGGATCTGCCTTGGTACGTATCGCAACCCTTGCGGGAACCGGTAGACCTCACGCTCTCCGATGAGGTCATCATGGCCCAAGCCGAAGTCCTTGCAAAATCGCTGGACGGTTTCAAGCCCCGTCATGAATGGCGAGCAGAAATGGCCCGCCGCATGGGAATCGAATAAATGTATCAGTTGTCGGCTCCGGTACCACGTGAGCCTTCTGATCAGGAAAGACGGAGATAAGGAGTGAGAATGATTACACAATTATTGGGGCTTGAAGAGAGGCGCCGTAATGCGATGCTAGCCGGTGATGTAGATGCGTTACAAGCGCTCTTTGCGCCTGACCTGCAGTATGCGCACTCGACCGGAGTAGTCGACTCGCGCGATAGCCTGCTGAGCAGATTGACCTCGGGTGACAGCGTGTACCAGCATCTGGTTTTTGAGAAACTGGTGGTGACTGCGACCGAACATGCCGGAATTATTGCAGGTGAAATGCACGCAGAACTCAGAAAAGAAGACCAATTGCGAAAGCTGAATAATCGTTATCTGGCAGTGTGGCTGTTACGGGATGGTATTTGGCAGTTCAGTGCATTCCAAAGCGCAAAATTGCCAGAACATTGAACGACATTGATCCTGCCCCGGTCTGACAGACGGCAAAGTACCGACGGGTCGACTGACTTGCTCGATTGCAATTGCCATCAAAAACTCGTGCTCTTGAACGTCGCGCGCCCCTGATGTTCACAATGTGGACATCCCCCGTTTAATTCCCGTGGTTCACGAAACAGACAAGTACACTGAATGAAATCAAAAAACAGGAGAGTTTAATGACTCGATTTCTTGATGCAGAGGCAACTGCAGGAGCGAGCCAAAGCATTACAGCGTACATGTTTCGGCCGATAAATAAACCGTATCCGTTTGCGCGCCATCTCCGTGGGTGTACAGCATGAAGCGCTGGGACATCATCATTGCGGGTTATGGGCCGGTCGGGGCGACGCTGGCGATCCTGCTTGGGAAGCAAGGATTGAACGTGTTAGTTCTCGAACAGGCGAATAACATATTCGACAAGCCTCGCGCTATCGGGATGGACCACGAGGCAATGCGTGTAATGCAAAGCTGCGGCATAGCTGACGCTTTAGCCGAGAAAACACGAGCGTTTCGCGGTGCCCAATGGATCGGCGTAGAAGGACAGGTGATCGAAGAGCTTGACCCACATCCCGGTCCATTTCCTCTTGGCTGGGCGCCGAATTTTACCTTTATTCAACCACAACTTGAATCCATGCTTCGGGAGCGGGCAAACGATTTTCACAATGTACAGATCAAATCCGGATGTAAGTTGACAGAAATAAACCAGGACGAAGCAGGCATTACTGTCGAAGCAATCGACGCAACGTCCGGTGCGGTGACGTTCGAGGGCAACTATCTTTTGGCTTGCGACGGCGCCAGCAGCACTGTCCGGACCAAACTGGGCATCGTCCTTGAAGACCTGGCATTCGATGAATGGTGGATTGTGGTCGATGCATTCATGAAACGACCCACGCCAGTTCCTGAATCGGGTCGTCAGTTCTGTAATCCGCAGCGTCCGGCCACATTCATTCCCGGCCCGCAAGGTTTATTGCGATGGGAATTGAAGGTGATGCCCCATGAACAGCCTGAAGATTTCAACCAGCCAGAGAACATTTTGCGTGCTCTTGAACCCTATGTCGAAACGGATGCGCTTGAAATTTGGCGCAGCGCTGTTTATCGCTTTCATGCGCTCATCGCGGATGAGTGGCGGCGTGGTCGGGTTCTCCTTGTTGGGGACGCCGCACACCAGACGCCACCTTTCATGGGTCAGGGGCTGTGCTCTGGTATTCGCGACGCCGCCAATTTGGCATGGAAATTGAAAATGATCCATCAGGGCCTGGCATCCACTGCTCTGCTTGATACGTACGAAGCCGAGCGCCGGCCGCACGTGACCACGATCATTAGCCGTACCAAAGAGATCGGCAAGAAAATTGGTGAGCTCAACGTCGAACGCGCGCGCGCACGTGATTCCAGAATGATAAGTGAAATGATGCATGCACCGCGACCTCGTTTGCGACAAAGTCTGATTCCGCCACTTGACGCTGGCCTGATTGACTCGCTGCGTTCATCGGCCAGCGGTACGCTTTTTGTGCAGCCACGGGTACGTGATACTGCAGGCGCAGAGACTCTGCTGGACGAATGTTTGGGCGATAACTTTATTCTTATCACTACCACACCGCAGGCTCAGCAATGGCTGGGACCGGAAGAATCGCAACACTGGCGCGATATTGCGGGAGAACGATTAGTGCTTCTCGGCCCTGACCGGACGTTGACTTCATGCACACTGGGCAAAGTTCTACAAGAGACCGAACCGCTTTTCCAGAAAATGGCAATCGATCACGGCTTCTCTGCCCTGATCGTTCGGCCAGATCGTACGGTGTACGGCAGCGCCGCTAACAGCGAACAACTATGCCGCCTGGTGCAACAATTGCACGCACAACTCACCAAGCCCCAACGTCACACTTTAACCATTAAAACGAGGAAGCCAAATGACAACTTTGCCAACGCGCAACTTGGATAATTATCGGAGCATATGGACGGATCTTTCGACTACCTCATTTCGGCAAGGCTACATAACCGCTGGTGGTATTCGCACTCGCTACGTCCAGGCAGGGGACCCGCAGGCGCCAGCTTTGCTGATGCTTCATGGCACCGGAGGCAGCTGGGAAACGTTCAGTGCCAACCTTGGCCCGCTTTCCCAACACTTCAATTGCATCGCTTTCGACATGGTAGGTAGTGGTTACAGCGACAAGCCCGACGTAGATTACGAGATCGATGTCTATGTCAGTCATGCCCATGAAGTGATGAAATCATTTGGCCTCAAGTCCGCGAGCTTTGTCGGTGTTTCGCTCGGGTCATGGGTCGCAGCGCGCTTTGCACTAACGCATCCTGAGATGACCGATAAATTAGTTCTGGTCTCTCCCGCGGGGCTGATCTCGAACGCAGCCAACATGGCGCACATCGTCGCCCAGCGCAGTCAGGCAGCAGATTCGCCGACCTGGGACAACATCAAAGATGTTTTCACGCGGCTTATCATGGATGAAAAAAATCGCATTGACGACATGGTTGCGGTGCGACGCGCGATCTATTCTTTGCCTGGTGCAAAGCAGGCGACACAGCACGTTCTGGTGCTCCAGGATCCAGAGGTCAGAAAACGCAATACGATTCAAGAGCCGGAGTGGGCCCAACTAACGGCACCCGTGCTATTGATTGGTGCGGTTGACGATCCCGATGCATACTTCGAAACAGCGCAACGCCTGCGCACGATGCTACCCAACCCGAGCTACGTTGAGGTCAAAAAAGTCGGGCACTGGGCGCACTTCGAGGATCCGGCCGCCTTCAATCGTGCGAGTCTCGCATTCCTGCTCGGACAACAAAATAGCAGCGAAGATGACAGTGACACACTCCGTCAAGTCGCTCGCTAAAGGGCTGTCGATCCTGGAAGAGGTAGGGCGGCTGGGAAAAGCGTCAGCCGGACAAATTGCCGAGATCACTTCGATTCCTCGTCCCACCGCATACCGGCTTTTGGAAACATTGTCAGAGCTCGGTTACCTGCAGCGTGACGGCTTGCGTGACGGATACCGCCTTGCATTGAGGGTGCGAGCGCTGGCGTCCGGCTGCCGTGATGACGATTGGATCACCGAGATTGCTGAACCATATCTTAAGCAGATAAGCAAAGAGGTCGTATGGCCGTGTGACTTGGCCACTTACCAGCACGGCGCAATGATCATTCGCACGACAACGCATCGAAGCAGCCCTCTTTCGCTGGAGCGCATTTCGGTTGGACGGGCTCTTCCCATGCTGACGACGGCGACAGGCCGCACCTATCTGGCTTTCTGCGGTGAGTCCGAACTGAATGCAATTTGCGATGCCCTTGACTGGAACGAGGTCCCTGAGCGCGATGACATGCGGCAACCGTTGCTGCTGAGCCGCGAACTTGAAGCAACGCGAAAACGGGGTTATGGCATTCGCATTCTCGGTGCGCAACCCAAGACGTCGAGTATCGCCGTGCCGGTCATGGCCGGAGAAATCCTGGTGGCCTGTTTGAACATCAACTGGATCGACTCGGCCGCAGATCTGACCACGATAGTGAATCGGCATTTGCAATTTCTGAAAGCGACAGCCCAGCGCATTGGTAATGCGTATGTGCAGCTTTCATCCGGAACGTCTCGTGATGGTGACAAATCATAAACCATCAACTCTTAACAAAATTTAAACCTGAATATTCTATTACGACTATGACTACATCTAGCAAAACTTACAACGTGGGCGGCGTCGAGCTTGACCGCCCCTTCAAACTCATCCGACTCGGGCATTTGGGGTTGTGGGACCCGCAGATCGATCGATGCCACGCTACTTTCGTAGACATACTGGGTCTTCGACACACGGACGATGTCAGAACGCCTGATGGCGAAGTGATTGGTTTTTTCACTACATGCAATACTGACCACCATGCCCTGATTGCAATGGATCCTACAAACACCGATCCGCTCAGAAAGCAATATTTCGATGCAGGGATAACACTGAACCAACTGTCCTTTCAAGTCAATAGTCTGAGAGAGATCAACGACGCGCATAGTTTTTTTATTAGCAAAGGCGTAAAAATCAGTCGCATCGGGCGGGACATGCCGGGCAGCAATTGGGCTGTCTATGCATTCGATCCGGATGGTCATCGCGTCGAACTGTTCTACGGCATGGAACAGATAGGCTGGAACGGCCTGAGCAAACCGGAAGCAATGTACCATCGCCTGCCGCAAGCAGAGTTCGTGCTACCGCAGCGCGCCGAAGCCGAGGAGGTAAAAGATGCGCTTGCTGAGGGGATTGATCTGTGTTCGGGCCAGGGACGCTTGTCCGAACTGCCATACACCTATGATGTAGGCGGCGTCCTTTTACAGCGACCTTTCAAAATTTCACGTGTGGGGCCCGTTCGGCTGTTCGTATCAGATATCGATGCGTCGGAACACTTCTATTGCGAGATTGTCGGGCTGCAGAAGACCAGAGAGGTCATGTACAAAGGGCATCGCTGCATTTATTTGCGCGCAGGAAGTGAACATCACAGTGTTGGACTGATGCCACTTGCGCTACGAGACGAACTTCAGCTTAACCCGAAAACGACGTTAATGAGTCTCGGTCTGCAAGTACAGACATACAGCCAATTGCGCGCAGCACGAGAGTATCTTCGCACAAACGGACTCAGGGAAGTCGAGCTCCCGGGTCAATTACATCCAGGCATTCAATACGCAGCTCATTTCATGCTGGACGACTTGCACCTGATTGAACTGTACTTTGAAATGGACCAGATCGGGTGGAACGGAGAACCAGCGCCCGATTCCAGCGAAGTTCCTTTTGACGCATGGCCGGAGATTCTACCTGCAACAACGTCGATCTATGCCGGGCAGATTCGACAAGGTCCGCTGGGCTAACAATTTGCAATCGTGGTGCCGCGCGCGATTCAGGCAGTCGCGCCGCGCTGCCGGATGAAGAACCTGAGGCATTGCAAATGCATTTTTTTACCAGATCCGCGCCCAAAATCCGGTTTTAGATATCTCTCAGAGGATTGTATGAAGCAAGTTGTGGTTCGTTTTATGAAACTGGATCGATTTACCTTATTCATTCTAGTTGCTGTTTTAGTTGCCTCATATTTTCCGGTTAAAGGTAAAGAAGGACTGGCCACTGCAAACGTTGTGACAAATCTTGCAATAGCGCTGCTATTCTTTTTGCACGGCGCCCGTTTGTCAAGAGCAGCCATTATTGGTGGCGTGATGCACTGGAGATTACATTCAGCCATTTTCACATGTACTTTTATCATGTTTCCTCTGCTCGGACTCGCACTCAGGCCGTTGTTGGAACCAATGGTTACACCGGAGCTCTATAAAGGCATACTTTACTTATGCGTATTGCCCGCGACCGTCCAATCCGCCATTGCGTTTACGTCGATCGCCCGAGGCAATATCCCGGCTGCTGTATGTAGTGCCTCGGCCTCCAGTATTCTGGGGATATTTATTACCCCAATACTCCTTAGTTATCTCTTTTCTTCCACGACCACGGCCGGAATCGGTTCAAGCCAGTCGCTTGAAGCCATTAAGAATATTTCATTGCAATTACTCCTGCCATTCACTCTGGGTCACCTGAGCAGACGCTGGACCGCCGAATGGATTGGAAGGCATCGATCCTTACTGAAATTTGTGGACCAGGGATCAATTATTTTGGTTGTATTTGTTGCATTCTCAGAGGCCGTCACCGAAGGACTGTGGAAGCAGACGCCGATATTTTCCCTTGTCTCTTTAATTTTTATAAGCCTGGCCTTATTGGCGATCATTCTGCTTGCTACCTATTTAATCGGGCACGCATTAGGTTTTTCACTTGAAGATCGAATAACGCTGGTTTTTTGCGGCTCCAAAAAAAGCCTGGCCAGTGGTGTGCCAATGGCTCAAATTCTTTTTGCCGGACAAGCGTTCGGGGCGACCATCCTTCCCCTGATGATATTTCACCAAATCCAGCTTATGGTTTGCGCTTTTATTGCCGCCAGGCTTGCGATGCGTAAAAGTGATGAAAAAAAGTAGTCACGCAAGGCTGCCCTTTTTTGTCGTTGACCAATACCATATCGCCATCCCTAACATAGAACACGCTGCATGTCCGAGGGCCAAAGCTTTGGCACTATGGAACAAGAGCGGCACCAGCACGCTCGAGAGTGTCGCGAAAAGAAACATTTGAGCAAACGCTTGCAGCGACGAAGCCAGCCCTCTCATTTTTGGGAAAAAGTTGATAATCTCTATTGATTTTATCGGCAGTAATAATGCAACTGAGAAGGAATAAATGGCAATAGGAATGACTGCCCACGGCACTAACGGGATATCGGTCATCAGGTTATATGAAACATTCAATGCAGTCGCTACAACCAGGCCTGTATAGGCGATTTGGCTTTGCTGGGACGCCCCCATTCGATTTGCAAAAATACTTGCTACCGTTGAACCGAGCATCAAGCCGCTAATATGGGGAATAAACAGCCATCCATAGGATGTACTCCCAAGGTGCAGGATATTGACAATGAATTCGGCCGCAGATGTGATGTACAGCGAGTTGGAACCTGCAATTAGCCCTATTCCAATTGCCATGGCGTCAAATTGTGGATTTCGTAATGCTTTCAGGTAATTGCGTCCAACAGCAGTAATATTAATAGGCGTACGAGCTGATGGCTCCAATGTTTCCGGTAAGGCTTTCCAGCACAGTGCAAGCAATATGAAGGCAAAAACCGTTAAGAAATAGAAACACGATCTCCAACCAAGATACGTTTGAAGCAGGCCACCCAGAATGGGTGCAATGCAGGGCCCGAGACCGAAACATAACATCACAAGTGACATCATGCGTCGCGCTTCGGCCCCTTCATACAGATCTTGCACCATAGCCCGAGTGATCACCACACCCGAGCCGGCCATCATGCCCTGCATAAGCCGACAGGCAACCAGCCAGGTAAAATTCGGCGACAACGAAATAGCGACAGCCGTCAACGCATACCCTGAGACGGAGAAGATGAGCACTCTGCGCCTGCCAAAGCTGTCGCTCAGCGCGCCATAGAATAGCGCAGTAACCGCCATTGCCATCATGTAGACGCTGATTGATTGTTGAACTTGCGTTGCGGAGACCTCAAACTCTTTCGCAATGGCATGAAAAGAGGGCAAGTATAGATCCATGCCCATTGCGCCAAGCATGGAACAAAGAGCGAAGATAGTTAGCAGTATGGGGCGGGAATTGGTAGGATGAGGCGCGAAGGTCGCTTTAGCAGGCTGCATTTATTTTTAGTGAAATGGTATAAAATTTGGTGTCAAATATTACTCGATGCACAGGTCAGTAAACTGTGTATTTGGGTTACGGCTTGTTATTGCCAGGCTCGTGCAGCCTGCCAGGGACAGGACACACCCGGCCACGAAAACGTGCGAAGATTGAGAGCGAATTTTCATTATTTCACCTTTCATGAAAATTGTCGTTGCGCTGACGCCGCTTTCCTGGAAACATCGTTCGCACGATTACATAGAACAAAGGCACGAAGAACACGCCGAGCATGGTTGAGACCAGGGTCCCGCCGAACACACCGGTTCCGAGCGAATGGCGGCTGCCCGAACCCGCACCGGTACTCACTACCAACGGCAAAACCCCCAGCAGAAAGGCAGCGGAGGTCATGATGATGGGGCGCAAGCGCAAGCGTGCTGCGTGCAATACCGCATCAACCAGCGGTCGACCTTGTTCCTCCAGGTCCTTGGCAAACTCCACGATCAAAATTCCGTTCTTGGCCGCCAGGCCTACGGTAGCAAGCAGCCCGACCTGGAAAAAAATGTCATTGGACAGTCCACGTAACGTAGTCAACAGCAGTGCTCCAACGATGCCAATCGGCACCGCCAGCATCACCGAAATCGGCACCGACCAGCTCTCATACAGTCCCGCCAGGCACAGGAAAACAAATAATAGCGAGATCGCATAAAGAAACGGCGCCTGATTGCCGGCCAACCGCTCCTGATAGGACATGCCCGCCCATGAATAGCCCATGCCGGCGGGAAGCTGCATAAATAATGTCTCCATTTCGGTCATCGCGGTGCCAGAACTGACCCCGCTGGCTGCTTCGCCGCTGATTTCCATGGACGCACTGCCATTAAAACGAGTCAGATTGGCAGGCTCGACACCCCACTGAGTATTGGCGAAAGACGAGAAGGGCACCATTTGCCCTTGATTGTTACGCACGGCCCAACGTCCTACATCGGCTGGAACCATGCGCGCGGACGCCTCGCCTTGCACGTAAACTTTTTTGACACGGCCACGATTAATGAAGTCGTTGACATAGGTGCCACCCAAGGACGTGCCCAGAGTCGTATTGATGTCGTTGATGTTTAAGTTCAATGCGCTGGCCTTGGCATCGTCAACCTGCACCTGGAAGGCAGGTGCATCGTCCACGGCAGTATAGCGAACCTTGGAGAGCGACGGATTGGCCCCGGCTGCCTTGAGCAATTGCGCGCGCGCGCCGACCAGCGCTTCATGTCCGGCGCCGGCCAGATCCTGCAATTCAAATGTAAAACCTGCGGTCTGCCCCATCCCTGGAATCTCGGGAGGAAGCGCCGCAAATATCTGAGCGTCCGGAATGTTGGCCATCGCTTCCGTTATCCGGGCGCCCACCTCCTGTGCACTGGCCGTGCGCTGGGACCAGTCCTTCAGTCGAATAAACGCCTGGCCACTGTTCTGCGAACTGTTACCCCGGCCGCCGGAACCGGTGTTGGCCATAATCGACTCAATTTCCGGCTGTTGCAACGCATACTCTGTCAATTTATCCATTACCGCCTGGGTGCGCTCCATGGTGGTGCTGGACGGCATCTTGACCTGCACGATCACCTGCCCCTGGTCTTCTTCCGGCAGGAATGCAGTCGGCAAGCGCCAAAATAGAAAAGCAGTTAGCGCGAGTAACAGAGCATAGAAAACCAAACTCAGACGACGCCGGCTCAGCAGACTTTGCACGCTCTGGCGGTAGCGACCTGCACCATGATCGAACAGACGGTTAAAACCGACAAAAAAGCGGCCAAGCCAGCCACGGTGTACTGTATGTCCATCGGCACCTGGCGAAACGAGCAAGCTTGCGCACAGCGCAGGCGTTAAAGTCATGGCCACAAATACCGATAAAATCATGGATACCGCGATCGTCACCGAGAACTGGCGATAGATCATACCGGTAGAACCACCGAAGAACGCCATGGGCACAAATACGGCAGTGAGTACCAGGACAATGCCGATCAGCGCGCCGCTGATTTGTTGCATTGATCGGTGAGTTGCTTCGTGCGCCGAGAGGTTTTCCTCTAGCATTACGCGCTCGACGTTTTCAACGACAACAATGGCATCGTCCACCAGCAGTCCGATCGCTAGCACCATGCCGAACATCGTCAGTGTATTGATCGAATAGCCTAGCAGCGCCAGCACACCGAGTGTACCCATCAGTACCACAGGCACAGCGATGGCGGGGATCAGCGTGGCCCGCCAGTTCTGAAGGAACAGATACATGATCGCCACCACCAGCACGATCGCCTCCCCCAACGTCTTGACCACCTCTTCGATTGAGATCTTCACGAAAGGGGTGGTATCTCTGGCCACATGGTACTGTAGTCCGGCAGGAAAGAGCGGTTCGAGTTGCTTTAGCCGCGCTTCAATCGCTTCGGATACCTGCAGGGCGTTGGCGCCACTGGCCAGCTCAACACCGATACCGGCGGCCGGCTTGCCGTTGAACGTAGACATCACGTTGTAACTTTCGCTGCCCAGTTCTATATTGGCCACGTCGGACAAATGAACAACAGCGCCCCCCTCATCGGATTTGAGAATGATTTTCCCGAACTGATCTGGCGTCTGCAAGCGGCTGCGTGCTGAGACGGTAACATTGATGCCTTGATGCTCAACAGCTGGCAATGCACCAAGCTGGCCCGATGAAACGTCGGCATTCTGCGCCGCGATCGCATTGGTCACATCGGACGGCATCAATGAATAGGTGTGCAATTTCTCCGGATTCAGCCAAATACGCATTGCGTAGGGTGCGCCCATCACTTGTACGTTACCGACACCGGACACGCGGCTGATCGGGTCCTGGATCGCCGAGGCCATGTAGTCGGCAATATCCGTTTTGCTCAAGCTGTTGTCATCTGAACTGAACGCCAGCACCATGAATACGTTTCCCGAGGATTTGGTCACTGTAAATCCGGCGCTCTGGACCGCATCAGGCAATTTCGACTGTACCTGCTGCAGTTTGTTCTGCACCTGCATTTGCGCAGTATCCGGGTCAGTGCCGGACTCGAAGGTTAACGTGACTGTGGCATCGCCTGCGGACGTGTTGTTCGAGGACATGTAAGTCAAATTGTCCAACCCGGTCATCTGCTGTTCAACAACCTGGGTAACCGAATTTTCGACCGTTTGTGCAGAAGCACCGGTATACGTGGCCCGCACCGTGACCGACGGGGGAGCGATATCCGGGTACTGCTCCAGGGGCAACGTGGAAATCGACAGTGCACCAGCCAGCATAATGACAATTGCGATAACCCACGCCAGGATCGGACGGTTAATGAAAAAGTGCGACATAAGTTGCGGTTCTCTGTGACTGGATGTTATTTTTTCTGGGAAGCCGCTGCTTTTGTCGACTGGCTAAGTAATAGTTCGGCTGAGGGCTCAAGAGTAGATGCAGGGGCCTTCGTGTCGTTATGTGGCGTTGTGGGTGCCGCATCTGGTTGATCAGTGACACGTACCTGAACGGCATCACCCGCTCTTACGGAACTGCCTCCCGAGACAATCAGCTTTTCACCTACCTGCAAGCCCTTGTTAACCAGCCATTGATCACGCTGCATGTCGCCAACATCGATAACCCGCTCTTTTACCTTGTCATCGCTGCCAACCAGCAATACCGTTGCTTCGCCTTTCGCGTTGAGTGATACGGCAGTCTGGGGGATCAGGATCGCTTGTTGATTGATGGCCATTGGCAGTTTGGCACGCACGTACATACCCGGCAACAGCGCACGATCTGGATTGGGCATGACGGCCCGCAACGTCACAGTTCCGGTGCCGGTATCGACAGCATCGCCCACGACTTCCAGGGTGCCGACATGGGCGTAGGTGCTGCCATCTTCCAGCAACAGCTGCACCTGTACCTTGCCATCGACAGCCTGCAGCGTACCGCTGGCCAGTTGATGTTGTAAGGACAGCAACTGCGCGCTTGACTGCGTCACATCAATATAAATGGGGTCCAGTTGGCGAATGGTCGTCAGTGCCGACTCCTGACTGGCGGTCGCCAGCGCCCCCGGGGTCACGGCAGACGTGCCAATACTGCCATCAATAGGAGCCTTAATGCTGGTATAGCCCAGGTTGATGCGGGCAGTTTTGACGGCCGCCTGCGCCACTTGCACCGCTGCCTGGTTTTGCTGCAGCGTCGCGCGGGCATCATCCAGATCCTGCTGGCTGACGGCATCCTGCTTGACCAGCCGCTCGTAACGCTGGGCCTTGGGACGCGCAGACAGCACGGCCGCCTCGGCCTGTGCCAAGGCGGCACGGGCACTGTCGTATGCAGCCTGATAACTGGCTGGGTCAATCTGGTAAAGGACATCACCAGCCTGGACCTGCTGGCCCTCGGTAAATAACCGCTTCTGGATGATACCGCCGACCTGTGGCCGCACTTCCGAAATCATGTAGGCTACCGTGCGTCCTACCAGCGTCTGCTCCATCTGCAGCGACTGCGTCTGCACTTGGCGCACACCAACCTGAGCCAATTTCGTGAGCGCCGGTGACGCCGGTTTTTGCGAACATGCAGCCAAAGCCACAGACAGGATCAGCGCAACGGCCAGCCGCACACGGAAAGAACGATGCTTTCCGCAACCAGGAAGACGCAAGCTCATGAACAGACCTCAAATAGATAAATAAAGAAAAACGGCTCAGGGTCTCAGGACACCTGCTGCAGTGCATCATGTTAATGACCAATATTGCAGACAAATGGGAATTTTGATTACTACACAGGTACATGACCCACCAGACATCTCAAGAAGACTAAAGTGACGTGTCATTCCCCAGTTTCCGGAGGCTTGCCTTATGAGGTTGAATATCACCGCCAAGCTATTTTTAACGATGCTGGCGACGTGCGCGCTGGTGCTGGCGATGAACGCGCTGGCCGGGCATATCAGTTTTAAACGCGGGTTCATGGACTATCTAAACGAGCAGGGCGTGCAGCGCATGCATGGAGTGCTGCCCCGGCTACAGCAAGAGTATCGTGAACACGGTAGCTGGGGCCATCTTCAGGACAACCGGCCTGCGCTGCGCGTATTAACGCGGCCGGACCGATCTCTGGATGAGACCACGCCACATGTGCCGCCCTTGTCAGACCAAACCGGTGCTTACTTCAGGATGGCCGTATTGCACGCGGATTACACACGGGTTGTCGGCAACCCCGAGGCGGGCCGCGATTCCATGCTGATGCCTATAGATGTCGATGGCACCACCGTCGGCTGGCTGGCCATGGTCCCCTTTCAAAAAGCGCTCGCCGCGGGCGACGTGCGCTTCTACGACGCGCAATTACGTGCCTGGTGGATCATCGGCACCGGTTCTGTGCTGCTGGCAGCGCTACTGGCCTGGTTGCTTGCGCGCGTACTGCTGCGGCGCCTGCGTGGTGTGACCGACGCTACCCAGCGTCTGGCTGAAGGCGACTTCAGCACGCGGGTACCCGTTTTTACACGCGACGAACTGGGCGTACTTGCCCAAAGTGTCAATCTGCTGGCTCAGGGCCTGGAGCGCAACGAGAGTGCGCGTCGTACGCTAATGGCAGACATCTCCCACGAATTGCGTACACCGCTGGCGGTGATGCGTGCCGATCTGGAGGCAATGCAAGATGGCATCAGCCCTGTCAATGACGACTCTCTCGTCGCTCTGCACCAACAAGTTGGTCAACTCGGCCAGTTAATAGAGGATCTGCATGAACTTTCCGTCACTGATGCAGGCACATTGGCGTATCGTCACGAGCCTATCGACCTGGTAGTCATATTGCGCGCGAGCCTGGCAAGCATGTCGATGCTGTTCGAGGCGGCGAGGCTGCGTTTGTCCTCCGACATTCCTGACGAGGCGCTGCGGCTGCTGGGCGACGAGCGCCGTCTGCAGCAGCTGCTAACAAATCTTTTGAACAATACGTTGAGTTACACAGATGCCGGCGGCCAGGTACACCTGACTTGCGGCCGCGGCGACAGGGGATGGCTGCGATTGCAGCTCGAGGATAGCGCACCTGGGGTGCCTGAAGAAAAACGATTGCGCCTGTTTGATCGCTTTTACCGTGCCGACGCCTCGCGCAATCGCAGTAGCGGCGGCAGTGGGCTGGGCCTGGCGATTTGCCGCAATATCGTCGAAGCCCATGGCGGACGCATTGCCGTCAGCCCCTCGCTACTGGGCGGGCTACTCATCACCATCCATTTTCCGGAGGCCGCATGACACTCAGTTCCGTCGCTCCCACGCACTCAATCGAGCCGCTGCCACAGGGCGGTCGCGTGCTGATCGTTGAAGACGAACCACGTCTGGCGGCCGTGCTGGCCAAATATCTACAAGCAGCCGGTTACGACAGCCGCGTGCTGCATGATGGAACGATGGCGATTGACATCATCCGCGAATGGCAACCGGATCTGGTGCTGCTGGACCTCATGCTGCCTGGCCGGGACGGCGTGGAAATCTGTCGGCAATTGCGTACATTCAGCGCGACACCGGTCATTATGGTGACGGCCCGCGCCGCGGAGATAGAACGCTTGCTCGGCCTGGAAGTCGGCGCCGATGATTACATTTGCAAGCCCTTCAGCCCACGCGAGGTCATCGCTCGCGTGCATGCAGTATTGCGCCGCCACCGTCATGTGCCAGCAAACACGCCTGGCGAAGTTGTGCATCCGTCACGGTTGGTCATCGACGCCCAGGCCTGGGGAGTCCGCGTGGACGGTTTCGTGCTGGAGTTGACTCAGGTCGAATTCCGTTTGCTGCAGGCTTTAGCCTCGGCGCCTGGTCGAGTGTTATCGCGCGATCAACTGATGAACCATGCCTATCCGGACATGCGCATTGTGACGGATCGTACGGTAGACAGCCATATCAAGAATTTGCGCCGCAAATTGGCCACGGTGCAGGCCGAGGATTGGATCAGATCGGTATACGGAGTCGGTTTTCGCTTTAGTGAAGATTGACACAGTCCTGCGTGTGGGCCCATTAGAGACGCGCTACTTTTCTGCTCTAATCTGGTTTCTAAGAACGCCAACTGCGTCTACCTCGATTTCCACAATATCACCGTCTTTCATGAATACGGGCGGATTGCGCCTGGCGCCGACACCGCCAGGTGTGCCAGTCACAATGACGTCTCCGGGATTGAGCGGTAAAAATGATGAGATATATGCAATTTGCCTGGGAATGCTATGAATCATTAGCGACGTTGTTGTCCGCTGCATTTCCTGGCCGTTCAATCGTGTCACGAGTGTCATTTCCTGATTCGGCGCAATCTCATCGGATGTAACCATCCAGGGCCCAAAGCCGCCTGTTTTCCAGAAATTTTTACCTGGCGTCCACTGTGAAGTAGCGGTTTGCCAATCGCGAATACTGCCATCGTTATAGCAGGCATAACCAGCAATGTAGTCCCAGGCCGATTCCTCAGCGATACGCCGGCCCGATCTGCCGATAACGATGGCGATCTCTCCTTCATAATCCAGCTTGTCCGATTCGCAGGGCAGCGGGATATCGGCTCGATGCGCTACCTGAGACTCTGCAAAGCGAGTGAAAATGGTGGGTGAATCCGTTTTCTCTCTTTTCGTTTCCTGTACGTGATCGTCGTAGTTAAGCCCGATACAGAATATTTTTCCCGGATTTGGAATGACCGGCAGCAGCGTCAGTTGATCGTAATCAAGGTTGGCGGACTGCCGATCCAGGGCCCGCTCGACGACGGAAAGGTCCCCGGATGCCAGAAGCGAGATCAAGTCGGGGTAGTCACTAGCAAGTGCTACGCCTAAATCCAGTACCTTATTGTCATCAGTGACAACACCAAAGGTATCTTTTCCATCATGGGTGAAGCTGATAAGTTTCATTTATTTTAATCCTCAAATATTGGTCAGTTTGGACGAAATTGTTTTCGCTGCGTCCGAGAGCACATTGGTCATTTTCGGCAAGTCAATTAATTCGAAGCGCGTCAGCTCTGTTACAAGTGAAATTGCCGCCCAAGCGCCGCTAGACTCAGTCTTGTTGATGGGGACAGCGAGACCCGCCAAATGCGGCTCAAGTTCTCCATGCGAGAAGTAATAGCCCTGGTTTCTGATTTTCGCGTAGTAGTCGCGAAACGCACCCCAGTCGTCCGGAATATTATTCTCTGCGAGAACCGGCTGATGATTGTTAAACAGCTTGCGCAATTGCCGAGTGGGTAAATAGGCGATGATGATTTTTGGTGCCCCTCCTTTGAATATCGGGCGCGGGCGCCCTCTGCCATAGCTCAATAACGGTTTGTCACTGCTTTCTATACGGTAGGTATCCAGGATCTGGTCTCCGTATGAGGATGACAGCACGCAATCGAACCCTGTCTTTGACACAAGCTCTTTCATGATCGGAATACTGGCCTTCAGCACGGGGTCCGTCTGGCGTACCACATAGTCCATCGTCAGGATGCGGGATCCGAACGTATAATTGGATTCGCCATGATGCTGTAAAAGTCCGGCATCAACCAGCAGTTTCATATATCGATAAGCCGTCGGTATGGAAATATCCAGTTTGAGCGCAATATCTTCGACACTCCATAAGGAATGGTGTTCGGAGAAACAATCAAGAACGTTTAATAAGCGTTTCAGACTGGATGTTGGTTTTGCAGACATTCGGGTTCCGTTTCAAGTTACATAATCAGCGATAGCAGGTCCTGTAATTGTGCCTCATTTTTTCCGGTTCCAAGAACATATCGATCCGGTCGCAGCACAACGAACTTGGCGTCTCGAAGTTTCAACCATTCGCCGATTTGCGCAGATTTTTCGATGACCGGAACCACATGCTTCAACTGCATGACTTTCTCTATATCGGGTCCGTAACGCCACTGATCTTCGCCGTCAAGAATCAGGCCGTACTGGTTGCCGATGACGTCGTCAAGCAACTTTTCGCCGGCGCACGCCGGTTGGAAGAAAAGCTCGCCTGCGCCCGCGGATTCACCGCACCAGAGCCCCTGACCCAGACAAGAGTCTGGCAGAGTGAATTCCTTGGCTGCCTGCTCAAGAAAGCGCCGATCCCGCTCCAGCGCCATTTCCGGATCCGTGGTTTGAATAATACCGCCCAGGTATACCGCAAGTGAAATGACTTTCCTGACGTGTTCTGAACGTTCTGACTCATAGGTGTCCAGCAAGTCTTCACTGACTTGCCCGGTAATGACTTTTGTCAGTTTCCAATAAAGGTTGGCGGCGTCCCGGATCCCCGCGCACAACCCCTGTCCCAGAAACGGCGGCGTCTGGTGCACGGCATCGCCCGCAAGCAGGAAATTGCGCTTGCGCCAGCCTCGCGCAATCAGCGAACGGAAGGTATAGATAACGGCGCGCTCCATGGTGCCTTGATCTGGAGTGATCCATTTTTGAAGCAGCCGCCAGATTGTTTCCGGTTGTACCAGCAGCGCCGGATCATCACCGGGCATCACCATGATTTCCCAGCGTCGGCGCCGTCCGATTACGTTGCAATAGGTCATGGGCCGGGCCGGATCACAGTGCTGAACCGTGTAGTGCGGAAGATCCACGTCTTTGTTAAGAACGATATCAAAGACAAGCCATTGTTGCGTCAGACCCAGGTTTTCCATTTCCACAGCCATGTGGTTCCGGACAAAAGAGCGCGCTCCGTCACAACCGACAACATATTTGGCTTCGTACGTGTCGGTCGCACCAGTGTCAGTATGGCTGGCTTTGATGACAACCCCGTCCGGCTTTTCCTCGAGCGCTACCACCTGCCGTTGCAGATGAATCACGACATTGTCGAATGATGAGGCGTTTTCCCGCAGCAGCTGCTCAAGCGCAGGCTGATGAAAATAGTAGTTGTTCGCGCATCCGTTCGGCCCTAATTCAGCGCTGCCGCCACGGACCAACAAGGTGTCTCCCGCGGCATTTACAGCACGCATGCCATGCAGACCGGGCCTGCTGATCGCGCTGACCTTGTCCTTCAGCCCCATGCTCTGGAATATGCGCATGGTTTCCCCGTCAAAATGGATAGCCCGAGGCATTGGATAAACACCCTTCTCTCTCTCCAGAACAAGCACACTCAATCCACTCTTTCCCAGCAGTCCTGCCAGCACGGCACCTACGGGTCCATAGCCGACGATCGCAACATCGAATTTCGGCGCAGTCATTTCGTCATTCCCATGAGTTCCCGCATTTCTTCATGCCACTGCGTCCGCATCTTGAACTTCGGATACGAGCGTGCAATTTGCTCGGCGCGGGCCATGATGACATCGTCTGGCAGCGTCAAATCCACCGGCTCACGCAAGGGCTGATCGCAATACCATGGAGTATCCACGAAAATTTCAAGTCGATTGCCTTCCGGATCTCTGCAATAAATGGATACGGCATTGCCGTGCGTGACGCATTGAATATCCGAGACGTCCATATGCGCCAACAGGCGTTGATGAAAACTGCGCAAGCCCTGCAGTTCAGGCATACGAAACGATATTTGGTTTATCAAGTTGAAAACCGGCTCTTCCGGGCGACCCGTAGCCAACACGATTTGATGGTGTTCCTTTGGGTCGCGACTTAGAAAGATGAGTTTGACCGGGCCTAAAGACCCTCGATCTGTTTCAGTAAAACCAAAAACATCTTTGTAAAACTCGCCCATTTTTTCCAGATCGGTGACGTAAAACCCTAAATGGCTCAGGGAGATTTCCAATCCGTTTATTTTATCGTTCATGATGCCTCCATATATAAATTCACTTAATATAATATTTTGGAAATAAAAGCATTGATTAAATCAACGTAATTATTATATTATGATAAAACAATAAATATCAATATTTAAATGGAGACATAAATGAAACTGCTTGCCATGGGAAAACTCCTCACTTTAACTGGGCTCTCACTGGTATTTTCTATAGGCCATGCTGCGTATCCCGACAGACCCATCAAAATCGTCACCCCCTTTGCTGCAGGGTCCGGGCCGGATGCAAATGCCAGGGAGGCGGCGAACGAATTGCAAAAGCAACTTGGTGTCAGCGTCGTTATTGAAAACAAACCAGGTGCATCAGGCGAAATCGGAAATGCGGCTGCAGCCAGAGCTAAACCGGATGGCTATACCTTATTGATCGGGTCGACCAGTACCTTGTCCATCCAGCCGCACTTGTATAAAAAAAGCGATATTGACATTGAAAAGGACTTCGTTCCGGTCAGCTTGATGGGTGTGATGAATACGGGTTTGATTGCCAACCCTCAAGTCAAGATGAAGGATATGCAAGACCTTATCGCCCGATTGAAGGCAAAGCCCGAAAGCTTCAACTTCGGCACCATGGGTGCGGGGTCCTATTCGCATCTGAGCGCACAATGGTTTGGAATCGTGACCGGAACAAAGCCTGTATTGATTCCGTACAGTACAACTACCCCATTCAGCGATTTAATGGCAGGGCAGGTGCAGTTCGTGTTTGATGCGCTACCCGCTGCCATCGGCGCGGTGCAAACCGGCAAGTTGAAACTGCTCGCTATTACCGGAGATCAGCGTCATCCCAATTTTCCAAATGTACCGACTTTCGCCGAACTCGGATTGAAGAATTTCGAGCCTTTAGCGTGGCAGGGATTGTTAGCGCCTGCAGGCACGCCCCCGGAGGTGATAAATAAACTCGGAGTGGCGATGCAGAAAATGACGGAAAACAAAGCGCTTGCGGATAAATGGGAGAAGCTCTATGGCGGAAAATTGATCGGAAGCTCTCCCGAGGAGTTCAAGAAATTCATTACTGAAGACAGTGCGAAATGGCTGAAAATCATCAGACACGCGGGCATTGAAACCGATTGATACTTGAGAAGGGGTCATTCTGGCAGGGTCCGCAAGATAGACGTTCGCCAGGAAGACTTCATTGAGCCAGGCCAGACCCTGGTTGTGCTCTAACGTGAATAATGAAGCCGCTGTGCCGCTATTTAATATGGGAGAAAAATGTTATGCGTAAGCTTGAAGCCTTGCTCAATCCGGGATCCATCGCCTTGATTGGCGCGTCCCGCAATCTGAATAAACTGAATGGCCGGCCCTTTAAGTTCCTGCTAGACAAGGGTTATCGAGGAAAGATCTATCCGGTAAATCCAAACTACGAGGAGATTGCCGGCCTGACATGCTATCCAGATGTGGGCGCTTTACCCGAAGTGGTGGATCTGGCGGTAGTAATGGTCCCGGCAGCCGCTGTAGCCGACGCCATGCTTTCGCTTGGCGCCAAGGGAGTGCCAGCGGCGGTCGTATTCAGTTCAGGCTTCTCCGAAACAGGTGCTGAAGGCCTCCGCATGGAGGAGCAAGTGCGCGACATCGCCGCCCGGTACAACATTTCATTATGCGGCCCGAATTGCCTTGGCCTGATCAATAGTTTTGAGTCGGTGATGGCAACTTTCAGCCAATTCGCGAATGGCGACACTCCGCCCGGGCCGGTGGGTTTCGTCACCCAGTCGGGCGCATTCGGCACCGCTATCGCCGCGCTTGCGCGCAATAGCGGTCTGGGACTTGGCTATTTCGTCAATACAGGTAACGAGGCTGGGGTTGGCTTTGCCCAGGTTATGCAGGATGTGCTGGCAGACCCACGCATTCGCGTGGGCGCCGGTTATATCGAGGGCTTGAGCGACGGCGACGCGCTTGCCGGACTCGCCAGGCAAGCGCTTGCTCACGACAAGCCACTGGTGATCACCAAAGTGGGCCGCACAAGCGCTGGTGCCCGCGCTGCCGCTTCGCATACCGGGTCGCTGGCTGGCGAGGATGCGATCTTCCAGGGAATTTGCGACCAGTTCGGCATCATTCGTGCCGACGATGAAGAACATTTGCTTGATGTCTTAAGCGGGTTTGCTGTCGGTACCAAGCCGGCTGGTCGTCGCATCGGCCTCATTACCCAGTCTGGTGGCGCTGGCGTGCTTATGGCCGACAAGGCTGCGCAATTAAATCTGCAAGTGACCACCCTGGACGAGGCGACTACCGCAAGACTGCGTGAAGTAGTGCCGGCTTTCGGTTCGGTGGCCAACCCTGTGGATATCACGGCCCAATTCATTGCCGAACCTGACATCTTTCGCGACAGCGTCAAAGCGGTGATGGCAGACCCTGGAGTAGATATCGGTGTGGTTTGGTTTCAGTTGATGCATGAGTTCGTTGATACCCTGGAAAAAGTATTTCGCGATATTGCCGCAGCGCTGAACAAACCGTTGCTGGTTTGCTGGGTTGCTGGCCCTGCCGATGGTCTGCAGCGGTTACGTGATCTTGGCTTTCCTGTATTCCGAAGTGCCGGCGCCGCCATGGCCGCCGCCGATGCGATGGTGCGCTACGTGCAGGGCCGTGACTTTTATCTTGCCGATAAAGCGCCGCCACTAACTGCGCCGGCGACGCTCGAGGGCATTGGAATCCAGCCGACTCTGACTACTCATCGCTTGCTCACCGAACAGGGTGTCAACCTTGTGCCGTCGGCGATGTGCGTCAGTGCTGACGAGGCGGTTCGCAGCGCGCGCCAGTTCGGCTATCCGGTGGTAGTGAAGATTGAATCCGTGGATATCCCGCATAAAACCGATATCGGTGGTGTACGCCTTGGCTTGAGCGACGACGACGCAGTACGTGAGGCATTCCGCTCAGTCACCAGCGCTGCCCGGGATGCGCACCCGAAAGCGCGCCTGGACGGCGTAGTGGTGCAGGCCATGAACTGTTCACCGGCGGTAGAGCTGGTTATTGGCCTCAAGCACGACCCGGTGTTCGGCATGGTGGTCATGCTTGGTATGGGCGGCATTGCTCTGGAAATCTCGCGGGATGTGGTATTTCGCAAGGCACCCGTTTCAGAGGGTGAAGCACTACGCATGATCGATAGCCTGGCGGGAGCTGCACTGCTTGGCGAAGTGCGCGGCCGTCCGCCCATTGATCGCCATGCGGTGGCTCAGTTGGTGTCGGCGGTGTCCGTATTTGGCACGGTCAACGCAGAACGTATCGCTGAACTGGATATCAACCCGGTGATGGCAACTCCGAACGGCGCACAGGCGGTGGACTGGCTGCTGGTCACTCACGAGAATCCAGCCAATCAACCCATCGACAAAAACCTCAATCAGGAAACGACCTATGCTTAATGCCTTTCTATATGACGGCGTCCGCTCCGCGTTCGGTAAAAAGGGCGGTGCCCTGGCCACAATGCGACCAGACGATCTATTGGGCACACTGCTACATGCGCTGGTAGAGCGCAATGATCTGGATCCAGCGCACATTGACGACGTTATTGTCGGCTGCGCCAATCAAGCTGGCGAAGATAGCCGTTGTGTAGCACGTCACGCAGCACTGGCAGCTGGACTGCCGGTGAGCATACCAGGCACTGTGGTGCAACGCAATTGTGGCAGTGGCTTGGGAGCGGTGATCTCTGCTGCCCACGCGATCACCGCTGGCGAAGCGCAACTTGTGCTCAGCGGTGGTGTAGAGAGCATGAGCCGTGCGCCATTCGTGATAGGCAAGGCGCCTCAGGCATTCAGTAGCCAGTTCACTGCATTCGATTCAGCAGTGGGTGCTCGCTTTCCCAACCCGAAAGTGGAGCAAATGTATGGCAACGATAGCATGCCCGCCACCGCAGATAACCTGGCCCGGGAATATAACATCAGCCGTGAGCAAACCGATCTATTCGCGCTGCGCTCCCAGGAAAACTATGCTGCCGCGCTGGCCGAAGGTGCTTTTGCCAGGGAAATTCTGCCCGTGGAAGTACTCAGCGGGCGCAAGCAGGCGTCGGTAATGGTGGACAGCGACGAAGCACCGAGAGCGACAACGCTGGACGCGCTTGCCGGATTACGTACGCTAAACAGCAATGGCGTTACCACCGCTGGTAATGCCAGCGGGATGAATGATGGTGCAGTAGGACTCTTGGTGGGAGGGGAGAAATTTGGCGCGTCTGCCGGCCTCAGCCCACTCGCGCGATTGGTCGCAAGCGGTGTTGCCGGGGTCGAGCCGCGACTTATGGGAATTGGTCCGGTCCCTGCATCGCAGCTTGCCTTGAAACGTGCCGGCCTCACTTTAGACGACATGGACGCCATCGAAATCAACGAGGCATTTTCGGCTCAAGTGTTGGCCTGCCTGGCCGGGCTAGGTTTGGCATTCGATGATCCACGCGTCAATTCGCGCGGTGGCGCCATCGCCGTAGGGCACCCGCTGGGGGCTTCGGGACCACGTCTGCTGCTTAGAGCAGTGCACGAACTCAAGCGCCGTGGCGGCCGGTATGCGTTAGTGAGCATGTGCATCGGCATGGGCCAAGGGATCGCTATTGTCGTGGAAAGGCTCTGATCTGCGGACCCGCCGTATCACAATCTTAATATTTATAAAAGGAGTTATCATGGCGAATCAACAACCGGCCTGCTCTGATCAAGCCGCCGCCGATGCAGTAGCTGCACTGATTGAACGGGCCCGCGCTGCTCAGAAGATTTATCAGGATTACGACCAGGCAGCAGTGGATGAAGTCGTCACTGCGGTGGCCTGGGCACTGATGGCGCCGGACCATAACCGAAAACTATCGGAAATTGCGGTAAGCACCACCGGCCTGGGCAACGTCAAAGACAAAATCACCAAGAATCATCGCAAGACCCTGGGCCTGCTGCGCGACCTGCAGTATGTCAAAAGTGTTGGTGTCATCGACGAGCAGCCCGATCGAGGCCTGGTGGAAATAGCAAGGCCGGTGGGCGTGGTGGGAGCGGTTGTGCCTTCCACCAACCCAGTGGCAACCCCGACCAACAAGACAATAAATGCACTCAAGGGACGTAATGCCATCATTCTGGCTCCTTCGCCCAAGGGACAGGAAGTATGCGCACTCCTGCTTGAATATATGCACGCTGAACTGGACCGGGTAGGTGCCCCGCGCGATTTGATCCAACAACTACCGGATCCGGTTAGCAAGGCCACCACCCACGAACTGATGCGCCAGGCAGACCTGGTGGTCGCGACCGGCTCGCAGAGCAACGTGCGCGCGGCATACTCTAGCGGCACTCCCGCCATCGGCGTAGGCTCTGGTAATGTGCCCGTGATCATCGATGCCTGCGCTGATCTGGATGCCGCTGCCGCCAAAATAAGCGCTTCGAAAACCTTTGATAATGCAACAAGCTGCTCTTCGGAAAACAGCCTGGTTATTGTCGACCATGTCTATGATGAATTCTTGATCGCTCTGCAACGGCATGGCGGGGTCCTTCTTGACGCAAAAGAAAAAATACGTCTTAGAGAAGTAATGTGGCGCGAAGGCAAACTCGACCGCGCAGTGATCGCCAGAAGTGCCGCAGAAGTTGCCAACGCAGCCGGTTTTACCCGTCCGGCATTGCAGCAGGCACGATTTTTATTGGTAGAGGAAGATGGTGTCGGCCACGACTTTCCCTTTTCCGGCGAGAAACTGTCGCCGGTGCTGGCGATTTATCGAGAGATTGATTTTGACGCCGCCTGCGTGCGTGTCAATGCACTTCTCAACTTCGAAGGCAAGGGGCATTCATGCGGTATCCATACCAGTAATGACGATCATATTCGAAGGCTAGGGCTGTCAATGCCGGTATGCCGGGTGATCGTCAACCAGGCCCATGCTTTTGCCAATGGAGGCAATTTTGATAACGGGTTGCCGTTTTCCTTGTCCATGGGTTGCGGGACGTGGGGCGGCAATAGCATCTCCGATAACCTCAATTATCGACACTATTTGAACGTAACCCGAATAGTCCATCGCATCGAAGCGAAGGAGCCGAAAGAAGAGGAATTTTTTGCGGACTACTGGCGTAAATTCCATCTTCGTGAAGGCGGCCAGACCAAGTCGATACAGCAGGAAAGCAGCGATCATTTCTTGTGAAACGCTCACGCCATCCCGGCTCATCGTCAGGCCCTGTCCCTGGAAATAAAGCCCATTTAGTCGGATGCGGGGCCCAGCCTTGAACTGACTGAAGACGTGGTTATTGGGCATGCTGAATTACCTCGGTTCATTCACGGTCCGCCTGGAGCCACGGCAGCGCATCCAGGTGTCGTTCACAAAGATGTTCCCAGGTTTGATGCACGGCCCGATGCGCCTTCCGGGCCGGCATACCGAGTGCCAGCATGAGCATCACTGTAAAGGACAGTACGCCCTCAGAATCCATCGATCCGCCTTTGACGATACGGCGCACGGCTTGCTGGGTCGCACCAATTAGCAAGTCGGCGGCAGCTTCAACAGAGGAAAAGTTAACCACACCATCCCGCTGCGCCGCAAGAAGGTCCCCCAGGACCGCGTCGCGAAATACTCGCCCATTAACGTCGTCGCCCAGATGATTGATGGAGGAGACGAAGGCGCCCCATTGCGTATCCTGAGCCGCATGTGCCAAAGATAACAAAGGCCCCACAATGACGCGATCAGAAGGGTCGGTCATAGCACGGCGTACTGACGCTACCTCTTGAATCAGCGCCTGCATCATCGAGCCTCCGAGTTCTGCAATCGCCTCATCAAGAGATGAAAAGTATTTGTAGAAAGTACCTCGTGATACATCCGCCGCTTTGATAACGTCATCAATGACGGCCGGGTTACGTACCGTCTCCGCCGAACAGACTGCCAGTGTCGCGGCCAGGAGTCGCTCGCGCATCCGGGCACGTTTATCTCTGGCCAAACGGGTACGGAAATCCTCGGATTGGGACGTGGACGCGCCGGCCATCTCAACTTGACTCGAAGCATTCGCCGACGTCCAAGTATCTTGTTGTTCTGAATCTCGTGCTTTGGTCATGGTACTTATGCTCAGTTGTGTTACTCAACGCTTGAATAGCTGCTTTGGTACGATTGTACTTTATATGGAGCAGTTCCCCATAATGCAGCTTCAGGAGTCCTTGACTGCGCCCAGGGATCCCAGCAGGTACCAAGTTGCAAGCTTCATAAACCCATAATGCCAGGCCAGTAGACAAGCCCCCCAGCTGAAGGCGTGTCTACTGTTATTCGGACCGCTTTGGAAAAAAAATAGGAAGAAAAAAAGGGGAGCAAGACCAGCTAAGAAGAACGCATTGAAATCAGAAGCTGTGTGTAATGCCCATAGTAACCGCGCTCATCACATTCGACGAAGACACGTTAAAGGCGCCGCCCGGTGTACTGACGGTCGCCGGCACGACGCTCGGGTCGCTGGTGTGGTTCCGTGCTGCCACGGCGTATAGCTCGGTGCGCTTGCTGAGCACATACTTCACGCCGGCGAACGGCTGCTGGATCCGCGCTTTCTCCCCGACCGCGTTCGTTGCCCAAGCGTAGCCGAAGCCGATGCCTAAGCGCCACCGGAAATCCGGCGCGTATTGCACTGCGAGCTCCAGCGGTCGGACCTGCGCATGCGACGTGGTGTCTTTTCCGACGCCGTAGTTGGCGACAAAGATAAACGGGCCGGTGAAGTACTGCGCCTTGACGACAAAAGCCTGGCGAGCGAAGACGGCCGTGGTGAAATTGTCCTTCGTGTAGGCGGCGCCGAGGGTAAATCCGCCGAAGGTGTAGCGCACCATGGCGCCATACATCCTGTCGCCGCTGGCGTCTCCCCGCGAGTGCATGAGGCCTACGCGAACCGGGCCGAAATCGTTCACCCACTTGATGGCATTGTTGTACACGGCACCGCCGTAATGGAGGTCGACCGGCGGCGGCGGACCAGGCTGCCCAGCCGGCCTGCTAAAGCCGGTGTAGCCAGACTGCATGCCTCCCTGAATCAGCGGTGTTCCATCCAATATGCCAAGATCAGTAAAGGAGAGATCTGGCATCCGCCCTAACTTGAGCGTACCCCACGTACGGTTCGTCAGGCCGACGCTCGCCTCCCGACCCCAGAAGGTGCTGTTATTGAGCTGTCGCCCAGTTCCCGGGACGATTTGGGTCTCCAGCGTAAAAATCGAAGACAGCCCCTCCCCGAGGTCTTCGGAGCCGCGCAGCCCGAGCACCGACGGCCTGCCCACGCTCGAGGTCCCCGACATTGACGAATGACCGCCGGAATTGCTCAGATAGGTAATACCCGTGTCAACGACTCCATAGAGAGTCGTTGCGCTCTGGGCCACAGCACTTTGGGTCAGCAGAGCCGACAGAATACAGGCAGGCATCGAATATATTGTTTTCATACTATTTGTCTCATTGTTATATTTGATTTAGTTTTACTCACTCAATCGCGATCAATCTGGCCGCAACTGAAGCTGCGCGCGCAGCGTGATGACCATGGCCAAAACTTCAGTTGCCGTATTGGCCGTCGCAAATACGTAAGAATCTGGCCGTATCAGTACTGTGTTGCATTGATGCTGCTCGCACCACGCGCGGCACGTGCCGTCGATATCGCGCATCGAGCCACCAGCACCAGCGTGAAGAACGCACACGCCGATATCATCAAGATAGATGCGCTGCTCAGGAGACAAATCCGCAAGTGGATCGTGATCCATTCCGAGAAGAATGAAAGTCATACCTGCAGCCAGATCAAGTGGGATAGTGTGGCCATCTCGCTCGATTCTGCATTGAGGAAACAAATAGCCGGCATTCGGATTGGCCGCCGCCAACACTCCCGGGCCCAGTTTCGGCTTTGGCACGCCAGGCATTGACTTCAACCCCTGTTCAAGCATTTTGCGATCGCGTTCACGTGCCAGCTGCACGTCTGTAACGCAAATCACAGCACCCGCGTCAACCGCATTCCTGATCAGTGATGCCGCGTGCGGGATCCGTTCTGTTTGATAAGTGTCGAGCATGGCAACAGCAGCCCGCCCGCCAAGCACCATATCGAGCTTCCATGCTAGGGTAGCGGCGTCTCTTATGCCCGCGCATAGTCCTTGGCCCAGAAACGGAGGTGTCAAATGCGCCGCATCTCCGGCTACGAAAACCCGGCGGTTTTGCCAGCGCTCAAGCCAAAGCGCACGAAACGTATAGACAGCGGAACGCGTAATATTGGCGTTATCCGGCGTAAGACCATGCCGGCCGGTCAGCGTCCATATCGTATTTATATCTTTGAAATTCTCAGGAGACTCTTCTGGCTTGAGCATAAATTCCATGCGCACCCGCGTCGGCCCCAACGGAATATAGGTCGATGGGCGATTTGGGTCGCAGCACTGCCATCCGAAGTCATTCTCAGGACCCGAGCCTTTGCGCACGAAATCGACGACCAGCCAGTCATGCCTGAACCCCAAGTCATGGACAGGCGAATTAATATAAGAACTCACCAAACTTTTTGCACCATCGCACCCAACGACATATTTAGCCTGAATATGCCTCAATCTTGTATTCTCTGAGCACACTGCTTCGCCTACAGTGCGATACGTGACGTCCATGCTGTCTTCATCCTCTCGAATGTCAATGGCCTCATTACCACCAAGCACATGCAGAGATTGCAGCTTGTTTGCACGGTCGGCAAGCAATTGCTCCAATTCCGGTTGGTGGAAAAAATTACGTTCTGGCCAACCTTGAGCTTGATTGTCCGGTGGGTCTACCCGCATGAGAACCTGTCCATCTCCTGAGCGGAATTCGACCGGTTCCATATCCTGATTTACACAAATTTTCTTCGTCGATTCACCAACACCCACTCTGTCCATCCAGCGCCCAATTTCATGATCGAAGTGAACTGCCCGGGGAAGCATGTAGGGAGTCTCAAATCGGTCGATGACCGCTACGCTCCAACCCTGCTGTGCCAGCAGAATGCTCAGTACTTTACCGGTGGGGCCATTACCTACAACAGCGACATCGACTTTCATGCTCTCCCCTTCAAGCCTGCTGGGGTCCATGGAACTTGCGGTGTTAAACGATGGTATTTAAATTTGGGCGTTACTATCTGCCCCCACGGCCCTTCAGATTCTTCATCAGTTAAATATCGGTGCGGATGATGGGCGTCGATACGGTCAGAATCCGTCCAATGCTCGAACATCACACCAAAAGGATCTACCCAATAGTCGGCGATCTGCCCACCCTGCACGTGACGACTTACACCCCACAGGTGGGTATAGCCGGCGTTATTCAAGAATTCGTGACCAATCATCACGTCATCGATATCGCTTACTTCGAAACTCAGATGATGCAATCCGGCTGTCGGCGCACGGGCGATTAGTACAGTGTGATGATCTACCGGTGTCGCACCCTTATCAATTCGCAAGAAATTACCAAGAACATTATCTTTTTGACCCTCATAGACAGTGTCTGAAATCAACATTCCCAGATGCTCAGTGAACCAGCGGGTGGTGTCTTCAATATCAGGTGTGCCAATCACAGCATGCCCAATTCGATGCACATGTGCAGGGTTGCGGGGCATCACAGTCGTGTCGTTCATCCTGTTGTTTGGCGCAGCAATCGTGTTCATCACCCGCATCTGAAACGCAGTCGGGTTTACGCGCTCAACATCCGATACCATTTCGATGCAGATCCCGTTGAATTCAGTAAGGCGTACGCGTTGTCCGCCACCGGGTTCATTGATGTCTTCGATGGCCGATGCGCCAGGAATATGCGTCGCTCGCTCGAGGTCTTCGCGACTCTCGACCGAAAATGCCAATGAAGCAACGCCCGGGCTACCCAGTTCGGTAACGTGAAGGTGATGACCGGTTCCATATCCCCTCATGTACAGTGCAGTGTCCGTTCGCTGCGCACGCAACATGCCAAAGTCCAGCAGGAACTTCTCGGCGAGATCCAGATCGGGCGCACGCACGCGTCCATAAGCGATATCTTGTAAGTTTATTTTCATTGATTTTCCTCATTAATCTATTTATGCGTTGATTGAGACGAAAGTGACGACTCGGCATGTCTCAGCGACCACATCAACAGTGCTGCGCATAGCAGCAGGGCAGCGCAATAAAGATAAAGCGAACTGCTTTGCTGATTCATATCCAGAAGTACGCCCGTCAAGACCGGTGAACTGATTGAGCCTACTGCGCCAATGCCGGCTGCGAAGCCAACGCCCGTTCCACGAACCGCAACAGGATAGAGTGATGGCGCCAGCGTGTTGACACCCGCCAATGCGCCGATCGCACAGAGACCGATAAAGAACGTAAGCACGTATGCAATCATCAGGTGTTGGTGCAACACACTGAACGCAATGAGCGCACAGGCGCCCATCAGGAAATATGCAAGTGTGACCCGCTTGAAGTTGGCTCGTGCAGCCAATAATCCAAACAAAAGACAGCCCGCCAGGCCGCCTGCGTTGAGGATAATGCCACCAATGATTGAGTCAGATTCAGAAAGACCTGACAGAACCAACAAGCGCGGCGTCCAGCTCATCACAAAGAACATACTTGCCGTTGCGAGAAACTCGATACCCCACAACTTTAGGGTTCGAGGCAAAACCTCACCCGTTACCAGGCTGCGTACGTTAGGTCGCCGACTTTTCTGGCTAGGGATATGGTTTGCCATGACAGGAAGCTCGCATAGTTGCTCATGGCGCATCGTCAGAAGTTGGCGATTCAGTCGTCGCAACGCGTTGCGCGGCCTGCGCATGACGAGAAAATCAATCGATTCAGGCAACCGTATCAGGACCACGATCAGCACAGTGAAAGTCAATAGGCCACCAACCAGAAACGCCGAGCGCCATTCGTAGTTCTCCAACAGGGCATTGACAACTGCGCCCCCCATCATGGCACCGCCCATGACCCCGACGCCCAGAAGGCTGATCGAGCCGCCACGCCATTTGTCCGATGCGTACTCGGCCACGATCACACTCAGCCCGGGAATGATGCCGCCGACTCCCAGGCCCGTGAGAATGCGCGAAGCTGCAAACTCATGATAGCTTTGGCTATAGGCCCCCAGGAACATACCTAAGCATGCCAGGACCAAACCCAGCACAATAGCCTTTCTCCGTCCAATGATATCGGCCACCGGCGCGAGCACAAACGCGCCGAACACCATACCGGCAGGTGCCAGGCCAAGCAAAACACCTAACTCGGCACTGGACAGGTTCCAATGCGCGGAAATGCTGCTTGCGGTAAAAACCATCGCAGCCAGGTCGAAGCCATCGACGGCATTCAGTAGCACACAAAGCATGATCGCAAGCACCTGCAACCGGCTCATGCGCCCCTTGTTAATTAAATTGCGCACCTGCTCCCATTCAACTGCGGGCGCTTTATCCAATGGATTTGAGTTTTCCATTTGTCTCCTTTTATTAGTTAGGGCTGCACCGCGCAGGCTCAATGCCTTTGATGAGTAGCCGATGGCAGATCAGGGTTGCAGCAGAAAGGCAATATTGGCCTCATTAAATAGATCGGGGCACTCCCATTGAGGCCAGTGAGCGGCGCCCGGACATTCCAGCAGCCTGCTGTCAGGCAGCAGCCTGTTTATTTCTAATGCCATTTCGTAGGCAAAGTCTTTCGAGTCGACGGACAGCGTAAGGAGAAACGGCACGCTGATTTGCCCCCACTCCTCGGGCAAAATCGCTTCGCGGTTAAAGACCGCCGGGGCATAGAGATCCATAATGTTGTGCATCGCGGCAAGCATGGCCGGCTGGCGATATACAGCTTGACGAATCGCGATAAGGTCGGGGATTCGGTCCTTCGGATTCTGGATCAGGGGCTTGATCAATTCTTCCATTGCCTCCCACGTGGGGTTCTCTGCCTGGGCCTGACGCTGTTTTCGAAAATCGTCAATTTGCTTTTGACCCTGCAACTGCTCGTTAGCATTAGGATCATCGCGAAATGGCAGACCTATTGGCGAGACCATCGTGACTTTGCTGGTACGCTCTGGATAGCGCTGCGCGAACTTGGCCGCGATAAACGAACCCAGCGAAACACCCACGATGGCAGTGCACTCGAGTCCCATCGCATCCATAAAATTCTTCAGATGCTCGACATAGGTGTTCAAATCGTACAAGTGGTCGGGTTTGTCGCTTAATCCCGCACCAACCACGTCGATGGCGAAAGTATTGAAATGCGCCGCATGCGGGCGGATATTTGCGCAGCAACTTTCCCAACTGGCCGCAGTGCCATGCAAAAAAATCACGGCAGGCGCGTCCCGGGGGCCGGCCTGTATGTACCGGGTGCTCACGCCGCCTGCATCGACAAAGCCTTGCGTGAAAGCGACATCGTACAGATGCGTCCAGATGCTGCGGTATTGCGTTTCGTGTTCCATTTTTTCTCCTTTGTTTCAGTTGTAGGGTGTCCTCTTCCCACCCGGTAGTGCATGGAGAACACGTCATTCCCTTTGCAATTACCGTTCATCTCAAGCGGCGCCGGGAGCGCCGTGTCGATGCGGTTGGATTATTACATTGCAATAATATACTTATTTGTCATTATGACAACTAAGTATATTCCCTAGATTGATGTGATTGTATCTGGCAGGAGAGGAGCCTTATAACCGCGGGCAAAGACAGTGCGCACCCTGTTCAATGGCCACGGTAGCTCGTGGAACCATCGACGATGCCGTATTGGGCCGTTACAGACCGTGGGTACTTCAGCGGACGGCAGATCAAGGCTTGCGCGGACGCGGTGTTCAGTTTTGCAACACAAATTAGCGACGTCCAACGCATCGGCCAAAGGCAGATTCGACAAAGCCAACTTAATCTGGAGATGAGGTGCACACGTGCCGAGCAGTGAAGCGAGCGCTCTACCGGTTCGCCCGTCATGAGCTGGGCATGCTCAACGCCCCACTTTAACTGTGATGTTTAACCGAGGATTTCTTTAAACTAACGCTCTTTTTGCGACCAATGAAGAATCAGGATTTCCGGAATTAATGCCACGTACTCAAACGGTTTTGTGACATATTTGCACTTATTGTGGAATTCGACACATGTCTTAGCGAATCTATGACAAACTCATAAAAATCTAAAAATGTTAGTGAAATAAGTGCTATCTAAATCAATAACTTATCTATAACTAACTGTTAGGACCATTCAGATATAATGTAGGAGAAGTTATATGATCCGTAAACTTGCGCTCACAACTATTCTCGTCCCTTTTGCCGCTATCGCGCAGACTCTTCCGACCAGCCCCTATTTGCCACTGGACATGGCCACCAAGGCAGCTCAGGCCGCGCTTGAGACCTGCGTTGCCGAAGGCAACAATGTCAGCGTCGCCATCGTGGCGCGCGACGGTGCTACCAAAGTGCTGCTCAAGGCCGACAACTCGGGTCCGCACACTGGTTCCAGCGCCGAAGGCAAGGCGTTTACCTCTGCAGCGCTCGGCCGCGACACTGCCGGACTGGCAGGATTCATCGCATCCGAGTCGGCAAACGAGGGGCTGCGTGACATGGATCCGAGAATGGTCATTCAGGCGGGAGGCTTACCGATTAAAATCGGCGATGCGCTGGTTGGCGGGATTGGCGTAGGCGGTGCGCCTAGTGGCGATATTGACGCCAAGTGCGCTACGGCCGGACTCCAGGCTATCGGCGCTGCCAAGTAAACCCGTATACGCTATCGACATCTGAATGCCAAAACACAGTTGCATAGGTGTCGTCACCAATAGGCCGGGTTGACCGGTACATCTCAATTGCATTCACAGACGGGGATGCCGGCTCGCCGGGCAGGTCTAGGCCTGACGCGTCCCCATCTGAATATTCTCCTGCATTGATATTGTTTATTTAACCGCACTTGTTCCAAGGAGCAGCATTGCATGCAACCCTATATCACCGTTCTGACGCTGGGCGTAAACGACCTGGAAAAGTCCCTGGCCTTTTATCGCGATGGACTGGGTCTGGACACAAATGGCATCATCGGCACTGAATTCGAAAACGGTGCCGTGGCATTTTTTGACCTGCACAATGGTCTGAAACTGGCCCTGTGGCCCAGAAAGAGTCTGGCTGCAGACACCGGTCTGCCTGTCACGCCCCGTTCGTCACTTGAGCTTAGCATTGGGCACAACGTGGACAGCAAAGAAGCGGTCGATCGCGTTATGCAGGAAGCACAAGCGGCCGGCGCCACCATTATCAAGCCGGCACAGGACACCTTTTACGGTGGCTATGCCGGCTATTTTTCTGATCCGGACGATCATCTCTGGGAAGTTGTCTGGAACCCCGAGCTGGCATCACTGGGTTAGCCTGCTAAACGCGTACGCGTCACTCGCGTGCGATAGGCGCGCCGCTGGTATTTGACCACTGGCTCCATGACCCCGGATACAGCGCAGCACCCGACAACCCTGCCACTTCCATGGCCAGCAGATTGTGGCAGGCGGTCACACCGGACCCGCATTGGCTGATCACGCTCTCGGGCTTGCGCCCCTGCAGGCTGGCCGTCAGCTCCTTGCGCAAGGTCTCGGCATCTTTGAATGTCCCGTCAGCTTGCAGGTTGTCCTTGAAAAAGCGGTTGGCTGCACCGGGAATGTGACCGCCAATCGGATCCAGAGTTTCGTTTTCACCGCGGAAACGATCAGGACTGCGGGCATCCAACACCAGTCTTTCAGCTGCACTGATGTTAGCCAGCACGTCTTCGTAACCCACCGTCTGGGTCAGGGAGTCGCGCAAGGTCAATCTGCCTTCCTTGGCCGGCTGTGGCGGCTCGGTGGTGACTTCATAGCCGGCTTGCTGCCACAGTTTGAAGCCGCCATCCAGCACCGAAACATTATCATGGCCGATCCAGCGCAACATCCACCACAGGCGTGCGGCAAACATGGCGTCATTGGCGTCATAGCACACCACATGGGTGTCGTCGCTGATGCCAATGGCTGCCATTTTCTGGGCAAAAAGCTCACGTGCCGGCAGGGGATGGCGTCCCTGGTCTGCGCCGCCCTTGACGCTGAGCACCTGGTCCAGATCAACATGCCGGGCGCCAGGAATGTGGCCGTCATTATAGAGTTGCAGGCCTTGGGACGGATTGGTCAATTCGAAACGACAATCGCACACGACCAGATTACTGGCGGTATCCAACAGGTTTGACAGTTCCTGTGCACTGATAAGAGGAGTTGCTTTCATGGGCTGTTATTCACGGTTTCAGTTGCGGGAGTATGATAAATAAGATGGAGCTTCACTCTTATGAAAAATTCATCAAGTCATTACACGACCCGTTCATGCGCATAATTCTTGCCCCAGCTCGGCTCCAGCATAACATGGCGCAAAAAAGATAGCTTCTAGGCCCGCAACAATGCCCGTTCGTATTTTCCTGATCCGGACCACAATCGCATAACCAGGTTTGTTGCCTGGATTAACCAGCCTGATTCCGTTGTTCACCTAGACATCACAACTGTGCTGACAAGGCCTGTTGCCTGATCAGCCAAAGGCAGCGGCAGCCCCCAATCAACCCTCTGTCCTTGGCATTGTCGCTTTTCAGATTCTCAATGGAGTCGATCAATCGTCTGGCATTGGCGGGAGACCGGAGCAAATAAGCGGTTTCTTGTAGCGAGTTGTATTGTTCAAGCGGCATCAGGACACAAGCTTCGCCTTTCTGGCGCGTGATCAGGACAAGTGCCTTATCCTCGACAACCTGACTCATTGTGGCCGACAGGCTCTGTTTGGCTTGACTATAACTTATGGTTCTCATTTGCCATCTCCGGATAATATTTGCACATTTTGCAATGAGTTGTCTGCGCCGGCAAAATCCATTGAGTCACACCGCATTTGATTTCTACACCCAACTGCATAAAAAAATGCACCTCAACAGCGGATTCATCATCCATCTGTTAAGGTGCATTCAAAGACTTCCGGTTTGGCACTGCCATGCCCGCGCTTAAAAGGAGCGCGAAGCAATAAGCAGTATCTTATTTAATGCCGTATTGCTGCTTGGCTTTCTGACGCCACTGATGCAACAGGGGCTCTGTATAGCCATTGGGCTGCTGCACACCCTTGAAGACCAGATCGCATGCAGCAAGGAAGGCAGGGGACGTCTCGAAGTTGCCTACCATGGGACGATACAGGGCATCGCCTTCGTTCTGTTTGTCAACAACACCGGCCATGCGCTTCATGGTTTCCATGACCTGTTCTTCGGTCACGATACCGTGACGCAGCCAGTTGGCCATATGCTGGCTGGAAATGCGCAGCGTGGCGCGGTCTTCCATCAGGCCAACGTTATGGATATCGGGCACTTTGGAGCAGCCGACACCCTGGTCGACCCAACGCACCACGTAACCCAGGATTCCCTGGGCATTGTTGTCCAGTTCCTGCTGTTTCTCGGCGTCGGACCAGTTGGTGTTGTCGGCAACCGGGATGGTCAGCAAGGCGTCAAGACGCTCGTCGGTATCATTTTTCAGGCTGTTCTGCACTTGCACCACGTCGGTCTGATGATAGTGCAGCGCATGCAAAGTGGCTGCCGTGGGCGAAGGAACCCATGCGGTATTGGCGCCGGCCTTCAGTTGCGCGCCCTTTTGCGCCAGCATATCGGCCATCAGGTCGGGCATGGCCCACATGCCCTTGCCGATTTGCGATTTGCCCTGCAGCCCGCAAGCCAGGCCGAACAACACGTTGCGTTTTTCGTAGGCATCGATCCAGGATGATTTTTTCATATCCCCTTTGCGGATCATGGGGCCGGCTTCCATGGAGGTATGCATTTCATCACCGGTACGATCCAGGAACCCGGTGTTGATGAACGCCACGCGATCGGCCGCAGCAGCGATACACGCTTTCAGATTGGCGCTGGTGCGACGCTCTTCGTCCATCACGCCCATTTTGATGGTGTTGGGTGCCAGTCCCAGCAACTGTTCGGTACGACCAAACAGCTTGCTGGCAAACGCCACTTCATCGGGCCCGTGCATTTTGGGTTTCACGATATAGATAGAACCCTTGCGCGAGTTGCCGCCGTCGCGCTTCAAGTCATGCATGGCCACCAGGCTGGTAAACACGGCATCCAGGATGCCTTCGGGCGTTTCATTGCCGTCCTTGTCCAGAATGGCTGGATTGGTCATCAGGTGTCCCACGTTGCGAATGAACATGAGCGAGCGACCAGCCAGTGTGGCCGGTTTGCCGTCCTTGCCGGTGTACTGGCGATCGGGATTGAGCTTACGGGTAAAGGTTTTGCCGCCCTTGGACACTTCTTCGGCCAGCGTGCCGTTCATCAGGCCCAGCCAGTTGCGATACACCAGCACTTTGTCTTCGGCGTCCACGGCAGCGATCGAGTCTTCGCAGTCCATGATGGTGGAGAGCGCGGCCTCAAGCAGGACGTCCTTGACGCCCGCCTTGTCCTGTTTGCCGATAGGATTGGATTTGTCGATCTGCACTTCAAAATGCAAGCCGTTCTGGCGGAAAATCAGCGCCTCGGGCGCTGCCGCATCGCCCCGATGTCCCAGGTACAGGTTGGCATCGGCCAGCGTGGTTTTGCTGCCATCGGCCAGCGTGACAGACAGCGCTGCGTTTTCTGCAGTGTAGGCTGTGGCATCCTTGTGCGAGCCGTTTTTCAGCGGAATGGTCTGATCCAGGAAGTCACGGGCAAAGGCAATGACTTTTTCGCCGCGCTTGGGGTTATAGCCGCCATCGCGCGTTGCGCCATCATCTTCGCTCAGTGCATCGGTGCCGTACAGGGCATCATACAGGCTACCCCAACGGGCATTGGCAGCGTTCAACGCATAACGGGCGTTGGTAATGGGCACCACCAATTGCGGGCCGGCCTGGTTGGTAATTTCGTAATCGACGTTGCTGGTATTGACCTGCACTTTCTCGGGCGCATCTTTCAGATAGCCGATTTCCTTCAGATAGGCTTTATAGGCCTGCATGTCGGCAATCTTGCCCGGATGCTGACGGTACCACTCATCCATTTTGGCCTGGATGCGGTCGCGTTCGGCCAGCAATGCCTTGTTTTCCGGCGCCAGCTCGTTGATGAGCGCATCCAGTCCCTTCCAGAACGCGTCGGCGTCTACACCGGTGCCCGGCAGGGCTTCCTGATCAACGAAATTTTTCAGTACGGTGGCGATCTGAAGGCTGTGAACCTGGGTACGGTCGGTCATATTGGCTCCTGATTGATGATTTGTTGATGTCGGGTGGTGCGGCCCAGGCATTTGGCCCGCTCTTTACCCTGATTATTGCTATTATGACGACTCCCGCAGGCAGCCTCAAGACAGCAGACAGTTATTTGAGAATTTACTTTCGGTACACATTAATGCAGTTAATTTTTTATTTATTTTCAATATGATAAGCTCTCCGCTTCTATTTGACCAATACCCCGATCGTGCCTTGCTGATCGAAGGGGTGGCCGGCAGCGGCAAAACGACGCTGATTGCCCAGGAAGCAGAGCAGTGCGTGACGCAGGGCCGCACGCTGCTGGTCACCTTCAGCCGTGCCGGCCGTGACGTCCTGCAGAACTACATGCGCACGCGACGCCTGGAACCGGGAGTCAATACGAATCTGCACATCTTTACCATTGACGGCCTGGCGCACTTTTTATTGCGGCGCCTGGGCGATGAGCGCTATGTGCTGGATCGCAATGCCATTGTGACCGACCTGCTGCCCGATCTGGTGAGCGATGTCTGCCAGGATCTGCAGGATAGGTCCGAACAGGACGACGCCGTGACGCTGCAGGCGCCCGCCCTGTCCACAGACGCCATGGAAAAACTGATGTCCGATCTGGATTATTACCGGGCATCCCTGGCCTGGCAGGCCGAATCGACAGAGGAAGAACAGGCCGCTTTCGGCGATGGCCTGCACCATCCACCCGAGTTGGTGCGCGCGGTTTTCCGCCGCTATGATGCCCTGCGCGCCCACTGGAAACCCGAAGCGAGTGACCCGGACGACACCCTGCTGGATCCTGCCTATAAGCCCGAGCGCAGCAAAGGCATGTATGGCTTTCGCCTGGTATCCGAGGCCTCCTATGACTTGCTTGAAGCGTTGGACAATGGCGCCGAACTCCCGGGCAGTACCGCTGCCTACAAGTTTGTGCTGATCGACGAGTTTCACGACACCACGCCCCTGCAGTTGATGCTGCTGTCGCGCATTGGCCGGCACGCCCAGAGGCTGATGGCCGTGGGCGACCGTTACCAGACCATTTTTGCCTGGCGCGGCGCCAATACCGAGCTGGTTTTCGACGCCTTTGTCCGGGATTTTTCCGCCAGACGGGTAAACAGCCTGACCAGCTATCGCTTCGGTCCGGAACTGGCCACGCTGGCAGGAGAACTCACGCAGAGGACCATTACCTCGGGCGTCGTCGCCGATACGCCGGTGATGTACTGCAGTGGCAACTGGGAGGACGCCGGCGCACTGGCTCCCCTGGGCAAACAAAGTATCGTCTGTCGACATGGTCCGGACCGGATTCGCGCGGCATTTTCCCTATTGTGTCACGCCCCCGCCTCGATCAAACTGGCCTGGCCGCTGGCAAGCACGCCGGCAATCGGCATTGCGACCATCCTGTATGCCTTGCGTTTTCCGCAAGCCACCGCCCAGTTGCGCACGCTGCCGCTGGCCTTGCGACAATTTTCTTCGCTACCCGGCTGCCTGGCGCCCGATACGGTGCGTGAGTTGGCGCAAACCGGGTTAACGCCCGGCAATCTGCGCATGTACATGGAAAACTGGCTCACCGCACGCGAAGCGGTGTTCGGCCCCAGCCTGATGCATGCCCTGCAGCTATGGCTGACCACGCCACAAGCGCCGGACGCCGGCGCCGCCGAGGCGCTGCAAGCGTTTGCACGGCAGGCCGATTTGTTCCGGAACCTGAGCACGCCGCAGCGACTGCTGGACGAATCGCTACTGCAGGGCTGGGAAGGATTATTGATGTATTTGCAGCAACAGCCCATGCCGATGCAGGCATGGCCCGCAGTGCTGGCAGCCGTGGCGGCCCGGTGCAGTACACGCGGCGGCGTGCCCCTGCTTACGGTCACCGAAGCCAAAGGTCATGAATATGACCACGTACTGGTCTATGACACCGCGGAAACGACATTCCGCAGTCAGACCGATGCGCCCGATGTGGAGCGCAACCGGTATTACGTCGCCTGCACCCGTGCGCGCAAGTCACTGACGCTGTTTCGCCCGGCCAGGGAGCCGGCATAGGCATCGCGCCACGCTCGCGCGCTGGCGGCATATCTAGCGTCAGTCAGGATCTCTCGTTTGAAACGCTGTCAGGCGTCACCGGCTGCATGCCTGCACCGGTGGCGGCAAAATCGCCGCAACAGGTAGGCGCACGGCCGGCATGCCCGGGCAAACACCAGATTGGCGCTTGACCCATAAACAGCGTTACTGTTCGGCAAATGCCCGTTCAATCACAAACGCACCTGGGCGCGAGGTGTTGCCTTCACTGAAACCACGACGCTCCAGCGCCGTTTTCAGGTCGCGCAGCATCTCGGGGCTGCCGCAAATCATGGCGCGGTCGGTCTCGGGGTTCAGGGCTGGCACACCCAGATCCGAGAACAGCTTGCCGGACTCCAGCAGTGCGGTGATCCGGCCTTCATTGCGAAATGGCTCGCGCGTGACCGTGGGGTAGTACTTGAGCTTTTCCGAGACCATTTCACCCAGGAATTCGTGCTTGGGCAACTCATTCGTAATGTAGTCGTGATAGCACAGTTCGTTGGCAAAACGGACCCCGTGCACCAGGATGACCTCGTCAAAACGCTCGTAGGTTTCCGGATCGCGAATCAGGCTCATAAAGGGGGCCAGCCCGGTTCCGGTGGCCAGCATATACAGGCGCTTGCCGGGAAGCAGATAGTCTACCAACAGTGTCCCCGTGGGCTTGCGACCCACAATGATGCTGTCGCCCACCTGGATATGCTGCAGTCGCGAGGTGAGCGGGCCGTCAGGCACCTTGATACTGAGAAACTCCAGATGATCTTCATAATTGGCGCTGGCAATACTATACGCACGCAGCAACGGTTTGCCATTAACAGGCAGACCGATCATGGTGAAATGCCCGTTGGAGAAACGCAATGCCTGATCACGGGTGGTGGTAAAACTGAACAATCTGTCTGTCCAGTGGTGGATGCTGAGGACTTTGCCTTCCAGAAATGCGGCCATTGTAAAACGTACCTTCAGGGGGAATAAAAAAACACAGAATGGACAATTATTGCAATTGTACTAGGCACAATACTTGTCGCTGATCAAAGAACCCTTTATTTTAGTGGTTAAATCACAGTCGCACTGCCGCCTTGCTATAATTCGGCACATCTTCCTGGTTGTTTCTCCATGCCTTCCTCTTCGCGCAAGCCCTCCGACAAACGGTTTATCAGCCTTTCGATGCTGCTGTTTCCCCTGGCCATGGTGCTGTATGAACTGTCCGCCTATATCGGCAACGACATGGTCCAGCCCGCCATGCTCACCATTACCGCCGAATATGGCGTAGACGACGCCTGGGTGGCCTCGTCCATGTCTCTGTATATTCTGGGCGGTGCGTGTCTGACCTGGCTGATCGGGCCTTTGTCCGACCGCTACGGGCGGCGGCGCATCATGCTGGCGGGCGTGATGTACTTCATTGCGACCAATTTTCTGATTCTGCTGGCCCCCACCATCGAATGGTTCATGCTGCTGCGTTTCCTGCAGGGAATGGGGCTGTGCTTCATTGCGGCAGTCGGCTATGTCAGCATACAGGAGGCGTTTGAAGAACTGACGGCCATTCGCGTGATGGCGCTGATGGCCAATATCTCCATGGTCGCTCCCCTGCTGGGTCCGCTGGCCGGCGCTGCCCTGATCAGCATGGTGTCATGGCACTGGGGCTTTGTCATTATCGCCACGATCGCCTGTGTCTCGCTGGTGGGGCTGTTCCTGCACATGCCCGAAACAGTTAATCTGGCCCTGCCCAAAAAACCGCCGGCGCAGATCTGGCAGCAATACCGGCTGGTACTCAAGAACAGACTGTTCATGCAACTGACGCTTTATTTTCCGTTGATCGTACTGCCCATGCTGGTCTGGATCGGCCTGTCGCCGGTATTTCTGATCAAGGATATGGGCATGACCAACATGGGCTACGGGCTGTCCCAGCTCCCCATTTTCATCAGTCTGATTGTCGGCAACCTGGCGCTGGCCAGATACGCGCCGCGCTTTCCGGTAGGACAATCGGTGTATTTTTCCATGCCTCTGATGATCGGCGGCGGCGTGCTGCTGATTCTGGCTGGCTTTATTCCATCCTTTGAATACCTGGGACTAGTGGCCGGCCTGGCTCTGTCTGCGTTTGCGCAAGGCATTAGCTTTGCGGTCCTGTATCGCTTCACCCTGATGGCGTCTGATCAGCCCAAAGGTGTCGTGGCCGCTGTCATGAGCCTGATCATGATGCTGATACAGGCAGTGGGCATTGAGCTGTTCAAACTGGTTTATGTACATTGGGGCCTGGCGGCCCTGTGCGTCATGAACGGCCTGCTGATGTTAATATTTGCCGCATTGACGCCACCGCTAATGCGCAGAACCATGCGCGTGGTCACGCCCGGCCCGGTCATTCCTGCCGCCTGATCCAATACCGCGGCCGGGTGCCATGGCCATCGCTGACGGCGCACCGGATGGCATATGTCGAAAACGGCATCAAAAGTGTTGCACTGGCACAGCAATATTAAACCGGTACCGCATTAACCCGGCGCCGCATCAGTCATCGGCCTGCACCCATTTGTCCTTTGCCCGCCCACGCGTGAAGGCACCGGCAGCACTGTAGCAGGTGCCCTGCTACAGACCGTCCAGTTTTTCGCTCAGCACTTCGCGACTGATCTCGCCCACCTGGGTGCGCTGCAATGCGTTGTCATTAAAAAACAACGTTGTTGGCAGACCACGCGTGCGAAACTGTGCCGACATGCTCGAGTCGGGATCGAGCCGAATCCACTGGCTCAGATCCAGACCCTCCTGCCGCAAATAGTTCTCTATCGTAGCCGCCGACTCGCCCTGATTCACAAACAGAAACCGTACATCCGGATTTTGCCGGGCGGCCTGTTCAAGCATGGGCATTTCACGGCGGCAGGGACCGCACCAGGTTGCCCAAAGGTTGATAACCACCTTCTGGTTGCTCAAATCGTTCATGTTGTGCATTTGACCGCTCATGTCCGGCAATGCCATGGTCGGCAAGGGCTGGGGCAGCGGACCCGGCACCAGCAGCGCCAGCGAGACCATCACCGCGGCCACCAGGCCAAGCAATGCGCCGCCAAGCGCGCGCAGGCGCCAGCCCTGCAACAGCACCAGAGATACCACCGCTGCAGCGATCGCCCATCCGATGTCAAAGCCACCCTGCCAGAAATAGAAAATGCGCCAGGGTTCGGTCAGAAAACTATCCCAGTGGCGAATGACAAAGCCCAGCCGGGCACTGGCCAATACCATCAGCATCGCCAGCCAGGGCCAGCGATCAAATTGCGGGCTGACTCGCCGGGTAAGCACAGCACAACCGGCCAGCAGCGCAATCACACCCGCCATAACCGCAAGCACCATGGGCGCAAAGAAAAAGGGACCTATAGCCATTGCAGAAAAACCATTGTAGAAAACCCTGAAAATACCGCCCACATCATAGCATCAGGGCTAACTGCAATATCGCCGCCAACGCTTTGCATATAATATCGACACTGACACCAATACAATGCCGGCCTGTGCCGGCACTCTTTTATTAGCGAATGACTACTGCGCCCACCCACTCTGCCTGTACCAGCACCGACCGTCCGGTGCTGGTGTCGGTGCACAATCTGAAAAAACACTTCGATCTGGGCAGGCAGCAATGCGTATACGCCGTCAATGGCGTGTCATTTGATATTTACGAAGGCGAAACGCTGGGGCTGGTGGGCGAATCCGGTTGCGGCAAATCCACGACAGGCCGCAGCGTACTGGGCCTTTACGATCCGACAGCGGGCCACGTTACCTTTCGTGGCCAGAACATTCACGAAGTCAAGGGCCATGCGCGTCGCAGGCTGCTGCGCGACATGCAGATGATCTTCCAGGATCCCTATGCCAGTCTGAATCCCCGCGCCAGCGTGTTTGACCTGATTGCCGAACCGCTGGATATCCACGGCATGTATCCGGACGCCAGGGAAAAAGCGCAGCGAGTCGGCATGCTGCTTGAAGAAGTCGGGTTGAACGCCTCGTTTGCCAGACGCTATCCGCATGAGTTTTCCGGCGGTCAGCGCCAGCGTATCGGTATCGCCCGAGCACTCGCGCTTGAACCGGCGTTCATTGTTGCCGACGAGCCCATTTCCGCACTGGATGTCTCTATCCAGGCGCAAATCGTGCAGTTGCTGCAGCGTCTGCAACGGGAACGCAAACTGACGTTTCTGTTTATTGCCCATGACCTTTCCATGGTGCAATACGTCTCTGACCGGGTGGGCGTCATGTATATGGGCTACATGGCAGAGCTGGCCGGCAGCCACGAACTCTATCACAACCCGCTACATCCCTACACCCAGGCCTTGCTGTCTGCGATTCCGATTCCCGATCCGCAGATCCAACGGCAGCGGACCAGCCATGTTCTTCATGGCGAATTGCCCAGTCCGCTGGCGCCCACCACCGGCTGCGCTTTCAGGTCGCGTTGCCCCAGGGCCATGGCGGTCTGCCAGAGCGAGGCGCCCGTGTGGCGCGAGCACGCTGCAGGACACTTTGCCGCCTGCCATGCGCTGGACACCGACGGATCGCACTCATGAAAAAATATATTCTGCAGCGGTTTGTGCTGATGCTGGGCACCATTTTCATTATCGCCACGCTCACTTTCGTGCTGATGCATTTGATTCCCGGCACGCCCTTCGATCAGGAACGACAGACCAGCGCGGCGGTGCAGGACAACCTGCGGGCCTTCTATAAGCTGGACCAGTCGCTGCCAGTGCAATACCTGCATTACCTCAAAGCCATTATCACATTCGACTATGGCCCTTCCATTTCCAATCCGGATACCTCGGTCAATACACTATTGGCCCGTGGGTTTCCGGTCTCGTTTGAGCTGGGTCTGATTGCACTTGTGGTGGCGACACTGTCCGGCATAGCCGCTGGCACCGTGGCGGCATTGCGGCATAACCGGCTGATCGACCGCGCGGTCATGGCCGTGGCGGTGGTTGGCATTTCCATTCCCAACTTTGTGCTGGCGACATTGCTCATACAGGAGCTCTCGGTGAGCCTGGGCTGGTTTCCGGCCGCCACCTGGCGTACGCCGTGGCACAAGGTGCTGCCGGTGATTGCCCTGGCAGTCACGCCCATGGCCATCCTGGCTCGCATCACCCGTTCGAGCATGCTCGATGTACTGACGCAGGACTATATGACGATGGCGCGCGCAAAGGGGCTTTCACCATGGCGCATCGTGATCAGGCATGGCCTGCGCAATGCCCTGCTGCCGGTGGTGACACTGCTCGGAACGCTGGCAGCATCCATTCTGACGGGCACATTCGTGATTGAAAAAATCTTTGCCATTCCCGGCATGGGCCGGTATTTCGTCGACTCCATCAGCACCCGCGATTATCCTGTCATCATGGGCACAACCGTGTTCTACAGCGCCATTCTTGTTTTCATGCTGTTTCTGGTCGACATTGCCTACGGCCTGCTTGACCCGCGCATTGCGCTTCACCGCAAGGGGCAGTCATGAATAGCCACGCGACATCGCAAGAAGCGCCAGTCATTACCAACGACATGTTCGAGGCGGCCCCGCCCGACCCACAAGCGGTGGCGCATGTTTTGCGCCCTTCCGTCTCCTACTGGCGCAATGCGTGGTGGCGCCTGCGCAGCAATCCTGCCGCAATCATCGGACTGGCATTTCTGATCATGCTGATTGTCATGGCGGCGCTTGCCCCCATGCTATCGGCCTGGTCCGTTACTGCCCAGGATCTAAAAAGCCAGAACATGCCGCCTTCATCGCTGCACTGGTTCGGCACCGATGATCTGGGCCGCGATATTTTCGTCAGAACCTGGTACGGCGCACGTATTTCGTTGTTCGTCGGTTTCATGGCGGCGCTGATCGATTTTGCGATCGGGGTAACCTACGGCGGCTATAGCGGGTACAAAGGCGGCAAGACTGATATCTTCATGATGCGCATACTGGAAGTGCTCTATGGACTGCCTTATCTGCTGGTGGTCATTTTGCTGATGGTGGTCATGGGTCCCAGCCTGCTTACCATCATTATCGCGCTTACCATTACCGGCTGGATCAGCATGGCGCGACTGGTGAGGGGCCAGGTTTTACAGTTGAAAAACCAGGAGTATGTGACCGCTGCCCGCTCTTTCGGCGCCGGCACGGCGCATATCATTCGCCGCCATCTGCTGCCCAATTCAATGGGGCCGATTCTGGTGCAGATGACGTTGACCGTCCCTACTGCCATTTTCGCCGAAGCCTTTCTCAGTTTCCTGGGGCTGGGCGTACAGGCGCCCTATGCCAGTTGGGGTGTCATGGCCAACGATGCACTGGGCGTCATTCTGTCGGGTGACTGGTGGCAACTGTTTTTCCCCGCTCTGTTCATTTCCCTGACCATGTTCGCTTTCAACGTGGTGGGCGACGGGCTGCAGGATGCGCTGGATCCGCGACTGGGGCAAAACAAATGAGCATGCAACACCCTGTTATCGACAAAACGGATGCCGGCGTGCCGCCAACCACCCGTCAGACACAACCGCTGCTGACGGTGCGCGACCTCTCGGTACGCTTTCGCACCTATGGCGGACATGTTCATGCGCTGCGCCAGGTTTGCCTGCATGTTGCACGCGGCGAAACCCTGGCCATTGTTGGTGAATCGGGCAGTGGCAAATCGGTCACCAGCCAGGCCATCATGGGATTGCTGCCAGCCACGACTGCGCAGATTACCGGTGGCGCCATCACCTTTGACGGACGTGAACTGACCACACTGAAACCGGCACAATGGCGTGAGATCCAGGGCAGACGGATTGCCCTGATTTTCCAGGACCCGATGACCGCGCTCAACCCCACCCTCACGATCGGCGAGCAGATGACCGAAGGGGTGCGACGACATTTGAAATATAGCGCGGATCAGGCCAGGGAGCGCGCCATACAGATGCTTGAACTGGTGGGCATATCCAGCCCACAGCAGCGGCTGAAACAGTTCCCGCACGAGTTTTCCGGTGGCATGCGCCAGCGTATCGTGATCGCCATTGCATTGATGTGCGATCCCGACCTGCTGATTGCAGACGAACCCACCACGGCGCTGGATGTTACCATCCAGGCCCAGATACTGGCGCTGTTCAAAGATATCCAGGCGCGCACCGGCATTGCCATCATCCTGATCACCCATGACCTGGGCGTTGTCGCAGGCATCGCCGACAGGGTCACGGTCATGTATGCCGGCCAATGCGTCGAAACTGCCGAGGTCCATGCGCTGTTTGCCCAGCCTGCCCATCCGTACACTCGTGCGCTGCTGGCATCGGTGCCCCGCCTGAACATGCCGGCCGCCAGCCTGAAGGCGATTGCCGGCCAGCCGCCCGATCTGTTTGCCCCGCCAGCAGGCTGTGCGTTCGCCGCACGCTGCCGACACGCCATGCGCGTCTGCCGCCAGATCGCACCCCCTGCTACGGCCCTGCCTGCCCAGGGTTCGGTACGCTGCTGGCTGCACGACGCCCGCGCGCCGCAGACCGCCCTGGCGGTGGGCGAAATCTGATACGGTTGTTTCGACAGGCCCGTTTGCGCCCACGACGCTTTCATTTTCAGGTATGTTTGCATACATTAGATGCCATCAAGGGATCATTTGTTTGGAAATTGCCATGAAAAATCTGCTGTCTGCGGCGCTGCTGACTGCCGCGCTGGGCGTCGCCCTGCCTACCCTGTCCCACGCCGAAAAAGTGTTGCGCCTCAATAATGTGGAAGAACCCTCGTCTCTTAATCCAGCGCTTGGCCTGAATCTGATTTCCTGGGAACCACTGAACAATTTGATGGAAGGCCTGGTGCGCCTGGACGCAAAACATACTGCGGCCCCCGCCACGGCAGAAAAATGGGAGGTCTCTGCAGACGGGAAAACCTACACATTTCATCTGCGCAAGAATGCCAAATGGTCTGACGGCTCGCCGGTCACAGCCGGCGACTTTGTCTACGGCTGGACCCAGTTGCTGACGCCGGCCACCGCCTCGCCAGCCGCTTTTTTGCTCTACGATATTGTCGGCGCGCAAGACTTTAATGCGGGCAAAGCCCAATCTGACGCGCTTGGCGTTCGGGCGCTGGATCCGCACACCCTGCAGGTAACGCTCAATGCCCCCAGCCTGTCGTTTCTGAACATTCTGACCAACCCGGGCTTTGCCCCCGTCAACCAGAAGGTGGCGCAGGCCAATCCCAAATGGCACACCGAAGCGGCCAGTTATGTGAGCAACGGGCCCTTCATGCTCAAGCAATGGGAGCATGCCAGCAGCATGCGGTTTGAAAAGAACCCGAACTACTGGGACAAAGATGCCGTCAAGCTGGATGCCGTCGATTGGGTGATGATTAACGACCTCAATACCAGTTACCAGATGTTTCGCACCGGCGAACTGGATGCTACTCCCTCTCCGCTGCCGGCAGCCCTTTACGAAAAAGTAAAAGACAGCAAGGAATTTATGACCGTGCCGCAGGCCGGCGTATATTTCTATCGCTTCAATACCAAGATGCCACCGTTTCAGAATGCCGACATCCGGCGTGCTTTCGCCCTGGCCGTCAACCGGCAGGACATTGTCGATTACGTCGTCAAACAGGGCCGCAAGGCGGCCGACGCTTTTGTCAGCCCGGGGTTCACCGGCCCCGATGGCAAAGACTTCTATGAAACCAGCAACGGTTTTGTCAAAACCGATGCGACCCAGGCCAAGGCATTGCTGAAAAAGGGCATGGAAGCCGAAAAATATGCAACACTGCCACCAGTTACGCTCAGCCACATCAATAATCCCGATGACCGCAAAATTGCGCAGGCGCTGCAAGCCATGTTCAAGGACAATCTGGGTATAGACGTGCAGTTGCAGGCCATTGAGAGCAAGGTGTTTTATACCCAGCAGCGCGGCGGCAAGTTGCAGTTTTCCCGCAGTTCATTCACTAATGACTACGCCGATCCCTACAATGCATTGGAAAGTTTTGTGAGCAGCTCAAGCATGAACCGCACTGGCTGGTCCAACGGCCAGTACGATACGCTGATCAAAACCGCCCGAAACGAAACCGACGCTGCCAGAAGATGGGAATTGTTGCAAAAATCCCAACAAGTGTTGTTCGCAGACATGCCTATTTTCCCATTGTTCTTCTACAATCAAGGCTTCATGCAGAAAACCGGTGTCACAGGCATTCTGCGGCACCCGGTTGGCTATATCGACCTGAAAACAGCAGATATTCAATAAAAGCAAACGGGGGATCTCATGTATGACGTTGTTACGGCGGATCTTGATAACCCAGAACACGCCAACGCCGTTCTGATTGTGCTAAACGCCTACGCATCCGACCCGATGGGCGGGGGCGAACCGCTATCGGCCTACACCCAGAAAAACCTGATAGCATCACTCAAAAAACGCAGCAATATGTACACAATACTGGCCTTTGACGGCCAGGAGCCGATCGGCATCGCGCTATGCTTTGAAGGGTTTTCCACTTTCGCCTGCAAGCCGCTGCTCAATATTCACGATTTTGCAGTGGTACCGCAATATCGCGGCCAGGGTGTCGGCAAGCAACTGCTGGCACGCGTCAAACAGCTGGCGCGCAACCTGGGTTGCTGCAAAATCACGCTCGAAGTGCTCGATGGTAATGCGCAGGGCAAAGGGCTATATGCCAGCCAGGGTTTCGAGCTGTATACGCTGGGACCGCAGACCGGTCATGCAATCTTCATGCAATGCCCGATCGACAATCCGTAAGCTGCGCTTTCCCTAAAACCGCGTTATCCGCCTTTAGCTGATATAACAAAGACAAGCGTGGCGCGCGCAAACCAAGGGGCAGCGCGTGACTGCGGCGCCCCGGGTCGAAACAGCGCCATGCTAACCCGCGCCATCCCTTTTCACATGCCCTTGGTCTGGTCTGCGTTACCCTTTGCCGCCTGTTGCCCCTTGATCCAAATTGCCAACGAAGTACTGGCCCCGCTGGCACATCAGGCTGGATTGTATTGGGCTGCCGCCGGATGGATCCGGCGTTGTATCGGGCCGGCCACCTCTGCATAGGCCTGCAGCAGGCGGGTGAACCACTGGCCCACGGCCGAATCGTCATTCCAGTACTGAAACCCAAATATCCAGCTGAAGATCAGATGCGATACGACGACAAAATCGGTGGCCCCCGGCTGGGCGCCGTCAAGATACGGCATGTTTTTCAACTGTGATTCCAGCGCCCCCAGGGCCTTGTGCGCCTCACTTGCGCTGGCCGTCGCGTGCAGTTGCTCCAGCGTACAACCAAAACGCTTTTCTCTGCTTTCCCGAAAATAACCCTTGGCCGACTCTGGCTGTGCTTCGTAGATCGCCAACAGGGAAGGTTTGAAAATGACCGGTGTAATATGGCGCAGAATCAGCTCCGAAATAAACCGGACCCGGGCCCGCCCTGCATCGCTATCGAGGCCCAGCGGCGCCTGCGGATAGGTACGATCCAGATATTCCAGAATATCCAGACTTTCTTTGACTACGGTATCCCCATCGGTAAGCACCGGGACCAGCCGCGAATCTGCAAATGCTATTTTTTCCTTGTCCATAAAGCCGACGGGAAGTCCTTCGAAAGGCAGCCGCTTGTGCGCAAGCGCAAGCCGAACGCGCCAACAGTAAGGTGAAAATACCAGGTCGGGATCGCTGGCGCAGAGTTCGTAAAGCCGGATCATAGTGTCTCCTTTGACATACGGTGGTGAATGGGGATTCTTAATGACAATAATGGCCGAACAGGCCGCGATCAGGCAGCCATCGGACGGTAACCTCTGGCAGCGTGTGGCAACGTGAAAACAACGGCCAGAGGCTTAAACTTTCAATCCATTTCCAAACCTGCTTGCCAGCTAACTTTCGATACATTTACTTGCCATCAGTACAAACAAAGCGATTATGATAGCTCCATAGTTATTCCATAAGGAGAGTTTACTATGACCTCGCAAATGATAAAAAAAGTCTGTCTTGTGGCGCTTATGGGTGCCGTTCTGGCAGGCTGTTCTACCCGTCACCCGAATCGGGACCTGGGAACCGTTGGCGGTGCAGCGCTGGGCGGTGGTGCCGGTTATGCACTGTCTGACGGCAGCCCGCTGGCCACATTGGGCGGTGCCGCACTGGGCGGCCTGGTCGGCAATCAGGTGTTCAAAGACAGCGATGACCGTTACGACCGTGGCCGCCGTCATTATCGCGATGACCGTCGTCGTGGTCGACACTATGATCGCCATGACCGCCGTCGCTGGCGCGATTGATATCTGACTGCCTGCAGTATCAAAAGCGCAGCCCGATTCCGTAACGAAGCCGCTACACGCCACGATGGCAATGTAGCGGCTTTTTTATATGCCACCTGATCTGTGTCATCCAGCCTGATATATTCCGGTTGCAGTGTCAGGCCAGCGACATTCAAACAGTCAGAACGTAACCTGCGCTTTTGACCGTATCGGCCAGTTGCTGCGCGGTAACACTGTCACTGGCAACAATATCTGCCGAGGCCCCCGCCAGACTGACCTGCGCCGATACTACGCCAGGCACCGACTCGAGCGCGTGGGTCACATGCGCAACACATTTGTCGCAAGTCATACCCTCTACCCTGGCCTTAATCACGTTAGTACTCATTACGCTCTCCTGCTGTTAAAAACCTTCAACCCGAACTCAGCCATATCATAGCCCAGTCTTTACCGGACCGGTTATGTCTGCGCGTCCGGCAATGCAGCTACCCGGTCTTCACCGCTGCCGTCCAGGTCGCCGGCGCGGATAACCGCCCCGTTGCTGTCGAGCACCCCACGCAACCCCACCGCGTGCGCGGCAAATCCCATGCGTTCGAAGTGCGCGGTATAGTCATAGCTGTCATGATGATGTCCGTGAAAGACACGGGTGGCGCCCAGCCGTACTGCCAAACGGTCCAGCACGGCAAAACCGTAGCGATTGCAGGAAGGCGCTTCATGCAGCACCAGAATATCGGCCTGCTCCTGCATCAGGGCTTCATAATCGCTGGGGAAGATCGAGCTGCGATGGCGCAGACGGTCGCCCTGGCCATTCCTGCCCGCCTTGAGCAGGCTGTGCGCTTCATAATCCTGGGGACAATAGAACCGCCAGTAAGGCCTGGCCGGGTTCCAGATGGTGCCACGGAACACGCCGCCCAGGCCAGCAATACGCACGCCATGGATATCCACAACCCTGCCATGCAGATTACGGTCAGCCAATTCGGAATTGAACAGATTGTGATACATGGCGGCACTATCGGTATCATGGTTACCGGGAATCCACCATACGTCGGTCATATGGCGGATGTCGCCAAGAATCTCATGCAATGGCTGGCTGGCCTGGATATCGCCAAGAAAAATGACAGCGTCGGGTTTGCCTGCCATGACAATCTCCCGACAGTGCTCAAAACCGCCATGCGTATCACCAAAAAAGAAAATGCGCGCTTTCGCATTCATGACCGCACCTGGGAAACTGACTTCCAATGAGATTCCTGCCTATGTCGACAACACTTGTTGGCACAGGCAGGATTCATTCATTTTACGCGCAAACCTCTTGCGTAAGATGCAGATTGGACTGCGGCCGCCGCCTTAAGTTCTCACCACTGCCTGGGGCAATGGCGGCCATATCAGCATAAAGGCGACGTTACTGCTTTTTCCCCGGTTCGAAGTTCAGGACCTTGACGGTATTTTCCTTGATTTTTTCCTTGCTGAAAGTCAATGGAATATACTCGCCCTTCGCCCAGAGGGGTGCCAGGTCGCGGTAACCAGGCTGGCGCGGATCACCCGATTGTCCCGGGGTATTGATGACCGCAGAACTATCCCACTGTCCGACATCGAGCACCATGCGAAAAGAGGCCCCCGAAGTCAGGTTATAGCTTTTTTCACCGTAGCTGGTCGCCATGGGTGTATAGCCGGAACCGCCAATCGGACCCGCATTCACATTGAATGTCTTTTTCTCTTCAGCCGACAGCAGCGCATTCATGGGATGCAGGAACACTGCCTGGTGCAGTGTGCCCCATTTCCAGGCCTGCATATCATCACCCAGCTTTTCTCTGACTTCGGCAACTGCCTGTCCGAGCGAGTCGAGCATGATCTGATTGCGCTCGGCTTCGGTAAACCAGCCATCGGGTTTTTCTATGACGTTCAGCACCCGTTCCGGGTCAGCCAGCCCGATCATTTTTGCAATTTCCGGATCAAACGCGCGATCCACCACAGCCTTGCGCAAATAGCGGCTGAACCACACTTCGAAGACCGCCGCTTCCGGACTGTCTGCCGTCACTTGCCCATCCCATTTTTTGAGCATGTCCACCACGGGCTTGAGCTTCTGGTCATCGGTGTTCACTTGTTGCAACACGGTAACGGTCCTGATCGCTGGCAGCGAGACTTTGTCGTTCTGCCAGGCTTCGGAATCGGCAACCGATGATTTATCACTGGCGCCAATAATCCGCTTCAGGCGTTTGGCGCGAAAATCACTGCTCCATTCGTAGCCGACCCCTTTTTTGAATGCCGGATGTTCCGGCGGAATATTGTTTTCATTGGCCGTCACGATATAGCCGGCTTTGGGGTTGTACAGGCTGGGCAATTCGTCCATATCCCGATAGCCGCTCCATTCATAGCGACCGTCGCCGGGCACCGGCGTCAGGCCGTCCCAATCTCGCTTGACCGTGAGCCCGCCTGGCATCCATGCGATATTGCCGTCAGCGTCAGCAAAAACCTGATTTTCACCCGGCGCCCCCCAACGGTTCATGGCTGCCTTGAACTCATCCCAGTTGGTCGCCCGCATGTAATCCATGGAACCGAAATAAGGGGCCATTCCCAGATCCAGCCAGGCCGCGCGCAAGGCCCATGCGGTATGACTGCCCTCATCCTGATACAGGATCGGACCATGGCGGGTAAAACGCAGCGCCACTTTCTGGGCCGGCCCGCCCTTGACTTCGATTTCTTCCTCTACGGTCTCGATGGATTCCCAGCGCCCCTTGTATTTATACTCGTTCTTGTTCTCAGGATTGATTTCATACTGGTACATATCTTCCTGATCCATGTAAAAACGGGTCAGGCCAAAACCGATCTGATCGTTATGACCGATAGAAATGCCCGGCAAAAATGGTTCGCCGGCGCCAATGACCGACAGTCCCGGCGCATTCAGGTGACTGATATAGCGCAGGCTCGGCGCTCCATGGGAGCGGTGCGGGTCATTGGCCAGGATCGGCCTGCCTGTCGTGGTCCGTTCGCCGCCAATAACCCAGTTATTCGACCCAAGCCCTCTTTCAGTATCGCTGTCGTTTTTGACGATCTCATACAGCGCCGACACGGGCAATGGGCCCTTTGTGTTTGCCGCAGATATCTTTTCGGTTTTTTTCTGCTGACCGCCTGCAGGCTTGGCCTGGTCAGCGCCGGGTGGCAGTTTGGTCAGTTTTGGCGTAGCCGTGGCCAGATCATAGGCATCCTTGATTTTTTCTACCGGAATTGAACATGGATCCAGCCCCTCGACCAGTTTCGGGTCAATGGTGGGGCTCAACTCGCGCCGTAACCAGTCTGCCTTCACCGGATCATCCTTGACCTTGCAGAAAACCTGCGCGCGATCCAGCTCGTTCTTGGCGTTCAGCGTCAGGCCGTGGTGACGAATCCGCACCACATCCTCGGCCTGCCACAAGGAAGGCTGGTAACCCAGTTTTTTGAATTCTTCGGGCAGCAATGCCGGATCGGCCTTCGTCATTTTTACGTATTCGTTGATGCCGGCAGTAAATGCCTGTGCCACGCGTTTCGAATCCGAGCCGTAAGCCAGCCATTCGCGATACATATCGCCGCGAAACAGAACAGCGCGCGCCATGCGATCGCCCTCGACATAATCGGGACCGAAATCCTTGGCCATTTCACCCAGGCCGCGCTTGCGCCATAAATCGATCTGAAACAGCCGATCCCGCGCCGCATTGAATCCCTGCAGGAAAAAGGCGTCGTAAAGCGTCTGCGCGTAAATATGCGGGATGCCCCATTTGTCGATCGAGATTGAGCCTGGTTTTTCCAGACCGTTTACCTCAAAGGTATCTGCAGCGGTTGCATCTGCCGTACGGGCGCTGGCGGGGATGAACGACGTGCCGGTAAAAACGGCTGCGACTGCAACGGCCATGAATGCGCGTTTCATATCTTCTCCTTGTATTTCAATTGTGTTAATTAATTATTTTAAACATGAACTAAATGGCGGCCTGAAACGTGCCGTCTTCTTTGCTCAGAGAATGGCACGAGTACCCGCGGCAATCAAACAAAACAGTGTAAGAAATTATGGCATCGGTTAAACTGTGACTCTGTCACTCCTGTTTCCCTATTCATGAACACCACTGCCCCCGGCACCGAAAACCATCGCGTCAAAACCGCGCTCAGGGTTATCGAGATCATCGAGATTTTTTCCCGCGAACAAAAGCCACTGGCGCTCTCGGAACTGGCCCGCGAACTCAATGCTCCGGCCTCCAGTTGCCTGGCACTGGTGCGCACGCTGTTGAGCCTGGGTTATCTGTACGAAACGTCGCGCCGCCAGGGGTATTACCCAACGGGGCGGCTACTGGCCATGGCACAGCGCATTACCAAGGCTGATCCGGTGCTCGAACGGCTGTATCCGAGCCTGCGGGAATTGTGCGCCATTACAGGCGAGACGGTGGTCCTGGGTAAACTCACTTCGTTGAACACGGTGGTGTACCTGGACGTGCTTCCTTCCGAAAACCCCATTCATTATGTTGCCGTGGCCGGAGAGCAAAAGGAAATCCACGCCAATTCGCTGGGCAAGGCGCTGTTTTCTGCGCTGGATGAACCGGCGCAACTGGCGCTGCTGGACAAGATGAGTTTTGCCAGGCGCAATGACCGCACCATTACCACGCGCCAGCAGTTTCTGGCAGACATCAAAGCCGGACGGGAAAAAGGGCTGTTCACCAATCTGGGCGAATCCATGGTGGATGTCGGCGCCATCGCCTGGCCGGTAACGGTCTCGGGCGGCCATTTTGCGATCTCCATTGCAGGACCGTTGTACCGGATCGAGGCCAATCTGCAGAATCATGCGCAGAAGCTTCGGGTGATGTGCACTTTCATTGAACAGCACTAAGCAATCTGACCCCCCATCCGATACCCGTTGCCAGAAACGCTCACGGCCACAACCGGCGCAAGCCAGCCGCAGCCCGGATCGGCCCGACAGGCGCGCGCCCTCAGTAGGATTTGGGCAGGCCCAGCACTTTTTCGGCAATGAAACACATGATCAGTTGCGGACTGACCGGCGCAATACGCGGGATAAAGCTTTCGCGCAAATAGCGTTCAACATGATATTCCTTGGCATAGCCCATTCCGCCCAGGGTCTGGATCGCCGTCTGGCATGAGGTAAACGCCGCTTCAGCGGCCAGGTATTTGGCGGTATTGGCGTATGCGCCCGCCGGCTCATTGGCGTCATAGGCGGCAGCCGCACGGGACACCATCAGATCGGCGGCTTCCAGCTGCATCCAGCATTGCGCCAGCGGATGCTGGATGCCCTGATTCTGACCGATAGGCCGATTAAATACGATACGCTCTTTCGCATATTGAACTGCCTTATCCAGCGCCACCTGACCCAGGCCGACCGCCTCTGCAGCAATCAGGATGCGCTCGGGATTGAGGCCATGAAGAATATATTCGAAACCCTTGCCCTCTTCGCCCACGCGATCGCATTCGGCAATTTCCAGACCATCAAAAAACAGCATATTGGAATCGACCGCCTTGCGTCCCAGCTTTTCGATTTCGCGCACTTCAACCTGGCTGCGATCCAGATCGGTGTAGAACAGGCTCAGGCCTTCGGTTGCCTTCGATACCTGGTCTTTTGGCGTGGTGCGGGCCAGCAGCAGCATTTTGGTCGCAACCTGGGCGGTGGAAATCCAGATTTTGCGCCCATATATCCGATAGTGGTCGCCATGCTTTTGCGCACGCGTGGTCAATTGGGTGGTGTCCAGCCCCGCATCTGGTTCAGTGACGGCAAAGCAGGCTTTGTCCTTGCCTTCGATCAGCGGCGGCAAGGCGCGTTGCTTGAGTTCCTCCGAACCGAACCGGACCACCGGATTCAGCCCGAAAATATTCATATGGACGGCCGAGGCCCCGGTAAAACCTGCACCCGAGCGCGAAATCGCTTTCATCATGAGCGCAGCTTCGGTAATACCCAACCCTGCGCCACCATATTCCTGCGGCATTGCCACGCCCAGCCAGCCGGCCTTGGCCAGGCGCTGATAAAACGCCTCTGGATACTCGCCTGTTCTATCGCAGGTGAGCCAATATTCGTCATCAAAACCGCTGCATAGTTGCTCAATGGCAGCCACAAGCATTTGCTGATCCTGAGAAAGCGAGAAATCCATCATTACTCCGTGGTTTAGGTGTGTTGTGTCACTTTAATGGCGCAATGGCCCCATGGCAGGCGCTGCAGTATGCCGGCAATCGCAACGCGGCGGCCCTCACTTGGACCAGCGCCTCCCCTGGATGACCGCGCATTGGCTTAATGCCTGTTCGCGCTACGCTTTGCCGCCTTCAATATGGCCTGTTTTTTCTTGCTGTCCATGGGCAGACCGTCGAGCAATTCTTCGGTATGTTCGCCCAGGGTCGGCGCATGGCGATAGACGCTCAGCGGCGTGGCCGAATATCGTCCCAGCGGCGCGATCGTGTGGACCTCGCCTTCGCTGGGGTGGTCAGTCCGCACCAGATGGCCCGTTGCCTTCAGGTGTGGGTCTGCGGGAAGATCTTCGATGGCGTACAGCGGGGCGCACGGGATATCATTCGCATCGAACAGCGCCAGCCAGTCTGCCGTGCTGCGGGTTCGCAGGATCCCGTCTACAAATCGATATACTTCATCAATGTTTTCGGCACGCCGGGAGTGGGTGGAAAAGATGGAATCGGCAATCAGGTCGGCGCGATCGATGGCCGCCAGGAACTGCTGCCAGTGCCGATCGTTGTAGATCAGGGCGCTCACATATCCGTCCTGTGTCGGATAGGGCTTGCGGTGTTCAGCCAGCAACCGTGAATAGCCCATGGTGCCTGCCGGCGCGTTCTCATCGAATGTACGCTGGCCCAGGTGATCGCCCAAGATCATTTGCGCCATCCCTTCAAACATCGGCACCTCAATCGATTGCCCCGTACCGGTCGCCCGGCTATGAATCACGCCGGCCAGACAGGCAATGGCTGCCTGCAGCCCGATGGTGCGATCGGCCAGCGTCAGCGGCGCATAACGTGGTTCGTGCCCGCTGTTGCGTTCGTAAAGCCGGGCCACACCAGTCATGCCCTGTATCAAATCATCGTACGCCGGCTTGCCGGCGTAGGGGCCTTCGTTGCCAAAGCCATAGGCGCCCACATAGACAATTTTCGGATTCACAGCGCTGACCGCTTCGTACGACAGGCCCATGCGTTCCATGGACTGCGGCCTGACGTTGTAGAGCAGCACATCGACCTCGCGCACCAGATGCAGGCAGGCTTCCCTGCCTTCCTCCGTTTTCAGGTCAAGCACCACTGATCGCTTGTTGCGGTTCAGATGCAGGTAGATCGCGCCCATGCCTGGATTGCGCATGGGTCCGACCTGCCGTATCGTGTCGCCCACCGGCGATTCCACCTTGATCACATCTGCGCCCAGATCTGCCATCATCTGTGTGGCAAATGGCCCCAAGATAATGGAGGTCAGATCCAGGACCCGTACTCCGGCCAGCGGCCCGCTTCGATTGCTGTCTGTCATTACTATTGAACCTGAATTCCTGCGTCCTTGATGAGCTTGCCCCATAGCACGTACTGGTCCCGGACAAATGCCGCAAATTCCTCCTGGGTGCCGCTGAAGGCATCAAACCCCAGGCGCGCCAGCTCCTGCTTGACCTTCGCATCGCTCACGATTTCATTAATGGTCTTGTTCAACGCCGCCACCGCGTCACCGGACATCTGGGCCGGGCCCAGAAAGCCATTCCAGGAATTGATGTCGAAATTATTAATACCGGCCGCTTCCATGGACGGCAACTCGGGCAACAGCGTGCTGGGCTTGGCGGTAGACACCGCGAGCGCCTTGATCTTCTTCGATTGCACAAATGGCATGCCCGAAGTCAGGTCGGTAAACATATAGTCCACCTGCCCGCCGATCAGGTCGGTCAGCGCCTGTGGCGTGCCCTTGTAGGGCACATGCAGGGTCTCGATACCGGCAGCATGCGACAGCGTGGCGCCGGCAACAATACCGGTACTGTTGCCGGAGGCGTAGGTCAGTTTGCCCGGGCTGGCCTTGGCTTGCTGGACCAGTTCCTGCACCGAATTGAAGGATTGCTTCATATTGGCTACCAGGATGAAGGGCAGGTTACCACCGCGCGCAATCGGCGTGAAATCCTTGAGCACATCGTAAGGCACGCTTTTTTGCAGCCAGGGCGCAGCCGACAGCGGCGTATTGGTTGAAATCAGAATGGTATAGCCATCGGGCTTGGAGCGGGCAACCTGCTGCGCCGCAATCGTACCGTTGCCGCCGGGCTTGTTTTCCACAATCACCTGCTGGCCAAGACGACTGGTCAGTTCACGGGCAAAGATGCGTCCGACAGAGTCGGTGCCCGAGCCCGCGGGGAAAGGGACGACCATGGTAATAGGTTTTTCCGGCCATGCCGCTGCGGCGGTGCCCGCAACGATAAGAGCGGCGGCACCCAGCAAACAACGTAGGGGTTTGATATTCATAATGTCTCCAGTAAAGGGCGAGGCTTCTTTGAGCGACGGTACCAGCAAAAGGCACGCTTGGGTTGGTGCTGAAAATCGGGTTATCCGGCGATCAATCCCGTATCACCCTTGCCGGATTTTCTTCATACGGAGGCGAATAAATAACCAGAAGGCGCGCCGGTTCGACACTGGTTACGGTAAAGATATGCTTTTTGTCCGCAGGAAAAAAACAGCAGTCTCCTGCTTGCAAGGAACCCTTTTCCCCGTCCATTTCCACATCCGCCGTGCCGGACAGCAAATACACCACCTGTTCAATACCAGGATGGGCATGCGGCAAGGCGCCCCGGTTCTGCTCAATTGTACCCACCAACACTTCCAGGTGGCGCGCGCCAACCGTCTCGGGTCCGATCAGGCGCCGGTTGACCGTGCCATGATGGTTGGCCGGGCTATAGCCTGGGACATCCGCCTCGCGGACGATCCAGGAACAGGCGCCAGATTCTTTGCGGGTGGTGCTTGCGGTTTGCGCTGTACTGTCTGTCATTACTTGGTTTCCTGTGGGTCGGGTAAATAGCCGAATTTAGCCAAATTGTATTTAGCCCATTCATTTTAAGCCGTTAATTTAACCCATTTAATTTCTGTATGTGAATTAATTTTCTCATATATGAAGATAAAAAACTGCTAGGGATTTTACCAAGAGGGCTGGTTTGCCCGGGTCCGTCCGATTTGTTACAATGGTGGGGTTTTATTAATTCATCGTTTCAATTGTGTACTCCTTTTGCGCCTATTCGTGCGAAAGTGTTTTACCTGTCAATCGGGCGCCTGCCGCCCATCAATTTTTGTTTGTATCGACGGCGCTACGTCGTTTTCCGCATACTCTTTGGCATACACAGTTATTTTTATAACCCTGTAAGACTTAAGGAGGCTACGGCCATGTTCTTAAAACACAAAATTCTCTGCGCAACGCTGCTGGCTGCGTTTGGCCTGGGCTTGTCCGCCACCGCACAAGCTGCAGACGCCCAATGCGAAGTAGATCGCACCGTCAACTTCGGCGGCATGAACTGGGAATCGAACCTGGTGCTGGTCGACGTTCAGCGCACCATTCTTGAAAAAGGCTACGGCTGCAAGACCGAAACGCTACCTACCGAGACGTTGCCCGCCCTGGCGGCACTGGAGCGCGGCGATCTGGATATCAACACCGAGATCTGGCTCAACAGCGTAGGCGATCCCTGGGCCAAGGCCGAGAAAACCGGTAAAGTCAAAAGAGTAGCCGATCTGTACACGGGTGGCGAAGCCTGGTTCATTCCGAAGTACGTAGCCGACAAATTCCCTGACCTCAAATCCGCAGCCGATCTGCCCAAGTACAAAGAAGAATTTGCCGATCCGGAAGACCCGAGCAAGGGACGTTTCTACGGCTGCCCGGCTGGCTGGGGATGTGAAGTGGTCAGCAGCAATCTGTACAAAGCCCTGAAACTGGACAAGGATTTCACCCTGTACTCACCCGGCACCGGTGCAGCCCAGAAGGCGGCCCTGACCTCAGCTTATAAACGCAAGCAAAATATCGTGTTCTACTACTGGTACCCAACCCCGCTGGTGGGTTCGCTTGATCTGGTCAAACTGGAATTGCCACCCTACGACGCGGAAAAACAGAAATGCCTGACCAGCCCTGATTGCGCCGATCCACAGCCCAGCGCCTATCCGGACAACCCAGTATTTACCGCTCTGAATACAGAATTTTCCAAACAGGCGCCAAAGCTGACCGAATTCTTCTCCAAGGTATCGGTTCCGCTGCCGGTCATGGACAAAACGCTGGCCCACATGGAAGAGAGTGGTGACGATTCGCGTGATGTCGCAGACTGGTTCCTGAAAAACCAGGGCGAAGTCTGGGAAAAATGGGTTTCCCCCGAGGTTGCCGCCAAAGTGAAGGAATCGCTCTAATCGCTTGCCCGTCCCTTGAAACGCCCGTTTTCGGACGGGCCGATGCCAATCCTAGCGTTTAGCTTAACTTTTAGCCATAAGAGGCACATTGCCATGATAAAGACTAAAGTTCTATCTGCTGTCTTCATTGCTTCGGCCACGTTCGGGCTTGCCCGTACTGCTGCCGCGGCCGATGCGCCCGCCTGCGAAGTGGGCGATACCATCAAGTTCGGTGGCATGAACTGGGAATCGAACCTGATTCTGGCCGACGTCGAACGGCATATCCTTGAAAAAGGGTATGGCTGCCAGACCGAGGTCGTCCCCACCGAAACGCTCACCGCTTTGGCGGCGCTGGAACGCGGCGATTTGCAAGTCAATACTGAAATCTGGCTCAACAGCGTCAGTGACGCCTGGGCCCACGCCGAAAAAAGCGGCAAGGTCAAACGTGTCGGCGAACTGTATACAGGAAGGGAAGCTTGGTATATACCCAAATATACCGCCAGCAAATTTCCCGATCTGAAGTCAGCAGCCGATTTGATCAAACACAAGGACGCATTTGCCGATCCGGAAAACCCCGACAAAGGCCGGATTTACGGTTGCCCGGCAGGCTGGAACTGCCAACTGATTGCCACCAACCTGGCCAAGGGTCTGAAGCTGGACAAGGACTTCGAGGTGTATGCCCCCGGTACCGGCGCCGCTCAGAAAGCGGCCCTGATGTCAGCCTACAAGCGCAAAAAGGATATCGTCTTTTACTATTGGGAGCCCACGCCCCTGGTCAGCACGCTGGAACTGGTCAAGCTTGACATGCCTGCCTACGACAAAGAAAAGCAGTTATGCCTGACCCGTGAAGACTGTGCCGATCCGCAAGCGGTTGGGTATCCGGAAAACCCGGTATTTACCGCGCTCAATACCCAGTTCATACAAAATGCGCCCACACTGACAGCATTTTTCAGCAAAGTGTCGGTCCCGTTTGATGTCGTCAACAAGACTCTGGCCCATATGGAAGAATCTGGTGCCGAGACAAGCGAAGTCGCACAATGGTTTCTGAAAAACCAACAGGACATCTGGTCCAAGTGGGTCCCCGCCGAGGTGGCCGATCGTGTCAAAGCCTCGCTCTGACCGCCGCTCCAGTCAAATCCGGGCAACAACGCTGTCTGCCGGGCACATTCGTGTCCTGCGGCCCTGGCCCGGTCCTGCCTTTTCCTATATTTTGATGAAAAAATACAATTATGTTTCCTGAAATTATCTCTGCGCGCGATGTGCGCAAAAGCATCGACGGGTTCGTGGACCATCTGGTCACCAACTACGCCGATGTGCTCAATGCAATGTCGGAGCCTTTCCTGCATATGCTGGTCTGGCTCGAAAAAGTCCTGCGTGGCGCGCCTTGGTGGAGCGTCATTATTATCGCAGTCCTGATTGCCTTTGCCGCCAGCCGTCGCCTGGTCTTCTCGCTGATGATGGGTGTACTGCTGGCTATGCTGGGTGTGCTCGGACTCTGGGATGCAGGCATGCAGACCCTGTCGCTCATGATTATGGCAACTGCCATTTCCATCATTATCGGCATCCCGCTGGGCGTGATCACCGCCAAATCCAACCCCGTGCGATCGGTCATGCTGCCCATTCTGGATGTCATGCAGACGCTGCCCAGCTTTGTGTACCTCATACCGGTTGTCATGCTGTTTGGTCTGGGCAAAATCCCGGCCATTATCGCAACCGTAATTTATGCAGTTCCTCCACTAATCCGGCTGACCGATCTGGGAATCCGGCTGGTGGACCGCGAAGTGCTTGAAGCCTCACGGGCCTTCGGCGCATCGTCCTCGCAGCAGCTGTTCGGCGTGCAACTGCCGCTGGCACTACCCAACATCATGGCCGGGATCAACCAGACCACGATGATGGCGCTGTCAATGGTGGTCATTGCCTCCATGATCGGCGCGCGCGGCCTGGGCTACGAAGTACTGCTTGGCATCAACCGCCTTGAAGTGGGCCGCGGCCTGCTGGCCGGGCTGGGCATTGTCATTCTTGCGGTGCTGTTTGACCGCATCACCCAGTCTTATGGGAAACGAAAAAATACAGGCGGTGCACGATGAGTAAAATTGAAGTCAAAAACATCTACAAAATTTTCGGCAAAGAGCCGGAAAAATGGATCGATGCCGTCAAACAGGGCATTACCAAGGAAGAACTGCTGGCCAAAAGCGGCCATACGCTGGGCCTCAAGGACATCAGCCTGAGTATCGAAGAAGGCAGCATCCACGTCATTATGGGATTGTCCGGCTCAGGTAAATCAACGCTGATTCGTCACTTTAACCGGTTGATTGAACCCACTGCGGGCCACATACTGGTCGACGACACGGATGTTGTGACGCTGGGACGCAAAGATCTGGAAAAATTCCGGCAGAAGACCATGAGCATGGTATTTCAGCGCTTTGGCCTGCTGCCACATAAAACCGTGCTGGACAATGCAGCCTACGGCCTGTCCATTCAGGGCATGAACAAAGCCGACGCACACGACAAGGGCCGCTACTGGCTTGATCAGGTCGGTCTGGCCGGTTTTGAAAACCAGTACCCGCACCAGCTCTCGGGCGGCATGCAGCAGCGCGTGGGCCTGGCGCGTGCGCTGGCTACCGACGCCGATATTCTGCTGATGGACGAAGCGTTCTCGGCCCTGGATCCGCTGATTCGTCGCGAAATGCAGAACCAGTTGCTGGAACTGCAGGCCAAACTCAATAAAACCATTGTGTTCATTACCCATGACCTGGACGAAGCACTGCGCCTGGGCAACCGCATTGCCATTCTGAAAGACGGCGAGTTAATCCAGGAAGGCACGCCCGAAGATATTCTGCTGTCTCCCGACAATGAATACGTCGCGGCATTCCTGCAGGATGTGAACCGTGGCAAGGCACTTAACGCCAGTCACGCGGTCAATGCGCCGCGCCTGACCCTGACCATGCGTGCACGGCCCGCACATGCCATCGAACGCATGAAACAATACGACTACAAGTTCGCTCCTGTGCTCGATGGCAAGGCCTTTGCCGGCCTGCTGCGCCTGTCTGCGGCAGAAGATGCGGTTCGGGCAGGTTTGCGGGACATTTCCTCAAAAGTGGAAGAAGCTCGCACCGTTTCGGCAGACACCAATCTGGACGAAGTGCTGACCCATATGCTGCAATCGACCGCGCCGGTGGTGGTAACCGGCGACAACGACGAATTTGTCGGCCTGATGTCGCGTGCCAAGGTGGTGGAGCTAGTCAGCCCAGCCATCGACGGCAGTAATGGAGATAGCAACAGCGATGCGGACAGCAATGCCACGGCAACGCAGGAACCCTCAGCGCAGGCACCAGCCAACGCGCCAGCGGAACGGGACGATGAACCCGAACCGCCAGAAGGCGCCATTGAGCTGGACGAGTCATTGAAAAACAAACCGGAAAAAGCACCCGGCCATAGCCACTGATCAGGCGTGTAGCCGGCCCTGCATAGTCTCTCTATGAACACCGGCCAGACGCTGCGCCAAAAGTCCAACCCGCGTCCGAACATACACCCTGTTCGGGCGCTTTTTTGTGCCTAGCCTGCTGCGGTTGACGCAACCTGACCCGCCACACCCGATGCTTCCCGCCTTGCCCCGGCCTGCTGCCGGGCACAGTGCTACCCCAGGGATTCGCCCCAAACCAGTTGCCAGGCAATTGCCCACATGGTGACCCCCACAATCAGGTCCAGCACCTTCCATGCCACCGGCTTTTTGAATAACGGCAACAAGAGCCGCGCACCGTAGCCAAGGGAAAAGAAAAAAACCAGCGATGCGGTAATGCCGCCCGCGGCGAACAACCAGTGTTGCCCCGGAAACCGGGTGGATACTGATCCGATCAGAAGCAGCGTATCAAGGTAGACATGGGGATTGAGCCAGGTCAGCGCCAGGCAAACCAGCAAGGTCCGTTTCAGGGAAGGCGCCTCGATGTGGCTCTCGCCCATACCTGCAGTTTTGGTGATGGCTGCATGAAAGTGAAGCAGACCGTAAACAAACAGAAAAAGCGCGCCGGCGTATTTGATCAGCGGCACCACATGCGCTGCATAGCGGGCAACAACGGAAAAACCCAGCACGCCGGTCAGAATCAACGCGGCATCCGACAGGCTGCATACCAGACAGACCCAGAAGACGTGGCTTTTGCGCAACCCCTGCTTGAGGACGAAGGCATTTTGCGAGCCGATCGCAAGAATCAGGGAACCGCTTAGGAACAGACCGGCAAGATACGCATTCATTCAGCTACGACTCAATTGGAATACGACCGCCAATGTGTTAAAAAGGAAACAGTCGCTCAGATGACAAACAGGTGACAGATAATATACCGGGTATTGTCACACATGCGTCACAACGGATTGGTGTAATAAGAGTCATTCCCGACCTGTACTTATGGCCTGACATTATTTTGTCTGAACATCCTACTACCCACTATCGCACGATCTGGATCTCCGATGTCCACCTGGGCACCAAAGGCTGCCAGGCGAGCGCGTTACTGGATTTCCTGAAACACACAGAATCCGATACCCTGTATCTGGTGGGTGACATTATCGATGGCTGGCAACTCAAAGGCAAGTGGTTCTGGCCGCAGTCGCATAATGACGTCATACAGAAAATACTGCGCAAATGCCGGCAAGGCACCCGGGTCGTCTTCGTTCCCGGCAACCACGACTCATTTGCCCGGCATTATGTGCAGCAGAACTTCGGCGGTATCGAAGTGGTGGAGGAAACCGAGCACACAACTGCCGATGGCAAGCGCCTGTGGATCCTGCATGGCGATCGTTTCGACGGCGTCGTGCAGTTTGCGCCGTGGCTGGCCTACGTGGGCGATCACCTGTACACCGTCGCCCTCACCTCCAATATGTGGCTCAACAGCGCCCGTGCCCGCATGGGGCTGGGATACTGGTCGCTGTCCCAATACCTGAAGCAAAAAGTCAAGAATGCGGTCAGCTATATCTCCGCGTTCGAAGACGCCGTGATGCAGGAAGCGCGCAAAAACCATTATGACGGCGTGGTTTGCGGGCATATCCATAAAGCAGAAATCCGCGAAGTGGACGGCATTCTGTACTGCAATGATGGCGACTGGGTTGAAAGCATGACCGCTTTGGTAGAGCATGCAGACGGTTCACTGCATATCGTAACCTGGACACCGCCAGCCGTCGTACGTGAAAAAAAACCAAAACGCAGCCGCCTGCGGGATGCGGCCGTGGCCACACCAGCGGCCGGCACGCCTGCCGCCGAACCGGTTTCACGCGCGGCTACGGAAAGAGAAGAAAATGTACCGGCGCATACGGATGAATCCGATAAGCAAGAGGCCAGCAGCGTCATTCAGGCCTGAAAAAGTCGTTGCCGGCAGACACCATTCGCGCAACGGCTGGGCTGCAGAGCCTGTCACCACCTTGTGCGCAGGGCCTGGCGACGTCCGGCCTGGTGCCCCGTCCTCAATGAGTTACCGGCCAGCACGACGATCATACGCGCAGATTTTTGCAAATCGGCCCAGATCGCCCGCTCACCACGCATGCCAAACACACAACAGACGGCTGATGCGCCCCAGGTACACCTTACGGCGCACATCCGGGCCCATCAGAGGGCGTCTATCAGGGCCGCAGCTTGTAGCCGGTACGGAACATCCACGAGACCACCAGCGCGCACAACACCAGAATGAACAGAATGGTAAACAGGCTGATGTAATGGTTCACATCGGCCACGCCGTAAAAACTCCAGCGAAAGCCGCTGATCAGATACACCACCGGGTTAAATAGCGCCACTTTGGACCAAATGCCGGGCAGCATATGAATGGAATAAAACGCGCCCCCCAGAAAGGTCAGCGGCGTAATAACCATCAGCGGAATGATCTGCAGTTTCTCGAAGCCATCGGCCCACAGCCCGATAATAAAGCCGAACATACTGAAGGTGACGGCCGTCAGAATCAGAAACAACACCATCCAGAACGGATGCTGGATCTGGTATTCAACAAAGAAACGGGCTGTGATCAGGATCAGCACCGACAATATCAGCGTCTTGGTTGCAGCCGCCCCCACATAACCCAGAATCACCTCGAAATAGGAAACCGGGGCGGACATGATTTCATAGATAGTGCCGGACCACTTGGGCATATAAATGCCGAAAGACGCATTCGAGACGCTCTGCCCCAGCAGGGCCATCATCAGCAATCCGGGCACAATAAATGCACCATAGGATACGCCGTCAATGTCGCCCATGCGCGACCCGATAGCAGCGCCGAATACAATGAAATACAGCGCCGTGGACAGCACCGGCGATGCGATGCTTTGCATGAGCGTGCGAAACGCCCGCGCCATCTCAAACTTGTAAATTGCTTTTACGCCGTACAGATTCATGAATCTTTCCTTACCAGGCTCACGAAAATATCTTCCAGTGAGCTTTCTCGCGATTGCAGGTCCTTGAGCTCAATACCGAAATCGCCCAGCTGGCGCAACATTTCGGACAGGCTTTTACCCGTATTGTCTTCCGATTCCTTGTTATAGGTGTACACCAGCGTGCGCCCGTCTGCAGACAATGCCAGCGGATGGGCAGACATGGCCGGCGGCAGCGCATCCAGCGGCTGCGTCAGTTGCAGATGCAGCTCTTTCTTGCCCAGTTGCCCCATCAGCTGTTCCTTGTCCTGCACCAGGATGATTTCGCCGTTATTGATGACGGCAATCCGGTCGGCCATATCTTCAGCTTCTTCAATATAGTGCGTGGTCAGGATCACGGTCACACCCTGCTCGCGCAACTTGCGCACCAGGTTCCACATATCGTGACGCAGCTCTACATCCACACCGGCAGTCGGTTCATCCAGAAACAAAATCGAAGGTTCATGCGACAGCGCCTTGGCGATCAGCACGCGGCGCTTCATGCCGCCGGACAAGCTCAGGATCTTGCTATCCTTCTTGTTCCACAGGGACAAGGCCCTGAGCACCCGCTCTATATGTGCCGGGTTTGCCGGTTTGCCGAACAGGCCGCGACTGAATGTAACCGTGTCCCATACCGTCTCGAACGAGTCGGTAAAAAGCTCCTGCGGAACCAGGCCTATTTTGGGACGCACGCGTCGATAATCGCGTTGCACGTCGTCGCCGTCAACCAGAATCGTGCCTTCGGACGCGTTGACCAGACCGGTCACGATGCCGATCAGGGTTGTTTTTCCTGCGCCATTAGGGCCCAGCAGGGCCAGAATTTCACCACGGCGGATATCCAGATTGACGCCTTTGAGGGCCGTAAAACCGCTTTTGTAGGTTTTACCCACCCCCTGGATGGAAACGACGATATCGCCACCATCACTACTGTTGTGAGAGTTATTCACGCAATAACCTATTTGAAATATGCAGAATTTAATATGTAGAGCAGCACAAGTATAAAGAATTCCGGGCCGGAATAAAGAAATTGCTGCAAAAGAAATGCGGAGCAAAAATATGGGCGAATGAAACAAAACCCTATTTTAATTTCCCAATCCGATACACTTGTCTTAATCCACAATACATGAATGGACATACGAACATGGTCGAAATCGCTGGCAGCAAGGGCTATGCAGAAAAGGCACAACGGTTTGCCGCTGACTACGAAAGCGTCACCTTCGAAAAAGTGCATAACCCGGTACGTGGCTTTTACCCAGGGGCACCGGCAAAAGTGCTGGATATCGGCGCAGGTACCGGACGGGACGCTGCTGCACTGGCGGCGCTGGGTTACCAGGTTGATGCCGTCGAACCCACCGCTGCCATGCGGGAACAGGGCAACCTGCATCATGCCGATGCCGGCATCAACTGGATCGCAGACAGCCTGCCGGATCTGGCCCTGGTACGCGCCAGCGGAAAGCAATACGACCTGATACTGCTGACCGCAGTGTGGATGCACCTGCAGGAACAAGAGCGGCTGCCTGCCATGCAGCATTGCGCCGCACTGCTGGGGCGCAATGGCATTATGTCGATGTCTCTGCGCCATGGCCCCGTCCCGGCAGAGCGCCACATGTTCGACATCCCGGACAAAGAAACGATCGCACTTGCACACACTTGCGGATTGCAGTTGCTTTATCAGAAAAGCTATAAAAACGACACGCTGGGTCGCAACGACATCTCCTGGAGCTACGCCGTCTTCAGGAAATAAGATCTGCCGGGCGCCAGCACACCGTCCCGGTCGGATCCGGATGCAGTCGGCGACCATCGTGTTCGCGCTCCCTGATATACGTCCATGCCGTTTGTGGGCCGCCAGCGGTGTTCACAGTGGTCAGCACCCGAACATACAGTCCCTGCCCATCGGCACGAAACTCTTCCAGCAGATCAATCAGCGGCACGTCCCGTTCCGGACGATCAAACCGCATCAATTCGCCTTCAATCAGATCCCAGTCGCCGTCGGGCCTGGCCGTTGAGCCCGGCGCGCACTCGAGCAAAGCATCCATCTCGGGCCGGTCGGTGCCGCGCGCCAAAATAGCTTGCGGGCAGATTTGCACCATGGGGTAGCCCTCATCGCGATCAAGATGATAAATCCGACCCCATAGCCAGGCTTTTTCCGTCTGTACGGCCATCGAGCAATGACGTTCGTGATTACAACAACCTGTTTTGAGCGTGCCGTACACAAAGAGCGGCATCACGCGTGGCACTGTATCTGACACGGTTTGTTCCCCTAGCCCCAGTAGCCTATGCCACGCGCCATCATCGCAGCTGCCAGCACAATCAGCACCAGACAGACCAGTTCGTAATGAATCAGCTTGCGAACCCGCTTGATGACCGCAGGGTCCAGCACCGGTTCCCGGCCCCGATTCAGACTTTTGCGCCACGACAGAAAAGTCATGGTCGGATAAATGGACAGCACGCCGACTGCGACAAACAGCAGCAACTTGGCAATAAAGGGAATGCTGTGAAAATAGTAGGCCGCGCCCTTTTCAAAAAAGATCACACGTAAAAAGCCCACGACCAGCAAAAGCATGGCCGATGCACCATAAATGGCATCGGCACGCAAAATGCGCCGGGCACGTTCGATACTGATACGGTCTTTGACCAGCACCAGCTCAATTGCCAGTGCGGCAACCAGCACGAAAGCCAGAACGTGATGCAAAAACGCAAAGAGAAGTGTCATGGTCAATGCCCTTGTGGTTGAGCAAAAAATATAAAGCAGATAGTGACCTGCCCGCAATGCTGCCCTAAATCAGCCTGCAGCAAAGCGCTGGCCGCGCATACGCTATGGTAACCGCAGTTGATCAGCTTATCAGCCTGTCTGCCAGCCGGCGTGTGTCGTTACTTTAATGGATAATACAGACGAAATTCAACCACTAATCGTCACGGTTGTCATGTGAGTGGCAAACCGCTGATTTCTAATAAAAACCGTGACAATCGCAGGCGTGGCCGAAACTACCAGCCGGCACTGACCGTAATATTAGACCCGGGATTCAGATTATCAAAGCTGCGCGACAGATAGTCTAACAGCAGATTCATACGCGCCGTCGTGTGCGGCTGCTCCCGGTACACCGCATAAATATCGGCATTGGGCGTATTGTAATCGGCCAGCACCTGTACCAAGCGCCCGCTGCGCATATACCGGGCAACATCCCATTCGGCGCGCATTACGACCCCGTGACCGTCCAGGGCCCACTGCACCCCCACATAGCCGTCATTGGTGATCAAATTGCCTGTTACTGGCACTTTCTCCGTGCTGTTGCCATTGCTCAATATCCACTCTGAATAGGGCAGTTCATCCTGCTTGATCACAATGCAATTGTGTTTGAGCAGATCATGTGGCAGCACAGGCGCGCCGGCCCGCGCCAGATAAGCGGCAGAGGCCACCAGAAGGCGCCGGTTTTGCGCCAGCAGCCGGGTTTTGAGTTTCTGGTGGGGCGGCTTGCCAAACTGAATGGACAGATCAAACGCATCATCGCTCAGGGCAGGGGGAAATGGCGTCAAAAACAGCTGGACCGTAATGGACGGGTACTTCTTTACAAACCGCGAAACCAGCGGCTGTATATAGCTTCTGCCGAAACCCAGCGTGGCATTGAGCCGGATCAGCCCCTCGGGTTCGGACTTGAACCTGAACATCTCCCGATCCAGCGATTCGATCTGCGCCAGAATACTGCGGGCGTGCTCCAGATAGACCAGGCCTTCTGCGGTCGGACTCATGCGTCGTGTACTGCGATTAACAAGTGTCATACCCAGGCGCTTTTCCAGTTGAATCAGCCGCTTGCTCGCCGCCGAAGGCGTGACACCCAGGCGCAGCGCAACGGCAGACAGACTGCCGGCAGATACAAGCGCATCAAAAAAATACAGATCGGCAGAATGACGAGGATCTTTTTTCATTCATTTTCAACTTTCAGGCACAAATCCTGTGAATTTTGTCGCATTTTAGCACCAACGAATATTTCTAGAATAAGCGCAGGTTCTCTAGATCAGGATAAAGAAAGATGAAATCGTACAAAATCGCGTGCATTCCCGGTGACGGTATCGGCAAAGAAGTTATTCCCGCAGGCCAGACCGTGCTGCAGGCACTGGCAGACACCCTGCAACAGTTTTCATTTGAGTTCACGGCATTTGACTGGGGTGGCGATTATTATCGGCAGCACGGCGTCATGATGCCTGCTGATGGCCTGGATGCCCTCTACGACAAGGATGCGATCCTGTTCGGTTCGGCTGGCGACCCGGATATTGCCGATCATATTACCTTGTGGGGTCTGCGCCTGAAAATATGCCAGGGGCTTGACCAGTACGCCAACGTGCGTCCTACCCGTATTCTGCCAGGCATTGATGCCCCCTTAAAGCGCTGTCAGCCCAAGGATCTGGATTGGATCATCGTGCGCGAAAATAGTGAAGGCGAATACTCGGGTGTTGGCGGCCGGGTCCATCAGGGCCATCCACTGGAAGCTGCAACCGATGTGTCCATGATGACCCGTGCCGGCGTCGAACGTATCATGCGCTACGCCTTTGCCCTGGCGCAATCGCGTCCTCGCAAGCTGCTGACCGTGATCACCAAATCCAATGCACAACGCCATGCCATGGTCATGTGGGATGAAATTGCAGTTGAAATAGCCAGGGAATATCCGGACGTCAGTTGGGACAAGGAACTGGTGGACGCGGCTACAGCAAGAATGGTCAACAGGCCTGCCACACTGGACACCATCGTGGCGACCAACCTGCACGCAGACATACTGAGCGATCTGGCTGCTGCTCTGGCCGGCAGCCTGGGCATTGCGCCTACCGGCAATATAGACCCGGAACGCCGCTATCCGTCCATGTTCGAGCCCATTCACGGCTCGGCTTTCGACATCATGGGCAAAGGACTGGCCAATCCAATCGGCACGTTCTGGTGCGCCCAGATGCTGCTGTCGCATCTGGGCGAAAATCATGCCGCCGGCGTCCTGATGCAAGCAATCGAAAAAGTCACGGCCGATGCCTCGCTGCATACCGGCGACCTGGGTGGCACTGCGACAACGGCACAGGTTACGGACGCGGTTTGCAGCCACATCCGCAACCTTGGCAAAGCACAGAAAGCGGCATAAAGCCGACGTCGGAGGAAGACATGCTATTTACACAAACAATCGAAAAACCCGGCACATTGCTGCGCAAAACAGGTTTGCTGGCGTTGACCCTGTTGACCGTTGCAACGCTTACGGCCATGCCCGCCAGGGCCATGGCGCAGGCTTATCCAGCGCAGCCGGTCAAGCTGGTAGTCCCCTTCCCTGCGGGCGGCACCACAGATGTGCTGGCACGCGCACTGGGCCAGAAGCTTGCAGAAAAAATCGGCCAGCCCGTGGTAATCGAAAACAAGCCCGGCGCCGGCGCCACCATTGGCGCAGAATATGTGGCCCGGGCCAAGCCGGATGGCTACACCCTGTTGATGGGTGCGGTCCACCACACTATTGCCACAACGTTCTATTCTTCTCTGCGTTATGATTTCCAGAAAGACTTTGCGCCTGTCACGACGGTCGCCATGGTGCCTAATGTACTGGTCGTCAACAACAAGGTCGGTGCAAAATCAGTAGCAGACCTGGTGGGGCTGGCCAGGCGAGAGCCGGGAAAACTCAGTTTCGGCTCCAACGGCGTGGGCACCGGCCAGCATCTGATTGGCGAACGCGTACAGCTTATGTCAAAAATCAAGCTGCTGCACGTGCCCTATAAGGGCAGCGGCCCGCTGACGACGGATCTGCTGGGAGGACAAGTGGATATGTCATTTGACACAATCACAACTGTGTTGCCGTACATCAATGAAAAAAAACTCACGGCACTTGCCGTGACGACAGGCACTCGTTCCCCGGCATTGCCCGACGTACCCACGCTTGATGAAGCGGGCCTCAAGGGCTTTGATGCCGGCACCTGGTTCGGCATTCTTGCGCCCACAGGAACACCGGAACAGACGGTGTCGTATTTAAACAAAAATCTCGTACAAATTATTCAGTCTGACGGCTTTAAAAAAGACATGGCCAAGATCGGCGCCGAAACCATTGGCGATACCCCTGCGCAGATGAGCACACGCATTGCCGATGACACCAGCCGCTATGCAGAGCTGGTCAACAACCTGAAACTGAAAGCCAACTAGATACTGCTGTGCCGGGCACATGCAAAACAGCTGCATTTCGTGACGCAGTCGTTTTGCGTGGAGCAACGCGCAGGTGCGAACTCAGTTTGCAAGGGTCATTGTTATTGCCTGAAAGGCAGCTTGCGACTCCTGGCATTACCTCACGGCACACGGCGCCATCAATAGATTAATCGCCCGCCTCACCCTGGACAGTTACCACAACAGTTCGCGGCCCGCCATGATTGCGATGCTCGCACAAATAAATGCCCTGCCATGTGCCAAGATTGAGCGCACCATGCGTGATGGGTACCACCAGCGTGCAGCCCAGGATACTGCTTTTGAAATGTGCCGGCAGATCATCACTGCCTTCATACGTATGCGTGTAATACGGTTCATCTTCCGGCACCAGGCGGTTGAAATAACTTTCGAAATCAACCCGTACAGAGGAATCGGCATTTTCATTAATGGTTAGCGATGCCGAGGTATGTTTAAGAAACACATTCATGATGCCCACGCGCAGGCCGGTCAAGTCCGGCACCTGACGCACAATCTCTTCGGTCACCAGATGAAATCCTCTGGGACGCGCTTTCAATTGAAATTCTTTCTGGATCCACATGCGCTACTCGTTATAGATGCAATATTCAAAGGGAGGGCATCTTGCTTAAAAATGCGAACTGCGAAAAATGCAGGATCGCCCTGCCGCAGATTTTTTCTCACACCGATTCTAATATCCTGGCGCCTGAAAAGCGATCCTGAAACGCTCGGCCATCGCCCGAAGGCGCTTGTCCAGCGTCCACAATTGCGCGCCCGGCGTAATAAGTGTAGAGGCAAGAAGAACCATATCTACCAGTCCGCACCCCAGGTCATAAAGTCGTTCACGTTCAATAAAGTCCGCAACTTCTCGCAAGCCAGCCTGGTTACAGGGCTGCAAGAGCCCTATGTTATTCAGTGTTTGTACGCGCGGCGCGGGTGGTGTTCCACAGGCCAGTTCAACCTGGATCATGGGATGCCCCAATACACGATCGGTCTCAAGCAACTGGATCAATGCATCATTTCGCACTCTGAAGTGATCTACCCATACCGACGTGTCAACAAGCACACTCATAGCGATGCGGTGTCATCCCTGCGGCGCGGTATGTCCTTCATATCCGGCGCCTGTCCACCCAATGCAGCAAGCCGTCGCCCGGCCTGGACACGCACATAGGTTTTCATCGCCTCACGGCATAGATCCGAAGCGCTCACTATCCCGGGACCGGCAAGTTCCAATGCCTGCGCGTATAGCACCTCATCAATGGTGACAATAGTTCGCATGATGATCTCTCCGTAATCCTCTCGTATCAACAATGACTTGCCGCATCAATAATGATGTCATTTTACATCACTTACCACATCATTTGAAGTCGCAAATGCCTTACGCTCTTTACACAGGATCATTGCCGCCCAAGGACCAAGTCCGGAGCGCGTAGCGCATCGACCGGCAAACAATATCCCAGTTCAGCTCCCCCGGATGGCAGATTTCGCACTTCCCATCAGGGCTTGAGCAGCAATGTTCCCATCCGTGATCTGGACTCCAGCGCCTGATGCGCGTGCGCAGCTTCGGCTAACGGGTAGACCTGTCCGGTTTGCACTGTCAGTACACCCTGCTCGATCAAAGCAAACAGTTCGCTGGCCATGGATTCGAGCATCGCGCGCTCGGCGGTATAGTGAAATACCCCCGGCCGGGTCAGACTATTGGATTTGGGCGCGAGGATGGACACCTCAATCGGTTCGATACTGCCCGACGACTGTCCGAAATTGACCAGATGACCCCGTCGGGCCAGTGCGGCCAGCGAGCCCAGGAACGTGTCCTTGCCAACAGAGTCATAGACAACATTGACTCCCTGATCGCGGGTGATCTGGCGCACCCGTTCCACGAAATTTTCCTCGCGATACAAAATGGTATGCGCGCAACCTAAGGCGTGCGCCCGCTCGGCTTTTTCTTCGCTGCCAACCGTTCCTATCACCGTAGCACCCAGATAACTGGCCCACTGGCAAAGCAACTGCCCTACGCCACCGCTGGCGGCATGTACAAGAATGATGTCGCCCGGCTGTACCTGATGGACTTGCCGCAACAGCATTTGGGCCGTCAGGCCCTTGAGCAGAACCGATGCTGCCAGATCCTGGCCAATGCCGTCAGGCAGGCGGATGGCCAGCCTGGCGGGCAGAATCCGCTCCGACGCATAGGCACCATAATGATTCGTAATATAAGCAATCGAATCGCCTACCGAGAAGCCGGTCACCTGCGGCCCGATAGCCTCTACCACGCCTGCCGCCTCGATCCCGGGAATTCCGGGCAATTGCAGGGTTTTGTAAAGGCCGCTGCGCACATACACATCGTGGAAGTTGACGCCAATTGCCGTCTGCCGGATGCGCAGTTCCTCTGGGCCCGGTGCGGCCACATTGATATGTTCAATCTTCAGCGCCTGGGGGCCGCCGTACTCGCTTAGTAAAATCGCAGTTGCCATATTGCTATCTCCACTCAACCTGTTCATCCGTAATGAGCTGCTGGCATGAGAATATCACAAGCGAGGATGACAACTGCAATAGAGACGACACGTTGGTGATCAGCGCCGCCAGTCAATACAGTGACGGAGCGCCAACCGGACGGGTTTTGAAACGACGATGCAGCCACATGTATTGATCCGGCGCGCGCATGATTTCTTTTTCCACAACTTTGTTCATGTAAGCGGCCGCAGCAATCTCATCGTCCACAGGATAGTTCTTGAGTTCGGGCTGAATCAGCAAATCGTAGCCACCCGCTTTCGGACGGCGGATCAATACTACAGGCACCAGCGCAGGTTTGGCCAGCCGCGCCAGCATATAAGGAGCGCTGGTCGTGGCCACTTCAGCAACCGCAAACAGGGGTGCAAAGACACTACCACTGCGACCATAATCCTGATCAGGGGCCAGCCACACAGCCTCTCCCTGCTTGAGTGCACGCACCAGTCCGCGCAAATCCTTGCGATCGAGCATCGCCTTGTTGGAACGCATACGACCCTTGGTCTGCACCCATTCCATTGCCTTGTTATTATGCGGTCGATAGGTCGCCATCATCGGCTGGCACAGCCCCATTGCGCGACCACCGAGCTCCAGCGGCATCAAGTGCACACCAATCATCAGCGCGCCGCGTCCATCCTGTTGCGCCTGCTTCAGATGATTCAATCCAGAAACATCAAACCAGCGTTTTACCCGCTCATCGGACCAAAACCACGCCATTCCGGTTTCCATCAGGCCCATGCCCAGCGACTCAAAATTGGCCCGCACTCTCTGCTCGCGTAACGCGTCATCCATATTGGGAAAGCATAGTTGCAGATTCCGGCGTGTGATGCCGACCCGGCGTTTTAGAAAGCGCATGGAACAGCCCCCCATCCAGATACCAAGCCAATGCAACATGGGATATGGCAGTTGAACCAGCAGGAACAGCACGCCCAGGCCAAACCAGGTCAGCCAGTAGCGGGGGTGAAAAAAGGTGGTTTGAAAACTTCGTGAGTACTTCATAGCAGTTCCTTGGTGCGTCCGAGCAGAAAACAGTAACGTCAAAGGAAGCCACTCGATTGCAGTACTGCTAGTTTGACACCTGTATACAGGCATCGTTCCTTTCTGTCATCCGCTGAAATAGAATACGGCCATGAAGAGGAAAGAGAGGGCGCGTGGTAGCTTGGCAGGAAGACCGCAAGGCATTCTGGCAATGCACAAGCACTCCCGGCAGGACAAGCATACCATATCCACAGAGACACCACGGCTGGGATGGCATGCCTGTGCCCGCGCCTTGCTGACGGGGCCTGGTCGCATGAACATACGGACCAAAACCAGCATCAGCGATGCAAATTGCGCCGAATCCCCAAAAACAGCTTTATTTCAATTGAAATTGCATTGCCTTGAGCACGGTTCGCCATTCAACCTGCTCTTTTTTCAGATAGGCCTGGGCATCGGCTGCAGAACCTCCTACCACCGTATTGCCATCCGCTTCCATTCGCTTGATAAACTCCGGATCCTTGCTAACGACAACAAAGGCCTTGCTCAAACGATCCACCGCTGGCCCGGGCATGCCAGCCGGCCCGACAATCAACTTCCAGTCAACCGCATTGAAACCCTCATAACCTTGCTCCGCAACAGTAGGGACGTCCGGCATGGCGGCGATACGTTTACTGGATGTGACGGCCAGCGCACGCAAATCCTTGTCAGCGATCAGATTGATCACCGACACCGGCGTCGCAAACATGTAATCGGTCTGGCCACCGATCAGTTCAGTCAGTGCAGGAGAGGCTCCTTTGTAAGGCACATTCAGCACCTTGATACCCGCCTTGTAGGACAGCATTTCACCGGCCAGATGACCTACTGTGCCCAGGGTGGCCAGGGCTTGCTTGAGCTGCCCGGGCTTGGCCTTGGCTGCCGCAACCACATCAGCCAGCGATTGATAAGGAGAATCTGCCCTGACCACCAGTACGGTTGGCAATTCGGCGACCACTGCAATCGGGGTGAAGTCTTTGCTGGCATCGAACTTCATATCCTGCATGATCACCGGGTTGATGGCCAGATTCGAAGTCTGTCCCATGCCCAGCGTCAACCCATCCGGTTTGGCACGGGCCACCTGGGTCATGCCGATATTGCCGCCTGCACCCGGTTTATTCTCAATCACAAACTGAATATCTTTATCCGTCTGGCTGATCTTCTCGGCAATAATCCGGGTAATACTATCGGTACCGCCGCCAGGGGTATAGGGCACGACCATACGCACGGGCCGCTGCGGCCAGTCCTGGGCATGCACAAGGCCGGCAGTCAAGGTTGTGACCAGCAGCATACCGCCGGCTAGTCCGGTAATCATTGTTTTCCTGAACATCGTTGTCTCCGTTCCCTTATTTTTCGGGTTGTTGAAAATTATCTTCAGCAGCACCAACTGCAGCATGCAGCACGGTGCCTGTTGCCGACTCGGTAATCAGCACGGTGTCACAACGCGCATTGGCGAAACACAGATTGGTCACCGTATTGCCCGTAACCGAACGCAGTATCCGACAACACTCGCCGTTGGCCTCAAATACAAATACGCGTCCGAGCGACGCATGCGCCACATACAACCTGCCCTGTTGATCCAGCGCGAGACCATCGGGGCCGCTGGTGCCAAACAGCACGCAGAAGCGGCCGGTTTTCGATACCGACCCATCGGCCTGCAGGGGCGCGCGCCATACGGCATTGTCCCGGGTCGCTGCCACGAACAGTACCGATCTGTCTTCGTCGACCACAATCCCGTTGGGACTGGGCACATTATTCATCAGGCAATCGAGCCGACCCGTTTTCAACCCATAGCGATACACGGCACCAGTCGGGTCGTGCAGGCCGGTCTGCCCCTGGTCAGTGAAATACACCTGTGATTCATCACGAGTGACATATAAATCGTTCAGCCCCTTGAATGACTGGGCATTGCGTCGCGCCAGCACCGGCTCAACCACTTTTGCAAGCGGGTCACAGCGCAGCAGACCCCGGCGATAATCGGCAATGAGCAGCGAACCATCGCGCAAAACCTTCAATCCGTTGGGTTCGCCGTCGTACTGGACAAGCAATTCCCAATCCTTTTGCGCCGAAATACGGAAAATGCGTCCATACGGAATATCGGTCACATAAAGATTGCCCTGCGCATCCATAGCCGGACCCTCGATAAAGGAATGCAATTGCTCGCCGCCCTTATTGGCCTTGGCCCAGTCAGAATCGGTATTGCGCAAGCGCAAATGATCCGGCATGGTGCTCCATACCTGCGCGTCACAACGTTCAGGCTCCTGGTTCAAAAAAAACATGGTGCTCCCTTACTGTTTTTCCAGGCCGGCGCGCTCGGCAGTGCGCCCCCAGCTGTCAATTTCCCTGCCAATCTGTTGCGAGAACTCCTGGGGGCTGTTGCCTACCGCCTGCGCACCCAGTTTTTCAAACGACGATTGAATGGATTGATCGGCGACCGATTCCTTCACCAGACGATTCAGCGTGTTAATGACCTCTGGCGGCGTACCGGCACGAGCAACCAGACCAAACCAGTTTTGCACCTGGTAATCAGGCAGGCCAGCCTGTGCAAATGTCGGCACGGCAGGTAGCTGTGGCAAGCGCTGCGGGCTGCTAATGGCCAAGGCCTTGACCTTGCCGCTGTTAATTTGCGGAATGGCCGTAGGTGTTGCACTAATCTCTACATCCACGGTTCCGCCAACCAGGGCCAGCAAGGCCTCGCCGGCACCCTTGTAGGGAACATGCAGCAGCTTTATGCCCGCCTGATGCTGGAACACTTCGCCGGCAAGATGCGTTGAACTACCTTTGCCGCCGGAGCCGAAGGTGAGCGACTCAGGCTTTTCCCTGGCTGCTTTGACCAGGTCGGCCAGGGAATTGAACGGCGAATTTGCCGGTACGATCAAAATGACAGGCGTTGAAGCAACATTGGCAATGGGCGCGATATCCTTGACAGGATCCCAGGACAGTTTCTTGAACACGGCCGGCAACATTGCGTACGTTGTATCATTCATCAACAGGGAATAGCCATCCGGCTTGGCCCGCATGACTGAAGCGGTAGCGATGGTGCCGCTGGCCCCCGGCTTGTTTTCCACGACAAATGAATGTTTCGATATTTCGGACATTTGCCTGGCCAGCATACGGGCCACATAATCGGTGGTACCACCCGGAGAATAAGGCACCGTAATGGTCACGGCCCGTTGTGGATAACGCTCTTGCGCCTGCGCCACAGAACTGTATGACAGGTGTGTTAACAGCGCGGTTGCAAAAGCAACGGCTATTTTTTTCATGATTGTCTCCTTATTGCGTGGCAATGACATTGTTTTCCAGCAAGGTATTGATTTGCACCTCGCTCAACCCGGCGTTCTGCAGAATACTCAGCGTATGTTCACCAAGCCGCGGCGGGTTCAGGCGCACGCCCAGCCGTTGGCCATCCATGCAAATGGGCAGCAGCGGCACAGTGGTTTGCCGGCCGTCGGGCATCTGCATGGGTGCCAGCCCGCCGGTCTCCAGAAGATGCGCATCGTGCAGCAGCTCTTCAGGCCGTGCAATGGGCGCGAACGGCAGCGCATTGGCTTCAAACAGCGCGGCCAGTTCTGTCTTTGAATAGGCTGCCATGCGTTCCTGCAACAGGGGCAACAGCCACGGCCGTGCCTGTACGCGCTGATTATTGGTCTTCAGATCCGGATTGCCCAGTAACTCGGGCAATCCGAAGGCGTCGCAGAAAATCCGCCATTGCGTATCACTGACCACTGCCAGGAATATCTGCTCACCGTCCTTGACATTGAAGACGTCATAAATGGCCCAGGCCGAAATACGGCTGGGCATGGGGTCGGCGGCCTTGCCGGTGACCACGTACTGCATCATGTGCTGGGCAACCAGAAAAATATTATTTTCGAACAGTGCACTTTGTACCTGCTGTCCCTTGCCCGTGAGTTCACGTGCCTTGAGCGCGGCCATCACGCCGATGGCGCCAAACATGCCACCCATAATGTCATTCACGCTGGTGCCCGCGCGTATCGGGTCGCCCTTTCTGCCGGTCATGTAGGCCAGCCCGCCCATCATCTGCACCACTTCGTCCAGCGCAGTGCGATGTTCATAGGGACCAGGAAGAAACCCCTTGTGGCTGACATACACCAGACCCGGATTCCGCTCTGATAAAGACTCATAGTCCAGCCCCAGTTTTTTCATGGTTCCGGGTTTGAAATTTTCGCTCACCACATCGGCCGAACCGATCAGGTCCTTGACCAACGCCAGCCCCTGCTCCGACTTCAGGTCAACAGCCAGGCTTTTTTTATTGCGATTGAATGCGGAAAAAAAACCAGCGCCCGATCCCAGCAGATGACGAGTGTTATCGCCCTTGAGCGGTTCAATCTTGATGACGTCGGCGCCCAGGTCCGCCAGGATCAGGCCACAAGTAGGACCCATCACCATGTGCGTAAACTCGATGACCTTCAGCCCCGCGTAGGGCAATGTTTTTTCTGTCATATCACACTTGTTGTTCAAAGGTTAAAGGCACGCCGGCTTCAGCCACCATGCCATACACGGCTTCTTGGGGAACGCCGGCTTTGAGCGGCTCTCTGGCGGCAATCAGTTTTTCAATATTGATCCCGGTATCAATGCCCATGGCCTCGAACATGAAAACCAGATCTTCGGTAACCACATTGCCGGACGCACCCGGCGCATAGGGACAACCGCCAAGCCCCCCCAGCGACGCATCAAAGGTGCGCACGCCGACATCATAGGCAGCCAGATTGTTGGCCATGCCCAGCCCGCGAGTATTGTGCATATGGGCCGCGCCACATTTGTCGCCTATTTCTGCAAAGACGCGCCTGAAAAGTCGCCGCACCTGGGCTGGATTTGCGTACCCGGTTGTATCGGACAGCCCGGTTTCGTCAGCGCCTGCGGCCACCAGTTGGGACGAGAGCAAGACGACATCGTCTTCACTCACTGCTCCCTGGATCGTGCAACCGAATGCCGTCGATATGCCTGCCTCTATTTTCACGCCAGGTGCGATCTCGTTGCGCAACGCCACGATTTCACGCACTTCCTGCACCATTTGCTGCCGCGTTTTTCTCACATTAGCCAGTGAATGCGCCTCGCTGGCAGACACCGGCAGCGTCAGCTTATGCGCCCCCGCCTCCAATGCGTTGCGGGCGCCCCGCAGATTCGGCACCAGCGCCATGACCGTCAGGTCGGCGTAACGAAGCGCATAACGGACAACCTCTGGCGCATCGGCCATTTGCGGCAGCAATTTTGCAGGCACGAACGAACAAACTTCAATTTCCCGAATGCCAGCTTCGTAGAGCGCATCGATCAGTTTGAATTTGTATTCGGTCGGCATGATGCTGTTGATGCTCTGCAGCCCATCGCGCATCCCCACTTCACTGATCAACACCCGCTCCGCATGTGTCTGGTTCATGTTTTCTCCTATATTCTATCTTATAGAACACTATTCTATTAAATAGAATATTAAAGCAGAAATAACAAGCGCGTCAACACGCAATCGCAAATGTGATTGACCTGCACGGCAAAAGGGATAGGCGAAGAAAGACAAAATCGACCTCGGTGGGTCGATCTGGGTAAAGAAGTTACAGATACTGGCTCGGTCTTAACTTGACTAACACGGTCAGGCTGTTTCAAACATAAAGCGACCTAAGAGTTTTAGCCATTATCAGATGATGATTGAAAGCCGCGGCCATCGTTGGCTAAATCGTTTGGATTGCACGCGATGCAGGTAAATTGATGCACTCGCCCGGCGCGGGTTGTGCCGCACCCGCATCTCAAATAGGTCAGCCAATCCATAAGGCGCTATTACTTTCAATGAGCCGTCATACGTCATATATACGCCTACGCAGGTTGCAAATTCAGGCCACGTTGCCAGACCGTCCTCCAGGCAGACCAGAGGCGGGACCTCCAGGCCCAAGGTATTTGCGAACCAGTGATGCACGTGGGCCTGGTTTGTTACTTCCCAACTGACTGTCGGAATCAGCACATGTAGTCGTTCCTGCATGTCGGACTCGTGTTCAGGAGGTGCTGCTGCATCAAAGTACGCAACATCTATATCTTCCGACGTTACCGGCCGGACAAAACCGTGGAGGAAATCCCACACGGTGCAACGGATGGCGCCGGCGCCAATACACCAGGAAGACAATCCCAGCGATCTGACCGCCCGCAGTGCCTCCATCAATCGTTCAGAGGAGGTAACGATACTGATCAGCTGCTGCTCGTAGTCTGCGTCAACGGTTGATTTCATTTGTTCGTGGTTGGCAGGTTTGGCAAAAATCACGCATGGCAGTGGCTGTCACGGCAAGCAATCGTCTGCCTGAATATCCAAATTTTTAGTCTTTGCTATAGCCGAATTTTTTGCTTAATGCCATGGCGGCTTGCAGCACCTCATCTCTGAAAGAAGGCTTCAGACGGGACGAGGGCATGGTCAGCGTCACTGCCCCCACAAATTCGTGATGCGCATTGAACACAGCCGCAGAAACGCCCGCCAGATCGGGCATGCGATCTCCATCGAGCACGACAACCCCTTCCTTGCGGATCTGATCGTACAGTTTGCCTTTAGCGCCAGTAAAGGCCTGCAGCACGCGCGCGCCTGATCCTTTATCCAGAGGCAACACATCGCCTTCACGGGTTCGATAGCTGATCGGCAAGGGCGAATTGACCCGATGCAGACACAGCCGACTATTGCCGCTGATGACATGATACGAGGCGCTTTCCTGGGTTTTTTCAACCAGTGCGCGCAGTACCGGGATAATGACATCGGCCTGAGAAAACGCCGAATTGTAAACACCGTACAGCCGCACGACGCCTTCACCCAGGCCATAGCGTCCGTCATCGGACTTATGCACCATGCCGTAATGCTCCAGCGAGGCCAGCAGCCGCAGGATGGTGCTCTTGTACATGCGTGTTCGATCCGCCAGCTCTACCAGCGATAGATACCCGTCGTTCTTGCGAAACACAGTCAGCAGCGACAGGGCGCGATCCACCGCTGCAACGCCACCCGAGGCCGGGTTCTCGTCAGCGACCGATAATGTTGACGCTTTTCTTGGCACAATCCACCTCTTGATTCGATCAGGGTATTTTATAGTGGATTGGAAAAATATTAGTGTGATTGACAAGCCCTCTGCAATTGCGCCAAATGCCACAGGATGCACGAGCGTGAAGCGCCTGGGGGGCAACCATGTCTCCTCTTAATTAACCAGAAAAAGGACTCAGGACACATTCCCTTTCATCGCGCATATCGGCTCCCGCTTTGCCTGTCGTGCCCGCGCGCGCCGCAACTGCTGCGCGCCCGAGAATCCGGCCAGCCGAAGACCATGCGCATCCGGGCGCTCTATATCGCTGATCTGGGCCAGTGTATACAGGCGCACCGCTTCAATATAGTCCCGTGCAGACATCCCTAATTGCTGCCTGAAAATTCTCAATAATTGACGCGGGCTGATATGAGCGATTGCTGCAAGCGTGATACTGTCCCATGGTGCAGCAGGGTCTGCCTCGATGGCATCCTGAACCCGAAGCAACGCCTTGTGTTGATGATGGCGGTATTGCAATAACGGGGAGATTTCCGGTTCCTGCCGGTGACGGCGCCGGGTGACGCGCATCGATTGCGCCGTCGCGCTGGCAATGCCCTCTCCCGCAACAGTGGAAACACAATGCAAGGCCAGATCAATGCCGGCTGTAATACCGGCACTCGAGAGCAGATTGCCATCATCCACATATAGCCGGTTGCGCAGTACTTGCGCCTGTGGAGCCAGACGCGCCAGTTCGTCCAGAAAATCATGGTGTGTCGTCAACGCTCTACCCGACGCCAGCCCCGCATCGGCAAGTAGCAACGCCCCCGCACAGATTGTCAGCAGAGCACAGCCGGAATCGGCATGCGCATTGAATAATTCAACATATCGGGTGAGCCATGTGCGTGCTTTGAGCCAGACCGGATCATGATGAATGATGTTCGCAGTCGGTCCGCTGCGACCGGACAGCACCAGCCAGACCGGTCCGCATTTACGCAATTGTCCCAGATCCGGCAGCGGTGCGATGTCGTCAAACGCCAATCCCACAGAGGACGTGATCGTACGCTCGGGGGAAATAAACTGAAGTGCAAACTGTGCTGGCTTACCCCGTGCTTCAAGGTGCTGGTTGGCCAGACGGAACACTTCGGCCGGGCCAGCCACATCCATGATCAACGTGCCCGGCAAAAGCAGAAAACAGACAGAGATCATGTTGCTGCCATGCTCCGGCACGTATCCCCGATCAGATCGCGAACGTAAGCAATGCTGGCGAAGCGTTGGTTCAGGACCGTCTCGGTCCGGCGGTGAATATCGTCTGCGCTCATGGGGAGTCCATCCGGTGAAATCATATCGAACGTCAGCGTTGCGTCGGTCACAAACGTCACGTAAAAGCCCTCATCAGACAAGTGGCGCGTGGTTGTTTCGCAACACTGCTCGGTGCGAATTCCGGCGACCATCACATTCGTGATGCCGCGATCGCGTAACCAGTCAAGCAGTTGTGTCCCGACCAGTGCGCTGTGTTTCTGCTTTTTTACCACCAGTGCAGCTTCAAAGTCCATTAAACCCTGTAATGGACGGACATACCCGCTGGCCTCGTTAAAAGGGCTGTCTGCTGCCGTTTCGCAATGATAGACCCGCACAATGGGCACGCCCTGCGCGTCGCAATGCGCAATAAGCGCATTGGTTTGAGCTAAAAACGACGCGGCGCGGCTTTCGTCCCAGTAGTGGCGATGGCGAAAGGACTCCTGCACATCAATGAGAACAAGTATTTGGTTCATGTTTAGTCCTGTATGTGTATTGACGGGTTATCATAGAACGTAACAAGATTTAAGTTCCTTTCAAAAACGGACATAACACGGCCGTTAACAGACATTTCGCTTTCACCCTGGCATGGTGTACGCCCTATCTAAGAAGAGACGCGTCGCCTGGCCTGCATTCTGACCATTTAATCTGCATGAGTTTGTCCATGAGTTCGCCTACCCTTAAGCCCGCGGTTGTGGCCGGCTGTATTTTTTCGCTTTTTACCTGCACGGCGTTTGCCCAGCCGGTGACTGCAGCGCAAACGGCCATCGCTGCCGCGCCCGAAACGGCGGCACCCGCTGCCGCCGCCACACCAGAGGCGCCCATTACCCAGCTGTCGCCCATTGTGGCCACCAGTACCCGCATGGATCGTCCAACAAACGAAATACCGGCATCGGTCAGCGTCATAGACGGCGCGCAAATCCGTGGGAACCAGATGCAGGTCAATCTTTCCGAAGGCTTACGCGGCATCCCGGGGCTGACCGTGCGCAACCGGGAGAACTATGCCCAGGATTTGCAGGTGGGTATTCGCGGCTTCGGTGCCCGCTCGGCATTTGGCGTGCGCGGCATCCGCCTGTATGTGGACGGCATTCCGGCGACCATGCCAGACGGACAGGGCCAGACGTCCAATATTGATCTGTCGTCGATCGAATCGGCGGAAGTGTTGCGCGGGCCATTCTCCACCCTTTACGGTAACTCGTCGGGTGGTGTGCTCATGACCGAAACCGAAACCGGTGAAGGGCCGCTTACCCTGACCCCGTCTTTTGCAACGGGCAGCAACGGACAACAGCGGTATGGCATGAAAGCGTCAGGGTCCCGTGGGGACGGTCCTGGCGCCATAGACTATCTGCTCAGCACCAATCATTTCCGTACAGACGGCTACCGCGAGCATAGCCGGGCAGAGAAAAACCAGGTCAACGCCAAACTCGGGTTGCGCGTGGGCGATGCCGGCCATCTTAGCCTGCTGCTCAATCATGTCGATGTGTCGGCGCAGGACCCGCAGGGGCTGACGCGCGAAGAGTTCGAGAACGATCCACGATCCTCCTCGCCCAATGCTCAAACCTACAATGTACGCAAAACTACCAAACAGACCCAGGGTGGACTGGTCTATGAGCAGCCCTTATCCGACAAAACCGATCTGCGCATCATGGGCTACTATGGCCAGCGGGAAACCAGGCAGTTTCTGTCCATTCCGATTGGCCCGCAGCGTGCGCCATCACATTCAGGCGGCGTCATCTGGCTCAAACGGCAATACGGAGGTGCAGACGTTCGGCTAACCTCGCATGTTTCCCTGGCTGACCGGCCGCTTACGCTGGTGGCGGGCCTGGCCTGGGATACGATGCGCGAAGCGCGCAAGGGCTACGAAAATTTCATTGGCAACCAGCTTGGCGTGCAGGGAAACCTGCGTCGCGACGAAATCAACAACGTCTGGAACCTTGATCCCTACGTACAGGCATCGTGGAACTTTGCCGAGCGCTGGACGCTGGATGCCGGCCTGCGCTACAGCAACGTCCATTTCAAGTCGTCAGACCGTTATATTACAAACGGCAATGCCGACGACAGTGGAACCGCCAATTACAGCAAGCTGCTGCCCGTCATTGCCCTGAACTACCAGGCCACGCCTGATTTGTCGCTATACGTCACAGCCGGCCGCGGCTTTGAAACGCCGACCTTCAACGAGCTGTCATATCGCACCGATAACGAACCGGGCCTGAACTTCGGTCTGCAGCCGTCGGTCAATACCACGCTGGAAGCCGGGCTCAAGGCCAATGTCGGCTACGGTCAACTGACCGCCGCCGTCTTCCGTACCTACACCCAGGACGAAATCGTGAGTGCTGGCGCCTCCGGCGGGCGCACGACCTATCAGAATGCGGGCCGCACCCTGCGCGATGGGGTCGAACTGGCCTGGGAAGCACGATTTTACCGCGATCTGCGTGCCCAACTTTCCTATACGTATCTGCATGCCCGCTACCGCGACAGCTTTTGTTCCGGCCCCTGCTCCGACAGCAACCCGCAAGTGCCTGCCGGCAACCTGATTCCGGGCATCGCCCGCAACACGGCAACAGCTTCGCTGGCATGGGAGCCGGAACAGGGCTGGAATGGTGGTGTCGATGTCGACTACCTGGGCAAAGTGTACGTTAACGACCAGAATAGCGAGTCAGCCCCTTCGGCCATGGTGACCGGCCTGCATACCGGCTATACCTGGAAACGCGATCATTGGACGCTCAATGCCTTTGCGCGCGTAGACAACGTATTCAATGCACGATACGCGGGATCAGTCATCATAAACGATGCCAACGACCGTTATTATGAACCGGCGCCTGGCCGCAACTGGACAGCAGGCATGACGGTAAGTTACCGCTTTTAGCGTTAGAATGTCTCTATCCTTGCCTATCCGGTCCGCTTGACTGCGCCGGCTGCGTAACACATGCTGGGCTGTGCATTGCCAGCGGCTTGCGCGCCATTGCGCAATGCGCCGCACCAGCGCCCGAAGAATCATCGTTGTAAAGTTGTCTGTTTCAAAAGGGGAATACAATGGACGAACGCAGACCCATATCCGGCATTGCTGCCACCGGCCTGACGCTGCTGGCAGCGCTCATTATTCTGATCGGCCTGTTCATGACCGGCGCGGGTGCCTGGCTCGCAGTGCTCGGTGGCAGTGTTTATTACGTCTTGATGGGCCTGGCCCTGCTGCTGTCAGGTTACCTGCTTTGGAAACGCAGCCTGCTGGGTGTCTGGCTTTATGCCCTTGCATTTATTGCCACCGTCATTTGGGCGGTATGGGAAGCCGGCTGGGAATTCTGGCCATTGGTTGCGCGCGTCTTTGCCTTTGCGGTTCTGGCTTTCCTGGTCACTCTGGTCGCGCCGGTACTGCGCCGCGCTCAAGGTAAAGCGCCCTGCCGCGTAACGCGCTGGGCCTCGGTTGCGCTGGCCATAGGCATTGCAGCCACATTCACCCTTTTCTTTTTCCCCAAATCGGTTCTCGAAGCCGAGCATATTGCCGCCGTCACAAAGGCCGATCCCAACGACCGGCCAACAAACTGGGAGCATTGGGGCAACACCACAAGCGGAACGCGCTTTGTGGCCATGGACCAGATCAACAAGAATAATATCGGCAAGCTGCAAGTGGCCTGGACTGCTCATACCGGCGATATTCCAAAAAGCACCGGATCGGGTGCCGAAGACCAGAATACACCGCTGCAGATCGGCGATACGCTGTACGTATGCACGCCCTACAGCAAGGTACTGGCACTGGATGTCGATACCGGCAAGGAAAAATGGCGCTACGACTCCCAGGCAACTGCACCTAACTGGCAGCGCTGCCGCGGTCTGGGCTATTTCGATGCAACTGCCAGCGCCAATACCGTAGCCCAAACCAGCGCCGAAGGGGCTGCGCTCGCTGGGGACCAGACTACGTCACCAGCCGAAGGCACGGCGCCAGCGGGCACGATGCCCACCAGCCAGCCGGCCAACGCGGTCACCTGCGCGCGACGCCTGTTTTTGCCCACCACCGATGCCCGCCTGATTGCCATCAATGCAGACAACGGCCAGCCCTGCTCCGAGTTCGGCAATATGGGCACGGTTGACCTGAAAGTGGGCATGGGCGAAGTCAAGGACGGCTACTATCAGCAAACGTCTACCCCGTTGGTTGCAGGCAATCTGGTGATTGTAGGCGGACGCGTAGCTGACAACTTTGCCGTAGACGAACCGCCAGGCGTGGTTCGAGCCTTCAATGTCATTTCCGGTAACCTGGAATGGGCGTGGGATCCGGGCAATCCGGAAATAACCGGCGCACCGCCCGAAGGCCAAACTTACACCCGGGGCACGCCGAACGTGTGGTCTGCCATGTCCTATGATGCCAAGCTCGGTCTGGTCTATTTGCCTACCGGCAATGCCACACCGGATTTTTACGCCGCCCAGCGCAGCGAACTGGATGACAAATACAGTTCCTCCATCGTTGCTCTGGATGTAAAAACTGGTAAGGTACGCTGGCACTTCCAGACTACCCACCATGATCTGTGGGACTTTGATCTGCCTGCGCAACCGTTGCTTTATGACATTCCCGATGGCAAAGGCGGCACCAATTTCGCGCTGGTACAAGTAACCAAGCAGGGTGAAATTTTTATGCTGGACCGCATAACAGGGAAACCACTGGCGCAGGTTCAGGAAAAGCAGGTACCGCAAGGCAACGTCAAGGGTGAACGCTACGCCGCCACCCAGCCGTTTTCCGTGGGTATGCCTTCGATCGGCAACCAGACGTTAAAAGAGTCCGATATGTGGGGTGCGACTGCATTCGACCAACTGCTGTGCCGGATTCAGTTCAAGGGCATGCGTCACGATGGCGTCTACACACCGCCAGGCGAAGACCGTGCCCTGCAGTTTCCCGGCTCGCTGGGTGGCATGAACTGGGGCGGCGTCTCGGTTGATCCGACCACCAACTACATGTTTGTCAACGACATGCGACTGGGCCTGGCCAATTACATGATCCCTCGCGACAAAGTGGGCGCCGGCGCCAGCGGCATCGAAATGGGTGTGGTTCCCCAGGATGGGACACCCTATGGTGCCATGCGCGAGCGCTTCCTGTCGCAATTGGGTATCCCTTGCCAGAAACCGCCATTTGGCACGATGACCGCCATTGACCTGAAAACCCGCAAGATCGTCTGGCAGGTTCCGGTCGGCACCGTCCAGGATACGGGGCCACTGGGCATTCGCATGGGTATGCCCATTCCTGTCGGCATGCCCACCTTGGGCCCATCGCTGGCGACCCAGGCCGGGCTGTTGTTCTTTGCGGGCACGCAAGACTTCTACCTGCGCGCCTATGATTCGGCCACCGGCAAGGAAATCTGGAAATCCCGTCTGCCCGTCGGCAGCCAGTCCGGCCCCATGTCGTACACTTCTCCCAAAACCGGCAAACAGTACATTGTGATCAATGCCGGCGGAGCCAGGCAGTCTCCCGACCGTGGCGACTACATCATTGCCTATGCGCTGCCAGACGACGCACACAAGGAACAATAGCATGTGAAATAGCGTGGCTGATGCACTGTCTGGCATCAGCCCATCGCCCTAAAAAACCTCAATAAACAGCCCCAATAGCAACTGTCATTAACGACGCTATTGGGGCTGTTTTGTATTGCTCGATATAGGAATGGGCGCTAAGTGTCAGCGGTTGCACGTCTGGCGATTGAAGTGACCGCCAGCGACAGCATGCCTGGCCTGGTTGCTTATCGCTCAAAACCTGTTCAGGCCATCAACCGGCTTGGCCTCCAACCGGGCAAGCGCGCAGGTGCGAGGCTTATTCCACGGTTAGTGCCCTGTATCCTGCGCTTATTTCAAATGAGCAAGCAGGTAGTCCCGCAATACATTTGCATTATTGTGCTGCTCGTCTTTTGCCGCATACAGCAGAGTCACGCGCTGCTGCCGCACCCTGTCTAACAACTGCTGCACCGCTTCCGGCGCTTCATCCAGTTCGGCACAATAGCGTTTCGTAAATTCGGCCCATTGATCCGTGTTTTCATGGAACCATTTGCGCAACGGGCTGCTGGGGGTTACTTCCTTGGGCCAAAGATCATGCTTCAAATCTTCTTTTTTTATCCCGCGCGGCCATAATCGATCTACCAGCACCCGATAGCCGTCGTTATCGTCCGGCTCATCGTATACACGCTTAGTCTGGATCTGATCTTTTTTCATTATCAAGCTCCTGTCACACTATGCTTGCGGGCCGCTTTCGATAGACGATGACCGCAATGCCTGCCCCAGTATCACTTGCCTATGGTACTGCGAATGTGGACGCAAGTGGCCTGGGCACCAGGAGATTGGCGTGAGCAGATGCGGCACATTGTCGCCGCCTGTCCATTATTTTGACCAGCCTGGGTAAAGCCGCTATCCATCGCAGTTCGCCCTATACCCCGCTCATCAGCTGTTTCTGCGCGGCCTCATGAATCCGGGTATACAGGTTGTTGCCGTGCGCGTCGATCCCCACCGTCACCGGCCCCAGTCCCTTCACGCGCAGGCGCACCACGCGATAGTGAGTCAGCATATCGGTCCACCCCACTTCCAGCACCTCTTCAATGGCCTGGCTCAATAGCGTGCAGCCGCCCCCCAGAAAAGACAGATAGACACAGCCGGCCTCTTGCATGGCTTTGGCACTGGCATCATCCAGCCCCCCTTTGCCGCCGGTCGCGTGCAGTTGCAGTTCGCGGATCAGGCGAGGCATATGCGGATTGAAACGGGTGCTTGTGGTTGGATTGATATACAAAATCTCAAACTGCCCGGCAGTTTCCCGACTATAGCTACCCAGATGGAACAACGAAGCTCCGTGCAAGTCCATCGGAAACGGTTCTTTGCCATCCAGACAATCCAGAAAACGGGCATGGGTGGGCAGCCCGGCGGTAATAATAATTTCACCATCAATAATGACCTGATCGCCAGCTCGCAGGGTACGTGCATCACTGGCCGACAGCGGAAAAGTCATGCGGTGGGTGGTAATGGACATGCGCGTTTACTCCAGCATTTGAATGCGACCGTCGTTATAACAGCGCGCCCGCGTACGCCGGTTGATCCAGCAGTTGAAACAGACCGCGACCGGAGTGAAACCATGACCTGCACAGTAATTGATATGCACCGCCATGGAAGTGCTGTCGCCCCCCGTACCCATGGGGCCAAAACCGGTTTTATTGATCCGCTCCAGTAGCCGGGCCTCCATATCTACCAGGATGGGTTCGGGATTGATCGTACCGATTTGCCGCAGCGTGGCTTCCTTGGCCATTTTCGCCGCATAATCAAACGAGCCGCCAATGCCCACGCCAATTACCACTGGCGGACAAGGTTGGGATCCGGCCTTGACGACCGTCTCCATCACAAAATTCTCTATAGTCGGCAAATCAGGGAAACTGAATATTTCCAGCGCGGCCCAGCGGCCCGAACCCAGCGCTTTGGGCGAACAGGTAATGTCAATATAGTCGGCGCCATCCACCAGATCAAACGTGGTAATCGGCATGCCCTTGCCCTGATACCCACGCTCAAGCGTGAGCGGATTGGTCACATGCGGCAACAGTGGCGGGTTGATCGTGGCTACCAGTTCTGCGAACCCTTCTTCAATGGCCTGTTTCACGTTGCCATCAAACTGCGCCTGCGTACCAATCTGCATGAAATAAACCGGCACGCCAGAGTCGGAACAGACCAGCGACTGCTGGCTGCGCGCTGCATCAGCGCTCTCGATCATGATTTGCAAAGTGCGCCGACCAGTCTCATTAGTCTCACGGGAACTGGCCTGCACCAGGGCCTGGCGGGTATCATCCGGGATTTGCTTGAGTGAGCGCTCGTAAAGCTGCGCGGTCACCTGTTTGATCATTTCAAATGTAATGGCCATTGGTTCTCTTATTGTTTAAGTAGTCCGAAGGTCCGGGCCCGCATACGGGCCAGCGCATAGACAGTTGCCGCGATCGGCGTGTCCATACGCAGGCTTGCCGCCAGTTCCACAAACGCGCCAAGAATGGCCTCGATTTCGACCGGGCGTCCTGCTTCTGTATCCTGCAGCATTGAGGTCTTGACGGCACCAAGCTTGCGCGTGACGGCAAGACGTTGCTGTGGCGTCACGCTTACCGCAATGCCCAGCGCTGCGCCTACCGCAACAACTTCCTCCATGAGCGCGACGAACAAACGGTAAATTGCAGGGTCGTCAATCATCAAATCGGTCTGTGACCCCGTGAGCATACTGACCGGATTGAAGCAGGCATTGCCCAATAGCTTTTCCCAGACTGCAGAACGGATGACAGACGTTTTTTCTGCAGTCAGGCCGGCCGTATTGAACAGCGCAATCACCCGATCGAGCCGGTCCCGATTTGCTTGATCCACCTGGCGGCTTATTTCGCCAAGCACCAGCCGATTGCCCGAGCTGTGATGAGACACGCCCGGCTCCGGGCTATAGCACGATGGATAGACAACGCAACCAACAATGCGGCGGGCATCAATGGCGTCTGCAATAACGCCGCTGGGATCCAGGGCCTTCAGTTGAGTGGGCAGTTGTTGAGCGGGCGCCTCGCTGTTATCCAGCCCTTGGGTAAACCACCAGGGGATACCATTGATGGCGGGAATGACAATCGTGTCCGCGTGACACAATGCGGGTACCATCGCGGCGATATCCTGCAGAGCATGAGTCTTGACAGTCAGAATGATGATATCCTGCGGGCCGAGCGCTGCGGCTTCGGATGACGCGCGCACTTGCGCAACCAGCCGCTCCCGACCTTCTTCCAGTATCCAGCCACGCGCCTGTATGGCCTGCAGGGTCTGGCCACGAGCCAGTACGCTCACCTGAGCGCCGCTATTGGCCAGGCGCACACCCAGATAACCGCCGATAGCGCCGGCGCCGATGATGCAAACTTTGGTTTTATGCTGTGTACTCATCTATTCCTTCCAGGTGTCAATATGGATGTGGTCATCGCCATGGCGAGCCTGTATACACCCTGCCTTCAGGCAATTTATACTAGAACACGCTCATTTAAATGTCAATAGATTATATTATTGACCTATAGACAACACCAGATCCCGTTGATTGAGCAAATAGCATACGCCTTTACCCGGTGTATGCTACTTCGATTCTGGTGTGAAGTATCCTACCTTCAATATCTCGATATCGGCTCCGAGCCCAACCTAAAAGCCTGGCTTACTCAGCCTTGTTTATCCAGGAACTGCTGTACCGCATCCGCAAACGCCTCTGGCTGTTCAACAACGGCAATGTGTGATGCGTCCTCCAGCACCACCAATTGTGCGCCCGGAATCTGGCTGCTTATGATTTCCGACATCTGCAGCGGCGCCCCCTGGTCCAGGCGGCCGGCGATGACCAGAACCGGCAACGAGAGGTTTTTGAGCCTGTCTGTGGTATCGACAGTGCCAACGGCATTGCAGCACCCAATATATCCTTCGGTGTCGGTAGTCAGCAGGCGACGACGGTAAGCCGCCACTTCACCGGCGTGTTCGCGCCGAAAGGTTTCGTGAAAGTAGCGCTGCATCACCGCATCGGCAATGGCTTCAATACCCTGATCCTGCACAGTTGCAATACGCTGGCGCCAGTTGTCCCGCGCCTCTTGCGGATACCCTGAAGTGGAATTGGCAATCACAAGTGAAGCCAGCAGCTCGGGATGACGCAAGGCCAGTTCCTGCCCGACCATTGCACCCATCGACAGGCCGATCCACACCACCGGACCGCAGTCAAGTTCGCGCAGCAATCGTGCGGCGTCCTCCGCCAGCTCAGCCATGTCATACAGCCCTGCAGGCGCATCGGAACTGCCATGGCCACGATGATCGTAGGCAATCACATCATGATCGGCCGCCAGCTCACTGGCCAGGCGATCCCACATGGTCAGATCGCAACCCAGCGCATGGCTTAACACAACGGTATTTTTTGCCTTGCCATTGCGGGCCTTGCGTACCGTGTAGTGCAGCGCCGGCTTGCTATTCGTACGACCTTCCTGCCCGGTTCCGGAATGAGAAACGCCCAAAGGAGAAAAGGCTTGCGGCTCATAGCCGATTTGCGGCCCGACTTCCCGCAAGATAGCCATGGCATGACTGAAAGCCGTATTGGCAGCCGGAACACCGGCATAAATCGCCGCCTGCATGAGTACTTCCTTGATCTCGTCCGGGGTCAGGCGCGACGACGCCTCACCCGTGAGCGCTGCACGCACATGCAGGTCGAATTCTTCCCAGCGTCCCATTGCAATCGTAATAGACAGAACAATGATACGACGCGTCTTGTGATCCAGACCGGGTCGGCTCCAGATTTCGTGCCAGGCAAACCGGGAGATCAGTTGTTGAAACTCGGCGTTGAAATCGTTGGCGCCGGTCAGCGAGCGCTCTACCCAGGCATCACCCAGGACGCGACGGCGGTTATTCAGACCTCGTTCAAGATCGTGGTCAACTGGATCAAAACTCATGGTGCATAATTCCAAACAAAATGGACAATAGGAAAGGAAATCGCGCCTGCGTCATCCTGGGTGCCTGGCGCGGCCGGATGCCCACAGATCAGCAGTCTTGCGCGCTTGCGGCGCTCACGGTAATCGTACCGCAGAATCGGCCTCTACTTTATGTGCCGGACACGAACGCAGGTAATCGCCTGCGTCTTGCCCGGTCCACCGCTCTTGCGACAGTCAGCGAAGGGGTTCGTAACCGTCCTGATCTTCCGGCCACGGGGTAAGGACTTCAAACCCGTCGGCCGTGACCACGACCATATGCTCCCACTGAGCCGACAGTGAGTGATCCTTGGTAACCACCGTCCAGCCATCGGCAAGTTGCCGCGAGTGGCGTTTGCCGGCATTGATCATGGGTTCAATGGTAAACATCATGCCTTCCTGCAGCCTGAGCCCCTCGCCTGGACGCCCGTAGTGCAACACTTGCGGATCATCGTGGTAGATCTGTCCGATGCCGTGACCACAATATTCGCGTACGATACTGAAGCCTTCGCGGTGGGCTACGCTCTGTATGGCGTAGCCGACATCGCCCAATGTGGCGCCAGGACGCACCTGGCGGATGCCGGCCACCATGGCTTCATAGGTCGTATGCACCAGACGCCTGGCCAGCGGCCCTGGTTCGCCCACAAAATACATGCGACTGGTGTCTCCGTACCAGCCGTCCTTGATAATAGCCACGTCTATATTGATGATATCGCCGTTGCGCAGCACCTTATCGGACGGAATGCCATGACAGATGACATGGTTGACCGATGTACACAAGGTCTTGGGAAACCCGTGATATCCGATATTGGCAGGGATGGTGTTCTGAACATTCACAATATAGTCGTGACACAAGCGGTCCAGCTCATCGGTTGTTACGCCTGCTTTTACATGCGGTGCAATCATATGCAGCACATCGGCCGCAAGCCGGCCGGCGATACGCGCCTTGGCGATGTCCTGGGCACTTTTGATGGAAACGCGCTGGCTCATTGACGCGCTCCCGCAGGGGCGCCTGCACGGATTGCCGCTGTACCCATGGTCGAGATAGAGCCCAGATCCAATGTGCCACTCTGCCCGGCCTGCACCAACAGACGGCACAGGTCGCTATGATCGAGATCGGGATACATTTCAGCCAGCATGCCAATGCGCATCCAGTGCTCGGCCTGAGCGTTGATGGAACGGCTAAGCGCCGTACTGGCCAGACGCAGGTTTTCATGCATCTGATCGGAAATTTTTACAATACCCATAATTTGTCCGGATTTGGTAATAAAAATGGCGCGACCACAAGGCCACGCCAACATACAACATCATTCAATGAAAGATATTATACGAAACGTATACGTTCAGTATATCATAATGAATAGACGGCTGACCGAACTTATGCATCCAGACGGGCGCCAAGCCGCTCATTCACATAGGTCGTCAGCTCACCAGGTGCAGTCTGTTCCAGATGCAGTATCAAGCCGATAATCGTCTCGGCCTCGCCATCGCTGATCAACGATGCAACCTGCTTGCGGAAACCCTGTATGGCCTCAATCGAGGTACATGGCCGGCTGCGTTGGAAAGCGGCCCAGGCATCGGGCAATGCGCGATCCAGGTTTATGGCACTCATGGCCTGCTGTAGTTGCTCAATCAATGAAGGCGGACAGTGACCACCCAGCGTCGCCATATGGGCCGATAGCACGCCGTCCATCGCGGCCCGACCTGGGCCGGGAAGATCGGGCAGATCCTCGCAGCTTCCGTCGGCAGCATCGTTTGTACTGGTCTGGGCCGCTATCACCGTGTTTTGCTCCAATTGCGCCGCCTGCGCGGCCGCAAATCCCATTGCGTCCAGCGTCGCAGTTACTGCCAACTGGCGTGCCCTGGCTGCCGCCACCGCAGCGCCCACCGTTCCGCTAACAACACCTGCCCGCCAGGCCCGGCTGCAATCGATATCAGGCAGATCTGCCAATACCGCTGTTGCAAGATAACCGGCAGCCAGCGCACTCATGAACACGTGCCCGCTGCCCTGATAAGCATGGACCCACGCCCATGCCGCGGGAATGATGGCGGCATCCACCGTTATGAACCCGGCAGGCACATCGGCGCCAGGCTGCCGGATATCAAGCATTGCGCCAATTGCCAAGGCTGACAATACCGGTTGGTTCTGAACAAATCCTGTTGCGTCCAGCGCGGTCGGCGAATCGCTGCTGGTGCCGATAATGGTAGTGCGCGGCACCGTTGCCCGCGGGTTTATGTCTGCGCTCAATATCGTTGCGAGTGCCTTGAGCATGCGCCAGCGAATCTGCTCTGTAGCCGCAACCGGCATATTTTCAACTGCCATATTGCTGATGAATTGCGCAAATTGCGCCGCCACCGGATCGGTCATATCTTCTAATCTCTTCTCTTAATTGCAACTGCTATTGTGCAGCATCCTGCGCATCGTCGCCAGTTGCACTCAGGTGGTTTCTTGATGTGGATCATATTTTTCAAATATATAGACCCTGACAACCACAGGGATATTGCACATGCAATCGATTGCCTGCAATATCGCCACGAATTTTGCTGTGCGCACGCAGCTTGCGCTACCTGTTCACTCGCCACAACCCCGATGCATCGGCAGCGGATCAATCACAGATATAATAACTAAACCAAAGTTGAGGTACGGGAGCGCCCATGCCAGAGATAAAACCTGAAGAACACGGAAAACTGCTATCGGTGGGCGAAGTGGCCCAACGCAGCGGCGTAGCCGTATCTGCGCTGCACTTTTATGAACGCAAGGGATTAATTGCCAGCGTACGAAACAGCGGTAACCAGCGTCGCTACAAACGTGAAGTCCTGCGCCGGGTAGCCATTATCAAGGTCGCACAGCGGGTGGGCATTCCGTTGACGGAAATTGCCGAAGCGTTTGCCACCCTGCCCAGCGGCCGGACTCCGAGCGCAGCAGACTGGGAACGCATGTCCCAGATCTGGCATGATGATCTGAGTGATCGCATCCTGACGCTGACCAGCCTGCGCGATCAGCTTACCGAATGCATCGGGTGTGGTTGCCTGTCCATTGCGTCATGCCCCTTGCGCAACTACCTGGACCGACTCTCGGACAAGGGGCCGGGCGCCCATTTCCCACCCCCGGGCTAACAGCTGCCATTTCTGTGCAAACGCCGTCATATCCGGCACGCAGATCCCAAAAACGTCATGCAATGCGGCCTGCGCCGCTTGCGCGCTTTCCAGCATGGTCTGTTCAGTCTGCCCATCCTCATAGCGCGTGGTCAGCAGATTGTTGCGCAAGGTATAGCGCCCATTCTGGAAAATCCGGGCTGCCACAACGGAATGACGGAAATGGGAGTCGTCATGCGTGGACGTGTAATAGTTGGGTGCAATGTAGTCCACCGGATGCTGCCGGGTCAAATCAAACCGGTACATATTGCGCCAGCCTGTGTTGGTACGAACCTGTAGCCAGTAATCGCCATCAATCAGCAGGCAGCGATAAGTGCCGTGGCTGGTTTGCTGCACATTTTCCCTGTTCATCACCATGGGTGCGGGAATGGAGTTGCCGCCAAAGCCCACGTCGACAATGTAAGGACGATGATCCAGCCTGACATGCAGCAGCATATGGGACCGAGCGGTAATGGCATTATCGTCGGCGCCCCACAGCACACGCGCCAGCAGATTGGACACAGTAAAGCCCAGACGGTGCAACACATGGGCAAACAGCAAATTCTGTTCATAGCAGTAGCCGCCGCGCTCACTGAATACCAGTTTGTGCTCAAGGCTGGGCAAGTCGATCGGAACCGGCCGGTTCAGAAACGGGTCCAGATTTTCAAATGAAATAGTCTTCTGGTGTAACAACTGCAGGGCTGCCAGCGTCTCCAGCGTGGGGTCCTTGGATCCTGTATAACCGAGTTTGGCAAAATACGCATTCAGATCGATTTTGTAATCTGTGAGCGGGGTCTTCATCAAAACACTCCGGGTAAAAGAATAAATGACGATTGCAGTGTAAAACCTCAACCTACATTAAGGTCAAACCATCTGCTGCTCAGGCAAGGCCAGATTCTGCAGGATCGCCGCAGAACCGGCATTGGCCGGCAGAAATATTTCCAGCACCAACTCCGAAAGCGCAACCTCCAAAGGGGTTCCAAAGGTCATGGTCGCGCTCAGTAAAGACAGCACACCCTCGTTCGTGTCCAGCTGCAATGGCACGGCAATGGTATGGCTGACGCGCGGCAGATGAGGGATGCCATCCGGGGTGGGATAGGCAACCAGTTCATCATACAGCGCCAGCAGCCACGGGTCTGCCGTCTGTTCGTACTGGCGCTGCAACCGTTGCAGCAAATGCGCACGCCACTCAGAAAAATTGAGAATGCGCGCTGCCAGCCCTTGCGGATGCAGCCCCAGCCGCAGTACGTTAACGGGCGCCGTCAACAGCTCCGGCGCCACATCGGCAAGCAATAAGGACAGACTGCGGTTGGCATGCACCAGGTTCCAGTGGCCATCCACCGCCATGGCAGGAAAAGGTTCGTGCGCCGTCAGCAAGGCAGTGATCGCACTGTGTGCTTCATGCAGCGGCGCATCGTTCAGCGCATGTTCGGCATAATGAGGGGCATAGCCGGCGCACAGCAGCATTTCATTGCGCTGCCGCAGGGGAATGTCCAGATGTTCGGCCAGCAAAAGCAACATCTGGCGACTGGGCTGCGCCCTGCCGGTCTCCATAAAACTCAAATGTCGGGCAGAAATATTTGCCAGGCAGGCCAGATCCAGCTGACTGTAGCGCCGTCGCTGTCGCCAGTCGCGGATGAGACCTCCAACGGTGGTTTGTGTCATGATTTCGCAGGTTTGAATGGTCGGCGCAGGCGTGCCGACGGGCTGCCTGGCGTGTTGCCACAAATACAAAAGCAGCCTGTTGGCTCAAGCATAATCGGGTCCTGAACAATAAACCATTACCTTGCTGGTAATGGACATGCGCCGCGTTTTACATCACAGTAGGTGCAACCGAACCAGTTACACCACACCTGCGGCCTGATGGCCATTGCCATCGCTCCGTAAAATAAAAGGAATATCGCATGATCGAGCTGTCCACATCAAGCCCTGATTTACACAAAAATACAAATCACCGTACACTTGTGTCGTCTGTGAGTCGACCTGCTGAAGAGACTTACGTTATTATTTTTCATCTGAAAGCGGGCACGCATGCACGGTTTCTCGCAGTGCTTGAGCCGGTGCTGGACGCCATGCGAGACGAAACCACATTCGTCAATGCAGTGCTGCACCGCGACCCATCCTCGGACACCGTCTATATGCTCTATGAGACCTGGCTGGATCGTGAAGATGTGCTGAATGTCCAGATGCACAGACCTTATCGACAGGCTTTCTGGGATACCCTGCCGGAACTGCTGGAACAACCCCGACAGATACAGGTATGGAAACCGATCAGGACCGACCTGACCGTCTGAGGTTACAATGCGCAGGCAATGAGCATGGCGGGCCGGTCGTCCTGGCCCATGCTTTTTATCATTATTCCAGCAGGAGCAGACCATGGCAGTCACTCACAACTATGACGTTATCATCGAATGGACCGGCAATCGCGGTGTCGGGACGCGCGACTATAAAAGTTATGATCGCAACCACGTCATCCGTGCCAACGGCAAATCCGATATCGCCGGCTCGTCGGATGCGGCATTTGCCGGCGATGCGCAACGCTGGAATCCCGAAGACCTGCTTGTGGCCTCCGTGTCTGCCTGTCATAAGTTGTGGTACCTGCATTTGTGTTCCGATGCCCGCATACAGGTCATGAGCTATATGGATCAGGCCCATGGCGTCATGGTGACCCACGCCAATGGTGGTGCCTTCAGCAAGGTTGTGCTTCGGCCAGTCATCACCATTAGCCGAGAGCAGGATATCGACAAGGCTCGCCAATTGCATCACGACGCCCACGAAAAATGCTTTATTGCCAATTCGGTGAATTTTCCGATCGAAGTCGAACCCGAAATCCGCCTCGCCGCAACGCAATAACGCAGATCTGCGCGAGCACCCGGCAAATGCATCGGCGTTGACCTACCCTTTCGAAATATCCGTATTTGAAATACCAAAGGCCACATGACAATCGCCATGTGGCCTTTGGTACTGCCTCGTCAATTAGCAACCTGTGCCGACAATCAGTGCGTCACTTCGCTATCGGCACGTTTACCCAATATGATGGCTGCAACCAATCCCAGACCAACGCCGAACATCACATAATAGGTTGGCGCCATGGGTGACCCGGTCTGCTGAATCAGCCACGTAACGATAAACTGTGCAAAGCCGCCGATGAGCATGACCGCCAGGTTATAGGAAATAGACAGGCCGAGCGAGCGCACGCGCGTTGGGAACAACACGGCCATCACCGTACTGAAAACGGCAAAGAAACCAGCCGCACACAGACCGGTGGCCAATTGCACCACAATCAGCTTGGAGATGGTAGGTTCCGCAGTAAGCCACGAATAGATCGGAAACAGAATCACAAAATACAGAGCCAGTGAGCCAATCAGCAACCGGCTGCGGCCAATGCGATCGGACAGCATGCCCATCAAGGGCGTGAGAATAACCACCCACAATGCCCCCAGCATCTGCACTTCAAAGGTTTCCTGCAACGGCAATTTCAGTATCTTGGTGGCAAACGTCACCAGATAAGTGAACGTAATGTACACGGTCACGGTGGCCGCCGCCACAAGCCCGATACCCAGAACTGTTTCGCGCCAGGCATTGACCAGCAGCTCACCAATCGTGATACGGCGTCCTTCCGCCGCTTCCAGCTTCTTGGCGTTGCGGAACACCTCGGTTTCATCCAGTTGTTGCCGGATATACACGGCAACGGGAATAATGATCAGCCCGACAAAGAACGGGATACGCCAGGCCCAGGCTTCAATTTCTTCCTGCGTAAAATAGACGGTCATCAAGGTGCCGGCTGCAGCGCCAATCAACAGACCGATCATCTGCCCGGTCATTTGCCAGGAACCGTAGAATCCACGTTTGCCTGGCGGCGCCATTTCAATCAGCAATGCGGTTGCCGTACCGAATTCGCCGCCGGCCGAAAAACCCTGGATCAGCCGGGCAATCAGAATCAGGACTGGAGCCAGAATGCCCGCGGTCAGATAGGTGGGCGAAAAAGTGATAATCGCCATGGACACGGCCATCAGCGAGGTCACCAGCACCAGCGCAGCTTTACGCCCTTTCCTGTCACCATACATGCCAAGGATGATTCCACCCACAGGCCGCATGAAAAAACCCACGCCGAATATTGCAGTTGTCATGAGGATAGCATTCAGATCGCCACTTTGCGCGGACGGGTCCACAGGAAAAAAGAGCCGGGCGATAATCGGCGTCATGAAGGCGAAGACCAGAAAGTCGTACCATTCCAGCGCATTGCCAATGACCGCAGCAGCCAGGTTGCGCACCGAAACCTTGGTGGATTGCATGAAAATGTCCTTTACCGGTTAGAATAGAAATTAAAATACTTTGTAATGACATACAGCACAAGCACGCAAGAATGGTTAACGTGTAAAAACACCGATTCTGTGGTTTTTCCATACACCTTATCCTGGATCAAGGACAATTTCGCATGACAACCAATATCACCAAAGAAGAATGGCTTGCCACTCTGGTCGGCATGGACACCACCAGTCGCAACTCCAACATGGGGTTAATCGAAACCATTCGCGACGCGCTGTCCGCCCAGGGTGTCGATAGCTGGCTCACGACCGATGACAAGGGCGCCAAGGCCAATCTGTTTGCCACCCTACCGGCATCCGACGGCCAGACCCAGGGCGGCGTCGCGCTATCTGGACACACCGACGTGGTGCCGGTGGACGGGCAGGACTGGAACAGCGATCCTTTTGTGCTGTTACCCTCGCAAGATCGCTTTTATGGTCGCGGCACCTGCGATATGAAAGGATTTATTGCGACTGCAATGGCCCTGGTACCAGAATTCCTGCAGCAAAAACGCACTAAACCCATCCACCTGGCCTTTTCCTATGACGAAGAAGTCGGTTGTGCAGGCGCGCCGTTCATGCTCAAGGAGCTGCAAAAACGCAATCAGAAAATAGATGGATGCGTGGTTGGCGAACCAACGGGCATGCGGGTTGTGGTTGCACACAAGGGGATTAATCTGTTTACCTGCCGCGTTCACGGCAAGGCTGCACACTCGTCGCTCACGCCCTTCGGCTGCAATGCCATTGAACACGCAGCCAGACTGATCTGCCACATTCGCGACCTTGCCGATCACTATCGTGATACCGGCCCTTACGACAAGCATTACGACGTAGCCTATTCCACTATCACTACCAATAAGATCCAGGGCGGCATTGCCGTCAATACGATCCCCGGCGAATGCCAGTTCAATTACGAGTTCCGTAATCTGCCCGGCATGCCCGGCGAGCAAATCCAGGCCAAAATTCAGGAATATGTAAGCAATGAGTTGCTGCCACGCATGCAAAAAGAATATCCTGATGCGCGCATCGATATCAGCGCCGACGCCAGCGCCCCACCGCTTGAAGCCTCTGAACAGGCGGCCATTACCGAACTGGTTCGGGCATTGACGCAAGACCACGAAACACGCAAGGTGGCCTATGGCACTGAAGCAGGCCTGTTCCAGCAATTGGGCATCCCCACCATTGTGTGTGGTCCCGGGCTGATCGAGCAAGCGCACAAACCCGACGAATTCGTGGAATTTTCACAATTGAATGACTGCGAAAATTTCCTCAGAAAACTGTCGGCAAGTCTCTGAATGCCATAGGGATTTTGTCTGCGGCGACAGTATTGCCGAGAATCAAACGCTGATCTACCCCCACAAAAAAAGGATGATCCTCTGGAGGATCATCCTTTTTTTAACAATATCGGCCAGCGAAAAAAACGCTGTTTGCTTCTGGTTTGTCGAAGCTGCGTGACAGCACAACACCGTCACGCAGCTTCGTTGCAACCTTATTTTTTGCCGTTCTTGGCCTTTACATCGTCCAGCGCAAATACAAAGACCGAGTGACCGGAGTCAACAACGTTTTTCAGCTCTGGGCTCAGAATCGCCGCAGGCGGTGTCTGGGCGTTCGGGCCTGTCACAACAGCGATGTACTGCTTGCCATCAACGCTGTAGGTCATTGGGAATCCGCCGATCGAGGTATTCAGGCGAATCGACCACAGCTTCTCGCCGTTGTTCTGGTCATACGCAGCAAACTCGCGCATGCTGTCGCCGGTAAACACCAGACCACCACCGGTTGTCAGTACGCCAGAGCTGAAAATCGGTTTCTGCTTTTTAACCCACAGGAACTTGCCGGTTTTCACATCGACCGCATACACGCGACCTACGCTATCTTCTCCTGGTGCAAACGATACTGCACCCGAAGCCTGGGCACCAACCGATTCGCCGGTACGCAGCTCTATCGGCTTGGGTGTGAGCTCCTTGCATGAAGAGCTGACCGGGACATACAGGGCATTAGTCAACGGACTGTATGCCGCTGTCATCCACAATTTACCCAGATCGCGTCCGCCACATACCTTGACCGTTTCGTCGATGGATTTGGCTTTCAGATCGGTATTGGTAATGACCTTGCCGTCTTCCGTGAATCCCTTGATCACGTTCTGGAAAACGGTATCGCGTGCCCACAGCAGCTTGCCGGTATCACGATCAAGCACAAAGGCAGTACCGTATTTGCCTGGAACGGAGGCAATCACATCATATTTCTTGCCCGCTTGCACATCCTTGCTCATGTAGGCTACTTCATCCTTGGATGGTGCAATCTGGCTTTCTACAAGCACGCGTTCGAACGGACTGTCCAGATCCCAGTCGTCATTGGGCATATGCTGATAGTGCCATTTGACTTTGCCGGTTTCTGCATCGATGGCCAGCGTAGAGCTGGTGTACAGCGCATCGCCATTGCCACTGCCTCGCAGAACCGATGGATACGGAATCGGCATACCTACACCCCAGAACAGCATTTTGCGTTTTGGATCGTAAGAGCCGGTGATCCAGGGCGAACCGCCCCAGCGATTTTCCTTGGCCAGGCCGCCCCAGCTATCGTCTACCGCAGGGTCGCCAATGGTGTTCAGACGCCACAATTCCTTGCCGGTTTCGGCATCATGGGCGGTAATATAGCAACCACCTGCCGTACCCGTAATACTGCAGCCAGAGGTACCGGTGAAGACTTTGCCGTCAACGACCAGCGGACCTGCCGTAAAGCTGTAGCCTTTTTCCCATTCATTGACCTGGACTTCCCACAGCTTTTTGCCGGTTTTCGCTTCAAGTGCGACCAGTTTGGCGTCCGGCGTTGTCAGATAGACCTTGTCTTCGTATAGTGCCAGCGAATTGCGCTGGCGGTTGGCCTGCGCGTCATGATAGCCGCCAGTAAACTTGGGCAATGGCTGGGTGTATTCCCAGATCAGGTCGCCCGTCGTGGCGTCCAGCGCCTGCACATGGCTGCGATTCATCCCCAGGAACATGATGCCGTCGTGAACCAGCGGCGCCGTTTCCTGCAGACCACCTATCGGCATGGACCAGGCCCAGGCCAGATCCAGCTGTTTGACGTTCTTTTTATTGACCTGATCCAGGGGGCTGTAACCCTGATTGTCAATGGTGCGGCGCCAGCTCGGCCAGTCGCCATCGGCCGGCTTCAGAATCTGCTCATTGGAAATGGGTTTGTAGTCTTCGATCTTCACTTGTGCCTGAGCCGCACAGGCAAACATCACTGCGGCAGATACAGCCAGAAGGCTATGGATTTTCATTTTATGTCCTATTCTTCAATATTCGTTACGGGTCGCGGCTCACAACAGAGGCATCACGACGTTGGGTCAAATGTACTGATCAGCGGGCAGCCTTGGCCTGTTCTGCTGAAACGCCGCCGTAACTGTTGCCCCAGCTGTTGCGAACGTACGTAGCGACTGCAGCAACCTGCTCGTCATTGAACTGGCCACCCAGGGCCGGCATACTGTTCAGGCCATGAATAATCGTGCTAAGCAAAGCAGGTGCATTGGCCAGCCTGTCGAACCCTTCAAGCTTGGTGCCGAACGCCCCCTGGCCTTCTGCACCGTGGCAAGCAGCACATGTGCTGGCAAATACTTTGGCACCGGCAGCCATCAATTCAGGCGTGGCTTCGACTTTTTCAGCTGCCACTTCAGGTTTGTCGGCTGTACCCAGTACGGAGACCATCACGCCAACATCGGCAAAACCCTGACCGTTCATGTCGCCCGGTTTTTTGTCGCCGTCAAAGCGATACAGGGGAAGATCGCCATAACTGACCTGAGACACACCCTGGTCATTTTTTTCTGCCTTGAGCAGACCTGGCAAAATGTCGCGGCCCAACGGACGGCTCTCGGACACCACAGGCGTCCAATGTTTCATACAGGCTTCGTCGCAACTGGCTTTATTGTCTTTGGTCAGCGTATACAGCGTACGCCCCTCAGCGTCGACAAGAAAGGGCGTCATGGTACCGCTGGTGCCCTTGGCAATCAGAGTTGCGGAGGTTGACCCGGCCGTCTTGTCCGCGCCTTGTGAACCGGCTGCCGTATTTGCATTTGCCAGGCCAGCAAAGCCGAAGGCAGCCGCACACGCGACTGCTGCGGCAGTGTGTGTCAGTTTAATTTTCATTGCTTTTCTCTTGTGGGAAGGGGTTTGAATAGATCATCGTCAGCCATATTTTGGTTGACTAGTCAATGATATAGGTCAAATGATATTCTTTTATTTCATCAGAGACAACCGGTTCCGCTGCCTTTGGCAGAATTCGTATCAAAATGACAAATCCGCGACATCGGCATGCAAATGCAGAAGGTATCAGGCTAACCCTGGTTGATTTCGACATAGACGCCGTATCAGCCCCAGGGTTGTTGAATGCCCTTCAAGACGCCCTGGTGCTCTCCGGCAAGATCGGCGGTCCCACAGGTGATCTCTGCTGCGTCGCTGTTCAAGACCACCAATTGCATTACAATCGAAATGACATGACGACTGTCATCAACTGGGGCCACACGGCCCCGACAAACAGGAACAGGCGGTAGTAATGGAAAATCTTGATGTCCTCGTACTGCGCAAACTTTGCGCCTGGCGCCGGGAAGGGAAAAAAGCCCTGCTGGCTACGGTCATTCGTACCTGGGGTTCCTCGCCGCGCCCGCTGGGATCAGTCATGGCCTTGTGCGAAGACGGCGCAGTGGTTGGCTCCGTTTCCGGCGGGTGTATTGAAGACGACTTGATCTATCGCTACACCGGCGGCAGCGAAAATACCGTGCTGGTCAATGGCGGGCCGCCCAGCCTGGTCCGCTACGGCGTGACCGCTGAAGAAGCCTATCGCTTTGGCCTGCCTTGCGGCGGCACCCTGGAAATTCTGCTGGAATTCAATCCCGATACGCAAGCGCTTGATGAACTGGTGGCGGCCCTGGAACAGGGCCAGTTGATGCAGCGCGCTGTGCAACTGGATAATGGCGTTGTCCAGCAACAGCCGATTGATCAGCCAATGCCGCTCAGTATTGACGACAAGACGCTGAAAAACACCTTTGGTCCTGAGTTTCGCATGCTGCTGATCGGCGCGGGGCAATTGACCGAGTACGTGGCCACCATGGCGCTGTTCAGCGGCTTTGCGGTGACCGTCTGTGACCCGCGCATCGAATACCGCAACGGCTGGTCAGTGCAGGGTGTGACAGTGCTCTCGGACATGCCCGACGATGTAGTCACCGATTTTCGGCCGGACCGGCGCAGTTGCATTATTGCCTTGACCCATGACCCCAAGCTGGACGATCTGGCGCTGATGGAAGCACTGCTGTCAGATGCCTTCTATGTAGGCGCTATCGGGTCGCGTCGCAATAATCACATTCGTCGTCAAAGGCTGCAAGAGCATTTTGGCATTACGCCACAACAGCTGGCCCGTTTGCGCGGCCCGATCGGCGTCTATATCGGCAGCAAGTCTCCCGCCGAAATTGCCGTCAGCGTCATGGCCGAAGTGATCGCCGTGAAAAACGGCCTGCTGCTGCCCGAAAGCTTCGATGTGTCCCATGCCAAGGCCAATCCGTCTGAATACGCCGCCTGACAAATCGACATGCCAGAGCCTGATTACCGCGCCGTCGCACCCGATATCGTCGCTCTTGTCCTGGCAGCAGGCAAGGGTTCCCGTTTTGATGCTTCGGGCGCGCATTACAAACCTGTGCAGCCCCTGGCCGATGGGACCCCCATGGTCTATGCCGTCTGTCATACGTTGCTGCAACATGTTGATGCTGTCACAGTGGTCTGCGGTCCGCAGCAGCAGGCGGTGCGCAATGCGCTGGGCGAACTGCCGGTAAACCTGATTCATTGCGCTGATGCTGACATGGGCATGAGCGCCTCGCTGCGTTGCGGGATCAGCCACAGCCCGGCCCGGGTCGGCTGGATCATCGCCCTTGCCGATATGCCCTGCATCCACGCAAATACGGTGCGGGCAGTCGCCACGCACCTGCGCCAGGATGGCCACATTGTGCGTCCGCAATTTCAGAACAGATCTGGTCACCCCGTGGCATTTGCCAGTCAGTTCAGGGACGAACTGCTGCAGCTGACAGGCGACGAGGGCGCACGTGCAATCATCCAGCGCCACCCCGACGCTTTAGCCCTCATCCCCGTCACCGATCCCGGCTGCCTGCTCGACATTGACACCCCGGAACAATTGCAGCGGCTTGGCAAGGCTGGCGGCCAGCTCACCCCACGATAAAAAACGAGGCGCATCAGGCGCCCCGATTATCTCAGCCATAACAGCAGGAGAAGCGCCTGCCAGCGCCTTGGCCAGCAACGAGGAGTGCATAAGCGGTCCTGGTTGCCAGCCGCACAGACCCAGGCCAAAAGACCACAGGCCTGCTCCCGGTTAACTGTCTGCCTTAACTTTTCTGCTGCATCTGATTACCAATAGGCAAACTGCGAATCCGCTTGCCGGTAGCCGCAAAGATCGCATTGCATAGCGCTGCCGATACCGGTGGCGTGCCGGGCTCGCCCACGCCACCCAACGGCGCATCATAATCACCGGCCGCAACCAGATGTACATGGATTTCACGCGGTGCGCTCATCATGGATGTAACGCGATAGTCATGGAAGTTGCTTTGCACCGCCGCACCGTCCTTGAAACTGATTTCACCCAGCGTGGCCAGACTCACTCCCATTACCGTTGCGCCCTCAATCTGGGACCGAATGCGCTCGGGATTGACTTGCGGCCCGCAATCGACCGCCACATCCACTCGCGGAATGGACAGCTCGCCGTTGTCCGACACTTGCACATGAACCACTGTCGCAACATAAGTAACAAAGCTGTAGTGCGCTGCCAGCCCCATGGCCTGCCCTTTTGCGCCAGACTTTCCCCAGCCCGCTTCGCGCGTGACTACTTCAATCACATTGCGCAGGCGGCCCGTATCCACCGGATACTTTTCAGGCGATTCATCGTGATTCCATGTATCTGACAGGTCCGCCGGATTGATGCGTCTGGCCGGACCAATCAGATCAAGCAGGAAGTCCCTGTGGTCTTTGTCCAGTTCGGCGGCCATTTCCGCAACAAAAGACTGGATAGCAAACGCACGCGGAATGTTCGAAACTGAACGGAACCAACCAATGCGGGTATGAGCCTCGGCTTCGGGATTCTCGACCCGAACATTGGGGATGGCAAAAGGCACGTTGGCCGCGCCCATGCCCAGCTCTCCTGCCGACTGCAGCTTGGTGTCGGCAAAGGTGGAGCCTATGGACGGCGCCGCAGTGCGGTGCAGCCACGCCGTCACCTTGCCCTGTGCGTCCAGTCCCGCTTCCAGATGCTCCACCGATACGGTGTGATAATAGGAATGCTGAATGTCATCTTCACGAGTCCAGGTAACCTTCACAGGTTTGCCATCCATTGCCTTGGACAGCAGCCCGGCTTCGACCACAAAATCCGGCTTGGATTTGCGACCGAAACCGCCGCCCAGCAGTGTCTGGTTAACCTTGACGTTCTCCGGTGGCAGCTCAAGCCATTTAACCAGCATGTCATGCGTCGCCTGCGGCGCCTGGACACTGGCCCAGGCTTCACATTTGCCATCGACGATCCTTACCGTGGCCACGGGCGTTTCCATGGGCGCCTGAGCCAGATGTGGAACGTAATACTCGGCCTGTATGCGTTTGGCCGCACTGCCCAGTGCGGCCATCGTATCGCCATCGTTGCGCACCGCTTTCTCGGTCGGCTTGCGTACCGACGCTTCAAGCTGCTTGCGGTATTCGGCCGAATCATAAGAGGCGTGCGGGCCGCCATCCCATTCGATCTTCAATGCCTTGCGTCCGGCAATGGCCGCCCACGTATTGGTCGCAATCACGGCCACGCCGCCCAGCGGATTGAACATGGCCGGCGGTGGCGATCCGGCCAGCGTCACCACTTTTACCACGCCCGGAATTTTCAGTGCGGCCGCATCGTCAACCTTGACGAGTTTGCCGCCAAATACCGGGGGACGGGCCACAACGGCGTACAGCATGCCTTCGAGCCGGACATCCTGGCCATATTGCGCGCGTCCAGTGACGATATCCATGCCGTCTGCAATATGCGTCTGTCCTTTGCCAATATAGCGAAAGGCGTCTGCCGATTTCAGTTTCAGCGCTTCGCCGGACGGTACTTCTAGCTGCGCCGCTTTCTGCGCAACATCACCGAAACCAAGCTTCTTGCCGGTTGGCGTATGAATCAGTTCATGATTTTTTGCCTGCACTTCTGATTCGGGCACATTCCACTGGCTGGCGGCCGCTGACACGAGCATGGCCCGTGCAGCAGCACCCACGCGGCGCATCGGCACGAAGAAATGACGCACACTGCGCGAGCCGTCGGTATCCTGGTTGCCAAAGCGTGCTTCTTCTGCCCAGGCCTGCTTCACTGTCACTCGGCCCCAGTCAGCGTCCATTTCGTCGGCAACAACCATGGGCAGACTGGTCCTGACGCCCTGTCCCATTTCGGCCCGATGACAAAGAATCGTGATTGCGCCGTCGGCCGCGATTGCCACGAAAACCAATGGATTGTCGACCGTGCCATGCGGCATGGAATCCGCACCATATTTTTTAGGGCCCTTCTGTTCTTCGCCTTCGGCCCGCGCGCGCAACGGCAATCCGACAGCCAGCACAAAGCCGCCCAGGGCAAAGCCCTTGAGCATTTTGCGACGACTGATATTGCTGATCTGCACGTCGACCGCAGCAATGGCAAATGTATTGTCACGTATATTCATTTTGCACCTCCGGTCTGTGCGACATTCTTGATGGCGCTGCGGATACGCGTATAGGTGCCACAGCGGCACAGATTGCCGCTCATTGCCGCGTCAATATCGGCATCGGTCGGCGCCGGGGTCTTTTTCAGCAGAGCCGTGGCAGACATGATTTGCCCAGTTTGACAGAAGCCGCATTGCGGTACGCCCATTTCCACCCAGGCTTGCTGCACTGCTTTGCCTGTTGCGTCATTTTCCATGGCTTCAATCGTGACTATTTTTTTGCCCACAGCCGCCGTAATCGGCGTCACACAGGATCGTATCGGCTCCCCGTCCAGATGCACCGTACAGGCGCCGCATAGCGACATGCCACAACCGAACTTTGTCCCGGTAAATCCGAGGTGATCGCGCAGCGCCCAAAGAATGGGCGTATCCTGAGGCAGATCAACATCATGCTTCGAACCGTTAATTTCAAGTGTAATCATTGCAGCTATCCTTTCCGTTCGTTGCTAAACAAAAAACCATCATCGTAAAGCCTCATCACTTGACGCGCTGTCGCATCCGATGCAGCCAAACCAGACTCGCATTACTGTATTCAGTATAGCAATCTTATCGGGATTGTGATCAACTTCGTGATAACCACATTTGTCATAGAATTTTGCTCCAGTATGGTCGGGCCACCCGCTATAGCCATGCAGCGCAGATGATAGTGCTCAATTCTCGTTATCGTAGAAACAAAAATGAAATAAAAACGCAAACCGGTGCGACCTGTAGACATACAGGCCAGCACCGGTCAGTTGGCTGGACCGCCGGATGCGGCCCGACACGAACAGCGATCAGAAAAAGCCCAACGCCTTGGGGCTGTAGCTTACCAGCAGGCATTTTGTCTGCTGGTAGTTGGACAGCGCCATTTTATGATTTTCCCGACCAATGCCCGACTGCTTATATCCACCGAATGCTGCATGAGCCGGATACAAGTGATAGCAATTGGTCCAGACCCGGCCTGCCTCAATACCCCGCCCCATGCGATAGGCGCGGGAACCGTCCCGGGTCCAGACGCCCGCACCCAGACCATAATAGGTATCATTGGCGATGGCCAATGCTTCTTCTTCATCCCGGAACGTCGTAACAGAGGCGACCGGTCCGAAAATTTCCTCCTGGAATATACGCATGTCATTCTTGCCCGCAAGCATGGTGGGTGTCACGTAGTAACCTTCTTCCAGGCTCTGCACGCGATTGCGCTCGCCACCGGTCAGGCATGCTGCGCCCTCATCACGACCGATATCAATATAGCCCAGGATCTTGTCCATCTGCGCCTGCGATGCCTGAGCGCCGACCATGGTGTTCATATCCAACGGGTTGCCGGTCTTGATCTTTTGCACGCGGTTAATGGCTTTCTCGATGAACTGGTCATATATGGACTCCTGAATGAGGATGCGCGAAGGGCATGTGCACACTTCGCCCTGGTTGAGCGCGAACATGGAAAGCCCTTCAAGCGCCTTGTCAAAAAAGTCGTCTGACTGGTCCATGACATCGGCAAAAAATACATTCGGGCTCTTGCCACCGAGCTCAACGGTGGACGGAATCAAGTTATCGGCAGCCGCATGCAGGATATGCTTGCCCGTGGCGGTCGAACCGGTAAAAGCAATTTTGGCGATCCGCTTGTTGGTGGCCAGCGCATTGCCCGCTTCCTTGCCATAGCCATTGACAATATTGATCACACCGGGAGGGAACAGATCACCAATAATTTCCATGAGCACCAGGATCGAAGCGGGTGTCTGCTCGGCCGGTTTGAGCACCACGCAGCACCCTGCCGCCAGCGACGGCGCCAGTTTCCAGATCGCCATCAGGATCGGAAAATTCCATGGAATGATCTGCCCCACTACACCTAGCGGTTCGTGAAAATGATAGGCCACCGTTGTATTGTCGATTTCGGAGATACCCCCTTCCTGCGCCCGGATGCATCCGGCAAAATAGCGCAGATGGTCCACTGCCAGCGGCAGATCGGCAGCCATCGTTTCACGCAGCGGCTTGCCGTTGTCGATGGTTTCGGCCACGGCCAGCACTTTCAGGTTCTGCTCCATGCGATCAGCCATTTTCAGCAGCAGGTTGGCCCTCTCGGTCGTCGACGTCTGCCCCCAGGCACGACGCGCCGCATGCGCAGCATCCACGGCCCGCTCGATATCGTCGGCGCCGGATCTGGGAACTTCGCAGAACACCTGCCCATTGACCGGAGAAACATTCTCAAAGTATTCGCCCGAGACCGGCTCCACCCATTGGCCGCCAATATAGTTGCCATACTTGGTTTTATAGGGGTAATCGGTGTCAATACCAAATTGCTTCAAATCGGATAGATTCATGTCTTATCTCCAGATATTCATTTTTAAAATGACGCGCAGCCATATAGCCTCGCGTTGCCATCGTTCTACAGCAAAGTTCATGCCATACCGACGGCAAGGAGCAAAACAGGGTTTTGGAGTAGAATAGTTTGACGCATCGCGCGCGGCACGCAAAACAGAGCAATAAAGTGTCGCGAATCACGACAGCAGGCAGGCAACACAAGCAACAACTGTCTGTTTTTGCAACACATCAGGAGACTACGATGTTGCATCACTCGCTGAACTCCGCCGGTACCGTGCAGCCGAATGCGCTGATTCAGCGTTCCTGGGAGCGCTGTGAAAAGCAGGCGGATACGCTGGCAAACGAACCGGTTCTGCTGGATCGGGCAGACCTCGATACCCGCCTGGATCAATACGCCAGCCTGTTACAGACTGCCGCGTCGCACATCGCCACGGCCAGCGGCATCGCGGCCCAGGCACAGGGCATACTGTTGCTCTCGGATGCCAGCGGCGTCATCCTGCACGCCACCGGCAATAACGCCTTTTTGCACAAGGCCGACCAGGTGACCCTGCGGCCTGGCGCCAGTTGGGCCGAAGGCCATCGCGGCACCAATGCCATTGGCACTGCCCTGATCGAAAAAAGCTTTACCCGGGTCATCGGCCAGGAGCACTATTTGCCTTGCAACCGGATCCTCAGTTGCCATGCCGCGCCCATCCACTCGCCAAGGGGAGAAATCCTTGGCGTTCTGGATATTTCCGGCGATGCCCGTACACTGCCGGACTACACCGGCGATCTGGTCCGGATCACGGCTCGCCAGATCGGCAACCAGATTCTGGACCGGGCCGGCACGCATATTGCCCGACTGCAGTTTCAGCGTCATGCAGGGCCGCTCAACGCGGCGCAATGCGGCACGCTGCTTATTGCCGATCAACAGATTGTGGGCGCCAACGAAACTGCAGCTGAACTGCTTGATGTCCCGCTTATTGCACTACTGGACGAACCCGTCGATAAATGGCTACCCGCCTGGAAACAACTACAGTCGCAACCGATGCACAGCTTTTGCGCCGATGGCACTGTGCTGTATGCAACGTTGCAGTTTGAACGGATCGGCGTTGTCGGCAGCGCTCCTTCACAAGCGTTGCACGGCGAAGGAGCGACGTCCATACCACCTATGCCAGCGAAAAACCGCAGCGGCCCGGGCCGATTGCAGGCAGCCCTACCCGTGCTGGAGCCGGCATTGCAGCACCAATTGCGCCAGAGTACGCTGGCCCTCAATGCCGATCTGGGCATTCTGCTGCTGGGCGAGACGGGCACCGGCAAAGAAGTATTTGCCCGCCACCTGCATGCGCATAGCCGCTGGCGCGATGGTCCGTTTGTCGCCATCAACTGTGCGGCGCTTCCTGAAAGTCTGATTGAAGCCGAGCTGTTCGGCTACGAACCTGGCGCATTTACCGGAGCCCAGCGCAACGGCTCCCGCGGACGCCTGCGCGAGGCCAATGGCGGTGTGCTCTTTCTGGATGAAATTGGCGACATGCCATTACAACTGCAATCGCGCCTGCTGCGAGTACTGCAGGAGCGGGTGGTGCAGCCATTGGGTTCAGACAAAACATGGCCAGTGCAGTTTGGACTGATCAGCGCTACCAACCAGCAAGCCGATACCCTGAGCCGCGAGGAAAATTTTCGCCAGGACCTTTACTATCGTATCCAGGATCATCTGGTTCAGTTGCCTGCACTGCGCTATCGCACTGACCTGCGCGCCTTTATCTGCGCAGAACTCAGACGCCACGAAAATGCCCCCAGCCTGATTTTCGCCGATCAGGCGCTGGATATCCTTTGCGCTTATCACTGGCCCGGCAACTACCGACAATTGAGATCAGTGCTCAAAACGCTGACCGCATTTTTGCCCGCTGGCAGCATCATTCATCCTGAATCCTTGCCGGCCCATCTGCTCAAGCAATTGAATATGCCATCTTCTACCGGCATGGGAGCGGCAGCGACCGTACACCCGGGCAGAACCGCTGCGCAGGATGATCTGGCGACCAATATCACGCAGGCGGATACGTTGGTAATTCATGACGCCATATTGCCTTTAGAAAGTCCCTTGCCAGAGGTCAGCGTAAAAGATTTGCAGGCTTTGCGGATCAGACAGGCGCTGGCCAAAAACCGGGGCAATGTCAGCAAAACCGCCAGAGAACTGGGATTGCATCGCAGTACTGTATACCGGCAATTGACCCGGACTGGTTCAGGAATGCAATAGGCTGTCACAGGCGTCGCGCCGGATTTGTTTTGCAGCGCGATCGGCCTGCTACGGACATTCGCGTCGGCTGCGCAAATCTGTGACGAATTTATGATATCGCAGCGTAGTAACTGATGCTGTCGTTCCATTACGGTTGTCGTTATTGCAATTGTCGTCATTGAATAACGCCGGTTACCAATTTGTTGCCGGCCATGCATGCAAGCGCGCCCGCGTCTGGTGCTACATGCCGGCAAAGCAGCGCGCCTGAACACCACCTGAGCCAATAGATTGAGCCGGTTGTCATCTGCCTGTAATCGCTGCCGTATCTGCCCTTGCAGAATGACGCATCTGCCTATTTACCGACAGCTCGTTCCTGCGCATACTGACAGCATGCAACAAAACGGCCGAATCGGGCGGATCGTTTCTTCTTCCTGATTCTCATCATCGCATTTGCAATAGTGCTGTTGGTAAAAGGAAATAGACATGAAAATCGCATCGAAAATTTCACCCTGCCTCTGGTTTGATGACCAGGCCGAGGCCGCAGCCCGGTTTTATACCGGCATTTTTCCTGACTCAAAAATTACTCAGACTACCCATTATCTGGGCAAGAAAATGACGCAGGTCAGCGGCAGACCCGAAGGAAGTGTGCTCACGGTCGCGTTCGAGCTTGCAGGACTGCCCTTTACTGCCCTCAATGGTGGCCCCATTTTCAAGTTCAATGAAGCCATCTCTCTGCAGGTGCATTGCGACTCTCAGGAAGAGCTGGACAGATACTGGACAGCGTTAAATGAGGGTGGCGATCCATCTGCCCAACAGTGCGGCTGGCTCAAGGATCGTTACGGCCTGTCGTGGCAGATCGTACCCGCCATATTGCCGACCCTGTTGACCGACCCCGCTCGGGCCCAGCGAGTCATGGAGGCATTGCTGCCAATGAAAAAACTGGATATCGGCAAACTGCAGCAGGCTGCCGAGGCAAGCAGCGCCGAAACATCCTGATCGTAGCAGCTTCAAGGCCGTTCAATTTAATTGATAGCACTGTTTGTTTTTCAATCGACTATTTTTCAATACCGTATCCAGTCTGCGTGCAGGCCGGACCACACCAGGAAAGCATCATGAACCAGACCTCTATCGTTCCTTACCTTTTTTTCGGCGGCCGCTGCGAAGACGCCCTGAACTTTTACAAAGATGCCGTTGGCGCCCAGCTCGACATGATGATGCGTTTCAGCGATAGCCCGGAACCGCCACCACCGGGCGCCGTTCCCCCAGATTTTGACAACAAGATCATGCACGCCAGTTTCCGCATTGGCAGCAGTCTGGTCATGGCTTCCGATGGCTGCGGCGGCGCCAGTACCATGAGCGGCTTCGCCCTGTCTGTGATTCCGGTCAACAAAGAAGATGCCACCCGGATGTTCAACGCGCTCGCCGACGGCGGCACAGTCACCATGCCGCTGGGCGAAACCTTTTTCTCCCCCTGCTTTGGCATGCTCAAAGACCGTTTCGGCATGGAATGGATGATTGCCATGCAACCGGCAGAACAGGCGGCATAAGCCTGAGGAACGCAAGCGTCAAGCCCGGCGTTCCAGCCTGCTGGCCGCAGTAGAAAACGCGGACACCCGCCCGGATACAGTGCGCCCAACCAGATACCATCCGGACGAGTGCACTGCAATAATCTGCTTTGCCCTGTTAGCGATCAACCAAGATCGAGCGTGCCAGACCAAACAATCTTGTCGATACCAGCGACACCGTTCTGGACGGGCCTTTGCTTTTTGAAATGGCCATTGAAATCAACCGCCTAATCGGTGGGTTCACAATACGTGAGGCCTTCAGACGGCCACTGGCGACATCATCCAGGACAGAATGGAGGGGCAGTGTCGTATGCAGCCCCTTTTGCGCGACCATCAGTTTCATCAGCGTCAACGAGTTGGTCTCCATTGAAAGCTCAATGGAAAATCCCATATCACGCGCCAAAGACTCCATCGTAGTGCGCAATTCGTTAGGTGCTCCCGGCAGTACAAACGACAAATTACTTAGCTCACTGAATTCGACCTCGGCACCGGAAGTAAGCGGATCGGTGGCACTCCCCACCAGGTAGCTGTCTACCGTAGCCAGCTCAAATTCCTGCTCTGGCAGTACCGCTCCATACCTATACACGATGCCGATATCGGTGCGCCCGTCAGCAAGCCAGGCTTCGATCTGCCCTACATTCCCTTCCATATAGCATAAGCTGACGCCCGGTGCATCCTTGCGAAGATCATCATATAGTCGGGCTGCGAGCGTCGCGCCGATCGAGCCAAAACAGGCAAACGTGACTTTGCCGACGGGGGCTTTGACATAGTCCTGTAAACGCTGATCCAGTTGCTCTGCATCTTTGAGCAGCGCCACGACCCGATCAAAAATCTGGCTTCCAGTCTCGGTAAGCGTCACGCCGCGCCCGGTGCGGTTGAAAAGCCGGACACCGCATTCGCGCTCCAGCGCATTCAACTGCCGGCTCAGCAACGACTGATTGCTATCGAGAAAAGTCGCGGCACGGGTCAGGCTGCCCAATTGAGCAATAACCACAAAGAACCGCCATCGGTTCAAATCCGATGACAGGCTAATTTGAAAATCGGTAGCGACGCGCTCTGGCTGCATGACGTTGTAATCCCAAGGCAGCCACATCTCCTGCCAGTATTGACAATTCCGTCTGCAGCTTACCATTCAATTGAGCTTGATATCCCCTTTTTCCGCCACTCGTTTCCACTTATTGAATTCGGCCATCATCGTCTGGCGATACTGAGCGTCATTCAGATTTGCCGGCACGCCGCCCTGCTCATACAAAAACTTTTTTACCTGTTCGGTGGCGGTCACCGCCGTGACCGCCTGCCCGAGGCGCTCTATGATCGCCTTATCTATCCCAGCCGGCCCGACCAGACCGTACAGCGTTTCCATGATGACCTCAGGCAACCCGGACTCGACCGTTGTCGGCACATCCGGCAATTGAGACAAGCGCTCCTTGCCTGCAATTGCAAGCACTTTGAGCTTACCCGCCCGATGAAATGGCAACACGGGAGCAAGATCCGACATTTCGTACTGTACTTCACCGGCCAGCAATGCAGTGGTTGCTGGCGCGGCTCCCTTATAGGGAATATGCAGCGTGTCGATGCCGGCTTCCTGCCGAAACAACTCTGCACCAATATGTGGTGTAGTACCATTGCCGGCTGAGCTGTAATTGAGCTTGCCAGGCGCCTTTTTTGCCGCTTCTACCAATTGCTGCAGTGTCGATATGGACGATTTGGCGCCGACCGAAATCACAGAAGGGTATCGAGCCACCCCGGCAATATATTGAATATCCGATAGTTTATATGGGAGCGCCTGCAGGGCGGGTAACCCGGCTACAGGCCCTGGAGCAACCAGCGCCAGCGTATAGCCGTCTGGTGCAGCCCGCAAGACCTCCCCCACACCAACTGCACCGCCAGCGCCTGGCCGATTCTGCACCACGACCGCTTGCCCAAGGTTTTCTTCCAGATGCTGGGCAATAAGTCGAGCGACACCGTCTGTGGGTCCGCCCGCGGTATACGGAACAATCAGACGCAGTGGTTTTGTCGGCCAGGAAGCCGCGTTAGCGTTCGGCGCCAGGATGCAGGGCAAAAAACAAATGAACATCAACAGTAACTTGCGCATAGCGGCTTTGTCTCCAACATGGTTTTATTTTGTTTTTCAGACCGGACAGCATTGGTCATGCTTAAACGCTGCCACGATAACGCTTACTTTATGGTGTAAATGTGGCTCCTGGCCAGCGCAGCAACAGCAATTCTGAATTGCGGTTTTTGGGGTAGCTGGCAACCGCCGGCAAACGTATCATGCAGACAAACCCGAGCGTTGGCACTATTGAAACGAACCGGCCACCAAAGTACATTGATCGCTCGAAGCGCACTCATACACAGGAACATTGAATTGGAAATCGTCGACATCAAGATCATAGAATGCACCCAGCGCCTGAAGGACCCAAGCTGGAAATTTGCGCGTGCTCTGGTACCCCAATTGGAGGGGCATATCCTTGAATTGACAGACGACGCGGGTGTGACAGGACTGGGATACGTTCACGCCATTCCAGCGATCACCACTCACGGCGCCGGCGCACGCAGCGCTCTGGACTGGATCAGACCTGCATTGCAGCATCGCCGAATCGACAGTATTGCGTCTGTCATGGAAGAGTTGGATCTCCTACTTGCTTTCAACTGCAGCGTAAAAGCTGCCGTAGACATGGCTTTGCACGATCTGCTGGGAAAACGCAAGGGACTCAGTGTCGCCACCCTATTGGGTGGACGTATGCACGACACCATTGCCCAATCGCGCATTCTGGCCATCAAATCGCCATCAGAAATGGCCCACAGGGCAGAATCGCTGGTCACGGCGGGCTACCGTCAGCTCAAACTCAAGCTCTCGGGAGACACCAAGCTGGACATTGATCGGATCGCTGCAGTGCGCAGCGCCGCCGGCGCCAGTACAGTATTAACACTGGATCCGAATCAATCCTACAGCTGCAAGCAGATGTTGCAGGCATTTTCGAAAATGGAGCGTTACGATATTGCATTGATCGAGCAGCCCGTCCCCGCATCAGACACCGAAGGTCTGGCATTATTGACCCGGACCTTGCCTGCCGCCATAGAGGCTGATGAAAGCGCGCAGACAGTCAGCGACGTATTCAGACTGGTGGCGAACCGGCAGGCTGATGTGATCAACCTGAAAATAACCAAGCTCGGTGGTATACGACGGTTTATGCAGGCGGTACATATTTGTGAAGCAGGCAATGTCATCTGCCGGGTTGGCGCTGCGTTCGGCCCTGGCCTGCTACAGGCAATGGCCGCCCAGGCTGCCAGTGTCGTCAAACAGCTGCCCTATGCCTGTGAACTGTCCGAACATCAGCACCTCGAAGACGATCCCTTCGAAATCCTGCCGGTCGAACAGGGCCACATAACCGTTTCTGATCTGCCGGGCGGCGGCATCTGTTATTTACAAAAATAAATCGAAAACTGCCGTATCCGACCAACTAAAAGGGGAAAACACAATGGCATGCTCATCGCACTTTCAGCAGCCGGTCATTGTTCCAACTGGGAACAGCCGCAGGCGTTTAATGCATCTGTTCTCCAATTCATAGGCAAGCGTACTGCCACCTAACCGCCAGGGCGACAGGCCCGCTTTACTCCTGCACAAGCCACGCTGTATCATCTGACATCGTGACATGACGTCAAACAGGAGAACAGGATGGGCAAAACTGCTTTAATTACCGGCGCAGGTCGTGGCATTGGCGCGGCAACCGCCAAATACCTGGCAGCCAGAGGCTATGGCATTTGCATTAATTATCATCAAAATGAACAGGCTGCCCAGACCCTGGTTGCCCAGATCAAAGAGCAATTTTCAGTCCCATGCATTGCCATTGGCGCCGATGTCTCCGAAGAGGCGCAAGTGATGCGGCTCTTTGCCGAAATGGATGAGCTGCTAGGTCCGGTCACCCATCTGGTCAATAATGTCGGCGTGCTATTCAAGCAGATGAAAGTGACCGACATGGACGCAGAGCGCATCAATAAAACACTCTCGACCAATGTGACCAGTTATTTTCTGTGCAGCAGGGAAGCGATCAAACGCATGCAGCCCGGTTGCGCCATCGTCAATGTTTCCTCGGTGGCTTCGCGCACCGGATCTGCCGGTGAATATGTGGACTACGCCGCATCCAAGGGCGCAGTTGACACATTCACCCGCGGCCTGTCGCTGGAACTGGCCCCGCAGGGAATCCGGGTCAATTGCGTACGGCCGGGATTTATCTATACAGATATTCACGCAGATGGCGGCGAGCCCGGCAGGGTTGATCGCGTCAGCAGCCAGATCCCCATGCTGCGCGGTGGTCAGCCAGAAGAAGTCGCATCGGCCATAGCCTGGCTATTGTCTGAGGATGCGTCATACGTGACCGGGTCGTTTATTGATCTGGCCGGCGGACGCTAGGTCTGCGCAAGCGCTGACCGACAAGGGATCGTCCGGGAAGCCACCTTGCCGCTTTCATTCGCTATAGCAATCGTGTTACCGTATAGTATCCCCAGAGCCGCCAGCGTGCCGCATAGCTTTCAAGCTATGCCTGTCAAGCGTGTTAAATCAGGTGTTATGCCAGCAGTGTTATATCGGCAAATAGCACGCATCATATTGCATCTGTAATAAAAACGTCATGACTGCCGGCCTCTGAGTAACCCTATTGGACAAGGAGGTAGCGTAGTGCTTGAACGATTCGCGACAGGGTCGCAGATATCCAGACTAACGGGCGCGCAGGCAGCCAGATCGTTGCCCGCCCTTATACCTCCCCTTATCCTCCGGTTATTTCTCCCATTTTTTCTGCTGCTCGCTGCATTGCTTTATCTGAATACGGCAGGCGCCCAGACTCCCCCCTCTTCTGAACCAGGCATTGCGTCTGCCTCTGCCGCGCAACTGGCCGATTTGCTGGAAAACGAAAAGACGCGCAAGCAACTCATAGAGCAACTGCGCGCGCAGGCGCCCGCTGCACAGCAAGCGCTGTCCGGCGAAGCAGCGAACGCTTCGACGGGCAACAGCCTTGACGACTCTTTGCCTCGCCGGGTTGCCGACAGCACGCAATTTTTTCTGACCAAGCTACTGAACGATGTTGGCGATGCAGCGGCTGCAATCGGCGCCATGGCGCGCGGTGAGAGTACCGGCGCCGTCGGCATGGCCGACTGGAAATCGGCACTAGTCAATTTTGCACTGGTTATTGCAGCCACGGTCATCGCCTTTATCCTGTTGCGCTTGCTGGCCGCTCGTATTTTCTCATTGATCAATCGCTGGGCCGCACAACCGGCACCCGCCCTCGCGCGGCGGCGCCTGGCCCAGCCGGCAACATTGAAAAAAATTGCAGCTGTCATTGGCGCGCTCATTGTTGACATTGCTGCTATTGCCCTGGCCGGTGTTGTCGGATATAGCGTTGCGCTGGCAGTCGCCGAACCCGAGGCAACAGTGGGGACATTCGAATCGCTATTTGTTAATGCCTTTGTCGCCGTTGAAATTGCCAGGGCGCTGGTGCGCACGGTATTTGCAACGCGCTTTCCGCAACTGCGACTGTTCGCAATGCGCGATGAAGTTGCCATGTACTGGAATGGCTGGCTGTGCAGTCTGGTTGGCATCACCGGCTACGGCATGCTGGTTGTCGTACCGGTCGTTACAGCCCTGTTTACCGCAGCATTGGGTAATCTGGTCGGCCTGCTCATCATGCTTGGCATGTATATTTATGCCTTGCGGGTGGTCTGGAATAACCGGACCCTGATACGTGAACGGATCGTAGAACGAGCCAACCAGGCATCCACTGCATTTTTTGCAACGTTGCTGCGCCTGCTCGCCCGTGTCTGGCATATTCTGGCCATTATCTATTTCACTGTTCTTCTCGTTGTAAGCCAGGTGGATCCGGTCGATGCCCTGCCATTTATGGCCCGCGCCACGGTGCAAAGCCTGGTGGCAATTGCCCTTGGCCTGCTGGTCTCAGCCATTCTGACAGCCATTCTGAGTCACCCGATCCGGTTATCCGATGAGCTCCGGGTGCGGCTGCCATTGCTGGAAGCGCGCGTCAATTCATATGTTCCGGCAACGCTCAAAGGCCTGCGTTTTATTACACTTATCATCGTGGTGCTGTTTGTGCTGGATGCATGGCATGCATTCGATCTGTCTGCCTGGGTCATGTCCGAATCGGGCCGTGCAACCATCAGTGCAGCTGTGCATGTGGCTATCATCCTGCTGTTCGCCGCACTGGCATGGACCATTATTGCAAGTATCATCGAGAGCCGCCTGAGCGGCACCGGCAACCGGGCGCCCAGTGCTCGCGAAAAAACGCTGCTATCACTGTTTCGCAATGCTGCACTGATCGTGATCATTACCATGACGATCCTGATCCTGCTGTCCCAGATCGGCATCAATATCGGCCCGCTGATTGCCGGCGCCGGAGTGGTGGGCCTGGCAATTGGCTTTGGCGCACAAAAACTGGTGCAGGACATTATCACGGGCATCTTCATCCAGCTTGAAAACGGCATGAATGTGAATGATGTCGTGGAGGCGGGCGGGGTTTTTGGCACCGTGGAAAAAATGACTATCCGCTCGGTGGGCATTCGCACCATGGACGGAGGCTATCACTTGATTCCGTTCTCATCGGTTGACGTGGTTGCCAACCACATGCGTGATTTTTCCTATCATATGGGTGAGTACACCATTGCACATCGGGAAAATGTGGACGACGCCATTGAACACTTGCGTGCCGCGTTTGCAGAATTGATGCAGGATGAAGTGCTGTCGCCCGAAATACTGGAAGAAATTACCATTCCCGGCGTAACAGCCATCAACGAACGCGGCGTCACCATCCGGGTGCTAATCAAAACCACACCTGGCATGCAGTGGGCAGTGCAACGCGGTTATAACCGTCTGGTCAAGAAACATTTCAACGCCGCCAATATCGAACTGCCATACCCGCATACCGTGGTTTATTTTGGCCAGGACAAGGACGGCAATGCGCCTTCGGCACGGGTCGATCTCGGACGCAAGGCCGAGCAGGCGCAAACACCCAAGGGTAAGGCGCCAGCAGCCGGGCATACGCCGCGCAAACTGGCACCGCGCCGCGGGGGCTCTGAAGATGTACTGGGCAATGAACTGGAACAACGGGTGCCCGATGAAGACGGGAATGGCGAGGCGGACGACTCGCTGCGTTCCGGCCCGATATCCTGACAAGGCAGCGACTGGGGAGGCCGCGGCCTTCTTTGATCATACCTATTATGCCAACCGAGCAGGCGGCGAACCGCAAGCCGCCCTGCACACCACGCTCTGGCGCGTGCAGCGCCTGTCTCTGTGCGCTGCTATGTCAGGTGTAATGAACGCAAATCCGGTTATTCTGCCATTCGTGCACGACCACATCCAGTCCGTATAGTTCCTTGAGCACTGGCGGCTGGATAAAAGTCTGCGGCGGTCCCTGGTGCAGAACCCTGCCGTTGCGCATTCCGATGATCAGATCCGAATAGCAGGATGCAAAGTTGATATCGTGCAACACCATCACAACCGTCTTATGTAGCTGGTCTGCGGCGCGCCGCATCACCTTCATGATGTCAACGGCATTTTTCATGTCCAGGCTGTTCAGAGGCTCATCCAGCAGGACATATTCCGTGTCCTGACATAAGACCATGGCAATGAAGGCACGCTGGCGCTGCCCGCCCGAGAGCTCATCCAGGAATCGCTGCTCCAGCCCATTGAGATTCAGATAGGCAATGGCGCGCTCGACATGGCTGCGATCCTGCACCGTCAGACGACCGTGCGTATGCGGATACCTGCCAAATGCCACCACGTCCTGAACCGTCAGGCGCAAGGGAAGATGATTGTCCTGACGCAAAATGGACAAATGCCGTGCCAGCTCGGCCGTATCGGTGCGAGCGATATCCAGCCCGCCAACCTCGACAGACCCGGCAGACATGGGTAAAAGGCGGCTGATCATGCCCAGCAGTGTGGACTTGCCGGCCCCGTTGGGGCCGACAATGGAAGTGACACCGCCCCGTGGAATTTCAACTGAAACATCATCCACCACACGCAAATGTGCGTAGTCCTTGCTGACACCATTGACCTTTATCATCGTTGTCCCTTGCGCACAATCAGCGCGATAAACATCAGCCCGCCGACAAACTCAATCACGACGCTGACCGTGGTATTCAGAGCCAGGCCATGCTCCAGCACGGTCTGGCCGCCTACCAGTGCAACAATACCAAGCAGTACGGCAGCCGGCACCGTGTATTTATGTTTATCGGTCTGCATGATCATGTATGCCAGATTACTCACCAGCAACCCAAAAAACGTTACCGGCCCCACCAGCGCCGTTGACACCGATACCATCACGGCAATCAGCACAAGGGTGAGCCAAAGTGTCTTGCGGTAATGAATTCCCAGGTTGATCGCTACCTCGCGACCAAGCGACAACACATCATAGGCCCGACGCAGCCGCCAGCCGATCAACGACACGCCCCCTACCATCACCACCGAGGCCAGCAGCAGGTTGGTGCGAATGGCATTGAAGCTGGCAAACATTTTGTCCTGCAAAAACAGAAATTCGTTGGGATCAATCATTCTGACCATCAGGCCGGACAGGCTGCGAAACAGCAGTCCGAACACAATCCCGACCAGCAACAGCAGGTGCAGACTATGCGAGGCGCCGGAGAAAATCCATTGAAACAGCAGGCAGGCGAAAACGGTCATGACACCCACTTCCAGCACGAACTTGCCCGTCATGCCCCACTGGCCACCTGCAGTCATGCCGAACCAGAAAATCACCACAGCCTGGATCAGAGTATAAAGCGCATCAAATCCCATGATCGATGGCGTCAGGATACGGTTATGCGTGATGGTTTGAAACAGCACAGACGATACCGCAACGGCATAGGCCACCAGCAGCATCGCGGCCAGCTTGCCGGCACGGAACGAGAGTACGAAATCCCAATGCCCGTTGGCGCCCCACGTCATGAACGCGGCCACCGACAGCAACGCAAAAAAAGCCAGCAGATACAGTCGAAAGGCGGGTGATAGCTTAGCCAAAACGAGACCGCCTGTTCAGAAGTAAATATAGGAACAGCCCGCTGCCGACCACGCCCACCACCGTACCTATCGGAATTTCATGCGGATAAATGATCAGGCGACCGACAATATCGCAGGCCAGGACAAACAGAGCCCCAAGAAAGGCCACCCACGGCAGCGAGCGCCTCATATTATCCCCAAAGATCAGGCTGACCACATTGGGCACCAGCAGACCCAGGAACGGCACACTGCCCGCAGTGACCACGACCACAGCACTGATGGCCGATACCAGCACCATGCCAATCAGCATAAGACGTTTGTGATTAAGGCCCAGATTGGTGGTAAATTGCTCGCCCATGCCCAGCACGGTGAAGCGGTCTGCCGCGAAATAGGCTGCGCAGGAAAGGGCAAAGGCCACCCATAGCAGTTCGTAGCGTCCCCGCAGAACACCTGAAAAATCGCCCATGGTCCACGTATGCAAGGCCTGAAGCAGATCATACTGGTAAGCAAAGAAGGTGGTAACCGCCTGTATGACACCCCCCAGAACCAGGCCGACCACTGGAACCAGAAAGGCAGAACGCAAGGGAATGCGTCGCAGGATCAGCAAAAACAGCGAGGTGCCGGCCAGGGCGAACAAGGCGGCCACCAGCATTTTCCCAAGCACAGGAATACCCGGCGCCAATAATGTGACAGCCAGAATTCCCATGGTGGCCGATTCAACAGTCCCGGCCGTGGAGGGTTCGACAAAGCGGTTGCGCACCAGCATTTGCATGATTAACCCCGCAACGGCCAATGAGGTGCCTGCCAGCACCAATGCAAGTGCACGCGGCAGGCGACTGATCAGCAGCAGTTGCCAGGCTTCGCTATCAAAGCGCAATAAAGCGGCCAGTGACATATCGCCCGCGCCCAGAAACAGACTGACCAGAAACAGAAAGCACAAAAGCAATAGCAGCACGCCGACCAGTATCGGCCCGATCCGTTTATTGCTTCTGTGCCCTTCGGGATAACCGCTCATGAAAGACCCGCAATGGTGTCAATCGTCAAGGACACCGGGGCCCGGACTTGCGAGCGCCCCATGATTACTGCTTGCCGTCCAGCGCTTTGGATAGCTGGTCCACGTTCTGCTGCATGGCGGTCAAGCCGGCGCTACCGAGCAAGTACCAATCCATGGCATTCAAATAGACAATCTGCTTCTTTTTCCATGCGGTGGTTTTATGGATCAGCTCGTTATCCAGCAATTTTCCGGCGGCCACCCCCTCGCGGCCGATAGCGCCATCCCGGTCAATCACAAAAAGCCACTGCGGATCGGTTTTATAAATAAACTCAAATGACACCGCCTGCCCGTGATTTGAGGTGGACAGACCGGGCGCCGCAGCAGGAATGCCGAAGGTGTCGTGAAGAATACCAAAGCGCGAACCCGGACCGTACGCACTCACTTTGCCGCCGGTGGTAAGGATAATCAGCCCTGGGCCGGCATTGCCGGCCTTCTGCTTGAGCGCTGCTATGGATTGGTCCAGCCTGGCCAGCTGTTCCTTGGCTTTGCCCTGCTTATTGAAAATGTCGGCCAGCGTAAGTGTGTTGCGTTTGACGCTGGCCAGCAGGTCTTTGGTATTGACGGTCAGATCAATGGTGGGCGCCAGTTTGCTCAGATCCGCATACTTGGGGGCCGAACGGCCACCCACAATAATCAGGTCTGGTGACAACGCGTTGACCGCTTCGTAGTTGGGCTCAAACAGTGAGCCAACCTTTGGAATCGACTTTTCCGCGTAGGCGGCCAGTTGATTGATGTACTTGGCCTCGGGCACAGCAGAAGCCTGTACGCCCAGCGCATGCATGGTGTCAAGCGAAGCCAGGTCAAAGACGACCGTTTTCTTTGGCTCGCCTTCAATGGTGGTTTGACCGCTTGCATGGTCAACGGTCAGGGCAAAGGCCTGCAATGGCAGCATGACGCTGGCGACAGCCGCCAGTATGCCAGAGAGCAACCCGCGACGAACTTGAGACTTCCAAATGTGCATGAAAAATGACTCCGCTTCTGATTCAAACTGCAATGGTTACTCTTCCGAACGCATGGCGACATTGATCTGCCGCAGCAGCCACGCTACACCGGAGTATCGTGGCGCCTGGGCCTGGTCACATGCCGTGAGCTATACATTCACACACAACACAAACGCAATACACACGCAATTTACGCACACCAGAAAGCCTGGAACAGGTGTCGAGAAGGTAACAAAATGATTGATTTGACAACAGAAAATTGTAGCATAACTGGTAATAAGATGTATTCTTATTTATTCTTTTTCATACAGGGCGCACCCTGACTTCACCCGCGAGCGGCACGCAAGGTGTGCCACAAGACTGCGGCAATGGGCCCGATCCGGCCTCTGGCCGCAGCGCCGCTCTAACCGTCCTGCAGCGCCCTTACAGCCACAGACCTGCGACGATAGGGACCCGATTATCCTGCTGTGCCAGGGCCGGCCACGACAGCGCGGCCGCGGCCTGTCCGTCTTATTTTTTCAGTTGCAAGGCAAGCTGATCAAGCGAGCGTTGCTGTGCGGCTTCGTACAATGCAAACTCATCGTTGACTTTCGCACCCAGCGCTTCTTCGAATGCGGCCCGGGCTGCACTTACCTGATAGCTTTTCTGGTCATCGCCGCCCAGATTCGACTGAAAAATACCGGCAGCGCTGACGGGCAGAAAGTCCTCGTAAATAATCGGCTCGGCGTGAACCAGACCGGCATCAATCAAGGCATCGATATCGTGCGTATTGGCAGCCTGCTCGCCATTGGCAGCGCGCGCCTTTGGCGTCAGGCTGTAACGGAAATAGCCCAGACCGCTCTTGCGGATTGTGGCCAGGTCGTCTGGAAACTCAGTGAACACCCGCGCCAGACGCTCGGCATAGTTGCCGTCAGCCTGTTTGCCCGATTCGCGGGCGCGTAATAACAACTGATCATACAAGGCGCGTCCCTTAGGCGTCAGGGCCAGACCGCGCTGTTCAATTTCACCAAAGCGAGCAGTATGGGCGCCGACCACTTTTTCGGTACCGGAGTCGAACGTTACATTCTCTTCCAGCGCCTTGAAGCTGGTCTGGCGCAACAGAATCGGGTGGCGACGGGTCGGCGGGCCCTCGATGGATTCTTTGGCAGGAATATTGCGATTGAGCATTTCCTTCTGTGCCGCGTCAATATCCAGCGTACGGGGCGTCAGATGGTTGATATGAGGGCCTTTGAAGCAGACCACATCTGCAATCAACCGGTGGGCGTCAAGCAACTGGTTATACGTTTCAACACTTACCGTCGCTTCGTTGTGCCAGCGGAAAATATCGGTGGCCTGGATAACGAACTCATCAGCGTGTTCGCTGCTCAGGCCTCCTTCGATTGCAAATTTTTCTGCCAGTTCCAGAACGCGCGCGCTGAATATGGAGCGTTTCTCCAGAATCGCAGCAGCCTTGGTGCGCAGCGCTTCATCCTCAATCAATTCCAGACGCAGCAAGGAGGTGAACACCCGAAACGGATTGGCTGCCAGCGAAGCATCATCCACCGGCCGGAACGCCGTGGCGTGTACAGGTACTCCTGCCACCGACAAATCATAATAACCCACCGGCTGCAGCCCCATAACCGCGAAAACACGCCGAATGCCGGACAGCTCAGCAGCCGTACCCAGACGAATGGCACCATGCCGCTCCAGGTTCAGGCGCAGGATTTCGCCGGACTCATTCAATTGCGTTTGCAATTGCGGATTGTCTTGCAGCGTTTGTGCGTTAACGTCGGCAACCAGCTCAAGCAGGTCGCGATAAAGCGGCACTTCCTGTCCATACATATTGGACATGGCAGTTGAAAACCGGGTGCGGATTTCGTCGGTCGAGACGAAATGATTGTTTTCCATAGCGAGAATACTCTTTGTAGTTCAGTTGGCAAAATAAAGACAGGCAAACCAGCAATAGTCCTGCCGGTAAATGGCACATTCCGGCTACCGGCTTTGAACCGCGGACAAGCAGCAAAATGTGACCATAAAGTCACTTTTCAGTATAGCCGAATCAAACGGCGCGCCGTTACTGTTTTTCTCTTGTAGAATGGGTTATCGGCATCACTGATGCAGTTTTCATACACTTGCGGATTCCTATGTCTCGTCGTCAGCACACAGAACAACAGATCCTCCAGGCCCTGGAAGCCCAAATCCGCGAAGCGGGGATGGGAGGCATTGGCATCAACGCCGTTGCCCGTCGCGCCGGCGTGAGCAAGGAATTGATTTATCGTTACTTCAACGGGCTGGACGGTCTGCTACTGGCCTGGATGCAAGAACAGGATTTCTGGACCGGCCACCGCGGGATGCTGGGTAACGACGAATCGAGCCAGCAGACGCCCCAGCAACTGGTCCTGTCCATGTTGCGTGCACAGGTTGATGCGCTGGCCAGCAACGACACCCTGCGTGAAGTGCGCCGCTGGGAACTGGTGGAACTCAATGAGGTCACGGCCAAGCTGGCCCAGCGGCGCGAAAAGGCCGCCCGCTCATTCATTGACCGGGTCGATGGCCTGGCTCCGGAAATCGATATGCCTGCGACCGTGAGCATCATGCTTGCCGGGGTCCTTTATTTAATGTTGCGCGCCAAGACTGAAAGTCAGTTCCTGGGCATCCCCATACGCACGGACGAAGGCTGGGAGCGCATTTTCAGCGCACTGGAAACCATGACTGCTGCTTTCCCGCAGGCTCTGCGCGAGCAGTCGCTGGATGAACTGGAAGCACGGCGCGAGCCAACGTCGTCCTGATTGATGAATGTGATAGGACACCTGATCTGGCGCCAACCTGGGAGTATTGGGCACAATGCCGATGATGGCGTTTCAGACAGGCAAAGCGCATACCTGCATCACGATCAGGCAAACTGTACGTTTCTGATTGCCAGGGCCATTGGGTACATCATAGCTTTGCCGGGTGCAAATACAGATTGGGTGGCGTGCCCAGCGCACGGCGAAACATCGCGCTGAACGCACTGGGGCTGCGGTAGCCCAGTTCCCGTGAAATAGTGCCGATAGACTGGCCCATCGATAGTCTGCATACCGCATCGGCCAGCCTGACCTGCTGCAGCCATTGACGATAATGCATTCCCAGTTCTGACTGAAACAACCGGATCAGCGTGCGCTCACTGGCGCCCACCGCATCGGCCCACGCCCCCAACGGGCGGTTCAATCCGGGCTGATCCATGATGGTGGTGCAGATGGATATAAGGCGACGATCCCGCGGCCACGGGATCTGCGTAGCCACCGTTTCGGCTGAGGGCAGTTCCGAAAGAATCAGCGCTGCTAGCCGGCCACCCCGTTCATTTTGCGAATAGACGACAGGCTCGGCAGTCAGGCTCAGGATCAGCTCGCGCAGCAGGTTGCTGACTTCGATTACCTGGCAACCGGCCCACAACATTCTGGCGGCGCCTGCATCAATATACAGCGTGCGCATGTCCACGTGAGAAACCGCCATCGTGCAGTGCGGAACATTGGGTGGCACCCATAAGGCGCGCAGCGGCGGCAGTAGCCAATACCCCTTGTCGGTGCTTACGCGGATCACACCGCGCGATGCAAAAAGCAGTTGCGCGCGCCGATGCGAATGCGTCGCCGATCCCGTACCGGCCGCAAATTCCTTGGACATGGCGGCCACGGCGGGAGCAATGTTCTGATAATCTTCTGCGTTGATGCTTCTGGGAAGCGGATGCATCACTGTCACTTTCTCGACGAAAATTGGCACTTTCAATAATTCTAGCACGGCTACACTTATCGATTGCGAATGTCATATATATGTTGAATGCAATGTCGATAGAATCCACCGCCATACGCCCCTCCCAGCCAGCAAACAGCACCGCCTTCAAGGTGCTTGGCGCGATCAGTGTCGCTCATATGATGAATGACATGATCCAGTCCATCCTGCTGGCCATTTACCCGATGCTCAAGGATGACTTCAGCCTGAGTTTTGGGCAAATCGGCCTGATCACGCTGGTCTATCAGATTACCGCCTCGCTGCTGCAACCCCTTATCGGCCATTACACCGACAAGCACCCGCAGCCCTATTCGCTGACAATCGGCATGGGCTCAACGCTGCTGGGCCTGCTCCTGCTGTCGGTGGCGCCTTCCTTTCCGTTTCTGCTGCTGGCCGCCGTTCTGGTGGGTACCGGTTCGTCGGTATTTCATCCGGAATCATCCCGCATTGCCCGTATGGCCTCGGGCGGGCAACATGGCCTGGCGCAATCGCTGTTCCAGGTGGGCGGCAATGTCGGCTCTGCACTTGGGCCCCTGTTTGCTGCGCTGATCATCCTGCCTCATGGTCAGGGTAGCGTTGCCTGGTTTTCACTGGCCGCCCTATTGGCCATGGTGGTGCTGCTGCAGATCGGACGCTGGTATGAGCGCAACCGTGGCTTGCTTGCCCTGCGCACCAAACGCTCGGCCAATTCGATTGAACTGCCGCGCAATAAAATCATCGGGGCGCTGGGTGTCCTCGGCGTGCTGATTTTCTCTAAGTATTTCTACATGGCTTCCATGAGCAGCTATCTGACGTTTTATTTGATGGAAAAATTTGCCCTGTCGATACGCACGTCCCAGCTTTATTTATTCATTTTTCTTGCTGCCGTCGCCGTCGGCACCATCGTAGGCGGGCCGATCGGCGATCGCATCGGCCGCAAGCGGGTCATCTGGGCGTCCATTCTGGGTGTCGCCCCCTTTACCCTGTTGCTGCCGCACGCCAATCTGTTCTGGACCGGCATCCTCATTGTCATTATCGGCCTGATCCTGGCATCGGCGTTTTCCGCCATTGTGGTCTATGCCCAGGAACTGGTGCCCGGTAAAACCGGCATGATTGCCGGTCTGTTCTTCGGCTTCGCGTTTGGCATGGGCGGCGTCGGCGCAGCAGCGCTGGGCCACCTGGCAGACACCACCAGCATCTCCTATGTGTACAGCGTTTGCGCCTATCTGCCGCTACTGGGTATTGTCGCCGCACTGTTGCCGGATACGGAAATCAAGCCTGTACCAGCAGGGACGCCGACCTGATTGACGCGAGGCTACTCCTTGGCTGCGGCGGGCGGCATTCCGGACGTACCGGTCCATACGGCCCGGATCAGTGAAATCAGCGCGACGACAATCGGATCGACAATATTGTTCTGTGATGCGACAAACCCAAGCGTGGCATCAAGCTGGGTGTGCCCCCAAACGGTAAATTCCCGGCGCCCCGCGCCGGCGATGGCAATATCCTCCCGGATCAACGCGCAGCCGGCACCTGCACGCACCAAGACGTCTGCATTGGCCATGTCCGCGTTCTGCATCACAATCCTGGGCGCCAGGCCATGTCGCTCAAACAGCGCACGCAACATCAAATGGGTATGCGATCCCGGACTGCCATCCAGCCAGGGCAACTGGGCCAGCTCTTTCCAGCCCGCATGCCTGAGATCATCGGCCATATCATTCGGCATCACAATACGATAGCGTACCGTCCTGAGCGCCATCCAGAACAGATCCGGCAAGGGGTGCGTGGCGATGACCATCGCCATCATCAGCTTGCCTGACCGGATCTGCTCAATCAGTTCTTCCGAGGGATGAATGATCGTCTTGAGTTCGATCAGCGGCAACGAACGCACAACCGCAGACACCAGTTCGCCAAGCCGGAGAAACTGTGCGTGCTCTCCGGGAATGCCCAGTACCATTTCGCCTTGCAGCTCTCCCTGGAACTGTTGCGCCTGGGATTTGAGTTGCGCGCTGGTATTGAGCAATTGCTCAGCAGTCGGAAACAAACGGCTCCCGGCCTTGGAAAGCACCAGCTTGCCGGACGTGCGTTCAAACAACGCCACGCCCAAATCCTGCTCCAGCGCCTTGATCTGACCGGTGACCGCAGGCTGCGTCAGGGACAAGGCCTCGGCCGCACGGGTCAGGTTACCCAGACGGGCAACGGTCACAAACGCGCGAATCTGATATATCTCCATTGTTCTCAGGCTGACAGCAGGCGAATCTGGGACGGTTCCAGCCCCAGCACGACGGGTGCGCCGATCTGAAACTGGCTCAGTCCGGCAAAATGCGACTGGTCAGCGGTCACGCGCTGCTCACCCACTCGCACGGCATAGCGGACAAATTCACCCAGAAACTCGCGCTCTTCAACAACGCCAGGCAGCCAGAGGTAATGCGCATCGGCATTACCTCCGGCGGCATCAATCCGCACCGAATGCGGCCGGAAGCTGGCAGCAAGACGATCGCCTTCCGGAATATCGTCATGGACAGGAATCGCCAGGTCGCCAACCCCCTCTACACTCAGGGTCACGCCGGAATAATTGCGCGTGCGCACGGCCCCTTCGAGCACATTCATCGTTCCCACAAAGTTGGCAACAAACCGGTTAGCTGGAAAATCGAACAATGTCGCCGGACTACCTGTCTGTTGAACAACTCCTTTGTCCAGCACCGCCATCCTGTCGGCTGTTGTCATGGCCTCCTCCTGGTCATGTGTCACAAAAATGGTTGTAATACCCAACCGTCGCTGCAGGGAAAGCAGCTCGCGCCGCATTTGCACCCGCAATTTCTTATCGAGATTGGACAACGGTTCATCCAGAAGCAACACTTGCGGCTCAATCACAATGGTCCGCGCCAGGGCTACTCGCTGCTGTTGCCCACCGGACAATTCATTGGGCCTGCGTCTTGCAAACGTGGATAGACTCACCAGTGCCAGCGCAGCTTCAACCCGTTCGCGGATCTCGGCTTTTGGCAGCTTACGCTCAACCAGACCAAAAGCGACATTGTCCCACACCGTCATGTGCGGCCACAGCGCATAGCTTTGGAACACCATGCCTATATTACGCCGGTGCGGAGGAATCGTACTGATGTCCTTTCCGTCAACCAGAAGCTGGCCGGCGTTGTGCTGATTGAACCCGGCGATCAGCCTGAGCAAGGTGGATTTACCCGAGCCTGAAGGCCCGAGCAAGGCGAAGAACTCACCGGGTTCGATCAATATGTTGATATTTTTGAGTACTTCTGTATTGCCGTAGGACAAGCGTATATCCCGGCATTCAACACTGACTTTCTTCATCTTTTCATTCCTGTTCGATTGCCTGTAGCGAGCGCGTACGCCGCGAGGCACGCTCTACAATTAAATGCGAGGCATAGGTACCTATGGCGACAACCACGATAGCAAGCACACCAAGCGCTGCGCCGGGTCCCCTGCCGGATGCACTCTGCATAAACAGATAAATGCCATAGCTCATTGGAGCATCGCTATCGCGACTGACCAGCATGATGGTTGCCGACAGTTCTACCGCCGCAGTAATAAAACTGGTGACAAAGCCCGCCAGCATTCCGCCTGCCATCAGCGGCACCACGACCCGGCGGATGATGCGGTGCCGCCTTGCTCCCACCGACGCTGCAGCTTCTTCCAGCGACACGTTGATCTGCTGCAAGGCAGCCATGCAGGCCCGTAATGCGTACGGCAACCGTCGTACCGAATAGGCCAGCATAATGACAATCCAGGTCGATGTCAGTACTGTATCGGTGCCTGGAAGCTCCACGCCACGAAAGGTGCGCAAGTAGCCGATGGCAAGAACAATGCCGGGGACGGCGAGAGCAGCGGATGCCAGCCAGTCCAGCCAGCGCCGGGCCGGGAGACGCGTTCTGAGAATAAGATAAGCAATCGCGGTTCCCAGAATGACATCAATCCCCGCTGCCAGGCCGCAGTACAGCAGGGTATTGACCATCATGTCATTCGAATTGCTGAATATCTCTGCGTAGTGACTCAGCGTGTAGCCATCAGGCAAAGGCGCATAACTCCATACCGTGGCAAACGAAAGCAGCAGGACACCGATGTGCGGCGATAGCACCAGCAATAACACAAGCGCAATCCAGGCATAGGCCAGAACACTTTCCCAACGACCCAGTTTGCGTTGCTGGATCGAGCTGCCGCCCTTTTGAAGCGTGGAATAATCTTTATTGCGCAGGACACTAGCCGATAACCAAAGGGCAAGGATAGAAAAAACAATCATCAGGACGCTGATCACGTATCCCAGCGGATCATCGATCCCCACCTGAGTGATGCGCAGATACGCCTGCGGCGCCAGCATATTGGTAATACCAAGCACCAGCGGCGTGCCCAGATCATCAAAAACCTTGACAAACACCAGCGAGGCGCCAGCCACATAACCGGGCAATGCCAGCGGGAAAATAATCCGCCGAAACAGTCGCCAGCCACGAGAACCCAGATTGAGTGCAGCCTCTTCCATGGCGCCGTCGATATTGCGCATCGCCACGGTCAGATTCAGAAGAATGAATGGGAAATAGTGCAGGGACTCCACGAAAATCACGCCATTGAGCCCATCCATGATGGGGATTGAGACGTCGAACCAGTCCTGCAAAAGCAAATTGACGGTACCAGACGTTCCAAACAGAAGTTGCAGCGCCACTGCGCCGACAAAAGGCGGCATGATGAGCGGCAGTACCCCCAATGTCTGGATGATCAAGGCGCCACGAAACCGGAAGCGTACGGTCAGATACGCCAGTGGAATGGCAATCAGCGAGGAAAAAACCACTGACATAACCGAAACATACAGACTGTTGAAGAAGGATTCTTTCAATAAAGGCTGCTGAAAGAATGAGCCAAAATGACCCATTGTGAAGCTGCCATCGGCATTGGAGAATGCCGTATAAAATACATTTCCTACCGGAACGGCCAGAAACAGCAACAGGAACCCGAGCACGCCCAACGCCACCAGCGTCAGGCCCGGGGGAAATTTCATATTATGTGTCGACATAAATCCATCGTCCGCCAGCCATCCGGATGCACTCCGGATGGCTCGTTATTGGAATGCAGCGTGTGCCTTACGACGAAGCAGCCTGCTTGGCCAGCTCTGTCGCCTTGCGATAATTGGCCTCGGCTTCACTGTTCCACTGCCCCTGCAGTTTGGATAGCGCCTGGCTCACACTGGCATCTTTCTTATCACCCTGGAAAATTTTCTGGACAGCATCGGATACCGCCTCCTTATCGCTGATCAAAGGCGACCACGCGAGCTTTTTGGCTTCGTCCAGCAAGGCCTGGCCCTTATCGCTCGGTTTGTCTGCCAGCTTGCTCTGTGCATCCAGAATCGCTTTGGTCGCGTTTTGCAGTTCCTTATGGCGGAAAGTGATGGTCTGATCGAACAGCGACTGCACGACAAAGTACCGCTGCTGGGAGAGCTCGGTATCAAAATGGACCTTACTTTTTTCTGCCAGTACCTGTGGATCGGGATAGCCCTCTGGAATATTACTCATCTTGGCATAGGGCAATACCGGTAAACGCGAGATCTCCGGTTTCAACAACAGGGCCTGCCCTTCTTCTGACAGGGCAAAACGAATGAATTTTTTGCCTTCTTCGGTATTTTTCGCCGCTTTGATCAGCGCAATATTGGCCGGCACAATTGCCGTCTCGTCGGGATAGACAAACTCCACCGGAAATTTCGAAAACTTGCTTGAAAGACCAAAGAAATCAATCACCGGCCCGGCGCCGAACTGCCCGTTGTTCACGCCATCGGGCACGCCGAAAGACCGGTCAGTCAGTGTTTTGCTATTGCCGGCCATCCTGATGATCGTATTCCAGCCTTTATCCCATCCCTCGCCCTGAAGAATGGTTTCCACCGTCAGGTGCTGGGTACCGGAACGCGATGGCGAAGTCATGCCAACATTGCCAAACCACTCGGGCTTGAGCAGATCATCCCAGGTCGTCGGCGGCGTCAGCTTCTTGGCTTTCAACAACCGGGTATTGTACATAATGCCGTAACCGGCCAAAGCCTGACCGTAGAACAAGCCGCCGGGATCATTGATCGGAAAGCTGCCTATTTTGTCCGGAACTGCGGGATTGGCAACGTCCGCGGCCTTTTCCAGCAAGCCGGCCGCGCCAAGCACTTCAAACGCATCCGGGGCGCTGGCCCAGAAAACCTCGGGACGCCGGCCCTCGGCAGTCTCGCGAACATAGGCGATGCCGGAAACGGTATTTTTATTGAGAATCTCAAGCTTGATGTCAGGATTTGCTTTTTCGAACGCTGATTTATACGCTTGTGTCAGTTCCTTCGGAAAAGAAGTAATAACGGTAACCGTTCCAGCATATGTCGTGACCGACGCGGCCATCAACATGGCCAGCAGACTACTCTGTCGCAATTTCATGATTGTCTCCTTGATATTATGTATTGTCATGAATTCGTAACAATATAAGTATTGGCAGGGCAGGTCTAATCATAATTTATGATGACCACCATAAATCTGCCGGTGCCTGGTCACATTCGGCTGTTGGCTTCTCGTTGCTTTCTTTTATGCCTGCGGCCTGTCCAAATCCGGTTAACTGGGTACAATGAACTGTCTGCCCGCCTGCGCCTGACGCAGGCGTGGCCCTCTTCTATATGCAAGGAAGCCGCTCATGAGTACTTTGCCCAAATTTGCAGCCAACGGATGGCGACGTCTTGATAATGGCAACGTTCAGCATCTGTCTGGGCTGGAGTTTGCACCCGACCCCCATGAGCGACTCAAGCTGGTTGATGCCTCGCTCTCTGTGTTCATCAGGAACCTGCGGCATGAAGGCGCCACTGAACAGCAGGCAGAACGACTGCTGCACAAGCTCACTCAACAGGCGGCACAACAGTTTGTAGGTTTGCATTAACCCACGACATGGGCTGTTATCTTGATCGGCCTCAAATAACAAAACCGGCTGGGCATATACAATTGCTTGCCAGCCAATCTCGCGTAATGCGCTAAGATACACAAAAATAATTATTCCATCGACAAAGGAGAAGCTGTGATGATTAAAGTCAGTGTGATGTACCCCAATACCCCAGGCGCGCGCTTTGACCACGATTACTATCGTGACAAGCATTTGCCTCTGCTCAAGGAGCGCATGGGCGAGCGTTGCCGGTATTACACCATAGACCGGGGTATCGCCGGTGGCACGCCCGACGCGCCTCCTACCTATATCGGCATGTGCCATATTTTCTGCGACAGCGCCGAAGACTTTCAGGCTGGATTCGGCCCGCACGCCGATGAGATTCTGGGCGACATTCCAAACTACACAGATCTGAGCCCGATACTGCAACTGAGTGAAGTGGTCACCGATACTCGCAACTAGTGGAGTCATCACCCACGTTCCCTGAAGTTTCAAACGCGATCAGCGGCTGGTCAGACACCGGTGCATCAGGCCGTCGACCGTGGCGATCGTGCTTGTGATGTCTCCCGGCAAAAAAGGCACCCCAGACGGTTATGAACGAAAAGTGATCGAATGGTAATCTTCTGTTCATGCACGACAGTGAGAGTGCCCCTTATGATTGACCTGATCTGTACCCGAGAGCGAGCTTCCTGCACAGGCCGATCAATGATCGGCGCAGCATGAACCTGGCACCAACGGCGCTGCAGATCACGTTTGCCCCGGTCCCGATCGCACCGCCCAGCGATATCAGTTAACGGAACCGGGAAGAACAGTGTGTAAGTCAGCGAGTGGCACGTTAAATAAAACCCTGACAGGCGGCACAATGATATTCCCGGGCACGGGTAACCTTCCATTGGGGCCGCCATCTTTTGGTCTATAGGCGCGATAGTGCACGACAGGCACGCCCGCCGCGACAGCCCTCAACAGCCCTTTGTCAGGGCTGTTGCTGTTGCATCAAAAGACGTATCAATAACCGACCGTGAATCGCGCCCGTACATGTCGGGGCGTTTCCAGCTCATCGATCATGGCCAGCGCAAAATCCTGGGTAGAGATACGACTCTGGCCGCCGGCATCCACAATCAGTTCATCGTCGGCCTGCCTGAATGCGCCGGTACGCTCGCCGGGTTCAATGATTGCCGACGGGCTCAACATGCTCCAGTCCAGACCGCTTTCATTGCGCAGTTGCGTCAGGATATCCCTGGCGCCCTGCGCGGTGGCTTTCCACTGTTGCGGAAAATCGGGCGTATCGATGACCAGCACGCCAGGGTGGGCGTACAGGCTGCCTGCCCCGCCAACAATAAGCAGGCGTTTGATTGCCGCCTGTTTTGTTGCGTCTATAATCGACTCCACACCTTTCATGTAGTACCCGTAGACGTCCTGCTGGGCATGCCCACTGAATGCACTGATCACCGCATCATGCCCCTTGAGCTGCGCCGCCAGTTTTGCGCCATCCAGCACATCTGTCTGCTCAATCGCCAGATTATCCTGCGCTTGTAATTTTTCGGGATGCGCCACCAGGGCAGTGACCTGATGCCCACGAGCCAGCGCCTCTGTCAGCAAGGCGCTACCGATAAAGCCCGAAGCGCCGATGAGTGCGATTTTCATATTGAACTCCTGAATGTAATTTGACCAATGCCTGGAAACCTTGCGTATCCGAACGGCCAGAAAACACATCATTACAGAATTCATTGATTCGATAAACTGGTAAAACTATAATTCATTGTTTCTATATCATTAACAATGGTTATCATGAACACGGCTGCCGGCCTTGATTTGAACGCCCTCGCTATTTTCTGCATGGTGGCCCGCTTGCGCGGGTTCACGGCGGCAGCAATGCAGCTGGGCATGACCAAAGCCAAAGTCAGCATTCAAATAAGCCGCCTTGAAAAGCACCTGGGCACCCCACTGTTTACGCGAACCACGCGCCAGGTCAACCTGACCGATGCCGGCAGGCGCCTGTTCGAGCAATGTGAACCCATGCTGGGCCAGCTACAGGAGACGCTGGATCAATTGGGGGAAGACAGAACAACGCTGTCCGGCACCTTGCGACTGAGCTCGACGGTAGATCACTCCATCCTGTCGCTGGCCAGCGCAGTGGCGATTTTCGCCCGGCACCATCCTGATCTGCACATTGATCTGCGCTCAAGCGACCGTGTCCAGGACCTGGTCAGCGAAGGCATTGATGCCTCGATTCGGGTGGGCTGGTTGCGTGACTCGTCCATGCGCGCCATCAAACTGGGAGGCATGCGCCAGTTCGTCGTTGGTTCCCCGGCCTATTTGCGCGATGCTAAGCCCATCCTGACACCCGCCGATGTCGCAGACCATCCCTGGATCTGCCTGTCCTTGCTGCCTGCCCCGCTCACCTGGACCTTCGAGCATACCAATAACGCGAGTGCCACCATACACGTCCGGTCACGCATCCGCGTCGACTCACCGGGCGCACTGCGTGCCATGCTGCGCGAAGGTTACGGCATCTCGATACTGGACGAGCATAGCGTCACCGAAGACATCGCAGCAGGCAGGCTTGAACCTGTACTGCCGCAATGGACGTTACCGCAGGTCGGCATCTACGCGGTCTACCCGCCAGGCCGGCGGGTCTCCTATCGCGCCCAGCGGTTTATTGACTTCTATCGCGGCTATCTGAACGATCTAGAGACAATAAAGTGAGCAGCGCGAGCAGGGATTGATTTTTTCATGCCGGCTCCCGCACTCAGTCGCGCACACCAGCGCACCGCGCATTGCATTCCTGTCAAGAACCTCATTTGCTCCACTGACCTTGTTTGCCCGCAACCTGGCTCGTACCGGCTGGCAGGCAATATCCGCCTGATGCCATGCACCGCACTAATTCAGTAAATATTCAGGTTAAGATGGCACTTCATTTTTCCTATACGCCTTTTTGTCGGAGCATGGTCGAGACAGCCATGCTCTCGGACACCACACACTGCTGCTGGTATCTGATGTGAGCACACGCGCTCAAAGGTGCAACTTTCGGAAAAAATGATTTGTAGAACAAAAGGAGCAATATTATGAGTAACACCGCGCTTGCGCTGCTTGCATTTCTGCCGCTGATTCTGGCGGGAGTGCTATTGATTGGATTCAGAATGACCGCCAAAGTGGTCATGCCTATTGTATTTATTGTCACGACCGTCATCGCCCTTACTGCATGGCAGATGAGCGTCAATCGCGTGGTCGCTTCAGCCCTGCAGGGCCTGATTCTGACCGCCTCCATTCTGTGGATTATCTTCGGCGCAATTTTGCTGCTCAATACCCTGAAGCACTCCGGCGGCATAACGGCAATTCGCAACGGGTTCTCGGACATCAGTCCGGACCGGCGCGTGCAAGCGCTGATTGTGGCCTGGCTGTTCGGCTGCTTTATTGAAGGCGCTTCGGGCTTTGGCACGCCGGCCGCCGTGGCCGCGCCCTTGATGGTTGTCCTGGGTTTTCCTGCCCTGGCAGCCGTTGTTGTCGGCATGATGATACAGTCGACCCCGGTCTCCTTTGGCGCGGTGGGCACCCCGATCGTGGTAGGCGTCTCAGGTGGCGTCAACAAGGCGGGCATCACAGAGCAACTGGTCGCGCAAGGCTCTTCATGGGAAGCGTATTTCCGCCTGATCACCTCCGAAGTCGCGCTAACGCACGGCGTGGTGGGCGTATTGATGCCACTGATCATGGTCATGATCATGGTCAGGGCCTTTGGCGCAAATCGCTCGTGGAAGGAAGGGCTTGCGATCGCGCCATTCGCCCTGTTCGTAGGCGTCTGCTTTGTGGTTCCCTACATGCTGGCCGGCGTCTTTCTGGGCCCCGAGTTTCCGTCGATCATTGGCGCCCTGGTCGGACTGGCCATTGTCATCCCGGCGGCCAAGCGCGGGTTTCTGATACCAAAGCAAGTATGGGATTTTCCCGAGTCGAGCCGCTGGCCCAAGGACTGGTTTGGCGACATTGACGTGCAGCCCATTGAAACAGCAGGAAAAACACCGATTTCCACCTTCAACGGATGGCTGCCCTATATTCTGCTGGCCGTCTTCCTGGTCATCTCCCGCACGGTTGAGCCCGTCAAGCAGGCGCTCAATGCCGTGAGTTTCGGATGGAGCGATATCATGGGGGAAGACAAGGTGTCCGGGACCCTGGAGCCGCTGTATCTGCCCGGCGGTATTCTGGTGTTCGTTGTGCTCATTACGATTTTCCTGCATCGCATGACTCGTAACGACATACAGCAAGCAGTGGGCGAATCGTGCCGCACCATCCTTGGCGCCGGCTTCGTTCTGATTTTCACCATTCCAATGGTGCGGATTCTGATCAACTCGGGCGTTAACGCGGCGGACCTGGTATCCATGCCTGTGGCCATGGCGCAATTTGTTTCAGACAGCGTGGGAAGTGTTTATCCCTTCTTTGCGCCGGCAATGGGTGCACTAGGTGCCTTCATTACCGGTTCCAATACTGCGTCCAATCTGATGCTGGCTGATTTCCAGTTCAATGTGGCTCAACAACTGGGCGTCTCTACCGCGATGATGATTGCGGTGCAGGCTGTCGGGGCGGCTGCGGGCAACATGATCGCCATTCACAACGTTGTGGCCGCCTCGGCAACGGTGGGCCTGCTCGGCCGTGAAGGCATTACTCTGCGTAAAACCATCCAGCCGACGCTGTACTATCTGATTTTTACCGGCGTTATTGCCATGCTGGCTTTCTATACTTTCGGCATAACTGATCCGCTGATCAGCAAATAACACAATCGGTCCATCAGCCATTTGGCCGCCCGTGTCTGGACAGACCGGGCGGCCAAATTATTTATACTTCTGCCTGCGCGCGAGCGTTTGATCCGGGCAAGCAAGAATCGAGGGCACCGAGCAAGGGGCATCGCCATCGTCCCTGGGGCGATCCGGGCGGCTGGTATGCATGAGATCAATATGCAGCACCAATACACGGCACCAATACACGGCGGCCATAATTGGCACGGCAACGCAGACCGTTGCCCTGTCCATTATCTGCATGCCGCGCTGATGTAATTATTTATTTCTTTTGTGATCAAGCAACAGATTTGGTCATCTGAGTTTGCCACTGCAATTAAACTCGATGCGCGCTCTGCCAGAGCACTAGCAGAACAAAATCATTTAATACCAGAGACCATCCCAAGGAGAAAATAACATGCTCGTCAAATTACCCCGTCGCCGCGCGATACTTGCCACGCTTGCACTATCCACCGTACTGGTCGCTTGCGGCCACATGCCGGGACAATCGCCGAAAAATACGATAACGGTCATCTCTTCGGGTGGCTTTGCCTCCTCGGTCGAAGCGCTTGCCCCGCAATTTGAAAAACAGTCCGGCTATCACGTTGAAATTGTCCATGGCTCATCCATGGGTGGTGCGCCAGATTCCATTCCGGCCCGACTGGATCGACAGGAGCCCGCAGACATGGTTATCCTGGCCCGCAAATCACTGGATCAACTCGCCGATAAAGGACAGGTCGTCAAGGGCAGCCAGGTGGACCTGGTGCGTTCGCTCATCGGCATCTCTGTGCAGAAAGGCGCCCCCAAACCTGATATCAGCAGCGCCGAGGCGGTCAAACGCGCCCTGCTGGCAGCGCCTTCCATCGCCTATTCGGCCAGTGCCAGCGGCACCTATTATGAAAAAGAAATGCTCAAGAAACTGGGTATCGAAGCCCAGGTCAAGCCCAAGAGCAAGCGCATTGTTTCCGAGCGCGTAGGTGCCGTGGTGGCGCGCGGTGACGCGGCGCTCGGCTTGCAACAGGTCAGTGAATTGTTGCCGATCAAAGGGGCCGATTACGTGGGCGTGCTGCCGCCCGCCTTGCAAAAAGCAACCGTCTTTTCAGCCGGGGTGACCACGCATGCGCGCAATCAACAGGGCGCCAGCGATCTGATCAAATTCCTGACGTCACCGGCCGCGGTCCAAACAATCCGGCAAAACGGCCTGGAACCGGCCTTCCCGGCACAATAAACCAACCAGACAGCGCTCGTGGGTCCATCGGCTTCTGGCCATTGTGAACCACGAGTAGCCTCTGGTAACCAGAAGCGCAAGCGTTCGCCGGTAATGCTATAGATCCGCGGCACATGTACACGCCAGGACGGCCTCTTCGCGCAAATGCGCATGTCCTGACGGGCAGTCGGGCGACCCGGCCCGTACGACGCTAGGTGCGGGCCGTCATCGCCAAGGTAGAGGGTCCACTGGTCAGCGCGGGCGCCGCCTGGCATTCAATTGTCAAATGTGATATTTCATGAACTGGCTGCAACTGCTCACGTATTTGCCGGGCCGTCAGCCCGCTGCCTGCAACGCTGACAATGGCCGCGCGAGCCTGTGGCCCGACCTGCCACACATGCAGGTCTGTGATCCTCATATCGGGCACCGGCGCCAGAATTTCGCGAATTTCCGCTGCAACGTGTTCATCTGTCACGTCCAGCAACACAGCTGCGCTGGCTTTCATCAGGCTATAGGCCCACCTGCCGATCACCAGTGAGCCGACAACGCCCATAACGGGATCCAGCCATACCCAGCCAAAATAGCGGCCTGCCAGCAGGGCGACAATGGCCAGGACCGAGGTCAGGGCATCGGCCAGCACATGAATGTACGCCGCCCGCATATTATTGTCGCCACCGGGTGCATGTTCGTGCGCATGGTCGTGCTCAGCGGCATGGCCATGATGATGAGGGCTGTGATGATCGTGTCCGTGATGATGCCCGCCCGACAACATGAGCGCACTCACAATATTGACCAGCAAGCCCACCGTCGCGACAATTGCCGCCTCGCCGAAAGCAACGCTGGTCGGATTCAACAATCTGGCGACCGACTCAACCGCAATGCCAAGGGCCACCAGGGCAAGAATGAGCGCCGAGGCAAATCCGGCCAAATCTCCCACCTTCCCGGTGCCGAAGCTGAAATGCTGATTGTTCACATTGCGCCGTGCAAAGGCGTAAGCCCCTGCCGCAATACCCAGGGCGCCCGCATGCGTGGCCATATGAAAACCATCGGCCAGCAGAGCCATGGAACCGGTTACGTAGCCGGCGGCAATTTCCACGACCATCATGGCAAAAGTCAGGGCGACGACCCACAGCGTCCGCCTGGCATTTTCATCATGGGCCGCTCCCAGAAACGCATGGCTGTGGGGGCTGTGTTCCGAATACATCATCTGTTCCTATTATTTCGAATACTGGCGAATCGCTTTAAGCAATTCGTTCACGCCCGCCTGGCGTTGCTCATCGCTAAGCCCCGGATCGGCAACATGAAATTGCGCATGAGCCTCAATAATCTGTTCAAGCAATCCGTTCAATGCCCCGCGCGTTGCCGCTACAAGATGCAGTGTTTTGCCACAATCGGCCTTGGCCTGCAGCGCGCGCTCGATGGCCTGGACCTGTCCGGCAATTCTGCGAACCCGCTTTAGCAACTCGTCGTTATCGGCATGCAAATGAGACATACCCTACCCCCCTATACTATACAGATCTTTATGATACGGCAGCACGCCCTTTTGCGCAATCGACGGCAGGGCGCCGTGGATATTCTGGACGTCATACCTGGCAAGCAAATGGCCTCAAACGCCTGGCCCCGGTCATATTTACGGGCTAACCCCTACTTGTCTATTTCAATTGTGCTTATTAATATGATGATATGCACAATGAAATAAAACCTCGCAACGAAAGCCGCATGCCGCTGTATCTGCAAGTGGCCAAGCTCATGCGCCAGAAGATTGAAAGCCAGCAATGGCGTTTCGGGGAGCAGATTCCTACCCTGGACAAGCTGGTGGCGCAGTTCGAGGTATCGCGTATCACCTTGCGCGCTGCGCTGAACCTGCTGGAAGACAATGGCATTATCCGGCGCACCCGTGGCGTTGGTACGTTTGTAGCCAAGGACCTGTCAGAACAGCGCTGGTTCAGGCTGGCCAACAGTTTTGGCGAACTGGTCCAGGCGGTATCGACGCTGAAAATCCGCATGCTGCCAATAGAGCCAGGCGAGCGGGCGCCGGATCCTGCATTCGGCTTTGATGGCAATAATGCGACCTACCAGCGATTGCGCCGAGTGCATTATCGTGAAAACACACCTTATTGCCTTATTGATATCTATCTGGACAAGACGATTTTCGACAGCGATCCGGAAGGCTTTCGCACTGCGCCGGTAGTACCGCAACTGGCCAAACGCCCTGATATCAGCATTCATCAGGCCCGGCAGATCATGCGCATCACCGTATCGGATAAGGAGACGGCGTCGCATTTGAACATTGGCATAGGCGATCCGATTGCCGATGTCTGCCGGGTATTCAAGGACCCCTCGGATAAAATCCTGTATTACGCGCATATTCAGTACCCTGCGCAGCTGATTCAGATTGACACTGATCTGCTGCAAAACGATATCGCCCATCTCCAGTATTAAGGTCACTGGACGCTGCACCCCAAAAAAACATATGGAGACAAGAATGGCAAAAGCCATAAGAAGCAGCAACCGGCTGGGCAATCTGGCCTGGTCCGTTTTTCCGTTTATCTGTCTGATTGCCGTCTGGATGCTTGTGCATGCTTCAGGCTGGATCAGCCCGGCATTGCTGCCTTCACCACTGGAAGTGCTGCAGACGTTCTGGACACATTTGACCCAGGGCGGGCTGCTGGTGAATATGGCCATGTCCATCCAGCGCGTGGTAGGCGGGCTACTGCTGGGTATGCTGCTGGCGGTGCCTATCGGCTTTCTGATCGGCTGGTACAAGCCCATACGGCGTTTTGTCGATCCGCTGGTCAATTTCTTTCGTGCCCTGCCGCCCATCGCGCTTATTCCACTTGTTATTGTGTATTTTGGCATTGGCGAAATGGCCAAAATTGCCATTCTTTTCTATGCCTCCTTTTTTGCTGCCGTCATTGTGATGTACGAAGGCATGAACCAGATCAGCCCGGTGTATATTCGCGTGGCCAAGACGCTGGGCGCCACAGACATGGAAATATTCCTCAAAGTCATGGTGCCCATGACCGTGCCTCACATGCTGACTGCGCTCAGGGTTGCGCTGGGCGTGGCCTGGGCAACGCTGGTCGCGGCTGAACTGGTGGCGGCCCAGGAAGGCCTGGGCGCGATGATACAGAACGCCTCTGCATTCTTTGATCTGCGCGCCATTTATGTTGGGATTATTTGCATTGGCGCCATTGCTCTTTTGATGGATGTGGCCATTCGCAAATTATCGAACCGATTGATCAGTTGGCAGGACAGGGCCGGGGAATAGACATGCAGACAAACAAAGAACGGATTGTTTTCGACAATGTGTCCATGCAGTTTGATACACCGGGGGGTGTACTGGAAGTGGTCCGGGATATGTCCTTTAGCGTCAACCAGGGCGATTTTATTTCACTTGTGGGACCATCCGGCTGTGGCAAAACCACCCTGATGAATATGGCCGCAGGCTTTGTCAAACCAACCAGCGGCGCGGTCATGCTCGATGGCAAACCAATCGAGCAGCCGGGTCCGGATCGGGGCGTCATGTTCCAGGAGTATGGCGTTTTCCCCTGGCTCACCGTCGAGCAGAATATTGCATTTGGGTTAAACCTGAAAGTGAGCAAGAACCTGAATGCCGCAGACAAAAAAGCAATTGTTGATCGCTATCTGAACCTGATGGGACTGGCCGATTTTAGCAAGGCATTTCCGAAAACGCTGTCGGGCGGCATGAAGCAGCGCCTGGCGCTTGCCCGGACCTATGCCGTGCGTCCTGAATTTGTCCTGATGGACGAACCGTTTGGAGCGCTGGATGCGCAGACCCGCAGCGCGATGCATGATCTGTTGCTGGATGTGCTGTACGCCGAAGGAAAAACAGTCATGCTGATTACCCACTCGGTCGAAGAAGCCGTATATCTATCCAATAAGGTGCTGATCATTTCTGCACGCCCTTCGCGCATTCGGGAGGTGATCGATATCCCCTTTGCTTATCCGCGCAATCGATCGTTGCAGGAAACGCCTGAATTTAATGCACTGCGCGCCCGTATCCACAACAGCGTCATGCAGGAATACGCGGCACAGGAAGCATTGGCAAAGGAAAAACGCGTCGCCTAGACGCACTGGCTGTCAAATACCAAAGGAGATCGTTGCTATGAAACGTAGAACTTTTATCAAGATGGCGGCCGGTACGGCAGCCGTCGCGTTACACGCGTCGCCCGTCTTCGCACAGAGCAGCACCAAAGTCAAGGTCGGCTATCTGCATACGCTGGCCGTAGACGGGCAGATCTGGCTGGCCGAGGACATGGGCATCTGGAAGAAGAACGGGCTGCAGATGGAATTCATTCAATTTCAGACCGGCCTGGAACTGTTTCAGGCCATGAGCGGAGGCAGTATCGACGTACTGAGCACCGGCGCCGTCATGTCCAATTTCCCTGCTCGCGGACAAGGCAAGGTCTTTCTGATGAATGACGTAGAGTTTGCCACGGCGCAGTTGTGGGTGCACCCGGATATGGGGATCAATTCGATAGCAGATCTGAAAGGCAAGCAGATATCCACTACCACAGGCACAACCGCACATGTGTTCCTGGACAATGCCCTGCGCAAAAACGGACTGGATCCCAAGAAGGACGTGAAAATCATCAACCAGCGCATGCAGGATGCGGTGACTGCCTTTATTTCCAAAGCGGTACCGGCCATTGCCTTGTGGGTGCCGTTCAACATTCCCATTCGCAACAAAGTACCCGGCGCAAAAATGCTGGTGGATGCCTCCAAGTTTTATCCCGAAGCGGCCATCATGGGCGGCTGGGCTGCGCGCAACGATTATTACGACAAGAACAAGGACGTGCTGGAAAAAATTATCCGTGGCTGGGCCGAGGCTAATGACTATCTGATTGCCAATACCGACAAGGCGCTGGAAGCAATTCAGGCAAAACATTATCCTCAGGTGCCGTTGGCAGATATCAAGGAACAGTATGCGGCCCAGAAGATGTTCACTTCTGCGCAATGGGCCAAGCTGTATGCCGACGGCTCCGTCACCAAATGGCTGCAGCGCGTCAGCGATTTCTTCATTGATTTTGCCAGCATTCCGAATGCCACACCGGCTGCCCAATACTTTGACCCCAAGCTTTATCTGAACGTGATCAAATCATGAGCCAAATGAGTGAACAACGGTCGATACAGCATTGCGGCGCCTACGATTATATTATCGTCGGCGCCGGTTCGGCCGGCTGCGTCCTGGCCAATCGCCTGTCAGCCAACCCGGCTGTGCGTGTGCTGTTGCTCGAAGCAGGTAAACCAAACAAAAATTTCTGGCTTCACCTGCCGGTCGGGTATTTCAAAACCATTTACGACACCCGTTTTTCCCGCCTTTTCGACACCGAGCCGTGTGAAGGCACGGCAGGACGAAACATCATCTGGCCGCGCGGTCGGGTGCTGGGCGGATCCAGTTCCATCAATGGCCTGCTGTATATTCGAGGCCAGCATCAGGACTACGACGATTGGGCCGCCAAGGGCGCCACCGGCTGGAATTATCAGTCGGTGTTGCCTTTTTTCAAACGTTCCGAGGGCTACGAACATGGTGAAAGCCAATATCACGGCGGCCATGGCGAATTGGGCGTATCCGATCTGAAGAACGACCATCCTTATTGTCAGGCGTGGCTGGCCGCCGGGCAGGAGTTCGGGCTGCCCTTCAATCCCGATTTCAATGGCGCCACCGAATTCGGCGTAGGTGCCTATCAGTTGAGCATGAAAAACGGCTGGCGCTCCAGTGCAGCAACGGCGTTTCTGCGACCGGCTCAAGCCCGTGCCAACCTTACCGTACTGACCGAAGCGCATCTGACCCGTATTGTGTTCAACGGTACAACCGCCACCGGTGTGCAATGGCTGCAGAATGGCGCGGTGCAGCAGGCACAGGCAGATGCCGAAGTGATTCTGTCGGCCGGCGCCGTGCAGTCTCCGCAAATATTGCAGTTATCGGGCGTAGGGCCCAAAGCGCTGCTGGAAAGGCACGGCATTCCAGTGGTCTTTGATGCGCCAGAAGTTGGGGAAAACCTGAAAGACCACTACCAGGCGCGCACGATTGTTCGCCTGAAAAAGAAAATGTCGCTCAATAATGACGTTCGCAATCCGCTGAAACTGGCGGCCATGGGCTTGCAATGGGCGTTCAGGCATGCGGGCCCGCTTACCGTAGGTGCGGGACAGGTTGGCGGGTTTGCAAAAACCCAATACGCGACCGACAATCGCTCAGATATGCAATTTAATGTGATGCCATTATCGGTAGACAAGCCCGGCACCCCGTTACATGACTACCCCGGCTTTACTGCCTCGGCATCGCAGTGCCGACCGGCTTCGCGAGGCAGGCTGCAAATCCGCAGCGCCGATCCATTGGCCCCGCCCGGTATTGAAACCCGCTATCTGAGCGAAGAGATTGATCGCCAGACGCTGGCCGCAGGGCTGGAAATGCTGCGAGATATCTATAACCAGCCGGCATTCCGCGACCTGATCGACACCGAAGTGCTGCCCGGCAGCGACCACCAATCGCGTGAAGGCATGATTGCATTTGCACGTGAATGCGGTGGCACGGTTTTCCATGCCGTTGGTTCCTGCCGCATGGGCTCGGACGCAGGTGCTGTGGTCGATCCCATGCTCAGGGTCCAGGGTGTACGGCGTCTGCGGGTGATCGATGCGTCTGTCATGCCCGAAATGATCTCGGCCAATACCAACGCCGCCTCAATCATGATCGGCGAAAAAGGCGCCGATCTGATACTGAACGCAAATGGCTAGCGCGAGCGCAAAAAGCAATTTCAATCGCAATAAAGGATAATCATGCAGGATACCGATAGCCAAAGCGCTGGTTGCAGCACATGGGGAAACAGCGCGGATGCCGATCTGCAATTGCAGCCGATCAAGCTGTCACACGTGGATGCGCTGGTTTTTCGCGCCCCCGTCAGCGAGCCGGTGCAAACCTCTTTTGGCATCATGTACGATCGGCCGGCAGTGCTGGTGCGAATGCAAAGCCAGGACGGCCTGGTCGGCTGGGGCGAAATATGGTGCAATTTTCCCAGTGTCGGCGCCGAGCATCGCGCCCGCATTCTGCAATCATGTATTGCACCGATATTGCTTGAGCGCACCTGGGACAATCCCAAGCAGGCATTCCAGACCCTGCACCAGCGCCTGCATGTGCTGAGCATACAGAGCGGCGAACCAGGCACGCTGGCGCAGGCTATCGCCGGCGCCGACATTGCCCTGTGGGACCTGGCGGCAAGGCAGGTGGACAAACCGTTGTGGCAGTTATTGGGCGGCACCTCAGAGATTGCCGTTTACGCTTCCGGCATCAGCCCCAGCGAGCCGGAAAAACTGGCCCTGGCCAAGCAACAGGAAGGCTATCGCGCCTTCAAGCTGAAAGTGGGATTCGGCCGCGAACGCGATATCGACAACCTGCGCAACCTGCGCGAGCTGCTGGGACCGGACACACCTTTGATGGTAGATGCGAACCAGGCGTGGTCTGCGGACGAGGCGCGGCACATGATCAGGCTACTTGCACCCTTTGCGCCCCACTGGCTGGAAGAACCGATGACGGCCGATTCGCCGCTGGGCGCGTGGCAGCAACTGGCTGCAGTCAGCGACATTACCCTTGCCGGTGGCGAGAATATCCGGGGAGAGGCCAATTTCCTCGACATCGTTGATTCAGGCGCGTTCGGCGTGATTCAGCCCGATCTGGGCAAATGGGGGGGCTTCAGCGGCTGCGTGCCGGTTGGCCATTATGCCGTCGCCCACCAGCGTCTGTTCTGTCCACACTGGCTGGGCGGCGGCATCGGCCTGGTGGCCTCCATGCATCTGAAAGCCGGTGTCGGCGGCCCGGGCTATGTCGAAGTCGATTCCAATCCGAATCCGTTGCGGGACCTGATTGCCGGGCCTTATCTCAAGCCGGATGAAGGCCGGATATCGCTTTCCGATGAACCCGGAATTGGTATCACACCCGACATGGACCAGCTACGACAATTCCAGTTGAAATATTAAGCCGACAGCTGGCCGGATGTCCGTCAGAGATTGATTAACGCTGCGGCCTTGGCGTTTACCGGCGCATCGCCCTGCATGACGATAATGCTGTTGGTCGCCGAAGCGTCGGTTGAACCTGACTTGGCTGGCGTTCTCAACGGTGCGATCATCGTGCCATTGGCATTGCCTTTCTGATCAGTCTGAAAACTTGCTGCGGGCGTCTCTTTGCCATTCAGATATACGGTATAGACGGTCTTGGGCTTCAAACGAAACAGATTGACTTCCAGCGCATCAACCAGCCCCAGGTTACGCAACACGACAAAACCACGCGCGTCCTCTTTGACCGGCTTCAGGGACAGATTGACCGGATCACTGTTTACCCGTGGCACCAGATTGTCCTTGCCTTCACCCTGCGCGATGACGTTTGAAACATACGCCAATGCCTGTGGCGCCTGGCCAACCGGGACACGCGCCACCACTTTACCGGCCACCGGATCAATCACGTCCACGGCATCGCCATTTTCCAGACCTACATACAGGCGACTGCCATCGTCCGAGCGCCATATGCCGTGCGGCAGTGCCCCGGTGGGAATGGTCGATACCAGTTTTGCCTTTTTGTCTGTCGTATATACTTTCACGGCATTTTCACCACCTACGGTGACATAGGCAAGAGTCTTCCCGTTCACGTCAGCAAAAGCCAGATGATTGGTGATGAATCCGATATCCATTACACCGGTCACCTCCAGCGTTTTGGTGTCAATCCGCGTGACCTTGCCCACATCCTTGTGAGTCATCCATATCTCCCGAAAATCGGGCGTGAACTGCACGAAAGGAGAAAATGGACTGACCACGTCGATTTTCTTGATGATCTTATGGGTCTTCACATCAACCACCGACACTTTTGCCGTGAAGCTCGATACCACAAAGGCGAGTTTGCCATCGGGGGCAAACATCACCATGCCCGGTCCCGGATCGGTCTGGATGCGTCGTTTTTCCTTATAGGTTTTAGGATCAATCACCGAGACGTAGTCTTCGCCACGCACCACCACCCACACTTCGCTGCCATCGGCAGTGAAAAAACCTTCGTGCGGCGAACGGCCCACATAGGTTGTGCCTTTCACTGCGTTTGTCGCCGTATCAATAAAGGTAACGGAATTGGAACCATTGGACACCACGACCAGTGTCTTGTGATCAGGCGAGAAGCCCATGCCATGCACGTTGATCTGCCCCTTGTACAAGGGCGATAGCAGGTCGGGACGCGGGTTGCCCAGCTTGATCTGACCAAGCAATGTATTGGTGGCCGGATTAATCACCGAAACGGTATTGCTGTTCTGATCCGCAGTGTATACGCGATCATGCGCTGACGGAGATGCAGCAACGGTGCTGCCATACATAGCGGTGGCCGCCAGTACCGGAAGTGCAAAGAATTTTTTCATACTGAATTCGCTTGTAAAGTTCGTTGAAAATGGGATAACGGAATGCGCTACTCGCATCATTCGGAAGTGTTGTCGGCATGTTTCTGCAGAAAAGTCTGCATCACATTGATCTCGTTTTGCTGTTCGGCAATAATGCCCAGCGCCAGGTTCCGAAGACCCGTATCCTTGGAATACAGCAGCACGGCTTTGGCCATATCCACTGCACCCTGATGATGGGGTATCATCATCGTGACAAAGTCGTGCTCGGCATTACCATTCATGGGGGCCTGCAGCATTCCATAATCCATCACCGCCATGGCGTCGTTCATCAGGGCATCAAAAGATTTGGCGGTGCTGGCGACAAAAGCAGGGGGCTTGGTGCTGGTCTTTGTTGAACTGGTCTCGGACGAGGCTGCTGCATGATGGGCATGCCCGGCATGCGCATAGGCAAAGGTGCCCGACAAGCCAACGCACAGGCACAGGGCGGCGGCCACAATGCGCGCTCTGGCAGGCAACGCAGTAAACTGAATAGGCGACATATCACAAATCCTTAATCATTAGGGGTTTCCAAGCAGGGGTTGGCCTGGCGCTATCATCGTTGTGATAGCCAAAGCCTTCATATGCATCGTAACGATCGGCTCCTGTCAGCAACATGGCTTTTTGATGACATATTTGTCATGAACCGCTTAAGATAACGTGGTACGATTTCCTGCCCAATCCCGTGGAACCGACCGTGACCATTCTCGTTATTGAAGACGATTCAAAAACCGGTGATTACCTCAGAAAAGGCCTGCTTGAATCGGGCTATGCCGTCGATCTTGCCCGCAATGGCGTGGATGGCCTGCATCTGGCTCAGACACAGGACTATGATCTGGTCATTCTGGACGTGATGCTGCCCGGCAAAGACGGCTGGCAGATCATGAGCGCTTTGCGGCGCGAGCGCGATGTCCCCGTCATATTCCTGACCGCCCGCGACCAGGTGGATGACCGGATTCGCGGCCTGCAGCTTGGCGCCGACGATTATCTGGTCAAACCATTTTCATTTACTGAACTGGTCCTGCGCATTCGTACACTGTTGCGCCGTGGTGTCGTGCGTGACTCTGAAGTATTTCAATTGGCGGATCTGCAACTGGATCCCTTGCGACACAAGGTGACTCGTCAGGGAGTCAATATCGTTCTGACCAATAAGGAATTCATGCTTCTGCATTTGCTGATCCGACGGCAAGGCGAAGCGCTGTCTCGCAGTGATATTGCCTCGCAGGTTTGGGACATGAATTTCGATAGCGATACCAATGTGGTCGATGTTGCCATCAAGCGGCTGCGCGCAAAGATTGACGCCCCGTTCGATCGCAAGCTGATACATACCGTGCGCAGCGTCGGCTATATGTTTTCGGAAGAGTCCTGATGCCCGACAAGCGCCGTTCGCTGGCAATCTGGGCCACGCTGTCGTTTGCGATTATTTCATGCCTGATTGTCTCGTCACTCGGATTCTATCTTTATTCCTCGGCAAAACAGGCACTGGAAGTACGCGCCGACTACACATTGATCGGCCGTGTTGAACGCTTCCGTACCCTATTGCACGATTTGTACAATGTGCGGCAAATGGAAGAGCGCCCGGCAATTTTTGAAAGCATGCTGGGCAACGAAAAAGATGTACGGATCTTCCAGCGCGAGAGCGGGGCTCCATTTATTGTCGTCAATCCTGACCGCATGGTCCCCCCGCCCATGACACTTGTGCCTGTCGGCCAGCGGCTGACCATCAATGCACTGCGTGCCGGAGAACGCGCCGACGGCATCAGGGTGCGCTGGGTATCAGCACTGGCGGACATTGGCGATGAAGGAGGCACGGTACGAATCACGGCGGCCTATGTCATGACTCAGGAAGCCGGTCTGCTGCATGATTATCTGCTGCGCGTAATCGGCGCCATTGTGCTGGCGGTGCTGCTGACCACACTGCTGAGCTATCTTCTGCTCAAACGGGGCCTGCGGTCCCTGACCAGAATGAGCCAACTTGCTGCACAAATCACACCATCACAATTGACATTACGCTTTCCCGATACGGGAGTACCCAGCGAGCTGCACCAGCTTGCGATTGCCTTTAACGCGATGCTTGACAGACTCCAGGGTGGTTTTGAGCATCTGTCCCAGTTCTCTGCCGACCTGGCCCACGAGTTACGGACACCGGTAAACATTCTGATGGGTCAGACACAGGTTGCGTTAGGAAGAACCCGGACAAAAGAAGAATATGAACAGTTGCTGGAGTCCAATCTGGAGGAACTGGAGCGTATTGCGCATATCATCGAGAACATCCTGTTCCTGTCTCGCGCTGATCACGCCACCATAGCCATCGAACGCGCGCCACTGGATCTGGCCACGGAACTGCACAAGATAGCCGAGTATTTTGAAGGACCCGCCCTGGAGCGAGGCATGCCGTTGCACGTCAGTGCCGGCGGCTGCGTGGTAGCCAACACAGTCATGTGGCGTCGCGCCGTCAACAATCTTGTGATCAACGCCATACGCTATGGCAGGCCCGGCAGGCCCATACTGCTATCTGCGCATGCAGACCCGTCAGGCTGCACGGTGACAATCGAGAATACAAGTGAACCGGTATCCCAGGTCCAGGCCGAGCGCATGTTTGACCGCTTTTATCGTGGTGATCAATCGCGCAATGAATATACCGAATCGAACGGACTGGGTCTTGCCCTGGTCAAGGCCATCATGGCCCTGCATGGTGGCACCGCTACAGTGCTTGCCATGCCCAATGGACAGATACGCTTCTCATTGCAATTTCCTGCAAGTCCGGCATCTTCACAAACGTGATTCGATTGCCGGGCGCCGCATCAGCGGTGCATGCATGGCTGCGTGGCTTAGCCAGGATGCGGCGCGCAGCTAGTGCGCCGCAGTCACGCCGGTGTCGTCCGTGTCGCCGATAGCATAAAGCCAATGCGACGCCTGACAATCCCATGGCGTGACCTGCCGCAGCATCTGTGGCCCCGCGAGACGTCGGATCAGAACGTGCCGCTGTACATACCACCGTCAATCAGCATGTTCTGGCCTGTGATATAACCGGCCTGCTGACTGCACAGAAAGGCGCACAGGGCGCCGAATTCGTCAGGATGGCCAAATCGCTTGGCCGGCACGACCGCCTGCTGGGCCTGTCTGATCGAGTCCTCGTCCTTGCCTGATTTGGTGGCCGTCGCTTTGATGTTGCCTTCCAGGCGATCAGTCGCGAATTTTCCCGGCAAAATATTGTTAATGGTCACGCCCTTTGCCGCAATGCTGGAGCGCGCTACACCGGCAACAAATCCCGTGAGACCCGAGCGTGCTCCGTTTGACAACCCCAGGATATCGATGGGTGCCTTCACGGCGCTTGATGTAATATTGACGATGCGCCCGAAACCGCGGGATGCCATGCCATCTACGGTAGCTCTGATCAGTTCGATCGGCGTCAGCATATTGGCGTCAATCGCCTTTATCCAGGCGTCACGCTCCCATTCACGGAAGTCGCCCGGAGGGGGCCCACCCGCATTGGTAACCACAATATCGAAGTCCTTGCCAGGGCCGCCTGCGGCACTGAATACCGCCTCGCGCCCTTCGACAGTTGTAATATCGCAGGCAATGGAAATGACTTTTGCGGCAGCGAACCCATCGCGCTTTGCCGCGGCATCGGCCACACCCGCCAATTCACTTGCTGCGGCTTGCAGCACCTCGGCACGCCTTGCATTAATCACCACATTGACGCCGTTATCAACCAGCGCCTTGGCGCATCCAAAACCCAGCCCTTTGCTGGCACCACAAACCAGGGCCCACTTGCCCGCTATTTCCAGATTCATACCTGCTTCCTTTTCGTGCTATTGATAGCATTTACGTTATTCATTCTGCACAGGGCAAAAGCGACAGATGTGCAGAGCATGGGAAATCATAAACGAAATATCCAATCTATACTTGTGTGGTCGTACGGCCAGTAAAGATGAGGCAATCTGGCATCCGGCAACCATCAACGATTTCGGTATCCGACAGGCATAAGCGCCGGGCGGCTGTCGTGACAACGCAACCGTGCGCGCGCACCACTGGTGCGCTTTGATCTGATTTGTATTCACGGCCGATCAATTTATGATATTTTATGGTGCATGAGCTCGTTGGCGAGCCGATTCGAAACGAACAGGTACGAACCAATATTTAATTAATCGATCAATTATGAAAAAAACAGAGCAGCTTGCAAGAAAAACCTCCGTACGACGGGCCCGAAAAATCAATGGTCCTGGTCGCCCCGAAGGGGCCAGTGTTGTGCGAGACGAAATTCTGGATGCAGCCGAAGTCATCTTTTCAGACAAGGGTTATGCGGGGACGGCATTGCGGGAGATTGCCGACCAGGCCAATGTGACTCAGGCATTGATCAGCTATTATTTCGGTTCCAAATTTGGACTGTTCCAGGCCGTGTTTTTGCGCAGGAGTGAGCTGGTCTCCCGGGAACGCCTGGAACGGCTTGAAGCGCTGGAGCGGCAGAAGACGCCGCAAGTCAAGGATATTGTCAGAACCTTTCTGGAGCCGGTGCTGTCGTTGCGAGGCACGTTCCAGGGGCGTGCATTTCTTCGGCTGCAGGCCAGGCTTCATACCGAGCCATCAGAAATCTCCTACTCACTTCGCTCCGAGGCCTACGGTGGTTCAACCCAGCGCTATGTTGCAGTGCTCAGAAAGGCACTACCCAAACTGAGTGAGCTGGACGCCTGCTGGCGGGTTACTTTCATGATTGGCACCTATCTATATGCGTTTTCCGACACCCACCGGATGGAAGAAATGGCGCCCAAAGGGCTTTACGATGTCAATGATACACAAGAGCTGATCGACCAGGTGACCCGGTTCATGGTTGGAGGATTGCAGGCAGCATGAACGATCCGTGGCGCCGGCCTGCGCGGCTGACTGGCAGCCGCCGGCTGACCGTCTGATGTTAATGACCAGACACCGCCTGGTTGCACAGCGCGAGCGCCGCCTGCCTATTCATCACCATCGCGTATTTCTGCTGCATGTCAAATAAACTGGCGTCATGCGGGCCAATGGCGCGATCGCCCACACAATCGGCAACCACAAGCGGTGTAAAACCCAGCGACATTGCATCTACAACACTGGCGCGCACGCAACCGCTGGTCACGCAGCCAGCCACCAGCAGCGTGCTAACGCCGCGCTGGGCAAGCCAGGCTGCCAGCATCGTCCCGAAAAAAGCCGACGGGACAGTCTTGCGAACCACCAGTTCACCCGCTAGCGGCTCCAGCTCTGGCACGATCGCACTGGCATGACTGTTTTCCAGAAGGGTCAGCATTCCCGGCACTTTTCGACTGAAAATATTATGATCTGCGCCATCGTCCGCAAACACAATCCGGCTATGGGCAACAGGCCAGCCGCTGCGTCTTGCGTGTTGTAACAGCGGCTGTGTTGCAGCAATTGCACTTGCGATATTGCCTCCGCCAAAAACGCCGGGGTCTGCAAATCCATTGACAAAGTCGACAATCAGCAGGCCAAAGGGCGGTACCAGATCCACATCCGTGCCGAAACCCTGGCGCTTGAACACCTGATTTTCCTCGCTCATTGCGCGCTCTCCCGCTGCGTGAGCGTGGACTCTACTACCCTGCCATCGGCAACCACCTGCAACTCGTCCAGATAAACATTGCATCTCCTCATCGGTACATCAATATGGCACGCTGTCGTCCGGCTGCCACCCGCCTCGTTGTTCGGGCCCAGCGAAAACAGGAAATTGCCGCTTACTGCACGCGCATCCATGCCTATGGTTGCTTCTCTGTCGTATAAACCCAATGTGGACCAGTAGGCCCGTTTTTGCAGGCCCCATCCAATGTGGGAAATGGCGTAAGCTTCTGGATCGGCAAACGATTCAATGTATTCCGATAGCATTTGCGCCTCAACCCCGCCAGTTATATCTGTCACAAAGCCGTTTTTCACCGTCAGCGTGATTGTCTCGCCCACATAGGACTTCATTGGCAGCAGAATGTCGCCTTTTGACAGTACGATGGTGCCCTGGGTTTCTCCCTCGTTTGGCCACGTAAAGGTAAAGCCGCTAGGCCAATGATCCCAGCGGCCCGGTTCATCGACAAACCCATATTCAGATACACAGGGATACTGGCCTAACGGACAGCGCAAATCGGTTCCAGCCGCCGATGTAATCCGCATTTGCCCGGCCTCTTTCAGTAATGCCGCGGCGGCCTGGGTTCGCACATAGTCTTCCTGGGTTGGCTCCATCCGCAAGAGGACCTCCGGCGGCTCCACGGCCAGCAGGATTTTGCCGCCACCTTGCAAAATGTCATGCTGTTCCGGCGAAAACAGCAGCGTCATCAAATCCAGGACAAGGTCACTTGCCTTTAAGGCGGCAATGGCCGGCTTATTGCCGGTAAGCGGTGTCGTGCCAAGATAGGCCAGTGGGTCGCGGCTTAGCGATTTTTCTGCGTTTACGGGAGGCAAGTCCAAACGACTGACAATCGCGCCCAGCATGGTCGCTGCTGTCATGGCGCAGCGCAATGTTTGCGGATGCGTATGGTCACTGGTCAGCACCGTCACCGCATCTCCCTTTTTCAGTTTTGACAAGTTCAGTACATTGATCCACGCCTGGATCAGATCGGTATCGCGCACAGCCATAGTATCTCCCTGTTTATGCCTAAAAAATCACGTTCATCAATGGTCCAGAGGATGACCCAGAAAGTCCCCGAAAGCCCGATAAAATCCCGTTTCGTTATCCCACGGAATCATATGGCCGGCGTCTTTGACCTGCAGACACTGCATGGATGGCAACAGCTGCTGCAACTGTTCCGCCTCGGCATCACGAATGACGTCGCCCCGTTCTGCTGTCATTAGCAAAACCGGGACATTGATCCGAGCCACATCGGCATGAATGTCATCCGTCTGAAAAGCATGAAAGCTTGTCGTGATAGCACGCTCGTTGCACGTATGCAGCCATTGGGCGCGTAACCGCAGTTGCTCTTCGGTCCAGGTCGGACAGTATTGGCGCATCTGTTCAACGCTCATTCCCCGCTGTGCCTGCCTGATCGAATCCACATACCAGGCAAGATTTGCCGGATACGGGCGCCGGCCCGGGCCGGACACCGGTGGGTCCACTGCGACCAGGCGCCGCAGTCCCGCCGGCCGCTGTCCGGCCACGCGTATGCCAATGCGGCCACCCATGGAATGCCCGACGATCGAGTACGCAGGCAGGTTCAGCGCCTGCACGAAGGCAATAACGTCGGCTGCCATTGCATCAAGGCTGTAATCCAGATCGTCACTGGCCTGGCTCAGCCCCCGGCCCCTTGCATCCAGCACGTAAGTGTCGAAATGGCGCCCCAGCCGCTCTGCTACAAAACGCCAGGTTTCAACCGGGCTGGTAATCCCTGGTATCACGATTACCGGATCACGTTCGATCCGGCCATCGGTCTGTCCGCCAAAACGCAGATAGTGCTGACGTATGTCATTGGCCCAAACGTGGGCGCCATAAAGATAAGTATTTGTCATCGAATTTGTTTCCTGATGTTCACCGCAGACCAAAGAGGGCGGTCAGCATCGACAGTGTCGTTGCTGCATCCCCATGTCTGTCCACTCACAACACTGCGCATTTAATCTCGCTACCGCGTGCTTAGGCGACCGTTTCCATTGTGCCGATACGCTCTTTGCAACGGGTCGCGTCGTATTCATAAACCCATTCGGCCTTGATGCCGACAGCGTTGGGATTTTCAGCCTGTTGCTTTTTGAGCGCTTCATCACGTGCACGCTGCTCTTCGGGCGTGGACAGATGGTATGTACGGCCGCGTTCGCGTGCTTCCAGTTGGACCCGGGCTGTGCGTGCGAGCCGCTCGGCTTCATAGCACCTGAGGGCGGCTTCATGATCTGTTGAAAAATGGGCAATCATCTCGGCCAGCACGAAAGCATCTTCCAGCGCCATGGCCGCACCCTGTGACAGAAAAGGCAGCATTGGATGCGCCGCGTCTCCAAGCAGCGTTGCCCGGCCTTTTGCCCATTGCTTCATCGGATCCCGGTCAAAGAGTCCCCATTTGAAGGTCTGGTCGGGATCCGTACGTTCCAGCAGATCGATAATGTTCTGATGCCAACCGTCATAGGCTGCCAGTAGTTCTTCTCGGGTACTTGGCTCGGTCCACGACTCTGCAACCCAGTCTGCACTTTCATTGACCGCAACAATATTGACAGCCGCGCCGCCCTTGACGTAGTAAGTAACGATATGGGCTTTGGGGCCGAACCAGAACGAGGCATCCGGACTCACAAAAGGCAATGGGTGCTGCTCTACCGGCACCAGGGCACGCCAGCACATATGGCCGGTAAAACTGGCCTGATCCTTGCCCCAGAGAGAATCGCGCACAGCCGAATGGATGCCGTCAGCCCCCACGATAATATCTGCCTCAAAACTCGAGCCATCTTCAAAGTGTGCCGTGGCAGAATCAGCATTCTGCGTGATACCGGTGCAGAGGGTGTTGAATGTCACCTGATCCGCGGTAATGTCCTTGCACAAAATGGCGTGCAGGTCCGCACGATGTACATGATGAAAGTCGGCCCCGAAATTTTCCTGGCACATTTGCTGTAACGGGGTACGGAACAACTCACGTGCATCATCCCAGTTGCGACCTACCATGGCCTTGGGCAAAAATCCGATCCGATCAAGGTCCGCCTGCAGTCCCAGCGCTCGGAGTACTTTGACCGCGTTAGGCGTCATCTGCACGCCGGCGCCAATTTCACCAAAGGCAGGCGCACGTTCAAAGACATGGGCTTTTATACCGTGCTGCTGCAATGCGCGCGCCAGTGCGGCACCACCAATACCGCCCCCGATGATTCCTACTTTCAAAGTTTTCGACATACATTCCACTCCAGTTTCAATAACATATGCAATTGAGCAAACATTATTTATTAAATAACTAATTAATTAATTTAAATACCTGCAACGTTGCCCCAACATGCCTGATTGGTCAGGCTCCCAGATATGCGCTCAGCAGCTCAGGATCGTCCAGCAAGCCCGCAGCTTCCCTTTCTGCAACCACTTTGCCGGTTTCGTATACGTAAGCGCGTGTAGAGACCGACAGCGCGTTATAGACATTCTGCTCTACCAGGACAACAGTCACCCCATGCGTGTTGATTTCCCTGACAAACTCAAAGACCTCCTCGGCCATGCGTGGACTCAGCCCAAGACTGGGTTCATCCAGTAATAACAGTGAAGGTTCGGACATCAGGGCGCGGCCGATTGCCAGCATCTGCTGTTCACCTCCGCTGAGCGTGCCCGCCAGTTGGCGGTGCCTTTCCTTAAGACGGGAAAAACGGTCATACACCAGCGCAACGCGCCGCTCCACTTCCGCGTCTTTTTTGCATAAATAGGCACCCAAAGTCAGGTTTTCGTACACGGTCATGGTGGGCCAGATATGACGCTCCTCTGGTGACTGGGCAATGCCCTGAGCGACGATGCGATCGGCAGCGACACCGGCAATATTATTTCCCCGGTAAATAATCTGCCCTTGCGTCGGCTTGAGCAGACCGGAAATGGCCCGCAGCGTTGTGCTCTTTCCGGCACCATTGGCGCCGATCAGGGCAATGACCTCGCCCTGCTGAACCAGCAGATCGACCCCATGCAATGCCTGGGTCTTTCCGTAGCTGACGTGCAGGTTGCGAATCTCAAGCATCGGGTTTGCGGGAGCAGGCTTACTATCCAGATCAGCGCTCTGTGGCAACGGTTTTGCGTTCATGATCGTTCCTTTCCATTTCCGCCCAGATAGGCTTGCACCACTTTCTCGTTTTTCTGCACCTGCTCTGGTGTTCCCTCGGCCAGCTTCTGACCGAAGTGCATGACAACCACACGATCGGATACGCTCATGACCAGCCCCATATTGTGTTCAACGATCAATATGGATTCGACCAGATCGCCAATCAGTTTCCTTAGCACATTGCCGAATTCCCGGGCCTCGTGGCTATTGAGGCCGGCAGCCGGCTCATCCAGCATCAGAATTCTGGGCTTGGCAGCCAGTGCCAGCGCCACCTCCAGCAGGCGTAGTTCGCCGCAGGACAGTTGGGCTGCAGGCACATTCATATGCCGCGACAAACCAATCGTATTGACGATGCGCGCTGCGCTGTCACGGATCGCCGCTTCCGTCTGCCGCACTTTGGCGGTAGGAAAAAACGTTTTCCAGATCGGCTGGCGTGCTTCCATATAGTGGCCGGTCAGCACGTTCTCGAACACCGAAAGCGATTTCAGAATATTGGTTTTCTGGAAACTGCGTACAATGCCTCGTCGCGCCATGCTATACGGTTTTTCGCCCGTTACCTCCTGTTCATCAAAGTGAACCGTCCCTGAAGTAGGTGCATAAAAGCCGGTGATCAGGTTGAAACAGGTCGTTTTGCCGGCGCCATTGGGTCCGATCAAACCAACAATTTCCCCGCGATTCACGTTAAAGCTGATGTCCTTGACTGCATGGATGCCGCCGAATGACTTGCACAGCCCACTGATCTGCAATACGCCGCTGGGGTGTCCGTTGTTCGTGTGCGTGTTCATCATACCGACCTCCGTTTGGTGCCGGTTACAGGCATACTCACCGGCGCTGCTGGTTGCTGTGCCCTTTTTTCACGATGCCGCGTAACAAACCCCATAATTCCGTTGGGCATGAATAGCACAATCGCAATAACGATCAGGCCGAACAGTGATAATCGCAATTCCTGTGCTTCCCGAAGATATTCCTCAAGAAACGTCACCAGCAGCGCCCCCACCAAAGGTCCGATCAGCGTACCCTTGCCACCGATAAGCACCATCGTGATCATGGTGACCATGAATGCAAACCGGAACATCTCCGGTCCTACAAATGAAATGTAATGTGCATAGAAGCCGCCTGCGGTGCCACTAAGGAATGCACCCAACACGAGCGCCATCATGGAATAGTTCAGCGGACGGATACCAATAGACTGCGCCACATACCTGTTTTCCCGAACGGCCACTGCAGCGCGTCCGGCGTTGGAGTTCACAAAACGGTATGCCAGATACAAGGCAATCGCCAGCAGCAGCCAGGCAATGGCGTAATAAAAGTGTTTGCCGGCCAGATTGTCTAGCTGCGCAAGAAAAGCCGGCTGAGGTACCCCGGCGATACCCATCGGCCCCTTTGTGACTGCGACCCAGTTATTGGCAATCAAGCGCAAGACTTCCGAAAACGATAGGGTAATGATGACGAAAAACGGCCCGTGCAATCGCAATGTGATGGCGCCGATAATTGTTCCCATGACTGCTGCACACAACCCGGCGGCAGGGATCGTGGCCCACATTGGCCAGCCTGCCTGGGTCGAGAGCAATGCAGCTGCATACGCACCGGTTCCCAGAAATGCCGTATGGCCCAGGGAAAACTCACCAACATAGCCAACTACAAGGTTCAGGCTTGTTGCCAACACGGCATAGAACATCACTATGATGGCCACATGCAGAATGTACTGATCGCTTATGACAAATGGCAGTACCGCTGCCAGCAGCATGAATGCCGTCAGGCAATTGCGTTGAATCTTCATGCTCTCTCCGCTCGTTTAACAAACAATCCATAAGGACGAAACAGCAGCGTCAGAATCACCAGTATGAAACCGATAATATCCACCCACCCTGTGGCAACGTAGCCGCCCCACAATGCCTCGGCCAGGCCCAGCAGTAAGCCGCCCACAATAGCGCCGGCAAAACTGCCCATGCCCCCGAGAATGACCACCACAAAGGCTTTCATGCTTACCAGCCCGCCGATGGACACCTGGGTGGAATAAATGGACCCAAGCAGCATTCCCGCCATGGAGGCAATCACGGTTCCCATTGCAAAAGTACCCGCATAGATATTCGCGGTCCGGATCCCTACCAGCTTTGCTGCCATAGGATCCTGAAACGTCGCCCGCATCGCACGACCCAGGCGGGTTTTCTGAATAACCAGATATGTAATAATCATCAAGGTGATACTGACTGCGACAGCAAACAGGCGAGCCTTTGTCAGCACGATCGGACCAAGAAAGAGCGGACCGCCAGCCAACGGCGATTCTATTTTCAGCGGTGCTGTGCCGACCAGAAGCAAGGCGGTATTGGCCAGAAATATCGAAAGTCCGATAGTCAACAGAATCCCTGGCTCTTCACCCTGATCGCGTATCCGCTCAATCAGGAATCGGTCAATTAACCAGCCAAACGTGCCCAGCACAACGGCGACAAGCAACAGTCCTGAAAAGAAATCAAGCCCCAGGCGTGTCGTGGCCCACCACCCCATAACGCCACCGACCATGTACAACTCACCGTGCGCAAAATTGACGACACGCATCATGCCCAGAATCAATGTCAGACCCAGCGCAGACAATGCATAAAATGACCCGATCACCAGCCCGTTGGCGATAAACTGCGGTAACAACTCCATACCGATTTCCTTAATGTGTTATCCCGAAATAATTACGGCTTCTCGGTGCGTGCCTGAGTGACTACATGTGTCTTGCCGCCCTGGATTTGCACCAGCACGGTATCAAAGCCATAGCCCTCGCCTTTTTCGGTGAACTGAAATCGTCCGTTAGGCGCTGCATAGTCGGTCTTGTACAGGGCATCCCGGATTTTTTCCGGCTCATCCGAGCCCGCACGCTCAATCGCCTGCATCAGAATGTTCATCGCGTTGTAGCCTGACGCATCGTACTTACCGGGAAGCTGCTTGTACTCTTTCTGGTAGTTTTCGACAAACCCGGCATTGCGCTCGCCCTTCATGTTGGAAACATAAGGCACTGCAGCATAAATGCCTTCAGATGCCTCTCCGGTCAGGCTGATAAAATCGGAAGTCGCCCATGAACCGACACCAAACACTTTGGTTTCAATGCCGAATTCTTTGAGCTGCTTTACCAGGATGGAACCATCCTGCGTTTCGGCAGCCACGAATACACCGTCAGGCTTAAGTGCTCGCAGTTTAGTCAACAGCGTATAAAAGTCGGTCGTGCCATGGTCGAAGTACTCCTTCATGACAGATTTGACACCCAGGGCATTCAGATCTTTTTCGAAATCCTCCACACCGCCGCGCCCCCAATCGTCATTGACCCCGATATATGCCACTGTCTTGAGTTTAAGATCCTCTGCCAGTATCTTGCTGAATGTCCTGGCCATCAGCCTGTCGGTCTCGGCTGAGCGGAAAAAATATTTCATGCCTTTCTCGGTCAGGTCTGCCTTGGAAGAGACGCCCGATAACAGCGGTATTTTGTATTTTTCGGCGACCGCCATCACGGCCGCTGTGGCTGAACTACAGAATGCGCCGGCCAGCACGGGCACCTTGTTGCGCTGAATCAGTTTTTCCGCGGCATTAACCGAGTTTGCCGGCTGGCATTGCCCGTCCTCTATTTGCAGTTGCACCTGTCGACCATTAATGCCGCCTTGCGTGTTGCGTTGTGCAACGGCAAGCTTTGCGCCTTTGACGTACGCCTGCCCGTTGTAGGCGACTGAGCCCGTCAAGGGCTGGATCACGCCGATCCTGACTGGCCCCGCGCCTTCGGCTGCAACCGCCGCACAGCTGACAAGCATTAATCCACTGATACCTGACGTGAGATATTTCATAAAACACTCCAACAATGATGGCTGGCGATTGCGCGAAAACGCATTCCCTGATTCGATTTGAATGGACTGAGAGATTAAATAATTAAACACTCAATTAATTATTAAGGTACAACGAGCCCCATCACAGATGCAATAAGGGAAAACGTTAATAAGCAACTGAAGAGCCGGCAGACCAGCGCCTCAGGCAATCATATATGCAATATCTGGTACGACAGCCTAGCCCAGATCCAGGGATGTTTGTTTCTCCCACCGGCGCGTATGGAGCAATAACCATGTCAGGTAGCAGGCGGGGCCGGAGCGGCCAGGAAGCAGTAAGTTTTTCGATAGCGGCGCATTCGCACCGCCATTCCATCTGCGTATCGCTAAAAAAAACGACCTGACTGCCGGTTCACCGTATGCTAAATGTGTCTCTTGACCACATCATGGCGCCGACGGATTCGCGTACAAATAATCGTGTAATGGTCAATTCAGATGTTTGCGTCGTTCCAATTCGGCCGGCGAGGGGCTCTCGGCAGCGAACGAACCTGTTTCAATATCACCGGCGCGCACATAGTGATTGACAATGACACCGCTATCGGACGCCTGCGTACTTAACAATTCAAATGCCGCTGGTGCCGCCCCTTCTGCAAAAAGTCTTTTTCCTTTGCCCAGAACCAGCGGAAATATCATGATGTACATTTCATCGACCAGATCATGTGCATGCAGGGTTTGCAGAAAATCAGTAGACCCCTGCGTAAGCAGATCCGGCCCTTCCTCTTCTTTCAGTTTACGTATCGCCGCCACCACATCAGCACCCAGCACCCGGCTGTTTTGCCAGTCCGGCTTGAAATTCGAATTACGTGTAGCAACGTACTTTTCTATCTGGTCGAACAGTGCGCCTAACGGCTCTTCCGGGCCGACATATGGCCAGTGGGCAGCAAAAATATCAAAGGTTTTGCGCCCAAGCAGCAAATCAAATGGACGGGCGAAGATTTCTCCGATCTTGACGCCCAGTGATTCATCAAAATAGGGAACCAGCCAGCCGCCATATCGAAACCCGCCAGCCGGATCCTCCTGCGGACCGCCCGGTGCCTGCATGACCCCGTCCATACTCACAAATGCGCCAACAATGACTTTTCTCATCAACATTCTCCCTTGCGGATGTCCATACGCGCAGTAATTTCAATTGAGATGCAAATGTCCGACTACGATAATAAAGTATATACCCGCTGCCAGCCGACCGATAGCTGGTGGGCTGCTGGCCAGTTGCGCCGTCGGACACGCACCGAACTGTCCCGTTGTCCGGCCGACGCTTATCCTGATGCTGCTATTGTCAACGGCACCACCGAGACCATCAATGCTCGCGCAAAGCGCCAATCTGCGCGGCCGTGATATCTGCGGGCAAACCTCCCCAGGTAGTACGGGTGTAATTGACCAGCTCGGCCGTCTGCTGGTCGTTCAACTTGCGGGCAAACCCAGGCATGCTTTGCATGTTGCCGTTGCCGGGGAATGCCTGCTCGGGCAGGCCATCAAGAATCGAAGTGATCAGGTTGGTGGCATCGGCCTGACGGATCGTTGCATTGCCTGCCATCGCCGGTGCAACATTCGGCTTGCCCTCGCCGGAGACGCCATGACAGCCAGCGCAAAGATTCACGTATTGCGCTCGCCCCTGGCCGCCGCCTGGCGTCAATTGCACCACTTTGGGGGACGGTGGTTTATCACCCATCAGATACGTGGTCATGGCCTTCATATCGTTCTTTGTCAGATACTGCGTGCTAAGGGCTACCACCATATGCATTTCGCTGAAGGCAGAGCCTTGCGGAGCGGTACCGGTTGCCAGGAATTGGCCCAGGTCCTCAGGTGTCCAGCCGCGCTCTGCCAAAGCAGTCGGCGTGATATCCGCTGCCTTGAAACGCCCAAGGGTGCCGCCCTTGAGCGATTGAGCCAGATCCATCTGGCCGAACATGCCGCGCGGCGTATGGCATTCGGCGCAATGCCCCATCACATCTGTCAGATACCGCCCTCGCACCCATAATTCGGAGTCGCCAGAAGAGACAGCCGGCAGCGGGTCCTTGTTCTGAAACAGCAGGTTCCAGCCGATCATCAGAAAGCGCTGATTGAACGGGAACGGCAGATCATTCTGGGGCGTTGGCACATCAATAGCCGGTCTGGTCATCAGATAGGCATAGATATCATCCAGGTCCTGATCGCTCATCATGTAATAAGAGTTGTACGGCATCGCCGGATACAAATGCCGCCCACCTGGCGTAATACCTTCCCTGACGGCACGATAAAAGTCTTCCCGGGTCCAGCGACCAATACCGTAATCGGCGGAGGGCGTGATGTTGCTGCCATGCACGGTTCCAAAGGGGGTTTCCATAGGAAAGCCGCCGGCAAACAGGCCACCGCCTTCGACGGTATGACAGGCGGCGCAGTCTGCCACCCTGGCGGCATAGCGTCCGCGCTCTATCTGTTCATCCGTAGCCGATACCTTCTGCACGGGATTATCATTACTGCGATTTTCACGCCACCACAAGATGGCCACAATAATCAGCAACACAATTGCAATCAGGAAAAGGGCCGGAAGATAGCGTCGTTTAGCCATTATTTGTCTCCCTGATCAGGCCTGGCGTCTTAAGGACCAGGTCACGCACCGCTTCATAGTATCGGACATACCCCGTACAACGACAAATGTGATTGTTCATTGCCTTGAGGATGGCGTTTTCCAGCTCATCCCTGGCAATGGGATTGCGCTTGAGCCCTTCAATGAATACTGTCGCGGCGTTCACGAACCCTGGCGTGCAGTAGCCGCACTGGAAGCTGTAGTGATCCATGAAGGCCTGTTGCACGGGCGACGGCACTTCTTCGCCCTTGTCATTGAGTACAGCATGCCCTTCCACTGTACGGATCGCCTTGCCATCGAAATAATGGGCTCCGGTGATACAGGTTCGCGTCTCCTGGCTGCTGCCGTCAGGCTGATCTTCAATAACGACACAGGCATGACAAACACCCTGGCCACACCCCAGGCGTGAGCCGGTCAAGTTCACGTGCTCATGCAGGAAGTCGATCATCATCATGCCTTCTGCAATATCATGGGGCCCCTGTTTCTTGCCGTTGATGGTCAGCGTAATCGGTCTGGTGGTGATTTTCATTGGAAGACCCCTTTGATGTTGTCAGCACGAACCGGCAGGTGGCGAAAATAATGTCCGCTAGCATGCGCAATCGCATTGATGACCGCAGCAACCACCGGAATCATCACGACTTCGGCCATGCCCTTGGGCGGATCGGTCTCGGACAAGGGAGGAAGAATATCGCCTGTTTGCTGCCACACAGCGACATCGCTCGCCCGTGGCACCTGATAGCGATTGAAATTCCAGGTGCCGTCGCCAGGTCCGTCCTCATACAAGGGCAGGTATTCGTGTAGCGCATGCCCGATACCCATGGCGATGCCGCCCTGCAATTGGCCGGACACCAACTCCGGCACGATCAGATTGCCGCATTCCATGAAAGAATGATGATTGAGAATCTCTACCTTGCCCGTTCCCGTATCGACAGACAGCTCCACCAGCGTGCCAACGGCGCTGTAGTAGGTCACTGCCGCGTTGTTGCGTTGCATCGGGGGATAGTAGACACGGTCGCGGGCTATCGCCTGGTAAGCACTTTCGCTGCCCGTGCGCAGCGCCAGCCCATCGACAGGCAGACGCAGTTGACTGGCATTCACCGTGAAGTCCGCTTCAGCCCACTGCCAGCGGTTGAAACTGTGCACCACAACCCCGGTGATCAGTCCCATCTCGTGCGCCTTTTTGGCCAACGTGGCAAAGGGCAGGATTTGCATGCCTGCAGCAGTGAGCCCGCCGGGGACCCAGCGCGCATCTTCTCTGCGAACGACCAGCGGGGCAGCCTGGCCACCCCCTATGCCGGACTTCCAGATGGCCAGTGCAGCAGGCCACAGGCTTTGCTCGAACAGCAGTCGCGACGCTTCCCTGGTGGTATGCGAGAAATAGAACGCCGAATTGCTGGCACTGGACGGAGAACAGTATGAAGGCGTCCAGAAGGGATCAGCGGACAGTTTGTCCTGGTCCGCCTGCGGCATCATATAAGGATCTGCCGTTGCGACCATGGGCAGCATGTCCCAGTCCGTGGTTGAAAAGTGGGATTCATCGGCCGGCTTGCCCATCCATTGGGCACAGACGACAGCCTGTGATGTGGTCATGCCGGTGCCCATTTCCGCACCGCTGTGATGGAGCACCAGCTTGCCTTCTGCCGAGAATTCCACCCGCGCAAATGAAGTCTCGGCACCCGTGCCAAAGTCTTTCTGCACACAGGCAAAGCCAACGCCATAGCGCTTGCCCGGAAACTTTGTCTCAAATTCGGTCTTGCGTTTGTTTCGTGCCGTCCAGATGTCGTGCTTTGCCGCCAGATCCAGAATTTCATCAGCACGGACAGCGCCCGCCGGAATCGCGCCCTGCGTGTTTTTCATGCCGGACTTGAGCACATTGCGCTTACGAAAATCGATAGGATCCAGATTGAGCCTGGCCGCCATTTCATCCATCATCATTTCTGTTGCTGCCATGCTTTGCAACGTTCCGTAGCCCCGGGCAGAACCGGCGTCAATGGCGCGTGTTGCCACACCTACAGCAGCAAAGTCGCTTTTGGGAATGTAGTAAATGGATTGGGCCGCGGTTGCCGCCACCATCACGACAGACGGCGTGAAATTGCACCTGCCTCCGCCGTTGCCGGTCATATATCCGCGAAAAACATCAATTTTCCCGGTTTCCTTGTTTACCGTCATCGAATATGAAATATCGAATGCGTGGCGTTTGATCGACGTCTGAAACTGTTCGTACCTGTCATTGGCCAGACGTACCGGATGGCCATCACCGTATATGGCCACCATGGTGCCGACAAAAGGAAAGCTGCTGTGATCCTTTGAACCGTATCCCACGGTATAACAGGGATGCAGAACCAGTCGCCTGATGGGTATATTCATTTTGGCCAGCATTTTGGGGATTTCTTCGGCCAGCTCCGGCGGCGACTGCGTCGGAATCACCATATGCAGGGTCTGGCTGGCCTGGTCAAACCAGCCGTTGGTGTTATCGGCCTCCATTGCTGCAGTATCGATCGACTGCGAGAAATAGTCTGCCGACAACACTTCGATCTTGTCCGATGGATTTTTTATTTCATTGTCCATCTGCTGCGCATGATACATCCCCTCTTCATCCAGCTTGCCGCCTTCACGCCCCTGTGGCCAGACCGGCAGTCGTTTGCGCAGGCCGGCCGGAAAAATCGGCATGTCCTTCAGGCTGGAAAAGGTATCTTCATCATAGGGCGAAGGGCCGCCAACGCGGACAAACCGGAACGTACCCCACGGGTCGCGTTCCAGCGGGCCGGTCTCCCGGCCATAGCGAATAGCATCCGGATGAAATTGAATGGCATTTTTGGCAAAGCGGAATCGGGCAAAGTCGTAATAAATCAGCACAGCCACAGCCTGTCCCAGATAGGCAGGTGTCTTGCCAACCGGCAGCAACATGTCGTCGCCGTAAAACTCAGGAAACGCAAGGCCATCGCGGGCCAGGTCCTCGGCGGTCACAAGGCGATCAGGCTTTAATTCGTCCCCGAGACGGGACAGGTCAATCCCTTCAAAAATACGGTCGGCCAGGGTGGTGCGCAGAATGAAGGCATGTGCCTGTTTTTGCGGCCAATGCGGCATATCCGCGGCACGAATATCGTAGCCAAACACTTTTTTTCCCAATGCCTTGGACTGGGCGTCGATCCGGTGACGGATTCTTTTTGTTTTCGAATCCCAGATGGGAGCTGCCAGGATTTTTTCTTCGAACAGAGCGTTATATGCGTTGCTGTTGAGCGGCGCCAGATATACGGTAATACCTGCAACCACGGTTTTCTTAAGGAAAAGTCGTCTTGACTGATTAAGCTGACTCATAAAATTGCCTTTTCAATGATTGAAGCGTGCTTTTTAACCCGTAGAAATGGTGCCGCGACCCGCAGTTTTTGCCATTACACAACAGATGATGGCAAACCCGTAAGTGTTTTTATCGATTCTATCCGATCGACTGAATGTAGTATATTGATCCTGTTCTCAGTGGAGCTGTTCTGGGAGCTACGTTATCACAATATTCATAATTACGGAGACAACACCTATGAAATTCGCTCCTATGCGCATTATCAATGCGCTCGGCATGAGCGCTGCACTGGCCTTTTCAGCCAGCACGCTGGCCGCTGACAAACCCATTGTTATCAAGTTCAGTCACGTCGTAGCCGCCAACACGCCAAAGGGACAAGGCGCCCAGAAGTTCAAGGAAGTAGCGGAAAAACTGCTGCCTGGCAAAGTTCAGATTCAGGTATTTCCCAATTCGCAATTGTTTGGCGACGGCAAAGAGCTGGAAGCCTTGCTGCTGGGCGATGTCCAGCTGATCGCTCCGTCACTGTCAAAATTTGACCGTTACACGAAAAAGGTCCAGCTGTTTGACCTGCCGTTCCTGTTCGACGACATGGCAGCCGTGGACCGCTTCCAGCAGAGCGACAAAGGCAAAGAACTGCTGAACGCCATGAAGGATCGCGGCCTCAAAGGCCTTGCGTATTGGCATAACGGGATGAAGGAGCTGTCCACCAACAAGGCGCAACTGCAACGTCCCGAAGACGTCAAGGGTTTGAAGTTCCGGATTCAGGCATCCGATGTGCTTGAGGCGCAGTTCCGGGCGCTGGGCGCCAACCCTCAGAAACTGTCCTTCAGCGAGGTTTATCAGGCATTGCAAACCGGTGTGGTTGATGGCCAGGAAAACACATGGTCCAACATCTACTCGCAGAAGTTTCATGAAGTGCAGAAAACCATTGCCGAGACCAACCACGGCGTGATCGACTACATGGTCGTCACCAACGCACAGTGGTGGGACGGCCTGCCCGAAGATATTCGTGCCGGACTTGAAAAAGCCATGATCGAAGCAACTACTTTTGCCAACCAGGAGGCTGCCAAGCTGAACGAAGAGGACAAACAACGAATCGTCGACGCCAAAAAAGCCAAGGTCGTTTCCTTGTCCAAGGAGGACGTTCAGGCATGGCGCACGGCTATGGCTCCGGTATGGAAAAAGTTTGAAGCCGATATTGGTGCCGACCTGATCAAGGCGGCCCAGCAAGCCAATAAGTAAATTGTATTTTCTTTTACGCAGATCGCTTGCCCGCCCGACATACGGGCGGGCAGGGGTCGCATGGATAATCGTCTGACCGACAGGCTTTTTGCGGGTTCAAAAAGGAGTATCACAAATGAACGCTAACTGGTTTCATCGGCTTGAGGAAGGACTGATCGCCTTTCTGCTGGCCGCCATGACGCTGATTACCTTCGCTCAGGTCATAGCGCGCTATGTCTTCAATTACAGTTTCACCTGGGCGCTTGAGCTGGCCATGTTCATCTTCGGTGGCTTGATTTTTCTGGGCCTGTCCTATGGCGTGCGGGTCAAGGCGCATATCGGGGTCGATGCGCTGATCAAGGCATTGCCGAAAAAGGCCGCTCGCATCACCGGCATTGCGGCCTGCATACTTTGTCTGATCTACACCGCTATCGTGTTTTACGGCGCCTGGATTTATGTGGACAAAATGTACACCATTGGCATTCTTGCCCAGGACATGCCCGTTCCCCAGTGGATTCCGCGACTGGTTTTGCCGGTAGGTTTCGCACTTTTATTCATCCGCTTTGCCGAAATTCTGCTCGATATGCTGCGGGGTCGTCGCGCCCAGCTGCTTGGCGATGAAGCCGAGGACGCATTGAAACATGCCAGTGATGACACGTCAGTGATCAACCAGGAGGTCAAATGACTACCGTCGCCCTATTCATCATGCTGTTCGTGTTCATGTTCATGGGCACGCCGGTTGCGGTTGCATTGGGTCTGTCCTCACTGCTGACCATTCTGTTCTTCGGCACAGATTCCCTGGCCTCACTGTCGCTCAAAATGTACGAGACGTCCGAGCACTTTACGCTCATGGCGATCCCCTTCTTCGTATTGGCAGGCTCATTCATGACAACCGGCGGTGTGGCCAAGCGCATGATCCGCTTTGCAGTCGCTACTGTCGGGCATTTCCATGGAGGGCTGGCTATTGCATCTGTCATGGCCTGCTGTCTTTTTGCGGCGGTCTCCGGCTCATCCCCAGCCACCGTGGTTGCGGTGGGTTCCATTGTGATTGCCGGCATGGTTCGTTCTGGCTATCCCAAGTCGTTCGCGGCGGGCGTGGTGTGTAACGCCGGTACGCTGGGCATTCTGATTCCGCCCTCGATTGTCATGGTGGTCTACGGTGCAGCAACCGAAACCTCGGTGGGTGCGCTTTTTATGGCCGGTGTGATACCGGGCATTTCCCTGGGCATACTGCTCATGATCGCCATCTATATTGTGGCCAGAATCAAGAACTATCCCAGACAGCCGCGCGCCAGCGCCCAGGAAGTGCTGGCGGCAGGTCGAGATTCCATCTGGGGCCTGGCGCTTATCTTTATCATCCTTGGCGGCATTTACGGCGGTGTCTTCACGCCGACCGAGGCAGCGGCGGTGGCCGCCGTCTATGCATTCCTGGTGGCCGTCTTTGTTTATCGCGACATCGGGTTTCGTCAAGTTCCCGATGTGCTTATTGATGCCGCCAAAGTCACGATCATGCTGATGTTCATTATTGTGAACGCGCTGCTTTTTGCCCATGTGCTAACTACAGAGCGCATTCCACAGATCATCGCGGAACAGATTATCGCGTGGGACATGCAAGCATGGCAATTTCTGATTGTCGTCAATATTCTGCTACTGGTTGCCGGCATGTTCATGGAACCCACGGGCATTATTCTGATTCTCGCGCCAATCCTGTTTCCGATTGCCACGCAGCTTGGCATTGATCCGGTTCACCTGGGCATCATCATGGTCGTCAATCTGGAAATTGGGATGGTTACGCCTCCAATCGGGCTGAACCTTTTCGTTACCGCAGGAATCACCAAGATGTCTATCGGGCAGGTCGTAAGAGCTGCATCGCCATGGCTGATCCTGTTGCTGGCGTTTCTGGTTATCATCACCTATGTTCCCGCCATCACCTTGTGGCTGCCACAGCTACTGGGATAGCGAAATACTGATCTGCCGTTTTCCGTTAAAAAGACAGGCACGCCGCCTGTCTTTTTTTCACTGCCGTTATCACTATGCCCATTGAAAAGTGTATGCTATCGGCATGGATTCCCTGACTGCCGCTTGCGCACGTATGCTTGCTGCCGGTGATGTGCTCAACGCCCTGAAGCTGGTTGCGCTGCGCGATGATCCGCCCGCGCTCGCCTTGCGTGGCGTTGCCATGGCACGCCTGGGCGACTACGCGCGAGCCCGCGACCTGCTTGAACTGGCAGCCCGAAAATTCGGCGCCCATGAGCCGGTGCAAAGAGCGCGCTGCGTTGTTGCCGGCGCTGAAGTGGCTTTGGCCATGCGCCAGCTCGATAGCCCGCTGCATGCGCTTGCCGCTGCGCTGGCCACCCTGCAGGCGCGCAATGACCATGCCAACGCACTGCAGGCCAGGCTTATCATGGCACGTCGCTTTCTGTTGCTTGGCCGCCTTCAGGACGCATCGGCAACCGTCTGCGATATTGATACGAACGGCGTACCTGCGTCTCTGGCAGCCGTGGCCGAACTGGTTCAGGCCGAGCTGGCACTACGCTCATTGCATATGGAACGCGCGCATACCGCGTTGCACCGGGCACGGGCAGCGGCCGACCAGGCAAATATTCCTGCACTTCAGGCAGAAGTGGCAGCAATGCACAAAATACTTCTGCGTCCGGCCGCACGCCTGCTCTCTCCCCATGAAGACAAGGCATTGACGCTGGCAGAGGTTGCCGACCTGTTCTCATCGACGGCATTGGTGGTCGATGGCTGCCGCCGTGGCATCAGCATTGACGGTACATGGCTACCGCTGGCCAGGCGGCCCATTCTGTTTGAACTGATCCGTGCGCTTGCCAGTGCCTGGCCCGGTGACGTTTCGAGACAATCGCTCATTGCAGAAATCTTTCGACTTCACCATCCCGATGACTCACATCGAGCACGACTGCGCGTAGAAATGGGACGACTGCGCAAGCTGATCAGCCCATTGGCGCAGATTGAGGCGACCCGCAGTGGCTATGCCCTGGTGCCGCTGGAAAATCGAAACGCAGTGGTGCTGGCCCCGCCCATTGACAGCGATGCAGCGGCATTGTTGGCGCTGCTTGCTGATGGTGCGCCCTGGTCGACCTCGGCCCTGGCGTTGGCATTAGGCGCCAGCCAGCGGACAGTACAACGGGCACTGGCCGATCTTCAAAGCAACGGCCAGGTCCATGCCGTGGGCAAATCCCGTGTACGACGCTGGGTATCTTCGTCTCTGGCAGGTTTCACGACAATATTGTTACTCCCCTCTGTCCTGGCATTGAAATAGAATGTCCTTAACGTACCACTTTGCGGTACGACAACGGGAGACAGACATGAAGCAATCAGCAAACACAGGTACAGCCGCGACAACCTCCAGCGTCGCACAAATCGTACAGGAGTATGGCCCCTTTCCAGATGCCGATACCATTCACGGCGTGACCTTTGACGGACACCACGTCTGGGCCGCCACCGGCTCCAGCCTGCTTGAGTTCGATCCTGCGCAACAGCATATCACACGCAAACTGGCGTGCACCTGCGATGCAGGAACGGCATTCGACGGTACTTATCTGTATCAGATTACCGGCGCGCAAATCAACAAAATTGACCCGACCAACGGCAGCGTGCTGGCGACCATTCCTGCGCCCGGTCAAGGTAATGATTCCGGTCTGGCCTGGGCCGAAGGCAGCCTGTGGGTGGGTCAATATCGCAATCGCACGATCGTTCAGATCAACCCTGAGACCGGCGCCGTCATCCGCACCATCAAGTCCGATCGTTTCGTTACCGGCGTGACCTGGGTCGACAGCGAGCTCTGGCACGGCACATGGGAGGCAGATGAAAGCGACATACGCCGGATCGATCCCGACAGTGGCGCAGTGCTCGAGCAACTGATCATGCCGGCAGGCACCGGTGTCAGCGGGCTTGAATCTGACGGCGCCGATCTTTTCTACTGCGGAGGCGGCGCCAGCGGAAAAGTGCGCGCCGTTCGACGTCCGAAATAATAGCAATTGCATTAGCCAGAATGACTCGACGAGTCAGGGAGCACATAATGAATATGTCATATTCAAAAACGACAGCAGATCGCCATGCGGTGGTCACTCATGATGAATGGATAGCCGCACGCAAGCAATTGCTGGTTCGCGAGCGGGAGCTGACCCACCTGCGTGACAGGATAGCAAGCGATCGCCGCAACTTGCCATGGGAACGGGTAGATAAAAATTACCTTTTCGATACGCCCGAAGGGCCGAGAGCATTGTCAGCTCTATTTGGCAAACACCGTCAATTGATCGTACAGCATTTCATGTTCGCACCAGACTGGGAACAGGGTTGTAAAAGCTGCTCCTACATGGCCGATCACACCGACGGCATGACAGTGCATCTGGCACAACGCGATATCGCATTCGTGGCCATTTCACGCGCGCCGATAGCGACGATTGAACGTTTCCGCCAGCGGATGGGATGGCATTTTAACTGGGTCTCGTCCCACGATACTGATTTCAACTACGATTACGGCGTCAGTTTCCTGCCAGAACAACACGCGACGGGTAAAGTGCACTACAACTACTGCGACCAGTATTTCCCTGATGTAGAGGCCCCTGGCATCAGCGTCTTTTATAAAGATGACGATAATAATATTTTTCATACCTATTCCACATACAGCCGGGGCGTGGAAGTAATGATGGGCGCCTACAGTCTGATAGATCTGACACCCATCGGCAGAAACGAGCGTGATGTGCCCGACAAAATGCAATGGGTTCGCCACCATGACCGCTACGACGTATCTGAAGCGGGCGCGGCGTCATGCTGTCACACGGCCAAATGAATCAAACCGGAGGCAGATATGCAAGACTTTTGGCCATGGCTGACAGTCGCCGGGGCGGGCGCACTGCATGGGGTGAATCCGACCTCCGGCTGGCTCTTTGCCGCAGCGCTGGCTTGCCATGACAAGAAGCAGGCGACACGTGCCTTGATTCCCATTGCACTTGGCCATATGGCCTCGCTGGGATTGGTGGCGATCACGGTTGTTTACGGGCTGCCCATGAGTCCCGTTCTACTGACGATTGTGGTCGGCCTGCTGCTTGTTGCCGGTGGCATACATTGCATTGGCAAAACAGCGCTGCCATCCCTGGCGACACCGGTAAGCCACGCAGGGCTGACGCTCTGGTCACTGGTTGTGTCAACCGTGCATGGTACGGGTTTGATGCTGGTGCCGGCCTTTATTCCGCTATGCATGACAGGATCACCTGCCGGCAAAATCACTGCCAGCGGCTCTATCCTGCTCGCATTCGCTGCTGCGGGCGTACATATGATGGCAATGCTGATTACCACCGGTGTCATGGCGGTCCATGGCAGCAAAGGGCTGCACGCGACCGCGACCTTGTGGCGAAAATTCCGGCACTGCGGGCCAGCACCATAGCGACGCTGTCATCAACAGGAAATTATGCGATCGCTGTGCGCTTGCGATCAATGGCGTTTTCGTTTATTGGCAGATTCATCAGCGTTGCGAACACGCTCAGGGCGATGGCAAGATACCAGACCACGTCATAACTGCCATAGATGTCATACAGCTTGCCGCCCAGCCACACGCCAAGGAATGAGCCTATCTGGTGACTGAAAAAGACAAAGCCGCCCAGCATGGAAAAGTGTCGAACGCCAAAAATCTGGGCAACGATCGCATTGGTGGCAGGCACCGTAGACAGCCACAGGAACCCCATGACGGCAGAGAAAATGTAAACGCTGGTCGCTGAAATGGGCACAGCCAGAAACAGGATGATGGCCACCCCGCGCGCCGAGTAGATAAAGGCCAGCAAGTAACGTTTGGGCCACACCTGACCAAGAGAGCCAACCAGATACGTGCCAAACACATTGAACAGACCGATCAGCGCCAGTGCATAGCTGGCTACTTCGGCACTCAGCCCTTCATCTTTCAGATAGCTGGGCATGTGCACGCCGATGAAGACCACCTGAAAACCACAAACGAAATACCCTAGCACCAGCAGGCGGAAACTGGGATAGGCAAATGCTTCACGGATGGCCTGGATAATGCCCTGTTGGCTGGCCAAGGCAGTTGCCGGCGACTGCCCCGCGACGGCAACGTTCATGTTCTTCTCACGCAGCCCGAAAGCCAGCGGCACAATCATCAGCACCGCACAGCTTAGAACAACCAGCGCTTGTTGCCAGCCGAAGGAATTGATAAGTATGTTCTCTGTGGGCAACATCAGGAACTGACCGAAGGAGCCTGCTGCCGCTGCCACACCCATGGCCCACGAGCGGCGACTGATCGGAATATTACGCCCGATGACCCCGAAGATAACTGCATAGGTGGTGCCGGCCTGGGCCATTCCAAGCAGAACGCCGGTGGTCAGCGTAAACGTAAGCGGTGAGGTGGTGTAGGCCATGCCCAGCAGACCCAGCGCATACAGAATAGCGCCGGCAATAATGACTTTAAATGCCCCGAAGCGATCCGCCAGCATGCCGGCGAAGACACCCGTGATCCCCCAAACCAGATTCTGAATGGCGATGGCAAATGAAAAAGTCTCGCGCCCCCAGTCATTGGCCTGGATGACAGGCTGCATCCAAAGGCCGAAGCCGTGCCGCACGCCCATGGAAAAGGTGACGATCATACCCCCGCAGATCAGAATTTGCCATGCAGAAAGCGGTCGGGTTTGCGCGGGTGCCGAAGACATAATGAGCCTGCTACCAGAGTTTTCAGTAAAATAGATTATATACAAAATCTATTATCGGATTCAACGAATATCATCATATCAGCAGACCTCGCCCTGTCTGAGGTATTTTTTGTATGTTTTGCGGCACAGTACTCCCGCTTGCAGGATAATAAATAGCGGCTTGCTGTAATCTATTACAATATTGCCCTGTGGAGTGTATTGATCAATACCACGCCAGCCAGACGAGCGACCCGACGGCTTTGCATGGTGGCGGCGTACGTGGCGGCCCGATCATGCCGCATCATTTCATTTGTATTTAAGAGGAACTGTTATGGGTCGATCTTCCAGGCAACAAGCCGAACAAAATCGCGCAGACATTCTTAAGTCAGCCAGCAGGCTGTTTCGTGAGCGCGGCGTGGACAATGTATCCATTGCAGATGTCATGACCGCGGTTGGCCTGACCGCCGGCGGCTTCTACCGGCATTTCACATCAAAAGAGGCACTGGTCAATGAGGTGTTGTCCAGCGTGTTTGCGCAATCTTCCGAAAGATGGAAGCAGACATGCGAGAGCAACCGGCAAGCGGAACATGGCGGCTTACAGGTGCTGGTCCAGCAGTATTTCCGGAAAAAACAGGCGGGCCAGACCTGCCCCATTCTTGCTTTTGCGCCACATGTCAGCCATGAGGCGACGGGCGCCGAAACAGTCGGCCTGTACGGCTCACACACAGAACAGTTGTATCGGCACTTTCGCGCAGCAGCCCTGCAATCGACACCGCCGGATGGCAAAGCAGCCATGTCCGAACAGGAGATTCTGGTGCTATTTGCAGCCATGGTCGGCACGGGTTTTCTTGCACAATCGGTAAACGATCAGGCATGGATCGAGTCGCTCAAATCAGCCGTGCTGGAGGCGACAGGTCATACACCGCTTGATCTGTCGCCGTGACAGTTATCGTCAAGGTCGCTTGCAAGACGAGTCGCAGCGTGAAATCATCCATTTTCTTCTTCGATCAATGAGTGAACCAGAACGCATCATCCGTAAACAGTTGGCACATAAGACCACCGATCCGCTCGCCGAATAAAAGACATTTCGGGCCACCCTTCTACTCGTTTTCACCGGTATTCAGCAGACACACAAAGTGCTAAAACCTATACCATCAGATCAGGAACCCTGGAGCGGTACAGATGAAAAAGATTTATTTGCGCCGCATCGGAACCATTGCAGTCGTCATTGCAGCAGTATTTCCACTTGGTGCACGGGCACAAGTCAAATTGCAATTGATCAATGAATACCCCGCAACGTCCATCACCGCAGACGCAGATCTGCGCTTTGCCCAAGAAGTGGAAAAAGAATCCGGGCAGGCAATGCTCATTGAAACCAGACAGGACAAAGACAATCCATATAAGGGTGATGAACAGGTAAAAGCCATCAGTCTGGGAAAAACCCAGATGGGCACATTGTTCGGCGGTGTTTTGGGCAACGACAATTCGTTGTTTCTTCTTTCATCACTGCCCTTTGCCGCCAAGGATTTCGCGCAGGCTAAAGCACTTTATGATTGTGCAAAACCGGCATTGGTGCGCAGCGCCGAAAAACTCGACGCGCATCTGTTGTATGTGACTCCCTGGCCTCCCTCCGGGATCTGGTCCGTTGAACCTTTGAAAAATGAAGCAGACATCAAGGCACTGAAGATCAGAACCTATGATGCAACCAGCCAGTCAGTGTTTGAGCGTTTGGGTGCGCAAAGTGTGCAACTGCCCTACTCGGCCCTTGCAGAAAAGCTGCAGAAGAACGAGGTCAATGCCGTTCTGACCTCTGGCGATGGCGGCGCTGGTCGCAAACTGTGGAACCACTTGCCCAATTTTACGGCAGTCAGCTATTCCATACCGCTCAGCTATACCATTATCAACATGGATACCTGGCGCGGCCTGGATGGCACTCAACAAACCATTCTGACCAATGCTGCAGAGAAGGTTTCCGCTGCATCATGGGCAAGTGTCGAACAACGGATTCAGGCCAATTATGCCCGCATGCGTGAAAACAAAATGACGCTCAATATAACCCCCCCAGAATCTATCATGACCGCCCTGAAAAAGGCGGGTCAGGAAGAAACGACGCAGTGGCTCAAAGAGAATCACATTCCGGAAAATGAAGCCGGCTGCGTCGTAAAGCGGTGATTAACAGCGGCCGCTGACAGGTATGTGTCGCTAGGCATCACTTTTTTGCGAACACCCTATTTATGCCTCTTTCGCCTGGGGTCTCTGTGCGCCTGCCGGTCCACCATCACGCCACAGCGCCCTGCGCAAGTGTCCGTTCGGGGCAGCAGCAAACCCACCCACCACCAATGCACAGGCCGTGCCTCCAATAACCAGCGCACGGCCGGGTGACCATAAAGTAGCCAGCGCACCGGCCTGCAGGCCGCCGAGCGCCGGACCCAGATACCCCTGCAGCAACCACAGTCCTGACACACGACCACGTAACGCATCTGGCGTATGTATCTGCAACAACGCACCGCGAACGATATCCGACGCCGTATCCGCCATGCCGGCAAGCGCAAGAAACGCCAGTACCGGCCAGACGCCCCACGGTAAGTCGTGAGTAAGGCCACCAGCGGCCACGCCGGTAAATGCAATGGCGATGCCCCATAGCAGCGCGCATACAATCACCAGGCGGCCCGGGCGAGCCAGTTGGCGAGTCCAGCCCGAAGTGATCGCAACCAGCAATGCGCCACAGGCTGGCGCAGCATACAGATAGCCCACCATTTGCGGCCCTTCCTGCAAGACCTCCCGCGCCAATTGAGGCATGAGGGCATGCACGCTAGCCAATAGCATCATGAGCAGATCCAGCCCCAGCAGACAGGCAATCACCCTGTTATGCCGCACATACTGCAGGCCATCGCGCCATTGCGCGTAAACAGGAGGTTTGGCTGCAGTAGCTTTTCCTGCCTCGACACCAGGCTGCAGCAGGTCCCGAGGCAAACGGGCAAGCAGGATTGGAACCAGCGCGGCCCCGACCAGTACGACGATAAAACAGGCGGCCAGGCCGACCCTGGCAAGCAACGCCCCCGCAATAAGCGGGCCGATCAGACGGCTCAACTCCATGGTCAGCGCATTGAGCGCGCCCGCCGCCGCCAGTTGATGGGGCGGCACCAGGCGCGGCATGGCTGCCATCAACGCTGGCGCGCTGATGCCACTGGTTAGTCCGCTCAGAAGCGTAGCCAGATAAATTTCTGTCAATCCGGGTTCAGCCCGCAGACTATTGATACACAACAGGAGAACCACCCCCACATAACCGGTTCGTCCCCAGACCATAATGCGTCGGCGATCGGCCCGATCGGCCAGCGCACCGCCCCAAACCAGACCGACCAGCGATCCCGCAGCCAGACCAATGCTGACACCGGCCACGTGCAATGAAGAACCGCTTATGGCATACACCTGCCAGGCAACGGCAACGGCCAGAATAGCAATCGACAGCAAGGAAACGGAACGGGCAAGATACAGACTGCGGAACGCGGGCGAGTACCGCAGCGGGTCCAGATCCAGCGCCATGCGGGACCATTGTCGCCGCTTGCGTGCAGCAGCTGCATTGCCCCTGGGCGGCGAAGTCGACGAGCCGTCTTCGGCGGACTCGCTCATGCGCCCGCCTGTTTGCCTTGTGGATCGGCAGCCTGCTTTGCCGGCGCGCTTTTCATCTGGGTCTCGTCCAGACCGCGACGCCAATATGCAACAACCAGTTGTTCCTTGCTCCCCAGACCCACGGTATCACGCAGCCAGGCACGTACCGTCTGGGCGGTGGAAAACTCGGCCCCCACCCAAACGAACCTGTCTGCATCTGCGGCAACAGGGCATGCTTGAATGGCATCACTGAGCAATGTTGTAGTACCTGCCGGAGCGCTTGCCCGATGGAGCCATTGCACCGTCATCCCTGCCGGCATTGCCAGTGGAATTTGGTCGGCCGACGTCTGCACTTCGATCATCACAACACCTGTCGTGTCGGCCGATAGCGCTTCACCGATGCGTGCAATGGCCGGCAAGGCCGTTTCATCACCGGCCAGCAACATCCAGCCTGCAGGACTCGCGGTGCGCCCGCCGGGACCTGAAAGGCCAATTTGCTGACCTGCAGCAGCCTGTGCCGCCCAGCGCGACCCAGGCCCGGCATCCTCGTGCAGCACAAAATCCACGTCAAACCAACCCTGCTGCGCACTGATACGCCGGATGGTATATGTCCGTATGTCCAGGCGCATGTCACCCTGGGGAAACTGCGGCATGCCGTTGGCGGCCAGTGTAGGCCATTGCGGATCGGCCACACCAGGTTGCGGAAAAATGAGCTTGCAATGGATATTGTCCTCACGGTCATAGCGGGCCAGATCTTCAGCGCTGAATCGTACGCGTCGCATATGCGGGCCAACCTCGGACACGGCCTGGACCGTAATCAGGCGAAAGGCAGGGGGGCGTTCCAGCATCACGTCGTCCCCCTGCCATTGGATGGCTTCGGGTTTGCAGTTGCCGAACTCCTGAATATGATGAAAAACCATCATCCGGCCTTCATACAGCGTCGCTGCAGTAGGCGCGGCAACGTGAGCGTGCAGGCTGTCCGCCTGTACAGTGAAGGTTATCTTTGCCTCTGCATAGTCCACTTGCCAGGTATTTTCCTGGCGGACCGCAAAAAGGTCGTGCTCACGCAGATGGTCCAGCATCTGCGCGAGCACTTTTTCGGCGTCACCAAGAGGGACGGTCGTGCTCGTCTGAAAAGCGGTCATCATAAATTATCCTGTGGTTGTCTGACGGCGCGGACGATCCATATCGGTCGCGACAGCGTCTACAAGTACAAAAGGGCGCCCCTGCTCGCAGGTACGGACGCGCGCCTGCACGCCCCATACCTCCCGCAGCAGGGCATCGGTGATAATGGCATTGGGGCGACCAAACGCATGTATGCGCTGGTTATGCAAAATGGCAATGCGGTCGGCCCATTGCGCGGCGAGCGCCAGATCATGCAATACAACAATGACGATTCTGCCTTCATTGGCCAGGCGGCGCGCCACATTCATGACCTGCCATTGATGCGCCAGATCCAATGCGCTGACCGGCTCGTCCAGCAACAGGATCGGACTGCCGCGCACCACGGCCTGGGCCAGCGCGGCCAGTTGTCGCTGGCCTCCCGACAACTCCTGCAGCGCGCGCAGGGCCAGTTCGCCAATTCCCAGATGTTCTATAACGCGCAACGCAGTGAATTCATCATCTTTACGCGCACCGGTCCGCCCGCACTGCAATGCCACCAGCGTGGCTTCAAGTACAGTCAGGTTGCTGCTTTCCGCAGAGCTCTGAGGCATGAAGCCAATATGGGCCACCCGCTTGCCGGCAGACCAGCCAGACCAGTTATCGGATCCATAACGGATCTGCCCGCTGGCCGGCACCAGCCCCGCAATCGCCTTGAGCAGCGTAGACTTGCCTGCGGCGTTCGGGCCGGCCAGCGCGATCAGCTCGCCAGGCTGGATATCGTGCAGATCGACACCACAAAGCACAGTGCGCTGTCGGTAATGAACGCCCAGGTTTTCAATATGCAAGTTCAATCCGGCGCTCATCCCTGCCCCCCGCTGCGACGCAGGATCAGCCCCATGAAGACCGGCAGTCCGACCAGCGCCGTCACAATGCCGATCGGCAGCGTGATGCCCGGCAGTAATGATTTGCTGGCTACAGAGGCCAGTGCAACCAGTGCGGCACCAATCAACACACTGGCCGGCAACAGGTGACGGTGCCCGTCCCCGACAATCATCCTGGCTACATGGGGTGCGACCAGGCCGACAAATCCTACCGTGCCCACGAAGGCCACGGCAGTGGCCGCAAGCAAACTGATACGCACCAGCGCCCAACGCCGCAGCGAGGTCACATCAATGCCAAAACTGCGGGCGCGTTCCTCGCCAAGCCGCAGCGCAGTCAATTGACCTGCCGCGCGCCACGAGAAAGGCAGCGTCACCGCCAGGGTGGCCGCGACAATGGCAACGCTCTGCCAATCAGCGCGGGCCAGACTGCCCATGCTCCAGAACACCAGTTGAGCAAGCGCTTCTTCGCTGGCCATAAATTGCAAGAGGGAGAGCAATGCACCGGCAGAAAAACCGATGGCTATCCCGAAAAGCACCAGTGTCTGCGCCTGGGCGCCGCGCCATTGCGCCAGAAACTGCAGCAGCATAAGCGAGCTCAAGGCGAAGACAAACGCATTGGCAGGCACCAGCCAGGTGGCATTACTGCCAATTACCCCCCAGTCAAGCACAATGGCCAGCGCCGCCCCCAGTGCCGCAGACGAAGAAACACCCAGCGTGAAAGGCTCGGCCAGCGGATTGTTCAAAATGGTTTGCATCTCTACACCGGCCAGTGCCAGCGCCCCACCCACCAGCAGCGCCATGAGCGCCACGGGCAGCCGGACCTGCCACAACACGACCTGCATCGGTGTTGTCAGCGAGTCCGGATTCCACAAGCCGTGCATGACCTGTGCCGGTGTCAGAGCCGCACTACCGGTGAAAAGATCTATAAGAGCGGCGGCCAGCGCCAGCAGAGCCAGCGCCGCCACGATGCAGCGACGTCGACGCATGATGCGCCGGTGCTGCTGCCAGCGAGCATGGATCGTGGCGGTCTCTGAGTCCGGAGCCTGGGCAAATGTTTGGTCAAGATGCATCAGTGGGCTTTTTGTGTCGGGTTCGGCGTAATCCAGAAAGTGCCGGTCAGCGGCTTGGCCATGAAGCGCTGGTTGATCTCGGCCAGGGTAGCCGCCGGATCCACATCGCTGAACAGTTCGGGATGCAGCCAGGTGGCGATCAGTTCCAGATTGACAATGGGATAGCCACTATGCCAGATGCCGTAGGTGCGATGATTGCGCACGGCGTCTGTCTGGGCAATACCAACTCGCTGGATAACGCGCTGCAGACTGGCACGGCTGGCGACTGGATCAACATCCGGCCCCAGCAACAGCCCCCCGCGCGCCTCGATATGCCGACCGCCCGTACCGATATAAACTTCAGGATCACTGGCAATGACATACTCAGCGCTCAGTTGGGCGGATAAGCCTTCGACAATCTCGCTGCCAAGCAGCCTGCCGCCCGCCATGACAATGAGATCGCCCATGAGCACCCCGGAGCCCACCGACATACAACAGGGGCCGGTGCCAGCATGGGGTTCCATCAACACCGTTGGCAGGGCAGCCTGCTGTTCCTTGAGTTTGGCCACGCGTTGCGTGATGCGCTGCACATGGCGGACAATAAAGTCTGCGACCTCACGACCGCGTTGTTCCCGTCCAATCAGGATGGCCATCTTCTCCAGGCCTTCGGTGGCGTTACGCTCGCGCAGATCAGCTTCCAGGTTGAGCACAGCCACCGGAATGCCGGCTTGCTCCAGTCGGGCAATCGTCTGCTTTGCATTGCCAAAAAAATGGTCAAGCACAACCAGGTCCGGTTGATTGGCAATCAACATTTCTGCATTCAGGTTTTGCGGGCCATCGATCACCATCTGGTTGATCCTGTCGAACGCAACCGGGTCAATGCTGCGCCAGTGATCCAGCGTGTGCTTGTCCAGGCGCCATCGGTTCCACGCCACAATTCGCCTGGCCGGATTCTCTTCAAGCATGGCCATGACCGTGAAGTCGCCCGGCTCGGAAAAAAAGATACGCTGCGCTGGCTGCGCCAGACGCACCGTTCTTCCTGCCTGATCGGTGATTTCTATCTGCGCGCTTGCGGGCAGGCTGACCAGTAACATACCGATCAGCCATGCTGCAAAGACCCCCTTCTTTATCATTCCGAACACTTGCGATCCTAAAAATTAATGCTGGCGCCGAGCCATACACGACGGCCCTGGTCAACCATCCAGTTGCCGTCCAACCCTTCGTAACGGGTCCGCAGATCCAGTGGCGTTTTGTGATCGGTCACATTCAATACCGCAAGACGCAATGCCAGATTCTTGCTGACTTGATAGCTGCCGCCAACATCGAAAGTAGAGCCGCCCGGGCGCGTGCGCACATCCATGGCGCCGTTGCGATAGGCTGCGTAATAGGACTTGCCGGTCAGATTCCAGCGCAGATAGGCAGACAACTGGTCACTGGCCTGCCAGTCCAGGCGCGTGTTCAGCACATGCTCCGGCGTTGTTTCCAGTGGTTCACCGTCCAGCGAGCGCCCGTTAAATGCGACCTCACCACCCCCTTTGCGTTTGGACTTGGTGTACGTGTAGTTCGAAGACAAACGCAGCGAATCGGTAAGGGGCATATTCAGACCAAGCTCCAGGCCGTAGATCTGCACCTTGTCAATATTGTCGTAAACGTACAAGTGGTTGTTGCTGCCAGGATTAAGCGGATCCTGCCTGCCGGTATCGTAGCTGGCGACCTTGTTCTTGAAATTGGTATTAAATAGCGTTGCGGAAAAATTACTGTTCTCTGCCCAGTCATACACCAGGCCGAGCTCCTGGGTCACGCTGGTCTCCGGCTCAAGATCGGGATTGCCGCAAAGCGGGCCGCGAAAGCCGGAATTGCCACCGGTAGACATGCAATAACCCGGCGCGCTCTGGCGAATGGTCGGCGCTTTAAAACCGCTGGCGATTCCGCCCTTGATCGTGAGCGCATCGGTCAGATGATAGACGCCGTAAAGCCGGGGGGACCAGTGGATCCCGAAGCGCTCATCATGGTCCATGCGAACCCCGGCGGTAATGGTGAACTTGTCGGTTACGTAGTAGTCATCCTCAATGAAAAGCGCATAATTGCTCAGCGACACTTCATTGGTATTGGTCGGATAGTTGGCAAAAGCGGCCTCTTTCTGGATGCCGTCCAGACGGCTGTGCAAGTACTGCCCTCCGAAGCGCAGCGTATGGGATGTGAACGGCATGCTGAAGGTGGCATCCAGGGTCGTATTGACGATACGACGATTTTCGGTGTATTCGCCGGTTTTGGGCCAGTTTTCCTGATCATTGGATTCCCGGTACAGAGAGATTTTCGATTCACCCAGACGCCAGTGGCCGGTATGTGTCAGGCCGAACGACGTGCGACGATATTGCACCTTGTTCCACGGCAGCGTAGGCTCAATTGATTTGCCAGGTGTTGCTTCGGTCGTCAGGCGCTGCGAAGTCACATCAAACACAAGATCCTGATTCTCGGCCAGTTTGGCTGCCAGTTTCAATCCTATGCTCTTGTTATTCCTGCCGTAGGGACCGGATATATTGGAAAAATGATTGCTGCCCTCGGTCTGATCGTCATATGCGCCATAAATCTGCAAGCCCAGGACATCATCCTTGATCGGACCGCCAAGCCAGAACTGGGCCTCGCGCCCATTGCCGTAGTCATTGTCGGTCTGCAGGGTGACCGAACTGTCCAGGGCAACCGACCATTCTTTGGGCACATTCTTGGTGATGATATTGACCACGCCCCCCATTGCATCCGAGCCATACAGGGACGACATGGGACCCCGCACCACTTCGATACGTTCAATGGCGGCCAGCGGCGGCATAAATTCATACTGGACGCCGCCGGTACCGCGGTTCATGGTTTCGCGTGTATTCTGGCGCTTGCCGTCCACCATGATCAGCGTGTACTCGCCAGGCAGCCCACGGATGGCAATATCGCGACTATTGGGGTCTCCCCCCACCATGTAGACGCCTTCCACTTTACTGACCGCTTGCGCCACAGAGGTATAGCCGCCCTTTTTGATGTCGTCCTGAGTGATGACGGTCAGGGAGGCGGGCGCATCCTTGACACTTTGTTCCACGCCGCTGGCGGTCACGACCACCGCATCCAGTGTGGCAACCGGCGCTTTTTCCTGCGCATACGCGGCGCCGGAAAAAAACAGCGCCAGCACCATGGGCGCAAGTGTCATGTCAATCCCAAACCGTCTGCCGCTCTCGCGCTTGCCGGACATTTTCATTACTGATTCCTTGTATTCCTAACTGATCGGTGACGCCCATCAGACACAGGCGTCCTGCCACCGCCCCATTCGGAGGCAGCAAGGTCACATTGAATCATTCTCATTTACAAAATAAGTTTGACGGACACGCAAAGTTCTTTGCGCCCAGGTCAGTTTTCGCCTTGCCGAATATCAGAGACGGGAGCAAAGGCTTTTGGGACTCAGGCCGAACTGGCGTCGAAAGGCCGTTGCGAAGTTGGCTGCACTGGAATAGCCTGCCTGATAGGCGGCTTCGGTAATACTGACTCCCTGCTCCAGGCTGGTGCGGGCCTGGTGCAGCCGCATAACCCGCCGGTAGTCATTGACCGAAGTCCCGAAAGCATTGCGAAATTGCCGCTGCAGCGCACTGGCACTCAGACCGAAACGGCGCCCAAGCTCGGCAATCATGGTCGGCTGTGCAAAAGGCTTCTGCAATTCGCTATCAATAAAGCTGCGCAAGCGCAACATACGGTCCTGGTCCCGCTGTCGCAAATTGCCTTTTAACGTGCCTGTTGAGCCAATATCTACACGCTGGCTCGCCAGCGCTTCGTAGAGCAGCTCCAGCGCCCGGCTGGCAAGCCGCAAGCGGCTGAGCTCATCTGTCGGATCTTCCGAGTGACACAGCATTTGCTCGGCCAGCGCCAGCGCGTGCGGCGAAGGTTGCCAGACTTTGATGCAGAGCGTATCGGGAAAATTCAGGCATGTGGGGCGCTGTCGGGCACTTGGCACTCGCTCGGCAATATCGGGCAATTGGTCTTTTGTGCGCAGCCAGCCGTGGCTCTGCAGCCACTCGGGCGTCACATGCAGGGCAAGTTTGCGTTCCCATTTACCCCGTTGCCACTGCCGCTCAAACAGAGCATCGTCGGGCATGCTGATAATGGCGGCACTGGCCGCATGGGACGGATCGTCTGCGCGCAAATGCACCCGCTGCCCTCCAATGCGCACGTCTACCACGCCGGCCAGCGCGAGCACCACTCGCAAGCCGGCCTTGATGTTCACCCGTGAAACCATATTATGCAGATCGATCACCTCGGTGCCGTGCATGGACAAGCCCGGTTGCAATTGCACCGTTCGTAGCCGCCCTTCCAGGACGGGTTCATTGGCAGCTACCGGGTCAGATTCAAATCGGTAACCCGGGGTGTTGAAGTCAAGCCGTCTCACCATGCCAAGCGCCCGCCAGGGCCGCCTGCCCGCGGCCGGACGTCGCGCATGCGGGTTGACGATGTCGACAGCGCTTTCAAAGCCTGGTTTCATAGGTGTAATGGGCGTCGTACCCGAAGGATAGTAACAGAGCACCATTATGACATAAAATTGAGAATGATTCTTATTTAATCGTTTTTTTGCTCAAGGGATGATCGCAGGAACGCCAGACAAAAGCGCCAACCGCGGCGACACTGGATGCGCTCAATTGAGCCTTTCTGCTGCATCAGGCCAGGGATAGCAAAACTCAAGACGATTATTTAATCTGAATCCCGGAAGCTTTAAGCCTGTCAAGTGATTCATTTCCCTTTTCCATTGCAAAATCCTTGAACTGCTGCCGGGAAGCTGAAGCCTTCACAATATTGCCTTCAATTAAAAGTTTGTTCTGCATTTGCTTATTGCTTAAGGCCTTTTGAGTTGCATTAAATAACTTGTCTGCAATATCCTCTGGCAATCCTTTGGGCGCCAAGAGTCCAAACCAGATTTGATAGGTAAATCCTGGCATGCCAGATTCATTTAATGAAGGCAGATCTGGGGCAATCGGCGATTTTTCTGGTGAAGTCACCCCCATCATCTTATATCTGCCGGCCTTGCCTAACGGCAGCACAGATGCAGCTGTGCCAAAGGAATACTTGACTTGGCCCGACACGATGGCGGTCATCGAATCAGAACCGCCTTTAAACGGGACGTGAAGAATATCTTCCCCCACCGCTTTTTCAAACATAAGACCTGCTATATGAGGAGATCCGCCAATCCCGGAAGATGAATAATTAAAATCATTGGGATTTTTTTTGATCAAGTCCTTGAGTTCACCCACAGTATTGGCCGGGATATCTTTATTGACAGCAAGTATCAGCGGAGAGGACACAAGTTGACTGATCGGCGTGAAATCCTCTGGCGTATATTTAACGCTGTATAAAAACTGGTCGACACCAAACGAATTTGCAGTGCCAATACCAAGGGTATAGCCGTCCGACTTGGCACGCGCCAGGTTCGAAGTGGAAATGGTCCCACCTGCACCAGGCTTATTCTCTACAACAACAGTTTGTTTTAGCTGTTGACTTAATTGGTCGGCAAATAATCGGGCTGTCAGATCTGCAGCCCCGCCTGGCGGGTAACCGACAAGCAATGTAATCGGCTTGTCGGGGTACTCTGCAAATGCCGTTGAAGCAGCCAACAGGGGTAATGATGCTAAAACTAGTTTAAGCATTGATTGCGTCTTCATTTCTCCTCCAGGTATGGTACTTATTTGCCTTTGAATACAGGCTGTCTTTTTTCGGCCCAGGCCAACGCACCTTCTTTGATATCTTCTGATTTGGCTGCAATAGAAATGTCATTCTTTAGCTCATCCAAATCAAGACAACCACGGGCAATTGTATTGAGGTGTTTTTTCATTCCAAGTAAAGCCAATGGGGCCATCTGATTCAGTCGATGGCTGAGTTCTTCTACAACTTTTTCCTGTTCGTCTACGTTGACCAAATGTGTCAGATACCCAATATTCAACATTTGGTCTGCATCTATTTTCTCTGCAGTAAGAAACAGTCTTTTTGCAGCATTTAATCCTAATCGAGTCACATAACGCTTAAGACCGCGTTCATAGAAATGCAGGCCAAGTCTTGCTGCAGGCATGAACATATTTACGGATCGATTGCCAATTCTGAAATCACACGACAAGGCCAGATCAGTTCCACCACCATATACTCCGCCGTTAAGGACGGCGATCGTCACGGGTCTTGCGTCTTCCAGCATGTTCGTAATATCTTCAAAAGAATGTTTTCTTTCACCAAATCCACGTAAATCATAGCCGCTGCAAAAATACTTACCGGTACTTCTGATCTGCAGAACCAATACGTCATCTTGTTGGTTAATGGCCTCTATATGTCTGGATAGTTCCAATAAATCATTGGAATCCAGGCTATTGGCTTTATGTGCTTTATTGAGCGTAATAATGGCCACATGACCATTTATCTCTAATGTCGGCAGGGTGATTCCCGTGTTTGTCATTGGATAACTCCGTTGTTTTTCAGTGCAAAAATTTCTTTGGCGTCATAGCCCATCTCACTCATGATTTCTGTCGTATGCTCGCCGTTATCCGGACCCGCATGATGAAAGTGATCGTCATGCGGAAAAGCAGACAAATTGATAGGGGAACGAACCAGGTCTATATTTCCCAACACTGGATGTGGAGCAGGAACGACCATCTTTAAATATTTGGCTTGTGGATCTTCAAATGCTTGCCCGATGTTATAGATGGGGCCACACGGAATCCCTGCCGGATTCAATGACTCAATCAATTCCGTGCTGGAAAATCTTTTAGTATTTTCTTCGATGATTGCGTCCAGCGCCTGTCTGTGTTTTCGCCGTTTTTCAGGACTCGTGAATCGGTCATCCTTTGCACTCTCTGGACAACCAAGCTTTTCACAAAGCGTGACAAACATTCTGTCGGTACTTGCGGCAATGTTCACCAGACCATCTCTGGTATGGAAGGTTCCCATGGGTGACAGCGTTGGATGAAAGTTTCCTGTTGGGACTGGTATTTCCTTGTTGACGGTATACCTGGATCCCTGGAAATCCAGTTTACTCAACATGCCCTCAAGCAATGAGGTATGCACCCACTGCCCCTGGCCTGTGATTTCTCTATGTAATAGGGCCAAGAGAATGCCTTGTCCCAGAAACATGCCTGAGGTTGTATCAGAAATTGCAATTCCTGTTCTGGTTGGACCTGATTCGAGATTTCCGGTGACCGACATCAACCCACTCATGCCCTGCAATATCTGATCTAAACCTGGCCTGTCTTTATAAGGGCCGTCCTGACCGAATCCGGAAATGCTCGCCAGAATGATCTTGTCATTGACCTGTTTAAGTTGATCATAGCTAATGCCCAATCTGTCCTTGACCTCGGCTCGGAAATTTTCAATGACGACGTCGGCCTGTTTGGCGAAGGTATACAGAACCTTCCGCCCATCAGGGGTTTTGAGATCAAGACAAATGCTTCTTTTATTTCTGTGCAGGTTCTGACTATCAGAACCGCGATTTTTACCGATAATGGAACCTCTATCTCGGCGCACAGGTGGCTCAATTCTGATAACGTTTGCCCCCCAATCAGCCAATAACCGAACGGCTACAGGGCCAGCTCTGGCGACTGTAAGATCCAAAACAGTGAATTGGGATAAAGGTTTATCCTTTGAGTCCATAAATTTTAAAATTAGAAAGAATATTGAAAACGGGTTTATATGTTCATGCCTTGCAAACCGTAGCCATACGGTAGGGCTAGTCTACGAAACTCTTTCTAATGAGTAAAATTGAATTATCTGATTTTTATATCAGTTTTTTTGATAACTTGATTTTTATTATTTTTGCATGCAAATCAATGTATTCATGAAGGCTTCTGCCGCTGGAGATAGACTCCTGCCTTTAATAGAGGCGAAACTGATTGTGCGAGACATCTTCGGTTCGATCAGTTCCGAGCGCACGAGCATTTTGGTGAATTCGGATATGCAAGCATAACTAGGCACAATACAGATACCCTTAGCATAAGACGTGAGCGCCATGACAGTCTGCCAATGATGGGAAGCAATCGTTGGTCGAACGACACGCTTTGTTGCACTCAAAAACGCATGTTCTATCATCTTTCCGACACTGCTGCCTTGGTCAATTCCGATTATTTTTCTATTCGACAAGTCAGACCACCGCACCGTGTCCGCTAATCCAACAGAAGGGTGAGAAAGTGCGACCAGACGATCATCAAATAGCGGTTGCATTTGAATTTCGACCGCCCTTCCCTCGAAGGTTCCAATCGCCAGATCAATCTCACGTCGCATCAGAAGTGTCACCAGGGTTTGTGTGGGCGCATCCTCCATACGGATAACAATACCTGGGTAAAGTTCGCTGAATTTTGCAATCGCTTCTGCAACCAGCGTACTGCCCAGCAAGGGAGTAACCCCTATCGACAAAGTGCCATTAGACAATTCGCCCAGCGACTGCAAATTAGTAATGTGCAAGTCCAAATCATCAAGCAGCCTGCCGATTGAGACTGCGAACGACTCGCCGGCTGCTGTTGGGGTAACAAATTTGGTCGTTCGATCGAATAGTCTCAATCCAACGATTTCTTCCGCCTCTCGAATCGTCATGCTCAGATTGGACTGTGTAGTGTGGAGATTTGACGCCGCCACTGTAAAACTGTGCGCAGAAGCTAATTCGCGAATGGCCGTCAACTGTTTGATTGACAGTTTAATCATGGGCAACCACCGTAACTTTTTGCATAAGCTATTCTCGCATCTGATAAAAATTATTGGACCGAGTGACGCTCGCTTGCATGCACACACATCGGCTTGTGTAAAACTTCTATTCTACGTCGCCGTCATGCTATGCCAAAACCAGTCATCCAGATGATCCATACCCCCAGGCTGGACTTGTGGGCGCAATTGCTATACACTACCCGTTGTATTACAGTTGACATAATGAAACTTGGCTGTAATTGTCTGCCTATATGCAACAGCAGGTATTAGAACCATGCCAAAGCCACACACGGCCCGTTGCTGCAGAAACAGACCCATAAGGTTTATTCCAGGGGAAGTTTTCCCGTCATCAGGCTGCTTCGCAGCCCGGCATTCGCCGAACAACACGCCCAGTCCCTGACTGCGGAACAACCCGGCCGGTCCATATGACCGCCAGCGCATGCCCTGTCCAATTGGCCAGGGCTGACCACGACAATACAAGGTCGACCTGACAGGCAACGCTATCGGCTAACACAGCCCGCAGCAAATGCATTGTCATTGGCATCCGATATCTATCCAATCCACCAGCGATTGCAATTGTGGTCACGTGCGCTCGATTCAACAGAGGCACCTTATTTGTGTTTCTTTTAACCCTTGCGTCCGGATGCGCGAACTTCGGACCAGGGGACTGCTGCGTCCATGTCATTGCGCAGCCTTAACCAGGACGATAGAACGTATATGCAAGAACAAACCGCCTTTTACCAATTGTCTGGCACCACCGCATTGCTTTTGCTGGCCGGATTTTATGGCCTGACCTTTCTGATGTCGCTCATGATCGGCAAGAAAAAAGAAAACGTCGACAGCTACATGGTCTCGAATAATGCAGTGGGCTTCGGGCTCTCGGCCGCCAGTATGATTGCCACCTGGATCTGGGCCGCCTCTTTTTATGCAAGTGCAACCTCGGGCTATCAATATGGCCTGTCCGGACCTCTGCATTATGGCTTCTGGGGAGCGTTGATGATTCTGTTCATTTACCCCTACGGCCGCCGTTTTCGTGCCTTGGCCCCAAAAGCACACACCCTGGCTGAAGTCATGCACGCTCGCCATGGCACATCCAGCCAGTTGATCATGGCCGTTTCGAATCTGCTGGGCAGTTGCATCAGCCTGATGGTGAATTTTACTGCGGCTGGCGCACTGGTTTCCGTCCTTAGCCCGCTGTCTTTTATCCAGGGTGTGCTGATTGCCGGGCTGGGCGTATTGTCCTATACGCTATGGTCGGGATTCCGGGCCTCGGTCATGACCGATTTTGCCCAACTGGTGGCAATGATTCTGGCGGCCATCGTCATTATTCCGTTGATATTCTTTAACGCCGGCGGCACTGACATGCTCGCGGCCAATTGGGGCAACCTGTCCTCGGAACAGTCCGATTTCTTTTCGACCAAAGCGATTCTGGAACAGGGTGCGCCTTATTTCGTGGCTGTGCTTGCCTATGCCATTGGCAACCAGACGATCGCGCAGCGCCTGTTTGCAGTTCGTGAAGACTTGATCAAGTCAACCTTCCTGACCGCTACGATTGGCTATGGTGCCGTGGTCATCGGGCTGGGCATGCTGGGTATGCTAGCCCTGTTCGTAGGCCTGACACCTGTAGATGGCGATATGAACAATATCATTCCACAAATGGCCTCCACCTACTTGCCCCCATTTGGCATTGCGCTGTTTTTCATTCTGGTGGTGGGCTCCTTGTCTTCGACTGCAGACTCCGATCTGTCTGCCCTGTCCTCCATTATGATGACCGATATCTACGGTAAAAACATGGCCCGCGGAACGCCTGATCCAAAGCGGATGCTATGGTGGGGCCGGGCGACCATGATCGTTGCCACCATGATCGGCGTAGTGTTTGCCAGCCTGCGTCTTGATATTCTGGTTATGCTGGTATTTGTGGGCGCCCTGTGGGGAGCGATCGTGTTTCCAGTGATCATAAGTTTTTACTGGGACAAAGTCACCAACAAGGCTTTCACTACGTCTGTGATATGCGCCGTTAGCCTGTTTGCTGTAGCACGCTTCGAGCTTCTTCCACTTGAAGGTATCGTTGCCGTGTTCTTCGAATTGTTTGCCTCAGTTGGAATGGGTGTCGTGCTCGGCCTGATGACATTTGCGTTCTTCAATCGCAAGATCGCCATTTTTGTTGCCATAGCGGCTGTGATCATCGCCGTGCCCAATGCAGTGGGCTTCCTGCGTGACTACCCGGTACTGCTCAGCTCGCTGACCTCTTATGGCATTAGTGCGGTGGTATGCATCGCCATGAGCTGGAATAACAGTGAACGCTTCGATTTCGCCTTGCTTGCCGAACGCGTCACGTCATTCCAAAAGAGCGCTGATACTGACAAAGAAACATCAACAGACGTAGACGGCGATGTAGCGCCGGCACGTGCCTGAAGAGGAAAAAAATTATGAATGAAATATTACTTACCGCATATATCCTTATCTGGCCGGTTATTTCGGCTGTCGTTCTACTGGTGCTGATTGTTGCGCTGATACACGATTTGCGTGATGCCAGCAAAAGCGACAGTGAGATGATTTAAACAAATCGGCACCCGTGCCCGCCTGACAGCAGAGTACGGGTGCCGTGGGTATGTATACTGGTGTCTGTTCGGCAAACGACGCACGCCGCACACACTGCCAACATGCATTTATCAGATAATGATAATTATTCGTATTTCCTATTTCCGCACACTTTCTACGGTTTCTCCCGATAGCGGCGCAAGGTCCGATATAATCTAGCCATCACTGGGGAGTAGCCGCTCATTTGCTGAGGTTTACGTCAACATACTTGATGCGTGCATCATGGCGTAGACAGCGATATCGCCTGGCAAGACCTTTGATCACTTTTTTCCGTTCTGGCCGGAGGAAAAGGTGATCATTCGTCTATTGTCCGGTCGCGGTATTGATTCATGCAAACCCTTCTGCTTTCCACCGGCGTGGTTACGCTGGCCGAAATCGGCGATAAAACGCAATTGCTTGCCTTCATTCTGGCAACCCGATTCAAAAAACCCATCCCCATTATTCTTGGCATTCTGTGTGCCACCATCGTCAATCACGCACTGGCCGGTGCCGTGGGCGCCTGGATTACCACCGCCATCAGCCCGCAGGCACTGCGCTGGATACTGGGTATTTCTTTTATTGCCATGGCCGCATGGACAATGATCCCCGATAAAATAGATGAAGAAGAAGCGCCGCTGGGCAGAAAATTCGGCGTCTTTGGGGCGACTCTGGTGACTTTTTTCCTGGCGGAAATGGGCGATAAAACACAATTGGCCACAGTCGCACTGGCGGCCAAAAGCGCCTTTCCGATTGAAGTGGTCATCGGCACAACACTGGGCATGATGATTGCAGACGTACCTGCAGTCCTCCTGGGCAAACAGCTGGGCCAGCGCGTATCCATGAAACTGGTACACACGATCGCGGCCTGTATTTTCCTGGTGCTGGGCATTGCCACCCTGCTTGGCGCCGGGTCTGGCTGGGGGTTCTGATTCTGTTGTTCAACACGCCATATTGTGCTCTATAAGCAGGAGCTGATAAGATTGTGGCAGATCTTTGACGACAAACCGCAAGCACGAATCAGATTGACCTGACCCGTGCTTGCCTCAATTACATTTGCAATGGAGCCGCTTCAGGTGCGCCTCCAACAAAACATGAAAAGACAATAAACAGAGCGGAACGCAACCTTCTGCGTATGCGCCGACAATGCAGGCAAATTGCCTCGTTTATTTTGTTCATACGACAGGAGTGCAGTCATGGCTAGTTCTGGAAAATCCGCAACAGTGGCACCCAAACCAAAAACACGACCGGCGCGCGCAGCAGAACCCGTCGACGGTGCAACGTCGGCACCAGAACACGTGGTTTTGCTTTCCGGGGGCAACCCCCAGATTCCCAAAGGATATGGCGATGCGCCCGTGCAGGCATATATAAAAGCCATGCCCGGGTGGAAAAGCGAGATCGGGCGCCAGCTCGATACCCTTATCGAACACATCGTACCCGGCGTAAAAAAGGCCGTGAAATGGAACTCGCCCTTTTATGGTGCGAATGATGATGGGTGGTTCCTGAGCCTGCATTGCTTTACGAAATACATCAAGGTCACTTTTTTCCGCGGTACTTCGTTGCGTCCCATACCGCCAGGAGCGTCCAAGCATAAGGAAGTGCGCTATCTGGATATTCGGGAAGGCGAATTTGACGAGCAGCAGATCAGCGAGTGGATCAGCCAGGCCAGCCAACTGCCGGGAGAGAAGCTGTAGACGCCAGGCGTGCAGCGACCATTCAACCGGGGCTCGGGTGAAAAAGCGCGTTCACGTTCCGCCATTCGCTTGAATCTGAATGCGCCCGGACATTAATGCGGAGAACCCATGCTGCGTGGCGAAAGCACCTTGCCTGGACGCAAAGCGCCTGTCTGTTGTCCGTCCCAGACCCTGACGCCGTTTACCCAGACCGCCTCTATGCCTTTGCTGGCCCTGATCGGTTCTTCAAACGTGGCCATATCCGCTACGCTATCCGGATCAAACATAACAAGATCTGCGAAGTAACCTTCGCGTATCAGACCTCGCTCATGCAGTCCGTAATTTTCAGCGGCAAGCCCTGTCATTCGGTGAATCGCATCCGGAAGTGTCAGCAATTTTCGCTCCCGCACCATCGTGCGCAACACGTTAGTAAACGTACCCCACTGCCTGGGGTGAGGATGTGAGTCAAAGGGAAGCCCATCCGAGCCCACCATTGTCATCGGAAATTTGAAAATCCGGCACACATCTCCTTCATCCATGAGAAAGTAGATCGCGCCTGCCGGACTCAATCGCTCGAACGTCTCTTGCTCATCCAATTGCCACTCGCTCATGATTTGACTGAAGTCCCTGCCGGCAACTTCCGGATGATTCTGACACCATGTAATCATGGTGCGACGCGAGATACGCACCCGATCCAGACGCAACATTGTCGAGGTGGCAGGATACGGGTGACAATCAAGGCAAACTGGTTGCAACTGTGCAGCCTGCGCGATCATCTTCAGGGTTTCGCGTGACCGTCCGTGATTTTTCTCACCGGCCAGTTTGTGATGCGAAAAAACGACTCGACAGTCAATCGCTCTACCAATTTCCAGCGCCTCTTGCATCGCCATAACGATGTGGTCCGCCTCGTCTCGCAGATGAGTTGCATATATGCCGCCTTGCTCTTTCAAGGGCAAACACACATCGATAATTTCATCTGTGGTTGCCGCCGCTGCTGGAGGATAGAAAGTGCCGGTAGATACGCCGAACGCACCCGCATCAAGGGCCTCTTGCAGCAATTGACGCATGGCGTCCCGCTCGGCAGGTGATGCAGCACACGATGTGTCGTTCATCACCCCAACCCTTAGCGTCGTATGGCCGACCAACGGTATAACGTTAACGGCTGCTGGCGCAGCACGTAACGCTTCAATCCAGGACCGGAAGGAGGGAAAGCGAAAGAGATCCATCGGTCCCAGCAAGTCTAGCGGTTGTGGCACAGCCTTTCTGGCCAATGGCGCCAAACTGATGCCGCAATTTCCCGTTACCACGGTAGTAATGCCTTGCGATACCTTTGGCAACATGTCGGGATGTGCCAATAAATACCCATCATCATGGGTGTGGGAATCGATGAAGCCCGGCGCGATCATGTATCCGGTGGCATCAACAACCGACACATCCGAAGGATGCTGAAACTGGCCCAGGCGAACAATACGTTCACCATAAAGACCGATATCAGCCTCAAATGGCGCTTTCCCGCTTCCATCAATGAGTGTTGCTCCCGCGATTACGGTGTCCATTTGCATTTGCTTTTCCCGTCTATGGCGTTCCAGACTCAATTGAGTTTCTCAATGCCAGCCGTTTCGATAATCTGGCGCCACTTTATGGTTTCCGAATCAATAAGGCGGGTAAATTGCTCTGGAGAGCCTCCCACCGGCTCTGCGCCCAATGAAGCAAGCCCCTTGAGTACCTCGGGTTCACGAAGTGCGTTGCCTAGTGCCTTATTCAATGCCTGAACAATGTCGCCTGGTGTGCCTTTTGGCGCAACCACGCCGCCCCAGGCAATGGTTTCATACCCTTTGACACCGGCCTCATCCAGCGTAGGCACCTCGGGCAATAGCTCCAACCGTTTCAGGCTACTGACCCCCAACGCCCGAACCTTACCGCTCTTGATCATCGGCAGCGCCTCCGACGAGTTGGTGAACATAAAATCCAGCCGTCCGCCGACAAGATCCTGTAATGCTGCCGGCCCTCCCGTATAGGGGATAAACTGTACTTCAATCTTTGCCAGGCTTTTAAACAATTCGCCACCCATATGCCCGGTCGTACCCACACCCGAGGCGCCATAAGATAGCGTGTTTGGCGCCTTGCGGGCCTTGTCTATCAAATCCGTAACGCTTTTTACCGAGGAATCTGCGGGTACAATCAATACGTTGTATAAGTTAAACAGATGTATAACGGGCGAAAAATCGGCTTGCACATCGTAGTTCAGTGTATTGAACAAAGAACGGTTCACTGCCAGCGTATTGATATTGCCATAACCAATGGTATAGCCATCTGCTGCAGCACGCTTTAATTGAACCATGCCAATGCTGCCCGCAGCACCGGGGCGGTTTTCAACGACAAACGTCGCATTCATTTCTTGCGAAACCTGGTTCATTACCAGCCGGGACAGCACGTCTGGCGATCCTCCCGCGGCCGAGGGTAAGACGAAGGAAACGGGTTTTTGAGGCCACTGTCCCGTTTCGGCGTGAGCAAACGCCATCAGGCAAGAGGATGCGGACAGCATGATTAGGGCCAGTACCTGCGGGATAATTCGAAACATAGCGGTCTCCTGGTTTCATTTTATGCAGTGCCGCCTAGATTAGCACCGACACATAACAACGCCCTTATCGAAAAATATTGCCAAGCTATAATCCGACGTTATCGATAAAGACTGGAAACCGTATGGAAAATGACGATTTTTCTGACTATATGGGTGCCGATGCCGGCCATGCCAGGCCGCCGCTGAGTCTTCGACAAATCGAGGTCTTTCGCACCATTATGGTCGCCGGCTCGATCAGTAACGCCGGTCGGGCACTACACGTGTCCCAGCCTGCCATCAGCAGAGTGCTTGCCCTGACAGAAAGCAGACTCGGTTACCTGCTTTTTGAGCGATCTCGCAATGGACTGCACCCGACCCCCGAAGCAAGACGTTTATACACGCAAGTAGAAGAAGTCTATAACACTGTGCAGCGAGTCAATAGTCTTGCCGCATCCCTGGGCAGCGATGGATCAGGGCAACTGAAAATTATCTCAAGCGCCACTTTTGGTCAAAAACTGATTCCTCAGGCGCTAGCGTCTTTCAGAGCCAGCAACCAAACAGCCAACGTCGACCACCGCAATGTCACATTCGATGAGCAGGTCGCCTATTTTCTGAGCGGGCAGGCAGATATCGGCATTTCAATGAACGCATCGGATCATCCGCATTTGAGCTCAGTGAAAATTGGTGAGCAGCCGATTGTCTGTATTGTTCCAAAAGACCATCAACTTGCCAGCCGTGAAGTGATTACGCCAAATGATTTTACAAACGCTACCTGGATAGGCTATCCGCAAAATACCCCACTGGCCAATGCGTTGCTGAACTTCTTTGGAGAACGTGGCGCCAACTGTCCTGCAGCAATAGAGGTGCGCTCCCCCGTCAGTGCCTACGCCTTCGTCCTGCAGGGCCTGGGGCCTGCCCTCGTAGACCGCAGTTGCCTGCCCGGCGAGAACGAAGCCGTTATTATCAAGCCGATATCGCCCGCTGCCACGATAGAAATATGGGTGACCCGGTCCAACCTGAGTCCATTGCCCTTACTGGCTCGCCGCTTCGTTGCCGCTCTAAAAAAGACCTTGGCGCAGCAATAAGGCCAGCTTCGATATCAAATTTTATCGATAGCCCATAACCTTTGACTATCGACGGTGATGCCTGCCTTTGTGCACCCGTTTGCACCCAAGCCAATAGGGGAAAGACTCTCACCCATTCGGCAGTCGCCTTTGCACGGCACAGACTACCGACACAAGCCCTATTTACGACAACCGCAAGACGATGGCATGATTCACTTAATCATCTATTGTGGACGCATATATCTTGAAAAATCATCCTACTCGCACCCTTGGAATCGCTGTCGCGCAGCTCGGGGGCATCAACCTTGACGATACACGTCAATCGGTCGTCAACCGCCTGATTGAAATGCTCAAAGAAGCTCATGGGCGTGGTGCGAACCTGATTGTTTTCCCCGAGTTGGCATTAACCACCTTTTTTCCTCGTTACTGGATGGAAGAAAAGGAGGCGCAAGCGCGTTTTTTTGAACAGAGTATGCCTAATCCTTCCGTACAACCTCTGTTTGATGAAGCCAAAAAGCGCAAGATCGCATTTTATCTAGGCTATGCAGAGCTCACTCCTGATGGTACTCCGTACAATAGTGCGATACTGGTCAATGAAATAGGTGAAATAGTCGGCAAATATAGAAAAATTCATTTGCCTGGGCATGACGATCACAAAAAGGATGCTCCATTTCAACATCTGGAAAAGAAATTTTTCCGTGTCGGAGACAAGGCATTTGGCGTCTGGGAGGCCATGGGCAGCAATATCGGAATGTGTCTGTGCAATGACCGCCGCTGGTCGGAAACATGGCGCGTCATGGCGCTGCAAAATGCCGAGATCATCGTACTAGGGTATAACACGCCCTCGCAGAATATCCATTGGCCGGAACCGGTTCATCTGCGAATGCACCATCATTTGATTACATTGCAGGCCAGCGCATATCAAAACAGCGTGTGGGCTGCGGCGGCTGCCAAATGCGGGTCGGAGGACGGTCATCACATGATTGGCGGATCCGTAATCGTTGCCCCCACAGGTGAGATCGTTGCACAAGCGAGTACAGAAGAAGACGAGGTAATCACTGTTAAAGCGGATCTGGCGCTAGCAGATGCATTTCGCAGGAACGTGTTCAATTTTGAAAGCCACCGACGGCCCGAATTTTACGGGCTGATTACGCAAAGAACCGGCCGCGGCACGCCGCTATAGGTGACCAGAAACAAACTGAGCAATATGCCCTGTCAGAGGGCCCGCCCGATACGTTGCCATCGTCGGTCTAATACGCGTTCAGCCATTCAAGATTGCAGAACCAAGACCGGCCTTGGGCATATCGTTTAAGACCGCATGATTGCAATCGCACAACGCTGGCAGGACACCAACACAGGCGAGCATCAAGACCGCCTGTGTCGTTGCCGGCACGGGTGTTGCATTACGCCTGCCCGGCAGACGCCATTTTCTTGCGTCGCCCCAGCCAGCTTCCGATTAATGCGACCAGCAAGGCGCCGCCAATTTCAACGGCGATCTTGACGGTATCGGTGATTTCACCAAAACGTTCTATCACGATCTGGTCACTGACCAGCATGCCACCTGCGATCCAGCCCAGCAATGCCGCTCCGAAGAGCACCACGCCGGGATAACGGTCAATCAGTTTCAGGACAAGTGTGCTGCCCCAGATAATGATGGGTACGCTGATAATCAGACCTGCAATAACCAGCCCCGTCTGATGATCTGCGTGTGCACCCTGCGCCGCGCCGGCAATCGCGATGACGTTATCCAGGCTCATGACAAAGTCCGCGATAATAATCGTCTTGACCGCAGACCAGACCGAGGAACCGCCATTGATCTTGTCATGCGCATCATCTTCCGGAATAAGCAGCTTGATCCCGATCCAGATAAGCAGCAAGCCACCCACAATCTTGAGATACGGAACTGTCAGTAGTGTCAATGCAAATGTAATGAGTACGACCCGAAGAATAATCGCACCCGCAGTGCCCCACAAAATCCCCTGCATGCGCTGCTTTTTGGGCAAGTTACGGCAGGCCAGCGCAATCACAACAGCATTATCACCTCCAAGCAGGATATCAATCATGATAATTTGAAATACCGCTGTCCAGCTCAGAGTCTGAAAAAATTCAAGCATAAGTTCACCCGGAATCCATAAATATAAAAATTCGAATTGAATATGGATCGGCCCGCTCTGGTTGCACAACAGGGTGCTGTGCTGCCAGCCAATACAGAAGTATCGGCACAAACGAAAATGACCTGATCCGTAAAGGACACAGGCCATTTATTCTTGATCAGGATTTATGGACCTTGCCCTTTAGTGGCAAGGTCTTGCTTACAACACCAGATGTGTTGCCCGTGCACCGGGCGCCATGCCAAGACATGACAGCCGTAATGACGATGCGACGGCGGAAAGCTACTCCCCTTGATCAAACAAGTATAGCTTTTCAGAAAATTATGTCAAGTAGGGTCGTTACCGATTGCCCCAGACAACACATGCCGGCTATTCCGAAAACTTGAGCCGTTCTTACTTTTCATTGCTGATACCCATCTGCCGAATCAGCTTGGTATACTTTTCCGATTCATCTTGTGCAAAGGCGGCGAATGCTTTGGCGCCCATGAAATGAGGTGGGGTATCCAGGGGTTCAACATCGGCTTTGTAGCCTTCACTGTTCACCGCTTTTTCGCATGCTGTTTCCAGTTTCGCAACAATTTCCGGTGGCAATCCCTTGGGTGCTATCAGTCCGCCCCAGATGGTTGCCTGGATCGGCCATCCGCTTTCCTTGGTCGTGACCACCTGTGGACTGGATTGGAGTCGTTGGTCGGAAAAAATTCCCAGGGGACGCAACTTGTATTGCTTGGCCACGGTTGTAGTATCGCTGATCACCATTACCTGTTTGCCCAGCAGTCCGGTCACCATTTCCGCAGAGCTTTTATAGGGCACGTGCAGCGCAGTTGAGTTTGCCTGTGTCATGAGCATTTCCATGGCAATATGCAGCAGCGTGCCTGTGCCGGATGTGCCATAAGTCAGTTGCCTGGGATTTTTTCTGGCGAACGCAACAACATCCTGCATGTTTTTGAATGCCGAGTCCTGAGGCACCATCATCATCAGTGGCACCGAATAGGTCCCGCAGATATGATCGAAATCCTGATATGTGTAGCCTGTCTTGCGCATGCCAGGTTGCAGTACTTCCGGGCCGATGACCGACAAACCCAGCGTGTAGCCATCCGGCCTGGCCCGCTTAAGCTGCATCATGCCGATTGCGCCGCCTGCACCGCCCTTATTGTCGATAATGAGATTGCCACCCATTGCCTGGCGCAGGTGTTTTGCCAGAATCCGCGCCATGATGTCAGACGTGCCGCCCGGGCCGAACGGCACCAGAATGGTCACCGGATTTTCAGGATAGGCATCCTGGGCTGTAGCGCTCGTACTCAGGACAGATGTAGCGACCATGAGCATTGCATATTTGATAAGCTTTTTCCGATTCGATGTCGTAATGCCAAATATCATATTTGTCTCCTTCATTGTTCAAGTGCTACGATGTGCCGCTTTGCCGTCAACGATAACGATCAATAAACCCCGCCGTCATAACCCTTTGCCAGCGCCGGGCGGATGGCCTGAATAAACGCGCTGGCCTGACGCATCATCATGCCCATGTCAGAGGCCACTGCTACAAACGCATAGCCGGAACTGATAAAGCTCGAGACCATTTCCGGGGTGGGTCCGACAATGCCGCAAGGCACGCCAATGGCCTGGCAACGCCGCGCCACGTCGGCGATCACGTGCTGCACCTCTGGATGAGCCAGATTACCGATATGTCCCATGTTTGCCGACAGATCACCGGGGCCGAGAAACAGGGCATCCACGCCGGCCACGGCAGCAATATCCTCAAGCGCAGCCACGGCCTGTGGCGTTTCCAGTTGAATAATGGTGAAGACCGAGTCGTTCGCGCGTTTTGCATAATCGGTTGCGGTGCCATAGCCGCTGGCCCGATGGACTGCGGCAAAGCCACGTGTTCCGAGCGGAGGATATTTGGCGTTGCTGACCGCCTGCCGCGCGGCTTGCGCGCTGTCAACAAAGGGCACCATCACAGTCTGGGCGCCAAGATCCAGAGCCCGCTTGAACAGAACAGGATCGTTTGCCGCCAGGCGTGCTACCGCGCAGGCATTGGTTCCCGCGATAGCCTGCAAGACATGCAGGGCATCCTGATCGTCAAGCGGTACATGTTCCAGATCTACCAGCAGCCAATCAAAGCCGGCGCGTCCCATTGCTTCAGCAGTACTCGACGTACCGGACATGAGCCAGGTGCCTAGCGGCGCCCCAGGCTGAGCAAGACGGGCGCGAAAAGGGTTTTCTAGCAGATCAGTTGCTGCGGGCATACATATACTCCTGTTGTCGTTAATGCAATGGTTTGAATCAGTAGATGGGTGGTTCCGGAGTCTTCTCGTTTCCGGCCAGGGAAGTAAAATCACAGCCGAGATTGGCTTGTGTCACTTCGTGTTGATAGATGCGTGTGAAGCCGCGCTTATAGGGCGGTTCGGGGGCACGCCATTGAGCGCGCCGTTGCGCCAGCTCGTCCTCGGAAACCAGGACATCAAGCGTTCTCGCGCTGATGTCCAGCCGGATCAGATCGCCCGTACGCACCAGTGCCAAAGGACCACCCACGGCTGACTCCGGTGCTATGTGCAATATACAAGTGCCATAATGGGTGCCGCTCATGCGAGCATCAGACAGACGGACGATATCGCGAATCCCCTGTTTCAACAGCTTCTTCGGGATAGGCAGATTGCCCCATTCGGGCATACCCGGGCCACCAACCGGACCGCCATTGCGCAGCACCATGACAGTATTCTCGTTCACGTCCAGGTCCGGATCGTTGACGGCGGCCAGCATGTCGGCATTCGAATCAAAAACCAGCGCAGGACCGGTATGTCGCAACAGGGCCGGGGTCGCTGCAGAAGGTTTGATCACGGCGCCATCCGGACATAAATTGCCCCGCAACACGGCCAATGCCATACCGGCCTCGGGGCACTGCGGTGTGGCGGGAATGACCGGGTTGTCCAGCGTGCGGATCACATCGTCATCGGTACTGGCTTGTCCCTCGATATTGGCGCCCAGTGTCGTTCCAGTGCATGTGAGGGCATCCAGCTGCAAATGCGACCGGATACGTTGCAATAAGGCAGGCAGGCCACCTGCGTAGTAAAAATCTTCCATCAGTCGGTTGCCCGAAGGAAACAAATTGGCCAGCACCGGCACCTGGCGTGCCAGTGCATCGAAATCATCAAGGCTCAATTGAACTCCGGCTCGCCCGGCCATCGCCGGCAAATGGACAGCCGCATTGGTAGAACCACCCAGCGCCATCCAGGTTGCAACCCCATTGAGGAACGCGTCACGGGTCAGAATGCGAGAGGGGCGCAAGTCTTCCCAGATCATGGACACAATGCGCTGACCGCAGGCCCACGCCATGCGGGTATGCGCTGCATCCATGGCAGGCAGGCTAGTTGAACCAGGCAGGGCAAGCCCCATGGCCTCGACAATGGAAGTCATGGTGCTTGCCGTGCCCATCGTATTGCATGTGCCGGGCGCGCGGGTCATCCGGGCTTCCAGACTGATCCATTCAGGCTGGTCGATGTTGCCAATGGTGTATTGCTCCCAGTATTTCTTGGTGTGCGTTCCCGCCCCAACGGCCTGTCCCTGATAACGATCATTCAGCATGGAGCCAGCTGGGCAGAACAGTGCCGGCACATCCATCGACATGGCCCCCATCACCAGGCCCGGCGTGGTTTTATCACAGCCGCCCAGCAACACCACACCATCCAGGGGAAGACTGCGGATCAATTCTTCTGCCTCCATGGCAAGAAAATTGCGATACAACATGGTCGTGGGCTTGACCATGACTTCTCCAAGGCTCATGGCCGGCAGCTCCAGTGGATATCCACCGGCCTGCAGAACGCCGCGCTTGATCGCCTGCGCGCGATCACGAAGATGCGCATGGCACGGCGACAGATCACTCCAGGTATTCAGAATGCCAACAATAGGGCGACCCATGAATTCGTCACGCGAGAGTCCCTGCTGCTGCATGCGCTGACGATGCGCAAAGCCTCGGATATCGTCGCTCGCAAACCAGCGCTGGCTGCGCAATTGATGTAATTTTTTCTGCACAACAATACCTCATCAGTCTATTTGAATACCAGCATCGCGAACCTGCTCACCCATCACCTTTGAGTCTTTTTGCAATAAATCTGCAAATTCCTGCGGTGTGGAAGACAGCACTTCGTACCCCTGTTTTTCCAGCGGTTGGGCAAATGCCTCTGATTGCAGAATCGCCACAATGTTCTTATTCAGTTTCCTGACGATTGCTTCGGGCGTCCCGCTGCGAACGAGAATGCCATTCCAGACACTGGAGATCACCCCCGGAACACCCGCCTGCTCAAACGTTGGCACGTTAGGTAATGCTTTGGATCGTGTGGGTGCCGCAACGGCAAGTATCCGGATCTTGTCCGAATCGGCATAGCCGACCACCGCAGGCAGATTGATAAACATCGTGGGCAGCGACCCTCCCATGACATCTGTGAGGGCCGGAGGGGCCCCCTTATATGGAACATGCATCAATTTTGTGCCGCTCTGCTTCTGGAACAATTCCCCTGCAAGATGCATGGAATTGCCGTTGCCCGCGGATCCGAAGGGAATACGCCCCGGTTCACGCCTGGCTGCCTTGATGACATCCTCAACGCTCTTGTATGGGGTGCCAGAGCCCACAATTAACACATTTGGCATTTGATGCGTCAAGGTCACCGGCTGCAAATCCTTGATCGGGTCGTAACCCATATCTTTGTACAAATGCGGATTCACGGCCAGAGTGCTGGTCGATCCCAGCAACAAGGTATAGCCATCGGCAGGCTGCTTGGCGGCATAGGCTGAACCAATATTACCGTTGGCGCCGGCTCGATTGCTGACCACGACCGACTGCCCCAGACGCTTTCCCAGTTCCGTAGCCATGCTGCGGGCGAACTGATCGGCCACCCCGCCCGCCGGGTACGGTACGACAAATGTGATTGGCTTTTCGGGATACTTATCTGCCTGGGCGTACACAGGTGAAAAAAATATCATGCCTGTCAGCAGCACAGCCATGGTATAGCGTCGACGAACCAGGTTGGTTGGGTTCATGTTGTCTCCTTGCTTGTTATAGGGTCAGTTCACAGGTGAAATAAGACATTTGCCATTGATATGCTGCAAAACATTGTCCACCACGAGTGCAGCCATGACCTGACGGGTTTGGATGGTGGCACTGGCAATGTGAGGGCTAAGGACCGTAGAAGCTGAACGGGCAATTGCCTCAGGCACTTGCGGCTCCGCCTCAAACACATCCAGCGCCGCTGCGCCCAGTTGGCCGCTTTCCAGACAATCGATCAGCGCAGACTGGTTTACAACAGATCCGCGAGCGATATTAACCAGTACGCCTTCCGGGCCCAGCGCCTCTAGTTCGGCCCGGGACACCAGATGATGGGTGTCGGCGCCGCCTGGCGTAGCCACAATGAGCAAGTCTGCCCATCCAGCCAGCGCCAGCACAGTCGGAAAATAGGCGTAGGCAACCCCGTCCTGTTGTCGTCGGCCCGTGTAGCCGATCTGGGTATCAAATGCGGCAGCGCGTCTGGCAATCAGATGGCCGATACGACCCAGGCCCACAATGCCGACTTTTGACCCCCAAAACCGCCTGGTCAGCGCAAATGCCCCCTGGCGAGCCCACTTGTTCTCACGCACATACCGATCTGCCGCAGGCACTTGCCTGAATGCCGCCAATGCCAATGCCATTGCAAAATCCGCCACATCGGCCGAGAGAACGTCTGGCGTATTGGTCACGCGAATTCCCCGGGCATCGGCCCAGCCCAGGTCAATGGCGTCGTAACCCACCCCGCTGCATGCGATGAGCGCCAGATTTGCCAATGCGTCGCGGCAGGGCGCAGGTACACCAACCATGCCATTGGTAATCAGGACCTGCACACCCGACCCGTGCTGGGCGCAAAATACCTCGGGCGCCGGCAACGATTGCCACTGCACAATATCAAAGTATTCCTGCAAGGGCACAAGTGCCTCCTGCGAAAATGGGGTAACAACAAGGAGAATGGGTCGGATCATAGGTGCAGGCAATCGCGGGAATTCATTTAGCCGGGCTGGTATGTTACCGGTAACTGTTACCGGTAACATTGATATAATTGTAGGGCGTTGGTCAAACAACACGCCATTGGGATAAACCATGACTCAAAAACAAACATCACGTACCACGCGTCGCAAAGCAGGCTCATACACCATCCATGACGTGGCCGCTCTGGCCGGCGTTTCCTCGATTACCGTTTCGCGCTACTTCAATTCGCCGGAAAAAGTCTCGGTGGCATTAAGAGAACGCTTGCGTGAAATTATCGACCGGATCGGCTATGTGCCCAGCCAGGTGGCAGGCGGCCTGGCTTCGGGACATGGACGGGTGGTTTGCGCGGTCATGCAGAACATCGCCAGCGCAACCTTTGCCGATCTGGTCAAAGGCATGACTGACGAGCTGCAGGCCTCGGGATTGCAACTGCTGCTGGCCAACGCCCAGTATTCTCAGGAGCTTGAAGAACAGGCGATCCGCACTTTTGTCGGCTGGCATCCCACAGCCCTGATCCTGACCCGACATGACCACACGCCCGCTGCCGAGGCCATGCTGCGCGCCCTGAACATCCCCGTGATCGAAGCCTGGGGACTGGTGCCGGGGCGGCCATTTCATCAGGTGGGCTTCCCGCATCTTGAGACAGGAGCCATACTGGCCAGGCACTTTCTGGAACAAGGCGCTACCCGGATCCAGTTTGTCATGTCGCACACCACCGAAGATTTCCGCGCAAAACAACGCGCGCAAGGATATGCCCAGGCCATGACGAGTGCAGGCGTGAAAGCGGACGTGCAGATTATTGCGGAAGACGACGAATTTGAGGCCGGAGCCATTGGCATAGAAAGGTTGTCCCGTTTACCTGCAGACTCCCGGCCCCAGGCGCTGATTTTTGCCAATGACAGCATGGCGGCCGGTGCGATATTGCACGCTCCTTCATGCAATCTTGTGCTGCCCCGCGATTGCGCAATTGCCGGGTTTGGCGATGCATCCATTTCCGCAAGACTGAGGCCAGCCCTCACGACTCTGCGCCCGGCACGCTACCAGATCGGCCAGCATGCAGCGCGGACTGTGCTCAAGCAGTTAATGGCTGGGCCAGGAGGCGACAATACCGTCGTTGAAGACCTGTTGCCATGTGATCTGATCATCAGGGAAAGCAGCCAATTGCATTTGTAATGGTGCATTGATTGAAGATTTGGTTGTTGCCCCATGTCGTGCGGCAAACAGGGCAGCGTGATTTTTACATCTACCGAACCGCGTCGAAAACCCGCGCAAGGCTCGCGGCGCCAAGTCAGCATATCGCAGGACGATAGACTCGGACAAGAGGTCGACTGAACCCAACTTATGGACACGATAAGCTGCCATCGCAAATGCAATTGGCTGCGCATCTACCAAGATTCGCTCATCACCGATAGAATGCTAATATCGATACATTGCTAAGAATAAACTGGATTGAACACAGACTAATTCTGCAGTTCAACGACGAGGACCGCGCTGTAATTGCTCGTCATAATCGGAGGAAGACAACATGGCATCAACTCGACGGCGTTTCATCGCCTCTCTTGGCGCGATCTCGCTGGGCGGGCTCGGATTACAGTCACCCACAGTCATGGCCCAGGGCGCTATAGGCGACTATCCCAATCGCCCTATTAAGATTATTGTTCCGTTGTCGGCAGGCGGCGGAGGTGATAGAACAGCACGCCGAATTGCCATGATGCTGACAGATCGTCTGGGCGTACCCGTAGTCGTGGAAAATCGCCCCGGAGCCGGCGGCAGTATCGGAACTCACGCAGCGATCAAAGCACCAGCAGATGGCTATACTCTTGTCATGCTGTCAAGTAGCCACACCTGTAATGCCGCATTGCGCGACCTCCCTTTTGATTCCATCAATGATATTGAACCCATTACCCTGTTCAAACGCGAGTCACTGATCCTCATCGGGAACCGTGATCTGCCAGTTAAAAATTTTGGCGACCTTGTCGAATGGGCAAAACGCGAGCCAGGCAAAATCAGTTATGGCTCCTCGGGCGTGGGCGGAATCACACACCTGAGCATGGAGCATCTGGCAGATCTGGCCGGGATCAAGCTCAATCATATCGCTTACAAAGGGACGGGCGCCGCTTTGCAAGACACGATTGGTGGCACGATCAAGCTCATGCTCTCGTCAGTGGCCATCGTTGTACCGGTAGTGCAGGAAAACCGTGCGATCGGTCTTGCCATTGCCGACGACCGTATTCCTGCTCTGCCAGACGTTCCCAATTTCAAGGAGGCCGGCATCCCGGACTTCAAGTCGGATCTTTGGCATGCCGTGGCGGGTCCCAAGGGAATTCCGGCCGAAATAGTGGCAAGACTCAATACTGAACTCAAAGCCATCCTCGCGCTACCACAAATGAAAGCCGATCTGGCCCAGGAAGGCAGTCAGCCGGTCGGCAGCAGCCCGCAACAGTTGCTTGAAGCTATCAGACACGACATTGCCCAATGGAAAGAGACGATCCGCAAGTCTAATATCAAGGCGAGCTGACTCTCATGCGACACATACAGTCTGAAAATCACTCAAGCGCTCATGCCTTGGGGTCTCTGCGCGCGCGCTGTTATCGACAGTTCAGTTCGGATAACCGGCAGTTTGGATATTACTCATTGTCTGCGCTGGCCGACGAGACTGGTGCACCGCTGCAATCATTACCTTATGCGATCCGGATTATCCTGGAAAACCTGTTAAGGCACGCCGATCGTGATGACGTGGGAGAAACGCTAAGCAAGCAAATTTTGACTAACTATCCTGATCGAGTCGGACGGGATACTGTGCCCTTGATGCTGGCACGAATCATGGCCCAGGATGTCAGTGGCATACCCGCCCTTATTGATCTGGCGACCATGCGCGACGTCGTGGCACAATCAGGAGGAGATCCGGCAACCATCAATCCCCGGATTCCGGTGGACCTTATTGTGGATCATTCACTGGAAGTCGATCATGCAGGTAGCAATGCGGCGCTGGATCTGAATGTAGCACTTGAATACTCGCGTAACCGTGAACGTTATACCTTCTTGAAGTGGGCGCAGGAGAACGTCGATAATCTTTCTATTGTGCCGCCAGGAGCTGGCATCCTGCATCAGATCAATCTGGAGCATATGGCGCGCGTGGTTTTTATCGATGACAGCCAGAATCCTCCATTGACTTATCCTGATACGCTGGCCGGCACTGACAGCCACACAGCAATGATCAACGCCATAGGTGTACTTGGCTGGGGTGTGGGAGGCATCGAAGCCGAAGCTGCAATGCTCGGTGAGCCGCTATCCTTTATTCTGCCGCCCACAGTGGGCGTGCGTTTGATAAATGCTCCCTCGGCCGCAGTAACTGCAACTGATATTGTCCTCACACTTACGCGGCGGCTGCGCCAGGCTGGCGTTGTTGAAAGCTTCGTGGAGTTCACCGGCCCAGCACTGGACTCACCGGCGTTAACGCTGGAAGACCGAGCTACCCTTTCCAATATGTCCCCCGAGTATGGATCAACCTGTGCCTTCTTTCCGGTAGATGCCGTTACGTTGGATTATTTACGTCGTTCGGGGCGTGATGCAGCCACAATTGCAATGATAGAGCAGTACTGCAAGCTGCAAGGGCTGTGGCGTGACGCACATACACCTGAGCCGGTGTACTCCACGATAATAGAGTTCGATCTGGCATTAGTACGCCCCAGCGGTGCCGGACCACGCAGACCGCACGACCATGTTGCGCTGGCAGATATTCCAGAGTCGTTCCTGTCTGTTTGTCCCACGGCTGCAAGCACCCCATCTTCGACAACGGCGAATGCACAATTCGGTCACGGGGCCGTGATATTGGCGGCCATCACAAGTTGCACCAATACATCCAATCCGGCAGCCATGATTGCTGCCGGATTGCTCGCAAGAAACGCGCACGCCAAAGGCTTGCGCACCAAAGAATGGGTCAAGACCTCGTTTACACCTGGGTCCAAGGTGGTCAGCAGCTATTTGCAATCGAGCGGACTGCAGACCCACCTGGACGATATGGGCTTTCATCTTGTCGGATTTGGCTGCGCTAGTTGTGGCGGCGGCTCCGGCCCGCTCAGGCCAGATATCCAGACGCTTATCGAAGACAAACAGTTCATGGTATCTGCCGTGCTATCCGGTAATCGCAATTTTGAGGGTCGAATTCATCCTCTGGCGCGCGCTAACTATCTGGTGTCTCCGGCGCTGGTGGTTGCCTATGCAATCGCCGGCACTGTTCGCATTGACCTGACACGGGAACCGCTTGGGACCACACAGAATGGCACACCCGTATTTCTGTCGGATATTTGGCCAGACAACACTGAAATCAGGGAAGTAGCTCAGCATCACGTGACGCCTGCCCACTTCGAAAGCCAGTACGCCGGCATCAGCACAGGCGATGCCAGGTGGCAGGCATTACCTTCAGGGGGAACCACGCTATATGATTGGGATACCAACAGCACGTACATCCGTCGCCCCCCCTATGTGGATGATCGCCCCCCGGCAACAGAACGCAGCTTGCGTAATGCCGTACCTCTACTGATACTGGGAGATAGCGTCACTACCGACAACATCTCTCCCGCTGACGCCATACGCCCAGACACGCCTGCGGGTGATTATCTCCTTTCCTGTGGCGTGTCTCCAGCCGCGTTGCATACTTTCATAGCCCGCAGGGGCAATCATGAAGTCATGATGCGTGGCACCTTTACTGGTGGCCGACTGCTCAATGAGTTGTTGCCAAATGGCCCAGCGGGATGCACCGTCATTCAGCCAGAACGTCAAATTGCGTCGATTTACGATGCCGCGATGCATTATTTATCCCACCACATACCAGTGGTGGTTGTCGCTGGCCGGGAATATGGAACCGGTTCCTCACGCGATTGGGCGGCCAAAGGTACGCGACTGCTCGGTGTGCAGGCAGTCCTTGCAGAAAGCTTTGAACGTATTCACCGCTCCAATCTTGTCAACACTGGCGTGTTGCCCCTGCAGTTTGAACAGGGGGTTACCCGCCACACGTTGGGTATTACCGGCGACAGCAGACTGAATATAGATATACCTGACCACATGGAGCCACTAAGTTGGATAAACGGTCAAATACATACCAAAGGAGAAGTGAAACAGATTCGCCTGCAGGTGCGACTCAGTACAACGCATGAAGAGGCTGTCTGGCGCAAGGGCGGCATACTGCCTGCAATGCTGGATCAGAAATCGGGCACAAGATAGTACCCATATTTGTTGATAACTCACCCAATCCAGTTCGCACCAGAAAATGCGCACTATGTGCGCTGTCCAATATTTTCCGCAAAGCAATTATTTAACGTTGTGATGGCCCGAAGACAGCGCAATGTAAAGCCGATGAGCAAGGTTCCCTAACTGCCCTGCCAACGCGGGATTGGCACCTTGCTCCAGCCGGTAAATATGATCAGCGTCTTGCAGACATGGCCATTCTAATGGCCAGCCCAGCCAGCACGGTACCCATCAGCCAGCGCTGCACCACCACCCAGGTGGGACGGGTGGCCAGGAAAGAGGCAATGCTGCCGGCCAGAATGACAATCAGCATATTTACGCTGATGCTGACAGCAATCTGCACGGATCCCAGCGCCAGCGATTGGACCAGAATGCTACCTTTTTCCGGATCAACAAACTGCGGAAGCAGGGAAAGATACATGACCGCTATTTTGGGGTTCAGCAGGTTCGTCAGAAACCCCATCAGAAACAGTTTTCTGGGGCTATCGGGCGCCAATGTTTTCACTTGAAATGGCGATTGACCACCAGGACGCACCGCCTGCCACGCCATATAGAGCAAGTACAGGGCGCCACCATAACAGAGCGCTTCGTAGGCGTAAGGGACGGCAAAAAGCAATGCGGTAATACCCAATGCTGCGCTGACCATATAGAAAATGAAGCCGAGCAGCACGCCCAGAAGGGACATCATGCCCGCGCGCCGCCCCTGGCATATCGAGCGCGACACCAGGTAAATCATATTGGGGCCGGGAGTCAGTACCATACCCAGTGAGACCGCGGCAAAAGCAATGATGGTGGTTGTTTCCGGCACGATAGTTCCTTTTAAGGTAAGCGCGTATGGAAATAATCGTACTGCAAAACAATCTGTCCCTGATTTAAGTTGTCGCCGTTTCGGGCAAATACATTTGGACTAATTACGCGGTTGCCACTTATCTGTTACCACGGTTTGCATCCCGGATGCTCGCCAGCAACAGAGTCATAGCAAGCCGGTCATTTCGTCATTTTTTATCCTATCTGCTGTCCTGCGGCGACAAGCGGCGGGTAAACAGCGCTTCAGTAAACGGCCAAGAGCCACTTGCGATGGTGGATTCAGCCTGGGCGAACAAAAAATCCCGGAATACTTTTGCCGCTAAAGACAGGCCAAAGCTTTTTGAGTAGACAAATGTCCAATCCAGCGTCAAGTCTTCGACAGGCACGGCGACCACCTTGCCTTCTTGAACCGCTTTGCAAATCGAAGAATAGGGAAGGACCGAATAATAGCCTCCCAACACGACGCAACTGACCATGGTCGAAACAGCGTTGGTTTCGAATGCAATTTTAGGTTCTTTGAAAAGACCCTGCGCGATTGCTTCAATTTTCTTGCGGATCGGATTATCCGCCTTGGTTGAGATCAGGGCGTTCTCGAATATTTCTTCTGCCCTCATCGTCGTTCTGTTACGAAAATCGGCATCTGGGGGTCCTACCAGAAACAGGCGCTCTTTCACGAAGGGCTCAGCAATTACCTGTGCAGAGGGATCCAGCTCGAAAACCAATGCACAATCAATATTGCCGCTTTTGATATCTTCGACCAGCGGTCCTGTGACGCTTTCGAGAATATCCAGTGCCACATGTGGATACTCCTTTTGGAATCCTGAGATAACCGGTACGGTAAGTATATCCCTTAAGGACATCCCGATTCCCACCGAAAGCACTCCGGCTGGAGCCTGAGAATAGGCAGTTTGCAAGTCATTACGCAATTGCGCAACGTCACTGAGTATGCTTGGCGCTCGCTGCCTGAGCAACACGCCGGCATCGGTCAGTTTGAGTCCCTTGTCTGAGCGAATAAACAGGGCTGTACCGATCTCATCTTCGAGCTGGCTCATTTGTCTTGACAAGGCAGGCTGAGAGACATACAAGGCGTTGGCTGCCAGGGTAAAACTTCGCAGTTCTGCTATTTTTATAAAGTAGGAAATCTGCTTAAGATTCATAAAGATACCCGCGACAAGAACAGAAATAAAATACCCATCACAATTGTAATGGGTATTCTTCAAGCCTGCTTGGCGAACGATTACATTAAGGGCTCGTCCGGGAAACCAGACCGGAATCGGCTTGGTTATTGGGCATGATATCGACATGCTCCTCTAGTTGCTCCAGCGTTCTGTTTCTGGTTTCAAGACCCCAGAACAACACCGCGATAAATACCGAGACCAGACTGATCGCTACCAACCCTATCACCCCGTAAATTTCGTAATGTGTGTACAACACGGCAACAATGAACGGTGTTGCCATTGTTGCTGCCCGTCCTACTGTATGGGCAAATCCAATGCCCCGAAGACGAAACGCTGTGGGAAACAATTCTCCAAGATATCCATAGAAACCGAAAGCGAAGAATGCGTAAAGCGAAGTGAGAAACAAGAATCCAACCAGAGGCGTCAGAATCGGATCTCTTGTAAAAGGGTAAATTAACGCAAATACAAGCGCACAAGGCACGGAATATAAAATGCCCAATCGGCGCCCGAGTTTATCTGCCAGCAAATACCCGACAATGGCGCCAATAGGCCCGCCAAAAGACATAAACGTCAAAAACTCAAGGGACGATGCAACCGATAGACCTTCCTTGACAAAAAACGTCGGAAGCCACGTCACAAAACTGAACGCAGTTGTGTTTACCACGATACATATAATGCTCGCAACAATAGTACGCGATAGAATGCCTGGCTTAAATAAGCTGGCCAGCGATGCAGGGCTTTGCGCCTGCCTGGTAAGCACGACAGGATCAGGCAACGGTGCTCCGGTCTGACTTTGCACTTGCGTTTCGATTTTAGTAAGAATCGCCTCGGCTTCCTCAAAGCGCCCCTGTTGCTCAAGCCAGCGTGGAGATTCAGGCATATTTTTCCGTGCAAACCACAGTGCAAGCGCACCAACAGCGGCAACAAGGAACATGGATCGCCAGCTGTAGTTTGGAATAAGGTACTGGCTTAAAACGGTCTGCAGGAACATCCCAAAATTTATCAGACAGGACATGAGCGCATACCAGCGACCGCGATGATTTGGCGGAATAAACTCTGACAGCATGCCGGTTGCTGCCACCAGCTCTGCTCCAAGACCCAAGCCCATGACAAAACGAAAAAAGATAAGCCAGGACATGGAAGGCGCGAACACTGCCGCCAGTGACGCAAGTCCGAAAATAAGCAAATTCGTTTGATAGGTAAATTTCCTGCCATAGCGGTCGCCAAGCACCCCGGCCAGCCAGGCCCCCAGCGTCATCCCGCCAAAAGTTGCCGAAATGAACCAGGCGTTCATATTGACATCTGACCACCCTTCGTCAACCAGCGCAGCCAGCACACTGCCACCAAGATAGATATCGAAAGAATCAAAAAGGCCGCCCAGACCAATCAGATAAAGCAGCTTGCGATGAAATGCCGTGATCGGCAGACGATCCAGACGAGCACCTGCATTAACCATAGTTGTCTCCGTATAATAATTATTGAGTGATTGAACCCGCTTCTCAGGTCTTTGATTTTTCCTGAACAATGGCCAGCGCAGTATCGGTAAATTCGGCTGTCGGCGAATCTCCCGCGATAACAAACATCAGAATGTGTTCCATGTCCGGTTCGTCAAAAGTAATATTTTCGAACCGCCGCACAACGCCAGGAGGAAAGGACACGACATCCATTGGGCCCACATCCACGAATTGCGGATCATCTTCATTCCAGGAACAGCGCCATTTTCCAGTCATGGGAATGAATGTTTCGTTCGTGTCGTGATTGTGCATCAGCGGCCCGTTCCCCGGTTTACAACGACAATATCCCAAATTGAATCCCTCGCGAATTTTAATCGCCGCATTTCGAGCCGCTTCTGCGCCCACGGGAGATCCCGCTTTTTCGGTTTCCCGGGGAGGTTGAAACCCAACAGCATTGATCAAGGTTCTGCGCGAACCGTCAATACCGCTATCCGGAAGACCACCATCAAAGCCCTTCATATCTTTGAACCGGGCAATTCTGCTTTGCATTTGCTCATAGCTGAGCGCAACTGTTTGAAGCTTCTGACTTGTACTCATCTAAATCTCCGTTGGTACTTTAGCAATTTATGATTTCGGGGAAATGTGCTGCCAGTAACCGGCAATCTCAGTGGCAATAATGTCGTCAAACTGGGCCGAGTTCAGGATATAGGGATAATGCCCTCCCTCTGACAAGCTATATATCCGGGCATTGGGGTAGCGGTGTCTGCATTCCAGGCGCGTTTCGGGATCAATAATCAAATCATTCTCACAATCGATAATCGCAACCTGTGCAGCCTTCTCTGTTATCGCTTTATCGGCATTTGCCAGCGTCAGCAAACGCGCTTTCAGTTGCTCGGCATTTGCAGGGGCTCGCAAAAAATCCAATGTCACATCCGATAACTCGGACGAGCCGTTCGCTGCGACATTGCGCTCGATACGTTGGCGCCATAAAGCCAGCACCTCGTCCGCAGAATGAGCCTTGGCTAGAGCCGGATCAAACATTGCAGTTGACAATATGCGCGATGAATCTACAAAGCTGTTGCCAATAATCAATTTGCGCACCATGCCTGGCCATTTTTCGTAGAATTGCTGGGCAACATAACCGCCAAGAGACGTACCAAAAAGGACAATCTCGTCGACGTGCAGATGGACAAGCAAATTTTTCAGCGATTCGGCAAGGACCAATGGGTCGGATGACAATGGATAATTAGCAGAAATTACTCTTCCGTAGCGGCTGAAATAGAGAATCTGTTTATAGAATGAATCTGCTGAGCCAAGTGCGCCGGGCAACATTACCAATGGGAGCGGTCCGGTTCCTGCATCGATAATTTTCCAGTCTTGATCATTGAGTCTCAGGGTTTTTACCGGGTGTTGCGCCCTCAGGCACTCCAGATTATGTGGCAGCATGTTGTATATCCAAGGCTAATCGGTGGACTGCCAGTATAGATATCTCATAAACATACGACCAATATCAAAATCTCATGCGCAAAATACCAATTTCTTATAGCGGCAGCATAAAGAGCGTTTGAAGGACAACGCCGGATCACACAGCCATGTTTTTCGTAACGAGCGAGCGGCTCAGTCGTTCTGAGACACTGAGTACACAAACGAACTGCAGGGAAGCGAAAGAATCAAGTACGGTTTGACGCATTTAGGTGCGGCCAATGCAATTTCAAGGCAAACTGGCGTGTTAAATCGGCTTGAGCTCCCTATATGTCACCGCCACATACCTCGTCGCGATGCCGCTTGCTGTATTACTATTGAGTGAGCAATATTGGCGAGATCATCTCAAAGATGAAGTAATTGTCGCGTAGAAGGCTATTGCGAGATCAACTCACGTATATCCTGCTGCAATTGCGGCAACACTTCATCGTCGAACCATGTGTTCTGCTTAAGCCATCGATTGTTATGCCAGGACGGATGCGGCAGCGGATAGATGCGCAAAGAAGGATCGGCCAGATAATACTGACGCCAGGATCGTACCGTTTCCGTGACTCCCTGGCGCGCCACAAGCGAGCCCAGGTGCCAGCGCTGTGCATAGCCGCCGATCGTCAACAGCAATTTCAGGTTAGGCAAACGGGCAAACAATGGCGTGCGCCATATTTCCTTGCACTCGCGCCGTGGCGGCAGGTCGCTGCCATCGGCTCTGAGTCCGGGAAAACAGAATCCCATGGGAATAATTGCGACTCGGGAATCATCGTAGAAGTCCTCGTCAGATATACCCATCCAATGCCTGAGTCGGACACCGGATGCATCATTGAACGGGCGTCCGGTTTCATACACCCGCGTGCCGGGCGCCTGACTGGCGATACAGATGGATGCCGTCTGAGATACCTGGATAATGGGGCGCGGCTCAGGACCCATGACCTGACCATAACGCGGCTGATCGTGACAAACCCGACAACTGCGAATCGCATTTATATATTGTGTGAATGAACGGCCATCGCCATTTTTTATCGAATTGTTCATACTTGAGATGCTCTGGATCTGCAATGCAGTCGTGTCACTATGCGGACGCCACGACCAAGATAATATGACAATACTGGCCGACGGGTATTGAACATCTCAAGCAGACCGTTAAAACCCGGGAAAACCGCAAAAATGTATTTCACTTGATATGCCGCAAGGCACTGCCTTTCTGTGCGGCAATGTGCTCAGTTTTGTCACTTTTTATTTCGTATTGAGGTTCGTCCGTCGAGGCACGATGAACGTACCCCTTGTAATCAAAGTCGCTGGTATGGATAGCGATGATCGTGCCGGAAACGCGGCCAGCTTCGCTATTCCAGCTGACATGGTCACCTTTTTTGAACTTCGCTGTCATCGCCCTGGCTCCTTTGTTCACATGTTACACCCGTCATTAATCACCTGCCAAGCGTCAGGCAGACAGCAGATAAAAGCAATACGAATTAATTGCTAAAGGAAATACGTATTCACCACCGAAGCACGCAAAAGCCAAGCCAGCCAACAACACTTTGTTTCGCCATCGTAACTTGAACGCTTAGACAACCGGCCTACGAGCATGAGCCCGTGGGTGATGGATGTTGTCCATAAAGGGGTCACGCCGAACCGGATGAACACAAAAAATCCTGCATGCCGTCATGGCAATGCCGACTATCGGCAGACTTGCGTTGGCTGCTTATCAAGGCGCGATAACGCAAGAAACATCGCCTTCCTTGCATTGCAGCAGCGTATTGAGCTCGTCGGCCCGCGCTTGCGTCTTATCCGTCAGACAGCCGGCAATGAGCATCGCCTGTATGGAACCCCCTTGTGCTCCTGAGCTTTGGAATTTGCAGTCCAGATCCCGGTACTGGATCCAGGCGTTCTGGGCTGCCTTCAAATCGGTTTTTTGGGACGCCTCAAGCTTATTGAATACTTCCCGATAAACCTTGTTCAAGCGCGCATCTGCTTTTTTGTAGTCGGTATTGGCGGCCTGGTTCATATCGCTTTGTGTCGCGGCGTAACTCTCGTTACCTGCAGATGCGAGTACAGCGGTGCAGGTAAACACTGAATAAAGTAATACGTTTCTGAACATAAATCCTCCGATCGAATGTGTATTGGTCAACAGCAAAGGACAACCGAACAGCCACAGCCGCTTCCAGGCAGACTATTTTCGACACCTCAATGGCAACATCAAGCGTGCGCTGCCAACGAGGCAGAAAGCAACGGCCGGATACATTGTTACCTGCATCCCGCAACGGGCCAATGGCCCGCGCATTCAGCGCATTGACCGCAAGTCAGTCACGGCAGCGGCGTTGCAGCCCCCATTGCTGGTAAATGTCATTAATGGCACGAACCGATGGGAGCGACACTGTAGGCAATGCGGTTTGCTCAAGCAGTTTTATATAACGTTTGTGGTTTCCTGGCGTGACAACTGCAATATGGCGGATCATCTCCCATTTGAGACTATCCTGAGCGCCTTCCAAGGCTCCATAACGCTCTCGTTCAAACAGTGTACGACGCAAGTAACGGAACAGACTGGTCGACGTATGCACGTTCAGCAAAATAATACCGGTCGCCCGCTCGAAACGCCGTGTCATGTGCTTGGAATAATTGCCGTCCATCACCCAGCGCTCGCCCGCTATTGCCGCCTCATGCAAGGCAGAAAACGTTGCCGCAGGGCGCGGCACCCAATCGGTATTGGGTTCATGAAAAAGTTGGTCCAGATGCACCGGCTCCAGGTCGCATTTGCGGGCAATCGCCGTGGCCAGGGTAGATTTGCCGCTGTTTGACGGCCCCAAAATACAGATTCTGGGGCCCAGAGTGGAAAGAGGGATCGTGTTTTGCATTGCTTCGGGTACCAGAGAAATTGCAGTTGCCACAAGACTGCGCATGTATAGTTAACACGTTATTGTGAGGGCTGACCGGCGCACTCATCAGAACCACTATTACCCCAGCCAGTTTTCTACTTGTAAGCCGTGGACGCGACCAAACTCACTGACATTGCCCGTCACTAGTATCGCTCCAATAGCATAGGCATGCGCTGCAATCAGTAGATCGTTCGGGCCGATAGGTTTTTCCGCAGCTTCCAGTTGTGCACGTATCACGCCATACTCAGTATCGACGGGCACATCAAATGCAAGCACTTGTACACTCCCAAGAATTGCTTCGATCTGTGCTGACAATCGAAGCGACCCTTTTCTGGCACAACCATATCGTAATTCGCAGGCTGTGATGATGCTGACGCAAATGGTTTCAGCGCCAGCAATTGCAATCTGCTGTGCAGTCTTGCCATGAGGGTTTCTGGCTAATTCAGATACGATATTCGTATCGAGCATGTAAAGCTTGCTCACAGATCAGTATCCTTGAGCGGCTGGAGTGTGTCATCGATTTGCGGAAACTGATCTTCGGGAGCAAGCGGCTCGAGCGCTGCCAGTACTTCGACCAGGTTTTTATGTTGAATCGGCTCAATGATCAATTTGCCCCCTTCCCGGTGAATTAAAACCCTTTTACCTGGTAATTCAAAGTCTGCGGGAATACGAACCGCCTGGCTTTTATTATTGCGAAAGAGCCTGGCTTCTCTTGCCAATGCGGGATCCAATTCTCGGGATGGTTTCATAAAAAACCTCCATTAAGCATATGCATTTGTATATGCATATTGTACAGCTTTATCAGGAAATATTCGCCGCAAGATTTGCTGCCGCTTTTATGTCGCCGATCCCGTTCGCCCAGCTATCGCAAAATGCGATGGCACCATAGTAAATGGTTGATTTGGTTAATTTAAACGCCTGATTACAATCAATTTTCAACGATTTTCAAGGGTCAGAAATGAGAAACTACCGAATCGGCCAGATTGTGCCCAGTTCCAATACAACCATGGAAACGGAAATTCCAGCGATGCTGAACGCGCGCCGCGAACTGTTTCCCAACGAAACCTTTACGTTTCACTCTGCGCGCATGCGCATGATGAGCGTCACGCCAGAGGAACTGACCGCGATGGATCAGGCCAGCGACCGCTGTGCCATCGAACTGAGCGATGCGCGCATGGATGTCATGGCCTATGCTTGCCTGGTGGCCATTATGGCCCAGGGCAACGGGTATCATCGCCAATCTCAGGCGCGACTGCAAAAAGCAGTTCAGGAGAACAACACCAACATCCCTATCCTGAGCTCAGCCGGCGCGCTGGTAGACAGCCTGAAAGAAAAGAACCTGGGCAAGGTATCCATTATCACGCCCTACATGAAGCCGCTCACACAGCGCGTGATAGAATACATTGAGGCCGAAGGAATCAGTGTTCATGATTCCATCAGCCTGGAAGTGTCTGATAACCTCGAAGTTGGTCGCCTGAATCCGGCCAATCTGCTGGAACACGTGACACGCCTGGATATCGAGGGTGTGGATGCAGTGATTCTGTCGGCCTGCGTGCAAATGCCGTCGCTGCCTTCCATCCAGAAGGCTGAAGACAAGATCGGCAAGCCTGTACTGTCTGCTGCCGCAGCCACGGTTTATCAGATGCTGAAAACTCTCAACCTGGAAACGCGGGTGCCTAACGCCGGATTCTTGCTGTCGGGCAACTAGCGGGTTCGTACTCCCACTGAACGTGCCGTGAAAATTGATCTGCTCACATTAAAATTATTTATACGGGTTGTTGATGAGGGCACGATCAGTCGCGCAGCAGAACTGGAAAATATTGCGGCGGCCGCAGTCAGCCGCCGCCTTTCTGAGCTGGAAGACAAGCTTGACCTGATCCTGCTGAACCGGACCAACCGCGGTGTCACGCCAACCCCCGCGGGCCTGGAACTGCTGTACCGGGGGCGCGCGATTCTTAACAGCGTGCAGGCAGTGGAACACCAGCTAAGCGACTTTGGCAAAGGCCAGCGCGGCAGCGTCACGCTGGCGGCCAACCCCACCGCCATAACGCAATTTCTGGCGCCATTGCTGGCCGACTTTACCGGCAAATATCCCAATATTCAATTGCATCTGGAAGAGAAAAACAGCCTTAGCATTACGAGGGCGCTGGCCGCCGGCAAACTGGACATTGGCATCTTCACTCAAATTCCCTATCAGGACGATATCGAGGTTGCGCATTTTCGCAAGGATACACTGATCGTTCTGGTGCCGGCCGGACATCCCCTGGCCAAACACGACCGGGTGTCCTTCAGGGATACGCTTGGCTACAGCCACATTACGCTTACAGCAGGCACCCAGCTCAATTACCAGCTCATTAATGCAGCGCGGGCAGAGTCGACCAATGTCAGAATTGATATTGAAACATCGGGCTATGATGCGATGTGCCTGCTGATTAACGCCAATATGGGCATCGGCATTTTGCCCGAAGGCTGTGTGGATCTATACCGGGTGCCCGATACCGTAACGGTCAGGCTTGATGAAGAATGGGCGGAACGCAAAATTCTGATTGGCGCCCGCCGTATTCGAGACCTGTCTCCAAGTGCAAGACAGGTATTTGATTTCCTTTCGGAAAACAATGACAGTATACTGTAGTTATTGCTAGTGCAGAGACCGTATTTTCCCGATAGAATTGCGCAAAGGCACCGGTAACTTTAGCGGCCAGGGCAGCCCCTCGGGCAATCCTGAGCTGCGCTTCAAGTCACATCAGTATAAGGTTCACTGCATAATGAGAAAGAGAGACAACGACGATCTGCCCACGGTCGACCATTCAGACGAAATCAAGACCAAATTTCATGACCAGGGGCTGTGGTCACGGCCGGGTTTTCTGGTTCGGCGGCTCAATCAGATTCATTACTCCATGTTCTTCGAAGAATGCAAGAACGAAAATATCACGCCGGTGCAGCATGGCGTGCTATCAGTATTGCTGAACGAACAATACCTGGACCAGTCTTCCATCGGCCTGAAAGTGGGCCTGGACCGCACCACCTCTGCTGATGTCATCAAGCGTCTGGCCGATAAGGGCCTGGTAAGCCGCAGGGTCAATCCCGACGACCGGCGTTCACGCCAGTCTTTCATTACAGAAGAAGGCATCCGGGTAATGAAACAATTGCGCAAGGGGATGATTCGTTCACAGGAACGACTGCTGGAACCACTGAACAATGAAGAACGGGAAATTTTCGTGCGGCTGCTTAGCAAGCTGGTAGAGGAAAATAACCAGTATGGCCGGGCGGCGTTAAAGGATATGTAGCACGCCAGCAAAAGTCCTGTTCATGGGCATGTCGTGTCTGTCACGCTCCCATGAACAAATGCGACAAACCCGGTGCGCGCCAACGTAGTTCATATCCTGCGCTATCATCAATTGGCTCACACGGCAAAACAAGACCAGGCGCGATCCGCTCGTGATGGCGCGGCTTGCCGATCTTATTCGTTGTCGTCTCAGCATCGCTCATAGATATGGGCTGCCAAGGCATAACGGCCCACCCGTCTATTCGTGGCGGCGACGCCCTGCCATGATCCTGCGTTCCACCCACGCCAGCAAGCCGTAGAGGGTCATCCCCATCAGCGCCAGAATGAACAGCGAGGCAAACACCCGCACCGTGTCAAAACTTCCCTGCGCGCTCATGATAATGTAGCCCAGTCCCTGCTGCGACGAAACAAACTCGCCCACGATCGTGCCCACCAGGGCCAAAGACAAGGCAACTTTCAAACCGGCCACAATCGACGGTAGCGCCGATGGAAGTTTTACCTTCAGAAAAAAATCCAGTGGACTGCCCTTGAGCACACGCCCCAGATCAATCAGGTCAGGTGGCACCGAACGCAGTCCATGAACCGTATCGATGATCACGGCAAATACGGCGATCATGAAGGCAATCAGGATTTTCGGTTCGGAACCGGTGCCCAGCCAGATCACAAAAAGGGGGGCCAGGGCGACCTTTGGAATGCTGTTAAAGGCAATAATCAGCGGGTAAAAATAGCGCTCGAAAAAACGCGAACTGACCAATGCAACGGCAATAAGGACACCGCCTGCCACAGCACAGGCAAAGCCTGCCAGCGTGATCAGCAAGGTGTGCCAGGCCTGCATGGCATACCAGCCTGCTTCACGGAACAACTCAATGAATACATCGCTGGGGGCAGGCAGGATAATAGGCGGGACCAGACCTGCGCGGCACACAATCTCCCAAATGATCATCAGCACGATCATGGAAATCATGCCGTGCAGGCCATTGCGCGCAGAGGTCATTATTGCATTCATCATCAATGTTCCATGCTTTCAAACAGACCGCGAATATGGGCGGACAGCCGCCCGAACTCCGCTGATTCCCTGATTTCCAGCGGACGAGGTCTTGGAAAATCGATAGGAATGGCCTCGACGATACGGCCCGGACGCGGACAGAACACCAGCACCACATCCCCAAGAAAAATGGCTTCAGCTATCCCATGAGTCACGAACAGTGTGGTATTGCGGGTTTGCATCCAGATCCGTTGCATCTCGACATTCATCTGATCGCGGGTGAGCGCATCCAGCGCCCCAAAAGGCTCGTCCATCAGCAGCAGGCGCGGGTCGTCCACCAGTGCCCTGCAAATTGAAGCGCGCTGACGCATGCCGCCGGACAACTCATGCGGATAACTGTCGGCAAAAGCGGTCAGCCCGGTCAGGCTCAGGAGCGAATCAACCCGTTGCTGGTAAGCTTCTTTGCGTTTGCCGGCAAATTCAATCGGCAGCAAAATATTGTTGCGGATCGTGCGCCACTCCAGCAACGCATCTCGCTGGAAAACCATGCCAATATTGTCCGGCGGGCCCTTCACAGGATCCTGCCCCACCTGCAGCGATCCCGCTGTGAGCTTCTCCAGGCCGGCCACACAGCGCAGAAACGTGCTCTTGCCACAGCCGCTCGGACCCAGAATACTGATGAACTGTCCGGGCTGGATTGATACGCTGACATTGAGCAGCGCCTGCGTCTGATTGGTTCCGCCGTACTGCTTGGATACATCCTCTGCAATCACGCCCGCTGCATTCATTTGACAATCTCCGGTGCAATTTTGGCCATGGGCTGAACCAGATCCTTCACATAATATTCGTCAGGATCGAGCTTGTACCGTATCGATCCAACCTTATGCAGTGTACTGACTGATTTTTTAAAATCGTCAGGGTTGACCATGCCAATCTGCTGCTCCCTGGCTTGCGGGAAGTAGGGCTTGAGCGCATTGAGCTGTTCGGCAAGGATGCTCTTGTCCAGCCGTGCCTGCGGGCGCTGGGCAACAATTGCATCGATCGCTTCGGCCTCGTGTCCGTCCATAATGTATTGCCAGCCGTAGGCGACAATACTGGCGAACTTGCCAATAGCCTCCTTCTTCTCTTGCAGCTTTTTCTCATTGGTGAACAGGCCAAAACTGACCATATCCAGGCCGTATTCGGAAAACGGCAGGGCTCGCGATTGGCGCTGACGGGTCACGCTGGGCAGAATAAAGGGAATGGTTGAGATGACGGCGTCGGCTCGTTTGACGGCATAAGTGGCCGCCTTGGCCGATGCGTCTACGCTGAGCAAGTCAACGTCGGAGCGGCTCAGCTTGCCAGCCTTGAGGAAAAAATCAATGAACGGGGCCTCGAGCGATCCGGCCGTGTATAGCACTTTTTTGCCCTTAAGCTGGGCAGGCCCCGCGATATCTGAATCGGACGGGACCAGCGCGCCAATATCGGTGCTGGTCATGAACGGTGCGATGGCTTTCAAGGGCATGCCTTTGTCGCGACCGATCATCATGGCTGCCAGTGACGCATGACCCACATCGAAATGATCGCCAGCCCCCAGCATCTGCACGGTACTGACAGAGCCATTGCCGTCTTCCATCCGGACATTGAGCCCTGCCGCCTTGAACCAGCCTTTTTGCATGGCCAGATGAAACGGCGCCTGTACCGCCCAGGGCGTCCAGTCCAGCCGCACCGCCAAATCCGTCGAGGCCGCTGCGGCAATGGGCAGCCAACCACATACCACCATTGCCGCGACGCACTGTCGGGCCTTTTTCAACAACGCTTTCATTAATGTACGCTCCTGTCATGTGTTAACACTGGAAAACCGATACATCTGCAATCGCTGCGCGTTCTCTGGTAGTCTTGCGCGCACCTATCGTCCAAACAGTCCCTTGATGCGCCCCCATATCACACTCATCATTAACTTGAACGGGCTGATGTGTGATTGCGGAATATCACTGGCATCCGCATCCGGATTCAGCAATCTGAATTCCACGTTCTTCCCAAAATCGGCAATCATGCGTTTGACGAAATCCTGGACCAGGCCGGAACGCGAAAACTGCGCCAGTGGTCCCTGCAAAGAATAAGCAAGCGATACGTTGACCCGGCACAGATGTTCATCTTTTTGCACAATCGCATAAGTCACATCACCCTTGGCTCGCGAATTGCTCAGGGAATCAACCCCCTCGCCGCGCAGCGTTGCAACACGATCGTTGTCCCGACGCTCCAGCGTGGCGTTGCCCTTGAAAGCAGCGGCCATGGGACCGAATTTGACAGCAATCTGGCCTTTGACCCGGTCACCATCCTGTTCCTGGATCACCGCACCTGGCAGGCAGCCGGCTACCGCGTTCAGATCGGTCATAAACGTCCATACTTGTCCGGCCGGCAATCTCAGGTCAAAGCCGCCTTCAACGGTCGTACCCTTGCCCTCCTTGGCCCCACCGGTCTTGTCTGTGGCAGAGGCTTGACTGGCGCTCACGGGCGTCGCATCGTTTACCTGCTTTGTGGCGGCAAACGATTCGAAAGCCTGGAACACAGGAAATTCTCGCGGCGCATTTTGCCGCGACCGGGCACGCAACTGCTCCACCTGCTCGTCCGGCTGTTCCTTCAGCCTGGTCAGCACAGACAGCACCGCAGCCGTAATGCCCTGGTAGCCCGTACAGCGACAAATATTGCCGCTAAGCTCAATCCTTACCCGCTCCTGGTCTGCATCAGGCAGCCGCAGCACAATGTCGCGACTGGTAGCCAGCATGCCTGGCGTACAAAATCCGCATTGCAGGGCATGATATTCATTGAAGGCAACGCGCAGCATGCGCATGATTGCATCATCGTCGTAGCCTTCTATGGTGGTGACCTTTTTTCCTTCACAGGCAACCGCAAATGTAATACATGACCGGACCGGCTTGTCATCGACCAGGACAGTACAGGAACCACAGACCCCATGCTCGCAACTCAGATTGGTACCGGTCTGACGCAGGTTGTCCCTTAGAAAATCCCCCAGATGGGTGCGAGGCGTCACATCCTGGCTCACTTGCTTGCCATTGACTTGCAGTGCGAGTTCACTCATTTGTCATTCCTTGTTCTCCCAGCGCCTGACGCAGGCTGCGCTCGATAACGGTGCGAAACCATATCCGCTCGGCAGGGTCCTTGTTTTGCATATGGGGCGCAATGGCCTGCTCAATCGCCTGTGGGGTCACTGCAGCCATACCGTGCCGGGCAGCACTGACGGAAAGATCCGGCAGCAATTGTGGCGCACCGTCGAGCGCGCCGATCACAATGCGTGCCACCGCCGCAGCACGGTCGAAATAACAGGCACAACTGGCCTCGGCAAACTCGCCGACCTTGCGCACAAACTTGTAGTATCCCCAACGTACATCGGGCGAAGGCTGTGGCACGTGCACCGCCACGATCATTTCCTGCGGCTGCAGGTCCGTGGTATAGGCCGCCTGCATATACCGCGTGGCAGGAACCATGCGAGCACCCTTGCATCCACGAATTTCCAGCTGCGCATCCAGCACATTACATACCAGCACCCAGTCTGCGGCCGGATCTGCATGGGCCAGGCTGCCGCCTATGGTGCCCCGGTTGCGCACCGCACGATACGCGATCCTGCCCGCTACGTAGTGCATCATGTGACCGCGCAGTGCTTCGTGCGCCCCGTCTTCGATATCCGCATGCGTCACGGCAGCACCAATTCGAATACTGTTTTTTTGCTTTTCCACGGTGCGCAACGCGGCTACTGCAGAGATATCGACCAATTTCTGGGGTCGCGCCAGCCGCAGGTTAAGCATGGGCCCCAGTGACTGGCTGCCTGCCAGTACCTTGACATTAAGATCTGTCACGTCAAGCAGCGTAAGCGCCTCGTCTATGCCATCAACACGGGCGTAATCAAATTTAGCGGCCTTCATGCGACCTCCTGGACATTTGCCGTGACTGATCCCTGTCCGCTGTCCTGGTCCTGATTCGCAAGATCGGCCTGCGCCATTGCTTGCAGGATGCGCCGGGGCGTCATGGGTGTACGCGTGACCAGCACGTTCTGTCCTTTTAAAGCGTCGTTGATGGCGGACATCAGGACGGCCGGCGGGGCTATTGCGCCGCCCTCTCCCATGCCCTTGGCGCCGAATTCGGTGTTAGGTGATGGCGTCTGTGTATGTTCGATGCGAATATTGGGTACTTCCGGAGCGCCGGGCATCAGATAATCGGCCAGCGTCGAAGCCAGTGGCTGGGCCGTGTCGTCATAAGGCATTTCTTCGTACAGTGCCGTACCAATGCCCTGCGCCGTGCCGCCGATAGTCTGGCCTTCGACTATCAGCGGATTCAGAATCGTGCCGCAATCTTCCACCACCACGTAATCCAGTATTCTGACGATACCGGTCTGCGGGTCCAGCGCAATGACAGCGGCACAGGACGCATACGTAAAGCTGCCGGTATCGACCTTCGGTTTGTAGCCAACGGTAATTTCCAGACCACTTGGGTCCACATCGGCAGGCAGCTTCTGGGGATTGATATACCATGCATCTGCAATGTCAGCGACAGTGACGTGCCGCTGGCCATGACGCACCTGCCCATCGACCAGTTCAACTTCATCAATGGTTACGCCCAGCATATGGCTGCCGATATGCAACAGGCGCGGCAACAGGGCCTTACAGGCCTTGGACACGGCGCCGCCGGACATCACCGCAGAGCGCGATGCATACGTCCCCGTGGAAAACGGGGTACGGCCGGTGTCGCCATGCGTCAGGTTGATTCTGGACACATCAATACCCAGAATTTCATTTGCGATCTGGGCAAAACTGGTTTCCATGCCCTGCCCGTGCGAATGCACGCCAACGCTCAGCTCCAGGCTGCCATCGGCAGAGATGCGCGCCATGGCCTGATCAAAGCCAGGAATCACGGCGGTTCCCCACGCAGCAAACACAGAAGTGCCGTGGGCAGACTGTTCGGTATAGGTCGCTACCCCGATGCCCAGCAAGGGCTCGCCCGCCTTGCGGGACTGCTGGCGCGCTCGCACATCCTGAACGTTGATCATCTCCAACGCACGGCGCAACCCTGCCGGATAATCGCCACCATCGTAGTGCTTGTTGGCCACATTCACATAGGGCATATCTTCGGCACGGACCAGGTTATCCAGGCGCACTTCCCACGGCTCGCGCCCCACTTCCCGTGCAATGGCGTCCATCAATTGTTCGATCGCCAGGCACACACCGGTACGGGCAACCCCACGATAAGGCATGAAGCCAGGCTTGTTGGTCGCCACTCCGGTCGTGGTGCACCGATAGCCCTGTATCCGATAAGGTCCGGGCAAATTGCCCAGGGCTTGACCCACTTCCAGTCCTACGGTAAAGGGCCAGACCGAGTAGGCACCGGCGTCGACCGTAATTTCGGCTTCCAGCGCCAGAAGACGGCCTGTGTTATCGATATGGCCGGTCAGCGTATACTCGTGCTCGCGGGTATTGGCCCCAACGATCAGGTGCTCGCGCCGGTCTTCCATGTACCGGAACGGTTTTTTATAGGTTTTGGCCAGCCAGGCCACGCAAAGTTCTTCCGGGTGGAGCACGCATTTGTAGCCAAAGGCACCGCCCACGTCGGGAGAAATAACCCGGATACGTGATTGATCCAGATTCAGAAATTGGGCAAAGCCGGTGCGATGCATGTGCGGAATCTGACTCCCGCAGTACACGACCAGTTGATCGGCCTGATGATCCCAGTACGCCAGCACAGCCTTGCCTTCCATGGGCAGCATGCATTGCCGTGACAAACTGACACGGTGACTGACGGTGCGCTGTGCCCTGGCCGCATATTGTTCAAACTTCACGTCGTTGTTCAGTTGTACAAACAGGTTGTTCTTCCAGCTGTCATGCACAAAGTTGTCCTGTGCCTGACGTGCCTCATGCATATTGGCATAGACGGGCAGCTCTTCGTAATCGACCTCCACCATTTCCGTGAAATCTTCAGCATCGGCCCGAGTAGGCCCGAACGCCATGGCAACGGCCTCACCCACCAGCCGCACCTTGCCGCTGGCCAAAGGCGGTGTGGTGGAATTCTGGTACCCGGGCAGCGTGGACGGTGCGAAGATGTCTGCGCAGTCCATGGCGTCTCGCAATATCACGTTGTCCTGCGCCTGTGCATCAACCGTGATGCCCCGCAACCTGGCATGCGCCATGGGGCTACGCAAAAAAGCCACTTCCTGCAAGCCTGGCATTTGCATATTGCCGATGAAGTTGCCTTTGCCCTGCAAGTGACGATCGTCTTCCCTGCGCCGAAGCCGCGCCCCAACGCCCTGTGGTTTCACTCTCGCCAAGGTCTTTTCACTGTCGTTCATAGTCCTGCCTGCTCTTTGCCCAGCAATGTGCTTACTGGTCCTTGTTCAATTGTCTGAATGTAAAGTTATCAAGAGGGCTTTCAGCAACGCGGAACCAGGCAGCCTGGTCCTTCTGATACGCCTTCCACTGCGGATATATCTTCGCAAAATCGGCATTCTTGCCCGCCAGTTCATCCCAAAGCGCTTGCGATGCCTGGTAAGCCGCTTCCATCACATCCTTGGGAAACAGGCTGAGCTTGGCCCCCTGGGCAATGAGTTCACGCAGTGCTTTTGGATTAAGAGCATCATAATGCGCAAGACAGGCCATGTACTGTTCATTACTGGCCGTATCGAAAGCAATCTTGAATGTCTCGGGCAGTTTTTCCCATGCTGTCTTGTTGACCATACTGGTCAGGGCAGCGCTGCCTTCGAACCAGCCTGGCGTATAGTAATACGGCGCTACCTTGTTCAGGCCCAGTTTTTCATCATCGTAGGGGCCAATCCATTCTGCAGCGTCAATCGTACCCTTTTCCAGCGACGCATATATATCGCCAGGCGCAATCTGCTGTGCAATAGCGCCCATCTTGAGCAGTACCATGCCGCCGATGCCGCCGATACGCATTTTCAGGCCCTTGAAATCGGCCAGCGATTTTATTTCCTTGCGAAACCAGCCGCCCATCTGCACGCCAACGTTGCCACAGGCAAAATTCACAATATTGGACTTGGCATACATTTCGCGCAAAAGATCCATGCCGCCGCCATAGTGCAGCCATGAATAATGCTGACGCGCATTCATGCCGAACGACAGGCCGGTATCAAAAGCCAGCGCCGGATTCTTCCCGATAAAAGCGGTGCTGAGCACATGATTGCATTCCACTGTTCCGTTGGAGACCGCATCCATGTTCTGGGAGTAAGGCACGATTTCCCCGGCCTGAAACACGTCAATCTGGAATTTTCCTTCGGTCAACTGACCGATACGCTTGCACATATTTTCCGCTGAACCATAAATGGCGTCCAGGTTCTTGGGCCATCCGGCCGACATGCGCCATTTGACTTTCTGGGCCGTTTGAGCCACGGCTGGCGCTGCGGCCACTGATGCCAGACCAACGCCGGCAGATTTAATCAGGAAACTGCGTCTTTTCATTTTTTTCCCCTGGAACGAAATGACTGTCAATGGAATATTCGATTACCAACCGTCTGCAACATTTATGCAAGTATGCTGATTATTTTTTTGTGGATCAAGCAGGGTAAATACTGATAATCAAAAATCACGTTTGTAATGCCATGATTTTTATGGGATTTTTTTGTCAAAAAACTTAAACATCAATTCAATTGACTTACACAACAGCAAAATTTCAACTGAAATGAGTGTTATCGTAAAAATATTGTAGTATGATTTAGTACAGTATACTGAATAATATTTCCGCTGCGCCGCCCCCTGAAAAATATCGGCGGCCACACGAATTTTCTCATTCATTTCGCGAGGAACAACAATGGCCTGGATAAAAATTGACAAGGCAAATGAGCTGGATAATGAAGAATCTCTCGGCTTTGAAATAGAGGGACACAAACTTGCCCTGCACAAGCTGGATGACCAGTTCTATGTCAGCGACAACATCTGTACGCACCAGTACGCCCTGCTGTCTGAAGGCTTTCTGGAAGACGGCTGTATTGAGTGCCCGCTGCATCAGGCGCAATTCTGTTTGAAGACCGGCAAGGCGATGAGCGCGCCTGCCACGGTCGGCATCAAAGTGTATGAAGTCCGGCAGGAAGAAGGAGAAGTACTGGTTGCTTTTCCCTGATCTCGTTCCCTGCACCAAATCCCGAAGACATGTGCCATACCCAGCCTGCCATAGAGGTAAACAATGCCTGAGCAAAACAGTAACCAGACGATATTGATTGTCGGCAACGGACAGGCCGCAGCCATGGCAGTACAGCAATTGCGCAGCCTGGCGTTTACCGGCTGCATTAAAGTGGTCGGCCAGGAGCCCTACCCGGCTTACGAACGCCCACCGCTGTCCAAAGCCATGCTCGCCGATCCTGCCGCCGATGTATCCAGCATCTGTATTCATCCCCAGGATTTCTACGACACCGCAAAGATAGAACTCATCCTGGGCAAGTCGGTAACCCGCATCGAGCCTGAGCGAAACGTTGCCATGCTTGATGATGGGCAACAGATTTCCTACGATTATTGCCTGTTTGCCACCGGCGGCCAGGCGCGACAACTGCCGGCCTACCCCTATGGCAGCCCCTGCGTGCACTATATTCGCACTGCAGATGATGCGCTGCGGCTCAGGCAGGCCGTGCGCCCCGACTCACGCGTGGCCATTCTGGGCGGCGGTTTTCTGGGCATGGAGCTTGCTTCCACCATGCGCGCCCTGGGCGCTACCGTCGATGTGATAGAAACGGCCACAGCACTTTTGACACGCAATGCGCCTGCAGTTTTTTCGCAATGGCTGCAGGAACGTGCCCACCACGCCGGTATCACCCTGCATCTGGGTGCAAAAATCGCTGCCAGCCAGAGGTGTCCGCAGACCAACACGCTGACTCTGGCACTGGACAATGGTCACCCGTTAAACGCAGATCATCTGATCGTTGCCATTGGCATGAATCCAAACTCGGAAATCGCCGCCCGCTCAGGTGTGACGGTTTGTCCTCAAACCAAAGGCATTGAAGTTGACAACCACGGCCGCACCAATATTTCGAACGTGTTTGCGGCGGGCGACTGTGCAACCCAGGTTGATCGGCAAACGAGCGAACGCGTGCGCATGGAGTCCTGGCAGAACGCCAACGAACAGGCTCGTATCGCTGCAGATGCCATATTGGGTATCACGCCAAAGGCCGCGGCCTTTCCCTGGTTCTGGACAGATCAACTGTCCTGCAATATCCAGATGCTGGGCGCCTCTGTGGCCGACTTGCAGTTTCTGGTGCGAGGCGACATTGATGCACATGCTGCCACCCCGGAATTTTTGCTGCTTGGCCTCAAAGACAACATTCCTCATTACGCACTGGCTGTGAATGCCGCCGGTCAATTGCGCGCTATCCGCAGCCTTTTGGAAAAGAAAGTCGCCATTGATCCTGCAGCCTTTAGCAACACCGATATCCCTATCAAGCAATTCGTTAAAAAGGCGACCGCCGCAGCCGTCATGTAAGTGACGGGCTGCCGGATCATTTCAGGAGAAAAATCATGTTTCAGTCGCAAACGGTCATCGGCCAAACACTGGGCACCAAGAATATTGCTGCCGAGCAGTGCATCTGGCCCGCAGACAAACTGCATACCATCCCCGATTGGGTCTACACCAGCCAGTCCATTTATGACCTTGAAATGGAACGCATTTTTCACGGCAACACGTGGAATTTCGTTGCCCTGGAAGCCGAGATCCCCAAGTCAGGAGACTTCAAGCGTTCCTATGTTGGCGCAACGCCTGTAGTGGTGTCGCGCGCAGAGGATGGTTCCATCAACGTCTTCGAAAATCGCTGCGCTCACCGGGGCGCCGAATTCTGTCGGAAAAACCAGGGCAATACCAATGAATTCGTGTGTCCATACCATCAGTGGTCCTATAGTCTGAAAGGCGATCTGCAGGGCATCCCGTTCAAACGGGGTGTAAACAAAGAAGGCGGCATGCCGCGCGACTTCAAAAACGCGGATCATGGGCTGAAAAAGCTGAATGTGACCACCTATCATGGCGTGATCTTTGCCTCGTATTCAGACCAGGTTGAACCGATAGAGGAATACCTGACACCGGAGATTCTGGAAGATTTCAATGTCATTTTTCCGGGCAAACCATTGCGGGTAGTGGGCTACTATCGCAATGAGCTGCCATGCAACTGGAAAATGTATCACGAGAATCTGAAGGATCCCTATCACGCGACGCTGCTGCATTCATTCCTGGTGGTATTCGGTCTGCTGGTAGCCGGCAATAAATCACAAATGTTTGTCGATACCGTCCACGGACGCCACGGCTACATGGCCTCGGCTAAATCCGAAGACAAATATGCCAGTGTCAGTGAAGAAAACAAAAAGGAAATGCGCTCCTATGTTGACACCATGCGGCTCAAAGACGAACGCTTCCTCAATTATGTCAAGGAATTCGATTCACCCTGGTCGGTAACCATGCAGACCATCTGGCCCAACCTGATCGTACAGCGCGAAATGAACACCCTGGGCGTGCGCCAGATTATCCCTAACGGACCCAACAGCCTGATCATGCAATGGACCATGTTTGGTTACGAAGACGACTCCGAGGAAACCATGCGCCACCGGCTGCGCCAGGGGAACCTGATGGGTCCGGCCGGATTTCTGGGACTGGAAGACAATGAAGCGATGAAATTCGTTCAGGAGGGAGTGCGCCGTTCAACCACCGATACCAGCATTATCAAGCTGGACTCCAATAAAGTTGGCACATCCGACACGCTGATATCGGAAGCGGCCATACGCTCCATGTATGAGTACTACCGCAAAGTCATGGATATCTAAAAAAAGGAAATTGCGAATGAAACTTACGTTTGCCTACCGGGCCCAGAATATTTCAACTGAGAGGGCATTGGCATTACGCCCTGAGATAGAGAATTTCCACGCGGAGTACTGTGCTGTACTGGATCAGAACCAGGTTGAGCTGTGGCCTGAATTTTTTGCCGAAGACGGACTTTATCGCGCCACCTCGCGCGAGAACGCCGAACTGGGCATGCCTGTGGGCCTGATTTACGCCGAAGGCCGTGACATGATGCATGACCGTGCCGTAGCGACCTCGCGCACGCAAATGTACGCCCCGCGCTTTACCCTGCACCTTGTATCAAACCTGCGGATCCTGGAAGAAACAGCGGCTGGAGAAATAGAATCCCAGGCCAACTTCCTGCTGATGCAGACGCTGATCGAAGGCCCGTCTACCGTACATCTTGCCGGCACGTATCATGACATTCATGTGCGGGTGGACGGACAGCTCAAGCTTAAAGAGCGACATGCCATTTTCGATACGGAGATCCTGGCAAACAGCCTGGTCTACCCGATCTGATTCCTCAGTTCCAGGCGCGGAAAAATAACAAGAGCACGATCATGTCGTGCTCTTTTTTACTTCTACATATTCAAAAACAACCGCCTGCAAACCGGTCCGAACCCGTTAAGGCGCATCAAGACCCAACGCAGCCAGGGCATGGTCTCTTTTCATGACCGTTGCATACTTTTGCTGCATATCGAACAGATTGGCCTGGTGAGGGCCCTGCGCGCGATCGCCGACACAGTCCTCGATAACCAGTGGAACAAAACCCAGTTGACTGGCATCGACAACACTGGCCCGAATGCATCCGCTGGTGACCGCGCCTGCGACCAGCAGCGTATGCACACCCCGATACGTCAGCCACGCGGCCAGGGATGTACCAAAAAAGGCCGATGCCACGTTCTTGCGAACCACCAGTTCACCCTGCCGGGGCGCCAATTCGGCAACGATCTGGCTGGCGGGAGCCTGCTCTGTCAAGGTCAGCATGGAGGGGATCTTGGCGCTAAATACATTGTGATCGGAACCATCATCTGCATAAACAATGCGCGTATGGGCTATTGGCCAGCCGGCCTGACGTGCCGCAGCCAGCAATGGCACGGTATTGTCGATCGCCTCACGGATATTGCCACCACCAAATACTGCGGGATCGGCAAAGCCATTGACCAGATCGACGATCAACAGCCCGAAGGGCGCTTTCAATTGCATCTGCGCCCCAAAACCCTGGGCAGCATAGACCGCTGAATCGTTATTACTTGTCATGTTTATTTTCCTGCAATTTGCCTTTTGTCACGACCGCTTCCCCGTCCAGGCAGACGGTGCAATTGCGCAAGGGAATATCGATGTGGCAAGCGGTTGTACGCGAACCGCCCGCTTCGTTATTGGGACCCAGCGAAAACAGAAAATTGCCTGCGAACGCACGGGCGTCCATGCCGATGGTCTGTTCCTTGTCATACAGCTCAAGCACCGACCAATAGGCTCGCTTCTGCAACCCCCAGCCGATATGCGAAATGGCATACCCTTCAGGATCATTGAACGTTTCCATATACTCAGCAAGTCGCTGGGCCTCGATCCCGCCATCAATTTTTACGGCATAGCCATTTTTGACCGTGAGCACAATCGGGGCCGACACATAGGATTTTTGCGGCAGCAGAATGTCTCCTGCATCTATCACGATCGTGCCATTGGCGCCGCCTTCATTGGGCCAGGTCAGTGAAAAGCCGCTGGGCCAATGGTCCCAGCGCCCGGGTTCATCGACAAACCCATATTCGCTGATAGCGGGAAATTCACCCAAAGGACACCGCAGATCGGTTCCCGCATCGGAGACCACCGTCATTTCCTTTGCATTTGTAATTAACGCAGAAGCGGCCTGCACACGTTCGCGATCCTCTGCCGTCGGCAGGCAGCGAACCAGAATTTCCGGCGGCTCTACCGCCAACAAGATTTTGGTGCCACTCTCCAGAATATCAATCTGTTCCGGCGAAAACAGCAGGGTCATCAGATCAAGCACCAGATCGCTCGCCTTGAGTGCGGCGATAGCAGCAGGATTACCCGTTAACGCTGTGGTTCCAAGATAGGCCAGCGGATCGCGACTCAGGGACTTCTCTGCATTTACAGGTGGCAGATCCAGCCGGTTGACAACGGCACCCAACGATTGCACAGCAATCAGTGCACATGACAGGGTCTGGGGGTGCGTATTGGCGCTGGTCAGTATGGTAACAATCTGCCCCTTTTCCAGCCGGGACAAGGTCAGCACATGCTGCCATGCGGCAATGAGTTGATAGTCGCTAACCGCCATGGACATCTCCTTTAAAGGTATCGTTGCAACAACAAAATATCGGGAAAGCAGCGCGAGCACAGCCGTCGCCTCCCCTGCTACACAAAGCTAGCAAGCCTGCGAGACGCGTGTCAGATGCTGCCCCAGAAATTGCCCGAAAGCCTTGTAAAATCCCTCTTCGTTATCCCAGGGAATCATATGGCCGGCATTATCTACCCGCACATGCGCCAGTTCGCCGATCAACCCTTCTATTTCTTTTACATCCTCGGGTAGTACCACATCCCCGCGCGCAGCGGTCACCAACAGTACCGGCACGCGAATCTTCGGGAAATCCGCAAGAACGTCATCGGTATGAAAGCCTTCGAAACTTTCCACAACAGCACGCTCATCACAAGTGTGAAGCCACTGGGCACGCAGTCGCAACTGTTCCTCGGTCCACGTGGGGCAAAACGCTTTCATGTCCTGCGCGCTGCATCCCTTGCGCGCAAGCGCCATGGAATCCACATACCACGGCAATTTGGACGGATACGCCCGGCGGCCCGGCCCCGATACAGGCGGATCCACCATGACCAATCTGCTCAGGCCAGCGGGTTGGGCTGCCGCCGCTCTGGCGCCGATGCGCGCTCCCATGGAATGCCCCACAATGATGTAATCTTTCAGTTCCAGGGCCCGGGCAAATTCGATCACATCGCTGGACTGCGCATCCAGACTATAGTCGAGCGTTGCGCCGGCCTCGCTCAATCCCCGGCCGCGCACATCCAGGATATAGGTGTCGTAGTGCAATCCGAAGCGCTCGCCCACAAAAGCCCAGGTCACGGCGGGGCTGGTAATGCCCGGTATGATTACAATGCTGGCGTGTGTCTTGCGCTCGCCCTGCTGCCCGCCAAATCGCAGATAATGCTGGCGAATCCCATTGGCGTGAACATTGGCACCGTACATAAAAGTGCTCATGAGTTTCTCCGGAAAATTCAAAGGTTGAACAGTTTTTTCGCGTTCTCGTAGCACACCATGTTTTTGGTCTGCTCATCCAGCGGCGCAGTATCAATGAAATTTGCCGCAAGCTCGATAGACTCGTAGGGGTAATCAACAGAGAACATCACCGCCTGTGGTCCCATCTCAGCAATCGCGCCCTGCAACGCCGCGTGGGAACAGACTCCGGAGGTGGTAATCAGGATATTGCTGCCAATGTATTGCGATGGCTGCTGCTTGAGGCTGACGCCATGCGGATAGACGGCAAAGCGACTGTCAAAACGCCAGCGCTGAAATGGCAATCCCTCTCCCATATGGCCCAGAATGACCTTCACTCCCGGAAAGCGATCAAATACGCCACCGAACAACAAGCGCAATGCGTGGGTGCCGGCTTCTACACCCCACCCCCAGGTCGCACCCACCAGCTCGGGATGCCCGCTATAGGCGTGAGGAACATCATAGGCATCAAATGGATGCAGATACAGCGGGACGCCCAGTTTTTCCAGCTCGGCCCAGAACGGATCGTATTGCCGATCGTCATAATAGATGCCATGCGTATGACCATTGACCAGCGCGCCCTTGAAGCCCAGGTCATTCACGGTACGCCGCAGCTCTTCAATCGCAGCGTCCGGGTCCTGCATGGGCAACGTCGCAAAGCCCCCGAACCGCTCACGATTGCGATCGATCTGCGCAGCAAGAAAGTCGTTGTTCTGGCGACTACGGCGCACTGCCGTTGCCGCATCAGGTTCATTCTGCACGCCCGGTCCAGTCTGGGACAGAATCACATAGTCAATAGCAAACTGATCCATGAGCCTGATTCGCGTATCGTCAAAATCTGCAAGACGTGCATTCAGTTCACTACTGGCCTGCGTGTTGATGTGTTTTACGAATGCCTTGGAATAATCATCGAATCCCACGGCACTAAAATGCTCCTCGAAAGCGATCTTGCGCGTCAGTGTCATGCGTGAACCTTGTCCTTTAAATGGTGTTTTCTGATTTTACTACAGTATACTGATTAAATTCTCATACAACAACTTTCCAGTCTGTTGCGCATTCCCCGTCTGCGGACGGGTTTACTTAAATAGCGGGGCTGAGTCTTCCTGCTCTTGGGAATCTTTCAATGGGTCAGTTGCAGAACGCTCCGCCGGGGCCGCGCCGCTGCCATACGGATCGGTGCTATAACCGCCCGAATCGTAGGACGTACCCATGTCAAACCGGACCGTGGCCGGGTCGACCCCCGTGCCCGCCCCTTTGTAATGCAGCACCATACCCGGCCAGATCATGACCGAGGCTACCATCAGCAACTGAATCACGATAAACGGAATGGACCCGCGATAGATTTCTCCGGTGGTGACCCGCTTGATCAGCTTGCCGGTAATACGATCAACATAATCTTCTTTGGGCGCCACCGAGCGCAGGTAAAACAACGCGAACCCGAAAGGCGGGTGCATAAAGGAGGTCTGCATATTGACCGCCAGCAGAACGCCAAACCAGATCAGATCAATACCCATTTTGTCGGCAACCGGTCCGAGCAGCGGCACAATAATAAAGGCCAGCTCAAAGAAATCCAGGAAAAATGCCAGAAAGAATGTTGCTACGCTGACCACGATCAGAAACCCGGTCTCGCCGCCTGGCAGGGACGCAAACAGGCCCTCGACCCAATGCTGTCCGCCAAAGCCGGTAAAGGTCAGGGTAAAGATCGTCGAGCCGACCAGGATGAAAACCACGAAACTGGTAAGCTTGGTCGTGGTATCCATTGCCTGCTTGAGCAACGCCCAGCTCAGGCGCCGCCGCAGCAACGCCATCACAATCGCGCCGACTGCGCCCATGGCGCCGCCTTCGGTTGGCGTGGCGATGCCTAGAAAAATTGTTCCCAGAACCAGAAAGATCAGCAGCAGGGGCGGAATCATCACGAATACGACCCGCTCGGCAATTTGCGACAGCATCTGCAGCCGAAGCACTTTATTGGTTACCGCAATGACAAATGCAATAACACCCCAGAGCAGCAAATTGAGCACAATCACTTCGTCGGCTGCCGTCTTTTCCGTCAGGAGCATGGAATCGAGCAGCCACGCACCCGCAGCGGCAACCGCCGACAGCACCAGCAGCGAAACCAGCCCGCTTTTACCATTGGGTTCACGATAGATACGGGCCTCTTCAGGAAGCGCCGGTGCACTGGACGGCTTGATGATCGAACAGATAATGACATAGGCAATATAGGCGCCGGCCAGGATAAAACCGGGCACCATCGCGCCGCGGTACATATCCCCAATTGAACGGCCAAGTTGATCGGCCAGAATAATCAATACCAGCGAGGGAGGGATAATCTGCGACAGTGTCCCGGACGCAGCAATCACGCCTGTTGCCAGCTTGCGGTCATAACCGTAACGCAACATGATAGGCAGCGATATCAGCCCCATGGAAATGACCGATGCCGAGACCACGCCGGTTGTGGCAGCCAGCATGGCCCCGACCACCACCACGGCAATGGCCAGACCGCCGCGGATCGGACCAAACAACTGGCCGATCGTTTCCAGCAGGTCTTCTGCCATGCCCGAGCGTTCCAGAATCAGACCCATGAGCGTGAAAAACGGCACCGCCAGAAGCGAATCATTCAATACGATGCCAAACACCCGATCCGGCAGCGCCTGCAGGAAGGAAAAGGTAAATTCGCCGAAAATAATGCCAAGCAACGCATACAGTATGCCGTTGGCTGCCAGTGTAAATGCGACAGGAAATCCCAGCAGCAGGAAACAGATCAATGTCAGAAACATGATCGGTGGCATATTGTTAATAAAAAATTCCATGCTACTTGTCCATCCTTTGTTCCATTTCTTTGAGCCTGGCCTCATTGGCGATCTCTTCGGCCAACAGTTGCTCGGCGGTCTTGCCCTGCACGGGCGCCAGCGGATCGGGCCCCTTGCCGGCAAGAAAGGCCGCACATTTAATCAAGTGCGAAATGCCGGCAAGTACCAGAAGGAAAAACCCGATGGGAATAAGCAGTTTCACCGGCCAGCGGATCAATCCACCGGCGTTTGATGATTGCTCGCTGGTCAAAAAAGACTGCATGAAAAATGGAATGGACAGGTCCAGCAAGAGCAGACAGGCGGGCAACATGAAAAACAGCACGCCGAAAATTTCGATCAGAATCTGCGTGCGCCTGCTCATCATCTGAGAAATGATATCGACACGAACATGCTCGTTCTTCATAAACGTGTAACCCGCGGCCAGCAGAAAAATGGCGCCGAAGAGATACCACTGAATCTCCAGCCACGCATTGGAACTCACATGGAAGGTTTTGCGGATCACCGCGTTACCCGCGCTGATCAGCACGACCACAAGGGTAAGCCAGATGACGGCTCGCCCAATGGCGTAGACGAGCGCATCGATCGCTCTGGATAGACTAGATAAGAGGTTCATCAAAATTGGACCGCTGCGAAATGGTTGAACAGGACGACCTGATATAACTGAATATTAGTCAGTATACTGCATATATTTTTCCTTGCTCTATCAGTAATAACCATTACTACGACATCAGGGCCAGGCCTATCACGTTCAGGGCGCGGCAGGCGATGTCCTCACATCCTTTTGTCTTTGCTTGGCGAGCCCCGGACAATTGCGGGCAACACACGCACTTGTTCCCACGTCGCATTACCGCGATAAATCTGCCTGCTGGAATAATGAATATTTCTACAACAAACATTTGTCTTCGCAAAAAATGGGCTATTTCAGACCAAAACCATTCGTCCGATTAATTTGCGTTTCACACATAACCGCATCCGCTAAATTTATAAGCAGTAAGTACTGGACGCACTCATACCGCAACCCTATACTATTTGCAGTCAAACCGACCCAATCAACATTCGCACCGGAGACCATTTACATGGATAACGAATCGACTGGAGAAGCTCTGGCGGTAACAGAGGCGGGCGCACAACACACGCGTCGGCAATTTTTGCGTAATGGCGTTACAGCGGTCACCGGCGTTCTTGCAAGCAGCGCAGGACTGAGTGCCGCCGCTGCCCAGTCCGGGACGGCGACCATAGAAGGAGCGGCGGCAACCGACAACGCGCTGACCATTCCGCAGTGGACCAAACAGCCTGGCGCCCTGGTCGGCAGTCGTCCTTATGGCAAGCCGTCCGAATTTGAAAGCGGAATTATTCGCCATCTGCGCAAGACGGACAAACAATATTTTTCGTCCTCTACCCGCACCCCACTGCAGGAGCTCGATGGCATCATTACGCCGAACGGGCTCTTCTACGAACGCCACCATAATGGCATTCCCGATATCAATCCCGTTGAACACCGACTGGTCGTGCATGGGCTGGTAAATAATGCGCTGTCTTTCACACTGAATGATATCCGGCGTTTCCCCTCGCACTCCCAGATATATTTTCTTGAATGCTCCGGTAATCCGGGATACGCGGTCTATGGCAAGACGGCAGCCGAAGTCAACGGCCTGGTCAGTTGCGCCGAATGGACCGGCGTGCCGCTCAAGACGGTACTGAACGAGGCCGGCCTCAAGCCCGAGGCCAAATGGGTCATTGCTGAAGGTGCCGACGGTGCAGGCATGACGCGCAGCATTCCGCTGGAAAAATGCCTGGACGATGCCATGCTCGTATATAGTCAGAACGGCGAGCGCCTGCGGCCCGAACAGGGGTATCCGCTAAGGCTGCTGCTGCCCGGCTTTGAAGGCAATATGAGCATCAAGTGGCTGCGACGCCTGCAGGTCGCAGACCAGCCGGTGCATTCGCGCGAAGAAACATCCAAGTACACGGACATCCTGCCAAACGGCAAGGCTCGCGAATTCACATTTGTGATGGAAGCCAAATCCATCATTACCAACCCGTCGGGCGGGCAGCAGATCGATGGCAAGGGGTTTCATGAAATCCGCGGCATTGCCTGGAGCGGCAAGGGTCGAATTACCAAGGTAGAGATCTCGGTTGACGAAGGAAAAACCTGGCAACCGGCCCGATTGCAGACGCCGGTCCTGAGCAAGGCGCTGACACGCTTTCTCTTTCCATGGGAATGGGATGGCCAACCCGTAGTAATACAAAGTCGGGCCACCGACGAAACCGGATACATACAGCCTACGCTTGAATCACTCGTTGAAGTGCGCGGCGTCAATAATACCTATCACAACAACGCGATTACACCATGGCGTATCGCATCTGATGGAAAGGTGACGCATGCACGCGCTTAAAATTTCTCTTGCCGGAACATATGCAGCCAGACACACCATTGCGCTGTTTGCGTGCGCAACGTTACTGGGTGCAACTGCGGGCGCAGCTCACGCAGAACAGAAATTCGGCTTTGGCCATCCGGTAACACCTCAAGCAATCGCTGCCTGGGACATCAATGTGTTTGCCGATGGACGCAATCTGCCGGACGGCAGCGGCACAGTGACGCAAGGTGGCGCCATTTACGCCCAGCAATGTGCCGCCTGTCACGGCAGCAAGGGCGAAGGCGGCAGTGGCGACCAACTCGTGGGCGGTCTTGGCACACTTGCCAGCGACAAGCCGATCAGGACAGTGGGCAGCTACTGGCCATACGCCCCGACTTTATTTGACTACATCAGACGCGCCATGCCGCTGACGGCACCTCAAAGCCTGAATAACGAACAGGTTTATGCCGTTACCGCCTATCTTCTTCACATGAATGGGCTTGTGAAAGAAGACACGCGCCTGGATGCAAAATCGCTTGCGGCAATCAAAATGCCCAATCGGGATGGCTTTGTACCGGACCCGCGCCCGGATGTGCCACAAACCTCTGGCAGTCGCGAGAAGAGCGCTAGCGACAAACCGGCATCACAATCGCAATAATGTCAATGTGAGCACTCCGATGCAGGCGAAGCGCCTTACGCTTTGCCTGCATCTATGCCGCCTGCGCTTGATGATGTTGCTCTTGCCTGCCCAGCAGACGGGACAACAACTGCCCTTCCAGGGACGCGTATTGCGCATCTCCTCTCACGCGCGGCCGGGCAAGCCTGACATCCAGGTCAAATTTCACCGTATTCTGGTCAATCAGAATCACGCGATCAGCCAATGCAACGGCTTCAGCCACATCATGGGTAACCAGGACCGCAGTGAACCCATGGTCTTTCCATAGTGATTCGATCAATTGCTGCATTTCGATCCGCGTCAGGGCATCCAGCGCGCCTAGCGGTTCATCCAGCAGCAACAATCGCGGTCGATGCGCCAGCGCCCGGGCCAGCGCCACACGCTGACGCTGACCGCCGGATAGCACGCCAGGCCATTCGTCGGCACGATCCGCCAGGCCAACCTGCTCAAGCGCCTCGATGGCAATCCGGCGAATCTGGCTGCCTTTGCCTTTGAGGCCCAGTGCAACATTGTTGGCAACGGTTTGCCAGGGCAGAAGACGTGCGTCCTGATACATGATGCGTGTGTCATGACGAGACAGCTCAACCGCTCGCCCATCCACCCGTATTCTGCCCACGCTGGCCGTATCCAGACCAGCTAACAGACGCAACAGCGTACTTTTGCCGCAACCGCTGCGTCCCACCACAGAGACAAACTGGCCCGCTGCAACGCTGAGGTTGACATCCTGCAATACCTGTCGTGTCCCAAAGCGTTTGCCGGCCCCTTCCATTCTCAGGTCAATTCCGCCATTTACTTGTCCCATATTCTTCATTGCTCCAGTACGCTATCTATGTCTCTATTTAAATGCAGGATTCCAGCGCAACAACCTTCGTTCAAGCAAACGCGAGGCCGTATCGGCCAGTTTGCCAAGCAAGGCATACAGCAAAATGGCAACCACTACGATATCGGTCTGCATAAACTCACGAGCGGTCATGGCCATGTAGCCAATCCCGCTGCTGGCCGAAATCGTTTCGGCAACAATCAAAGTCAGCCACATGAAACCCAGTGCGAACCGGACACCAACCAGAATGCTGGGCATGGCGCCGGGAAGAATGACCTTGGTAAAAAGCTGCCAGTCTGACAGACCATAGGATCTGCCCATCTCTATCAGATCACGATCAACCGAGCGAATTCCGTGAAAGGTATTCAGATAGATGGGGAACAGCGTGCCCAAAGCGACCAGAAAGAGCTTGCCCGCTTCATCGATGCCAAACCACAGAATGACCAGCGGGATGAGAGACAGATGCGGTACGTTACGTATCATTTGTATGGTGGTGTCCAGGAGGCGCTCGCACACCCTGAAGCCACCGTTCAGAAAGCCCAGTATCAAACCGATAGCGCCGCCAATGAAAAAACCGAACGCCGCGCGCACGAAACTGGACCATAGGTGAACAAAGATTTCTCCACTGCGTATCAGCTCCCAGGCCGCCAGAACAACTGCCAGCGGAGACGGCGCAATCCGGGTCGATAGCCAGCCGGCCCAGGCTGCCAATTGCCATAACAGAATCAAAGCAATCGGCACCAGCCACGGCGCCAGGCTGCTCTGTACAATCCGCTCCCACAACGGCACCCTTTCTTGCTCGACAACCGGCTGATCGGCCACATGGACCGCAGGTTTATCATGGACGCCAGATAACATTCCTGATCTCCAGAGCGCGAGGAATCAACTTTTGTGAAGAAAATGCATCTGCAATATTCTGCTGGTTTTGTGCAACCGGGTCTGTGATGTACGCCACACCATACGCGTAGTTTTCCAGCGCATGACGGGTGATTTCCCGGCTCAGTCCGATCTGAGGCGAAAGAATGTCTGCCGCCTCGTCAAAATGCGCCACTGTCCACTTATTGGTCGCATCAACTTCTTCTATTGTCCATTTCAAAATTTCGGGGTAGGATTTCGCGTAAGCGCCTGTGGATAGGTAAAAATTATAGTTGTGTACCTGATCGTGGCCGGCAACGAGGACGCGCGCACCAATCTGTTCGATCGCGGCCTGGGCAAATGGATCCCAGATAACCCATGCATCAATCGAGCCACTTTCAAAGGCAGCTCGCGCATCTGCCGGCGGCAGATACTTCACATCAATGTCCTTGTAGGCAAGACCTTCTCTTTCCAGGACTTTCAAAAGCAGATAATGCACGTTTGAACCGCGATTGAGCGCCACGCGCTTACCCTTGAGTTCCTTGAACGACTGAATGGACGAATCTTTTTGCACCAGAATTTTCTCGGCCTTCGGCGCCGGAGGTTCGCTCGCCACATACACCAGATCTGCACCTGCAGCCTGGGCAAATATCGGCGGCGTTTCGCCGACGCAGGCAAAATCAATGCTGCCTACGTTCAATCCTTCGAGCATTTGAGGTCCCGCGGTAAATTCGATCCAGCGTACACTGACTCCTTCCTTTTTTAGCCGTGCATCAAGGTTGCCACGCGCTCTGAGCAACGCAATGTTGGAACCCTTCTGCCAGCCCACCCGAAACAATTTAGCCTTGGTTTGCGCCGAAGCTGCTTGCAGCGGCGCGATGCCAGCCAGCGCGCCCAGTGCCGCCAGTAATTTCAATGATGATCTGCGGTTCTTGAAAGCGCGGTCTGTCATATCTTGTGCATCCATGTTTGATTGAAGGTCCCGTTCATCTTAGCAACCTGAGCATTGATGCTTCCAATATCAATTTGTATTTTGCTTATGCCGCATCCTGCAGTTTCTCTGCATATACAAATGCAATAAATATTGTTTGATCTGGCTGCACGCAATGGTGTAATGAAGCTCGTACCATTTTTATCCAATCAATCGAGAACAGAATGCCCCGTTTCCTGAACACAGTTGTCATAAATGGAAGCCTGCATCGTCCGTCACGTACCCGCGTCCTGCTGGAAGAAGTGACTCAGAAAATCTCACACGATGTCGCACTCCAAACCCAATTCATCGACCTTGTCGATCTGGTGCCTTTCATCGGCACGGCCATATCGAAAGACAGCCTGAATACGGTTGCAAAACAGGCACTGCAGCGTATCGAGCGCGCCGATTTCCTGATCGTAGGCGCGCCGGTGTTTCGCGGCTCGGTACCCGGGCTGTTCAAGCATCTGTTTGATCTGATCGACATGGACGCGCTCGCAGGCAAGCCTGTACTGCTGGCTGCTACGGGAGGTAGCGCACGGCACGGCCTGGTGATAGACCATCAGCTGCGCACGTTGTTTGGGTTTTTTCATGCCCTCAGCCTGCCTGCCGGCATCTACGCCACTTCGGAGGAAATACAAGAAGGGCAAATTGTCAGCGAGACCCTGGCCAAACGTCTCGAACTGGTTACATCCCTGGCAGCTCCCGTGCTCAATGGCGTAATCAATCAACAACGCCACAATATTGTTGAACGCGCTGTTGCGTAGGCGCGCACTGTCTATTTTTCACCGTCTATCGCAAATGTCATGAGCCTCGATATTTTCTGGTTTCTTCCCACTTCCGGCGACACGCGCTATCTGGGCACTTCGGATTTTGGCAGGTACCCCACCAGCGAATATATGCGTCAGATCGCCGTCACAAGTGAAAACCTAGGCTATGACGGCTTGCTCATCCCCACGGGAAGCTCCTGTCTTGACCCCTGGGTCGTCGCCGCCAGCCTGATTCCGGTCACCCAGCGAATCAAACTTCTGGTTGCGCTCAGGACCTCGCTGGGCGGCCCGGCACCCTCGGCCAGACAGGCAGCCACGCTGGATCAGGCTTTGCATGGCCGTTTGCTGCTCAATGTCGTGCCGGGCGGAGATGCTGCCGAACTGGCTGCAGACGGCGTGCAACTGGGCCATGATGAGCGTTACGCAGCCGCAGATGAATATCTGCAAATTTGGAAAAAGCTATTGTCTGGAGAAACCGTTGATTTCCATGGAAAATACCTGTCAGTCACGCAAAGCAGGAATTATCATGCGCCGGTGCAAAAGCCCTGGCCACCCCTTTATTTCGGCGGCTCTTCCGAGGCTGCGCACGAACTGGCTGCCCGGCACGTGGATGCCTATCTGACCTGGGGAGAACCACCTGCAGCAGTCGCCCGGAAAATCGCCGATATCAGAGCGCGCGCAGCAAGGCATCAGCGAACCGTGCGCTTCGGACTCAGGGTTCATGTCATCGTACGGGAGACTGAAGATGAAGCCTGGCAGGATGCGCATCGGCTGATCAGTCATATCACTGACGAGGATATCGCGCACGCCCAGCGCAATTACGCCCGGATGGACTCAGTGGGCCAGCAGCGCATGGCGGCTTTGCATGGCGGACGACGCGACAAACTGGAAGTGTCACCCAATTTATGGGCCGGCGTAGGTCTGGTCCGCGGTGGAGCAGGCACCTCGCTGGTGGGCGATCCACAAACCGTAGCTGCCCGACTGCAGGAATATGCCGATCTGGGAATCGACACCTTCGTGCTATCGGGGTATCCTCATTTGGAAGAGGCGGTTCGTTTTGCGGAACTGGTTTTCCCATTGCTGGGCAAAGCAGCGGTGACCACCCAGGGCCTGGCGCAGACAGGAGGCGCATTTGATCGCAGGGCGGCGCAGGAGTGATGCAGGAACCATATTAAGGCACCGGGCTAATGATTACTTGAAGGGCCTGCAGCCATATGAGATACTCAGGATCGAAGCGGTAGGTAAGTAGACTGTCTTGGTTTCGCCGTTCTGAGAAAAATCGTTCCCATGGCCCCTAGAGTGATTACAACTGCAATAACACTGCTGCCCTGCATGCCATCGCGCATTGTCACCGGCCGCTCCAATACCATAGGGTTTCGCCGATGACCCGGCCGATCGGAGACCTGGACATCAACCTGCTGCTCGCGCTGGATGCGCTGTTGCAGGAACAGAATGTGACGCATGCTGCAGCCCGATTGAACATCACGCAGTCGGCGCTATCCGGTCGCCTGACCAGGCTACGTCGTATTTTCAATGATCCGCTATTCGTGCCGTCCTCTTCAGGACGGGGAATGACACCAACCTCGCATACCCTGGCACTCAAGCCGGAACTGCAACGTCTGTTGCAACAGTTGACGCAATTTGTCCAGTCGGCACATGTTTTCGATCCCGCCAGCAGTGAACGCACATTCCGTATTGCCGCAATGGACAACCCGGCGGCTATTCTTGCTCCGGCGCTGTTGCCGTTGATCAGGGCCCAGGCGCCGGAGGTCAAGGTTGCCTTTATACTGCCTGATAAAGCTCAGGTCAGCGAACAACTGGAACGAGGCGAAGTGGATCTGTTTATTGGCACCGCGCAGGATGCAACGCCGAACCTGATCGGACGCCTGCTCTTTGACGAAGAATTCCTGACCGCACAGCGCATAGGCCATCCCCGTGGCACGGGTCCGCTATCCATCGATACGTTTTGCGAACTGGATCATCTGCTGATTTCAACCAGTGGCGGCATGTTCAACGGCATGATCGACGAGGCGCTTGCCGATCTTGGAAGGCAACGACGTGTAACGGTTTCGGTCCAGAGCTACGCCCTGGCCCCACTGATCCTGGATTCGACAGATTGCATCTGCACCTTGCCCAAACGTTTTCTACAGCGGTTTACCAGCCACCTGGACCTATTTACCCCGCCACTGGCCCTGGATACATTCTCGATGAAGCTGTTCTGGCATTCGACAGTTAATGCCGATCCGGCGCACCGCTGGCTACGGTCGATGGTTTTTGACGCGGTGCAGACAAAGTGAGGTCATTTAGTTTTCGAGCCATCAGCAGTATCGATAGGTCGAATTGAAATTTACGATTTGTGCAGCGCCAGACAATGACGCATGATGTGATTTGTCCACCCAAACATGGAAAATCAACGCAATGTCACGTATTACTCCCCTTCTTTTTTCTGGTGTCCTGGCCATCGCAAGTGTGATTGCCCTGCCTGCCTCTGCACAGGCAGCACCTGTTGCAAAGACCGCTACTTATAAACAAGTGGCTGACGCCTATTCTATGCCCCTTGGCAACCTGACCATTACCGCCATATCTGATGGTACCGTGCCCCAGGATCTGTATCAGCTACTGATTGGTCCATCCCATTCTCATATCGATAATTTGCTGGGCAAGGCATTTCTTGCGAACCCGGTAGAAGCATCGATCAATGCATTTGTGATTCGCGACGGCGAACGCATTATCCTGGTTGATACCGGCTCGGGAGAGCTTTTTGGGCCCGGCTTCGGCGGCAAAATTTATGACAGCCTGGCCAGCGTGGGAATCAAATCTGAACAAGTGACCGATGTGCTTATTACGCATATTCATACTGACCACACCGGTGGCCTGGTACAAAACGGAAAACCTGCATTTCCAAATGCCACCGTCCATGTCGGTGCGCCCGACCTGGCCTTTTTCCTGGATGCCGGCAACGCCAAGAAAACCGGCTATGATGATAAGTACTTCGCAGAAGCGATCAAGACGATCGGTGTATATGACAAACTGGGAAAAGTAAAAACCTTTGATGACGGGCAAACAGTACTTCCCGGCATAAAAGCGTCCATTCACCCGGGACATACGCCCGGCAGCGCGTTCTTTACCGCCAGCAGCCAAGGTCAATCTATGGTTTTCGTTGGAGACATTGTCCATGTTGAGTCCTTGCAGTTTCCCGAGCCGGACATCGCGATCGTTTATGACCTGAAGCCGGAAGATGCGGTATCCGTAAGAAAAAACGCGTTTTCTGATTTCGCCGGCAAGCGCCAGCTGATCGCCGCACCCCACTTGCCATTCCCCGGGATCGGGCATGTCCGCTCCGAGGCGAAGAACAGTTTCAGCTGGCATCCGGTCGAATATCGCAATCGCGCAAGCAATTGATGATTCAGCGCGTATCTTGAGTTGGCATCACGGCGAGAGTGGGCAGCACTGTGCCCTGTTGCCTGGCTCTGGCCGACGCGCGCATGGCACTGGCATAACGCCCGGGACAAAAGCGCAAGACCAGTAGGGCGACAATGAGCACGGTTGCCAGATGTCCCAGCCATCCGGCCTCGTAGCCACCAGTCGCCTCGTGCAGTACCGCGACAAGCCATGCAGGCGCCGCAGCGATCAGAAAACCACCACCCTGCATGAGGGCCGAGAGTGCCCCGGCCTGAGCAGGATCAGGCAGATGATCCAGTGCCACGATCAGCATTAAGGCAAAGCAGCCGCCCAGGCCGCAGCCCAGCATGATCACCCAGCCAAGCGCTGCGTAGCCCGGTGCTAACGCCACACCCGCAAAACCGATACCCTGCATCACAAGTGTGAACCATAACCAGGGCCGGCGATCCGGTGCGTTCCTGGCAAACAATGGCAGCGTAAGCGCCGACAGCGCCTGGCTCACCGCCAGCACTGCCAGTAAGCCGCCACTGGCCTCGGCGCTCCAGCCTCGCTTCTGATAAGCCGGCGCCAGCCAGGCGACCACAGATGTGTAGCCCCCATTCATCAGTCCGAAGCAGAGCATCAAAAGCCAGGTGCGAGGTCGGGCCAGCAACAGCCGGGCAGCGCCTTTAGTCCTGCCCACGCCTGAATCAAGCGGCAGAAAACACCATGCCAGCAGAAGCGCCGCGGCAGCCGGCAATGCGAACCAGGCCAGGCCAACGAACCATAGCCCTGTGCTCGAAGACACGGCAGGTGCAGTTAGCGCGCCCAACGCTCCCCCGCCCATGAGCATCGCCGAATATAGCCCCATCATGGGGCCGACATGACCGGCAAACTCACGCTTGATGATCCCCGGAAAAATCGCTTGTATGACTGCGACACCCAAACCAATCAACGCTGCCGTCGCAATAAGACTCCATCCACTCATGCTGAACAGACGCAAAGCACAACCGCAACAGATCACCAGCAATGCAGCAATCACAGAACGACGCGCACCAAATGCACTTTGCAGGGCCGGCCCGATAAATGCCACACTGCCCATCAGCAACATCGGCACCAGCGTCAGCATGGCCATGCCTTGCAGGCCCAACCCCGTGTGCTTCTGAATACTGCCGGCCAGGGGTCCGACACCAGTAATGAAGGGTCGCAGATTAAACCCTATAAGCGCAACAGTTGCGACAAGCATGGCTCGCACAAGTGGCGATTGGACCCGCATCATGGATTCAAACCCTTTTTTGTTCCTGATATTTCCAATGGGCGTACAGATCGGGCCTGGCTGCAAGCCGCGTGGGCACATGACGAATGGTCATGGACTGTTCGGCAAAGGGCCTGGCCAGGTCGGCATATATTTCTGCAGTAGAAAGGCCATAGGGCTCACCGTCTTCATTACTATAGGCGTAGGTCACGTCTTTGATAGCCGCCAGCCTCATTGCCCCCATGCACATGGGGCATGGATGACCGCTGGCAAAGACACTGCACCCAGCCAGACTGGCTGAACCCAGATGCTGACTGGCCGCCCTGATCGCCAGTAACTCGGCATGCGCGGTAGGATCGTTGGTTGTTATGATTTCGTTGACCGCCTGGGCAATCACCTGGCCGTCGCGAACGACCACAGCCCCAAATGGGCGACCACCCTTTTCTGCATTGGTATAGGCAAGTTCAATTGCCTGCCGGAGAAAATCTGTATTCTGTTGCATTGGTGTACCCTTTCGAATTTCAACGCCCACCAGCGGCGCGCAGCATGTTTTCTATTTCGCGATAGCCATGTGAACGCGCGTGCGCAAGTGGGCTAACGCCCTCGCGATCAGCCAGATTGGGATTGGCCCCCGCCTTGAGCAGAGCGTCCACGATCTGCTGGTGCCTCTCACCGCCTGAGCCAAGAATAATTGCCTCCAGCAATGCAGTCCATCCCAGATTATTAACGTGGTCAACATCGACACCGGCTTCAATCAGCGTTTTGACAGTTTGGACATGGCCGCGTTCCGCAGCAGGAATCAGCGCCGTTCCGCCATACCGATTAGTACTTTTGAGATCAGCGCAGCGCGCACATTGTTCGCCCTGGTGGCAACAAGCAGCGCGGTCGCGCCCGAGCTATCGCGCGCATCTGTTTCTACCCCGCCGGATAAAAGTTGCTTGATGGCAGGGGCATCGTCATTGCCTGCTGCAACATGCAACGGATATGCTTTCATGACTGCTCCCGAAAAAATAGGCGTGCTGGCCAGTAGTACGGCTGCAAACAACGCCATGACAATCGATCTGGTCATATGCCCTCCAAAATCATTGCAATAGGGATTGGGATCGGCGCCTGGCGCTTCATAAGCCTGTACCGAGCATAGGACGATGGGCTGCAGGAACGCTTAGAGCCAAGCGCCCGGTGCCAGTTGTGTCCGCATCGACACCGAACCGCCGTCAGTATAGTCTCGTCGTCTTTTATTTGGAAATTAAATTATTAAATAATAAATATTAAGAACGTGCATGATGTGCTTATAATTGCAATCAGGATACTTCATAAGCAGGGAAACGAAATTGCTTGATCCTCGTCTTCTGGCGGCGTTTGTCGAGATTGTCGATACAGGCAGCTTTACCGCCGCCGCAGATCGGCTGCACCTCACGCAATCGACCATCAGCCAGCAGCTGGCAAGACTTGAATCGTCTGTCGGCCAGCAACTGGTGCACCGCAACGCCCGTCCGGTACAGGCTACTGTCCCCGGTGAACGGCTGGCGGGTTACGCACGGCGCATTCTCGCGCTTGAACGCGAAGCGCAAACCATGCTGGGAGATCCGGCCGGTACCCAATCCGTACGCATCGGTCTGCCCGAAGACCTGGTTACCTCTCAAATGGCGGCGGTCTTCAGTACCTGTACCCAGACGCACCGCTCAATTCGGCTGGATATCACGACCGGCTTAAGCCGCAATCTGACCGACCGTTACCGTGGCGGAGAGCTCGATATTGTCGTCGTCAAAGAGTCAGCCGCAAGCGCGGACTGTCACGCCAGTTTCCCGGAAGCATTGGCCTGGTACGAAAGTGCAGACCATAGCCAGCAATGGTCCGACCCCATTGCGCTGGTCACTTTTCCGCCCGGCGGACTATACCGAGAAGCCATGTTTGATCGTATCGAACGGGAGCGCAGGAACTGGTACGTTGCTTTTTCAGGCAGCAGCTTTCAAAGCGTGCTGGTCGGCGTAGAGACCGGCCTGGGCCTGTCCGTGCTGCCCATCAAAGCCACCACCGGACGGCGTGTGCGCGAGTATGCACCTTTGGGCAACATGCCCGCGATGGTTGTCTCTCTCTACGCATGGGATAAAAGTGGGCCCGCAGCAGCACTGATCAATCAGATGACAGCGGTATTAGAGCGCCGTTGAACGTACCGGACTCTGCCTGATTGGCGGTCGGTGGTGGATGGTAGAGGACAGATGCCGACCGCATCCTGGCATATACAAAATTGAGCTGCCGGGATACGAGCCGCAATACCGTTCTCCAACCAAATCACACTTGTGTTTCACTAATTTGTCGCATCAGAGTAACCGAGCACGCTGCGTCAAACCCCGTCATTCACCACTTTGTCGGATCCCTATTGCAAAAAAAAGCAGCGCTGTAAGATGCTTATGTCTAACGTCCGTTCTTTGCCACTTCCTTGTTGCCTGACTGTCGTATTATTGACGGCGTAACGTGAGGAAGGAGTGCCAACGCCTTTGTGCTCACCGCCGCTGCTCCATTACCCTCACGCCTGAAAATCAAGGCCGATATCCAGCGCCTTGGTGCTGTGCGTCAGATACCCGATTGCGATATAGTCAACACCAGTTTGCGCAACGGCTTGTACCGTTTCAGGCGTAATGCCGCCGGACGCTTCCGTTTGCGCCTTGCCCTGACACATGGCCACGGCCTGGCGCAAAGTATCGCAATCCATATTGTCCAGCAACACTAGCTTGACACCTTCTTCCAGGGCGATCGCCAGCTGTTCCAGGGTATCGACTTCAAGCTCGACAGGCGTCAGATGTCCTGCATGCGCATGGGCCTGGGCAATGGCTGTACGCAGATCGCCGGCCAGCGCAATGTGATTGTCCTTGATCAGCATGGCGTCATCCAGCGCCATCCGGTGATTCCAGCCGCCGCCGACGCGAACTGCGTATTTCTGCAGTACCCGCAATCCCGGAATAGTCTTGCGGGTGCAGGTAATGCGTGCTTTCGTATCTGCAACCAACTTCACGATATCTGCGGTCTGCGTGGCGATGCCGCTCAGGTGTGTCAGAAAATTGAGCGCCGTACGCTCGGCCGCAAGCATGGACCGAACATCTCCGGAAACCGTCGCCAGTAACTGACCTGCCTGAACATGCGCCCCATCCTGCTGGACAATATTGACTTCGATGGCCGGATCAATTTGCGCGAAGGCCAGCCGGGCCAGCGCCATTCCGGCGATCACACCCGGGCTGCGCGAGACCAGATGCAGGCGCCCCTGCCTGCCAGCGGGGATGGTCGCCTGGGAAGTAATATCGCCTTTTCGCCCCATGTCTTCTGCCAGCGCTGCCTGCACAAAGGGTAATAAAACAACGTCGGGTAATTCGTGAGCAGCGGGATTCATAAGCACGCAGGTCCTGTTCAAAAATTGCCCCATAGGGGCTGTTATATACTCAATTTGAGTATATAACAGCTATAAAAAACCGACAATGACTTATTGGAAAGTTTATTTATTGACAGGCAGTTTGCTGCCGGACAGCAGGCTCTCTAGCAACACCGTATCCTTGAACCGGTAAAGCTGCGCCGGGCGCCCCCGTTCCTGGACCGTACTTTGTCCGGTCGCCTCGAGCAAATCCTGATGCTGCATCAGGCGCCGGAAATTCTGCTTGTGCAACTCTACGCCGGCCAGGCTTTCGATACTTTTCTGCAATTGCAGCAGCGTAAATTCAGTGGCCATCAATTCGGAAATCACCGGACGATATCTGATTTTCGCCCGCAGCCTTGACATGGCCATGGCCAGCACCCGGCGATGGTTGTGCTGCATGGCCTTACCGGTCATGGTTTCAGGGATGGCCCCATCAAATAACGGCGATTCGGGAATAAGGCCCACTTCGTAGAGCAATTCATAGCGATACAGGGTATTGTCTTCGATCCATGCGTGCTCCCCCTGGCCCCAGCACAGATCCACGCGGCGCTGCCGGCTCTGGCGAACTGCGTCATCCTCGGCAAAGGCGACCCATTTTCTCAGATGTGGGTAAAACAAGCGGGCGATCCACTCGGGCCTGCCCTCGCGATGATCTTCCCAGGGGAAGTAACGATACCAGTCCTGCCAGCTGGCATTGGCTTCCAGCAGGCGCTCATCGGCTTCCTTGACCAGCCCCAGGTAACTGACATACAGCACGGGCTGCCCCGAAGCGCGGGTACGCAACGTATCGACAAAGGTATAGAGCTGCTCGACGTAGCCCATGGGTTGCATCGTCTGGTTTTTGACCCACTGGCGCACGCCGGCCTGCAACGAGCTATGCACGGGCGATAACGGCCCATAGGGCAGGATATTGCCATTTTCCACGGTCAGCACCCTCGCGTTCAGATTGGTAATCGCGATCAATACCGCGACAACCTCGGTAGCGCCTTCTGCAGTGCTCGACACGGAAAAACCTGAAGCCATACCTGTACATATCCATCAACAATGTATGGATTCTATCAGAACGGCCTTGATGGCATTTGCGCCACAACGCTTACGCCTGGGAAATAAAAAGTACTTTACGATTTATACTCAATTAGAGCATAATATATTCTCAAAAATAGCACGGGATACAGGCATGACATCGACCTCCTTCTCTGTACGCAAGACATTTGACATTGATTTTCCGACGCTGAACCGGCCGGAATCCGACGCAGGCATGGGCTCAGCCTGTCAGGTAAAACAGGCCTGGGCCAGCGTCCCCGAGCCGCTTGATAAAAAGGACCGGGACACTTATCGGCAATTGATTGTCGATCTTCTGGCAAAGCAGCAGGCCACGCTGGTTGCACACTACTACGTTGATGCAGAGCTACAAGACCTGGCGCTACAGACCGGCGGTTGCGTCGGGGACTCACTGGAAATGGCCCGTTTCGGCCGGGATCATCCGGCTACCACATTGGTTGTGGCCGGCGTCAGGTTCATGGGTGAGACTGCCAAGATCCTAAGCCCCGAAAAGCAGGTACTAATGCCTGATCTGCAGGCCAATTGTTCGCTGGATCTGGGCTGTCCGCCCGATGCCTTTGCGGCCTTCTGTGATGCCAACCCGGACCGCACAGTGGTGGTATATGCCAATACCAGCGCGCAGGTCAAGGCCAGGGCCGATTGGGTGGTGACCTCTTCGATCGCCCTGGAAATCGTGACTTACCTGCATCAGAGGGGTGAAAAAATTCTGTGGGCTCCCGACCGCCATCTGGGCCAGTACATACAACAGCAAACTGGCGCGGACATGCTGCTATGGCAGGGTTCGTGCCTGGTACATAATGAATTCAAGGCCGAAGAACTGGCCGAGTTGAAAAAAGCCAACCCGCAAGCGCGCGTGCTGGTCCACCCCGAATCGCCGGCCCCGGTGGTAGCCCTGGCTGATGTGGTCGGGTCCACCAGCAGGCTGATCCAGGCCGTTACCGAATTGCCGGCGACAAGCTTCATCGTGGCGACCGACCAGGGCATCGTGCATGAAATGCAAAAACAGGCGCCTGGCAAAACTTTCATCGCAGCCCCCACGGCAGGTGAGAGCGCCACTTGCAAGAGCTGTGCTTTTTGTCCGTGGATGGCAATGAACGGGCTAGCCGGCGTGGCCAACTGCCTGCAAACGCATAGCGGTGAAATCGTGCTGGATCCACAACTGGGATATCGGGCGCACAAACCCATCGGCCGCATGCTCGATTTTGCTGCTACCTACAAAAAGAACATCCGCGCCAGCGGCGACTTAAGCCGTGATGTTCATTTATTTTCCCAAATCGGACCTGCATGATGAAAGCCACAGTGCATGACTATGATGTGGTGATTGTCGGCGGCGGTTTGGCCGGCTTGTCGGTTGCACTAAGCCTGCCTGGCAATATGCGAATTGCCATTGTCAGCAAACTGTCGCTGGCGACCACCGCCAGCGGCAAAGCCCAGGGCGGGATAGCGGCGGTGCTGGACGCCGAAGATCATACCGATAACCACATTCGTGATACGCTGGTTGCCGGCGCAGGCCTGTGCGATATAACCAGTGTCAGCCACATTGTGCAAGCCGCACCGGCTGCGATTGACTGGCTAAGACGCCTTGGGGTCCGATTTACGCTTGCTGGCCTGAATCAATTACACCTGACGCGCGAAGCCGGCCACAGTCATCGCCGTATCGTTCATGCAGCAGACAGCACCGGATCAGCGATCACATCTGTGTTGCAGGCACAGTTGCAGCAACGGCCCAACGTGGACGTGTTTGAGCACACAGTGTGCATCGATGCATTAATTACACATGAATTCATGACGCATGAATCAGTCGCGCATGAGCATGCTACTCGATCCATCTGTCAGGGAATTGACGCCCTGGATACGGCCTCGGGTAGAGCATTAACCCTGACAGCCCGCCACACAGTTCTGGCCACAGGCGGACTGGGGCAGCTGTTTCCCTATACCACCAACCCGCCCACCGCCACCGGTGACGGGCAGGCCATCGCCTGGCGGGCGGGTTGCCGAATAGCCAACCTGGAATTCGTACAGTTTCACCCCACTGCCCTGGCATTGCCGGGCGCAACTTCCTTTTTGATCTCAGAAGCGGTCAGGGGCGAGGGCGGTGTGCTGCTGAACGCCGAAAAACACCGCTTCATGCCTGATTACGATTCGCGCGCCGAGCTTGCGCCGCGCGATATTGTGGCACGGGCCATTCACGCGGAAATAACCAGGCAACAAGGGCAGCCTGTATGGCTGGATATTTCTCACCGGCCGGCCAGCTTTATTCGCGAGCACTTCCCCATGATTTACCAGACTTGCCTGGAACTGGGCCTGGATATCACTCGCCAAGCCATTCCGGTTGCGCCTGCGGCACATTACTCCTGCGGCGGCATCGTTACCGATTTGAACGGATGCACCAATATTGACCGGCTGTATGCCGTAGGTGAAGTAGCTGATACCGGCCTGCACGGCGCCAATCGGCTTGCCAGCAACTCGCTGCTTGAATGCGTTGTGATCGGCCGAAATTGCGCACAAGCCATTGAGCAATGTAGTCAAGTGAACCCAACAGCGTCACTTGCCGGCAACCGGCAGCAAACGATCAATGACAGCCCTGATGTGCCCGCGTTGCATGATGGGCCTGTGATGCCTGATGCAGCAGGTATCCGGCAGCTCATGGGAAAAAGCCTGGGGATCATGCGAACAACGTCGGGCATTGGCCAGGCACTTGACCAGTTAGAGCGCTGGCGTGGAGTGCTGGTACAAACGCCCGGACAGGCCTGGACGCCAGCGCAACTGGATTTGCGCAATCGCCTGGACTGTGCGTGGCTGATCGCGACATGCGCAGCCCAGCGCAAGGAAAGCCGGGGCCTTCACGCACTAGCCGAGTTTCCCCAGATGCTGGCCGAACCCGGTCCCAGTGTGGTCGGCCGGCCAGTGCCAGCGCCTGCCGAAAGAGAGCCTGGCAAAGGCAACCGTCGCCTCAGGCGTGCGCCAGTTGCTGCACGGCCTGCGCCACTGGCGTATCGCCCTGGGTCAGCTCAATAATGATCCGGTTTACTTCAGGATGTTCAATGATTTCGACCAGTGCAGCTGCTACGTCAGCACGCGGTATGCCGCCATAGGGGATGGCCAGACCCGCGTGTACCTTACCAGTGCCGGGTGTATCGAGCAATGTGCCCGGTCGCAGAATGATCCAGTCCAGATCAGTCGCTGCCAGATACACGTCGGCGCGCTTTTTCACTGCCATGTAATTTTCAAAGGTCTCGGACACTGCCTTGCCACGACCTGCCTCTGGAAACGCCGACACCAGGACAAAGCGCCGGATACCTGCTGCCATGGCTGCCGTGACGGCCAACTCCAGCCCATCCCCATCAATGGCGTTGGTCATCTGGGGTCCGCCCTTGCCGCCAGCCCCTGCGGAGAACACCACCACATCGCTGTCTGCCATGAGCCGGGCCAGTTCGGCAGTCTCCAGTTGAAGCAGGTCTCCGTGCACGGGGATGGCGCCCAGTGCTTTGAGTTCATTTGCCTGCAGGACATCCCGATGCAGTGAGTGGGGCTTATGCCCGCGCGTGCTCAACTGCCGGGCAAGATGCCTTGCGATTTTTCCCGAACCGCCAACAATAAAAACATTTGTCATATTCTCTCCTTGTATGCTTCACCTGGGCAAAGCAATGGTACCGCACGGTCCGAGATTATTTGCTCTGCTACACTGACCGAGACTCTATTGATCGACAGGAGACTTAGCATGAACCCGATGAATCAGCCGCATGATGCGCCCGTCGCCTTTCAAATGGCATGGAACAATCACAACATGCCAGCGCTCGGCGCATTATTCCATGAAGACGCCACGTTCGTAAACCGCTTCGGGCATTACGTACGTGGTGTCGATGATATCGTTCGGCTGCATGAGCCCATTCACTCTACCATTTACAGCGATTCGACTCTCGCAAATGAATTGATCGACGTTGTCGCGATCAACAGCGAAGCGGCGATCGTGCATTTCTGGAGCCGCCTTGCAGTCGGAAGTGCCCATCCCGCAGGCCCACACGCAGTTGACACGCTGATCCTTGCCGTTCTCACGCGTGAGAACAACGCGTGGCGAATCAAGGCGCTGGAGAATGTCACATTGACAAACCCTCGCACCGGAGAAAACGTGTTGAGAGACAGCCCGAACACCTGAAGGCGCAACGACCAGGGTAGGAGGCAGAGTAAAGCAATAGAAATCTTGCCACTACAATTGTGATAAGCCTTTGACTCAAGGCATATGCAGGGGCGTTCGCCTGGCCTGTAAAGCAATACAATATGGTCACACTGGTGTGATTCCGCCACCGCTGGCACGCACGCAACTGAAGCTTGCCGGCTCCTATCTGGTCGTTTTGAATACCTGGCCGTCGTTGTCAACGATACCCCGCCAGTGCAGATTTTTTTGCAAATAGGCCGGACCTATACCTCTGCTGCAGATGGACCTTAGGGCGCACAGTATGTTTCCTGTTTCGCAACAGCCGTGTAAACGCGCCTTCACATGTGCGCAGGCCCGCTCGCTATCAGCCTGACCTCAGCCAGTTCACAGAAGCCCGAAGAACCGACGAAATGGTTCCAGATAGTTATATCAGAATAGGCTTGATATAGGGTTTTACGAGAATTCGTCTTAACCAGCACCAATGAGATTCAGTCTGACGGCTATCCTATTGGAAAATTAGGACAAGCCCTGAATGAAAATAATTTTTTAATTGAAGATATTATGATTATAAATTATCATTAGGTTCATAACCTTATCACTACCGCACCGAAACAGGCTCACAACCACTATGATTCATATTCGCGTTTCATCAGGCAATTATGTTTTTATCATGCAACTCGAACAGGAAAAATCACCACTGACATGTCAATGGTTTTTGGACCGTTTACCGTATAAGACGCATATGAGTCAGGGACGATGGAGCGGGAAAGCTGTTTTTGCCCGTTTAGGTACGACAGCAGCCAAGATTGCATACGAATCAGCAACAAGTTTCCCTCACCCGGGCGATGTTGTAATGTACCCGGGAGATGGGCTGCGCGGCGGTGGCGAAATATATATGCCATACGGCCCCAATATGTTTTCCTGCGAATATGGGCGAATTGCCGGCAATCATTTCCTAAGTATTGTTAAAGGGGCAGAGCAACTGGCCGCCTTTGGTGAACTTGCGCATTGGCATGGCGCGCAGGAGATGCTCTTTGAACGGATGGATTAAACGGCTTGTATAAGCACGCTGCATGAGCGCGTGCTAGTCATCTTTCATCGAAAAGATCATAAAGCTTTTCTGACTGGCTCATTCGCTCAAGCGCAACTTTTCCAAGTAAATCCGATAACGAAGCACAAAGATAGTTCAGGACGCTATAACCTGAAGTATAGGAATCAAACAAGGAAGTGCTCTGCACCATGCATCGGATGGTCCAGTTCGTGTAGTTGCTGGTTTTTTCCTCTGACTGATCGGTAATGTACAAAACCCGGGCATCCAAGGTTTTTGCATATTTCATCAGCTTGAATCGCAACTCCTTGTGACGACGAAAACCGATCACAATCAACATATCGCGCCGGGTCATCGCGGAAATTTCCTTTTCGATCGCCTGCCCGGGGCGTGGCAACAACTCCACCTGATCCCGTATCTGAACGAGCTGTTGGCGCAAATACATGGCCGGCATGTAGCTGTTTCCATATCCAACAACCCAGATTTTGCGGGCTGCCTTCATGCCGCTGACGATTTCCTTGATCGCTTTTTCACCCACCGCATCGAAAGTTTGCAGCACGTTCTGGATCTCGCAGTTGACATGCTGCTTGATGCTGCTTTTATAATCCCCATCTTCCTGAGTCAAATTGTTCAGGTAGCGAGGGGAGCCATCCTCTCTTGCCTGTCTCACTTGCTTGCGTATTTCCTGTACGTTTTTATAGCCCAGTCGTTTAACCAGTCGTGTCGCAGCGGCATTCGATGTCTTGGCGCGTTCCACCACTTCGGACATGGCATGGGTCGCCAGCACGCCTGGGAAATCCAGCAGCAAATCAGCCAGCAATCGCTCACTGTGCGGTAGCGTTTCATAGATCTCTTTCAAACGGTCTTCGACGGGGAACGTCACAGTATTGTCCTCTACTTTATTCGATTCATCTTGAACAAGATGCCTGACTCCAGATGGCCTAAGCACAGTGATTCATGGATTCTATCAGTTTAGCCATTGTTGAGCGTCCTGATATTATAAGGGATACGCAGCGCCGCTATTTTCCGGTACGACATAAAGATATAGACTCTGATCGTGTGCGCCCGGACGCTGCCCAGGCCGATAGATTTTTCATCTGCAAACAATGTAAATTACTACTTGAATATAATGTCGCGATTAACATCTTTATAAAGAAGATAGCTCGCGTTGGACCAACCTGTGGCATAAAAAAATTGCGGGCAATAAGGTGCCATATAGATAAAGTCGCCGGCCCAGCATTCATGCCAGTCATTCTGAAGCAAATACATCCCCTGCCCTTCGAGCATATATAAACCGTGTTCCATCACGTGGGTTTCAACCATCGGAAAATAATTGCCAGGCTCAAAGCTCAGAATATTGATGGCGAAATCAAACGCAGGGTCTGAATCCGGCAAAAGATGTTGCCAAACTCTGCCCTTAGTGTGTTTGTTCAGCTTTTCTACCGTGTCCTGATGAGAGACCAGTGGTGCTGGGGGGGCTACACCATCAAGCGCTTCATAGGGCTTTCTTAGCCACACCACGCTGGCCGATTCACTATCCTCATTGTACAAACGATAGCCTGTTCCTGGCGGAACATAAGCGAAGCCGCCCGCAGCTAATTGATGCACCGTCTCGCCTAATGCCAATGTGGCAGTGCCGGATACTACATAAAAGAAGGCCTGCATGCCATCGTTCCGAACGCAATTCATCCCGCCACCCTGGCGCATCTCCAGAAGTATCTGTACAAATCCCGCTCCCAACGCAGGAGTAGCCTGAATGCTGATTGTTGAATCGTTGATACCCGGAATCCTGCTTTCAAGAATCCCTTCGGGAGGAAAAACGGCGTAGTGAGTGGTTAATGCAGTACGGTGATGGGCAAATACACCGGGTGGCTGAATCTGTTTTTTTGGCATAGTAATCTGACTCCTGGTAAGGTAGGTTTTGAGAAAAATAAGTTCAAATCTCGACTGCAAGCGCCAGTAGTGTCTTATAGAGCACATTGGAGCCCGCCGCACAATCTTCCGGCGTACTCCATTCTGCAGGGTTATGACTGATGCCGTCGCGAGAGCGTACAAATATCATTCCCATAGGACAAAATTTGTAAAACGATCCGCTGTCATGACCGGCACCGCTGGGCAACGTAAATACAGGCAACCCCTGTTCCTGGCAGGCCTGTTTGATTTGCTCCTGTATTTCCGCGGAACATAGCTTGGCACCGCCACGCCCGTAAATCTGAATGTCGAAATCGACCGATCGGCTCAGGCAAATATGCTTTGCCTGAGCAATCATCCGGTCCAGGACGCGGTCCCGGGTCTGTTCATCAATGTCTCTGCAATCGAGCGAAAACACAACGCTACTTGCAATGACATTGACTGCGCCAGGGGTTACGGTCATGGAACCAACAGTGGCCACGGTGGTACCCGTGCTCAACGCTTCACGCTCTATCATATGAATCACAGCAGCCGCTGCGGCCATCGGGTCGCGACGCAGATTCATTGGCGTAGTTCCTGCGTGACGAGCTTCTCCAGTGATTGTTATTACGCTTCTGGATGATGCACAGATCCCAGTGACGACGCCTACCGAGTGGCCTTTATTTTCCAGCACGTTTCCCTGCTCTATATGCAGCTCGACGTGAGCCTTGACAGATCCGGGAGATCGGGCGGCAAGCCCTACCGAGTCGGCATCGATCCCCAGTGCCTGAAGGGCCTGGGATACGGAAATCCCGTCGCGGTCCACCCTGCGCAACTTATCGGGATCATGTTTGCCCGTCATAATGCGCGATCCGCTATAGCCGCTGGTAAAGCGGCAGCCTTCTTCATCTCGGTATGCGCATACCTCAATGGAATGCATGGTCATAATATTGCGCTCATTCATCGATTGCACTGCCTCAATGGCACCGACAATACCAAGCGCACCGTCAAACATGCCTCCCTCCACGATTGTGTCGGAGTGAGATCCGGTCATTACGACGGGGGCCGCAGCATCGCGCCCCTGTTTGGTGCCGATTAAATTACCGGCAGCATCGGTTCTCACCTGCATGCCGGCCTCTGTCATGAATTCAGATAAAAGTGCAATTGCCTGCTGGTCTGTTTCGGTCAACGCAAGCCGTGTCACCCCGCCACTGTCAGTCTTGCCTATTTCAGATAAATGTAAAAGCCGATTAAAAAGACGTTGTTGATTGATCAATATGCGCTCCTGTTGAGATTTATTTACAGAGCGGCTTTCTTTCTTCGCTCCCCGTAATCTGACCTTGGTTTTTTCAAACCCTGACTACGGCTTCCTTTTAATTTCCTCTAACAATATGTCCTTGGTAGATGGCGGCAAATACTGGACGCGATCGGTGTTTATACCGGTGAAATAGCGTTCGTTATAAATGTAGATATATGGCAGGTCGTCTGCCAGAATTTGCTGTGCATCTATATACGCCTGACTGCGTTTTTCCGCGTCTACCGTTGTCATTGCCTGATCGAGCAGCGCATCCAGTTTTGGATTTCTATAGCCCAGTCGTTTGTAATACACCTTCGAGTTCAATGCATTCAACGGCAGAAAAGGGTCATACATACTGTTTCCGTATCCGGCAAGCATCAGCGCCTCATTTTTATTATTGTTTCTGACCTGCACATATTTACTGTTTTCCAGCAATTCCATCTGCACCTGAATCCCAGCCTGAGCAAGCATGGCGGCGATCAGTTGTCCAAGCTCCGAGTCCATGAGATATCGCCCTTTTGGAATCTGGAATTTAAGTTTCAGCGGCTTATCTGCGGTATATCCGGCGTCCTGAAGCAACGCGATAGACTTCTTGAGATCGTAGTTGGATTTATTGTACAGATCTTTATCGAACCCCAGAATTCCTGGTGTGATATGCGTACGAGTAGGCGTACCCAATCCGCCAAATAACTTCTCAACGATCAGCCGGCTATCAATGGCATGCTCAATTGCCTGACGCACTCGTTTGTCCGAGGTAGGAAACTCTTTGTTGGCATTGACCATCAGCAACAGAACCTGTGTTGAAGCAGCATCGACCACCTTGGTACCATTATGATTATTTACTCTGGGCCACTCTGCAGGCGGTACCTCGGCGACCACGTCCATGCCACCGGTTACAAGTTCGTTAACCCGCGTGGCCTCTCCCGGCAAGACAGAAAAAATGGCATCATCCCAATCAGAGACATTGCCTTTGAAATATCCAGAAAACTTTTTCAACACGAGTTTTCTATCCATTTCATAGCTCATTACCTTATAGGGTCCCGACCCGACAGGATGAAGATTGAAATAATCAACACCGTGTTCCACAAAGTACTTCTGAGGAAGGATGCTGCCACCCATCCTGATCAGGCGGTTCAACAGCACGGGATCAGGAACTTTGGTAACAATGTCAAAGTCAGTATCGTTAATGATATTTACCGTTTCAATTGTGTTAAATCGCGGATTTTCAAGCAGTGCTTTGTCTCTGGCAACGCGTTCAAGCGAAAATTTCACATCTTTTGAAGTCAGAGAGTCGCCGTTATGAAATGTAATATTCGGCTGCAGCGAAAACGACCAAGTCAACTCATCTTTCCGCGAGAATTGACGAACCAGATTTGGTATGAATTTTCCCGCTGGATTCATTCTGACCAGCGTGTCAAAAATGTTCATCAAGGGCGTTCCGAAACTACCATTATTATGTGGATCAAACGTCAAAATACCCTGCTCAATGCCGATATGTAGCGTAGCAGAGCTCGCTTGATCCGTCGTATCCTTGGCTGGCGTATTCTGACGAGATCCATAGAAAAAATAAATGAAGACCAACGCCAGAATCAAGATGATTCCGGTTATAAATATGTAGCGTTTTCGATCAGGTTTGGCACTCATGATGTTTTCTATCCCGGGACAATGTGAAAAGTAAATGAATAATTCATCGGAGGGTCTTCAGCTTTTAAGTTCAGGTTTTCCCGTCAGGCGGATGCCGACACAGTGGTTGACGATTGAACTAAAGGATAATGGCAGGCGACAGCCCTTCCGTTCACGCCCGTGACCAGTGCGGGTTCCAGCTCCCTGCAGAGGCTTGTCACATAACGACATCGCGTGCTAAAGCGACATCCGCCAGGGACTTGAACCTGGTCCGGAATATCCCCGCTTAGCACAATTTTGCGCCGACGCCTGTTGCGCAACGGATCAGGAAAGGGCACTGCCGAAAGCAGTGCTTCAGTGTAGGGATGTTGCGGATTTCTGAATAGCTCAGCCGTGGGCGCCAACTCCACGATTTTTCCAAGGTACATAACCGCTATACGGTCGCTGATATGTTTGACCGCCGGCAGTCCATGCGAAATAAATAGATAAGTTAGCCGGTATTGCTCTTGCAGCTGAGTTAACAGATTCAGAATTTGCGCCTGAATCGACACATCCAGCGCCGAAACGACTTCATCGCAGACGATCAGCTTAGGGCGCAGTGCAAGCGCTCTTGCGATGCCGATTCGCTGACGCTGCCCTCCGGAAAACTCGTGCGGATATCTGTCTATAAATAGTCGGCTCAGGCCAACGTTATCCATCAACTCCAGAACCTGTTTACGCAGCGAGTTACCGCTACAAATGCCATGGGAACGCAGCGGCTCAGCGATCAGCTCAAACACATTGAAGCGTGGATTGAGCGATGAGAACGGATCCTGAAAAATGATTTGAAAATCCTTTCTTTTTTCACGCAGGCTTCTCGCACTAAGCGCGCCCAAATTTTCACCATCAAAAATAATCTCCCCGTCGGTCGCACGCAGCAACTGCATGATGACGTTACCGGTTGTCGATTTTCCGCAGCCCGATTCCCCAACCAAACCAACCGTTTCGCCAGGATAAACTTGAAGATCAAGTCCATCGATAGCCTTGAGCACCTTTTTTTCACCCGAGAACCAGCCATGGTTCAACACGAAATGTTTCTTTACTCCCTTCAGTTCAAGCAGAGGAGCCGTTTTATTTTGATCCATCTGGTGTACCTTCTTCGTTTTGGTGGAGCCAACAGCGAACCCGGTAATTATTGCGGACTTGTTGCAATGGCGGCATCTCGTTGTTGCATTTATCAAAGGCATACGGGCATCGTGGTTGATACCGGCAGCCCACAGACACAGCATCGGGAGATGGAACAGAGCCAGGGATACCCTGCACGGCAGGTTGTCCATCGTCCACAGTAAGCGTGCTGCTCAAAAGGCCCTTTGTATAGGGATGCTGCGGCTGCGCAAATAGTTCATAAACATCTCCCTGTTCGACGATATTGCCCGCATACATAACAATGACGCTATCAGCGATTTCTGCAACGACACCCAGATCATGGGTAATCAAAACAATCGCCATATTCCGCTCGTCACGAAGGCGGTTCATCAAATCCAGAATTTGTGCCTGAATCGTTACATCCAGAGCCGTTGTTGGTTCATCGGCGATCAGCAGTTTGGGATTGCAGGACAATGCCATCGCAATCATGACGCGTTGTCTCATCCCACCACTGAGCTCATGAGGGTAGCTGTCATGGATAACTTCAGGGTTCTGCATTCCCATTTTCGACAGCATTTCAATACTTCTGCCAGCCGCCTCCTTTTTACTCACTTTCTGGTGCAGTTCAATGGCCTCGCCAATCTGGTACCCAATCGTGAACAGTGGGTTCAGCGATGTCAGGGGTTCTTGAAAAATAATCGATATCTCGTTGCCCTGTATCTGCCGCATTTGCGCCGGACTCATTGCCGTCAAATCTTTGCCGTCAAACAGGATTTGACCCGCCTCAATCCGCCCCGAGGCGTTAAGCAGACCCATGATAGAGAAAGCGGTAATACTCTTTCCACTGCCGGATTCACCAACGAGCGCAACAATTTCACCTTTATGCAATTGAAATGAAACATCGTCAACAACAGTGGTTTTCGAATTATGTCCAGTGAAGCAAGTTCTGATATTTCTGACATCGAGAAGCGGAGTTTTGTCGCTTTCATGTTGAGGTAATGCAATTGATTGGCTCATGATTATTGCCTCTTTTGACGAGGATCGGCCATGTCGCGTAGCCAGTCCCCCAGGAAAATGATACCGACCACCGTGATGGTAATAGCGAAGCCAGGGAAAGTGGCAATCCACCAACTTGTGGAGAGATAGGACTGCCCCTCACTGAGCATGTATCCCCAGGAAATGTCAGGCGGCTGAATTCCTAATCCGAGAAAACTGAGCGAGGACTCGGCAATAATGGCGGTACCAACGCTCAATGTGGATATCACAATCAGAGTTGAAAATACATTCGGCAGTAAATGCCTGAGAATGATGACGTGATTTTTTGTCCCTATCGCATATGCTGCCCGTACAAAATCACGCTGTTTCAGACTAAGGACTTCGCCGCGAGTCAGCCTGGTATACGCGACCCATTTAGTACATCCCATGACAAAAACAAGCGTGACCAATCCGGGCCCGAACACCCCGATAATAACCAGCATAATGAGCATTGCGGGCAAGGCAAGCAAAGAGTCGGTGATGCGCATGATAGCGACGTCTATCCATCCACCATAAAATCCTGCCAACAGTCCGAGGGCCGTGCCAATAATGCCCGCAACAATAACTGCACAGATGCCAACGACCAGGGAAACTCGTGCTCCGTATAAAATCCTGCTCAGCACGTCCCGACCCAGGTTGTCCGTTCCCAGCACGTGATCCAGACTGCCTCCACTTAACCAGGCTGGCGGCATAAGCATGGCGCCCAGATCCGTATGTGAAGGATCATGAGGCGCAAGCACAGGAGCAAAAGCAGCAATAAAAACGACCAGAAGCACAATGATCGCTCCGGCAATGCCCGTGTGACTGGAAAGCAGAAGCGCCAGCCATCTGCGGATACGCGATGCGCGCTGTGCGGAGCGTACGGCAGGACTGCTTGTTTCAATAGACGGTGAGGAGCTGACCACAGAATTTGTGTTGCGCTGGATTACATTCATCTTTGGCCTCATCAGTATTTGATCCGCTTATCGACAACGCGATACAGGATGTCACCGAGCATATTCATCAGAATCACGAGAATTGCTATGACAAAAATCCCCGCTTGCACAATTGCCATGTCGCGTGCGTTGACTGCCTGTACCAAGAGCTGTCCAAGACCTGGGTATGCAAATACGCTTTCTGTGATCAACGAACCGCCAATCAAAAATGGCAGTTGCAATGTAGTCATCGTAATAACCGGGTTCAGACAATTCTTGAAGGCATGCCGATAAACAATGGTGAACGTGCTTAAACCCTTGCTTCGGGCGGTACGGATATAGTCCTGGCTCAGTGCTTCGATCATGCTGGCACGCACCAAACGGGCGATCTCTGCCGCAGTGCTTCCACCCAGGGTCAACGCCGGCAGAATCATATGCATAAAAGAGCCACTACCGGAAACCGGGAATATCGGCAAAAGTACAGAGAACAGCAGAATCAGCATCAAGCCCACCCAGAAATTGGGCATGGCTTTACCGGCGACAGACGCGCTGGTAATGAAAAAATCGATTAGCGTATGCTGTCTGGTTGCTGACCAGATACCAAGCGGAATGGCGATAACAAGAGAAAATGCCATGGCCAGCACACCGAGAAAGACCGAGGAGGGTAGCCGATCCAGAACAATGGACAAGGCGTCCGTGTGATAACGAAAGGAGATTCCAAAATTGCCAACCAGTATATGTTTTAGAAAAATCCAGTATTGAACAAAGAAAGGCTGATCCAGGCCCAGGGTTGCTCGCAGATTGTTGATCTCTTCGGTCGTTGCGGAATCCGGCAGCATTAAGGCAACTGGGTCACCTGCCAGATATACGAGAGCAAACACAATGAAAGTGATAATCAGCAGAACGGGAGAAAATTGAAGCACGTATCGGATCAGATAATTTTTCACTGACTTTCCTCTTGCTGTTGTCCGGTTATGGTCACGTTCATAGTCTTGGATTGGATTGTCGTGGGCCACGAATAAACTGCAATCCAATATATAAATAACATCGCATTCGAGCTAATGATAATTTATTTCCAGTTTTAGTCAACATAAAAATAAATTATCACATACTCTCAAAACCAGTAAATACGGGCTTTATGGTAATTTTTTGCACCAGATGTGAAGACAATTGCACCGTTATTGCACGCAGCGAAAATCAATTCTGCAGCTTGTCGGTGCGGAATATTCAAAGCCATATCGGAACCGGTGCGATTGCGATTTAATTTTGGTGCGGGACTGATAGATAGATGTGCGCCAATAATATCTGCATCAAATTGATGCAGTAGCTGATAATGGCCCGTCATATCCTGCTATCGAGCAGGTGAGGCATTTAAATTGTTGTATATTTGCAGTGCGGGAATGAAGCCGTGATCAACATCCAAACCGAAAAACAGTCACATGTGTGATTCACCGTCGTTGGTACAGCAGCACCAGTTTTCAATCTTTAGTCAATTTCTGCACAAGAGCCCGCAATAGCCGCAGGCCAATTTTTACATTGATGACGAGAATACTCCTCGGCTTCGCGTCGTACTAAATAGATGTCAGCGCCCCGGCAACTTTGTCGTCGCTACCCGACCATACTTTTCTTTATCATGTCCTATACAAGGCGCTCAAGCCTCACCTACCCCTATCTGGTCGTTTTGAATACCTGGCCGTTATTGTCCACGATGCCCCACCAACGCAGGGTTTTTTGCAAATGGCTTCTGACCGCCTGCACGGCCTTTTCCGGAGCGCCGGTCTGAATATGATCGATGATTTGCAAATGTTCGGTCATGGCCGGAATGATTCTTTCAGGTAAAGGGCGGCGCGAGTGTTGCATGACACTCAGGCGGTAACGATTTTCTTCATAAACCGCCAGTGCAACCGGGTTATTCAATGCCCCGGTAAGCCAGGCATGCAACGACCAATCCACCTCCATGGCTCTCAACTGTAACTGGGCTGAGATGGCGCCTTCTGACGCCTGTTCCAGTACGCGCTCGTGTTCCTGGCGCAAGTGAGCCAACTCACGATCCGGCGCCTGCTGCGCCAACAGGCGGGCGCCTTCCTGGTCGAACAGATAACGCAGGTGAAAACCGGCATGCAGCGCCTCGGCGGTGGCTTCAAGGATCAACACGCCTCGCTGGGGCAAAATCGACACCAGCCCGGCTGCGGCCGCTCGCTTTACCGCTTCCCGCACGGGGGCCAGCGGCAGGCCGGTCACCTCAACCAATTCTGATATCGAAATCATCTGGCCTGAGCGTATTTGACCGCAAGCAAGCAAATCCCGAAAGGCTTCAAATGCCTGTTGCGCCAAAGACTGGTCCGAAGAGCGGGTGGGAGTTCGCATGGTAAGAGAGAGGCCTTTTAGGGTTTTCACGACTATCGCATTTTATGTCATTCTAATTATAGTTGAAATGTTATCTGACATTTCAGATGGCATTTCACAAATCACCAACAGGCTGGCGCACTCAACGGTGCTCCCGGGGAGTGGATTTAAATGCGTATTATTTATCGAAGTCTCTTTTGCCAGGTGGTTGTGGCGTTGATTCTGGGCGCGATTATCGGCGTGTTCTGGCCACATTTTGGCGAGCAGCTCAAGCCGCTGGGCGACGGTTTTATCAAGCTGATCAAAATGATTATTGCGCCCTTGGTATTTTGCGTGGTGGTGCACGGCATCTGCGGCAGCAGCGATCTGAAGAAAGTTGGCCGGGTGGGCGCCAAGGCCCTGCTGTATTTTGAGATCGTCACCACCTTTGCGCTGGCGCTGGGCATTGGTCTGGCTTATTTGTTCAAGCCCGGCCACGGCATGAACGTGGACACATCCTCGCTGGATGCCAGCGCACTGGCGCCCTATGCGACCCAGGCTGAGCATGCAACAGATACGATCAGCTTCCTGATGCGGATCATCCCCAAAACCTTCACCGATGCATTTGCCTCCGGCGATATTCTGCAGGTGCTGCTCATTGCCATTCTGTTCGGGGCGGCGGTCGCCGTGATGGGAGAACGCGGGCGACCGGTCGCGGCGCTGGTAAGCCAGTTGTCCCATGTATTTTTCAAAATCATCGGTTTTATCGTGCGCCTGGCGCCACTCGGCGTATTGGGGGCAGTCGCGTTTACCGTCGGCAAATATGGCGTCGGTACGCTGGGCCAGTTGAGCATGCTGGTAGTCCTGTTCTATGTCACCTGCGCGATATTCGTGGTGGTCATCCTGGGCCTCATTCTGCGACTTGCCGGTTTCAATATTTTCAAACTGCTTGCCTATTTGCGCGAAGAATTGCTGGTAGTGCTGGGTACTGCCTCGTCAGACGCCGTGTTGCCCCAGGTCATGCATAAACTGGAGCGTATGGGCGTAAAGAACTCCACTGTGGGGTTGGTGATACCCACCGGCTACTCATTCAATCTTGATGGATTCTCCATTTATCTGACCCTTGCTGCCGTTTTCATCGCACAGGCGACCAATACGGCCTTGTCATTTACCGATTTGATCACGATCCTGGCCATTTCAATGCTGACATCCAAAGGCGCGCACGGTGTACCCGGCTCGGCCATCGTGATCCTGGCGGCAACCCTGAGCGCCATACCGGCGATTCCTGCTATCGGACTGGTATTGGTGCTGTCGGTTGACTGGTTCATGGGCATCGCCCGCGCTCTGACCAACCTGATCGGCAATTGTGTCGGCACAATCGTTATCGGTGCCTGGGAAGGCGACATTGACCGGCAACAGGCCCATAATACGCTCAACGGCCAGACCGGAACAAATGAGGATTAGAGGGTAGCAACAAGCATGACACTCAGAAGTTTGACAATAGAGCCGCTGACACGCAGTGCCTTCGCGCCCTTTGGCCAGGTGATCCAGGCTTGCGATGCGGCGCAGCACTTCACCATCAACGAGGGCAACACCGAGCGTTATCACGATCTGGCCCATATTGAGCCGGGCCCGCAGGGCAAGGCGATCGTGTCGATTTTCCGTGGCCTGCCACGCTCCCTGCCCTTCGCAATCACCATGATGGAGCGCCATCCGCTGGCCAGCCAGGCCTTTATGCCCCTGTCTTCGCGCCCCTATCTGGTCGCGGTTGCCGCGGCCGGTGAGGCGCCCACTATTGACCAGTTGCGCGTTTTCCTGTGCCAGCCCGATCAGGGCGTGAACTACGCCGCAGGCGTCTGGCATCACCCGCTACTGGCGCTGGAGGCGGT